>Ga0315338_1000026_pt1:117500-922847 | contig 922847 bp, 832 predicted proteins | sample ASW8metaG_FD_204518 | JGI IMG/M metagenome (GOLD analysis project Ga0315338, IMG submission 204518) | Ammonia-oxidizing marine archaeal communities from Monterey Bay, California, United States - ASW #8 | ecosystem: Environmental > Aquatic > Marine > Coastal | place: USA... | reverse complement strand
CTAACGCATGTTCACGCCCGCCCGACCCGAGCAAAAGGATATTCATGGCCGACCACTTCCCGTCCACTGCAGATGATGCGAGCTTGGTAGCGAAGGGCCGCACGGGCGACAACGCCGAGCCGTTGACCGTGAGCGAAATATCCCAGGCGCTAAAACGCACGGTCGAGGATCGCTTCGGCTTCGTCCGCCTGCGCGGCGAGCTTTCGGGCGTGAAGCGCGCTGCCAGCGGGCATCTGTATTGCGCGCTCAAGGATGACAAGGCGGTGATCGACGGGGTGATGTGGCGCGGCAATACCGAGCGTCTGCCCTTCGCTCCCGAGGACGGGTTGGAGGTGGTCGCTTCGGGCAAGCTCACCACCTATCCGGGCCGCTCGAAATACCAGATCGTGATCGAGCGGATGGAACTGGCGGGTGAAGGCGCGCTGCTGGCGCTGCTCGAGAAGACCCGCGCGCGGCTGGCGGCGGAAGGGCTGTTCGATGCCGGGCGCAAACAGCCGCTCCCCTTCCTGCCGCGCACCATCGGCGTGGTCACCTCGCCCACCGGCGCGGTGATTCGCGATATCCTTCACCGGCTGGCGGATCGTTTCCCCACCCGGGTCGTGATCTGGCCGGTGCTGGTGCAGGGGCAGGGCGCAGCCGCGCAGGTCGCGGGCGCGGTGCGCGGCTTCGCAGCCATGCCCGAAGGCCATCCCGATCGCCCCGACCTCGTCATCGTCGCGCGCGGCGGCGGGTCGATTGAGGATCTGTGGAGCTTCAACGAGGAAGAGGTGGTGCGCGCCATCGCCGACTGCCCGATCCCGACAATCAGCGCGGTCGGGCACGAGACCGATACCACGCTGGCGGACTATGCCGCCGACCGCCGGGCGCCGACACCCACCGCCGCGGCCGAGATTGCCGTGCCGGTGCGCGCCGAACTCGCGGCAACCTTGAAGGATTTCGAAGGGCGCAAGGAACGCGCGATCCTGCGCCCGGTGCAGCTGGGGCGCGAGCGGCTGGAAGCGCGCGTCCAGCGCCTGCCGACCCGCGAGGCCTTGCTGCAACCGCAGGCCCAGCGGCTCGACGATCTCGCCGAGCGCCTGCGCCGCGGCCTGCGCGATCGCGCGGCGCAGGGGCGCGAGCGGCTTGGTAATCTGCGATTGTCGCCCGCCGCGCTTGACCGCAATCTGCGCGAGGCCCGCCGCGCACTGGCGGGGCAGAAGCTGGTGCCTGCGCTGGTCGAACGCCCGCTGGCCGAGCGGCGCGAGCGGCTGGCCGCGCTGGCACGGCTGGCCGAGCAGCTGCATCCCGACCGCCCCCTCGCGCGCGGCTACGTCCGCGTTACGGGTCCCGACGGGCGGACCATCACCGACCGGGCGGCGGCGGCGCAGGAGGCGTCACTTACGCTCAAGTTCCGCGACGGTGAGCTCGAAGTGGGCACCGGCGGCGATACCCCGCTTCCCGCGCCGCGTCGCAAACCGCGCAAATCCGGAACCCCGCCCAAGCAGGATGATTTGTTCGGTTAGGCCGGACCTGCTAGGAATTGCGCCATGCTGATGAACAAGAATTCGGGCCCGCCGAAAGGCGAGGCGAAGCTGCAATACGGACCTTCCGGCTTTCGCGTGCTGCGCGCGGGCAACCATGTCTTTTGCGCGATGAGCGGGGTGCCGATCCCGCTCGACGAACTGCGCTATTGGTCGGTCCAGCACCAGGAAGCCTACGCTAGCGCCCAGCTTGCGACCGAGCGACTGGCACCGTGAACTGGATGCGGGTCGCGCCGCTCCTGCTTCTCGGGACCGCATGCGTTCCCGCCGCCACGCCGGAGCCCGCTCCGCCATCGCGGACGACCGAAGTGGTGCAGCCGGTCCGCGCTACGCCGACGCCAGGTCCGACGCCGACGGTCACGCCGAATCCCTCACGCCCCGCTGTGTTCACCTTCGATGGTGCGCTCGAACAGGGTGGTTGGATAAGGGGCACGGTTCCCGGCGGTACCAGCGAAGCCATGCTCGGCGAGGAAGCGCTGGCGTTCGACGATGAGGGCAGGTTCTTTGCTGCCTTCGACCGCGATGCCCCCGCTGCGATGACGCTGACTGCCAAACTGGTTGACGGGGGTACGATCGATAGCCCGCTGGCGATCGCACCACGCGGCTGGGACATCGAGCACGTCAATGTGGCGCGGCGAACGGGCGGTTCGTCGGCATCCTTCATGCGGCGCCGCCAACCCGAACTCGATGCGATCTGGAATGCCCGGCTTGAAGAAACCGGTGCGCAGGGCTGGCGGCAGGACTTTGTCTGGCCGGTCAGGGGGCGCATTTCCGGCCGGTTCGGGTCGCAGCGTATCTATCGCGGCGAACCGGGCAGCTATCACTCGGGGATCGATATCGCCACGGGCGGTGCCGGCACCCCCTATGTCGCCCCCGCCGATGGCGTGGTGGTGCTCGCGGCGGATGATTTCAGCCTCGAGGGCAAGCTGCTGATCATCGATCACGGACAGGGGCTCAACAGCGCCTTCCTGCACAGCGCGCGGCTCTACGTGAGCGAGGGCGAAATGGTGCGGCAGGGCCAGCATATCGGCGACATCGGCTCCTCCGGCCGCGTCACCGGCCCGCATCTCCACTGGAGCCTCAAATGGCGCAATGCGCGGCTCGACCCGCTCTTGTTCACCGGACCGATGCGCTGAGCGCTTGACGCGCGCAGTGTGGCGAACAAGAGGGCCGACATCCATGCGCCGCTCGCGTCTTCTCCTTGCCGCCCTGCTGGCTGGCATGATCGCTCCGGGCACGTGGCTGCGCACGCCCGAACCGCCCCGCGACTTCCGGCGGCTGGCAACCACCACGGCCATCGCCTTCCAGGCAACGCGCACTGGGCCCTTCGCGCTGGTTGGCGCATGGGAAATGACCGGTGACCGCATCCAGTTCGGCGGTTTCTCGGCGCTCGTAACGCTGGATCAGGATCGCTTCCTGGCGGGCAGCGATAGCGGGCGCAGGCTGGTGTTCGAACGCCCCGACCGCAGCACCTTGCCCGGCGTGCTCGACCGCTTCGGCGGTGATGAGGCGAGCCTGAAAGAGAGCCGCGACCTCGAATCGCTCGCGATCGATCCGAGCAGCGGGACGGTCTGGGCGGGCTATGAATTTCGCGAATCGATCATCCGCTTCGATGCCGATTTCCAGGTCGACGAAGAAGTGCGCCCCGCGCTGATGCGCGATTGGGGCAGCAATTCGGGAGCCGAGGCACTGGTCCGGTTTCCCGATGGCCGGTTCCTGGTGATCGAGGAGCGTCCGCTCCGCTGGCGCGGGTCGCGCCACGCTGCGCTCCTCTTTGCGCGAGATCCCATTGAGGATGCCGAGCCGGCAAGCGTCCGCGTGGTGATCCCGGACGGGTACCGACCCGTCGATGCGACGCCGTTGGAGGGCGGGCGGACGCTCGTACTGCTGCGACGTCTTGTCTGGGGTATCCCGCCGGGGTTCGAAACCGCGATCGCGGTGATCGACATCGACCGGCGCGCTGCCGATGGCAGTATCCCGGCACGCCTGCTGGCCGAGTTCGGCGCCGCGATCCCGCAGGACAATTACGAGGGCATGGCTATCACCGACGATGCCGACGGACGGCATGTCTGGCTGATCTCGGACGACAACTTCATGGCGCTGCAGCGGACATTGCTGCTCAAATTGCGCTGGGACCAACGCGAAAAGGCGCGCGAGTAGCCTCGCGCGCCTTTCGATCCAGCGTAGATGCCCTGGCGCCGAAGCGCCCTGGCGGCTTACGCGGTAGCGAGATTCGCCTTCTTCAGCTCGCGCTTCACCTTGAGCGCGTTGGCCGAGAGCTTCTCGTCGCTGGTCTTGAGCAGCCAGTTGTCGAGACCGCCATTGTGCTCGACCGAACGCAGACCCTGGGTCGATACGCGGAACTTGAAGCTGCGATCGAGCTTCTCGCTCATCAGCGTCACGTTCTGCAGGTTCGGCAGGAAGACCCGCTTGGTCTTGTTGTTGGCGTGGCTCACATTGTGACCGACCTGGCGGCCCTTGCCGGTGAGTTCGCAAATGCGCGACATGATACGTCTCTCGTTCAAATGGCTGGGCGAGTTCCCTTGGCCGCTGCTGCGGGGCGGGGGCTCGTGTTTGTCCCGGAAAGCGGCGCGCATAGCGGCGAGCTTGCGAATCGTCAAGCACGTTGCACCCGCGCCCACCGGGGGCTAGCGCCTTGCCGATATGGCCAGTTGGACCCTTCCGCAACCCATGGAGCGCGCGCTCGAGCTTGCCGTGCAGTCTGCTGCAGCGGGCGAAGTGCCCGTCGGCGCCGTGATAACCCGCGGCGGGGAGATCCTGGCGGAAGCGCACAATGCCCCGCGCGAGACGCGAGACCCCACAGCCCATGCCGAAGTGCTCGCGATCCGCCGCGCGGCCGGAGCGCTGGGCGAGGAGCGGCTTACCGATTGCGAATTGTGGGTGACGCTGGAGCCCTGCGCGATGTGCGCGGGCGCGATCGTCCATGCGCGGATCGGCAAGCTCTATTACGCAGCCAGCGACCCCAAGGGCGGCGCGGTCGAACACGGCGCACGCGTGTTCGATCAGCCGCAATGCCTGCACCGGCCCGAGGTCTACTCGGGCATGGGAGAAGCGCGTGCGGCAGAACTCTTGCGCGCGTTTTTCAGTAAGCGGCGGTGATCTGAAGGCAGCTAACCCTCGTCTGAAATCGACCGGATGAGGGCTCTCCTGGCGGAGGGGGGCGCCCGATTTAGGTGCCGCTCCGATTGCCCTCGCCCGTTGAAGGCAGCCGCAAAGCGAAACTCGCTAGAGGCCGCGCCAGATCTTTGCGGGGGCTTCGTCGCGTGCGCCAAACCGGGTCCGATCGCAGGCTTTCGGCATAAAGCGCTTGTCGTAACACAGTCGCAACTCTTCCAGCCAGCCGCGCGCGTTGAGCTTTACTCCCACCGCTTCATGCACCCAGCCGCGATTGGCATCGACAAAGCGCGTGCGGATGGTGCCTGCAGTCAGATCGTCCTCGCGGCTGACGCGGTCGTAATCGGGGATGCGCAGCCCCTCCCACAGAATGCGGGTGACCTTGAAGTAAGTAGCGGGGTTCCGGGCCATGCAGCTGCCGTGCTTGGCCCATTGGCGCGCGATCAGCGCTGCGGAGGGCGAGATGCACATATTGGCAGCGACCTCGTGCGATTGCGGTTGTCGCTGGGCGGAGCACCATTGCGGCCAGCTACGCCCGCTATCGGGCCACAGTCCGTGCACCACGAGGCCGAACATGCCCGCCCGCCCGCTGCATTGACGTGCATGGCGCGGCTGCCCCTTGCGCGGCTTGCAGAATTCGGGGCTCCAACTCAGCGCCAGCGTATAGCCAGTGACCGGCAGCGGACGCGGTGCTGCATCGGGCCGGACTTGTGGTACCTGCACCGTGCGCGGGAGGTTGCATTGATAGTGCTGCGCCGCCAGCGGGGCGGCATGGGCCAGCATGCCGGCGAGCGGCAGTAGCGACAGCCGCTTAGGGAGCGACACGGTCGCGGGGATCTTCCGCAAACCACTGCCGTGCGTCGGCACGGAACAGCACGATCACGGCGGCCCCCGCCACCAGGCTTGCCGCAAGGTCGACAAAACCGGCGAGGTGCGGCCCCAGCGCCGCGAAGGCGAGATAGTTCTGGAACAGGGCGTAGAGCACGACCAGCGCCAGCAGGTAGCGCACCATCCCCATGCGCAAGAGCGAAATGGTGGCCCAGACGATGCTGGCGAGCAGTGCGAAAATGAACAGCGACGCGATCACCATCCAGATCGCCATGCCCCGTGCGCCGCCGCCCTCGCCGCCAAAATCGATGAGCGCGCGTTCCTCGAGGTTTCCGAAACTCAGCACCGCCGAGACGAGCACCAGCAGTGCCGCAAGCGGGAACAACACATCGAACAGTTTGATCGAACCTGGTTTCACCCCAATTTCCCCTTAGAAACCCCGCAAAAGCCGGAATGGATGTATTACATTGCGGCGCGTATAGCGACCGCCGCGTGCGAAAGGCGGACCTATTCGGCTCCGTTTCCGCCCTTCTTCTCGGCAAACCACGCGGTGGCATCGGGCTGGAAAAGGAACCAGATGGCCAGGACCGTCATCACCGTGCTGACGAGCCCCCAGACCATCGTCGCGTCGAAGTTGGTGACGATGGCTACCCCCGAGGTCACTACCGACCACGCGGTGAGGACGACAAGCAGCCACTTGGCCAGCCCGATCCGCAGGACAGAGATCATGAACCACAGCGCGAGGCTGATCGCGATGCCGAACAACACACCCGCGATCAATACGCCGACGCCCATGTCGGCATAGCCCTGGCCTGCCAGATCGGCTTCTGTGAGGCTGGCGATCGCGCCATAGTTGAGCGCCACCCCGAGCAGTCCGATCGCGACCGATCCGAGATAGAGCCAGTCGAACTTCCTGATTGATGCCGGTTTCATGCGACCCCCTCGCTATTTTCCTGAGGCGCAGGAATATCCGAATTTACAGCGGCGTAAAGTCCAGACCGATATCGGCGGCGGGCGCACTCTGGGTCAGACGACCGACCGAGACGTAGTCGACCCCGGTGGCAGCCTTGGCGCGGATCGTCTCGAGGTTGATCCCCCCGCTGGCTTCGGTCGGCACGCGTCCGGCGACCAGCGCCACCGCTTCGCGCAAGGTCGGCGGTTCCATATTATCGAGCAGCAGGCGAGTCGCACCGGCGGCAAGCGCGGGCTCGATCTGGTCGATCCGGTCGACCTCGCAGATGATCTCCTCCACCCCGGCCGCGACCGCGCGGCGTACCGCCTCGCCCACCGATCCGGCAACGAGGACATGATTGTCCTTGATCATCGCCGCATCCCACAGGCCCATGCGGTGGTTCGCCGCGCCGCCCATGCGCACCGCGTATTTTTCCAGATGACGCAGGCCGGGGATGGTCTTGCGCGTATCGAGCAGGGTGCAGTCGGGATTGTCCATCGCCGCGACATAGTCCGCGACCATGGTCGCGATGCCCGAGAGATGTTGAACCGTATTGAGCGCGGCGCGCTCAGCGGTGAGCATCGCGCGGGCATTGCCCTCGAGCCGCATCAGATCGGTGCCCGCAGGGACCTGGGCGCCTTCCTCGACGAGCATCTCGATGCGCATGTCCGGGTCGAGCGTGCGGAAAAAGGCGGCGGCAATCGGCAGACCGGCGACATGGATCGCATCGCGCGTGTCCATGGTCCCGGCGAACCGCGCCTCGGCGGGGATGACGCTCTCGCTGGTGACATCGCGGCCGCCGCCGGGCAGCCCATCGCCAAGATCCTCGGCCAGCGTTTCGCGCACGAACCGGTCGAGCTCGAAGCCGGGAAGGGTGATAGTCATGAAATCGCTCCTGAAACGGGCCGGGTGAGGCGCGCTGGTGCTCGACGCGGCTCTGCGCGGCACCGGGCGTGCTCACGCCAAGACGTGTGCGCCGAACCTCAGTGCACGAACCGGGCGACGACATCGCGATAGCTGCGGCTCACCTTCACCTCGGCGCCCGAATCGAGCACGAGGAAGCATTCGCCATTGGTATGCGGTTTCACCTGCCGCACCTGGTCGAGATTGACGATGGTCGAGCGATGCACGCGCTGGAACTTGCGCGGGTCGAGCCGGCGTTCGAGATCCTTCATCGTCTCGCGCAGGATCAGCGAATTGTCGCCGGTATAGATGCACATGTAATCGCCGGCTGCCTCGATATGCTCGATCGTTTCGACCTCGACGCGAAAGATCTGGCCGCGGTCCTTGATATTGATGAGCTTCTCGAACCGGCTGGCGGCCTCGGCATCCTCGCCCGCGAGCGTTTCGGCGGCTTCGGGGGCGACTTCGGAAAGCACGCTCTTCAGCTTCTCCGCCTCTTCGGTCGATTTCTTCTCGGCCAGACGCTGGCGCACGCGCTCGATCGTATCGGCCAGCTTGTCCTCGTCGACCGGCTTCATCAGGTAATTGACCGCATTCGCCTCGAACGCGCGGATCGCATGTTCCTGGAAGGCGGTGACGAAGACGAACAGCGGCGGGTCGATCTCCATCACCCCCTGGACGACCGAGAAGCCGTCGAAGCCGGGCATCTGGATATCGAGGAAGACGAGATCGGGTTTCTGCGTCTTGATGGCGCGGATCGCCTCGCGGCCGTTCTGGCAGGTGCCGATGATCTCGACGTCCTCGAACGGTTCGAGCCGCAGCTGGAGGCCCTGGATGGCGAGCTTTTCGTCGTCGACTAGAAGGGTCCGGATGGTCATGTCGTCTGGGGTGCTTTCGAGGGTGAGTGTGTAGGTACAACGGCCGGGGAAGCCGCGGGTTTCTTAAGCGGGGCCGCCTGCGCGGGTGAGGCTTGCGCCGCGCTTAACGCCGGGTCATCTTCGCTTTCGAAGGGCAATTCGATGAGCACGGAAAAGCCGCCGCTTTCGGGGGAGCGGATTTCGAAGCGATGTTCCTCGCCATAGGCCTGTGCCAGCCGGTCGCGAATATTGGCGAGGCCGACTCCGGTCGAATCGCGGCGCGCATGCGTCGGGCGGACCGCGGGCAGGCCGGCTTCGATATTGTTCATCGTCATGCCCGGACCCGTGTCGGACACGGTCACGCGCAGCCGCGGGCCGACGATCTGCGCGACGATGAAGATATCCGCACCTTCCTCCTGCGGGCTGACGCCGTATTTGATCGCGTTTTCGACCAATGGCTGAAGCAGCATGGCGGGCAGCCGCGCGCCGGCCGCCTCGGGCTCGACGCGAAAGCTCGAGCGCAGCCGTTCCTCGAAGCGCATCTGCTCGATCCCGAGATAGAGCTGCAGTGTCTCGACCTCCTGCGCCACGGTTACCTTGCCGCCCGGCTGCGTCACCAGCGTGTGACGCAGGAAGCTCGACAGGCGCGTGAGCATGGCGTTGGCGGTCTCGCTCTGCTTGAGCAGCACCAGCGTGCTGATCGAATTGAGCGTGTTGAACAGGAAATGCGGGTTGAGCTGATACCGCAGCATGGCCAGCTGCGCGCTGGTCGCCTGCGCTTCGAGCCGTTCGAGCCGGTCGGCCTGTTCCTCGACCTGGAGGAAGAAATTGATCGCGTAATACAGCGCCGACCACGCACCGAGCAGCGTCAGGTCGAAGAAGTAGATGCCCACGAACAGATTTGCGAAGCTGGTATTCGACGACGCCGCGCCCGCCACATCGAGCACCCAGCTATCGATGAAGGCGTAGATGCCCACCGCAAGGACCAGCACCATCGCAGTCGCGCCCCAGGTCACGATCGGGCGCTGGCGGATCAGCTTGCCATAGACCACCGCGAGGATCAGGCTGAGCGAGAAACCGGTGATCGTGGCAATCAGGATGATGACCAGCCGGTCGGGTGGTTGGCCATTGGCCAGCGCGGACATGACGCGCAGCATCGTTGCCCCGCCCCAGCCGGCCAGCTGGAGGTTCCAGAACGCCTGGTTCTTATTGGCGAAGAACGGCGTTGGGCGAATGGGCAAGACTGCCATGGGCCATGCCCTCTAGCGCAATTGCGACGAACTGCGCCAGTCGCTACAGTGTCATCGACAGCCGAAGCGAGGGAGAGACGCGATGGGCGTGCAGGAAAATATCGAACATCCGGAAGCCGAACGCGCCAAGTTCCGCGAAATGCGCGAGGGCACGGCAGAGGATTGGGCGATCATCGGCGGCGAGTATCGCGCCTTCGCCAAGGGCCTGCCCGATCGCGTCCTCGATCACCTCAAGCTGCTCCATGGCGATTTCGGCGGCTTTCCCGTCGACCGGCTCGAACATTCGCTGCAGACCGCGACTCGCGCGCATCGCGACGGGCGGGGCGAGCAATATGTGGTCATGGCGCTGCTGCACGATATCGGGGATACGCTGGGCAGCTATAACCACCCCGAAGTGGCCGCCTCGATCATCAAGCCGTTCGTCACCGACGAAATCCACTGGATCTGCCAGAATCACGGCGCGTTCCAGGGCTATTATTATTTCCATTTCCTTGGGATGGACCAGAACGCGCGCGACAAGTTCGCCGACCATCCGCACTTCGAGGCGTGCCGGACCTTCTGCGAGAAATACGATCAGGCCGCGTTCGACCCCGCCTATGACAGCGAACCGCTCGAATTCTTCGAACCGATGGTCCGCCGGGTGATGGAACGGCCGCTCGCCTCGATGTACGCCAAGGCATTGGAAGCGGAGTGAGTGCCTAGCCCTCGGCTGCGAGCGCGTCGGCCAGGCGTTGCTCGGGCACCAGCCCCTGGATCACCTCGTCGCCCGCTATCCAGCTGGGTGTTCCGGTGAATTGGAGCGAGCGGGCGAAGGCCATGTTGCGCGCGAGTTCGCCGGTGGCCTCGTCGGATGCGGCGAATTCTTCCGCGGCGGCCATGTCGAGCTCTGCGACCTGCGCCGCGCGGGCGACATTCGCCTCGCTCGGTGGACCCTGGTCGAACATTGCGTGGTAGAAGGCGGGGTATTTCCCCTGCGCCGCGGCAGCCAGCGCCATACGCGCGGCCTGTTCGCTGCCGTCGAAGATCGGCCATTCGCGGACCACGACCTTCAATTCGGGGTCCGCGGCGATCAGGCGGTCGATCCCGGCGATCGACTGGCGGCAATAGGTGCAGCCGTAATCGGTGAACTTGACCAGCACCTTGGTGCCTTGCGGATTGCCCAGAACCGCGCCCTGAAAAGGCTCTTTCACTTCACCCGAGACCTGCGCCAGCCGGTCCTCGGCTTCGCTGCGCTGATAGGCTTCGGACATTTCGGGAAGGATCTGCGGATTGGCGAGCAAATAATCGCGCGTATGGCCATGCCCCAGCCCCGAGAGCGACCACAGGCCGGCCCCGGCGAAACCGAACACCAGCGCGATCAGCGCGGTCAGCAGGTTGTTTTTCATCAGATCCCTCGGTTTTCTCAGCCCGGTGCGCAATTGCGCCCGCGCTCCATTTCGCATTGCCGCTCGAGCAATGCACGCGCTTGCATGCCGATGTCCTGCGCACGGATCCAGTCGGGCGTGCCACGGTCGAGACCGCCCTCGGCCGCCTGCGCACTACGCAGCGCCAAGCCGTATTGGCCGCTCATCACCTGCTGTTCGGCAGTGGCCAGACGGGCGCGCGCGGCGTCGCCGCGCGCGGCATAGACCACGCCAAGCTGGTACCAGGCGAAGGGATTGCGCCGGTCCCGCCCCACGGCGGCGCGCAGCACGCGTTCGGCTTCTTCGTAATTGTCGCGGTCTTCGGTGGCGATCAGCGCATGGCCGAACAGGCTGGCGATCAGCGGTTCGGAATTGGTCAGCGCAGTCGCGCGGCGCAGCGGCTCGAGCGATTCCTCGGGCCGTCCCGATTCGAGCAGGACCTGCCCCTTGAGCTCGAGAAAGTACGGATCGTCCGGGTCGATCGCGAGCAACTGGTCGGTCGCGCCGAGTGCGAGGTCGACCCGCGCGTTCTGGTGATAGGCATAGGCGCGTGCGTAGAGCGCGGGGACCGTCGCATCGGTTTCGGGATAGTCGCGCAAGGTGGCCGAGGGCTTGGCAAGATAGCCGACGAGCTTGGCTTTCACGCGCTCGAAATTGGCCTGGTTGCGCGCATCGCGCGGACGCTCCCACGCTGGGTCTTTTTCATAAACCTCGCGGAGCGCGGCAATGCGGTCGCCCGACAGCGGGTGCGTGCGGTAGAACCCCGCTTCGTCGCTCTGGCTGTAGCCATAGCGATACTCCTGGTTGAGCAGCTTGCCGAAGAAGGCCAGCGAACCGCGCCCCGAGATCCCCGATTTCGAGAGATATTCCGCCCCGGCGAAATCGGCGGACGATTCCTGCGTCCGACTGAAGGCCAGGAACTTGCCCATGGCGGCCTGCTGCCCCGCCATCATGATGCCCATTGCGGCATCGCCCGCGCCCGCCAGCGCGGCGCCGATTCCGGCGATCATCGACAGCAGCGATATCTTCGTCGCAGCGGCGGCGCCCTCGCCATAGCGGAGGATGTGGCCCCCGGTGATATGGCCAAGCTCGTGCGCGATGACGCCTTGCACTTCCTCGGCGCTATCGGCGGCATCGATCAGGCCTGAATGAATATACACCGCCTGACCGCCCGCGACGAAAGCGTTGATCGACGGATCATTGATCAGGATGATTTCGACATTGTCGGGTTCGAGCCCGGCCGCCTCGATCAGCGGCGCAGAAATCTCGTCGAGGAAAGCCTCGGTCTCGGCATCGCGCAGGATGCTTTGCGCGGCGACCGGCTGCGCCGCGAGCATGGCGGCGGCAAGGAACGCAATGAGGCGGGTGAGCAGGCGCATCGGCGCGTAGCCTAAGGCTTTTCGGCCTGAACCGGAACTGAAAGATCGGTCACCCGCCGTGCGAAGGCGAGGATCGCGTCGTCGACATCGCGCGACCCGCGCCAGGGACTCGCCAGCGAGATCAGCGGCGCATTGTGATCGAAGCCCGCGTGAAAGCGCGTTTCGACCGCGCTGCCCGCTTGTTCCAGCGCCGCCGCCAGCGCGCGGGTGTTGCGCGGTTTGACCAGCGTGTCGTCCTCGCCGTGGATCAGCAGCATGGGCGGGGCGCCGGCACGCACATGATTGACCGGCTGGGTCTCGCTGCCCGCGCCGACCGACCCGAATGCTTCGCGGCTCGATGGTTTGTCATAGGGGAAGAAGTCGTAGGGCCCCGCGAGGCCGACTGCGCCGCTGAGCTTCACACCGCTGCCCGCAAGCCATTTCTCCTCCAGCGCAACCTGCACGACATTATACGCCCCCGCAGAATGCCCGGCGACGACGATGCGCGTCGGATCACCACCATATTGCGAGGCCAATCGCGCGGTTTCGCGGATGGCCGCCGCGGTATCTTCGAGCATGGCGGGGTAGCGCCCGTCCTCGGCGAGGCGGTAACCTGCCAGCGCGACAACGAAGCCTTCGGGTGCCAGCGCGCGGGCGATGAAATTGTAGTCGTCCGGGTCGCCCCAGCTCCAGCTGCCGCCATGGACGAAAATAAGGATCGGGAGCGGCGCGTCGGCCCCCGCAGGCGTATAGATGCGCAGCTTCTGCGCGGGATGTGCGCCGTAAAGCCTACTCGATACCAGCGTCACGCCGCGTGACCCGCCGGTCATGCGGTCGATCCCGTCGAGCACGGCCGGACCGTTGCTGCGAACCGCCCATAAGAAGGCCCCGCCTGCGAGCAGGAGGACGATCAGCAGTCCGAGCAGGATTTTCATAGTGCGCCTCATGCCAGTTCCGGGTCCGTTGCTTCGACCGTATCGACGATCGCCTTGGCCTCATCATCGGCGAGCAGGCCAATCGAGGCGAGGAAATTGTGCCCGGTATCATAGCTGTTTCCGTGCCATAATGGCACTTTTGCTGCCTCTAGATTCGCCTTTGCGGTTAGTTCGTCGGGGGTCATCCGCTCGCCTACCTTGCGAATGAAGATCGCACGGACCCGGCCCGGGTTCTCCAGCGCGACGTCGGCAAAGGCGGTCAGGTCGCCCTGGCTGTCGTCGCCGATCAGCGCGAACTTCATGTCCGGGTAGGTCGCGAGGATGCCATCGATCGCGGCGCGCTTGTGGGCGCCGTGGCTCGAGGAACCGAAGGTCTCGCGGTTGAGGCCCCAGTCGCGCAGCGCGATCGGACCCAGCGGCAGGCCGCGCCCCCGGATATAGGTCACAAGATAGCTGAACAGGTTCCACGGGCTCGACGAGACATAGAAGAACGGGCGGTGGGTGGCCGGCTGGCGTGTCCCGGCATGGCCGCTGCCATCGGCCAGCACCTTGCCGCCGCCGAGCGCGTTGTAGAATACATCCGCCCCGGGCACGAGAATCCGTTCGGCCGGCATTTCCATGAGGACGCGCCGCCAGTTGCGCAGCACGGCGCGAAAATCGCCGGTGATCCCGGTTTCGATGATCGTATCGTCAATATCCGAAATCACCGCGAGGCCGGTGTCGTCTCCCGGCGTGAGGACATGCGCGTCGAGGCACTGCTCCACGCCATTGGCCTGCCAATGGATGACCACCGTCTCCCAGGCGGGGTGCACATCATATTCCCACTCGGGATCGAGCCGGATATCGAAATGGACGAAGCCCTCGCCATCGGTCAGCCCCTGATGACGCTGGCTCGCTTCGCCTGGCCGCGCAATTTCGAGCTCGACCGGGAACTCGGCGACCTCGTGGCTGGCGAACTGCCCCAGCATGGTTTTCGCCGCGCGCCATTTGCCGCGTTTCTCGAACTTGCCCACGCGGGATCGCAAGGCCCGTGCGGTAAGGCGCAGGCGGGTGCGGTTCCGATAACCGAAATAGGGCTGGATACGAACGGGGGCGGTAGGCAGAAACGGCATCGCCCCCGCGCTAGCCGGTGCAGCGCGGGGGCGACAAGCCTTTTGTCCGGAGCGGGATTCTAGCCGAGCAGCTTGCGCGCGGCGCGTTCGACCAGCGGCACATCCTCGGGCACTTCGCCGATCATCTCCACGTCGCCGTCGGGCGTGCGGCGGACCATGACGAGCGCGAATTCGGCGCCGTCCTCGTCCAGCTCGTCGAGCGACAGCGAGTCGAGCGCGCGCAGCTGGCGTGCAAGACTGGCGCGGACTGCCTTCTTGTCGTCGACCGGCTTGCCCTGCTCTTCCTTGCGCAGGCGGCGTTCTTCATTGACGATGCCCTTCAGGCCGCCTTCGGCCTCGCGCAGGAAAGTGGCAAGCGTGCCGCGCTCGACACCCACACGGTGGGCATGCGTCAGCACGGCGGCGTATTCGGTGAGGCGGGTCTTATCGTAATCGGCGCCGAAGACGAGCTTGACCACCGGGGTCATCGGCGCGCGGTCCTGATAGGTCAGGCTGTTGCTGGCCAGCAGTTCGTCGAATTCGGCAGGGTTGTGCTGCGCCTCGAGGCTGAAGTCATAGGCGCGGCCGACCGCGGCATAAAGCGTCTTGCGGCTGCGATCTTCGGTGCTCTGCGCGGCCTGCGCCATTTCGCGCGCTGCGGCGAGGCTGTCGTATAGGCCTTCGGGGGTGGCCCTATCCTCCTCGACCGGCTCTTCGGCCTGAGCCTCGTCGCGAGGCCCCTCTTCGGCAGCGTAGGCGATGGCTTCGTCGAGCGGCGCGGTGGGTCCATCCGGCTCGTCGTATAGCGGCTGGTCCGCGAATGCCGGCTCGTAATAGTCCACTTCCCCGCCAGCGACGATCGCGAATTCGGTGTCGTCTTCCTCGGGTTCCCCCTCGTCCGTCTCGGCCATCGGCTCTAGCCAGTGCCCAGCGGGAGCCTCGTAGGCAGTGGGCATGGGCGGCGGGAGCGCCGCGTCTTCGCCGTGGAAGGCCTGCGGTATGGGCGGCGCGGCCTCGTCGCCCGTAAGGTCGACGCTCTTCTTGGCACGCTCGCCGCGGCTTACCAGCGAGATCAGGCTGCTCGACGTCTCTTCATCGGCCAGTGGATTGACGACATCGGCAACATCGTCCTCACCTTCTTCCTCCTCGTCCCATTCGGGCAGGCCGTAATCGGCGGCGGTCTTGATGCTGTTGTCGAACTCGGGGCCATCGTCGCCCAGCCCCATGTCGTCGGCAATCGGGCTGCCCAGCGGATTGCCGAGCGCATCGAGGCGCGGGCCGGACGGAGCGGGGCGGGCGCTCGCTTCCGCCGCGACCTCTTCGGGTTCGTCATCGAGCGAACCGAATGCGGGCTGCGGCAATGCGCCGTGTCCATGGCTTTCCATCATCTCTGCGTTCCCGAGTTCGAGCACATCTTCGCCATATTCGGCGCGGGCATTGGTCGTCAGCGTTTCGGCGGTTTCGACGGTGTTGCCGTAGTCCGGTGCGCTCCCGAGCGACTGGTCGATGGCAAGCAAGAGCTCGTCGGCGGTCTGCTGGTCGGCCATTTCCTTCCAGTTGATCACGCCGTAGATGAAATCGATCGTCTGGTTGTTGCTCGAATAGGGCAGCAGGATCCCGCGATAGAGCACCGCTACGCCGCTCGCATCGATGAATTCGGCCTCGAAGCCGATCGGCGCCTGGTTGGCGAGGATCTGCATGTAATGGTCGGTGATCCGGCTCAGTACCGAACGTCCGGGTACTTGCGACAGCAGCGCGGGACCGCCGTCGAAATCGCATTCATACGCCAGTTCGGCGCCGACGAAGCGGACCATTGGGTCGTCGACATTGTCCGCCAGGTCGAGCAGCACCGAATAGGGGCCGAAATCGCCCAGCTGTTCGGGGTGGAGGTCGGCAATATGCGGGAAGTCGAGATCACCGAGCAGGCTGGCCCAGTGGTTGTAGGCGCGCACCTGCATGCGGCGCTCGTCCTGTCCGACCGGCGAGGGCGGCGGATCGAGCTCGGCGTCGGACTCCTCGACATAGTCGTCGTCGAAGTCCTCCTCCGCATCGCGCGAGCCAAAATAGCCGCCTAGCCTGTCAATCACTGCGTAGTCCCCGCATTTTACTCATTCTGCAGGGGTATGCGGCGCGCGTGGTAAACATATCGTAAAGCGTATTGCCTGCGGATATGACCAGCGCGCAGCGCCTTAAAGCATGTAGCGCATCCGGATGGTGAGCCCGCGATCTTCCGCGCCGATATCGACCGCCGCGTCGGCGAAACTGGGCGGACCCATGCGCACCTTGGCATCGCGCGAGAAGCCGAAGCCTTCACGTGGCATCATGCCGAGCGCGCGGTCGGCCTTGCCATTGGCGTTCTCGTCATGCAGCAGCGCAACGGCGTAGCGCCCCGGCTTGACGTTGGTGAAGGTGAAGGACACGCTGCCATCATGCGCCGGCGCGGTTGCCCCATGCGCCCCGGGCACGCCGCGGCAGCGCGGAAACTGGTCTTCGTCGGTGGTCATGCAGGCGCGCACCACGCCCTTGGCATTGCGCAGTTCGGTCACCGTTACGGTAATCGTCGCGCCGGTTTTGGGCGGCGGCGGTGTCGCGGCTGCCAGCGCTGCACCCAGCGGCAGCAGCGCGAGCGCCGCCCTACGGTTCAGGCGTTGGGGCTGAGCCCGCGATCCGTGCCGCACAAGCGATCCCAGAAGCGGAAATAGAGGCCGTAATTGCATCTGTACTCTTCATGATGACGCTGGTGGTGGCTGGCGGTTATCAGCCAGCCGCCTAACGCCGAGTGAACCAGCCGGCGGGGAAACATCTCCCAGCCCATGTGATTGGTGACGCCCATCACCGTCATCACCAGCAATACCAGGCCGAGCATGGCGACATGGATCGGGATGAGGAAGACCAGTGCGGGGATCACCACCGCTCCGGTAATCGCCTCCCATGGATGGAAGCTCATTGCCGCCCAGGCGGTCGGCGGGCGGCTGGCATGATGGACGGCATGCATCGTGCGAAACCACGCCGGCCGGTGCATCAGCCGGTGGGTCCAGTAGAACCATGTGTCATGCGCCAGCAGGAACAGCAGCGGCGCGAGCGGCAGGTACCACAGCGGATAGTCGCTCCACCCGGTATAGATCTGCGTCCAGCCGCGCTCCTGCCACCCCCAGGCGACCACGCCCGCGGGAATGCCGTAAATCGCAGCCGAGGCGAGCGACCAGCCGATTTCCCGGCGAATCTGCGGTCCCAGCTTGGCGTGATAGCCGGGCCGCACACGCTGCGTGACTGCAGCAAAGATCCCGCTCGCGGCGAGATAGCGCAGCGCCACGATCGCAGTCATTGCGAGAACGGAGAGGAGGATGGCGGCCCACATCATCTGCAGACCTTAGTCTGCCGCAGGCTGCGGGGGAACAGGCGAAGTGCTAGTCGGGTGTGCCCCAGGGCGCGCATTGCGGGTCCAGCCCAACGGTCGCGCGGCGCAGTGCAGTACGCGCAAGCCGTTCGACCTCGACCTTGCGGCGCGGGGCGGCCAGGGGGTGGAGCGGCGCAGGGCGGATGATCTCGCCGTCATAGCCATCGGCAACGATGATACCGCAGCAATCGGGGCGGTAGCCTTCACCTTCCAGCGGGCTGCGATCGAGCCCCGGCGGCACGCCCCAGTAGAAGCGGTCGCAATAGTCGAGATAGTCGGGCCATTTCCCGTCACCCAGCAGATCGCCGCGCTGGACCTTGATCTCGACGATGAGCACGCGGCCTTTCGGATCGATACCCATCAGGTCCGCCCGCCGGCCGTTCCGCAGCGGCATTTCCGCGAGGCACCAGATGGCGTTGCGGGCAAAAAGTCGGGCAATGCCGCGTGCGACAACTGCCGCCGTTTCCGCTGTGGTTACCGAATCCGTCATGCCCCCGAACTGGAACAGAGAGCGAACACGGTCAAGGGGCTATGTGCTGAGCCGGCTATCCGGCAGCGCAGTCGATACTAGGGGCGGAGCGTTCAGCCAGCGTCGATGAGGTCGAGGATAGCCGTCCGCGCGGTGTGGAACTCGCGCCACAGCGTCAGCGCGGCAGCCGTCGTATCCTGGCCCTGCGCCGTAAGCGACAGCAGCGCGCGCAGGCCGGGCTGCATCACGGCGGCGAGGTCTTCGATCCCGTGTGCCACCATTTCATAGTGCCAGCCACCCTGCTCGGCCGCGCGGTGCGGCAGCTGCTCGATTTCGGGTGTCAGCGACTCGCGCCCGAGCTGGGCCAGATTGCCCACTGCAGCAGCCGCCTCGTGCACCGCTTCCCACTGGGCTGCGAGAATGCCGATATTGGGCGCCGCACGCGGTCCCGTGTCGGCGGGCGGCAGCATGGTGGCGTGGGCCAGGTCGAATTCGTGGGGCATCGCGCTCATGACCGTGGAAGGTACGAAGCCAGTCTTGCGAAAAGCCTAACGCGCGCATCGCAAGCGCCGCGTTCGTTTCGAGGCTGGCGTTTTAAGGCTGGCGAGCGCGACCACGCTTTGCTAAGCGCCCCGCTCGCCGAAAGGCATCGGAAGCACCCGTAGCTCAGCTGGATAGAGCGCTGCCCTCCGAAGGCAGAGGCCACAGGTTCGAATCCTGTCGGGTGCACCATTCGCGGCCGGTTCCTCTTGGGACAACCTCACCGTGACCTCAACCTCCATCCTGATCTGACCTCCGCCCCGGATTGTGGTGGGCTTGGGATGGGAGTCTCTCTTCCGAAGGCGTTGAGGATTGGCCTTGCGCCGCGAACCAAGCCCCTCGCGGGAAGAGTGCGATTTCCCGGAACCGGTCATGGTTGGATTATGGGTAGCTAGAACCATGCCCGCAGGCCGATGAGGGCCTTCACACCATCCGGGTCTCGTCCGTTCGCCCGAGCAATGTCGGCGGTCTTGCCCAGCTTCGCTTCGTATTCGATCCCGATATAGGGCGCGAATTCGCGCAGGATCTCGTATCGCAGGCGTAGCCCCGGCTCGATCGTGGTAATCCCGGAGCCGATGTCGCGCTCCGGAATGTCCTGCGCCGCAAAACCCGCCTCGATGCGCGGCTGCAGGATCAGGCGCTGCGTGATCTTCTGATCGTATTCGGCCTCGACCCGCGCGGTCAGATCGCCCCGGTCCGACAGGAACAGCGCCCCGTCGAGATGGACCATGTAGGGCGCGAGGCCCTGCAGACCGACCACGAGATGCGTGAGGCTGCCGGGCTCGATGTCGAGTCGCACGCCCGCCTGCAGATCGAAGAACGGGCCGATCGCGCGGCTGTAGAGCGCCTGAATTTCGGCATCCTCCAACGCGCCGCCGAATTCACCTTCGCCTTCGGTTTTGAGCACGAAGCGATCGATGTCGCCGCCATACCAGGCTTGTGCATCCCACACATAGCCGTCTTCGCCGCCATCGGTTGCGATCCGCGCTTCCAGCCGCTCGACCAGGATCGTACCCGTGGTCATGCCGCCGTTTTCGCGTGCCAGTTGCGTGCGTGCGGGGGCCATCGCTTCGCGGCCCCAGATTGCATCGGCCGCATATCGCGGTCCTTCCAGTGCGCGAGGCGGGATGGCGTCTTCGGCTGCGGCCCCGGGTGCGGCCTTGTCCGTCATCGCTGCGTGCGATCCATGGTCCATGCCCGCCATGTCATCGGTGCGCTCGTTTGGCGGACATTGCCCGGGTGGAAGATGCCCCATCGCGCAATGATCGATCTCGGGTTCCGGCGAGGGTTCCTGCTCAATCTTGGGCGGGCACTTTTCGGGCGGCAGGTGGCCCATCGCACAGTGATCCATCTCGGGCTGCGCGGCAGGCTTCTTGCCGTGCGCCGAATGGTCCTGCGCAGCCAACGGAGTAGCCGCCACCATCGCCCCGGCAAGCAATACAACGCGCATCATGACGTGCCTCCCTCGGGGAATGGCCGCACTGTCACCACTTGCATCATCCCTGCGTGCATGTGGTAGAGCAGGTGGCAGTGGAAGGCCCAGTCGCCCGGCTCGTTCGCGGTCAGGTCGAAGGTCGCGGTGCCACCGGGCTGGACTATGACCGTGTGCTTCAATGGCTGGTGCATATGGTCCGCGCCATTGACCAGCTCGAAGAAATGACCGTGCAGGTGAATAGGGTGCGCCATCATGGTCTGGTTGACCAGTTTCACCCGGACCCGCTCGTCATAGCCGAAGCGGATCGGATCGTCGGTGACGGCCGTGAATTTCTTGCCGTCGAACGACCACATGTAGCGTTCCATATTGCCGGTAAGATGGATTTCCATCTCGCGGTCTATGCTGCGATGCGGGTTCATCCGTCTGGCCTTGAGATCGGTGTAGCGCAGCACTTGATGTGGAACCGTGTCGAGGCCGAGGCCGGGGAAATCCATGCGGTCCATCGGCATCGGCGCGATCATGTCCACGCCCGGCCCGACCTCGACATCATCGGGAACGAGCGACTTGTCCCGCATCGAGTGGTCCATGCCGCCCGTCCCGTTCATTCCGGAATGGTCCATCATTCCCATATCGACCATCGTCAGCGTCGGGATTTCCCGCAGCGGCGGCGGGGTGGCGCGGTGGCCCTTGTGGCTCGTCAGGCTGGCGACACCCATCCCGCTACGATCCATCGCCTCGGCCACGATCGCGTGGCTCCCGTCCGGCGGGGTCACGATCACATCATAGGTCTCGGCGACGCCGATCTGGAATTCGTCCACCTGCACTGCGTCCACATCCTGCCCGTCGGCTGCGATGACGGTCATCGGCACACCGGGAATTCGAACGTTGAAGAAGGTCATCGCCGATCCATTGATGACCCGCAGGCGCACGCGCTCGCCCGGGGCGAAGGCCAGTTGCAGATCGTCCTGCGGGCCGTGCCCGTTGATGAGGAAGGTGTAGGCGGTGCCCGTCACATCGGAAATGTCGCGCGGGTTCATCCGCATCTGCCCCCACATGCGCCGCATCTCGCCCGGCATGTCGCCTTCGGTCGCGGTCTGCATCTGGCGCTGGAAGTAATGCTCGCCGACCTTAAGCTTGCGCATGATCTCGTGCGGATGCAGCGGCGTGAACTCGGACAGCAGCACCACGTAATCGCGGTCGTAGCGCGGGTCGGGCGTGGCACTCTCGATGATGATCGGGCCGTAATGCCCCGCCTGTTCCTGCAGGCCCGAATGCGAGTGCCACCAATAGGTGCCGCTCTGGCGGATCGGGAATTCGTAGGTGAAGGTCTCGCCCGGCTTGATGCCGGGGAAGCTGACGCCGGGCACCCCGTCGAACTGGAACGGCACGAGCAGGCCGTGCCAGTGGATCGAGCTGTCCTCGTCCAGATTGTTCGTCACATGCAGCCGCGCGGTCTGGCCTTCGCGCAGGCGCACCAGTGGCCCCGGCACGGTGCCGTTTACGGCGAAGGCGTGGCCCGAGCGGCCGCCAGCCGTGAAATGATGGTTGCCGATGGCAAGCGCGATGTCCTCGCCCGCCGCTTCGCCGAAGCCGTTGCGCGCGTGCATCAGAGACGCGCCGCGGGCCCAGGCGGGCATCGGAAGCGCGCTGGCAGCAGCCAGGGCAGCGGTGCTTCGGATTAGATGTCGTCGGGAAAGCGAGGGCATTGAGGGGCCTTGCAAAAGATTGATCCGTCGATGCCAGCTATATATACCCCCATGGGGTATGACAATCGGACACTTGGGCCATGGCTGACGCAAAGACCGCAAAAATCAATCGGCTGAACCGGATCGCGGGGCAGGTGCGCGGTCTCGCGCAGATGATCGAGGATGACCGTTACTGCATGGACATTCTCCATCAGCTGCAGGCGGTAAAATCCGCGCTCGCCAAGGTGGAGACACAGATTCTGAAGGATCATGCCGCCTGCTGCGTAGCCGAAGCCATCGCCAGCGGCGACGAGGCCGACCAGCGCGAAAAGTTCGAGGAACTGGTGGACCTGTTCGCCAAGCGGCGTTGACCGTCACGCCGCGTCTCGGGTGGGCGCGGACGAATCCTCTGACGGCGGTCACCTTGCGACCGGGTTCGGAGCGCCTGTTGCATCTGCCCGGGAAGGACGCCCAGGCCGATGTCGTGCCCTCAAGCCATTCCCGACCGCGAAGTCCTAGCCGGCGGGCTTCCTCGCAAAAACGCCAAACCCGGCGATGATTGCGTAGCAGAGGATCGGGATGATCATCGCAACGGCCAGATCCCCGCCCGTAGCATCGGCCACGACCCCATAGATGAGGGGAACGATAGCGCCGCCGCAGATCGCCACGTTGATGATGCCCGAACCGTCTGCTGCGCGCGGGCCCAGTTTTTCGCAGGCGAGCGAGAAGATCGTCGGGAACATGATCGAGTTCATCAGACCCACGGCGAGCAAGCTGTAAGCGGCGATGGAACCGCTGCTGGTGGTCGAGATTACGATCAGTGCAATGGCGCCAGCGGCGTTGAAGGCAAGGATCTTGCCCGGGCTGAACAGGCGCAGGAACACCGATCCGATGAACCGGCCGATCATCGCGCCGCCCCAATACAGGCCGATCATCCAGCCGATCACGCTTTCGGGCTGACCCAGAACGCGTTCTCCGGACAGGTAATTGATGACGACCGAGCCGATCGACACTTCGGCACCGACGTAAAGGAAGATGCACAGCGCGCCATAGCCGAAGCGGCCGCGCTTAAGCAGGTCGAGCCCGGCGAGCCCTTCGGAGGCTTCGTGCGTTTCGCCCTGCAGGCGGTTGCGGAACAGCCAGACCGCGAGAGCGACCAGCGCAATCAGCGCTGCCAGGCCGAGATAGCCCTGCCAGATCGCCTCGCTTTCCGCCTGGCGATAGGCTTGGAGGTCGGCCCCGGACAATTGGTCGGCGCTGATCGTGGCCAGGCTGCCAAGGATGAGCGCCGCCCCGACGATCGGGAAAATGGTGGTGCCGAGCGAATTGAACGCCTGCGCGAAGGTCAGCCGGCTGTGCGTGGTGCTGGGCGGGCCGAGCAGGCTGATCAACGGGTTCGCGACGACCTGAACGATCACCACGCCGCTGGCGAGGACGAACAGCGCGAACAGGAAGATCGCATAGGTCGCCGTCTGGCTGGCCGGGATGAACAGCAGGCAGCCCGCCATCATGGTGAGCAGGCCCGCGACCGCGCCGCGCATGTAACCGATCTTCTTGACCAGTTTCGCGCCCGGTATGCCGATGATCGCATAGGCGGCGAAGAAGCAGAACTGGACCAGCATCGCCTCGGTCCAGTTGAGCGTGAACAGTTCCTTCAGCTTGGGGATGATCACGTCGTTGAGCGATGTGATGCCGCCGAAGATGAAGAACAGGCCGAATACGAAATACTGGAGGCCCGGTGCGTCGACCGGGGGCCTGTCGTCCTTGATCGAGACGGGAATTGCGCTCGTTGCGGCGTCGGGTGCCAGTGCCATGTCAGTTGTCCTCCCAAGACCCGGTGCGACCCTGTGGGGCCCGGTTTGTATTCTATGGCTCCCGGTCTCAGGCGCGTGCCGCCTCACGCCGGGAGTTTGAACCGGCCTGCTCAGAACGAACAGTCGGTTCCGTCTGCAAATTCCTCGCGCACGATGGTCCCGATGCTCAGTGCGAAAGCGCCCCGCGATGCGAAGGTCAGCGTCGGGCCGAGATCGGTGGTGCAAGCGCCGGTGATGATCATCTCCCGCCAGCTCTTGCCCGCGGCGACTGCCAGCTGCTGCGTGATGTCGAGCGGTTCGCCCGAACCGACCGCGAGCGTCACGGGGGCCTGCGGCCGGTCGGTGACGGCGTAGAGGATGCGGTAGCCGTAGCCGCTGTTGCCGCCGCCCTGCGACAGTTCGAGCGTGGCGCCCGGCGCGAAGGTTACGCTGCGCGCGTCTTCCTGCGCGCTCCGGTCGAGGCCCATGGCGGTGATCCCGCCCGCTTCGCCGCGCAGATTGTCGAGCTTGCCGCTCGCGGTATTGGCCAAGACGCCGTCGGCGAGGCGGCCGTTGACATACCAGTCGAGCGCGGGCCCCTGTTCGAGCGGAGCGCAATTCCCGTCGAGCTTTCGCAGCGGTGCGGTGTCCGCCAGCGACCGGCCGTAGCCGACCGGGAAAAGCGCGCCTTCGGGGCCGTTCAGCGGGCCATAATCGCAGCGTTCGGGCCAGCTGAAGCCGAGTTTGCCCGTGGCCGGCACCGCGCCGGTGAGGACATCGGCCACACCCGCGCCCTCGCTGCCCGGAAGCCAGCTGGCGACAAAGGCGTCGGCAAGGTTGAGTTCGCGGTTCATCCACATCGGACGGCCCGACAGGAACACGGCGACCGTGGGTACGCCTTCGGCCGCGAACTTGCGCAGCAGGCCGAGTCCCTCTTCGTCGGAAAAGCCGAGGTGTTTCCGGTCGCCGGCGAATTCGGCATAGGGTTCTTCGCCGAAGACCACGATCGCCACGTCGGGTTTGGCAGAATAGGTGCCATCGACCGACAGCGTGGCGCTGCCGCCGCGCGCTTCGGCAGCGTCCTTGAGCCCCTGCCAGATCGAGGTCGCGCCGGGGAAATGTTCTGCGTTCGCGAGTTCAAGCCCGCCCTGCCAGGTGAGCGTCCATCCGCCCGAGGCCTGCGCGATGCTGTCGGCAGCGCTCCCGGCGACGAGGATGTCGGCACCTTCGGCCAGCGGCAGCACGCCGTCGTTCTTCAGCAGGACCTGCGATTTGGCGACCGCTTCGCGGGCGATCGCGCGGTGCTCGGGCGAGCCCAGCAAATGGTATTCGCCGGCATTGGGCCGCGCGGACGGCTGGACGAATTCGTCCAGCAGGCCGGCGCGCAATTTGACGCGAAGGATACGGCTGACCGCTTCGTTCAGAACCGGCACCGGGATGGTGCCGTCCCGGACCTGGTCGATCAGCGTATCGTACAGGCCCTTCCAGTCGTCGGGCACCATGTAGATGTCGAGCCCGGCGAGCAGCGATTGGGGGCAATCGGTATTGGTGCAGCCGGCAACCTGGCCGTGGCCGTTCCAGTCGCCGACCACGAGCCCGTCGAAGCCCAGCTCGCCGCGCAGGACATCGGTAAGCAGCATCTTGTTGCCATGCATCTTGACGCCGTTGATCGAATTGAAGCTGGCCATGATCGCTTCGACGCCCGCATCGATCGTCGCGGGGTATGGCGCGGCGTGGATCGCCTTCAGCGCTTCGATGTCCCCGGTGACCTCGCCCTGGTCGACCCCCTGGTCGGTCCCGCCATCGCCAAAGAAATGCTTGGCGGTGGCGATGACGTGCCCGGCGCCGAGCCGGTCGGCGTCGCCCTTGCGCCCCTGCAAACCTTCGACAAGCGCTGCGCCAAGGGGGGCGACGATGGCGGGGTCTTCGGAATAGCTTTCATAGGTCCGGCCCCAGCGGTCGTCGCGGGCGACGGCGACGGTGGGCGAGAAATTCCAGTCGATTCCGGTCACCTCGATCTCGACGGCGGTCGCTTCGCCGATCCGGCGGACGAGATCGGGCTCGCGCGCCGCGCCCAGGCCGATGTTGTGCGGAAAAATGGTCGCCCGCACGACATTGGTGTGGCCGTGCACCGCATCGGTGCCCCACATGGTCGGGATGACGGGTTCTTCGCCTGTCAGCGGCTCTACCGAGGCGAGATACATTTCGTCGGCATGGCGCAGCCATTGCGAAGCGGGGGCGAATTCATCGCCATAGGGGCCGCGGTTTCCGCCATTGAGATAGCTGCCGAAGCGATAGCGGCGCATGTCGTCCGCAGTGAAGGATCCGATCTGCGGCTGGATCAGCTGCGCGACCTTGCGCTCGAGGCTCATCCGCGCGACGAGATCGGCAATGCGCGCGTCTTCATCGGCGACGGGCGCGGTTGGCGCCAGCAGTGCGCTCGCGGCAGGGGCGGGAACCGTGGTGCATCCCGCCAGCCCGATTGCCGCAGCCGTCGCCAGTAAAAACGCTCTCATTCCAGCCATCCCTCCCGCTCTCTTGCTCAAATGAGAACGTTATCAATCGGGCTGGGGTGCCACGCGTATGCGGTAAAATCAAGCGGCGTTTTCACCGCGCAGCCTGGTTGCCAGCAGGAGCGTCGCCAGCGCGGCGAGCCCGGCAAGAACCCAGAAGAGCCCGCTGAAACCGAACACCGGGACCATTGCCAGCGTCAGCCATGGCATGATCAGGCTGGGCACCGTGTTGGTGAGGTTGAAAAAGCCGAGATCGCGGCCGCGCCGTGCAGGTTTGGGAAGAAACCTCAGCGTCTGGCTGGAATGCAGCGCCAGGAACACGCTGGTCGACAAGCCGAAGACGACATAGCCGAAGAGCGCCCCTACAAGCCCCCCGGACAGGGCCATGAGGGCAAGACCAATGCTGCCGATCCCCGAACCCAGCACCAGCGGCAGGATCGGTCGGGTGCGGATATCGGACCAGCGGCCTGCCAGCAGGGCCAGCGGCACCGACAGGCCGAGCACGAGCGCGAAGATCCGCGCGGTACCACTGTCGCCGAAATCCGGCTCGATCCCGGATATCCATACCAGCAGATAGGCGAACATGGTCGCCTCGGCGATCTGGACGAGCAGCCGGGCGAGCCACATCCGGGCGACCATGTCGCGGGCCGCCCGGCGATGCCCATGCGGGCTTGCCGGCTTGTCCGCCATCAGATGCGGCATCGGCCGCGGACGGCCGAACACCACCACCGGCAGCACCATCAGCACGACCAGTCCCGCGACGAGTCCCAGGCGCAGGTCGGGTCCGGCCAGCCCCGGGATGGTCACGAATGCCCCCGACAGCGCACCCAGCGTCGGGGCGAAGGCCAGGAGGCCGCCGAGAAAGCCTTTCTGATTGTCGGGCACGACATCGCCGGCCCAGGCGGCCAGCGGCGCGAGCATCATGTTCACCGCCAATTGCCACGCCACGATCGCGATCAGCAGCTGGGTCCGGTCCTGCGCAAGGGGCACGCACAGCAGCAGGAGGCTCGAGGAGAGCATCCCGGCGACGATCCACGGTTTGCGCCGGCGCGTCACATCGCTCAGCCAGCCGAAGCCGATATTAGCGCAACTCGCGGCAATCGCCCCGGCGAAGGCGGCGTAAGCCAGCAGATCGATCGTGCCCGCGCCGGCCATGTTGTTGGCCCGGAGAGGAAGCAGCAGGGTGAGGAACGGAACGTAGGATACCGCGCCGCCGGCTACCGCGAGCGCGTAAAGCCACAGGAACCGGCGCGATTGGGTTATGCCCGCGTCCCGGCTCAAGTGCGCGAACGCGTGGACGCACGCGCCGTGGAGGCACGGACGATCAGTTCGCCTTCGATCACCACCGGCGCCTGGGGCGCGCCATGTTTCTTGAAATCGATCAGCAATTCGACCGCCCGTGCGGCAGTGCGCGCAATCGGCTGGTCGACGGCAGTGAGCGACGGCGTGGCGAAGCGCACGATGGGTGTGTTGTCGAAACTGACGATCGACAGATCGCGCGGGACGTCGAGGCCGCGTTCCTTGGCCACATCGAGCGCTGCGAGAGCCATCTGGTCGTTGCTGGCGATGATCGCCGTCGGGGGATTTTCGCGGTCGAGCAAAGCCTGCGCTGCGGCAAGCCCGCTTTCAAAGCCGAAATCGCCCTGTTCGAGCAGGTCTTCGCAATCGAGCTCGGCATTCCCCATCGCTTCGCGCCAACCATCGGTGCGCCAGCCCGCGAGGCTGTATTCGTCCGGCCCCGCGATAAAGCCGATGCGCATGTGGCCGAGTTCGATAAGATGGTCGGTGGCTTTGCCCGCGAGCAGCTCGTCGCCCATGGTCATGGCGATGCCCGGACCGTCCTCTTTCGAGCCGATGCGCGCAAACGGAATGCCGTTTTCGGCCAGCAATCCGGTGATCTGCGGATTTTCCGAATGCGGCGGTGTGACGATGACGCCGTCGGGCTGCAATGCCGCGATCGCCGCGCCGAGCTCGCGCTCCACGTGGTCGCTGTGCGTATCGATCAGTTCGAAGATCATCCGGTAGCCGCGCTCCGCTGCGGTCAGCATGCCGCCGAGCAGCATCTGGTCGACCCAGTCGCGGCCATCGCGGGCCCGCCAGTCGGCAATCGTACGGTCCCGGTCGTTGATCGCCAGTATCAGGTAGGACCGCGATCCGCTCATCCGCTGCGCCGCGATCGAGGGGACATATCCCAGCTTGTCGATGCTCGCCTGAACGCGCTCCTTCATGGCCGGGCGTACGTTGGGTTCCTTGTTGATGACGCGGCTGACCGTCTGCAGGGAAACCCCCGCATCGGCTGCGACGTGCTTGATGGTCACTGACTGGCGCCGCCGGCCCATGGAATAGCTAACCCCCCGAAACTCAGACCGTGCTAATACGAACGGGCCGGGCATTGAACCCCGGTCTAGGCTGCCTGGGCGGTTTTTGCCCCGCAGTATTGCGCGACATAGGCATGGTGGTCGGGCAGGTTCGCAACGGTGCGGGCCACTTTCTCGCGCAGCGTCTGGAGGAAATGCGCGAGCTCTTCGTCGGTCATCTTCTTAGCGACCGGGTGGAAGGCGCGCGGCATGATCCCCTGGCCCAGCATGACCTGGATCCAGCTGTTCTCGACGAACAGTTCCTCGTTCTTGCGAAACACGCGGCCGGTTTCGCGGAACAGTTCGATCTTCTGGGTCAGGCTGTCGGGAATATCCATAGTCGCGCACTGACGCCAGAACGGGCTGTCGCGCCGCTCGGTGGCCTTGTAGTGCAGGATCAGGAAGTCGCGGACCTGGATCATGTCGGTCAGCTGCTGGTCGTTGAATTCGGCAATGTCGCGCTCGCTCACATCGCCTGCCGGCATCATCCGCAAGAGCCGGATGACCGCCCGCTGGATCAGGTGGATGCTCGTCGATTCGAGCGGTTCCAGGAAGCCGGACGACAGGCCGATGGCAATGCAGTTGCGGTGCCATTGCTTGCGCCGCGCGCCGGTGGTGAAGGGGATTGCGCGCGGCTCGCTGATCGGCTTGCCTTCGAGCGTCGACATCAGGCGATCATGCGCGGCGTCCTGCGACAGGTAGCGGCTGCAATAGACGATGCCGTTTCCGCCCCGGTGCTGCAGCGGAATGCGCCATTGCCATCCCGCATCATGCGCGATCGCGCGGGTGTAGGGCACCGGGGGGGCGGCCAGTTCGGTCTGCACCGCGATGGCGCTGTCGCAGGGCAGATAATGCGACCAGTCGTCATAGCCGACATGCAGCGCGCCTTCGATCAGCAGCGCGCGGAACCCGGTGCAATCGACGAACAGATCGCCCTCGAGGCGAGTCCCGTCCTCCAGGCCGATCGCCGCGATATTGCCCGTCTCGCCATCGATATCGACCTGGCCGATCTTGCCTTCGACGCGCTTCGCCCCGGCCTGTTCGGCGATGCGGCGCAGATAGGCGGCATATGCGGTCGCGTTTAGGTGATAGGCGTAGTTGAGGCCGTTTTCGGGCAGATGGGCGAATTTCTGGGCGTAGGCGGCTACAAGCTCGAGGCAATATTCGTCGTAACTGACCGTATGGCCGCGTTCGCGCCCTTCGGCCCAGAAATGCTGGAACCCGGCCGACCAGTGGTCGCGCCCGGTGTTGCCGAAGGAATGGAAGTATTTTTCGCCGTCGCGTTTCCAGTTCTCGAATTCGATGCCGAGTTTGAAGGTGGCCTGCGTTTCCCGCATGAAATCGGCCTCGCTTATGCCGATCAGGCGGTTGAACAGTACCAGCGGAGGGATGGTAGCCTCGCCGACCCCGACGGTGCCGATGGCATCGCTTTCGACCAGCGTCAGATCGATCGCATCGCCCATGGTGCGGGCGATGGCTGCGGCAGCCATCCAGCCCGCGGTGCCGCCGCCGGCCACGACGATGCGCCGGGGTTTGAAATCGCTTCTCATCGGTTCAGTGTCCTCAGCAGGAAGGTGCGAATGCGGCTGGCGGTTTCGGCGGTAAGCGGCGCGAGTATGCCGCGCGCCGGTTCGGGAATATGCTCGGTCACCTCGGGCGGGTTCTCGAACACGTAGTGATCGAACAGCTGCCGCCAGAAGGCCCGCTCCTCCTGCGGCAGATCGCGCAGCGCCCATATCGCGTGGTTGAGCGCGTCCTGGGGCTGCCCCAGAAAACCCGGCGTGTCGCGCCACCAGTAGTTCACCAGGACATTGAAGGCCTCCAGCCCTTCGACATGGTGCCACCACATCGACGGGATGTAGATCGCATCGCCCGGCTCGAGTTCGGCGACCTGGGCATGCGCCAGCGCCTCGGCGAAACGGGGGAATGCTGCCAGGTCCGGGGCGTGGAAGTCGACCAGGCTGACCGCGCGGCCCGCGGGCGTGTTTTCCAGCGGACCGATATAGAGATTGCGGAACTGTTCGGGCGGGAACACCGTGAAGCGCCGCCGGCCGACGGCGCAGCAGGCAAGATTGCGCGGAAAATCGTTATGCGCCGCGACGCGCGTATCCGTGCCGATCCAGATGCTTTCGCGCGGATCGCTGCCGCGGACCGGGGACGGGTTCTCATCGGCCAAGCCGTCGAAAAACAGCTTCATATCGACCGAGGTGAGGTAGATTGCCGGCGCGTCCGCGCGGCCTTCATTGTCGTCGAAGCCGCGGAAGATATCCGCCAGTTTCCCGCGCGCCTGCCGAAAATTCATGGCGAAATCGTCTTCGTAGAACAGCCGGCCGTCGCGCCCCGGCTGGCCGATCGTCACTTCGAAAGGCACTGGATGCGCCTTGTCCAGCAGGTAGGACCGCGCCGCGCCCGGCGAATCGAGGCCGGCTGCAACCAGTGGCCAGTCGTTCACCAGGCCGCGCACCACAAATGGCGCGCTGGCTTCGTCGAGCAGCGCCGAAAGCGCGGCAAAATCCGCAGCCTCGCGCACTTCAACCGGTTTCATCTGCGCGAAGATCGAAGGATCGGCTTCAGCCACGGGCCTCCCGCCTGTTCTTGCGCTCGACCAGCTCGCTAAGGTTCGACAGCGATGCCACCGCCATGAAGATCGGCATAAGGTGGCCGTCGGCATGAAGCGCGCCAAGCGCATCGCCGTCGAGGTGCTGCAGCTTGTCTTCATTGATCATGTGGAAGCCGACGAGCGTGTTCTTGGCGCCGTTCGCCAGCGTGACCTCGAAGCTGAACGGTTCGAGCAATTCGTACCGTTCGAGCGCCGCGATAAACGCGGCGCTGTCTTCATAGCCGACATGCAAATCGCCCAGCTGCGCCGAGATCTGTTCCACGTAAGGCGTCGGCCGGCCGAATTCGTCGAACAGCCGCATGCCTTCGCCATCGCTCGAAATGCGCGGGTGATCCATATCGATATGGACGGTGGGCTCGTGGCTTTCATCTACCGGACGCCCGACGAGGAACGGCTGGATCGCCATCGACAGCGGCCGATAGGCGGCATCCCATTCGCTGCCTTCGAGAAACAGGTTTTCGCCGTTCTCGAACCCGAGCAGGGCAAGCGCATTGAACTGCCCGCCATCGTTATCCCGCCGAAAGACGATCGGATAATGGACCTGGACCTGCCGAAATTCATTCGGAATCACGAGCGCGGCCATCGCGGCATCGCCGAACTGCGCGCCAGCACCGGTATGCACGCGCAGCGCGGCATGGTCCGAATTGGTGAGGGTTTGGTGATTGCTCATGATCAGGCGATTGCTCCCTGCGCGCCGCGGTCGGTCTCGGCCGCGCGCAATGTATCGAGATAGGTTCGGTTGGACGGCAGCGCAGCGGCGAGCGCGCGGCTGCGTTCGGACACTTCGGCAAGCCGGCGCAGCGCATCGGGTTCGGGCGCCGGCCGCGCGGCGCTGGGCAGGGGAAAGCCCATTCCGTACAGGACATATTGCTGGCTGAAGGCGGAAAAGATCTCGTCCACCTGGGGGAAGTCCGCCGCGGAAGGCGGGTGATCGCGCCAGAGTTCGAGTTGGCCTGCGAGCGTCTCCGGGATCGTGGCTGGATCGCGCTGCGCCTGCCAATAGGGTTCGCCGCGCTTGCTGAGCACGTAGTGCAGCTTGAGGAAGTCGACGATCCGGTCCCAGCGATAGCGGAACAGGGCGTTGAACCGGTCCGCCAGCCTCGGCAGCGCCGAGCGGCTGTGCGGATAGGCATCGGCAAGCGCTTTGAGCGATAATTCGATCATCACGATGGCCGATGCTTCGAGCGGTTCGATGAAACCTGCGGACAGGCCTACGGCAAGACAGTTGCCGCGCCAGAACTGTTCGCGATGGCCGGTCGCAAACTGCAGCTTCCGCGGTGCGAGTGCGCCTGGATCGGCGCCCGGCACTTTGGCCGTGATATAGTCTGCGAGAATTGCCTCGGCGTCTTCGTCGGACAGGAAGCGCGAGGAATATACGCAGCCGATACCGCGGCGCGTGGGCAGGCCGATGTCCCACAGCCAGCCCGCCTTGTGCGCGGTGCCAACCGTCTGCGATGCGATGGCGCTGCCGGGCGCGACCGGAACCTGCATGGCCAGCGCGCGATCGTTGAACGAGACATCCGACCGGTCGCGCCACCCGACGCCAAGCTCATCGCCGATCAGCCGGGCTGCCATGCCGGTGCAGTCGATAAAGAAATCGCCCTCCACCGTATCGCCGCCGCGCAGCATGAGTTTGGCAAGGAGGCCGTCTTCGCCGCGTTCGACGCCTGTTACATGGGCGCGAACGTGCTTCACTCCCAGATGGGCAGTACCATGTTCGGCGAGCAGCGCCCCGAGCTTGCCTGCATCGAGATGGTAGCCGTAATTGAGCGCGCCCGTAAAAGCCGGCATGGCACGCTGGCGCGGCGCCAGGTCGCGATCGCAAACCGCGATCTGCGGCGTGACGGCCCCGGCAAAGGAAGCCGCCTTCCCGTGCTGTGCGGACCAGGCGGAAAGGATGTCCGCCATCGGCCCCGAAGGGGGCGGGGTGAAGGGGTGATAATAGCTGTCATCGGCCGACCCATCCACCCAGCCATCGAACCGCGATCCCTGTTTGAACGAGGCATCGCAGGCGCTGAGGAAACGGGCTTCGTCGATCCCGATCGCGGCGAGCGTCTCGCGCAGTGTCGGCCAGCTGCCTTCACCGACGCCGATGGTCGGGATATCGGGTGCCTCGACGAGTGTCACGTCGAGCTCGGGCCGTCGGGCCGCAAGCAGGCAGGCGGACAGCCAGCCAGCCGTCCCGCCGCCCACGATCACCAACCTGTTGAACTCGGACCTCATCGATCGGACGTCCATACCCTCTCATCACGCAGGATACAAAACGAGCCGCACTGCGCGGGCAGTGCGGCTCGCTTGCCCGAATATCGGCCGGACCTGCGGGTCCGGATTGCAGTTACCAGGTAAAGCGGACGCCGCCGGCATAGCGGGCATAGCCCGGGGCGGCGAAGTACACTGCCTGGTCGGCACGCATGTGGCCCTTGCGGTCCGCATTGGTCACATTGATGCCCTCGGCGAAGACCGAGATGCCGTTGGCGAACTCGTAGCTCGCGCTGACATCGAACTGGCCGTACTCCTCGGTGAAGAACGGATCGGTCCCGAAGCCCGACAGGAACTCGTCGCGCCAGTTGTAGGCGACACGCGCCTGGAACCCGCCCTTGTCGTAGTAGAGCACTGCGTTGGCACTGTCGCTTACGCCGGTCACCGCGAACTGCGGCTCGGGGTCGAAGCCCGGACGCAGCAGGTCGTATTCGGTGTTCGAATTCACGATCGTGTAGTTCAGGATGACGCCGAAGCCGGTATCCCAGAAGCTGTGGGTGATCGCGAATTCCCAACCGGAAAGAGTCGCGCTCTGGTCGCTGTTGCCCGGCTGGCTGATGTTGAAGATCAGCAAGGGATCGCCGGGCTGGGCAAGGATGCCGACCGGCATGCCGCCCGCATCATAGTCGACGGCGTCCGGATAGTTGGCAACGACGTAGTCGAGGATCGAAGCGCCCGGATTGGCCGCGTCCGGAGCGAAGGGCGCATTGCTTCCCTGGCTCGCAACGGCCTCCCGGAAGATCGCGCCCGCGCTCGGATCGCGCAGGTCGAATGCCGAGGACTGACGGATCGAGTTGCCGATGAAGTTCGACACCTTCTTGTTGAAGTAGCCGACCGAGAGATAACTGGCCGGGGCGTAGTACCACTCGGCCGACAGGTCGATGTTCTTCGACTTGTAGGGAAGCAGGCCCGGGTTGCCCGAGAAGCCGGTGCTGCCACCACTGACACGCGCTGGCGAATTGACCGTGAGCCCACCGTCGAGGTTGTTGTAGGCCGGACGGGTGATGGTGTGGCTGTACGATGCGCGCAGCACCACGTCCTGGATCGGCGTCATGTCGAAATCGATCGCCGGGAGCCAGTTGTCGTAGCTGCCCTTGAGCGTCGTGAAGACCGTATCCGACGGGTTTGAATCGACAATCGCAATCTCGTTGAACGATACGAGCGATGCGCCGTCCGGCGATGGCACGAGGGCCGAACTCGAGACGTCGGTCGCCTCGTAGCGCAGGCCGAGGCGCAAATGAGCTTCGTCGGCCAGAATATCGAAGGCGTGGATGGTCTGGAGGTAGGGGGCGATCGTACGCTCATTGAGCAGGCGGTCGACAGTATACTCGGCCAGACAGCCCTCTCCGGTCGGGGTCCCGACCCAGGGGGTCGTACAGACGCCGATCTCGCGGTCCAGCAGGTCGATCAGCGAGACCGTGTCAACCGTGAAGTAGTTCGGAATGACGGCAGGATCTTGCGATCCTTTCATGCCTGCAAGGTCATCCGGCAGGTCCTGCAGCGTGTACAGGCCGTCGGGCGTATCTTCTGCGCTCAGCGTGCCGCCCCAGCTGTCGGTCTGAAGGAAGCCGTAGGCCGAACGAACCTTGTTGTCGGTATAGGTTACCCCGAAATCGAGGCTTTCGATAAAGCCGTCGTCGAAGTCCTTGCCGCCCGACAGGCGCACTTCGTTGATCCGGTCCTTCATGTAGGCCGTACGGAAGGCGTTGCCGGAAGGCCGGATGTTCGACGCGTCGATTTCCGAACCCGGATACATCTGCACGGAGATGACCGGCATGTCGCTGGTGAAGTCGATGCGCTGATTCTGGACACCGAAGATTGCACTGCCAACCGCGATGTTGCTGCCGAAGGGCGAGGTCGGTTCGGATTCCGCAGTCGAATGGTGCGCGTCGAGTTCGAAGCGCCATCCGCTCGGGTGGTTCCATTGCAGGTTTCCGCCCAGCGAGTGGTTGGTGTTGCGGTTGGCGGCAACGGCGCCGGTAATCGCGAGGTCCTTGCCCGGGCCGAAGTCCTCGGCGTAGAAGTTCGGGCCGGCCACCGGGCCATCGGTCCAACTGCTGGCGGTCGCGCCGTGGTTGAACCAGACCCCGATGCTGTTGGTTTCCGCATCAATGGTGTTCTGCGAAAAGGTGTAGTCGACGGTTGCGGTAAACTGGTCGGACGGGCTGAACTGCAGCACCGCCTGACCGTTGATACGCTCGCGGTCGATGTTGGTGAAATCGTAACCGGCGTTCTGCGGCGTCTGGTAAATATCGTCCGGACCTGGGCGGTTTTCCACTCCGCCGGACGTCGGCAGCGAACCCCAGCTCGAGGAATCGCTGCCCAGATAACCTTCGCGCCAGCCCGCGTTGAACTGGGCGAGCGACGCCTTGCGGCGCTGGTACGAACCGCTCAGCAGGATGCCGAAGGTGTCGTCGGCAAAGGTCTTGCTGATGACACCCGATATCTCGGGTGTGATTTCGGTATCCTCGAACGTGTGGTCGAGAACACCTTTGACGCCGATCGAACCCTGGAAGCCGGGCCGATCGAGCGGACGCGGGGTTTTCACATTGATGACGGAGCCAATGCCGCCGGAGGGAAGTGTCGCACGCCCCGACTTGTAGACTTCGACGCCCGCAATGCCTTCCGAGGCAAGGTTGGCGAAATCGAATGAGCGCGACGCAGGCGCTTCGCAGCATGAGCCAAGGCCAGATGCCGGCATCTGGCGGCCATTGAGGAGTACGAGGTTAAAGTCCGGCCCGAAGCCGCGAACGGTGACCTTCGAGCCTTCGCCGCTTTCGCGATCGATCGACACGCCGGTAATGCGCTGCAACGATTCGGCGAGATTGGTGTCAGGGAACTTGCCGATGTCCTCGGCACTGATGGCATCGACCACACCGACCGCATCGCGCTTGATGTTCATCGCGTCTTGGAGGCTGGCCCGGATGCCCGAAACGATAATGACGTTGCCGTCGTCAGCCGCGACTTCCTGCGCAGCCTCGGAAGGCTGAGCACCTGTCCCGACGTCCTGTGCAGCGGCAGTCGATGCCGCCGCCCCCAGCGTCAGGATCGACGCGCCCGCCATGAAACGCGCGAGTGATTGTTTGTTGCCGAACTTCATTTTCCCTCCCTCTCCTGCGAAGCGCCGTCAGCGCGCGCAGGCTTCCTGATTTTGATCGAGGATATATATGTTAACGTTCACTTGGTCAATCGCGGCTGGAATTGGCTGGTCACAAAAATGCATGAGTGCGGCGAAAATGTTGCAGTTGGCGCATGTCATCCGGGTGGCGCCGCCGACACGGGCTTTACGAGCATGGGAAGATTGGGGCCCGCTCCCCCCAAGACCGTTTGGACCCTGGCGAAGACTGCATGCGCCGGGGCGGCAATCTCTAGATCCTAGCCAATACGTGGATGCGGCGGAGTGCGTTTCGGCGCAGCCCCCTCTCGGCCCTAATGGCGCCAACAAGGGCTTGCCGTAGCGTTGCGGCGTGGTTCAGCGCAGCGCCACAATTGCCCGGGCAAGTGTAGCCTTTTGCGCACGTGCGGCCAAGAATCGGGCGCGCCACTATTACAATTTGGCGAAAATGCCCTAGGTAGGCGCCGCAGGGGGCGATTAAGGCACAAGGTTGATGGACCGGGTAATCTACAACTTCGACAGCCTGCCCCAGCGGCACGGCTTGGCGTCGGCCCCCAAGCGCCGTTCGATTTACCGTGCCCGCCGTACGCCGGAGCCGCGTGTCGGGATCATCTATAATCCGCGCAGCCATCGCAATCACGGGCAGGATCTTGCCTGCAGCGGTGCGGACAGCATCATGGTCGCGCAACCGCGCACGCGGGACGAGATCGCCCATGCCCTTGCCGGGTTTGCGCGCGACGGAATCGATTTTCTCGTTATCAATGGCGGTGACGGTACCGTGCGCGATGTGCTCACGATGGGCCAGACTGTATTTGCCGATCGCTGGCCCGCGATCGCGGTGCTGCCCAAGGGCAAGACCAATGCGCTCAACGTCGACCTTGGCGCGCCGGCCGATTGGTCGCTCGAAGGGGCGCTTGCGGCTTATGCCTCGGGCCGGCAGATCATCCGCCGCCCGCTTGCGGTCAGCCGCGAGGATCACGACGATCCGGCCATGCTCGGCTTCATTTTTGGCGCAGGCGCTTTCACGCTCGGGATCGAGGCGGGACAGGATGCGCATTCGCTGGGCTTCTTCAACAGCCTCGCTGTGGGCGCGACCAGCGCCTGGGGCGTGATCCAGGGTCTGTTCGGCAGCAATCGCAACAAATGGCGCCGCGGCACGCCGATGCAGCTCACCTACCTCCCTTCGGGCAAGCCCGTTCCGCGCTCGGCGCATGGCGATCCTGCACGGCGTAGCGTGCTGCTCGCCTCGACGCTCGAACGCATGCCGATGGGTATCGAGCTGTTCGGCATGCCGCGAGCGGGCCTCAAATTCGCTCTGCTCGACCATCCGCTGCGGGGCCTGTTGGCCGCGCTGCCCGTCATCCTGATGGGCTGGAGACCGCGCTGGCTGGCCAAGGCCGGTCTTCACCAGCTGGAGGCCGATGCGCTGGCGATCGACGTGGCCGAACCGGTGATTCTCGACGGCGAGGCCTTCCCCCCGGGGCGCTATCGCGTCGCACAGGGGCCGGAACTCACCTTCATCAGCGCGTGAGCGGTGCGCTCGCGCAGCGCATCGCAAGCGCACTCGACCGCCCGGTGCGGGACGAGGTGGCTGCCTTCGCGCGCCGCTTAGGCGAAGACGCCGGGGCCCTTGCAGTGCTGTTTTACGGCTCGAACCTGCGGACCGGCTCGCTCGAAGGCGTGCTCGATTTCTATGTCCTGCTGCCCGGCCCCCAGCGCGAGAAAATCTGGCCGCGCGTCAGCTACCGCGAATGGGACCATGCTGGCGAGCGATTGCGCGCCAAGATCGCGACGATGTCGCTGGCGCAGTTCGACAGCGCCGCGCGCGGGGAATCGCGCGATACGACGATCTGGGCGCGCTTTGTCCAGCCCTCGGCACTGGTCTGGGCGGCAGACGATGGTGCGCGGGGGCGAGTGTTGGCGGCGCTCGGTGGGGCGGCGACCACTGCAGGCCGCCTGGCGGCTGCTGTCGGACCCGAAGAAGGGGCGGCGGAGGCCTATTGGCGCGCGCTGTTCCGCGCGACCTACCAGGCCGAATTCCGTGTCGAGAAACCCGGGCGGGAAAACTCAATCCTCGAGGTCAATGCGGCGCATTTCGATGGGCTGTTACCGCTGGCGTGGGAGGCGGCGGAGATCGCTTTCGCGCGTGACGGTGCGACCTTGCTGCCGAATCTGTCCGAAGAACGCCGCCGCCGCATCCTCGCGTGGTGGCGGCTTCGCGCGCGCCTGGGCAAGCCGCTCAACCTGCTGCGGCTGGCCAAGGCGACCACCACCTTCGACGGGGCAGCCGATTATGCGGCGTGGAAGCTCCACCGCCACACGGGCATATCGCTGGAGGTCACGCCATTCCGGGCCAAGCATCCGCTGCTCGCCGCTCCCGGCGCGCTGCTCGAACTATGGCGCAAGCGCCGCGCCTAGCGGTAGCGCATCCGGATCGAGATGCTTTCGACGCCCGAACCGACCTCGAAAGCCGTCTTCTTGTAGCTCGGTTTGCCGAGGTTGAAGAGGTTGATGCTGGGATTGTTCGACATTGCCCCGCCATCGGCGAAGATGTCGGTGCTGCCATTGCCGTTGATGTCGTGGCGCACCGCGATCGCGTAGGTTCCGGGGCGCGGCAGCGGCATGCAGAAGGACATCGACCCCGCCTTCGCGGGGGCTTCCATGCGGTAAATCCACTTGCCCTTCTCGAGCCAGTCTTCCTTCGTCCCGCGATAGCTCTGCACGCGGATGGTGCCCTTGCTTTCCTTGACGTCGGTAATGGTCACGCGCACGGCGGGGCCGGCGCCGGCGGCGCATTTGGCGGCGTCATTGGTGATTTTCTGGCGGTATTGCGCCTCGGCCGGGGCGGGGGCGGCGAGTGTCGCAAAGGCAAGCGCCGCGATACCGGCGGTGGCGAAAGTCGTCCGTTTCATAAAGGTAATCCGTCTTCAACTGGGTCGATGCGGCGCCGCAGCGCCGGGTGTGAAGGGCCTGTCGCCCTTCGCTATGGCCTGCTGTTTACCAGACCGCGCTGAATTACGGCTGAATTTCGCACCTGCGGGATGTCCGTAAGCGCATCCCGGGCCCATCCGGGCGCGAGCAAATCCACGGCCCATGTGGAAAAGGCCCTCCCGCTCGCTTGTTAACCCTCGTTTCGCGCGCGTAGGGCTGGCCAAGCTCACCCGCGACCAAGGCCCCCAGCCCGCATGACCATTCCGCTTATCTCGCCTTCGATCCTATCCGCCGACTTCGCTGCGCTGGGCGAGGAAGTGCGCGCCATCGATGCCGCCGGGGCCGACTGGATCCATGTCGATGTGATGGATGGGCACTACGTGCCCAACATTACCATCGGCCCGGCGGTGGTGAAGGCGCTGCGGCCGCATACCGACAAGCCGTTCGACGTCCATCTGATGATCGCGCCGATCGATCCCTATCTCGAAGCCTTCGCTGAAGCCGGGGCGGACATCATCACTGTCCATCCCGAGGCGGGGCCGCATATCCACCGCACGCTGCAAGCGATCACCGCGCTGGGCAAGAAGGCGGGCGTGGTGCTTAATCCGGGCACCAGCCTCGACGCGCTCGACTATATCCTCGAGGACGTCGATCTGGTGCTGGTGATGAGCGTCAATCCGGGGTTTGGCGGGCAGAGCTTTATCCATTCGCAGCTGCGCAAGGTCGAGGCGATCCGTGAGCGGATCGAGACGCTGGGCAAGCCGATCCACCTCGAGGTCGATGGCGGGGTCAATGCCGAGACCGCGCGGCTGTGCGTCGATGCGGGCGCCGATGTGCTGGTCGCGGGCTCCGCCACCTTCAAGGGCGGGCCTGGGAAGTATGCGGCCAATATCGCAGCGCTGAAGGGGCAGGCGTGAACCACGGCGCGCGCACCCTTCTGCGCGAGGATCGCGGCGCCCCCGACGACAGTGCAGCACCCGCGCTGCCCCTCACCGGCATGGCCGAACCGCTGGTCGACCGCGGACCGCCCGGCTCGCCCGGCAGGCCCGACGCGGTCCCGCTCGAACCGGCGCGTGCGCTGGTCCTCACCGATTTCCAGCCGCCGCGTACAGGCCCCGTCGATAGCCTCGTGCGCTGGGCCTATCGGCTCGGCGTACCCAATTCGGTGCTTGCGGCACCGCTGCGCAAGCCTGCCGCGCCGCGCCTGCTCGCCACCGTGGTCAGCCCGCTGCAGGGCGAGCGCGCCGCGGGCATGGCTTTGCGCGCCGGTCAGTTCCTCGTCCACGGGCTCAAGGTGCCGGTCGACAAGCTCGATTTCGCCAGCAATGCCCCGCTGACCCCGCCCGTGCAGCGCGCGGTGCAGGGCTTTGGCTGGCTGCGCGATCTGGGCGCCTGTGCCCCGCGCGAGGAATGCGCCGCGATTGGCGAGAAACTGCTCGCACGCTGGCTCAAGGCCAATCCCGTCCCCGCCAAGGGCCCCGCCTGGACGGTCGAACATGCCGGGCTGCGGCTGCTTGCATGGTTGGTTCATGCGCCCTTGCTGCTCGGCGGCGATGCACGGCTGCGCACCCGCGCGCTCGGGGCGATGGAAGCGACGGCGCGCTTTCTCGACCGGCAGGTCGCCGGGGCCGAGGACCGTCTGGGCCAGGTGGCCGGCTGGTGCGCGCTGGTGGCGGCCGGACTGCTGCTGCCCGATGGCCGCCCGCGCCGCCTGTTTGGCGAAGCGGGGCTGCTGCGCGCCCTGGGCGAATTGGTCGCCGAAGATGGCGGTGTGCTCTCGCGCAGTCCGCTGGCGCAGGCCGAGGCGATCGCGCTGCTGGTCGATCTGCGCGCCTGCTACGCCGCGGTGAACCGCGAACCGCCGCCTGCGCTGGAAACCATGCTCGGACTGCTTGTCCCGCCACTCCTGACGCTGCGGATGGGCGACCGGGGCCTGGGCAGCTGGCAGGGGGCGGGTGCGACTTCCGCTGCGCGCGTCGATGCATTGATAACGGCGAGCGGGATTCGCGCGCGGCCGGGCAAGGAAAGCCGCCACTGGGGCTACCAGCGCGTCGATGCGGGCAAGGCCACGCTGGTGCTCGACGCCGCGCCGCCGCCACGCGCCCGCCACGCGCGCTATGGCTGTGCCTCTACGCTGGCCTTCGAACTGTCGCATGGCGACCAGCGCATCATCGTCAATTGCGGCGGTGCCGAACTGGCGGGCGGGCTGGTGCCCGTGCGGATCGAGCAGGGACTGCGCGGCAGCGCGGCGCATTCGACGCTGGTGCTCGACGACGCCAATTCGACCGCTGTCCTGATCAAGGGGCAGATCGGCAAGGGTGTCGAGGAAGTCGATATCGCGCGGACCGCGGTCAAGCAGAAGGGACGCGATGCCGCGCGACTGGAGGCTTCGCACAATGGTTATGCGGCGCGTTATGGCCTGATCCACCGGCGGACGCTGCTCCTGGGCGCCGATGGTAGCGGGCTGTCGGGTGAAGACGTGCTCGAACCTTCGGGCCGGCAGGGCAAGCGCGGCAAGATCAGCTTCGCGATCCGTTTCCATCTCGGTCACGGCATCGAGGCCGGGCTGGCGGACGACCGGCGGGGTGCGGGGCTCGCGCTGCCCGACGGTAGCTACTGGCAATTCCGCCTCGGAGGCGATAGCGGCGAGGCGCATATCGCGATCGAGGACAGCCTCTGGGTCGACGGGCAGGGCCGCCCGCGCGCAACGAAGCAGCTGGTCGTCGAAGGACTGACATCGCGCAGCGGGGGACGCTTCCCCTGGCTGCTCAAACGCATGGGGTGATTTTACGTGGCTGACGTGGCGATCAAACGGGCACTGCTTTCGGTGTCCGACAAGAGCGGCTTGGTGGAACTGGGCACGGCGCTGGCCGGACGCGGCGTGGAGCTGGTTTCGACCGGCGGCACTGCCAAGGCGCTGCGCGAGGCGGGCCTCGACGTGCGCGACGTGTCCGACCTGACCGGCTTTCCCGAAATGATGGACGGGCGGGTTAAGACGCTCCACCCGATGGTCCATGGCGGCCTGCTCGCCGTGCGCGACAATCCCGAGCACGCGGCGGCGATGGAATCCCATGCGATCGGCGCAATCGACCTCGTGGTCGTCAATCTCTATCCTTTCGAGGCGACCGTGGCGAAGGGTGCCGCGCGCGACGAGATCATCGAGAATATCGATATCGGCGGGCCCAGCATGGTCCGCAGCGCAGCCAAGAACCACCAGTTCGTCACCATTGTCACCGATCCGGCGGATTACCCTGCGCTATTGGGCGAACTCGAAGCATCGGGCGCGACCTCGCTCGACTTCCGCCGGCGATGCGCGGCCAAGGCCTTCGCGGCCACCGCTGCCTATGATTCGATGATCAGCCAGTGGTTCGCCTTTGCCGACCAGCGGCAGCTCTTTCCCGACTTCCTCGCAATCAACGGCAAGGCTCCCGTCGAGCTGCGCTATGGCGAGAACCCGCACCAGCAGGCGGCGCTCTACACGCCGGTCGGCCCGCATGCCCGGGGCATCGCGCAGGCCGAGCAGCTGCAGGGCAAGGCGCTGAGCTACAACAATTACAACGATGCCGATGCCGCGTTGGAACTGTGCGCCGAATTCGCCGGCGGCGAACCTGCGGTGGTTATCGTCAAGCATGCCAACCCCTGCGGTGTCGCGCAGGCTGCGACCTTGCTCGAGGCGTGGAACCATGCGCTTGCCTGCGACAGCGTGTCGGCTTTCGGCGGCATCGTCGCGGTGAACACCGAACTCGACGGCGCCACCGCGGCGGCGATCTGCGAAATCTTCACCGAAGTCGTGATCGCCCCCGCGGTCAGCGATGCGGCGCGCGAGGCGTTTGCCAAGAAGAAGAACCTGCGCCTGCTGGTTACCGGCGACCTCCCCGATCCCCGCCGCGGCGGGCTGGCAGTCAAGCCGATCACCGGCGGCCTGCTGGTCCAGACGCGCGACAATGGCGCGATCACCGAAGCCGATCTCAAGGTGGTCACCCAGCGCGAGCCCACCGAACAGGAATTGCGGGATTGCCTGTTCGCCTGGACCGTCGCGCGGCACGTCAAATCGAACGCCATCGTCTATGCCAAGGACGGCGCGACTGCAGGCATCGGGGCGGGCCAGATGAACCGCCGCGATTCCTCGCGCATCGCCGCGATGAAGGCAGCCGAGGCTGCTGAGAGCTACGGGTGGGAGCAGAGTCGCACTGTCGGTAGCGCGGTCGCTTCCGATGCCTTCTTCCCCTTTGCCGATGGCCTGCTGGCCGCCGCCGAAGCGGGCGCGAGCGCGATCATCCAGCCGGGCGGATCGATCCGCGATGACGAGGTGATCGCCGCCGCCGACGAACGGGGCCTCGCAATGGTCTTCACCGGGATGCGCCACTTCCGGCACTGAGCCCGGGCCGCTTCTTGGTCAGCGTTCGACGAGCGAAGCTGAACATCCGACGACGGGCGTATTAAGCCGGTTGCAAGAGGTGCGGGTGTAACCATCTGGGCGAGACATACGAAAGAAGCCCCTATGAGCCTGTTCACTCCCGACCTCTATCGCAATTTCGGCATCGGTTTCGGTGTCGGCGCCGTTGCTGTTCTACTGACCAATGGCAGTGAGTGGCTCGCCGCCGTGCCGCAGTTGGTCGCTTCGATCCTGTAATGCGCCTGCGCGCCGCCCTTGCTGCCGCCACGCTGGCGCTGGGGGCTTCTGCCTGTCAGCAACCCGTATTGGCTGCGGAACAGGCGGTCGCGGCACCCAAGGCTCAGCGCGTTGCCAAGGAAGGGCCGGGGCTCAAGACCGCGATCTTCGCCGGCGGCTGCTTCTGGGGTGTCGAGGGCGTTTTCAGCCATGTGAAGGGCGTGACCAGCGCGGTTTCCGGCTATCATGGCGGGACCGAGCGGCAGGCCAGCTACAAGCTCGTCTCCAGCGGCATCACCGATCACGCCGAGGCCGTGAAAGTCACCTATGATCCCACGGTCATCCGCTATGACCAGCTTCTGCGGATCTATTTCTCGGTCATCGCCGATCCGACCCAGCTGAACCGGCAGGGCCCGGACCGGGGAGCCCATTATCGCGGCGCCATCGTCCCCATGTCCGCCGAACAGAATACCGTCGCCAAGGCCTATATCGCGCAACTGACCGCGGCTAAGCTGTGGAACCGCCCGATCGTCACGCAAATCGAACGCGCGCAGGCCTTCTATCCGGCCGAAAGCTACCATCACGACTTCATGCTCAAGAACCCGCGCCACAGCTATATCGTGCGCTGGGATGCGCCCAAGGTGAAGGCGCTCAAGGCGATGTATCCGGGTGTCTACTCGGCGAGCTTCCGGCGCGACTAACTTGCGATAGGCGGCTCGCGCGCCTACTTCTTCGCGCATGGCCAGACATGCGCATGCACATACCGAACACGAAGGCGACGACCTCATCGAGGCGGCCCGTCACACGCTGACCGACAATGGCGAGCAATGGACCGGCATGCGTCAGTCTGTGTTCGAGGAGCTTGCCCGCCACGACAAGCCGGCCAGCGCCTATGACATTGCCGACAATCTCTCGCAAAGCCGCGGCAAGCGGGTCGCGCCCAACAGCGTCTACCGGATCCTCGACCTGTTCGTGCGGACCAATCTCGCCAACCGGATCGAGAGCGCCAATGCCTATCTGGTCAACACCCATCCGGGGTGCCGCCACGACTGTATCTTCCTGATCTGCGACGATTGCGGCAAGGCCACGCATATCGACGACGACCGCGTCACCGGCGCGCTGCGCGTGGCGGGGCAGGACGCGGGCTTTACCGATGTCCGCCCGGTGGTCGAACTGCGCGGGCTATGCGACGATTGCGCCCGCTGAAGCGCGCCGCCAAACCGTTCATTTGCGGCGATAAAGCGTTCATCGACAGTTGCGTTTCGCGAGTGTAGAGCTTGTCCGCATGACAAGTCGCCCCAAGACCCCCCTCCTCGATACGGTCAATACACCCGACGATCTGCGCAAGCTGGGCAAGGACCAGCTCCGCCAGCTGTCCGACGAATTGCGCGCCGAAATGATCGACGCCGTCGGCACCACCGGGGGCCATCTGGGCTCGGGACTGGGCGTGGTCGAGCTGACCACCGCAATCCATTATGTTTTCGACACGCCGCAGGACAAGCTGGTGTGGGACGTCGGCCACCAATGCTATCCGCACAAGATCCTGACCGGGCGGCGCGATCGCATCCGCACGCTGCGCCAGGGCGGCGGGCTGAGCGGGTTCACCAAGCGCAGCGAAAGCGAATACGATCCGTTCGGCGCGGCGCATAGCTCGACCTCGATCAGCGCGGCGCTCGGCTTCGCCATGGCCAACAAGATGCAGGACCGGGCCGGGCGCGGGATCGCGGTGATCGGCGATGGCGCGATGAGCGCGGGCATGGCCTATGAAGCGATGAACAATGCCGAACAGGCGGGCAACCGGCTGGTCGTCATCCTCAACGACAACGACATGTCGATCGCTCCGCCGGTGGGCGGCCTGTCCGCCTATCTCGCGCGGATGGTGTCGAGCAGCGAGTATCTCGGCCTGCGTTCGATGGCGTCGAAACTCGCCAAAAAGCTTGGCCGCCGCGTGTGGGGCGGGCTGGAAAAAGCCGAAGAATATGCCCGCGGCATGGCGACCGGCGGCACGCTGTTCGAGGAACTCGGCTTCTATTATGTCGGCCCGATCGACGGGCATAATCTCGACCACCTCATCCCGGTGCTCGAGAACGTCCGCGACAGCGAACAGGGCCCGGTGCTGATCCATGTGGTGACGCAGAAGGGCAAGGGCTACGCCCCGGCCGAAAACAGCGCCGACAAGTATCACGGCGTGGCCAAGTTCGACGTCGTCACCGGCGAACAGAAGAAATCCAAGGGCGGCCCGCCCGCCTATCAGAACGTCTTTGGCGAAACGCTGGCAAAGCTCGCCGATAGCGACCCGCGCATCTGTGCGATCACCGCGGCCATGCCCAGCGGCACCGGTGTCGACAAATTCGCGCAGGCGCATCCCGACAAGGCCTTCGACGTCGGCATTGCCGAACAGCACGGCGTGACCTTTGCCGCAGGCCTCGCTGCTGAGGGCATGCGGCCCTTTGCCGCGATCTATTCGACCTTCCTCCAGCGCGCCTACGACCAGGTGGTGCACGATGTGGCGATCCAGAACCTGCCCGTGCGCTTTGCGATCGACCGCGCTGGCCTGGTCGGCGCGGATGGCTGCACGCATGCCGGCAGCTTCGACATCACCTATCTCGCGACGCTGCCCAATTTCGTCGTCATGGCCGCCGCCGACGAGGCCGAACTGGCCGCAATGACCTATACCGCAGCCGAATATGACGACGGACCGATCGCCTTCCGCTATCCGCGCGGTGCGGGCACGGGCGTTGAGATTCCCGAGAAGCTGGAAAAGCTTGCCATCGGCAAGGGCCGGATCGTGCGCGACGGCACCAAAGTCGCGATCCTGTCGCTCGGCGCACGGCTGGAGGAGGCCAAGAAAGCCGCCGACCAGCTCGAGGCCAAGGGCCTGTCGACGACCGTCGCCGATATGCGGTTCGCCAAACCGCTCGACACCGGCTTGATCGCGAAGCTGATGCGCAGTCACGAAGTGGTGGTCACGGTCGAGGAAGGCGCCGTGGGCGGCCTCGGCGCGCATGTCCTGACCTTCGCCAGCGACACGGGCCTGACCGATGCCGGGCTCAAGGTGCGCACCATGCGCCTGCCCGATACGTTCCAGGACCAGAACGACCCGGGGAAGCAATATGACGAAGCGGGCCTCAACGCCCCGCAGATCGTCGACACCGTGCTCGCGGCATTGCGCCACAACAGCACCGGGGTAGAAGAAGCGCGCGCCTGACCGGCGGTTTGGGGCGGCCTCTTCCCCGGCTTAGCGCTCTCGCGGCCGGATGCGTAGCAAATCGCATGCATGATACGATGCCAGCTGGTTGCTAACTCTTTCGCAGTGCGGCCGGGACTGGCAGGACGGTCGGTGAAAGAGAGGCTGCATGACCCTGCTCACTACCGACACGTCGAATCACGTCACCACGCTTACGCTCAACCGTCCAGACACGATGAACCCGCTTGGGGCCAAGGGCGATGGGGATGCCTTCGCCGCCGCTTGCGATGCGATCAATGCGGATATGGAAGTGCGCTGCGTCATCCTTACGGGCGCGGGGCGCGCGTTTAGCGCGGGCGGCGATATCAAGGCGATGAAGGAGCGGACCGGGACCTTCGGCGGGACCGCGCCCGAGATATCCGACGGCTATCGCAACAACATCCACAAGGTGCTGCGCGCGCTCTACGGCCTGCGCGTGCCGCTGATTGCGGCGGTCAACGGGCCGGCGATCGGGCTGGGCTGCGACCTTGCCTGCCTCGCCGATATGCGTATCGCGAGCGACCGCGCGAAATTCGGCGTCACTTTCCTCAAGCTCGGGATCATCCCCGGCGATGGCGGGACCTGGATCCTGCCGCGTATTATCGGCGAGGCGCGCGCTTCCGAACTGTTCTACACGGGCGATGTGATCGACGCGGCCACCGCGCGCGACTGGGGCCTCGTCAGCCGCGTGGTCGAAGGCGAGGCGCTGATGGACGAGGCGCACGCGCTCGCGGCCAGGGTTGCCGCCATGCCCCCGCATGCGCTGCGACATGCCAAGAACCTGATGCGGCAGGGGCGGTCGGTGACCTATGACACCGCGCTCGAAATGGCGGCCAATACGCAGGCACTGATGCATCTGACCCAGGACCACATTGAAGGGGTGGATGCGCTGATCGAGAAGCGCGCCGCCAAATTCACGGGCGACTGACGCGGCGCAGCGCCGCCTGCTGCTTGCCAGTTGCGGTAAAATCGGAGAGACTTTGCCCGCGAGGGGGATAGCATGCCCGTAGGAGTGCTCGAAGTCATCGTCTGGACCTGCGTCGGCCTGTTCGTCGGCGTCGTCCTGCTCGGGTTCGCCGCGCTGGTCGGCTGGTGGCACCCCCGCGACGAGGAAACGGGCAAATGGCTCAAACGCTCGGTCGTCTTCCCACTGGTCGGCGGCGTGGTCGGTTTCGCGACCCTGGAGTTCGGTAGCGGGCGCGACACTCCGCCTCCACCCGAACCGAGCCCGACCGTGTCACCCAGTCCGACGCCTTCACCGTTCATGCCAACCGGCTCACCCACGCCGACCCCCCAACCCACGCCGACGGGAACACCTACGCCCCCCGATCCCGGTCCGCTGGCTGAGGCGTGTACCGTCTCGGTCCCCCAGTCGCTGTCCAACTGGGCAGACGAGCAACTGGGTGAGCCCCCTTCCTTCACCTGCGCGGGCCGCCAGCCATATCCGGCCTGCCTCGACCCGCTGCGCCAGCGTTCGCGCCCTGAAATATCGTCGGCGGCGGCGCGTGAGTGCGGCGATGCGCTGGCCGCGTTCCGCCGTGAATATGTCGCCCCCGTCTATGGCGCAAAGGCCACCTATCAGGTCAATCTCGACACTGCCGAAGCCGCCTTGCGGCTGCGTACCTCGGATGAGGCGGTGGAGCGATATGACTACGTCACTGCCGAAATCAGCCGGATGAACGGGCGCGAGTGGGATGGGTTCGTCGCCATCGACCGCCAATCGCGGGAAGACATGCGCGCCTGCCAGGACGAGCGGCGGTGCCTCGACGAATAGCCGCGCGTCAGAGCCAGCGCCATATTCCGGCAGGAATACCGTTGGCGTGGATGTGGCCATAAGTCGCGGCGAGCCAGATGATCAGTCCGCCGATCCAGGCAATCCCTCCGGCGCGCGCCAACCGGCCGAAGCGCGGCCAGTAGCTCGTCCGTTCTTCCCACCCGGTCCATGCGTCGCCCATTTGGCTTTCCTTCTTGCGGTCCTGCAAATGCGCACCGAGCAGCGCCAGCAGACCGATCGCGCCCGCGAGGATGATCTGGCGCGGCGTCGGGCTGAGCAGGATATGCGTCGCGGCCCACAGCGCGATCGACCACATCATCGGGTGCCGCGTGACATGGAAGACGCCGTGAGGAGCAAGCGCGGCATGCGCCGCCGCGCGCGGATCGGGCAGCGCGGGATTGCGCTGGAACGACCCCGCCAGCAGCACCGAAGCAATCAACATGATCACCGTGGCAATCGCCCAGAGGGCGTCACCCGATCCATTCCACAGGGGTACCCCGCCCGACCCGACCGCACGAAACGCCATTGCCGCCCAGACGAATGTCGCCAGCGCGACCAGCGAATAGAGCGCGCGAAAGCCGTTCTCGCCCAGCGCGCCGACCAGCGGTGCGCGCAGCGGGTGCGACAGCGCAAAATGCATTCCGACAAAGGCGAGTGAAGCGGCAAGCAGCGAAACCAAGGCCTGATCCATGATCGACTCCCATGTTTACAGCGTCAACATGGATAGCAGAACCGGTGCGCGAAGCAAGCGGCATTCGCGGTGGCTGGATTATGCGGCGGGTTCGATCCCGAGCAGTTGGACGGTGAACAGCAGCGTCGCACCGCCGGGGATCGGCCCCTTGCCGCCCGGCCCATAAGCGAGGTCGGCGGGTGCGGCGATCTCGATCGTGTCGCCCACGCCCATTTCGGGAATCGCCATCTGCCATGCCTTGATCAGCCGGCCCAATGGGAAAGTCGCCGGTTCGCTGCGGTCGAAACTGCTGTCGAAGGTCTCGCCATCGAGGAAGGTGCCCGCGTAATGCACGGTCACCGTGTCCTCCACGCGCGGCTTGTCGCTGCTGCCCGCATAGTTGACATAGCGCCACTTGAGCCCGCCCGGCATCGCGCGCCAGCCGTCCTCATGCGCCAGGCCCGCAAGATAGGCTTGCTGCGCATTCATCCAGGCGATGTCCTGCGACCGGTCGGGCGGCGTATCCTGGGCGGATAGCGCGTGGAAGCCGACTGCGGCCGCGGCCGCGCCCAGCGCCAGCAGGGTGGTGCGCATTTCCTTCACCGGCCTACCAGTCGTAGCCCTTGGGCAGATCGCTCTCGTCGAGATCGCGGTAACGCTCCTTGAGACGGCTCTGGTGGTTGTCCAGCGGCTGCTCCACGCCGTCGATGTAGACTTTGACCGGCATCGAACCCACTTGGAGCGGATCGCCGTCCCAGATCACCAGATCGCCCATCGCACCCGGGGCGAGCACCCCGGCCTTGCCGCCCATGCCGCTGATGCTGGCGGGCACCGAGGTGATCGCCGCAAAGGCCTGGCCCCAGCTCAAACCGTCGGCCCCGGGCATGCGGGTGAGCGCCACGAGATTGCCCGCATACTGGTTGAGGTTGCGCGGGTTCTCCATCGCCGCGGCGTTGAGCGCGACCTTGACCCCGGCTTTCACCATCCGGCCGATATTGCTCTGCGTTGCCGCCAGCTCCTCGAAATTGGCAGGCAGATCGTCGAGTCCGTCGGCGATGACAGGCACGCCGGCTGCAGCGATCTCGCGGGCGACGAGCCAGCCTTCGCTGGCGCCAACGAGCACGAGGTCGAGCCGCGGGAATTCACTTCTGAGCGCCAGCGTGCTGCGGATGTCGGAAGCGCGCTCGACATAGACGTATAGCGGCTGTTCGCCGCGGACGACCGGTGCCAGTGCCGCCGCGTCGAACCGGGTGAGCAGGACCTCGTCGCTGCGGATGTCGGCGCTGGTGGCCGCGCGGTTGGCGCTCGCCTCGCGCAGCGCGGCGCGCAGCAGCGTGTGCGTGGCGACGCGGCTGCCGCCCGCGATCCGCCCGCCATATTCGCCGAGCGCGACGACCTGGAAAGCGCGCGCCTCTGTGACCGCGTCGGGATCTGCCCCCAGATCGATCACCGCGCCCTGCCCGCCGAAGATCGAGCTCGAGGGCAGTGTGACCGTGCCGGCGCGGGTGATGCCCGAGGCGCGGTGGACGAGGATGTGCTGCGAGGAAGGGTTGATCACCGGAGCCACGTCGAGTGCGGCGCTGAACGGCGCCCCGCCGGCGCGCGTATCGTTCGATTCGCTCACCGCACCGACGTCCCACAGGCCGAGGCTGGTGAGGGTCGCGAAAATGCCCGGGGTAACCCAGGCACCGTTCGCGTCGATCGCGGGAAGGTTGCTGGCGGGCGTACCGCTGCCAATCGCGGAGACCTTGCCGTTCTCGACCACGACATAACCGCTCTCGATCGGTTCGCTGCCATCGCCCGAGGCGACGGTGGCGTTGGTCACGACGAAGCTCTGCGCGGCGGCAGGTGCGGCAACGGCGATGGCGGCGGAGGCGAGAAGCGTTGCGAGAGCCTTCATTTCACGTCTCCTTCACCGGGCTGGCCGAGCTCGAAATCGCTCACCGGACGCCGCTTGCGGTCCATCGCATCGAACATCAGCGCGCCATCGACCCAGACCTTTTCGGGGCGCGAATAGACCGACAGCGGATCGCCGTTCCACAGGACGACGTCGGCCATCTTGCCGGCCTCGAGGCTGCCGGTCATCTCGGCGATGCCCATGGCCTTGGCGGCGTTGTAGGTGAACCAGCCGACCACTTCGGCGTCGGGGATGTCGATCCCCAGCCGATGCCCGGCGGCCTGCGCCTTGGCCGCTTCCTGGTTGAGCCGCTGGATGCCGTTCTCGTCATCGGAATGGATCACCACGCAGGCATCCGCCTGGCGCAGCAGCGCCGCGTTTTCGAGGATACCGTCATAGGCTTCCATCTTGAAGCCGTACCAATCGGCCCAGATCGCGCTGCAGACGTCGTTTTCGCGCAGCAGGTCGCCGATCTTGTAGGCTTCGACCGCGTGATGGAAGGCGGTGACCTTGTAGCCCATCTCCTTGGCCATATCCATCACCAGCGCCATTTCGTCGGCGCGGTAGCAATGGTTGTGGACGAGGATTTCGCCGTCGAGCACGCCCTTGAGCGTTTCCTTGCCCAGATCGCGCTTCTTGCCGTCATAGGCTTCCGCATCGAGCCACATCTGCCGGTTGACCGCGAAATTGCCCATCCGGGTGGAGGGCGTGCGGCCCTTGCCGCCGTAGACGCGCTTGGGGTTCTCGCCGCAGGCCATCTTCATGCCGTAGGGCGCGCCGGGGAACTTCATGCCCTGCACGGTCCGCGCGGAAACGTTCTTCAGCGTGACCGAGCGGCCGCCGGTCAGGTTCGCCGAACCCGGCAGGATCTGCAGGCTGGTGACACCGCCATTGGCCAGCGCGCGGGTGAAGCCCGGGTCCTGCGGCCAGACCGAATGTTCGGCCCAGACTTCGGGCGTCATCGGGCTGGTTGCTTCATTGCCGTCCGAATGCGCCTGCACGCTGGGGGTGGGATAGTCGCCCAGGTGCGAATGGATGTCGATCACCCCCGGGGTGACGAACTTGCCGCTGCCATCGATCCGGTCGTAGCCATCGGTGGCCAGCGAGGCATCGCCGACGGCAACGACCTTGCCGTCGCGGAACAGGACGGTGCCGTTGTCGATCCGGCCGCCGCGGCCGTCGTACACGGTCGCGCCGACCAGCGCCGTCGGGCGGCCGGGATAGGGGGTGTAGGTCGAGGGGAAGGGGACATTGCCATCCTTGCCAACCGGCGCGGTCCAATCCTTGGCAGAAGCCGAGGCCACGCCGTCGGCCCCGGTGGTGGAACATCCGGCAACCGCGAATGCGGCCGCGCAGGCGAGCAAGGTAAATTTCTTCATGGAACCCCCAATGCAGTCGGGCCGGAGCATCGCTGCCCCGGCCCGTGCGGTCAATTGCATTTTGTCGGCGCTATCAAGCAGTTCGCAGATTGGCACCGGATAGCGGATCAGCCCAACGGGCGTGTTTCCGGATGGATACCGGCACCTTGCGGTTCGCCCGGACCCTCGCTCTGGCCGAGCAGGTCGTCGCCGACATCGTCGTCCTGAAGCGTATCGAGATGCATGAGCTTCTTGATCAGCGGGCTGATGACCATCACGCCGACACCGATCGCGATCGCATACCAGCCGACGGTCGAATAGACGTCGAGCACGACCTGCTTGCCCGCTTCCTCGCCCACGCCTTCGGCACCGGTGGCCGAGGCGATCAGGCCGGCGGCGAAGTTGCCGGTGGCCGAAGCGAAGAACCAGGTGCCCATGATCAGCGACGCCATATGTGAAGGCGCCAGACGGTTCATGGCCGAGAGGCCGACCGGTGACAGGCACAGCTCGCCGGTGGTGTGCAGCAGGTAGATCAGGAAGATGAACAGCACGGGCACCGCTGCGTCCATGCCGACCGACTGCGCGCCCCATACGAGGACGAGAAAGCCAAGGCCGACCTGGACGACACCCAGGCCGAACTTGAGCGGAGCACTGGGTTCCATCCCCTTGCGGCCAAGCGTTTGCCAGGTAACCGCAAACACCGGTGCGAGCAGGATGATGTAGATCGCATTGATCGACTGGAAGGTCGACGCCGGTACACCGCCGCGATCGACATGGCGATCAGTGAACAGGTTGAGGCTCGAGCCCGCCTGTTCGAACAGCGCCCAGAAGACGATCGAGGTCAGGATCAGGAACATCGCTGCGAAAATGCGGTCGCGTTCTTCGCTGGGCAGCTTCACGACCGCAGTGAACAGCACGTAAAGCACCAGCGACCCACCGAAGAGGCCGAGCACGTAGCCGACCATGTCCTGATACTGGATCGCAAGCCAGCAGATGCCGACCAGCGCGATGCCCACGCCGTACATCGACCATTCGGTCTTCTTGGCCAGCTGCTTGGGCGGTTCGCCGCGGCCGAGCAGCAGCGGTTTGCCCCAGACGAACACGACCAGACCGGCCAGCATGCCGATCCCGGCGAGGCCGAAGCCATAGGCCCAGCCATAGGTTTCGCCGATATAGCCGCACAGCAGCGAACCGATTGCGGCGCCGAGGTTAATGCCCATGTAGAAGATGGTGTAGGCCGCATCGCGGCGCGTATCGGTGCGCGGATAGAGCTGGCCGACAATCACCGAGATATTCGCCTTGAGGAAGCCCGAGCCGACGATGATCAGCGCCAGTGCCAGCCAGAAAACGTAGACGATCGGATTGTTCTCCGTCCCCGCGGCGGGATCGCCTTCGAAGGCCATGAAGAAATGGCCCAGCGTCAGCAGGACCGCGCCGAACAGCACCGCCTTCCTCTGCCCCAGATACTTGTCGGCGAGATAGCCGCCGACCACCGGGGTGATGTACACCAAGGCGGTATAGGCGCCGTAGATGATGCCCGCATCGCTGTCCGAAAACAGCCAGTGCTTGGTCAGGTAGAAGATCAGCAGGGCGCGCATCCCGTAATAGGAAAAACGCTCCCACATCTCGGCGAAGAACAGGACGAACAGTCCCTTGGGGTGGCCCAGGAATGTTCCTGCCGAATCCCCGTCAACCGGTTGTGTTGTGGCCATGCGTGGCAAACCTCTTGTAGTGTTCAGGAAGCCGCACACAGGGCTTCCTCCCCGAAGAAGCGGGCACCCTAACGGCTTGCGCGCTCATGTGAAGCATTAGTTACACTCGTGACCGGCTGGTGCGCAAATGGCGGTTTGGCCGGGAACCTTGCGCGCTCCGGTGTATTATGGCACTGATGCAGTCAGCTTCGGGGAACACGTGATGCGCAACCAGTCCAAGCCGGTCTATCTCAAGCTGCGTGACATGATCGCAGCGGCGATTATCGACGGACGCTATGCCGAAGGCGATATGCTGCCCTCGGTCCGCGCGCTGGCTGCCGAGCAGGGAGCCAATCCGTTAACCGTCGCCAAGGCTTACCAGCAGTTCCAGAACGACGGCCTGGTCGAAGTCCAGCGCGGGGTCGGCATGTATGTCGTCGACGGCGCGGCCGAGCGCCTGCGCCGGTCGGAACGCGACGCTTTCCTGCGCGAGGAATGGCCCGAGATCAGGGCGCGGATGGACCGGCTTGGCGTCTCGGCCAGCGAACTGCTTGCCGAAGCCTGAGGGCCGGGCTGAAATTTACAGCTGTGAACTTGCGGGGAACCGCGGCTTCTGCCACAACCAGCGGATTGGAATCGGGCAAGAAAGCATGATTTCGGTGGGGCGCGTGGTAATAACCCATTTGTGGCCGAGTGGGCCAGGAGACGCCAAATGATCCGATCCGAACTTCTTGCTGCCCTTGCCCAGGATAATCCCGAGCTGCGGGCCGAAGAGGTCGAACAGGTCGTGGACGTCTTCTTCGAAGAAATTGCCCAGCGCCTGAGCGAAGGCGGACGCGTCGAACTGCGTGGGTTCGGCGCCTTTTCCACGCGAGAGCGCGAAGCGCGCAAGGGCCGCAACCCGCGCACCGGCGAAACGGTCGATGTGCCCGCCAAGCGCGTGCCCTATTTCAAGCCCGGCAAGGATATGCGTCGCCGTCTCAACGACGACTGACGTTTCCCTATAGCTCAAGATCGACGATTGCCCGCCCGCCGGGCAGCGATTAGGGCTGCTTGCCGCAAGCGGGTGTGGCGGAATGGTAGACGCCGGGGACTTAAAATCCCCTGTCCTTTGGACGTGTGGGTTCGAGTCCCACCACCCGCACCAGCGCCGTCTCGCCCGCGCGAGGGGCGCGACGGGTCCTGCCGCGAATAATTCGCAAAGGCCTTATCTCCGCGTTAACCCCTAGCGTTATATTAGGGGCCTTCAAAGGATCGCTGGGCCAGGGAACCGTGGCAGACAAGCCGTAGCTGCGGGTACTTGGAGAATTTAGGGGCGATGGAATTTACCACCGAACTCTACATGGACGATAACGCTTCCTCGACCGGACCCGAACAGCGCGCTGCGCCGCGCTTCATCTCGCTTATCCGCGCGGCGAAACTGGTGTGCGGACAGGGCGAGTTCGTCTGCGTTATCCGTGATGTCTCGGCGACCGGCGTATCCGTGCGCACCTTTCATCGCTTGCCGACCGATGCGGCGATCGCGCTCGAATTGCAGAACGGTGAAACCTACGAGCTGGAACTGGTCCGCTCCGAGGGCTTCGAGGCGAGCTATCGTTTCGTCACCCCGATCGCGGTCGAACAGCTGATCCAGGAAGACTGGGGTTACCCCAAGCGCCAGCTGCGTCTCAACATCATGCTTCCGCTGGTGGTGTCCGCGCTGACGGGCCGGGGCAAGGCGGTCACGCTCAATGTCTCGCAGCAGGGCGCGCGGATCGAATGCGACCACGTCTTTTCTATCGACCAGCGCGTGACGATTTCCTGCGACCAATTGCCCGACATCCGCTGCACGGTGCGCTGGCGCAAGGATGCCAATTACGGGCTGGTGTTCGAAGATACCTTTACACTCGCCGATTTCGCCAAGCTGGCCGCCAAGGTGCAATGCCCCGCGCTGTTGCAGGACCAGAGGTAATACGCGTCGGTCTCACGCGAAGCCTTGCTCTTATCTAGCCGGCGACGAAATCCATCGCGGCGCCGTTGATGCAATGGCGCTTGCCGGTCGGTTTGGGGCCATCGTTGAAGATATGGCCCAGATGCCCGCCGCAATCTGCGCAGTGCACTTCGGTCCGCGGATAGCCGATCTTGTAATCGGTAGCGGTGCCGACCGCGCCCTTGTCGATGGCCTGCCAGAAGCTGGGCCAGCCGGTCTTCGAATCGTATTTGGCCTTGGAGCTGTAAAGCGCATTGCCGCAGCCCGCGCAGGTGAAGGTGCCCGCACGCTGTTCGTCATTGAGCGGTGAGGAATAGGGCCGTTCGGTCCCCGCCTCGCGCAGGATCGCGAATTCCTGTTTGCTGAGCCGCTGGCGCCATTCGGCGGCCGTGTACTTTACCCGGAATTCCTTCGCCTCAGCAGGGCCCGAGCCGCACGCGGCCAGTCCCGCAAAGCTCGCAGAGGCACCGATCCAGCCAAGCAGGCGGCGGCGATCGAGGGACAGGTCGGTCATCGGGTGCGGTCTCATGGCGTGGAGGAATAGTCCCCCACGCCTGAACCTACGCTTGAACCGCGCGGCGGGTTACCGCCCGCCGTCAGAACTGGGTGACCTCGACCTCGAGCTTGCGGAAGCCGTGGACGAAATTCGCCCGCACGCGCTCGATATCGCCCGCGACATGCACGCGGATGCGGCGCTTGTGCATTTCCTCGAGCAGGATCCGCAGCTGGAGCTCGGCCAGGCGCGCGCCGACGCAGCGGTGGATGCCATAACCGAAAGCGATGTGGCGGCGGGCATTCTCGCGCGTCAGGTCGAGCTTGTCGGGATTCTCGAACACTTCCTCGTCGCGATTGGCCGAGAGGTACCACAGCACGACCTTGTCGCCCTTCTTGATCGTCTGGCCGAACACTTCGGTATCCTCGGTGCAGGTGCGCCGCATATGCGCGAGCGGGGTCTGCATGCGGAGCATTTCCTGCACTGCATTGGGGATCACGTCGGGGTTCTGTTCGAACAACTTGCGCTGCTCGGGGTTCTTGTCGAGCTGATAGACGAAGCCGCTCATCGAATTGCGCGTGGTGTCGTTGCCGCCCACGATCAGCAGGATCAGATTGCCCATGAATTCCTGCGGGCTCATCTGGTTCATCGCTTCGGAATGGATCATCATCGAGATGAGATCGTCGCCCGGTTCCTTGTCATGCGTGCGCTCGATCCACAGCGACTGGAAATAGGCCGCCATCTCGTTGAGGAAGCCCCAGCGCATCTCGTCGAGATCGCGCACGGTGGCGAGCTCGGTATCGCCCGCCCAATCGGACCAGAAGGTCAGCAGGCGGCGGTCTTCCCAGGGGAAACCGAACAGGATCGCGAGCATCCCCGTAGTCAGCTCGATCGAGACCTTGTCGACCCAGTCGAACACTTCGCCGCGCGGCAGGCTGTCGAGCAGTTCGCCCGTACGCTGGCGGATCTCGCCTTCCATCTCGGCCATGCCGCTGGGCGTGAACTTGGGCGCGACGGTGCGCCGCTGGCCGGTGTGCTGCGGGCGGTCCATGGCGATGAACATCGGCAGCTCGCGCCGCTCCTCGATGCCCGCCTCGGCGAGTTCCTCATCGGTCAGCCGGTTGAGGATGGTAATCCCGCCATGCTCCCAGCTGGAGGAAAAGGTGTCGGGCAGCGCCTCGATGTGCTGGATCGCCTTGTGGCCGACCACCGCCCAATAGGGGCCGAAGGGGCTCTCGGGGATGTAATGCAGCGGTCCGGCTTCGCGCATCTCCTTGAAGATCGGCTGCCAGGTGTTCTCGGAATAGATGTCGCTGCGGCTGACATCCCATTTGTGCGGGTGGCTGAGGCGTTCCTCGGGGTGCTCCGCAAAATGCTGTTTCAGCGCTTCATGCGCCCTGGGTTCGGTACGGCATTGGGGGCGTTCGATTGCAGCAGTGGCCATGTCTCTCTCCTCGCGGGAGCGACTCCATCCGCCGCTCTCCCTCCTATGCCGCCCATCCTGCCTTAACTGACACGTGTGTCAATAGTGCGTTGCAAATCGCCACCCAACGGGGTCGTCCGTCCGGGGGTACGAAGTCTTACGCGGGTTCGGTCCCGCCGACATGCCCCTTCACCGCGCGTCCGCCGCGGCCGGATTTCATCACCCGGCGGCGGAAGATCATCGCTCCGAAGCGGACGAACAGGATCACGCACAGCGCCTGCCAGCCAAGCGCAAGCGCATGCGGCCACAGCGCTTCCGACTGCGCCGCGCGCGCCAGCATGGCGAAGGGCGAGGACAGCGGGAAAATCGCGGCGAACAGCTCCATCGGCGAACCGGGGCTGGTGATCGAGGACGCGGCGAGGAAAAACACCAGCAGCTGCGCCATGGTGACCGGCATCGACAGCGTCTGCACCTCGCGTACGGTCGTCGCCATCCCGCCAATGGTCAGGAACAGCGAGCCGAGCAGCAGATAGCCCATCGCGAAATAGACGATCCCGAACAGCAGGAACAGCGGCCAGCCCAGCGCGGGTTCGGGCAGCTGCGGCAAGGCGCTACCGGCCAGCAGGCCGATCGCCGCGCCCGCGGTGGCCCACACCGCAATGCCCACCAGGCTGATGCCGAGCATGGCGGCCAGCTTGCCGAGGAACACCGCGTCCATCGGGATGGCCGCGGCAAGCACTTCGATGATCTTGTTGGCCTTTTCCTCGACGAGGTTGGAAAGCACCATGCCCGCCAGCAGCATCATCAGCAGGAACAGCAGCAGCTGCCCCGCCTGCGCGGTACGGATACGGTCGCTACGCTGCGCGGCGACACTGGTCGCGACCGGGCGCGCGGTAACTTCCGGATAGGCGGTTGCGGTCCCCGTACCGGCGTCGGCCGCGATCAGCGCGATGGGTCCGCTCCAGTACTCGATCGCGTCTGCCGGCGCCGTCAGCGCGGGCGCGGCCACCGTGCCGCTGATCACCGCGGTATAGTTCTTGCCCGGCTCGCGCAGAATCTGTTCAGGCGAGGCCGCGCTGGCGCTCGGCTGGAGTTCGGGCAGCGCCATGCCGATCTGCGGGGCGAGCCGCGCGCGTGCCGCGATCATCGCTTGCGTGTCTGCTTCCGCCATGGCGACCGCGACGACCCGGGTATTGGCGTCGCGCTGCACTTGTCCGCCGATACCGCCTGCCAACGCCCCGATGACGATCGGGAACAGCGGGCCCAGCAGGAAGAAGAAGAATGCGCGGCTGAAAAGGATCGCGTGGAAATCGCGCTTGGCCACGACGCGCGCGGCTTCGAACAGCGACAGGCGGGTGGTGTCGGTCATCGGGTGGCTCCTGCGGCCTGGTCTTCCTCGAGCGCGCGGGCCGCCGCTTCGCCGGCGATCTCGACGAAGGCATCGTGCAGCCCGGCGCGTTCGATCGACAGCGACAGGATACCGGCTTCGCCATCGATCAGTTGCTTGAGCAAAGCCTCGATCCCCGTCTCGGGAACGGGGAAGAACCAGAAATGGCTCTCATCCCCCTTGGCATTATGGCGAGCATCCGCGGGGAGCGCCGCGCGCCAGGCCCCGTCGCGCTGGCGCGTCTCGAGCCGGACCTGCGCGGGGATGCGGTCGCGTGCGGCATCGACCGACCCGGCATAGGGGACCTTGCCACCGGCAATGATCGCGACCTCGTCACACAATCGCTCGGCGTGGTGGATGACGTGGGTAGAGAAGATCACCGTGGTGCCATTGTCCGCCAGCTCGCGGATCATAACCTCGAGCTTGCCCTGGTTGATCGCATCGAGTCCGCTGAAGGGCTCGTCGAACACCACCAGACGCGGGCGGTGGACCAGCGTGCCGAGCAATTGCACCGTCTGCGCCATGCCCTTCGACAGCTGGCGGATCTGCCGGTCGACCGCATGGCCGAGACCGTGGCGTTCGAGCAATTCGCGCCCGCGCGCCTTGCCTTCGGCGGTGGGCAGACCGCGCAAGGCGCCCATGAAGGCGATCGCCTCGTCGCATTTCATTGCCGGGTAGAGCCCGCGTTCCTCGGGCAGGTAGCCGATCAGCTTGGCGACCTCTTGCGGGCGATCGTTGCCGAACACGCGGCGCACGCCCTCGTCGGGATCGATAATGCCCAGCAGCATGCGCAAGGTCGTGGTCTTGCCCGCGCCATTGGGGCCGAGAATGCCGTAGATCGCGCCCTCGGGCACGGCGATATCGACGCCGTCGACCGCCAGCGTGCCATCGAAGCGCTTGACCAGCCCGTGGGCCTCGATAGCGAGCGGGCGCTGGTCGCCAGCCTGGGGTCGCGTCATGGAGCCTGTCTCGGTAAGCATGCGCGCATGAGTAGTGGCTGGCAGTGAACGGGAGCACCCGCAAGCGTGGTTAATGCAGGATTGCAGGCGGAATTGCGCGCCGAGGCCCTCAGGCTGGGTTTCGTCGCCTGCGGATTTGCGTCTGCTGCGCCCGACCCGCAGCGTGCCGCGCGGCTCGAGCACTATCTGGGCGAAGGGCGGCACGGCGCGATGGACTGGATGGATGCGCGCAAACAGCAGCGCGCCTCGCCGCAAGGACTATGGCCCGAAGCCAACAGCGTGATCGCGCTGGGCATGAGCTATGCGCCCGATGTGGACCCGCTGGCGCTTGCCGGCGCGCCGGAGAAAGCGCGCGTGTCGGTCTATGCGCAGGGGCGCGACTATCACGACGTGGTCAAGAAGGCGCTGAAAGCGTTGGCCCGCTGGCTGATCGCGCGCGAACCGACAAGCGAACTCAAGGTCTTCGTCGATACGGCGCCGGTGATGGAAAAGCCGCTGGGGGAGGCGGCCGGGATCGGCTGGCAGGGCAAGCACACCAATCTGGTCAGCCGGGCGCATGGCAGCTGGCTGTTCCTCGGCGCGATCTATTCAACGCTCGAATTCACGCCCGACCAAGCGCATCCCGATCGCTGCGGGCAGTGCCGTGCGTGTCAGGATGCCTGCCCCACCGACGCCTTCCCCGCGCCCTACCAGCTCGATGCGCGGCGCTGCATTTCCTACCTCACGATCGAGCACAAGGGGCCGATCCCCGAGGAGTTTCGCGAGGCGCTGGGCAATCGCATCTATGGCTGCGACGATTGCCTTGCGGTCTGCCCGTGGAACAAGTTCGCCGATACGGCGCACCGACACCTCAAGCTGGCGCCGCGCGAAGATCTGGCCGCTCCCGACCTGGCTGCCTTCCTGACCTTTGACGATGCGAGCTTCAGGCAGTTCTTCTCAGGCTCGCCGATCAAGCGGGTTGGGCGCGACCGCTTCGTGCGCAACTGCCTTTATGCGGCAGGGAATAGCGGTTCGGCAGCTCTCGCTCCGCTTGTCGAAGGGCTGCGCGGCGATCCCGACCCCGCGGTTTCCGAAGCTGCCGATTGGGCCGCCCGGCGGCTCGGCTAGCCCTCGCGGTAATCCCGGTCATGCTCGCCCAGCAGCGGGGCGGGCGCTGGATCGGGTGCGTCCCAAGCGGAAAAGCGCGACGGTTCGCGCATCTCGACCAGCGCGCCCTCGGTGGGGTGTTCGCGCCGCATGAAAAAGCCCGACGCTTCAAGATGGGGCTCCTGCGCCATGTCGGCCATGTCGCGCACCGGCATCGCGGGGATCGCATTGGCGTGCATCAGCGCGACTAATTCGTCGGTCGCGAAACCGGCGGTGAGTTCGGCGATGCGCGCATAGAGTTCGGCCTGCCCGGCGATCAGCCCCTCGGGAGTGGCGAAGCGCTCTTCTCGCGCGAAAGCCTCGTCGCCCATCAGCGCGATCACCTTGGTGAAATGGTCGAGCCGGTAAGGCACGATGCTGACATATCCGTCACGGGTCGGGAACGGCTGGCGATTGGGATCGACCTGGCGGCCATAGCAGGGCGGGCCGACGGGCGGATCGAAAGTGTTTCCGCCAAGGTGTTCCTTGAGCATGAAGCTGCTGAAGGCCTCGAACATCGGCACTTCGACATGCTGGCCTTGCCCGGTCCGCAGGCGGTGTACCACGGCGGCCATCACCGCATAGGCGGCGTGCAGTCCGGCGACCTTGTCGGCGATCAGCGATGGCAGGTAGCGCGGGCGCTCGTTGCCGTCTGCGCGCGGCAGCAGGGTGGTGGTGCCGCTGGCGGCCTGGATCACGTCGTCATAGGCCTGCAGCCCGGCATAGGGCCCGCCCGAACCGAAGCCGACGCAATGCGCATAGATGATGTCGGGAGCAAGCGCGCGCACGCTGTCGTAATCGAACCCGAGCCGTTCGATCGCTTCGGCGCGGACATTGTGGATGAAGATGTCGGCATCGGCGAGCAAATCGCGCAGTATCGCGCGGTCGGCCTCCTGCTTGAGATCGAGCACCAGCGACTGCTTGCCGCGATTGAGCGCGATGTATCCCGGCCCCATCGCCTTGCTGTGCGCGGAGGGCGCGCCATAGCGAAACACGTCGCCCCCGGGGGCCTCGACCTTGATCACCTCGGCCCCGAAATCGGCGAGGATCTGCGTGCAATAGGGCCCGAAGACCACCGAGGTCATGTCGATCACGCGAAGCCCTTCGAGCATCGCGCGACCGTCCCCGGCTGCAATCACAGCATGTCCTTGAGCGGCACCGCGCTGTCGGCAAGCACGTCGGGATCCACTTCCGCGCGCGCCATCACCAGCTTGCGGCCCTGCACGTAATCCTTGGTGTTGTTGACGCAATCGAGCGCGATCACCACGCCTTCGCGCAGATAGACCACGCTGAACTTCTTGTCCGCCGGATCGCCGCGCAGCACGGTGGCATCATAGCCGATCGATATGCCGACGGTCTGCAGGCGCAGGTCGTACTGGTTCGACCAGAACCATGGGACCGCATCATAGGCCTGCTTGTCGCCCATGATCGCCTTGGCCGCGATCGTCGCCATGTCATTGGCGTTCTGCACCGATTCGAGGCGGATGACCTTGTTGTCGGCATAGGGGTTGGCGTGGCTGGCGCAGTCGCCGATGGCATAAATGTTGTCGAGCGTGGTGCGCCCGTACGCGTCGACATCGACCCCGTTCGAACCCGCTGCCCCCGCAGCGATCAGCGGTCCCACGGACGGCACGATGCCGATCCCCGCGATAATCACATCGCAGGCGATCATTTCCCCGCTGTCGGTCATCACGCCGGTGACGCGGCCGTTCTCGCCGGTGATCGTCTCGACCGCGGTCGACAGCCGCAGGTCGACGCCCTGTTCGCGGTGATAGGCGGCGTAGAAGTCGGATAATTGGGGGCCCGCGACGCGCGCCAGCACGCGGTCGAGCACTTCGACCACGGTGACCTGGCAATCGAGCTTGCGGAGCACCGCTGCTGCCTCGAGCCCGATATAGCCCGCCCCGACGATCACTGCGCGTTTGGCCCCGGCGGCGAGTTCTTCCTTGAGCGTATCGACGTCGCGCCGCGTGCGGACGTAGTGGATGCCGGCATTGTCGCTGCCCGGGCACGACATGCGGCGGGCATCGCCGCCGGCAGCCCAGATCAGCTTGCGATAGGTGATCCGCGTGTCGTCGGACAGGCCCAGCTCGCGCGCGACCGGGTCGACCTCGTTGACGTTGCGGCCCAGCCGCAGCTCGATGTCTTTGTCGGCCCAGAATTGTTCGGGGCGTATCTGGATACGCTCGAACGGCTTCTCGCCCGCGAGATATTCCTTCGAGAGCGGGGGGCGTTCGTAGGGCGGATTGCGATCGCGGCTGACGATGAGGACCGAACCCTCATGGCCGTTCTGCCGCAATGCGATGGCGGCCTGGGCCCCGCCATGCCCCGAGCCCACGATGACGATATCGAAATGTTCCATCGCCGCGCTGGCTGGCGCGAAAACGCCAGCCGGTCAAGCCCAGCCGGTCATGCCCGGGTCGGGTGTGGTGCTAGCGGCCGAGCAGGTTGCGCGCCATGCTTGCGACCTGCGCCAGCATGGCCGGCGCGACCGGGGACTGGCCCTGCGCCCGCGCGACCATGCTGCGGAACCCGCGCACCGCGACCGCCTGCTCCTCGGCCCATTTGGCAACCGCGGCGGGCATGTCCTGCTTGGCATCCTTGCGCCGCGCGAGGCGCCGCAGCAGTTCGAGCCGCATCTGCTGGAAATCGCGCGCGAGCCCAGAAACCAGCAGGCGCTCCCACACATCCGAAGGGCTCATCAGCGCGGCGGTCGACTGCGCCCAGTCGATACCCAGCCGACGCCCGATATCGGTGAAGGCCTCGGTCAGGCCGATCGGGGCGATGCCGGTTTCGCTGGCCAGCTTGGCAAGGCCCACTGCGCCGTCGAGATCGTAGAGATGCGCGACGCGCGCGGCGAGCGCTTCGGGCGCCCCGGCGGCGATGAGCTGGTCGCACAGGCGATCGGATTGCTGGCGCGATTCGGTACTCAGCAATTCGGTGGTGGCGCCCGCGAGCTTGGCGACTGCCTTGCCGATATCGCCCACCAGCGCGCTCGGGTCGACGTGGCCCGAAGAGGTTCGCAGCACGTCCGAAATCAGATTTCCGGCTGCCGCGGCGATCCGGTCGAACAGCATCAGCCGCGCGCTTTCGGGCATCGCTGTCGCATCGATAGACGCCCATAGGTCGGGCAGGTCGAACAGATGTTCGGCAGCGACGAAGGCCGCGGCCACTTCATCCAGCTCGACGCCTTCCTCTTCGGCCAGTTCGAAAGGATGGATCATTCCCATGCGGTTGACGATGCGGTTGGCGAGCTTGGTCGCGACGATCTCGCGCCGCAATTGATGGCCCGCGATCTGCGTCTTGTACTTCTTGCGCATCGGCGCGGGAAAGGCTTCGAACAGCGTTTCCTCGAGCAGCGCATCGTCGGCGAGGCTGCCGCGCTCGATGGCATCCTGCAGCACCAGCTTGGACGAGGACAGCAGCACGGCGAGTTCGGGCCGGGTCAGGCCTGCGCCATCGGCCGCGCGCCGTTGCAGCGTCTGGTCGTCGGCCAGCCCCTCGGTCCGGCGGTCGAGATTGCCGCCCGCCTCGAGCGTCTGGATGATATGCTGCTGCGAGGCCATCGCCCGCGCGCCGCCGACTTCGGCGATCGACAGCGCAAGTGCCTGCAAGCGATTGTCCTCGAGCACGATCCGCCCGACCTCGTCGGTCATCGATTCGAGCAGCGCGACCCGCTTGGGCTCGCTGAGCTTGCCCGCGCGCTTGGCGGCGGCCAGCGCGATCTTGATATTGACCTCATTGTCCGAACAATCGACGCCCGCCGAATTGTCGATGAAGTCGGTGTTCGAACGTCCGCCGCCATGCGCGAACTCGATCCGGCCCGCCTGCGTGATGCCGAGATTGGCGCCCTCGCCGATGACCTTGGCGCGGACGTCCTTTGCATCCACGCGCAGCGCGTCATTGGCCGGGTCGCCGACCTGGACGTTATTCTCCTGCGACGCCTTGATATAGGTGCCGATGCCGCCGAACCAGATAAGGTCGACCGGGGCCTTCAGGATCGCCGAGATCAGCGCCTCGGGCTCGATCGTGCCCTGCTCGATGCCCAGCTTCGCCTGCATCGCCTTGGACAGCTTGATGCTCTTGGCGTCGCGCGCGAAGACCCCGCCGCCCTTGGAAATCAGCGCGCTATCGTAATCCTCCCAGCTCGAGCGGGGGAGCGCGAACAGGCGCTGGCGCTCGTCCCAGCTGGCGGCCGGGTCGGGATTGGGATCGAGGAAGATGTGGCGATGGTCGAAGGCGGCGACCAGCTTGATCGCCTTGGACAGCAGCATCCCGTTACCGAACACATCGCCCGACATGTCGCCGCAGCCGACCACTTCGACGGGCTCGTTCTGCACATCGACGCCCATTTCGAGGAAGTGCCGCTGGACGCTGACCCAGGCACCCTTCGCGGTAATGCCCATGGCCTTGTGGTCGTAGCCTTTCGAGCCGCCGCTGGCGAAAGCGTCGTCGAGCCAGAAATCCTTCGCTTCGGCGATCGCATTGGCAACGTCGGAGAAGGTCGCGGTGCCCTTGTCGGCGGCGACCACGAAATAGGGGTCCTCGCCATCGGTGATGACCACGTTATCCGGATGGACGACCTTGTCGTCGACGATGTTGTCGGTGACCGACAGCAGCGTGCGGATGAAGGTCTCGTAGCTGGCGCGCCCCTCGGCCGCCCAGGCCTCGCGGTCGAGCGCCGGATTGGGCAGCTGCTTGGGATAGAACCCGCCCTTCGCGCCGGTGGGGACGATGACCGCGTTCTTGACCCGCTGGGCTTTCATCAGGCCGAGGATTTCGGTGCGGAAATCGTCGCGCCGGTCGGACCAGCGCAGGCCGCCGCGCGCGACGGGGCCGCTGCGCAGGTGGATGCCTTCGACCCGGCGCGAATAGACGAAGATTTCGCGATAGGGGATCGGCTTGGGGAGATTGGGGACTTTGGCCGAGTTGATCTTGAAGGCCAGCGCTTCGGCGGCCGCGGGGGCGAAGGCATTGGTGCGCAGGATCGCGTCGATCAGCGAATTGTAGAGCCTGAGCAGACGGTCGTCATTGATCGCCTTGACCTTGGCGAGGCCGCGCTTGATTGCAGCGCGCGCATCCTCGACTGCCTTGTCGCGTCCGGTACCGAATTCGGGATCGTGACGCGCGGTGAACAGCGCGATCAGCGCGCGGGTCACGTCGGGCGCCGCAGCCAGCGCATCGACCACGGTGTAGATGGTGAAGCCCATGCCCGCCTGCCGCAAATAGCGGTAGAAGGCGCGCAGCCAGTTCGCTTCGCGCGCCGACAGGCCCGCTTCGGGCACCAGCCGGTTGAAGGGGTCGTTCTCCGCTTCGCTGTTGAGGACCGCGCTGACGGCTTCCTCGATCGCATCGGACCGGTCGATCAGCGCTTTGGGATCGGCACCCGGCTTCAGGTCGAGCAGGAAATCGTGGATCGTCCCCAAGCGGCCCTCGTCGAGCACGGTGGGCATTTCGGACCGGACGTAGAAACCGAAATCTTCCAGTGCTGGCACGCCTTCGGACAGCGGCAGGCTGCCTTCCGACTGGTAGAGCTTGAGCCGCAGGCACCCCTGTACCTCGCGGTCGCAGAAATACATCCGCGCGCCGCGCACCACTTCCTCGCTTTCGAGGCTCGCACCGAGTTCGTGCAGGCGTGCGATATCGAGCGCTGCCTCGCGCGGGCCATAGCGGCCGCGGAATCCGGTGGGGAAATGGTCGGCGAAGCGCATGGCAAGGCCCGCCGCGCGGCTGGGTTCCTCGATCGCGCCAAGCTCGGCCTCGACCGCTTCGCTCCAGCCGCGCAGCAGCGTCTGCATCTGCTCCTCGAGCTGCGCCTGGTCGGGCGCCTGGTCGCCATCGCGAATATCGAAGACGAAGCGGATGGTGGCGAGATTGCCGCCTTCGACCTCAAGGCTCCAGTCGAGCAGCCGCGCCGAGGCGGCTTCCTCGAGCAGCGTCTGGATTTCCAGCCGCACCTGTGTAGCGACCATGTCGCGCGGCAGCCAGACGAAGGCGAAGAGGTGGCGGGCCAAGGGCGCCTCGACCAGCGCGAGGCGCGGGCGCGGGCGATCGACCAGGCTCATCATCGTCGTCGCGACGCGCTCGACGTCTTCTTCGGAGAAGCCGATCAGCAGATCGTGCGGGAGCGTGGTCAGCGCATGGACCAGCGCCTTGCCGGCATGGCCGGTGTCGTCGAACCCGTGACGGCTGCGCAGCGTATCGAGCTGGCGGCGCAGGCGCGGCACGCTGCGCGGCGGCGCGGCGAGCGCGGCGCTGGTCCAGACCCCGGCATGGACCGAGAGCGCGACCGGCTTGCCCTGCTCCTCGATCGGCACGATCAGCAGGTCGAGCGGGACGCGGCGATGCACGTTGCTGAGGTGGTTGGCCTTGATGATCAGCGGCCGGCGCTGGTCGGTGCCCGCTTCGAACCAGGCGAAAGCGCGTTCGTAGGAGGCTTCGGCGAGCAGCACTTGCGCGCTGCGGCGGCAGATGCCCAGCTCGTTCTCCTGGCGCCCGTCGCGGTGACGGGTGACGTGACCCAGCTGGGTCAACATGCCCGAATTGAGCCAGTCGAGCAGCTCGGCCCCTTCATCGTCGGTTGCCGCGATCCGCTTTGCATCGCTCGCCATGGCCTCCTGCAGCGCGGGCCAGTCGGTGACTGCGGCGCGCACGTCGGCAAGCGTTTCCTTGAGCGTTTCCTGCAACTGGCGGCGGGTCTTGGCATCGACCCGCGCAGCCTCGATGTAGATCATCGACTCCCAATAGGCCTCGTCCGGGTCGCCTTCGGGGATGCCGGTCAGCCGTCCGTTCTTGTCGCGCTCGACCGGGATGACCGGGTGGACCAGCCGGTCGATCGACAGCCCCAGCGCGGCAATCGTCGCGGCGACCGAATCGACCAGGAAAGGCATGTCGTCATTGACGATTGCGATGCGCGTGAGGCGGCGTTCGTCGCTGACGCTTTCGATGGCCATCGCAGAACGCCCAAGCGTACGCTGGACGGCCAGCTGCCCGACAAATTGCGCGGCGTCGCCAAGCTGTGCCTTGTCGAACGGCGTATCGCCGCTGAGCAGCGACAGGCGCATTCTCTCGGTGATCGCATTCTGGAGGGTTTTCGGAAGGACGGCAGTTGTCGAACCCATAAGGGGCCTCTCTCCTTGCGGCGCATGATCGTTTCCGCGCCGCGAAATATCCGAGTCGTGTGCGCCACGACCTGCGCGCCGCGCCTAGGCCCGTTGCAGGCGGGCTGCAAGGTGCTGTGCGCGCAAAAGTGCAATCGTATGCGCGCCATCATGCGGCCCGCCGACGCTACGGCACGCTAATCCGTCAGGGCATCCATCGCGAGTTCCAGCGCCCGGCACCGCGCGGCGGGATCGAACATGCTACCGCCGAAGACGATCTCGTCGGCCCCGGTCCGTTCGACAAAGGCATGTACCGCCCTAGCCGCCTGTTCCGGCGTGCCGATCGCGCTGGCCTGGCCGATATGTGCAAGCATGGCCTGCGCTTGCGGCGGCAGGCTGGCACGGTAGCCGCGGACCGGCGGCGGCAGCTTGCCCGGCGTGCCCGCGCGCAGCGCGACGAAGGCCTGCAATTGCGAGCTGGCGAGATATTCCGCCTCGTCTTCGGTATCGGCGACGAACAGGTTCATCGCCACCATCACATGCGGCGCGGGACAGGCTCCGGAGGGCTGAAAATCGCGCCGGTAGAGTTCGAGCGCGCCATCGAGATGATCGGGGGCGAAGTGGCTGGCAAAGGCATAGGGCAGGCCCAGCTTCGCGGCGAGCTGCGCGCCGAACAGGCTCGACCCGAGCATCCAGAATTCGGGCCGCGCGCCAAGGCCGGGGGTCGGATGGATCGCGGTTTCGCCCGCCATCAGCGCCATCAGCTCGACGACGTCCTGCGGGAACATCTCGGCGGCGCGATGCAGATCCTTGCGCAGCGCGCGCTGCAATTCGGGACCCGCTCCGGGCGCCCGGCCAAGCCCGAGGTCGATCCGCCCGGGAAACAGCGCATCGAGCGTCCCGAACTGCTCGGCGATCTGGAACGGCGTGTGATTGGGCAGCATGATCCCGCCCGACCCGATGCGGATGGTCGAAGTGGCATTGCCGATATGCGCCAGCACGACTGCAGTCGCCCCGCCGGCAATCCCGGCCATGGCATGGTGCTCGGCCACCCAGAAACGCTTGCAGCCGGTCTTTTCGGCGGTTTGCGCGAGCATGGTCACGGCATCGAACGCCTCGCCCAGCGTGCCGCCCTCGCGGACGGGCACGAGATCGAGAACGGAGAAATCGGTCATGATGCAAGCTGCTCCAGATAGGTCCGGGCCCGGGTGGCCTCGGTGCTTTGCGGCGCAACCAGCAGCACCGATTCGAAACTGCGCCGGGCTTCCTCGTCACGCCCCGACAGCGCGGCGATCACACCCGCCTCGAGGCCGACTGCGGGATCCTGCGGCGAAAGCAAGGCGGCCTGCGCAATCTGTTCGCGCGCTTCGCCAAGCCGTTCGAGCCGCCGCGAGAGCGTGGCCGAAAGCAGCCATGCGCGGGCATTGGCAGGATCCGCTCCGCGTGCGTCGGCCAGCGCAGCTACAGCGTCCTCGTTGCGGCCCATGGCAACCAGAGCGCGGGCGCGGTCGACCGACACGCTCCCCAGAAGCGGCGCATCGGCGGCATCGGTGGCGTAATTCACTGCGCGGGTGAAGGCGATTTCGGCGATGGCGGGATTGCCCTGCGCCATGGCCGCATTGCCCGACATGGCCGAAAGCCGCGCCTGGTAGGCCGGGGCACCGGGAGGAACTTCGCCAGCGGCCAGGTCGAAGGCACGCTGGGCTTCGGCGAAATCGTCCAGCCGCACGAGCGCGAGACCAAGACAATGCGCCGATTGGGCCAGCTCGAGCTGGTTCGCGGCGGTCTCGCGCCAGGCCTGCGCCATATCGCTGGCGGCTTCGGCATCATCGGCGGCGAGCGTTACGCATTCGGCCAGCTTGCTGTCCGAGGTGCCCGTGGTGCCGACGGGTGCAGCCGCACGCTCGCGTGGCGGGCGATCGCGCAATTCCTCGGGTAGGCCGGGGAAGGCGTTGGCGCCAGGGTTGGGGCCGACCTGCAGGATCAGCAGGGCGATGGCGGAGGCAATCATACAAGGCCTTTCGAAAGCGCGTCGACGGTGCGCAGCAGCAGGGCGATGTCCTGCTCGCGCGACAGGCGGTGGTCGCCGTCCTTTACCAGCGTGACCTGTACATCATCCGAACGCAGCGCGGCGGCGAGCCGCAGGCTAATGTCCCACGGCACATCCGGATCGCGCTGCCCATGGATCAGCCGCGCGGGTGCGGTGAGGGGAATCTCGCCGCCGAGCAGGAGCTGCGCCTGCCCATCGCTGAAGAAGCCCGGATGCAGCGGCGTGGGGTCGGGTCCGTAGGGGTTCTCGTCGTAGATGGTCTCGCCCGCGAGCAGCTTCGCCTTGTCGGCATCGGACCGTCCCCAGTCGGTGAAATCGGGGGCCGGGGCGAGGCCCACCAGCCCAGCCAATTGCCCGCCAAGCGTTTGTCCGACGGACAGCATCAGCCAGCCGCCCATGGAAGACCCGATGACGATCACCGGGCCCTCGATCAGCGCATCGACCAGCGCCAGCACCTCCTCGCGCCAGCGCGAGAGCGTGCCGTCGGCAAAGTCCCCCTCGCTCGCGCCGCAGCCCGAATAGTCGAGCAGCAGGCACGCTTGCCCCCGCGCCCGTGCCCATTCGAACACGGCGGTCGCCTTGCCGCCCGCCATATCGGACATATAGCCCGGCAGGAAGACCAGCGCGGGTCCGGTGCCGGGCGTGAAGCGATAGGCGATGCGCTTGCCGCCGGGCATGACATGGAACTGGATATCGCTCATTTGCGCATGCTGTTCACGCGACCGCGCGCGATTGCAAGGGTCAGAAGAAACCGAACTCCTCGACATCGGGATCCTGCGCGCACATCGATTTGAGCGCGGCGAATTCCGCCTCGGTCAGCACCGGGGGATAGTCCATGTCCTCTTTTGCCGCCGCGCGATAAGCCTCGGCGCGCTCGCCCGAGGACGGGTGGCTGGCCAGCCATCCGATCACGGCGGGGGCATCCTCGCTATCGCCCCGGCTCTCGGCCATGCGTTCGAAGAATCCGGCGGCGCCCATGGGCGAGATATTGCTTTGGGCCATGCGTGCGCGGGCATAGTCGTCCGCCTCGCGTTCGGCATCGCGCGAATAGCCCATCGCGGCGAGACCGAAGACGCCGTTGGTGACGCCCGAATCGGCGCCCGCCAGCAGGATCGACAGGCCGAACTGGCGCAGCAGCGCGGTCATCACATGGCGTTCGCGGACATGGCCGACCTCGTGGGCGAGCACACCGGCCAGCTCCTCGGGGCTGTCGGCCTGCTGGACCAGCCCGTCGAACAGCATGACCTGCCCGCCGGGCAGCGCGACCGCATTGACCATGGCCATATTGGCAACGCCTGCGCGTACCTTTTCCTCCGCCGGATCGACCTTGGCGAGCAGCTTGGCGAGCGCCGCATCGCCCGCGGGCGTATGACAGATACGGCCGCCGAAGTCGCCGACCATCGCCTCGCCGATCTGGCGTTCCCAGGCGGGCGGGATACGCGGGCCGAGCCAGGCGGGTGCGGTCAGGAACAGCGCCACCGCGGCGGCGCTGACGACGCCGAATATCGCTGCCGCCTTGCCCAGTCCGAGCCTGTCGACCCAGGCGCCGTAATCGCTTTTCGCAGGCAACTGCGCGGCGAGGCCCGCGGGGATCTGCCTGGGCAGGATCAGGCGGAAATCGGGCACGCTGGCGCGGTGATAGACCCGCTGTTCGGGACGGATTTCGCCGAAGCGCAGGTCGGCGGCGTCGAATTCGTCGCGCGCCTCTGGCCCCGCCAGCGTGAACCCGCCGCGCCCGTCCCAGCTCAGCGTCCCGCTATGGCGCACCGCATTGGTGCCATCGTACCATTGGGCGGCAGTCTGGAACGCGTCTTCCATCGGCTCAGATCGCGCCCATGTCGAAGGCGTCGAGCAGGCCCTCGCCATGCTTCGCGGTCCTCGTCTGCGACTGGGTCAGCTCGTCGAGCAGGATCTCCCCGCTCGCCTCGAGATGCATCATGAAGAACTTCCAGTGGCGATAGGACAGGAAGACCAGCCCGATCCCGAAGGTAAAGACAACCAGCAGCGCATCGACCACCAGCAGTTTCACCCAATCCAGCGTCGAGGCCGTGAACGTGAAGTTCAGGTCGCGCCAGCAGGTTGCGCCGACCACTTCGCGGTAGAACTTGGCGAAGAATGCCACTGCGATCAGGCCGAGGCCGAAGTAGAAGAACAGCACCAGGGCGAAGATGCCGATCAGCCCGCCAAGCGCGCGGCCTTCCTCGCCGCCGACACCATAACCCGCGAGCATTCCCATGCCGGCCATGATGATCCCACCGGCGAAGAGGACGAAGGGGGTGAGATAGAACAGCAGATAGCGCGCGAAGACATTGCCCGCTTCGGCATCGGCCTCGAACGCGTAGGGGCCGAAGCTCATCTTGCTCCACCGTTCGTTCCACAGGCTGGTCATCGACCAGGGCAGCAGCAGGCCGGCCGGGATCCAGCCGACCGTGGTCTTCCACATATATGACAGGCCGAACAGGAAGCCGGCGGTGTCGCTGCCGCCGCGAATGCCGCGCCAGCGGGTGCGCGAAAGGCGGTACCGCAGCGCGCGGAAACGGGCGACGCCCAGCAGGTAGAAGATCGCCAGCGCCGCGAATGCCGAAAGCGCAATCCCGAGCGATTCGTACCCGCGCGCGACCAGCGCCTGCGCAACGAAGCTCAACCCGAAATAGGGAATGCCGAACAGGACGAAGACCATGACGAAACCGATGAACAGCTCCATTCCGGTCCCTGCCCATTCGAGATTTTCGTCGACGAAGCGCGTGCGCGACCACAGGTAGCGGCGCTCGCGTGCGGTCGCCCAGAAGCGGTAAATGCCCAGCGTGACGATCGTCAGCAGCAGGTTCGGCAAGGCGATCCTGGCGAAATCGCGCCAGTTTCCTTCGAAGACGAAGGCGCTGTCGGCCCCGTCCATCGCGTGCGACCCATCCATAAGTAACGACCCCTGTGAATATCTCGCGCAAGGGTCGGGGATCGCCGCTGCCGTGTCAATCGGTGAGCCGCTATTCTTCGCGCAGGAAGATTTCTTCTATCGCCAGCCCGAAAACATCGGCGATCCGGAAAGCCAGCGGGAGCGACGGATCGTAGCGCCCGGTCTCGACCGCATTGACGCTCTGGCGCGACACTTCGAGCCGGGCGGCGAGGTCCTGCTGGCTCCAGTCACGTTCGGCGCGCAGCACTTTGAGGCGGTTCTTCATGAACCGCGCGCATTCTGGCCGAGCCTGGCCAATTTGAGTGCGATAGCCCAGGCAGGCAGGACCCACCAAGCCCAGACATGCGGCACCACCTCGAACATTTCGAGGAAGCCCCAAAAAATGCCCAGGGCCAGCACCAGGCCGAGCGCGATAAGCGCTGCCATGATCGTCCGGTGACGCACATATTCGTCCTGCTCCTCGCCGAGATAGCGCGCCATCGCCCAGATAATTCCAAAGGTCGGAAGGGTTGGGAGCAGCGAGATGGCGAAGGCCGCTGGCCTCGACAGTTCGAAGCGGTCCCACAGCGTTATCGCTATGCCGAGGCCGAGCACATAGCCGAAGCCGCTTATAAGCACCCGACGATTATAGTTGACCGTGGCTTGGCTGTTGCAGGGGTTGGCGCTTCTGCGTGCAAGCGGGATTAGCAGACCGGTCGCAGCGGCAAGGAGGCCGAAACCGGTCGTTTGATCGATCGTGCCGGACAGTCTGAGTCCTGCGATCGCAAAGGCTGCGATGAAATAGAACGCGACCCACCGACGCGGTGACCGGTTGGCGTCGGCTTCCCTCTGCTCGTTCATGCGCAACCCTTCCCGGTTCGTTTGCACGCGCCGGATGCAAAAATGCTCACGACCGCGAGCGCGGGAAGCGCGATCACGCTGAACTGCGCAAATTCTTCGGGGACGATGTCGAAGACGGCGAGCACGGCAATCGCGATCATCGCGCCAGCGAACAGGAGGGGGGTCTTGAGTGACATGGCAATGGTCCTTTCCGTGATGTAAAGCGTGTTTGTCATAAGCGATGCCTATTGTCAAGCACGCTTTCCAATAGGTCGTGCGTGCTTGTCGCTTCGCAAAATGGCTTGTCACCACACCGTCATCGGGCGCAGGCAGGGGGCCGGAAGAGGAGAATTCGAATGTTCGCGACTGAACCGCCTGCCGCTGCCCCGCTATCCGCACTCGACCGCCGTTCGCTGCTCAAGACCGGCATCCTCGGGCTGGGGGTGGCCGGCGCCCCCCTCGCCGCGCAGCCGGGTGGCCAAGGTTTCAGCCACGGCGTCGCCAGCGGCGAACCGGCGGCCGAGCGCGTGCTGCTGTGGACCCGTTTTGTCAGCGCGCAGGACACCGCGCTCGAATTCGAGGTCAGCGAAACGCTCGACTTTTCGCGCGTCGCGGCCGGAGGCTTGGTCACTGCACGCGCGGAGAACGACTGGTGCTGCAAGGCCTGGGCCGAGGGGCTCGAACCGGGCCGCTGGTACTATTACCGCTTCACTGCGCCCGACGGATCGCACTCGGACGTCGGCCGCACGAAGACGTTGCCCGTCGGCGTGACCGACAAGTTTCGCATGGCGGTGTTCTCCTGTTCGAACCTCGGTTTCGGCTGGTTCAATGCCTATGCGCATGCCGCCGCCGATGGCGATTTCGACTGCGCGCTGCACCTTGGCGACTATTTCTACGAATACGGTCCCGGCACCTATCCCTCGAACGAAGAGGCGCAATCGGGCCGCGTGCTGTTTCCCGCGCACGAGATCGTGAGCTTGGCGGATTACCGGCTGCGCTATGCGACCTATCGCCGCGATCCGGACCTGCGCCGGCTGCACCAGCTGTTCCCGATGATCGCCGGCTGGGACGATCACGAGAGCGCGAATGATTCGTGGGAAGGCGGCGCGCAGAACCACCAGAGCGAGACCGAGGGCGAATGGTCGGTGCGCAAGGCCGCCGCGGCGAAGGCCTACCGCGAATGGATGCCCGTGTCGGATGAACCCTGGGCGGCCTATGAAGTGGGCGACCTCGCGACGCTGTACCGGCTCGAGACACGGCTGACCGCCCGCGCCGAGCAGTTTTCCTACGGCCAGATCCTGTCGGGCAAGACCAGTCCCGAAGCCGCAATGGCGGCGCTCGTCGCATTCCGCGAGGGCGACTACCGCTATGGCAGCCGCGAATTGCTCGGGATGAAGCAGCAGGCCTGGCTGACCGAAGGTCTCAAGCGCTCGGCATCGGCGGGCAAGCCGTGGCAGGTGCTGGTGCAGCAGGTGCTGATGGGCAATCTGGCCACGGCGCCGCGGCTGACCGAAGGACTGCCCGCAGACCTGCCCGCCTATATCCGCCAGCGCATCCTCGCCGGGGCGATGGCTGGCCGCGCCGAATTGCCGCTGAACATGGATGCCTGGGACGGGTATCCCGCCGCGCGCGAACGGGTCTTCAAGGCCGCACTCGACGCCAATGCGAATCTCATCAGCCTGGCGGGCGATACGCATAATGCCTGGGCTTTCGATCTCGATCATGCGGGCGAGAAGGTCGGGGTCGAATTCGGTGTGCAGGGGGTGACCTCCCCGGGACTCGAAAGCTACGCCTCCTACCTCCCGGTCGATGTCCTCGAACGCGAGACGGTTGCGCACAATCGCCAGCTCAAGTGGATGGACGGATCGCGCCGCGGATACATGGCGGTCGAGCTCACCCCCGCCAGCGCATCGAGCGAGTTCCGCTTCGTTTCCAGCGTGCGCGAGAAGGGCGCCGGGGTGAAGGATACCCGCCGCGTTTCGACGCAGGCGGGAAGCCGCGCGCTCGATATGGGTTGAGAAACCCGCGGCCCGCACCTAATGTGCAGGCCATGCCCAACGCGCGCATCACGACGACGACTACCACCACCCCGGGTAACCGGGGGCGGTCGGTCGCGGTCTGATCCGCGCCGCCGCCGCCCGGTTTCGGGCGGCATGGCGTTTCCTCCCGAAACCGGATTTTGCGCAAACGCCGCTTCAAGCGCGCGCGCCCTTGTGCCATGGGCGGCGCAATCAAACGGACGACGAATGACATGACGGAACTGCTCAAGATCAGCCTGCCCGACGGTTCGGTGCGCGAAATGGAAGAGGGCTCGACTCCGGCCGACGTCGCCGCGGCGATCGGGCCCGGACTCGCCAAGGCGGCGATTGCTGCGCGCGTCGATGGCGAATTGCGCGACATCAACCGCCCCTTCGAGGGCGATGCCGAGCTCGCGCTGATAACCGCGCGCGACGAAGAGGACGCGCTCGAACTGGCGCGGCACGATTTCGCGCATGTGCTCGCCGAAGCGGTGCAGGCGCTGTGGCCGGGCACGCAGATTACGTTTGGTCCCGCGACCGACGACGGCTTCTATTATGATGTGAAAGCGCCCGAGAGCCGCGACCCGTTCAGCATGGACGACCTGCCCGTGATCGAAGAGAAAATGCGCGAGATCATCAAGGCCGACAAGCCGCTGCGGCGCGAGGCCTGGAGCCGCCAGCAGCTGATCGAGAAGTGGGAAGCCGAGGGCGAAACCTTCAAGGCCGAATGGGCGCGCGAACTGCCCGAGGACGAGGAACTGACGGTCTACTGGTCGGGCGAGGACTGGCTCGACATGTGCCGCGGGCCGCACCTGCCGAGCACGGGCAAGCTCGACCCGCAGGCGTTCAAGCTGATGCGGGTGGCGGGTGCCTATTGGCGCGGCGACCAGAAGAATGCGCAGCTCACGCGGATCTACGGCACCGGCTGGCTGAACAAGAAGCAGCTCAACGCGCATCTTACGCGGCTGGAAGAAGCGGCCAAGCGCGACCACCGCAAACTGGGCCGCGAGATGGACCTGTTCCACTTGCAGGAAGAGGCGCATGGCAGCGTCTTCTGGCATCCCAATGGCTATCGCATCTGGCGCGAGCTCGAAGCCTATATGCGCCGCAAGATGGACGGCGCCGGCTATCGCGAGATCAAGACGCCGCAGCTGATGGACGTGCGCCAGTGGGAGCAATCGGGTCACTGGGGCAAATATGCCGAGAACATGTTCGCCGTGCCCGACATGGTGCCCGAGGTCGACGACAGCGGTGCGGGTGCGCATCCCAGCGTCGCCAAGGACGCCGACTGGATGGCGATCAAGCCGATGAACTGCCCCGCGCATGTGCTGGTCTTCAAGCAGGGCATCACCTCCTATCGCGACCTGCCGATCCGGCTGGGCGAGATGGGCTGCTGCCACCGCAACGAGCCGCATGGGGCGCTGCACGGCATCATGCGCGTGCGCCAGTTCACGCAGGACGATGCGCATATCTTCTGCACCGAAGACCAGGTCATCGACGAAGTTCGCGCCTTCTGTACGCTGGTGCACGAGGTCTATTCCGACTTCGGCTTCGACTATCAGGTGAAGCTCGCGCTGCGCCCCGAAAAGCGCTTCGGCAGCGATGCGATGTGGGACAAGGCCGAACAGGAATTACGCGAGGCCGTAGCCGAAGCGGGCATGGCGAATGACGATTATGGCTGGGAAGAACTTCCCGGCGAAGGCGCGTTTTACGCGCCCAAGCTCGAATGGCATTTGACCGACGCGATCGGGCGTACCTGGCAGGTGGGCACGATCCAGGGCGACCGCGTGCTGCCCGAACGTCTCGACGCAACCTATATCGGCGAAGACGGCGACAAGCATCGCCCGGTCATGCTGCACCGCGCGATCTTCGGCACGTTCGAGCGCTTTATCGGCGTGCTGATCGAACATTTCGCCGGGCGGCTACCTGTCTGGCTCGCCCCGGTGCAGGCGGTAGTCGCGACGATCGTGTCCGACGCCGACGAGTATGCGAAGGAAGCGATCGCCAAGCTCGAGGCCGCGGGCATCCGCGTCGAGAGCGACCTGCGCAACGAGAAGATCAACTACAAGGTGCGCGAGCACAGCCTCGCCAAGGTCCCGCACCTGCTGGTGGTGGGCAATCGCGAAGCCGAGGAAGGCACGGTCGCCGTTCGTACGCTGGGCGAGAAGGACCAGCGCGTGATGAGCCTCGACGAAGCGATCGCCATGCTGCGTAGCGAAGCCACCCCGCCCGATTTGCGCTAGGGCCTGCCTAAGTGATCGACCTGCTGGCCGCTTATGCGCCGTGGCAAATTGCGGCTGCCCTCGTGGCCGGCTTCGGTTCGGCATTCGTGCGCGGGCTTACGGGTTTCGGCATGGCTATCCTGCTCGTGCCGATCCTGGCGCTGGCATTGCCGCCGGTCGAATCGGTGCTGCTGGCGAACTTCCTGTCGTTCTTCATCGGAATGAGTGAAATTCGCCGGCTCGTGCGCGGGGCGGAACCAACTGCGTGGCGCATTTCGGCCCTGGTCGTGCTGTTGACCCCGCTGGGGCTGTTCGGTCTTGCGGCGACCAGCGAGGACCTTGCCCGGTTCCTCATCGCGATGATCGCGCTATCCGCTTTTGCGGCGGTCTTGCTGCCGCGTCGTTCCGCTGCCGAGCCCGGTCATGCGGCAACCGGCGCGGTCGGCATCCTCAGCGGACTGATGACCGGCTATGCCGGCATGCCCGGTCCGCCGGTGGTTCCCTATTACGTCGGGCGCGACATTCCCCGCGAAACGGCGAGGGCGTCGATGATGCTGATCTTCACGATCGCCTCGCTCGCGGGTCTGGTGTCCGGTGCGGCGTTGGGTATCATCGCATGGCGACTGCCCGTGCTCGCGGTAATGCTGTTTCCGGCAGTCCTGCTTGGCAACTGGCTGGGCAATCACGCGTCGGGCCGCGTTGGCGACGGCCTGTGGCGCGCGGTCGTCGGCGTGATTTTGGGCGGGGCTGCGCTCGCGGCGCTGCTGCGACTGCTCTAGGCGATCAGAACGGCAGCACCGGTCCGGCGAGGACCAGCGCAAGGCCGCAGCCACCGACGATCAGCGCGCGCGCGATATCGACCACCGACTGGGCGGGGGTCTGCGTGCGGGAGAGAGCGGTGGGCTTGAACATGACCGCCATTCTCGGTTGCAATAGCTAATGAAAGGTTAAGGCCGCCATCCCGCCGCGGGCATCTGCTGGCTGGCGCAATGAAACCCGCCGCCGCCGGCAAGCACGGCATCGCCCGGCAGGCCGATCGTTGCGCGGTCGGGGAACAGTTCGGCGACGGCTGCCACACCATCTTCGTCATGCGGGCTGCCGAAGGTCGGCACGACGACGAGATGGCTGGTGATCGCGAAATTGGCGTAGCTCGCGGGTTCGACATGGTCGCCGCTGGTGACCAGCCCGGGCGAGGGGATCTGCTTCACGGTCACGCCCACCGCTTCGGCGCGCCCCTTGGCTTCGGCATAGATCGCCGCATTGGGATCGTCGGACCCGGTCGCGCGCGGCAGGCACAGCGTGTTGGGCGCCACGAAGCGCGCGAGATTGTCGACATGACCGTCGGTGTGGTCGTTGATCAGCCCTTCGCCGAGCCACAGCACGCGCGTGAAACCGAGATCGCGCCGCAACCGGGCCTCGATCTCTTCGCGCGACAGTTGCGGATTGCGGTTGGGGTTGAGCAGGCACTGCTCGGTCGTGACCACCAGCCCCGTGCCGTCGCCGTCGATCGCCCCGCCTTCGAGGATCCAGTCCGCCACTTCCACCGGTAGTCCCGCATCCTCGGCGAGTTGGGCGCCGACCGTCTGGTCGCCGTCCATCAGATATTTGCCGCCCCAGCCGTTGAAACCGAACCGCCGCGCGGCGCGGTTGCCCGATCCGTCGCACAGCACCAGCGGGCCGGTGTCGCGCAGCCAGACATCGCCGTAGCTGCGCCGTTCGAGCGTGACGGCGCCCGTAACCAGCTGCCGCGCGCGTGCCTCGTTGGCGGCGTCGCGGACCAGCAGGCGGACCTCCTGTCCGCTTTCGGCCACGGCATTGGCGAAGGCCGCGATCTGCTCCTGCGCGCGCGGGAGCACTGCGGGCCATTCATCCGCGTCATGCGGAAACCCGATCCACAGCCAGTCCTGCGGTGCCCATTCGGGCGGCATGCGCAACGTCATGGATCGGTTCTCTCGCTCAGCAGGCTCAGGCGGCGCAGCCAGCGCCTTCGGCGGCGCAATCCTCGTCGCGTGTGCCCTTGAACTCGTCGCCTTCGTTCCAATTGGGCCAGCTGGTCGAATCGGCCAGCATGCGCCCGATCCGATAGAACAGCGCGAGATCGCTCATCACGCCCGACCAGTCCCAGTTCGGATCGTATTCGTCCTTGGGCCCGTGATACCGGTTTTCGCGATAATCGGCGGCCACGGCGGCGCCCGCTTCGGTTCCTCCCTCGATCAGGTCCTCACCGCCATCGAGATAGAGCATCGGCACGCCGCGCTTGGCGAAGGCGAAATGGTCCGAACGATAGTAATAGCCCGCTTCGGGATTGGGGTTGGGCGTGGTGACGCGGTTGTCGTTCATCAGCGCCTTGTCGAGGAACAGGTCGAGCTGCGACTTGCCCGGTCCGACCACGGTCACGTCCCTGGCTTTCCCCGCCATGAGGAAGGCGTCCATGTTGATCCCCCCAACCGTCTGGTTGAGCGGGAATACCGGATTGGCAGCGTAATAGTCCGCGCCGAGCAGGCCCGATTCCTCGGCTGTCACCGCAAGGAAGACGAGGCTGCGCTTGGCGGGGCCTGCCTTGGCATGCGCTTCGGCCAGCGCGACCAGCGCGGCGGTGCCGGTGGCGTTGTCGACCGCGCCATTGCAGATGTCGTCGCCATCGGGTGCCGGCGTACAGCGGCCGAGATGGTCCCAGTGCGCGGTGTGCATCACATATTCGTCTGCGCGCTCGCTGCCCGGCAGCATGCCGATCACGTTCTGCGAGGCAAAGGTGCGGATATCGTTGCGGAAGCTGGTCGATGCGGTGAGGCCAAGCGGGACGGCGGTGAAGCCTTTCTCGCGTGCGGCGGCCGAGAGTTCGGCGAGGTCCTTGCCCGCCGCGTCGAAGATATTCTCCGCGACCGCTTTCTGCACCCAGCCGTTCACCTGCGTCATCGGCGGCGGATTGTCGCCGCGCGAGGCATAGGCCTGCGGGCCCGACCAGCTGCTTTCGACCACGTTCCAGCCATAGGCGGCCGGTGCGGTATCGTGGATGATGATCGCACCCGCCGCGCCCTGGCGGCCGGCTTCCTCATATTTGTAGGTCCAGCGGCCATAGAAGGTCATCGCCTTGCCGTTGAACGGGCCATCGAGCGTTTCCGCGCCGAAATCGGGGTCGTTGACGAGGATGACCGCGGTCTTGCCCGTCATGTCCAGCCCGGCATAGTCGTTCCAGCCCTTCTCGGGGGCGTTGATCCCGTAGCCGACGAAGACCAGTTCGCTATCCTCGAGCGTGGTCTGGACATCCTCGCGATAGGTCACTCCGACCCAGTCGCTGGCATAGGCCAGTTCCATCGCCTCGCCTTCGCCGCCCGCAATCGTCAGCGGGGCGTAGTTCTTGCCGGTGATCTCGACCAGCGGGACATCCTGCACCCAGCTGCCGTTATTGCCCGGCTCGAGGCCTGCTTTCTCGAATTCCTCGATCAGATAGGCGACGGTCTTTTCCTCGCCCGGCGTACCCGGCGCACGGCCTTCGAATTCGTCCGAGGACAGCCGCTCGGTGACCCGCTTCATCGTTTCTTCGGACAGCGTGCCGTCGGCCACTTCGGGCAGGTCGAGCCCGGCGTCCGCGCCTGCATCGGGGTCCAGCCCCATGTCGCAGGCGGACAGCACCAGCGCCGCGCTCGCGGCAAGGATGAAGCGTTTCATCGCGAAGGTTCCTCTTCTCACATCTCGCATTGCGCGCGCTTGTGTCAGCATGGCGGGACGAGGGCAAGCTTGCGCGGGCGCGCAGGCGGCGGCAGGGATGCCGGCGATGGCTGCCGACTGGACCTCCGCGCTGAACCGCGCCCGCGACCATGCGCCCTTCCTTGCGCGTGCGCTGGAGCGCCGACCCGACTTGGCCCGGATGCTGGCCGAGGGCGCGGGCGAAGAGGCGCTGCTGGCGGCCAAGCAGGTCGCGGAAGCCGATGTGGCAACGGCGCTGCGGCGCGAACGTCTGGGCCTGGCGCTGGTGCTGGCGGTGGGCGACCTCGCGGGGGCCTTCGATCTCGAGAAGGTCATGCGCGAACTGTCGACCTTTGCCGACCGCGCGCTGCATGCGGCACTCGCGGCGGCGATTCGCAAGCGCGTGCCCGATGCCGAGCCAGCGGGAATGATCGGCCTCGCGCTGGGCAAGCACGGCGCGGGCGAGCTCAACTATTCCTCCGACATCGACCCCATCCTGCTCTACGAGCCCGAGCAGCTACCCCGGCGCGAGCGGGACGAACCGGGCGAGGCGGCCCAGCGCTATGCGCGCGAAACGGTGCGGCTGCTGTCGGATGCCACCAGCGAAGGCTACGTCTTCCGGGTCGATCTGCGTCTGCGTCCGGCAGCCGAAGTCAGCCCGCTGGCGATCTCGCTCGACTCGGCCATCACACATTACGAAAGCTCGGCGCTGGCGTGGGAGCGCGCGGCGTTCATACGTGCGCGGGCCTGTGCGGGCGATATCGGTGCAGGCGAGGCGTTCCTCGACCATATCCGCCCCTTCGTCTGGCGCCGCAGCCTCGACTTCGGTGCGATCGACGAGGTGCGCCGCCTGACCCACCGCATCCGCGACGAACAGCGCGGGCCCCGCTCGCCCGAACCGGGTTACAACCTCAAGCTGGGGCGCGGCGGTATTCGCGAGATCGAATTCTTCGCCCAGACGCACCAGTTGATCCATGGCGGGCGCGATCCCTCGCTGCGGGTCCGCGGAACACGCGCGGCGCTCGATGCGCTAGCCGCGACCGGCCGGATATCCTCGGCGGATGCGCAAGCGCTGGGCGAAAGCTACGACGGTCTGCGGACGATCGAGCACCGGCTGCAGATGGTCGGCGACAAGCAGACGCATACGCTCCCTGCGGGGGAAGCGCTGGACACGGCCGCGCGGCTGCACGGACTGGATGGCGGCGCCGCGCTGATTGCGCTGGTGGAGGATCTCGCCCGCCCGGTCGCCGAACGGTTCGATGCCCTGCTCGACGAAGACCGTATCTCAGTCCCCAAAAGCGCGCCGCATGTCGTGGCGGACACCGGAGCCGCGCCCGACATCCCCGTCGAATTGGTCGAACGCATGAGCCAGTGGACCGGGGGGCGGTATCCGGCGCTGCGCAGTACCGCCGCAATCAGCGCCTTTGAAGCGATCCGCCCCGACTTGCTGTCCTCGATCGCGGATTCGCCCGACCCCGCGGCTGCCGCAGTGCGCTGGGAAAGTCTGATCGCGCGCCTGCCCAGCGCGATCAACCTGTTCCGCCTGCTCGAAGCGCGCCCCGGCCTGTTTGCGCTGATTGCCGATTGCCTGACGCTCGCGCCGCCGCTGGCCGAGGATTTGTCGCAGCGCCCCGAACTGCTCGACGCGCTGATCGACCGTACAGCGCTCGACCTGCCCGGCAGCGTTGCCGAGCTCGCAGCGCACATGGGCCGGCGCGAACGCGGCGACGATTACGAGATGCAGCTCGACCGGCTGCGCGTGGTCACGGGCGAAACCCGCTTTGCGCTCGCAGTACAACTGGTGGAGGCGGCACATGATCCGCTGGCCATCGCTGCCGGGCTGGCGCGTACGGCAGAGGCCGCCTTGCAGGTCGCGGTGGCAGCGGCCGAGGAGGAATTTGCCGCAAAGCATGGCCGGATCGCGGGCAGCGAACTTGTTGTCGTCGGGCTGGGGCGGCTGGGCGGCGGGGTGCTGACGCATGCGTCCGATCTCGACATCATCTACCTCTTCACCGGCACGCATGAAGGCGAATCGGATGGCGAGCGCCCGCTTGGCGCAACACTCTATTTCAATCGTCTCGCCCAGCGGGTTACCGCCGCGCTCAGCGTACCGACAGCGCAGGGCGCGCTTTACGAAGTCGACACGAGGCTGCGACCGCAGGGCAATCAGGGACCGCTGGCGGCCAGCGTGGAGAGCTTTGCGCGCTACCAGCGCGAGGATGCCTGGACGTGGGAACATATGGCGCTCACCCGCGCACGGGTGCTGGTGGGGAGCGCCGCCGCGCGTGCCGAGGTTGGCGAGCTGGTGACTTCTATCCTGTGCCGCGAACGCGATCCCGATGCCTTGCGCAGGGATGTGCTCACGATGCGCGGCGAGATGGCAGCGCACAAATCGGCCAAGGGACCGCTCGATGCCAAGCTGCTGCGGGGCGGGCTCGTCGATATCGAATTCCTGGTGCATTACCTGCAATTGCGCGATCGCGCTGCGCTTGGCCCAGACCTGGGGCCGGTCATCGGCAAGCTGGTCGCGGCGGGCAAACTGCCGCCCGCGCTTGCGGGCGCGCACCGCTTGATGACGCGGCTGCTGGTCGGTACGCGGCTGCTCGCGCCCGACCTGGCCCGCCCCAATCCCGCGGCCGCGGCGCTGCTGGCGCGGCAGAGCGGGTGCGGCGACTATGCGGATCTGACGCATTGCTTGCATGCAGCGCGTCACGATGTAGCCGCGGCATGGCAGGATGTGTTCGGCGAAACCCTGGAGATGGACGAATGACCAAGACCTATGGCGAAGGCGACGCCTTTCCCGATTTCACCATGGAAACGCCCGATGGCGGCACGCTGACCAAGGCCGACCTGGCGGGAAAGAAGGCGGTGATCTTCTTCTATCCCAAGGACAACACCCCGGGCTGCACCACCGAGGCGAAGGATTTCTCCGCGCTCAAGCCCGAGTTCGACAAGGCGGGCGCGGCGCTGCTCGGGGTCAGCAAGGATTCGGCCAAGAAGCACCAGAACTTCATCGCCAAGCACGATCTCACCGTCGCGCTGGCAACCGATGCGGCCGAGGGCGGACTTTCGGATACGCTCGGCGTATGGGGCGAGAAGCAGATGTATGGAAAAACCTTCATGGGGATGATCCGCTCGACCTATTTGCTCGACGAGAAGGGCCGGATCCTGCGCGTCTGGCCGAAGGTGAAGGTCAAGGGCCACGCGGAAGAGGTGCTCGTGGCGGTCCGCGGCGGCTGACATGTCTCCTCGCCGCTACCAATTTGCCGCGCTGGATTCAGGCGGCTGTCGGTGTGCGGCGAACTGAACCGAGGGGCGGCAGCCCTCCGCCACGCTGCGGCGCGCGTGGGCAGGCGGTCCGGTGCGGAATGTGATTCGCCGGGCGAAGCGAAAAGCGGCCTGCGAGGGAGCATGACGCGCTAAGCGCATGAATTCACGGCAGATATTCTCAAACGAATCATTGACCGGGCAATCGCCATTATTGCGTTCGGCCCGAAGCGTTTTCACGGCCCCGGAACGCCGTTCAGGGGTAACCTGCAGAAAATAAAACGAAAAATCGCCGGGGCCGGGTCTCTTGGGAGTGGCAGGGGTAGCGGTAAACGACTCAACGCGTTTCGCAGGCAACCTGCCGCGTGGTTCCTGCGCAGCTATTGCTTGATTAACTTTTCTGCCGATAACCCAAACTCACAAGAAGCCGGGGGGTTCCGGCGCAGACTGAAAAGGGCGGAAACGGCCGGGACGCCGGGATCGCCAAAAATCGAACAGGCGCGCAAAGCGCCGGATGGACGGGTTAGCATGATCACCAAGCGCACTTCGCTTGTTCTCGCATTGATGGCTGGTTTCGGCATTGCTGCCGCTCCGGCCCATGCGCAGGAAACCAACGCCGCGGCCGCTGTCGGCGCGATCGACATGAGCAAGGTCACCGCACCCGCCCAGGCTGGCGACGACGCGCAGTTCCAGCAGCTGTTCGCCAAGTGGGACGAACTCGATCGTACCACCCCGGCCGCTGCCCGGGTTTCGGTCCCTTCGCGCATGCCGCTCGATGACACGCGGCTGACCAGCGATTACGGCATGCGGACCCACCCTGTGCTCGGCGGTCGCCGCAGCCACAAGGGTGTGGACCTGTCCGCGCCGACCGGTACGCCGATCTACGCGACTGCGGATGGTTACATCAGCAAGGCGGAATGGTTCTCGAGCTACGGCAAATATGTCTCGATCGAACACGGCGCGAACCTGCAGACCCGCTTCGCGCATATGTCGGATATCGCCGTGACTGCGGGAAGCCGCGTCAAGAAGGGCGACATCATCGGCTATGTCGGTTCGACCGGCCGTTCGACCGGCCCGCACCTGCATTATGAAGTCCGCATCGACGGCAAGGCGGTCAACCCGGTTCCCTATATGGTCGAATCGGAAGCACAGCGCGCTTTCGCGCTCGCCACCGGCCAGGGCGGCCAGGGTGACGGCGAAGAATAAGATTTTAGCCCTTCAAGGGTCGCAAAAGAGGCGGTGGGAGCGATCCTGCCGCCTTTTTTCTTGCCCATGCGAGAGGCTTAGGTAGGTTTCTTCTCGAAACTGGACGAGTCCGCGGCAGAACGTCGGACCGGCAGACAGGAGAGAGAAGCCCATCATGCACCCCATTACCCATGCGCAGACGCGCCCCGACCATCCCGCGATGATCATGGCGGGCAGCGGCCAGACCGTGACCTTCGCGGAAATGGACGCCTATGCGAACCGCTTCGCGCAGCTGCTGCGGGTACGCGGGCTCAAGCGCGGCGACCATTTCGCAGTGCTGATGGAAAACAATGTCCATTACCTGCAGGTGGTGTGGGGCTCGCAGCGCGCGGGCACGATGATGGTGCCGATCTCGACCCGGCTGACCGCGCCGGAGATCTGCTACATCCTCAAGGATGCGGGGGCCAAGTTCCTGCTTACCAGCACGCGCTATGCCGAGGCGATCGAGGGCATCCGCGACGAATGCGCCGACCTGCCGCTGCTGATCGTCGATGGCGAGGGCGAGGAAGATTACGAAGCCGCGCTCGCTGCGCAGCCTGCCGAGCCGATCGCCGACCAGGCGCCGGGGCAGTACATGCTCTATTCCTCGGGCACCACCGGACGGCCCAAGGGGGTCAAGCCCGCGCCGCCCGAGGATGACGACATCCTCGCCACCAACCCGCTCATGGGCCTCGCGGTAATGGGCGCCGGCATGCCCGCCGATGGCAGCATGGTCTATCTCTCGCCCGCGCCGCTCTATCACGCCGCGCCGATCGGCTGGTGCACCACCGCGCAGCGGCTCGGCGGCACGGTCGTGGTGATGGAGAAGTTCGATCCCGAGCACGCGCTCGAGACGATCGAGAAATACAAGATCACCGACAGCCAGTGGGTGCCGACGCATTTCGTGCGCATGCTCAAACTCGATCCCGAGGTGCGCACGCGTTACGACCTCTCGAGCCATAAACGTGCGCTGCATGCTGCCGCGCCCTGCCCGGTGCCGATCAAGCGCGAGATGATCGAGTGGTGGGGGCCGATCATCAACGAATATTACGCCGGCTCCGAAGGCGTCGGCATGACGCTGATCAAGGCCGAGGACTGGCTGACCCATCCCGGCAGCGTCGGCAAGGCGATCCACGGCACGCTGCATGTCTGCAATGCCGAGGGGGAAGAGGTCCCCGCGGGCCAGGACGGATTGCTCTATTTCGAGAACGATCTCATCCCGACCTATCACAACGATCCCGAGAAGACGCGCGAGGCGATGCATCCCAAGGGCTGGATGACGCTGGGTGATATCGGCCATGTCGACGAGGACGGCTTCCTTTATCTCACCGACCGCAAGAGCCACATGATCATCTCGGGCGGGGTCAACATCTACCCGCAGGAGATCGAGAACCTGCTGGTCACACATGACAAGGTGATGGACGCCGCGGTGATCGGTGCGCCCTGCCCCGATTTCGGCGAGAAGGTGGTCGCGGTGGTGCAGCCGATCGACATGGCCGCGGCGGGCGATGCGCTCGAGGCCGAGCTGCGCGATTTCCTCGCTCCCAGCCTGTCCAAGATCAAGATGCCCAAGCTGTTCGACTTCCGCGCGCAGCTCCCGCGCGAGGCCAATGGCAAGCTGTACAAGCGCGAATTGCGCGACGAATTCCAGAAGGCGGCCGAACAGCAGACGGAGCAGGCGTGATGGCGGCGCAGGACCGGCCCCGGCTCGATCCCGCCACCGCCCGCGCGGTGATCGACCCGCAGAGCTACGCCGAATGGGACGGCCTGCTCGACACGTTCGACCGCCTGCGCGAGGACACCCCCGTCGCCTGGGTCGAGCCGGCCGAAGATGCGGTCCACCCGCCGTTCTGGCTGGTCACGCGCTATGACGATGTGATGCGCATGTCGAAGGACAATGCGACCTTCCTCAACAACCCGCACAGCGTCGTCTTCAGCCTGACCGAGGGGATCGAGTTCGCCAAGGCGCTCACCGGCGGCAGCGAACATATGGTCGCCAGCCTCGTCACTTTCGATGCGCCGGTCCACATGAAGTACCGCAAGCTGACGCAGGAATGGTTCATGCCCAAGAACCTGCGCGGCGTGGAGGACGAGATCCGCGGCATCGCGCATGCGGCGGTCGACCGGCTGCTGGCAGGCGGCGGCGAGGCGGACTTCGTGAAAGCCGTTTCGGCGCCCTATCCGCTGCATGTGGTGATGCAGATCCTCGGCGTGCCCGAGGAAGACGAGCCGCGCATGCTGACGCTCACGCAGCAGATGTTCGGCGGCAGCGACGAAGACCTCAACCAGTCGGGGATGAAGGACCTCCCGCCCGAGGCGATCACCCAGCTGGTGGCAGGCGCGGTCAAGGACTTCGATGCCTATTTCGCCAAGCTCACTGGGCAGCGCCGCGCCAACCCCACCGCCGATGTTGCCAGCACCATCGCCAATGCGGTGGTCGACGGCGAACCGCTCAACGACCGCGACATGATGGGCTATTACATCATCCTCGCCGCCGCGGGGCACGACACCACCAGCGCCAGCACTGCGGGCGCGATGCTCGCACTGGCGCAGGACGCTGAGCAATGGGCGCGGGTGTGCGCCGATCGCAGCCTGCTGCCCGGCATCGTCGAGGAAGCGATCCGCTGGACCACGCCGGTGCAACACTTCATGCGCACTGCGGCTGAGGACACCGAGGTCGGCGGGCAGGCCATCGCCAAGGGCGACTGGCTGATGATGAACTATGTCGCCGCCAATCACGATCCGGCGCATTTCGACGATCCGCGCCGCTTCGACGCCGCGCGCAGCCCCAACCGCCACCTCGCCTTCGGCGCGGGCGCGCACCAGTGCCTCGGCCTGCATCTCGCCCGGCTCGAAATGCGCATCCTGTTCGAAGTGCTGCTCGACCGGATCGAGACCGTCGAACTGGCGGGCGAGCCCGCGCGGTCCAAATCGACCTTCGTCGGCGGGCTCAAGACGCTGCCGCTGCGCTTCACTGCGGCCTGAAAAGGCATCCCGGAGGACCACAAAACGCGTTTGCGGAAAGCGTGACCTTCCGCCGCTTCACGGCGCAGCCCGCGGGATTGCGTACGGGCTGGACTTCGCGGGATGTGACCTTCCATTCGAGCCTGCTCCACGATGTATTGGCCTGCCGCTGCGGGGCGATTCTGGGCGCGGCCAAAGCCTTGTTATCAAGCGCCGGACCAGTAGGAAAATCGAACTCGGTTCGTCGCATATTTGTGTCGAAAAAGCGCGATTTCCGCTAAGAAACAGGCGTAAAAACAAGTCGGAAGCGAGAAGCCTTCGTCCTTTGAGGCCGAATTTGTCCCTCTGGCTGTATCTATAGTTGAGAGCCGGGGGGTCATGTCGATATTCGAAGCACACAACATGCCGTTCGCCGCGGCATTCGTCTTGGTCTTGCTGCTTGCACTAGTTCAGGCGATTGGTCTCGGCGACATGTTCGGCGGCGACGCGGAGGTCGATCCGTCGACCGGTGTCGAGGTCGATTCCGGTATGCAGCCAGGGGCGCTGGACGGGATATTCACCTTGCTGGGCATCGGCCGGGTCCCGCTGACCATCTGGCTTGCGGTGTTCCTGTTCGGCTTTGCCGCAATCGGGGTATCGATCCAGTCACTGTCGGATAACCTGCTCGGTGCGCCGCTGTACCGCTGGGTCGCCGCGATCGTCGCTGCCGCGGCCGCCCTGCCGCTGACCGGGATGCTGGCACGGCCGCTGGGCGCGATCCTGCCAAAGGATGAAACCAGCGCGGTCAGTACCGACACGCTACTCGGGCGCCGCGGGACCATCACCGACGGGATCGCCCGTCGGGGTTCGCCCGCTCGCGCCCGGGTGCAGGATGCGCACGGACAGGCCCACCATGTCATGGTCGAGCCACACGAGCCGTCCAGCGAGATATACGCCGGCGACGAAATCCTGCTCGTGCGCCGTGAAGGTCGCCAGTTCTACGCCACTGCGCTCGCCGAGCGCCGCCTCTCGCCGCAGGCGTGACGCGCTTACCATGATTCGCAATTCATCACCGAGGAGAACCAATGGAAAACCTGCCTGAAGTCGTAGTTTGGGGCGGAGGCGGTCTTGCCGTTTTCCTCGTCATCGCACTCACGATAACGCGCCTGTACCGGCGCGCGTCGAAGGAGATCGCCTTCGTTCGGACCGGCGTCGGCGGCGAAAAGGTCGTCATGAATGGCGGCGCCCTGGTGCTGCCCGTCTTCCACGAGACCATGCCGGTCAATATGAACACGCTGGTGCTGCCGGTGGTCCGGCGCGATGGCGAGGCGCTGATCACGCTCGACCGCCTGCGGATCGATGTGAAGGCCGAGTTCTATGTCCGCGTCCGCCCCGATGCCGGAGCGATCGCGATGGCCGCGCAGACGCTTGGCCAGCGCACGATGCAACCCGAAATGCTCAAGGACCTGGTCGAAGGCAAATTCGTCGATGCGCTGCGTTCGGTCGCAGCCGGTATGAGCATGAATGAGTTGCACGAACAGCGCGCCGATTTCGTCCAGAAGGTGCAGCAGGTTTCGTCGAACGACTTGGCCATGAACGGGCTGGAACTCGAATCGGTCTCGCTCACCGGGCTCGACCAGACCAGCATCGAGCATTTCAACGCCAACAACGCCTTCGATGCCGAAGGCCTGACCAAGCTGACCGAGCAGATCGAGGCGCGCAAAAAGCTGCGCAACGACATCGAGCAAGACACGCGCGTGCAGATGGAGACCAAGAATCTCGAGGCCGATTCACGGAGCTTCGAGATCGGTCGCGACAAGGAATATGCGCGCCTCCAGCAGGAGCGTGAGGTGGAAATCCGCCGCGCCGCGCAGGCTTCGGAAATCGCCCGCGAACAGGCCGAGCGTAGCCGCGAAGCCGATGCCGCGCGGATCGAGGCCAAGAAGCAGGTCGATGCGCAGCAGATCGAGGCTGACCGCCTTGTCGAGGAAGCCCGGATCGACCAGCATCGCGCCCTCGAAATCGCCCGCCAGGAACAGCAGATCGCGGTGCAGAACAAGAGCCGCGAGGAAAGCCAGGCCAAGGCCGAGGCCGACGAGGCCCGCTCGAAGGCGGTGGCCGCCGAGGAGCAGGTCGCCACCAGCCGTGAAACCGAGATTGCCGAGCGTATGAAGCGCATCGAACTGATCGAGGCTTCGAAACAGGCCGAGCGTGACGCAATCAAGATCCGCGTCGATGCCGAAGCGGAAAAGGACGCGGCGTCGAACCGGGCCGAGGCCGCGCGCCGCGAAGCCGAGGGCGAAGCCGAAGCCGAGAAGCTGCGCGCCGAGGCCGCACGCGTCCGGTTCGAGGTCGAGGCTGCCGGCCAGAAGGCGATCAACGAAGCTGCCAACATTCTGTCGTCAGGCCAGATCAGCCTGCAGACCAAGATGGCACTGCTCAAGGTGTTGCCCGAAGTCATTCGCGAAAGTGCGAAGCCGATGGAGGCGATCGACAGCATCAAGATCGTGCAGGTCGATGGTCTGACCAATGGCGGAGCCAAGGCGGGGACGCCAGCGGGCAGCAATGGCTCGGGCAATCTCGCCACCGATGCGGTCAGCGCCGCGCTGGCCTATCGGGCGCAGGCGCCGGTGCTCGACGGACTGATGAAGGAGTTGGGTCTCGATGGTTCGTCGCTCGACAGTCTCGTCAAAGGACCGGCGGCGGCAGAAACCGCGCCGCGCCTGGCAGAGGTGCTCGACGACATCGCGGAACAGGTCGAGGAGGCCGAAGCCAAGGCACCGGCGAAGTCGGAAGCCACAAAGGGCGAAGACGCTCCGGCGGTATAGCTCGCGAACTTAGGCAATTGCGAAAGGGGGGTGCTGCGGCGCCCCCCTTTTTACGTCGCTATTCGCTGAGCAGCCGCTCCGCCATCGTGCGCACCTCGGCGCCCATGTCTTCGCGTTCGAGCGCCAGTGCCAGCGTCGCCTCGACGAAGCCGGTCTTGCTGCCGCAGTCGAAGCGGCGGCCGGCGAAGGTGGCGGCGTGGAAGGGCTGGTTGCCGATCATTTTCGCCATGGCGTCGGTCAGCTGGATCTCGCCGCCCGCGCCCTTGCCCTGGTCCTTGAGCACGCCCATCACTTCGGGCTGGAGGATGTAGCGGCCCGAGATGATCTTGTTCGACGGCGCCTCGTCGACCGGGGGTTTTTCGACCAGCCCGGTCACCTCGGTCAGCGTATCGGACAGCTGGGCGCCGGGTGCGATGACGCCATAGCTCGACACTTCGTCATGCGGCACTTCGAGCACCGAGATCAGATTGCCGCCGACCTCTTCATAGGCTTCGACCATCTGCTTCATGCAACCAGTGCCGCCGCCCTTGGCCGCCACCATCAGCTCGTCGGGCAGGAGGATGGCGAACGGATCGTCGCCGACGATCGCGCGCGCGCACCAGATCGCATGGCCCAGCCCCAGCGGCACCTGCTGGCGCACGGTGATGATATCGCCCGGCGTGGCGCGGGTGGGTTCGAGCACCGAGAGGTCCTTGCCGCGCTCCGCCATGGTGGTTTCGAGTTCGAAGGCGACGTCGAAATGCTCGACGATCGCGGTCTTGCCGCGGCCGGTGACGAAGATGATCTGCTCGATCCCCGCCTCGCGCGCCTCGTCCACCGCATATTGGATCAGCGGACGGTCGACGATCGGCAGCAATTCCTTGGGGATCGCCTTGGTCGCGGGGAGAAACCGGGTTCCGAGACCGGCGACGGGAAACACCGCCTTCTTGATCGGTTTACGGGCTGACATCTGTGTTGCTCCTGCCTGTTTGCGCGGCCAATTTCGCGCGGGGGCGCACGGGATCGGCCGACGATACATCCGCTGGCGCGGCGCTGCGACGCTATCGTGACGCTTGCCAGCATGACGCGCGAGGGTAAAGCACGGTTCCATGGACAAACTGATCATTCGCGGCGGTAACCGCCTGTCGGGGACCATCCCCATTTCGGGCGCCAAGAACGCCGCGCTGACGCTGATACCCTGCGCGTTGCTGACCGAAGAGGCGCTGACGCTGCGCAATTTGCCGCGGCTGGCGGATATCGACGGCTTCCAGCACCTGATGACGCAGTTCGGCGTCAGCCATACGATTCCCGGCAAGCGGCCCGAGGAGTTCGGGCGCAACGTCACGCTCGAGGCGATGCGGATCACCAGTTCGGTCGCGCCCTACGATCTGGTGCGCAAGATGCGCGCCTCGATCCTCGTGCTCGGCCCGCTGCTCGCGCGCACCGGCGAGGCGACCGTGTCGCTGCCCGGCGGCTGCGCGATCGGCAACCGCCCGATCGACCTCCACCTCAAGGCGCTCGAAGCCTTCGGCGCGCATATCGAGCTGGCGCAGGGCTATGTGAAGGCGATGGCGCCCGACGGCGGGCTGCCCGGCGGCGAGTTCGACTTCCCCGTGGTCTCGGTCGGCGCGACCGAGAATGCGTTGATGGCGGCGGTGCTGTGCAAGGGCACCAGCCGGCTGGTCAACGCCGCGCGCGAGCCCGAGATCGTCGATCTGTGCAATTTGCTCACCGCGATGGGCGCGGAGATCGGGGGGATCGGGACCTCCGAACTGACGATCCACGGGGTCAGCAAGCTGCATGGCGCGACCTACCGCGTGATGCCCGACCGGATCGAAGCGGGCTCCTATGCCTGCGCGGCGGCGATCACCGGCGGCGAAGTGCGGCTCGAAGGCGCCGATGCGGGCGACATGGGCTCGACGCTGCATGCGCTGCGCAACATCGGGGTCGAGATCGAAAGCGACAAGCACGGTATCGACGTGGCCGCGAACGGGCCGCTCAAGGCGCATAACCTTACCACCGCGCCCTTCCCGGGGCTAGCCACCGACATGCAGGCGCAGCTGATGAGCCTGCTCACCCGCGCCGAGGGCACCAGCGTGCTCAAGGAAACGATCTTCGAAAACCGCTTCATGCACGTGCCCGAACTGGCGCGGATGGGCGCGGACATCGAAACCGAGGGGCGCACGGCGATCGTGCGCGGTCCGGTGGATCTCACCGGCGCGGAAGTGATGGCGACCGATCTGCGCGCCTCGATGAGCCTGGTGATCGCGGGGCTCGCCGCGGCAGGCGAGACCACCGTGCGCCGTCTCTACCACCTCGACCGCGGTTATGAGCGGCTGGAAGAGAAGCTCCAGCTGGTCGGCGCAGATGTCGAACGGGTGGGCGACGAATGAGCGCTGGCTGACGGACCTTTCCGGCGATCCGCGCGTTGGGTCGCCAAGGAAGGAGTTCTCATATGTTACTCAAGCTCATGGCGCTCGGCGGTATCGGATATGCCGGTTATCGCTATCTCGAAAAGAACAAGTCCAAGGCGGCGTTTGCCGACAACCAGGGCGATGCATCGATCCGCGACGCAGGTCCCGAATCGATGCGCGACAAGCCCGACGGGACCTGGACCAAGGCCGACGAGGAAAGCGACGAAAGCTTTCCCGCAAGCGATCCGCCCGCCAATTACTGATCAGGCGGTTTGAACTGCCGAAGGGGCGGTTGGCGCAAGCCAGCCGCCCTTTTCATAGGTGACCAGCCAGATGCGAATCGCACCCGCCAGTCCCGGCGGGGTTTCGGCGCGGATTCGTTCGGCGTCGATCTGCGCCACCAGCGCGTTGATCGACTGGTTGCGCATCCGCGCTGCAGTGGTGAGCTTTTCCCAGAACAGCGGTTCGAGGCTGATCGAGGTACGGTGGCCGTCAATGCGGACCGAGTATTTCTTGGGGGGGTGGTAAGGGGGCATTCCCATAGGCCGCGCGCCCTACAACGCTCGGGCCGGGGCCGATACGATTTTTTTGGGGTGTGCGGTGAACCGTGCCGCGCCTAGGTTTCGGGCATGGCTGACGGCTATGACGCGCTTACCGAAAAGGAGAAGGAAACGCTGCGCCTGATGGCGCGGGGGCACGATGCCAAGTCGGCCGCGAACGCGCTATCGCGGTCGGTACACACGATCAACGAGCGGCTGCGCGGGGCGCGGCGGAAGCTGGCGGTAACCAGCAGCCGCGAGGCGGCACGGCTGGTGCTCGACCGCGAGGGCGGACCCCACGAAAATTTTGCGGACAAGGATTTGGGGGGAGACCCGCGTGCCGGTTCGGATGATCAACCGGGCCCCAGGCGCAAGGGTGCCTGGCTAATCGGAGGAATCTGCATGTCCGTACTGACCGCAGCGCTGCTGCTCTTCACGCCCCTCGCCTCCGATGGCGGGGGCTCTCCCGATGCCGAAACCGCGGCGCGCGACGCAGCGGTCGAGTCTGCCGCGCGAAGCTGGCTCGCGCTTGGCGATGCCGGAAACTGGCAGGCGAGCTACGATGCGGCGGGCGACAGTTTCCGCTCGGCCAACAGCGTCACGCGATGGGCCGCGGCGTCGGAGCAGGTCCGGGTTCCGCTGGGGGCCGTCGTCGCGCGCAATCTGGCGACGATCCGCTACCTCAACGCGCCGCCGCACGGCTATCAGGAAGTCACCTTCCAGACGCGCTTCGCCAACAAGCCCGACGCGGTGGAGACGGTCACGCTGGTGAAGGAAGACGGCCAGTGGAAGGTCGTCGGTATCCTGATCGACTGAACCGACCGGGCACGGGGGTCGCATCGGCAGCCCCCGTGGCCCTCAATACATGTGCTGCCCGCCGTTGATGCTCATCGTCGAGCCGGTAACGAATGCGGCGTGTTCGGAGCACAGGAAGCTGACCCCGCGGGCGATCTCGCTGGCTTTGCCCAGTCGCCCGACGGGGATCTTGGCGACGATCTTCTCGAGCACCGGTTCGGGGACGGCGGCGACCATGTCGGTATCGATATAGCCCGGGGCGATCGCGTTGACGGTGATCCCGAAGCGCGCGCCTTCCTGCGCCAGCGCCTTGGTGAAACCGTGGATCCCGCTTTTGGCGGCGGCGTAGTTGACCTGGCCATATTGTCCGGCCTGGCCATTGATCGACCCGATGTTGACGATGCGGCCCCAGCCGCGTTCCTTCATCCCCGCGAAGGTGGCCTTGGCGGTGTTGAAACAGCCGCCCAGATTGGTGCGCATGACCGCGTCCCAGTCCGCGTAGCTCATCTTGAGCAGCGTGCCGTCGCGGGTGATCCCGGCATTGTTGACCACCACGTCGATCGGGCCATGCTGCTCGGCGATTGCCGCGCAGGCCGCCTCGACCGCGTCGGGGTCGCCGACATCGAACTTGCTCGTCGCAATGCCGGTTTCTTCGGTGAAGCGGCGGGCGGCTTCGTCATTGCCGGCGTAATTGGCGATCACGGTAAACCCCCGCTCGTCGCGCAGGCGTTCGCAGACCGCGCGGCCGATCCCGCGCGTGCCCCCGGTTACAATAGCCACCCGTGACATAGTCGATTCTCCCCGGCATTCCCTAGCGTTACCGCAAGCCTAGGCCAGCGAGAGGGCGTACGCCAAGCCCCAACGCCCAAGGGCGCTGCGGTGCAATCGTATTTTCGGGTGGGGCCTGCCTAGAAGCTGACGCGCGTGCCGACGTAGACGGCCTGGTCGTCCTCGAGCCCGTCGGTCAGCGGAGCGAGGCGGTTGCTGTCCTTCGACAGGCGCACGCCCGCGGTCACGTTGAGATTACCGACCACGCGGTAGGAGGTGCTGAGATCGACGCTCTGGTTGCCCGCGCCTTCGAACGTGCGCGGCGAGCGGCCGGCCTTGTCTTCCTTCTCGAGCGCGAGGCGCGAATCGAAGCGGCCCGGCTTGGCGGGCTTGTCACCCTTGTCGAGGGCGTAGCTGGCGAGGTCGGGCATGCCCATGTCGCGCAGGCCGACCGAAACGGTCGCCGGCTTGGCGGGCTGGGCGAAGCTCTGATAGCCGCGCGCCACACCCAGATTGTAGCTGGTCTGGCTGATCGCAAGCACGCGTTCGCGGCTGTCGGCGGTGCCGGCCGAATCGATCGCGCTGCGGACCGAGATCGCGCGGGCCATGGCGTCGTCGACGCGGACCGCGACGGTCACCGTGCGGTCCTTGGTCAGCACCGGCTTGTTCGCCGGGGTGAAACGCAGGCCGTCTTCACCCATTACGGCGGCGACGCGCGCAGCAAGCTGCGGATCGACCTTGGCCGGGGTGAAGCGCAGATAGGATACGGTTTCGGGAAGCTCCGCTGCCGCGCTGGTCTGCACCACGGCGAGACCGGCGGCGGGTATCGCCAGCGACAGACCGGCAACAGCCAGCGCCGCGGGTACGAACCGCGCCTTGCCCTGACTTTTCACCGAACGTGCCATCGCGAACGAGCTTCCCTTGTTTCTCGGGACTAAAGGCAGAACCGCCCTGAACGGTTCCTGACTTTTACGCCCTGGCGGGGCGAGTCCCTTGTTTGTGACAGCCAAGGTAGCACTCGCGCACCCGATGGCCAGCTTTTCCACAGCGGTTCCGCGCGATTGGCGAAAAGTGTTGCGCAGTATCCACAAGCACTTGGCAGAAGGTGCGAAGGCCGCGCGCATGGATTAAGCCCGCATTCACGCGCGCAAGGCTGTGTGAGGCGCCGATGGCCTATGCCTTGCTCCCAAGCGTGCAGGCTTTATAGAGCCAAGCAATCTGCAGGATACCAAGGATCGACATGAGCGCTTTCGCAACCATTCGCCGCCCCGCAACCATCGCCGTTGCGACCGCCGCCTCGCTGGGCCTCGCGGCATGCGGTGGCGGGCGTGAGCGGCCGCAGGCGGACATTGCCGCGGCGCAGGTCACCACCATCGGGGTCAATTCCTACCTCTGGCGCGCCTCGCTCGATGCGGTGAGCTTTGCCCCGCTGCTCCAGGCCGACAGCAATGGCGGCGTGATCGTGACCGACTGGTATGCCAATCCGAGCAATCCGGGCGAACGGGTCAAGATGACCGTCACCATCCTCGATTCCGATCTGCGCGCCGATGCGCTGCGCGTGGCGGCCAGCCGCCAGGTCAACCAGTCGGGCACCTGGGTCGATGCGCCGGTCCAGGCGGCTACCGTGCAGAAGCTGGAAGACATCATCCTGACCAAGGCCCGCGAACTGCGCCGCGAAGCAGTCAGCTGATCGCGGGGGCGCAGCCTTAAAGCGCCTTCCCATAGCCGGTAAAATCCGTAAACGCCGCTCGCATGAGCAGCGAAACCCGTTTCGATCCCGCCAGCGCCGATGCGCGCTGGCAAAGCGCGTGGGACCAGGCGCAGACCTTCCGCGCGGATAGCGCTTCCCCCAAGCCCAAGAGCTACGTGCTCGAGATGTTCCCCTATCCCTCGGGGCGCATCCATATCGGCCATGTGCGCAATTACACGATGGGCGACGTGCTGGCGCGCTACAAGAAGGCGGTGGGACACGAAGTGCTGCACCCGATGGGCTGGGACGCCTTCGGCATGCCCGCGGAAAACGCGGCGATGGAAAAGGGCGTCCACCCCGGCGGCTGGACCCGCGACAATATCGAACATATGAAGGCGCAGCTGAAGCGCCTCGGCTTCGCGCTCGACTGGTCGCGCGAGCTGGCGACCTGCGAACCCGATTATTACGGGCACGAGCAGGCGCTGTTCATCGATCTCTACGAGGCGGGCCTCGTCTATCGCAAGGAGAGCGAGGTCAATTGGGACCCGGTCGACATGACCGTGCTCGCCAATGAGCAGGTGATCGACGGCAAGGGCTGGCGCAGCGGCGCCGAGGTCGAGAAGCGCAAGCTGAGCCAGTGGTTCCTCAAGATCACCGACTTCGCCGAAGAGCTGCTCGAAGGGCTCGGCAGCCTCGAGAACTGGCCCGACAAGGTCCGGCTGATGCAGGAGAACTGGATCGGCAAGTCCAAGGGGCTCGAATTCAGCTTCGACCTGTCGAATGGCGACACGCTGCCGGTCTATACCACGCGGCCCGACACCATCTTCGGCGCGAGTTTCGTCGCGGTCGCACCGGATCATCCGCTGGCGCAAGCCGTGGCGGCACAGAACTGCGATGCGGCGAAGTTCATCGCATTCTGCAAGCGAGGCGGCACGACCGCGGCTGAACTGGAAACGGCAGAGAAGCTCGGCTTCGATACCGGGATCGGGGCGAAGCACCCTTTCACGCAGCAGCACCTGCCCGTCTATATCGCGAACTTCGTGCTGATGGATTACGGCACCGGCGCGATCATGGCGGTGCCGGGCCACGACCAGCGCGATTTCGAATTCGCCACCAAATACGGGCTGCCTATCCCCCGGGTCGTCGCGCCGAGCGCCGATCAGGCGGACAAGCCCTTCGACAGCGAGGCCGAGGCGGGCGAGGGCGTGCTGGTCAATTCGGACTTTCTCGACGGTATGGAAGTCGAGGACGCCAAGCGCGCAATCATCGCGCGCATCGAGGAACAGGGCCGGGGCGCAGGCAAGACCGTGTGGCGCCTGCGCGACTGGGGCGTGTCGCGCCAGCGGTACTGGGGCACGCCGATCCCCTTCATCCATTGCGATGCTTGCGGTGTCGTGCCCGCGCCCAAGGACAGCCTGCCGATCACGCTGCCCGAGGATGTCGACTTCCGGACCCCGGGCAATCCGCTGGTGCGGCATCCGACGTGGAAGCATGTCGACTGCCCCAAATGCGGCGCCGGCGCGACACGCGAGACCGACACGCTCGACACTTTCGTCGACAGTTCGTGGTATTTCCTGCGCTTCGCCAGCCAGCCCGCGGACAAGCCCTTCGACAGGGACGAGATCGCCAAATGGCTGCCGGTCGAACAGTATATCGGCGGGATCGAGCACGCCATTCTGCACCTGCTCTACGCCCGGTTCTGGACCCGCGCATTGGCGCATATGGGCCAGATCGACGTGACCGAACCCTTCGCCTCGCTGTTTACGCAAGGCATGGTCACGCATGAGACCTACAGCCGCAAGGATGGCGGCAAGACCATCTACTATGCACCCGACGAGATCAGCCGCGAGGCCGAACGCGCGCTCCTGAAAGATGATGGCGGCGCAGTCGAGATCGGCCGCGTCATCAAGATGTCCAAGTCGAAAAAGAACGTCGTCGACCCCGACACGATCATCGACACCTATGGCGCCGACGCGGTGCGCTGGTTCATGCTGTCCGACAGCCCGCCCGAACGCGACCTGCCGTGGTCCGAGGCGGGGATCGAGGGTTGCAGCCGTTTCGTCCACCGGCTGTGGCGCCTGTTTTCGGCATTCGACGAGACCGCTCAGGGCGAAGATAAAACGCTGGATCGCAAGACCCACCAGACCGTCGCGGCAGTTGCCGAAGACATCGAGTCGCTGAGTTTCAACAAGGCCGTTGCTCGAATCTACGAACTGACAGGGGTGATCGAGAAGGCCGCTCCTTCCTTCAGTCGCTCGGTCGCTATCCGGACACTGATGCAAATCGTGGCGCCAATGATGCCCCATCTTGCTGAAGAGGCCTGGGCATCGATTGGAGAGGGGTTCCTGATTGCAGACGCCGGCTGGCCCGCGGTCGATCCGGCGCTGCTGGTCGAGGACGAGGTGACCATCGCCGTGCAGCACAAGGGTAAATTGCGCGACACGCTGACCGCGCCCAAGGGGGCCTCGAAGGAGGATCTCGAAGCGATGGCGCTGGCCTCTGACAAGGTCCAACGCTCGCTCGACGGGGCACAGGTGCGCAAGGTCATTGTCGTGCCCGACAGATTGGTGAATATCGTCACCTGATGCGCATCGTCCTCGCCTGTCTCGCCCTGTGCACGCTGTCGGCCTGCGGCCTGTCGCCCATGTATGCTGGCGGCGGCAGCGGCGCGGTCGCGCAATCCATGGCCGCGATCGAGGTCGCGCCGATCGAGGGGCGGGCCGGCTGGCTGGTCCGCAGCGCGCTCGAGGAACGCTTCGGCGCAGCGGGGACGGGGACGGTCAGCCCGCAATACCGGATCGATGTCCGGCTCGACGACCAGCTCGAAGGGCTTGCGGTGCTGCGCGACGATACGATCAGCCGCGAACGGCGAACGCTGCGGGCGCGCTATCAGCTGGTCGATCTCGCCACGGGCGAAATCCTGCTCGACGCGACCGACGGCTCGGATGCCGGGATCGACGTGGTGTCGAGCGAATATGCGGTTATTGCCGCTGAACAGACGGCGCTGCAGAACCTGTCGCAGGATCTTGCGCAGCGGATGGTCACGCGGATCGCGCTGGCCTTGCGGCGGCAGGGCGACGCGGCACAGTGAAGCTCAGCAACCGCGATTTCGCGGCCAAGGGACGCAGCGCCGCACAGGGCTGCGGCATTTTCTTTTTCTGCGGACAGGACGAAGCCGGCGCCAGTGCGGCCGCCAACGACCTCGTGACCTGGCTGCCCGAACCGGGCGAACGCGTCGAAATGTCGGGTGCCGAACTGCGCGGCGATCCCGCGCGGCTGGGCGACGAGGCCCGGACCAATTCGCTGTTCGGCGACCAGCGGCATATCTGGGTGCGGGCCAACGGCGACGAGGCGCATGAAGCGCTCAAGGTGCTGGTCGAAACCAGCGAAGCGGGCGGCGGCGAGGCCTGCCCGGTCATCGTGGTGGCCACCTCGGCCACCGACAAGTCGCGCTCCGCCAAGTTGCTCGAAAAGCGCAAGGATGCGCTGGTGGCGATGTTTTATCCGCCCGACCTGCAATCGGTCACCCGCAGCGTGCGCGGCCTCGCCGACGGGGCGGGGGTGCGGCTGGGCGGGGATCTGGCCGAACGGATCGCACGCGCGGCCAATCTCGACGTGCGGCTGGCGAAAAGCGAGATAGAGAAGCTGGCGCTCTATCTCGATGCCAGCGCGCAAAACCCGCAAAACGCGACCGCGGAGGATATCGACGCGATCGGCGCGGCGAGCGAGGACGATGGCTTCACCCCGCTGGTCAATGCGGTGATGGGCGGACAGGCGCCCAAGGTCGCGGTCGAGCTGGCGCGGATGAAATTGCTCGGGCTCAATCCGGTGGGCGTGTTGCTCGCCTTCGAGCGGCGCGCGGCGCAGCTGGCGCGGATCGCCGCGGCGCTGGGTTCGCGGTCCTTCGGCGATCTGGATCGGGGCGAGGAGGCGCGGCTGGGTATCTTCTTCAAGGAAAAGCGCGATATCGGGCAGCAGCTCGCGCTGTGGCGGCACGGCGACAAGCTCGACCGACTGACGCAGCGCCTCGTCGGGCTCCACCGCGAATTGCTGACCAACAGCCAGGCCGCCGAATTGCTGCTGGCGCAGGGCCTTGCCGATATTGCGCGCGTGGCCGGCGCGCGGGGGCGCTAGCCGCGGCTCAGCCTTCGGGGACCGATAAGGTCCCGGTGACCCTTCCGCCCGACTGGCCTTCGCCCGTAACCGAGGACGATCCGCTGGCACGCCCGTCGACGCTCGACACGCCCGAGGCGAGATCGATCACCAGCCGTCCGCCGTTGAGCGTATCGCCGCCGCGGTTGAGCCGGACATTGCCCGCCATGGTGATGATCCGGCGGTTGAAATCATAGACCGCCGTATCGCCGCGCGCGCGTTCGTTACCGCGGGTTACATCGACCCCGCCGGTGGCCATGATGCGCTGGATCTTGAGTGTGCCGGCATCCGAATAGCTGACGATGGTGCGCGCCGCATTGAGGTTGAGCCCGGCCTGGGTGATCGCGACATTGCCCGACAGGACGACGCGGTTTTCGCGGTCCTGCAGCTCGATCCGGTCGGCGGCATAGGACACGGGCGCATCCGAATTGTGCCCCGCGATCGACTGCGCGGAGAGCTGCATTCCGGCAAAGGCGACCGCCGTGACCGTGAACGAACCGATGCCCCAGCGGGCGATGGTGGGGAGCAGGGGCTTCATTACGGCATCCTCAGCTTTCCGGGCTCCATGCGCAGCCGCGCATTGCCCGACAGGGTTATGGTGCGCGCCGACAGATCGGCGGTCAAACGGTCGGCGCTGAAGGTCCCGGCGGGAATTTCCCCCTCGACGCCCCCCGCACCGACCAGCAGCTTGCTGGCGAGGTCGACCGAGACGCCGCGTGCCAGCATGCGATAGCCATCGGCGGCCTGCATGCGCATCGGCCCGGTGATCGAAACCACTTCCTTGTCGATGTCATATTGCCCGGCTTCGGCGCTCAGCCGCGCGGGGCCGTCGTCGAGCAACAGCCGCGCGACCAGATCGTCCATCCGCACCAGCCCTTCCGCGCTCGAGCGCTGGACCGCCTCGCCCGCGGTCAGCGAGAACGGGCGGTTCTGGTTGTCAGCCCCACGATAGAGCGCATTGTCGACGCGCAAGCGTTCCGAAATGATCGCCACCTTGTTGCGGTCGAGCAGGAAGCTGATCTCGCCGCGCGGCGAGAGCGGGGTGATGACCATCAAGGCGGCCAGCACGCCGACAGCCATCGGCAGCGCGCGCGCAAGGAAAGCGACGAGGCGATCATGCGCCCCGCCGGGCTCGGCCCAGTGCTGGCGCTCGTGGCGCCGCTCCTGGGCTTCTGCCGTTTCGATCCTGCGTTGCCGGAATGCCATGCGTGTCGCCTGCCCGCGTGATCCTTACATGTGGCTGAAGATGTCGTGCTCGGCCCAGCCCGCCACATCGAGCCGCGCGCGCGTGGGGAGGAAGTCGAAGCAGGCCTGCGCCAGTTCGGTGCGGCCCTCGCGCGCCAGCCGGCGATCGAGCTCGTCCTTCATCCGGTGGAGGTAGCGTACGTCGCTGGCAGCGTATTCGCGCTGCGCGTCGTTGAGTTCGGGGCCGCCCCAGTCGCTCGACTGCTGCGCCTTGGAGATGCTTTCGCCGAGCAATTCCTCGACCAGCATCTTGAGCCCGTGACGGTCGGTATAGGTGCGCACCAGCTTGCTGGCGATCTTGGTGCAATAGCAGGGCGTCGCCTCGACACCGAGGTAATACTCGATCGCGGCGAGGTCGAAGCGCGCGAAATGGAACAGCTTGAGCCGTGCGGGATCCGCCAGCACCGCCTTGAGATTGGGCGCGTCGTAATCGCTGTCGGGCGCAAAGCGCACGAGATGCTCGTCGCCCTTGCCGTCGCTGATCTGGACGACGCACAGCCGGTCGCGGATCGTGACGAGACCCATGGTTTCGGTATCGACGGCCACGGGGCCATCGGCGAGGACGCCTGCGGGGAGGTCTTCTTCGTGGAAATGCACTGCCATGCGCGCGGCCTTAGGCCGATTGGGGATTGGTGGGAAGGGGTGCTGGCGAGGCGCGCCCGGGCGGCCTAGTCCTGTCCTCATGGCAACCGACGCAATCCCCGAAAGCTGGCAGGCCGCGCTGGGCCCGGTGCTGGCGACCCCGCAGGCGCGGCAATTGGGCGGATTCCTGGTCGAGGAAGAGCGCGCGGGCAAACCGGTCTATCCGCCGCGCGGCTGCCGTCTGGCGGCGCTCGAGCTGACCCCGCTCGACGCGGTGAAGGTCGTGATCCTCGGGCAGGATCCCTATCATGGGCCGGGGCAGGCGATGGGCCTGTGCTTCGCAGTGCCCGAAGGGGTGAAGGTCCCGCCAAGCCTCGTGAACATCTACAAGGAGCTGGAAGCCGACCTCGGCATCACGCGTCCCGCGCATGGCGATCTGAGCAAATGGGCGCGGCAGGGCGTGCTGCTGCTCAACAACACGCTGACGGTCGAGGGCGGCAAGGCGGGCAGCCATGCAAAGCGCGGCTGGGATGCGATCACCGATGCCTGCGTGGCGGCAGTGGCGGCGCGGGAGGAGCCCGCGGTGTTCATCCTGTGGGGCAGCCATGCGCAGGCCAAGGCGCAGCGGATCGAGCATTTGCGCGATCCGCGCCACTGCGTGATCGAGAGCCCGCACCCCAGCCCGCTGTCGGCGCATCGGGGATTTTTCGGCTCGCGTCCGTTCAGCCGAACCAATGCCTTCCTTGCCGAACACGGTCGCACCCCGATCGACTGGGCGGTGTGACTTGCCATTGGCGTAAGCCTGTAGGAGACTTGCCGTCAGCGACAGGGGGAAGTTGGCGGTGAAGGCGATATTCAGGGCAGGCGCGGCGCTGGCCGTACTGGGAATGGTGGTACCCGCGCAGGCTCGCACTGGCGGCGATCACCATGCCGAGGCAGGCACCACCGATGCCGCCCGGGCCGAGGCGCTGGCCGAAGCGATGCGCGCGGCCGAGCTATGGGTCGACGGCCAGCGGCAATATCGCAATATCCCCGCGGTCTCCGCCGCGGTGGCGCAGGGCGACCGGACCGTCTGGGCGCGTGGCTTCGGCACCACTGATCGCGCGCGCCAGATGCCCGCGAGTGCCGACACGATCTATTCGATCTGTTCCATTTCCAAGCTGTTCACCGCGGTCGCACTGATGCAGCAGTGGGAGCAAGGCAAGGTCGCGCTCGACACGCCGATCGCGCATTATCTGCCCTGGGCCACGCTGGCGGACGATCCACGTGACAGCGTGCCGGTGACCCTGCGCGGGGCGCTGACCCATTCTGCCGGGCTGCCCCGCGAATCGGACTATCCCTATTGGACCGGGCCCGATTATCCCTTCCCCAGCCAGGCGCAGATCCGCGCGAAGATCGGCTCGCAGGCGCCGCTCTATCCCGCGTCGACCACTTGGCAATATTCGAACCTCGGCCTGACGCTGGTGGGCGAAACGGTCGAGGCGGTAAGCGGCGAACGCTTCGCCGATTACGTCACCGCGAACATCCTCGATCCGCTTGGCCTGGAGGATACGCGGCCCGGGCTTCCCGGCGCGCTATATGGCGGGCAGCTGGCGGTCGGCTGGGGCGCGCTGACGGCGCAGGGCACACGCCCGCAGATCGACCTGTTCGATCCGGCGGGGATCACGCCCGCCGCCGGGTTCAGCGCCAGCGTCGCCGATCTGGCCAAATTCGCCAGCTGGACCTTCCGCCTGGCAAAATCGGGCGAAGCCGAAGTGCTGCGCGCCTCGACGCTGCGCGAAATGCAGCGGGTCCATTATATCTCGCCCGATTGGGAGACCAGCTGGGGGCTCGGCTTCGCGGTGCGCCGGGAAGGCGACACGACGGTGGTCGGCCATGGCGGTTCCTGTCCCGGTTATCGCAGTTCGCTGATGATCGCGCCGAGCGAGGAAATGGCGGTCGCCGTCGCGATGAACGCGATGGATGATCCGGGCGCGCTTGCCTATGGCATCGCCGCGCTGATCAAGGCGCGGGGCGGGGCCAAGCCCTTTGCCGCGGTCGAGGGCGTCGATCTGGCCGACTATGCCGGGGTCTATGACGGGCAGCCCTGGAGCGCGGACTATATGCTGATCCCCTGGGCGGGCGGGCTGACCTGGCTCGCCGCCGATGCGGATGAACCGGCCAAATCTATGTGGCGGCTGAAACCGCTGGGCGGCGACCGGTTCCGCGTCGTCACCGACACTGGCGAAGAACGCGACGAAGTCGTCTTCGAACGGGACCGCGCGGGCAATATCCACGCGGTCCACCAGCACTCCAATTCCTCGCGCCGTCTGCGCGGGCTCTAGCTCAGAAGATCGAATAGCCCCCGTCGATCACCACCGAATCGCCGGTGTGGAAGCGGCTGGCATCGCTCGCGAAATAGACCGCGATGCCCGCAAAGTCCTCGCCCTCGCCCCAGCGGCGCATCGGCACGCGGCCGATCGCTTTTTCATTGAAGGCGTCCCAGTTCTGCAGCCGCTCGGTCATGTCGGTGGCGATCCAGCCGGGCAGCACCGCATTGGCGCGGATACCGTAGCGCGCGAGTTCGACCGCGGTGCCGCGGACCATGGCCAGCACGCCCGCCTTGGTTGCGGCATAGGCCTGGTTCTGCGGCGCGCCGTGGATCGCCGACACGCTCGAGGTGACCAGCAGCGAACCGCCCTTGTCGCCGCTCTCCGCGCGCGCGACCATGTGCTTGCTCGCCTCGCGGAAGGTCCAGAACACTGCATCGAGATTGACCGCGGTGACCTTGCGCCATTGCTCGGTCGTCTGTTCGATCAGCGGCGCGCCCCCGCCGACGCCGGCATTGGCGATGCAGCTGTCGATCCGGCCGAGGCGTGACAGACTTTCGGTCATGGCATCGACCACCGCCTGTTCATCGGCGACATCGACCTCCAGCGCCTCAATGCGCGTACCATGCGCTTTGAGCCGTTCGAGCGCGGCGGCGTTCTTGTCCGCATTGCGTCCCCAGATCGCGATGTCGGCGCCGGCCGCCGCAAGCCCTTCGGCCATACCCAGCCCGATCCCGCCATTACCGCCGGTTATCACTGCCGCCTTGCCCGTCAGGTCGAAGGGTTTGAAAGTCATAGTCCTAATCTCCTCTCGCTCCGCTCCCAGTGAAGGGCAGCAGGGTAAAGATTGCAAGATGCAACTTGTTCGCTAGGCTGCCCTGCATGACCGACCTTGTCCTGACCGAGATCGCCGACGGGATCGCCACCGTTACCCTGAATCGCCCCGAAGCGATGAACGCGCTGTCGAAAGCGCTGCGCCACCGGCTTTATGCAGTGATGACCGCGCTCGATGCCGATGACACCGTGCGCGCGGTGATCCTGACCGGCGCGGGCACACGGGCCTTCACCGCGGGGCTCGACCTCAAGGAATTGGGGGCGGAGGAAGGCGCGCTGGGGGCAGCCAATGCCGAAGGCGCGGACGAAAATCCGGTCAAGGCGATCGAGAGCTGCCGCAAGCCGGTGATCGGCGCGATCAATGGCGTCGCGATCACCGGCGGGTTCGAAGTCGCGCTCGCCTGCGACGTGCTGATCGCCAGCAGCAATGCCCGCTTCGCCGATACGCATGCGCGCGTCGGGATCGTGCCGGGATGGGGGTTGTCGCAGAAACTGTCGCGTATGATCGGGATCAGCCGGGCCAAGGAATTGAGCTTCACCGGCAACTTCCTCGATGCCGATACGGCCGAGCGCTGGGGCCTGGTCAACCGGGTGGTCGCGCCTCAAGACCTGCTACCCGAGGCGCGGCGGATCGCGGGTGACATGACGGGCATCGATCCCGCCTTTCTCGCCAGCTACAAGCAGCTGATCGACGAAGGCTATGCCGCGAGCATGCGCGAGGGGCTGGCGATCGAGCACCGGCTGTCATCGGCGGCCAACAGCGCGGTCAGCCCGGCAGAGGTCGAGGCCCGCCGAGCTGCCGTGCAGGCACGCGGACGCACGCAGAATTAGCTCAGCGGGGCAGTTTAGCGGGGCAGCTCGCTCGCGCCCATCAGCGCCTTGTCGACTGCGCGGGCGCATTGCCGCCCTTCGCGAATCGCCCAGACGACGAGGCTCTGCCCGCGCCGCATGTCGCCGCAGGAAAACACATTCGCCTCGCTGGTGAGATACCATTCGGTATCCGCCGCGACATTGCCGCGCCCGTCGAGATCGACGCCCGCGCGGTCGAGCAATCCGCGCCGCTTGGGACCGGTGAAGCCCATCGCGAGCAGGATCAGGTCGGCCTTGAGCGTAAACTCGCTGCCCGCGACTTCCTGCATGCGGCCGTCTTTCCATTCGACGCGGACGCATTCGAGACCGGCGACATCGCCATTGTCCTCGACCACACGCTTGGTCAGCACCGCCCAGTCGCGGTCGACGCCTTCTTCATGGCTGGAAGAGGTGCGCAGCTTGAGCGGCCAGTCGGGCCAGGTCAGCGCCTTGTCTTCCTTCTCGGGCGGCTTGGGCATGATCTCGAGCTGGGTCACACTGGCCGCGCCCTGGCGGTTGCTGGTGCCGACGCAGTCGCTGCCGGTGTCGCCGCCGCCGATCACGATGACATGCTTGCCAGTCGCGGTGAGCGAACCGCGCGGCGCGGCGCGGACTTCGTCGTCGCCGGCATTGCGCTTGTTCTGCTGGGTCAGGAATTCCATTGCCAGCCGCACGCCGTTGAGTTCGGAGCCGGGGATGTCGAGCATGCGCGCTTCTTCGGCGCCGCCCGCCAGCACGACCGCGTCGAAATTTTCCTGCAGCGCCTGGAAGCTGACTTCGACCCCGACCTCGCTCGACGTGCGGAACTGGACGCCTTCGGCCTCCATCTGCACCGCGCGGCGGTTGATCAGGTGCTTTTCCATCTTGAAGTCGGGAATGCCGTAGCGCAGCAATCCGCCGATCCGGTCGCTCTTCTCGAACACGGTGACCGCATGGCCCGCGCGCGCCATCTGCTGCGCGCAGGCGAGGCCCGCCGGACCGCTGCCGACCACCGCGACCGATTTCCCGCTGCGCCGTTCGGGCAGTTCGGGTTTGACCCAGCCTTCCTCGAAGCCGCGGTCGATGATCGCGCATTCGATGCTTTTGATCGCCACCGGCGAATCGACGATATTGAGCGTGCAGGCGGCCTCGCACGGGGCGGGGCAGACGCGGCCGGTAAACTCGGGGAAATTGTTGGTCGAATGCAGGACCGCGAGCGCGTTTTTCCAGTCGTCCTCGTAGACGAGGTGGTTCCAGTCCGGGATGATGTTGTTCACCGGACAGCCGTTGTGACAATAGGGGATCCCGCAGTTCATGCAGCGCGCGGCCTGCTGGCGCAGCTCGTCCTCCGACAGCGGGAGCGTGAACTCCTTATAGTTCGTCAGCCGTTCCTGCGGGTCGAGATAGGTGCGCTCGAGCCGATCGTATTCGAGAAAGCCGGTTTCCTTGCCCATGACCCTTACTCCGCCGCTTCCATTGCGGCCTGTTCGCGTTCGTCTTCGAGTGCCTTGAGCGCACGCTGGTAATCGCGCGGCATCACCTTGCGGAAATTGCCGAGCTCGCTGGTCCAGTCGTCGAGCAATGACTTGGCCTTGGCCGAGCCGGTGTGCAGCAAGTGCCGTTCGACCAGAACCTTGAGCCGTTCCGCGTCATGGTAGAGCGGATCGCCCATGCCGCAGTTCTCGACCGAGACCGGGCGCTGCTGTGGATTGCCCCAGCTGCGTTCGGCACCTGTCCCGTCGCCCGGCTGGACATCGACCACATCGACCTGCGCCGGATTGCACAGATCCTCGAACCGGCGCTCGGGGTCGTAGACATAGGCGATCCCGCCGCTCATCCCGGCAGCGAAATTGCGGCCCGTGGGACCGAGCACGCAGACCACCCCGCCGGTCATGTATTCGCAGCCATGATCGCCCGTCCCCTCGACCACCGCGACCGCACCCGAATTGCGCACGGCGAAACGTTCGCCCGCGACGCCTTCGAAATAGGCCTCGCCCGCGATCGCGCCATACAGCACGGTGTTGCCGACGATGATGTTTTCGCCCGGCGCACGCGGGGCGTCTGCGGGCTGGCGGACGATGATCCGGCCGCCAGACAGGCCCTTGCCGACATAGTCATTGGCATCGCCGGTCAGGCTGATCGCGACGCCATGCGCGAGCCATGCGCCGAAGCTCTGTCCGGCAACCCCGGTAAAATCGATCCGGATGGTGTCGGGCTGGAGCCCGGCATGGCCATGCGCTTCGGCGATCCGGCCCGACAGCATGGCGCCGACGGTGCGGTTCACATTGCGGATCCGGCGCGTCAGATGAACCGCCTGGCCGCTTTCGATTGCGGGCTTGCAGGCCTCGATCAGTTCCACATCGAGCGCCGCGGCAAGGCCGTGGTCCTGCGTTTCGGTCTGGAACAGCTGCTGGTTTTCCTCGAGCGGGACCGCGTGGAGGATGCGCTTGAGATCGACGCCATGCGCCTTCCAGTGGCGTTCCACCCGGCGCATGTCGAGGCGGTCGACGCGGCCGATCATTTCCTCGACCGTGCGGAAGCCCATCTCGGCCATGATCGCGCGCAATTCCTCGGCGACGAAGAAGAAGTAGTTGATGACGTGTTCGGGCGTGCCGGTGAAGCGCTTGCGCAGCACCGGGTCCTGCGTGGCGACCCCGACCGGGCAGGTGTTGAGATGGCACTTGCGCATCATGATGCAGCCCGCTGCGATCAGCGGGGCGGTGGCGAAGCCGAATTCGTCGGCGCCGAGCAGCGCGCCGATCGCGACATCGCGCCCGGTCCGCAGTCCGCCGTCGACCTGCACCGCGATACGGCTGCGCAGATCGTTGAGCAGCAGCGTCTGCTGCGTTTCTGCCAGACCGATTTCCCACGGGCTGCCCGCATGGGTCAGGCTGGTCAGCGGGCTGGCACCCGTGCCGCCGTCATAGCCCGAAATGGTGACATGGTCGGCCTTGGACTTGGAGACGCCCGCGGCGACCGTGCCGACGCCCACTTCGGACACCAGCTTGACCGAGATGCGCGCCTTGGGCTGCACGTTCTTCAGATCGTGGATCAGCTGCGCGAGATCTTCGATCGAATAGATATCGTGATGCGGCGGGGGCGAGATCAGGCCGACGCCGGGCGTCGCATGGCGCACCGCGCCGATCCGCTTGTCGACCTTGTGGCCGGGCAATTGGCCGCCTTCGCCGGGCTTCGCACCCTGCGCCATCTTGATCTGGATATCGTCCGAATTGACCAGATATTCGGTGGTCACGCCGAAGCGGCCGCTGGCGACCTGCTTGATCCGGCTGCGCATCGAATCGCCATTGTCGAGCGGGCGGAAGCGTTCGGGCTCCTCGCCGCCTTCGCCGGTGTTCGAGCGTCCGCCGAGACGGTTCATCGCGATGGCGAGTGTCGAATGCGCTTCATGGCTGATCGAGCCGAAGCTCATCGCGCCGGTGCTGAAGCGTTTGACGATCTCGACCGCGGATTCGACCTCGTCGAGGCTCAGCGGCTGTTCGGCGGGCGTCAGTTCCATCAGCCCGCGAATGGTCAGCAGGCGTTCGCTCTGCTCGTTGATCGAACGCGCGAATTCCTCGTAATTCTTCACATCGTTGCCGCGCACCGCATGCTGCAATTGCGCCACCGATTGCGGGGTCCAAGCATGCGCTTCGCCGCGCAGCCGGTACTGGTAGATCCCGCCGACATCGAGCATGCCCTTGTACAGCGGATTGTCGCCGTAAGCCTGCGCGTGACGCTGCACCGCTTCCTCGGCCACTTCGGCGAGGCCGATGCCTTCGATGGTGGTCGCCGTGCCGGTGAAGTAAGTATCGATGAATTCGGAATTGAGCCCGACCGCGTCGAAGATCTGCGCGCCGCAATAGGACTGGTAGGTCGAAATGCCCATCTTGGACATGACCTTGAGAATGCCCTTGCCGACCGCCTTGACGAAGTTCTGACGCACGTCGGCCGGATCGCGGTCGGGGAAGCGCCGGGCGCGCAAATCCTCGAGCGTCTCGAAGGCGACATAGGGGTTGATTCCCTCGGCGCCGTAACCCGCGAGCGCGCAGAAATGATGCACTTCGCGCGCTTCGCCGGTTTCGATCACGAGCCCGGTCTGCATCCGCAGACCCTGGCGCACCAGCTGGTGATGCACCGCCGCGGTCGCCAGCAGTGCGGGCATGGGAATGCGGTCAGGCCCCTGGCCGCGATCGGACAGGATCAGGATGTTGGCATCGCCCAGCACGGCTTCGGTCGCCGCCCAGCACATTTCCTTGAGCGCCATGGCGAGGCCATCGGCGCCGGTCGAGGCATCCCAAGTAATGTCGATGGTGGCGGTGCGGAAGGCGCCGTCCAGCGCGGCTTCGACCGAGCGGATCTTGGCCAGGCCTTCGTTCGTGAGGATCGGCTGGCTGACTTCGAGCCGCTTGTGCGTGCCCGCATCGCGGCCGAGCAGATTGGGCCGCGGGCCGATCATCGACAGCAGGCTCATCACCAGTTCCTCGCGGATCGGATCGATCGGCGGATTGGTGACCTGCGCGAAGTTCTGCTTGAAATAATCGTACAGCAGGCGGCTGCGGTCGGACAGCACCGCGATGGGCGTGTCGGTCCCCATCGAACCGATCGGGTCCTCGCCGCCCTGCGCCATGGGCTCGAGGAAGCGGCCGATGTCTTCCTGCGTATAGCCGAAGGCCTGCTGGCGTTCGAGCAGGCTGGTGGTGGCGGTGGGGATCTCGCTCAGGTCGGGCTCGATCCGGTCGAGGTCCTTGAGCTTGTACTGCGCCGTTTCGAGCCACTTTTCATAGGGCGCGGCATTGGCCAGCTCGGTCTTGAGCTCCTCGTCCTCGACGATCCGGCCCTTTTCGAGATCGATCAGCAACATGCGGCCCGGCTGGAGCCGCCACTTGCGCGTGATATCGGCATCGTCGAACGGCAGCACGCCGCTTTCCGAGGCGAGCACCACGAGATCGTCCTTGGTCGTGCACCAGCGCGCGGGGCGCAGGCCGTTCCGGTCGAGGCAGGCGCCGATCTGCTTGCCATCGGTGAAGCACACCGCGGCGGGGCCGTCCCAGGGCTCCATCAGCGCGGCGTGATATTCGTAGAACGCGCGCCGGGCTGGATCCATCAACGGATTCTTGGCCCAGGCCTCGGGCATCAGCATCATCATCGCATGCGCGAGGCTGTACCCGCCCGCGACCAGCAGTTCGAGCGCATTGTCGAGGCAGGCGGTGTCCGACTGGCCATGCGGGATCAGCGGCCACATCTTGTCGAGATCGGCGCCGAGCAGCTCGCTTTCCATCGTCCGGCGGCGCGCTTCCATCCAGTTCACATTGCCGCGAACCGTGTTGATTTCGCCATTATGCGCCATGAAGCGATAGGGATGCGCCAGCCGCCAGCTGGGGAAGGTATTGGTGCTGAAGCGCTGGTGGACGAGGCCGAGCGCAGACACGCAATCGGGATCGCGCAGATCGTCGTAGAAACTGCCGACCTGGTTCGCCAGAAGCAGGCCCTTGTAGACCACGGTGCGGCTGGAAAAGCTCGGGATATAGGCGGTCGATAGCCCGGCGATGCCGTGCTTGTGTTCAAGCGCGGCAAGCGGGTTGAGCGTCTGCTTGCGGATCACGACCAGCTTGCGTTCGAAGGCATCCTGGTCGGCGCAATCGGGACCGCGCGCGATCACGCACTGGCGGATGACGGGCATCGAATCGACGACCGCCTTGCCCAAGCCATCGAGCGTGGTCGGGACATCGCGCCAGCCGATGAGACGCTGGCCTTCCTTTTCGACGAACCGTTCGAGCTGGCGCTCGACGAATTCGCGCGCTTCGGTTGGCTGCGGGAGGAAGCACATGGCGACGGCATAGTCGCCCGCCTGCGGCAGGTCGTGGCCGTGATCGGCGGCCCATTTGCGCAACAGCGGGTCGGGTACCTGCAGCAGGATCCCCGCACCGTCGCCCAGCAGCGGATCGGCACCGACCGCACCGCGGTGGTCGAGGTTGGCAAGAATCTCGAGCGCCTGCGTGACGATGGCATGGCTCTTCGCGCCCTTGATATGCGCGACCATGCCGACACCGCAGGCGTCGTGTTCGTTACGCGGATCGTAGAGACCCGTTACGGTTTGGGGCGGCGTGCGTCCCATCAGCGATGCGTCCTCCTTCGTGCCCGCCCACCGGCCTCGCATGGGGTGCGGGGCAGCCGGGAGCATGGTCGAGCGGTGCCCATCACGGCACCAGCAAAATTGCGCGAAGGATCGTAATGCCGACCGGATCGGGATTTTGCAACTGCGAGAAGCGAAGCAAAATTTCGCAGCCGCCAAGTTTTCCGCTTTATACGGCGCGTTAGCGGGGGTGCGGGCTGGGCCCGGTGACCAGCCTAGTCGGGCTTGCCGACGCGGCTGAGCTTGTCGAGCGCGCTGCGCAGTTCGGCCTGCGGATCGTCGGATGTCTCGCCCCGACGCGATTCGGGGGCATCGCGCTCGGCCTCGCGGCGCAGGAAAGCGATGACCATATCCGAATCTTCCTGCTCTTCCGCCGATGGGCCGGACTGGAAGGCCTTGAGGGCCGAACCGAGGCGTTCGGTGAGCTTGTCGAGCGGCAGATCGCCCAGCGCGGCGGCCGGAACCGGGTTTGGCGCAGGGTCGGACGGGGCGACCTCTTCAGTGGGTGCCGGGGGTGCTGGGGGCGCGGGTTCGTCGAAGCCTTCTTCGTCCGAATTGTCGAAATCGCTTTCGTCCGAACTATCGAGATTGCCAATGGGATCGGCGATTGGATCGCCATCGGCCACTTTCGGCCCGACGTTCTGCCACTCCTCCCACGGGTCCCCCCCGAATGAAGCCACGGGCTCCTCCCAATTGTCCGCGATCGGTGCTGGCGCGGTTTCGGCCTTGAACTTGTCGAAGACCGAGATTTCCATTTCGTTAGCGTCCGCCGCTTCGGGTTCGTCCGGCCACTCGGGCGCGGTGCCGGCACCTGCCTCTTCATGCCACAATTGCGTCATCGCATCGTCGGGCTGCGGGGCATCGGCGAGCAGGACTTCTTCGCTGTCGGCGTCCTCGGGCGGGTCTTCGGCCGGGCGGATGCCCTCCTCGGCCATGTCCTCGCGCGGATTGAACGGGCGGCGCGGGCCGGTCTTGCGGAGCGGGGGCGCATCCTGCGCGCCGTCATCGTGCAGCCAGACACCGCCGGGCTCGTCCGCATAATCCGTATCGTCGTCATCCCCCATGGCCTCGTTGATGGCGGTCACGCGCATCGCGATGGCCAGCCCGATCAACAGGCCAAGCCCCGCAGCGGCGGCGGACAGCGCCAAACGGCGCACGGCTGCATCCGCCAGCATGTCGGCGAGGCCGAGGCGCTCGGCCATCAGCAGGTGGACCGCTGCAGGCATGACGAAGAGGCCAAGCCCCAGCAGCAGCGCAAACCATGCGCCGACACCCCATTTGAAAGCAGGGTGGCTGCTGATCGGTGCAGAGTGCGTTGCGGCGTTCATCGGCGTGGTAATACTCTTTGCATGCGGCTCAGGCGACCGCGGAAGAATCACGGGCTAGCAGATTCTGGTAAACGGCCCGATAACGATCAATGTTCCTAGCCCAATCATGGGCTTGCGCGACATGCGCATGACCTGCCTCACGCATCGCCGGCCAGCGCTCCCGCGCGGTGATGAACCCCGCCAGCGCCTCGGCCATGCCGGCGGGATCGTCGGGCGGGAAAAGCAGGCCGGTGACGCCGTTTTCGATCAGTTCGCGGTGCCCGCCGACATCGCTCGCGGCGACGATGCGCCGCTGGGCCATGGCCTCGAGCGGCTTCAGCGGGGTAACGAGATCGGTCAGGCGCGATCGTTTGCGCGGATAGGCGAGCACGTCGACCAGCGAGTAATAGCGTTCGACCTCGCCATGCGGCACGCGTCCGGTGAAGATGATCGCTTCGCTGGCGGGCGATGCCGCGGCCTGCGCGCGCAGGGCTTCGTCCATCGGCCCGCCGCCGACCAGCAGCAATTGAGCCCCCGGCTGGCGCTCGCGCAGCAGCGGCAGCGCCGCGATCAGATCATCGAGGCCCTCGTAATCGTAGAAGCTGCCAATGAAGCCGATTACCGGTCCCGGCCCGATGCCGAGCGTCTCGGCCAAACCCGCATCGCGCGGCGGCGGATCGCCGAACAGCGTCAGATCCACCCCATTGGGGGCCAGCGCGATCTTGCCCCCATCGTGGCCGCGCGCGATCAGGTCGCCGCGCAGTCCCGCGCAAATCGTGAAGACCGCATCGGCCTGCGCCACCACGCGGTTTTCGAGCGCGCGGGTCAGGCGGTATTTGAGCGACCCCGCGCGTCCCGTGCCATTGCCGACCGCCGCATCCTCCCAGAAAGCGCGGATTTCATAGACGAAGGGGAGGCGCAGGCGGCGCGCGGCGCGCAGACCCGCCATGCCGCACAGCGCGGGCGAATGGGCATGGATGATGCCGGGGCGCCATTCGTGCGCGACCTGCTCGATTCTGGCGCGCAGCGCTTCGATCTCGCGCCATTCGCGCCAGGCGGGCGGGCCCGACGGCTGGCCGGGCGTGCGGTGGAAGGTCAGCCCCTCGACTTCTTCCACTGGCGGTCCCTCGGCGAAATGGCGTTGGCCGGTGATGCCGCGCACCTCGACCCCGGCGCCCTGCAGGCTCTTGAGGATCGCACGCGTGCGGAAGGTATAGCCGGAATGCAGCGGCAGCGAATGATCGAGGATATGCAGCACGCGGGTCATCGGTGGGTGCCTGTGTCACATTACGCTTAACGGCGCGTCAACCGCGAGGCATTAGGGACCGCTGCGGAGACCAAGCACTCGTGATCGACTATTTCGCCCTCGCCCTGACACATGCGCTGATCCTTATTGCGATCCTGCGCGTGTTCATGCGCGACGACCTCGACCGCGAGGACTCGCCGGGCGCAGAGGCGAAACCGAACCGGCGCGAGGCGAGGCGAACACGGCGCTCAGGCGGGAAGACGCGCGATGCTTGACGCGGCACTGTTCCTGTTCGTCATGGCGTTGTTCGCGCTTGGCCTGAGGCGCCCCTTCGTATGGGTGCTGGCCTATCTCTATATCGATATCCTCGCGCCGCAGAAGATCGGTTGGACGCTGACCCCGATGCTGCCGATTTCCTTTATCGCCTTCATGCTCGCCTTCGCCGGCTGGGCGATTGCCGATGCGAAATCCGAGATTCGCTTCACGCTGCGGCAGGGCATCATGATCGCCTTTCTAGGATGGTGCTTCCTCACGCTGCAATGGGCCGACTTTCCCGAGGATGCGGCCTATAAGTGGGAATGGGTCTGGCGCGCGCTGGTGTTCGCCATCTTTCTGCCCTTCACGCTGGTCACGCGATTGCGGCTGGAGCTCGCGCTGCTGGTCGTCACGCTGACAGCCGGAGCGATCATCATTTCCTCCGGTCTCAAGACCGCGCTTGGCGGCGGGGGCTATGGCAGCCTGTATTTCTTCGTGAACGACAATTCGAACATCTACGAGAGTTCGACGCTCTCCACGGTCGCGATCGGGCTGATCCCGATCATCTGGTGGTTCATGAACCACGGCCGGGTCTTCCCCCCCGACTGGCGGGTCAAGCTGTTCGGCTCGGCTTTCATCTTCGCCTGCCTGCTGATTCCTATCGGGACCGAGGCGCGCACCGGGCTCGTGTGCATCGGCGTCCTCGCGCTGCTGCTGCTGCGCGACGTGAAGCGGCGGATGACCTTCATCGTCGGCGGCATCGCCCTCGTGCTGATGGCCGCGCCCTTCCTGCCGACCAGCTATTACGAACGCATGGGGCTGATCACGGGGCATGAACAGGACCAGTCGGCCTCGACCCGCCTCGCGGTGTGGCAATGGACCTATGATTATGCGATCGAGAACCCGCTCGGCGGCGGGTTCGATTCCTACCGCGGCAACAAGTTCGAATACCGCCTGCCGCAGGTCGAGGAAAACGGCAGCACGACCACGGTCGAATACAAGGACGTGGTCGACGAAGCGCGCGCCTTTCACTCCTCGATCTTCGAGGTGCTGGGCGAACAGGGCTGGATCGGCCTGTTCCTGTGGGTGTGGCTCCATGCCAGCGGGCTGTGGCAGATGGAAAAGCTGCGACGGCGGTGGCGCGGGCGCGAGGGGGCGAGCTGGCAATCTCCCTTGGCGAGCGCGCTGCAGATGACGCAGATCATCGCGCTGGTCGGGTCGCTGTTCCAGGGGATCGCCTACCAGCCGGTGATCCTGCTGATCATCGCCCTGCAATGCGGGCTGTGGACCTATCTCAAACGCTGCGAGGAAGCGGCCGATGCGCCCCGCTCCTCGCGCCGGCGCGCTGCCCACCGTTCGGAGCCCCAGCGCGCCACCAGCGCATCGAACGCGGCCCGTTCGGCCCCGGCGAGCGAGGCGTAATCCGCACACCGCCGTGCGCGCGTTACGCAGGCTTCGCTACTGTCGAGCCGCAGCGAAATCACGCCGAGCTCTTCATGCGCGAGACCGATCGCGGTCGGTTCGTCGAGCGGCCCGATGTGGAGGAAGGGCGCGGGCGGCGCGGCGGCGGGAACATTCGCGCCCAGAAGCCGAAGGATTATCGCCCGGTAGTCGCTTAGCGCCAGCGGCGCGCGTGCCGCGCCCAGCGGACGGTTGCTGGCGAGAAACGTCGCGTTCTGCCGGTCGTTGATCACATGGCCATGGCCGAGGAAGCCGTCCTCGAACAAGGCTTCGCCGTGATCGCCGGTAACGATCAGCACCGTATCCTGCCACACGCCCAATGCTTCCAGCTTCGCGATCAACCGGGCCAGCGCGGCGTCGGTATGCGCGACCGCATTCCAGTAGGTCCGCTCCAGCGCCGCGCGGTTGTCCTCGTTGATCTCGCCGCGTTCCAGCGGCGGCTTGGCGAAGCGGTGCGGGACGGCCTCGTGGTGATAGGGGAAGTGCGGCGTCTGGAAATTGAGGTAGACGAATTGCGGCGTCTCCCACGCCGCGGCCTCGCCGAGCGCGGCGTCGAAGCGATCGAGCACGATGTCCTCGTCGATCAGCAGCGAACCCTGCGCGGCAAAGCTGAAGGCGCGCTGGTCCTTGAGCACTTCGGCATCGACGAAGCGGTCGGCCACCTCACGCATTCCGACAGCTGCGGAAATACCGCCGAAATCTTCCGGCTGTCCCGAGAACACGCCGATCTCGTAACCGCTGGCATCGAGCTCGCGGAACAGGCTCGGCGATCCGGGCGGCACGACGAGGCTGCCCGCGAAGAGCGATTTGAGCGAGGCGGTGGTGAAACCGACATGGCTGTAGGCGGGCGCGAGGGCGCCGCCCTGCGCCGCCACGCGCGCGAGATTGGGGGCAACGGGTCTTCCGTCGATGCGCTTGCCCAGCACATCCGCGCGGGTGCTCTCGAAAACGACGATGACGAGATGCGGCTTTGCGCCGCCGATTGGCGTGGCGGGCAGGGGCTCGGCAACCGGGACCAGCGCGAGATCGCCGCCGTAGCCATCCTCGTCGATCCCGTTGCCGGGGATATCGAGCGCGAGCGGATGGCGGCCGGCATCGAACGGGGCCGGGTCGATGGTCCGCCCGGCAAGGCCGTAACCATCGCCGTCGAAATCGCTCGCCAGTGCCAGCCCGTCGGCCAGCCCCTGCCAGGCGGCGATCCTTTCCAGCCCCCGCGGTCCGTCGCCGCCCAAACGCGGCAAGACGATCACCGCGCCGGCGAAAGCCAGCCAGACAATGCCGAGCGTGGTCCAACGAGGCCATGCATTGGCAAGCGATGACTGCTTTCCCAGCAATCGGCGCAGCAGGCGGGCTGCCAGCCACCATCCCGCAAGAAACAGGGCCAGCGCGCCCACGCCGAGCATGATCTCGTTCTTGGCGAACAGCAGCGCATCGGTCGCGCTTCCGCCTCCCAACTGCTTGAGGAGGGCGAAGCTGACCGCATCGCTGAAATAGGAATGGAGCTGGTACCGCAGGGTCAGTACCAGCAGGCTGATCCCGCCATAGAGGAACGCGAAATGCAGCACGGCGGACTGCGCGCCGGACGCGCGCGCAAGCCGTGCGGCCAGCTTCCAGGCGAGGAGGGCGACCGCGATATGGGCGAGCGCGAAGCCGAACATGAAAATGGCCAGTTCGCCGCCCGTATCGACCGCACTCGACTGCCCGAACCCGCCGGTGAACACACCATATTTGCGATTGGCGACCGCCAGCTCCGCGCCGGCAACAAGGGCGGCAACAAGCGGGACGCCGATTGCGGGTTTGAAGGCAGCGCCGAGCATACGGGCCAGCATGGTTTCTCCAGCGTCGCGGACGCGGTTGCGCCACAAGCGGGACCATACCGTCTGTGCGAATCGGCTCAATACGCGGGGCGCCCTCCATCACCGGACACGGCGCTTCCCCATGCCGTAGCGGCACGTGCGGCGGTGTTGCGCCAGTCCCGCGCATGCGCCATGAGTCGCGCCGCACGCGCGGCCGGAGTCGCGCGAAACCGTCAGTTTGGATAGAGGAGAGGCGCGCATGAGCCCGCAGGATCTGGCCGGCAAGGTCGGCGAAGTAATCGGCACCAGCGAATGGGTCGAAATGAGCCAGGAGCGCATCAACCAGTTCGCCGATGCCACCGGCGATCACCAGTTCATTCATATCGACGAGGAAAAGGCCAAGATGACGCCGTTCGGCGGCACCATCGCGCATGGCTTCCTGACGCTGTCGATGATCCCCTATCTCGGCGCGCAGTCCGACATGCCCCGGCTCGACGGCGTGAAAATGGGCGTCAACTACGGCGGCAACAAGACGCGCTTCATCTCGCCCGTGCGCAGCGGCAAGCGCATCCGCGGTCACTGGAAGCTGGTCGAAATGATCGAAAAGCGCCCCGGCCAGTGGCAGCAGACCAGCGAGATCACCATGGAGATCGAGGGCGAGGACAAGCCCGCGCTGATCACCGAATGGATCACCCAGATTTTCGTCTGATTTCCCCCTCCTCCCCGGTGAGGATTCAGGCACCATAGCAACCAAGGAAATACGCATGCGTGACGCAGTCATCGTCTCCACCGCCCGCACCGCCATCGGCCGTGCCTACAAGGGCGGGTTCAACGACACCAAGGGCCCGACGCTCGGCGCCTATTCGCTCAAGCCCGCGATCGAGCGCGCCGGTATCGACGCCGGCGAAGTCGACGACGTGCTGTGGGGCAGCGCGCTCCAGCAGGGCACGCAGGCCGGCAACCTCGCGCGCCAGGTCGCACTGCGCGCCGGCTGCCCGATCGGCACCAGCGGCATGACCATCGACCGCCAGTGTTCGAGCGGCCTGATGAGCATCGCCACCGCGGCCAAGCAGATCATCACCGACCGGATGGATGTGGTTGCCGCGGGCGGCCAGGAATCGATCAGTCTCGTGCAGACCAAGGAAATGCGCGTGATGCCCGATCCCGAATTGGTGAACATGCATGGCGCGGTTTACATGCCGATGCTGCAGACCGCCGAAACGGTCGCCCAGCGTTACGGCATCAGCCGCGAAGCGCAGGACGAATATGCGCTGCAGAGCCAGCAGCGTACCGCTGCCGCGCAGGAAGCGGGCAAGTTCGACGATGAAATCGTCCCCGTCAGCACCACGCACAAGGTGCAGGACAAGGAAACCGGCGAGATTTCGGACGTCGAAATCACCATCGCCAAGGACGAAGGCAACCGCCCGCAGACCACGCTCGAAGGCCTTTCGAGCCTCAAGCCGGTGATGGGCGAAGGCACCACGATCACTGCGGGCAACGCCTCGCAGCTGTCGGACGGGTCATCGGCCAGCGTGCTGATGGAAGCCAAGGTCGCCGAACAGAAGGGCCTCGAGCCACTTGGCCGCTATGTCGGCATGGCGGTTGCCGGCACCGAGCCCGACGAAATGGGCATCGGCCCGGTCTTCGCGATCCCCAAGCTGCTCGAACGCTTCGACCTCAAGGTCGACGACATCGGGCTGTGGGAACTCAACGAGGCCTTCGCGGTGCAGGTGCTCTACTGCCGCGACAAGCTGGGTATCCCGGGCGAGCTGCTCAACGTCAACGGCGGCTCGATCTCGATCGGCCACCCCTACGGCATGACCGGCGCGCGCTGCGTCGGTCACACGCTGATCGAGGGCAAGCGCCGCGGCGCGAAATACGGCGTCATCACCATGTGCGTCGGCGGCGGCATGGGCGCAGCCGGCCTGTTCGAAATCTTCTGATCGGACGACCGGCAAGCCGCCTGCTTGCCTAAACGGATAACGGACATCCTCCGGCCCGGGCGGTCGGAGGATGTTCGCGTTTGGGCATCAATAGCGCGGTCTCGACCGCGGAGGACGTGGCGGCGGTCGGGCTGCTCTAGCTCGCCTATGAATTCCCGCTGTTTGCTGCGGCTATCACGGCCGTGCTGCTCGCCCTGACCGTGTGGCTGCTGCTTGCGCGGCGGATCATCGGCAGGCTGTTCGGGCAGCGAAAACCGCGGCCGCCCTGATCGGTCAGCCGTGCGCGGCGATGAATTCCTCGACCACCGGGGCGATCCGGTCACGCCACTTGCTGCCGTTGAAGATGCCGTAATGCCCCGCGCCCTCGGCCATGTAGTAGCGCTTCTTCGCGCTATCGAGCTTGGGAGTCAGGTCGAGCGCGGCCTTGGTCTGGCCGAGCCCCGAAATATCGTCGCGCTCGCCCTCGATCGCGAGCAGCGCGGTGCGCGTGATGTCGCCGAGGTCGACCCGCTTGCCGCGATGCAGGAAGGTGCCGTTGGGCAGCGCATGGTCCTGGAAGACCTCCTGCACCGTCTGCAGGTAGAATTCGGCGGTCATGTCGGCCACGCTGCGGTATTCGTCGTAGAAATCCTTGGTCGCCTGCGCGCTGGCCTCGTCGCCCGCGGTGAGGTGTTTGAACATCTCGTAATGGCTCTGCATGTGATTGCCGAGATTCATGCTCATGAAGCCCGCCAGCTGCATGAAGCCGGGATAGACCCGCCGGCCGGCCCCGCGATACTGCATCGGCACGGTGGCGATGACATTGTGGCGGAACCATTCGATCGGGCGATCCATCGCCATGTCGTTGACGCTGGTCGGCGAACAGCGCGTGTCGATCGGCCCGCCCATCATCGTCAGCGTGCTGGGGGTGCAGGGATGGTTGTCGCGGTTCATGATCGCGGTGGCGGCGAAGACCGGCACCGACGGCTGGCAGACTGCCATGACATGCGCGCCTTCGCCGATATGCTCGAGGAAGCCGATGACGTAATCCATGTAGTCGTCGAGGTCGAACTCGCCCTCGTGCAGCGGCACGGTCTTGGCATCGGCCCAGTCGGTCACGAACACGCGGTAATTCTGCAGCATGCGCTCGACCGTGCCGCGCAGCAGCGTGGCGTAATGGCCGCTCATGGGCGCAACGACCAGCAGGCGCGGCGCATCCTCGGGCAGGTTTGCGCGGTAGAACTCTTTCAGATCGCCGAAGGGGCGATTGAGCACGGTCGCCTCGAACACCGGATCGGGGGTGCCATCGACCTCGATCGCCTCGATGTTCCAGCCCGGCTTGCCGTAAGTGGCGGTGGCATGGGCGAACACTTCGAGCGCGCTGGCCGCCATCGGACCGATGTTCAGATAGCCCATCGGGTCGATGTGATTGAGCGGGTTCGATGGATTGTTGAGCATTTCCACCCCGATCGAGGCGATGGTGCTGGCCGAATTCAGCCAGCTGCGCTGCAGTTCATAGGCGTGATAAAGCAAAACATATCCCCTGCTGGTCCGGCGCATGATGCGGTCTCCGGCCCGGGTAAAGACGGTCATCCTGCCGTCCGGTTGGTAATTGTGCAACGCACAATAGCCGAAAATGTGCCTTCGCGCGTGCAGCAGTGTGGATTTTCGCGCCGCACCGACCTAACTGCATGCGCATGGCAGCCCAGGACGAGACGGAAACCGAAGGTCGCGGCCGGTTCGCGCGCAAACGCGCGGCCAAGGACGCGCCGCGTCAGCGCTCGTTGCGGCCCTTGCGAATGGTGTGGCAGGCGGGGACGGGCTATCCCGGTCACGTCGCGCTCGCGCTGGTCGCGCTGTTCATCACCGCCGCCGCCACGCTGGCGATCCCGGCGGGGTTCAAGATGGTCATCGACCGCGGTTTTGCCGAAGGCGCCACCCCCGACGACATGGCGCGCTGGTTCCGCTATCTGCTGATGATCGTCGCCGTGCTCGCGGCGGGTACGGCGATGCGGTTCTATTACGTGAGCTGGCTGGGCGAGCGCGTGGTCGCCGATATCCGGCTGCGGGTGCAGGAAAACCTGCTGCAACTGGCCCCGGGCTTCTACGAAGAGAACAGCCCCAAGGAAATCTCCAGCCGCATGACCAGCGATACCGCGCTGATCGAACAGGTCGTGGGCACCACTGTCTCGGTCGCGCTGCGCAATGCGCTGATGGCGATCGGCGGGACGCTGTATCTGTTCTGGCTCGTGCCCGGGCTGACCATGGGCCTGCTGCTGATCATCCCTGCGATCGTGGTCCCGATCACGCTGTTCGGGCGGCGACTGCGCAAGGTTTCGCGCACCAGCCAGGACCGCGTGGCGGATATCGGGGCGATGGTCACCGAAGTCCTGTCGGCGATGAAGATCGTCCAGGGGTTCAACCAGGAAGGCCGCGAGCACGGGCGGTTTCGCGAAGCAGTCGAGCGGACCTTTGCCGTGGCGCGGCGCCGGGTGATGCTGCGCGCGGCGATGACCGCGGTGGTCATCCTGCTGGTGTTCGGCGGTATCACCCTGCTGGTCTGGCGCGGCGCGCAGGCGGTCAGCGAAGGCGCGATTTCGGGCGGTACGATTGCCGCCTTCGTGCTTACCGCCGGCCTCGTGGCTGGCGCGATCGGCGCGCTGACCGAGGTCTATGGCGATCTGCTGCGCGGTGCCGGCGCGGCCAGCCGCTTGTCCGAACTGCTCGACGAAAAGCCGGCGATCACGGCGCCCGAACGCCCGCAGGACCTGCCCGTCCCGCCGCGCGGCAGCCTGTCGTTCCGCAATGTCACTTTCCGCTATCCCACGCGGCTCGAAGCCCCGGCGATCAGCGATTTCAGCCTCGAGGTCGAGCCGGGCGAAGCGGTGGCCATCGTCGGCCCCTCGGGAGCAGGCAAATCGACCATCTTCCAGCTTGCCGAGCGGTTCTACGACCCGCAGGCGGGCTCGATCCGGATCGACGGCATCCCGCTGACCGGCGCCGACCCCACCGAAGTCCGTCGCCGCATCGCCTATGTCCCGCAGGAAGGCGTGTTGTTCAGCGCCAATGCGCGCGACAATCTGCGCTATGGCAATTGGGAAGCGAGCGAAGAAGAGATCTGGGCCGCCGCGCGCGCTGCCAATGCCGCCGAATTTCTCGAGAAACTGCCGCGGGGGCTCGACACCTATCTGGGCGAGAGCGGCACACAGCTGTCGGGCGGCCAACGCCAGCGCATCGCCATTGCGCGCGCGCTGCTGCGCGATGCGCCGATCCTGCTGCTCGACGAGGCGACCAGCGCGCTCGATGCCGAAAGCGAACGACTGGTCCAGGAGGCACTCGAACATCTGATGGAGGACCGCACCACGCTGGTCATCGCGCACCGGCTGTCGACCGTGCGCGCTTCCGACCGGATCGTGGTGATGGAAGACGGCCGTATCGTCGAGCAGGGCACGCACGACCAATTGTCGGGCAATGGCGGGCTGTACGCCCGGCTCGCCTCGCTGCAGTTCGGTCTCGAGAGCGCGTGACCGCTTGACTCCCGCCTCGCCTTTCCCTTGGGGACTGCCGCAATGAACGACTATCTCACCGCCATCTTCCTCGGCATCGTCGAGGGGCTGACCGAATTCATTCCCGTCTCCTCGACCGGGCATTTGATCCTCGCCACCGAGCTGTCGGGTGCGGACCCGAACGAATGGGCGATGTTCAATGTCGTCATCCAGCTCGGCGCGATCTTGGCCGTGGTCTATCAATATTGGGGCACCTTCTGGTCGGCCGGCATGGGTGTCCTGCGGCTCGAACGCGAAGGGCTGATGTTCGCGCGCAACATCCTGCTGGGGTTCCTGCCCAGCGCGGTGATCGGCTTCGCGTTGTACGAGAATTTCGAGGCCATGCTCGGCAATCCGGGGATCGTGCCGTGGGCGCTGATCGTCGGCGGTGTGGCGATCATCGTGATCGAGCGCGCTGCCAAGCCGCGCGACGAGGGCCGCGGCGTAGCCGAACTGCCGCTGAGCAAGGTGCTCGGTGTCGGTTTCGCACAATGCCTGGCGATGGTGCCGGGGGTCAGCCGTTCGGGCGCCACGATCATGGGCGCGCTCGCCATGGGCATCAACCGCAAGACGGCCGCCGAGTTTTCCTTCTTCCTCGCCGTGCCGACCATGGTCGGTGCGACCACGCTCGAAGTCGCGACCAAATACGATGCGATGATGGCCGGCTCGACGCGGGTCGGGTGGGACCATATCGCGCTTGGCTTCGTGGTCAGCTTCATCGTCGCGCTGGTCGTGATCCGCGCCTTCGTGGCCTATGTCAGTCATAGCGGCTTCACGCCGTTTGCCTGGTACCGGATCATCGCGGGCAGTGCCGCGCTGGCATGGCTGACCTTCGCGTAACTCCCGGCACGTACCGTGATCGCCACAGTCCGGCCATAATTCTATCCCGCGCCGGAACTTTTGTTTCGCGGCGGGTTTATTGCCAGTGAGTGACACGTAAAGGTTAGACCAATGGGCTTACTGATCCTGATCGTAGTGGGCGCCCTGCTGGGGTGGCTGGCGACGATTATCCTGCGCATCGAGGATGGTCGCACCATTCTCGCCAATGCGCTGGTCGGTGTGCTCGGCTCGCTGGTGACCGGGATGGTCGCGGGCAATGGTGCCATTTTGGGCACGGTAAGCGGCGTTGCGCTGCTGTGGGCGGTGCTTGGCTCGGTCGTGACGATCGGCCTGTTCAACCTGTTCCGCCAACGCGCCTACCGCTGAACGCGCTTCACATAATCTTAGCATTGATTACAAACGGGCGCGGGATGGATTCGCGTCTCGAATACCAAGGGGAATACACATGAACTTCAACAAGCTTACCATCATTGCCTCGGCCGCTGCCCTGAGCCTCGGCGTTGCCGCTTGCGACAGCCCGCAGGAAGAAGCCGCTGAAGAGCAGGCCGAAGCCATGGAAGACGAAGCTGACGCGATGGAAGATGCCGGCGAAATCACCGATGCTGAAGCCGACGCGATCGAAGCCGAAGCCGACGACATCGAAGATGCCGCCGAAGGCGACACCGATGCGATGACCGAAGGTCTCGAAGAAGCCGTCAACTAAGACGCTCTTCAGCAGGAATTACGAGGCGGCCCGGAAGCGATTCCGGGCTGCTTTTGCGTGCGGCCGTGCCAATCGCCGCATTAGCATTTGTCTGGGAACCGGGTGGCTATTCGCCCGTTCATCACATTCTCGCCGCATTTCGAATACGCGGCGTGCACAAGCGTCGCGACGCGGCGCAAACCTAAAGGTTAAAGGGGATACGTAATGAAGTTCACCAAAGCCACGATCATCGCTTCCGCCGCCGCCATGAGCCTCGGCCTTGCCGCTTGCGACAGCGCAGCAGAAAACGAAGCTGAAGAAAACATCGAAGAGATGGAAGACGCTCGCGACAACCAGGTTGACGCACTGGAAGAAGCCGGTGAAATCACCGAAGACCAGGCCGACGCGATCGACGACCAGACCGACGCTATGGAAGAATCCATGGAAGAACAGGCTGACGAAATCGACGAAATGTAAGCATCGTCGATCGTTATTCGATCATGCGGCCCCGGAGCGATCCGGGGCCGTTTTTCGTTGGGCCCTGTTGTTCCAACGCTGCTGCCGTCAGACCGGTTTCGCGCCGCTCTCGCGCCCACCGCGCAGCGTATATTCGAGCGAGCCGCGGTTCACCACATGGTCGACATCGATCACCGCGGTGTTGGCATAGGTGAAGCCCGCGCCCAGGTTTCGGTACAGCTTGTCGAAGTCGCGCTCGACCGTCTGGCGATAAAGGTCTTCGAAGCTCTCGATCACGAAGTAGGTCGGCTGCAGATCGCTGATCACGTAGTCGGTGCGCATCACCCGGTCGACATTGAGCATGATCCGGTTGGGGCTCTCCGCCTCGGTGGCATAGACCACCTCGGTCGGGCCCGAGAGGATCCCCGCGCCATAGGCCTTGATGCCGTCGGCTTCCTGCAACAACCCGAATTCGACCGTGTACCAGTACAGCGAACCGAGCGCCTTGAGCCGGTTGTAGCGCATCGCCTTCCAGCCCGCGCGGCCATATTCCTGCATGTAATCGGCATAGACCGGATCGGTCAGCATCGGGACGTGGCCGAAGACGTCGTGGAAGACGTCGGGCTCCTGGATGTAGTCGAAGGTCTCGCGCTTGCGGATGAAATTGCCCGCCGGGAAACGCCGGTTGGCCAGGTGCCAGAAGAACACGTGATCGGGGATCAGCATGGGCACGGGGACCACGCTCCACCCGGTCAGCGTATCGAGGTCTTCGGACAATGTGCCGAATTCGGGCACGCCCCCGCGGTCGAGGTTCAGTTTCTCCAGACCCGCCATGAACGCGGTCGCCGCGCGGCCGGGCAGCACGGCCATCTGCCGCGCGAACAGATCGTTCCAGATCGCGTCGTCTTCGGCGGTATAGTCGGTCTGTTTGGGTTCGAGCCAGTCGTCGCCCACATGTGCGGGCTTCTTCAGCGGCGCGGTGAACACCTCTGCCGGAAGGTCGGGCAGGCGGGTAAAGTCCTGTTCGGTCTGTGCAAGTGTAGCCATATGGTTGGCGCTAATACTATCATTGCCGCATGCATACAAATGGCAGGGAGCGAGGCGCGATGAAACGCAAGCACTATGAGGCGGCGATGGCGCCGCTGCGCGAGCAGCTGGTCGTCATGGCGCGGTGGGCGCGCACGACGGGGCAGCGGATCGTGGTATTGTTCGAAGGGCGCGATACCGCGGGCAAGGGCGGTGCGATCCGCGCGGTGTCCGAAAAGCTCAACCCGCGCCAATGCCATATCGTCGCGCTCGCCAAGCCGACCGAGGCCGAACAGACGCAGTGGTATTTCCAGCGCTTCGTCGATCATCTGCCGAGCGCGGGTGAAATCGTGCTGTTCGACCGCAGCTGGTACAATCGCGCGGGCGTCGAGAAGGTGATGGGCTATGCCGACGACGCGCAGGTGGCGCGCTTTCTCGAGCAGACCCCGGCGTTCGAGAAGATGCTCGTCGACGATGGCATACTGTTGTTCAAATACTGGCTCGGCACCGACCAGGCCCAGCAGGAGGAACGCCTGCGCGAACGGCTGGAGGACCCGCTCAAGCGCTGGAAGCTGTCGCCGATCGATCTTGCCGCGCGCGAGCGTTACGATGCCTATACCGACGCACGCGAAGCCATGCTGGCGACAACGCATACCGCGCACGCTCCCTGGACGCTGATCGATTTCAACGACCAGAAACGCGGGAGGCTGACTCTGGTCCGCGATCTGCTCGACCGGCTGCCCGATACGCATGTCGTCCCGCCGGAGATCGACTTCCCGGCGCTGGACCGCGAGCCGCGGGCCGAAACCTATGCAGTGCTGAAGCCGATTGCGGATTATCCCATCGAATAGTCATTGCGGAGGGCCGCAGGCGACGCGGCTGCGTCGCTCGCGAAGACTAGCTGAGAGTAGCAGACGCCTTGGTCACCTGGCGTCCATCGCCGGCAAAGGCACCAAGCTCGATTTCCCCGCCATCGCCGCGCAGCACGAGGTGGAGCGGTTCGCCCGCAATCGCCGGGCTGACCCCGCGAAAAGCGAAGTGGGCGAGGCGGTTCTCGCCAAATTGCGCGGCGGCCAGCTGCAGCAGCAGGCTCGCGGTGAGCGGGCCGTGGACGACCAGCCCGCGATAGCGTTCGACCTCGCGCGCATAAGGCGCATCGTAATGGATGCGGTGGGTGTTGAAGGTCAGCGCCGAATAGCGGAACAACAGCCGCTCGTCGGGCACGAGTTGGCGGTGCGCATCCCGTCCTTGCGGGTCGAAGGCAGCCGGGGTCGGTTCGGGCGGCGACAAGGGGGCATCACCCGTCAGCGCTTCGAGATAGACCGCGGTCTGGCGCTCGGTAACGGCAGCGATGCCGTCGGCGCTGGTTTCATGATCGATCTCGACGAAGACCATATCGCCCCGGCTGCCCGACTTCGGCGTGATCGAAACCACGCGGCTGACGCGCTCGACCGTTGCGCCTACGGCGATCGGAGCGTGAAACTGGATCGCGCTCGATGCCCACATGCGCCGCGGCAGCGGGATCGGGGGCAGGAAGCTCGCCGAGTCGTCCTCGCGCAGCGGATGCCCGTCGGGGCCCAGCCGCGCAGTCGGCGCTTCGGGCGTGCAAAGGCAGAAATGGATCCCCTGCGGCATAGCGGCAGAGGCGGGGGCGCCGTGATCGAAGGTCGCGTACCACCGCGCGGCGAACGCCGGATCGAGCCGGTCTGCAGCGCGTTGTTCGCGCCCGATCCAGTCGGCCCAATCGGCCATCAGGCGGCGCGTTCGAAGACGGCAGCCATCCCCTGGCCCCCGCCGATGCACATGGTCTCGAGCCCGTAGCGGACCTCGCGCCGCTGCATTTCATGCGCCATGTCGGCGAGGATGCGGATCCCCGTCGCGCCGATCGGGTGGCCCAGCGAAATGCCCGACCCGTTGACGTTGACCAGCTCGCGGCGGCTGTCGTCCTCGGCGAAACCCCAGCTCTTGAGCACGGCGAGCGCCTGCGGGGCGAAGGCTTCGTTGAGTTCGATCAGCCCGATATCGTCCCAGCCCATGTTGGTCTTGGCGAACAGCCGTTCGACCGCGGGAACGGGGCCGATCCCCATCCGGCTGGGATCGCAGCCGGCCGCGCTCCACGAATGGAACCACAGGATCGGTTCGAGGCCCAGTTCCTCCACCTTGTCCTCTGCCACCACCAGGCAGGCGGCGGCAGCGTCGTTCTGCTGGCTGGCATTGCCCGCCGTCACGATCGCATCCGCATCGCGCTTGCCGTCGATCGCGCGCAGCTTGCCCAGTGTGTCCATGCTGGCGTCCTCGCGGAAACCCTCGTCGCGCGCGAAGACCACCGGATCGCCGCGCCGCTGCGGGATCTCGACCGGGACCAGCTGTTCGTCGAACTTGCCTTCGGCCCAGGCGCGGGCGGCGTTCTGGTGGCTGCGCACCGCGAATGCATCGGCGGCCTCGCGGCTGATGTCGTAATCCTTGGCGAGATTCTCCGCGGTCTCGATCATGCCGGTGATCACGCCGAAGCGTTCGATCGGCTGGCTCATCAGCCGGCCGCGCGTCAGCCGGTCCCACAGCACCATGTCGCCCAGCCGTGCGCCGTGGCGCGCCTTGGTGGTGTAATGCTCGACATTGGACATGCTCTCGACCCCGCCCGCGAGCACGCAGTCGGCGACGCCGGTCTGCACCATCATCGCCGCAGTCGCGACCGCCTGCAGGCCCGAGCCGCAACGCCGGTCGAGCTGGAAGCCGGGCACCTCGATCGGATAGCCCGCCGCCAGCCAGCTCCAGCGCCCGATCGCCGGGGCCTCGCCGCTTCCATAGCCCTGGCTGAAGACGACGTCGTCCACCCGCAGCGGGTCGATCCCGCTGCGTTCGACCAGCGCTTTGATGATCACTGCGCCGAGCGCGCCGGCCTCGAGCGGAGCGAGGCTGCCGAGGAACTTGCCGACCGGTGTACGCAGGGGCTTGCAGATGGCTACGCGGCGGAGTGTCGTCATGGCTTAATCCTTGTCGGAGAGGCGGGCGATATCGCGATCGACGAGCTTGCCGATCGCACCCGAGGACAGGCCGAGCCGTTCGGCGAGCACTTCCTCGGTGTGCTGGCCCAGATAGGGCGCGGGTGCGGGCGCAGCGGCTTCGCGCGAAGGGATGTTCGCAAAGCTGCGCGTGGCCGGATATTCGAAGCCGCTGGGATTGGCGGGCGAAGCACCGAACAGCGGGTTGTCGGCCACCAGTGCGGCGTCGTTCGCCGCCTCGTGCATAGTGCGGTAGCGCTCGAAAGTGGTGCCATGCGCCGCGAGACTGGCGGCCAATTCGTCCCAGTCCATCCTGTCCGCGCGTTCCTGGAACAGCGCGAACAGGCGGTGGCGGTTTTCGAAGCGTGGCCGGTCGCCATCGGCGAAGCGCACGCCCAGCTCGGCCTCGAGCGCGGCAATCGCGTCCGCGATCCCGAAGGCGGCGACGAGGCCGTCCCATTGCTTGGCCGTCAGTGCCGCGACCATGAAGCGCACCCCGTCGCGGCTGCGGAAGTCGCGTCCGAACGCACCCCAGATTGCATTGCCCAGCCGTTCGCGGTCGCCGCCGCGATAGAGCATCTCGGCCAATGCGCCGCTGTTGGCCATCGTACCGATCGCGACATCGCCCAGCGGCACGCGCAATTCGCTGCCCTGGCCCGTCGCATCGCGCTGGCGCAGCGCGGCGAGCAGCGCGAAGGCGCAATAGGCGCCAGTGATGAAGTCCCATGCGGGCAGTACCTGGTTGACCGGCGGTGCATTGGCCATGTCCCAGTCCTCGGGCCCGCACATCAGCGGATAACCGCTTGCCGCATTAACGGTGAAATCCATCGCCTGGCGCCCATCGTGCCAGCCCATGATGCGCACGCTGACCAGTTCGGGCGCGCCTTCGGGCTGCTGCGCGGCGATGGCACCATGCCCGAGGAAGCTCTTTTCCGGCAGGTTGGTGATGAGATTGCCCGTATTGGCCGACAGCGCGACCAGCAGTTCGCGCCCCTCGCCGCTGCGCAGGTCGAGCGCGACCGATTTCTTCGCCCGGTTGAGGTTTTCCCAGCTCAGGCTGCGGCCTTGCTCGGTCAGCATGTAGCGATCGTAATCGAGCCCGCCTTCCTTGTGATCGACGCGGATCACCTCGGCGCCCAATTGCGCGCAATAGAGGCCGGCGGTGGGCGAGGCGACGAAGCTCGAGGCCTCGATGATGCTCAGTCCGTCGAGAAGCTGGTACACGCTCAGATCCCCGCCACGTAATCGCGCAGCATGTGCTTGGCGATCTGCAGCTGGAGGATCTGCGTGGTGCCTTCATAGATGCGGTAGATGCGCGCATCGCGGAAGAAACGTTCGGCATCGTATTCGGCCAGATAGCCCGCCCCGCCGTAGATCTGCACCACCCGGTCGACCACGCGGCCGCACATTTCGGAGGCGAACACCTTGAAGGCGGCGGCGTGCTTGACGGTGTTCTCGCCGCGATCGACCCGCGCGGTGACATCGGCCATCATCGCCTCGGCAGCGTAGATTTCGGTCCAGCTTTCACTGAGCATTTGCTGGATCAGCTGGAAATTGGCGATCGGCTCGCCAAAGGCCTGCCGCTCATTGGCGTATTTGAGCGCCGAATCGAGCGCGCGGCGCGCATAGCCGGTGCTGGCCGCGCCCACCGAAATGCGGCCATTGTCGAGGCTCATCATGGCAAAGCGGAAGCCCTGTCCGGTCTGTTCGCCCAGCAACGCGTCGCCGGGGACATGGACGTCGTCGAGCATGATGTCGGAGATATGGCTACCAGCCTGGCCCATTTTCTCGTCGGGGCTGCCGGTCGACACGCCCGGCGTATCCATCGGCACGATGAAAGCGCTGACATGCGCGTTCTTGGGCTGCGCGTCCTTCTCGGTGCGCGCCATGATCAGTCCGACCTCGGCATGCGGGGCGTTGGTGATGTAGCGCTTGGTTCCGTTGAGGATCCAGCCATTGCCGTCGGGATCGGGCTTGGCAGTGGTCGCCATGGCAGCGCTGTCGCTGCCCGAACCGGGTTCGGTCAGACCGAAACAGGCGATCGCGCCTCCGGCGATCCTGGGCCACCATTCGGCTTTCTGCGCGTCGGTCCCGCCGTTCTTGATCGCCGAGTTGAACATGCCGACATTGATCGAGAAGATCGAGCGATAGGCGGGCGCGGCATACGCCATGGCCTTCACGACCTGGGCATATTGCGTGATGTTTAGCCCGGCGCCGCCGTATTCCTCGGGGACGGTCAGCCCGAACAGGCCCATCTCCTTCATCTCCGCAACGATCTCGTCGGGGATGCGGTCGTTCGCGATGACGTCCTTCTCCGCCGGGATCAGCCGCTCGCGGACATAGCGTTCGAGCTGTTCCAGAAACTGGTCGAAGGTCTCGGCATCCATGCCGGGGTGGACGGCGTCACTCATCGGGTAGCTCCATTTGCTCAGGTCCGCCCGATTCTTGCGGGGCTGCACCGGGGGGCATCTTGCCTGCGGGGCCCTCGGCGGATGGCTCGGGCGCGGCGGGCGGGACCACGCCTTCGGGCAGGCGGCGCTGCTCGATCATCTCGGCGGCATCGTCGAGCGCTTCGGCCTCGCTCTGCGTCACCGCGCCGACCGGCTCGGTATCCTCCTCGTAGCCAGAACAGGCAGGCAGCGCGAACAGGGCGAGGAGCGGGATGAATCGGTTCATGGCTGCGGAAGCTAGGCGCACAAGCACCGCGCGCAAAGGACGCTACGGCGCGGCTGGGCGCGGGCGAGCCGTGAGGCCCGCCCGCTTGAGGCTCAGTTGCTGGCGTCTTGCGACATGGCGTCCATCGCGGCAGCGGCGGTGTCGGCCGCATTGTCGCCGGCTTCCTGAATCTGCGCGGTCTCGCTCGGGCTCAGATCCGGGGTCTCGGTGGCCACGTCATTGGCGGCGGGGTCTTCGACCGGCTCGGCTTCGACATCCGTCAGCGCATCGTCGGCGGCGATTTCGACGGTGTCGGCTTCGGCTTCGGTCGAGGCGTCTTCGGTGCTGCCGCAGGCGGCAAGGGCGAGCGTGGCGGCAGCGGTCAGGGCGATACGGAAGTTCATGGTTTCTCTACTCCGGTGATGGGTCACGCGGGTAAAGCGCAACCGCAGGGCGCGGGGCAAGGGGAAAATCGCCCGCGACCGGTTGCGTGTGCCGTTCCTTCTGCCATCAGGCGGGCATGACCGGAATTGCGCGCGCAGGACAATCGCTGAAGGAGACCTTCGGCTTCGATCGCTTCCGCGGGCGGCAGGAAGAAGTGGTCACACGCGTACTGGCGGGCGATTCGACGCTGGCGGTGATGCCGACGGGGGCGGGCAAGTCGCTGACCTACCAGCTCCCCGCAGTCATGCTGCCCGGCACCTGCGTGGTGATCAGCCCGCTGATCGCGCTGATGCACGACCAGCTGCGCAGCGCGCGCGCCAACGGCATCCGCGCGGCCACGCTGACCAGCGCGGATGCCGATTGGCGCGAAACCCAAGATGCTTTCCGCGCGGGCGAGCTCGATTTGCTCTATGTCGCGCCCGAACGTGCCAGCCAGCCGGGTTTCCGTGACCTGCTGGGCACGGCACCGCTATGCCTCTTCGCGATCGACGAGGCGCATTGCGTGTCGGAATGGGGGCATGATTTCCGCCCCGATTACCGGATGCTGCGCGGCATGCTCGATGCCTTTCCACAGGTTCCGCGGCTGGCGCTGACCGCCACCGCCGACAAGCAGACTCGCAGCGACGTGATGGCGCAGCTGGGCATCCCCGACGACGGACTGGTGCTCGCAGGCTTCGACCGGCCCAACATCCGCTATGCCATTCGCCACCGCGACAATCCGGTGCGCCAGCTGACCGATCTGATGGCCGCCGCGCCCGGTCCGGGGATCGTCTACGCCCCGACACGGCGCAAGGTGGAGGAGCTGGCGGTCAAGCTGGCCGCTGCCACCGGGCGCGCGGTCCTGCCCTATCACGCGGGTCTCGATGCGGGGACGCGCGCTGCCAACCAGGCGGCATTCGTGACCAGCGAGGATATGGTCATCGTCGCCACGGTCGCCTTCGGCATGGGGATCGACAAACCCGACGTGCGCTTCGTCGCGCATGTCGGCGTGCCCAAGTCGATCGAGGGCTATTACCAGGAAACGGGGCGCGCGGGGCGCGACGGCGATCCGGCCCAAGCGGTGATGTTCTGGGGCGCGGGCGATTTCGCCACCGCGCGGCAGCGGCTGGCCGAAGTCGACGAGGCGCGGCGCGGCGCCGAGCGTGCGCGGCTCGATGCGCTTGCCGGGCTGGTCGAGACCGCGGCCTGCCGCCGCGCGGTGCTGCTGCGTCATTTCGGCGAGAACCCGCCCCAGACCTGCGGCAATTGCGACAATTGCCTCGAACAGCCGAGCGTGACCGATGTCACCGAGCTGGCGCGCAAGCTGCTGTCGGCGGTGTACCGCACGGGGCAGAGCTTCGGCATGGGCCATCTGCAGAAGGTGCTGACCGGGAGCGAGGACGAGCGCGTGCGCCAGCGCGGGCACGACCGGCTGAGCGTCTTCGGGATCGTCGAAGGCGAGGAAGCGGCTCTGCTCCAGCCACTGTCCCGCGCCCTGCAGGCGCGCGGCGATCTGGTCGCGACCGAACATGGCGGATTGGCGCTGGGCGGCTCGGCGCGCGCGATCCTGACCGGCGAGAGCGCGGTCGCGATCGTCGTGCCCCCCAAGCGCCAGCGCCGCGGCCGCGGCGATACGACTCCCAATCCGGTCGGCGATCCACTGTTCGAGGCGCTGCGCGCGTTGCGCAAGGAACTCGCCGAAGAAGCGCAGGTGCCGCCCTATGTCGTCTTCCACGATTCGACGCTGCGCGAGATGGCCAGTGCGCGGCCCGCCACACTCGCCGCGCTGGGCCAGCTCCCCGGCATCGGGGCGAAGAAACTCGAAGCCTATGGCGAGCGCTTCCTGCGCGCGATCGACGAGCATTGAACCCGGACCTCCAATGATATAAATATGATATCATAATTATTGGAGGAGCGATTCGTCATGACCGTCGAACTCAGGGGAATGAAGACGAGCGCCGAGCACGCAGGGTCCAGCTTCAGCGGCTATCCGATGCTGGGTCTGATCCTGGCCTTGCTGGTGCTGGTGATCTGGAACGTTGCCGGAAATGTGCCGATGGACGGCGCGGACAAGGCGGCCAAGCTCACCTTCGTCGGCCTGCTCGTCCTGCCCATCCTCGTGCTGGCGTTTCTCGCCGCCGGATTTTTCATGATCCAGCCCAACCAGGCGGCGGTGATCACGCTGTTCGGCGAATATCGCGGGACCGAACGGCGCGAGGGGCTGCGCTGGATCTGGCCGTGGATGACCAAAAACAAGCTGTCGGTGCGCGCGCACAACATCCATTCGGAGCGCGTGAAGATCAACGATTTACGCGGCAATCCGATCGAGATCGCCTGCAATGTCGTGTGGCGCGTCGCCGATAGCGCGCAAGCCAGTTTCGATGTCGACGATTACAAGGAATTCGTGAACATCCAGATCGAAGCGGGGCTGCGCACGGTGGGTTCGCGCCATCCCTATGACGATTTCGAAGGCGAGGAAGTCACGCTGCGCGGCGGCGCCGAGGTCATCAACCGCGAATTACTCGAGGAACTCAACGACCGGCTGAAGGTCGCGGGGATCAACGTCGATGAGGCGGGCCTGACCCACCTCGCCTACGCCAGCGAAATCGCCAGCGCCATGCTCAAGCGCCAGCAGGCCGATGCCATCATTGCCGCACGGGCCAAGATCGTGCTCGGCGCGGTCGGCATGGTCGAAGATGCGCTGACCAAGCTCGCGCAGGACAATATCGTCGAGCTGGATGACGAACGGCGCGCGACGATGGTCAGCAATCTGATGGTGGTGCTATGCGGCGAGAAGGACGTGCACCCCGTGATCAATGCGGGCTCGCTCTACCAATAGCCATGCGCAGCCCCGCGATCCGATGACGAAGAAGGCCTTTGCCCTGCGCCTCGACCCGGCGGTCCACGCCGCGATCGAACGGCTTGCCGCGAGCGAGTTGCGCAGTGCCAATGCGCAGATCGAGATGTTGCTGCGCGAATCGCTGGCAAAGCGCGGGATCGAGGTGCCGGTTTCGAAGCCGCCCAAGCGCGGCCGACCAAAGAGGGAGGAATGAGATGACAGTGCTTCACTGGCTGAGCGCCGGGGCCCTGCTGGCATCGGTGGGCGCCGCGCCCGCGGTGGCCCAGGAAACGCTGGTTGCCCCCGGGCCGCAAGGCGATCTCGCCGGAGCGCTGGTCGCGCCCGCCGAAGGGCAGCCGCTGGTCCTGATCATCCCGGGTTCGGGCCCGACCGACCGCGATGGAGACAGTCCGCTGGGAGTGACTGCGGCACCCTATCGCCTGCTCGCCGACGCGCTGGCCGAGCGCGGCATCGGCACATTGCGGATCGACAAGCGCGGGATGTTCGCCAGCAAGGCGGCGGTAGCGGACGCCAATGCGGTTACGATCGCCGATTATGTCACCGACACTGCAAGCTGGGTTGGCGCGGCGCGCACTGCGACCGGGGCCGAGTGCCTCTGGCTGCTGGGGCATAGCGAGGGCGGGATCGTTGCGCTCGCTGCGGCGCAGGAGATATCGCATCTGTGCGGGATCATCCTCGTCGCTGTGCCGGGCCGCCCGCTGGCCACCGTGCTGCGCGAGCAATTGCGCGCCAATCCCGCCAATGCGCCCTTGTTGGAGGAAGCCGAAGCGGCCATCGCGACTCTGGAGACGGGCGAACGCATCGATGTCACGCCGCTGCATCCGGCGCTTCAGAGCCTCTTTGCGCCCGCAGTGCAGGGTTTTCTCATCGATTTGATGGCGCAGGATCCCGCAGCGCTGGCAAAGCAGACCGACCTGCCCATGCTGATCGTCCATGGCGGGACCGATCTGCAAGTCACTGCAACCGATGCCCAAACGTTTCGTGCGGCGGCCCCACAGGCCAAGTATCTCGAAATTCCGGCGATGAACCATGTGCTCAAGGACATTCCGGACGGCGCGCCCGCAGCGAACCGCGCAAGCTATGGCGACCCCTCGCTCCCGGTATCGCGCGCCTTGGTCGCGGGCGTGGCGGATTTCGTGACGCGCGATAGGGGAGCAAGCGAATGAGTGAGCGTGATGACGGGCATGGTTCGCACCCAAACGCTTCGGCTATGGCGCAGGGCTGCCGATCGCGTGGCAGGGCTGGGCGTTGCTGGCCGGGTACATCGCAGTGATGCTCGCCCCCACCCCTCTCGTCGAATGGGATCCCATTCTCGGCACCGGCATTGCCGCAGCCGTCTGGATTTTCGCGACAGCGCTCGTCCTGGTCGTCGCAAAGCGCAAGACACGCGGCGGGTGGCGCTGGCGCCACGGCGAACGCGATTGACACGAAGAGCGCGATGGGCGGAGTTATTCCACTGTTAACCATCACGGCGTAGAAGAAAGCCATGGTTTCGCCATTCGTCTCTCCTGCTTCGCGCCTTCCGCGCTGGCTCCTCGCTGCGATTGCCGCGATGGCGGTCGGCGCGATCCCGTTGGCAGCGGTGCTGGCGCAGACCGGAGGATCGGCCAGCTTCACCGTCCCCGAGACTGGCCGCGGCTATGGCTCGCTCCAAGCGGCGGTCGATGCGATCGGCAATCGCGAGGGCACGGTGGTGATCGCTCCCGGCAATTGGAACGAGTGCGCGATACAGAGCGAGGGCGTGGTACATTTCCGTGCCGAACAGCCGGGCGAAGCGCTGCTGGGCGGCAAGGCATGCGAAGGCAAGGCATCGCTCGTGCTGCGCGGACGCGGGGCCAGCGTCGAAGGCCTGGTCTTCGCCGATATCGCGGTTGCCGATGGCAATGGCGCGGGCATCCGGCTGGAACAGGGGCCGCTGCGCGTTTCGCAAAGCTGGTTCCGTGACAGCCAGCAGGGCATTCTGACCACCAATGGTGTCGACAGCGAGCTGGTGGTCGATAAATCGACCTTCACCCGGCTGGGCACCTGCGAAAATTCGGGCGGCTGCGCCCATTCGATCTATGCCGGCGATTACGGCAGCGTCACCGTGACGCGCAGCCGGTTCGAACAGGGCACCGGCGGCCATTACCTCAAGTCGCGCGCGGCGCGCAACGTGATCGAAGGCAACAGTTTCGACGATGCCAACGGCCACGGCACCAATTACCTGATCGACCTGCCCAATGGCGGGACCGGTGCGATCCGCGGCAACTGGTTCGTCCAGGGGCGCGACAAGGAAAATTGGTCGACGATGATCGCCATCGGCGCCGAAGGTGCGCGCTATAGCTCGGCCGGGCTGGTGATTGCGGACAATGACGCGCGCATGGTGCCCGGCCTGTTACGCAGCCCCGCCTTCGTCGCAGACTGGACAGGCGATCCGCTGGTATTTGGCGATAATGCGCTGGGCGACGGCGTCAGGCGCTTCGAACGCCGCTAGTCCGAGGACGGTTCGACCGCCCGCAGCACAAACCCGAGTTCGGCGAGCAATTCGGTCGCCCGTGCGCTCAAGCGATCCCGATCGGCGGATCCCAGCGAAGCCGAAAGTTGCCCGAGATATGTGCCCGCCGCTTCATTGCCCATCTGGCTGGCAATCAGCCAGTAGGAGGCGGCTTCGATCATATCCTGCTCGACTCCCTCGCCTTTGGCGTAGAGCACGCCCAGCCCCTGGATCGCGTGATCGTTTCCCAGCCTCGCGGCCATGTCGTAATAGAGGCGTGTCTTGTCGAAATCCTGCGCCACTCCGCGGCCCATGGCGTACATCACCGCAAGGCTGGTCATCGCATCGCTATGCCCATGGTGCGCAGCCTGCTTGAACAGCAGGATCGCCTCGTCGGTATCGCCCGACGTCAGCCCCTGATCGATCATCACCCCCAAACGCCAGCGCGCATCGTCATCGCCCTTGGCGGCAGCTTCGCGGTACAATTCGGCCGCCCGGGCCGGATTCGCGGGGACGATGGTCCCCTGGTCGTAATAGCGGCCGAGCGCGGTGATCGCCCCGACGTCGCCGGCCGCGGCGGCCCGTTCGATCAGCGCGAAGGCCTCTGCCTCTCTGCCTTCACGCTGCAGTTGAAGCGCCTCTTCCTGCGGTGAATTGGCCAGCAGCAACATGCCTGCGAACGCCAGCCCCAATTTCCTCATGCGAACAGAACCGCGCATTGTCGTCCCCCCTCAGCCAAACGCTCGTGCGAAGGTCACGATACCCTCCGGGGCGTTCCCTTCAAGCACGAGCCGCTGGAAATATCGGGGTTCCGCCCCGTGGTAGCGCAACGCGGGATCGCATTCGAAACCGAAGCGCGCGTAATAGGCCGGGTCGCCGACCAGCACGATGCCGCGCACGCCGCTCTCGCGCAGATCGGCAATGCCGCGCTTGATCAACGCCGAACCGATGCCCTGCCGCTGCAATTCGGGCGAGACGCTGACCGGGCCGAGCCCGAACCACCCCTCGCTGCCATCGGAGATGGCGACCGGCGAAAACGCAACATGGCCGACGATCCGCGTCGCATCCTCGGCGACCAGCGACAGCGCCAGATCGCCATCGGCGCGCAGCCGGTCGACCAGCTGCTGTTCGTCGCCGTCGGCATAGGGCATGTCGCGAAACGCCGCCTCGGTCAGCGCGAAGATCGCCGGTGCATCGCCGCCGCGTTCGGGCCGGATCGCGATCGCGGTCACAGCAAATGTCCCGACCGGTCGCGTTTGGTCGCAAGGTAATGCGCGTTGTGCGGGTTGTCGGGCAGCGCATGCGGCACGCGTTCGGCAATCGATACGCCCACCGCAGCGAGCGCCGCGACCTTGGCCGGATTGTTCGTCATCAGCCGGATCTCCCCGACATTGAGCAGCTCCAGCATCCGCGCTGCAGTGGGAAAATCGCGCGCTTCGTCGGGCAGGCCCAGCCGCGTGTTCGCGTCGACCGTGTCGAAGCCCTGGTCCTGCAGGCGATAGGCGCGCAGCTTGTTGATGATGCCGATTCCGCGGCCTTCCTGCCGCATATACAGCAGGACGCCCCAGCCGCCTTCCTCGGCTTCGGCAGCCATTGCCTGCAGCGCGGCGGCGAGCTGCGGGCCGCAGTCGCATTTGAGGCTGCCGAGGATATCGCCCGTGAGGCATTCGGAATGCAGCCGGACCAGCGGAATGCGGTCGGCCGATTGCTCGCCGATGATCAGCGCGACATGCTCGCGCGTGTCGTCGGGGCTGCGAAAGGCGACGATCCGCGCATCGTCGGCGGCGGCCACGGGCAGCCGCGCGCGCGAGGCGATCTGCAGCCGCGCGGCATCGGTAAAGGCGCCCACATCGGCAGCATTCAGCGCGACCGCTTCACCGGCATTTTCCGGATCGACCAGAAAGGCGGGCAGCACGCCGGCGAGGCGGGCGAGTTCGAGCGCGGCGCGCGCCTGCTCCTCCCATTCGAGCGCCATAGCCTTGAACGGCCCCTTGAGCGGGTTGGCCATGTCGAGCGCCGGATCGGCGACCGCCAGCGCGGCGGGCAGGTCGAACCGGTCGGCACCGCGCATCAGCACCGGCTGGCGCGGTGCGGCGGCTTCGACCTGGTTGGCCAGCTTGAGCGTCGCCGCGCGTGTGGCGGAGATCAGCATGGCCGATCCCGCCAGCTCGCCGAACGCGGTTTCGACCGGTTGCAGCAGCGGGGCCCCTTCGATGGCGAGCGGCCAGCCGTGGCGCAGCGCGTCCACCGCCTGCGCCGCGCGCCGTGAAGGGGAGGCCGTGCTCAGAGCGTGAACTCCGTCACCAGCGGCACATGGTCCGACGGCTTTTCCCAGTCGCGCGCATATTCGTGGATCGAATGGCCGGTGGCCTGCCGCGCGAGTTCGGGGCTGGCCCACATGTGGTCGAGCCGGCGGCCGCGGTCGTTCACCTTCCAGTCCTTCGACCGGTAGCTCCACCAGCTGTAATAGCGTTCGGGCGCCTTGATGTGTTCGCGCCCGATATCGCTCCAGCCATGCGCGTCCATGAAGCGCTGCAGGCTCTCGACCTCGATCGGCGTGTGGCTGACCACCTTAAGCAATTGCTTGTGGTTCCACACGTCGCTTTCGAGCGGGGCGATGTTGAAATCGCCGACGATCAGCGTCGGGCGGTCGACCGCATCGGCCCAGCGGGTCATCCGCTCGAGGAAATCGAGTTTCTGGCCGAACTTGGCGTTGATCTCGCGATTCGGTTCGTCGCCCCCGGCGGGGACATAGACATTCTCGACGATCATTCCGTCATGCTCGGTCAGCTCGACCCCGACATGGCGCGCCTCGCCATTGTCCTGCCAGTCGTGGCGGCTGAATTCTTTGAGCGGTGTTTTCGCCACCGTCGCGACGCCGTGATAGCCCTTCTGCCCATGCACGGCGAAATGCTCGTATCCCAGCGCGCGGAACGCCTCGTAGGGGAACTGGTGCTCCTGGCACTTGATCTCCTGCAGGCACAGCACATCGGGCGCCTGCTCTTCGATGAAGCGCTCGACGATGGGCATGCGCAGGCGGACGGAATTGATGTTCCAGGTAGCGATAGAAACCATGGCCAGCGACTTAGGACGCGCGCCGGGAAAACTCCACCTTTCCCTTTTCGCATCGAGCCGATAGCGCGGGGGCGATTTCCAGGAGAGCTACATGATCCGGACCCCTTCCTTCGCCGCGCTGGCGGCATCCGCCGCGCTGTTGCTGGGTGGCTGCACCACCACCAACAATTACAACTATCCCGACGAAGCGCGCGCCGCGCCGGCTGCCAGCGAAACACCGGCCGCGGGCAAGGCGAAGAACGTCATCCTGTTCATCGGCGACGGCATGGGGGTTTCCACTGTTACCGCCGCGCGCATCTATGCGGGCCAGAAGCAGGGGCAAAGCGGCGAGGAATACGTCCTGCCGTTCGAGACCTTCGACAATGTCGCGCTGGTCAAGACCTACAACACCGACGCGCAGGTCGCCGACAGCGCGGGCACCGCCAGCGCCATGCATACGGGCGTGAAAACCCGGATCGGCGTGCTCGGATACGGGCCCGGCGTGACCACAGGCGACTGCGCTTCGGGCAGCGGTCACGAACTGGGCCTGCTCGGTGAAGAGGTAAAACAGCGCGGACTGGCGCTGGGCATCGTCAGCACCGCGCGGCTCACGCATGCGACCCCCGCCTCGGTCTATGCGCGCAGCGTGTCGCGCGACTGGGAAGGCGATACCGCGATTCCCGAAGACCAGCGCGGACGCGGCTGCAGCGACATCGCGCAGCAATTGGTCGCCGCGCCGTTCGATGTCGCGCTGGGCGGCGGCAGCGTGGCATTCTACGGCAAGCAGAACGGCGGACTGCGGCTCGATGACGGCGCCGACTTGCCCGGCGAGTGGCAAGCCGCCACCGGGGGCCATTTCGTCACCACCGCCGCCGATTTGGCCGCAGCGCCCGCCGATGCGCCGCTGCTGGGGCTCTTTTCGCCCAGCCACATGACCTACATGGTCGATCGCGACGCCGAGAGCAGCGAACCCACGCTGACCGACATGACCGCCGCGGCCGTTACCCGGCTGGCAGGCGACCCGGACGGCTTCTACCTGATGGTCGAAAGCGGGCGTATCGATCATGGCCATCACGACGGGCAGGCGGGCTACGCGCTGGAGGAAGCGGTCGAGTTCGCGCGCGCAATCCAGTGGGCGATCGACAACACCGACCCGGCCGAAACGCTGATCATGGTCACTGCCGATCACAGCCATGTGTTCACCATCGCGGGCTACCCGCGGCGCGGCAACGATATCCTCGGCCTGGTCGTACCGCCCGCCGCCGGGGGCGAGCGTGGCGACGACCCCATGCTGGCCGCCGATGGGAAGCCCTATACCACGCTGGGCTACGCCAATGGTCCGGGCGCGGTGAAGCACGATGCGGGCGGTGCGCGGCCGATCCCCGAAACCGGGGTGATGGCGCATCAGCAGGCGCTGGTGCCCATGGGTTCGGAAACGCATGCGGGCGAGGATGTCGCGCTGTATGCCAATGGCCCGGGTGCGAGCAATGTGCGCGGCGTGATGGAGCAGAACCTGATCTACGACGTGATCCGCACGGCATACGGCTGGGACGCGGAATAGCCGCGGCAAGCGCGCGGGGGTGTAGGCTCCCGCGCGCCATGGCGCCCATCCCATCCCATGCGAACAACAAAAAACCCTCGCGCCGGGGGCATTGGCGCGAGGGTTTCCTGTGAGCGTTCGTCACGCTTGGAACGAGACGAACCAGTTCGAGGGGGTCAACAGGGGGGAAACCCGCCTCGTGTCGTCTCGTGGATTAGAAATTAGGCCTCGCTCGATTGCTGTTCAATGAACGCCGTGGAGCGGGATAACGCATAGATCGCACAATTCGCCGCGTGCCCGTTTATCCCGGACGACGGGACGAACGGCGCGGGTCGCGGAAAGTGAACGCGCTGTCGGCCACCGCCACGCCGTAACGCTGGTTCGCGAGTCGGACGGTGGTGCGATGGTTCTGCGAATCGAGCGCGACCCAGTGCGTCAGGCGCAGCCCGCCGGGAGATGCGGCATCGCGGGCGAAGATCAACGTGATCACGCCAAACTCGGGCCGCTTGGTATCGCGTACTTCGACGCTGACGACATCGGGGTGGCTGGTCGGCACCAGCTTGCCGAAGCGTTTCACGTCGCGGCTCGGGTCGAGCAGCGCGCCAAGCGGCGAGTTCTCGATCGGCCAGCGCTGGACCTGGTTGACCTCGTAGTCGACCATGTACATCGACTTGCCGTTCGAGACGACGAGCATGGGCACGCCCTTCTCGTATTCGAAGCGGATCTTGCCCGGCCGCTTGAGCGTCATGACCCCGCGGACGGTCTGGCCGCTGCGGTCGGTCTGGACGAAATCGGCCTTCATCGTGGAGATGCCGCGCAAGGCGGCAACGGCCTTGTCGAGATCGCCCTGGGCGGCGGCCACCGGGGCCGGTGCCAGGAGGGCGGATGCAGGAAGCGCCGCGGCCAGCGAAAGGGCTAGCGCGGCGCGAATCGATTTATGCTTTTGCAAAGACAAGGTGCTCATGCTCCTGCGGTTAGGGTCGGAGCATTGAACCATCGCTGAACCCGGCTCGTTCCCGCGGTTCAGCTGGTTGCGCATTACTTGATCTTGGCTTCCTTGAACTCGACGTGCTTGCGCGCGACGGGATCGTACTTGCGGAAGGTGAACTTCTCGGTGTGATTCCGGGGGTTCTTCTTGGTCACGTAATAGAAGCCCGTGTCGGCGGTCGAGACGAGCTTGATCTTGACGGTTGCGGGCTTCGCCATGGCGTGTTCCTAAAGATCTGAAAGGGGCCGATGGGGCCCGAAAAAACAAGGGCGGCGCGCAGAGCACCGCCGTTCCGGCGCGCCCATTGGGCGATTCACCGGCAAAAGTCAAGCATCCTACCAGTCGACCCGGCCACGCTTGGACTTCACTTCGCCGCGCGCCTTCTTGGCCTTGAGACGCTTGACCTTGCCCACGCGGTTGACGCGGCTCTGCTTGCGTTTGCGCGGCGGCGTGAGCGCTTCGGCAAGCAGCGCGACCAGCCGTTCGCGCGCCGCCTCGCGGTTCTGTTCCTGCGTGCGGTATTCATTGGCGGTGAGCACGATTTCGCCGCCCTTGGTGAACTTGCTCCCGGCGATGTCCTTGAGGCGCTCGAAGGATTCGGGATCCATGCCCAGCTGGAACACATCGACCCGCAATTGGACCGAGGTAGCGACCTTGTTGACGTTCTGCCCGCCGGGGCCCGAGGAGGCGATGAACTTCTCCTCGGCAATTTCGAGAGCCTTGTCGGCTATCCTACCCATCGCCGAAGCCGAGCGCGGCGAAGTCGCGCGGAACCGGGGCAGTGGCGGCGATCGGCGGCTTGCCCTCGCGCGGGACGGTGATCGCCGCGGCATGCAGCATGGTGCGCGGGGCACCCTTGCCGTCGCCATAGACCGGATCGCCCAGCAGCGGCAGGCCCAGCCCCGCCTCGCAATGCACGCGGATCTGGTGGGTACGCCCGGTTTCGGGACGGAATTCGAGCAATGCGCGGCCATCGATCTCGGCGAGCATGCGCCAATGCGTGATCGAGGGCTTGCCCTTTTTCGCCGCGATCATGCGCCAGCCCTTTTCGGCGCTGCTGATCTTGGACAGCGACAGTTCGATCGTCCCTTCGCTTGCGTCCGGCACACCGGCCAGCACGCCGAGATAGCGCTTTTCGACCCGCCGCTCCTCGAAGGCGCGCGAGAACCGCGTCAGCGCCTTGGGATTGCGCGCCAGCAGCAGGCAGCCGCTGGTGTCGGTATCGATCCGGTGCACCGGCACCGGCGCGCGCTGGAACCCCAGCTTGAGGTGCTCGAAATGGTCTTCGAGACACGCGCCGCCGCGCCGCGGGCGTTCGATCGGCAACCCGGAAGGCTTGTCGATCACCAGCGCCTCGCCGTCTTCGAAAAGGATCGGGATCTGCATCATGTCTTGAGTGTCGCTTTCATCAGGAGCCGCAGCGCATTGCCGAGGTAGAAGCCCTTGTCCAAATCCTCGATCCGTAGGTCCGCTTCGCGTACGCGGCCTTGCTCGATCAGGGTCCGGCGATAGACACCGGGCAGCAGGCCGAGGCGCGCGGGCGGGGTGAGCAGGCCGCCGTCGCCATCCTCGACGAAGATATTGGTCACGCAGCCCTCGGTCAGCAGTCCGTCCTCGCGCACGAACAGCGCCTCTTGTGCGCCGTGACTGTGCGCGACGCGCTGGGCATCCTCGTAAAAGCTGCGGTCGGTGGTCTTGTGCCGCAGCCGCCAGTCGCCCGGGTCGACCGGCAACGGCATTACGATGCAGCGCGCCGGTTCGGGCCAGGCCTGCGGCAGGTCGCGCGCCTCGAGCGCGATCGCGCCCGAGCGGGCGGCGAGCAGGCGCACCCGGCTGGGCCGCTCGAGCACGAAGCACAGCGCATGCAGCTGGTTGCGCGCTTCGTGGCGATCGAAGGAAAAGCCGAGTTCGGCGGCGCTGTCCTTCATCCGCTGGAGATGCATTTCGAGCTGGGCGATCCCCTTGTCGGGGGTGAAACGCATGGTTTCAATGAGGTCGAATTGCGCGGCGCGGCAAGCGGGCGAGGAACTGCGCGCAAAGGCCCCCTTGAGCAGCGCTTCGCGCCATTCGGTGCGCGGTTCGCTGTCGGCGACGATCGCGCCGCCCACGCCCAGCACCGCCTTGCCGCGGCCGTTCTCGATCTCGGTCAGCCGCAAGGTGCGGATCGCCACGTTGAAGGCCGCATCGCCGCCTGCGCCGATCCGGCCGATAGCCCCGCAATAGGCGCCGCGCGAATCGCGCTCGACCGTGTCGATCAATTCCATGGCGCGGATCTTGGGCGCACCCGTGATCGACCCGCAGGGGAACAGCGCGCGGACGAGATCGACCGCGCCTTCGCCCTGCCCAAGCCGGGCGCGGACCACGCTGACCATCTGGTGGACGGTGGGATAGCTCTCGATCGCGAAGGGTTCGTCCACCCGCACGCTGCCGGCTTCGGCGACGCGGGCGAGATCGTTGCGCATCAAATCGACGATCATCAGATTCTCGGCGCGATCCTTGATCGAACCGGCGAGCTCTGCGGCCAGCGCTGCGTCGGTCTCCGCATCGCTGCCCCGCGGGCGCGTGCCTTTCATCGGCTTGGCTTTGGCCTCGCCATCCTTGAGCGAGACGAACAATTCGGGGCTGAGGCTGAGCAGCCAATGCGTGCCGTCGAATATCACCCCGCCATAGCCCGCCTGCGCCGCCGGGCGCAGCGCGGCGTAGAGCCCCAGCGGATCGCCGGTGAAATTGCCCGCCAGCGGGAAGGTGAGGTTGGCCTGGTAGATATCGCCCGCGCGGATCGCGTCCTGCAGCGTCCCGAAAGCCTGCGCATAGCCGCCCGGTGACAGCTGCGGCTCGAGCGGGCCGACGCAGCCAGCGCCTTGGGCATGCGCTGCCAGCCAGTCGGGCATGTCGGCAGCGGCGATCCGCGTCGGTGCATCGAACAGGCCGAGCCAGACCAGCGGCCCGGCGCCGCCGCTGCGCGCATCGGCGAGCGGGCGAAGCCGGTCTTCCAGCGCCAGTCCGGCCTCATAGGCGATGAAGCCCGCCAGTTCGCCGCCCGTCTGCCGCGCGTCTTCCGCCGCCGCGAGCACCTCAGCCACCTCTTCGGGGCGCTGGGCGATGAAGATTTCGCGCGGGTTCTCGAACAGCAGAGCATCCGCCGCGCCGCATTCACGCGCATCGTCGAGCAGGACAAAGGGACGCTTTTCCGCCATCGGTGCCAGCCTTTACCGCAAGCGCTGCGCCTGTCGAGGGATAGCTTGACCGCACCCACAAGGCTGCGCCACACCGCGAGGGCGGGCGAACCATCGGGAGCGGGCAGCGCAATGAGCGAGATTTTCCTTGGACTGGGCGGAAATGGCGAGAACCAGTACTTGCGGCTCGACCAGGCCAATCGCCACGGTCTGATCGCCGGGGCGACGGGCACCGGCAAGACGGTGACGCTGCAGGGGCTGGCGGAAAGTTTCTCCGCCAATGGCGTCCCGGTCTTCGTTGCCGATGTGAAGGGCGATCTGGCGGGTATCTCGATGGCCGGCTCGCCGCAGTTCAAACATGCCGACAAGCTCGAAGCGCGCGCGGCGGAACTGGGCATGGAAGACTATGCCTATGCCGACAATGCCGCCGTTTTCTGGGATCTTTATGGCGAGCAGGGCTTCCCGATCCGCACCACCATTTCGGAAATGGGGCCGCTGTTGCTGGCGCGGCTGCTCGATCTCAACGAGACGCAGGAAGGTGTGCTCAACATCATCTTCCGCCATGCCGATGATGATGGCCTGCTGCTGCTCGACCTCGGCGACCTGCAGTCCATGCTCGCCTATGCCTACGAGAACGCGAAGGAGCTTTCGGGCACTTACGGCAATGTGTCGAAGGCCAGCGTCGGGGCGATCCAGCGGCAGCTGCTGAGTTTCGAGAGCCAGGGCGCGGACATGTTCTTCGGCGAACCCGCGCTTGAGATCGACGATTTCCTCGCGCTCGACGACCAGGGCCGGGGCGTGATCAACGTGCTCGCCGCGGACAAGCTGATGCGTGGTCCCAAGCTGTATGCCACCTTCCTGCTGTGGCTGCTTGCCGAACTGTTCGAAAGCCTGCCCGAAGTGGGCGATCCCGACAAACCCAGGCTGGTGTTCTTCTTCGACGAAGCGCACCTGCTGTTCGATGACGCGCCCGAGGCGCTCGAGGACAAGGTCGAACAGGTTGTGCGCCTGATCCGTTCGAAGGGCGTGGGCGTCTATTTCGTCACGCAGAACCCGATCGACATTCCGGAAAAGATCGCCGGCCAGCTGGGCAACCGCGTCCAGCATGCGCTGCGCGCCTTCACCCCGCGCGACCAGCGCGCGATCAAGGCGGCCGCGGAAACCTTCCGCATTAATCCCGAACTCGATGTCGCGCAGGCGATCACCGAACTGAAGGTGGGCGAGGCGCTGGTTTCCTCGCTCGACGAGGACGGGGCGCCGACGGTGGTCCAGCGCACGCTGATCAAACCGCCGCAATCGCGTCTTGGCCCGGTGACCGAGAAGGAGCGCAAGATCGTCAATTCGGTCAGCGCGCTCGATGGGAAATACGACGTCGCGGTCGATCGCGAGAGCGCCGAGGAAGTGCTCGCCGCCAAGGCAGTCGACGCGGCCGCGACCGCCGAGGAAGTCGCAGAGAAGGGCGAGACCGAAGTGCGCAAGCGCAGCCGCAAGACCACCTCGCTATGGGAAAAGGCGGGCAAGGCCGCGGCGGGGGCGGCCGCGAGCAGCGCCGCTTCGCTCATCGCTGCCAAGGTGCTGGGCAAGAAAAGCCGCGCCAATCCGGCACGGTCGGCTGCGACTTCGGCCGCCGGGTCGATCGCGACCGAGTTTGGCGGCAGTATCGCGGGCCGCTTCGTCCGCAATCTGGTCGGCGGGTTGATGCGCTAGGCCGGAATGCGGATTTCCGCGCGCAATCCGCCTTCGGGACGGTTGGCGAGCGTCAACGTCCCGCCATGCTGTTCGGCCACCGCGCGCGCCAGCGTCAGGCCCAGCCCGGAGCCGCCGGTTTCACGATTGCGGCTGGCCTCGCCGCGCGTGAAGGGCTCGAGCATTTCGTGAATGCGGTCTTCGGGGATGCCCGGGCCCTCGTCCTCCACCCGCAGCACCGCCATACCGTCCTCGCGCAGCACGCTGACATGCGCCGTGCCGGCATAGCGCAGCGCATTGGTGACGAGATTGCGCAGCCCGCGCTTGAGCCAGGTGAGATGCACCGGGGCGGCGATGCGTGCGCCGCCGGCAAGCGTGACCGGCTGGCCCAAATCCTCGAATTCCTCGATCACCGACGCGGCCAGCGCGCCGAGCTCGGTCATTTCGGGCGGCGCATCGCTGCGTCCGATCCGCGCAAGCGAAAGGATCTCGTCGAGCGTGCGGGTAATATCCTCGATCGTCGCCGCCATTTTCGCGCGCGCGGCCTCGTCCTCGACGCTTTCGATGCGCACCCGCAGCGCGGCGAGCGGGGTCTTCAGATCATGCCCGATGGCGCCGAGCATGACGTCCTTTTCGTCGAGCATCGAACCGATCCGCCCCTGCATCGCATTATGCGCCTCGATCAGCCGCCGTACGTCCTGCGGACCGCTGGGCACCAGCGGTTCCTCGGGCGCACCGGCGCTGCCGAACCGCCGGGTGCGTTCGGCCAGCGCGCCGAGTGGGCGGGTAATCCGGCGCAGCACGAAATAGAGCAGGCCGACGAGCACCAGGAACAGGATCAGCGTCTGGAGGACGAGGGTGCGGACGATGCCGCGATCGGGGGGTGGCACCGCCAGGCGGGCGACTTGCCAGCCATCGGTGCCCGCCTGCCGCAGGCCGACGACCAGCAATTCGTGCGGCGCGGTGCGCAGTCGCTGGTCCCATACGGGGTGGGTCTCCTCCAGCTTGCCGACAAGCGGATCGGACCGCAGCGAACGGTCGGTGACGACGATTTCGGCCACTTCCAGGCCCTGGCGTTCAAGCTGGTGCGTGATTGCGGCCTCGCGCGCCGAATTGCGTTCTTCGCCGGAGAGCAGCGGGCTGGTCTCGCTGTTCGAGAAACGGATGCTGCGCGGCAGGCGGATGAACGGCTCGTCTTCGACGGGGCCGGGCCGGCCCGATGGCGGACGCGCGCGCCGGCGCCGTTCGTCACGCAGATCGCGGCGCTGGCCGACAAGGAGCTGGAAGCTCGCTGCGCTGGTCACGGCAAGCTCGCGCCGCTCGGAAGCCGCGCGGTAGAGCATGGTCGCCGAGATGGCCTGCGCGATCAGCAGCGCGGCGGCCAGCGCCAGCATGACCTGGCCCAGCAGGCTACGGGGCAGGAAACGCGTCATGCGTTGTCATCGCGCGCCACGCGCGTGACTTCGGCACCGAAGCGGTAGCCGCCGCCGCGCACGGTCTGAATGAAATGCGGGTTGCGGCTGTCGGTTTCGATCTTGCGCCTGAGCCGGCTGATCTGGTTGTCGACTGCGCGGTCGAACAACTGGGCTTCGCGCCCCTGAACCATATCGAGCAGCCGGTCGCGGTCGAGGACCTGCCGCGGGTGATCGCAAAAGGCGCGCAGCATGCGAAACTCGGCAGTCGAGAGCGGCACCAGCGCATTGTCGGGATCGGTCAGGCGGCGCTTGAGCGGGTCGAGCTGCCAGTCTTCGAACCGATAGAGCAATTCCTCATCGGCCACGGCGGCCGGCCGTTCGGCACGGCGCAGCACCGAGCGGATGCGCGCCACCAGTTCGCGTGGTTCGAAAGGCTTGGTGACATAATCGTCGGCACCGATTTCCAAGCCGATGATCCGGTCCATGGCTTCGCCCTTGGCGGTCAGCAGGATCGTCGGCAGGCCGCGGCTTTCGACCAGGTGGCGGCACAGCGACAGCCCGTCTTCTCCGGGCATCATGATGTCGAGCAGCGCGAGGTCGGGCAATTCCTGCGCCAGCAGCGTGCGTGCCTGCGCGGCGCTGTCCGCCTCGCGCACGACGAACCCCTGGCGGGTAAGATACTCCGCCAGGGGTTCGCGCAGGCTGCGTTCGTCATCGACGAGCAGGATGGAGGTGGGCGCGGGTTCGGTCATAGGTAATTCAATCCCGCGCCTACCGCCCGGTGGTCCCTGCGATCAAGCCTTACTGGCCGCGGCGCTCGCCGCGCTTGGCACGGCGTTCGCCCTTCTGTGCCTCGCGCTCTTCGGCTGAAATCGCGCCGTCGCCATTGGTGTCGAGCTTGGCGAAACGCGCCTCGACCGAAGCATCGAATTCGGCGCGGCTGATCGCCTGGTCGCCATTGGTATCGGCGGTCATGTGCATGCCGCCGCGCTTTCCGTCACGGCCACCACGTTTGCCGCGTTCGCCGCGGGCTTCGTGCATTGCGGCCAGTTCGGCTTGCGAGAGGCCGCCCGACTGGTCGGTATCGGCCTTGGCGAAATGCTCGGCCATGCGGGCGCTGCGATCACCGCCGCGAGTGCCGCGACGGTCCGCGCGATCGCCGCGTTCGGGCCGGTTCGCCTTGCGGGCTTCATGCGCAGCCTTCATTTCGGCTGCGGTCAGTTCGCCATTACCATCGGTGTCGGCCTGGGCGAACATTTCGGCGCCCACTGCCGCACGGTCGTTGGCATTGAGCACACCATCGCCATTGGCATCCATACGGGCGAAGCGCTGAGCGCTGGTGGCCTGCATTTCGGCCAGCGTGATGCGGCCATCGCTATCGGTGTCGGGATTTTCCCCGCCACGGTGCTGCGCGATTGCAGCAGTGCCGGTCAGCGCCAGCACGGCAGCGGAGAGAGTGAGGAAGGTCTTGTTCATGGGTTATCTCCAAAAGTGGAGAGCTGCGACGGACCAGGGGTCTGAGGGGAGGGACGTATTCGCCCGCCGCAGCTCGTATCCCCGTTTCTAGGCCTGCAATGTCGCAGCAATATCCCGAACATGGCCTGAATTGTAACGGATTGCATCGGCGCGGCGGACCCGTTCATCGCGCTGCAAGTCAGCGGGGCCGGTGCCGGGTGCCCTCGCCCGCGGTGATGAATATCGCGGTGGCTTCGCTATCGATATCGGCAATATGCCATACGCCCGCGGGGTTGATGGCATATTCCCCCGCCGCGAGTGAGGTGGTTTCGCGCCGCCCGTCCGGGAATTCCTGCGTCACCACCATCGTGCCCGCGGTGCAGATCACCACCTCTTCGCCCAGCGGATGCATTTCCCAGCTGGCCCAGCTTTCGGTAAAGTGGTGCTGGCTGACCAGCCGCCCCTCGCGCCCGTCGGCCCCGTGCCGCTCGCCATAGGCTTCGTACCATTCGAGCCCGTCGAAGGGCGGCTGCGGCACCGCCGTCGCGCCCAGGCCCAGATGGATGAAACTGTCGGCGAGACGGTGCGACCGGGCCATGTCAGGCCACCTTGTCCATCAGGAAGGCGTTGAGCTTGTTACCATCGGGATCGCGGAAATAGGCCGCATAGAAGACCATGCCGTTGGCGTCGGGTTCGCCGCGCGGGCCCGGTTCACCCTCGCTGGTGCCGCCGTTGGCCAGCGCGATGTCGTACAGCCGCTGCACCTGATCGCGGTCCTGCGCCTGCAGGGCCACCATGGTGCCATTGCCGACGGTTGCCGCTTCGCCATCGAACGGCTTGGTCGCAGCGATACCCGCCGCGCCGTCCATATTGCCCCAGGCGATGAAGCTGTCGAAATCCATCATCCGCCCCACGCCCAGTTCGGCCGCGATGGGATCGTAGAACCGAGCCGCCCGCTCGAGATCGTTGGTCCCCAGTGTCACATATCCGATCATCTGCATTCTCCTTGTCGAAAACGACTCGCGACCGGCGGAACATTAGGGGAACATGATCTGGTCTACAAGGGCGCGCATTGCTCCTCGAGCCAGGCGAGATCATCGCCTTCGAGCTGCGGGGCAAGCGTCGCGTAGACCGCGGTGTGATAGTCGTTCCACCAGCCGATTTCGGCCTCGCTGAGCAGCGCGGGGTCGACCAGCGTCCGGTCGAGCGGAACCATCGTCAGCGTTTCGAAGCCGAGATACTTGCCCTCGCTATCCGCAAGGCCCGCATCGACCACCAGCACGAGGTTCTCGATCCGGATGCCGTATTCGCCGGGCTTGTAGTAACCGGGCTCGTTCGACAGGATCATCCCCTCGCGCAGCGGGGTTTCGGTGCCGGGGAAGGCGCCGCCCGGCTTGCTGATCCGCTGCGGGCCCTCGTGGACCGACAGGAAGCTGCCGACGCCATGCCCGGTGCCGTGGCCGTAATCGACCCCGCCGTTCCACAAATGCATCCGGGCCAGCGCGTCGAGCGCGCCGCCAGTGGTGCGATCGGGGAATTTCTGCATGTCGAGCTGGATATGGCCTTTGAGCACGCGCGTGTTGCGCTCGATCATCTCGGCGCTGGGCTCGCCCGGGCCGATCCACACGGTGCGGGTGATGTCGGTGGTGCCGTCGAGATACTGGCCGCCCGAATCGACGAGGTAGATCGACGACGGCGGGATCGGGATATTGCTGTCTTCATCGACCTTGTAATGCGGCAGCGCGGCATGGCCCGCCGCAGCACTGATCGTATCGAAGCTCGCATCCTTGAGCAGGCCGCCCGCTTCGCGGAATTCGCGCAGCTTGGCCGCCGCGGCCAGCTCGTCGACGCCGCCCTTGGGCGCTTCGATGCCGAGCCAGCGCAGGAACCGCGCCACGGCGGCACCATCGCGCGACTGGGCATCGCGGTGGCCCTGCTGTTCGGCTGGGTTCTTGATCGCCTTGGGCAGTACGGTCGGATCGTCGGTGCGCACCACGCTGGCGCCGCCCTGTTCCAGCGCGTGGAAGATGCCCGCCACCGCATGGTTCGGATCGACCGCGACCCGCTTGCCGTCCAGCGCCTCGAGCGCGGGTACGAATTCCGCGCGGTCGCGCACCGTCACCGCATTGCCGAGATGCTGGGTGAGTTCGGGCGTGACCTTGTCGGGCGCGATGAACAGTTCGGCAGTGCCATCGGCATGCGCCAGGACATAGGACAGCGCGACCGGAGTGTTGTCGACATCGCTGCCGCGCATGTTCAGCAGCCAGGCGACCGAATCGAGCGCGCTGACGACAGTCGCGTCATAGCCTTCCTGCTTGAGCCAGTCGGCCACTTCGGAACGCTTGTCGGCGCTCGACCGCCCGGCATGCTCGTCGCCATGCGGCACCGCTGCGGCCAGCGAGGCCTGCGGACGGTCGTCCCAGATCGCATCGATCGGATTGCCGTCCACCGGGACCAGTTCGATGCCCTTGCGTGCGAACGCGGCTTCGGCCTCCTCGGCCCAGCCGATCCCGTGTAGCCATGCGTCATAGCCGATCTTCGCCCCCTCGGGCGCGTACTCGGCGATCCATTTGGCGGGCGATGTGGCCGGCACATCCTCGTAATCGTACAGCGCCCCGCTGACCTGCTCGCGCACCTGGACAGTATAGCGCCCGTCGGTGAACATCGCTGCGCGGTCCTGCAGCACGGCGGCACTTCCGGCGCTGCCGCCGAAACCGGTCAGCCAGTTGAGCCGCTGGGCATAGGAGCCGACATATTCGCTCATGTGCTCGTCCGAGATGGGAATGACGAAGCCGTCGAGGCCGCGGCGGGCCAGTTCCTTGCGCAATCCGTCGAGACGGGCTTCATGGGTCTGCATCAGCATCGAGAAATCCTTTCCTTCGCGCCGGTCGCGCTGGGGAGCGACTCGGTGCTTGCGGCGCGTGGCGCAGCCGCATAATCACTCCCCCGTCATAGTCATCCGCGGCGCTCCTTTCCAGTTTTGCGCCGCCCGGGGGAGGACCACCTATGCCTATCATGCGATACGCCGCGTTCCTATCTGCCGCATCGCTGGCGCTCAGCGCGCCGCTCCACGCCCAGAACTCCGAAGGGACCACAGTGCCACAGCCGACTTCGCCGCCGACTGCCGAAAAACGCGACCACAGCTATTCGCATCACGGGATCACGATTTCCGACCCCTATCACTGGCTGCGCGACCAGTCCTATCCGACGATCGACGACGAGGACGTGCTCGACCATCTGAAGGCCGAAAACGCGTGGTTCGAAGCGCGGATGAAGCCGCAGCAGCCGCTGGTCGACGAATTGTTCGCGGAGATGAAGGCGCGCATCAAGGAAGACGATTCCACCGTGCCGCAGCGCCGCGGGGATCATCTCTACTGGTCGGAGTTCGAGGAAGGCGCGGAATACCGCAAATATTACCGCAAGCCGGTTGCCGGGGGCGACGACGTCCTGATCCTCGATGAGAACGCGCTGGCCGAAGGGGTCGAATATTTCCGCCTGGGCGCGTTTTCGGTGTCGCAGAACGGGCGTTATCTTGCCTATTCGGCCGATACCAACGGCTCCGAACGCTTCACCGCGCGGATCAAGGACCTGGAAACGGGCGAACTGCTCCCCGACGAGATTCCCGGCACGCTGTCGGACCTCGTCTGGGTCAAGAACGACACGGCGCTGGTCTATGGCACTGCGGACGACAATTGGCGCGTCCACGATGCGACCATGCATGTCCTCGGAACGCCGGTCAGCGAAGACGTCGAACTCTACCGCGAAACCATGGACGAGGGTTTTCGCGTCGGCACCGGCCTGTCGGCACAGGAAGACTGGCTGATCATCTCGACCGGCGACAACGAGACCAGCGAAGTCCGGCTGGTTCCGGCAAGTGACCCGACCGCCGAACCGGTCCTCGTCAAACCGCGCAGCAAGGGGGTCGAATACGATGTCGATGTGCGCGACGGCACGGTGTGGGTCCATACCAATGACGACCACGTCAATTTCCGGCTGGCGACCGCCAAGCTCGAGACGCCGGGCGACTGGACCACGCTGATCTCCGGATCGGACGAGTTTTACCTGACCGGTTTCGAACTGTTCAAGGACTTTTATGTCACCGAAGGGCGACTGCGCGGGCTCGACCAGATCCAGCTGCGGTCCTACAAGGATGCCAATCTGGTCAAGCCGATCGCCTTTGCCGAGGCCAGCTTCAGCGCAGGGCTGAGCAACAATCCCGAATACGATCAGGACACCCTGCGGCTGGCCTACGAGAGCATGGTCACGCCCGATTCGGTCTATGACTACCACGTCGCCACGGGCGAGCTCGAACTGCTCAAGCAGCAGGAAATCCCCAGCGGTTACGACCCCGCGCTCTACACCACCGAGCGAGTCGAGATCGCCGCGCGTGACGGCACGATGGTTCCGGTCAGCATTATCATGCGCAAGGATCGGCCGAAGACCGGGCCGCTGCACCTCTATGCCTACGGCGCCTATGGCTACGCGGTGCCGCCGGGCTTCTCGACCTCGCGGCTGAGCCTGGTCGATCGCGGCTATGCCTACGCCATCGCGCATATTCGCGGCGGCGACGACTTGGGCCGCAAGTGGTACCTGCACGGCAAGCTCAACGAGCGCACCAACACCTTCAACGATTTCGTCGATGTGGCGAAGGGGCTGGTCGCCAAGGGCTATACCGAGAAGGGCCGGATCAGCATTTCGGGCGGTTCGGCGGGCGGCGAGCTGATGGGCGCGGTGGTCAACACCGATCCCGAGCTGTGGGGCGCGGTGGTGGCGCATGTGCCCTTCGTCGATGTGCTGTCGACCATGCTCGACGGAGAACTGCCGCTGACGCCGGGCGAATGGCCCGAATGGGGTAACCCGATCCTGAGCAAACAGGCCTTCGCCTACATCCTCAGCTACAGCCCCTATGACCAGGTGACGGCGCAGGACTATCCGCCGATGCTGGTGACTGCCGGTCTCAACGATCCGCGTGTGACCTATTGGGAACCCGCCAAATGGGTGGCCAAGCTGCGCGAGGTGAAGACCGGCGACAGCGAGCTGCTGCTCAAGACCAATATGGGCGCAGGGCATGGCGGCAAGTCGGGCCGTTTCCAGTCGATCTACGAAACCGCCGAGGAGGTTGCCTTCATCCTGTGGCAGATGGGCGAGGCCGAGTGATACCCAGCTTCACCCGCAGCTTCACCGCCGAGCCGCGCCACATCGACGAGATGGGGCACGTCAACAATGCGGTGTGGGTGCAGTGGATCCAGGACATGGCGACCGCGCATTGGGACGCCGCCGCGCGGCCCGAGGACCGCGAGCAATTTGTCTGGCTCGTGGTGCGTCACGAAATCGATTACCGCGGCAATATCGACCTGGGGCAGAGCGTCGAAGGCACGACCTGGATCGAGGGCGAGGCACGCGGCGCCAAGTCGCTGCGCCGCGTCGATTTTCGCGATTCTGCGGGCCGGGTGATCGTCAGCGCGGCGACCACCTGGGCCATGCTCGATCGCACTTCGGGGCGCCCCGCGCGGGTGCGCCCCGAAGTGATCGCGCCGTTCCTCTGACCTAGCGGAGCAGTTCCGCCGTCGGGCGATAGTCGTAGCCGAGTTCGGTCGCGACCGCTTCATAGGTCACTTCGCCGCGGTGGACGTTGAGCCCTTCGGCGAGATGCGGATCGGCGGCGAGCGCATCCTTCCAGCCCATCCGCGCAATGCGCAGCGCATGCGGCAGCGTCACATTGTTGAGCGCATAGGTGCTCGTGCGTGCCACCGCGCCGGGCATGTTGGCGACGCAATAATGGACGACATCGTCGATGACATAGGTCGGTTCGGCATGCGTGGTTGCGCGGCTGGTTTCGAAGCACCCGCCCTGGTCGATCGCGACATCGACCAGCACCGCACCCTTGTGCATGTCCTTGAGCATCTCGCGCGTCACCAGCTTGGGTGCCGCGGCCCCGGGGATCAGCACGGCGCCGATTACCAGATCCGCATTGGTCACTGCGTCGTAGAGATTGGCGGCGTTGGAGAAGCGCGTGCTGGCGCGCGCCTCGAAATGCGTGCCGACCTTTTCGAGCACTTCGGGATCGCGATCGAGAATGGTCACGTCGGCCCCGAGCCCGACCGCCATCTGCGCGGCATTGAAGCCGACCACGCCGCCGCCGATCACCACGACCTTGCCGGGCATCACGCCCGGGACGCCGCCAAGCAGCACGCCGCGTCCGCCATGCGCCTTCTCGAGCGCGGTGGCGCCCGCCTGCACGCTCATCCGGCCGGCGACCTGGCTCATCGGCTTGAGCAGCGGCAGCTGGCCACGCGGACCGGTAACCGTCTCATAGGCGATCGCGGTGACGCCGCTGTCGAGCAGTTCCTTCGTCTGGTCCGCATCGGGTGCCAGGTGCAGGTAAGTGTAAAGAATCTGGCCCTCGCGCAGCTTCTTGCGCTCGACCGACTGCGGTTCCTTGACCTTCACCACCATTTCGCATTCGGCGAAGATCGGATCGGGACCGTCGACGATTTTCGCCCCTGCGGCGACATATTGGTCGTCATTGGCGTCGATGCCGGCACCCGCCTGGGTCTCGATCCACACCTCGTGGCCCTGCATGACGAGCTCTTTCGCGCTCTCGGGCGTCAGGCCGACGCGGTATTCGTGGTTCTTGATTTCCTTGGGGCTGCCGATGCGCATGGGGGGACTCCTTGATTGCGCGCGTCCGTTACAACTGCAACCAAGCGGCGGCAAGCCTGTCCCCTTCTTGCAGGCCGGGCCGGGTCTAGTCGGGCATAGTGCCCGCAGCCGTCGACCAGGCGGCGGTCACGGTATTCCCTGCTCCCGAAGCACGGGTGTCGATATAGCGCGCGTCCGCGCCGAGCGCCTGCGTCACCGCCGCGAGCGCACTTTCGCTGCCGCTCAAGGTGATCCGCAGACCGGTGCGCCGCGCAGCCCAGCCGATCAGCGCGACGCGTGAGGTATTCGCGTCATCGAGACCCTCTTCACCGACGGTAACCTCGGGCAGGGCGACAAGGGGCGGGCGCAAATCGACCGTCCAGCCCGGAGTCGTGCGCTCGAGCCGCTGCTCCAGCTGTCGGTAGCCGGAGAGGGTGAGACCTGCGAGCGGTTGTGCGGTCGCCTGAACCGTCTGGTTCTCGCGGTCGAGCATCACATCCTTGCGCGCGACTCCGGCGATCAGAGCGACGCTTTGCCCCAGTGTCGCGATCTGGCGCTCGCTCGCCTCGGCCGCCTCGCGCACGCGCGCCTGCGCCAATGCGGCCTGCTCGGCGGCGCCCGGATCGGTACCGACCTGGAACTGGTCGATCGTCACCACCACCGGCCGTCCCAGCCGCTCGGACAGCCGCTCGGCCACCTCGCTGTCGGCGCCGGGATTGAACTCGGGAGTGAAGACGCTGGCGGCGATGGTTACGGGTTCGGCCGCCCAATTGACGATCGGCTGTTCGACCCGCGCGCGTCCGGTGAAGGCCTCGGCGACCTCCTGGTTGACGATTCGCTGGCCGTTGGCCTCCCAGGCAATCGTTCTCAGCGAGAAGCCGAGCGGCACCGCCAGCGAGACGAACACCGCCACCATCACCATCGACTGCAACCGGGTCTGGCGGTGCGTCATGTCCGACTGGAAGCCGTAGAGCCGCGCCATCAGCGCAGCGGTCAGGCCGATCGTCACGAGGTTGGTGATGAACAGGCCCAGCGCGCCGCCGAAGACCGTCCAATTGAAGGTGGCGAGGCCGAAGCCTACCACCGCCAGCGGCGGCATCAGGGCGGTGGCGATCGCCACGCCCACGATCGTGCCTTCGCGCCCGCGGATCACGGCATAGGATCCGGCCAGCGCCGAAAACAGCGCGACCAGCAAGTCGAACAGATTAGGCCGCGTGCGTGCGGCAATTTCCTCGGTCACCGTCTGCAGCGGCGAGAAATAGACGATCAGCGCACAGAACAGGATTGCGAAGACCGACCCCGCCACCAGCGCCTTGCCGCAGCGCCGCAGCCAATCGGCATCGCCCGTGGCGAGCGAGAAGCCGGTGCCGAGGATCGGGTTCATCAGCGGCGAGAGCAGCATGGCGCCGATGACCACTGCAGGCGACGACAGCAGCAGGCCGAGGATCGCGATGCCCGCGCTCATCGCGGTCATGAAGATATAGCGACTGGTGAGCAGCGATTCGCCGCGCACGCGTTCGATCGTGGCGACATGGTCGAGATCGGCGATCACCCCGTCGCGCCACCACATGCGCACTTCGACCAGCGCGCGCAGTATCGTCAACCGGCTGATCGGCCGGCGGCTGGCGAAAGCTCCGGTGCGGGCCTTGTCGGTCTCGGCTGTGCTTGCGGTGTCGTCGGTCGGGCTGGTCATCGGCGCGCTATCTAGCTCGCCCATACCCGCGAGTCGCGTGGATTCTGCACACTGTGGTTCGCCCGTATGGCGGTCAGAGCGGGTTGCCGTCCTGGTCGCGGAAAATCTCGCGCCGCCCGACATGGTTGGCGGGACCCACCAGCCCTTCGCTCTCCATGCGTTCGATCCACTTGGCGGCGGTGTTGTAGCCCACGCCCATCTGGCGCTGCAGCCACGAACCCGATGCCTTCTGGTTCTCGATCACGATCTGGCAGGCCTGGCGATACTTGCGTTCTTCGGGATTGTCCGACGCGGTAAATTCGTCCTCGAAGTTGAAGCCGCCATCCTCCGGCTCCTCGGTCACGGCATCGACGTAATCGGGCTTGCCCTGCGCGCGCCAGTGGGTCGCGACGCGTTCGACTTCCTCGTCGCTGACGAAGGGGCCGTGGACGCGGATCATCGCGCCGGTATTGGGCTTGTAGAGCATGTCGCCCTTGCCCAGCAGCTGTTCGGCACCCTGCTCGCCCAGGATCGTCCGGCTGTCGATGCGGCTGGTCACCTTGAAGCTGATGCGCGTCGGCAGGTTCGCCTTGATGACGCCGGTGATGACATCGACCGAGGGACGCTGCGTGGCCATGATCAGATGGATGCCGGCGGCGCGGCTCTTCTGGGACAACCGCTGGATCAGCACTTCGATTTCCTTGCCCACGGTGACCATCAGATCGGCCAGTTCGTCGACGATCAGGACAATCAGCGGCAGCGGCTGGTAATCGAGCTGCTCTTCCTCATAGAGCTCCTCGCCGGTTTCGGGGTCGAAGCCGGTCTGTACGCGGCGGCCGAGCGGCTTGCCCTTCTCGATCGCCTTGCCGACCTTCTCGTTGAAGCCGGCGATATTGCGCGAATTGACCGACGACATCATCCGGTAGCGCCGCTCCATCTCCTCGACCGCCCATTTGAGCGCGCGCACCGATTTGTGCGGCTCGGTCACCACCGGGCTGAGCAGGTGGGGGATGTCGTCATAGCTCTTCAGCTCGAGCACCTTGGGGTCGATCAGGATCAACCGGCATTCGTCGGGCGTGAAGCGATAGAGCAGCGACAGCAGGATCGCGTTCAATCCGACCGACTTGCCCGAACCGGTGGTGCCCGCGACCAGCAGATGCGGCATGGCGGCCAGATCGGCGACGATCGGTTCGCCCGCGATATCCTTGCCGAGGATCATCGGCAGGCTGCCCTGATGGTCGACGAATGCGGCCGAATTGGCGAGCTGCTTGTAGCTGACCATCTGGCGGTCGGCATTGGGCAATTCGATGCCGATGACCGTCTTGCCCGGGATCGGCGACACGCGCGCGCTGATCGCCGACATGTTGCGCGCGATGTCTTCAGCCAGCCCCACCACGCGGCTGGCCTTGATGCCCGGCGCGGGTTCGAGCTCGTACATGGTGACCACCGGCCCCGCGCGGACCGCGGTGATCTCCCCCTTGACGTTGAAATCGTCGAGCACGTTTTCGAGCAGCCGCGCATTGCGTTCGAGCGCCATCTTGTCGAGCTTGGGCGCGGTATGATCGGGGGCATCGTCGAGCAGGTCGTGGCTGGGCAGCTGGTAATTGGCGAACATGTCGCGCTGCTTGGCCTTGGCCGGCCTGGGCTGAACCGGGGTCGGCGCAGGATCGGCGATTTCGGGTGCGCGCCGCGGCTCGTTCATCGGCACCGGCTCCGCCTTGTCGTCCTCGGACGATTTGGCCGCGCGCTTCTGCTTCTTCGGGGCGAGCGGCAGGTCGAGCTCGGGCAGCTGCGCCTTGCGTTTGACGAAGTCGGGCAGGGTGAGGAATTGCGCCCAGTCGATCGCGAAGACGCGGGTGACCAGCGCGATGCCGCCGCCCAGCGCGATCAGGGCGAGGACCAGCACGATCCAGCCGGAGAATGCGCCGCCGAAGCGCTCCGCCACCGCCTCGATTCCCAGTCCGCCGAGCTGGCCGAACAACCCGCCGACACCTGCCGGCAGGCTGCCGGTGGCGGGATCGAAAACCAGTGCCAGCACCGTGTCGAGCAGCGCGATCGCGGCGAGCAGCTTGGCGACAGGGCGCCACCAGCGGCCGGGCGTTTCCTCCTCGTCCTCGCGCTCGACCCCGGTCCACAGCCGCCGCGCGGAGATATAGAACAGCGGGAGCAGCAGCACTGCGGGCAGGCCGAGGAAATTGAGCGCGCGTTCGCTTGCCCAGGCCCCGCTGGCGCCCATCCAGTTGCGGATGTCCGCCCCGCTGGCCGCGGTCGAGGGGCTGGGATCGGTCTGGGTGTAGCTCGCCAGCGCCAGCGTCAGGAAAACGAGCAGCGCGAACAGCACTCCGGCGCCCGCCATATGCGTGGCACGGCGGAAGGAGCGGCGAAATGCCGCGCGCCAATCGGGTGCTGCGCCTGCGCGCGAAGCCATGTGGGGTCCCCTGATCCGTTGAGAGCGCGCAGTATGAATCCTCGGGGACTCCGCCGTCAAGCGGCCTTCGTCGAACCGAGTCCGTCGATCGCGCCCCAGCGTGGCCAGTCGAGTTCGCGCGCGCGTTCGTGGGTCATGCCGCCCAGCGCGATGACGGGGACGGGTGACCGGTCCGCCAATGCATGAAACCCGGCCGCGCCCAGCGTGGCGGCGCTGAGGTGCGAGGCGGTGGGGAAGACCGGCGAGAGGAAGATGCCGTCGGCTTGCGCCGCCACGGCGGCCAGCATTTCCCGCTCGTCATGCGCGGTGGCAAGCCGCAGGCCGCGGCCGAGCCTGTCGGGGGTGCCGTAATGGCCGTCCGCGCCCCACTCCTCCGGATCCGCGAGCACGACCGTATGCCCGTATGCCCGCGCCACGGCAGCAAGGGTATCATATCGCGCGCGCCGTGCGGCGGGGTCCTGGTGGTAGTGGCGAAAGACGAAGCCCGAACCTTGCGGGAGCGCCGCGAGCACTTCCTCCAGCCGCGCGTCATTGCGGGCATCGCTTAGCAACCAGATCAGCGGGAGGGACTGTTTATCGCACATATTGTCGCTATAGCGCGGCGCGATGGAAAAGGCAGAGACCCCGCTTCAACACGTCCAGGCCACTATCGCGCAGGCCTGCCAGATCGCCCGCCGCGAGCCGGGCGAGGTGACGCTGATCGCGGTCAGCAAGATGCACCCGCCGGCAGCGATCGAACCGCTGCTGCGTGAAGGCCAGCGTCATTTTGGCGAGAACCGCGTGCAGGAAGCGCAGGGCAAGTGGCCCGCGCTGCGCGAGGCGCATCCCGCGGTCCAGTTGCACCTGATCGGCCAGTTGCAGTCGAACAAGGCCGACGATGCCGTCGCGCTGTTCGATGTCATCCACTCGCTCGACCGGCCCAGCCTCGTCAAGGCGCTGGGCAAGGCGATGGACAAGGCGGGCAAGCGCGTGCCCTGCTTCGTGCAGGTCGATCTGGGCGAGGAACAGCAAAAGGGCGGCTGCCCGCTGGCGGACCTGCCCGCGCTGCTCGACCAGGCGCGCTCGGCCGATATCCCGATCGCGGGGCTGATGTGCCTGCCGCCCGTCGATATCGAGCCCGCGCCGTTCTTCGCCCTCCTCGACAAGCTCGCGCGCGACCACGGCCTTGAAGGCCGCAGCATGGGCATGAGCGGGGACTACGAAACCGCGATCAAGCTGGGCGCAACGCATGTGCGTGTGGGCACCGCGCTGTTCGGCGCGCGTCCCCCGCAGGACTGACGGGCCAGCCGGGTACGGCCTGCCCCGTCACGCGTTTTCGAGGCGGTCCTGCGTGGCATCGCTGGCGGCTTCCATCAGCCGCGCTTCGATACGGTTCATCCGCTCGCCCGGTTCCAGCTTCCCGCCCGTAAGGTCGGTCACGTAGAAGGTGTCCGCCGCGCGTTCGCCGTAATTGGTGATATGCGCCGAATGCACCACCAGCCGGCTTTCGAACAGTGCGCGCGCCAGGCGGTTGAGCAGCGCCGAGCGGTCGCGCGCATTGACTTCGATGACGGTGAACTTGTTCGACGCCTTGTTGTCGAACAGGACGCGCGGGGCGACGTCGAAGGCGCGCGCGCGGCTATGCGGCAATGGGCGCTGCGCGAGGCGCGGGGCAAGATCGACCCGGTGCGCCAGCGCATCGGCAATGCTTTTCTTCAGCCGGTCGAGCTGTCCCGCTTCGGCGAAGGGCTCGCCATGCGGGTCCTGGACGAGGAAATTGTCCAGCGCCCAGCCCATCCGCGTAGTGTGGATGCGCGCATCGATGATGTTTCCGCCAGCCAGGTGGATGCCGCCCGCAATGCGATAGAACAGACCCGGATGGTCGGCGGCGATCACCGTGACGAGCGTGGCCCCGCGCGCCTCGTAATATTCGCAATGGATCGACAGTTCGTGCTCCGCCGCGCGCGCCGCGGCATAATGCACCAGGTTGAGCGCGATGATATCGGTCGGCTCGGCGATCCAATAGGCATCGCCCACAGTCTCGGCGAGATCCTCGACCAGACCCGAGCGCTCGCCGAGCAAATCGACCACCTCGGCCTGCTTGTGCGCGACCTTCTGGTCGCGGCCGTGACGCATATGGCCGAGGCGCAGGCGTTCGCTGGAGACGTCGTACAGCTCGCCCAGCAATTGCCCCTTCCAGCTGTTCCACGTGCCGGGCCCGACCGCGCGGATATCGACTGCAGTGAGGATGGCGAGATGGCGCAGCCGTTCGTGGCTCTGCACATGCCCGACGAAATCCTCGATCGTCTTGGGATCGGTCAGGTCGCGTTTTTGCGCGGTGTGGCTCATCAGCAAATGGTTGCGCACCAGCCACGCGACCATCTCGGTCTCGCTTTCGGTGAGACCGAAGCGCGGGCACAGGTCCTCGGCTACTTCGGCGCCGAGCACCGAATGGTCGCCCCCGCGGCCCTTGGCGATATCGTGCAGCAGTGCGGCGACATAGGCGGTGCGGCGCGATCCCACCTTGTGGATCAGCCGCGTCGCGCGCGGATGGTCGCCCGCCAGTTCGCCCTTCTCGATCTGGTTGAGCAGCCCGATCGCGCGGATGGTGTGCTCGTCCACCGTATAATGGTGGTACATGTCGAACTGCATCTGTGCGTTGACCTTGCCGAAATCGGGCACGAATTTCCCGAAGACGTTGGCCTCGTTCATCCAGCGCAAGACCATTTCGGGATCGTTACGGCCGCACAGCAGGTCGAGGAACAGCGCATTGGCGCGGGCATCCTCGCGAATCTTGTGGTCGATCAGCCCGCTGTCGCGATTGGCCTGGCGCATGGTTTCGGGGTGGATTTCGAGCTCTTCGGCCTCGGCCACCTGGAAAATTTCGATCAGCCGCACGGGATCCTGTTTGAACCATTCGTCCGTCGGGGCAGCGATCTTTCCGCCATAGACCCGGTATCCCTTGAGGATACGCGCCTTCTGCTTCCACCCGGCGAAGAACCCGCGCCGCGCGGTTTTGGCCTCGAACTGCTCATCGATATGCGCGAGGAAAATGCCGGTCAGCGAGCCGACCCGCTTCGCCTGCAGGAAATAGAATTGCATGAAGCGTTCGACCGAGCTCTTGCCCGGCCGCTCGGCGAAATTCATCCGTTCGGCAATGCGGCGCTGGAGGTCGAAGGTCAGCCGGTCCTCGGCGCGCCCGGTCAGCACATGCATATGGCTGCGCACTGCGAGCAGGAAGTTTTCCGCGCGGCGGAAGCTGCGGTATTCGGCCGGTGTGAACAGGCCGACATCGACCAGTTCGGCGGCGGCGCGGACGCGGTGGATGAACTTGCCGATCCAGTAGAGCGTATGCAGGTCGCGCAGGCCCCCCTTACCATCCTTCACATTGGGTTCGACGACATAGCGGCTGTCGCCCATGCGCTTGTGGCGCGCATTGCGCTCGGCCAGTTTCTCGGTGACGAAGGCGCGTTCGTTGCCGCGCACGACTTCGGCGGTGAAGCGGCGCGAGCCCTCGTCGTAAAGCTCCTGGTCGCCCCAGACATAGCGCCCTTCGAGCAGCGCGGTGCGGATGGTCAGGTCGTTCTTCGACAGCCGCATCGCCTCGTCGAGCGTGCGCGTCGAATGGCCGACCTTCAGCCCGAGATCCCACATCGGGTAGAGCATTGCCTCGACCACCTGCTCGCACCAGGCGGTTTTCTTGCCGCCGACGAGGAAGGCGATGTCGACATCCGAATGCGGCGACATTTCCGCGCGGCCATAGCCGCCCACCGCCATCACCGCGAGCCGTTCGGCCTGCGAGCGATTGGCGCTGGAATAGAGATGGGTGGTTGCGTGATCATGGATCACCCGGATCAGCTGGTCGATCAGGAAGGCGAACCCGCCCGCATTCTCGTGCCCCGCCGAAGGCTTTTCCTCGAGCCGCCGCTCGAGCTCGGCGCGGCCCTGGTCGAGTGCGGCCTTGAGCAGCGCCACCACATGCGGGCGGGCCTTGTCGCCGTGCTCCCCGACCAGCGCCTCGATCCCGGAGGCAAGCTGCCGCCGGTCGATGATGGCACGCTGGCGGGGGACACGGGTCACGCTCAAGCGGCCAGGTGCTCCTTGGCGTAGGTCGCCTTGACGGTGCGCTTGTCGACCTTCTGCGTGCCGAGGCGGGGAAGCTGTTCCTCGCTCTGCCACATCACCGAGGGGACCTTGAAGGCGGCGATATGTTCGCGCAGGAATTCCTGCAGTTCCTCGACCGACAGGCTCTGCCCCGGATGCGGGTAATAAACCGCCGCCGGAATTTCGCCGAAGCGTTCGTCGGGCAGGCCGAAGACCGAGCATTCGGCGACCTTGGGATGCGCGTAGATCGCTTCCTCCACCTCGATGCAGCTGATGTTCTCGCCGCCGCGGATGATGATGTCCTTCTTGCGGTCGACGATGAAGAGGTAATTGTCCTCGTCGAGATAGCCGAGATCGCCGGTGCGGAAATAGGCATCGTCCGAATAGGCCGCCTTGGTTGCGTTCTCGTTCTTCCAATAGCCGAGGAAGTTGCACACCGAGCGGATCGAAACCTCGCCGATCTTGCCCTGCTCGAGCGGTTTCCCGTCATCGTCGAGAATGGCCATGTCGACCAGCGGCCGCGAGGGCATGCCGGTGCTGTTGGGCTTGGCGAGATAGTTCTCGTTGAGATTGCCCGCCCCGACGCCATTGGTTTCGGTCAGGCCATAGCCGAGCGCGGGGAAGCCGTCCTTGAACGCATCCTTGATCTTCTTGACGTGTTCGATCGGGCGCGCCGCGCCGCCACCGGCGAAGGTCTTGCACTGCGACAGATCGTATTTCTCGCGCTCGGGATGGACTGCGATCTCATAGCTCATCAGCGGAACGCCGACGAAATAGGTGATCTGTTCCTTCTCGAGCAGTTCGAGCGCGTTGGTCGCGTCCCACTTGGGCATCAGCACCAGCTTGCGCCCCATGGCGAAGCTTTGCAGCATGAGCGGCACCTCGCCGGTCACATGGAACAGCGGCACCGCCACCAGCGCGCTCGGCTGGACGGTCGGCGCGGCGTCGTTCTCGGTCAGCAGCTGGAGCATCATCGCCGTCTGGCAGACGTAGTTCATCGTGCCCGACACGACGCCGAGATGATCCGAGTAGGCGCCCTTGGGATGGCCGGTCGAGCCCGAGGTATAGAGGATGGTGGCAAGATCGTCGGGACCGAGCTGGCCGAGCATGGCCATCGCGGTATTCCCAGCCGCCCAGATGGGGGCGAGCCCCTCGGCCGGAACGCCGTGGCCGAACACGACGACCTTGGCGCCATGTTTGACCCCATCGAGCCGTTCGGCGCGCTGTGCGTCGGCGAGCACCAGCTTGCACTCGCACAGGTCGATTCCGTAGGCCAGTTCCTCGCCGGTCCACCAGCCGTTGAGCAGCGTGGCGCAGCCGCCCGCCATCAGGATACCCATATAGGCGATGATCCAGTTGGCCGAATTGCGCGCGGCAATGCCGACCCGGTCGCCCTTGGCGATCCCGTGCTCGGTCGCAAGGCTGTGCGCGACATGCGAGGCCGCGCCCCACACTTCGCCGAAGGTCAGCCGCATTTCGCCATCGACGATGAACAGCTCGTCCTTCTTCTCGTTGCAGAAATGCGCGAAATAATGCGCCACGCTGGGCGGCGCATTCTTGAACGCGGGCATGGTGACGCCGCGGCGGGTGACTTCGGTCAGCTCGAACATCTGGCCGGGTTCGGTCACTGCCCTGGTGATCCGGTCGATATCCTTGTCGAGTTGTGTCGGCATGGGTTGTTTCGTGTCCTCTCCAAATCGGCACGCGGCCTCGTGCTCGAGGCTCGCGCATGAACTGCGGCTCGACGCAGGCTTTCCCCAAATCCCCTGCTATGCCAAAAGCCGCCCCCGATGGGTCGCCGGACGCGGCCTTGGGCACACCTCTAAGGGGATAACCACTTGCTGTCACTACTGGCTGCATCGGGCGCGGCAGAGCCGATCTACTGGGAGAATCTGGGGCTGCGGCCCTATCTCTTCGAGATCGGCGGCTTCCAGCTGCGCTTCTACTCGCTCGCCTACCTGCTGGGCATCCTGCTGGGCTATTGGCACCTGTCGAAGATGATCAAGGCCCCCGGCGCGCCGATGGCGCAGCGCCATGCGGACGATCTGTTCTTCTATTGCACGCTCGGGGTCATCCTCGGCGGGCGACTCGGCTATGCGGCCTTCTACAAGCCCGAACTGTTCGCCAGCGCCGATGTGTTCAAGCTGTGGGAAGGCGGGATGAGCTTCCACGGCGGGGTCATCGGCGTATTGATCGCGATCACCTGGGTCGCCTGGCGCGGCGGTCTCAACTGGCTGCGCATCACCGATTACATCGCGGTCAATGTCCCGCTCGCCTATATGCTCGGGCGTCTGGCGAATTTCGTCAATGGCGAGCTTTACGGACGCCCGGTGGAAGGCGGCTTCCCGCTGGCGATGATCTTTCCGACCGATCCGGACCAGCTGCCGCGCCATCCCAGCCAGCTCTACCAGGCCGGCTTCGAAGGCCTGCTGCTCGGGTTGCTGCTGCTGGCCATGTTCTGGAAGACGCCAGCGCGCTATCGCCCGGGTCTCCTCGTCGGCATCTTCACCATCGGCATGGGGCTGGGCCGGTTCCTGATGGAGTTCTTCCGTGAACCCGATGCGCATCTGGCGCATGTGGTGGTCGAAACCGGCCTGTCGCGCGGCCAGTGGCTGAGCCTGCCGATGATCGGCGTCGGACTGGCAGTGCTCGTCTATGCGCTGCTGCGCCCCGCAATCGGCAGTGCCAAGGCATCCCCGTCGACGCAGGCATGACCGAACCGGGCGAGCCCGCGCTGGCGGCGGTCTTCCGCCGCCTGATCGCCCAGCACGGGCCAATGCCTGTGGCGCGCTATATGGGTGAGAGCAATGCGCGCTATTACACCAGCCGCGACCCGCTCGGCGCGGCGGGCGATTTTACCACCGCGCCCGAGATCAGCCAGATGTTCGGCGAAATGGCGGGGCTGTGGCTGGCGGATATCTGGGCGCGGGCGGGACGTCCGGCGGATGCGATCTATGTCGAGCTCGGGCCGGGCCGCGGGACGCTGGCGAAGGATGCGCTGCGCGCGATGGCCAGCCAGGGGCTGCGCCCCGACGTGCACCTCGTCGAAGGGTCCGAAGCGCTGCGCGCGGTGCAGGGTACCGCGCTCGCCGGCGCGCAGTTCCACGATTCGCTCGACAGCCTGCCCGACGATCGCCCGATCCTGCTGCTCGCCAATGAATTTCTCGACGCGCTGCCGGTCCGCCAGCTGGTAATGACCGCAAAGGGGTGGCGCGAGCGCATGGTGGGGCTGGAGGAGGATCGCTTCGCCTTCGTCGCCGGACCCAGCCCGATGGACGAGGTCGTGCCCGAGGCGCACCGCGCCGCAGCTGCCGGAACCGTGATCGAAACCTGCCCTGCCGCCGCCGTGCTGGTCCAATCGCTCGCGCAGCGGCTCGATGTGCAGGGCGGCGCGGCGCTGTTCATCGATTATGGCCATGTGGCCCCGCGTCATGGCTCGACGCTGCAGGCGGTGCAGGCGCATCAGAAAGTCGATGTGTTCGCCGCGCCCGGCGAGATGGATCTCACCGCGCATGTCGATTTTGCCACGCTCGACACGATTGCGCGGCGCGAAGGCGTGGCGAGCTCGCTGACCACGCAGGGTGCCTGGCTCTCCGCGATGGGAATCGGCTTGCGCGCGCAGGGGCTGGCGACTGCCGCGCCCGAGCGTTCGCGAGAGATCAAGGCCGCGCACGACCGGCTGGTTCAGCCGCAGGCCATGGGCGAATTGTTCAAATGCATGGCCCTGTCTGCCCGCGACTGGCCGCGCGGGGCGGGCTTTCCCGAAGGCCAGCGGAGGACGCCGCCATCGTGAAACACTTGCTTGCCTGTGCCGCGATGGCGCTGATCGCCACGCCGCTGGCCGCCGCCGAACCGATCGAAGGCCGCTGGGTGACGGCAGAAAAGGACGCCATCGTGCAGATAAGCGATTGCGGGCGCAGTATCTGCGGGCGGATCGCCAAATTCCTCGTCACGCCGCCGCAGGGCGCCGACCAGCGCGACGTCAATAACCGCGATGCTGCCAAGCGCAGCCGCAAGCTGCTCGGCATGGCGATCCTCACCGGCTTCACCGAAGACGAGAATTCGTGGCGCGGCGAGATCTACGATCCGAACAACGGCAAGACCTATCGTTCGATAGTGCGTCGCCGCGGTCCTGACCGGCTCGAGGTCAAGGGCTGCATCGGCCCCTTCTGCCAGACGCAGGTCTGGCAGCGCGCACGCTAGCCTACCCGCCGATCCGTTCGGCGAGGCGGCGCGCGGCCTCCCCGAACGACAGCTTGTCTTCGTCGCGATCGACCGAATAATTGGCTTCGCGCATTGCTTCCACGCTGATCGCGCCGACCAGTGGTTCCAGCGCGGCGACAAGTGCGTCGTCCGCCCCTGTCTGGGGTGCAAGGAGGATGATCGCGTCGTAATTGGGGAAGGCGCCTTCCGGATCGTCGAGGATCACGAGGTCATCCGCCGCGATCCGTCCGTCGGAGGTGTAGGCACCGATCACATCGGCTTCGCCCGAGGTCAGCGCATTGTACATGAAGGTGGGCGAGAAATTGCGCCGCGCGGCGAAGCGCAGGCCATAGGCCTCGCGCACCGCGATCCATTCGGGCCGTTCGAAGAATTCGGGATCGCCGCCGATGGTCATGCCCTGCGCGCGTCCCGCCAGATCGCCGATACTGGCAAAGCCGCCGGCCTCGGCCGCCGCGCGCGGCATGGCGAGGCCGTAGGCGTTTTCGAACCCCAGCCTCCCCAGCACATGCGTGCCGCTGGTGCGGGTTTCCCACGCGGCAATTTCGGCAAGCATGGTTTCGCGGTCGGGATTGTCGCTGCGTTCCATCTGGTTGGTCCAGATGGTGCCGGTGTAATCGACCAGCACGTCGATCGCGCCGGTCGATACCGCCTGGTGCGCGACCGCCGAACCCAGCCCGTCACGGTATTCGACCGAGAAGCCCTCCGCCTGGAGCCGTTGCCCGATCAGGCGGGCGAGGATGTATTGCTCGGAAAAGCCCTTGGCCCCGATGACGATGCGGTCGCCCCCCCGGTCGCCGAACTGGACGGTAAGCGCGCCAAGAATGCCCAGCAGGACCGCCGCCAGCCCGCCGAACGTCAGGATCCGTCGGCGCGCGGCGAGCCCTTTCTCGATCAGGCCCAGCAGCGCATCGGCGACGAGCGCCAGCCCGGCGCTGGCAATGCACCCCGCCAGCACCAGCACCCAGTTCTGCGTCTGCAGTCCGGCGAAGATCGGGTCGCCCAGGCTCGGCTGTCCGATGGTGGTGGCCAGTGTGGCGGCACCAATGGTCCACACCGATGCGGTACGGATGCCGGCCATGATGTAAGGCGCGGTCAGCGGAGCTTCGACCAGCCGCAGGCGCTGCCAGAAATTCATGCCGACGCCGTGCGCGGCCTCGATCACGCCCGGGTCGAGATTGACCTGCGCGGTCACCGCATTGCGCAGGATCGGCAGCAGCGCATACAGCGCCAGCGCCAGCAGTGCCGGCAGGAAACCCAGCGTGGGCAGGCCCTCGCCGAACACCGCGCGCAGCGACAGCAATATGGGGAAGAACAGCGCGAGCAGCGCCAGCGCGGGGATCGTCTGCACCAGGCTGGCAAAGCCCAGCGTGGCGCGCGCCACGCCCGGCGAGCGGCTGGCCCAGATCGCCAACGGCAGGGCCACGGCGATTCCCAGCCCAATCGCGGCAGCGGAAAGCAGCACATGCGCGGCAAGCTTGTCGCCCAGCCCGAGCAGCGTGGTCCAGATTTCGCTCATCTTGCCAGCTCCGCCAGCCGGTCGGCCTGCGCGCGCGGAACCGCGACGAGGCCTTGGGCGATCTCGCCGCCGGCCCCGGCAAGCAGCGAATGCGGGGTTTCATCGGCCACGACCGTCCCCGCATCCATCACCAGCACGCGGTCCGCGAGCAGCAGGGCTTCGGCCATGTCATGCGTCACCATCACGGTGGTCAGGCCGAATTCGGCATGCAGCGTGCGGACCCGGTCGCCCAGCGCGTCGCGCGTAATCGGATCGAGCGCGCCGAAGGGTTCGTCCATCAGCAGCAGCTGCGGCTCGTTCGCAAGTGCGCGCGCCACGCCGACCCGCTGGCGTTGCCCACCCGACAATTCGTCGGGCAGCCGGGCGGCCATGTCGGGCCCGAGATCGACCAGTTCGAGCAATTCGCCGATCCGCTCTTCGGCAAGCCGCTCGCCGACGAGGCGCGGCCCGATGGCGATATTCTCGCCCACGGTCATATGCGGGAACAGCCCGACCGACTGGAAGACATAGCCGATCTTGTGACGCAGCGCGGCCAGCGGCAGGCTTTCGACATTGTCGTCTTCGAACCGCACCTGGCCCGATGTCGGCTCGACCAGCCGGTTGACGGTCTTGAGCAGCGTCGATTTGCCCGAGCCCGAGGCGCCGACCAGCGCGACGAATTCGCCCTGCGGGATCGTGAGCGAGACGCCCGCAACCGCTTCGGTCGCCTCGTAGCTCTTCCTGAGGTCGCGGAATTCGAGCAGCGGGGCGGGCATATCGGTCACGCGGGCGCGTCGTCCGCGTTTGCGTCTACGCCCGCGTCTGAACCTGCATCTGCGGGAGGCCGGTAATCGACGCGTTCGAGCTCGATCGAGACCCCGGCGTCATTCGCCGCCTTCATCTTCCCGCCGGACATCCGGCCGGGCTCCCAGCACCGCTCGATCCCGCTGTCGGGTGCAGGCATGAAACACAGGCGCTTGTCGCGCTCGACCACGCTATAGGTCCAGCTGCCGGTCTGCCACGGATCGCCGTTGCGCAGGTCGCGATAGGTCCCGTCGGCATCGAGATAGGTGGTGTAGCGCGCTCCGTCTGCGGCCACCGCGCGCCAGGCGGTCGCGACGAAGACTTCGGGGGCCGGTTCGCCCGATGGCGATACGACCTGCTGCGGCGTAAGCGCGGCGCTGTCGCCTTCGTCACTGGCGGGGGTGCAGGCGGTGAGCGCCATTCCCAGCGCAAGGATTGTCAGACTTCGCATGGCGGGCGGGAAAGCACAGCCACGCCGAGCGTGCAAGGCGGGCGGGGGATCAGGTTTCGATCGAACTGCGCGGAAAGACGATCCGGATATCGAGTCCGTCGTCCGAAAACGTGCGCTCGAACGAACCGCCCAGCTGGCCTTCGACCGCCATTCTCAAAAGGCGCGAGCCGAAACCCTCATGCGCGCTGTCTTCGGGTGCGCTGGCGCTGCGCACGCTTTCTTCCCACAATACGCAGACCTTGCTGTCGTCCTCGCCCTCGCATTCATCTTCGACGGTGACGGTCACATGCCCGTCGACACGCGACAGCGCGCCGTATTTCGCCGAATTGGTCGCCAGCTCGTGGAAAATGAGCGCCAGCGGGGTGGCGGCACGCGCACCGACCACGATCCCCGGACCCGTCACGCTGAAGCGCTTGTCTTCCGCTGTGCCGTAAGGGGCCAGCAAATCGGCCAGTAGGCCCGAAAGCGTGCCGCCCTGGTGCCCATGACCGGGCCGCACGTAATCATGTGCTGCTCCCAGCGCGCGGATGGTGTCGTTCAGCTCGGTGGCAAACTCGGCGATTTCGGGTTTCCCGCGCGACCGGATCGCGACCAGCCCCGACACCACGGCGAAGATGTTCTTGATCCGGTGGGACAGCTCGTTCGCGAGCAGGTCCCGCGCTTCGGACAGGCGCCGCTGGCGATCGACATCGATGACCGTGCCGAACCAGCGGTTCTGGCCCCCGCCAACCGGCGTCTGGACCGCGCGGGCGAGCATCCAGCGATAATTGCCGTCGGACAGCTTCAACCGCCATTCGAATTCGAAGGGCTTGCCGCTATCGAGCGAGGCACGGAACGCGCCCGAGGCAGTGTCCCAGTCTTCCGGGTGAATCGTCGCGCGCCAGTCCGCCAGCGTCCTGGGCTGCGCCCGGCCGGTCATTTCGTCCCATTGTGCGTTGACGTAATCGAAATTGCCCGCGGCATCGGCGGACCAGGCGATCCCCGGTACGCTGTCGATCATCCGCTGGAGGTAGCTTTCGCGGACTGCGACCGCGGCCTGCGCGGTCTCGCCCATGCGCCGCTGCGAGATGCGGCGCATGACCGCCTTGCCCAGCACACCCAGGGTCTCGCGCTGGAGCGCGGTCAGCCCGTCCGGGCGCGGCACGGTATCGATGACACAGAGCGCACCCAGCGGAGCGCCTTCGACAGACACCAGCGGATGGCCGGCATAGAAGCGGATGTGCGGTTCACCGGTCACCAACGGGTTGTCGGCGAAGCGTTCGTCCTCGCGTGCATCGGTGACCACCATCGGCTCGGTGCCGAGCATGGCATGCGCACAGAAACTGGTTGGGCGCGGCGTTTCGCGCGCGTCGATCCCGACCCGGGTCAGGAACAGCTGGCGCCCCTCCTCGACCATGGTGACCATCGCCATCGGCGTACCGCAGATCTTGGCGGCGAGATCGACGACTTCCTGCAGTTCGGGATCGTCGAGCATTGCTTCGGTGCCGTGCGCGGTCAGGATCGCGAGGCGCCGGTCCTCGTCGCAATAGGCATCCGAGGGGGGCTCTCCCTCGGGCCACAGGATGTTGTCTTTACGGTACATAGGCAGACCCAAGCGCCTAGATGCAAGCGACTATCGCGTAAAGTATTTACCAGTGACAGAGGGTAAAGCCAGCCTATTCGGTTTGCCCCGTGCTGCGCGCTCGGCTATCGGCCCGCCCGCAGCCGAATTTTCGCGAGCCCCCAAGGAGAGAGCATGCGCGCGACCCCCGATTTCGATTTCCAGCTTGGCGAAAGCGCCGAGATGATCCGCGACAGCGTGGCCCGCTTCGCCGATGAACAGATCGCCCCGCTGGCCGAGAAGATCGACCGCGAGGATTATTTCCCTCGCGCCGAGCTGTGGGAGCAGATGGGCGAGCTCGGTCTGCACGGCATCACCGTGAGCGAAGAAGATGGCGGGCTCGGTCTCGGCTATCTCGAACACGTCATCGCGGTCGAGGAAGTCAGCCGCGCCAGCGCCTCGCTGGGTCTCAGCTACGGCGCGCATTCCAACCTCTGCGTCAACCAGATCCGCCGCTGGGGCAATGCCGAGCAGAAAGCCAAGTATCTCGCTCCGCTGGTCAGCGGCGAACATGTCGGCAGCCTCGCCATGTCCGAAGTCTCGGCGGGTTCGGACGTCGTCTCGATGAAGCTGAAGGCCGAGGCGGTCGATGGCGGTTATCGCCTCAACGGCACCAAGTTCTGGATCACCAATGCGCCCTATGCCGATACGCTGGTAGTCTATGCCAAGACCGACGGCAGCGCTGGTTCGCGCGGGATCACCGCCTTCCTGATCGAGAAGGACGATGCGGGTTTCTCCATCGGCCAGAAGATCGAGAAGGTCGGCATGCGCGGGTCGCCCACCGCCGAACTGGTGTTCGACGATTGCTTCGTGCCCGAAGACCGCGTGATGGGGCCGCTCAATGGCGGCGTCGGCGTGCTGATGAGCGGGCTGGACTACGAGCGCGTGGTCCTGTCGGGCATCCAGCTGGGCATCATGCAGGCCTGTCTCGACACGGTCATTCCCTACCTGCGCGAGCGCAAGCAGTTCGGCAAACCGATCGGCAGCTTCCAGCTGATGCAGGCCAAGGTGGCGGATATGTATGTCGCGCTGCAAACCGCTCGCGCCTATACCTATGCGGTCGCCAAGGCCTGCGATGCGGACCAGACGACGCGCTTCGATGCCGCGGGCGTGATCCTCTATTCGAGCGAGAGCGCCTTCCGTGTGGCCGCCGAAAGCGTCCAGGCGCTGGGCGGCGCGGGCTACACGCTCGACTGGCCGGTCGAACGCTATATGCGCGATGCCAAACTGCTCGACATCGGCGCGGGGACCAACGAGATCAGGCGGATGCTGATCGGCCGCGAGCTCATTGGGGCGGCGGGGTGAGCGCCGACGAAGACTATGTCTATGACGAGGACAGCGGCGAATGGATGCCCGCGTCCGAGCTCGCGGCAAAGCAGGCTGCCGCGAACCGCGTCGAAGTACGCGATGCGGTGGGCAATGTGCTGTCCGACGGCGACCAGGTGACGCTGATCAAGGATCTCGACGTCAAGGGCGCGGGACAGACGCTCAAGCAGGGTACGCTGATCAAATCGATCCGCCTGACCGGCGACCCACAGGAAATCGACTGTAAATATCCCGGTATCAAGGGCCTCGTCCTGCGTGCCGAGTTTGTGAAGAAGCGCTAGGGCCAGACGAATGACCGCACCCGTTCTTACCTCGACGCTCGACCGCGAGGCGCCCGATGCGAAGGCTCGCTTCGAACACAATAAGGAGCTTGCCGAGGAACTGCGTTCGGCCGTCGCCGCAGCCGCGCTTGGCGGGTCCGAGGGCAGCCGCGAGCGGCATGTCGGGCGGGGCAAGCTGCTCCCCCGCGAGCGGGTGGAACGCCTGCTCGACCCGGGCAGCCCCTTTCTCGAAATCGGGCAACTGGCCGCGAACGGCATGTACGGCAAAGACGAAATCAACGGCGCGGGGCTGATCGCCGGGATCGGGCGCGTGTCGGGCCGCCAGGTGATGATCGTGTGCAACGATGCCACCGTGAAGGGCGGCACCTACTACCCGATGACGGTCAAGAAGCACCTGCGCGCGCAGGAGATCGCGCAGGAGAACCGCCTGCCGTGTATCTATCTCGTCGACAGCGGCGGGGCGAACCTGCCGCACCAGGCGGAGGTCTTCCCCGACCGCGACCATTTCGGGCGCATCTTCTTCAACCAGGCGAACATGTCCGCGCTGGGCATTCCGCAGATCGCCTGCGTGATGGGCAGCTGCACCGCGGGCGGGGCCTATGTCCCGGCGATGTCCGACGAGACGGTGATCGTGCGCGAACAGGGCACGATCTTCCTTGCCGGTCCGCCGCTGGTGAAGGCCGCGACGGGCGAGGAAATCAGCGCCGAGGACCTCGGCGGCGGCGATCTGCATGCGCGAAAATCGGGCGTGGTCGATCATTTGGCCGAAAATGACGAGCATGCGCTGACTATCGTGCGCGATATCGTCAGCCATCTGGGCGACAATCACGCCGCCGCACGGGCCATCACGACACAGGATCCGCGCGCGCCGAAATTCGATGCCGAGGACCTCTATGCGCTGGTGCCTGACGATGTCCGCGCGCCCTATGACGTGCACGAGGTCATCGCGCGGCTGGTCGACGGCAGCGAGTTCCACGAGTTCAAGCAGCATTACGGCAGCACGCTGGTCTGCGGTTTCGCGCATATCTGGGGCATGCCGGTCGCGATCCTCGCCAACAACGGCGTGCTGTTCTCCGAAAGCGCGCAGAAGGGCGCTCATTTCATCGAACTCGCGTGCCAGCGGCGTATCCCGCTGCTGTTCCTGCAGAACATCTCGGGCTTCATGGTCGGCGGCAAGTACGAGGCCGAGGGCATCGCCAAGCACGGCGCCAAGCTCGTCACCGCGGTCGCCACCGCCAGTGTGCCCAAGCTCACCGTAGTCATCGGCGGCAGCTTTGGGGCGGGCAATTACGGCATGTGCGGCCGCGCCTATTCCCCGCGCTTCCTGTTCACCTGGCCCAATGCGCGCATCTCGGTGATGGGCGGCGAACAGGCCGCCTCGGTGCTCGCCACCGTTCACCGCGACGCCGACAGCTGGACGGCGGAACAGGCCGGGGAATTCAAGGCCCCGATCCGCCAGAAATACGAGGATGAAGGCAATCCCTATTACGCCACCGCGCGGCTATGGGACGACGGTGTGATCGATCCGGTGCAGACGCGCGACGTGCTCGGGCTGGCGCTGGCCGCGACGCTCGAAGCGCCGATCCCCGAGCATCCGCAATTCGGTGTGTTCCGCATGTGATCGGCGGGAAAACCGCTGCATCCCTATCGCTTTCCCTCGCGTAGCTGCTAGGTCGGATCACCGGGGAGAGTGAAGTGTCGTTAGCCAGGCCGCGCCGCAAGCGTTCGATCCTGTCGCGTATCGTGCGGCGGATCATTCTGGCGATCTATCGCTGGCGCGGATGGACGCTCGACGGGCATCTGCCCGACATCCCCAAATTCGTTATCGCCGGCGCTCCGCATACGTCCAATTGGGATTTCGTTTTCTTTACCGGCGCCACCGCCGCAGAGGGGATCGAACCCGCCTTCATGGGCAAGCACACGCTGTTCAAGGGCGTGATGCGCAATTTCATGCTCGATATGGGCGGCATTCCGATCGACCGGACGCAGCGCGCCAATGTGGTCGAGCAGGTCGCGGACGAATTTGCGCGCCGGGACCGGCTCGCGCTGGTGATCGCGGCGGAGGGCACGCGCAGTTCCATGGGCGAATGGAAATCGGGGTTCTACAACATCGCCCGCGCCGCCAATGTGCCGATTGTTCCAGCCTGGGTGTGCAACACGCGCCGGATCGTCGGCTTCGGACCGGCGATCATCCCGAGTGCGAATTATGGTGAGACACTGTTGGAAATTGCGCGTTTCATGCGCGCCAAGCTGCCCGAGTTCGAGCGCTTCAAGGTGCTCGAACGCCAGGCGCTGCAACTGATCGAGGAGAACGGGACATGATCGTCGAAGCACTGCTGGCCAATGCGGCGATCCTGCTCGGCATGGCGATCATCCTGTGGGTGGTCGCGGTGCAGATCGACGATGTCAGCTTTGTCGATGCCTATTGGGGCGGCGGCATGGCCTTGATGGCATTCGTCAGCTGGCTGCGGCTGTACGAACCCGGTCCGCTGGCCACGCTGCTGATGGCGATGGCGGTGATCTGGGGGCTGCGGCTGTGCATCCATCTGCTGCTACGCTGGCGGCGCGAGGGCGAGGACAAGCGTTACGCGCGCATCCTCGCGAAAGACCGCGCGAAGGGGCGTTTCGCGCTGGCCGCTTTGACCAAGGTGTTTCTGGGTCAGTCGGTGCTGCTGTTCATCGTTTCGAGCCCCGCGCAATACGGCATTCTCGAGGCCAATTGGATGGTGCCCATCAGCGGCCTCGCACTGATCGGCTTGGCGCTGTGGACGGTCGGCATCCTCTTCGAATGGGTCGGCGACTGGCAGCTCGCCCGGTTCAAGGCCGATCCCGCGAATGCGGGCAAGGTGATGGACCGCGGCCTGTGGCGCTATACCCGTCACCCCAATTACTTCGGCGACGCCTGCGTCTGGTGGGGCATCTGGATCGCCGCCGCATCGGCCGGCTGGTGGGTCGCTGCCGCGACGGTGATCGGGCCGCTGTTCCTCACCTTCACGCTGACCAGATGGTCGGGTGGTCCGCTGCTCGAACGCGGCATGAAAAACTCGCGTCCCGGCTATGCGGATTACAAGGCGCGGACCTCTGCCTTCTTCCCGCTCCCGCCCAAGAAATCCTCGGGCTGATCCCGCAGGGGGTTTAACCCGCGCCCTTGCGCCCCTATTTGCGGCGCAGGACGAGAGGGGAGCGCGCGAGCGTGAGCGAGAACGAAATCGACGAACTGCGCAGCCGCTTCGCGCGCGAGGCGATGGCGTTGATGGAGCGTACCGGCGAGGAAGTGTCGCGGGCGCGGCTGGCTGCCGAACTCGGCGTTGCGCGGGCGCGGGTCGATTCGGTCTTTCCCGGGGATGGAGATCTGTTCGAGGCAATTACCGCCGAATGGTTCGCGCCCAAGCTGCGGGTGATGGATGAGGTGATGGCCTCCGACCTGCCGCCGCCCCGCAAGATGTATGAATTCTTCGCGCGGCGTTTCCGCTTGCTGGAGCAGAATTTTCGCGACGATCCCGCGACCTTCAACCTCTATGTCGAGATGGGGCAGCGCTATTTCGAATATGCGCGCAGCTATATCGATCTCGGCGACCACTACCTGTGCGAACTCATCGCCGAAGCGCAGGCCGACGGTTACCTCGAGGGACTCGAGGTCGACACCGCGATGTCGATCATCAACCAGATGGTGAATTGCTATCTGCAGCCCTACATGATCGCCATGATCGACGACCGGCTGACCGAAGAGAAGCTGGCCCTGATCGTTGGGGCGATCTTCGGTGGTCTCGATGCCAGGGATGGCGGCGCGCGCGGAACGAAGGATATCCGCGCGGCGTAATCAGGCCGCTTCGTTCGGCTCCGTGGGAACTGCGGGTTCGCGCTGTTCGGCGAAAATGCCCCAGGCGGCGAGGAACAGGCCGCAGACAAGCGGGCCGACCACGATCCCCGACAGCCCCATGAGCGCGATGCCGCCAAGCGTCGTCACGAGGATCAGCCAGTCGGGAATGCCGGTATCGCGCCCCACCAGGATCGGGCGCAGGACATTGTCCGCCATCCCGATCAGCGCGACGCCGGAGATGATCACCACCACGCCTTCCCACAGCGCGCCGGTGGCGAGCAGGTAGATCGCGGCGGGCACCCAGACGATCGCCGGGCCGAGCGCGGGAAGCAGCGAGGCGATCGCCATGATCACGCCGAGCAGCAGCACCGAGGGAAGGCCGACGATCCAGAAGGTCAGCGCCCCCAGTGCGCCCTGCACCAGCCCGACCACGACCGATCCCTTGATCGTCGCGCGCACGATGGTGAGGAAGCGTTCGGCCAGCCGGTTGGCGACCTGCCGCTCCATCGGCAGCGCGGCGATGATCGCCTGGCCGATTGCGCGTCCGTCGCGCAGCAGGAAGAAGCCGACATACAGCGCGATTGCGAAGGACAGGACGAACCCGAACACGCTTCCGCCCAAGGCGATCGCCTGGGTCGCGATCAGGCCGAGACTCGCCTGCACAAACGCGGTCGCGCGTGCCTGCACCTCGCCGAAATCGCCGAAGCCTGCGCTGTCGAGCGAAGCCTGGATATTGGTCGGGAGTGCGGCGAATATCTGCGCGAAATACATCGACACGTCGACATTGCCTTCGCGGAAGGCGACATAGAGGCCGGCCGCCTCCTCGACCACCGCACTGCCAATCCACAGCGCCGGAAGCACCACCGCGAACAGGATCACCACGAGGCTGGCCAATGCCGCCTGCGTTTCTTTGTCGGGCCGCCGCACGAGGAACCAGCGGTAAAGCGGCTGGAACATGATCGCCGCCAGCGCCGCCCACAGCATCGGGGTGAGGAATGGCAGAACCACCGCCAGCAGCGCAAGCGAGACCAATCCGAGAAAGAGCAGGAAACCGCCCCGCTCGGTCGCCGATGTCGACTGCCCCCCGCCCACCGCGTCAGACGTCCAGATTGGCCACGTTGAGCGCGTTGTTCTGGATGAACTCGCGGCGCGGTTCGACCACATCGCCCATCAGGCGGGTGAAGATCTCGTCGGTGACGTCGGCATCCTCGACCTTGACCTGCAGCAGCGCGCGATTGTCCGGATCGAGCGTGGTTTCCCACAATTGCTCGGCGTTCATTTCGCCCAGACCCTTGTAGCGCTGGATCTTCTGGCCCTTGCGCCCGGCCGCCATGACCGTCTCGAGCAGCTGGGTGGGCAGGGTGATCGCATCATCGGCGAGGATCGGTGCGTCCTCTTCGACATCGCTGCTGTCGACCTCTTCCACCGGCTCCGCGGCACCGCTGCGGACGAGCCGCACGGGCGAAGTGTAGACGTCGGCGAAATCCTGCGCGATGCGGTGCAGCTTGCGTGCTTCGGCGCTGTCGAGGAAAGCCGGGTCGATCTCGTGGACGTCGGTCACTCCGCGCCAGATGCGGTTGAGACGGACCTTGCCGTCTTCGCCGATCTCGGCGCTCCAGCGCGCTTCGGGATCGCCCATCTGCAGATGCGCGGCGGCCCGGTCGAGCGCCGAGCGGCGGTCGCCATCCGGTTCGAATGCGCCCGCCAGCGCCATCGCCTCGATCAGGTCGGTCTTGTACTTGCGCGGGACGAAGCCGAGCATATTGCGCATCCGCAAACCATGGTCGACCAGCGCTTCGAGTTCGCCGCCGGCGTGGGTCGATCCGCTCTGCGATTCGAGCATGCGCCCGTCGAGGCCCTGTGCGATCAGATAGCGATCATACGCGGCCTGGTCCTTGAGATAGACTTCGCTCTTGCCGCGCGCGACCTTGTACAGCGGCGGCTGCGCGATGAAGAGGTGCCCGGCCTTGACGATCTCGGGCATCTGGCGGTGGAAGAAGGTCAGCAGCAGCGTGCGGATATGCGCGCCGTCGACATCGGCGTCGGTCATGATCACGATCTTGTGGTAGCGCAGCTTCTCGAGATCGAATTCGTCGCGTAGCCCGGTGCCCATCGCCTGGATCAAGGTGCCCACTTCCTTCGAGGAAATGATCCGGTCGAAACGCGCGCGCTCGACATTGAGGATCTTGCCCTTGAGCGGCAGGATCGCCTGCGTCTTGCGGTCGCGGCCCTGCTTGGCGCTGCCTCCTGCCGAATCGCCCTCGACCAGGAAGAGTTCGCAGTTCGCCGGGTTGCGGTCCTGGCAGTCGGCCAGCTTGCCTGGCAGCGAGGCGATGCTCATCGCGCCCTTGCGGCTCATTTCGCGCGCGCGTCGCGCGGCTTCGCGCGCGGCGGCGGCGTCGATCACCTTCTGGATGATCGCCTTGGCTTCGGCCGGGTTTTCCTCCAGCCATTCGCTCATCTTCTCGCCCATCAGGCTTTCCAGCGGCGAACGCACTTCGGAACTGACCAGCTTGTCCTTGGTCTGCGAGGAGAACTTGGGATCAGGCAGCTTGACCGAAACGATCGCGGTCAGGCCTTCGCGCATGTCTTCGCCCGAGAGCGAGACCTTTTCCTTCTTCAGCATTCCGCTGGCGCTGGCGTAATTGTTCAGCGTGCGCGTCAGCGCGGTGCGGAACGCGGCGAGGTGCGTGCCGCCATCGCGCTGCGGGATGTTGTTGGTGAAGGTGAGGACGTTTTCGTAATAGCTGTCGTTCCACTCGAGCGAGACGTCGATGCCGATGCCGTCCTTTTCCGCGCTCACCGCGATCGGTTCGGCGACCAGCGGCTGCTTGTTGCGGTCGAGATATTTGACGAAGGCGGCGATCCCGCCTTCGTAGAACAGGTCGTGTTCCTGCGCTTCCTCGTGGCGCTTGTCGCGCAGCAGGATCCGCACACCCGAATTGAGAAAGGCGAGCTCGCGGTAGCGGTGCTCGAGCTTTTCGAAGTCGAATTCGATGACGTTCTTGAAGGTATTTTCGGACGCCTTGAAGGTGACGCGCGTGCCCTTCTTGAAGCCGTCCTCGTCGGGGTTCTGTTCGACCCGCGGGGCATCGCCCACGACGCGCAGGCTTGCGACCGCATCGCCATGCTCGAAGCGCATCCAGTGCTCCTTGCCGTCGCGCCAGATCGTCAGTTCGAGCCATTCGGACAGCGCGTTGACCACCGAGACGCCGACGCCGTGCAGGCCGCCCGACACCTTGTAGGCATTGTCGTCGCTGGTGTTTTCGAACTTACCGCCCGCGTGAAGCTGGGTCATGATGACCTCGGCCGCAGAGACGCCTTCGCCCTTGTGCATGTCGACCGGGATGCCGCGGCCATTGTCTTCGACCGAGACCGAGCCATCGGCATTGAGTTCGATCAGGACGAGGTCGCAATGCCCCGCCAGCGCTTCGTCGATAGCGTTATCCGAGACCTCGAACACCATGTGGTGGAGGCCCGAACCGTCGTCGGTATCGCCAATATACATGCCGGGCCGTTTGCGGACCGCGTCGAGGCCCTTGAGGACCTTGATCGAATCTGCGCCATAACCGGGTTTCTTCGGCGCTTCGGCGCCCGTGTTTTCAGGGGTTTCGTCCATAGTGAGCATATAGGCGTTCGAAGGCGGATTTCCAAAGTTTCGCGGGCGATTTTACCCACAGATTGCCGCTGCTCCGGTTTCGACTGCAACCGGTTGATTTCGAAGCGGCAAAGGCGCATCTCGCGGCCATGCTATCGGTGCTCGACATCTTCCGGATCGGGATCGGTCCTTCCTCCTCGCACACGGTCGGGCCAATGCGGATCGCGCGGACCTTCGTGCGGGCGCTGGCCAAGTCGGGCAAGCTCGACAGGACGGCGCGTGTCACGGTGGAATTGCAGGGTTCGCTCGCGCTGACCGGCGTCGGACATGGCACGCTCGATGCGAGCATTCTCGGCCTGATCGGCTTCGCGCCCGACACCACCTGTCCCGACGACGCCGCGGCCGCGCTCAAGCGGGTGCGCGAGGATCGGCGGCTGGTGCTGGGGGGCAAACGCGAGATCGCTTTCGACCCGGCGGCCGATATCGATCTTGCCGGGCATATCATTCCCGAATTGCATCCCAACGGGATGAAGCTGGCGGCCTTCGATGTGGCCGGGGAGCGGTTGTCCCAGCGGACCTATTATTCGACCGGTGGCGGATTCGTCGCCTCCGAAGCGCAATTGCAGCGCAAGCCCAAGGACGACCGGATCAATACGGGCACGCGGGTGCCGCATGATTTCGGTTCGGCTGAGGAATTGCTGGCCGCCTGCGCGCAGACCGGTCTGCCGATCGCCGAACTGATCCTCGCCAATGAAGACGCGTTCCGCCCGCGCGAGCAAACGCTCGAGGGGATCGACCGCGTCGCCGCCGCGATGGACCAGTGCATCGATCGCGGCCTGCACCAACGCGGTATCCTTCCGGGCGGGCTCAAGGTGGCGCGGCGCGCGCCCGACCTGTGGGACAAGCTGTCCGCCAACCCGCTATCGAACGAGCGCGAACAATTGTTCGACTGGCTCAACTGCTATGCGATGGCGGTCAACGAGGAGAACGCCGCCGGGGGCCGCGTGGTCACCGCGCCGACCAATGGCGCTGCGGGGATCATCCCCGCGGTCATCCGCTTCTACTGCACGACCACGGGTGACGGCCCGTGCCGCGACAGCCGCCGTACCTTCCTGCTGACCGCCGGTGCGATCGGGCTGCTCTACAAGCAGCGCGCGAGTATTTCGGGCGCCGAGATGGGCTGCCAGGGCGAAGTGGGCGTAGCCTGTTCGATGGCTGCCGGGGGACTGGCGGCGCTGTGGGGGGCCTCGCCCTCGCAAGTCGCCTGTGCGGCGGAGATCGGGATGGAGCATAATCTCGGCCTGACCTGCGATCCGGTCGGCGGGCTGGTCCAGGTGCCCTGTATCGAGCGCAATGCGATCGGCGCGGTCAAGGCGGTCAATGCCGCACGGCTCGCGCTGCACCGGACTGAGGCGGAGACCTGCGTCAGCCTCGACCAGGTGATCGAAACGATGCGCCAGACCGGTCTCGACATGTCCTCGAAATACAAGGAAACGAGCCAGGGCGGGCTCGCGGTCAATGTGATCGAATGCTGATGCTGCTCGCCGTGGTGCTGGTGGTTTCGGGCGCTCTGGTCGCCGGGGCCGCATGGGGCATATACGGCAAGCTCCCCAACCGGGTCGAAGGATTTCTCGTCGCGCTCGCTGGCGGCGCGCTGCTGCTTTCGGTGACGAGCGAGTTGATCGAACCCTCGATCGCCAAGAGCAGTGTGTTCCACGCCATGCTCGGCGTGGGGGCTGGCGCGATCGTCTTTGCCGTGGCGGACTATCTGATCGACGAAAAATGGGGCTCGAATAGCGGCGGCGGCCTGCTGGCGGCGATCACGCTCGACGGCATTCCGGAAAACCTTGCGCTTGGTGTCGCGCTGATCGGTGCGGGCGGGATGGAAGTTGCCGCGCTTGCAGGATCGATCCTGCTGTCCAACCTGCCCGAAGCCGCGGGCGGCGCGCGCGCCATGACCGAGGGCGGGCGCTCCAAAGGCACCGTGATGCTGCTGTGGATCGGCACCGCAGCGTTGCTCGCGCTCGCGGCAATCATCGGCAATCTCGCGCTGGCCGGGGTCGGGGAAGGCACGCTGGCGGTGATCCGCTGCTTTGCCGCCGGGGCAGTGGTCGCGAGCCTTGCGACCGAAGTCTTCCCGCGGGCTTTCCGCGAGGATCGCCACTGGGCGGGCATCGCCACTGCGCTGGGCGTCATCCTCGCCTTTTCGCTCGGCAACATCGCTGGCGGCTAGACAGCGCCGCGCGCCGCGATAGGGTGCGCCGCATGGGAGAGACACAGAGAGCCGCGCTGGCCGAAACTTTCGGCAGCTTTCCGCACATCATCGCCGCCAATGCCGCCGCGCTGGACAGCCAGATCGCGATGCGCGACGACGAGGGCGCGCTGAGCTGGGCCGAGCTTGGCGACCGGGTCGAGCGCATCGCCGCGCGGCTCGTCGCAGACGGGCTGGAGCGGGGGCAGGCGGTGGCGATCCTCGGCTATTCCTCGATCCCCTATGCGCTGGTGTTCCTTGCCGCGGTGCGCGCGGGCGGGGTGGCCGCGCCGCTGACCACCAGCGCCAGTCCCGACCAACTCGCGGGCATGGCGCGCGATTCGGGTGCGCAGCATATCTTCATCGACCGCGCAAAGCTGGGTGAACTGGGCGAGGATTGCTTCCCCGGCATGACGCGGATCGTGCTCGACGAGGAACTTGCCGAGTGGATGGCACCCGCAGGCGCACAGGCACCCGAATTCCGGCCGCAGCCGGGCGATCCGTTCAATATCATCTATTCCTCGGGCACGACCGGCGTCCCCAAGGGCATCGTCCATTCGCACCAGATGCGCTGGCGGCAATTTGCCAGCACCGCATCGAGCTGGGTGGAGGGCGGCCTGCCCGTTCGCACGCTCGCCTCGACGCCGCTCTATTCGAATACGACCATGGTCGCGTTCCTGCCGCCGCTGCTGGCGGGCGGGACGGTGCGCGTGATGCGCAAGTTCGATGCCCTGCGCTGGCTCGAATATGCGCAGGCGGACCGCACCACCGCGACCATGCTGGTCCCGGTCCAGTACCGGCGGTTGATGGAGGAGCCACGCTTCGACGAATTCGACCTGTCCGCCATGCAGCTCAAATACTGCACTTCGGCGCCCTTCCCGGCGGAATTGAAGCGCGAGGTGCTGGCGCGCATGCCGGGTGCGCTGATCGAGATCTATTCGATGACCGAGGGCGGGGTCGTCTGCCTGCTCGAGGCGCACAAGTTTCCCGACAAGCTGCATACGGTGGGCCGGCCCGCGCCGGGCAGCGAACTCAAGGTGCTCGACGATGCGGACCAGCCGGTCGCGCCGGGTACGCCGGGCAATCTTATCGGGCGCAGCCAGACGATGATGGCGGGGTACAAGAACCAGCCCGACAAGACGCGCGAGGGGTACTGGACTGACCCGGCAACCGGCGAGGTCTGGCAGCGCATGGGCGATATCGGCCGCGTCGATGCCGACGGCTTCGTCGAATTGGTGGGCCGCGCGAAGGACATGATCATCTCGGGCGGATTCAATATCTTCCCGGTCGATCTCGAGGATGAATTGTCCAAGGAAGCCGATGTGGTCGAGGCCGCGGTGATCGGCGTGCCCAGCGCGCGCTGGGGCGAAACCCCGGTCGGGTTCGTGACGCTGGCGGAGGATGCGCGCGATTGCGAAGCGATTCGCGAAGCGGTCAATGCGCGGCTCGGCAAGACCCAGCGGCTGGCGCAGCTCCATAGGATCGCGGACATGCCGCGCAGCCATATCGGCAAACTGCTCAAGACCGATCTGCGCGAAGAGGCCGATCGGCGCGGCCTGCCCGACTGAGCGGGCGGCGCAGCGCTTCGAGACGCGGCGCCGACTTCTTGGGGGGAGGGAGAGGAATGTCGGCGGCCGCGTCTCTACTCGCTGCCATATCGCCTCGCCGGTGCGGAGGGCCGGTGGCCGGCCGCCGTGGCGAGGAAGGCCAGAAACGCGGCTGCTTGGGAGGCCGACGCTTCTGTAAATCGTCCGGGACGGGAGTGTCAGGGTTCACCGTCCGGCTGTGAGGCGTGTAATAATCTTACTCGCCTGCGAACGAAAGTGAGAAAACTTTGAAAGATGTTGCGATTTGCGCAACCAAGCTTTCGCGCCTCTACCGTCCCGTCTCACAACGAACGGTGCCGCCAAGACCGAGGTCGTGGCGGCACCGGAAGATCCTGCAGTCGCGCGTGCAGGAAAGCGGTTTAGCGGGCCTGTGCCAGCTTTGCCGAGGTCTTCAGCGTGATCATCTTGCGTGCCGATGCGACCAGCGAGGCCTTGCAGCGACGATCATAGGAGAAGGCGTTGACCGACAGTGCGTCGGGATGGGTGCAGGCGGCTTCGGCGGCATCGGCAACGCGCTCGCGCAGGACTTCGACCTGGTCGGGATCGCGCAGGTCGAGGTCGTTGAATGCGACTTCGATGCTGACTTCGCTGCGTTCGGCCTGTGCCGGGGTGTGGACGAGTGCGGCAGCGACGAGGCTGGCGGCGAGAAACTGGTGATACTTCATGAGCGTCTCCTGGGGTAAAGGTTATCGCTCTTCAGGCATCCTCGGCCTTGTTCTTGATCGCGATTGTGCATCGCAACATAAGTGTTCGCAAGTGCAAAATACGCGACGATACGTTGTAAGCGATGCATCTTCGCCGCGGCACGCGCGATATGATCGTCCCGGTGGCCGCGAACGCTGGACAGGCGACGCGCGCTGCCCTTATCGGGACCCATGCAGGCAGAACACCTCCCCGATTCCATTCTGATCGTCGATTTCGGCAGCCAGGTCACCCAGCTCATCGCGCGCCGCGTGCGCGAGGCGGGGGTCTATTCCGAAATCGCCCCCTTCACCCAGGCGGAGGAGGCGTTCCACCGGCTCCAGCCCAAGGGCATCATCCTGTCGGGCTCGCCGGCCAGCGTATGCGACGAAGGCAGTCCGCGCGCGCCGCAGGTCCTGTTCGACAGCGGCCTGCCGATCCTCGGCATCTGTTATGGCCAGCAGGTGATGACCGAGCAGCTCGGCGGCGAGGTTCGCCCGGGGCATGAAACCGGCGAGGGCGGCGAATTCGGCCGCGCCTATCTCACCGTATCGGAAGAGTGCGCGCTGTTCGACGGGCTGTGGCAGACCGGCGAGCGGCACCAGGTGTGGATGAGCCATGGCGACAAGGTCACCCGCTTCGCCCCCGGCTTCGGCATCGTCGCCACCAGCGACGGCGCTCCCTTCGCGGTCATCGCCGACGAGAAGCGCCAGTATTACGGCACGCAATTCCATCCCGAAGTGGTCCACACACCCGATGGCGGCAAGCTGCTCGCCAATTTCGTGCGGCATGTCTGCGGGCTCGCGGGCGACTGGACCATGGCCGAGTTTCGCCGCACCAAGATCGAGGAAATCCGCGCGCAGGTGGGTGACGGCAAGGTTATCTGCGGCCTGTCGGGCGGGGTCGATTCGGCGGTGGCCGCGGTCCTCATCCACGAAGCGATCGGCGACCAGCTGACCTGTGTCTTCGTCGACCACGGCCTCATGCGGATGAACGAGGCCGAACAGGTCGTCACGCTGTTCCGCGACCATTACAATATCCCGCTGGTGCATGTGAATGCGGAGGAGATGTTCCTCGGCGGCCTCGCGGGCCAGACCGATCCGGAAAAGAAGCGCAAGTTCATCGGCGGCGCCTTCATCGACCTGTTCGAAGCCGAAGCGAAGAAGATCGGCGGCGCCGATTTCCTCGCGCAGGGCACGCTCTATCCCGATGTGATCGAAAGCGTCAGCTTCACCGGCGGCCCCTCGGTCACGATCAAGAGCCACCACAATGTCGGCGGCCTGCCCGAACGCATGAACATGAAGCTGGTCGAACCCTTGCGCGAACTGTTCAAGGACGAAGTGCGCGAACTGGGCCGCGAACTGGGCCTGCCCGAAATCTTCGTCGGGCGGCATCCCTTCCCGGGGCCCGGCCTCGCGATCCGCATTCCCGGGGAAGTCACCAAGGAACGCTGCGACATCCTGCGCAAGGCCGATGCGATCTATCTCGAGGAAATCCGCAACGCCGGGCTCTACGATGCGATCTGGCAGGCTTTCGCGGTGCTGCTGCCGGTCAAGACCGTTGGCGTGATGGGCGATGGCCGCACCTATGACAGCGTCTGCGGCCTGCGCGCGGTAACCAGCACCGATGGCATGACCGCGGATATCTATCCCTTCGACAGCGCCTTCCTCAGCCGCGTCGCGACCCGCATCATCAACGAGGTGCAGGGCATCAACCGGGTGGTCTACGACTATACGTCGAAACCCCCCGGCACGATCGAGTGGGAATAGTCTCCCTGCAGGCCGGGCCCCGGCCTGCGCAGCCGCGACGTTTCGGGCCCGGCGCGATCGTGCTGCTGTCGAGCATCGCGATCCTCGCCTTTGCCGGCAATTCGGTAATCGCACGCTATGCGCTCGCCGCCGGCGGGATCGATGCTGCAACCTTCTCGCTCGTACGGCTTGGCGCCGGCGCGATCGTGCTGGCGCCGCTATTGCTGCGCGGCACCGGCCGCTGGAGCCTGTCGGGCGGAATCAGCCTGTTCGTGTACGTGGCGATGTTTTCCTTCGCCTATGTCGATCTGCCGACCGCGACAGGCGCGCTGATCCTGTTCACCGTGGTGCAGGCGACCGTGGTGCTGGCGGGCATCCTGCGCGGCGAACCGATGCGGCTGCTGGGCTGGGCGGGCCTGCTGCTGTCACTCGCGGGGCTCGCCGTGCTGCTGGTCCCGCAGGTCGAAAGTGGCCGGGTGCTGCCGACCGTATTCATGGCGATCTCGGGCATGGCCTGGGGCGCCTATACGATGATCGGCCGCGCCGTTGCCGTGGGTGCGGGCGTCCATACCGCGCGCAGCTTCGCCATCGGCGCAGTGCTGGCGCTGCCGCTGCTTGCCTTTGCCGGTAGCATGCCGAGCGCCACCGGGACGCTGCTGGCCGTCCTCTCGGGCGCGCTCACCTCGGGGCTCGGCTATGTCGTGTGGAACCGCGTGTCGCCGTCGCTGGGGCTCGCGACGCTGGCGACCGTCCAACTGGCGACACCGCTGGTCGCCGCCATGGGCGGGGCGGCGCTGCTCTGCGAACTGGTCACGCGCGAATTGCTCGTGGCCGGCGCGTTGATCCTGTCCGGCATCGCCATGACGCTGAAACGGTGAGTCGCTGAGCGATGGAACTGCCGCTCGGCCCCGATCCGCGCACGGCAATCATCCGCCATGAATAGGTAGGCACAGTATTTCCGCGCGCCCCCTCTCTCGCTAGACCGGCGCCAGAGGGGATACACATCATGACATCGATACTGATCCGGTTTGCCGCACTCCTTCTTTCGGGAACGGCGGCGGCTGCCTGCGCGACGGTTCCCGCCGGCGCTGCCCAATCCGAATGCAGCGCCGCGGCGCGGATCGGACTCTTCGAACCATCGCGCGACCTGCTTGTGGCCAATTACGATTCCAAGCCCGACGTCGACGATTTGCAAGCGGTCGCGGGGCTGGGCGCGGTGCTCAAGCATCCGGCCTATTCCTGCGTCGACTATATCGCCACCGCCGGGGCCTATGGCTCGCAGGGCGGCGATTTCCTGCCCGCTGCGGAGCTTTTCACGCTCGCTTTTGGCGACAAATGGCAGGACGCGCATGCCGATCGCGAAGCCGCAATTGCGACGCTGGCCCAACGCATGGAAGCGACCATCGCCGCGGGCGGCCGCGTGTGGGTTGCCGAAGCCGGTCAGTCGGACGTGACCGCTGCCGCGGTGGAGCGTTTGCCCCGAGAAATGTGGACCAGCGTCCATGTGGTCCAGCACAGCTACTGGAACGAAAGCATGACCAGTCAGGCGGCGATGCAGACGGTGGTCTACAACACCCGCTATCACCGCGTGCAAGACGGCAATTTCCCCGACAATGGCTCACCCGCTTTCAACACCGAAGACGGCTCGCACTGGCAGGCACTGCTTGCCGACCCGCGCATCGGGCCGATCTGGGCGGAGGCCAAACGGCTGTCCGATCTCCACAATCCCGAAGCCGATTATGTCAATCCGGCTGTGGCGGCGGGCGGGCTCGACTTCTCCGATACGGTCGAGATCGCTTATATCTTCGGTTTCGCCGATATGGCGGGCGTCGGCGACTTCGTCGACCGGTTCGCGCGCGGCGAATGACCTAGCCCGCTGGCCAGGCGAGGGGCGTTGCCGCCTGCGACCGATCGCGCGATAACGCCCCCGCGATGAACGAACTCCCTCTTGGCCCCGATCCGCGCACCGAAACGCTCCGCCGCCTGCAGGCGCTGCTGGTCCAGCGCTTCGGGTATATCGAACGCGCGGCGGCCGAATGGCGCCAGCCCGAATGGGTGCTGGTGCAGGGTGTGATCGGCGCGCGGACCAAGTCCGAGGTCTCGAACGTTGCAACCGACCGGCTGCTGCAGCGCTGGGGCAGCTGGGAGGCGGTGGCCACCGCGCCGCTCGCCGACTTGCAGGCCGAACTCGCGACGCAGACCTATCCCAATGTCGCCGCCGAACGCCTGCAGGCGAGCCTTGCGGCGCTCATCGACTTGCGCGGCGCGGTGGACCTCACGCATCTCGCCGAGCTGGACACCGAAGCGGCGATGGACTGGCTCGAACAGCTCCCCGGTGTCGGGCGCAAGATCGCCGCGGGCGTGATGAATGCCAGCACGCTCGACCGGCGCGCCATCGTGCTCGACGGGCATCACACGCGCATTCTCCAGCGCATGGGGCTCGTCCCGCCCAAGGCCGGTACCGCACGCGCTTTCGCGGCGATCATGCCCGCCATGCCCGAGGACTGGTCGGGCGCGCAGTTCGACGAGCATCACCTGCTGATGAAGAAGCTCGGCCAGACCTGGTGCCGCCCCTCAGCCCCCGACTGCCCCAATTGCCCCGCGCAGGCGCTGTGCGAGACGGGTCGCCGCCACGCCTGATTGCGGCGCGCGTCAGCTTGCGCCACAAGGGTCGGCAATGAAGCGTATCGGCTCGATCCTCCTGTGGTCCGCAATCGCGGCGGCATTCATCGGGCCGGGCACGGTCACGGCGGCTGCCAGCGCGGGGGCGAACACCGGCGCGGCGCTGCTGTGGGCGATCCTCTTCTCGGGCATCGCCACCTTCACGCTCCAGGAATTTGCCGGGCGGCTGGCGGTCACCACGGGTGACGATCTGGCGACCGTGCTGCGGCGCCGATACCCGACCGGCTTTGCGCATGTGGCCACGCTGCTGCTGGTCGGCGGCGCGATCCTGCTGGGCTGCGCGGCCTATGAAGCGGGCAATATCCTCGGCGGCGCGGCGGGGGCGATGCTCGCCTTCGACGGGCCGCGCGCAGGCGTTACGCTGGGTCTGGCGGCAGCAGCTGCGCTGTTGCTGCTGGCCGGATCGCCGCACAGCGTTGCGCGGCTGATGGCGGTGTTCGTCGCGCTGATGGGGGGCGGCTTCCTGCTCGTCGCGCTGTCGCTGGCGCCGCCCGCTACCGTGCTGCTGGCGGGCCTTGTCCCGGCACCGGGTTTTGCCGACGATCCTGCCGCGCTGCTCGCGGTGCTGGCGTTGGTGGGGACGACGGTGGTCCCCTACAATCTGTTTCTCGGCGCTGCGCTGGCGCGCGGGCAGGGGCTGGGAGACATGCGCTTCGGCCTCGCCATTTCGGTCGGGCTCGGCGTGGTCATTACAGCGGCGATACTGGTGGTCGGCACGGCGCTGGCGGGCGAGTTTTCGTTCGCGGCGCTGGGCGATGTGCTGGATGAACGGGTTGGCGGCTGGGCGCGGACGGGCGCCGGGATCGGCCTGCTCGCGGCAGGCATTTCCTCTGCGGTCACAGCCCCCCTGGCAGCCGCGCTCACCGCGCGCGGCCTGTTCGGCAAGGCGGATGATCCGCGGTGGCAGGCTAGCGGCTGGCGCTTCCGCGCGGTCTGGGGTGCGGTGCTGCTGGTCGGGCTTGGCTTTGGGCTGGCCGAAATCCGCCCCGCTCCGGCAATCCTCGCCGCGCAGGCCTTCAACGGCATATTGCTGCCGCTGGTCGCGCTGTTCCTGCTTGCAGCGATGAACGACGCTGGGCTGCTGGGCGAGCGGGTCAACGGCCTGCTGGCAAATGCCTTCGGCCTGCTGGTGGTGGGGGTTGCCGCCATGCTCGGCCTGACCGCGCTGGCGCGCGCTACGGCGACGCTGTTCGGCTTCGATCTGCCCGACCCGGGCCTGATGCTACCCGCCTTTGCCCTGCTCGGCGTGTTCACGGGCCGCGCGGTCATGCGCCGCGCGGCGCTTTAGCCGGGGAAGGCGACCCCGGTCAATTCTTCCGACTTGCGCCACAGCGCTTTTGCCAAGTCCTCGTCGCGGATATGCGGCCAGCAGCCGCCCGCGCGCGGGTTTTCGGGATCGGCGGGCACCGCAATGTCGCAGTCCTCGCAATAGACGCCGCCCTTGCCTTCGAGGAGCGGGGAAACCGCGCACCACACGCTGGTCGACGCGCCTTCCTCGGTCGATTTGAAGGCTTCGTGGACGTTGCCTTCCTCGTCATACCAGCCCATCGCGCGTTGCTCTTCCATGGTTAGGTGGCGTTGGAGCGGGGTCGCGATACCGCCCGGATGGACGGCAAAGGCGCGCACGCCCTGTGCTTCACCCAGCTTGTCGAGCTGGAGCGCGAACAATGCATTGGCCGACTTGGCCTGCCCATAGGCCAGCCACTTGTCATAGTCGCGGCGCTCGAAGTTGGGATCGTCGAGGTCGAGCCCGTTGAGCCGGTGCCCGATCGAGGACAGCGCCACCACCCGCGCACCGCCGTCCGCCAGCAGCAATGGCCACAGCCGCGCGGCGAGCTGGAAATGGCCCAGATGGTTGGTCGCGAATTGCATCTCGTAGCCACGCGCATCGCGCGCCAGCGGACTGGCCATGATCGCGGCATTGTTGATGAGGATGTCGATGGTCGCGGTTTCCTCCGCGACCTCCTCGGCAAAGGCATCGATCGAGGCCGGATCCGACAGGTCGAGCGGCAGGATGGCGATATCGCCGCTCACCCCTTCGAGAACATCCTCGGCCTGGTCGGGTCGCCGCGCGCCGACGATCACCTGCGCTCCGGCCCCGGCGAGTGCGTGGACGGTTTCGGTGCCGATGCCCGAATAGCCGCCGGTGACGACCACGGTCTTGCCCGCCAGATCCACGCCCTCGACCACTTCGCGCGCGGTGGAGCGATAGCCGAAGGGCGAATTCACGGGGGCTTGCGGGCTGGTCATCGGGCTCTCCTCGAAAAAAGAGAGCTATGCCCCCCGCGTGGCAGGCTGGCTACCCTTGGGGGCGATCAGCCCTCGGCGTCGGCCTTGGTATAGGGGATGAACTCGTCGAGGAAGATCACCCCGCTGAGGAAGCCGCCGGTGCGGCTGACCAGTTCGATCTGGTCGGTGCGGCACAGGCTGGTGGCGCTGAAGCGCTTGATCACCATCACTTCGCTCTCGTCGATACTCTCGGGATTGCGCGTGTAATTGACCCAGATGGTGTCGCCGTCGCGATAGGTCAGCGCGGTGCCGTCGATCTGGTTGATATTGCGGCTGCCGATGGTGCGGATGCAGTCGCGCGGTTCGCCCGCAACGCGGCCTTCGAGCAATTTGGCGAGTTCGGCCTCACCGCGGGTCATTTCCTCGGTTTCGTCGGCCTGGACGGGCGCGGCAAGCAGGCCGAGCGCGGCAGTGGCAATGGCAAGCGGCTTGAACATGGCGAGTCTCCTGATGAGCGGCGGATACTGTATCACACCGCCTGAACCTGCGCTGAGTTGACGCGCGCGTGGGTCAGCCGGTTCCGCCCACGGTGATGCCATCGACCAACAGGGTCGGCTGGCCGACACCCGCGGGCACGCTTTGCCCGCCCTTGCCGCACATGCCGACGCCTTCATCCAGCGCCATGTCGTTGCCGATGCCGCGCACCTTGGTCAGCACGGTCGGGCCGTCGCCGATCAGCGTTGCGCCCTTGATCGGCGCCACGACCTTGCCCTTTTCGACCTTGTAGGCCTCGGTGCAGGCGAAGACGAACTTGCCGCTGACGATATCGACCTGCCCACCGCCGAAGCTGGTGGCATAGATGCCGTCGTCGACGCTGCTCAGTAATTCCTCGGGATCGTCGCTGCCGCCCTGCATGAAGGTGTTGGTCATGCGCGGCATGGGGGCATGTTCATAGGATTGGCGGCGCCCGTTGCCGGTCGCTTCGACGCCCATCAGGCGGGCATTGAGACGATCCTGCATATAGCCCTTGAGGATGCCGTCCTCGATCAGCACGGTCTCGCGCGTCGGCGTGCCTTCGTCGTCGATGCTCAGCGATCCGCGGCGATCGGTCATGCTGCCATCGTCGATCACGGTGACGCCGGGGGCGGCGACGCGCTCGCCGATGCGCCCGGCAAAGGCGCTGGTGCCCTTGCGGTTGAAATCACCCTCGAGCCCGTGGCCGACCGCTTCGTGCAGCAGCACGCCGGGCCAGCCGGGGCCGAGCAGAACGGTCTGTTCGCCCGCCGGGGCGGCAACGCTATCGAGATTGACCAGCGCCTGGCGGACCGCTTCGTCGACCGCGCGCATCCAGCGCCCTTCGTCGAACAGATCGTCGTAGAGATAGCGTCCGCCAAATCCGAAACTGCCGGTTTCGCGGCGGCCGTTGGCTTCGGCCACGATGCTGACGTTCAGGCGGACCAGCGGGCGCAGGTCGCGCGCGGTGAACCCGTCGGCGCGGATGATGTCGATCGCGCTCCAGCTGGCCGACAGGCTCGCATTGACCTGCGCGACGCGCGGATCCTTGGCGCGCGCGACCGCGTCGATCTTTTCGAGCAGCGCGACCTTCTCGGCGAAGGGCACGAGGTCGAGCGGGCTGGCATCGGTATAGAGATGACGGTTGGTCCGCTCGGGCGGCGCGGCATGCGGCGAGGTGGTCGCGTCGAGCAAGCGCAGCGTCTCGCCGGCGCGGGCGATAGAGGCCGCGCTGATCTCGTTGGCATGCGCGAAACCGGTCGTCTCGCCCGACACGCCGCGCAGGCCGAAGCCCGAATCGCGGCTGTAGTCGGCGGTCTTGAGCCGTCCGTCATCGAAGGCGAAACTCTCGCTTGCCATGAATTGCAGATAGAGTTCGCCATCGTCGCAGGGGGCCAGCAGGCGCGCGGTGAGCGCCTTGGCTTCCTCGGGATCGAGCTGGTTGTAGAGCAGGGCGTGCGGGTCGGTCGCTGGCGTCATGCACCCTATGTAGGGGCTGGCGCCGACGAAGGCGAGGGGGTCAGCGGTGGCCCGGGTCCGCGCCTTCGGAAATATCCATCAGCTGCGACTGGTCGACCCCGTCGGCGGGTCCGCCTTCGAGCACGAAGCGGCGATCGCAATAGCCGCAGTCGACATAGCCATGCTCGTCGATCTCGAGATAGATCTTGGGGTGGCCGAGCGCGGCGGGTTTGTAGTTCGCCCCCGTCCTGATGTCGGTCGCGCCGTCGCACCACACGCGCCGCGTGGTGACCTTGGTGATTTCGGGAGGAGGCAGGCTCATGCGCAAGCCGATAATGGGTTTGACGGAGCTGCTCAAGAGCCTAGGTCACGCGGCATGACCACCCCACCTGCGATCAAGATCGACAATCTCGTCAAGGAATATGCCTCGCCCGGTCCGGGCGCGCCGCCCAAGCTGGCGCTCAAGGGGGTCAGCTTCGATGTGCCGCAGGGCGGCATTTTCGGACTGCTGGGCCCCAATGGCGCGGGCAAGTCGACGCTCATCAACATCCTTGCCGGGCTGGTGCGCAAGACCAGCGGCAGCGCCGAGGTCTGGGGTTTCGATATCGCGGGCAATCCGCGCAACGCCAAGCGCTCGATCGGGATCGTGCCGCAGGAAATCGTCTTCGATCCCTTCTTCACCCCGTTCGAGGTGCTGGAAAACCAGGGCGGCTTCTACGGCATCCCCAAGGCCGAGCGGCGCAGCGAGGAATTGCTCAAGGCAGTGCATCTGTGGGACAAGCGCGATGCCTATGCGCGCACGCTGTCGGGCGGGATGAAACGGCGCCTGCTGATTGCCAAGGCGATGGTCCATTCGCCGCCGATCCTGGTGCTCGACGAGCCGACCGCCGGGGTCGATGTCGAATTGCGCCGCCAGCTGTGGGAACTGGTCACCGAACTCAACCGCGAAGGCGTGACCGTGGTGCTGACCACGCATTATCTCGAGGAAGCCGAGCAATTGTGCGACCGCATCGCGATCATCAATCACGGCGAACTGATCGCCGACAAGCCGACTCGCGAACTGGTCGACATGGCGCGCGAAAAGATCGTCTCGATCACGGTCGACAAGGATCTCGGTGGGCCGATCATGGAGCCGGCTTTCACCAAGGCCGAAGTGATCGAGCCGCGGCGGCTGGAGATCACCTATGACCGCGACAAGACGAGCGCGGGACAGGTGCTCGCGCTCGTCCAGTCGCACGGTTATGCGATCGAGGATGTCACCACCCGCGAAGCCGACCTGGAGGACGTGTTCGTCCAGCTGACCGGCGCGGGATAGGCCTGCGCGTTACAGGAAGGCGCGTGGCCCGAGCCCTGCATCGCGGACCTTCTGTACCGCCCACAAATGCGGTTCGACCTCTTCCATTGGTGCCTTGCACTTGCGGCAGCGGCCGACCTGCTGCCCGCTCACGCGCGTTACATTCGCGTTGTCGACGCTGTGCCTACCCAAGGCACAGCCGATACGTCCCAAAGTCATGATCTTGCGACCCTTCCAAACCCGTTGTTTTGTCCCCTGTCGATTCGCGCCCTAGTGCAGCAAGCGGCTGACAATAACCTCGCTGCGCCGAATCGTTCCTTGCTTGCCGCGTAGTGATTGCGTCGGCATGACGCGGGCATGACAGACACCCCTTACGACGTCCTCGTCATCGGTTCGGGCGCGGCCGGACTTACCGCCGCGCTGGCGCTGGCGCAGACCAAGCGCGTGCTGGTGCTCGCCAAGGGCCGGCTCGACAGCGGCTCCACCGCGTGGGCGCAGGGCGGCATCGCCGCCGTGCTCGACGCGGGCGACACGTTCGACAACCACATCCGTGACACGATGGTCGCCGGGGCGGGTCTCAACGACCAGGAGACGGTCGAATTCGTAATCGAACGTGCGCCGGCCTCGATCGACCGGCTGTGCGAGCTGGGCGTGCCCTTCAACCGCGAGGAAGGCGACCTGCACCTGACGCGTGAAGGCGGGCATTCGCACCGCCGCATCGTCCATGTGAACGATGCCACCGGCTGGGCGGTGCAGGCCGCGCTGCTCAAGGCGGCGGAGGAAAATCCGAACATCACGCTGCTGCCCGGGCAAAGCTGCATCGACCTGGTCACCGGGCGCAACCAGGCGGATTATTCGGGGTCGGGCCGCGTGTGGGGTGCCTATGCGCTCGACGAGGCGACCGGCGACGTGGTGACGCATGTCGCGCGCGCGACCGTGCTGGCGGCGGGCGGGGCTGGGCGCGTGTACCAGTTCTCCACCGCGCCGCGCGGCGCGACGGGTGACGGGATCGCCATGGCATGGCGCGCGGGCGCGCGGGTCTCCAACATGGAGATGATGCAGTTCCACCCGACCTGCCTCTACAATCTCGAGGTCAAGAATTTCCTCATCACCGAGGCAGTGCGCGGCGAGGGCGGGCGGCTCTTCAACCCCGTCACGGGCGAGCGTTATATGGAGAAATACGACCTCGAGCGAATGGAGCTGGCACCGCGCGATATCGTGGCGCGCGCCAATGACGACCAGATCAAGCGCCATGGGCTCGACTATGTCCATCTCGATATCAGCCACCAGCCGCCCGAATTCGTGAAGGAGCATTTCCCCACGATCCACGAAAAGCTGCTCGGCCTCGGCATCGACATGACCAAGGGGCCGATCCCGGTGGTGCCGGCGCAGCACTATACCTGCGGCGGGGTGAAGATCGGGCTCGATGCGAAGACCGACCTGCCGGGTCTGTGGGCGGCGGGGGAATGCACCGAAAGCGGGCTTCACGGTGCCAACCGGCTGGCCTCGAATTCGCTGCTCGAATGCTTCGTCTTCGGTGACGCGGCGGCCAGCGACATCCTGTCGTGCTGGGACGACCTCGATGATCCGCCCGCGATCCTGCCGTGGGATGCCAGCCGCGTGACCGATTCGGACGAGGAAGTGGTGATCAAGCAGAACTGGACCGAGATCCGCCGCTTCATGTGGAACTATGTCGGTATCGTGCGGACCACCAAGCGGCTGGAACGCGCGGGCAACCGGATCGAGATGATGCGCAAGGAAGTGGAAGACTATTACGGTTCGTTCCGCGTCACGACCGATCTGATCGAGTTACGCAATTTGCTCGATTGCGCGGGGCTGATCGTGACCAGCGCGCTCAGGCGCCACGAAAGCCGCGGGCTGCATTACATCATGGATTATCCCGCCACCGACCCGGTCGCGCGCGACATGGTGCTGGTGCCCTGACGAGGCACCCGGCGGGCGGCATCAGCCCGTTACCGAGCGCCAGTTGGCTGCCGACCAGTCGCTACGCAGCATCCAGTCGTCGAGCGCGAAGTGCCGCACCACCCCCATGCTGATGGGTTCGAGGAAGAAGATGCCGATGCTCTCGCCGAGCTGCCAGGCGACTTCGCCCTGCGCGATATAGCCGGGCAGCAGCACGACTTCGACCGGCGTGCCGACATCGGCAATCAGGTCGCGGCACTCGATCATGCAGCCCGAAAGCGACAGATTGCGCATGGCACAGCGCAGACCGGTGCCGCCGATCGTGACGCGAAGATTGTCCTGCGTCTGGCTTCGCTGTTCGTCGCGTCGGTCCATCGCTCGTTCCCTCGTTCCGCCCAATGGGGCAGCGCGATTCCCTTCTACATCCCGGTCCAAGTCGGGAAGCTGAACAGCCGCGGCGGCTGTAGACGTGCGATGATCCATTGCTGTCAAAGCCATTTCGTTCACCCTCGAGCCACGCCAATGCGTGCCATCCGCGCGAGGATATGCCAGCGGTCGGCGTGGTAGGATTGTATGCACACGCCATTGTGATGCGCCGGCAAAACCCACAGCTGCAGGCCGGTTTGCGCTGGACAAGGGCATGAGCATGCGATGAGGTCTCCAGCCGGAATTCGGAGGAGGTAGAGCAATGCCCAAGGCAATCGCGAACGGGATCGAGATTCACTACGAGGAACAGGGCGACAAGACCGCCCCGCCCATGCTGCTGATCATGGGGTTCGGCGCGCAGCTGACGCTGTGGCCCGATGAACTGGTCGAGGCGCTTGCCAGCCGCGGCTTCCGCGTCATCCGCTACGACAATCGCGATATCGGCCTCAGCCACAAGTTCGACGGGGTCAAGGCGCCGGGGCTGGTCAAGATGACGCTCCTCTCCAAGCTCGGGCTCAAGCCCAAAGTGCCCTATACGCTGGCCGATATGGCCGATGACGGGGCCGGCTTGCTCGATACGCTGGGCATCGAGAAGGCGCATATCGTCGGCGCGAGCATGGGCGGGATGATCGCCCAGCATTTCGTCTCGCGGCATGCCGACAAATGCCTGTCGCTCACCACGATCTTTTCGACCACCGGCAATCCCAAGCTGCCGCCCGCCAAGCCCGAGGCGATGAAGGCGCTGGTTACCCGCCCCGACAGCACCGATGAGAAGGTGCTGGTCGAGCATGGCATGATGGTGGCGCGCACGATCGGCTCGCCCGGCTATCCGACCGAGGACGAGCGCCTGCGCGAGCGCACCACCGCCAGCGTGCGCCGCAGTTTCTACCCCGAGGGGCCGACCCGGCACCTCTCGGCGATCGTCGCCGATGGCGACCGCCGGGGCATGCTGAAAGACGTTACCGTGCCGACGCTGGTCTTGCATGGCGAAGACGATCCGCTGGTACCGTGTGAAGGTGGCCGCGATACGGCGGCCTCGATCCCCGGCGCCAAGCTGAAGACCATCCCGGGCTGGGGCCACGACCTGCCGCTGGAGCTGGTCGACGAGCTTGCCGATGCGATCGCCGGCCATGCCAAGGCGAATGCCGACTAGGCCCAAGCGTGGGCGGTTGTTCGACCAATGGCTGTCGTCGGTCGACCGGCGGACGAACGGAAATTGTCGCTAGCGGTTCGCAAAAGGCGAGTCTGCTGCGCCGCTGCGCTCGATTCTTGCGTTTGCCGAAAATGATCGCTTCGGGATTCAGGCGAGAAGTTGCGCTGTGCCCTCAGGGAATTGCCGTTTGCCCTTCCGAGACCCCCTTGAGCCGGGAGTTTGACACGCAATCCTTCGCGCGTATCCTGATGCACAGGACGTCCGGCTCCCGCAGACGCCGGCCTGCCCCGATCGACCACTGATTGTGGACCATGGGACTGCCGCCCGCTTTGTGCCGGGCGTGCAACGCGACTGCGGCCGATCATCTTTGCACGCGAAAGGATGATCCGATGAAATCCCCCCTTATAGCCTTTGCCGGTGCCTTGCTGGTGACCGGCGTCCCCGCGACCTCGCAGGACATCGTCGTCTCGGCGGAGAGTGCCGCCGTCGAGACGATTTCCCGCGACCTCGATCGCAATCTCCTGCGCGCTGACTGGCCGCGGCGCGAGCTGGTTGGCGAAGGGATTGCCATGGTACGGTTCCAGCGCGGCGCCGATGGCCGCCCGGCCGATGTGAAACTCTATCGCAAATCGGGCCAGCGCAGCGTGGATCGCCGCGCGCTGGTGGCGGTTGCCCGGCTGGGCCGGAGCAATCCGCTCCCGGCGATCGGGGCGCCCGACCAGATCTTCCAGGCCAACATCGTCCTCGCCAACAGCCACCGGGCCTTTGCCGATCTGTCGTCGCAGCTGGCGAAGCTGGAACAGGCGCGCCTCGCCGACCCGCGCGAACGCACCGTCTTCGCGTTCAATTCGGCTCCGCGCACCGCGTCCTAGTGCGGGCCCCGGCACTGTTCTTCGGCGTTGCCGTGATCCCGTGCTGCGGACGGGATACGGCAGCGCCGGAGTCTGTGCCGAATGCCCGCCTCGATTCCAAAATTGCGCGCCCGGATTCGATTGACTCACAAGCCGGACCGATCGTTTTTGCCCGCAAAATTTTTTTCACGGATTCATTTAGCCCCTTGCGCTCGCCCGAAGTCCAGCTTGGTCCACGCGTCGCGGCGTTGCAGCCGGATAAGGCACCGCGTCCGCCGGGCCCGAACCAGCCTTAAATCGGCGTTGACCCTCTTGCGCCGGAGTCCCGCCTGATTCAGTATCTAGTGGTCAGGCTACCATGGGTACCCACAAGACCTAGCTTTTGGCGGCCGGCTCCCCATATTGAGGAGCCCCGCCCCAGCGGCATGGCTGTGGGGAAAAAGGGGAAAAGTTTTCGCCCCGGAGCCACACAAAATTGGTAGGCGGGGCAGTGGCCTCGTCGACTCGAACACAACCGGAACGCGGGTGGCCTGATAGCGGCCCGCGGAGCACTCAGACGGCGGGGCACACGATGGATTTCAAGAGCGGGAACGATACGGCGATGGCATTGGATTTCGACACACAAGACACCGCGCCCGAACCCACCACCGAAGAGAAAGCGGTCGCCATGGACAAGACGGACAAGGGCAGTGACGAACTGGTCCAGGCAGCGGCGGGCGAAGCGCTGGCCGGCGCGGTCGCCAGCGCGACTTCGGAAGCGGCCGAGCATGACAGCAAGAAGGTGCTCGATCGCCGCTTCGACGTGAAGACCGACGAGAGCCGCGATGCGCTGCTGACCGCATTCGGCAAGGAAACGCTGACCGATCGCTACCTGCTTCCGGGCGAAGGCTATCAGGACCTGTTCGCGCGCGTGGCCGATTATTTCGCTGACGATGCCGAACATGCGCAGCGGCTTTACGACTATATCTCGAACCTGTGGTTCATGCCCGCCACGCCCGTGCTGTCGAACGGCGGCACCACGCGCGGCCTGCCGATTTCCTGCTATCTCAACAGCGTGTCGGACAGCCTCGACGGCATCGTCAACACCTGGAACGAGAACGTCTGGCTCGCCTCGAAGGGCGGCGGCATCGGCACCTATTGGGGCAATGTCCGCGGGATCGGCGAACCGGTCGGCCTCAATGGCAAGACCAGCGGCATCATCCCCTTCGTGCGGGTGATGGATTCGCTCACGCTCGCAATTTCGCAAGGCTCGCTGCGCCGCGGTTCGGCGGCCTGTTACATCGACGTTTCGCACCCCGAGATCGAGGAGTTCCTCGAGATCCGCAAGCCGAGCGGCGATTTCAACCGCAAGGCGCTGAACCTGCACCACGGCGTGCTGGTCACCGATGCCTTCATGGAAGCGGTGCGTGCGGGCGAGGAATTCGACCTCGTGTCCCCGCGTGACGGATCGGTGCGCAAGACCATCGACGCGCGCAGCCTGTTCCAGAAGCTGGTCGAAACCCGGCTCGCCACGGGCGAACCCTACATCGTGTTCTCCGACACGGTGAACCGCATGATGCCCAAGCATCACCGCGAACTGGGGCTCAAGGTCTCGACCTCGAACCTGTGCGCCGAAATCACGCTGCCCACCGGCATCGACCATCTCGGCAACGATCGCACTGCCGTGTGCTGCCTGTCCTCGCTCAATCTCGAGAAATGGGACGAATGGAACGGCGACAAGCAGTTCATCGAGGACATCATGCGCTTCCTCGACAATGTCCTGCAGGACTATATCGACCGGGCGCCCGACCAGATGGCGCGCGCGAAATATTCGGCCATGCGCGAACGCAGCGTGGGCCTCGGCGTGATGGGCTTCCACTCCTTCCTCCAGGCCAAGAGCATCGGCTTCGAAAGCCCGATGGCCAAGGTGTGGAACCTCAAGATGTTCAAGCATATCAGCGCCAAGGCGGAAGAAGCCTCGCTGGTGCTGGCGCAGGAACGCGGGCCGTGCCCCGACGCCGCCGAAACCGGCGCGATGGAACGCTTCAGCTGCAAGATGGCGATCGCGCCGACCGCGTCGATCAGCATCATTTGCGGCGGGACCAGCGCCTGCATCGAACCGATCCCGGCCAATATCTACACGCACAAGACGCTGTCGGGCTCGTTCATCGTCAAGAACCCCTATCTCGAGAAGATCCTCGACAAGAAGAGCAAGAACTCGACCAATGTCTGGAATTCGATCCTCGAGCGGGGCGGCAGCGTCCAGCATCTCGACTTCCTGACGACCGAAGAAAAGGCGACCTTCAAGACCAGCTTCGAAATCGACCAGCGCTGGCTGCTCGAATTCGCCGGCGACCGGGCCCCCTTTATCGACCAGGCGCAGTCGCTGAACCTGTTCATCCCGGCCGATGTCGACAAGTGGGACCTGATGATGCTGCACTTCCAGGCGTGGGAAAAGGGCATCAAGTCGCTTTACTACCTCCGCTCGAAGAGCGTGCAGCGCGCCGGTTTCGCGGGCGGGGTGGAAGCGGATAACACCGCCGATGCCGCGAAGTTCGAACTGGCCGCGGGCGCCGAGCAGACCGATTACGAGGAATGCCTCGCCTGTCAATAGTAATGTTGTGCTGTGTCTCATTCTATGGAACAGGATGGGGCTGCAGTCAATAAATGACTTGAAAAAGTGAGAAGTTGTGCCCTCATGGATCGGGAAACCCCGTAAACCATGAGGGCACACCGTCTTGCGTCTGGCTTTCGTCAATCCTGATCTTCTCGACCAGCCGGTCGACGAAGCCCTCATGCCGAGAGAGCTTGAACGGTTCTGGCACGAGCGGGCGGGCCCGTTGGCGAAGTCACTCTACGCCAGGATCGGGATCACCGAACGAGTCCCCTTCGTTCTCGATCAGAATTCTCATCCTCCTCAAATCCATCCTCAGTCCTCCAGCGTCCTACGCAAGATGACCGAACAGGTGCCCGGGCGGACCACCATGCGGACCTATGGTCAGCACGTCCTCAGGTTCGTCGCCACGCTAACGGAGGATGGCCATAACCTGACGACCGTCGAGCCGGGATACCTTTCCCAATACCGGGCTCGTCGCCTGGCGAGCACGACACCTCAGGGCAAGCCCCTGGATCCTGTCTCCTGGAACTCCGAAGCCGCCGCGCTGAAGACGATGTTCGATGCGACCGTCCTCCTGCGTCTGCGCCCCGACAACCCGACCGAACATCCGGCATTGCAGTGGTCCTTCAAGGGTGCCGCAGCTTCATCCGAAGAGCCCAAGTTCATCACGCTCGACCGCTTCCGTGTCTTCCGGGACGACGGGCTGATGGTAACCAGATCGCCATTGCGCAACGCCGCCTTCGCCGAAACCATCCTGACATCCGGCATGCGTCTCTACGAAAGCAGCAGGATGCCGCCATCGGCTGTTCCCTCTTGCGCCGAAAGCACCGGTGGTCGAGCGTTCACCTATCCCGTCCCTGCGATCGATGGAAAGGGTCATCGCGCCCGGAAAGTGCCCGTCGGCATCCATGCGTTCCGCCGCCTCCAGGCCTATCAACAGCTAGAGCGTCTGCCAGCGCTCGAGCGAAAGAGCATCTCCTCGTCCTCCGATCCGCTGTGGATCAATCAATCCGGTGGCATCATGGGCATCGGCGGCTGGGAGAAGGTCTTCGAGAACGCATCCGAGCGATCAGGCGTCAAGGTGACGCCGCATACACTCAGGCACACCTTTGCGGTCTACATGCTCTGTGCACTCCTGCGTCGGCATCACGACAGCATGAAGATCAAGGACAATGTCAGACGCCTCACGGAAGGCGGTCGCAGCGACGTCTACGCGACGATCTTCGGAGACCCCCTCCGCGCTCTCCAGCGTCTCCTAGGTCACAAGCACTACGAAACGACCTTCATCTACCTCGACGTCCTCAGCGCCGACGACTTCGTCATCGACGAGGCGCTGCGGATCTTCGAGGACACCCTGGGATCGGAGGAGGACTACCTTGACCTCATCCGCTGACCATAAGAACGATGCGTCCGATGACAGGGCCCCGCCGAGGCGAGGCCGGCCGCGGCGGAAGGTCCCGGTCCTCGACCGGGGTGGCATCCTCCAGTTTCCCACCCGATCGAATCCGAGCGATTGGCGGCATCGCCATTTCGAACGCAAGAACCCACTGAACTGGGACTTCGCTTCGGTGCGTCCTGCCCTCGGCAGGGCAATGCTCGATGCGGCCCACAGGATGTCCGGACCCGGCAAGGCTATCGCCACCGGCTCGACGGCCCTGGCCTACCAGACACAGAGCAAGCCCTTCTTCCTCTGGCTGGCAGGGACGGAAAAGGACGCGCGGGGTCAGGAGCCCGGCAAGGATGACACCATCCTCGATCCCCAGATCGTCGAGGACTTCCGCATAGCCATGGACCTGCGTGCGACGCTGGGGGAGGTCACCGGCACCACCGCTTATGCCTACAAGGCCGCGCCGCTGCGGATCCTGCGACAGCTATATCTCGAGGACCCGGCGGTATTGGGTCCGGGTTGGCGCGACGAGGATTTCCTTCCCGGCGAGCGGATCGACGATACGAAGCCCAACGCACCCTATTCGCTCGCCGAATCGCAGCGCATCATCTCCGCCTGTGCGGCCATACTGCACCGGACGCACGATAGTGGCGACCCCGGGGACAGGGCGGTCATGGAGATCGCCGCCTTTGTCATCATCGGCCTGAAGCTCGGGATCGAGCCCGAATGCCTTCCCGTGCTCACGCTGGCGAATCTCAGGCCCGATGGGCGGCGCATCAAGGTGCGCTACATCAAGCGGCGCGGCGGTGGCGGAAACGGATTTCGCAAGAGCCGAACCACCAACCCGAGCGACTGCGGCATCGACACCGAGGAGGAGGCCATCGCGGACGGGACCTCGTTCCGGGAAGCCGCCGGGGCCCTCGCTCTCCTGCGGGATCGAGCCAGAGAGAGGCAGGACCAGGATGGCGGAGCCGACGATGCGACACCGCTGTTCACGTTCCACTGCGCCGCCGATGCCTTCAGGGCATTCAGCGACCATCTCAACGAGAGCGGCCTACGAGATGATCACGGCGGGCGATTGCCGATCGTCAGGAACAGGCTGCGCCCGACCTGGCGGACCCAGCGCACGATCAGGCATGGAGGCCGACTGTCAATCGACAGGTCGGACAACTCGGCCGACGTGCGCGCCAAGCACTATCTCGACAACGACCGTATCCGACCCTTTCTCGAGAATGCGGTCCTCGACGCGCAGGCCCAGGCCTGGAACCATGCGCTCTCCAGGCGGATCGTCGATCTTCCGAACGACGCATCCGACGATCAGGTATCGGCAGCCGCACAAAAGGCCGAAGTCGCCGAGAACGACATCGCGACCGCGCTGTCCGGCGAGCAGGACCTGTGGCTCGCCAGCTGCCGCGACTTCACGAATTCCCCGTTCGACAAGCCGGGCACACCCTGTTCGAAGGCCTTCTTCGGCTGCGTGGTCTGTCCCAACGCTCTGATCACGCGTCGATCCCTGCCCGCGATCCTCGGCTTCCGGGCGCATGTCGAGCGGCGCCGCGACGAGATGGGGTCACCCGAGTGGGAGGCCCTCTACGGCGCTGCGTGGCGTGAGATCACCCATGCCATCCTCCCCCAGTTCGACCAACGCACCGTCGCAGAGGCGGAAACGATCGCCAGGGGGCTGGACATGCATCTCCCTCCCGAGATGCTGCAATGAACGCGCATGCCGGCCATATCCGGGCTCAAGATGAGCGCAGCCAGCGGTCGCCCCACGGCGAATCGCCCATCCTGCTGCGTCGTCCCGACCTCAAGGGTCGGTTCGACGCGATGGTCTGGGATCTGACGGAGACGGATCACCATTCCGGCCGTGTCGAATCGATCTGCCGGATCGACTGGAACGACGTCGCCGCGAACCACCCGGGCTGGCTCTCCATCTGCAAGGAACTGTGCTGGCACCGGTTGAACACGCCGCTGGCGACCCAGAAGACGATCGGCAGCTACCATGCCTCACGCGAGCAGCTGAGGATGAAGCGGTTCCTGCGTTGGCTGGACGTCAAGCACCCCGATGTCGCGGGTCCTCTGGACCTCCGCCAGCGGCACGTCCACGAATATCGCGTATGGCTGGAGAACCATGGCCCGGAAGATGCAGTCAATGCCTCCGGCGCGAATGTGCGGACGGGTTCCTCCTGCAGCCCGCAGACGGTCTGGAGCTATCTCCTCCCGATAAAGGCGCTCGACGTCTTCCGTGAACGCCTGAATTCCCCACTGCCATTCTCCCCCTACGACGGCAACCTGACCGCAAAGATGCTCGGCGCCGGCGAGGCCAATGAGGAGAACGCGACCGAACCCCTGCCGGACGAGGTCATCGCGACGCTTATCGACTGTGCGCGACGCTATATCGAGCACTATGCACCCACCGTGCTTGCGATGCGGGAAGAGATGCACGAATTCTGGGACGATGGCAGGGCTGATTTTCCCGGTTGGAAGACATCACCTGGCACCTGCCCCGAGACGGGCATCACCTGGATGCCGGACCGCAAGAAGGCGGCGCACCATCTCTATCGCGAGGAACTCGGCCATCTTGTCGCCGCCTGCCTCATCGTGATCCTCTACCTTTCCGGAATGAGGTCAGGGGAGGCCAGTAACCTCGGTTCCGACTGCCTCGACCGTCCCGTCGACAGGGCTACAGGCCTCCGCGACCGCTGGCGCATAAGCGGCATACCGCTCAAAAAACGCGGCAAGGGCAAGGAGGGCAAGCCTCCACCCGTGGAATGGGTGGTCCCGGATATCGTCGCCCAGGCCGTGCAGATGCTGCAGAAGCTTCTGGCACCATACCGCGCGATGCACGGGTCGGATCTGCTCATGCTGAGCAAGGATGCCCTGCGCAAGCCCAAGTCGCGAGACAGGAAGCTGCTGCGTTCATCGAAGACCGGCTATCCACTGTCCGTCACCTCCATCGGAAGCCTGATCAACCTGTTCTACGAACGGGCGAGATGGCAGCGGGACGCGATCGCCCAGACAGACCCGAGTCTCACCCAGGCGCCCGATTATCACATCAAGCCGAGCCAGTTCAGGCGCACGCTCGCGAGGTTCATCGCGAGGCAGCCTTTCGGCATCATCGCCGGACGCCTCCAATATCATCATGTCTCGACGGCCGTCTTCGAAGGATACGCCGGCTCCATCTCCGACACCTTCGCTCTCGATGTCGAAGACGAGCGCATACTCGCGGGCATCGACATCCTCGAGGAGATGAGGAGTGATGCCCGGGCAGGCTGGCGGGCTGGGCCAGGTGCCAGCCGTGTTCTGGCTGAATGGGAGAACGTGCGTGAAGTGGGCCTCGCATCGGCCGTGGTCGACACGTCCTCGAAAGGAGCGGTGCTCGACAACAGCGTGCGCAAGCTCGTTCAGACGGTCCATGTCGGTAGCCTGAGCTACTGCGTGTTCAACGTGAGCAACGCGCTCTGCTTGACGGAACAGGAAAAGTCCTCACCGGGCGCGTCCCCGGCGATAAGCATGTGCTCTCCGGACAAGTGCGCCAATTCGGTGATAGCGCCCTGCCACGTTCCCAAGTGGCAGGGCCTGCTCGACGAGGTCCGGAGACTATCCGGAACCGCCCGGAGCGGACCGCAGAAACAGTCACTCCGGACCGCCGCCGAGAGATACGAAGGGGTGATCGCCAAGGCACAGGGAGGTGGAAATGGAAAAGATTGACCAGACCTCCTTCGAGGAACTCAGAAAGGACAATGCGGACCGCCTTCACGAACTCGACGTGCTGGCGGGAGGAGGCGACCTTCGCGGAACGGAAACGACCGAAAGGACGATCCGGGCCGGAATCGACCGCTTCTGCCGCGGGACCACGCAGACGGACGGCTCCTGGACGGTCGTCAACCTGGTCGAGGAGACCGGCGTCCCGCGGCCGACGCTCTATCGTTACAAGCGCGAACTCGAACTCTTCCAGAATCTTGGCGCATCGGCTCCGCACGGCGGCGCGCGCGAAGAGCTGAAACGCCTACGGAGCGAATTGGCAGCAGAACGCGAAGCCGCGAAGGCGGAACGCGCGCGACACCGCAATGCCGAAGCCGTCCTCGTGGAGCGCATCCACGCACTATCCCTACTGGTGGCTTCGGCGATGGGAGAAGATTCGCTGCCGCGAATGATCGAACTCAGCAACCCGCCCGAGTAGATCGTAGCTAAGGAAATGTCGCTGGTGATGGAAAACGGGTAGGAAACGCCTATCCTGATGAGGTTGAAGAGAAGGGAAAAAGCAGATGACGCATGCAGTGACCATTGCCGACGACCGGCTCGAAACCGCCATGGCTCTTCCAGGCGCAAGGCGTTCCCTGCGGGTGGCGATCGGTCATCTGAACGTGTCCCTTCCCCACAATGTGAGCGAGCGGGAGCTGCTCTGCTCGCTACTCGACATCCAGCCATTCTCCATCGACAGGGTCTGCGTCAGGGAATTCCTCAACGAGGCCGAACTCGAGACGCTGTCCGACCTCGTGACATCGGGGGCCATCAGCTACGACCAGCTCGCCGATGCTGCCTCGCTGCACCTGCCTTCCGGACACGAGACGAGGAGGTGGCTCGATGACCGCAAGGGCCTCTGAATGGCGAAAGCTCCTCGACAAGGCGCTTCCGGCGCTGGATCACGTGTTCGGCGCGCAACCGGAGAAGACGGATAGCCCCGACTGGACGCTCGGGGGTGGCACCGCGATCGCCATCCAGATCGACCATCGCATATCCTACGACATCGACATCTTCGTGCCGGGCACTGCGCTCAGGAACTTCGTGCCCGCGAACAATCCTGCCTCACGCGGCATTTCCGAACGCTTCCAGTGGCCGGGTCACTACCTGAAGTTCGAGCTCGACGAGGGAGAGATCGACTTCCTCTCCCCACCCCTGCAGACCGAACCGGGCTTCGAGTGGGCCAGATACGGGGATCGGCGGATCGCCCTCGAGACACCCGAGGAAGTGATCATCAAGAAAATCCGATATCGATCAGCCAAGTTCACGCCTCGTGACGTCTACGATCTGGCAGCCGTTTCCCAGGAAAGGACCGCCCTCGCCACGATCATGTCGGAAGAGACATCCGACGCCCTGCCGCGCCTCAAGGAGTCGCTGCGCATATTGGAGGCCAAGGGCGGGACCGATCTGTCCTCCTACGTCACGCCAACAGCTAAGGGGCGGGCGATCCTCCACGACGCGTTCCGCGTCGCCAAGGCGACTGTCGGCGAAGCCATGGGCATGGCGGACCGGGCTTCGCGGCAGACATCAAGTGATCCCCATCGATTCCCGCCGCCGGATCGAGGCATTGGCGACTGAGGCGACAAGGCTTCTTCTTGCGCTGCTCCGCATCGGAATCGGAGATGAAGAGCGGTGTCGCTGCTGAACGATGAGACGTTGGAAAACGGTGTATCCACATAGGGAAGGAAAAGGCACTCCTACGACCTGACGCCATCACCGCTTGGATGAAGTTGAAGATCCGGATGTGGAAGATTCCGGTCCGTCGTCCTATATTCGAAATGAAGAACACAACGCAGAAAAGAGGAGGCTCTCTCATGGCTGATCAGGATTTCAGCCAATCCGACAGGGCCAAGGCAAAGCAGGCCGCGCGCGACCTCGATGAATGCGATCTCGCCGCCGGACGTATCGATGTCGCTTCGCTTCAGGAGCGCAACGGGTTCATCCCACGTGATATCGCTCGGCGCGCAAGAGTTCGTCAATGGAATGAGCTCGATTGATCGCCATGGAGCAAGGCATTCCTCGCTAACCATAAGAACTAGGTCGATGGCGATCTTAGCTTCGAGCGAGCTAGTCGCATAGCACCCGCTTGAACCTCGGCTCCGGATCCTCTGCGCGAGGATCGGAACGAACCAACACAACAATACACATCGCGTCCACCCGCGGAGGCCTTCGCCTCTGCGGGTGCTTCGCCGTGCCCATCTCAAAGGAAGGAGACCATCATGAGCAATGTCTGGTCGCGAATGCCGCATTGGTCGACGCTGGTACAGCGATGGACCGAAGCGATGGAACGCCACGGCGTGGACCTCGAAGAGGGGCTGACGACCGTGGTCGACGTCGTATGCGACGACCTGTCCGAATTGCGGACCGTCTCGGGCCTGCGCCACATGTGGATCGATCGCGGCTCGAGCCTTTACGACCGTCCCATTCCCGCCTTCCACCTTCTCTCGCTGGAAAGTCAGAAATCGCGCCTGCACGACGCAAACGAAGTACTGCGCGCACTTGGCGAGACCGGTGGGGACCTGGAGCTGGTTCCTGCCGTGATGATCGCCGCAACCGCCGCCGGCTATGACGATCACGACGACAGCCTGCAGGCGGCGGGAAGAATGGCCACGGCGCTCCTCGAAGCACATGCGATCAATCCTCCTCGGCAGGACAGGCGGCCGGTGTTCCTCATGGAGGACCGGTTCGACCTCGGTGGACTGGCCTCGGAACGCCTCGCCGACGCGCTCGCACGCGAACATGCCGGCATATTCCGGAGCATCATGGCGGCGCGCATCAGGTACCTCGTCAAGACCGCGGATGGTGTCCGCATTCCCAGCCGCGAGGAGCTGGCCATCGGCCTGCCCGGTGAATTCGATCTCGCCTTCGGTGCGCGTACCAGACCAGTGACGAGTGGCTCACTTGACGGCGCACGTGAGGATACCACCAGGGTCGCGCTCTCCAGCCTCCCGCGCGACGAACTGATCATGATCCTGGACGCGATCACTGCTGGGCTCGCGGCGGGTTGTCACGACATCGATGCGGTGACCAGTTTCGATCCCGAACGACGTTCGAGCAGCTACTTCGGACCGGCCATCCGCGCGACCGTAGACGCCAATACGAGAAACGGATGGCTCCTCCGGGTGAGCCGCCCCACTCTGATCACCATCAAGCCTGAGGACGCCGATTCCTGCACGGTCCTCGTCGGTCTGGACGGTTCGGTCAGGACCGAGGACATCGAGGCGCTGGGCAGACTCATGGAGCGCGCCATCGAAGCCGGTAAGCGCATCGACGCCGAAGGGCTCAGGATCGAGGATTGGGAGCATGTCGATCCCCGTGATCTGCGGGTGGACAGCCTGACGAGACGCATCGCCCACCTATGGGGAATTGATCTCATCCACGATGTCCGGTGGAGGTGGGGTGACGAAGGAAAAGAGGATCCGACCCCGATCTCCGAAAAGAACGTCCGTTCGATCGGCCTCAGGGCCACTGACCGGAGAGTGCATATATTGCGCCAGTGGCTGCCTTGCCCGCGCGATGGAGCGTTACTGTTCGAGGACGACGGACGGACGCAAACCATCCGGACGCCTCGTGCCATCGGCCGAGACGCGTTGGACCGGCCCATCGCGGAAGTCCTCGGTCAACCCGATCTGGCCGATATCCATGATGTGATCGTCGACGACATCATGACCGATGCGGACGGAAGAAGCGTTCTCTACCTCCGCTCCCGTCCCACTTCACTGCCGTTTCCCGACGAATTCCGAAGAGCGGAGTGAGACAGACAAGCCATGATTTAACCTTGGAGAACTGGCGACCTTGTCCTAGAATCAGGATGAACGTCATTCTCCTCCCAACCGACCGAATGACAGGAGAAGAATCAATGAACACCACGTTGCACAAATGCATCTGGCAGGTGCGCAATTGCGCAGTGAGACACCCTCACATTCTAACTAAGGCATGCCAGTAGGCGGCCTCTGGTGACGTCTGGGCGGCCCTAGGTTCACCTCTCTCACCAGCCACGATCGCCCATATGAAAGGCCCCGCCACCGGACATCCGGGGCGGGGCTTTTTCGATCCGCTATGGGATCGTAACCGCGGGGTCGCTCAGGCGACCGCCTTGTTGCCGAGACCGGCGGGGATGCGCGCACCTTCCTTGAGGTAGATACGGTTGTCGTCGATCTTCTCGACATCGTCGAGCGGCAGGAAGTGGTGCATGTCATCGCCGCTGTCCGACTTGGTCAGCTTTATGGCATCGCCTTCGACTTCATCGACGGTTCCGACATGCTGGCCCTTGGCGTCGGCGATTTCCATGTGTTCCTTGATGCGAATCTTCTCGAACATCAAAATTCCTTTTGTTTTGCGTTGCTTACACCCTACCAACGGGCGGGCAGTGGCTTTGGTCCACGCTTCGCCGAAGCTGATGCACGGCGCAGCCGACCCCCCAAGATTTCTTGGGGCCGGACGCTCTCTCGACTGACGGGACGCTCAAATTAAAGGCTTCGGCCTTCCTTGTGTATCTTGCGCCGGCCGGATGCTCTCGACAGCCGACCGGGACGGGCTAGTATTAACCAACCGGCGCAAGGCGCATTTAATCACCCATGCGCGGGCATTATTCAGACATCCCATAATATCTTCGAATGGCATTCTGCATTGTCTTTGGAAGGAGGGGGAATTCGGTAGTGCACTCTCCATACGTATGTCCGGGGCACGGCCATGGGCGGGCTGAGGAACTTCTTCGAGGATTTCCTGGCGTCGCTTGACCATGCCGAAAGCGCGGATGCGATCTGGACCGCCGCGCTCGATGCGATCGGCCGGGTTCCCGTGTCCGGCGAGGTCCATGTCTTCTACCGCGATACGGAGGACGAACAGGAGGCGGCCACCGCACTGTCCACGCAAGCGCTCGGTGCCTCTGGGCCGGCTGATGCCAGCAGCGTCGCGATCTCCGCATTCCCCTTCGGCCAGGCAGCCCGCGATGGGGCCGATGCGAACGCGGGCGACCTCGGGCAGTTTGCCGAGCGACCGGGCAAGGGCGACAGGTCGACCATGCAGGCCATCGCCATCACCGTCGATGACACGCCCTGCGAAGACATGGCCGGCTTCCCGGTGGTGCGCGATGCCAGCGCCCCCGACCGCGGCGTCCTGCCGGGCGATTTCGCCGACGATGTGACCGCAGCGCTCGATGACAGCTACTGGATCTACCTCTCGGCGGTGATGCATTTCACCTATGCCTATCTCGAGAAAATCGCCGGACCGGCGCCAAAGCGCCTGCGGCCCGCGCTGAGCGGCCGCCAGGCCGATGTCCTTGCTGGTCTTGCAGCGGGCAAACGGCAAAAGGAAATCGCCTACGACCTCGGCATCAGCGAGAACACGGTGGCCTATCATGCCGCGCGGCTGCGCCAGCGGCTCGGCTGCAGCCATTCGAACGAGATCGTCGCGGCGGCCTATCTCAGCGGTTTGCTGCGGTCTCCCGATCCGCGCCGCAGCTAGCGACCACGAATATGGTAATAGGAATCGATCTGGACGCGCCGGTAGGCGCGCTTCCCCGATAGCGCCCTGAAACTGCCGCGGATCATGACGTCGACGATCTGGCCGACAACCAGCAGGACTACCCCCAGCAGCGCCATGGATCCGAAGATCGGGGACAGCGGAAAGGTCCATACATGACGCCGCAGCAATTTGCCGGGCCACGCAGAGGCGGCGATACGAACCAGCAATGAGGCGAACACGAGGCTTGCAACAAGGTAGGTACCGACTCCGGTCGCAAGGTCATCGAGCCCGATGGACATGTCGATCTCCAATTCTCGCCTGCGCGGCGCACAATTGCACATCTGCCGAAAGGCGGGAGCCGCTCGACCGGTGCCCGGCCCGGGAAATGGACGGATTCGCTTCCTGGGTGTTCTGGTGAATCACCCCCCTGCCATTAATGATAATGCCCAGAGGGCCGTGCAGCGACAATACCGAGGAACCTTGGGGTTGACGCAAAGCGCGGCGGGCTATCCAGCGCACAATGGGGCGCTCCGGTCGCGTGGCATGCGACCGCCGCGGGTACGGCGAACGGCTGCTGCTTCGAAGAATGGCGCGGTTCGTCGCATACCACCCTCGCGCCGCCGGGCGCATCTGCGGTTGACCACATCTTATCCCCGCCGAATCATTCCCGCTTGCCTTCGAATCCGGGTTCTGATTCCCTATATGAGTCGTTCACGCTGAATCGGAGAACTACCAGATGTCGTTGCTCGAAGCCCGTAAGACCTACAAGCCCTTCGAGTACCCCTGGGCCTACGACTTCTGGAAACGCCAGCAGCAGATCCACTGGATGCCCGAGGAAGTGCCGCTCGGCGAGGACTGCCGCGACTGGGCGCAGAAGCTCACCGAGCACGAGCGCAACCTGCTCACGCAGATCTTCCGCTTCTTCACGCAGGCCGATGTCGAGGTGCAGGATTGCTACCACGACAAATATGCGCGCGTGTTCAAGCCGACCGAGATCAAGATGATGCTGACCGCCTTCTCCAACATGGAGACGGTGCACATCGCCGCCTATTCGCACCTGCTCGACACGATCGGCATGCCCGAAAGCGAATATTCCGCCTTCCTCGAATATGAGGAAATGGCCGACAAGCACAGCTACATGCAGCAGTTCGGCGTCGACAATGACGAGGACATCGCCCGCACGCTCGCCATGTTCGGCGGCTTTACCGAAGGCATGCAGCTGTTCGCCAGCTTCGCCATGCTGATGAACTTCCCGCGCTTCAACAAGATGAAGGGCATGGGCCAGATCGTCAGTTGGTCGGTGCGCGACGAATCGCTGCACTGCGAAGGCATTATCCGCATGTTTCACGAATTCGTGCGCGAGCGCGACTGCCTGACCAAGGCGGTCAAGGAAGACATCATCGACATCTGCCAGAAGTCGGTGCGGCTGGAAGACAATTTCATCGACCTCGCCTTCGAAATGGGCCCGGTCAGCGGCATGACGCCCAAGGAAATCAAGAAGTACATCCGCTACATCGCCGACTGGCGGCTGGGCCAGCTGGGCCTCCAGCCGATCTACATGATCGACGACCACCCGCTGCCCTGGCTCGCCCCGCTGCTCAACGGTGTGGAGCACGCCAACTTCTTCGAACAGCGCGCCACCGAATATTCCAAGGGCGCGACCACCGGCGACTGGAACTCGGTCTGGTCGAGCTTCGACAAGCGCACCAAGGCCAAGGCCGCGAACGAGGAAGGTGCGGCGCAGGACGACGGACCGGGACTGTTTGGTGACGTAGCGGGAGCACAGGCCGCGGAGTAGGCAAGAAAGGTGAGTTGATGGCGGAAGCGGAACAAGAAACTCCGGAAAAATCAAAAAAGCCCGCTCCGCAAAAGCGGTCTCGCAAGGAAGTTCCCGGTAATTTTTCTTATACGACCACCCCGGGTCGCTTTAAAGATGTCCTTAAGGCAATGATTGAGGCTGAGAGACCTCCAGCATTCAATCGCGACTTCATCGAAACGGTATTAGATATCAGAGGGGGAGTGGTAACTGCCTTCCCGCCAATCTTAAAGCGAATCGGTTTCTTGAATAGTGACAATAGCCCTACTGACCTCTACGGGCAGTTTCAGGGTGAAAGTTCCCGTTCATACGCTGCTTTAGAAGGTCTCAAAAACGGCTTTGGGGAGCTGTTCAAGAGAAATGCTCATGCCGACAAGGCGGATGACGAGAAGATAAAAGATTATCTTGTGCAAATAACCGGTCGTAAAAGAGACGATCAAGTAATTAGCGCAATACTCGGGACGTTCAACGCCATTCGCTCATTCATCAAAGGGGAGGTTGCAAAGCCTGAAGGAGGAACGGCTTCTGGTGATAAGGATCTCAAGAGCTCTGTCGGGCACGACGAAGACCCCAAAGTCGGCAACCTGGGACTCGCATATCATATAAATATCGTTTTGCCGGAAACTAAGGATGTGGCTGTTTTTAACGCCATTTTTCAAAGCTTGCGTCAGAATCTTTTGAAATGACAAACTGGCTGCGAGCCGAGCTTTTCGTAATGAAGAGTGCCGCAATAAAGGCCGATCTTTCTGCTGTCATCGATGCACACAATATCGCTGGCGATAAATCTGCGGTCGAAGAGGCGACAGACGCTTTGATTGCGCCGCACTTGAACCAAGTTGATTATCAAATTCGCGCTGCAGCGCGGCGAATGGCTGAGTTCTATCAGCTATTCTATCTTCTCGAAAACGACATCCGTCGTTTTGTCGAGAGCGTCCTTTCAGATGTGTACGAGGCAGAAAACTGGTGGGCGAAGCGAGTGCCGGAAAATGTTCGGAACTATGCTAAATCTACGAAAGATCGAGAGAATCGAGAAGGGCTTCCTCCACGCTCTACCAATCCCATAGATTACCTCACTTTTGGGCATTTGGGGGAGATCATCAAAGGGAATTGGGACCTATTCGCAGGGCTATTTCCTAACGCAGAAATAGAACGGCTTGAGCGAGTTATCTCTAGGCTAAATCTCGCACGAGGCCCCATCGCTCATTGCGGCTATCTCCCCGAAGACGAAGTTGTACGGTTGAAGCTCGCCATTCGTGATTGGTATGCACTGTTCGAATAATCGCGCACGAAATATGCGCAGCGTCAAACTCAACACCACTCCCCTCTGCCGCCACCCCAATAGCCCCGCGCGCCGCCCTCGCGGCGCATGAAGTCCGCCAGCCGGTCCTCGCTGCCGTCGGGGCGCAGGCGGTAGACGGATCTTAGCGCGCGGCCGGAGCGGTCGGTGGGTTCGTCCAGCCGGTGCGTCATGCGGAAGGGGCCGCGGTTGAGCCAACCTTGTCGCACTTTGCTCGCAGCCACAGGCCCCCGGGTTGCAAACCGTACCGCGATGGCAGAAAGACCTATTGGGTCAACGCGCTAGCGGCGTCTCGCCGACCGCCTATCGAGGGGAGATACAGCGGTGTCGACATTGCAGGTGATCGAGCTCGCGACCTACTATCTGATCGCGGTCAATTTCCTTACCTTCCTCGCCTTCGGCTACGACAAGATGCAGGCCGAGAGAGGCGGCTGGCGTGTGGCCGAGGCGACGCTGGTGTTCTTCGTCGTCATCGGCGGTATCGTCGGCGCGCTCGCTGGCCGGGCGCTGTTCCGGCACAAGATCCGCAAATCCTCCTTCACCGCCAAGCTGGGGGGCGGGGTACTGCTCAATCTGGGCATCGTCGGCGGGCTTGTTGCGTTGGAGAACCGGACGTCGCCCGAAGAGCAGGCGCGGCGCGATGCGATCATGGCGAGCGTCCATTACCCCGGCTGCAACGAAGTGCGCGCTGCGGGCAAGGCGCCGCTGCGCTATGGCGAGCCGGGCTACCGGACGGACATGGACGGCGACGGCGACGGGGTGGCCTGCGAACCGCATTACTGAGCGCCCGCGCGAACGGCTTGCGTCGTATCTACCACGGTGCGAAGCTGCGCGGGCACAATCCCGTGACAGGAGTATTGCCATGACCACCCGTTTCACCGCCGCTGCCCTTCCGCTGGCTGCCGCCTTCGCCCTCGCCGCTTGCGGCGAAGCCGAGGATACCACCTATGAGGTCGACGCGACCGATGAAGGCGGCGGCGAGCTGATCGTGACCGAGGAAGTGCCCGGCGCGGTCGAGGTCGACACGCCCGACACGCCGATGACCAATGTGCCCGAAGAGGGCGCGGAACCGGCCGGCGACGAGGCCAGCGACGCGGAACCCATCGCGCGATAGGCCAGGCCCCCGCGCCGCGCTGTCGGGAATCTCCTATACGCGCGGCGGGCCGTGCCCCTAGCGTTTGCCGGTGACCGCAAGATGGCGGCACCGGCACTCTTGGGGGAGAGCGGAAATGGGCCTGCGAAAAGTTGCTCTGGTACTGAGCTGTGCGGCGCTGGGGGGATGCGCCTCGTTCGACGGAATCCAGGAGCCGGTGATGGCATCCGATGCGGCGGTAAACGTCGCCGTCGGGAGCTACGGCCTCGCGCCGACGCTCCAGCAGATCCAGACGGAAACCGACAAGAAGGCCTATCGCAACCGCGTGATCAGCGTGTGGTTGCTGGCCATCGACACGCGCTACGATGCCTTCCGTCGGGACCTGTCCCGGGGCCGCAAGGGCTCGAATGTCGGTCTCGACATGCTGACGCTCGGCCTGACCAGCGCGGGCGCGATCTGGGATGGCGCGGCGAGCGAATTGTCCGCCCTCGCCACGGGCGCCGGCGGCGCGCGCGCCAGCCTCGATCGCGAGCTGTATTTCGAGAAGACGCTGCCAGTGCTGATTTCCTACATGGATGCCGAGCGGCTCAAGCTGCGCGGACATATCATGGAAGGGATGGCGAGCCCGATCGGCGAATATTCGCTTGAGCAGGGCTTTTCCGACCTGTGGCGCTACCAGTCGGCCGGAAGTCTCGACCGCGCGATCGGCAAAGCCGCCGAAGGCGCCGCGGAAGAGATCAAGGATGCGGAATATGATTACAGCACCGCGATCGAGCTTTGTCTGCCAACCGAACAGCAGGATGTACGGCGGCGAAGTCTCTACAATCGGATGATCGCCGGCGTACCTGGTGACGAGTCCGCGGTGCCCGATGAGGCGCTGGCCCGCATCAACCGCGGCGCTGCACAGGCGGGCAAGTCCGCGGTCGCCAATGATGCTCCGCTCGCGAGCAAGTTGGGTCAGGCCTATGCCGCATCCGATCACCTCAACACATTGTGCAAGGAAAGCGAACTCGACGCTTTCGAAAACGCGGTATTCGGTGGAGGGCAGTAATGGCGCATATCATCCATAAACTGGCGGGACAGAACGCCGAGGACATTGGCCATGAATTGCGCGCGCGCGAGCTTTCGCTGATCCTGACCGATATCGGGACCGACGATACGGACAATTACGGCGTGTATGCTCGCCGGCTCGTGATGCCTGCCAGCTCGATCGTGGTTCTCCCGGAAGCGTCCGTACCGCCGGAAGACAGCGACTTCATCGCATCCGGCCCACTGGTCATCGGCGGTGTGAAGCAGGTCTTCCACGCTTACCGGGTCCCCGTCCGGGGCGAAGCCGCGGCGGCAGAGGATTAACGCCTACGCGGTGTCGCAAGGCGCTCCTGTCACCAGCCCCACGCGGCGGGCGGCGTTTCCACCGGCGCGCTGGCATCGATCTCGACGCGGAACAGCCGGGTCGGGTCGTTGCGGCGCGTGAGCTGGTAGGCGAAGCGCGCGTCGGCGCTGCCGCGCGGGGCGACTTCGATCCGCCAGACATTGTTCAGCGAGGCGCCGAGTCCTTCACGGGTGAACAGCGTCACGCTTTCGGCGTCCACGGGAAAGTCCTGCGCGCTCGCGCTCCCCGCGTCGGCGCTGGTCCCGCCATAGAAAGTCACCGCATCGGCTTCGCCATCGGCATGGCGGTGATTGTGCTTGAGCGTGAGCCGCGTGTCTGCGCCGGTGCCCTCGCGGGTCACGATCCATGTGCGGCTACGGTTCCAGGGCGCCTTTTGTCCTACCGCTTCGCTGCTTGAGGACGTTTCTGTACGTCCTACCGCTTCGCTGCCTGAGGACGGTGGCGCTTCCTCGACATGGAAGGCGATCGCCACGCGGGTTTCGTCGCACTCGGCCCAATGCGCGACCATGCGCTTGCCCGCCCAATCGGCATCGCGCGCATCCGTGCTGGCGAGACCGCCCGCATAGGTCTTGCCGCAATGGCTCGACAACGCCTGCCAGAATGCCTCCTGCGGGTGGGCAAGGGTGCCGGCGGCGGGGCCGGGCGCGGGCGCGCAGGCGGTAAGGGCGAGAGCCGCGAGGGGTAGGGAGAGTAGGGCGATATGCATTGCGCCAGCCTAGGGGCTTGGGCAGCCAACGCAAACCCCGATGAATTTCGCGCTCGCGCCGCATGCCCGCGCAAAAAGGGGCGACGGGATTGACCCGCCGCCCCCGATGCGGCCGCTGTGCGGGAAGAGGAGGGATCGCCCGCCGCGGCCGATCGTCTGGTTTATCCTCAGCGCTCGGGCTGGGTATCCACCGTGGTGTCCGCCTCGGCATCGACTGCGGCGTCGACGCCGGGTGCCGAAGCATCGGCATTGGCGCTGCCATCGACCTGCGTTTCGAGATCGGCGGCCTGCTGCGTTTGCTCGGCCGTGTCTTCGAGGCGGTCCTGAGCGGCGTCGGTCGCTGCCTCGGTCCGCGTGCGGGCCCGCGTTGCGGCGGTTTCGGCCCGATCGGTCACGCTGTCGGTCGTGCGCTGGGCGCGGTCGAGCGTCGGCTGTGCATCGACGCGGGCATTGGCGGCCGCATCGACGGCGCCGGTGACCGGTCCGGCAATTTGCGCGCTCGCGGCGGTGGCGCCGGTGGTGGCAAGCAGGGCGGCGGCTAGTGCGGTAAACTTGGTCATATCTGCGTATCCCGTTTTCGTTCTTGGGACCCGGGATACGGCGGGGGCGGCAATCCGGCTCCCGCAATTGCGCCGAAATGTGCCCTGCGATTGGCGGGGCGAGCCGGTTCATCACCCGTTTATCGCGGGTTTATCTGCGGTTCATGAAGCCCAGCCATCGCCGCCCCTCTTCCAATTTCTTTGCCTCGCGGCCCCGCCGCCGCTATTTCGCCGCCGATGAACGAGACACGCGATATCCACGCCAAGGCCGAAACGCTGATCGAGGCGCTGCCCTATTTCCAGCGCTATGCGGGGCGCAGCTTCGTGGTCAAATATGGCGGCAATGCCATGGGCGACGAACGCGCGGCGCGCGAGTTTGCCGAGGATGTGGTGCTGCTCAAAGCGGTCGGCATCAATCCGGTGGTCGTGCATGGCGGCGGTCCGCAGATCGGCGCGATGCTCGAAAAGCTCGGCGTCGAGACGACCTTCGTCGATGGGCTGCGGGTCACCGACAAGCAGACTGCCGAGATCGCCGAAATGGTCCTGTCGGGCGCGATCAACAAGGCGATCGTCGGCTCGATCGCGCGCGCCGGGGGCAAGGCGATCGGGATCTCGGGCAAGGATGGCGGGCTGGTCACCGCGACCAAGCTGCAGCGCACGCGCAAGGACCCCGACAGCAATATCGAGAAAGTGCTCGACCTCGGCTTCGTCGGCGAGCCGGCCAAGGTCGACACGGCGATCCTCGAAACCGCGACCGGCGCGGGGATGATCCCGGTGGTTGCACCGATCGGCGTGGGCGAGGACGGCCATACCTACAACATCAACGCCGACACCATGGCGGGCGCGCTGGCGGCGGCGCTGGGCGCGGCGCGGCTGCTGCTGCTGACCGATGTTCCGGGCGTGCTCGACAAGCAGGGCGAGCTGCTCACCGATCTGACGCCCGCCGACATCCACCGGCTGCGCGATGACGGGACGATCTCGGGCGGGATGATCCCCAAGCTCGAAACCTGCGTCCAGGCGGTGGAATCGGGCTGCGAGGCGGCGGTGGTGCTCGACGGGCGCGTGCCGCATGCGATGCTGCTCGAATTCTTCACCGCCCGCGGCGCGGGTACGCTGGTCAGCCGCGGGGTCTAACCCGTCGGATGGGGGTAGCGCGGGGCGTGTCGCGCTTGTAGGACGCGCGACACGGCAGCTTCAAGGGAACGCTCGATCACATGCAGGCGCTCAGCACTATCTACCAGATCATCGCCATGCTCACCAACGTACTGGTGATGCTGATCATCATCCAGTTCATCATCGGGCTGCTGTTCGCCTTCAACGTGGTGAACCGGTCGAACGAGTTTCTCGCCGGCTTCTACATGGCCATCAACCGCTTCCTCGAACCGGTCCTGCGCCCGATCCGCAACCTCCTGCCCAATACGGGCCAGATCGACTTCTCCCCCCTGGTGCTGATCATCCTGCTCAACATCGTCCTCATCGTTCTCGGCAATGTGATCTACGGCTGATGGCCGCGCAGGTCATCGACGGGAAGGCGTTCGCCGCCAAGCTGCGCGAGCGCGTCGGCCGGCAGGCGGCGCAGTTCGAACAGGCGTCGGGGCGCAAGGCGGGGCTCGCGGTGGTGCTGGTGGGCGAGGACCCGGCCAGCCAGGTCTACGTGCGCAGCAAGCACAAGGCGACCGTGGCTGCGAACATGGAGAGCTTCGAGCATCGCCTGCCGGCGGATGCCGGCGAAGCCGAACTGCTCGCGCTGGTCGAACGCCTCAACGCCGATCCGGCGGTCGACGGCATCCTCGTCCAGCTGCCATTGCCCGGCCACCTCGACGAACAGGCGGTGATCGCCGCTATCAGCCCCGACAAGGATGTCGACGGCTTCCACGTGACCAATGCAGGGCGGCTCGCGGTCGGGCAGAGCGGCTTCGTGCCCTGCACCCCGCTGGGCTGCATGATGTTGCTCACCGACCGGCTGGGCGATTTGTCGGGTCTCGAAGCGGTGGTGATCGGCCGATCGAACATCGTCGGCAAGCCGATGGCGCAGCTGCTGCTCGATGCCAACGCCACGGTCACCATCGCGCATAGCCGGACGAAGGATCTGCCCGGCGTCGTCCGGCGCGCTGATATCGTGGTTGCGGCGGTGGGCCGTGCCGAAATGGTCAAGGCCGAATGGCTCAAGCCGCAAGCGACGGTGATCGATGTCGGTATCAACCGCTTGCCGCCTGAACCGGGAGCGGACAAGGGCCGGTTGGTCGGTGATGTCGACTATACCGGGGCGCAAGGCGTCGCTGCGGCGATCACGCCGGTCCCCGGCGGCGTCGGACCGATGACGATCGCGGTGTTGCTGCGCAACACGCTGGTTGCGGCCTATCGCAATGCCGGTCTCGACCTGCCCGAAGGCGCGCTGTGAGACTGGCGATCGCCCTGCTGGCGCTGGCGCTGACCGCCTGCTCCACGGGCCCGAACCCGCGCGACCGATATGCGCGAATGCTCAAGCCGACCGCCAATCCTTCGAAGGTGGTCGCCGCCGAACTCGGCTTCGCGCGCATGGCGCAGGATGAGGGGCAGTGGACCGCCTTTCGCGAATATGCCGCCGATGACGGCGTGATGTTCGTCCCCGAGCCGGTCATCGCGCGTGATTGGCTCAAGGGCCGGGCGGATCCCGCGCAAGCCGTGCGCTGGCAGCCGCATCACGTCTGGTCGAGCTGCGACGGCTCGCTCGCGGTGACGCGCGGTGCCTGGCAGCGGCCCGATGGCTCGAACGGCTATTTCACTACCGTGTGGCAACGCCGCCGCGATGGCGAATATCGCTGGACGCTCGATCAGGGCGATAGCCTCGAGACACCGCTCGAAGCCCCCGAGTTCGTGCGTACCGATGTCGCCGACTGCCCCGCTCGCGGGCTCGCGGCCGAACTGCGCGAACAGGCCGAACAATCGCGCCCGGTGACAGGCGGCACCTATTTCGACCAGGTCAGCGCGGACAGCAGCCTGTTCCTGACCTTCGTCGTGTCGCCCGACCTGTCGCGCAACTGGAAACTGATGCTGCACCGCGACGGCATGATGGTCGACGCCATGACAGGCAGCGTAATCGCACCTTCGGAGGATTAGCATGACCGCGCTGTTCTTTTCGGCTTTCATCACATTGTTCGTCGTTATCGACCCGCCCGGCTGCGCCCCGATCTATGCCGGGCTGACCAAGGGCGCGGCGCCTGCCGAGCGCCGCAGCATGGCGATCCGCGCGGTGGTCATCGCGGGCATCATCCTCATCGGCTTCGCGCTGTTCGGCGAGGATCTGCTCGACGCGCTGCATATCGAACTCGACAGCTTCCGCATCGCGGGCGGCATCATGCTGTTCCTTATCGCGCTGGAAATGGTGTTCGAGAAGCGCACCCAGCGGCGCGAGGACCGCGCCGAGAAGGTCGCTGCGACACCCGAAGTCGAGGATGTCTCGGTGTTCCCCATGGCGATGCCAATGCTGGCGGGTCCCGGCGCGATCGCCGCGATCATGCTGCTGACCAATGAAGCGCGCGGGACCGAGGAAACGCTGGTCGTTCTCGGCGCGATGCTGACCGTGCTCGCGCTGACCGCCGCGGCGCTGATTGCCGCGGGTCCGCTGATCCGCGTGCTGGGCGACCGGGTCGAGGCGGTGATCACGCGGCTGCTGGGCGTCCTGCTCGCCGCGCTCGCAACGCAATATGTGCTCGACGGGCTGAAGGGCACTTTCGTCGGGTAACGCGGTTCCGTGTCGGTTCAGTCCGGCGCCTTAGACAGACACCATGTACCGCTTCGCTTCCTTCCTGATGCTCGTCTGGTTCATGGCGGCGTCTCCTGCGATGGCGCAGCCGCTGCCCGACTATTCCCTCGCCGAGCTCGAAGCGGCGATTGCTGCGGGCAAGCTCGATCGCATTGCCGCGCTTGCCGCCGAACAGCATGGCGAGACGGTCTATGCGAAGCGCTTCGATGGTGAAGCTGCGGGAACGCCGATCGATATCCGGTCCGCGGGTAAGTCGCTCACCGCGCTGGCGGTGGGCGCGGCGATTGCCGATGGCGCGCTGGCAGGGGTGGATGTCGCGGTCTGGCCCTATCTTGGCCACCCCCGCGGTGAACCATGGGATTCGATTACGGTCGCGGACTTGCTCGGCATGTCGTCCGCGCTCGATTGCAATGATTGGGATCGCAAGTCGCCGGGGCAGGAAGAGCGGATGTATCGCACGCGCGTATGGCGCGATTTCGCACTCGCCTTGCCTGCGCGGGACTATGTGCGCGACCAGCGAGGGGAAGGGACATTCTCCTACTGCACTGCGGGGGTCTTCCTGCTCGGTCAGGTGGTCGAACGCGCCACGAGCGAGCGCTTCGACGCCTATGTCCAGCGCCGCTTGTTCGATCCGCTGGAGATCGACGGCGTGGCCTGGCGGCACTCGCGCAGCGGGGAAATCCAGTCGGGTGGGCAATTGACCATCGGTTCGGATGCACTGCTCAAGATCGGGCGCATGGTCCTCGATGGCGGACGCTGGAAGGGCGAGCAGCTGCTACCCAAAAGCTGGATCGACACGATGCTCTCGCCGCGTCACCAGCTTGGCGAGCATGTCTATTACGGACATCTGTGGTGGGCCACGCCGATCCGGTCGCCGCGCGGCTATGAAGGGGCGTGGATGATGAAGGGCAATGGCGGCAATTTGGTCGCCATCCTGCGCGATTACGACGCGGTGCTGGTGGTGCAGGCGGAAAACTACAATCGCAAGGATGCCGATCGGCATGCCTTCACCGCGTTGGCAGCGTTGCTCGCCAGCCTGGAGCCGCCCGCAGCGCCTACTGCAAGGTAACGATTTCGTCGCCGTCGTCGCGCAGCGCGAAGAACTGCATCAGCTGGATCATCAACTCGCAGCGCTGCTTGAGGTCGGGCACTTCGAGCAGCGCCTGTTTCGAGGCCGGGTCGAAGGGAGCGATCTGCGCCACGCCATTGATCAGCGTCTCGTCGTCGAGCCGTGCGACCGAGTCCCAATCCACCGAATAGCCCTGCATGTCGGCAAAACGGCGTGCCTCGAATTCGAACCCGGCCCGCTCGACGCTCGAAAGCACCTCGTCCCCGGGCTCCTCGATCAGCTCGGCCTCGACCTGGCGAAAGGCGGTCGCGACATCGATTTCGCGTAGCACGCGAAACCGCGATTCGCCGTCGAGGACGATGTTGTAGCGCCCGTCTTCGAGCGCCTCGACATCGGCGATCCGTCCGACGCAACCAATCTCGTAGAGCGGGGCACCGTCCTTCGACTTCTGCGGCTGGATGATCCCGATCAACCGGTCCTTGGCCAGCGCATGTCCGACCAGGTCGCGATAGCGCGGTTCGAAGACATGCAGCGGCAGCTGCAGGCCGGGAAACAGGATCGCACCGGGAAGCGGGAATATGGAGAGACGGACGCTCAAGCTGCCGCTTACCCGAAGAGGAGCCTGGAGAGGCGGCGGCGCGTGCTTACCACCCACGGATCTTCCAGCCCGACCGCTTCGAAGATCTGCAGCAGCTTGGCCTTGGCCGCGCTTTCGTTCCACTCGCGATCGGCTTCGAACATGCCCAGCAGCTCGTCGGCTGCAGCATCGCGGTCGCCCGCGGCAAAGGCCGCCTCGGCATATTCATAGCGCGCCTGCATGTCGCCGCCCGCGGCCTTGTCCTTCAGCGCTGCCAGTTCGCTGTCGTCGACGCGGTTGCCGGCCAGTTCGAGCGCGGTCTTGGCCTGCTCGACCTGCGGATCGGCGGCAAGCGCCGGATCGGCTTCGGCAGCCGCCAGCGCAGCCTGCGCCTGTTCGACATGCCCGGCCTGCACCAGCGCGCGGACCAGTCCGGCATGCGCGGCGGCATTGTCGGGCGCCATCTGCACGACCTGCGCGAAAATGCCCGCGGCGCGTTCGGCATCGCCTTCGGCCAGCACGTCTTCGGCCATGGTCACGAATTGCGAGACATCCTGCTGCGGCTGTCCACCCGCGGCGCCCTGCTCCCCGCCCGCCTGGACCGGCAGCTGCGCAAGGATCTGGTCGAGCGTCTGCTTCATCTGCGATTCGCTGCGCGCATTGGTCAGGTCGGCGACCGGCTGGCCCTGGAACAGCGCATAGACGGTCGGGATCGACTGGACCTGGAACTGCGCGGCGATGAACTTTTCCTCGTCGACATCGACCTTCCTGAGGATCACGCCCTTGTCGGCATATTCCGCGGCGACCTTTTCGAGCATCGGCGCCAGCGCCTTGCACGGGCCGCACCATTCGGCATGGAAATCGAGAATGACCAGCTGCGACATCGACGGTTCGACGACCTCGGTCTTGAAGCGTTCGACCGCTTTCTGTTCATCCATGCTCAGACCCATGCTCGCCACGTAAATCCACCTTTCGTTCGAAAATCGCGTCTGCCCCATGTGGGCATTCGCACGCCAATGTGAAGGAGCGCCGGTCCACCCGCAAGAGCCGCAAAAATTCTGCAATTTTCGGCTTGCGGGACTCAGGGACCGCTGCTAGTTGGCCGCCTCCCCACCGGGCCTACGGCTTCCGGTAGCGCCAGTGAGCGGGCGTAGCTCAGGGGTAGAGCACAACCTTGCCAAGGTTGGGGTCGGGCGTTCGAATCGCCTCGCCCGCTCCATTTTTCGTAGTCAATTCAACGGTTTAAAAGAACCGTTCTTGAAGCTGACTAGCGATTTTTACGGCAGGTGACCACCGGGTGACCACCGTTTTTACGCTGGAGAACAGGTCGTCTCGGACGGCTAGATATTCGCCAGACGCGTACCAAACCGTCCCACCGCCGATCCTGCGAGGGCACTGGCGATTCGCGACATCGGAGCCCTCGTCGGCGCTGGCCTCGTGATCTCTTCGAGACTACCGACAACTAGCTGGCCATATTGTGAATCGGAATGCCCACTCGCCTTCATTATCTACATTGGCGAATTCGCCAAAGCGCGGCGCCGGGCAAAAAGTACTGCATCAGGCGGAAGACGACCGACTGCTTTGAGTCCCGAAAAGTAGGTATTGCTGACTATTTTCTTCCAACCTTGACGATTTATCAAAGACCCGCGAGCCACTGTTATTCGCGACCGGGTGTCGATGCGTATGTCCAGGCTGCACGCTAAAGGTATCGATGCGCCTGCCAACGGGCGTTTTCATCGCCCGGTCACATCCGCAATTTGCGGGCTGATTTATAATGGCATTATAAGTTGGCCGTTTTCCTTGCTCAGCTTCAGTCTTGGGGTTGCGACACAATGAGTCGTGAATCCAGAAAGAGGAGTAAGTGATGAAGGATTTCGAACATAATGAGAATGAGGTCATTGACCTCGGAAAGGCCTCGGTGGAGACCAAGGGCAACGCCCTGTTCGATATCGATGTGAGCAGCGGCCGACTGTCCTATGCGACCGGCCTCGCCGAAGACTGAGCCTCGCGGGGGCGCGCGTTCTAGCAGGACCGCGCCCCTTCGCTGCAATCCTACTGCCGTGACCGAGTTCAGCAGCAGCGATATCGCCTGGGCCGAATGCAGCGGCAGGTTCGTTTTTCTCGATATTGCCGAGGATCGCTACTTTCAGCTGCCAGCGCCTCGCGAGGAGGCTTTTCGCGCCCAGGTTAAGGGCCAAGACTGGTATCAACCAACCGCTTTCTCGCGCCCACCTGAATGGACCAGACCGCGTATTGTTTCGCCCGAGATCCATGAGGGCCCCTTCCGGCTGGCCCGCGTTTCAGCGGCAATCTGGACCCAGCGCCGGATCGAGCGCCGAATTGCAACGCGTTCTTTCCGCGAAGTCCTGCTGGAGCTGAAACGCCTGAAAGGTCCGCTGGTGACCAGTGATACAAGTGACACCGAGCGGGCTATTGAGCTTCGCGCCTTTGAACACGCCCGGCTCCTGCGCAGTGCAGCAGATCGCTGCTTGCCGCGCTCGATTGCGCTAGCTCTGCGGCTGGCCCGGCGCGGTATCCACGCCCATATCGTTATCGGCGTCCGAAGCGATCCATTTGGCGCCCATTGCTGGGTCCAGCACGGCGAGGCCGTGCTCAACGACACTGCCGAGGAAGTGCTGCGTTACACGCCGATACTGGTTGTATGACCACACTGCGCTTTGCTCTCGCATTGCCGCGCCTAAGATCGGGGGCGTCTGCTGGGCTGCAGACGATGCCAAGCCTGAAGGATCTGTGCGGCGATATCCCGCGGCTCTGGATAGCCAAAGACACGCATGTCGCGAACCTTGGCTCTGCCGGATGTGTGATCGGCACGCTCTTCTCCCGGGACACCGCGCATCGCGTCTCTCAGTTGCCAGAGGTGGGTGCTCGCTCTGCGAAATGCCTCGCCGCCAACCTCGCCGCGAACTTCTGGGGTGCCTATATCGCAATTCTGCCCGATCAGGACCGTAGCGATTTGGCCGTGATGCCGGATCCTTCCGGACTGGTTCCGATCTACCGCCTGGTGACAACAACCCATGTGGTGCTCACCTCTGATCCGAAACTCTTCGAGCAGGCCTGCGGCAAGAGGATGAGTATATCTTGGGATTCTCTGGCTCGCTTTTTGATGCGTGCTGAATTGCGCGCGAGACAAACCTGCCTCGCCGGTGTCGACGAGCTTCGGCCCGGTGCCTTGACCTATCCGGCGGCTTCCGATCCCGAAGAATTCCCAGTCTGGCGCGCGCAGCAGTTCCTGCCGGGCAGACTATCGCTCTCCTATGATGAAGCGAGATCGCACCTTCGCAAAGTGGCGATCCGTGTCATGGGCGCATGGACCGACGAGCTTGGACCCGTGGCGGTGGCGGTGTCGGGCGGCGTCGACTCTTCGCTCGTCTGCGCCGCGCTCGCGCGGGCGCAGAAGCCGTTTTCCTGCGTCACGCTCGCGACAGCAGACAGAAGCGGCGACGAGCGGGACTATGCCCGTCTTCTGGCTAAGCACCTGCGTGCAGAATATGCCGAACGGATTTACGATCCTGTGCGTTTCGATCCCCAGGACAGCGCCTCGGCCAGTCTTCCGCGTCCGAGCCGCAGATCGTTTCTGTCGACCATCGACGCGCTTCTCGTCGATGCCGCAGGTGACCTCGGAGCGCATATCGTCTTCGATGGCAATGCTGGCGACAATCTGTTCTGCTTTCTGCATTCAGCGGCGCCGGTCGTCGACCGATTGCGTGTTGAGGGACCCGGACGCAGTGCGGTCGCAACCCTTCTGAACATGTGCCAGGTTACCGGCTGCGATTTGCCTGCCATGGTCAAGGCGACGCTAAAGCGTTTGATACGCGGCCCACGCGGCGGATGGCCTTGCGACCGGCGCCTGCTTGCCGATCATGTTGTATCGGATGAGGTGCTGGACCCCGTAACACCCTGGGTCGATATCGATGTGGGGCGCCATGGGGGAAAACGCGATCATCTTGCCCTGATCATGCGCGCCCAGCACCATGTTCACGGGCTTGGCGTCGGGCCTGAACGCTTCTCACCACTGATGAGCCAGCCTCTGCTCGAATTGTGCCTGGGTATCCCCACATGGCTGTGGGTCAGAGGCGGTCGCAACCGCGCGCTCGCGCGCGATGCTTTTGCCGCTGACCTTCCGCCAAGCCTGTTGGCACGCACCTCCAAATCAGGACCAGACAGCTTCATCCGCCTCGCGTTCCACCACCATCGAAGCGCCATTCGCGAATTGTTGCTCGATGGCCTGATCGCACGGAATCGATTGCTCGACCGCGCGAGTGTTGAAGCCGCATTTGAACTAGATACGTCGCTCGATGGATCGACCATTTACCGGCTTCTCGATCTGGCCGAGGCCGAAACCTGGGCCCGGTCATGGCAATAAGGAGTGCCCGTCGAAACATTGAAGCTCTTCGGGAGAGGGGGCGCCTTCCATCTCGCTCCACCGCCGGTATTGCTGCGCTCGTGCCGGATCGCAGTTGATACGATCCATTAGCCAGAATTCGAACCATTCGGTCGATCGCTCGTAGATCGCCTGCCGGTGGGCGGGCTGCCATTTCACATGCGTTTCGTTTTCCAGCACGTAAAGCTCGATTGCCCGCCCTCGATGAGAATAGGTTTCTATCACATCGAGGCCGCCTTCATATTCGCTGTCGCCAGTCTGGATGAGGATCGGCACATCTACCGTGTCGACATTGAGGATGAGCGACATGGGTTTCCAGAATTCTTCGGTACCGGGCTCGAAATGGCGGTAGCCCATCGCGCGAACGAAGTTTGTGAACCGGGGCCCGGCTGCCGTCGGATAGGAATACATATCTTCGCAACATGACCCCATAGAGGCCACTTGGAACAGGTCCGAGTTGATAAGAGCCCACTGGACTGTCGATCCGCCGTCGCTGAATCCGCTCATACCCATCCTCCCGGCGTCGACCGCGCCCGTCTCGATGGCGAGCTCAAGCGCGATCTCCAGGGACGACTGCACTCTGCGGCGGTCGATCCAGTCGGCGCGATTGGCGCGGACAAGCTCCTCCTCACTCGTTGCGGTGAGCGCTGCAGCCGAGAAGGTCGGGCGATCAAAACTGAGCACAGCAAAGCCGCGGTTCGCCAGCGGGTGGATCGGCACTTCGTCGCCGGTCCCGCCGCGCAGGAACCCGTCGCTGGTGTATTGCACGACCACCAATGGGTGTTGCTGCCCCGGTCTGTGATCGGGCGGCAGAACAAGATCAGCGAAGCTTTCCGAACCATATGCATTGCGAAACCGGAGCCGCTGCACGGTTCCGAAAACTGCGTTCGCCAGGTCTGGGTTGGGATCGTAGACCACCCGCTCGGCGCCCGTTCGGATATCGATTGCGACAATGCGCCGGGGCCTCGCAGCCCCTTCGCGCGCGCAGATCAGTTCGTTTGCAAAAGGGCTGCACCCGATCAGAACGTCATCGGTTGTCAGCAGCGAATGGGGCTGGCCCTCCTCCATATCCCAGCGCAGGATCGCCATCTGGCTGTTCGCCCAGCCCGTTCCCTGAAGGGCAAGCAATGTCCGGCCTTCGGCTGCCCACCACAGATGGCGGATACCTTCGCACGCCTCCGCATCGCAGGAGATCCGGCTGCCGCCGGGCCGCATCACTGCGATGCGCGACCGACTTATCAGCCGGTCGGGATGTTTGGGCTCAAGCCACGCTGCATATCCGTCCGGCCCTGCGGCATATTCGCGTGCTTGCGCAGGCAGCGTGGCAGGCCGGTGCGCAACGAGAAGCTCGGCCTCGCTGGCTGTCGCCGGACGGACGCTGCCATCGCCGAGGGCCACGAAGGCATATTCCGGGACAATCTCACCAGTCGGAATCGGCCGGTCGGCAAATTGCGGAGAGAAGCGATCGTCAAACAGAAAGCCTCGCGGAGCCTCTTGCGCAATTGCTTCCGCCTGCTGGCGAATGCCCGGACGTGTTTGCACGATGAGGCCATTGCCGTCAGCCGTCCAGGCAAAGCGGTCGACATCGTCGGGCATGGCCGTTGCCCGATGCGTTGGATTTCCGCCTGCTGGATCGGCAATCCATACCTGCGTCGAACCATCGATGCGCTTGAGATAGCCGATGCGCGTCCCATCCGGAGACCAGCGGGGCGCATTGGGCCTGTCCCAGCCACCCATGATCGCCGGAAAATCGCGGAGCGGAAAGTCATCCCGGATAAACTCACCGCCTCTGTCGATTTCGGTTTCAGTCTCGCTTCCATCCATCGCGGTCACCACGAGCCTCAGGCAATACGCATTGGCTTGCGGGTTTGCGCGCTTCACAACAAAAGCGATCCGTTCGCCATCGGGTGAGATTTCGAACGCCGAAGGCGCGCCGGTCGGAGCTGCCCTGCCAATGTCCGCAATCCGGACCTGGTCGTCGAGCGTGAATGCCGATCTTTGCGCTTGCGCGCTGCTCGGCGTTTCATCGAACAAAGCACACGGGTCCTGGTCGCCAGGATCGATATATGTCGTGGGCACGATCGTCTGCGAAAGAGCGGCGGCAAGCAGTATGATTGTCACCAGTGCCTCCGGATGCCGAAGGTGACGAACCGCCCGATCGGCGAATAATTGGTTGAATCATAGGGTGTGTCCGTCGGCCCGGTCTGGCCGAGCGTTTCGGGTTCGTCGTCGAACAGGTTCTGGATCGTGAGCGAGATTTCGAGGCCTGGTTCGCGGCCCTCACCGCGAACAATTTTATAGCTCATGCCGAGATCGACCGTGACGCTGGGAGAAAGGCGGCGCTCTTCCTCGAAGCGGCGGTCGCGCAGCGCGCCAATGTAGTTGGCGGCGATATTGGCCGCGAACCCGCCAGACTGATAGCGCGCCGTGCCCCGCGCACGGTAGCGTGGTGGATTGAAAACCGTTCCGGCTAGCTGAACCTCGGGCAGATCGGGCGTGACCTGTTGCTGGCTATCGAGAAAGCTGCCCGAGAGATCGAAGGAGAGTGACTGTTCGTCGCCCAGGTTCTGGTTCCAGGCGATCCTGGCATCCACGCCTTCGACGGCCCAAACCGCAACGTTCCTGTTCCGGTTGTCGACAAAGGCGGCAACATTGGCGGGATCGTAGGGGGAGCCCGAGAAGTTTTCGAGACCGAATAGCGATCCAGCAATGAGCTCGGATAAAGTTGTCGGATCGGGAGAGAAATCGATCAGGTTTGCAAACCCCGGGTCGCGGAAAGCAGCCGCAATCGAACCCGCAATAGGTCGCACCACCCGGTCTTGATAGCGAATGTCGTACCAGGTGGCCGAAAACGTCAGTTCGGGAATGGCGACCGGCTGCAGTTCCACACCCGCGGTCCAGCTGCGCGCGCGTTCCGATGTCACGTCCGGATTACCGCCGCTTGTGAAAAACACCGTGTCGGACCCCGTTCCGGCGCCGAATACGGCCGCTGGCAGCAGAATGGTCTGGTAGGGTATGAAACGCTGAAAGAGGGTCGGAGCCTTGAACGAGCGCGCCCAGCTGCCGCGCAAAGTCAGTCCTTCGACCGGTGCGTAGCTTAAGCCAAAGCGCGGCGTTGTCTGTTGATCGAGGCCTGGATAATCTTCGTGACGCGCCGCCGCCGAAAGGGTCAGCTCGGCGACTCCATCGATTGCATTGCGCGGCGAAACGACCGGCAGGAAGAGTTCGCCATAGGCAAAACGCGCGCGCTGCGTTTTGTCGAAAGCGATCAGCAAATTTCCTGTTTCGCTGCGGCTGAAATCGAGCGTGTTGTTTCGCAGGCCCGCACCGACAGCGAGACGCGCCTCGCCTCCGGGAAGCGTGAACAGCGGACCCTCCAGACCCGCTTCGAGTGAGAAGACCTCGTTGCAAAAACACCCCTCGGTTACGCTCGAAGACCCGTCCTGCAGCGCGAAGGCGGTTCGGTAGTGCGTCCGGTCGCGGCCGAACACTCCCAGCACTGTTGCCTGCCAGTCTCCTGCGACGTCGAATTTCAGTGACGGGGCGAGCGTATAGGATTCCACCTCCGGATCGGCTTCCGATCGAAATGCCGATGATGCGGCCACGAGCGTTGAGCTTCGGCTTGAATAAAGCGCGTCGATACTGGCCTCGAGGCCGGGCGCGAGTTCGTGATGTGCCGAAAGCGTAACGGCATGGCGTTGCTGCGAGGGGAAGAGCGTGGTCTCCGGATCAAGCGAGCTGGCATAGGAGCGCTGGCCAGCCTCGATCGCCGAATTGTTTGCAAAATCGTAAGCGACGAAGAACCCGCCCCCGCTCCAGCGCGTGCCCGCCACTATATCGGCCTGCTGGCGGAAATTGCCGCCATCCGTGCTTGCGCCGATCTGCGCGGATGTCGTGATGCCTTCAAAATCGCGGCGAAGGATTACATTGACCACGCCCGCGACCGCATCTGAACCGTAGAGGGCCGAGGCTCCGTCCGGAACGACTTCAATCCGGTCGACCGCCGCGAGCGGGATGGATGAAATGTCGACCCCTGCAAAAGCGGAATCATAGGGTAGTCGGTGGCCGTTGAGGAGTGTCAGCGTCGCATCTGGTCCGAGACCGCGCAGATTTGCGCTTGAGGCCGAGTTTACGTTGCTGTTGGCGAACCCTGCGCCTGATCCAATACCTGGATTTTGCCCGCCGGAAAAGTTCTGCGGAAGTGTCCGGATCGCTTCGCCCAGATCGATCTGGCCCGCTTCGACGATCGCCTCGCGGTCGAGCGAAATTGTATCGCCAATGATCCGCGCGCCCCGGATCCGCGTTCCTGTAACGACGATCGCGTTGTCCCCGCTGGCGACATCCGAATGATCGTCCTGCACTTCATCGACTTCACTCTGGGGCGGCCCTGCGGATTGGGCGAGAAGCGGCGAAGAAAAGCCTGCCAGGGCGGTTCCTGCCAAGAGCGCCGTAATTGTCCGGATTGTCGATTGCATTGTCATCTTCCTGATCTGTTGCGATTATGTCGCCACAGGGAATGACGCAGGCATTCACGAGCACCTTAGTTTCAAATGAAATTAAATTTGCAAAGCCTGATCTTTGTGCGGTAAATCTGTCGCGCGCATTCAGGCCCGATCAGCGAAAACCGTGCGAAGATGCGCGAGCGCTTTCATCATGTGATAATCGACTGTCGGCAGTGCGATGCCCAGCTCTTGGTGGATCTGACGGTAGGATTTTTTCTCGAAGCGGTTCATCCTGAAGATGCCCGCCGTTTTCTCGGGCAACTGCGCCAACGCGGTCTCGAAGCGCCCGTTCGTCTCTTCCACCTCAATTCTGTCCTCCTGCTCGGCGCAGCACGGCGCATCGGTGTTTTCGACCAGTGGCACCGTCCTGATGCGGCATTTCTGTCTGCGGGCTTCATCGACCAGCAGGTTGCGAGCGATCCGGAATAGAAATCCTGCCGGGTTCCGGAGATCTGTCAGTTGCGGGCTGGTGGCAGCGCGCACGAAAACGTCCTGAACCAGATCGCGGGCTCGCTCACGACCGACGCAGCGCGAAAAATAGGCAAGCAGGCATGCGCTCTCTCGGCGGTACAGGGCGTCGAGCGGGCAGGGCGAGCTTACCCGAGCTTGTGGTGCCGGGGTTCGCAGCGCGGAGCTCGATAGTCGATGATCGTCTCGCAGGGTGTCGGCAGAAAGCTGGTTCATGCAATGGACTGGGAGGCAACCGCAATCGGCGGCTCCTCATCGCAAGCCGAATGCGGGATCCAGAACTGTGCCGCCGTTCAGGACGTATCGACGTCCCTTGACCGGTTGGGCCGCCGGGCCTTGAGCGGACCGGCGTGCATGATGGCTGGCGGAAATATCCACGCGGTCGGCGCCAGAGTTTCAAACCGCGCGGGTCGAATGTGCCCAAGACAAAAGCAGCTTGCAAGGGGCAAGTGCCTCCATTTTCGAGGCAGCATGATACCCGCCCGGCGTTGCGGTCGCGCCGATATAGGGCACTCACATGCCTAGTACTGGGGAGGGCTCCTCCACATGCTTGGAATGTCCGCTGTTATCCCGCGGCGCTAGCCATCCGAGCCGAAAGGAGGTGCTCTATGGCTCAATCATCTGCCGACGGTACTGGTACAGGCGACTTCGATTTTTCGGACTTCGCGCAGGAATTCCTGCGACGCAATCCGGCCTACAAGGATCAATATGCCGGACTTCATGTGCGCGATACCGGCGACAAGAAACCATCCGCCGCGCGGCGAATGGCTCGGTCATGGGGCCTAGAATTTCCCGTTCGATCCGAGTGTTTCGGCCACAGACAGCCCGGCGATCTGGAGAAGCGATGCGAACGCAAGCGTCGTTATCGTGGCTGGCGGCGCCCGGGACCTTGCCGGAATCAGAGGCACATTGGCTGAGTGCAAGGTGATTGCCCAGCACGAGAACGATGCCGGACAGCACATGGTGGTTTCCGATACGCGAAATCGTCACCGCGTCCTGTTGGCGCGCGAGCCATCTCCCGGCATTGATGGCTATGTCGTCCCCGACGATGCCGATCTTGGTGTCCGCGTAGCAGCTCTCAGTGAATTCCACCGGTCGAAAGAGGGCGCGGCGACAAAGGCGCACCATCGGCTCCTCAAGCCATCTGCTTACAAACGCTACAGGCTGAGCATCCTGCTTGCCATTCTCGATCTGCTCGAAGACGCTTCACCCAAGCAGGTGACATTGCAAGAGCTCGCCAAGGCACTGATCTATCCAGGCCTCAAAGCGGGCCGCGCGATCGACTGGAAAACATCATCGCATCGCCGGCAGACACAGCGCCTCGTCGCCGAAGCGCATCGCATGGCGGCTGAGGGTTATCGTGAATTGCTCAATCCCTCACGGGGCAAGCGTTGTGCGAATTAACTGGCGTCGAAATCGTATTCGCCCGGCTGGCCTACCAGTCACAGGCCAGACGAATATCAGGCCTACGTCCTTGCAAAGACTTCCCAAATTCGCTGAAGTCGTTATGCCTCTCCTTGTGGCGCGATCTGCATCTCGCGACCGACGCCGCAAGGAACCCGACCTTCGGGGGAGCAACTGCAGCAGCCGGAACCGGTGCAATGGAAGCGCCGGGACTGGCCACCAGCAGGCGATCGGACGGCGACGTGTTGGATAGCGCCCTGCCGATCGGACGGGCAGGGCTATGCAGGCTTATTTCACGGAGGAATTCGCATCCGAACTGGTCAATGTCCAGTCAGACGAGGAACTCGACCAGGCGCTGAAGCAAGTCTCTCGGCGGCTTGGGTTCGACCACTTCGCCTTGAGCCTCGAGCTGCGTTCAGGATCGTGCGAGGCTCCCGGTTTGCTCCTGCATGATTATCCCGACGAATGGGCCAAGGTATATGTCGGGTTCGATCTGGCCGGACAGGATCCGGTCCGGCGAGCCTGCGAGAAGTCGTTTGTCGGCTTTGCGTGGGGCTCACTGGGCGAACTGATCCCGCTAACTCGCGGTGATCGCCAGATGCTGGCGGTGGGGCGCGAATGCGGAATCGGTGATGGCTACACTGTCCCGCGACATTTGCCCGGTCTTGCGCGTGGAACGTGTACATTTGCGGTCTGCCCCGACCGAGACCTGCCACACAGTCGCTTTGCGGTCGCAGAACTGGTCGGTACGCTCGCACTGAGCTGTGCACTGGGACTGGGCTCAGCTCAATCCGACGAATCCGTGCCTGTCCTGAGCGACCGGCAGCGCGAATGTCTTCTGTGGGTCGCACGAGGCAAGACCTCAGCCGAGACGGCCATGATCCTTGGGATTTCGACCGAAACAGTAATTCAGCATCTCAAAATGGCGCGAGAACGCTATCAGGTTCACTGTAAGCAATCTTTGATCGTTTCGGCGCTGTTCGATGGTCTGATCGGGTTTTCTGATATCATCCGATGGCGCGATGCGGGATGATTGGCGAAACAGAAGCTCTAAGGCCGGAACCGCTCGGAGGCCGTCAATTGCTGACCATCACGCTCGATGGAAAGTGAATATTCTACGCCCCAAACCATGCAAGCAGCAAACTCCTCCACCAGAAGCCGACGACCAACAGCTGGTCTCGAGCAGATTACAGCATGGACCCTAAGTCCGAGCCAACCGAGGGGTAGGCCGCGACCAATTTCTTCAGATCTCGAGTTGTCAATGACAGCCTCATTGCAAGGCCGAAGAAATTGATGATCTCCCCGTATTCGGGTCCAAGCAGATGCGCGCCGAGGATAGTGTCGGTGTCTTTATCGATGATAATTCTGGTGGCAGCACAGGTCTCGCCAACGCGAAGATTGGAATACCAATTGCCAGTGTCGTTTTCCGCGACGCGGATATTGTGACCGGCTTCCTCTGCTTCTTCTTCGAGCATTCCGACGCGGGTTAATTCCGGAATTGTAAACACAGCGCTGGGCACGCCGCGATAGTCTGGCTTGGTCTGATTGCCCTTGAGCATGTTGGAGGCAGCGACCTTGCCTTCGAATACTGCGACAGGTGTCAACGGAGGCCCGTGCGTGTTGGCCGCATCGCCTGCGGCGTAGATTTTCGGGTTGGACAGGCTCTGCAAATATTCATTGACTGCTATTCCCTTGTCTCCCGCCTCGATATTGGCAGCGCTCAGGTTCAGGCGATCGATTTCAGGCACGCGTCCCGCACCGTGCACGACCAGATCGGCGTGCAAGTCTTCGGTTTCACCATTCTTTTCGACAGTGACGATGAATTCGACGCCGTCAGTGGCGATCGATTTCAGCGATGTGCGCCGACGCAATCCCACCCCAATTTCCTCACCTCGTGCTACAAGCTTTTCGACGAGGTTTGTGTCAAAGGCCTTCAATGGCCTGTCACCGCGATCAATGATCTGCACCTCGCTGCCAGCTCGTGCAGCGATATGACCGAACTCGAACGAGACGAACCCGCCGCCGATAAACAATATACGCTTCGGGAGGGCGTCCATCCGCATGAATTCGGTGCTGTTGGTGAGGTGTTCGGCACCTGGAACATCCACCGGGCGGGGCTTGGCGCCAGTAGCGATCAGGATATGGTTGGCTTGAAACCGCCCTTGGCCCTCGATTTCGATCGTGTCTTCGCCAGCAAATTGCGCCGTCCCGTGAAGCGTGGTGACGCCGTTACTGTCGAGACCGCCCTCGATCTTCTCGGGCATTCTGTCGGTAAAGCTCTGAGCGAAGGCGATGAGATCAGCCCAGTTGATCGCGATATCATTCGGTTCAATACCCTTGCCCTGCATCAGCCGAGCTCCATCGATGATTTCGGCGCCTCGCCGCAGCATCTTCTTGGGGTCGCAGCCGCGCAGCGCGCAGGTGCCGCCATAGGGAAGTTCGTCAACCACTGCGACCGACCAACCCGCAGCGGCGCATTTGTTCGCGGCATTCACCGCCGCCATTCCGACGCCGAGTACGATAAGATCGAAGCTGCGTTCGTTCATGTCATTGACCTCAGCAGCATTCAACGCTTGTGCCATTGGCACGCGCTTCTTGAATTGGCGGGCAAGGCACTGTGCCGAACGAACAGAAGACACAGCAGTCGCCTGCATTGGGTTTCAGCTTCATTCCGCAGCCCTTGCAGTCGTAGAAAAACCAGCATGCGTCGGTCGGCATGGTTTCGATTTCCTGGTGTCCGCACTGAGGGCACGTGAGCGTGGATTGTAATTGCATCAGAGGTCGGTCCCGCTAAATTGTGTTTGGGCAGGATAGCCTGCCTCGGTCGAAGCAGTGGCGATGTCGCGCATGGTGGTTTTGGCAGGATCGAAATGCGCTGTAGCAGTCTTGGCTTCGTAATCGATTGTCACATCATGCACACCTGCAACGCCTTCCATTGCGCGCCGCACCGTGATCGGACAGGTCGCGCAGGTCATATTTTCAACCGCGAAGCTTGCCGTTTGCAGCGTTTCAGCACTTTGAGCGGTTTTCTCGTTCGAGGACTGCGGCATGAGCGTCGCTGCCCCAATGCCTGCTCCGGCGATGGCCAATCCCGCAGCAACGGCAATCATTGTTTTTTTCATCCGTCTAACTCCTAATAAAAATGCGGCGCCCACCAATCGACCGTGGCCGAGGCAGCAACCAAGGCGGTTGCCAGCCACAGGGCGCTTTTTAGGATCGGGCCCGCTTCAGCACGCGCGCAATATGTACTGTCCTCACAAGTCTCGACTTTTCGGAAATGGACATGCCAAAATCCGAGGCCCAGACAAGCGACCGCTACAGCAATAAAGATCCACTTATAGGGTTCGAGCGCGGTCAGATTGCCGATCCACGCGCCGCTGACGCCGAGGCTCAACAGGAGCAGCGGAGCAATGCAGCAGGAGGCTGCAAAAACCGCACTTAATGCGCCACCGCTCGCCAACAATCTCTGGGAGGTCTTTTGCGTTTGATCGGCCATGGAGTTCAATATAATCTCTGTAGTTACTACAGGTTCAAGCACAAATTGGCACGCGGCATATGACGACATCAAAAATGATCAAGCGAGGCGAACTGGCCAATCGGTCAGGCTGCAACCTTGAGACCATTCGCTATTATGAAAAGATCGGTCTGCTGAAGCCGCCCGAGCGCACGGCCAGCGGGCACAGGCTCTATTCGCGCGATGACCAAGCGCGGCTTGGTTTCATCCTGCGTGGCCGTGATCTCGGCTTCTCGATCGGAGAGCTCAAGAGTCTGCTCACTCTCGTCGATTCTCACGACTACAGCTGTGGTGAGGTTTTAGAGTTGACTGACGGCCATCTAGCGAGCGTTCGGCAGAAAATTATTGACCTGAAGAAGCTCGAGCGAACGCTTGCCGATGTCTCGGCTCAGTGCGACGGCGGCGACGTTCCCGAGTGCCCCATCATCGACGCGCTTTACGGGCATAAGGTCGTTGTGCCCAATTGAGGTTTCACGTCGCCAAGGCCCGTAAATTGGCTGATTTAAGATTTGAAGAGAGGAACAGAACAGAGCGAGCTCGCCGTTGCGACTGCGTCCGATGACACGATTATGAGCACCCCAAAGTCGCAGCATCCCCAGTTCTTGGTATGTCTGCGATCGCCCCGATCTGGTGAAAGGCGACCTGTCTTCAAATCGCCAGGTAGCCGCCATGCAACACTCCCCAGTTTCTCTCCAAGCTTGCCCTTCGGATCCAGCACTTCGCGCAATGTTCGAGGCGCGCAAGCGGGTATTCGTCGATCTTCTCAAATGGGATGTTCCCGTTTTGGATGATGCATACGAGATCGACCAGTTCGATACGCCCGATGCGAGCTATTTGGTGCTGACCGACGGAGAAGGCCGTCATCGCGCTTCAGCGCGCCTTTTGCGGACTGACGGCGCTCACATTCTGGGAGAGCTATTCCCCTGTCTGTGTGATGGTCCGATACCCTCTCGGTCCGATTTTCGCGAGATCACGCGTTTCTGCATCGAACCCACGCTCTCGCGGTTTGAGCGCCGTACGGCACGCGACCAACTGGTGACCGCGCTTGCCGGCCATGCCCTAAAGACCGGCCTGTCGGGCTACACCGCTGTGGCCAATAGAGTTTGGTTCCGCCAAATCGAAAGCTTCGGCTGGCAATGTCGCACACTTGGCGGCGGCTGCAGGATTGACGGTGAGGACCTTGTCGCACTGCAGATCGATATAGATTGCGACACGCCGGACGATCTCGCTCGCGGCGGTATCTATCGAAAAGGTGCCTATCGGGTCGCCGAGGCGGCATCGGAGGTGGTGTCATGAGCGATATCAAATCAATCGATTGGCTCGAACGGCTGCATAAGGATGGCTATTGCATCATTCCGGACCTCCTTCCTCAGAGCAGCATCGCGGCGCTCGATGCAGATCTTGAACGGGATTTTACCGAAACCCCTATGGGTCACGGCGATTTCTACGGGTTTCGCACGAAGCGTTTCGGTAGTTTGTTGCGCCGCTCCCGCTGGGCCTGTGACCTTGTTCTGCAGCCTCTCATCCTTTCGCTGGCCCGCGAAGTGCTCGGAAAGGCTTGCGACCGAATTCAGCTCAATGTGGCCCAGGCAATAGCCATTCACCCCGGCGAGATCGAACAATTCCCGCATTGCGATCACGACATGTGGGCAGGTGCAAAGGGTGAACACGAATATCTGCTCAATGTCATTTGGCCGCTCACCGACTTCAACTCATCCAACGGCGCGACCCGCATCTATCCCGGGACACATAAACGTCCTGTCGAGAGCCTCGATCAGCTCGGTGATCCGATTGTTGCGGCAAGCAAGCCAGGTGATGCGATCTGCTTCCTCGGTTCGACCGTGCACGGTGCTGGACCAAACTTGACCGAAGACGTCCGACGCGGCGTTGTGATCGGCTACAGCCTCGGCTGGCTCAAGCCGTACGAGAACCTTTGGCTGGCATATCCGCCAGAGGTCGCGCGAAATTTTCCGCCCGAACTTGCTGAATTGGCAGGTTATGCGCAGCACCGGCCGAATCTTGGGAACTACGAAGGTCAGTGTCCATCCATTCTGCTCGGTGAAGAGGTAGCCAATTATCCGCAGGCTACCGATGCGCTTCGGCCCGAGCAGCTTGCAGCTGTCCATGAATTTGCGGAAGCTCGTCGCTCCAAGAGATGAGTCCCGCACACGTCCTGGAACCGACCTATCGCCGCCTGAAAAGGGCATTGATGGAGGGTACTTGGCCGATCGGCCAGAAACTCGAAGCGATGCGATTGGCAGACGAGTTCGGTGTCAGCATGACACCTGTGCGAGACAGCCTCAATCAACTTGTCGGCGAAGGTCTTGTCGATCTGACCCCTGGCGAGGGGTACCGGGTCACGCTCCTGAGGGAACATTCGTTGCGCGACATGCTCGCAGTAAATGTTCTTCTCTTGGAAAGCGTGGCCGATCCAGCACCACGGAAAATCGACACGGCTGATCTAGCCGCACCGATCGACGCCTACGCTGACCGCGTTGGCGATGTTTTCTCGATTTTTGCCTTGGGTTCGGAAAACAAATTTCTAAGGCAGACGGTCGACCTGATTAGCGACCGATTGCACATCGTAAGAAGGCTGGAGCCTGACGTCCTGCCAAACGCTCTGGAGGCGCTTGCGGAGCTGGAGGGCAATGCTTTGGCGTCTCCGTCGAAGCGCGTCCAAGCTCTAAGGCGATATCATGACCAATGCCTCGCGAACGTCTCCCGGCTGATTGCGGTGCTCGCGGAACAGGGATCGACCTGAGATTTGCAAGCCATGGCTCCTCAAGCGTATGCTTCAAGCCTGTTCGGACCCGTTCAGTATCTGGACCAGATGCTCATTCCAATCATCGAGCGCTTCTCTCTTCTCCTTTTTCCAGTCGTGGCGCTGGTAGATCCCTGCAACGCCTGCTCTTGAGCCGCTGACATGGTTCAAGACTGCCTCTGTAACCTCGAAGCGAACGCCGAGGCGCTGGAAGTTGGTCGCTAACGTGCGCCGAAGATCGTGCAGCCGCCAGGGTTGCAATGGCTCGCCAAGTTTTTGCTCTATGAGACCGTCCAGTTTCTTCTTGCCCTTGGCGTAGCCGGTAAAGCCTGCCCCGCTTGACGTGGCAAAAACGCGTCCTTTCTTCGGCCAGTTTGCGCCACCTGCCTGCCGATCGAGTTCGGCAACGGCAAGGTCGTTCAGCGGGATCGCGTTTGGTTCATTATTCTTTGTTCGTGAACCTGGTAGCGTCCAAAACCGGTCTTTCCGATCAACCTCTTGCCAATGTATTCCTGAAACCTCTTCGCGGCGTTGCCCTGTTGCAATGAGCAAGCGGACAATTGGACCGAAGCAAAGATAGCATTCGGGAGCTGCCTCCCAAATGTGTCGAAGCTCGTCGTCCTGTAGCCAGCGATCCCGCGGTCTTACCGGCGGTGGTGCTTCCATTCCCTCCATAGGACTGCGCTCGATATCGCCACGACTGACAGCCCATCGGAATAGGCGCCGCATCACCGCAAAGACATTCCGGCGATTGGCAACCTGATGCTCGGGCATATTGTCCAGGACGGCTACGATATCCGGCCTCGAAACTCGGGGAAGCGGCTTTTTTCCGATAACCGGTTCAAGGTAAAGCCGGATGACGCGTTCAACGAGCCTCGCCCAGCCAACACCCTTGCAGGACCGAGCGAAATGCGACGCATAGTTGTCGAATGCGAGATCGACGGCTTCGCGGCGCCTCTGCTTATCATCGTCTACAGGGTCGATACCTTGCGCAATTAGTAACTGAAGGCGTTCCGCCTCCACTCTCGCTGTCGTCGGTGTCCACGGCGACCCGTGCGCCCCGATAGTATAGCGTCTTGTTCGAGCTTCACGGCCGCCCATTCGGAACTGCAGCACATAGGATATCGAGCCGGCTGGAGTGATTTTCGCACCGAATCCTTTGAGGTCCGTATCCCAAAGGAGCTGGCTCGAGCTGCTCGGCTCCAGCGCATCTATCGATTTTTTCGTGATTTTTCCTGTTGCCATCCGAAACCTCGTGTCCCTTTTCTGGCAATCACCGGGCAATCACGCAAGCGGGAAAAGGGGCGAAATGGAGGCAATTCTAGCGTAAGGCGAATCCACTAAGTACATTGTTTTACAACGATTTCGTACTTTAGCGTCGTCTGAATCGAAAGTACCAGACTTCGTGGTTATAAACCGTGCGCGCCTTGTGCTCGTAGCGCGTTTCGGGCCAGCCAGAGGGGCGGTTCTGCCAGCTCGCCGGACCATCGACGACCCATTCGAACTCGTCGGTAAAGCGGCGCATCACCATCAGCGCATGGCGCAGATAGACCGCGTGATCGGTGCCGAAGCGAAATTCGCCGCCGGGCTTCAGCTTGTCGGCGATCATTCGTACCGGGCCATCGTTCATCATCCGCCGCTTGGCGTGCTTGTTCTTGGGCCAGGGATCGGGGTGGAGCAGATAGACCATCGTCAGTGCGCCATCGGGTACGCGGCGGAGCACCTCCAGCGCGTCGCCATGCTGGATGCGGACATTGGCCAGCGTGCGGTCGCGCACATGCGTCAGCGCCTGCGCCACGCCGTTGACGAAGGGCTCGGCGCCGATGAAGCCGTGGTCGGGCAGCATGTCGGCGCGCTCGGCCATGTGCTCGCCGCCGCCGAAGCCGATTTCGAAATGCAGCGGGCGATCGAAGCCGAACAGGCGTTCCGCCGTCACCGGGCCTTCCGCGGGCACCGCGATCTGCGGCAGCAATTTGTCGACCAGTTCCTGCTGCGACGCGCGCAGCGGCTTGCCCTGGCTGCGGCCGTACAGCCGGTTGAGGGTGGTGGGGTCGCCTTCTTTAAACGCGCTCATGGCGCGGCCGCCTACAAGCCTACCCCCACGCCGTCCAGATGCCGTAGGCGCTCGTCACGCTCAGCGCGATGCCGACAAGGACCAGCATCAGCTTGGGGCTGAAATGCTTGGCTGCCATTGCGCCGAAGGGCGCGGCAGTGATCCCGCCGATGATCAGGCCCAGCGTCGCGCCCGCGATATGCGAGATGCCGAGGTGATAGATGAAGCTCGCCGAAATGCTCAGTGTGAGGAAGAACTCGACCGAATTGACCGTGCCCACGACCTTGCGCGGTTCGGCCCCCTGGACCAGCAGGTTGGAGGTCACCACCGGCCCCCAGCCGCCCCCGCCTGCCGCATCGAGGAAGCCGCCGACCAGCCCCAGCGGCGCGACATGCTTCGCCTGACGTAGCTTGGGCGGGTAGAGCAGGCCGCGGATGAGCAGCCACACGCCGATCCCGGCGAGATAGATCAGCACGAAGGGCTTGATCGTATCGCCGTCGATCGAGGTGATCAGATAGGTCCCCAGCAGGCCCCCGATCACGCCCGGGACGAGCAGGCGGAAGAACAGCCCTTTGTCGATATTGCCGTGCAGCAGATGGCTGATGCCCGACGTCGCGGTGGTGAAACATTCGACCAGATGCACGCGCTGCGAGGCGAGCGCGGGAGGCACGCCAAGCAGGCCGACCATCAGCGTATTGGTGATGACCCCAAAGGCCATCCCCAGTGCGCCGTCGACCATTTGTGCTGCAAAACCGATCAGGATGAATGGGACGATGGGCCCCAGATCGAAACCGAACACCTCCATTGCGGGGGCGGGCCTTTCGCTGTTGATACCAGCGGCATCTACAGCGATTCGCGAAACCGCGCGAGATAGAAAATCTCTGCCGGTCTCGGGGGTTGAAGCGGGCTCCCGCCTGCGGCTAGGCAGCGCGCCATGGACGGACTTCTCGACCGCTACGCCGGCCTCGCACTGTGGCTCCAGTCGCTGATCGCCCTCGCCGGGCTGGTGGTGGTGGCGCTGGCGGTGAACTGGCTGATCAAGCGCGTGCTGCTGCGCGCGGCGGCGCCCTATCTCGACCGGCGTAGCGATACCGCCGATCGCGCGGTGGCACGGCTCGCCACGGTGATCCCCTTGCTGGTGGTGTCGCGCGGTATCGATCTGGTGCCAAATTTGCCGCCCGAACTGGTGACGGTCACGGTCAATGTCGTGCGTGCGCTGATCGTGCTGTCGGTGGCGATGGCGATCAGCGGGGCGCTCGATTACGCCAACGAGCTTTATGCGCGCCGTCCCGAGGCACGCAGCCGCCCGATCAAGGGCTATATCCAGGTGGTCAAGATCGCGATGTACTGCGGTGCGGCGATCCTGATGATCGCGGTGCTGATCGAACAGTCGCCGCTGCTGCTGCTGTCGGGGCTGGGCGCGATGGCGGCGGTCCTGCTGCTGGTGTTCAAGGATACCATCCTCAGCCTCGTCGCCAGCGTCCAGCTGGCCAGCAACGACATGCTGCGCGTGGGCGACTGGATCGAAATGCCGAGCATGGATGCCGATGGCGATGTCATCGATATCGCGCTGCACACGGTGAAGGTGCAGAATTTCGACAAGACCATCACCACCATTCCGACGCACAAGCTGATCGCCGACAGCTTCCGCAACTGGCGCGGGATGAGCGACAGCGGTGGCCGGCGGATCAAGCGGGCGCTGGTGCTCGACCAGAACTCGGTCCGGTTCCTGGACGAAGACGAGGTCGCGGGGCTCAAGCGGTTCCGCCTGCTCGAGGAGTATCTGGCGCGCAAGCAGGACGAGATCGCCGAATGGAACCGCCATGAACTGGCGAGCGATACGGATGACATCAACGCCCGCCGGATCACCAATATCGGCACGCTGCGCGCCTATGTGATCGCCTACCTGCAAAGCCATCCGCGGATTGCGGACGAGGGCTTCACGCTGATGGTGCGCCAGCTACCGCCCAGTCCGCAGGGCCTGCCGCTCGAAATCTACTGCTTTGCGAACACGATCGACTGGGCCGAATACGAGGCGATCCAGGCCGATATCTTCGACCACATGCTGGCGATCCTGCCCGAGTTCGGGCTGCGCGTGTTCCAGCAGCCGAGCGGGCTGGATTTGCAGGGCCTGGCCACGCCAGGGTGACACGCAGCGATCCGGTCGTCACCGTCGGCTTATCAGTCTGATCTGCCCCGCATAAGCGAAACGCCCGGTAGCCGAAGCTCCGGGCGTCGCTTGCTATCCCGTCCAGGGCAGCTGGATCAGGCCGCTTCGGCCTCTTCGTTCGGGTCGCGCAGCACATAGCCGCGGCCCCAGACGGTTTCGATGTAGTTCTCGCCGCCGCAAGCATGGCTGAGCTTCTTGCGCAGCTTGCAGATGAAGACGTCGATGATCTTGAGTTCGGGTTCGTCCATTCCGCCATACAGGTGGTTGAGGAACATTTCCTTGGTCAGCGTGGTGCCCTTGCGCAAGCTGAGCAGCTCGAGCATCGCATATTCCTTGCCGGTCAGGTGGACGCGGGCGCCATCGACTTCGACGGTCTTGGCATCGAGGTTCACCGCCAGCTTGCCGGTGCGGATGATCGACTGGCTGTGGCCCTTCGAACGGCGCACCACGGCGTGGATGCGGGCGACCAGTTCCTCGCGGTGGAACGGCTTGGTCACGTAATCGTCGGCGCCGAAGCCGAAGCTGCGGATCTTGCTGTCCATTTCGGCAATGCCCGAGAGGATCAGGACCGGGGTCTGCACCTTGGCGACGCGCAGCTTCTTGAGCACGTCGTAGCCATGCATGTCGGGCAGGTTCAGGTCGAGCAGGATGATATCGTAATCATACAGCTTGCCCAGATCCAGGCCTTCCTCGCCGAGGTCGGTCGAGTAGACATTGAACCCTTCGGTCGTGAGCATGAGCTCGATCGCCTTGGCGGTTGTCGGCTCGTCTTCGATCAGCAGTACACGCATGGGAACTCCCCTGTCTGGCCCCTAGTGTCTCGCGGTAACTCCCGGGTAAGAGGAGTTGCCATGTATTAACCACACAACATCTGAATGGAAAAGGTTAACGCGAGGTAAAAGCCGTTAACTTTTTCTGCAGGGATCGTGGAAAATCAAATCGCTGCGAGCTTTTTCTGGCGCCGTCGCTGGGCGCTCGAGCCGATGCCGATGGCCTCGCGATACTTGGCCACGGTGCGCCGCGCGAGGTCGAAGCCCTCTTCTTTGAGCAGATCGGCGAGCTTCTGGTCGGACAGCACCTTCTTGGGATCCTCGGCGTCGCACAGCGTCTTGATATGCGCCTTGATCGCTTCGGAGGATGCGCCTTCGCCATCGGCTGCCGAAACCCCGCTGGAGAAGAAATACTTCAGTTCGAAGGTGCCGCGCGGGCAGGCGAGATACTTGTTGCTCGTGACCCGGCTGACGGTGCTCTCGTGCATCTCGATCTGTTCGGCGACCTCGCGCAGCGTGAGCGGGCGCATCGCGGTCACACCTTCGCGGAAGAAGCCTTCCTGCTTCTTGACGATTTCGGCAGCGGTCTTGAGGATCGTCTTCTGGCGCTGGTCGAGCGCGCGGATCAGCCAGTCGGCCTCGCCCAATTGTTCGTTGAGCCAGCTGTGCGAGGCCTTGTCGCGCGCGCCGGTCTTGAGCTCGAGATAATAGTCGCGGTTGACCACCAGCCGCGGCAGGCTCGCTTCATTGAGGCGGATATCCCAGCCATCCGCGCTTGGTGTGATCAGCACATCGGGCACGATGGCGGATTCGGCGCTGCCGCCGAAAGCCAGCCCCGGCTTGGGGTCGTAGCCGCGCAATTCGCCGAGCATGTCGGCAAAATCCTCGTCGTCGACTTCGCACATGCGTTTGAGCCGCGCGATATCGCCGGTCACGACCAGGTCGAGATTGTCGATCAGCCGTGCCATGCATGGATCGTAGCGATCCGCCTCCTGCGCTTGCAGCGCGAGGCACTCGGCCAGCGAGCGCGCACCCACGCCGGTCGGGTCGAGCGATTGCACCGTGGCCAGCGCCCGCTCGGCCTCGGCCAGCGGGACGCCCATTTCCTCGGCAATCAGCCGCAACTCGCCGAGCAGATAGCCGGCTTCGTCGAGATCGCCGATGATGCGCTGCGCGACCAGCGCCTCGCGATTGTCATGCGCCACCGCGCCAACCTGGTTGGACAGGTGTTCGGCCAGCGTCGGCCCGTTGGCGGAGCGGTTTTCGAGATCGGGCAGTTCGGCGCTGCCGCTACCGATATCGCCGCGGCTCCAGTCGCCCATGTCGCCGGGTGCGGCTTCGGGGTCGATCGCGTGGTCGGCGATATCGAGCGCGTTATCGCCATCGAAATCGGGCGCGCTGTCGTGTTCCTGCGGTTCGGGGGCGCTATCCTCGCCCGCTTCGCGCTGGACTTCGCCCATTTCCAGCAGAGGGTTCGACTCCAGCGCGTCGCCGACGAAGGTCTCGATTTCCAGATTGGACAGCGCCAGCAGCTTGATCGCCTGCTGCAGCTGCGGCGTCATCACCAGCGACTGGGTTTGCCGCAGATCGAGGCGCGGACCCAGCGCCATTGATCAGTTCCCCGTGACTATCGGCATCACAGTGTGAAACTCTCGCCGAGATAGAGGCGGCGCACATTCTCGTCGGCGACCAGCGCTTCGGGCGTCCCGGCGAACAGCACCTGCCCGCCATAGATGATGCAGGCGCGGTCGACGATCTCGAGCGTTTCGCGGACATTGTGATCGGTGATCAGCACGCCGATCCCGCGCGTGCGCAGATCTTTCACCAGGTCGCGGATGTCGCTGATCGACAGCGGGTCGATCCCCGCAAAGGGTTCGTCGAGCAGCATGATCGAAGGCTTGGCGGCAAGCGCGCGGGCAATCTCGCAGCGGCGGCGTTCGCCCCCCGACAGTGCCATCGCCGGGCTCGCGCGCAGGCGGGTAAGGCCGAATTCGCCGAGCAGGCGCTCCAGTTCCGCGGCGCGCGTGTCCTTGTCGGGCTCGACCATTTCGAGCACGCAATTGATGTTCTGCTCGACCGTCATGCCGCGAAAGATGCTGGTTTCCTGCGGCAGATAGCCCAGCCCCAGGATCGCGCGGCGGTACATCGGCAGATTGGTGACATCCTCGCCATCCATCAGGATGCGTCCGGCGTCAGGGCGCACCAGCCCCATGATCGAATAGAAGCAGGTGGTCTTGCCCGCGCCATTGGGACCGAGCAGGCCGAGCACTTCGCCCTTGCCCACCGATAGCGAGATATCGGTCAGGACTGCACGCTTGTCATAGCTCTTGGCGATCGAGATTACCTCGAGCCCGCCCTGCGGGATTGGCGGGGCGGCATCGTGCAGCGCAGCGTGGTCCGGGTCGGTTGCGATATCGGCCATGCGCGGCGACATAGCATGCCAACTGCGCGTGAAAACCCCGCAGGCACGCCTTTTCGTTAAACTGGCAGGATTTGTGCATGGGCGGCAGTCGAAGCGGGCCTGTGCCGCAAAAGGACGCCGCGTATCGCAATTACGCAGGATTGCTTGCCACACGGAAGCAATTTTGAAACAATACGATTCGGGTTGGAGAGAGCAAGGAGAGACGCGTTGAACAAGGCGCTCCGGGAAAACGATATCGTCAGCGGTCCGCTGACCGAACGCAGGCGCGACTGGCGCAAGGCCATGAGCGACAATGTCGCGCTCGCGCTGCTGGTCTATACCGGCCTCCAGATCTTCATGACCGTGGGGGCGATGAAACAGGGCGTTTCCTCCATCGTGCCCTATCTCGCGCTGGTCATCCTGGTCGCCGGGATTATCCCCGCCTGTCGCTGGTTCGAACGCCGCTGGTCCGATCTGTCGGACGACGAAGCCGCCGACCTCGCGCTCAAGCCCGCCTTCCGCCGCGACCAGATCATGCTGTGGGTGCTCGCGATTGGCCTTCCGGTCGTGCTTACGCTCATCTTCAAGCTGATCTTTTCCTGACCGGCCGGGCGGTTGCCAGCCGGCGGCGCGGGGCCTACCTCGCGCGCATGACTGCCCACTCCCGGACCTTGCCATGATCACTTCCGACGCGGCGCTTGCCCGCTGCCAGGACCTCGTCGATCTCGCGCGCCAGATGGGCGCGGATCAAGCCGATGCGGTTGCCCGTGCCTCCTCTTCCGAAAGCGTCAGCGTCAGGCTCGGCGCGCTGGAAGAGGTCGAACGCTCCGAGAGCGAGGAGATCGGTCTGCGCGTCTTCGTCGGCCGCCGCTCCGCTTCGATCAACACCAGCGATTTCGCGCCCGAGGGACTGCGGACGCTGGCGCAGCGTGCAGTCGAAATGGCGCGGCTCGCCCCCGAGGACCCCTATGGCGGGCTGGTACCGCGCGAGGCGCTGTTCAGCGGTGACGGTCCCGATCTCGATCTGTCCGATGGCGGTGAACCGTCACCCGGCGAATTGCGCGAGGCCGCGCTGGCGACCGAGGATGCCGCGCGGGCGGTGGCCGGCGTGACCAACTCTAACGGCGGCAGCGCGTCCAGTTCGCGCTCGGTCTTCGCATTGGTCACCAGCAATGGCTTTGCGCGCGGCCATTCGGGCGGGGCGCACACGCTTTCGGCCAGCGTCGTCGCGGGCGAGGGCGGGGACAAGCAGACCGATTACGCCTATCGCACCCAGCGGCATCGCAGCGATCTGCCCGATCCTGCGGGGATCGGCCGCGAGGCGGGCGAGCGCGCGGTGCGCAAGGTCGGACCCGGCTCGATTCCCTCCGCCAGGATACCCGTGGTGTTCGACCCGCGCGTGGGCGGCGGGATCCTCGGTCATCTGCTCGGCGCAATGGCTGCCCCCTCGATTGCGCGCAAGGCCAGCTTCCTGATCGGCCGCGAGCAGGACCAGCTGTTCGACAGCGCGCTGCGGATCGTCGAGGACCCGCACCGCCTGCGCGGACTGCGCTCGCGCCATTACGATGGCGAAGGCACGGCAAGCGTGCCGCGCGCGCTGGTCGAGGAAAGCCGGATCACCGGCTGGCTGACCAATGTCGCCAGCGCGGCGCAGCTCGATCTCGGCCTGACCGGCCATGCCAGCCGCGGCGGTGGCGGCGCGCCGGGGATTGCGCCGGGCAATGTCTATATGGAAGCGGGCGGCCCCAGCGTCGCCGAGCTGATCGCCGATATCGAGGACGGTGTCTTCGTCACCGACCTGTTCGGCCAGGGCGTCAACCTCGTCACCGGCGATTACAGCCGCGGCGCCAGCGGGCTGCGCATCCGCAATGGCGAACTGGCGGAACCGGTGGCCGAGATCACCATTGCGGGCACGCTGCCCGATATGTTCCGTGCGCTGGTGCCCGCCGACGACCTCGAACTGCAGCGCGGGATCGACGTGCCGACCTTGCGCATCGACGGCATGTCGGTGGCGGGCCAGTGAGGCATCTGCTCGCCGCACTCGCCCTGCTGTGGGCGATGCCGCTGGCGGCGCAGCTCGAAACCCCCGCCGAACCTGCCGCGACCCCCACTCCGGTCCAGACCATCGCCGCGACGCAGGATGCGGGCGACGACGAGCGCATCGCCGAGCGGATTTCGGGCATCTTCGCCGAGCTCCCCGCCTTCGCAGCGGTCGAAGTGGCGGTCAGCGAAGGCGTGGTCTCGCTCTCGGGCACCGTACCCAAGCCCGAGGATATCGCCCGCGCCGAGGCGATCGTGAACCGCGTCACGGGCGTGGTGACGGTCGAGAACGAACTCGAGCGCGACCTGTCGCTGTCTGCCGACAGCGCGGGCATTTCGAGCCTTGCCGAACGCTGGAACTCCTTCGTTCGCATGCTGCCGCTGATCGCTGCGGCGCTGGGCGTGTGGCTGGTTATCGCCGCGATCGGCTATCTCATCGCGGGGCTCGGGCGGTTGTGGAAGCGTGTCGCGCCGAACAATTTCCTCGCCGAACTGATCGCCAGCGCGATCCGCTTCGTGTTCGTGGTCGGCGGGCTGGTGGTGGCGCTCGACATGATCGGCGCGACCGCGCTGCTGGGTGCGGTGCTTGGCGGGGCGGGGGTGATCGGCATCGCGCTCGGTTTTGCCATGCGCGACACGATCGAGAACTACGTCGCCTCGCTCATGCTCAGCCTGCGCCAGCCCTTCCGCGCCAATGACTGGGTGCGGATCGACACTTTCGACGGCCGCGTGATCCGGCTGACCAGCCGCGCGACCGTGCTGATGACGCTCGACGGCAATCATTTGCGCATCCCTAACGGGCAAGTGTTCCGCGCGGTGATCCTCAACTACACGCGCAATCCGCAGCGCCGTTTCGAATTCGACCTTGGCGTCGATGCCGATGACGATGCCCGCGCGGCGCGCCAGTTGGGCCGCGATACGTTGGCGAGCCTCGAATTCGTGCTCGCCGATCCGCCGCCCGAGGCGCGGATCATGGAAGTGGGCGATTCCAATGTGGTGATCCGGTTCCTCGGCTGGATCGACCAGCGCGAGACCGATTGGTGGAAGGCGCAAAGCCAGGCGATCCCGGCGGTCAAGCAAGCGCTGGAAGATGCCGGTTTCGGCCTGCCCGAGCCGATCTACCGGCTGCGTTTCGACCCGCGCTCGGCCAGCGTTCCCTTCGCGACCGAGGCCAGCGCCGTGGCCGATACGGCTGCGCCCGAAAAGCCGCGCCCCGTCCAGACTATTGCCACCGCGCAAGCCGACGAGGACGTGCGTCCCTCCGACGAGATCGCCGCCATGGTCGAGGAAGAACGCCGGACCGGAGGGGAGCAGGAAACCGACCTGCTCGACCCCTCCCGCCCGGTCGAATAACCGTTACTTCGCGGCGTTGTACCGCTCGATGCTTTCGAGCACGATGTCGCGCGCTTCGGCGGCATCGCCCCAATTGCCGATCCGCACCCATTTCTCGCTTTCGAGATCCTTGTAGTGGGTGAAGAAGTGCTCGATCTGCTGGAAGATGATGCTCGGCAGATCCTTCGTTTCGGCGATGTCCGAATAATAGGGGAAGGTCGTGTCCACGGGCACACAGATCAGCTTCTCGTCGCCGCCATGCTCGTCCTCGAGGTTGAGCACGCCGATCGGGCGGGTGCGCACCACGCAGCCGGGGACGAAGGACGAACGCGCAATGACCAGCGCGTCGAGCGGATCGCCGTCGGGGCTGAGCGTGTGCGGGACAAAGCCGTAATTGGCCGGATAGCGCATCGGCGTGTGCAGGATACGGTCGACGAACAGCGCGCCCGAATCCTTGTCGAATTCGTATTTCACCGGTTCGCCGCCGGTCGGGACTTCGATGATGACGTTGAGGCTTTCGGGCGGATTGTCGCCCGTGGGGATCATGTCGATGCGCATTGTGTGTCTTCTCTCTTTGCGGTCAGCCCCTCTCCCGGAAAGACTTCGCGGCGCCGATAGCGGCTTGTGAAGCATTGCGGAAGGGGGACGATGGCCCTAATCGCGCGCACCATGGCAAAGACACCCCAGGCAATCCGCGGCACGCAGGACATTTTCGGCGCCGACGCCGAGGCATTCGCATTCGTGGTCGAAACTTTCGAGCGCGTGCGCAAGCTCTATCGCTTCCGCCGCGTCGAAATGCCCGTGTTCGAAAAGACCGAAGTGTTCAGCCGCGCAATCGGCGAGACGACCGACGTGGTCAGCAAGGAAATGTACTCCTTCGACGATCGCGGCGGCGAAAGTCTGACGCTGCGCCCCGAATTCACCGCCGGGATCGCGCGCGCCTTCCTGTCGAACGGGTGGCAGCAGCACGCGCCGGTCAAGCTGGCGACGCATGGCCCGCTGTTCCGCTACGAACGCCCGCAGAAAGGGCGCTATCGCCAGTTCCACCAGATCGACGCGGAAATCATCGGCGCGGGTGAACCGCAGGCCGATGTCGAACTGCTCGCCATGGCCGACCAGCTGCTCAAGGAACTCGGCATCACCGGCATGACCCTGCATCTCAACACGCTGGGCGATGGCGACAGCCGCGAGGCCTGGCGCGCTGCACTGGTCGAGTACTTCCGCGCGGTGAAGGATGAATTGTCGGAGGATTCGCAGGAGCGGCTGGAGAAGAACCCGCTGCGCATTCTCGACAGCAAGGATCGCCGCGACCGGGCCTTCGTCGCCGATGCGCCCAAGATCGACCAGTTCCTGTCCGACGATGCGCGCGCCTTCTTCGACGCGGTCACCAGCGGGCTGGATGCGGCAGGGGTCAAGTGGCAGCGCGCCGAAAGCCTCGTCCGCGGGCTCGACTATTATCGCCACACCGCGTTCGAATTCATCCCCGACGATGGCAGCGAGGCCGCGGGCAAGCTCGGCAGCCAGAGCACGATCCTGGGCGGCGGGCGCTATGACGGGCTGATGGAAAGCCTCGGCGGCGCGCCCACGCCGGCGGTCGGCTGGGCCGCGGGGATCGAGCGGCTGGCGATGCTGGTGGGGGAGCGTAGTGATGCGACCCCCGTAGTCATGTTCGTCGTCGAGAACGATCAGATGCTTCCCACTGCGCAAAAACTCATGGCTAGCTTCCGGGCGGATGGGTTCGCCTCGGAAATGTTGGCGACGGGATCGCCGCGCAAGCGCTACGACAAGGCTATCAAAATGGAGCCTGCCGTCGTTGTATCGTTGAATGTCATCAATGGTGTGGAAGACGTGGGCATGAAGGCCCTCAATGGCGAAGGCGACCGAATTCTTGGAGCGGTCAGGGAAGGCCTGCTTGCATCAGTGAACTAGCTGTCGCCCCGGACTTGATCCAGGGTCGGTGCTGCTTCGGTGCGCCGGAAGAACAGCACGATCCCGGATCAAGTCCGGGATGACGTTGGAGGTTCTCGTCGCCGGATCATCGGCTGAGCGAAAAACTTTCCTACAGGGCGCCTCCTTGGCTACAGCGCTAAATGCAGGCTGCGGGATCGACCCCCGGGGGGGGCTCCCCACTCAGGCGCCGCCCGGCATCTTTGAAGAATTACAATTACGAAAGAAAGGGTTAGGCTGAAGAATCGCGGGCGACACACTGTCGCCTTTGTCGCCCATCTGTCGCCCGAACACGCATGACCATACCCGCCGAACGCCTCGACCAGATCGCTCACCGCTTCGCCGAGCTCGAAGCGCGGATGGCGTCGGGTCAGCTCGTGGGCGACGCTTTCGTCCAGGCCAGCCGCGACTATGCCGAGCTCGAGCCGGTGGCGAAGGTCGCCGCCGAAGTACGGGCAGCGCGCGAGGAAGTGGCGAGTCTCGAGGAGATGCTCGCCGATCCCGAGATGAAAGCGATGGCCGAGGAGGAGCTGGCCGAGCTGCGCCAGCGCCTGCCCGAGGCCGAGCGCGAACTGGCCATCGCCATGCTTCCCCGCGACAGCGCCGATGCCAAGCCTGCCATGCTCGAAATCCGCGCGGGCACCGGCGGCGACGAGGCGGCGCTGTTCGCGGGCGATCTCTACCGCATGTACGAGCGCTTCGCGGCCGAGCAGGGCTGGAAGGTCGAACCCGTCAGCATGAGCGCGTCCGAGGTCGGCGGGTTCAAGGAAGTGGTCGCCAATATTGCCGGCACGGGCGTGTTTGCACGGCTCAAGTTCGAAAGCGGTGTCCACCGTGTCCAGCGTGTGCCCGAAACTGAAAGCGGTGGGCGCATCCATACCTCCGCCGCGACTGTGGCCGTGCTGCCCGAACCCGACGAGGTCGATGTCCAGATCGATGCGGGCGATCTCAAGATCGATACCTACCGCGCCAGCGGCGCGGGCGGCCAGCACGTCAACACGACCGACAGCGCGATCCGCATCACCCATTTGCCGACCAATACGGTGGTCACCTGCCAGGACGGCCGCAGCCAGCACAAGAACCGCGAGAAAGCGATGCAGGTGCTGCGCGCACGGTTGTTCGAACAGCAGCGCGAGGCGACTGAGGGCGCCGAGGCCGAAGCGCGCAAGGCGATGGTCGGCTCGGGCGACCGGTCCGAACGCATCCGCACCTACAATTTCCCGCAAGGGCGCGTGACCGATCACCGGATTGGGCTGACACTGCACAAGCTGCCCGAAATCCTCGCCGGGACCGGGCTGGGCGAACTGGTCGATGCGCTCATCGCCGAGGACGAAGCCAAGCGTCTTGCGGCGATGACCGAGTGAGCGACGGACAGACCGTCGCCGATGCGCTGCGCGCTGCCGCGACCCGGCTCGGTTCAACCAGCCCGACCCCGCGGCTCGATGCCGAATTGCTGATGGCGCAGGCGCTTGGCGTCTCGCGCTCGCATATGCTGCTGCAGCGCATGGGCGAGGGCGCGCCCGCCGGCTTCGACGACCTGCTCGACCGCCGTGCCGCGCATGAACCCGTCGCCTATATCCTCGGGTACCAGGAATTCTATGGCCGCGAATTCCGCGTCACCCGCGACACGCTGATCCCGCGCGCGGACAGCGAGGCGGTGGTCGAGGCCGCGCTTGAAGCAGGCACCGGGCCGGGCCGTGTGCTCGACATGGGCACCGGCACCGGCGCGCTGCTCCTGACCGTGTTGGCGGAACGGGGCGGCGAAGGGGTGGGCATCGACCGCAGCGCGGCTGCCATCGCGGTAGCGGCGGAAAACGCAGCGGCGATCGGGGTGTCGCAGCAGGTGCGCCTGCTGACCGCCGACTGGACCATGCCCGGCTGGAACGACGGGCTGGGCCAGTTCGACCTGGTCCTGTGCAACCCGCCCTATGTCGAGGCCGATGCCGAGCTCGAGCCGGATGTGCGCGACTTCGAGCCGGCCTCTGCGCTTTTCGCCGGGCATGCCGGGCTTGACGATTATCGCGTGATCATTCCGCAACTTGTCCAGTTGCTGCTGCCCGGCGGGGTCGCAGTACTCGAGATCGGGGCCACGCAGGACGCGGCGGTTAGCGCGCTTGCACGCGAATCGGGCTTCGCCGTAACCCTGCGGCGCGATCTGGCGGGACGCCCGCGCGCACTGGTCCTGCGATAAAAGACTTGGCAAAGTCGATTGGAACCCTTAATCGTGGCCATAGGCCTGCGGTGTACGGCTAACGCCACCCCGCCGGTTCCAGCTCCGACATTGCAGTTACGGTGCGCAGCCTACCGCTACGCATACCATGCACAAACCGGAGCACGCGAGCTGCGACAAGCGCAGGCGCGCAAGGGGTCACGCGGCCATTTGCGAACCGGATACGGTTTGCGCCGCGCTTTGTATGAGGACCAACTACCCTTGAACATGAATCGCAATAACCGTCGTCGTGGACGCGGTAACCGCAATCAGGGCGGCGCCAATTCGGCCAACCGCATCGACAGTCGCGCGCGCGGCAATGCCCCGCAGCTGCTCGACAAGTACAAGAAGCTTGCGCAGGACGCCCAGCACAATGGCGACCGCGTGCAGGCCGAATACTACCTGCAGTTCGCCGACCACTATCTGCGCGTGATCGCCGACAACAAGGCGCGCCAGGAAGAATCCAAGGGCAAGCGCGGCGACGATCGCGGCCAGAACCAGTCGGACGATGAAGACGACGATGATGCTGGTGACGATCGTCGCAGCAACCGTCGTCCGCGCAGTCGCGGCGACGATCAGGAAGGCGGCAATCGTCAGCGGAGCCGCCGCGATGACCAGGATGACGGCAATCGCAAACCGCGGGCGCGCAAGCCGCGCACTGGCGATGACGGCGACGCCAACGATTTCGAATCCTCGGACAATCCCTTCACGCGCGAGGAAGAAAGCGAGGCGCCCAAGAAGCGCCGCGCTCCGCGCAAGGCGAAGAAGGACGAGGAAGGCACACCCGGCAGCGAAGGCGAAATCGATGCGACGGTCCTGCCGCCCTCGATCGGCGCGAATGACGCCGATGGGGATGCCAAGCCCGCTCCGCGTCGGCGCAAGCGCAAGCAGGACGACGACAGCGAAGTGAGCGCGGTCGGCTGATCGCGCTTGCACCGCTGACCCGACGATCTAAGGGGCAGGCCGATGGAGAGAATCCCCGGCCTGGCCCGTACCCACCCGAACATCGCCGCCCTCCTGTTGGGGGTGGTGTCGGCGTTCGGCTTCCAGCCCTTCCATTTATGGCCGCTCGGCCTCGCCGCAGTGGGCGCGTTCGGCTGGCTCGCGTGGCGTATGCCCAGCTGGCAACGCGCGCTGCTCGCCGGATGGCTGTTCGGTGTCGCCCATTTCACGGTCGCGAACAATTGGATCGCGACCGCCTTCACCTACCAGGCGGAAATGCCTGCCGTCCTCGGCTGGGCGGCGGTGCCCCTGCTGTCGCTCTACCTCGCGCTGTGGCCTGCGCTGGCGACCTGCGCCGCGTGGCTGGTGGCTCGGCGCGGCAGCCTGATCGCATTCGCGCTGGCCTTCGCGGCGATGTGGATTGGTGCCGAATGGTTCCGCAGCTGGGTCTTCAGCGGCTATGCCTGGGGCCCGCTCTCGATGATGCTGCTGGGGCCGTGGGACCGGCCGGGTGTGGCCACGGCGCTACCCTTCATCGGCAGCTATGCGCTGTCGGGGCTCACCGCGGGGTTCGCCATCCTGCTCGCCGATTTCGTGCGCACGCGCCGCTGGGCGGGTTTCGGACTGGCTGCCGTCGCGCTTGCCGCGCTGCTCTACCTGCCCGCCGGGACCAGCCGCGAGGGCACGCTGCCGCTGACGTTGGTCCAGCCCAATCTCGGGCAGGACGAGATCAACGACGCCTCGCGGTTCGAGGAACAATTCCAGCGCACCGCGCGGCTGAGCAGGCCGCTGAAACCGCAAAGCCACCGCCTCGTCCTGTGGCCCGAAAGCGGCATCCCCGATTACCTGCGCGATGGCTATCCGCAGCGCTATTACACCCAGATGACCGCAGCCGGCGATCCTGCCTTCGCCCGCGCGCGCATCGGGCAGACGATCGGCGAGGGCAGCCTGCTGCTGACCGGCGTGGTCGACCTGGAAATTGCTACGGTCGACGGGCGCGAGCGCGCGGTGGGCGCCTATAACGCCATCACCTCGATCGACCCCGGGGGGCGGCTGGGTGCGCGCTATGCCAAGGCGCATCTGGTGCCCTATGGCGAATATCTGCCGCTGCGCACGTGGCTCGAACCGCTGGGCCTGTCGCGGCTGGTTGCAGGCACGCTCGATTTCATTCCGGGCCCGGGACCGCAAAGCTACGATCTGGGCGAGCACGGCACCGCGGGCATGCAGATTTGCTACGAGATCGTCTTCTCGGGCGAGACCGTCGACCGGGCGAACCGGCCCGATTACATCTTCAATCCCTCGAATGACGGCTGGTTCGGCATGTGGGGCCCGCCGCAGCATCTGGCGCAAGCGCGGATGCGCGCGGCCGAGGAAGGCCTGCCCGTGCTGCGGTCGACCACCACGGGGATTAGCGCGGTCATCGATGCGCGCGGCGTGGTGCGCGAACATATCGGACGCAATGTCGCCGACCGGATCGATACGCTCGTCCCCCCGCCGCATGCGCCCACCTGGTTTGCGCGGATGGGTCACTGGCTCACGCTGCTCTGGGCGATCGCCCTAATGGCGCTATCGCGGCTTGCCATGCGTCGTTCGGGAGGCTACCGCGCAAAGAACACATAAAGACTTCTTTATATCGGGAATTCGATCTTCATGCGTGCCAGTTTCCTCTTCACTTCCGAAAGCGTTTCGGAAGGCCATCCGGACAAGGTTTCCGACCAGATTTCCGATGCCATCGTCGATCTGATGCTGGCCAAGGATCCCGAGGCGCGTGTCGCCTGCGAAACCATGACTACGACGCAGAGGGTTATCCTTTCGGGCGAGATCCGCTGCGCGCCGATGTATGATGCGATGAACCCCGACTGGGCCGAAAACGGGGGCTGGGCTCCCGGCGCGAAGGAAGAAATCGAGAAGGCCGTACGCCGCACGGTGCGCGAAATCGGCTACGAGCAGGACGGCTTCCATTGGCAAACGCTGACCTTCGAAAACCATCTGCACGGCCAGTCTTCCGAAATCGCGCAGGGCGTCGATGCGGCGGGCAACAAGGACGAAGGCGCGGGCGACCAAGGTATCATGTTCGGCTTCGCCTGCGATGAAACGCCCGACTACATGCCTGCGCCGCTCGACTACAGCCACAAGATCCTCGAACGGCTTGCGGCGGATCGCAAGAGCGGTGCTGCGCCGTTCCTCGAGCCCGATGCGAAGAGCCAGGTCACGCTGCGCTACGAGAACGGTAAGCCGGTGGCCTGCACCGCGGTCGTCGTGTCGACCCAGCATGCCAAGGGGTATCACGAAGGCGCCAAGGAGGCCGAGCTCAAGGCCTATGTCAAAGGCGTAATCGGCGACATCCTGCCTAACGGGTGGATTACAGACGAGACCGAGTGGCATATCAATCCGACCGGCGCATTCGAGATCGGCGGACCCGATGGCGACGCAGGCCTGACGGGGCGCAAGATCATCGTCGATACCTATGGCGGCGCCGCGCCGCATGGTGGCGGCGCGTTCAGCGGCAAGGACCCGACCAAGGTTGATCGCTCGGCCGCCTATATTACGCGCTATCTGGCCAAGAACATTGTCGCCGCAGGTCTCGCCCAGCGCTGCACTATCCAACTGGCCTATGCGATCGGTGTATCCAAGCCGCTTTCGCTCTATGTGGATACGCATGGAACCAGCATAAATGGCGTGACCGACGAAGCGCTCGAAGAGGCGATCCGCAATATCGACAAGCTCGGCGGATTGACCCCGCGCGGCATCCGCACGCATCTCGGCCTCAACCAGCCGATCTACCGCAAGAGCGCCGCTTATGGCCATTTCGGGCGCCAGGCCGATGGCGAGCATTTCCCATGGGAACGCCTCGATCTGGGCGACGACCTGAAGGCCGCGCTGGCGGGCTAGCCGCGCTCCCGGTCGAACGCGGCCGGGGCGCTAGCCGTGTTCGCCCTTGCGCGGGCTGGGGTGGTCGAGCGCAAGTTCGGCGTCGGAGAAGGTGAACGGGCTGCGCACGCCTGCAATGCCGTCGAGTTCTATCCGCATGCCGCGCGCGCGCACTTGCGGATCGGCGAACACGGCGTCGATCGGATTGATCGGCCCGGCGGGAATTCCCGCTTCGCCGCATGCGCCGAGCAATTCCGTGAGTTCCCACTTGCGCGTCTCGTCGGCGATCATCGCGTCGAGTTCGGCGCGGTTGGCGAGGCGGCTTTCATTAGTGGCAAAGCGCTCGTCGCCCAGCAGGTCGTCGCGCCCCAGTAGCGCCAGCAGCCGCCGGAACAGCCCGTCATTGGCGGGCGCCAGCACCACTTCGCCATCGGCCACGGGGAAGACGCCATAGGCGCTCACCTGCGCATGCTCATTGCCCATGCGCGGCGGGTTTTCGCCAGTGGTGAAGAAATGCGTCGCCTGGCTGGCGAGCAGGCCGACCGAACAATCGAGCAGCGCCATATCGACATGCTGGCCGCGCCCGGTGCGTTCGCGCATCGCCAGCGCGGCCTGGATGCCGATGACGGCATAGAGCCCGCAGGTCAGGTCCGAGATCGAAATACCCATCTTCATCGGCTGGCCCGCGGGTTCGCCGGTCAGCGCCATGAAGCCGCTCATCGCTTGGACGACGAAATCGTAGCCCGCCTCATGCGCGCGCGGCCCCGTCTGGCCGAAACCGGTGATCGAGCAATAGACGAGGCGCTGGTTGGCCGCCGCAAGGCCGGCGTAATCGAGCCCGAATTTGGCGAGTGTCCCAGTCTTGAAATTTTCTAGCACGACATCGGCCGAAGCGGCGAGATCGCACACTCGCGCGAGGTCCTCCTCGTCCTTGAAATCGGCGACGATCGAGCGCTTCCCGCGATTGGCGGCATGGTAATAGGCGGCTTCACGCTCGCCATTCCCGCGTTCGATCCATGGCGGGCCCCATAGCCGCGTCCCGTCCCCCTCGGGGCTTTCGACCTTGATTACATCCGCGCCGAGATCGGCGAGAATCTGTCCGGCCCACGGCCCTGCCAGGACGCGCGCGAGTTCGAGGACCTTCAGTCCGGCGAGAGGAGCCTGCGGGTTGCGCGGTTGATCGAGCCACATGGCCCGCGGCTTGCGCAGCCCTGACCCCGCGGTCAAGTCACTGCGTGTCCATCGCCGCCATCAGCCCGCTCACCGCGTCGATAAACTCCTCGCGAAAATCCTGCACCACCTGCCGGCTCGAACGCACCTGCTCGACCAGCCCGACCCCTTGGCCGACGAAATAGCTGACCAGTGCGCGCGCGCCTGCATTGCCCGCGGCTGCCTCGCGCTCGATCCGCGCGAAGGCGGGTTCGGAGACCATGCCCATCAGCGGCATCGGCAGGGTGCCCGGCCCTTCGGGGGCATCCCAGGCGGCGTGCCACGGCGTCCCGAGCTGGCGCGCAGGCTTGCCGGTGCGGCTGCGCGAACGCACCGTATCGCGGCTGCGCGCGGCCACCATCTTCTCGCGGAAGGCGTCGCTGGTTTCGGCTTCGGGCGTGGCGAGCCAGATCGATCCGGTCCAGGCGCCTTGCGCGCCTGCCGCCATCATCCCCGCCATCTGTCCGCCGGTCATGATCCCGCCCGCGGCCAGTACCGGAATATCGTGGCCCGCGCGCGCGAGTTCGCGGACGACTTCGGGGATCAGCACCAATGTGGAGACTTCGCCGCAGTGCCCACCCGCTTCGGTGCCCTGCGCAACGATGATGTCGACTCCGGCCTCGGCCTGGCGGGTCGCGTGTTCCTTGGCGCCGACCAGCGCCGCCACGGGCACGCCGCGCCGCTTGCCTTCCTCGATCATCGCAGGCGGGGCGATGCCCAGCGCATTGGCGATCAGCCTGATCGGATGGCGGAAGGCCACTTCCATCAGCGCGAGCCCGTTTTCGGGTGTGATACCCATGCGTTCGCGCAGGATCGGCAGGTCCGCTTCGGGGGCGATGCCATATTCGCCCAGCACCGAATTGACGAAGCCCTGGTAGGACGGGTCGATCACTGCCGCCCGGCTCTTGTTGTCCGCCAGCTCGCGGACCCGCGGGTCGACGACTTCGGGGACGAGGACGTCCACCCCGTAGGGCGCGCCATCGACATGCGCATCGATCCAGGCGAGTTCTTCCTCGAGCTGGTCGGGGCTGAACCGCGTCGCGCCGAGCACGCCGAAGCCCCCCGCCTTGCTGACTGCGGCAACGACGTCGCGGCAGTGACTGAAGGCGAATAGCGGGAACTCGGCCCCCGTCATTTCGCATACGCGGTTCATCGGCATTGGTGTCTCCTCTCGCAGGTCACCCTATCCGCAAGCCGCGTCGGCGCAAGCGCGCGTTACTGGCGCTCCATGATTGCCGGCGCATCGCCCGGCGTGGGCTTCCAGCGGGTGGCGGGCGGGAAGACCTCACCCACGCTGCCGTGCTGCCAGCCGCCGTAGACCGGGTTCGACATCAGGAACCAGCCATTGCCCCACAGCTGCGCATATTCACCGCGGGCGACCATCGCGCGGCGCGCGGCAATCGCGCTCTCGTCGGCATTGAAGACATCCGCGAAGTCCCCGAGATTGTCGCCCGCCATGGCGATCACACAATAGCTTTCCGCGATCATCGCGCGGCGGCCATCCTTGCGGCTGCCCATGGCGTCGTCGCCGCGCAGATAGAGCGTTTCGAGGTGGACTGCGGGCCCGGCGCCCGCCGCCTCGAGCGCGGCCACCGTGCCTGCCGCGGTGTCCGAATTGCGGTTGGTGTTGAAGATCACCGTGATGCCTGCCTCGCGCAGCCGCCTGAGGCCGGTGACTGCACCCGGGACGGGCGGGGCGATACCTGCACCCTCGTCCGCCCATTGTTTCCATTCGGCCGGGTCGAACGCCTTGCCCGTCAGCGCCTGCCAATATTCATAGCCGGTGTTGAGCAGCACGGTCTCGTCGACATCGAACACCGCGGCAAAGGGCTTCGCCGTCCCGTCTTCGGCCACACATGACGGCGTGCCGATCCCGCCTGCCGCATCGGGCAGGCCGAGCGGCACCGAACGCGGCGCGCTGCGCTGGCGTGAAACCGCGATGGTGTAATCGGCCAGCTGGCGCCATGTTTGGATCGATGCCCCCGCAGCTTCGCCCGAACCATAGAGCCAGCGCATCGTGTCGGGGGCGGGCTGGTCCTCGCCCGTGGCTGCGGCGGGAGCAGCGGCGATCGGGGCCGCCTCCACGGTTGCGCAACCGGCAAGCGCAATGGTGCTGGCGGCAAGCAGGAAAAAGCGGGTCATAGGCGGGTCTCCATATCGGCGGGAAGGGGGCAGGCGGGCGTCTCGACCAGCCAGAGCAGCGAATGGATTCGCCAGCGTCCGGTTTGGTCGCGCCTTACCTGGAACGAGTTGATGCCGCGAGTCGCTCCCGTGGTGCCGTCCGCTTCGGTCCATGCGCCATCATAAGATGACCATGCATGGCCAATGTCGCCATAGACCTCCACGCGGTTGACCAGCGCGGTCTCGCCAAAGCCGTTATCGGTGAGAAAGGCGCGCTTGCCGGCGATATATTCCTCGACCGTACAGCTTTCGCTGCCGGTGGGGCGCAGCGCGGTCATCCGCGCTTCGGGCCAGTACAGTGCGCGCATCGCCGCCCAGTCACGTTCCGCGCCGGCGGGTCCGGAGATGACCGCATAGGCATCGGTGACCAGTTGCTCGATCGCGGCGGCGGGGTCAGACATCGCATTCTCCTCGCGTCCTGCCTAATCCGCCGAAGAAGGGCTGTCACCTCGCTGCGTGCGCCGCGATCGGCAGTGCGATTGTGCGGCGCAATATGGAAAATGTGCACCACGCGCATTTCCGAGCGACGGTAAATCAAGGGTTTACGATATCTGCAACCTCACCTGTTGCGGTTCGTGCAACAAAACTTGTTCTTTTCGCACTTGCACAATATCCGGATGCCGCGCATATCTCCTCGTGCCTTTTAGGCATCCTCTCCCAAGACTTCCAAGCCCGGTTGGTTCGCCAGCCGGGCTTTTTTCTGTCTGCGGCAGACCCGCTGCCCGCGCTCGTGCATTGCATCGGCGGCGACCGGTCCCCAAGTGGGGCCTCACCAGACCACAGGTAAGCGGAGCCCCACCCAGATGCCCGACGCGGACGCTTCAACAGCAGCAGAAGAAACCACCGTCAGACTGCAGGTTGCAGCGGCGCGCCAGGACGAAAGCGGGCAGGGCATTGCGCGCATGCCGCGCTCGGCCTTCCAGACGCTTGGCATTACCGAAGGCGATGTGGTCGAGATAACCGGCAAGCGCGCCACCGCGGCGATCGCCATGGCTGCCTATGACGAGGACCAGAGCCTCGACGTGGTGCGGCTCGACGGGCTCCAGCGCGGCAATGCCGAGGTCGGTTCGGGTGAGCATGTAAAGATCGCAGTAGGCCAATCGCGCCCGGCCACGCGCGTCGTCTTCGCCCCGGCGCAGCGCGAAATGCGCCTGCAGGGCCCGGCGCAGGCGCTGAAGCGCAATTTCTTCCGCAAGCCGCTGGTCGCGGGCGATCTGGTCGCCACCACCGGGCAGCAGCCGGTGCAGAACATGCCGCCCGAAGTGCGCCGCATGTTCAACGCGCCCGCCTATGCGCTGACCCAGATCCGCCTCAGCGTCGTATCGACCACGCCCAAGAGCATCGTCCATATCGACGAGGATACCGAGGTCGAACTGCGCGCCGAATTCGAAGCCCCGCGCGATGCCCGCGCGGTGGTGAATTACGACGATGTCGGCGGGATGGAGGATACCATCCAGCAACTGCGCGAGATGGTCGAACTGCCGCTGCGCTATCCCGAACTGTTCACCCGGCTGGGTGTCGACCCGCCCAAGGGCGTGTTGCTGCATGGCCCGCCGGGGACCGGCAAGACCCGCCTGGCGCAAGCGGTCGCCAATGAAAGCGACGCCAATTTCTTCACCATCAACGGTCCCGAAATCATGGGCTCGGGCTATGGCGAGAGCGAGAAGGCGCTGCGCGAGGTGTTCGAACAGGCGGGTAAGTCCGCCCCTGCGATCGTCTTCATCGACGAAATCGATTCGATCGCCCCCAAGCGCGACCGCGTGCCCGGCGAAGCCGAAAAGCGCCTCGTGGCGCAGCTGCTGACGCTGATGGACGGGCTCGAAGCGCGCTCGAACTTGGTGGTGATCGCAGCGACCAATCGCCCCGACGCGATCGACGAGGCATTGCGCCGCCCCGGCCGTTTCGACCGCGAAATCGTGATCGGCGTGCCCGACGAACAGGGCCGCCGTGAAATTCTCGGCATCCATACCCGCGGCATGCCGCTGGGCGACAAGGTCGATCTCGATGAACTGGCCAAGGCGACCTACGGTTTCGTCGGCGCCGACATCGCGGCGCTGGCGCGCGAAGCGGCGATCGACGCGGTGCGGCGGATCATGCCCAAGATCGATCTCGACGAGCGGACCATTCCGCCCGAAGTGCTCGACGAGCTTTACGTCGGGCGCGAGGACTTCCTTTCCGCGCTCAAGCGGATCCAGCCGTCCGCCATGCGCGAAGTCATGGTCCAGATGCCCAAGGTCGGCTGGTCCGACATCGGCGGCGTCGGCGATGCCATCGGCAAGCTCAAGGAAGGCATCGAACTGCCGATGAAGAATCCCGAGGCGTTCCATCGTCTCGGCATCCGCCCGGCCAAGGGCTTCCTGCTCTATGGCCCCCCGGGCACCGGCAAGACGCTGCTCGCCAAGGCGGTGGCGCGCGAGGCCAAAGCCAATTTCATCTCGATGAAGAGTTCGGACCTGCTGTCCAAATGGTATGGCGAAAGCGAGCAGCAGATCGCGCGCATGTTCAAGCGCGCGCGCGCGGTGGCACCCTGCGTCCTGTTCATCGACGAAATCGACAGCCTCGTTCCCGCACGCGGGTCGGGGCAGGACGAACCGCAGGTTACCGGACGCGTGGTCAATACGATCCTCGCCGAAATGGACGGGCTGGAGGAATTGCAGTCGGTCGTGGTGATCGGCGCTACCAACCGCCCCACTTTGGTCGATCCCGCACTGCTTCGTCCGGGTCGCTTCGACGAACTGGTCTATGTCGGTACGCCCGACCGGCCGGGCCGCGAACAGATCCTCGGCATCCATACGCAGGACATGCCGCTGGCCGACGATGTCGATCTGGGTGATGTGGCGGGCAAGACCGCGCGCTTCACCGGCGCCGATCTCGAGGATGTCGTTCGCCGCGCGGGTCTCAACGCGCTCCACCGCGCGGGCGGCGATGTGCAGGAAGTGGCGGGAGTCGACTTCACCGAAGCGCTCAAGGATAGCCGCGCGACGGTCACTTCGAAGATGGAAGCCGAGTACAAGAAGATGCGCGGCGAACTGAAGAAGCGTGCGGCCGAAGTGCGCCCGATCGGCTTTCTCTACGACGGCATGGTCGAAAGCACCCGCGACGCGAAGCACGGGCCCGAAACCGAAGGTTAGCCGCCGTCCGCGGCGCGCGCGTTGGCGGCCTCCACCTCGAGCCGGTGGCGAATCAATGCCTCGGGCTGGTTGGTCTTCAGCCAGCCCAGCATGTGCTCGCGGACCGCGCAGCGCAGCGTCCACAGGTCGCCGATCGTCTCCGCGCTCATCGACAGGCGCAGCTCGACGCTTTCGGGGTGCGCTTCGGTCATCAGCAATTGGAGGTTGCGCCCGTCCCACAACGGGTGGGCCTGGACGTAGCGCTCGAATTCGGTGCGGATCGGCTCGATATCGGCGATCGGGTCGAGATTGAGCATGACCGGGCCGGTCAGCTTCTCGTCGACCCGCGACCAGTTCTCGAAACTCTCGTCGAGGAAGCGCATGGTCGGCACCACCAGCACGCGCTCGTCCCAGGTCCGCACGGTGACGAAGCTCATGCGGATTTCCTCCACCCGGCCCGCCTGATCGTCGACCTTGACCAGGTCACCGATCCGCAGCGGCTGGGTGATCGCCATCTGCAGGCCCGCGATCAGCGATTTCAGCGCAGGCTGGGCGGCGGCACCCACCGCGAGCGCGGCGAGGCCCGCCGAAGCGAGCATGGTCGTCCCGACATCGCGCACGCCGGGGATGTTGAGCATGATCAGCGAGACGGTGATGATGATGATCCCCACCTTCACCGTGCGCGACAGGATCGCGATCCGGGTCAATCGTCCGCGCTGCGCCACCGGGTCGTCGGCTTCGCCGATCTGCGCCTCATACCCGCGTGCCAGGCCGCGCACGACCGCATAGGCGACCCAGCCGATCACTGCCGGGGTGAGGAATTTGGCGAACAGGTCCCAGCCGCGTCCGACCAGCGCATCGTTTTCCGCGGCGGCAGTAATCGCAAAGGCAATCGCGGCCCAGCGCAGCGGCCTGCGCACTGCTTCGACCACCACGTCGTCGAGCGTGCTTTCCGAAGCGCGCGCCAAGCGGCGCAGGATGGCGAAGATGATCCAGTGCGCGATCAGCGCAACCACGACCGCGCCGCCCAGCACGATAAGCGTGTGAATCAGGCCGTCGTAGGAAATCGGCCAATTGCGCGGATCGTAGCGTTCGAGCATCAGCGGCGGGAGTATGGGCGCAGGCGGGTTAACGCAAGCTAGTCGTCGGTGGGAAGCTTGATCGTGACCTGCAGGCCATCGTCGGTAAAGCTGCGGTCGAAAGTGCCCCCGAACTGGCGCGCCGCGCTGGTCATCAGCAGACTGCCGAAGCCCTTGCGTTCGGGCATCTCCGTCAGTTCGGCCCCGCTTTCGCGCCAGCTAAGGATGACGGTGCCATCCTGCTCGGTCCAGCTGACATGCACCGTGCCCTCGTTCTTCCACGCGCCATATTTGACTGCATTGGTGGTGAGTTCGTGCAGCACGAGGCCGAGCGGGGTGACCTGCTTGGCGGGCAGCAGGATTTCGGGCCCGTCGATCTGGGCCGGATGCTTGCTCGACCGATAGGGCGCGAGCGACGTCTCGACCAGCGCGCGGAGCGAGGCGACGGGGCGCTCGAGTTCGCCCTGGCTCACCTCATGCGCGGTCAGCAGGGCGCGGATGCGCTGCGCGATGCTGTCGGTCACTTCCTTGGCTTCGGGCTTGTCGCGTGCGCTCATCTGCACGATCGCGAGGATCACCGCGAAGAGGTTCTTGACCCGGTGGTTGAGTTCGCGCGCGAGCAAATCGGCGCGGTCGCGCGCTTCGCTGACGATGGCCGCCTGCGCCGCCTCGGCCTCGGCGCGTGCCGCACGCCCGACGAGCCGGGTCCCGGCGAACATGGCAAGCACCAGCAATACCAGCAGAGCGCCGAGCAGCGGTAAAACGCGGGCTTCGGACCGTGCGGCCTCGGCGCTGTGATCGGCGAGAATCTCGTTCTCGATGTCCTCCATCTCGGCAATCGCGCGGACGAGCCGTTCCATCGATTCAATGCCTTCGTCGGTCAGCACTGCACGGCGCGCATCGAGCAGCCGCCCGTCTTCGAGCAGTTCGACACTCTCGGCCATCTCGTCGAACTTGGCGCGGGCAAGCGCGTCGATCTGGTCGATCAGCTCGATCTGGCGGGCCGTCGCTTCCTCGCCGATCAGCGTGCGAATGCGGTCGAGCGCCGGATCGATCTGTTCCCTGCCAGCCTGGTAGGGGGCGAGATACCGGCGATCGAGCGTGATCAGGTAACCGCGCTGGCCGGTCTCGCCGCTCAGCACCGAGCGGTTCACCTGGCGCAGTTCCTCGAGTACCTCGACCGTGCGGCGGACCTGTTCGCGCTGGGCGCGTTCGGACTCCACCGTCTGGTAAACCAGGAACAGGGTCGCGAACATTGCCGCGGCGATGACGCCGAGCAGCGCGACATTCATCCAGCGCGGATCGCGCGTGCGCGCGACGAATTCCTCGATCTCGGTCAGTGTGCAGCTCCCCAGCTGGTGCCGGTGCCGATATCGACACCCAGCGGCACATCGAGCGTCACCGCGGGTTCGGCGGCGCCCGCCATGACCCGCTCGATAACCGCAGAGGCGGCGGCGACATCGGCTTCGGGCAATTCGAACACCAGTTCGTCATGTACCTGCAGCAGCATGCGGACATGGCCCAGCCCGGCTTCCTGCAGGGCGGGCATCATGCGGACCATCGCGCGCTTGATGATATCGGCGCTGGTCCCCTGGATCGGCGCATTGATCGCTGCGCGCTCGCTGCCCTGCCGTTCGGCCTGGTTCTTCGAACCGATCCGCGGGAACCAGGTCTTGCGCCCGAACAGCGTTTCCGAATAGCCGCGTTCGCGGACTTCCTCGAGCGTACGGACGATATATTTCTGGATGCCGGGGAAGCGCTGGAAATAGGTGTCGATCATCGCCTGCGCCTCATCCGCCTCGACCCCCAGCCGTCCGCCCAGGCCCCAGCGCGAAATACCGTAGAGGATCGCGAAATTGATCGTCTTGGCGCGTCCGCGCGTGTCACGATTGACCTCGCCGAACATCTCGATTGCGGTGCGCGCGTGGATGTCCTCGCCCTGCGCGAAGGCTTCCTTCAAACTCGGCACGTCGGCCATATGCGCCGCCAGCCGCAGCTCGATCTGGCTGTAATCGGCGGCGAGCAGGACATGGCCCTCCTCGGCCACGAAGGCCTCGCGGATCTGGCGGCCAATCTCGGTGCGGATCGGGATGTTCTGCAGGTTGGGATCGGTCGAGCTCAGCCGCCCGGTCTGCGCGCCGACCAGGCTGTAGCTGGTATGCACGCGGCCCGTCTGCGGGTTGATCGCTTCCTGCAGCGCATCGGTATAAGTGCTCTTGAGCTTGGCGAGCTGGCGCCATTCGAGTATTTTGGCCGCAATCGGCGCGCCTTCGCCCGAAAGGCGTTCGAGCACGCTCTGGTCGGTCGAATACTGTCCGCTCTTGCCCTTCTTGCCGCCCTTGTAGCCGAGCGTGACGAACAGCACTTCCCCCAATTGCTTGGGGCTGCCGACGGTGAATTCGGTCCCCGCAATCGCGTGGATTTCCTTCTCCAGCCGGGCGGTTTCGCCGGCGAATTCCTCGGACAATCTGGCCAGCCGCGCGCGGTCGACCTTGATCCCGTGCCGCTCCATCTGCGCCACCACCGGGACCAGCGGGCGGTCGACGCGCTCGTAGATCTTCGTCCCGCCTTCGGCCGCGAGCCGCGGTTTCAGCTGCTGGTAGAGCCGCCAGGTGACATCGGCATCCTCGGCGGCATATTCGGTGGCCTTGTCGAGCGGCACTTCGCCAAAGGGGATCGCCTTGCGCCCGGTGCCGCACAATTCCTTGAAGGTGAGGCAGGTATGGCCGAGATGGCGCTCGGCCAGTTCGTCCATCCCGTGACCGCCGCCGATCCCGTCGAGCTGGCGCCCGGCATCGAGATCGAAGCTGATGATCATTGTATCGTCGACCGGCGATACCGCCACGCCATTGCGCGCGAGTACGTTGAGATCGTATTTGCCGTTGTGGAACACCTTGAGCACGGCATCATCTGCCAAAAGCGGCGCGAGCGCCTCGAGCGCGGCAGCCTTGTCGATCTGCACCGGCTTCTCGGCAAACATGTCGCTGCCGCCATGACCGAGCGGGATATAGCAGGCATCATTGGCGCCCAGCGCCAGGCTGATGCCGACCAAATCGCACTGCATGCAATCGAGCGAGCTGGTTTCGGTATCGACCGCGACCAGCCGTGCGGCCTGCGCGCGCTCGACCCAGGCCTCGAGCCGGTCGAGCGTCTGGACGCATTCATAGGCGCTGCGATCGACCGCGGGAAAATCGGGCAGCGGCTGGCGATTGCCCGCCGCATTGGCGGGCGCACCGGCCGTGTCGCGCTTTGCCGGGTCGAGGTCGGTGGTGCGCGACGGGCTGCCATTGCCTGCCTCGAGCCGTTTGAGCAGGCTGGAGAAGCCATGCTTGCCGAGGAAGGCGGCGAGCGGTTCGCTGGGGACCTGGTCGAGCTTCATGTCGTCGAGCGACACGGGCAGGCCGCAATCCTCGCGCAGCGTCACCAGCACGCGGCTGAGCTCGGCATCGGTGCGATATTCGAGCAGGCGTTCCTTGAGCTTGCTTTTCTTCATGCCCTCTGCCGCATCGAGCGCGGCGGTCAGTCCGCCATGTTCGGCGATCAGGCGGCTGGCAGTCTTGGGCCCGACGCCGAAGATGCCGGGGATGTTGTCGACCGAATCGCCCATCAGCGCGAGGACATCGCCGACCTTTTCGGGCGGGACGCCGAATTTCTCCTCGACCTCCTCGATATAGATGCGCGCATTCTTCATCGTGTCGAGCATGTCGATCCGCGCGCCGTCCTGCTCGCCGACAAGCTGCATAAGATCCTTGTCGGACGAGACGATCGTGACGTTCCACCCCTGCCGCTGCGCTTCGCGTGCGTAGGATGCGATCATGTCGTCCGCCTCGACATCGGGTTCCTCGATGCACGGCAGGCTGAAGGCGCGAGTGGCGTCGCGGATCAGCGGGAACTGGGGCACCAGATCCTCCGGGGGCGGGGGCCGGTTGGCCTTGTACTTGTCGTAGATCTCGTTGCGGAAGCTGCGGCTCGACTTGTCGAGAATCACTGCCAGATGCGTCGGCCCATCGGCCTTGTGCAGATCGTCAGCCAGCTTCCACAGCATGGTGGTATAGCCATAGACCGCGCCCACCGGGGTTCCTTCGGGGTCGGTCAGCGGGGGGAGGCGATGATAGGCACGGAAGATATAGGCCGAGCCATCGACGAGGTAGAGATGCGGTGTTTCAGCCATAGCCAAGCGGCTTAGCAACGGCTTGGCACAATGGGGAGCGCGATTTTCGCCCATCCCCACAAGTCGCAGAATTCTGTCGATTTTGGCCAAAATGAGACCGGAATGTGGCAAGATTGCGGTGAATCTGCTTGCCGTGCCCCATTTCTGCCATTATTCAGACGCTGTGAGGCCCCAATGGGGTTTCGCGCGGGAGGGGCCACTGGCCTTGCACCGCACCCAACACTCGCTGTTCAAGGATTTAGAACTATGCGCAAGATCGCTCTTTTCGCTGCTGCTTCGGCCGCTGCCCTGACCCTCGCCGCTTGCTCGGAAGCTACCGAAGACAGCGCCGAAGCAACTGCCGATTCGGTTGCTGCCGACGCTGAAGCCAACATGGAAGCCACTGGCGAAGCCATGGAAGCCGGCGCTGACGAAATCGCTGCTGACGCCGATGCAACTGCTGCTGAAGTCGAAGCTGCTGTCGAAGGCGACGAAACTGCTGCTGAAGCTGAAGTCGACTAATTCGATTTCGCTTCGCGGACGGTTTTACGTTCACGAACAGAAAGGGCGGTGCCTTACGGCGCCGCCCTTTTTGTTTTTCCGGATGGTAGCTGAGGGTCAGTCCCCGCCGTAGTCCGCCGTGGCCCAGTTGCGGCCGTCCTGCGCTTCGCGGCCAAAGCCGTCATACAGCGCCTGGGTAATGGTCGAGATGCGCGAATCGCGATTGTAGCGCGCCTCGAGCTTGCGCGTGCGGCTGCCGTTTTCCACCGCCATCGACGGGCTTTGCCCGGTGACATAGATCGCGGCGGCAATCGCGCGCCCATCGGGCGTATGGAAAATACCGATATCGCTCGCGGTCCGCGCAAGCGTCCCGGTCTTGTGCGCCAGATTGGCGCTGAGCGGCAGCGCCGAACGCATCCGCTGCTTGCCGGTCGTGGTTTCTTCCATCGCGTCAAGCAGGACGCGGCGCGAATAATCGCTCAGCCACTTGCCTTGGTAAATCCCGGCGAGCAGCTGGCCCATGGCGCGCGGGGTCGCGCTGTCCTTGGTATCGACGCTCCAGGCGGGGTCGATGCGGCCATCCTCGCGGATGAGCGTGGCGATATCGCGGGTCAGCTGGAACCCTTCGATCCCGGCATCTTCCATCCATTTGTTGACTGCGCGCGGACCGCCGACTGCGGCAAGCAGCGCGTCGGTGCAATCGTTGCAGCTCTTGCTGATCATCAGGCTGAGATGACGGTAGGCGGGCATATAGGCCCCGCCCGGACGCGGCAGGCGAAACTCGCTCGTCAGGCTCCACCGGCCGGCATCGACACCCGCCAGATAGGTCGCGGCAATCGCGACCTTGCTGGTGCTGGCCATCGGGAAACGCTGGTCGGCCAACACGCCGACCTCGCGTCCGGTCGATAGATCGATCGCATAGACGCCGATCCGCCCGTTCGACCCTTCCGCCAATTGCGCGATCTGGCGCTCGAGCGGGGTCGCATACAGCGCGTCATAGCTTGGCGGCGTCCGGACTTCGGTCCCCAGAACAGTGTCGAACTGGGTTTCGAAGCCATTGCCCTGCGCCAGCGCGGGCGTGGCGCATGCCATCGCCGCAATCGCCAGCAGTCGTCCGAAAAGTCTGTTACCCATACTGACCCTGTATACCTTTCAAGGTTAGGCGAAGCTTAATGCTGATCGATTGGGGCCAGACAAGGGCGCCGCGATGAAAAGTGTTGCGCGCGCGACAGGTTCGGTGATCGCCGCGTTACTTTGATGCGGGGAGCATCGGTCAAGCGTTGGCAATCACCTGTTCGATCCGCTCGGTCGGCTCGCCCGACATGGTCTTGTCGATCTCGCCGACCAGCCGCTTTTCCAGTTCGGAATGATAATGGCGGCGCATTTCGCCCAAAGTCTTGGGATCCGCGATCACCAGTACATCGTCAATCTCTCCGGCGACTGCCTTGGCGTTGAGCCATTCACTGGCGGCGGCGCCATGCGCGAGCTCGTTGAGATCGGTACGCCCATGCTGCTGGCCACCTGCGTCCTGATGCTTCACCCCGGCGCTGAAATTGGTCGCCGACAGATCGGGTTTTTCGGCTGCCCCAAGCTTGGGTTCGAGCGGCTGGCCGCTGTTGCGCATCACGATGAAGTTCTCGCCGTCGACGATGGCGACATGGGCATTGGTGGGAAGGCGCATGGAGTCTCCTCTGGATTGTTGCTTGCCCTGACAACGTTCGAGGCGGCGATCAGGTCCGGGCTTGAGCAACGGCCCGTTTCAATGCACAACTCATTCCATGGGAGAGACGGAAAGCGCGGGCGCGCTGGAGCAGGGACTGGCGCAGGCGCTCGCACGCGCCGGTATGGCCGCACCCGAGGGGATCACGCGGCTGACGGGCGGCGCCACCATGGAAAGTTGGCGCTTTGCGAGCGGCGACGGGGATTATGTCCTGCGCCGCGCGCCCAGCCTGTCGTTCATGGAAGACCGGCCCTTCGGACACGGTACCGAGGCCGCGATCATCCGCGCCGCGCATGGTGCAGGCGTCACTGCCCCCGAAGTCCTGGTCGAATTGCAGCCCGGCGACGGCATCGGCAGCGGTTTCGTGATGCGCGCCTTGCCCGGGACGCCCGATCCGCGCGCGATCCTGGCGATGGACGATCCTGCGCAATTGCTGCGTCAGGTGGCGCGCGACCTGGCGAAAATCCATTCACTGCCGCGCGCCGCGCTGCCCGGAGATGTGCCCGAGATGGACTATGCCGAGGCAGTCGACGGCCTCGCCGTACAATTCGAGGAAGCCGGCGCCGATCGCCCGATCATCGCGCTTGGCCTGCGCTGGCTGCGCGATAACCTCCCCGACCGTGTCGAACCGGTGCTCAACCATGGCGACTACCGGTTGGGCAATCTGCTGGCCGAGGATTCGCAGCTGACCGGCGTGCTCGACTGGGAACTGGCGCATTTCGGCGACCGGCACGAGGACCTCGCCTTCGGCTGCATGGCGGTGTGGCGGTTCGCGCGGGTCGACCGGCCGGCGCTCGGGCTGGGATCGCTGCAGGACTATGTCGATGCCTATGAGGCCGAAAGCGGCGCGCAGGTGGATGCCGGGCGGTTCCGCTTCTGGCTGGTCTATCGCACTGTGTGGTGGGCGCTCGGCTGCCTGCGCATGGCGAGCTTCTGGCGCAGCGGCGATGATCGCATGCTCGAACGCGTGGTAATCTCGCGGCGGACGAGCGAGCAGGAGCTCGACCTGCTCCTGCTGCTCGAAGAGGATGCCCCGGCCGCCGAACAGGCGCGGCCCGTGCCCCCTGCCGACGATCCGCTCGAGCCCGAAGGCGAGGCGAGCGTCGGCGAAATCGCCACTGCGATCGCCGAATGGCTCGGCACGGTGAAGGACCGGATGGAGGGGCATGACCGCTTCCAGCTGGCGGTTGCGCGCAATGCGCTGGGCATGATCGCGCGCAATGACGCGGCCGCCACGCAGAGCGAGGATGCCATGCTCGCGCAGGATCTGCTCGACGGCAAGGCAACGCTGGCAACCCCCGGCCTGCTGGCGATGCTGCGCCGCGCCGCGCTCGACAAGCTGGCCGCCGACGTGCCCAAATACCCGATGCTCGCGCTCGCGCAGGCCAAATGGACAGGAGAGGATTGATGGACTTCGCGATACCGCAGGATTTGGAGGACTATTACGCCGAGCTGGAAGGCTTCATCGACAGCACCATCGCGCCGCTGGTGGCGCGCGACGACAACATCCGCTTCTTCGATCACCGCCGCGAGGATGCGCGCACCGACTGGGATCGCGGCGGCCTGCCCAGCCACGATTGGGAAGACCTGCTGCGCGAATGCCGCAAGGCCGCCGACGAGGCGGGCCACTGGCGCTTCTCCGCGCCGAAGAAATACGGGGGCAAGGATGGCTCGAACCTGTGGATGGCAGTGATCCGCGACCGCTTCGCGCAGCGCGGGCTGGGGCTGCACAACGATTTGCAGAACGAACATTCGATCGTCGGCAATTTCCCCTTCGTCGCGATGTTCGAAACCTTCGGCACCGAGGCCCAGAAGGAGGAATTCATTACCGGTGGCTTCGAAGGCACGCGCCGCGTCGCCTTCGGCCTGACCGAGCCCGATCACGGATCGGATGCAACCTGGATGGAAACCAGGGCGGTACGCGAGACGCGTGACGGGGTCTCCGGCTGGCGGATCGATGGCGAGAAGATGTGGATCACCGGCATGCATGTCGCCACGCATTGCGCGATGTTCGCGCGCACCGGCGGCGAGAATGGCGATGCCAGCGGGATCACCTGCTTTCTTGTTCCGAACCCCACACCGGGCCTCGAGATCGAGGAATGGATGTGGACCTTCAACATGCCCACCGATCATCCGCGCCTGTCGGTCAACAATGTCTGGGTGCCCGACGAGGCGATCCTCGGGGTCGAGGGACGCGGGCTCGCGCTGGCGCAGAGCTTCGTCCACCAGAATCGCATCCGGCAGGCCGCATCGAGCCTTGGCGCGGCGCAATATTGCGTGGAAGAAAGCGTCAAATACGCGCGGACCCGCAAGCCGTTCGGCGAGGAACTGGCGCGCAACCAGGCGATCCAGTTCCCCCTGGTCGAGCTCGCGACGCAATGCGAAATGCTGCGGCTGCTGATCTACAAGACCGCGTGGGACATGGACAACATGCCGCATGAAGAGATCGAGAAGACGATCTCGGACAAGGTGTCGATGTGCAATTACTGGGCGAACCGGCTGGTGTGCGAGGCTGCCGACCGGGCGATGCAGGTGCATGGCGGGATCGGCTATTCGCGGCACAAGCCGTTCGAGCATATCTATCGCCACCACCGCCGCTACCGCATCACCGAAGGGGCGGAGGAAATCCAGATGCGCAAGGTCGGCGCCTATCTGTTCGGTTATCTCGGGCCGCGCCGCGGGAAGTTCTCCGGAGCCTGACCGGGCGCGAGGGCGGTTCCCGAAATTGCCGCTTGACCGGCTGCGGATCGCAGGGCCTTTTGGGGCAGCAAATTTGGGGATCGACATTATGAAAATCACGCTTCGGGCGCTGGCTACCGGCCTGCTGCTGTCCACCTCGGCTGCGGCCCTTGCCCAGCCTGCGCCGATCGTGCTGCCCGGTGCGCCGGGCACTGCCTCGCGGGTGATCGACGAGGATGAGGCGATCCGCCTGTCCGACACGCGCTTCTCGCCTGCCGACGTGAAGTTCATGCAGGACATGATCGTCCATCACCAGCAGGCGGTCGATCTGGCCGCGCTGGTCGAGGGCCGCAGCAACCATGCCGATCTGGCCAAGATCGCCGGACGCATCGATGCGAGCCAAGCGGACGAGATCACCTTCATGCGCGACTGGCTGGCCGAACGCGGACAGCCCGCCAAGGCGATGCACCACGCGGGGATGGACCATGCCGCGCATCACCTGATGATGGGCATGGCGACGCCCGAACAGATGGCCGAACTGGCAACGCTCGAAGGAACCGCGTTCGACCGCATGTTCCTTCAGTTGATGGTGCGCCATCACGAGGGCGCGATCGACATGGTCGAAGCGCTGCATCGCCAGCCCGGCACCGCCTATGACCCGGTGATGTTCGAATTCAGCAACGATGTGGTCAAGGAACAGAAAGCCGAGATCGACCGGATGAACGGCATCCTCGCGGCGCTGTCGAGCGATCCGCGCGCGAGCCTTGCCGCGGGGTTCCGCGATGCAGAGGAAGCGATCAGCAATCTGCGCCTCGTAACCGCGCTGCCCAAGCCGACCGGCTTCTTCGATCCCGAGAACCCGGCCCAGCTTGCGCCGCTGATCGAGGAAGACGAGGAAACCGAAGACGCAGCCGAGCTGGTCGATGCCTCCCGCCCCGATATTCGCGACGAGGAAGACGAGGACGGCCAGCCCCGCTTTGGCGAGCGCGGCTCGCTGCTGAGCTTTGCCAATACCGACATGGCGTTCAGCCGCGACCTGCTGGTGGCGGGCAATTACCACGGGTTCAACACCTACCGGCTGGGCGCGGACGGTGCTCCGCAGCTGGTCAGTTCGACCGTTTGCCCCGGTGGGCAGGGCGATGTCTCGATCGTCGGCGACCTCTTGTTGATGAGCGTGCAGGACAGCCGCGCACGCAAGGATTGCGGGCTCCAGGGCATTGCCGACAATGTCAGCGACGAACGGTTTCGCGGTCTGAGGATATTCGACATTTCGGACGCCACCCGCCCGCGCCAGGTCGGGCAGGTACAGACCTGCCGCGGCAGCCATACGCATTCGGTCGTCAGCGCCGATGCGGACCGCGTGGTGGTTTATAATTCGGGCACCAGCTATGTCCGCGATGGCAAGGAACTGGCGGGCTGTTTCGAAAGCGGCGGCGACAGCACCGCGCTGTTCAGCATCGATGTGATCGCGATCCCCGTAAACGATCCGGGCGCGGCGCGGATCGTCGACAGCCCGCGCATCTTTGCCAGCGACGGGCAGATCGCGGGCCTGTGGCGCGGCGGCGACCATGGCGAGGGCACGCAGGACACTCGCGTCACCGACCAGTGCCACGACATCACCGTCTTCCCGTCGCTCAACCTCGCGGCGGGCGCCTGTTCGGGCAATGGCATCATCCTCGACATTGCCGACCCGCTCAAACCGCAGCGGATCGACGATGTGACCGACCAGGGCTTTGCCTATTGGCACTCGGCCACCTTCAACAATGACGGCACCAAAGTGCTGTTCACCGATGAATGGGGCGGCGGCGGGCGACCGCGCTGCCAGGCGGGTGATCCGGTGACCTGGGGCGCCAATGCGATCTACGCGATCGAGGATGGCAAGCTCGACTTCCGCAGCCTCTACAAGCTGCCCGCACCGCAGACCGACAAGGAAAACTGCGTCGCGCACAATGGTTCGATCATCCCGGTGCCGGGGCGCGATATCTTCGTCCAGGCATGGTATCAGGGCGGCATTTCGGTGATCGATTTCACCGATGCGGAGAACCCGTTCGAGATCGCCTATTTCGACCGCGGGCCGGTCGATGCGGACCAGCTGGTGACCGGCGGTTACTGGTCGGCCTATTGGTACAATGGCCGTATTTACGCGACCGAGATTACCCGCGGGCTTGATGTCTTCGCGCTCGAGCCGAGCGAGTTCTTGACCGCCGAGGAGATCGCGGCGGCCGAGGCGGCGCAGTACGAAGGCGAGCTGTTCAATCCGCAGACGCAGACGCAAGTGACCTGGTCGGCAGAAGTCGCCGCGGCGGCGGAGGCCAGCCGCAAGGGCGGTTGAGATGGCTATCGATCAGCGAAGCGGAGACCGCTCCGGCAGCCGGACGATCGGGACGAGGCTTGTCATCGGGCTGCTCGCGCTGCTCGCCATCGCAGCGCTGATATCGCTGCTCGATACCAACCGCGGTTCGGTGCGCATGCTCGACATGCTGCGCGAGCCGTCGGTCTATCTGGCTGCCGCGCTGGCGGTGGTCGGCCTGATCCTGTCGCACAGGCGGGCCGTGGTGCTGGGTCTCGCGGCGATCACCATCGGCATCAATATGTGGCGTTTGTGGCCCTATACTTTCCTCGCCACTGCGCAGGTCCCGCTGCCCGACGAGGTCGACGGAATGAGCTGCGCGCGGCTGCTGTCGTTCAATGTGCTGCAGGACAACGACCGCTATGATGACACCGCGAAGCTGATCGAGCGGGTCGATCCCGATATCCTGTTGCTGATGGAAACCCACCAGCCGTGGCTCGACGCGCTCGAGCCGCAATTGGCGCGCTATGGCTATCGGCTCGACCGGGCGCTCGACAACAAATACGGCATGGCCTTCGCCACCCGGCTGACCGTCGACCGCGCCGAAATGGTCGCCAACACCAGTTCCAATACCCCGACGCTCTATGCCACTCTGCGCATGGACGATGGCGCGCGGTTCGAACTGATCGGCCTGCACCCACGCCCGCCGCTGCCGGGGCAATCGACCCGGAGCCGCGATGCGAATATCGCGCAGGCGGGTGCGCGCACACCCGACGGCCTTTCGAACGTGCTCGCGATCGGCGATTTCAACGATGTCCCGTGGTCCAAAACCACGACGCGCTTTGCCCGCGAAGGCGGCTATCGCGATCCGCGCGCGGGCCGTGGCAGCTTCGCGACCTTCCCCGCCGACTACGCCTGGGTCGGCTGGCCGCTCGACCAGATCTTCGTCAAGGACGGGGTCAAGGTGGAAGAGCTCGTGATCGGCGACGATGTCGGGTCCGATCACCTCCCGCTGATCGCACGGGTCTGCGTCGATCCGATGTCCGCCGATGCCGATATCGAGGGATTGTTCGCGCCGGAAACCCCCGCCGCACAAGGGCTATAGGACGCACTTTTCCTGCGCGCGGTGAGCCAATAAAAAGGCCCGGCAGGATCGCTCCTGCCGGGCCTCTACATGTGACCTGTCGGTCGGGGGCGGGGCTTAGAAGCCCATGCCGCCCATACCGCCCATGCCGCCCATGTCGGGCATTGCCGGGGCAGCCGACTTGTCTTCGGGCTTCTCGGCGATCGCAGCCTCGGTCGTGATCAGCAGGCCGGCCACCGAAGCGGCGTCCTGCAGCGCGGTGCGCACGACCTTGGTCGGGTCGATGACGCCGGCCTTGACCAGGTCTTCGTAGGTGTCGGTCGCCGCATTGAAGCCAAGCGAGGTATCGTTGGCATCGGTCAGCTTGCCGGCAACCACAGCGCCGTCATGGCCCGCGTTCGAGGCGATCTGGCGGACCGGAGCCTGCAGCGCACGACGGATGATGTCGATGCCGCGGGTCTGGTCGTCATTGATGCCTTCGAGGCCTTCGAGAGCCTTGGTCGCATAGAGCAGCGCGGTACCGCCGCCCGGGACGATGCCTTCTTCGACGGCTGCGCGGGTGGCGTGCAGCGCGTCGTCGACGCGGTCCTTGCGTTCCTTGACTTCGATCTCGGTGGCACCGCCGACCTTGATCACGGCCACACCGCCGGCGAGCTTGGCGAGACGCTCCTGGAGCTTCTCACGGTCGTAATCGCTGCTGGTGTTGTCGATCTGGGTGCGGATTTCGTTCACGCGCGCCTTGATGTCGCCTTCGTCACCGGCACCGTCGACAATCGTGGTGTTGTCCTTGTCGATGGTGACGCGCTTGGCTTCGCCGAGCATGCCGAGGGTAACGTTCTCGAGCTTGATGCCGAGGTCTTCCGAAATCATCTCGCCCTGCGTCAGAATCGCGATGTCCTGCAGCATCGCCTTGCGGCGATCGCCGAAGCCGGGAGCCTTGACCGCTGCAACCTTGAGGCCGCCGCGCAGCTTGTTCACCACGAGGGTGGCCAGCGCTTCGCCTTCGATGTCTTCCGCGATGATCAGCAGCGGGCGACCGCTCTGAACAGCCGCTTCGAGCACCGGCAGCATTGCCTGCAGGTTCGACAGCTTCTTTTCATGGATCAGGATGTACGGATTTTCGAGTTCGACCGTCATCTTGTCCGGGTTGGTGATGAAGTAGGGCGACAGGTAGCCGCGGTCGAACTGCATGCCTTCGACGGTTTCGAGCTCGAATTCGAGACCCTTGCTCTCGTCGACGGTGATCACGCCTTCCTTGCCGACCTTTTCCATGGCTTCGGCGATCTTTTCGCCGACTTCACGATCGCCATTGGCCGAGATGATGCCGACCTGGGCGATTTCGTTCGAGCCCGACACGTCCTTCGAACGCGCCTTGAGGTCTTCGACAACCTTGATGACGGCGAGGTCGATGCCGCGCTTGAGGTCCATCGGGTTCATGCCCGCGGCGACCGACTTCATGCCTTCGGTCACGATCGACTGTGCCAGCACGGTAGCGGTGGTGGTGCCGTCACCGGCGGCGTCATTCGCCTTCGATGCGACTTCCTTGATCATCTGCGCGCCCATGTTCTCGAACTTGTCCTTAAGTTCGATTTCCTTGGCGACGGTGACGCCGTCCTTGGTGATGCGCGGGGCGCCGAAGCTCTTGTCGATCACGACATTGCGGCCCTTGGGGCCGAGCGTGACCTTGACGGCATTGGCGAGGGTATCGACGCCGCGCAGGATGCCTTCGCGCGCGTCGCGGCCGAACTTTACGTCCTTGGCTGCCATTGGTGTTTCTCCTGGAATTGGTGTGTCTGGTGGAAAGCGTCAGGATCCGGCGATCAGCCGATGATCCCCATGATGTCGCTTTCCTTCATGATCAGCAGGTCTTCGCCATCGAGCTTGACCTCGGTGCCCGACCACTTGCCGAACAGCACGCGGTCGCCGGCCTTGACGTCGAGCGGGGTGACCGTGCCGTCTTCCGCCTTTGCACCCGAACCGACGGCGACGATTTCGCCTTCGCTCGGCTTTTCCTGGGCGCTGTCGGGAATGATGATCCCGCCGGCGGTCTTTTCTTCGGCTTCGATGCGACGGACCAGTACGCGGTCGTGCAGCGGACGAAATGCCATGATGATGACCTCTCTTCTAAGAGTGAAAAAGGGATGTTGGCACTCACTCGGTGAGAGTGCCAGCACGGGGCATTTGGGTGCGCGGGTTGGCAGAGTCAACGGGTCGGCGAGCAAAAAATGAACTCTTGCACCAGTGCTGCGTTGGGGGTGGCGAAGCGGGTGGGCCAATCCCCGATGGGCGCACCCCGACCGATATGAAAATGCCGCGATAAAGGGCTGCCCACGAATGACGACCGACCAAGCCATTTCGGCATTGACCATTCCCGAACAGATCTGGATTTGGCTGCGGCTGCACATGATGGATATCGCGGGCGCTTTCGCGGTGCTGGTCATCGGCCTGCTGCTTGCCGGGATACTTTCGCGCTGGGCGGAACGGGCGATGACGCGCTCGCCGCGGTTCGAGCCGACCGTGGCCAACTTCCTCTCGAGCATCGTGAAATACGCTCTGTGGGCGGTGGTGCTGGTCACCGTGCTCGCGCAGTTCGGAGTGGAAACCACCAGCATCCTCGCCGCGCTCGGCGGCATGGCGCTCGCGATCGGCCTCGCGTTGCAGGGCACGCTCAGCAATGTTGCTTCCGGGGTGATGATCCTCGTCCAGAAGCCGTTCAAGGTGGGCGAAGCGATCTCCGCCGGATCGGTAACCGGTACGGTCCAGCAGATCGGCCTCTTCACAACCGAACTCAAGCAGTTCGACGGCCTGTTCGTGATGGTGCCCAATTCCCAGCTGTGGAACCAGGCGATCGTCAACTTCCACCGGCATCCGAACCGCCGGCTCGAACTGGTCGTGGGCATTGCCTATGGCGACAGCATGCTGCGCGCGCGAGAGGAGCTGTTGAAGCTGGCACTGACCGACGAACGTGTGTTGTCCGAACCCGAGGCGGTCACCTTCGTCAGCTCGCTCGATGACAGTTCGGTCGGGATCGGCCTGCGCGTGTGGTGCAGCACCTCCGACTATCTCGGCCTGTCATGGGATCTCACCGAAGCGGTCAAGGCTCGCTTCGACGATGTCGGCATTTCCATCCCGTTCCCGCAGCGCGAGGTGGTGCAGCGCGCCGCCTGAGCTATGCGTTCAGCGGGTGGCGGGTCAGCCCCAGCGCCTCGCGCCGGTGCCAGCGCCAGCCGAGCAGTGCGGCGGCCACGGTCAGCCCGGTCGCCAGCCCGATCCATACGCCGATCCCCGCCAGCGGGGTGTAGAAGCCCAGCACCAGCGCGGTGCCGATCCCCGGGACCCAATAGGCGAAGGCGGCGATCCACATCGGGATGCGGGTATCCTGCAGCCCGCGCAGCGCGCCTGCGGCGACCGCCTGCATCCCGTCGAACAGCTGGAAGGCCGCGGCAATGACGATATATTGCAACGCGAAGCCTACCAGCACGGCATTCTTCGGGTCCCACGGATCGACATAGATCGCGATCAGCGGCTTGGGGATCACCACCATCGCCAGCGCGGTGAGCGCCATGAAACCGGTGCCGACGATGATCGCGGTCCATCCCGCGCGCTTGACCCCCTCGGGATCGCGCGCGCCATAGAAATAGCCCACCCGGATCGTCGCCGCCTGGCCGACGCCGAAGGGCACCTGGAACGCCAGCGCAGCGATCTGCAGCGCCACCGTGTGCGCGGCCAGTTCGCTCGCGCCGATATTGCCCATCAGGAAAGCGGCCGCGCCGAAGATCCCTGCCTCTGCGGTAATGGTGAGCGCGATTGGCGTGCCCACGCGGACGATGTGCATGAAGCGCGCCCGGTCGGGCGACCACCAGCGTCCGAACACGCGGTAGCGGTGCAGCTTCGGGTCCACCCGGATCGCAACCACATAGGCCGCAAGCGTGGTCAGCGTGGTGAGGATCGTCGCAACCGCGGCGCCCTGCAGCCCCAGCTCGGGCGCGCCCAGATTGCCGAAGATGAAAGCGTAATTGGCCAGCGCATTGACGAAGATGCCGCCCGCAGTAATCGCAGTGGCGAAGATCGGCCGGTCGAGTGTGGACACGAAGCTGCGCAGCACATTGCAGAACAGCATCGGCACCAGGCTGAGCACCAGCAGCGAGTTGTATTCGATTGCCATCGCGATGATCTGTGGCTCCTGCCCCGTCACCTGCATCAGCGGGCCGAGCAAAAGGCACAGGCCGATCCCGGCCAGGCCCGAAAACAGCGCCAGCCACAGCGCCATGCGGACCGTCCGCCGGACCGGGCGCAGCGCCGGGGCCCGTTCGCCCAGCTCAGCAGCCGCCACCGGCGCCACCGCCCCGGTCAGGCCCGACAGCGCCCACAGCACCAGGCCGAACAGCGCGATCGCCAGCGCCGAGGCAGCGAGCTGGTCCTCGCCCAGCCGCGCGATGAAGATCACGTCGATCGCATAGGTCAGCATCTGCAACAGGTTTGCCGCCGCCAGCGGCCAGCTCAGCCGCAGCGTCGCGCGCAGCTCGGTGCGCCAGCCATCACCGCCAGGAGGCGTGGGCTCCATGGCGGTTGCGTTCGTCATGCAGCCGGACCGGATAGGGAAGGGGGGCGCTGTCGCCAATTGCGATCTGGCCTATGGGTCGAATTCGTCTCGCCGGTGCAGCCATAGAGGCACACTTTTGGTGACCGGCTCGCCCTTCTTCACGCAGGAACCCCCGCAATGAACGCATGGATCTATCTTGCCCTGGCCATCACATTGGAGGTGACGGGCACCTTCCTGCTCAAGCTGTCCGATGGCTTCGAGAAATGGCATTGGGGAGCGCTGTCGATCGCTTGCTACTCGGCCTGCTTCTGGGTGCTCGCGCCAGCGATGAAGGTTCTGCCCGTCGGAATCGTCTACGCCATATGGGCGGGCGTCGGCATCGTCGCCGCGGCCGCGATCGGGGTACTGGCCTTCGACGAGAAGCTGGGCGCTATCCAGTATGCGTGCATCGCCATGGTGCTGGTCGGCGCGATCGGTTTGCGCCTCACGACCACGACCTAGCGGGAGGATGCCCCGGCAAACGAAAAGGGCGGCGCCTTGAGGCACCGCCCTTCCGTGATCTCGCACGCGAGATCGAAGCGTAAGCGCCCAAACGGGCAGTAGCTTACTTGAGCTCGACGGTACCGCCGGCTGCTTCGATCTTGCCCTTGATTTCTTCGGCTTCTGCCTTGTTGACGCCTTCCTTGACGGGCTTGGGCGCACCTTCGACGAGAGCCTTGGCTTCCGAGAGGCCCAGACCGGTGATGGCGCGGACTTCCTTGATGACCTGGATCTTCTTGCCACCGTCGCCGGTCAGGACGACATCGAATTCGTCCTTTTCTTCGGCTGCGGGGGCATCGCCGCCGCCGGCGGGGCCAGCAACAGCAACAGCAGCAGCGGCGCTCACGCCCCACTCTTCTTCAAGTGCCTTGGCAAGCTCAGCGGCTTCCATGACGGTCAGCTTCGACAGTTCTTCAACAAGCTTGGCGATATCTGCCATGATGTTTCACTCCAAAATTAAGGCCGGGGTGTCCTGATGGACGAATGCCCCGATGAATGTGTGTTCGTACGTCGAACCAGCTCTTACGCGGCTTCCTTGGCGCCATAGGCGCCAACAACGCGTGCGAGCATCGACGTGGGTTCCTTGATCGTGCGGACAACCTTGGTTGCCGGCGCGTTGAGGAGGCCCACGATAGTGCCACGAAGTTCGTCGAGGCTGGGCATCGAGGCAAGCGCCCGAACCCCTGCTTCGTCGAGCTTCTGCGCGCCCATCGAACCACCGACGATTTCAATCTTGTCGGTGGTCTTGGCGAACTCCACCACGGCTTTCGCCGCAGCAACCGGATCCTCGGAATAACCAAGGGCGGTCGGACCGGTCAGGTACTCTTCGAGACCTGTGTAGTCGGTGTCCTTCAGGGCGAGCTTGGCGAGACGGTTCTTGGCAACCTTGTAGGACGCACCGGCTTCACGCATCTTCGTACGCAGTTCGGTGGACTGATCCACCGTAAGCCCCAGATTGCGGGTGACGACCACCACGCCGGACTGGGCGAAGACTTCGTTGAGCTGGGCGACCGCATCGGTTTTCTGCGAACGATCCATGCCATACTCCTTCACTATGGCCGCGCCGGGAAAACCCGCCGCGACCGGCTACGTTTGTCCGCCCCGGCGAACCGGAACGGGCGAGTCCGTTGATGGGGAAGGAGTGCGCCTGGTGGCGCGAAACGGTGCCGAAGCACCGGAAATCTCTGTCCCCGCCTAGGCTGGAAATTAAGAAGGCGCCAATTCGCCTTCACCAACTGTCTCGGACGGATGAACGGGTGGAATCGAAAGAGACCCGCCGTTCGACCGCGGGCCTCTAAGGATTTGGGCGATTCTGTCAAGCCTCTGGCGCTATCCCGCGGCCGACCAGGATGGCACCTCGATCGGGGCGGGGCGCGTGGCGATCACAAATTGGGCAGCGATCATCACCAGCGCGAGCCATGCGGTGACGACGCTGTCGAGCGTCAGCATGGCCCATTTCAGCGCTGTGCCTTCGACGAAGATTGCGCCGATGCCCAGCGCATAATGCAGCACCATCAGTGGGAGCATGGCGGCCAGCGGGAAGAGGATCGCGAACAGCGCGTCCGGCGCCATTACGCGGATCGACTGCAGCGGACTGATGAAGCTTCCCAGCGGCGCAGCGACGATGAAGCGCACGATCAGCGGCATGAAAATCAGGCCGAAGACGAAGAAGCCGATAGCCATCGGTCCTTCGGTCCAGACATAAAGCCCGAGCCACGCGAGCAGCGCCTGCAGGGCAATAACGAGGCCAAACAGCGTCACTGCGGGCCTGTCGAACCGCGTAGCGAAGGCGCGATCGCCTTGCGTATGCAGCCAGCGAATGAGGAAATAGGCGGGCAGGCCCAACGCGACCGTCTTGAAGAACCCGGCGATCATCCGGTCGGGGTCGCTTTCGAGCGCCTGCGCGGCCTCGACCCCGGCATACATGCCGCTGCGTATCTCGACCACGTGCTGGACGAACTCGGCCACCAGCGGGATCGCCGCGACGAGCGGCAGCGCTGCTGCAAAGGCGAGGCTTCGGCTGTGAACGGTGCGGAATGCGGACAGGAAAGTGGTCATTGTTTGGTCCCACCGGTTTCGAAATGGACTATCGGCTCGCCCGGCCGGATGGAAATATGGGCTGACGCGCGGCCGCGCCACCGGATTGTCCCATCCTGATACATCTGCAGGCGAAGAAAAGTGCCTGCAATTTGGCGACAACCCGAATGCGCTGGTTGGCGGCGTGCAAGCCGTTGACTATGACGGGAAACCTAGGTGGTTCCCCTTATCGAGCTTCGATATGACAACGCTGCCAATTATCGTCAATCGACCATCCCGAATTCCGCCGGGTCGGTTGGTTATGCCATTCGCCGGGTGCTGGCGGTCATTGGTGGAGGAGGTTTCGACCGTGAGGGTTCGATCGGCCACCGCGTCCTTGGATCGAAGGAGGAACTGTATGTATCGCCTGGCACCCCTGGTGGCGGCCTTTAGCCTGGCGGCCTGTTCCGGGTCCGCCGCCGATGCACCCATCCCCACCGAAGTGCGGATCGGCGGGCTGACCGCGGGGGATCGCGAGGCGCTGCATTCGCTTGACCGGGCCTATGTCAAAGCCTGGCGCGAGGATGGTACCGAAGCGCAGGCGGAGGCGTTGCTGAAGCTGTTTGCGCCCGATGCAATCGTTTATCCCGGCCGCGGCCGCGGGCCGCTGTCGGGGACCGAGGAATTGCGCGGCTTCTGGTTTCCCGAAGGCGCGCCACCGACCAGGATCGAGTATATCGACCATCGCACGATCGATGTCGAAGGCTCGGTCGCGCTGGCCGCGATCACCGGCTACAGCGAGATTGCCTTCGTCTTCGATGGCACGCGCACCGCGCAGCGCGGCCATTATATCATCCACGCCCGCCCCGATGCGGCAGGCCACTGGAAGATCGAACGGATGATGTGGAGCGCCCGCGCGGAGGGCTGAGCCCCGCCGCAGATCCGGTCCGATCGATTCCGCGTTTGACAGGCGCGGGGGCAATTCCTACATGCTGCTCCGACCGCACGCTTCGAGCGAGTCCGATTCATGCGCGGGAATCGGACACAGGATGGAAGCGGCGTTTCCATAATCGCGACGCTCGAGAAGCTGCAGCAGCCACCGCAACCGGTGTGCCATACGCTGCGGCCTTTTCGCGTCCCGACCATGGATCTCACGCGCATGAGAAGCAATCACCGGTCTTCCCCGCACGGGACCGGCGCACACGAGAAGAGGTACGTACCCCTTATGGCTACCAAGGCGAAAGCTCCCGCGAAGTCCCCCAAGAAGGCACGCGGAGCAAATGCGCAGGGCACGGCGAAACGCCGGATCCGCAAGATCTTCGGCGACATCCACGAAGTCGTCGAGATGCCTAACCTCATCGAGGTGCAGCGCGAGAGCTACGAACAGTTCCTGCGTTCGAACAAGGAGATCGATTACGTCTCCGGCCTCGAGAAGACGCTGCGCTCGGTGTTCCCGATCCGCGACTTCGCCGGTACCGCCGAACTCGACTTCGTCCATTACGAACTCGAAGCGCCGAAATACGACATCGTCGAATGCCGCCAGCGTGGGATCACCTATGCCGCGCCGATGAAGGTCACGCTGCGCCTGATCGTGTTCGAGGTCGACCAGGAAACCGAGACCCGCTCGGTCCTCGATATCAAGGAGCAGGATGTCTATATGGGCGACATGCCGCTCATGACCGGCAACGGCACCTTCGTCATCAACGGCACCGAGCGTGTGATCGTATCGCAGATGCACCGTTCGCCGGGTGTGCTGTTCGACCACGATCGCGGCAAGACGCATTCCTCGGGCAAGCTGCTGTTCGCCGCGCGCATCATTCCCTATCGCGGTTCGTGGCTCGATTTCGAATTCGACGCCAAGGACATCGTCAACGTCCGGATCGACCGCAAGCGCAAGCTGCCGGTCACCGCGCTGCTGTATGCGCTGGGCCTCGACAGCGAGGACATCCTCGCGCATTTCTACGAAACCGTCACCTGGAAGCGCGCAACCGGCAAGAAGGGCGAAGGCTGGAACATCCCCTTCGTCCCCGAAAACTGGCGCGGCCAGAAGCCGGCCTTCGCGCTGGTCGATGCCAAGACCGGCGAGGAAGTGTTCCCCGCCGGCCAGAAGATCAGCCCGCGTGCCGCCAACAAGGCCGCCAAGGACGGTCTTGAAACGCTGCTGCTGCCGACCGAGGAAATCTTCGGCCGCTATGCCAGCCGCGACATGATCGACGAGAAGACCGGCCGCATCTACATCGAGGCGGGCGAGGAAGTCTCGGCCGAGAACCTCGAAGTGCTCGATGCAGCGGGCGTCGATTCGATGGTCCTGCTCGACGTCGACCACGTCACCACCGGCCCGTGGATCCGCAACACGCTGCAGGTCGACAAGGCCGAGAACCGCGACGAGGGTCTCGAAGCGATCTACAAGGTCATGCGCCCGGGCGAACCGCCGACCAAGGAAACCGCCGAAGCGCTGTTCGAAGGCCTGTTCTTCGATAGCGAGCGCTACGACCTTTCCGCCGTCGGCCGCGTCAAGCTCAACATGCGTCTCGAACTCGACGCTGAAGACACCGTGACCACGCTGCGCAAGGAAGACATCCTCGCCGTGGTCAAGGAGCTGGTCGACCTCAAGGACGGCAAGGGCGACGTCGACGACATCGACAACCTCGGCAACCGCCGTGTGCGTTCGGTCGGCGAACTGCTCGAAAACCAGTACCGCGTCGGCCTGCTGCGCATGGAGCGTGCGGTCAAAGAGCGCATGAGCTCGGTCGATGTCTCGACCGTGATGCCGAACGATCTGATCAACGCGAAGCCGGCTGTTGCCGCAGTGCGCGAGTTCTTCGGTTCCTCGCAGCTCTCGCAGTTCATGGACCAGACCAACCCGCTGTCGGAAGTCACCCACAAGCGCCGCGTCTCGGCGCTTGGCCCCGGTGGTCTCACGCGTGAGCGGGCCGGCTTCGAAGTGCGCGACGTCCACCCGACGCACTATGGCCGCATCTGCCCGATTGAAACGCCCGAAGGCCCGAACATCGGCCTGATCAACTCGCTCTCGACCTTTGCGCGCGTCAACAAGTACGGCTTTATCGAAACGCCCTATCGCAAGGTTCTCGACGGCAAGGTCACCGAAGAGGTGGTCTATCTCTCGGCGATGGAAGAGCAGAAGCACACCGTTGCGCAGGCCTCGGCCGATCTCAACGATGACGGTTCGTTCGTCGAGGAACTGGTTTCGGCCCGTCACGACGGCGACAACCTCATGGCGCCGCGCGAATCCATCACGCTGATGGACGTCAGCCCCAAGCAGCTCGTCTCGGTTGCAGCGTCGCTCATTCCGTTCCTGGAAAACGATGACGCCAACCGCGCGCTGATGGGCTCGAACATGCAGCGCCAGGCTGTGCCCCTGGTCAAGGCCGAGGCACCCTTCGTCGGTACCGGCATGGAAGAAACCGTGGCGCGTGACAGCGGCGCGGCGATCGCAGCGACCCGCGGCGGGATCGTCGACCAGGTCGACGCGACGCGTATCGTCATCCGCGCGATCGGCGATGTCGAAGCCGGCCAGTCGGGCGTCGACATCTACACGCTGCAGAAGTTCCAGCGTTCGAACCAGAACACCTGCATCAACCAGCGTCCGCTGGTGAAGGTGGGCGAGACGGTCGAGCCGGGCGACATCATCGCCGACGGTCCCTCGACCGATCTCGGCGAGCTGGCGCTGGGCCGCAACAGCCTCGTCGCCTTCATGCCCTGGAACGGCTACAACTACGAGGATAGTATCCTCATCTCCGAGCGCATCGTGAAGGACGACGTCTTCACCTCGATCCACATCGAGGAATTCGAAGTCATGGCGCGCGACACTAAGCTCGGGCCCGAAGACATCACTCGCGACATTCCCAATGTCGGCGAGGAAGCGCTGCGCAACCTCGACGAGGCGGGCATCGTCTACATCGGTGCCGAAGTGCATCCGGGCGATATCCTGGCGGGCAAGATCACGCCCAAGGGCGAAAGCCCGATGACGCCGGAAGAAAAGCTCCTGCGCGCCATCTTCGGTGAAAAGGCCAGCGATGTGCGCGACACTTCGCTTCGCCTGCCGCCGGGTGTCGCCGGGACCGTCGTCGAAGTGCGCGTCTTCAACCGTCACGGGATCGAGATCGACGACCGTACCCGGGCGATCCAGAACGAGGAAATCGAACGCCTCCGCAAGGACTCGAACGACGAACGCGCGATCCTCAACCGGGCGACCTACAACCGCCTGCGCGACATGCTCATGGGCCAGACGGCTTCGGCAGCGCCCAAGGGCGTCAAGAAGGGCACCGAGATCAGCGAAGAGCTGCTCGACGACATCGACCGGCACGAATGGTTCAAGTTCGCCGTGGCCGACGATGGCCGCCAGGCGCAGCTTGAAGCGGTCAAGTCGCAGTATGACGAAGCGGTCAAGATCATCGAAGAGAAGTTCGAAGACCGTAAGGAAAAGCTCGAACGCGGCGACGAACTCGCTCCGGGCGTGCTCAAGATGGTCAAGGTCTTCGTCGCGGTGAAGCGCAAGCTGCAGCCGGGCGACAAGATGGCCGGCCGTCACGGGAACAAGGGTGTGATTTCGCGCATCCTGCCGCAGGAGGACATGCCGTTCCTCGAGGACGGTACCCCGGTCGACATCGTGCTCAACCCGCTGGGCGTGCCCTCGCGCATGAACGTCGGTCAGATCTTCGAAACGCATCTCGGCATGGCGGCTCGCAATCTGGGCCACCAGATCGGCGAGCAGCTCGAAGAGTGGAAGCGCGCCAATCCGAATGCGTCGGAGGATTACGCCAAGGCCAAGCCGCCCGAAGCGATCATCGATCGTCTGAAGGAAGTTTACGGCGAGGAGTATCACGACGCGATCAACAGCCGTTCGACCGCCGAAGTGATCGAACTGGCAGGCAATCTGACCACGGGTGTCCCAATGGGTACGCCGGTGTTCGACGGTGCGCGCGAAGGCGATGTGACGATCGAGCTCGAAAAGGCCGGTCTGCACAGCTCGGGCCAGTCGGTCCTGTTCGACGGGCGTACGGGTGAAGCCTTCGACCGCAAGGTCACCGTGGGCATCATCTACATGCTCAAGCTGCACCACCTCGTCGACGACAAGATCCACGCCCGTTCGATCGGCCCCTACAGCCTCGTCACCCAGCAGCCGCTGGGCGGTAAGGCGCAGTTCGGCGGCCAGCGCTTCGGGGAAATGGAGGTCTGGGCGCTCCAGGCCTACGGCGCCGCCTACACGCTGCAGGAAATCCTCACCGTGAAGTCGGATGACGTGATCGGGCGGACCAAGGTCTACGAAGCGATCGTCAAGGGTGACGATACCTTCGAAGCGGGCATTCCGGAGAGCTTCAACGTGCTCGTCAAGGAAATGCGCAGCCTGGGTCTCAATGTCGAACTCAAGTCGCTCAGCGAAGGCGACGAGGACGGCGACGGCCTCGCGATCGCGGCGGAATAGGGGGAGCCTGGCGCTCCCCACCACCGCCCCAAGGAATTCACCCGCTAAGGGAATAAGTCATGAACGAACTGACCAAATTCACCAACCAGCTCGCGAAGCCCGAAACCTTCGACGAGATCCAGATCGGCATCGCCAGCCCCGAGCGCATCCGCTCGTGGTCCTTCGGCGAAATCAAGAAGCCCGAAACGATCAATTACCGCACGTTCAAGCCTGAACGCGACGGGTTGTTCTGCGCGCGCATCTTCGGTCCCGTGAAGGATTACGAATGCCTGTGCGGCAAGTACAAGCGCATGAAGTACAAGGGCGTCGTCTGCGAGAAGTGCGGCGTCGAAGTGACCGTGACCAAGGTCCGCCGCGAACGCATGGGCCATATCGAACTGGCCGCGCCGGTCGCGCATATCTGGTTCCTCAAGTCGCTGCCCTCGCGCATCGGCCTGCTGCTCGACATGCAGCTCAAGCAGCTCGAACGCGTGCTGTATTTCGAAAGCTACATCGTAACCGAGCCCGGCCTGACCCCGCTCGAGAAGTTCCAGCTCCTCACCGAGGACGAACTGCTCGAAGCGCAGGACGAATATGGTGAGGACGCCTTCACCGCCGATATCGGTGCCGCCGCGGTCAAGACCATGCTGATGGATCTCGATCTCGAGCAGGAGAAGGCCGATCTGCTGGAAGAGCTCGCGACGACCAAGTCGAAGCTCAAGCCGGCCAAGATCATCAAGCGCCTCAAGGTCGTCGAAAGCTTCATCGAAAGCGGCAACCGTCCCGAATGGATGATCCTCGAAGTCGTGCCGGTCATTCCGCCCGAACTGCGTCCGCTGGTGCCGCTCGACGGGGGCCGTTTCGCGACCTCGGATCTCAACGATCTCTATCGCCGCGTCATCAACCGTAACAACCGCCTGAAGCGGCTGATGGAACTGCGCGCGCCGGACATCATCGTCCGCAACGAAAAGCGCATGCTGCAGGAAGCCGTCGACGCATTGTTCGACAACGGCCGCCGCGGCCGCGTGATCACCGGCGCCAACAAGCGTCCGCTCAAGTCGCTCAGCGACATGCTCAAGGGCAAGCAGGGCCGCTTCCGCCAGAACCTTCTGGGTAAGCGCGTCGACTATTCGGGCCGTTCGGTCATCGTGACCGGACCCGAACTCAAGCTGCACCAGTGCGGCCTGCCCAAGAAGATGGCGCTCGAGCTGTTCAAGCCGTTCATTTACGCCCGCCTCGATGCCAAGGGTCTCTCGATGACCCTCAAGCAGGCGAAGAAGTGGGTCGAAAAGGAGCGCAAGGAAGTCTGGGACATCCTGGATGAAGTCATCCGCGAACACCCCGTGCTTCTCAACCGCGCGCCGACGCTTCACCGTCTCGGCATCCAGGCGTTCGAACCCGTGCTGATCGAAGGCAAGGCCATCCAGCTGCACCCGCTGGTCTGCGCCGCCTTCAACGCCGACTTCGATGGCGACCAGATGGCCGTCCACGTCCCGCTTTCGCTTGAAGCCCAGCTCGAAGCGCGCGTGCTGATGATGTCGACCAACAACATCCTCTCGCCCGCCAACGGCAAGCCGATCATCGTGCCGTCGCAGGACATGGTCCTGGGTCTCTACTACCTCTCGATGGAGCGGCAGGAGAAGACGCCCGAGTTCGTCGAGGACAGCGACGGCAACAAGGTCGAAAAGCTGCAGATGTTCTCGGACATGGCCGAGGTTCACCAGGCGCTGGAGACCAAGCAGGTCTCGCTGCACACCAAGATCCTCGCTCGCGTTCCGCAGGCGGACGAGAACGGCAAGATCGCGATGTCGCGGTTCGAAACGACCGCCGGCCGCATGCTGATCGGCGAATGTCTGCCCAAGAACCACAAGGTTCCGTTCGACATCGTCAACCGCCTGCTGACCAAGAAGGACATCGCCGACGTTATCGACGAGGTCTATCGTCACACCGGCCAGAAGGACACGGTGCTGTTCGCCGACGCGATCATGTCGCTCGGCTTCCGCCACGCGTTCAAGGCCGGCATCTCCTTCGGCAAGGATGACATGATCATCCCCGAAGAGAAGATCGAAATGGTCGAGACGACCAAGGCACTGGTGGCCGATTACGAGCAGCAGTATCAGGACGGCCTGATCACCCAGCAGGAAAAGTACAACAAGGTGATCGACGCCTGGAGCCGTTGCGGCGACCAGGTTGCCGAAGCCATGATGGAGAAGATCCGGGCCCGCCCGATCGGCAAGGACGGTGTCCAGGCCGAGATCAACTCGATCTACATGATGGCGCACTCCGGTGCCCGTGGTAGCCCGGCGCAGATGAAGCAGCTCGCCGGGATGCGCGGCCTGATGGCCAAGCCGTCGGGCGAGATCATCGAGAACCCGATTATCTCGAACTTCAAGGAAGGCCTCAACGTCCTCGAATACTTCAACTCCACCCACGGTGCCCGTAAGGGTCTCGCGGATACGGCGTTGAAGACGGCGAACTCGGGTTACCTGACCCGCCGTCTCGTCGACGTGTCGCAGGATTGCACCATCGTGGTCGAGGACTGCAAGACCGACAACTCGCTCGACATGCGCGCCATCGTCCAGGGCGGTAGCGTGATCGCCTCGCTCGGCGAGCGTATCCTGGGCCGCACCGTGGCCGAGGATATCGTCAACGCGGCGACCGACGAGGTCATCGCCAAGGCGGGCACGCTGCTCGACGAACCGATGATCAAGGTCATCGAGGAAGCCGAAGTGCAGGTTGCCAAGATCCGTTCGCCGCTGGTCTGCGAAGCCCAGCAGGGCGTTTGCGCCAAGTGCTACGGCCGTGATCTTGCCCGCGGTACGCCGGTCAACATCGGCGAGGCCGTCGGCGTCATCGCCGCACAGTCGATCGGTGAACCCGGCACGCAGCTGACCATGCGTACCTTCCATATCGGCGGTGCCGCACAGCTCAACGAGACCTCGCATCTCGAAGCGGTGTCGGACGGCAAGGTCGTCTATCGCGACATGCCCACCATCACCGACAAGAAGGGCCGTATCCTGTCGCTTGCCCGCAATGGCGAACTGGCAGTGATCGACGCCGAGGGCCGCGAACGCGAAATCCACAAGGTGCCCTACGGTACCGTGCTGATGCACAAGGATGGCGGCAAGGTGAAGGAAGGCGATCGTCTGGCCGAATGGGATCCGTTCAGTCTGCCGATCATCACCGAAACGTCAGGCGTGGCGAAATTCCAGGACCTGATCGACGGTACGACCATGGAAGAACGCGTCGACGATGCCACGGGCATCGCGCAGCGCGTGGTCATCGATACGAAGACGTCGGGCCGCAAGAAGAACGAGGATCTGCGTCCGCGCCTGACCCTGTTCAACGATGCGGGCGACGAGACGGAAGCCGCGCGCTACATGCTCGCGCCGGGTACCGTGCTTTCGGTCGAGGACAACCAGCAGGTCGATGCCGGCGACATCCTCGCCCGTGCATCGCGCGAAGCTGCCAAGACCCGCGACATCACCGGCGGTCTGCCGCGGGTGGCCGAGCTGTTCGAAGCGCGCTTGCCGAAGGACAATTCGGTCATTGCCAAGATTTCGGGCAAGATCGAATTCGTTCGCGAATACAAGGCCAAGCGGAAGATCGCGATCGTTCCGGAAGAAGGCGATGCAGTCGAGTACCTGATCCCCAAGACCAAGGTGATCGACGTGCAGGAAGGCGACTTCGTGAAGAAGGGTGATACCCTGATTTCCGGTTCGCCCAACCCGCACGACATCCTCGAAGTCCTGGGCGTCGAGGCGCTGGCTGAATATCTCTGCACCGAAATCCAGGAAGTCTATCGACTCCAGGGCGTGAAGATCAACGACAAGCACATCGAGGTGATCGTTCGCCAGATGCTGCAGAAGGTCGAGATCAAGGACGGCGGCGACACCGTGCTGCTACCCGGCGAACAGGTCGATCTGGAAGAGCTCAAGGAAACCAATGCCAAGCTCGGCCGGAACAAGGAGCCCGCCAAGGGCACCCCGATCCTGCTCGGCATCACCAAGGCTTCGCTGCAGACGCGTTCGTTCATCTCGGCGGCTTCGTTCCAGGAAACCACGCGCGTGCTCACGCAGGCCGCGGTCGAAGGCAAGAAGGACACGCTGGTCGGCTTGAAGGAGAACGTGATCGTGGGCCGTCTCATCCCCGCCGGTACCGGCGCGGGTATGAACCGCATGCGCATCACCGCCACCAGCCGCGATGCGGCGCTGCGCGCCCAGTGGAAGAAGGCACAGGAAGCGATCATCGCTGCCCAGACCGCCGAAGAAGAGCACGCGGCGGAACTCGCCCAGGGCCCCGAAGCGGCGATCGGCGACGATCCGCTGGCAGTGATGGAAGGCGAAACGCACGGCACCGATGCCGATGCGGGCGAATACCTCAACGAGGATGCCAAGGACGGCGAATAAGCCGCGCCTAAATCGCACCGAAGTATTGGGCCCCGCCGGAGCGATCCGGCGGGGCCTTTTCTTTGGCGGGTAGCCTTTGCGCCGCGTTAATTAGTTCTGCTTCGCATGTTACTTGACCTTGAGTTGCGGGGGTTGCACGATGTGTCCCGAGTGGCCGCATCGGGGGTGTTGGCAACGACCGAGGGGAATTCGTGGCCACAGAAGTGCCCGATACCGAACTGCGTGCCGAGCCCGGTCCTGCCGGGGCGGATGCGGTGGGCCGTCTGCTCCTGACACGCCGACTGGACGATTTCATGGCCGGGGCGCGTCTGGCGCTGCTCCCCACGATCGGATCGCTTGCCGCACTGCTGTTTACCTTTATCGGGCAGGTGCCCTTTGCAATCCTGCTCGCCTGGACCGCGATGCAGCTCGCCCTGCTGGTGGCCTATGTCATGCTCGAGCGGCAGCTCGATTGTGAAGAAGCCCCGCTGGAGGAACTGGAGCGCCATTGGCGCCGGCTGATCGCGCTGCAATGGGTCGGCTCGTCGATCTGGGCGGCCATCTTTCCCTTTCTCGCCACGGTCGCGACCGGGTTCGACGCGGCGGTGCTGGCAGCCATTGCGATCGCGATCCTGTGCGGGGTCCTGCTGGTCCATCGCACTGCGCCGCAGGCGGCGATATTCCACATCATAGTGATGACGGTGTCGATCACCGCGGCGACCTGGATCCAGACCGACGGTGCCGGCTGGCCCGCGCTGATGCTGCTGGCGCTGTTCGTCATCGCGTTGCTTGGTTCGACGCGCGAGCAGGAAAAACAGATCATCAGCGGGGCCGAGGCGGAGATCAGCCGCCGCGAAGCCGCGGGCACCGTCCGCATGCTGCTGTATGATTACGAGGAGCATTCGTCCGACTGGCTGTGGACCGTCGACGCGAGCGGCAATTTGCGCGACGTCCCCGCGCGGTTCGCGGCGGCGGCGGGCAAGACGGAAGATGCGCTCGAAGCCACGCCGCTGATCGCCATGTTCTCCCCGGGGGACGACCGCGACCGGCTCGCGCGCCATCTGATGGAGCGCAGCCGGTTTCGCGATCTCGTGCTCAAGCTGAGGGTCGATGGCGCAGTGCGGTACTGGAAGCTATCGGCGCGTCCGCGCAGCGATGGCCGGATGAGCGGGGTCGCGCGCGACGTCACCAACGACCGGCTGATCGAGGACCGCGTCGCCTTCATGGCGCATTACGACAACCTCACCGGCCTCGCCAATCGCTATCTCTTTAACGAACGGCTGCGTGCCGCGCTGGCGCAGCAGGACCGCGTGCGTAACATCGTGCTGTTCTATCTCGACCTCGACGATTTCAAGGCGGTCAACGACACCCGCGGCCATCTGGTCGGGGACCGCCTGCTGCGCGAAGTCGGGACCCGGCTCGAACAGGAAGTGCGCGGACAGGATCTCGTCGCGCGGCTGGGCGGGGACGAATTCGCCGTGCTGCTCGAAACGCGCGCGGGCGCAGGCATGCTGATCGAGCGCGCGCATCGGTTCCTCTCGGTCATCCGCGACCCCTTCGAACTCGACGGGCAGGTCTATCGCATTTCGGGCAGCATCGGCATCGCCAAGGGCGCCGATGGCGACCGCGATGCGGAAGAACTGATGCGGCGCGCGGATATCGCGCTCTTCGCTGCCAAGGCCAAGGGCCGCGACACGCTGGCGCTTTACGACGAGGAACTCGACCGGGTGGCGCGCGAGCGGCGCGATATCGAGACCGATCTGCGCGAAGTGCTCGCCCGCGATCAGCTCCATCTCCATTACCAGCCGGTGATCGATCTCGATTCCGGCGAGGTTGCGGGCTACGAGGCGTTGCTACGCTGGTACCATCCCAAGCGCGGAATCGTGACACCGGACGATTTCCTCGAGGTGGCCGAGGAAACCGGGATGATCGTGCCCATCGGCGAATGGGTCATCCGGCAGGCGCTGGCCGAAACCGGGCAGTGGGAAGGCAATTTCCGCATCGCGATCAACCTGTCGCCCACGCAGGTGCGCAGTCCGCATCTTGCCGATGTGGTCGCGCAGGCGATCCATGCCCACGGGATCGCGCCCCATCGGGTCGAATTCGAAATTACCGAGCATGTGCTGATGCAGAACAGCGATCTGTGCGAAGGCAATCTGGCAAAGCTGCGCGAGCTCGGCACCAAGGTCGCGCTCGACGATTTCGGGATCGGCTATTCCTCGCTCAGCTATCTGCGCCGTTTCCCCTTCGACCGGATCAAGATCGACAAGGATTTCGTCGAGGGGATCGAAGCCTCGGCGGACAATCAGGCGATCGTCTCCAGCATCACGCGGCTGGCCGATGCGCTGGGTATGGCCGCGACCGCCGAAGGCGTCGAAACGCGCGCGCAGCTCGACCTCTTGCGCAAGCTCGGTTGCCAGGAAGCGCAGGGCTATCTGATCTGCCAGCCGGTTCCGGGCGAGAATTTCGCCACCCCCACGGCGGTCCAGGCGGCGATGCAGGGCGATGCCAGCGGTATCCTCGATTACCGCAAGGCGCGCGAGGCGGCGCTCAGGCGGCGCTCGTCGCGGGCCAGCTGACCTCTCGCCAAGCGCGCGCCCCTCGGCTATCGGCGCGCGCATGACCCATGTCACCCGCTTCGCCCCGTCGCCCACCGGGCGGCTCCATGTCGGCAATATCCGCACTGCGCTGCACAACTGGATGCTCGCCAAGCAAAGCGGCGGGCGTTTCCTGCTGCGTATCGACGATACCGATGCCGAGCGCAGCCGCGAGGACTATGTCGAGGCGATCCGCGCCGATCTCGAATGGCTGGGTCTCGAGCCCGATAGCGAGGCCCGCCAGTCGCAGCGGCTCGCGCTGTACGAACGCGCCTTTGCGGCGCTGCGCGAGGCGGGCCGGGTCTATCCCTGCTACGAGACGCAGCAGGAGCTCGAGCTCAAGCGCAAGATCCGCCTCGGGCGCGGGCTGCCGCCGATCTACGATCGCGGGGCGCTCGAACTGAGCGAAGCCGAACGCGCGGCCAAGGAAGCCGCCGGCGTCGCCCCGCACTGGCGGTTCCGGCTCGACCACGCCGCGCCGATCACCTGGGATGATGGCGTACGCGGACCGCAGAAATTCGACCCCGCGCAATTGTCCGATCCGGTTATCCGCCGTGCCGACGGCAGCTGGCTCTACATGCTGCCCAGCGCGGTCGACGATCTCGACATGGGGATCACCCAGGTGCTGCGCGGCGAGGATCATGTCAGCAATACCGCAGTGCAGATCCAGATGTTCACCGCGTTGATCGCGGCGCAGGATGGTGCGGGCCAGATGCCGGGGTTCGCGCATGAGGCGCTGCTGGTCGGCGCGGAGGGCAAGCTCTCCAAGCGGCTCGGCTCGCTCGGCTGCGATGCGTTTCGCGAGCGCGGGTTCGAACCGCAGGCGATCGTTGCGCTGCTGGCGCGGCTGGGGACCTCGCTGCCGGTCGAACCGATCGCGGACCGCGCGGTGCTGCTCGAAAGCTTCGATCTCGCCACCTTCGGCCGGGCCCCCGCCCGGTTCGACGATGCCGAGCTCGAACGGATCAACGCCGCGCTGGTCCACCAGATGGACTACGCTGCGGCGGCGGAACGCCTGCCCGAGGGGATGGACGAAGCCGGCTGGCATGCGATCCGGCCCAATCTTTCACGGGTATCCGAGGCGGATGAATGGTGGCGGCTGGTGACCGGGCCGATCGATACGCGCGCGTTCTCGGATGAAGACCGCGCCTATCTGGCCGAGGCCGCGCGGAGCCTTGCATGGGGAGACGATCCCTGGCGTGCGCTCACCGCCACGCTGAAAGAGACCACCGGCCGCAAGGGCAAGCCGCTGTTCCTCCCCTTGCGTCAGGCCTTGACGGGAATGGACCATGGGCCCGACATGGGCGAATTGCTGCCGCTGATCGGTGAGACGCGCGCACGCGAGCGGCTGGAGCAAGCCGCGCAGGGGTAGGGGATACGCGATCATGGCCGTGACTTTGGCAAGCGAACTGAAATTGCCGTGCGGCGCCGTGCTACCCAACCGGCTGGCCAAGGCCGCGATGACCGAAGGGCTGGCCACTCCCGACGGGCGCCCCACGCCCGAACTCGAGCGGCTCTACGGTCTGTGGGCCGATGGCGGTTCGGGCATGCTGCTGTCGGGCAACATCATCGTCGATGCCGACCATCTCGAACGGCCCGGCAATGTGGTGATCGACCGCGAGCCCGATGCCGATATGCAGGCGCGGCTGGCACGCTGGGCGGCAGCGGCGACGCGGCAGGGCAATCATTTCTGGGCGCAGATCAGCCATGGCGGACGCCAGACGCAGAAGCTGGTCAATCCGCATCCCAAGTCCTCTTCCGACGTCGCCGTGGCGCTTCCCGGTGGGCAGTTCGGCAAGCCGGTGCCGCTCACCAAAGCCGAAATCGCCGATCTGGTCGCGCGCTGGGCCCTGGCCGCGCGCGTTTGCAAGGATGCGGGCTTCACCGGAGTGCAGGTGCATGGCGCGCATGGCTATCTCGTTTCGCAATTCCTCTCGCCGAGGGTGAACCGGCGGACCGACGAATATGGCGGCAGCCTGGAGAACCGCGCGCGGTTCCTGCTCGAAATCGTCGCCGCGGTGCGCGCCGCAGTGGGGCCGGGCTTCCCCGTCTCGGTCAAGCTCAACAGCGCCGACTTCCAGAAGGGCGGGTTCGATTTCACCGACAGCCTGCAGGTGGTCCAGTGGCTCGAAGCCGCTTCGGTCGATCTGACCGAAATCTCGGGCGGCACCTACGAACAGCCCAAGCTGCTGGGTGTGGCCGGGCAGGAGGCCGAAGAGGCGCCGCAAGTCGCGCCCTCGACCGCCGCGCGCGAAGCCTATTTCGTCGATTTTGCCAAGGCGATGCAGGCCGAGGTTTCGGTCCCGCTGATGGTCACCGGGGGGTTCCGCACCCGCGCGGCGATGGAACAGGCGCTGGCCAGCGGGGCGGCGGATGTGATCGGGCTCGGCCGCCCGCTCTGCGTCGATACCGATGCACCCGCACAGCTGCTTGATGGGGCCGACGAGCTGGCGCGCTACGAAGACAACCTAGAGCTGCTGCCCGGCTGGCTTGGCTTCCTCAAGCGGTTCGGCGCGGTAAAGGCGATCAGCGGCTTCGCGGGGATCTACTGGTTCTACCAGCAGCTCTGGCTGCTCGGGCATGAAGGCCGCACCGACCGCGCGTTTCCGGTGTTCAAGGCCTTCCGGCTGGTCGATGCGCGCAGCAAGCGTATCATGAAGGAACGTCGCGCTCTTGTAGCGGGCAGGCCCCGGGCCTAACTCCCGCCATCATGCTTGCTGCACTCTACCGATGGCCCCTGCGCGCGTGCGCCGCGCTGTTGCTGGCGGTCCTGTGCGCGCAGGCCTTGCCGCATCAGCCGATCTCCCTCGACCGCGGCCGCGGCCCGGTGTTCAGTGCTGCAACTGCAGAAGTAACGCTCCCGCCGCGTGAAGGGGAGGCAGGGCTGGTCTGCACGGTCGCAGCCCCCTGTCCGAAAACGTATGCGGCCCTTGCACGGACGCGTCCCGTGCCCGCGCTCGAAGCGGGGCCGATTTCACTCCAGCGCTGGGCGGCACATCGTGTTCGCGGCCCGCCGCTGCGGCCACCGCCACAGTCGATCGCCGACCCCCGCGGACCCCCGCACCTGATCTGAACCGCTACGCGCCCGCAACCGGCGCGTCCTTCCGTTTCAGACAGGACATATACCATGACACGTCCCACCGACGGCGCCACCGCCGTCCCCGATCGCTTCGACCAGATCGAGGCGCTGCTGCTGCGTTATCCCGAGATCGCCGAAACCGAACTGGCCGATCTCAAACGCTGGTTCACCAAGGAGGCCTCGGCCTTCGAAGTCGCCAGCCTGTCGAGCAAGGATGAGCTGCGCCAGCAATACCGCGCTTTCCGAGCCGACCATATCGACCGGCTGGGCGCGGTCGAACTGGCCGCGATCATCCTCGGCGGCATCTTGTCGCTGGGGGCAATCGTCTTCCTCGCGCTCGGCGGTTGAGGCGATGCGGCTGGTGGGGGCAGAACGCGCCTGCCAGCCGCCGCTAGTCGTCGTGCTTGTCGAGCTCGTCGCCGCTGATGGTGACGACGTGGAGCAGATTGGTCGATCCCGGCGTGCCGAAGGGGACCCCGGCAAGCGCGATCAATTTGCTGCCCGCCTCGGCAAAGCCATGGCGCAGCGCCATGCGCTTGCCCTTGGCGATCATCTCTTCGAAGCTGCCGATATCCTTGGTCGCCACCGCATGCGCGCCCCATAGCAGGCCCAGCCGGCGCGCGGTCCGCATGCTCGGGGTGAGCACCAGCATCGGCACGCTGGGGCGTTCGCGCGCCACGCGCCTTGCAGTCGAGCCCGACCCGGTAAAAACGGTAATCGCGCTGACCGGGACCGTATCGGCCACAGTCATGCAGGCATGCGCCAGCGCATCGGCAGTGGTCGAATCGGGGGGCGTGTCGAGCAGGCGAACGCGTTCGATATAGGCCTCGTCGCGTTCCACCTGCCGCGCGATCTTGTGCATGATCGTGACCGCTTCCTCGGGCCAGTCGCCTGCGGCGGTTTCGGCGGACAGCATCACGCAATCGGCCCCGTCATAGACCGCGTTGGCGACGTCGGAGACCTCGGCGCGGGTTGGGGCGGGGCTTTCGATCATGCTCTCGAGCATTTGCGTCGCCACGATCACCGGCTTGCCCTTGAGGCGCGTCTCGTTGACGATCCGCTTCTGCAGCGGCGGGACTTCCTGCGGCTCCAGCTCGACCCCCAGGTCGCCGCGCGCGACCATGATCCCGTCCGAAGCCTCGATGATTTCGGCCAAGCGGCTCACCGCATTGGGCTTCTCGATCTTGGCGCAGAGCGAGGCATGCCCGCCCATCAGCCGGCGCGCTTCGGCCAGATCCTCGGGGCGCTGGACGAAGCTGAGGCCGATCCAGTCGACCCCCTTCGCCACGGCAAAGGCCAAATCCTTGCGGTCCTTGTCGGTCAGTGCGGGGATCGGCACTTCGGCATCGGGGACATTGACGCCCTTGCGGTCGGAGATCACCCCGCCGACTTCGGCCGAACAATGGATTTTCTCTTCATCCGCGCTGATCACTCTGAGGCGGATCTTGCCGTCGTTGATCAGCAGCCGCTGCCCCTTCTCGAGCAAGCCGAACAGTTCGGGATGCGGCAGTTCGACGCGGGTCTCGTCGCCCGGCTCGGGATTGCGGTCGAGCGTGAAATGGCCCGAATGGCGGATCACCGCCTGCCCGTCCTTGAACTTGCCCACGCGCAGCTTGGGGCCCTGCAGGTCGGCGAGGATCGCGATCGGGCGGCGGAACTGTTTCTCCAGCGCGCGGATCGTCTCGATCGTCTGCGCATGGTCGGCATGCTCGCCATGGCTCATATTGACGCGGAAGGCGTCGACCCCGGCCTTGAACAGGCGGGCGAGCATTTCGGCCGAACGGCTTGCCGGACCGACGGTGGCGAGGATCTTGACCTTGCGGCCGCGCGGATCGAGCTTGGGGGCGGGGTTGGCCATGACCATCGCCTATGGCAGCGGTGTGCGACAAAGCAAGGACCATACGATCATGATAACGAATGCACGCGATCCGCTCGACGATTTTCCCGATGCCGTAGCGGCGGCAGCATTCCGCCGGCTGGTGCGCCATTTGCGCCATCGCCACGATGCGCAGAATATCGAGCTGATGGGGCTGGCGGGGTTCTGCCGCAATTGCCTCGCCGACTGGATCCGCGAGGCGGGGTTCGACGGCGACAAGCTGGCCGCGCGCGAGCTGATCCACGGGATGCCGCAGGATGAATGGAAGGCCACCTGCCAGACGCCCGCGACCGAGGAGCAATTGGCGCGGATGGAGGCAAGCGTCGCGAAAAATCGCGTGGAGTAACGAGTTGCCGCCTTCACCCGCGGTGGCTGGCTGGCTATCGAGCCGTCAACCGATTCTCATTTTACCGGAGTACACCCGACCATGGCCGAAGCCACTGACGACCGCCTGCGCCTGTTGATCGAGCGCATCGAACGCCTCGAGGAAGAGAAGAAGGGCATCGCCGACGACATTCGCGACGTGTACGCCGAATCCAAGGCGGTCGGCTACGACACCAAGATCATGCGCCAGATCATCCGCCTGCGGAAGATGAAGCCCGACGAGCGCAGCGAACAGGAAACCATCCTCGACACCTACAAGGCCGCGCTCGGCATGGGTTGATTGGGGAGGCTGAGACCGTTTCCAGTATCTTGATCCGTGCGGCCGAACCCGCTCGCGATGGCGCCGGATGTGCAGCCATCTACCGGCCATTCGTCACCGATACCTGGGTCAGCTTCGAACAAGAGCCACCTGACACCAATGAAATGGCCCGGCGTATTGGCGAATGTTCCGCCTCCCATGCTTGGCTGGTAGCCGAAATTGGCGACGCGCTCGCCGGGTATGCCTATGCCGGGCCGCATCGGCTTAGGGCGGCGTACGCCTCGTCTTGCGACGTGGCGGTCTATGTCGCCCCGACCCACCAAGGTCGCGGCGTAGGAAAAGCGCTGTACGGCGAGCTGCTACCGTCGCTTGCCGGGCGTTACCATGCGGCGTTCGCCGGAATCGCCTTGCCCAATGACGCGAGTATTGGCTTGCATGAGGCGCTCGGCTTTACGAAGATCGGCGTTTATCGCGAGGTCGGCTGGAAACTGGGCGACTGGCGTGATGTAGCTTGGTGGCAGCGGAGGCTGTAGCACCGGTAAAGCGGAGGAAGATAGCAATGCCCAGCCCCTGGAAAGACGCCCGCGGGATCACCGTGACGACCACGCCCACCATCGAAGGGCGGCCGATCCAGGACTATCTCGGCATCGTCACCGGCGAGGTGATCGTGGGCGCCAATCTCTTCCGCGACCTGTTCGCCAATATCCGCGACATCGTCGGTGGGCGCTCGGGCAGTTACGAACGCATCCTGCGCGATGCGCGCGAAAAGGCGATCCAGGAACTGCAGGCCGAATGCGGCGCGCTCGGCGGCAATGCGGTGGTCGGGGTCGATCTCGATTACGAGGTCATCGGCGATACCGGCTCGATGCTGATGGTCAGCGCCAGCGGCACTGCAGTTAAGATCTGACCTAACCCGCGCTGCCAGCCAGCAGCACCAGCGAGATGAACGCGCCATTGTGGAGCAGGTGGAGCAGCACGCTGGCCCACAGGCCATAATGGACACGCAGATAGCCGAGCATGGTCCCGGTCGCGAATTGCGGCAGGACCAGCGGCAGCGCCATGGCCATGTCCTCGGCGGGGAAATTGAACAGGTGAACGCTCGCAAACGCCAGCGTGCTCAGCCAGAACAGGACGGGGAAAAAGCGCGCGAACCAGCCCATGGCGGGCCGCCTGCGCAGCGCGAAGACGATCGCCAGCGCGGCCAGCAACCCGGCTCCCCCGACAAGCGCAGCGTAGATCGTCGCGTTACCGCTCAGCATGATCGCGGCCAATCCGGCGCCCAGCAGGACGATCAACGCCAGCACATGGCCGGGGCGGCCCGACAACCAGCCGCGAAACGCGATCTCCTCCACCAGCGGGGCGAAGACCACCACCGCAAACACCACCGCCGGACCGATCTCTATCCCTGCCAGCGCGGTTTCGGGCATGGTGATGCCGGTGGACATGACCAGCCCGGCGATTCCCAGTAATGCGCCCATCACTGCCAGATCGAGCACGAACAGCCGCCATACCGCACCAAGGCTTGCCAGCCGCGGCAGCGGTGCGCGTGCGGGCAGGGTGGGCCGCTTCAGGAAAGCGGCGAATTGGGTCCATTCGCCGCGCATCGAATTCGCGGGCGCAAGGCTTGTCGTTGCGGCGTGCATGAGGCTAAGGCGACCCTCTGATTCCAACCATTTCAGCTACGCAAAGCGAAACCATGGCCGGCCATTCCAAATTCAAGAACATCATGCATCGCAAGGGCGCGCAGGACAAGAAGCGCAGCGCGATGTTTTCCAAGCTCAGCCGCGAAATCACCGTGGCGGCGAAAATGGGCATGCCCGATCCCGACATGAACCCCCGCCTGCGGCTGGCGGTCAATGCCGCCAAGGCGCAGTCGATGCCCAAGGACAACATCCAGCGCGCGATCGACAAGGCCAGCGCGCAGGACGGCGAAAGCTATGAGGAAGTGCGCTACGAAGGCTACGGCCCGGGCGGCAGCGCGATCATCGTCGAAGCGCTGACCGACAATCGCAACCGCACCGCCACCAGCATTCGCACTGCCTTTTCGAAGAACGGCGGCAATCTTGGCACCGAGGGCAGCGTTGCGCATGGCTTCGACCGGCTCGGCTTCATCTTCTACCCGGCCGACGCGGGCGGCGAGGAAAAGGTCCTCGAAGCGGCGATGGAAGCGGGCGCGGAAGATATCGCCTCGAGCGAGGATGGCCACGAAATCTGGACTGCCGCCGAAGACCTGCACCAGGTCGCGGCCGATCTCGAGAAGGCGCTGGGTGAGGCCGAGACGGTCAAGCTGGCGTGGAAGCCCAACCTGACCGTCGACATGGACGAGAAGAACGCGAGCACGCTGCTCAAGCTGATCGACGCGCTGGACGACGATGACGATGTCCAGACCGTGTGGGGCAATTACGACATCTCCGACGAGGTGATGGACAAGCTCGAGGGATGAGCTTTCGCGGGGTGCGCCTCCGGCCCCGGCGGACATCCTGCGGCACCCGCCGATGACGCTTATCCTCGGCCTCGATCCCTCGCTCAGCTGTACCGGTTGGGGCGTGATCCGCGCCGAGGGATCGCGCCTTGCGCATGTTGCCAACGGGCAGGTGCCGACCGACGCCAAGGCGCCGATGGCGCAGCGGCTGGCGGGCCTGCAGGCGGCGCTGGCCGATGTCATTGCCGCGCACCGGCCCGACCGCGCGGCAGCCGAAGAAGTCTTCGTCAACAAGAACCCGCAATCGACGCTCAAGCTGGCGCAGGCGCGCGGCTGCGTGCTGGCCGCCTGCGGGGCCGCCGGGCTGGCGGTCAACGAACATGCCGCGCGGCTGGTCAAGAAGGCCGTGGTCGGCACCGGCGGGGCGGACAAGACGCAGGTGCAGGCCATGGTCAAAATCCTGCTGCCGGGCGTGCAAATCGCCGGCGCCGATGCCGCCGATGCGCTGGCCGTGGCGATCGCCGACGCGCATCTGTCCTAGACTGAGGATTTCGTCCGCCGCAGGCGCGGTCGCCCGATGTCCAATAGCTGTCCCAAAACCTTCTTATAATTGAAAGACTTTCGCCGCCGGTGTGTCACAAGGCGGGGCTAGGCGCGTTGCGATCCAATCCAACGACAGGGGCCTTCCATGACATTCCCAGCTTTTCGCAGCGCCTTGCTTGCTTCCATCGCTCTCGTTCCCGCTCCGCTGATGGCGCAGGAGGTGGCCGCCGCGGACCAGCCCGCCAGCAGCACCACGATCATCGTCACCTCGCAGAAGATCGAACAGCGCGCGCAGGATGTGCCGATCACCATTTCGGCGGTGACCGGGGACCGGATCGAGGAACTCGGCGTGTCGGATCTGGACGAGCTGTCGAACTATGTTCCGGGGCTCAACATCCAGGAGCAGAGCGCCAACAACCCCGGCATCGTCATCCGCGGGATCACCTCTGATTCGGGTTCCTCGCAGCAGGGGCCGCGCGTCACGCTCTATTACAACGGCGTCGACATCTCGCGTTCGCGCGGGTCGTACCAGGCGATCTACGATCTCGAGCGCGTCGAAGTGATCAAGGGCCCGCAGGCGACGCTGTTCGGCACTGCCTCGGCGGTCGGCGCGATCAGCCTCGTCTCGGCGCGGCCGCGCGAAGGCTTCGCGGGCGAGATCACCGGCGGCTACGGCAATTTCGACCAGACGCTGCTCGGCGGCTATCTCAATGCCGGCAACGATGTGATCGCCGGACGGCTGGCGTTCGAATGGCGCGCGCGCGACGGCTATGTCGAGAACCTCGCCGCGAGCCAGGAGGAAGAGCTCTATGCGCAGGACCAGCTCGGCCTGCGCGGCTCGCTGCGCTTCACCCCGGCATCCGACCTCACGATCGACCTGATTGGCACCTACGACCAGCAGCGCAATGGCGGTACGCCCTTCATCTCGGGCACTTTCCCCGCCTTCGCCGGTGCGCCCGGTGGCCGCGACAATGCCTTCGAAGACGCCAATCTGGGCGGCTCGCCCTTTTCGGGCGCGGCGCTGGGCGACGACCAGCTCGGCCTCAACCGCGAGGTCTATGATGTGAATCTCACCGCGGAATGGGAATTTGCCGACAGCTGGGCTTTCACCACGGTCAATGGCTACCGCAAGTTCGACAGCGCCGAAGTGTTCGATGCCGATGGTTCGGCAGCGCCCTTCCTCGAATTCGCCGAGATCGCCGAAGGCGAGCAGTTCAGCCACGAAGGCCGCTTCAGCTATTCGGGCGTGGATCTGCGCGGTTCCTTCGGCTGGAACGTCTTCACCGAGGACGGGTTGCAGAACGTTCCCTTCTCGACCGAGGAAGGCACCTTCCTCCAGTGCCTGACCAGCCTGTTTGGCGCGCCGCTGATCCCGGGTATCCCCTGCGTCGCGCCCGACGGCAGCGTACCCGCGAGCGCGGTCACCGGCCTCGCGACCGGCGGCGCCGCCACTGCCATCCCCTACCGCTCGATGTTCGAGAACCAGGGGCAGAACGACACTTACTCGGTCTTCGCCGATGCCACCTGGCTGGCCACCGACGCGCTCGAACTGACCGCCGGTCTGCGGTATCTGCGCGAAAACCGTCAGTCGGGCTATCGCACCGATGTTCCCAATTCGGTGCTGTCCGGCGCACCCTTGATCCCCGGGCAGGTCGATACCGGGGGGGAGACCTTCATCGGCGAAGCCGACTTCGATGCGTGGCTCCCGCGTTTCAACGTGCTCTACCGGATCTCGCCCGAAGTGAACGTCTTCGCCACCGTCTCCAAGGGCCGCCGCTCGCCAGTCGTGCAGCAGTCCACGACGCTGCAGCTTGTTGCCCGGGAGACGGTGTGGAACTACGAAGGCGGTATCAAGCTCGCCAGCGGCGGCGTTTCGGGCTCGCTCGGCGTCTATTACCAGGTCTATGACAACTTCCAGGTCTCGGTCGAGGAACTCGACGAGGACGGCAATCCGACCGGCGGTTTCATCACCCAGAGCGCCGGTGCGGCATCCAATCTCGGTGTCGAGGCCGAAATCGCGGTCGAGGCGACCGACTGGCTCAGCTTCTTCGGTAATGTCGGTTACATCGACGGCGGGATCGACGAGGATAACAGCTTCGCCCCCGAATTTTCGGGTGCGCGTTTCCGCTTGCAGCCCGAATGGCAGGCGGCGGCGGGCTTCACCGTCGATTATCCCCTCGGCGGCGGGGCACGCCTGTTCGCCACCCCCAGCATCACGCATCGCAGCCGGATCTACTTCGAAGTGCCCAACAGCGAACTGACTTCGCAAGGCCCGGTTACGCTGGTGAATGCGCGCGCGGGGGTGAGCTTCGCCGATGACCGCTACGAAATCGCCGGATTCATCCGCAATGCTTTCGATGAAGACTATCTGCTCGATGCGGGCAATACGGGCGGTGCCTTCGGTATCCCGACCTTCATCCCCGCAGAACCGCGCTTCTTCGGCGTCCAGCTGACCGCGCGCTTCGGCGACTGATCCGACAGCGCCGCCGGGGTTCGCGCCCCGGCGGCCTGTTCAAGCGCTGCGCAAGCCGTTAGCGAGGCGCGTTCCAACCAGAAGCGGGCAGATCAGTGACTGAGACTATCCTTTACGGCATTCCCAATTGCGACACGGTCAAGAAGGCGCGCACATGGCTCGACGCGCAGGGCGTCGATTACGCGTTTCACGATTACAAGAAGCAGGGCGCCGATCCAGCCAGGCTGGCCGCATGGATCGAAACGGCGGGGGTCGATACCGTGCTCAACCGCCGCGGGACCACCTGGCGCAAGCTGCCCGAGGCCGACAAGGCCGATGTCGATGCGGCAAAGGCCGTCAGATTGCTGCAAGACAATCCGTCCATGATCAAACGCCCGATCGTCGAAGACGGCGGGACCCTGCTGGTCGGTTTCAAGGAAGACGAATGGTCCGCGCACTTTTCCTGATCCTCGCGGCACTCGGTACCGTCCCCGCGGCCGCTGCGGCCGAAGGCGACTTTCTCGTCATCGCGCATCGCGGCGCGAGCGGCGAACGGCCCGAGCATACGCTGGCCGCCTATGAACGCGCGATCGACCAGGGCGCGGATTATATCGAGCCCGACCTCGTCGCGACGAAGGACATGCGGCTGGTCGCGCGGCACGAGACCGAGATCGGCGAGACGACCGATGTCGGCATGCGCGAGGAGTTTGCCGATCGCAAGCGCTCGAAGATGATCGAGGGGCGGCTGGTCACCGGCTGGTTCGCCGAGGATTTCACGCTGGCCGAATTGCGCAGCCTGCGCGTGAAGGAACGGTTGCCCGGATTGCGGCCGGCCAATGCGCGGTTCGACGGGCTCTACCAGATCCCGACCTTTGAGGAGATCGTGACGCTGGTGCGCGCGAAAGAGGCCGAAACCGGCCGCGCGATCGGCATCTATCCCGAGCTCAAGCACCCCACCTGGCTGCTGCAGGAAGAGGGGATCGACACGGTCGACCTGCTCGCCACCGCGCTGCGCCAGGCCGATCTCGACGACGCCGACGACCGCGTATTCGTGCAGGCGTTCGAAATCGGGCCGTTGCAGCGGCTCGATGCGCTGGTCGGAACGCCGCTGGTGCTGCTGATCGCCCCGACCGGCGGCCCGTATGACGAACCTGCGATGAGCTGGGCCGAGATCATGACTCCGACGGGGCTGGCGCAAGTCGCCATCTATGCCGACGGGATCGGGCCCTATCTGGGCCATGTGCTGGCTGCGGACGGAAGTCCAACCGCGCTGATTGCCGATGCGCATGCCGCCGGGCTGCAAGTTCACCCGTGGACGCTACGCAAGGAGAACGCCTTCCTCCCGCCCGCGCTGCGCAAGGGTAGCGGCGCCGCCGCGCAGGGCGATCTCGCCGCGCTGGTGGGAATGGTCGTGGCAGCAGGAGCCGACGGTGTCTTCACCGACGATCCTGCGCTGGTGGTCAGCGCGCTCGGGCGGTGACGATGTAGTTCAGCGACAGATCGCCGGACAGGTGCAGCCCCTTGGCGGGCGAAAAGCCGATCCCGCGCGGTTCGCCCATGTCGAGGCCCGCTTGGTCGAGCAGCGCGTCCAGTTCTTCGGGCGTGATGAAATCGTCCCAGTGGTGCGTGCCCTTGGGGATCAGTCCGATGCCTTCCGCCGCACCGATCATCAGCAGGCGCGATTGCGGCGTGCGGTTGGGGGTCGACAGCACCATCAGCCCGCCGGGCGCCAGCCGGCCGGCCAGCGCTGCCACGAAGGCGGCTTTGTCGGCGACATGTTCGATCACTTCCATCGCGGTGACCAGGTCGAAGCTGCCGATATCCAGCGCGCCGACCTCGCCCGCAATATAGCGGATATCGAGCCCCGCGCCTTCGGCATGCACCGCTGCAGCCGCGGTGTTTTCGGGCGCGGCATCGACGCCGGTGACATCCGCCCCCAGCCGCGCCAGCGGTTCGCACAGCAGCCCGGCGCCGCAGCCGACGTCGAGCGCGCTCTTGCCCGCCAGCGGTTGGCGCGCCTCGATGTCGCCAGCCCAGTGCAGGTCGATCGCCTCGCGCAGGAATTGCAGCCGCACGGGGTTGAGCCGGTGGAGCATGGCCGAAGAGCCCTTGGGGTCCCACCAGTCCTTCGCCAGCCTGCCGAAATGCGCGGCTTCGTCGGCGCGTATCGTTGCGCCCCAAATTGTGCCGGCCGAAGTATTGCTACGCGGCTGTGTGGTTGCATCGCTCATGCCCTCTGGCTAGCAGCCTAGCTCGACGCATTCCAGCACGGAGACCTCTACGCTTGGCCCGTATCGTGATGAAATTTGGCGGCACCTCGATGGCGGGGACCGAACGCATCCGGCGCGTGGCCAATATCGTGCGCAAGCAGCAGGCGCGCGGGCACGAGGTCGCGGTGGTGGTTTCGGCGATGGCGGGCGAGACCGACCGGCTGGTCAATTTCTGCCGCGAGGCCAATGCGCTCTACGACCCGGCGGAATACGACGTGGTGGTGGCCAGCGGCGAACAGGTGACCAGCGGGCTGCTGGCGCTGACGCTGCAGTCGCTCGGTTGCCAGGCGCGCAGCTGGCTTGGCTGGCAGATGCCGATCAACACGATCGAGGCCCATGCCAAGGCGCGGATCGACAGCATCGATGCGGGCGCGCTGATCGCCAGCATGGAGCGCGGCGAGATTGCCGTGATCCCCGGCTTCCAGGGCCTGTCCGGGGAAGGGCGGCTGACCACGCTGGGCCGCGGCGGGTCGGATACGTCCGCCGTGGCGGTGGCTGCAGCCATTGGCGCGGATCGCTGCGACATCTATACCGATGTCGACGGTGTCTATACCACCGACCCGCGGATCGTCGCCAAGGCGCGCAAGCAGACCGCGGTGACCTATGAGGAAATGCTCGAACTCGCCAGCGTCGGGGCCAAGGTGCTCCAGACACGCTCGGTCGGGCTGGCGATGAAGGAGGGCGTACGCGTGCAGGTCCTCTCCAGCTTCGTCGGCGACGACGCGGTTCCCGCAGACGAATACCCCGGCACGATGATCGTGTCGGAGGAAGAAATGAACGCACTGGTGGAGAAGGGCGATATGGAACGCCAGCACGTGACCGGCATCGCGCATGACAAGAACGAGGCCAAGGTGATCCTCACCCGCGTGCCCGACAAGCCCGGCGCGGTGGCCCACATCTTCGAACCGCTCGCCGCGGCGAGCATCAATGTCGACATGATCATCCAGAACGTCGGCCGCGACAAGGGCGAGACCGACGTGACCTTCACCGTGCCGCAGGCCGATCTCGCCCGCGCGCAAGCGCTGCTCGAGGACAAGCGCGACGACATCGGCTACAACCGCCTGATCACCGACAGCAAGGTCGCCAAGATCAGCGTCGTCGGCGTCGGCATGAAAAGCCATGCAGGCGTCGCCAGCACGATGTTCAAGGCGCTGGCCGACCGCGCGATCAACATCCAGGCGATCACCACCAGCGAGATCAAGGTCAGCGTGCTGATCGACGAGGACGAGACCGAACTCGCGGTCCGCGTGCTCCACACCGCCTATGGGCTGGACGCTGCCGACGAGGCGGCATGAGCCACACCTCCAAAATCCTCCTCCTCGGTTCGGGCGAGCTGGGGCGCGAGTTCGTCATCTCCGCCAAGCGGCTCGGCGCCTATGTCATCGCCTGCGACAGCTATGACGATGCGCCCGCCATGCAGCTGGCCGATGCACGCGAAGTGTTCTCCATGCTCGATGGCGACAAGCTGCGCGAGGCGGCCGAAAAGCACCGACCCGATTACATCGTCCCCGAGATCGAGGCGATCCGCACTTCGGTACTGGCCGAACTGGAGGATGAAGGCTTCACCGTCGTGCCCTCTGCGCGCGCCGCGCAGCTGACCATGAACCGCGATGCGATCCGCGAACTTGCGGCCAACGATCTGGGCCTTGTCACCTCCCGATACCGCTACGCCAAGAATTTCGAGGAAGTGCAGGCGGCCGCGCAGCACACCGGGCTGCCCTGCGTGATCAAGCCGGTCATGTCGTCATCGGGCAAGGGCCAGTCGACCGTGCGCGACGCGGCCGAGCTCGAAGCGGCCTGGGCCTATGCCTGCGCCAACATGCGCGGCGACCGCCAACGCGTGATCGTCGAGCAATTCGTCGATTTCGATTACGAGATCACGCTGCTGACCGTGCGCCACAAGGACGGCATCAGCTTCTGCCCGCCGATCGGCCACCGGCAGGAGCGCGGCGATTACCAGGAAAGCTGGCAGCCCACGCCGATGACCGACGCGGCGATCGCCAAAGCGCAGGACATGGCGCGCACCGTGGTCGACGATCTGGGCGGCTACGGCCTGTTCGGGGTCGAGTTCTTCGTGAAGGGCGAGGACGTGATCTTTTCCGAGCTGTCCCCGCGCCCGCACGACACCGGCATGGTCACGCTGGTCAGCCAGAACCTCACCGAATTCGACCTGCATGCCCGCGCAGTGATGGGGCTGCCGGTCCCGCCCGTGCTGCGCGCACGCCCCGCCGCCAGCGCGGTGATCCTCGCCGAACGCGACAGCGAGACACTGGCTTATGACGGGCTGGCCGAGGCGATGGCCGACGGCGCCGATATCCGCATCTTCGCCAAGCCCACCAGCCGTCCCTACCGCCGCATGGGCGTGGCACTGGCGACCGCGGGCGATACCGACGAGGCGCGCCGCATCGCGCGCGAGGCGGCGCACAAGGTGCGCATCGACTACGGCGACTAGCCCGTCTCAGCCGAACAGCATGACATTCATCAACCGGCCCGGCAGCAGGAATGCGGCAAGGCCGAGAAAGACCAGCCCGGTGAGATAGGTGAACACCAGCTGCCGCTTGTGGCCGGTAATATTGCCGCGTCGCGCGGTCGCGACCGAACGCCAGGCGGAAAAGATCGTCAGCGGAACGAAGATATGGATCGGGCTGTAGCTGCCCCCGGTCTTGATGAAGATCGCCGAGAAGGCGGTGAGCAGCATCAGCAGCAGCCAGATCTTGCCCAGCTGCTTGTGCCGCGCTTCGCCCTTGCGCGTCAGCAGGACATAGGCGCCCAGCGGGATCGCGGGGATCACCGCCATCACATGGATCGCGATCGCGACATTGCGCAGGCGCGGCAGTTCGGGCGTCAGTCCGCCCAACGCGCGGCCGATTGCGACCACGCACAGCAGCGTCATGACAGTGCCGACGATCGTCACCAGCGCGCGGCTGACCGGGCCGATATCGAAAGTGGAAGGCGTGCGGGCGGTGAAGGGGGCGGGAAGCGCGAATGCGAACATCGGTAGGTCTCCAGTGCGGGTCGTTGCCCCTGTGGTGGCACCGCGCCACTTGCGGGCAATGGGACATGCGCGGATGGGACGCCCGCTTCGCAAAAGGGTCGCAAATCGGGCGCCTGGCCTTTTCGAAGCGCGAACGGGCACTAGTCTGCGCAGCCATGAACCAGCCTCAGACCGCTTCCGCGCGAATCGCCCGCAAGCTCGTGATCGACCTGTCGGTGATGACCGTGATCGGGCTGGTGCTTGCAATGATCGGTCCGTTCGGGACCGCCACCGCGCCGCTCGCGCTGCGGCTGGTGAGCTGGATTGGGCTCGCCTGGGTCGGCTACGCCTTCTACCGCCCGCTGGCGCCGCTGGTCGCCTGGCTACACCCACGGCTCGAGCTGCCCCGGACCGGCCTGTGGATCGGCTTGACCATGCTCGCCACCCTGCCGCTGACGGCGGCGATCTGGGTCATCGAATTCCTGCCCGGGCCGATCCCCGCACCCACCCTCGAAGACGCGCTGCTTGCGTATCTCAACGTGCTGGTGATCGGAGCCAGCGTCATCGTGGTGTTCTACCTGCTCGAACGCGGCAAGGGAGATACGCCCGCGCAACCCGGCGCAAACTCGCCTGTTGTCGCGCAGCCCGCCCGGCAGGACGATCCGCGGCCCGCTTTCCTGCAGCGCCTGCCTGCCGAACTGGGGTCCGACCTGATCGCGCTTGAGATGGAGGATCACTACGTCCGCGCGCATACCATGCTCGGCTCGGACCTTGTGCTGCTGCGCCTGCGCGATGCGCTGGGCGAACTCGACGGGATCGACGGCGCGCAGGTCCATCGCAGCTGGTGGGTGGCGCGCGATGCGGTGGAGGGTGTCGAGCGCGAGGGGCGCAGCGTCCGGTTGGTGCTGCCACGCGGGATCGCGGCCCCGGTCGCGCGCAGCCGCATGGCCGAACTGACCAAGGCCGGCTGGTTCTAAGCATCTTGCCGTTGCCCCGCGCGCGCCGTAAGCGCCCCGCCATGAGCACCTATCCCAAGACCGCCCGCCTGATGCAGCGCGGCGCAGATTTTCTCGGCAGCGAGACCGCCATCCTGTGCGGCGCGATGAGCTGGGTTTCCGAGCGCACGCTCGTCTCCGCGATTTCCAATGCCGGCGGCTTCGGCGTGATCGCCTGCGGGGCGATGACCCCCGACCTGCTCGACGCCGAGATCGCCGCGACGAAGGCGCTGACCGACAAGCCCTTCGGCGTGAACCTGATCACCATGCATCCCGACCTGTTCGAACTTATCGCCGTGTGCGAGAAGCACGCGGTGGGCCATGTCGTGCTGGCGGGCGGCATCCCGCCCAAGGGCAGTGTCGAGGCGATCAAGGGCGGCAAGAACCCCGCCAAGGTGATCTGCTTCGCGCCCACGCTGGCGCTGGCGAAAAAGCTGCTGCGCTCGGGCGCCGATGCGCTGGTGATCGAGGGGATGGAAGCGGGCGGCCATATCGGCCCCGTATCGACCAGCGTGCTGGCGCAGGAAATGCTGCCCGAACTGGCCGAAGACCATCTGATCTTCGTCGCCGGCGGGATCGGCCGCGGGCAGGCGATCGCGGGCTATCTGGAAATGGGCGCGGCGGGCGTCCAGCTCGGCACGCGTTTCGCCTGCGCGCAGGAAAGCATCGCGCATCCCGATTTCAAGAAGGCCTTCTTCCGCGCCAGCGCGCGCGACGCGGTGGCCAGCGTCCAGGTCGATCCGCGCCTGCCGGTGATCCCGGTCCGCGCGCTAAAAAACAAGGGAAGTGAGTTGTTTACCCGGAAACAGATCGAGGTTGCCGGCGTTCTGGACCGCGAGGAGATCGCGATGAACGAAGCGCAATTGCAGATCGAGCATTACTGGGCGGGCGCATTGCGCCGCGCGGTCATCGATGGCGATGTCGAGAACGGCAGCCTGATGGCCGGGCAATCGGTCGGCATGCTCAAGGAAGAAGAACCGGTCGCCGCGATCATCGACAAGCTGATGGCCCAAAGCGAAGCAGCGCTCGCGCGTCGCTGAAATGCCTCCTCGCCCGCTCGACCTCGATGTCGCCATCTATCGCGATCGCGTGCAGGTCACCAATCGCGCCACCGCAACCTTTGCCGACCAGCGCGCCAATCACGAATTTTCGAACGCGGCCTCGGTAGTCGCCCAGCCGCGTTATCTGGAAGATACGATCGTTCGCGCGATCCGCCAGCTCGCGCATGAGGACAGGGCGTTGATGCTGTGCGATCCGATCGCGCATGTGGTCGGCTGCGAGACCGCGCTCGACGAATCCGAACGTTACATTGTGGAAAGCGCCTTGCACCAGTCGGGCATGAAGACGGTGGTCTTCGAAATCGACTGACCAAGCCTGTATTGCCCAAGCCCAAGCCTGTTTGCGCTTGCACGGTTGGGCGCGGGGCGCACATGAGGGCGCATGTCCGACCCATTCGTCCTGACCCTGTCCTGCGCCGATCGTCCCGGGATCACCGCGCGCGTCACCTCGTTCCTGTTCGAGCGCGGCGGCAATATCCTCGAAGCGCAGCAGTTCAACGACCGGATGAGCGACGCCTTCTTCATGCGTGTCGAATTCGATCCGGGCGCGATCTCGCGCGATACCTTCCGCGCCGAGTTCGCCCCGCTGGCGAGCGAGTTGGCGATGGAATGGAAGCTGTCGCTGCGCGACCGCCCGCGGCGCGTGCTGATCATGGTCAGCAAGTTCGACCATTGCCTGGCCGACCTGCTCTATCGCTGGCGGATCGGTGAATTGCCGATGGAGCCGGTGGCGATCGTATCGAACCATCCGCGCGAGGCGATCGAGCATACCGATCTGGGCGACCTCCCGTTCCACCATCTGCCGATCACCCGCGACACCAAACCCGCACAGGAAGCGCAGGTGCGCGCGATTGCCGAGCAAAGCGGCGCCGAACTGGTCGTGCTGGCGCGCTACATGCAGATCCTGTCGGACGAACAGGCGGCGCATTTCGCCGGGCGCTGCATCAACATCCACCACAGCTTCCTGCCCGGCTTCAAGGGCGCCAAGCCCTATCACCAAGCCTATGAGCGCGGGGTCAAGATGATCGGCGCGAGCGCGCATTACGTCACCGGCGATCTCGATGAGGGCCCGATCATCCACCAGGACGCGGAAAGCATCGGCCATGCCGACACGCCCGATGCGCTGGTCCGCAAGGGCCGCGATATCGAAAGCCGCGTGCTCGCCGAAGCGGTCCGCCTGCATCTGGAAGAGCGCGTCCTGCTCAACGGCCAGCGGACCGTCGTGTTCAGGGGCTGAGCAGCTCTTTCCACGGCGCCGTGATGGCGTCGTCGCCGGATAGCGGGTCCCACACCGTCGCCATCCGCGCACGGGCTGCCTGCTCGTCCATCCCGGCCTCGAGATCGGTCAGGTAGAAGAACGCCGTGACGCGGTAGTTCATGATGCAATGGACATGCACCGGCGTGTCGCTCTGCTCCAGCGCGGCACGAAACGCCGCGACATGGCGCGCATCCGGCGCATCGAACGGCACGGGAATATGCGTGTAGCCGATCCCCTGCTCTGCCAGCAGCCGCTCCTCATCCGCCAGCGCTTCGGGATGATCGTCCAGCGCCAGATTGATCACATGGCGCACGCCGATGGCCGCCAGCCTCGCCGGGTCGTCCGGCTCGAGCTTGCCCGACGTGGTGATCCCGTCGGGACGCCTGCGCCAGTTCCTGATGTCGGATGGGTCGGCCACGCTCAGCGCGCGGCGACGCGGGTCTTGGCGCGTTCGGCCTCCATCGCCTTGTCCTCATTGGCGCGTTTGATGACATATTGGCGCACCGCCTCGACCTCGTCCTCGGATAGCGATGGGGCGAAGCTGGCCATGCCATTGTCGCTCAGCGCGCCGCCATGGACGATCTGGAGCCATGCGGCACGGTTCTCCAGCGCACCCGAGCGGCGCAGGTCGGGCAGTTCGGTCGATCCGACCGCGCCCGGCGCATGGCAGACCGCGCAATAGCGGGCGTATTTGCTGCCCCCCAGCGCAACGGTCGCGGCACTCGCGCGCGACGGCGGCGGGTCGAGCGCGGCGAGCGTGAAGTCGGGTTCTTCGGGCAGGGCAGCGGTGCCGCCCAGCTTGAACACCAGCAGGCGGCTGATGTTGCGCACCGGACGCATATTGTCGATCAGCGCGCCATCGGCGGAAATCGCAAAGGCGCCGCCCCAGCCGGCCAGCACGGCGACATATTGCTCGCCGTCCACGGTGTAGGTGATCGGCGGGGCGACCACGCCGGTCTGCGCGGCGAAACTCCACAGCCGCTCGCCATTGGCCGAATTATAGGCTGCGAACTCGCTGCCCGAATTGCCCTGGAAGACCAGCCCGCCGCCGGTCGCCAGCAAGCCGCCGTTCCACGGCCCGGGATGCTCGACGCTCCAGCGCGCTTCCTGCGCCACCGGGTCCCACGCGACCAGCTTGCCCTTGATCGTGCCCTGCACTTCGCGGCGGATGCCGAGATCGGGGGGCAGATCGCCTGCGCCCAGATCGAAGCCGATGTTGAACCCGCGCGCGCGGTCGGGCTTCCAGTCGGCTTCGGGCGCATAGAGCATCGCGGCTTCGAATGCCGGGATATAGACGAGATTCTCGCCCGGGTGGTACGCCATCGGGTGCCAGTTGTGCCCGCCCAGCGGACCCGGCATCACCAGCGCTGGCTGGCCGGTGATGTCGATCCGCGTTTCGGGATTCATCTGCGGCCGGCCATCCTCGCTCATCCCGGTCGACCAGTTGAGCGGGATATAGGGCTCGGCCGAAATGAACTCGCCCGTCGCGCGGTCGAGCACGTAGAAATAGCCGTTCTTGGGCGCCTGCATCAGCACCTGCCGGCTGCGCCCGTCGATCTCCATATCGGCCAGCACGATGTGCTGCGTGGCGGTGTAGTCCCAGGTTTCGCCCGGCGTGGTCTGGTAGTGCCAGACATATTCGCCCGTTTGGGGGCGGATCGCGACGATGCTCGAAAGGTAGAGATTGTCGCCTTCGCCGCGCCCGTCTGCTCCGGGGCTGCGATAGGCGCGGTTCCACGGGCTGCCATTACCGACACCGAAATAGAGCAGGTCGAGCTCGGGATCGTAGGCCATCGAATCCCACACCGTGCCGCCGCCGCCAATTCCGTCCTCGCCCGCCAGCGCGTCGCCGCTCCAGGTTTCGGTCGCCGCCTTGAGATAGTCGGGCGCGTCATCGCCCTCGTCGTCGGGCACGGTGTAGAAGCGCCACAGCTCCTCGCCATCGGCCGCGTCATAGGCGGCGATATAGCCGCGCACGCCGAACTCGGCGCCGCCATTGCCGATCAGCACCTTGCCATCGACCACGCGCGGCGCGCCGGTGATGGTGTAGCTCTTGTCCTGGTCGACCGTGACTGTCTCCCACGCGACCGCGCCGGTATCGCGGTCGAGCGCGACCAGCCGCCCGTCGAGCGTACCGAGAAACAGGTATTCCCCCCAGGCCGCCAGCCCGCGGTTGACCACGTCGCAGCACGCCTTGACGCCGGTTTCGCCGGGCACTTCGGGATCGTAGCTCCACAGCGGCTCGCCGGTCGCAGCATCATAGGCGAAGACCTTGCTCCACGCGGTGGTGACATAGAGCTTGCCGTCCATCACCAGCGGGGTCGCTTCCTGCCCGCGCGCGGTGTCCATGTCGGAGAACCAGGCGAGCCCGAGGTCTCTCACGCTGTCGCGGTCGATCTGGTCGAGCGGCGAGAAGCGCTGTTCGGCATAGCTGCCACCATGCGTGATCCAGTTGGCCGGGTCCTCGCCCGCATTGACCAGCCGGACGGTGTCGATCCCGCCTTCGGGCGCGTCCGCGGCACCCATCTTGCAGCCTGCCAGCGTCCCGCAAAACCCCAGCGCGGCCACTGCCGCCCAACCGATCCGTCGCATCATCCTCTCCCCGGCGACATTTGCGTCGCTCTATGCAACCTATCCTGCCGACGATGCGCGGGCTTGTCCATAAGGCTGCACCCTGCGAGGATCGGCGCGAATGGGACTGCGAGGAGAGACGAGCGATGTGCGATGAACAGGATCTGGCGCGGTGGGCGCGCGGCAAGGTCTCGCGCCGGGCCTTCGGCGGCGGTGCGATGGCGGCGGGCGTAGCGGCTTGTGCGCCCGTCAATTCGGATGTCGATCGTCCGGCGGAGGCAGGCGGGCTGACCGAACGCATGGTCAGTTTCGCCGCACCCGGCGGGACGATGGACGGGTTCTTCGTCCATCCCGCGGACAAGGCCAGCCCGCTGGTATTATTTTGGCCCGATATCGCCGGGCTGCGCGAAGCCAAGCGGCAGATGGCGCGGCGACTGGCGGGCGAGGGCTATGCCGTGTTCGTCGCCAATCCCTATTACCGCGATGTCGCAGGCGAGCAGTTCGCCGACTTCGCCGATTTCGCGGGCAATGGCGGCTGGGACAAGGCGCGCCAGTGGCGCGCAAAGCTCGATGCGGAAGCGATCCAGGCCGATGCGCGTGCCGCCACCGCATGGCTCGATACGCAGCAAGCCGTCGATACCGCGCGCGGTATCGGCACGCAGGGCTATTGCATGGGCGGTCCGTTCACCGTGTGGAGCACGGCGGCGGTTTCGCGGATGAAAGCGGCGGGTAGTTTCCATGGCGGCGGCCTGGTGCGCGAGGGCGCGGACAGCCCGCACCGCATGCTGCGCGAGGACGCCCATTATCTGATCGCCATCGCGCAGAACGACGATGCCAAGGAGCCTCAGGCCAAGACCGAATTCCGCGCGGCTGCCGAGGCGGTGGGCGCGGCGGCGGAGGTCGAGGTCTATCCCGCCGACCACGGCTGGTGCGTGCCCGATTCGCCGTCCTACGACGAGGCCGAGGCCGAGCGGGCCTGGGCGCGCTTGCTGGCAACCTACGCCGAGGCGCTCTGACCGCTTTCGCTTGCCGCCAGCCCCGCGGGCGCTACGATGCGGGCGAATAGAGGAGGGTCGTGATGCTTGGTGGTACGCTTGTCCTGATGCTGCTGGTCCTGGTCGTTGTCATGTTCCTGGTGATGGGCGTGCGCATCGTGAAACAGGGCTTCGTCTACACCATCGAACGGCTCGGGAAATATCACCTCGCCGCCGATCCCGGCCTGCACATCATCTACCCCTTCATCGATCGCGTCGGTCACAAGATCAACATGATGGAGCAGGTGCTCGATATTCCGGGGCAGGAAATCATTACCAAGGACAACGCCATGGTCGGCGTGGATGCGGTGGTGTTCTTCCAGGTGCTCGATGCGGGCAAGGCGGCTTACGAGGTCTCGGGCCTCCACAATGCGATCCTGGCGCTGACGACGACCAATCTGCGCACGGTGATGGGTTCGATGGATCTCGACGAGACGCTGTCGAAGCGGGACGAGATCAATGCACGGCTGCTCAGCGTGGTCGATCACGCCACCTCGCCCTGGGGGATCAAGATCACCCGGGTGGAAATCAAGGACATCCGCCCGCCGGTCGATATCTCCGAAGCCATGGCGCGGCAGATGAAGGCCGAACGCCTCAAGCGTGCCGAAATCCTCGAGGCCGAAGGCGACAAGACCAGTTCGATCCTGCGCGCCGAGGGCCGCAAGCAATCCGCCATCCTCGAAGCCGAGGGCAAGCGCGAAGCGCAGTTCCGCGATGCCGAAGCGCGCGAGCGCGCGGCGCAGGCCGAAGCCAAGGCGACCGAGATGGTCTCCAACGCCATCGCCTCCTCGGGCAACCAGGCGATCAATTACTTCATCGCGCAGGAATACACCAAGGCAGTGGGCAAGTTCGCCGACAGCCCCAACGCCAAGACCATCCTGTTTCCGGTCGAGGCGACCCAGCTGATCGGCTCGCTCGGCGGTATCGGCGAACTGATCAAGGGTACGTTCGACGGCGTCGAGGGCACGGTGGACAGCGGTATGCCGATCCCCGCCGGCCGCGATAACGCGCCCCCGCGCCGCACCAGCGTCCCGCGTTCGCGCGGCGAGTGAGCACAGCCGCGATGGATGGCATCGAATCCTACTGGATCTGGCTGATCCTCGGCCTCGCCCTGGCCACTCTCGAGATGGTCGTGCCCGGGGTCTATCTGATCTGGCTGGCGATGGCGGCGCTCGGCATCGCGGTGCTGGCCTTTGTCTCTGCGCCCCCGCTGGCGCTGCAGATCATCGCCTGGCTGTCGCTCTCGCTGATCCTCGCCTTTTCGGCAAAGCGCTGGCTGCGCGACCGCCCGGTCAGCTCCTCCGACCCGTTGCTCAACAGCCGCGTCGGCCGGCTCCACGGCGAAACCGCACTGGTGACGCAGGCGATCGAAAGCGGTTCGGGCCGGGTGAAGGTGGGCGATAGCGAATGGATCGCGCGCGGGGCGGATACGGCAGCGGGTGCGCGCGTACGCATCATCGGCAGCAATGGCGCCGAACTGCTGGTCGAGCCGGTTGCGCTGCTCGAGGACGATAGCCCGCCCGGAGGCGAGGGCTAGCTCAGCCGTTCAGCGCTTCGGTGAAGCGGCCGTGCTTGCGGTAGCGCACCATCCATTTGTCGAGGAACAGGCCCAGCGGCTTGGGCTCGATGCCCAGCTTCGCGAAACCCGGAAACTCGCCCGAGACGACATTGCCCTGCTTGAGCAGCTTCCACTGGTCGCTGCCCATCGGTGTGCCCGGCAGCGCGGCGAAGGTCGCCGAAAGCGCATCGGGCATCGCCAGGAAAGTGCGCTTGCGCTGCTGCGCGGCGGCGATCGCTTCGTTGATCTGCATCATCGACATCTGCTCGGGCCCGCCCAGCTCGTAGGTCTTGCCGCCGAACGTGCCAGGGTCCTCGAGCGCGCGCACCGCCGCTTCGGCGACATCGTCGACATAGACCGGCTGCAGCTTCGCTTCGGGCGCAAAGACCGGCAACACGGGCAGCGCCGAAATCAGCCCGGCGAACATGTTGATGAAATTGTCGTCCTTGCCGAACAATATGCTCGGCCGCAGGATGGTCGCCTTGGGAAAGGCTGCAAGCACGCGCTCCTCGCCCAGCTTCTTGGCCGCGGCATATTCGATCTCGGTGCCCTCCTCGGGCTCTGCCGCGATCGCGCTGACATGGACGAACGCGCTGGCGCCTTCCTTGGCGGCGGCCTCGGCCATCCAGCCCGGCGCTTCGCCCATCAGCCGGCGCAGATTGCCACCAAATGCGCCAACGAGGTTGATCACCGCATCCGCTCCGACGAGGCAGCGCTCGACCGACTGGCGATCGCTCGCATCGCAGCGCGCGAATTGCATCTGGCCGAGGTTGGCAAGCGGCTTGAGCGTGAATGCCTTTTCGGGATTGCGGCTGGCGATCCGCACGCGTGCACCGCGCTCGAGCAGCGCCTGCGCCACGTAATTGCCGATAAAGCCGCTGCCGCCCATCAGCACCACCAGTCTGCCGTTCAACGCGCCGCTTTTCGCCATGGTATTCGCCTGTTTCCTCGAAGGGAGAAGTGTCGCCACGCCCCTAGCCTCAACCCCCGCTGCGCCGCAAGCGTTCCGGCGGGTGTGAAAGGCGTTGACAGGTAAGCCACTGCTTCGCTAGTGGCCCGCGCCTACCCGCAGCCGTGCTACGACGACCGGCCAGCGACAGTGTGCCCAGATGGCGGAATTGGTAGACGCGCATGCTTCAGGTGCATGTATCCGCAAGGGTGTGGAGGTTCGAGTCCTCTTCTGGGCACCATTTGTTCTTCTCACGTTCTCCCAAATAATCTATAAAACCCGCAGAAATCCTAGGGATTTGGCCCTTGGATCGTTCCGGATCGTCCCGCCTGTTCTCGGGGGTTCCAGACACTTTTGTGGGCCTTTTGAGGCCGTTTCGCAAAGGCCCAGATGAAAAGGCCCCCACATGCCGCTGACAGATACTCGCCTCCGCGCACTCAAGCCCAAAGATAGGCCGTACAAGGTAACCGATGAGCGCGGCCTATATGTTGAGGTCACGCCGACCGGCAGCAAGCTTTGGCGATTCCGATACCGGATCGGCGGTGCGCAAAAGAAGCTCTGCATCGGCAGCTATCCCGAAATCAGCCTCAAGCAAGCGCGAGACGTGGCCTACGAGGCACGACGAACTGTTGCTTCTGGCGGCGACCCGGCCTTTGAGAAGCGGAAGCGGAAAATCCGCGCCGAGTTCCTTTCTGCACAGACGTTCGAGGCAGTCGCACGTGAGTATATCGAACAGATGATGGTCCAGAATGGCCGTGCCGATGGCACGATCGTCAAGGCCAATTATTTCCTCGACAAGCTTGCGCCTGCCATCGGGAACAGACCCATCAACGAGATCGAGCCGTTCGAAGTCCTGGCTCCTCTCAAACGACTGGAAGCCACTGGCAAGCACGAGACTGCGAAGAAATGCCGCTCGTTCGCAGGCCGCGTGTTTCGCTACGGTGTCGCTACTACCCGCTGCAAATCCGATCCGACCAGTATGCTGAAGGGTGCTCTCGTAACGCCGAGAGCCACGCATTATGCAGCCATCCTTGAGCCCACCGAGTTAGGCGGGCTGCTGCGCGCAATCGACGACTTCACTGGCTACATGGTGACGAAGTTAGCTTTGCAGATCGCGCCGCATGTGTTCGTGCGCCCCGGCGAACTCCGGCACGCCGAATGGCATGAGATCGACCTTGTCGATGGGGTCTGGAAAATTCCTGCCGGTAAAATGAAAGCGCGTCGAGCGCATGCTGTCCCGCTTTCCAAGCAGGTTAGAGGCTATCTTACTGATCTGGCCGAGATGCTCGGCCGCGAAGGTTATGTCTTCCCGTCTGCGCGCAGCTCCAAGCGTCCTATGAGTGAAAACACGCTCAATGCGGCATTCCGTCGCATGGGATATTCGAAGGAAGAAGTCACCGCGCACGGACTCCGGGCGACAGCATCGACATTCCTGAACGAGTCGGGACTCTGGAATCCGGATGCGATCGAGCGCGCCCTGGCACATGGCGACAGCAATGTCGTGCGTGGCATCTACCATCGCGGCAAACATTGGGACGAGCGGGTGCGCATGGCTCAATGGTGGAGCGACTACCTTGATGAGCTCCGGACAGGAGGAAAGGTCATCGTGGGAAAGTTTGCGAAGGGTTGATAGGAAGAAGGAATTTTTTCTCAGCCAATGCAGGACCGAAGGCTCAGGATTAGCCCTATCAGGGACACTGACGCGAGCAAGGCGAACTCAATTCTGATGCCCCAGACTTTAAGCCAATTCCGCATCGTGCTGAGCCTCAGCTCGTAGGGCTTTGGCAGCTAAGCTGATCGAAGCGCTCAGCAACAGTCTTCCACGTTGCTATGCCTGCTTCGTCCCCTTCGTTGGATAGCCGCTCGATTTGCTGCGCGATATACGCGGGTCCCTCTTTGCCATGGTTCTTTTCGACCCAGAGCGCGACCGCCCACAATTCCTGGTCGCGGTTCAGCACCATGGTTCACGTCTCCCGGTCCAGGTTCGCGCCAAGCCTTCGCTGACCAGCTGATCGCCAAGCGAGCGGCCGCCGCGCGTAACAACCCGCAATTTGCGACCGTACTGATCCTCATCTCTGTTCCCGATGGTCCTCAGTTCAAAGGGCCCGGCATTCAGCAACTCGACAAGGCGGTGCGTCGCACGCATGCCGAGTTGGTACTCATAGTCGCAACGAGGCTCGCTGATCTCGGGAGTGTCGATGTCGGCAATGCGGATCTTCACGCCATCAAGCCAGAAAGTATCTCCATCCACGACGCATGTGCGCCGGATCGATCCGCAGATGTCGAATTGTCGGGAGCTCGCTTGCTGGAATAAAGCCTGCGGCTGCTGATCGTCGTTAGCAAGATTGGCATCATGGACTGGCCAGGTGAATGCCAGCATCCCTCCAGCAAATACAATCGCGAATGCTCCCAAACCCAATGCGATCTCCTTTCTCAGCTTCCGGCGCTTTTGTGCCTTCAACGCCTTGCGAAAGTCGAACGGCTCACCGGGGGTCTCACTCACTAGCGTTGTCCGTCTTCATTCCGGCACATGATTTCAGACAATAGCCGGAAATCAGGTAGTTTCGTCAATTGTACGTACCAATTGCTTGCCAACGTCCCAACACAGTCCGGACATATTGCGGCGTTTCACCATTTTTCGGAATGCCGCGTGATCGGGAGACGGCACCAGGGCCCGCATTGTAAGCAGCCAAGGCCAGGTGGACCGCGTCGAACCGGTCCAACATGTCGCGAAGGTACCTGGCGCCACCGTCGATCGATGCAAGAGGGTCATGACGGTTCCGGACGCCCAGTTCTCGCGCCGTGGCTGGCATAAGCTGAGCCAGCCCGGCAGCACCAGCTGGACTCACAGCCATCGGATTGAAGCGGGACTCAGCCCAGATAAGAGCACGAAGCAGGTTGGTCGGAAGCCCGTAACGGCGTTCAGCCTCGGCTATCGCCGCTATATACAGGCCTTCCCGGTAGGATACGTCTGCTGGCCCGGCCGGGTAGATTGCAGGAAGATATTGTCTAGCCGGCTGCTGGTCCGTCTTCGGCGGAACGATCGCGTGCTCGAACAGGGTGAAATCCTGGGCGCGGACTTGCTGAGAGGAGGTCGCGATCATCCCCAGGCAGGCGACCGCTATCGCGGTCCGACAATTGAGAGAGGTCATCTCGAGTGGTGCTCCATTGATTCGAATCACAATGGAACATAAAAAGAACATGTGCCTGTAGGAAAGCCGCGAATGCCTGCCTTTGGGAGAGGAGAGGAACGCTGATGAGGGGGCCACTTTGCATGCTGAGGAGCTCGCATGTCCCTGTCTGTCCACACTCATCCCAACCGATCGCTTGCCGAGACCGCCCGTCGCATTTGCGAATCGCGAGGGGGCAAATGGTCCGGCACAAAGGGCATGGCCTGTTGCCCCGCGCATGATGACCGCACGCCGTCACTCGGTGTGTCACTCGGCCGACAGGCCATCCTCTTCCACTGTTTCGCGGGATGCGATCAGCAGAGCGTGCTGGCTGCTCTGGCGCGTGAAGGTTTCGAGGCACCGGCGCTTTTTTCAGGTTCTGCGATCACCAACGAACCCGAATCGACCAGCACCCGCAAACCCTCGGCGGTAGCGCTGAGGATCTGGCGCGATGCACAGCCACTGCGTGCCAGTCCGGCAAAGGCATATCTTGAAAGCCGCGGCATCCTCGCCGCATCTCCGGCGCTCCGCTTCCATCCACGAACGCCGCTTGGCCCGAAAGGACGGGCCCGCTTTCTGCCCGCCATGATCGCGGCAGTCAGCCTCGACGAGGGCCCGATCGCCATCCACCGCACGTTCCTGTCTACCGAGGCTTCAGGCAAGGCCGCTTTCGAAAAGCCGAAACGCGCGCTCGGCGCGCTCGGTGAAGCTGCTGTTCGTCTCTTCGCTCCAGTTTCCGGCAAGCTTGGCCTTGCCGAGGGGGTCGAGAGCGCGATGTCGGCCTATGCTCTCACCGGCATCCCCGTCTGGGCGACCCTGGGCAATGAGCGGTTCGGCCTCGTTAGCGTACCCGAGAGTGTCACCGAACTTCATCTCTTCGTCGATCGTGATGCTGGCGGCGAGCTGGCTGCATCGCGTGGCCTGGCCGCTTATGCCCGCGAAGGGCGGACGATCCACGTTCGCAAACCATCCTCACGCGACAGCGACTGGAACGATGAACTTACAGCATGGCTGCGCCGCAAAGCGGCGCGGTAGAGGAGAGAGAGCTTCTCGAATTCCTGATCCGGCAGAGGGCGTGTCCCGATGCCTTCATCAGGAGGACGAATTGCCATGTTTCAATCAGACCTGTTTCCCGCCGGCGAGCAGTTGCCGACAGTGCCGTTGGCTTACGCTGTTGGCGCCAGGATTGCCGCGCTTCTTGCCTCGGGGCGTCATCTTACCCGTGCCGACATTTCCGGGCTGTTCGCCGAAGAGACCGGTGTTCTGGACTGGGGAGGTGCCTGGACGATCGACGACTACAACAGCGCGGTCGAGATCGGCGCACTACTCTGGCTTCGAGAGTCCTCACGGATCGATCTGGCGACGAATGTACACGAAGCCGAAGCGCGGTTCGACTGGCTTGAAGCAGCCTTGCCGCCGCGGCACGTTCGCAGCGAAGCACAGGTCGAGCTCCAGCAGTTCTCGACCCCGCCAATGCTGACCTGGCTGATGGCAAAGGGCGCAGCAATCTCTGCTCAAGACACGCTCCTCGAACCGTCCGCCGGCAATGGTGCCCTTGCTCTTTGGGGCAGCGCCCAGAACGCCTCATTGATCCTCAATGAGATTGATCCTGTAAGACGAGACGGCCTCGGCCATATCTTCCCCACGGCCACGATCACGGCGCATGACGGGGAACTGATCGCCGATCTGCATCGTGGCTCCGTTCCGTCGGTCGTGTTGATGAACCCGCCGTTCGCTCACAGCCAGGAGCGCGGCAGGGACGGTGCGGCGGCGCAGCGCCACCTGCGCAGTGCAATCCGGGCCGCTGCCAGTGGGGCGAGGATCGTCGCGATCATGCCCGAAGGCTTCGATGCTTCCACTTTCGCCAAAGCCCAGGACGAAGCGTCGCTGTTGCTTGATGTTCGCCTGCAGCAGATGTTTCGCCGGACAGGGACGGGGATCGCCGTTCGCCTGGTCGTGGTCGACAAGACGCCGACTGCGCCCTCGTCAGCGATCACCGGAGATACCTGCGATCTGATCGCGCTCCACGAGCTGCTCAACGCGCTTCCGCCACGCGTACAGACCTCCGCCAACATCCATCGCCTGCCAATCGGGAAGCCAGTGCGCATCGTTGGCAAGACTTCGACCCAAAGCGCGCTGGTTCGGCCGGTGGCGCCGTTCGCCGCGACACCAGCAGCCACGGCGAATGCGATCGACCTTGCCTATTCGGTCCTCGCCGACCCCGCGCCTGTTCCCGAACAGGCAGGCATCTACCTGCCTTACCGGCCCAGCCGCATCGCCTTCGAAGATGCTCCGGTCCATCCCACCCCGCTCGTGGAATCGGTTGCCATGGGTTCGGTCGCGGCGCCCCAGCCGGACGTCAGTCCGCTCCTTCCCACTGACTGGCAGGCCAATGGTCTCTTGTCCGAAGCGCAATGCGAGACACTGGTCTACGCTGCCCAGGCATTCGCACGCGATCTCCCGGGGCGCTTCAAGGTCAGCCAGGAAGGCACCTCGCTCGAATTGTCCGGGGATGGGCACGCCTACCGCCAAGGCTTCTTCCTCGGCGACGGAACCGGAGCGGGCAAAGGACGGCAGATCGCCGCGGTCATCATGGATCGCTGGCTCGCAGGCGAGCGCCGACATGTCTGGATCACCAAGAACGAGGCGCTGCTCGAAGATGCACGCCGCGACTGGGAAGCGCTTGGCGGGCTGTCGCTCGATCTCCAGCCGCTCTCGCGCTGGAAACTCGGCCAGCCCGTAACGATGTCCGAAGGTATTCTCTTCGTCACCTATCCGACGCTGCGCTCGGGCCGCGCCGAGGATACGCGGCTCGACCAGATCCTTGCCTGGGCGGGCGAGGACTATGACGGCGTGATCGCTTTCGACGAGGCCCATGCGATGGCTAATGCGCTCGGGGGATCTTCAACCCGCGGCAAGGTAAAGGGCTCCGAACAGGGTATGGCGGGCCTCAGGTTGCAGAACCATCTCCCGCGCGCCCGCGTACTCTATGCTTCGGCCACCGGCGCCTCGGACATTGCCAACCTCGGTTACACCTCCCGGCTCGGCCTGTGGGGACCCGAGACCGCATTCCCGACCCACGAAGCCTTCATGACCGAGATCCGCGCTGGCGGCGTCGCGGCGATGGAGCTCGTCGCCCGCGACCTCAAGGCCCAGGGCCTCTATCTTGCCCGTGCGCTGTCCTTCGCCGGGGTGGAGTACGAGATCCTCGAACATCGCCTGACCGACGCACAGGTACGGATCTACGATGCCTATGCCGAGGCCTGGGCGATCATTCACCGCAACCTTGAAGCTGCGCTCGAAGCAACCCGCGTGGTCGACGAGGACAGCGGCGACACGCTCAACCGCAATGCCAAGGCTGCGGCGCTATCGATCTTCGAAGGCACCAAGCAGCGCTTCTTTGCCCAGCTCCTGCTTTCGATGAAATTGCCGAGTCTGATCCCCGCGATGGAAGCAGCGCTTGGCGAAGAGCATTCGGTTGTCGTGCAGCTGGTCTCGACCGCCGAGGCCATGCTCGACAGGCGCCATGCCGACCTTACCGTGGAAGAACGCGAAGTGCTCGATATCGATCTGTCCCCGCGTGAATACGTCATCGACTACCTTACGAAGAGCTTCCCGGTAAGATTGATGCAGGTCTTCGCCGACGACGACGGCAATCTTCGCTCCGAGGCGATGAGCGACGGAGAGGGCAACCCCGTCTTGTGCCCACGCGCCCTTGCCGCGCGCGATGCGCTGATCGAACAGCTTTGCGCACTGCCGCCCATCGCCACCGCGCTCGATGCGATTATCGAGCATTTCGGAACCGACGCAGTGGCCGAAGTCACGGGCCGGACCCGCAGACTTGTCCTGGGCCGCGATGGTCAGCAACGCCTCGAACGGCGTAGCCCCAGCGCCAATGTCGCCGAAGCGCAAAGCTTCATGGAAGGCACCAAGCGCATCCTGGTCTTCTCGGACGCAGGCGGCACGGGTCGATCCTACCATGCCGACCTTGGCTGCCGGAACCAGCAGCGCCGGGTTCACTTCCTGCTTGAACCGGGATGGCGCGCCGACAACGCCATCCAGGGTCTCGGCCGTACCAACCGCACCAATCAGGCTTCGGCCCCGCTCTTCCGCCCGGTCACCACAGATGTGAAGGGCGAGCGCCGGTTCATCTCGACTATTGCGCGAAGGCTCGATGCATTGGGCGCGCTGACGCGCGGCCAGCGCCAGACCGGCGGACAGAACCTGTTCGACCCGGCCGACAATCTCGAAAGCGACTATGCGCGCGACGCGCTCAGCCGCTGGTTCCAGCTGCTCTATGACGGCAAGCTCGAAGCCACCACGTTCGGCAATTTCGTCGAGCGGACCGGCCTCCGGCTTGAAAGCCTCGATGGCGGGCTGACCGACAATCTTCCAACAATCCAGCGCTGGCTCAACCGCATTCTCGCGCTGCCGATCGCGCTCCAGAACGCGATCTTCGATGAATATCTCGGCCTCGTTGAAGCGCGGATCGAAGCCGCGCGCGAGGCTGGAACGCTCGACCAGGGTTTGGAAACCGTCAGGGTTGATCGTTTCACGGTCCTCGCCGATGAACTCCTGCGCACAGACCCCGTGACCGGTGCCGAGACCCGTCTCGTCTCGCTCGAAGTGACGAGGCACCTTCGGCCTCTGCGATTGAAGCGCCTGGTGCGGATGCACGAGATTGGCAGTTCGCACGCGATCCCGATGCGCAATGCGCGCTCTGGCATGGTCGCACTGTCGGTTCCGGCCCGACGCCTCATTGCTGACGACGGGGCCGTGATCGAACGCCGCCGCCTGCTGCGCCCGCTCAAGTCCGCGAACTGGACACTTGAGGCACTCGGTGAGAGCCACTGGGAAGAAATTGGCGTCACCGCGTTCACGAGCGCCTGGCGGGCCGAGGAAGAGGAGGCCGCTGCTTCACCGGTGACCGAGCGCGTCCATCTCGCCACCGGGCTGTTGCTTCCGGTGTGGAAGCGCCTGCCTGGCGATCATGTCCGCGTCACTCGGCTCGTTGCCGAGGACGGCCAGTCGATCATTGGGCGTGAAGTGCTCGATATCGATCTCGCCGCAATCGCCGAGACCTTTGGTCTTTCCGGAGTTTCCGGACCGGCTCCTGAGCAGATCGGCAACCTCGTCATCGCCAGCGGCAAGCCGATGGGCCTCGCAAGCCACGATGCCTTGACCGTCAAGCGATCGCTGGTCGGAGGCGAACAGCGGCTTGAACTGACCGGGTTCTCGCCCGATCGGCTCGACTGGTACAAGGGCAAAGGCTGCTTCACCGAGATCATCCGCTACCGCACGCGCCTGTTCGTCCCGGTGTCGAATGCCTCGTCGGTTCTGTCCGCGCTATCCGCCTGATCCCTCGGGCAGACCCCAATCTCAGAATGAGAGTGGAGGGAGCCCTTTGGGCTTGTGGGCCTCGTGATCCTCACCTGCGCTTTCATTCCATCAGGAGAACACCCATGATCCAGTCGATTCCCTTGAAGAAGCTCGTCCCGAGCCCGCGCAACGTTCGCAAGTCGAGCGATGTCCTCGCCGACCTCCAGCTGCGGGCAGACATTGCAGCGCGCGGCTTGCTGCAGAACCTTGTCGTGCGCAAAGGAAAGCGCGGCAAGTTCGAGGTCGAGGCCGGCGGTCGCCGTCTCGCCGCACTGCAGGCGCTGGCAGAAGAGAGTACCTTGCCCGAGAACCACGAGGTGACCTGCCTCGTCATCGAAGGCGAGGAAAGCGAAGTGCGTGAAGCCAGTCTTGCCGAGAACTTCCAGCGTCTTGCGATGAACCCGGCCGACGAAGCGCAGGCCTTCGCCTCCATCATCGAAGCAGGAGCTACGACGGAAGACGTGGCCCGCCGCTTCGGCCTCACTGTCCGGTTCGTCGAAGGACGTCTGCGCCTGGCAAGCCTCGCACCCTGCGTCTTCGAAGCACTTGCCGAGGGCACGATCACGCTCGACATGGCCAAGGCCTACGGCGCGATTTCCGACGTCGAGCGCCAGGCGCATGTCTATGCCGAACTGCAGGACGCCTGGTACCACATCACGCCTGACACCATCCGCCGCATGGTGCTCGATGCCACGGTCCGCGGTTCCGATCCGCGTGCCGTGCTTGTCGGACGCGATGCCTACCTCGCCGCAGGCGGCCGGATCGAGCGCGAACTGTTCGACGACGATGCCAGCGAGAGCTGGATCGATGTCGCGCTGCTCGAAGACCTCGCGCACAAAACCATGGAAGAGGCGGCGGAAAAGACCGCGATCGAATATGGCCTTGCCTGGGTGCGCCCGACGCTTGGCAACTACGTCAGCCATGACCTCGTCGAAGGTCTCGGCCGTCTGCCATGCGAGCCTGCGCCGATGACCGAACAGGAAGCGAAGGAACTTGGCGAGCTCGAGGTCGACTACGACCGCGTCGCCGCCGTGCTCGAAGACGAAGACAGCGACGAGGACGAGGTCGCCAAGGCCGAACAGGAACTCGTGGTGATCGACCGCGCCATGCGCGCACTCAATGACCGGCCGCCGGTACTCGCCGACGAACTGAAATCCGAGGCTGGTGCCTTCCTAGTCCTCTCGCGCAATGGCGAGCCGACATTGGTCCCACAGTACTACACCGAGACCGAAGTCATCGCTGACGAAGGCGTGGTCGAGGCTGTTGAAGAAAGCGGTGCGGCGAAGCCCAAAGGAAGCTCGTTGTCGCAGCGCCTACTCGACGAGCTCGCGATGCAACGCCGCGACATCCTGGCGATCCATCTCGCCAATGATCCGGCACTGGCACTCGACTTCATGGTCTTCACGCTCGCCGATGCCGATGGGCACGACTGGCGCGCCAAGAAGGCGTCGACGCTTGTCGGCTCTGTCGCGTCCGGCCCGGTCACCGGGTTCGAGGCCAAGGATGCGCCCGCGAGTGCTGCTTTGGCCGAGTTTGCCGGGTCGCTCGATGAAAGCTGGCGCTCTGGCGAAAGCGATGTTGAGCGGTTTGCCAGGTTCCGGGCACTATCCGACGAAGCGCGCTCGGCCTGGCTTGGTCATGTCGTCTCGCGCACGCTTGTCGCGAGCCTGGCCTGCGAAGGCGAGCGCTCGGTGCCTATGCATGAGGCTCTGGGCTCGCTCCTGGAAATCGAGACCGCGCATTGGTGGCGTCCCACGGCGGCCAACTATTTCGACCGCGTGGCCAAGGCCCGCACGCTCGAGGCACTCGATGCTGCCGGTGGTCCCGAACTGGTCAGTCGCTACGCTGCATCGAAGAAGGCCGAATTGGCGAGCGCTGCCGAGCGCATCTTCTCCGGCAACTTCATTGGCGAGTCTGAGGTCAAGGAGCGGGCGCAGGCTTGGGTTCCGCCGATCATGCGTTTCGCCGGTTCCGACGAAGGCGAATTGGCGGATCACGAAGAAAACGAGGCGGTCAACGCAGAAGAAACTGACGAGATTGCCGAGCAGGCTGCCTGACCCCTCCTGACAGGTCCAGGTCACTCGGCGGGCGGTCCGTCCCTTCGGGACGGGCCGCCTTTCGCATTCTCCCGGTGTGGCGTTCGACACGATACTCCTGAAAGTTGACATTCTTAGTGTTGAGGCAGCGTATCTGCAGCCGCCAACAAATGCGACAGTCGCCGGCCCGAAGCTGCGCGTTGGAACCCGCCCTTCGTTCAGCCGCATGTCGAGGCACAGCTACCGACCGAATTTGGGACGAGGCGGTCATACGCACGCTATATGCAGAAGGCGGCACCTAGCAGAAGTGGATGTTCCGCATCGGCCCAATCGTGTCGTAGATCGACAGAAACTGGTACGACCGAAGACCATCTGCTCCTAGCCGTCAAAATCCGCATTGATCGACTACCGCGGACGCATGCGACGACGCTGCCGTGCGAGATCGACGGATCGCACCGGGTCCGCATCGATCCCCTCATCGCCGATCCCGACCTTCGTGAAGTCGATACCTTCGCGCTCGCAGACCATATGGAGCGTCTGAAATAAGGCCTGATTCATCCGCGGGCCGGCGATGACTCGTTGGATTGGGGCCGCGAGCTCGTAATAGGATTGGTTGCTAAGGACACGTATTTCCTCTTCGTAGGCCCACTCCTGATATTTCGAGAACAGGATTCGACGCGCAGCTTCGTCTTCGTCGCGAACCTCATCCATATCGAGAAACGCGAATACGCCGCGATATTCTACCTCGCAGATATCCGGATCATTGTCGGGTAGTTCGACTTCGATCGCCAAGCCGTCGAAGCCACCGGCATAGTGTGACCAAAGAAGGTGTGATTGGAAGTCGCGGGATAATGAACAGACTTTGTAGCGCGACTTTGCGGTTCCAATGCCTTTGACGATCTGCTGCGCTCGTGGGTCTTCGCCGCGCGTGGAATAGGCAAACATTCCCTCCATTGGATCATTGAGAGCTTTCCAGTCTGCGCAATAGAGCCGACGATTGAGAAGTATATCCAGTGCAAGTTCGATATTAGTCGATGCCCGAAACTTATACGCGCGCATTTTCGCTCCCCTTTGACGACCGCTCTGGCGTACATATCAGTTCGCCATCCATTTCCACTATCCGCCGGGCTAAGAGCCGTGCGGCATCTTCAGGCTCATTCAAGGGTAAAGCCGGCGATTTCCGCGTGAGCCAAGCAACGTCCTGGCGGTCGCCGCCACGCGCCAGCCTTGGCTAACATGATCAGCTAATGTCTGGGGGTGCGGATGACGATAAGAGTTGGGCGCACCATAGGACGCGATCGCGCGCCAAGGGGCGATTGCGCCCGGGGGTGCCATAGCGGAACGACCGCCATGATGCGGTATGGTGAGGCCGCCAATCCCATGCAGCATATGGCCCTGGATGAAGTCGTAGCTGGTATCGCCGGTCAGCAAGACAGCTCGCCCGTCCTTCTCGTAGCGTAACTGATAGCCAGAGCCGTTGCGATCGCTCGAATCGGTTGAAGTGCCCCGTTCCAGGCTGAACCCGCCTCCGCTCGCAGGGCCGTCGATGAAAGTCAGGCGATTGCCAAGATCTGCCTGAAACCGCGCGGTGTTAGGACCGACCGGCTGATCGGGCGCGTACCAGTCGAGCTTACGATAGGGCTGGTGTCGTCGCCCAAGATCGAAATGATCAAAATCCCAGTGTGACAGGATGACGAACCCGCCCGGCACTGACGGATGGGAAATAGATTTGGGCAACGAGCCCTTGTTGAACCAGATCGGCGCGCCGACGTCGAAGAAACCGATTGCCTTGCCATTACGCTTGATCAGTGCGGCCGACGCTTGCCCGACATCAAGAATGATGATCTCGATGTTACCGTCAATTCCCAGGCGACCCATCGCCCGGTCGGCGCTAACCCACGGCTGCTTTTGCGTGGGCAAGCTGGTGGTGCGCATAAGGCTCATGACAAGCTTGTCGTCGCCCGCCTGCATTATCGCGCCCGAACTGTTCAGCCGCCGCATTGCTGCGATCGAACGCGACGGCCCGGCGGCGTAATTATTGTCGGCGCGCAATTCCCAAGCCCGCGGAATCTCGCCGCTGTCGTCGAGACGGAAAGAGAGCCACTCACCCTTCGTAATTTCGCCCAGCCCGAACTGTTCCTCCCAGCGCCTAGGTGTCGACATCGCGCGGATCAATGCTAAGGCGCCGCGATTCTCTATCACTTGGGCGCCATCGCGATCGAACAGGTCAGCGTGCACGGCGTCGATCAATAGAAAAGAACGAGTACGCGCATTGTTGGGGTCGGCATCGACCACCTCCTCGACCACACCATAATAATCGGTCGGTTCTCGCGTCTCAAACCGCTTCCTGATCGGCACCTTCAACTTCCCCCCCGTTCGCCCTGTCCGGCAAATTTCTGTCACACTCATGAGTACTCTCGTCACCCTACAGTGTTGCAATACGGCAGGGACACGCCACAAACACATGATCTAACTCACTGTATGGAATTGAAAAGCGGTGATCGATGCTGGTTCTAGTTGAGGGCAACAAGGAAAAGAGTGAAGCGCAGAAAGCGATGGAGGCGTCGGTGACTGGGCATCTTCACCGTATCGGTAAGCGCAACATCGGCTTCCCGAGCGGGAACGTGGACGAGATCATGTACGCCAACGGCGACGGCTCCCTCTGGGCCGCTTTCTCAAACGCCGCCGATGCTAAGGTGCCGCGACGGTGGAACGCCTTCGGCGTTTTCGACAACAAGCGCTACTCGCAAATGATTTCCGTGGAGATCAACGTCCCAACCACCTCGAACTGCGCGTCGGTCGCTGGCTTCTTCGCGCGCGATCCTTCGACGGGCGCCACCTATCTTATGCACGACGGGAGCGTCGGTGGCGGGAAGAAAGGGGTGGGAAGAGGGGCCTTCATGAGTTGGTCCGACCGTGAGTTCGTCGACGTCGAACGAACCAATGGAGGGCCACGGTCCGGCATCGTCATTGGTCGTGTCAACGATACCGATCTTGCCGGACGCATCTGGAATTTCGTCTGCAACGTACGTGAATTCAAGGACGCGGTGAAGCGCGGAGGCCTCGACAACGAAGCAGTGCGCCAGAAGATCGCCGAGTGGGACGAGTTTAGGGAAGAGGCCTCGGGCCGTCGCAAGGGCCGTCGGCGCGCTGAGATCGATTACGTTTCCTACCATGGCGATGTCGTAAAGGCACTTCGCGACTATCGAGAGGGGAAGGCTTGCAAGGGCGAGCGCGTAGTCAACAGCCTGCTCGTCGACCTGATGGTGAAGGTAGACGACACAATGACTGAGATCTACGAGGTGAAGACTGACTGCGGGCGGCAGTCCCTTTACACGGCGATTGGACAGCTGATGGCCCACTCTGTCGGCATGGGCACCGGGATCGTACGGACCTTGGTCATGCCGGAGGGCGACCTGCCGCATGGGCTGGCACCCTGCTTTGCGGAGCTGGGGATCGCGCTACGCCGCTTTCTGCTGACGGCTGCGCCGAACAGGAAGGTCGTTCTGCTTTAGGGGCAAGACCGCCTGATAGCTGTCGTTCGAGGCGCTTTTGTGCCTCCCTAGAAGCGGCCATTCGTTCATTGGCTCCCCGAGCCGTGGCTTGATTCGGATGTCCGGAAAGGGCGCCTCCTGTCGACGCTTTATCTCGGTAGTCTCCCGTTCTTCGCCTAGTTACAAAGCACATTGGCGAGCTTACGATATGATCGGCCGAGAATGCGTTTGAGCGACGGGTATGAGCAAGAAATTCAAGGGGAAGATCTGCGTCTATTGCGGCGTCGAAGGGATATCTGAGACTGCCGACCACGTGATCGCGCGCGAATTCATGCCGGTCGCACATCGCGATAGCATTCCCAAGGTCGCGGCCTGCGGACCGTGCAACAATGCCAAGTCGCAACTCGAGCATTATCTGGTCGCAGTGCTGCCATTCGGGAGTCGTCACCCGACCGCGTCCGTGATGCTCGATACCGAGGTGCCGCGTCGACTGGCCGGGAATCGTCGGCTACATAGCGATCTCGCCGCCGGTCACCAGGAGGCCTGGCTGACCGAGAATGGTATCACGCAACGCACGATCACGCTCCCGTTCCACGGCGAGAAGCTGGACGCCTTGTTCGCGCTGATGACCCGCGGTCTTGCTGCCCACCATTTCGGGGTGGTGATCCCGAAAGACTATTTCATCGGAGCGGGTACCCTAGCCAGTGTCGCCGAGCCGCTCATGACGTCGCTCCTAACGATGAATGCTCGGGCCAAAGTGACACGATCGCTCGGTGACGGGCTGATCAACTACGACGGCGCCCAGGCCACCGACGATCCTCATCTGACCGTCTGACGATACCGCGTTTATGGCGGTGTGACGCTATCAGATGCAGACAGTCCCGCCGAAATGCCGGACACGATCTGGGCCAGTTCTTCCCGATTGCGGTCTCAGTCCGTCTTCAGCCTGTAATCGAGGCTTTACCCAGCGCCGTTCACCGGCAGCCATCGCGCAATCATCCTCGTTGTGCATGCTGTCGATGGACGGGATAGCAACGGCGTGGATATTAGCCAGATGCGCGTGAAGTGCCCCAACTTGTCGAATGAAGCGATCGTCTCCGACGATCCTGAACTGGCGGCCGCGATCAGCAGCGCGCTTGCACGCCGCGATACCTATCTGCCAGTCATCGACGGGCCACGCCTTACCCGCCCTGATCACGCACCGGAAGTTATCCGGCGCATCGCGACGATCAGCCGTGCCGGCGCGAAATCGACACTTCTCGCCGGTCTTTCGGTGGCGGCACGTGAATCGCTGATCGCAAGGCTGCCGGACAATCACGCCAGAGTGATCGGCTTCGACGATGTGGCGGCGCTGTCGGTTGATCCGAAGCGCGTGGAACGTGACCGGCTCGTCTGGGGCCGGGATCGCATCGGCCTCGGCCTGCTTACAGCGCTCTACGCTGGTCGCCTGATCGAATTTACAGACGAAGTGTCTCCCCGTCACGCGGTGCCCTCAAAGTCGGGCCATCTGGTGATCTGTGAGGCGCATGAACCGGTCTCCGAGGTCATCGCGGCAAACTACGCATATTCCCTGAATGCCGGGCTGCACATCTTTGAGGAGACCGACGAGGTTGAAGGGAAGGCGTTGCTGGAAGCGCTCTACAGCATCGATGCCCCGGGTGTGAACGCGGCGGCGGAGCGCGCGCGCCTTTCAGCGAGGATGCGTGAGTTGGTCGGAGCGGTGGACTTGCCCGCGAATGGCTCGCTTACATTCATCGTGCGGCAGCTACCGATAGGCATCGCCTTTCCCGAATTGCCGGGAACGCATCTGTTCACCTATCCCGATCTCGGCCGCGCAATCGTAAATGGGCTGGCAGCGGAGCAGCAGGGCACGCGCGGCACCAATATAGCGGTTTTGGTCAATCCCCAGAAGGTTGCGGCACCTGAAATCGAGGCGGCGGCAAAGCTCCTTCCCGAGCGCAAGATCTTCGTCCGTGGCTATGAAGGTGGCGGCGCGAACGTCCGGGCCGTCAGCGAAATGGTCGATCTGTTTCCCTACGACCTGCTCCTCTTCGCGACGCATTGCGGCGATGCGTCGGGCTATCGCTGGACCTACGAATATCTCGACAGCGAGGGCATCAATCGCAGGCTGATAGTCGATGTGGCGATCGGCGTCGGACACACCGACGACGACGACATACTGCGGGTCATGCAGTACAACCGCTTCCACTCGCTGGACGGGGTCGATTGGAACGACCCGGTTGCGAAGGCTGACCTCTACGTCGGGAGCGCCATCCGCGACTGGTCAGAGCTAGTCCGAGACAAAGATTTCGAGCCCATTCATACCGAGCCACTCGACCGGGTGCTGGGATCGGCGGTACTGGCGATGGCGGACAACAATTATCTGCCAATGCCGAGAGCGCTCGCCTGCGAAGGATCACCGATCATCTTCAACAACGCTTGTGTCTCATGGCATGAGCTTGCCGGCCGGTTCATGTTCACCGACGCGCGCGCCTATATCGGCACACTCTATCCGGTAAGCGACATTGAGGCCGAAGCGGTCGCAGTCTCGATACTCGGCAAGCATTTTGGAAAAGCGCTGCCACATGCACTGTGGTCGGCGCAGAACGGCGTTTATGGTGAGGGGAGCGACCGGCGGCCCTATATCGTGTCCGGCGTCTATCCCCAGCGACTGCGCTCGACACGAGAGGATGTGCCGCGTCGAATTATCTCAAAACTTTGGAACGGGCTGCGTTACTGGAAAAAGCGCGCGGGGGAAGTCGGCGAGGATGAACCGGACCGGAAAAAAGATTTCGACGAGATCGCAAACTATTACGCGCGCGAATTTCCCTCTTTCCGGGACCGCTGGTTCGCTCGTCCGGCAAAGCCCGGAAACTAGGCTTCCGTCGCCCGCGATTGCGCCTTGGTCAGCTTCAGCCCGATTCGTCGCCCTCCGCGACGGCTACGCCTTTCCGGATGGTTTGGGTCTCGGCTTAAGGCAAGCAAGCTACGTCCGTCTCCAATATCTCTTTGTGCTACTGATGCCCGATGACTGTCTCGAAGCGCCATCATTACACGCCACGCTACTATCTACGTCGATTCGAGAATGCGGACGGCGCGCTATGGCGGCTCGATCATGAGACGGGCGTCGTCACATCGGGTAATAATGAGCGCTTCGGCTTCAAGAACCGCTGGAACACGCTGCGGAATCCGCCGACTGGCTACGCCTCGGACTGGGCCGAAAAGCAGATTGCGGTGATCGATGGCTTCGCCTCGAAAATCATCGCCGAAATCTTGGATGGGCGCTTCCCGGCGGATATCAGCAAGCTCGCGGTGGCGATCTCGTTCATGCACCATAATCAGCCACGGCTGCGCCGCGAACTCGAAGCGGTTCATGCCGACAAGGTCGGTCACTGGAGCGAAGATCATTGGCTCGTCGTCCGATTGAAGACGGCGCTCGACAACTGGCGAACCTATGTCCCGCTCTGTTACGCCGTAAACGTCATTCCGCCCGAGCGCGACCAGAGGTTTCTCACCTCAAGCAATCCGCTGATCGACTTCAACAATAAGCCGACGATGCTGCTGCCGCTGTCGAGCCGGCATTGCCTGTTCCTGTCGAACGATCCGGCCCATGCCAATTTCCGCCCGCAGTTCACCACATGTGACGTCGAGATGGTCGCAGGCATCAACCGGATGACGCGCAAGAACGCTTGGCAGTATCTTTATTCCTGTTCATCGAGCTTCTCCGAATAAACATCCTTCGCGCCGAGATCGAACCCGGCAGGCGCGGCCTTGAGGTAGACGTCGCGCGGCTGATCTTCGCCGAACAGCTTGTTCTCGCGTTTCTTCTTCCACGCCTCGATCCGGCGCTCAATGCCTCGATCGAGCGAAGAGCCGAACCGATCGAGCAGGCTGCCTTCCGCCGGCTCGGCGGCCCAAAGCAGAATACGCGCATCGACGATCTTGCCCAGCAGCGTGCCGTAGCGCCAGAAATCGATCCGGCCCTCAGTTTCACTTAGGCGTCGATACCAGTGGCGGGACCAGCTGTTGCGCTGATAGGCGAAGCGCGCTGCTTCGGCCGCGCGTCCGACCATGCCGCCATGATTGCTGAATTCATCGAGCATCGCCTGAGCCGCCTCGCTTTGATCCGCAAAGCCAAGGATCATCAGCGCGCGCGCCGTCGCGACCGGATGGCCCGTGGCGATCTCGCCAGCGGCAAAATCCTCTAGGAACGTTTGGTATCCGGCGTGGCAGGCAGCAAGGACCTCAAGCGCGAGGTCATGGTCACTCGCACTGCCGCGCAACCGCTCGCGCCGCAGCGCGTAGATCGCCGGGGTGTCTGCGCTATGCCACACATCCCAGGTCATCAGCGGGATCGACCCGATGGTGCGTGTGATGCGCACATAGGCTTCGCGACCAGCGCAGAGCCGGAACAGCGTCGCACTGAAATCGGAGTCGGACTCAGACAGTGCGCGTGCGATACGCGAGGTGAGATTGGCGACACGAGGAAGGCTTGACGACGGCAGCTCGAGAATCTGTTGCGCCATAGCCTGGAGCACCGGGCCATCGCATTCAGCGATGGCACTGACGGCGCGCGCGCCAATGTCGCGCAGAATGAGTTCGGCGCCCCTGCGGTTGAGCGCCATCTCGAAGGCGCGGAAGCGATCCCAGCCTGCCTTCTGGCGTAACGCGAAGGCCTCATCGCTCTCGTTCATGCGCGCGAAGCGCTGGTCAATTGACAGGTCCTCGTCATCATCCTCAAGCGAAAAACGCGCGATGGCATCGGCCTCGGCGATGCCGCTCTGAGAGATACGCGGTGGCCGAAATGGAAGCTCTACTTCGAGAACATGAGCGATGGCCTGCTGCAGGAGGAGCGCGAGCGGGCGCCCCACTGCAGCATTGCCGAGCCGGCGGGCGGCATCGCTGTAGCGCTCGGGCGCGATCCGGGCGACGGCCTCGGCACCGGTGAGATACTGGCGCTCGGCGGCGGCCAAAATCATCGACGATCCATGCCAGCGCTCGTAGAAATCTTCGCGGGGATCGAGCGATGCGGCGCTCCAGCCGCTTTCGACAAAGGCGGTGAGCTGCGCGTCGTCGGGATGCTCAGCGGAAATTTGGAGCGCCAAGCCACGCACCGAGGGTCTAAGATGATCGGTCAGCGCACGGATTCGATCGAGCGTCACGGGACTGAGCGGTGAGCCGGAGCTGCGCACGAATGCGAGTGCCATCAGCAGCCGGTGTTCCTCTTTCGATGCGATCGCCCGATCGACGAGACGGTCGACAGACGCTTCGCTTGCCGGACGGTAAACCTGATCAAGCTGGAGCAGCGGCGGCCCATGTTCGGGAAGATTGAGCAGGATCTCGACCTGCGCTTCGCCGTCAAGGTGGGCGAAGGCGGCGACGAGCAGGTATTGCGACACGACCCAATCCTTGTCCCTTGCCCCACTCGGCTCCTCGGGATGGGAGAGTTCGCCGGCACGCCGCGCCATCGCCGCCACAACGTCAGGTTCGATCAAGACATTGGCGCTGCCAAGCCATTGGATGGCGAGCGTCGCGACAGCGCTTGGCCGCGTCAGCAGATCGCGCGCTAGCGCGCGATGGAGTGCGACCGCCGGCTTCGGTGCGAACCGCGCGAGGCCTGGCCCCGCGTCGCGGATGAAATGCTCATTCTCCCCAGTCCAGCGGTTAATCATGAGACCCTTCGGATCGAGCCCCTCCACGCGCTCGGCTGTTTCGGCGATATTATCGGGACGCTCGGACGCGGGATCGCACGGATCGGTCGCGCAATAGCGCTCGACAAGCCGCCATCCCTCGAAGTGCTGCCATTCAGGCGTAAGGGCCTGGGCGATCACTTCTGCCCGGGCGCCGTCATCGGCATCGCCGGTCGCGCGCAGGATCGACACCAACGCCCATTGCCCCGTGCGCGAGGCTTCATCACGCGCGAAACAGGCGCTGGCGGCAAGCAACGCGTCGCGAGTTTCGAACCAGTCGATGGGGTTGTGCTGGACCACAGAGGCGAAATCCTTCCACGGCACGCGATAGCCGCCATTGATCGACCGCGCGAACCCCCAGCACATCAGCCCTTCTGCAAAACGCGCAAGCGGCATGCCAGCGAGGAGCGCAAAGGCATCCTCGCTCAGGGTCACCCCATTCACTTGGTCGTCGCGAACCAGCTTCGCGTCGACGATCGCCTGTTCGCACGGCGTCAACGCGCTGAGCCGCTCGGCGATCTTTTGCTCGTTCTTCGCGATTCCCTCGGCGCGCTTCGCGGCATCGCTTTCACCCGGCATCAACCCGTGCTTAGGATTGAGCGAATAGAGCCGCAGCCACTGATCGATACGCTCTGCGATGACCGGCCAGGCCACAACATCACTGCGTGCGCGGCGCAACGCGTGAATCAGCCAGTCGCGATGCTGCGCATGGGGTTCGGTGAGAGCGAGCGCGAACAAGGCATCCAGCGCCGCACCAGGCATGTTGCGCACGATCCCGCAATAGGCCGGAAAGCTGTCCTCATCGGCATTCTGCTGGGTGGCATGGCGCGCCAGCAGGGCAGCACCGATCACCGGGTCAATGTCGCTGTCGATGCTGGCCAGCAGCGCAGCGGCGAATAGCACATCGGTCACGAGGTCGAGGGCGGCGACCGGCTCGATGATCTCGGCAAGTCGTTCGGCAACTGGCCGGCCGTTCCGCCAAGCTGTCCGCAATTCGCGGATGGTAGCAAGCGCTAAGGCATAGATGAGGCCCTCGTCGGTCAGCGTATAGAGGTCGGGCTGGCCCTGTACAGCGGTGAAGAAACGCTCCTCGACCACGGGCAGCAGGTCGCGCGGCAGATCGTAGCGCGGTGCTACTGCAAACTCATAGCTGTCGAAGATAAGCTGGTCTTGCGGCGCTTGGCGCTCGATCCGCTCGCGAATGATGCGGGCATGCTCACCGAGTAGCCGGGCAAACTGCCATGGCGTCTCGCCCTGCGCAGCCTCACTCTGCTGCGTTCGGACATGCTCGAACAACAGCCGCTCGATGCTGATCTCCTCGGCGGAGTGGATTTGCCCGCGATCGAGCAGATCGAACGCGATGCCCAGAATGCGCGGGTTGCGTAGCGACCGGCGGACCCGGCGCGCGATCTGGCCCGGCTGAATGCCATGGGCAACGAGCGCGCGATCGAGCTCGACATCGCTGAGATTGTCGAGGGTGATAGTGCGCCGCGGCACCGAGAAACGGTCGTCGAGGCGCCGGAAGTATTTAGCACGACTGGTCGCGACGACGCGCCCGCCGATTGTCGCAGCATAGCTGGCGAGGCTGGAGAGCCAAGGCGCCCAATCTGTACGGGCGCGCTCGTTGAGCCCGTCCACCACCAGCACGAACTGCGGCGTGGCAAATGCCCGGCCCCGCCAGCGTTCGAGCCGCTGTGTCCAGCGGTCGAGCCGCTGGCTGGTCACGATGCCACCGGATTGCTCGATGAGGCAGCGCGCGATCAACTCTGGCGGTTGCATCGCCATCGCGGCGACCGCTTCGGCCGCTGTGAGGAAAATCAGGAACGGCGCGTCCTTTTGGCCGCGCCAGGATTGCGCGACCAGCCAGGATTTGCCGCATCCTTGTTCGCCGGCCACCACTACGATCTCGCGGGCGGGCGAGGCCAGTAGTAGGGCGTCAAGATCAGCCCGCCGTGCGCGCTCAATCGGCGCAAGGGCATGCGGTGCTCCCGGGGCGAGCGGCTGGCCGAAGCGATGGCGTGCGTCGTCTACCCGCGTGAACAGCCCTTCGAAGATGGTGCGATTGGCGGCCCGTGCCGCCGCCAAGCCAAGCAACGGTTCGCTGAGTTGGGTGCGCAGTTCGGCGGCGTTCGCCGGGAACGAAGGCAGCGTCGCCAGCGTCCTAAGCGCGGCGTCCAGCGTTGTACTGTCCATCCCTGTCTGACTGTACCGCGCGACAAAGTCGGAGCAGACGTCCGGTGCCATCGCGCAGAGCAGCGCCAACGGCGGGAGCGCGGTATTGGCGGGCCAGTCGAGCACCAACAGGCTGGTGTCGACTTTAGCGAAGGCGGCACGCAGCGTGGTCACGATCTGGCTCGATGCGCCGACGGTCGCTGCGAGAATCCAAAGGTCAGGCGGGTCGTCGCTGGCGACGATCTCCGTCGCCTTGTATGTGACCGCCGACTTGGCGAGTTTCGAGCGATAGAGCTTGGCCTCGAAGCTGATCGCGCCATCTCGCTGATCCCCTCGGCCATCCTGCCCGTCCTGGGTTCCTGAGATGGCCAGCCGGAAGGTCATGCCCGTCGCCGCGCTGAGCAGTGCCGCGGCGAGGCCTTCAAAACCTTCGTCGCCGCTGTTCTTGAGGGTTAGCAAAGCGGCCTGAAGCTGGGTCAGCGCTTGTTCCGGTGTCGGTTCCGACCGCGTGGTGTTATCGGTCGTGGTCGACTGCTGCCTCTTCACGATCTCATCTCCCCCGTGTGCTCAGATATCGTGTTCAAGACGTTCGGCTACATAACGTTCGACATCGCCAAGATTGAGCAAGGTGTACACGCCTTGTGCTCCTGCTTCTTCGAGCCGTTTAGGCAAATGATGCAGATCGCCGGGATCGAAGATGATGTGATCACCATAGGGCGGCCAAATAAGGAGGAAGCGTTCTACAGGCGCATCGTCATGCGCCATCCTGCTCCAGATCGCATGCTGCGACACGATGCCGTTGGCGCTCGCAAAGGTGAACCCGGCGTCCATAAGCAGCTTGGCGATCCGCATCAGGCACAGGTCGGCGAAGCCAAACGACATCCACCCGCTACGCGGCATCGGATCGTCGTGAGTATCCGCGCCCGCCCGATGGAAGCCGGGCAACATCCCGACCCGGCCAAGCAAGCCGCGTTTCAGGTAGGAGCGGAAGCCTTCATACCCGACATCAACGATTTGGGCGGCGCGAGCGGATGAGACACGGGGCAGATCTTTAAGCACGATTGGCCTCTTTGGTTCTGATAACACCAATACTTCCGGAAGGGTTTGGTGTCAACGGAACCAAAAAAACTGTCCGTGGCCGTGCCGAGAGTCCGCGCACTCCATGCCCCGGAAAGGAACTCAGCCGATGGGGTTGGCCAAGATCGCCTGACCCGGTGCGAACTCGCGCGTCGGCGGCTCGATGAAGAACGCCATCGGCACTCCCGGCAGATGATGCTCCGAGCTAGACATCAGCAGCAGGCGATTGACGGTGTTGTCCTGAATTCCGCCGGCCGGGAAGGCGCAGCGGACGCGGCCGCTGCGCCCATCAAGTCCTCGGCTAGCAATCGCAGCTTGAGCCTTTTTGTGGTCTCGCGCGAAGCGGGCAGCGACGGCCGCCTCCCAATTGGGTTTCGGCCCGCGCGCCGCGATCCGGCTCAGGTAGGTGAACACTTGTCCAATCAATCTCGGATAACCATCGAGCCCGCCATCGAAACCAAGCCGAGCTACATCGAGCGTGTCATCAGGGAAATGGAAGGTCGCGCGCTCAATCTCCCGCGCCAGTCCGCCAAGATGCCCGACCACTGGTCCGTAGCGCGGTCGCAACGCGCTTTGCAGCTCGCGCCAGCGAAACCGGCTATCGGTGATAATCGCCGCGCCGGTCGCCTGCGCCAGGTACATCGCCATTTCGAAGTTGGGCGAGAGCTTGAACAGCTGAAGTTGCCCACCTTGCTTCCCCCCGCCAAAGATGTCTTCAGCAAGCGCGACGAGCGGGTCGGCTTCCTTGAGATGCTCGATGCCCTTCAGCATATCGGCAATGCCCGTATCCGTGATGTCGGGAAAATCGTCCCTCAACTGCGCGATCAGCCCGTCATCCGGCCACATGAGGAAGTGGCGTTTGAAGTCGCGGCGGAACAGGGCATCTACGCGCGGCTCGTCCTTGGAGTCGAAGGTCATGCCGGCTGCGCGCTCCTGCGCCATGCGCATCATCTGGTCGCGTAGATGGAGGTCGAAATTGCACGGGTCCGGGATCAGGTTGACGAGTCCTAGATCGACCAGCGGCATGATGTTGAGAAAAAGGACGACCGCCTTCAGGAATTCGAGATGATAGCTGCGCGGGTTATCGACCGGCTTGTATTTGCCAGCAACGGCGCCGTTATGCGTGAAGGGGTGCTCCACGATCAGCTCGCCGAAATAGAGCGGCGCGGCGAAGGCGAACTCGATGAGCGTTTCAGGATGGATTGAACCGGTGAATACCGCACGAGGTCGCCCGTCGGGCTTGGGAAGTAATTTAAGAAGATCGGTCTCGAGCGGCCACAGCGCTTCATAGAGATGATAGACCTTGCTGATCTGCTCGTCGGTCAGTTCGCGGCGGACGGTCGTCCAGTCTCTGCCGGGGTCGAGTCTCAAGATGTTGATGATGCCGCGGTGGAGGCTGAGATTGCGCTCGCGAATCGAGCTCTCATCCCAGCTGGGGCGCAAGGCTGCCGGCCGGGGTTTGCAGCATGTGCGATAGGCGTCGCCCGACCCACAGCCACAGGCGTCACCGGGCTTAGGCGGCTTGGAACGCGCGGGCTTGAGCAGGAATTCGCGGGGCTTTTCGGTACGCCCGAACGCATCCTGAAAATGCACGTGCCCATCCTCGAATTTGGCGTAGATTTCCCCGCCAAATTCATAAAGCTGGTCCCTTGGGAGCAAGGTCTCGCGCAACTCGGCCCAAGGTTCGGTAACCGAGCCTTCGGGATGCAGCAATTCATCGCGTCCGGCAGCGATATAACGGCGCGCACGGCATTTGAGCACTAGGTTGATCTGTGCAACCTGATGATCATTGAGCTTACGCGTACGCACGAACGCGACCGTGCTGACCATTGAGTTTCGATAGTTGCGCGCGAATGTCCGTTTCTCGAGCGCCGGGCCTTCAGGCGCCTGGGCATATTCAAGATTGGTCAGGATCAGGCAAAAGTCGCGGCTCAGCGGAAACAGGGTCTGCGATGCCTTGAGCGCGATTCCGGGATCGCCCGGGTAAGCACAGAGCTCAGAATTGGGTGGCAGAGCATGGTTGTAGATGGTGACCGGCGCATCGCTGATAATGAACTTGGTGCCTGCCTCCTCCGCCGAGACGATCTCCCGGACGCCCTCAGTCCAAATGGTGCAGTGGAGATTGCGCAAACCCTGCATCTCAATCATCAGTTCGTTTTGGCTCAAAGTGGGATATTGCGCGCGCAGCCAGTCGAGACCTTTGGGCGTGCGCAGCCGCTGGACATCGATGAATTCGAACAGGTTCTGGAAGTGGTCGTGCCATGCCGACTCATCCGTGCCGAGAAAGGCCTTCACCGCCTTCGACCCGCGGTCGTCGATCGCGCCAAATAGCTTGCGCTCAATCTCGTCGTTGACCAGCGTTCCGAAGAAGGTCGAGTAGAGGTCGGTCTGGAAGAAGCAACGCTTTGGCGGAGAACGGAATAACGCTTTACCGATGATTTCGCGGCCGTCCTCAAGACGGCGACGTTCAGGTGCCATGTCGAGATACGCGAGCGTGCTCTCGCCGGGCTCGAAGAATAGTCGCTGATACCATTGCGGTACGTAGTGATTGTCGCGCGTCAGGGACATCCACCTAAGCTAGCATGCGCGATAACAGCGCGCAGCCACCTTCCGGACCGGCCGCTATCCCAATTTGCACCCCCATAACCTGCCGTTCCGGATCGTCGAACATTGCGGACAGATCGAGCCGACTGATCCTATGGCCGCTTTGGAGGCGATCGTCGGCAACTCTTTGCTGACTGGCGCGATAGCGCATAGCCGTTCTCCTTAACGAGAGGGGAGGGAGCTTTGCTCTTCTGAACCGGGACAAGTTCGTTCCGGCGATCAGGAGACCTTCCATGAACAAGTCCCGCCGCACAGCTTCGACATCGCCTGCCGCGCGCATCACCGCCGCCATTATCGAAAAGCTCGCGCAAGGCATCAAGCCATGGGTCAAGCCGTGGCGCGGTGTTCCGGTCTCGCGGCCCTTGCGCTCTTGCGGGACGCCCTATCGCGGCATGAACACCTTCTGGTTGTGGATGGTAGCCGATGGCTGTGGCTATGCCTCGCCTTACTGGATGACCTACCGCCAGTGCCAGGCACTCGGCGGACAGGTCCGCAAGGGTGAGAAATCGACCATTGCGATCTTCTACAAGAGCTACACCAAGGAGGTCGAGAACGCAGAAGGCGAAGCGGACACCGAGAACCGCCGCGTGCTCAAGGCCTATGCCGTGTTCAATGCCGACCAGTGCGACGGCCTCCCCGAGTTCTATCATCCCAAGCCACTCATTGCCGTGCTGGAGCCCGAAGGACGCGAAGATCGGCTCGATGCCTTCTTTGCCCATATCGGCGTCAACCTGCGGCATCTTGGTGCGCAGGCCTATTACGAGCCGCTGCGTGACCGCATTACCATGCCGCCAGCCGAACTTTTCGAAGCCTACGACCACTATTACGCGACGCTCGCGCACGAGCTGTCGCACTGGACGGGTCATTCCTCGCGGCTCGACCGCGACCTCAAGAACCGTTTCGGCAGCGACGCCTATGCTGCCGAGGAACTGATCGCCGAGTTGTCCTCGGCTATTATCGGAGCCGAACTGGGTCTTCCGGTCACCCACCTCGACCATCACGCCAGCTACATCGCTTCCTGGCTCAAGATCCTCAAATCGGACGAGCGCGCGATCCTGACAGCTGCGGCCAGGGCCGAAGAAGCGGCCAGCCTGCTCCTCAAACTGGGTGGTCACCAATCCTTGGAAGGCGAGGGCGATGTCGATCTTGCTGACGCAGCCTGAGGAGCGGTGAGATGGGACGTTCCGTCAGTTACCCGACCGGCTCCGTGGTGGCCTTTCGCCTGCTCGATGACGGCGAAGACGAAGATGTCGACTGGGCCTACGAGTGCCTAGTCGACGAGATCATCAATACCACGCAGGCGACCTTTCCTTCTTTCGAGCGCTTCGATGGATGGCGCGGCCGCGAGGACCGTATCCTCCTGCGTAATGCCTACGCCGATTGCGGCATATCGACCTATTGCGGGCTCGCGGCGATCTGGCTCGCCGAGCGCGACGATGCCCGGTACTGGGAGGCGGACTTCTACAACCCACGAACGGCGAGAGCACGGCACTGGCTTGGCCAAGTGTCGGATAGGTTCATCGACCTGTTTGGTGAGTTGCGCCTGGTCGGACGGTTCTCGAATGGCGAAGCGATCTTCGAGCGCTCCCGATCCGCTTGTGCCACCGGGTCCTGATCCAGCCTCATCCTTGTCCGCCGGGAGAGGCCCTTGGGCCGGTCGGGGCGCGCCGCAACCTGCGGCCCGTCGGCCCGTGTTGCCCGCGCCAGCCTAGGGCCGCAGGTTTCCCGCTACGCGGTGCGTCTCGCCCCTTTCCCCGGCCCTGATCGGGCTCCGGCGGACAGGCCCGAGGCAATGGTGCCTCCTCTCCTTGTCCCCGCGATCAGGAGACACCCCATGTACGACAGCTTCATCGATCAGTTGAGCGGCCTCGACCTTTCAGGCCTCAGCATCAGGCCAGCCCCTTTCAACGAGACCGACTTTCCCTGCGAGGATGCGATCGACCAGACGCTTGGTGCCGTATGGTCCGACCTCTTCGCGATGTTTTCCGACACGGCCCTGGAAGCTGATGCCGAGGATATCGCCTGGGGCATGGTCAATCTCTTTCACCGTGCTGCAAGTCGGAAGTCCGCTCAGCTCGACCGGGCCAGCGACGAGATCCGGGTCCTCCTCGCATCAGCCGATGGCTCCGAAGTGCACTCGAGCAATCTGGAAGAGCAGGTCGAACGTGCACAGGCTGCCGAAGCCAGCATGTTGGCCTTCGAGCAGATGCGCGAGGCTGCGGCAGCACTCTACCGCGACGAGACCGGTTCCTCGTGGAAGCCCGTTTCCGGCTCGCGCACGAGCCATTCGCGAAACCTCACATCGGCCGTGATCGATGCCCGCGATTTCCTTCGCGCACGCGCCGAGAACCGGCGTCATGCCCTGATCCCGGAGGGAACTCCAATCGTCTTTGCCGGTGGTCGTCAGAGCTTCGAGAGCGCAGAGGATGCGCGTGTCTACGCCGACAATATCTGGGCGACGCTCGACAAGGTTCGCGACGTGGTTCCCGATCTCTTCCTGGTCCATGGCGGCGACGGCAAGGGTGCCGATCGCCTGGCCGCGAGCTGGGCCGAGCGCCGCGAAGTGCAGCAGCTGACCTATTCGCTCGACCGTCGTCTCGGTGCCCGCGCCGGGTTCAAGCGCAACGAGCAGATGCTCTCGCTCAATCCGCGTTATGTTGTCGCCTTTCCGGGCAATGGCGTGACCGAACGGCTCGTCATTGATGCCAAGGTACGTCGGATCACCGTGGTCGATCGTCGTGGTCCGTTGGGCACCTCTCCGGGGTCCTGAGGGGGCATTCATGATCAGCATCTACATTGCCGGGATGTGCATTCGGCGCTGACCCGACTATGGACCGGTCATGCAACTTGACGATCTGCTGCAGCGCTACTTTGCCACCACCGACCTCTCGGGGGTTGCTCCCGACACGTTGTCAGCGGGCATCGACCATTGCCGGGTCGATCTCGGCCTTGAGGAGGACCGGGGCAAGCGCTTTGCACTGTGGTCGTTCCTGCACATGTTCGGGTCAGCCCCTGACCTCGATGTGGCGTTCGAGAACGAGGAAGACCGGGAAGCCGCCCGCAACTTCATGGATCTGCTGGCGGCATCGGAAGGCGATGGGGTACGCTGATTGCAGCAGGGTCACGTGAGCCTTCAAGCCCGCACCCGATACCCATCCGGCTTTCTTCGCGAACAGTCCTGAACCAGGTCAGCTGAGGACAGCAACCCGTTCCTTTCCGGCCGTGTGGTCGCGCTTCGCGCGCCTGCCCGCACCACCCGTCATGAACAGGTTCCCCTTCGGCCCTTCTGGCCTGCGGTGCAGTCCTCCCATGCCCTGCTTCTTCTGGATGTTCGCAAGCCGGAGATGGCCTCCGGTTTGAGGAACTGAAGGACTTACACCATGACCAATATCGCAATCCTCACCGGCCGCATCGCTCGCGATCCGGACACCCGCGAGACCAAGGGTGGCACCAATGTCACCGGGATCACCGTCGTCACCGATCGCCCCGCACGCGACAAGGACGGCAAGGCCTACAAGGACGAGAACGGCTACACCGCCAAGGAAAGCGAGTTCCATCGGGTGACCTGCTTCAACGGCCTCGCCAAGACCGTCGGCCAGTACTGCTCCAAGGGCCAGTTGGTCAGCGTGCAGGGCCGCATCCACTACACCCAGTGGGAGGACAAGGACGGGGTCACGCGCTACGGCACCGAGATCCTCGCGGATAAGGTCGACTTCCTCTCCCGCGGTAGTGGTTCGAGCGACGACAACGACAACACCGACGCTCCCGATATCGACTGACATCGATGCCGGTCGTCCCCCTTACGAAGAGGCTCTGCCGCAAGCGGCAGGGCCTCTTCTTCTGTGGTTACTGGGTTCCCGGCGCTGCATTCGAAGCACGGGTTGCACCGCGCCCCGTCAGTTTCTCGATCGCGGCATCCTCGCCGAGTTTCCCGAGTTCTTCGGCAACCTTCCTAAGCCCCTTCTTCGAGAAGCTTTCGAGGCCGCTTCCCAGGATGATTTCGCCGAGTTCCCTGGCCGCTTGCACTTCAAGTTCGCGTTGTTTGGCGTCGAGCGCCTCGCGGTCTGCTTCGAGCTTTTGCAGGGCTGCAATCGCGCTCCTGTTTCGGGGCATGTTACTTGTCCTTTTATCCCCCTCGGATCTGCTCCCCGATTGCTTCCATGACCGCGTCACCGGGGTGTAGGAAAGGCAATTCGCACCCAGCAGGCGTTCGATATTGGGGCGGAGGTGGTGGGTTCTTGCTCACGGTTCTCCCAGCATGATGGCCTTGCGCCTCCCGCCTCAAGGACGGCGGGGCCCCACCATTTTGCCCGCCACCGGATTGCATCCGGCAGCGAACAAAATCGTTACCCCCACCGCCGCTATCGCGGTCGCCCATTCGGGCGATCCCTGACCCGGGATGCACAAGACCATCGCGCGCACCTCCTGTCGTCTCACGACAGAAATCAGGAGGATTATCATGGCTTATTCGATGCATTGCGCCCTTCCGTCCCGGAGCTATTTCGATGCTCTGGAAACAGCCGAGAAGAGAGCGCTGCACAGCTTCTTCGATCAGCACGTTATCGAGGATGACGAACTCGGGTACTTTGCCCTCGACGAGGGTGACTACAACATATTGCCAGTGCATCTCGCAGCGCGGGTGGTCCACACGGTCCACGGCGGCATGCTCGACGAGTTCTGAGACTACCGACAGGGCGGGAACCGGGAACGGTTCCTGCCCTTTTTTCTTGTTCGCCGGGTAGTCCAATCAAGCACAAAAACCCGGTTCGGTCGGTTGCTCTGACGGCCGCCCACCGCAATGCGGCGGCGCCCGATAAATGGAGCGGGGCTGTGGACGCACTCTGTCCCGCGCATCTTGCGATGCGCTCCTGAGGGTGCGGCGTGATTTGTTCTTGGGCCCCGCGCGCACTTGCGAACCGGCACCGGGTCGGGCGGCGGGAAGCTGGGCACGCGACATGCCCCGCTTGCCTTGCTTCCCACGCGCCCTTGGCCGCTGCCTCTTTCGCAGGTGCTGTCTTCGGCTGGAGGCGTCCAACTGCTTTCTATCTGCATGCTGTGAGCTGCAAGGCTTGGTTGCTCGCGCTCCAACATGGAGATCGGGAAAAGTCGTCCTTGATCAATCCCCCTCATTGCCTGGACCACCTCGCGCACTTGGGAACAAAGGAGCACACCCTACCCCGCGATTTCGGGATTTATCTTTCTGTTATTGCTAAAGAATGTGGTTTTGGGCGAAATCAACCCGTCTGCGAGTAGAGCGGCTTTGCGCTGATCCGCTGACAACTCACATCCATCTATCACTCTGAAATATCGTCCGAATCTTTCGATTGACTGCGAGTTGTTCACGATTTGTTCTCATCGGCACCTTCCGCAAGGTGAGCCAGGTTCCGTCGGCCCGACAAGGAACCTGTTTCATGACCCGACAAGATCGGCTTCAGACATTCGTATCTCTCTCCGTTGGTAACTGGGTTCGCCAGTGTGCCGCGGACCATGGCGTCAGTGTCAGCGTCTTTATTCGTGACCTCATCGTCGCAGCGTGGCAGCGCGATAACGAGGCGAAGGACAGGCCCGCAGGGCTCGATCCCGCGCGCCAGGCAATCTTCATTTCGGTGGCGCTCGATGCGCTTCTGGCCAGCCATTCTGACGCGAGTTTGCGCGACCGTACTCACGAGGCGTACCGGCGACGCCTCGAGCGTCTTGGCCTCCCCGTCAACGCAAACATGGGAGGCCAATCCCATGAAGCATAATCTCCTGAATTTCACCCGCGGGAGCCAGCTGCTCGGCCACTTTGGTTTCATGTTTGCAGCCGGCCTGAAGGGCCCCTTGATTGTCACCGGCCTGGTAGCGGTCGGCACCTGCTATTGGGAAGTGCGGTCGGCTCTGAGTGATCACCAGATCTACCTGGTCTGGATGCATATCTACGCCAGTCTCTATGCCTTCATGGAGTTCGATCCGGCCAAGCTGGTCAACCTTGAACTGCTTGACGGCGAAAGGGTCGGCCTCCCGTTCGGCATCGTTCGCGAGTTCCCGCCGATGCGCGAGGCGGTCGAGGCGTTTCGTACGGCAGTGAAGCAGGGATTGCTGGTCTCGGCGGTACTGCTGATCCCGGCCTTCGTGTTTTTCTGGTGGTTCGCCGAGCGCTTTGGCGGGCGGTCGAAGGAGCGCAAGCACGAGCGCGGTGCGATGCTTGTTTCGCTCGACGAACTCGAAGAAGAAATCGAGCGTCACAACAAGGCATTCCGGGCCGAAGAACTGGGGCGCAAGTTCGGCTGGAAGTGGCGGCTTGCGAGCTCGTCGGCGCTCGCGGAAGCGGGCCACTACCAACCCGCACATCTCGCCGGTGTAAGCTGGCCTTGGCGGCTCGAGCAGAGCCACGCCATGCTCATTGGCACAACCGGAACCGGCAAGACCGTGGCGCTCACCGAACTAGTTGCCGAAGCACGTGAACGCGGCCAGCGCGCGGTGATTTTCGACCTCACAGGCGCCTTCATAGAGGCCTTCTACGATCCCGCGCGCGATATCATTCTCAATCCTGTCGATGTTCGGTGTCCGCTGTGGAGCGTGTTCAACGACTGCACGACGGAAGCCGAGTTTCATGCTGCCGCTGAAGCGCTCGTGCCCCATGACGGGGGTGGTTCAGAACAGTTCTGGGTGCTCGCGGCACGCATGCTGTTCGTCGAGATGTGTCTTCACCTTGCCCGTACCGGCGCTGCAACCAACGAGGCTTTGGCGCGGCGGCTGATGACCGCTGACCTGTCCGAAGTGCATAAGCTGATGCGCGGCACCATGGCCGATCCGCTGACCGCCCCGGAAGCGGCCCGCATGGCGGAATCGATCCGAGCGGTGTTCAATGCAAATGCGAAAGTGCTCAAGCTCTTGCCCTCATCCGGACCGCGCTTTTCGGTCCGCGACTGGGTCAAAGGCGACTGCCAGGCGGGCTCGATCCTGTTCCTTTCTGCCCGCTATGTCGACATGAGCATCTCCTCGCAGTTGCTGACGCTGTGGCTCGACACGGCGATGAATACGCTGATGACGCTCGAGCGCACACAGGACCTGCGGATGTGGTTCCTGATCGACGAGCTCGGTGCCCTTCACCGACTACCGGCGCTTGAAAAGGGGCTGCAAACGGCGCGCAACTTCGGCGGTGCGATCGTCACCGGGGTGCATGCGTTTGCCAAGCTCAAGGAAGTCTACGGCGAGAACATGGCCATGACACTTTCCTCGCTTGCGCGAACGAAGCTCATCCTGGCGACGGCCGATCGAGAGACAGCGACCTGGTGCTCCGATTTCATCGGCCACCGGCAGGTGCGCGACATGGAAGAAGGCTACAGCTACGGGTACAACAATGCGCGCGACGCAGTCAGCCTGACGCCGAGGCGGCAGATCGAGCCATTGCTCCTGCCCGACCAGTTCATGAACCTTGCGAGGTTGTCGGCCTACATCAAATTTCCTGATGGATTCCCCGCTGCGCCGGTTTCGCTCATTCCGCGGACGCGTGGCCGTATTGCCGAAGGTTTCATCGCCCGCGAGAAACCGCTCATAAAGCCTGGCCAGGGTCCTGCGGCAACTACGCTCCAAGCAAAACCGGGTTCGAAACCGAATGACGAGCATCCCGCTTCGAACGATGACGGTGCTGGTAAGCCTGTCGATACAAAGCAGCTCAAACTTGACTTGGAGGGGCAGCGCCGTGTCGCCGATGAACCGCAGGATCGGCAGGAGCCTGTGCCGCTTGAAAAGCTGAATGCAGGGCGCGCTGCTGGTGATCTCGGTGCCGAAACCCGGTCCGATACGCATCTGGATGCAGGTCCAACGCTACCTTTCGCCGCAGTGCAAACCGGTGAGGATGCACCAGCAATGGGCGCGGAACAGCATCCGTCCGAACCAGGAACCGCCGGCGATGACGCAGCTGGAAAGGGCGGTTCGACGCCCCAAGCTCGCGCGGTGACCAGTGGGCACCAATCTCTCACGCCGGTCGAGAAAGACCTGCGTGAAGGTGCGGTCGCAGATCCTCCGGAAAAGGATTTCGGCGAGTTCGAGCCCGACATGTGAAAGGCAAATGGGGGGGGATTACCCGGCGGCGAGGGGAGCCGTGACGAGGACCAAACTGGATGCTTTCCGTCGCCAATGTGCGCTCCCCTTCCGCCGCCGCGAGCTATTTCGCGGCAGACAATTACTACACCGGCGCCGATGCCGATCGTTCCGGAACCTGGGTCGGGAAGGGAGCGGAACGTCTTGGTCTTGAGGGCCGCGTCGGCACCGAGCAGTTTGATGCCTTGCTGCGGGGAGAACTTCCCGGCGGTATCCAGGTCGGCAATGCGGGACAGGCCCACAGACCTGGAACCGACCTCACATTCTCACTGCCGAAAAGCTGGTCGCTGCTCGCGCTGGTGGGCGGCGACCAGCGGATTATCGATGCCTATCGCGAGGCCGTCATCGAGACCTTGCGCTGGGCAGAAAAGAACGCGGCGCAGACCCGGATGGGCAGTCAGGCTGGTTACGGGAAGGTCGCGACAGATAACCTGACGATTGGTCTTTTCCAGCACGACACCAACCGCAACCAGGAGCCAAACCTGCATTTTCACGCGGTCGTGGCAAACGTCACGCAAGGCAGCGATGGGAAGTGGCGCGCGCTTCGCAATGACAAGCTTTGGTCGTTCAACACACTGCTCAACTCGATGACCATGGCGCGCTTTCGCTTGGCGGTCGAGAAGATGGGCTACGAGGCCGGGCCGGTTGGAAAGCATGGCAACTTCGAAGCCGGAGGCATTGCCCGCGAGCAGGTCATGGCCTTTTCAACGCGGCGCGAAGAAGTCCTCGACGCGGTACGCCAGCTGGGTGAGAACACCCCGAAAACCCGTGACATTGCTGTGCTCGATACAAGGAAAAGCAAGGCGCCCGTCAGGGACCGGGAAGGCCTTCTCGATGCATGGCGGCAGAAATCCCAGGAAGTCGGGATTGACCTTACCGGCTTGATCGATGCGTCGCAGATGCGCGCTGCAACAAAGGACATTCCCAGCTCGAAAGAAGGGAACCTTCTGCAGCGTGGAATTGCGAAGCTGAGAGAGTTCGCGCAGCGGATCAAGGGCGATCCGGCGGATCCACTGATCCCTGCCCATGTCCTCAAGCAGGATGCACCGACCATCGCGGCCGCGCAGGCTGTTGCTTCCGCGGTGCGCCATCTCTCGCAGCGCGAGGCAGCCTTTCCCCGTGAGGGATTGCTGAAGGCTGCGCTCGATTTTGGGCTTCCGACGACGGTGGACCACGTCGAAACCCGTGTGAACGCACTCGTAAGAAGCGGCGCACTCGAGTCCGGCAAAGGCGAACACAAAGGCTGGTTGGCGAGCCGCGAGGCGCTAGACCTTGAAAACACCATTCTTGCGAACGTCGACCAGGGACGTGGCGCGGTGTCGTCCATCCTGGATCGATCGGACGCCGCAGAACGGGTTCAGGCTGTTGCCGCGCTCAACCACGGAATTTCGCTCAACGAAGGGCAGGAGAATGCGGCGAGCCTTGTCCTTTCGTCGCGTGACAGGATCGTAGCGATCCAGGGCATAGCCGGGGCGGGCAAGAGCAGCGTGATGAAGCCGGTCGCCCAGCTGCTCCGCGAGGAAGGCAAGCAGGTGCTGGGGCTCGCCGTGCAGAACACGCTCGTCCAGATGCTCGAGCGGGATACCGGCATCCCTTCGATGACCATCGCCCGCTTTCTCGCCCAATGGGGCAGGCTTTTGCACGAGCCGGGAAATGCCACGTTGCTGAGTGAGGCTCGGAGCGCGCTCGGAGACCATGTCCTGGTGCTCGACGAGGCCTCGATGGTGTCGAACGAGGACAAGGCCAAGCTGGTACGGCTGGCAAACCTAGCCAGAGTCCATCGCCTGGTTCTCGTCGGCGACAAGCGACAGCTGGGAGCCGTCGACGCCGGTAAGCCCTTCGACCTCGTCCAACAGGCCAGGATCGAGCGCGCCAACATGGATGTGAATTTACGCGGCCGCGATCCCATACTGCGGCGAGCCCAGGCCGCAGCGCAGGAGGGACGTATCGACGATGCGCTCCAGGCTCTTGCTCCTTCAACCATCGAGGCTCGTGGGGACAGCGCGATTGTTGCTGCCGAAAAGTGGCTTTCGCTCAGCCCGGCGGATCGGGATCGGACGTCGATCTACGCTTCGGGACGGGCCTTACGTTCTGCGGTCAACGAGGCTGTGCAGTGCGGACTCAAGGCCAACGGCGAGCTCGGCCCACGATCGGGCCGGCTGACCGTTCATTCGCGGGTGAATGTGACACACGAGGAGCTGCGCTATCTTCGCACTTACCAACCAGGCATGGTCCTTAACTTCCGCTCGCGCGACAGCACCCAGAAACTCTCCAAAGGCGACTACACCGTCAAAACCATCGACCATGCGCGCAAGCAGCTCGTGCTTGAGGACAGGAGGGGGCGGGTTCGCAAGTTCAATCCCGCGCGCCTGCGGCCGGGCACAGACGATAGTCGGCTGTCGCTCTTCGAACGCAAATCGCTGTCCATCATCGAGGGTGACAAGATCCGTTGGACCGACAATGACCACAAGCGCGGGCTGTTCAACGCCGACCAGGCGAGGATCGTGGCCATCGACACAAAGGGCGTCTTGGTGGAGACATCAGCGGGCAAGGAGTTTCGCCTGAGCCGCGGCGACCCCATGCTCAAACGCATGGACCTCGCCTATGCCCTCAATGCGCATATGGCGCAGGGACTGACATCGGATCGCGGGATCGCAGTGATGGACAGCCGCGAACGCAATCTCGCCAATCGGCAGACCTTCCTGGTCACGGTCACCCGGCTTCGCGATGGCCTTACGCTGATTGCAGATAATGCCGAGAAACTCGGCCGGGCCATCAAGTCCAACAGCGGCGAGAAAGCGTCGGCCCTTGAAGTAACGCAAAGGCTCAAGGCGGCAGCGGCCAAGGGCCTTTCGCAAGACGAGGATGTCGGCAGCCCTTCGCCTGCAAGTGACAAGCCCGAACTCACGAAGGAAAGGGTAAAGCCTTTCGAAATCGGGATCTGAGCCGACGAGAGCTTTCTATACCGCCCGCCCAAACCAGATGACCCGTCCGACCACTTGGATCTCGGACCGGTCGACATCGTCCCAGCTCGGATAGGCCGAATTATCGCTGCTGATGGTGATATTGCGGCCACCGGGCTTGAGCGTCACGCGCTTGACCACCAGCGCATCGTCGGCGCGCAGGACGTAGATACCGTCGCGCAGCCGCGAGCCTTGGTCCGATGCATCGACCAGCACCTCGTCGCCATCGCTGAGTGTCGGCTCCATGGAGTCGCCCAAGACGTGGATGATCGAAAGGCTGGCGCTCTTCGCCCGGGTCAACCGGCCAAGCCAGCGTTCGTCGAAACCGAAGCGGGTATGGGCGGTCTCGCTTTCGGCAATCGCTCCAAAGCCCGCCGATGCATCGACATTGAGCACGCGTATTTCGATCAACCCGTCACGCATGGGTGCGGGCGGTCCGCCAAGCACTTGCTCGTCGACCCCGAAGAAGCTGGCAAGCGTGCGCCGGTCATCGTCATCCAGTTTGCGCGGCGATCCACGCTTGATGAATTGCTGAATGTAGGACGAGTTTCTTCCGATCATCCGCGAGATCGAGGAATATCCGAGCCGTCGCTGCTGGATCAGGCGATCGAGCTCCTCTCTGACATGTTCCATCGTGTCGTTCCTTCTAGCGGTCTCAGGAGAGAAGGAAATCTCCTAGACTCGATGGAACCTTCCTACTAAGAACAAAACAGGAACACAAGTGTTGAGTGAGTCGAGGAAGGCCATGAAATTGCTGGATCGCATTGAACGACATCTGAAGGAATCGCACATTTCGGCGACACGGTTCGGTCGTCGCGCGGTTGGCGATCCGCGCTTCGTGCTTGACCTACGAGCTGGCCGCAGGCCGCGCCGCCGAACAGTCGAGAAGGTAGAGAATTATCTAGCTCGACGCTCTTGAGGCTGCTTTCAGCTCCGATTGACAGTGGAACAACAAAAGAACAAAGGTGCACTTGTAACCCGTAGCGTTACAGGGCAATAGACTGCAAAGGGGATACCAAATGGGTACTGCGACACAGTTTAGAACGGAGCATCCCGGGCACCCTGGTCGGTTCTTGAAAATCAAGTTGATTGACGAGCGTGGGATATCCGTCACGGAGGCAGCAAAGGCTCTAGGCGTCGCGCGTCCTTCGCTATCCAAACTCATCAACCAACGAGTTCATTTGTCTCCAGAGATGGCAGTTCGGTTGGAGAAGGCATTCGGATTTCCATTGGAAGCGATGATGCAGATGCAGACTGCATTTGACATCGCCGAAGCTCGCAAGAAAAACAGAGAAATTGAGGTGCAGCCGTTCCAATTTGTTGGAACCACGTCGATGAGCCAAAGCGCAAATCGGGAGGCGGTCCGATGACTGATCTCCCCATTCTCTTCGCGTCAGAGAAGGAACTGATTTCGGCAGCCTTGCAACTCGGCGCGCTCGATGTCGGGCATGGGTTATCGGAGGCTGAAAAGAGGCTCGCTGCAAGCTCTGCCAAGCAGCGAGTTTCCGCAAAGAGAGTGGCTCTGCTGCGTGATTCAATTCTCAGCGGAAATGACCCTTTAGGAGAAGGGTTCTCGTCAATCCGATCTGCGGAGACACGCCGGTCTGATGGGGCGACGTACACTCCTGAGGGCATTGTTCAGTCGATGGTGCAGTGGGCCGCGAATAACTCAAGTCCATCGCGCGTTGTCGACCCAGGGGTTGGCTCAGGCCGCTTCCTCTCAGCCGCCGGGCGAGCGTTCCCAAATGCTCAGCTTGTCGGCATTGATGTGGACCCGGTCGCAACCCTGATGGCCCGTGCCAATCTGTGTGTGAATGGGTATGCAAAGCGGGCAAAGATCATACTCGGTGACTTCCGAAATTTCACCGAGAGGACTGCTGGACAGACACTGTACATCGGTAATCCACCATACGTCAGGCATCATCAGATCGATGCTGTGTGGAAGGATTGGCTCGCGCAAAGAGCGGCAGAATTGAAACTGCCGGCGAGCAAACTCGCTGGGCTCCACGTGTACTTTTTCCTCGCGACAGCACTTGAAGCCGAGAAGAAGGACGTAGGGGCATTCGTTACAGCTTCCGAGTGGCTTGACGTGAACTACGGCTCGCTCGTTCGGTCGCTGATGCTCGGCGAACTCGGCGGGAAGAACATTACCGTAATCGAACCGACCGCGCAGCCATTTCCCGATGCTGCCACGACCGCAGCGATCACAACCTTCGAAATTGGTGCGGAACCCAAGACTGTTAGCTTTCAGAGAGTAGATGACCTCGCAAGTCTGGGTAAACTCGGAAGTGGTCGACGCATTAGGCGAGACCGTCTCGCTACCGAGAAGCGGTGGTCACATCTGACGCGGGTAGCGGAACGTCCACCCGAGGGATACGTCGAGCTAGGAGAACTGTGCCGGGTTCATCGCGGCACTGTTACCGGGGCAAACGGCGTATGGATCGCCGGAGAGCATAGTGCTGGTTTGCCTGACTCGGTGCTTTTCCCAACCATCACGCGCGCTCGCGAGGTCTTCAATTCCGGCGGCTTGTTGAAAGATCCCGACTTGCTCAGGCAAGCCATCGATCTGCCAACCGACCTAGATGAACTTTCTGTCTCAGACCGCAAGCGCGTTGAAAGCTTCCTGAAGGTAGCAAAATCGATGGGTGCACATAGCGGGTATGTCGCACGCAATAGAAAGGCTTGGTGGTCAATTGGGCTTCGCGAAGCGGCCCCGATCATATCGACATATATGGCCCGACGCCCTCCTGGCTTTGCCCTAAACAAAGCCGGAGCAAGGCATATCAATATCGCTCATGGGTTGTATCCTCGTGACCCGATGAACGAAAAGTTGAAGCGCGCCTTGGTCTCCTATCTGCAGCACAACATCTCGCAAAAGTCGGGACGGACTTACGCGGGTGGTCTAACCAAATTTGAGCCTCGTGAAATGGAACGGGTGATTGTGCCGAGCCCGGAGTTGCTCACAAGCGGAGTATGCCTGTGATTGATCGGCCGCTTTGGAGCGACGAAGAATTAGAGGTCGAAAGAGAAAAGGCAATCGCGGCCTTTTGCACCGAACGTCTCGAAGAACCTCTGGAAGACTATCTCGACGCTTTTGACGAGTATCAGGGGCATATCGAGGAGATACTCGAGACCACCGTCGACCTTTCTCGTCTTGAGGATACGGCGCTCGATGTTTTGGGCGATCCAAATTTGCTTGAGGCGTTCAGGTATCTCGCAGGTCCTCCGATTTCTCAGGACGATCTGAAGACCCTTTCGGATGCACAATCGCTCACGAAAGGACATCTTGCGGCCACACCGGCACTGGTCCAGCGCGTAATAGCTGTAGTCCGCCAGGTGCTTGACCGTCGGCGCTTCGCTTGGGTCGTTGAAGATCGTGAACCGACCGAGGCTGAGCGCAATGCAGCCGTGCTTGCCTCGGCGGCGTTGATGGCTGCGAGTCGAGCTCAGACAAAGCGTCGGACATCTGGCAAAGATCGTCAGGAAGGCGCGGTGAAGGATTCACTCTTGAAGCTCGGTTTCGAAGAGGTGGAACCGCGAAAGATCACTACGATCGCCCTGGCACCCGAGCCAGGACAATTCTGCGGCGAAAGTGTGCTCGGCAACCGCAAAGGCGATATCATCGTGCGACTTTGGGACCATCGCGTGATGCCCATAGAGTGTAAGGTGTCAAACTCATCAACCAACTCGGTCAAGCGGTTGAACAATGATGCTGCGGTGAAAGCTACGAGCTGGAAAACGGACTTTGGCCTGCGGCAGGTTGTGCCAAGTGCGGTCCTCAGCGGCGTCTACAAGTTGCACAATTTGTTGGATGCGCAGGAACGCGGCCTGACCATCTTCTGGGCACACGATCTGGAGCCATTGACGGAATGGATCGCCAGCTCAAAGAAGTGACCAGCATCAATGACTAAAGGCGGTCATCTTGCTCTTTAGTCGTCGAAGCATTCAAGCACGTTTGGACGCAATCCGGCCCTGCACTCCGAGCGAGTGGCATGCGGACTTAGTGCGCCGATTAAATCAGCCAAATCGCGATAGGCTGGCAGCCGTTTATGAACTCATGGTTGTACACGGCCTCAATCAAGTCGGGTCGGTAGCTGTTGAAGCGGAGCAGGTGAACGGCAAAAATCCCGATATCGAGTACGCAGGCCTAGGCATATCGTTTGTAGCAGACGTGACTACCGTATCCGACGCGGGGCTCGACAAGAAAAATCCATATGAAGATCTGAGCAATCTGGTTGAAAGTCTGAAAACCAAGCTTGGAATGCCAATAGGCGGAGTGGATATCCGAATAGGATCGAGTCGAGAGCGAAAGGATCGAGGCGAGCAAACGACCTTGCAGATGCCCAATCGGTCAAGCCTGCGCCAATACTTCAAGACAGCCATCGAGCCTGAGATAAGGCAACAGCACCGCTCTGGGCAGTGTCCGATCCGCGTAGACATTGTGGACGAGGAAACTGAAATTTCAGTCAGTATTGATCCGGCCAAGAGCCCCTACAGTAGCGGCGGCTATGCCTCATATGACCGCCCAAGCATCAAAAATCGGAACCCCTATTATAAGGCGCTGAGATCGAAGGTTCCGCAGTTGAAGGGGGTGGATGCCTTAACCGGGATAATCATCTGCGATGCGGATTGCGCCACTATGGCCGATGGTGGCTTCGGCAATCGCATCGATCTCATGGATACTCTGACACGCGATTTCTTGCGGCAGAACAGCTCGGTAGACTTCGTTTTGGCGATTAGCGTTCGTGAGGAGAGACGCGGCTGGCATCCCGCCGAGGGCTACGACCGGCAAATGTTTGCAATGCTGCGCACGCAAGACGCATTAAAGATTGCTGGCGATCTCGACACGACCTTTCGTTCGATGATGCGACACTTCCCTTATCCCCGAGACATGCCAGTCAATGCTGCACGAAGGGCGATCGAGGCAGATTATGGATGGGGGCACCATGGAGGCTGCAAAATGTCAGGCGATAATGTCAGATTGAGCTCTCGCATGATTATGGAGGTTCTCACTGGCCAAATCAGTGTGGATCGTATGTCAGAACTTCAACGTGGCAATCCATTCAAACTGCCGTTCGCGAACGGAAGGCTTCCGACAAAGATTGAGGTGATTCCTGGCGGCGAGGACGATAACGATGATTGGATCGAATTCACGTTCGGCGGCTCCGATCCAGCCATCACACCCTTTAAGTAGCACCATTCTATGATCTCAGATCGCTTCGAAACTCTAGCCCAAGCGTTTCGAGTTTTTGCCGAACAGCATCTTCGCTTTCGCCAACTTTTTCTGATCGATGCACCAGAAGCCGTCGGCAATCTAGACCACGCAATCGATGGGATTCTGAATGCATTCCATGGCCTTTATGACGCAGTGAAATTGGAAGCGCCGGAAGCTTTCAATTTCTACGATGACCCCTTGTGCGCATTTGTCTTGCGACTGAGAAACGCTCGACACCATAACCAAGCCAACGGGCTTCGAAGCGTTTATCGACGGGCTAGAGCCGAAGAGCATCCCAGAGACTATCTGCTGATCAATTTCGAAGCAGGTGAAAGCGAAGATGGTGGAAGTTTCGCTGAACACTATGTCAGCTGGTCTGACATCCGCGCAATTCTAGATTTGCAATCAGCCAAGTACGCGGATTCTGTTACTGCGGGGCGTGAAGCCATTGCTGCGGACCGCTTCGAGGATTGGTGTCTTGCTCACAGCTACGAAGTGGACCGTATGTTTGCCAATTTGATCCCGATCCTGTCAGCGGCATGCTCTCGCTGTACTGGGGCGATCTCTCAATACATTGAACCAGAAAGCGTCGAGGCGGAGGCATTTCTGAATATATTTCAGAACGTCGAACCAGCGGACTTCGATCGTCAGGAGTACGTGGAGCTAACAAGCGCTGTTTTCTGGCCAACCTAGAGACAGCACTCCCAAAGATTCAATTTTGCATGCCAATTGCGGTGGCCGTTTTGAAAATCAACCTACAGCTTCTCCAAAGTCTAGTCGGTATGCCACGATGTGTAATCGAACTGACGGAGATGATCCCAAGTTTATCACCTTGGAAGTCGCGATGACACCGCACAGTAGTTTAGCCGCAAGGACTGGCGTGAGTCCTGGTCTTGGATCACTTTCAGTGTGCAATTTTCATTATAGTTCGGCTCGGAATCCGGCTTTCGCACGCGCAGAGAGTCGTTTTGAAAGACCCGCCAAGTCCGTAAATCTGTCCCAAAGGCTGATTGCGGATCTGATTTCGGCAATCATGTTTCTGACCTCACCTGCCTTCAGGTCAGCGAACTTGCCGAACGCTAGCAAGTCATCAAGCTCGAAGCCGTCAGTCTTTCCGGCCAGAGACATCTGGTGTTCGTTGGTCCAGTCCCCGTCAGGATTGTAGGCATAGACGACATCGAATGCGGGCGAGAGGCTCCAGCGACCCGAGCTATCCATGAGGAATGCGATGTTCTTGGTGTGGTCGTCCTGGTTGCGAATGAAGATATTGAGCAGCGCGCGGCGCACCTGCTCCTTAATCGCTTCGCGGCCGAGACCGAGCATGCGGATGGTCTCGATCGCCTGCTCGTAGCTGTATGCGCGAGCGAGGTTGAAATCGAAATGGCGCATTGCGCAAAGCGACTGCATGTGAAGCTTCTTGCCATCAGGCGTGCGGTCGAAACGCTGTGTCATGAAATGCGCCCGGCCGCCTTCTTCATGCAGACGAGAACGAGCCATGTCGATGCCGGCCTCTCGGGCTAGCAGATAGCAAGCGTATTCAAGTCGGCCGAAGCCCATCGGATCGGCTAGCTCCTTGTCGGCATTGCCCGACACGCCGTCGAACTTGACGAGCCATTGCGTATACCTGGGCCCTGCAGTCAGCTGCCCTGAATGGAATTCTCCGGTCTCCTCATTCCAGGCGAGGACGGCCTTGGCCCGGGCGCCACCAGCAGAAGTGCCGACGCGCAAGATCTCTTGAAGTGCGCGATGATCATCTTCACCCTTGAGCACACCGGCCAGTTCTTCACGCGCGGCAATGACCCTGTTGGCGAGTTCGACAAGCGGAGCGATATCGACCGGCCGACCCTGTTCACGGCGCTCACCGGTAGCGGGCTCGAATTCGAGCGCGCCCATGCCTCGGCGACCGGTATAGCAAAGGCGCTCGACCGGATCGAAGCTGTCGGCTGTGCGGCCCTGCTCGGCAAGCCAACGGTTGATCAGGGCGTTACCAAACTTGTCGGGCAGGCTGTCGGCCAGCATGCCCGGCAGTCCTTTGAAGGTCTCGTAGTTCAGCGCGGGAAAGTCGTAGACGCCGCTTCGTAGGGGCATTGTGAGTGGGGCGACTTCGATGCCGCTGCGACTGAATACCGGAGTGTATTCGAAAACCCCGACATCGCGATCCTCATCCCATAGGACGGCGCCGATCTGACGACCCCAAAGATTGACTACGGCGCGGGTCATGGGGCCTCGTCACCCCAGCTCCATTCCTCGCTAGCTGCACCTTCAGAAAACTTGCGTACCCTCTGCCGCGCCTTGCCGGTGTCGGACCGGGGATCGAGCGGGCTAAGCTTGGCGTCTGGCATGACATCCAGGAGGCGATCTTCAATTTCAAGCGCACGCATTATCCTGGCAAGGCTATCGATGGTCCCGCCATTGCCGGCTTCCAGGCGGGCGAGCGTTGAACGCGAGATGCCAGCCATTTCCGCAAGCTCGGCCTGCTTGAGATTGCGTGATATGCGATACGCTTCGATCTGCTTCCCGAGGTCGGATAGCAGCACCGAGAGGGGGCGCAGATCTGGTGAATCATAATGTGGCATTATCGAGACATTATCTCCAATATGGAGATTTGTGTAGCGATTTTGCGTCTTTACATTAAGGCTCTTAATGTGTCAATATCGAGACGTAAATTGGCTTATCAGTGATAATGCATCAAATTTGCTACTTTATGTAGGTCGGAGTGATGAAAATGAAAGACGAGAAAGGTCACAACGACAAGAGTGACTGGGAAGGCTTGCGAGAGATCGATCGCGCCATCTCCGAAAATCGCCTCACGTCATACTCTTGGAAGAAGGCCTGGGCCGACCGATGGGCTCGAGCAGTGATCCTCGCCGCCGCGTTCATTTTAATCGGTTTCGTCGTCTTTGTGATTGTGCAGGACGTGATCCTGTAATCACCTATTGCCCCACTCTTTCACCTCATCAGCCGCTTCCTCGCTTGCACCTGTGGCGCCCTGCGTTTGGCGGTCCAGGTAACCTCGAACGGTACCAATCCTTCCACGACCCTGCTGGCGAACCCGCTCGACCTCATCCGTGATGTCAGACCGATCAGGAGCATCGGGCATTGAGGGACCACCCGCAGAACCTACAGCTCCCCTAGCTCGCACCTGCCCAGCACTTCCGATCCCGGGGCGGCTGACAGCAGCGAAGTCCGGCAGTGAAAGGTCGGCTTCGATATCGTCCTGCAGCCGGTCAGCATAGCTTTCGACAAACCGCGATTGCAGTTGTTGGCCGCGCGCGCTCATCTGGAACTCGATGTCGTCGAAGCGCACCGGCCCGTAATAGTCGCGGTTGGATTCGATCTCGGCCATGCCCCATTCGCGATAGGCCTGACTCAAATTGAGCGAGCCTGCAGCACTGTTGGCCTCGTACCAGCTGGCCTGGTTCTCGAGGCGGCTGGCCATCTCTTCGGCGCGGCGCGCCTCTCGTGTGTAGCTTTCGGCTTCGGTCAGTGATCGGCTGAGACCCGAAGAGCTGGTCGACACCTGCGATACCGAGCTCGAGCTCGTCTGGCGCAGGAAGCCTTCACGCGTGTTCGACCAGTTGCGACTGTCGGAAAGCTGGCGCAGCGTTCCCATGATCCTGCCGCGGTCTTCCGAGGCGATTCCGATATCGCTGTCTGTCCATGACTGGTTGCGGCCACCTCTGGCCTTGGCACCCACTTGAGCTACGCCAACATTGGCTCCAGCCCCACCATTTACCTCGCCATTGAGGAACCATGAGACCGTTATGTCGTCGGAGGCGCGCCGGGACAGGCCGAACTGCTGCTGGAGAGTCCTCGAGGCATTGTCGACTTCGCTGAATGCCGTGCCGATGCTGTCGTTCGTGCCGACGCCGCTGACTGTGTCGGAGCTCTGACCCTGGCTGTAGGCGTTGCGGATCTCGCTGAACCGGGTGAGCGCAGAGCTCGTCGATTGCTGGGCGAGGTTGGCATAGGTCTCGCTCTGCGTCCGGCTCTGGCTTGCCATCGTTCCGAGGCGGCCGGTGAAGTCCTGCCCGAGAGTCGGTGTGAACGGATAGCTTGAATTCGGGACAGCAGCGAACTCGCCATCGGGGAAGCTGGTAGTCTGCGTGCCGCTATCGCTGAAACCACGCGTCTGTGCCGCGCCATAGGCAATGTTGGGGGCAAGATTGCCTTGGGCAAACTGGCGGGAAAACACTGTCGAATTGTCGATGTTCGAATTGCCAAGCGAGACATTGCCGGTGCTCGCTTCACGCGAGGCTTCCTCGGCCGCGTTCTGACTCGGGTTGAGATAGCTCGTTGCCTGGCCCGAGATCGCCAGCGCACCACGCGCCACCCCGCCGGCAAGGAACGGGATCGAGGCGACAAGATAGCCCGCTAGAATGCCAATATCGCTGTTGACGTCGCTCATGCCGGCAAAGGTCGCGAGGCTGAGGCCTGTGCTGCCGCCAGCGGCGGCGACATCGCCTGCCCCTTTAAACATCAGGATCATGTGCAGGATGACGAAGAGCGGTCCCCACGCCGCAAGGTAGAAGAAGCCGGTGACGTAACCTCTCAATGCAATGGGTCCGGTCCGAGGCATCAGGAACAGCGGAAACAGGACAGGGAACAGCGCGTAAAACACCACCGTCAGCACGACATTGAGGATCGGGACCCATTTCATCGCGTTGTGCGCGATCGAGGAATAGGTCCGCTCGGTCTGAATATCGGCCCGGGTCTGCGCGAAGACGTCGATGCTGCCGGTGCCGCTCGCCCCGGCAAAGCCGTGCATGGCCTGGTTCATGGCATTGATCGTCAGCACCTGGCGGAAGATGTCGCTCGCACTGCGCGAGATGCCGGTGAGATACTGGTAGGCACTCGGCAGGTCGGCCATCAGCTTGGCCTTGGCGAGCGCTTCGGTCTGGCGAGGATAGAGCTGGCGCCCGGCGACAAGCGTCATCTCGTCGATAAGGCTCGCCCATTGCCCGGACAGCGCGGTGTAGGCTTCGCGGCAGGTGACGATCGATGCCGTCACGCTGTCGTCCGCCTGCCGGGTCAGGAATTTCTGGGCGCGCGCCGCGCTGCCCGGTGCGATCGTCGTCCAGATATCGTCGCTCTCGGACAGCTCCTTCATCGAGTAGCGGCCGAGCAGCAGATCGTAGAACACGCATTGCCGGACATGCTCGTCGAAGTTCGCAGCAAACTCCGGATCGGAAATGCGCAAGCTGCGCGTCGATTCGAGCAACCGCGCGCCATAGATCATGCCGTTCTTCGAGTAGTTGAGGTCGTCCGGCAGGCCGAAGACGAGCTCGGCCGAGCGGGTCAGATAGTCCCCCGCCTGGCTGGTGAAGCTTGCCATCAGGGCGAGCCCGAGCGGGACATTGGCCACCGTTGCCGGTGCAAGGCTGGGATTGACCCGGTCGGTCACATGGACGTCCATGCGCGGCACCATCAGGCACATGTAAATGAGCGTCGCACCGAGGAACCAGTTGAGCCATGCGCGCCAGTCCTGGTTGAACGCGACCACGATGACCGCGAGCACCATGCCCATCACCAGCGCGACCTGAATGAGGCTCTTGTAGCCGCCGGCACCGGTCCAGGCGGCAACGGCGTTGAGGACATTGACGATGTACTCGCCGCCGCCGACCGTGAAAATCTCGACCATGCTGCCTGACCCTTATGGAACGATGGAGCGGGACTGCATCCCGCGCGACCAGTCGAGCGCGGCGGCCATCGACGGCGACATCGAGGCAGCGAGCATGTTCTCGATCATCGCGGTCTTCTCGATGATCTGCATGATCGCGGAGACCCGCGCCTGTCCGGTCGCTTGCCTCTGGGCGAGGCTCGATCGCACCTCGGCGACCTGAGCGCGCCAGATAGCGAGCTTGGCTTCATCGGCCGCGATGAAACTCGCCATCGAGCGTCCGGCCTCGGCGGTGATGCGTTCGAGGATGGCATAGAGAAGATCGATGCTGGCGATCTCGGCCAGCGTGTCGCGGTCGTCGGTGGCCATCCCACGTCCATAGGCGGCCTGCACGGTAAGGATTTTGTAGAGCGGCACCGATGCCACCTGGAGCAATTCCTTCTCCTCGTCGCCGATCGCGGTGTCGCTGCGGATGGCCTCGACCATGCTGCCGATGAGCCGGGCAACGCGCGGCCGGATGGCCTTTGCGCTCGAGAGGCTCATCTGCTGGAAAATGGGGTTGAGGCACTGGTCGGGCTCGTCGCACTGGAACACCCGCACCGACTGGCCTTGCGTCCCGTCGAGCAGCGCGGTCACCAGCGTCGAGGAGGCATCGCCTGCGAAAGGCACGAACTTGCCCGGCTCGTCGTCGCGGGGCGGCACGTAGATCACCGTGCCGATGAGCGTCATCGCATACTCGGCAAGATCGCGGTCGAAGGTGCCACCGGGGTTGAAGAAGGCGCTCTGCTTGAGGACATGCCAGGTGTAGTTGCGCGGCACACCGGGATTGACGTCGGCATAGTCGGCGCCGGCACCCTCGTTGGTCGAGGCGCGCTGGCCGCGCGTACCGCAACCATGCTTGGCAGCGGCATAGTCGGTGAAGATGCCTTCGGAATTGCCGATTGCTTCGCAGATCGCCTTGTCGGCGAGATCGCCCTTGGGCCACACGCCGCCGACCAGTCCCTGCGCCATCTCGCAGGAGTTGATCGAGAGATTGTTCATGAGCTGCGCCTTCTGGCTGAACTCCTGCATGATCTTCGAGCATTCGGGGCAGACTGTGTCGATCGCGAGGCTGAAGGCGAACCCCACCGCATTGTTGGCGACGGCCTTGAGCAATGCGACCATCTCGCTCGCGTTGATGAAGGAGAAGGACCCGGCGAAGATATCGATACCGCCGCAACCAGCGCGGGCACGCGGCAGCTGGAGATTGGCAATGTTGGTCGTCTTTTGCGGGAAGCGCGTCCAGACATTGCCGAGGCTGTAATAGCCCGCCGACTGGCCTTCGAACGCGCTCGGCCCGGTGACATTGGCCGCAGCGCCCATGTCGTCCATGAAACGGTCCATGCTGTCGCCGACGTTTGCGGCGACGGGGGACGCGACCATGCCGGCGGCAGCTATGGTGAGCGCCGCATTGCGGATGCTAGTAATCATGTCCGGCTTCCTTCGAGGTGAGGAGGTAGATGCGGTCCTGCAGCTCGTCGGCCGAGAGCACGCCGTATCCGATCGGGATCGGGCGCCTGGCCACGCTGTCCCACAGCACGAGCGCCGGGGTAATGCCGGGCTCGAGCCCCATGCGCGGCCGCTGGCCGCTTTCGACCTTGTAGTCGGGGAAGTGCCGGGACGGTCCGCCATCGGTCGAAATCGCCCGGACAGTGATATGCCAGCGGTCGGCCACCGAGCGCACGATCGGGCTCATCACTTCGCAGGCGCCGCAGGTCTGGGCGAAGAAGTAGAACAGGCCATAGCGCTCGGAAAGCCTGGCCATCACGGCATCCCGGTCGGCAGCGCGCGCGTCCTGCCATTGCTTCTTGGCGAGCGCGCCAACCGGTCTCTCTAGCGTGTAGTCGAGCTCGGGATCCTGCCAGATCGCGCGCTGCCAGACATCGGAGAACAGCGAAGCCCGGTCGAGCTGGGCACGCTGGAAGCGGATATAGGCGGTGACGTTTTCCGGCGTCGGATAGAGGATCGCGCGCGCCTTAAGTTCGCGCAATTCTCCCGTGACCGCGTCGAGTTCTTGCGTGGCGGTTACCTGTGTCGGTGGTTGCTCCACCTGCGGCTCCTCTGCCGGCACCGGCCTGACGCAATAGAACCAGTAGCCGAGCCTGCGCTGCTCGCAGTAGAGGCTGTCTGCTGACGCAGCTGGCTCTGCCTGGCGCGCCTCCCGCGCAACTGCCCGAACGGGAAGCAGTGCAGCGAGACACATGGCCAATACTGGGAGCGCCAGCATCAGCAGTGATTGGCGGCGCGTCATTGGCCACTCCTTGCGTAATAATCTGCGATTTTCTGCTGGATGAGGATGCTGGTCTCGAGCTCGTCGGGGAGCCGCGCAGCCTCGGTGAACTCGGCATAGACCTCGCTGAAATCCATCTGGCTGAGGTCGAGCCGGGCGAATTCGTCGAGAGTGAACCCCTCGCACTGCTCTTCCTTGGGCTTGTCCCAGGGCTTGGGCAGCTGGCGCCGGCCCTGTTCCTGCAGGATTCGCGAGAGCTTGCTCTCGAAGCAGCAGTAGACCTTCTTCTTGGTCAGGCAGACGCCGAGGAACTTGTCCGAGCAATAGGTCCCCACATAAGCGCACAGCCCCTGTGCATCGCGTTCGTGGAGCAGCACTTCCTCGCGGCTGCAGCCGAGCGCGACGAGCAGGCTGACGCCGGGGATGAGCGGGAAGCCCTTGCCCTTGCAGCAGTTGAGCACGCCGAAGACCTTGGAGGAGCAGGTGTTACGCGTGCCGCGGAACAGCGTCAGCGTCTCAGGATCGAACTGGCCGCGAGCCTCGTCCATCGCATGGAGCGCGGTAACAGCATCCTTGAACTCGTCGTTCGCAGTGCGCTCGATCGTCTCGCAGCTGCCGTCGATGCAATAGACATCGCCGTCGCAGACATACTGGGTGGAGCTATCGGTACCGGGAAGCGGGCACTCGTAGATGCGCTCCCAGGTCTCGCAGGGGTCTTCGTCGGTAACGCATTCCTCACGGACAAAGCGGCAGGTTCCCTGGCTTTCGAGGTCGGAGCAGTCGGTCGCCGCTTCGCGGGCGATGCAGGTGTAATTGCGTTGCCATTCCCAGCAGGGGCGTGTGACAGCGACGCCATCGACCACGCGGGTCTGCGGATCGGTATCGGTGCAGATCTCGGCATCGAGCGTACAATCGCTATTGCCTGCGAGACCTGTGCACTGGCTTTCGTCCGGGGTCGTCGTGACGGCGGTCGCGGTGGCTATCCGGTAGGGCGTCTGCCCCGCGACCTCTTCGTCGCAAGTCAGCTCGGTTAGCGGATCACCGGGTTCGGCGCACCACTTGCGCCCGCCGGACCAACCCCACTGCAAGCAAGGACCATTGCGGTGTCCGGTCACCCGGCAAAGAGCGCCCGAGAATTCTTCGCAATCCGGCTCACCTGACAGGTTGAAGCTGCCCAATGGGCTGCAAAGGTAATGATATTGCGGTTGCTGGCTGACCCTGGCGACGAGCGGCACCGTGCATTGGCCAACCGACTGATCGATCCGTGTGCCCGTATTGCAGGTGGCGGTGTAGGTGCCCGCCGACCCCGAACCAGGCGGCAGCGGAACGCACGATCCCTGGCTGCCCGAAATTGCCATGCCGCTGGTGTAGTCGAGCGGCGTCTCGTTGATCGCGAGGCTGCGGGCAATCACGTCCTCGATCTCGTTCGGCTCGAACCTTGCGCGATTGGCCATGCTGTCGCGGATCGTCCGCATCGGCGTGCTGGTCGTGGCGGCGCTGCGGGCGCGGGCCTCGATCTGCTCGGGATCGCGCGCAAGATCCTGCAGGTCGCGCGTCGCCTGCGGATCGAAATTGGGAACGCGCGATGCGTCAGGATTGGTCGTTGCGGCATCGCGCGCCTCGCCCAACAGTTCGGTGGCAAAGTCCTTCCCGTTAGCCCGCGCTTGCTCGCGGGTCTGAGCGTGAATGGCAGCCGCGTTTGTGAGGGCGACGAGTGCGGCAAGGAGATTGGCGAGGGTTCTGCCGGTCATGGCCGTTCCTCCCTGGAGAACTGGCGCAGATGGAGGCGAGCAAGCTCGGCGCCCGGACCCTTGCCCGAGGCAAAGGTCTCGAGGACTTCTTCGACGCTGATGTTGCCGGCGATGCGGTCGTGTGGCGGCACCTCGCTGGTGCAATCGAACCCGTCGCAGGGGCTGAACTCGGTGCTCAGCATGACGAAACTCGGCGCGGCCTCGATGTTGAAGGCGCGGAACAGCCTTGGATCGATGCCGAGCGAACCGGCCGCGTCGCGGGTGCTCCAGATGGCGGCGAGCCGCTTCTTGAACGCCTCGCTGTTTCCTTGCGGGAAGCCGCGCAGCACGGTGACGCCGCCCGCCCTGGTCATGTCGTGGACCAGTGCTTTCAGCGCTTCGGGCGGTATCGACAGACTGGCAAAGGCAATGAAGCGCGGGGCTCCCCCGAGCGATGCCTTCTCGGCGGCGGCTTGCCCCGCGATCATCGCGTCGAAGTCGAGGACGGCGTCGGTCTCTGTTGCCTTGATGCTGTCCGCATAGGCCGTGCGATTGGCCTGCGCCTCTGCTTGGATAGCCTGTGCGTCCTCGGTCAGCGCCTCGGCGCGTTGGCGGACATTGGTGCTGAGCGCCTGCGCATCGTCGGCGTGTTCAGCCGCGCGCTCGCGGATCGCTTCGAGGTCGATGCCTTCGGGCGCGCTTTGGGCGAGAGCGAGACCACCGAGGGTGACGGCAAGGCCGACGGGCAAAAGGAGGAGGTGCTTGTTCATAGCGCGCAGCAGTTCCGCTTGCGCCAGACGAGATATCCCATGTCTTCGCCGATGGCGGGGATGACCTGTCCGGCCGATTGAAAGGTGGTGGAGGCGCCGATGGGCGGGCAGGCGTAACGGCCCGAGGTCGCCGGGTTGGGGTTGGTGGCCTGGAAGCGGTATTGCTGCTTGCGCATGACCGGCATCAGATATTTGCCGCAAAGGCCCTTGGACCCCATCGTACCCCACGAGACGAGTTCGCGGTGGAGCTTGTAGGCGAAGCGCGAGAGCACGAGGCGCGAGGCCTGGACATGCCCGATCGTGGCCGAAACATTGCCGTTCATCGGGTACATCGACCCTTGGCAGCCCGCGCACCAGAACATCTCGTCGAGCGGCAGCTTGGCGGTAGCGGCGACGCAGTCGGCCGCGCAGGCGGCGAGCGCCAACGGGTTGGCGAACAGCACCGCCTCGGGGTTGATGATCGCGGTGAGCTCGGAATCCTGCCACAGCGGGTCGAGTTCGGAGATGTAGAGGATATCGACCGAGCCCGGCTCGAGGCACAGGAAGTCGGCGACGATCTCCATCCAGTAGATCAGCGGATAGGCGTACCAGTGGACGTGCCAGCTCGAGTAGTACTGGCTCGCGCCGCCGACCGCCGAGGGACCCGAGATCGAGCGCTGGCCGATGTCGAAGCCGGGATCGAGTTTCACGCCGCCGAGGTTCACGAAGCACCACGGCTTCATGCTGACATCGGCAAGCCGAACGGGCTCCCAGAAGCCCATCGCGATCCCTGGCCTCAGACCGCACAGGCACACCGGCAGATCGGGGTTATCGGGATCGGGCCGGCTCGACGGCCAGATGTCCAGCCCGCCGATGGAGATCGGGAACAGGCAAGACCAGCAGATGTCGGTGATCGGGTTGACGAAGCTGCCGGTGCAGCGACCCGGACCGGCATCGGCCATCGCAGGCGTTGCGGTTGCGAGACCAAAAATGGCGGCCAGCACGAGCGCCAGTTTTCGTAAGCGTGTCATTGGGCTGTCCTCCTTTTCGGGGGCAGCGCGATTTCGCTAATCTCGAGCAGGCGGCCCTGCTGGCGCACGCGTGCGGGCACCGACCTGATCCCGAACCTTTCCGTGAGCTTCCCGCCCTGGTCGAAATAGAAGCGGCGCTGGCGGGCCTTCATCAGCTCGAGCGGCGCGCCCTTCACCAGGATCAGCTTGGCATTGGCGTCCTGCTTGAGCGCCCAGGCGAGCTGGTCTGGATCGTCGCCGTCGAGGAACAGGAGATCGGCGCGAAGGCCGACGCTGTCGAGCGGATTGACCCTCGTGCCAGCGGCATGGATCAGCTCGCCTTTTGCCCCGCGGATATCGGCAGCGAGCGTAATCGTCGGATCGAATTGCCAGCGCCGGGCTTCGCTGGCCTGGACGATCCCGGCGACGGGGTCTGGCCGGCCCACCCGCGCGATCGTGCGGCGCTTCAGGTCTTCGTTGAGCCGCGCGGTCTCGCCCGAACGTTCCATTTGCGTCAGACGCGAATGAATCTGTTCGAGGAGGTCGCGCTCGATCACGGGAAACACCGTGCCGCGCTGGCCATAGTCGCGCGCCAGCACCTCGGCAGGGCAGAGCAGGACTGCAAGCAGGGCCGCAGGGAGGATGAGCTTGCTCACAGGATCGCCCTCCCGCTGCCGAGGATCTGGCCGCGGCAGACGAAGCCGATCTCGGCGTAGCGGCTGTCGAGACCGCGGGGATGGCTGGTCCCGGTGTAAAAGCAGCCGTCTGGGATCGCTCCTTCGGGGCCTTTGTGAAGCGCAATGCCGAGACGGGTCTCATCGAGCCGCGCGGCGATCTTGCGACCGTTGATGAAGACCTCGTGGCCATTGTGGCTCACGACATCGCCCGGCACGCCCAGCACCCGTTTGCCGAAGAGCTGCGCGCCTTTTCCGAAATGCGCTTCGACGAGCCTGCTTGCTGGCGGCTCGAAGAAGATCAGGCTGCCGCGCTCGATCCGCGCGTGCTTGTCGAGCCAGAAAGCCCAGTTGGGCAGGCTCGGGCTGGCGTTGATGAGGAAGGCATGGTCTTTCGCGAAGGCATCGACCGCGCCCCATCCGAGCGGCAACAACACCAGCGCGGTCAGGACCAACGGCCGTTTGATCGTGCGGACAAGACGAGAGGCAAACTGCGTCACTGACGGCCTCCCTCCCCAAGCTGGCGGGCGATCCGTGCGCGCAGTTCATCGGTGGCATCGGGGGCATCGCCCGCGAGCACCGCTTCGCCGACCAACACCACGCGGCCATCGGACCCCATTTCTGCAACGGCGCGCTCGGACGCCTGGAGGAAAGCGAGCACGCGCGCTCGGCTGGCTTCGGGATCCTGCTGGGCGCGCGCTTCGGCATCGACGAATGCGGCAATGGTCTCGGCAAGCCGGACGGTGACGATCTGCGGGCGCGGCTCGGACAGTTCGCGGCTGACCCAGGCTGCCCAGAGTAATGCGACCACGAGCGCGAGCACGCCGAGAATTCTCAGCAACAGCGGGCGATTGAAGGATGGTAGTCTGCGCGTCTCAGTCACGTTTAGCCTCCCGGGCCGGATGGTTGTCGAGATCGGCCGCAAGCCGCCTCAGGAAGCGGGGCATGCGAAACAGCGTCACAGCGCCAGCGAGGGCGAGGAAGCAGCCCTTGAGGTCCTGGCTGAACAGGCTGCGGCGCAGCCCGTCGGCTTCGAGATATCGGTCCGACAGATTGGCGAGCTGGGTGAAGAGGCCGCCAAGGTCCCAGCCCGCAACGAACAGGAACAGCGCGAGCGGCAATCCCAGCACGATCAGCAGTGAAGTCGCGGCAAAGCGCGCGGTCTCGATGAGGACGAAACAGCTCCCTTGCAGGAACGGCAGCAGGCTGCGGAGATTGGCCGGAGGGGTCCGGTCGACGAGATGCGAGACCATCATTGTCCGCCTCCCGCCACGATCCGGATGGCATCGGCGAGGCTGTGCCCGCGCCGCTCGCAGTCCTGGATCGCCGCATAGGTGTCGGGATCGGAGGAGTAGATCGTCGCCGAGAAGGGATCGAGCACGAGCCGACCGACCGCCTCGGTCTCGGGGCCCTTGATGAAGACCTCGCTGTACTCGGTCCCCGAACGCTTGAGGCTGCGGATCAGCGTCTCGGTGCGGTCGTCCATGTCGAGCCGCGCGTTCGCCCTGAAATCGGCGATCGTCTCGGCCTTCTGCTGAAGTACCAGCATCCAGTCGCTATTCTCGAGCGCGGCGCGCGCGCCGTCGGACTTGTAATAATCATTGAGGGACTGGGTCGCGGTGGCGAGCGCGCCGCCGTACTTGCGGGCAGTGCGGGCATAGGTTTCGACGAACTCGCCCATCGACCCGCCCTTGAGCATGGCCCAGGCCTCGTCGATCAGCAGCAGCTTCTTGGTTGCTCGCGACGAGCGGGTCATCGCCTGGCTGGTCATGAACATGATCGCCGAAAGGACGACGCTGCGCAGTTCCTCGCGGCTTGCGAGATCGCTCATCTCGAAGACGGTAAAATCATCGTCGAGCGCGAAGCTCGCCTTGCCTGCAAAGAACCCGCCGTAGCTGCCGCCGCGGCAGAAGGGCGCGATCGCGGTGGCGAGATCGCGGCCCGCCTCGCTTTCCGATCCATGGAGCGCATGCGCGACATCGTCGACCGATGCGCCGCTGCCGAGTGCCTCCCAGGTCGCGGTCACGGCCCGATCGATGAGCCCGCGCTCGGTATCGCTCGGCGCGGTGCCGGGACGCGCCATCTGGCCAATGATTGCCTTGATCATGGCGAAGCAGTCGAGGCGGTAGTCCTCGTCTTCGTGTGCGCGGGCATCGTCGACCATCGAGAAGGGGTTCAGGGAAAAGCCCGAGGCGAGCGTGAACTCAACGAAGCGTCCGCCCTGCAGTTTGACCGAATGCTCGAAGCTGCGGCCGTCGTCGATCACCACGACCTTGGCACCGGCGCCGCGCAGGGCGGCGCAGAGTTCCTGCAGCAGCACCGACTTGCCCGAACCCGACTTGCCGCAGATCGCGATATTGTGGTTGCCGGCACCGTTCTCGAATGGCGACCACCAGAAGGGCTGGCCGCGGCGGCCAACGAGCAGGAGGTGCGGGATTACGCCGCCGAGATATTCGCCCTGCATCGGCGCGATATGTGCCGCTGTCGTCGAGAGCATGGTCTTGAGACGCTTCAACCGCGCCATGTCGTCGGCGAGGCCATCGGCGAGGCACAGGGGAAAGGCAGCGACGAGGCCTTGGAGCTGGAGGAAGCGCTCGTCGGCAAGGTCCCAGCCCGCCGCCTTGTAGATCGCCTTGATGATGCGTTCATGCGCGTCGCCCTGGCCGAGCGGCGAGATGCTGGTGAGCCCGTAGAACAGCTTCACGAGCTTCTTGCCAGCCTGGAGTTCGGCCTGGACGTGGCGCCACTCGGCCGACTGTTCGGCAAGCTTGGGCAAGAAACGCGCGCTCTTGGTCTGGCTGAGACTGGTCGTGCGCATGAACTTGAAGCCCGCGCGCGCCGAAGCAGCTTCCTGGTCGGGGTAGACCAGGCACAGCATGGTTGCCGTCGGACAGGGGAAACGCAGCTTGTCGGTGAACATGTCGCCGATGAGCCGCGCGCATTCCCAAGGTGCCCAGCGCTCAGGGGTAGAGCGCACGGCATAGTGCCGCACATCGAAATGGTCGGGATAGCATTCGCCGACTTCAGGATTGCCCTCCTCGTCGCGGCCCGTCTCGCGAAAGCGCTCGGTCCTGAGGATCAGGCGATCGTCGCCGACCTCGAGCTCGATGTCGCGGCGGATCGCTTGGGACTGAAGCGTATCGTGCGGGTTCCACGCATGGATATCGGTCTCGTGCGCGGTAGTCGGCGAGGTGAGCTCGTCGATCAGCGCCAAGAGGCCGCCCGGACGCAGCTCCTGCGCGTGCAGTCCGAGCGAGTGGAGCATGCCCATCAGCCCTTCGCGGCATTCCGAAAGTTCCGCGTCGGTCACGCTTCCGGGCACCGGCACGCCGAGCGAGACGATCAGCCGGACGTTGCGAGCATGGAACGGCGCATGCGCCGAGCCCGAGCTCCAGACGAGATCGTAAAGGCGCCTGGTGCGCGCTCTGGCGATGGCCTCGTAGATCCCGCCCTGCTCGTAGCGCGGAGCGAACCAGGGGCCGACCACGCTGCCGATCCGCGGAGATGCGAAGTTCAGGACCTGGAGGCAGGCGCCCTGCGGCAGGCCTTCGGAGAAGAACTGACCGAGGATCTCGCCGGTCCGTTCGTCGGCCCCGATCAGCGGGGTGACTTCGAGCACGAAGCCTTTGGAGCGGGCGTTGCGGTAGAGCTTCGCCCCCTCGTCATAGACCCGGTAGGGCAGCCAGTCCGAGAGCATATCGAGCCCGAAATGCGCCCGCGGCTTTTCGGGCCGAGCCGTGTCGGCAAACAGGCCCCGCGAGAGTGCGTCGCGCGCGGCAGCAAGGGATAGCGTCACTGGCTCTCTCCTTCGGTCATGTCAGGTTGGGGGACCGGCTCGCGGGGAGGGGAAAACGAGCCAGGTCCCCCGGGTTCCGGCGCGTCAGCGCCGGGCATCGCCGGAACGGGCTGCGAGGGGATGAACAGCTGTTCCGGCAATGTGTCTGTTGGGTCGAAATCGGGTGCGGGGTTGCCTTCGCGGGTCGCGGCTATGGTCGATGCCAGCGAGCGCAGGACTTCGCGGCGGCCCTGCGGGGGCCGCCAGTCTGTCCCTGCCTGTTCGGGCAGCGTCAGGTGCACGACGCGCGCCTCATGGTCGCGGCCCGCCGCGTCTCGGTAAGGCGTCAGCACGACCTGCAAGCGGCGAACCGCTTCACCGGTTGGGGTCACCGTCCGATGAACGTCAGACGTGTCAGCCTTTTCAATGCCGGTCGCCCCGGCATCGATCGCGGAGGTTGGCGCGCAGGTCCCTTCCGGAGCACGGCAGGCAAAGCTGCCTTTGACGTTTCCGCCGAGGCTGGCGCAGCCACTGGCCAGGAAGAATGGCGCAGCGAGCGCCACGGCGCGACGGATCGGGAGCCGGCTCATTGCGCCACTCCCTTGCCCGCGGCGACGAAGCGGCGGATCGCCGCGGCATCGCGGTAGCCATGAAGCACCGCCCCATCGCGGGCGCGCACGATGACCGGAGTTCCGGCAAACCCGTTGGCCTTCGCGAAGGCTTCGTTGGCATCGAGTGCCTTAGCGTCCTTGCAGGTCTTGGCACTCGCCGGAGCCTGACCGGCATAGGCCGCATGCAGCGCCTTTGCCGGATCCTTAGCGCACAGCACCGCCTCGGAAATCTTGCGGCTGGCCGCCCCGAAGATCGAGATCGGTCGCTCTTCGACATGGACCTTGGCCTTGGCGAGTTCGCCCGCCAGGCGCTGGCAGTACCCGCACTGGAAATCCGAGAAGACGACCAGGCGTTCGCCCTTGGGGTTGCCCCAGTGGATCGCGCCTGCAGCCGGGAGCGATGAGAGGTCGACATGGTTGGCGGCCGCCTGGACGGGCGCTTCGTCGCGTCCCGCCGGCGCGTCGCTGGCTACGCGCGCCGCACCGGCCGCGAGCAGGTCGGGATTGAGTTCGAGCAGGCGGGCGGCGGTCACGTCGCGCCGCTCTTCCATATCGTAGAGACGGCCCACGAAGAGATAGCGGGCGGTCTCGTCGATGTAGAACAGCGTGTCGCCCGAGACGACTTCGCACCAGGGGCCAAGCGTGTCGCAGCTGATCGCATCGATCGGGGTCTTGGGCAGCCGCAGCTTCAGTGCCTGCGCGACATCGCTCGCCATGCCGGCAGCGCTCGCAGGCATAGCGGTGACGGCAGAGACTCCGAGCGTCAGCACGGCGGCGGCGCTCGAAAGGGCAAGGGCAAGGTGGGCGGCGCGGGCCTTCAGGCTTGGCGGCGAGTCATTGTAGTTCATTTGGAGGGGCTCCTGACGTGGACGCCGTCGAGAAAGACGATCTCGACCTCGATGCCGGTCGGCATCTCGACGACGGGTTGGTATTGTTCGGCGCGTTCGATGAGGTATCGGCTGACGGTGTCGGCAGCCTCGCCGGCACCCTGGCCGAAGCCACCGGCGAGGATGTCGGTCGGCGACAGCGCTTCGCGCTGACCGTTGGCGCCGACCTGACCGGTGAAGATGCCGTTGGCGTTGGCTGAGAATCCGCGCCCGAAGCCGCCGACAATCCCGGCCAGCAGCGCCTGGCTGACAAGGCTGCCTTCGCGGCTGACCACGCGGCCGCGCACACCCGACTTTCCGGCAAAGGAGATGAACCCCTTGACCTCGCTGACCGCGAAGCGGCCACCGGGCTGCGCGCAGGTCATGCGCACCAGCTTGACGTAGACCTTCTCGGCCGAGAGATCACCGCGCGCCGCGCCATTGACGAGGCAGCCGGTGATGTCGGTGGTGAGCAGCTTGTTGCCGCGCATCACCGAGCGCGCCGGTCCGGTGATCCGGAGCACGACGGGAAGCGGATCGCTCTGGCTGGCAACGCCGGTCGAGGCATCGACACCCACGATGACCGTTGCCGGTGCGTAGCTGTTAGGCGGCAGGTAATCGCGGCTCGCCTCGAGCAGCAGTGCGGGCGCAGTCTCTGCCGCACGCGGCTTGCCGTCCTTGCCCGTCTCCGCGCCGAAACTCATCAGGCTGAGCTGTCCGCCCTGCGTTTCCGGCGCTCCTTGCGGAGGCTGGACAGCTCCGCCGGTGCCGACGCCGGGGCCATAGGCCGGTGGCGGTGGCAGGGGCGGTGTGGTTGCAGGCGCTTTCGCAGCGTCGCTAAGCTGTGACCTCAGATTGGCGTTCTCGGCCGAGATTGCGTCGATCGCTGCCTGGCCGTCGGAGCGCATCTGCGCGTTCTCGCTGCGCAGGGCTTCGAGCTCCTGTTCGATCTCGGGGCGCGGGAGCTGCGATTGCTGCAGATCCTTGATCGCACGGCCCTGTGCATCGAGCCGGTTGCCGTAGCTCGCGACGAACTCGCGCTGTGAGAGGTTGCGATTGACGAGGCCGCCGGTGTCGATTGTCGCCGCACCATTGGCATCGGTGCCAGCCTCGTCGCCGTCGCCGCCGAAAATGAACATGCCGCCGCCGATGAGCGCGATGGCCCCGATCCCGGCGAGCAGCATCTTCTGGCGCTGTGCGATCTGCGAATTGAGGTTGCGCCGTCCGCTTTCTCGCGCTTCCGGCGAGCCCGGCAGAGGCCTCTTTCCGGCGTCCTTCTGTGGTGCCTCGGCCATCAGTCGAGTCCTCCCTTGGCAAAGACTAGGAAGGCACTGGTCGCTTCACCGGGAGCGAGTGCATCGCGGCCATAGGCAAAAGCGAGCGCGCCTGCGGCACCTTCGCGCTCGGAGCCAAGCGCAAGGCTTTCCTGGCCGAGGTTGCGCACGAGGAAGCGCTGTCCGGTAAGTTCATCGCCCTGGTATTCGGCGACCAGCTGGACCTCGATCCCGCCGGTACGGCGCGGAGCCGACAGTTCGGCGCGGGCAGTGAATCCGGGCAGGACGGCATCGCTCGCCATCGCCTCGATCAGGCGGATCGCGGCGTCCTCGGGACCGGTCTCGGTCTCCCATTCGGTGGCCGCGGCTTTAGCGAGCGCGGGATTGGTGATGAAGAGCTGGGTCGCTTCCTCGCCGCCGAGACGGCAGGCGAACTTGTAGACGTAGCCCGCCTTGCTGGTCGCAAAGAAGCTGACCCGGGCAGCGGCAAATTGCGGGGGCACGGAGATATAGATGTCTCCGCGCACTGGCTCGTGCGTCACCTGGAAATCATTGTAGGGAAAACCGCTCGCGATCTTCGAGACATTGGCAAAGCCGTCATCGATAAGCGCGATCCGGGTGAGTTCGCCGCGAGCGAGCTCGCAGTCGATGGTCGCGTTGTCGGCCGCTTCGACGAATTGGTCGGCATACGCCGGGACCGGCGCGAGCGCGAAGGCAAGCACGGCGAGGCCGGTCAGCTTGAGCCCGGGATCGGGGCGCCTTGTCGCGCCGATCGCGAAACAGGCAAGGCCGGTTCCGGCAAGCGCAGCAGCGAGGGGAGATGGGAGAAGGCTCATTGGCCGGGTTCCTCCTTGTCGGTGGGAAGTTGCTCAAAGCCGGCGAGCGCAAGGCTGAGGCCACGCTTCGACCAGCGGAAACGGAAGGAGCGGCGCTGGCTCGCGATCACCTGCGTGCCGACAAAGGTCTTGAGCGTGCCGGTGACGGTCGAGGTCAGGGCCTTGGGGTCGACGTGCATTTCCGCGATCACGAAGGCCTGGCTGATGTCCGAGCCGCGCTGTTCCTCGACGATTTGGACGAGCTCGGCCTTGAGGCGGCCGTGCGCGGCGGGATCGGCGAGCTTCAGGATGTTCGTCATCCAGTAATCGAGGCTTTCGGGCGCCCGGTTGAGGAGCATCAGTGCCGTGTCGCGGGTGACAAGTTCGAGATAGGGCGCGTCGATCCCGCCGCTCGAGACGGTGATCCGCTCTGAGGTGATCGGCACCAACACAACCTGCTCGTCGCGGGTGACCGCGGCGCCGAGGCTGACCAGCGTGGTCAGGCCCAGGACACCTGCCAGCACGGCAAAGCGGTTGCGTTGCCGCAGGTAGGTCTGCGCCTGTTCGTGCGCGAATTCTGCTCGCATGGTTCGCCTCCCTCAGCCCGCCAACAGGCGGCAGTGGGAGGGCGGCGTGGCCTTCAACCCGAGAAAGCTCCCGGGTAGGTACCAGTACGCAGCATGCACCAGTGCCGAACCGGCGCCGCGTGCCTTTGCCTTCCGCAAGGCAAGCCAGGCCCCGGCGGCCAGGCCGATACCGATGAAGATATGCTGCGAGAGAATGCCCCAGGCGAAGGGAATAAGGATCCCTGCAAACTCGTCGATGGTCCAGAAGCCGATGAGCTCCGGGTCGTCGAGCCGCCGTGGAACGAGGTACCTGTCGGCCATGCCGCCCTCCTGTCGTGACCGGATCCGCTGATCAGATGACCGCGGTCACGACCGAGGTGACGATCGGAACGCCGGTGCCGACACCGATGCCGACGCCGACCGGCACCGCGACCTGGCCGAGCGAGAAACGCCCGGAGGCGAGACCGATCAGGCCGCCCGCAAGGCTGAGCACAGTGATGATCTTGCCGCCCGAACCTTCGAGGAAGTCGGTGAACTTGGTCAACGCGGGATCGAAGGTGGTATCGGCCCCGGCAAAGGCGGCACCGGCGCAGGCCAGCGCCACGCAGGCGGGAAGAATGTAGTCGCGGCCGCGAGCCCCGTTGGGCGAGCGCTGCTGGACCGGAAGGGCAGTCTTGGTGGTCATGGATGGAAACTCCGAGGATTGAACATCAGCCAGCGATGCGTTCGCTGTATGTTCTTTCCTCTCCCCGGAGCCGGGCTGTAGGAAATCGGGAATTGGATTTTGGGGCTTTCGACCAAGCAAAAAGCGACATCGGGAGGTGCGATGCACGGGATTCGCGCAGGCTGATCGCGCAACAGCGCTGACTGTGCCGGCATCTGAGCGAAGAGAGCCGCGATATGCGCGCAGGCGACCGAAATTCGCGCGAATCGTCGGAGGAAGCTGATCGTTCCTTCCTCTATGTTCTCTAAATGTTCTTTTTGTTTTCCTACAGGCTTCCTTCGCGGTTAGCCGGAGAGTCGATCACTCTGGAGATAAGGATTCGTCGATGACCAACATGGCGCTCTTTGCCGAACAACAGGTTCGCGCCGACCTCGCCCGGCTGCTTTTGGCCGCCGTCGAAGCCAGCGGCCGTGCCCGCTGCGACATCGCTCGCGACGCGCAGATCCATAAGGATGCCCTGCGCCGTGTTCTTGCGGGCGAACGCTCGGCCAGCCTCGGCGAAGCCTTGCGCATTCTTGCCGCGAGCGGCGTCGCGCCGCACGCACACCTGCTCCTGTTCCTCGTCAGCGGCGGCGATCACGCGATTGCGTGGCTGCAATCGGACCTCGCGCAATTCTTCGAGGACTTTTCCGGCGAACTGCCTTCAGCGCTCGAGCGTGTCTTGGGCAACCAGGTTCACGATGTGAAGCCGCGCTGGGCCAAGGGGACCGCGCACCGCGTCGCCCGCTTGCTCTCCGACCACATCGACGAGCTCGAACGCAAGGATGCGCTGCTTGGCGATGTCTTTGCCGGTGCCGAGGGAGGCCATCGTGGGTGAAGAGATAGACAAAGGAGCGACCGAAACCCGGCGGGTGACGCGGCTCATTCGCCTGCCCGAAGTTCAGCATCGCGTCGGGCTTGGCCGTTCGACAATCTATCGCTGGATGGCCGAGGGCAAGTTTCCGAAGCCCGTGCAGCTGGGTGGATATGCGGTCGCATGGGCAGAAGACGAAGTGGAGGCCTGGATTTCGGACCGCCTGAAGTGACCGCTTATTGGTCTGGAGCTGACTGGTTGGAGGCGGACGTGCCATCGACAGGGGCAGTCAAAGGCATCCTTTGCGCGGTCGCCGGATCGAAGCAGTCGGCCCGATACCCTCGAGTATTGGGAGCGCTCGTCGCTGCAAGAACCGAGCTGATTTCGGAAGCCACCGGCGCCTATTAAGGAACATACAATATTGAGTAGGTCGAGCCGATCATGACAAAGTGCATCGAACAAGATTTCCCGTGTCAAAATCAAGAGTACGATGCGTTCGATCAAATAGCGCTCTTAGAACTAAGCCAGCCAATTTCTGCCCATGAGTTGGTGAACGAGAGCGCATTTTGTGCGGAACTGCCGGTCGACGACGAACTTCGTATTGGGAACATAACGTACAAGCTCTATCTTAAATTCCTCCGTGGTCAGACAGGCCTCTATCACCTGTGGGTAGACTATGACGCCTGCGACGACCATGGCAATTACACGATGTTATGCGTGTATGTCGGGAAAGGGTTTGCTGAGCTTCGCGTTGATAGCCACGTCAAAAAAATGGCCGAAGAATGCCCAGCTATACGTGACATTCACCAGCATGGAGAATCGTCTCTCTAAGTACTACGAGCAATTGTTTCTCGATGTGTACGATTTCGAATTAAACAACATTGAGAATTCTGGCGCAGAACATCTGTTTGCGGTTTGGGATGAGGAACGCCATCACTTGGAAACGCACTTGAATGAGGTTTCCAATCTGAGCAAAATTCAAAGTTTCGACGACTGGTAAGAAGTCGTAATCCGACCGGCCTCAGGTCGAACGAACTCCAGTCTACAGCCCACGCCGTTACCGGTCTGGACGTCTGGTGTTTTGGCGCAGAGCGGCGGCTATATTACACCCCAAAAGCGACCGCCGAGCACGAATATGGCCGCATGATTCTTCAAGAGATCGCACACCTGCGTGGAGCAATGAGAGCTTCCGGATCAGATCGGCTTAATGCCTTCGAATTGGACATCGGCAGCGTGTCCCCGCCAGATGGGCCTTTCAACGTTTTCCGCCAACGCAAAGCCAAAAGATGCGAAATTCCCCAAGTGACTGAGAGCTTCGCATTGCTTAGCGATGGCCTCTACGTTGCTCGGGATCTGAGCCACCTTTTCTGGATATCGCGCTGCTCGTACGATTACCCACTCGGGTCCATTGTCTCCGACAAATCAGATGTTCGGATCGACGTTGGGATTTGAGTGAGTGGACATGATCTCGAAACCCTTCCTTTGGAGCCATTGCTTGACAACTTGAACTGCAAAATCAAGTAGTTCCCAGTCGGTAACCTCAATGAGTTCATCTGAGGCCAGGGAAAACGGATCGACCGATTGCGCGTTTCTAAGGTCGATCAAGCCCCAACCGCCCAACTGCGGTTTCCAGCCTGTCAGCGTCCTTCCCATCGGCCAGAGGTGACCTTCCCCCCGAAAAGTGGTCCGTTTTGAGAGTTAGGATTTCGGCTATTTACGGCTTGAAAGGGGCTGATGAATGGCACGGAAGAGATACACGCCGGAACAGATTATCGGGATACTGCGTGAGGCCGAAGTTCGGCTCTCGCACGGAGAGAAGATCGGGGAGATCAGCCGATCGCTGGGGATTTCGGAGCAGAGTTACTATCGCTGGCGACGCGAGTACGGTGGGCTGAAGGTCAGCCAGGCTCGGCGATTGAAGGATCTCAAGAAGGAGAACCAGCGGCTCAGGAAGGCGGTGTCTGATCTTACGCTCGATGCGCTGATCCTGAAGGAGGTTGTCGAGGGAAAGTACTGAGCCCTTCACGGCGTCGGCTGGCCATCGACCATGTGCAGGAGGCATTGGATATCTGCCAGCGCCGTGCCTGCCGGGTCGTTGCCCAGCACCTCTCGACCCAGCGCAAGCTGCCCGCACCACCAGCCGACGAGAAGCCGCTGACAGCTGCAATCATCCGGCTGGCCCAGCAATATGGTCGCTACGGCTATCGCCGGATCACGGCGCTGCTGCGCAATGAAAGTTGGTTGGTGAACGCCAAGCGGGTCGAGCGGATCTGGCGCCGTGAAGGGCTCAAGGTTCCGCAGAGACAGCCAAAGCGCGGGCGTCTGTGGTTCAACGATGGATCATGCGTGAGGCTGCGTCCGCAATATAGTGGCCATGTGTGGAGCTACGACTTCGTCATGGATCGCACCCATGACGGCAAGGCCTTCCGCATGCTTACCGTGATCGACGAGTACAGCCGCCAGTGCCTGGCGATCCATGTCCAGCGCAAGCTCAAGAGCGATGATGTCCTGGCCGTGCTGACCGAGCTGTTCCAACGCCATGGTCCGCCTGATCACATCCGTAGCGATAATGGCGCTGAGTTCACTTCTCATGCCGTGCGCGACTGGCTCTGGCGGATTGGTGTGAAGACCCTCTACATCGAACCCGGATCACCATGGGAGAATGGCTACAACGAATCCTTCAACGGCAAGCTCAGGGATGAGCTTCTCAACGGGGAGATCTTCTACACTCTGAAGGAGGCAATCATCCTGATCGAGCGCTGGCGTATCCACTACAACACCGTCCGGCCACACTCTTCGCTGGGCTACCAGCCGCCGGCCCCACAAACGATCTTGCCTCGTCCTGCCATGCTGCCTTACGCTGCGCTCCAGGCCGCCCAGCAGGGCGACCCCAACCGCCGGAACTCTAACTTAACCGGTGGACCACCCTGATGGGGCAGGTCAGCAGCATGGTGGCGGCAGGCACCGCTTCGGCAGGTTTCTGTTCGGTCATTTCCACTCTTCTCCCTTGATGTAGCCAATATCGGTGCCGGGCGGCCGTGGTCTAAGCGTTCATTGTGTGTGGTCTTATCAGTTCCATCTAGGAATGAGTGCTATTCCCGCGAAAGCCAGAACAATTCCTGCCAGTAACAACGATTGGTCGGCCAGCAATGCGGCAGAGATGATCAACGCTGCCACCACCGGACCCTTGACGGGGGTGCTGCGGTCCTCTTCCCGCGTCAGATGGTTCAGACTGGCTGGGTCGATGGATACCTGAATCGTACCTGATCGAGCGACCGAGGCAACGTTATCGATTAGCTCGGGCAGCGATGCCGAGAAATCAAGCAGGCCACTGCGGACCTTGGCCAAATGATCCCGCGCGGCTCCGATCGAAAATCGCTCGGCAAACAATTGCATCACGATCGGCTTCGTTTCTTCGGCGATATTGTAGTCCGGCGCCAAAGAGCGAACGAAGCCCTCTGCGGTCAGCAGGGTGCGCAGCAAAATAGCGAGGTCGGGCGGCAATACGAGGCGATAATCGCGCAACAATCCGAAAACCCGATCGAAAATTGCCGCGAATTCTATCCCGGCAAGAGCTGTGCCGCTAAATTCCGCGATCAGCTCATCCAGGTCCATCACCAATTGCGCGCGATCCACGAGTGGATTGCCTGCCCAGTCGAGCAGCAGATCGGCCACCTTGTCTATCTGTCCGTTCGCGATAGCGAAAATCAGTCGGACGATTTCCTGACGCCGCGCGCCGCTGAGAAAGCCGACCGAGCCGAAATCGATGAAGCCTACCTGGTTCCCTTCCATCCAGAAGACGTTGCCGGGATGCGGGTCGCCATGAAACTCTCCATTGAGAAGGATCATCCGTAGCACTGCATCGGCATAGCGCTTCGCGAACTGGGCATTCCCTGCCGGATCAGTTGCCGGGTGCCGCGACGCGGGCTTTCCGCCCAGGGCTTCCTGCACATTGATCGTCAAGCCTGTGAGTTCCCAGTGGATCGCGGGCGTCTTCACCCCAAGCATCTCCAGATAACCGCCAATCCTTTCACAGGCACGTGCTTCTGCCGCCAGGTCCATCTCCCGCGCTAAATTCTTGGCGAATGTCTGAAGGAATTCCACGGGTCGATAGCGAGCAATGTCGCTTGACCGACGCTCGGCGAGGCCCGCGAGCCGTGTCAACAGCCTCATGTCCGCCTCGATCCTGGACGCCATGCCGGGTCGGCGGATTTTCACGATAGTCTCGCTTCCGTCCAGCAGGGTTGCGACATAAGTCTGCGCGATAGAGGCTGAGGCGATCGGGTTTCTCTCGAAAGCGGCGAATTCACGTTCCCAGTCGCTGCCCCAAGCCGATACAATCACCGGTTCGATCTTATCGAACGGCAGCGGTTCCACCTGGTCGTGGAGAGTGCCGAACGCGGAAATCCAGGGTTGTGTAAACAGATCGCTTCTGGTCGCCAGGAGCTGGCCAAGCTTTATTCCGACAGGGCCGACATCGCGCAACAGCGCCACCACCGATGCAGGACGCAAGTCCTCGGTATCTGGCTCATTCTCCGAAACCGGCATAAAGCCAAGCAAGCTTCCGAGATTTTTCAGACCGTGCCGGGCGAAAATCTGACCGAGTTCTGCTAGCCGCGTCAGTTCACCGACACTGTTTTCCAGATCATGCTTCATCGGCTTTCTTCGCAAGTGTCAGCCTGCTTCTGATTCTCCGCAACTTTTCGAAGCATCGTACGCAGGAGGTCGATTTGAGGCGCAGACATTCCCTTCCAGAGAATTTCGTGGAGTCGATCAGCCGCTTCGCGCAGTTCCGGCCAGATGGTTCTTACTTGCTCGGTGAGGTGGAGGTTCCAAACCCTTCGATCGTGCGCCGCCCGCTCTCGCTCGATCAAACCTTTTTCAACCAAAACTGCGACAGCCTGTCCTATCGTCGCCGATTCAAGCTCGAGCAGGCGAGAAATCTCGGTCTGTGTTAGCGTAGGTTCTCGCAACAAGGACGCGATGATCCGCCATTGTGTTTGATTGAGGTCGAGCCCCACGATCAGAGCGTCGAAGGTCCGCCGAGCGGTCCTGTTCACCTCTTCTAGCAAATAAAGGATGTCATCCTTTTCGTTGGGGGCGTAATCACGTATCTCATCTTTCGGCATATGCTTATCCATAGCGCTATCTTGGAAGGCTCGCGCATGCCTGGCGTGTTCAAGCTCAGCGTCAACCATATTCGCTAGCAGTGCCGCCATGCAAACACTCGCTGATTTCACGCTACAGCAGAAACTGAATCCGATGGTCGCTCAAGCTGATAAGGAACCGAACTGCGCTGGGTGAGTGCGGGGGCTCCGGCCACCTCGCCTGCCACGACTGCCGGGATGTTATGATCGCATGCGCTCGGCGTCCCTCATCTGAGCATCAGACCCCCTGAAGGGCAAACGCGGGCGTGAACGCGGGGCATGGGCTCGATTTCGAGTGATTATGGCTCGCTGCCCAGATTGTCATGCATCCTAGCCAGCGATCCGCGTAAGCGCTCCAGTTCCCCAAAACGGATCCCCCCGAGCAAGCGAGCATACATTGCATCAGCTTCTACTCGCATCTTGGGAAGTAGCTCGATTGCGGCAGGGCGTAAATGAACCCGCCAAACGCGCCTGTCGTTCTTCGCGCCTGCGTCTTTCCACCAGCTCAAGTTCTTCCAGGCGATCAATAGTCTGGCCGATGCTAGCGCGCTCTAGCTTCAGTTCCCGAGCCAGCTCTGTCTGGGTCATGCCTGGGCTCCGAAAGATAAGCCAATATACTCCATTGCGTCCGCGTGAGCCCGAATTGTTCAACCGAAGAATCGGCGGTCCTGCGCAAACGCCGGGTCACTTCCTCCATAAGAAAGAACAGCCGATCGGTATCGGTGAGGGAACTTGCCCCCCTTTGTATCCGCGTCATAGCCCGTCATGGCAGCCATCTAGGGCAACCTACCATAGCGGATCAGGAAATAAAGCCGTTTACTGTAAATCGATTTACAATATGAGGTTGCGGTATGCAGTCGCAAACTTTCCATATCGGGGGAAATGGTGGCATCTCCATAGCAGCCGAAGCGACCGGAAATGCCGATGCTTTACCGGTCTTGCTCGCGCATGGGGGCGGCCAGACCCGTCACGCATGGAAACGTGTCACAGCCGATCTCGCCAATGCGGGATTTCGTCCGATCGCAATTGATATGCGCGGTCATGGCGACAGCGAATGGTCTGCCGAGGGCGCTTACGAAACGCGCGACTTCGCTTCAGATCTCGTTGCGATCGCTTCAAAAATGGACCGCAAGCCAGCGCTCGTCGGGGCCTCCCTTGGCGGGTTGGCCGGACTGATCGCCGAAGGACACCTTGCGCCGGGCCGCTTCGCGTCGCTCACTCTCGTCGACATCGCGCCGCGTATGGAGACGGGGGGCGTTATGCGCGTAGTCGGCTTTATGGAGGAGCACGTGGAGACCGGTTTCTCTTCACCGGACGAAGCGGCAGAGGTCATCGCGCGCTACATGCCACATCGCCGCAAGCGCGGAGCCGGCAAGGGCTTACGGCGCTATCTGCGAGAGAAGGAAGACGGCCGCTACTACTGGCATTGGGATCCGGCCTTTATCCGCAACATCACACTAGCCAAGCGAAGCGATCCGGCTCATCAGGAACGCCAGTTTGATGCGCTGAACGATGCAGCCAGCAGGCTTTCGCTGCCATTGCATATTATTCGCGGCGGATCGAGCGATCTGGTTTCCGAAGACGCGGTCGCGCAATTGCTCGAACTTGTTCCACACGCTGAATACACCGACATCGCAGAGGCAACACATATGGTGGTTGGCGATGCCAACGATGCCTTTTCGGCAGCGATACTCGATTTTCTCAAGCGTAATCACAGTCCGCAGGGAGCCGTTACATGACCGATAATCTGACAAGGATCGATCCTAAGCGCCTCGAAGAGATCCTGCAGATTGCCCCGTTTCACCGGTGGCTTGGCCTCACTTTACGGTCATGCTCGAACGAGCAGCTTGAACTGGAGATGCCTTGGCGCGACGAGATCGTGTCAAACCCGGCAATCGGTTCAGCGCATGGCGGCGTGCTCGCCTCTCTGATCGATTTAACCGGGCTCTACACCTTATTGTCGCAAGGTACAGGGGCCAAGGCGACCGCCGATCTGAGGGTCGACTACCACCGCCCGGCAACCTCGGGACCACTCGTAGCATCGGGCAAAATAATCAAGATCGGTAAAAATATCTCGGTCGCTGAAACACGTGTATACGGTCCTACTGGCAACCTTTTGGCTAGCGGCCGCGGTGCCTACGTATGCTAACAGCGTTATCCTAATGGAACTAACTGCAGGGCGAAAATTAGCAGGTCTGTTCCTCGAAGACCTGCAAAATAGTCCCACGACTTTCAGAGCGAATTGCGTCGCGATAGCCGCCTTCCAATGAGTGACGTGACCCCCTGATCTTCCCCCCAGCCGGGATTAGAGCCGAGCTGCGTTGATGCGTATGAGCGCGGTTGAAGCAATGGGCTGCGCAGCGGAGCCCGTAGGGCGTGGCGAAGCAGGCCATTGCTTATCTAGTTCGGCGGCGAACGCCGCCGGTGTCGCGTAGCCAAGGGATGAGGGCGGTCTCTCTCGGTTGTAGTCTTCCACCTGACCTGCCCCATCAGGGTGGTCCACCGGTTAAGTTAGAGTTCCGGCGGTTGGGGTCGCCCTGCTGGGCGGCCTGGAGCGCAGCGTAAGGCAGCATGGCAGGACGAGGCAAGATTGTTTGTGGGGCCGGCGGCTGGTAGCCCAGCGAAGAGGGATTCATGCAGCGAACACCGCTGCCGGCCTCTCCCTATCACATCATCGACGATATTGAGCACACGGAACTTTTGTTCGGACGCCACCTAGTCGTGAGCAAATAAAAGTTCGAAAAAGAGGGCTCGACACAGCGAAGCGCCGAACCCTCTTGCAATTAGCGAGTAAGTTTAAAACTTGCCGCGCACGGTGATGCCGTAAGTCCGCGGTTCCGCAAGAAAAGCGGAGAACGTTTGTTGCGGAGCCACGAAAGGCGTGTTGAAGGCCACCTGCGTATACCCAACGTCAAACAAATTATTGACCCATCCCTCGATCGCGAAGCGATCCGCAATATTGGTCAGACCCACACGCCCGTTCACTACGACGAAGCTGTCCTGTTCCTTGCTGAAGAGCAGGTCGGAGCCGGTGTTGTAATCACCAGCCATACGAGCGTTCACGAAGACCAGGCCTTCGAGCCCACTGTCGCCGATTGGCGGCGTCCACGTAAGCGACGATGTTGCCACGATCTCTGGTGCATTCGACAGGTTGTCGCCTGGCAGCAAGCGTAGTGCGGGGTCGAGCGGTGCCCCGGTATCGTCCCCGATAAGATTGTCTTCAAAGCTCGTATCAGAATAGGTGACGCCAAGGGTAATATCCAAATCACGAGCGGGCCGTAGATAGGTTTCGATCTCGACACCTTGAGCGATCACACCTGGTGCAACTTCATCGGAAGAGCATGCACCGGTTGTCGCGCTTGCGTCTCTGTCGGCCCCGCCGAGATCGCTATCGCAACTATTGACCGTCTGCACAATGTAGAACGCCCCATTGAACGTGTTCAACTGGAAGTTACTGAACTCTTGCCGGAAGCCTGCAATGCTAACCCCGAACTCGCGTGTCGAGTATTTGAGGCCGATCTCATATGCATCGACTGTTTCTTCATCGAACTGCAGCGCGGCTGCCGAGATATTGGCCGGATCGAACGCAAGCGGATTTGACAGTGCAGACCTGTCGAGGTTGAAACCGCCCGCCTTGTAGCCGCGTGAATACGAACCGTAGACTAGCAGATCGGGAGTTGGCTTCCAGCTCAGGATAGCCGTGCCGGTAAACTCCTCTTCTTCGCGCGAGTCTTCGAGAGAAACTCCATCGAGCTCCGATGTCGAATTGCCTTGGCAGGAAAGGCTGATGATACCACCGGCCAGAGGTGCCAAAGTCGGAACACCCAGAAAGCCTCCGAGCAGATTGCGGTTTGTCGGACAAACCGTGTTGTCGTTGCGGAAAGTTGCGTCGAAGTCCTTGGTTTCGTTTGTATAACGAAGCCCCAGCGTCAAATCGAGCGTATCCGTGATCGCAAAGATATTATGCGTGAAGAACGCGAAGTTCTCACTCGTCTGATTGTAGACCTCGCTGACCGTTCCCAAATCGCTGATGCTTGCAAGGTTGTTGATACCTGCGAGGATCGCCGGGGTTGCAGCGCCGAATGCCGGGCTTCCGGTCAGCGTACCGTCCAATGCCGCCACGTTGGCACCCAGGCAATTGGAAGCCCCCGGATTGACCAAAGCCGGGTTGATCGCGATAGCGATGCGGCACGCTACGAAATTGCCGTACTGGGTGCCGAACCGCAGATTGTCACGCACCTGCAGTTCTTCATTGGCGTAATACGCGCCGATCAACCAATCGAGTTTGCCATCGAAGGCCTCACCGGTAAGGCGCAGTTCCTGAGTGAATGTTTCAAAGTCTCGAGCAAGAGCATTCTCGGTCGGAGCGCGGTAGAGAATATCGACAGTAGTGTAATCGGTGTCAGATCCCTGGCTGTTGGCATATTCACGGTAGCCCGTGATAGACGTCAACGTGACGTTCCCGAAATCCCAATTGATCTCAGCCGAAATACCGTAGTCTTCGGTTTCGCCTTCATAGCTTCTGCCCGGCGTAGGGTACAGGTCGCGGTTGAATGTATCCTGGGTGAGGGCACGCGGATCCTGCCCAAGCGCAAGCAACACGGGAACGATCGGATTTGCGGTACTCGTCAGGGCGGCCCCATCCGATGGCCTCGTAAAGGGATCAAATCCAGCGCTGATCCGTGCAAGCGGAGCAAACTCGGGCTGGACGAACGTCGCGGCACAGCACGCTTCGTCCTTTTTGGAATAATCCCCGACAAGGCGAATGGACAGGTCGTCATTGGGTTCGAACAGGAGCTGACCGCGGACCAGATAACGATCGCGATTGTTGATCGTCCCGCCGTTGGTAATATCGTTGTAGAAGCCGTCGCGCTCAAAATACACGCCGTCCACACGCGCAGCTACGGTGTCGCCAAGCGGAGCGTTTATGCCACCTTCGACGCGGATCGCATCATAGTTGCCATAAGTGAAGGCCCCGTATGCGCTGAAATCGAACTCGGGCGGTGCGGTGTAGATATTGATCAGGCCTGCCGATGAGTTCCGCCCGCCCAGAGTACCTTGGGGACCGCGAAGGATTTCGACCCTGTCGATAGGGCCGAGCTCACTCAGGGCGCTTCCCGAACGAGAGCGATAGACTCCATCGACAAAAACCGCGACCGAACTTTCCAGACCAGGGTTGTCGCCGACCGTGCCGATACCGCGAATACGCGCGGAACCGTTAGCTTCGTTGCCGGTGGAAGACACCAGCAGGGACGGTGCAACCTGGTTCAGCTCACGTATGTCGCTGGCGCCCGAATTCTGGAGGGTTTCTCCGGAAACAGCTGACACGGCGACTGGAACATCCGCCAAGACCTGCGATCGCCCTTGCGCGGTAACAATGATTACGTTTTGGTCTTCGACATCGGCCCCTTCAACCAGATCCGCATCGGGTTCGCCAACATCCTGGGCGAAGGCGGCTGTCGGTGTGAAGGCAAGTGCCGCTGCCAATGCACCAAGGGCGCAATGGTGGCGTGATGGAAATCTTTTCATGTGCCTCTCCTCTAAGAATGTGCCCCATCCTAGGCACTAGTCGATGTTAGAAACGATGCCGATAAGCGCGTTTCATTTCAAGACTTGGTAGATGAATTGACGGATTATTTCACATTGTCGACAAGCATGTGGCAAAAATGCCATGCAGGTCACTACATGCAGGTTTCTAGTAGCCAGAAAGCTTGGAAAATCGGTCCTTTAACCAGCTCGACGAACCGAAGCTCTGCTCCAGCACGCGGGCGCGCTTGAGATAGAAGCCGACGTCGTACTCATCGGTCATGCCGATCCCGCCGTGCAGCTGGATGCCCTCGTTTGCCATGGTGTGCATAACGCGGTTGGCTTCCGCCTTGGCGATGGTCGCCGCGCGCGCCACGCCGAAGCCGGCATCGACGGCTTGCAGGCCCGCCTCGACCGCGCTGCGCATCTGGGCGAGATCGGCGAAGAGGTCCGCCATGCGGTGTTGCAGCGCCTGGAAGCTCGCCAGCACCTGGTTGAACTGCACGCGCTGCTTCAGATAGTCGAGCGTGTCGTCGAACACTTGCTGCGCCATGCCGAGCATTTCGGCTGCGGTGAGCACGCGCGCGCGGTCGAGCACGTCATCGAGCAGGTTGTCGCCGCCATTGGCGAGCTTCTCCGCCGCCGCGCCGTCGAAGGTGACGTCGGCATGGCTGCGCTGGTCGGTCAGCTTGCGGGTGGTGAGCGCGACGCCGTCGCCTTTCTCGACCAGGTAAAGCCCGTCCTTCGCCGCGACGACGAACAGGTCCGCACCATGCGCTTCATGGACGAAGGCCTTGGTGCCGCTCAGCTTGCCGTCGGACACACTGGTCTCGATCTTCGCAGGATCGTGGCTCGGCCCTTCGTCGACGGCGAGGGTGGCGATGGCCTCGCCGCTCGCCAGCCTGGGCAGCCACCTGGCCTTCTGCTCGTCGCTGCCGCCAAGAACGATCGCCGAGGCGGCGACGGTGTTCATCACCAGCGGGCTGGCGGTGAGCGTCTTGCCGAGTTCCTCGACGACGAGGCCCGCGGACAGGAAGCCGAAGTCCGACCCGCCATGCTCTTCGGGGATGATGACCCCGGCCCAGCCCATCTGCGCCATCGTCGCATAGGCGTCGCGGTTGAAGGCTTCGGGCTCGCCGCTGGCGCGGACCTTGCGGAATTCGGTGACCGGGCTTTCGTTGACGGTCCATTCGCGCGCCATATCTCGCAGCATTTCCTGTTCTTCGTTGAGAACGGCCATTGTCCTTGCTCCCCTCTCTTACTGGTGGTCGAGCATGCCGAGCACGCGCTTGGCGATGATGTTGTTCTGGATTTCGGTCGAGCCGCCATAGATGGTGGTCGCCTTGCCGAAGAGCCACGCGCGCACGGCCCCGAGCTCGCCGTCCGAAAAGCCGTCGCCTTCCCAGCCGAGGCCCTGCAACCCGCGGATTTCGATCAGCAATTCGCTGCGTTCCTGGCTCAGCTTGGTGCCGAGCTTCTTGAGCACAGAGCTGATTTCGGAGACGCCGCCAGCTGCCTTGCTCTCTTCCATCGCGCGGCGCGCGGTGAGCAGGAAGCTGTTCCAGCGGATTTCGAAATCAGCGATCTTGTCGCGCAGCACCGCATCGGCGAGTTCGCCGTCGGCGCCCGTCGGCTGGTACTTCTTGGCGATATCGCCAAGGCTCTGGCCCATGAGTCGGGCGAGGCTGCCGCCGCCCGAGATATTGGTGCGCTCGTGCTGCAGAAGGCGCTTGCCGATGGTCCAGCCCTGGCCTTCCTCGCCGACGAGGTTTTCCTTCGGGACCTTCACGTCGGTGAAAAAGGTTTCGCAGAACGGGCTGGTCCCGCTGATCATGGTGATCGGGCGGACTTCGACGCCGGGCGTGTCCATGTCGATCAGCATGAAGCTGATGCCCTTGTGCTTGTCGCTCTTGTCGGTTCGTACAATTGCAAAGCACTTGTCGGCCCATTGGCCGCCGCTGGTCCAGGTCTTCTGGCCGTTGACAAGGTAGTGGTCGCCCTTGTCCTCGGCAAAGGTCTGGAGGTTCGCGAGGTCAGAGCCGGCATTGGGTTCCGAATAGCCCTGGCACCAGCGGATTTCGCCGCGGCAGATCGGCGGAATATGCTCCTGCTTCTGTGCCTCGTTGCCGTATTCGAGCAGCGTCGGGCCGAACATCATGACGCCCATGCCGCCGATCGGGTTGTAGGCACCCGCCTTGGCGAATTCCTGGTCGATGATCTTGGCCTGCGCCTTGGTGAGGCCGCCGCCGCCGTATTCCTTCGGCCAGGTGGGGGTGCCCCAGCCGCGCGCGCCCACGGCTTCGCGCCACTTGGTCTGCGCCGGCGTTTCATTGGTGGGGCCGTCCACGCCGGCCAGCGCGTTCGACTGGCCCTTGAGTTCGGCGGGAAAATTGTCCGCCAGAAACTGCTGCACTTCCGCGCGGAAGGCGTCTTCGTCGGTCTGGGTTGCGGGCTCGATTTGTGTGGCCATGGGTGTTTTCTCGAAGAATCAAGGAAAGACAGATAAGAATGTAGGCTACGGGGACGAGGATCCCTCCGTCAGTATTGTTGTTCGGGTAGGTGAAGAACCAATCCATCCAGCATCGGCTTCATCGGAATCTGACAGGCAAGGCGACTGTATTCAGTGGTGCCTTCGGCGAACTGCAAGAGGTCGGCCTCCATTCCATCATGCATAAGCCGACCCACCTTGTCGATCCATTCGGGATCGACATGCACATGACAGGTCGCGCAAGCACATACCCCTCCGCAATCGCCATCGATACCCGGCACGTCATTGTATAGCGCCGCTTCCCTGGCTGTCTCGCCTTCTTCTATTTCGACCTCCCGTCGCTCACCATCGCTAGCCACGAACGTAATTTTGATCATCTTGAACTCCGCATTTCGATCTCGAGAGTCAGCGGGCGCGGAGCCGCACCGGCAGCCTGGTGATTCCGCGGACGAGGTTTGAAAAAAGACGCTCTGGTTCACCTGTAACCTCGACCCGGGAAAAGCGCTTGTGAATTTCTTCCCAGATGATCCGCAGCTGCAGTTCCGCGAGCCGGTTTCCCATGCAGCGGTGAATGCCATAGCCGAATGAGAGGTGATGGCGCGGATTTTTGCGGTCGATGATGAACTGGTCCGCGCGCTCGATAGCACTCTCGTCGCGGTTGCCTGACAGGTACCACATCACCACCTTGTCGCCCTTCTTGATCTGTTTGCCGCCGATCTCCCAATCTTCCAGCGCGGTGCGGCGCATATGAGTGAGGGGGGTCTGCCAACGGATGATTTCCGGAACCATTTTGCTAATGAGCGAAGGATCCGCGTCGAGTTTCGCGTACTCGTCCGGGCTTTGGTTCAAGGCGAGCACGCCGCCGCTGATGGAATTGCGTGTTGTGTCGTTTCCACCGACGATCAGCAGCATAAGATTGCCGAGAAACTCGAGGAACGGCATGTCGCGCGTGGCGGGAGAATGAGCCATCATCGAGATGAGGTCGTTCTTCGGCTCCTCGTTTATCCGTTCGTCCCACAGAGTCTTGAAATACATCGCGCAACCGATGAGTTCTTCGCGCCGCGCCTCGTAGGATTCGACGATCCCGGTTTCAGGTGCCGCAGTTGCTACATCGGACCAGCGCGTCAGCTTGCGCCGCTCCTCCCAAGGGAAATCAAACAAGGTTGCCAGCGTCATCGTCGTCAACTCGATCGCAACCTTATCCACCCAGTCGAAATCTTCGCCAATCGGGAGTTCATCGAGAATCTCTCCCGCGCGCTTGCGGATGATCGGCTCGAGCAGTTGCAGGTTGGACGGAGCCACTGCCGGAGTCACCGCCTTGCGCTGCTGATCGTGCTTGGGCGGGTCCATCGCTATGAACATTTCAAGTTCGAGCGCGCCTTCCACCGAATGCATGTCCTGGATTGCAATTCCGCCTAGCTTCGCTTCCGAAGAGAAGACCTTATGATTGGTGTCCACCGCCATGATGTCGTCGAACTTGGTAATGGACCAGTAAGGGCCGACATAGCTCTCGCGGCAGTAGTGGACAGGTTCTTCGGCGCGCAACCTGTCAAAAAATAGACCGATGGTATCGTTCTGAAACAGGCTTGGCCGGGCCACGTCGATTTCCTCGATCGGAATTGACGCGATCCTCGCCGCGGCATCCGGCTCGGCGATCTGGCTGTCCATAAGAACTATTCCTTCTACATCTCAGGCCTGATCGGCCTTCAGTCATCCTTAAGGGAGACATCTCGTGCAGTCAATAAATCGTATACTCTTTTAGTCCCTTGCAGACACCAATCCCATCGGATAGTGTGCCGATCCAACGAAGGTTTGCTAATATCCTTATACTTTTTATTCGAGAGGTGCGGGTGTGCTGATGAGTGGCGGATGTCAGCGGTGAAGAAGGCCAAGCGTGCCCTTTCTCTTGCGCAAAGCATCGTGCGGGACATCGAGGCGGGTCGCCATAACCCGGGTGACAGGCTTCCGCGCGAGGATGAAATGCTCGCGCGTTACGAGGTTGCGCGCGCAACTTTGCGGGAGGCTTTGCGGTTCCTGGAATTGCAAGGGGTCATCCATCTCCAGCTCGGCCGTGGTGGAGGTCCCGTCGTAGCCCGTCCGCAGACCGGCGATTTTGCAAGCAGTTTGTCATTGATTCTGCATTTCATGGAAGCCGATTTGCGTGGTTTGCTTGAATTGCGCGAAGCAATTGCTCCCGATGTCGCAGGGTATGCAGCCCAGCGTGCAACTACCGCTGATCTCAGCGCGTTGGCAGGGTGTCTGGCGGAATTGAGGCATCATGAAGCCTCTGATCAATTCGAGGAACTTAATCGCAGATTTCACGACTTGTTGGGTTGGGCGAGCGGCAATCCGCTGTTCGGTTTGCTGACCTCTGCGATGCATCTGTTGACCCGCGAGTTTTCCCATTCGCTGGGATATTCGGCACAGGAACGGGCGGTGCAGATGAAGTTTCTGGTGCGGGTGCTCGAGGCAGTGCGGACTGGCGACAGCGCCGCGGCCCGTCAAGCAATGAGCCGGTTGGTGGCCGGCTCTGCCGTCTATCTTTCGGAGCGCAGCCCCGAGCTGGTCTCGCAGCGGGTGCGGTGGGGGCAGCTGTAGAATTTTCAATAGTTTGAGTGTGCGTTTAGGCAAGTGGCTGGAGAGGAAGAATGGCGTTGAAGAGCCGAATATGCGAAATGCTGGGGATCCGGTACCCGATCCTGCTTGCCGGGATGGGCGGAGCGAGCGTTCCGGCGCTGGCGGCTGCGGTTTCGAATGCCGGCGGGCTCGGGGTCCTGGGTGCCGCGGCGTGTTCGCCCGATCAGTTGCGTGACTGGATTCGCCAGACCCGGGAATTGACCGACAAACCTTTCGGTGTCGATACGCTGCTCCCCGCGTCGGTCAGGCGCGGCTCTGCCCCTCAAAGCGGTGCTGCACCCCAAAATCCCATGGATCTGATGGGTGAATATCAGCAGTTCGCGCGCGACTTCATGGATCGTGAAGAGCTTCCGGAGGTCGATGCTGCCGCCGCCATGCGGGCGGCGGGCGCGCCTGAAATGGGCAAGGGCGGCCCGCAGTTGTTCTCGAAGGAATTCTTTGAGGCGCAGATGGAAGTGGTGATCGAGGAAAAGGTGCCGGTTTATGCTGCCGGCCTTGGCAATCCTGAACCGTGGATGGATCGGCTCCATGCCAATGGCACCAAGGTCATGGCGGTGATCGGCAAGGTCAAGCACGCCGAACAGGTCGTCGGGTCGGGCATCGACATGATCGTCGCGCAAGGGCACGATGGCGGAGGTCACAACTCGCCGATCGGGACTATTTCCTTGATTCCCCAGGTGGTCGACGCCGTTGGCGATCGTGTTCCTGTCCTTGGGGCCGGCGGTATCTCGGATGGCCGGGGTGTTGCCGCTGCGATGATGCTGGGGGCAGAGGGCGCGTGGGTCGGCACGGCATTTCTCGCGACCGAGGAAGCGGGCATCGAGCGCTTCCAGAAAGAGGCGATCACCGAAAGCGGCGATGCCGATACGGTCGTTAGTCGATCGCTTACCGGCAAACCGGCGCGCATGATCCGTAACAAATGGGCCGACGCCTGGGTGCAGGCCGGAAAGGAGCCTCTGCCGATGCCCTATCAGTCGATGATCTCCGGCCCGGTCATGGCCTCCGGGATCAAGGCAGAGCGCAAGGATGTCATCCCCGGCTTCGCGGGGCAAGGCATCGGCCTGATCGATTCGATCCGGCCTGCCGCCGAAGTGATGCGCGACCTGGTCGATGGAGCCGAGAAGGCGTTGGCGTCCGCTGGTATCTACAAGTGAAGCGCAGGAGGCAAGAAGATGGCTTACGCCAAAGGTCATGAATTGCGCCGCCCCGTAGAGCCTCTCAGAGCGCTGGGGCAATGAGGCAGTTGATTGCCGACAAGGAGGATACGGCGCAGGTGTTCCGTATCGTCAAGGCATTGTCGGGCAATTCCTATTATCGGAATTTCAATCGCTTCATGAAGTCGAGCGATGGGCGGCGTATCGCTTCCGACCGGGCCGACCTACTTGAAACCTTGTGCGATCGCAAACGCCTTGCGACCTGTGCGTCTGGCACGCTTGGCCGAGCCTACCTCGATTTTGTTTACGGGGAGGGTCTGACAGCAGAAGGTCTGGCGGAAGCCAGCGAGGCCGGAGGTCTGGAGGACCTCGGCGACCCCGATGTTTCCCTCTATCGTCGGCGCCTTCGCGATTCGCATGACCTGTTTCATGACGTCGCCGGATACGGCAGGGACGCACTGGGCGAATTGTGCGTGCTGTCCTTCGGAAACGCGCAATTCTATAATCACGGGATCGCTTTCATCTTGGGCGTCGGCATTCCCAAGATGAAACTGGAAGCTGCCCAGTTGCCAGTGGCGCGCGCTGCATTTGAAGCGTGGCGCCGGGGCCGGGCTGCAGCCGATCTGACCACCTTCTACTGGGAAGAAAATCTCGATCGTCCGTTGGAGGATGTCCGCCGCGAGTTGCGACTGCGTCCGCCGGAGACCTATCAGAGGGTGCGCGCTCTTTCCGAACAGCTCGAACGCGATTACCAGGCGGTCAGGCAGGCATGAGCTTAAGCGACAAATCGGCCATCACCGGAGTGGGCGAAACCGCTTTCGTGAAAGGCACCGAGAAAACCGCGGTCGACATGATGCTGGAAGCATCGCGCAAAGCCATAGCAGATGCAGGGCTGAAGCCGTCGGATATCGACGGCATGGTTCCTCCGCCGATCTACACCACCTCGGAAGAGATGGCGGCTAACCTCGGTATCGAAGTTCTGCGCTATGCCTCTACGGTCCACATGGGCGGGGCGAGCCCTACCACGGCACTCCAGAACGCCGCGATGGCAATTGCCAGCGGCTTATGCGACCATGTGCTGGTGACGCTCGGGTGGAACGGTTATTCCGCCTTGCGGCCCAAGCCTGGCGCACCGCCGACGCGGCCGATGAACATGAACACCCTGACGAATACGATCCAAGGCTATTACATTCCGTATGGCGTGTTCCTGCCGGTGCAGATGTATGCCTGGCTCGCCACCCGGCACTCCCGAATTTACGATATCGGCCCGGAAGCGATGGCGGCCGTTGCACTGGCGTGCCGTCGCCATGCGCAGATGAATCCGCAGGCCTTCACTTATGGCCGGGAACTGGATGCCGAAACCTACCATTCCGCGCGCTGGATATCCGAACCCTTTCGCCTCTACGATTGCTGTCTGGAGACTGACGGGGCATGCGCAGTCGTGGTTTCGCGAATAGACCGCGCCAGGGACATGCCGCATGTTCCCGTGAGCATCGCCGGTGCGGCTGAAGGGCATCCTTACCCCGCCGACGATATCCCTTCGCGTCCCGACCCCTTCAAGATCGGCCTGAGCTACGCCGCGCCGCGCGCGTTCGAAATGGCGGGGGTCGATCGCGAAGACATGGATTTTCTGCAGATCTACGACTGCTTCACCTACGTGGTTCTCCTTCAGCTGGAGGCCCTGGGCTATTGCGAACCAGGTGGACAGGCAGAGTTCGTCGCGAATGGCCAGATCGAGCTGGGCGGGCGCTATCCCGTCAACACCCATGGCGGCCTGCTGAGCGAGGCCCATGTTTGGGGACTGAACCATGTCGTCGAGGCGGTGCGTCAGTTGCGCCACGATTGTGGGGAGCGGCAGGTCGAAGGCGCCCAGACCGGCCTGGTGACCGGCTGGGGCGATCTGGGTGACGGCAGTATAGCGATTTTGAGGAGGTTTGCGTGAGCGACGAGAAAGATCTGCCGCCCAAGATGCGCCCCTCGGCGCAGGCCGCACCAGCCAAGCCAAAGCCGCGCCCGCAGGATCCGGTGGAGCAGGAATTCTGGAACCGGTGTCAGGACGGCAACCTTTACTTCCAGCAGTGCGAAGGATGCGGCAGTTTTCGGCATTTGCCGCGCTATATGTGCGCCCGATGCGGTTCTCCTGAATGGTCGTGGGAGCGTAGCACCGGCAATGGCACGCTGTTTTCCTGGACGGTGACCCATCAGGCACTGCATCCCGCCTTCGCCGGCGAGATTCCCTTCATCGCTGCGGTGGTGGAACTGGAGGAGGGAGTGCGCATGGCAACCCGGCTGGTCGATTGCGCGCTCGACGAGCTTGAGCTCGATCTGCCGGTCACGCTGGATTTCGAGCCGATCTCCGAAGATTTTCGCCTGCCAGTATTCCGACCCGTCGCGATCGCGCGCGCAGAAGGATAGACCAAGATGGATCTCGACTACGGACCCCAGTATGACGCGTTTCGCGAGGAAGTGCGCCAGTTCCTGCAAACCCACGGTCACCGCGCACCCGATGGCCAAGGCCGTGCCGCGCGCCCTTCCCCCGAAGCCGTCGAATGGCAAAAGCTGTTGATCCTGCATGGTTACACGGCGCGTACGATTCCCAAGGAATACGGCGGATACGGAGCCGAGCCGGACATCCTGAAATCGCGGATCATTGCCGAGGAATTTTCGCGCGCTGGCATCCCCGCAGGCCTTGCGAACCAGGGCATTTCCATGCTCGTTCCCACGCTGCTGGAACTCGGAACCGAAGCCCAGAAACGGCAATGGATCGAGCCGACCCTAAATGGCGAGATAGTCTGGTGTCAGGGATATTCGGAACCTGGAGCGGGATCGGACCTCGCCGCGCTCAAGACCAGCGCCCGCGTCGAAAATGGCGACTTTGTCATCAACGGACAGAAGATCTGGACCAGCACGGCCAAGCAGGCGGACATGATCTTTTGCCTTGTTCGGACCGAACCGGACGCGCCCAAGCACGGCGGCATCTCCTACTTGATCTTCTCGATGGACACACCAGGGATCGAGGTCCGACCACTCAAGACCATGACCGGTCATGCCGAGTTCAATGAAACGTTCTTTACCGACGTGCGGGTTCCCCTGGATCAGATCGTCGGGCAGCGCGGGCAGGGGTGGTACGTGGCCAATGCCACACTGGGCCATGAACGTGGCATGCTGGGCGACCCCGATGCACTGGAAAACCGGCTCCAGGCGCTGGTCAGGCTGATGCAAAAAGAACGCATCGGCCAGGGTTGCGCAATGGACAACGCCGTTCTGCGTGACCGGCTGGTTGCATTGCAAGCCGAAGTCGCGGCGATGAAATTCAACGGCATGCGCATCCTGTCGAACAGCCTTAGGGGGGATGCCGGCGGCATGGCGAAACTTGTCGTGAAGCTGCAGAGCTGTGAGCTCGCCCATCAGATTTCCGCGCTCGCGATCGACGCAATGGGCGAGATGGGCATACTCTATCACGGAAGCGAGCGCGAGCGCGAAGACGGTGCCTGGCAGTGGAACTACATGTTCCAGCTTGGTCTGATCATCGGTGGAGGCACCGCCCAGATCCAGAAGAACATCATCGCCGAACGCGGGCTGGAAATGCCGCGCGAACCCAAGTTCGCAACGCCTCCCGCCGTCGAACAGGCGACGGCCGTTGCAAGCGGGCAGAATAAGGGAGCCGCCTGATGGATTTCGGACTTTCGCAAGACCAAGAGATGCTCTGCGACGCGATCAGCCGCACTCTTGCTGATACTTGTCCGCTCGATCATGTGCGCGAATGCGCGGAGGGCTCGGTTCCCTTCAGCGACAACGTGCGTTCGGCGCTGGGCGAAATCGGCATTTGGGGAATGATGGTTCCCGAGCAACATGACGGGCTCGGGATGACAATGCTCGATGCCGCCGCTGTGGCCGAGCAGCTCGGCTATGCCGTCGCGCCGGTGCCTTTTATCGGTGCCCATGTACTGGCACCCCTTGCGCTGGCACAGGGCGGTAGCGAGGAGTTGAAGGCGCACTGGCTGCCGAGGATAGCGAAGGGCGAGGCGCAAATCGCCGTCGCGATCGCGGAAACGGTGGAGATCCGGGACCGGGCAGGCGTGGACTTCGACGGCGCAAAGCTCGACGGAACGGCTTTGTTCGCGCTCGACTTCCTGGAAGCCGACGCGTTTCTGGTAGCCGATACCGCCGGTCGTATGCACTTCGTAGCTGGCGATGCTGCGGGTCTGGAGAAGGTTGCTCTCAAAACGATCGACCGCACCCGGAGCGTAGGGGAGCTGCGGTTTTCTGGCGTAGCGGGCGAGGCTCTCGCGGACGATGGTGGGGCCACAGTCAGGCGCCTGCGGGACGCCGGCCGGGTGCTCCTGGCCGCCGATAGCCTCGGTGCGGGCCAGGCTATGATCGAAAAAGCGGTCGACTATGCCGGGCAGCGCGAACAGTTCGGACGAGTGATCGGCAGCTTCCAGGCGGTCAAGCATATGTGCGCGGAAATGGCTGCCCGCCATGAACCATGCCGTTCGCTGGTCTGGTATGCCGCCCATGCGTTCGATGCGACGCCCGACGAGGCTTCGCTGGTGGCATGCCATGCCAAATCACATACGGGCGAAGTCCACCGTTTTGTCGCCCGAACCTCAACCGAGGTGCATGGGGGGATGGGTTTTACCGATCTCCTAGGTCTGCATTTCTGGTTCAAGCGAATCGGTTTCGACCGCCAGGTTCTGGGAAGTCCCGAAGCGGTCCGGGCCGAAGCAGCGGCCTTGCAGGGGTGGACGCAGGTCGCATGAGACGATGAATTAGGCGCACGCTACCGACAAAATCGTGGCCACCAAGGAGAGAGGAATTAATACGTGATCGACTGGAACCTTGGCGACATCCTTGATGCAATCGAACCTGCGGTCCCGGAAGATGCTCCGGCGCTGATTCACGGCGACCGGATCATTAGCTGGCCCGAAATGTCGAAGCGTTCGAACAATTTGGCGCGCAATCTGCGCGCGCAAGGTGCAGGCGACGGGGCGAAGATAGCCTTCTACATGCGCAACCGTTCCGAATACGGGGAATTGATGGCCGCGTGCTTCAAGGGCCGCCTCACGCACGTGAACATCAATTATCGTTACCGTCCCGAGGAGGTTTTCTACATCTTCGACGATTCCGATAGCGAGGTAATTGTTTACAGTTCCGAGTTCCGCGACTGCATTCTTGAACTGAAGGAACGGTTGACCAAGGTTCATACATTTGTAGAAATCGGCGATGCTTCGCAGATCGCTTCCTTCGCGCTTCCTTACGAAAAACTTGTAGAAGGTAACGGCGCGCCTCTCGATATCGAGCGTTCTCCCGATGACCTGCTGTTCATATATACAGGCGGTACCACCGGCATGCCCAAGGGCGTGATGTGGCGACACGATGATATGCGCAAGGCTCAGCTCGACGCGCAAAAGCTGCTGGGTCCGGTTCCCCAGACCATGGAGGAAATGGTGGCCCTGGTGAAGCAGGGCGAGCTTGCGCGCATCACTTTGCCGGCGTGCCCGCTGATGCATGGAACCGGGTTCATTACTGCTATTGGCACGCTCATGTCGGGCGGGGCCATCGTCACGCTGTCCGATCCATCCTTCGACGCGGAAGAATTGTGGGATGCGGTGGACCAGCACAAGGTGCAGAGCATCGCCATTGTCGGTGACGCTTTTGCCAAACCCATGCTGCAGGCGCTGGACGCCCACCCGAAGCGCTGGGACACGAGCAGCCTGATTTCGATCATCTCGTCCGGCGTCATGTGGAGTAAACAGGTAAAGGCGGGCCTGTGCAAACATATCCCCCAGGTCATCCTCATGGACAGTTTTGGCGCTTCGGAAGGGCTGGGCTACGGCTTGTCGGTGACGACCGCACAGGGCGGCACCAACACCGCGAAATTCGGGATCGGGGAATTTTGCGACGTATTCGACGAGAACGACCGGAAGGTCGAGGCGGGGAGCGGCGTGCCCGGCTTTATTGCCCGCAAGGGCGCAATCCCCACAGGATACTACAAGGACCCGGAAAAGTCGGCCAAGACTTTCAGGACGATCGATGGCGTGCGTTACTCCATCCCGGGCGACTGGTGCCGGGTGGAATCCGATGGAAGCCTGACCTTGCTGGGCCGCGGCAGCGTCTGCATCAACACCGCAGGTGAAAAGGTTTACCCCGAGGAGGTGGAGGAAGTGCTCAAAACCCATCCCGCCATTGCCGACGCGCTTGTCGTCGGGGTGCCTGACGAAAAATGGGGCGAAGCGGTGACCGCTGTGGTGCATTTGACCCAGGATGCGGACTTCGACGCGCAAGCGATCAAGGATCACGTGCGCCAGCAACTGGCAGGTTACAAAACGCCCAAGGCGATTTGCCCAACGCAAACCGCCTTGCGCGCGTCAAACGGCAAGGCGGATTATACTACGGCTAAAGACATCGCGAAAGCGGGTGCCGGGGCCTCGTGAGCCATTCGCCCCCTCCTGACTATGATGTCGTAATCGTCGGGGCCGGGTTCAGCGGAATATACCTGCTTTACAAGCTGCGTCAGGCGGGGTTCGATGTTCTGCTGGTAGACGCAGCGGAGCAGCCGGGCGGAATCTGGTACTGGAACCGCTATCCGGGAGCACGGGTCGATTCCCAGGTTCCACTTTACGAATTTTCCATTGCGGAAGTATGGAAAAGCTGGACGTGGAGCGAACGATTTCCAGGCTGGGAAGAACTGCGCGCCTATTTCCTCCACGTCTGCGATACGCTCGACCTCTGGCCGGCAATGCGAATGAAAACACGGGTCGAAAGCGCGCCGTTCGATGAAGACACCGCCTGCTGGCGATTGAAGCTCGACGATGGCGGAAAAGTAAGCGCGCGTTTCCTCTTGCCGGCCCTGGGGTTCGCCTCGAAACCCTACATTCCCGATATCCTGGGCCTTAGCGATTTCGAAGGCGAATGGTGCCATACCGCCCGCTGGCCGCAGGAAGGCATCGACCTTTCCGGCCGCCGGATCGCCCTGATCGGCACGGGTGCCAGCGGCGTACAGGTGGCGCAGGAGGCGGCAAGCTGCGCGGAGCAGCTGACGCTTTTTCAGCGAACCCCGATTCTCGCCCTTCCCATGCGGCAGGAAAAACTGGACGCTGATCGTCAGCTTCGCGAAAAATCCGAATATCCCGCTGTCTTCCACAAAAGGCTTACGACAAGTGGCGGTTTCGAATGCCAATCGCTGGACATCTCGGCCCTGGCTGTGACCGAGGAAGAGCGGACTACGCATTTCGAGGATTTGTGGCAGCGAGGAGGGTTGCGCTTCTGGTATCATAATTTCGCTGACATACTGACGAACGAGGACGCCAATCGCCACGCCTACGAGTTCTGGTGTGACAAGGTGCGCGAGCGGATCTGCGACCCGACCATTGCCGAGAAGCTCGCTCCCGATGAGCCGCCACATCCCTTCGGGACCAAGCGACCATCGCTCGAACAGAATTATTACGAGATCTTCGCACAAGACAATGTTACGCTGGTCGATCTGAACGACACCGCGATCACTCGCGTCACCGAGGCCGGGATAGAAACAGCCACTGGCATGATCCCGTGCGATCTCATTGTCTTCGCGACCGGCTTCGATGCCGGTCGTGGCGGGCTCATCGACATGAACATCACCGGCCGCGGTCGGCTGGCGCTGGCAGAAGCATGGAAGAGTGAGATCAAAGCCTATCTGGGCATGGCCGTCGCCCAATTTCCGAACATGCTGTTCGCCTACGGCCCGCTCAGCCCTTCAGGCTTTTCCAACGGTCCGACAAGCGCCGAAATCCAGGGTGACTGGATCTGCGATTTCCGGATCTGGCTGCGCGATAACAGGATCGGCCTTTTCGAAGCCGATGCGCTGGCCGAGCGAAGCTGGACCGATATGGTCGCCCAAGTAGGGTCGATGACGCTCTTCCCCAAGGCTGAATCGTGGTACATGGGCGCCAATATTCCCGGCAAACCCCGACAACTGATCAATTTCCCCAGCGTATCTGGTTACGCCGATCTATGCCACGATGTCGCACGGCACGATTATCGTGGTTTTATCAGGAATACACTATCCGGTATGGAGACTGCGCCGAAATGAATGAAATGAAACCAATCCACGACGGGTCAACAGATATTGATCCCGTATGGGCCGGCGACGGGGCGGATATACCCGAATGGTTCGCCTGGGCGCTGAGCGTGCCCCGTGAGGAAGGCTTCGTAGAGGTTGGTGGCGCGCGGGTGCATTATCTTCGCTGGGGCAGGCGTGACCGGCCCAAATTGCTCATGACTCACGGTTTTCTCGCCCATGCCCGCTGCTTTGCCTTCATCGCACCGTACCTTGCCGAAGACTACGACGTGGTGGCGTTCGATCTGGCCGGTATGGGCGATAGCGAGATGCGCGGCGTGGCCGATATAGCTGCGCGGGGAAAGGAATTTGTCGAGATCAGCGAAGCGCTCGATTTGTTTGCGGATGGAAGCAGACCGACGATCATCGCCCATAGTTTCGGCTCGGGTGCAGCGCTGACCGCCGTTTCCCAATCGCCGGATGCCTTCGCCGGCGTTATTGTCTGCGATCTCATGGTGATGCGGCCCGAAAAGCTGGAGAAATACTGGACCATGGGCAGATCGAGCCCCGGGTCGGGTAATCCTGACAAACCGGTGCGACGCTACCCGACCTACGAAGCGGCGCGCGAGAGGTATATCCTGTCGCCGCCGCAGGCAGTTGGTGAGCCGTTCCTGATGGATTACATGGCCTATCACTCTCTCCGCCGCGATGGCGAGGAGTGGACATGGAAGTTTTCTCCCGAAGTGTTCCGGCGCAGCAACAAGCCCGACGAATGGCTGACAGTAGGCCAGAGGCTGGTCGATGCGCCCGGGCGCAAAGCGATTGTGTACGGCGAGAAAAGTCAGCTCTTTGATCGCGATTCCGCCCGCTATATCCGGGAACTGGGAGGGGGAAAGATACCAATTGTTGCAGTGCCCGATGCACGCCATCATCTCATGCTGGATCAGCCGCTCGCGTTCGTCGCTGCGCTTCGGGCGGTACTGGCCTTTTGGAGCCTCTGAGATCCCCCATACTAAGAGGCTGGTTCCTGGTCAGAGGCCAGCGAGATGGGGGCAAAGGGCGTCCATATTCATCTTGTACTATATCCGAACTATTGTCGCCGTCGGCACGGCGAACGCTTCGTTGGTCTCGATGCCAGCTGGGGCAAAAGCTTTATCGGGAGCAACTCGCTTAGCGCGCCAACCATTGCTGATCTTTAGCAAACGTTCACTCCGCGTGCGATCTGGATCGTGGCCCATGGGGTCAAAAGATAAGGCGCTTTACTAATATCACGCGGATGTATATGCCCATGGACGGGGATTGGGCTAATTCTCTCCCTCTCCTCTCCACAGACTAAGGGGCGACCCTCGAGGTCGCCCCATTTTGCAGTAAGCGGCGGAGCCAATTATCGTCGCACTGAAGAGATGGGAAGGGATGCTATATGACACTGAGAGCGATGGTGCTCGCCACTTCGGCCATCTTGGCTTGGCCGCAGATGGCTTTAGCGCAGGATCCCACAACTGATGAGGCGGAACCCCAAGGATCCGTAATCATCGTTACGGCCCAACGCCAATCTCAAAGTCTGCAAGAGGTGCCGATCGCGGTCAGTGCCTTCGATGCTACGGCTCTCGAAAGCCAGCAGATCGAAAACGCTGCTGACCTTCAATTGACGCTCCCGAACGTCTCATTTTCGAAGGGCAACTTCACCGGGTCGTCCTTCACCATCCGTGGTATCGGCGATCTTTGTGTTGGTGTGACGTGTGACGCAGCGACGGCTATCCATATCAATGGTTCCCCTCTTTTTGGTACCCGGCTGTTCGAAACAGAATATTTTGACCTTGAGCGAATTGAGGTCCTACGGGGGCCGCAGGGCACCCTCTTCGGCCGCAACGCTACCTCGGGTGTTGTCAACCTTGTGACAGCCAAGCCTGACCTCGGTTCTTTCGGCGCGGCCGGAGAGTTCGAGTATGGGAATTACAACAGCATCAAGGCCGAAGGGATGGTCAATGTCCCGATCGGCGATTCTATCGGCGTTCGGGTAGCCGGATTCTTTCTGAATCGCGACGGTTACACCACAAACCTTTTCGACAATTCGGATGTCGACGACCGAGACATGTACGCTGTTCGTGGTTCTCTTCGTTTTGAACCCGGTGCCGATACCACTCTCGACTTCATGGCATATTATTTCAGGGAAGATGACACCCGTTTACGTAATCAAAAGCAGGCCTGCCAGCGTGACCCGCTCGGCGTGCTGGGTTGTCTGAACAATCGCCGCGACTTTGACATCACCAATGCCAATTCCACAGTCGGCGCAACGCTCAGTTCGCAAGAGTTCTTCGCTATTCAGGGAATTCCCTCAGTACTGGGATTGGGAAGCCTGTACGGCCCCGACGCATTTGCAGGATTCGATAAGCCCGACGATGTGCGCACGGTAAACACGGCGTATACTCCATTCTATTTTGCCGATGAAGTGCAGCTACAGGCCCGTCTCGAGCAGCGCATCGGAGCTATGACACTGACTGCAACCGGTCTTTATCAGGACACCGAAGTCGATTCCCGGCAGGACTACTTTCTGGGCATTCAGGATCGTACCGGCTTTGCTACGGCCTTGAACGTGTTGTCCGGCTTCGCGGCCAACGGTTTGCCTACCGGCCTCCCCGCACCTGCACCGGCGTTCGTGCCAGGTTCGTCGGCGTATTTTACCCCGATTGTGGAGGCTCTCATCCCCAATGGCCCAGGGGGCGTATTGTGCACCTCCGATAACGATGATGGGAACAGGGGCGCGTTCGAAGGTAATGTATTGTGCGGCGAAACGCCGCTATCCTTCGACAGGTCTTCAGAGCAACGCGAATCCTGGAGCGGCGAAATCCTCCTTTCCAGTGATTTCGACGGAGCATTCAATTTCCTGCTCGGAGGGATCTATGCAAAGTCCAAGACTACCGACAACAGTTACTATGTAAACTCATTCGCGCTTGACTACGCCAGTGCCATTCTGGGATCGTTTGGTACTTTGGCAGGCGGTGCACCGCCATCCTACTTCGCAACATCCATGTACCGCAACAATTCTCTCGAGGCTAATCTTGAGAGCTTCGGTGTGTTCGGGGAGATCTACGTCGACCTGACCGAGCGTCTGACCTTCACCGGAGGTTTGCGGTATAACGACGACAAGAAAGACGTGACTGCGCGCACGACCTTGATTAGCTTCCTCAATCCTTACGCGAATGACGGGGAGCCGTTCGACAGCCCGATCACTCCCTTAACCGGTCCCTCTGGTCTTTTTGATGCCGATCCTGGTACGCCAGGTGAGCAGCTAACGCAATTTAGAGAAGTAGGTTTCGATGAAATAACCGGGCGTGCGGTGCTCGACTACGAAGTTACGCCTGACAATTCGATTTACGCATCTTATGCCAGGGGCTATAAATCCGGGGGTATCAACCCGCCCCTTTCGCCCGTTTTCGATGTGGCTGAAAGCTTCGGATCAGAAACCATCGACGCATTTGAAATCGGATCGAAAAATACCTTTGCGAATGGCGCACTGCAATTAAACGCTACTGCATTCTACTATAAGTATAGCGGGTTGCAGCTTAGCCGCATCGTCGCCCGTACCTCAGTTAATGATACTATCGATGCCGATATCTGGGGTGTGGAACTAGAGTCCGTTATCCGGCCCGATCCCGATTGGCTTGTCAACTTGACGTTCAGTTATCTCAACGCGGAAGTTGCCGGCGACCAGTTCTTCTCCAATCCGCGCGACCCGGGTGGCGGCGATCCTGATGCCGTCATCATCAAGGATATTAGCAACGGTGCTAATTGTGCCGTAACCGGGCCAGCCCCCGGCGCGGCCGACGCATTCGTGGCCGGAGTGAACGCAGCTCTGGGTCTTCGTGGTCCCGAAGAATTTCCTAATGACGGCAATCTTGCGTCAAGCGGCGCATTCAGCATTTGCGATGTCTTGGCCGGAGCCGTTCCGGCGGGCAGCGGCCTTGCGGTATTAAGCCCTGGCGTAGAGGTCAACATAAAAGGGAACAAGTTGCCGCAGGCCCCCGAAATGAAGGTTTCGATGGGTGTGCAGTACACCGCCACTTTCGACAATGGCATGACTCTGGTTCCTCGCGTGGACGTAGCGCTGACTGGTGAGCAATACGGCAATATCTTTAACGGCAGGGTCAACCGGATCGAGCCATTCGTGCAAGCCAACGCGATCGTGCAGTTGAACAGTGCGGATGAGCGTTGGTTCGTGCGCGGATTTGTTCAGAACATTTTCGACAGCAGCTCGGTGACAGGATTGTACTTGACCGACGCATCCTCGGGGAATTTTACCAATATCTACACTTTGGATCCTCGTAGATATGGTGTTGCTTTGGGGTTCAGTTTCTAACAGGTCCAGATCGTGTTGGCGGGGAGATCGGTGGTCCTCCCAACGACCCGAACGGACAGTGCCAGCTAGTTCGTATTTCGACCCATGACTTTATAGCTTTTCCAGAGCGGCGTAATGCTCGATGACCGCCTCGTAAGCCTACCGACGAGGCGGTCATCGAACCGGCCAAATGCGAGCTGCACTCGAAATGCCTGTACGATCGCTCGTTGATGTCGCTACGAGATGCTCGCGGAAAGCTTAAGGCCTTACATAGAAACGACAATGAAGAGTCACCGAATAGTGCAATCGGGATATCCGATGGTGATACTGGCAAACGCACTCTGCGAAAGGCGGAAACATGCTGACCCCTATGATCCAAGATTGGGTCGTAGTGCACGAGGTGCTGACGCGTTAGGAAAAGTTGGAAGGGGCTGCGGGGCAGACTTCTGAGAAAACTTATCCTAACTCTGTTCAGGTTTCATAACTGATTTTCGATCGACCGGAGCTGGCTCAACCGACGTGCGATTGTCGCGAGACAATTCGACCCATCCCAACCCAAGCGACTTCTGGATCGCGATCCAGCCATTTGTCATGGCGGCGATCGCCCGATCGAGATTTGCTCTGGCCTGTTCGCGCTTGCGGATCGAAGTGTTGAGTTCGCCTTGCGAGATTACCCCCGCGGCGCGGCGTTGCTCGTTAAGCTCCGCAGCCGTGTCGGCCTGCCGACTGATCTGCGCCAGCGCGGCTACGTTGGCTCTTTGTTGCCCGAACCGAGCAAGCGATTGTTCGGCGTCGCGTAGTGCGCCCAGGACCACTTCAAGATAGCGCGCTTCGGCCTCGTCGCGCGCACTCTCGGCCTGATCGATCGATGCTGCCGTGCGGCCGAAATCAAGCAGGTTCCACTGCAGCCGCGGCAAAGCGATTGCCGATAAGTTGCCCGGGTCCAGGATGTCGTCGGGCTCCGATCCGCCCAAACCGAGAATCCCCATGAAGGAAATCTTGGGGAAGCGAGCAGCCTCTGCCACGCCAATGCGCGCATTCGCCGCGGCCAGCATGCGTTCGGCGGCTCGAACATCCGGCCGCCGCGCTATTAGCGCTGCGGGATCGCCCACCGCGACCCGTTCGGGGGGAAGCGGAATTTCGGCCTGAGCCGCCAGGAGCCCGTCGAGTGCGCCGGGCGCTTCGCCCGTCAGCACCGCGAGCGTGTCTTTGAATACATCGATGTCCGCTTGAGCTTCCGCGATCTGCGACTTGAGCAGTTCGAGCTCGGCGTTCGCGTTACCGACCGGGAACAGCGCGAGAGCGCCCTGTGTATAGCGCTGATAGGTCAGTTCGAGAATTTGCTGCTGCAAGTCGCGCTCTCGCTGGACAAGCTCGAGCCGCCCTTGCGCTTCTCGCAGGCTCACATACGCCCGCGCGATTTCGGCGGCGAGCTGGACTTTCGCATCCTCGGCGTTCGCCACCGAGGCCGCAGCCTGAGCGTTAATGGCCTCGACACGCCGTGCCTGCCCCCCAGCGAAATCGATCTCCCAGTTTGCATTGAGCCCGACGTTGTAGACGCTGAGGCTGTCCTGCTCTTCGGTGTCTGCAGGAGCGCCGGGCGATCCCGGGGGCGGGCCACTGCCGATATCTAGCCCTGGGATATTCGCCTGGACCGCAGTCGCCTGCGCAGCCACGGCGGGTAGCCGGTTGGCGCGCTCCTGGCGGACAGAAGCCCTTGCCTGTTCGATGCGAGCGCGCGCCGCGGCCACGCCCGGATTGCCGACCAGCGCGCGCGCCTCCAGTTCATTGAGAACCGGATCGCCGAGCAGCGTCCACCAGTCGCCGGCAATCGGCGCAAACGGATCGATTTCGGGGCCGGCGCGTACGAACGCATTGCCTGCGGCGGTCGCAAGTTGCGGGGGACCGGCATAGTCGGGACCGGACATGCAACCCGCGAGGAGCGCCATGGGAGCGAGGAGGGTTAGGGTCTTGCGCATAGAGTTCTCAGTGCATCGAAAGGGATAAGTTCTTCGGGAGAGGCTTGAGGAACAGTACCAGCGGCACCGTGACCAGGGTAATCGCGCCCATGGCGAAAAAGACATCGTTGTAGGTCATCACGAACGCATCGCGCTGAATGATGCCGGAAAGCATCTCCAGCGCGGCCTGTGGGCTGCCCAGCGACGCCGTCATGCCGTCCAGGTATTCCTGTAGCCGGGGGCTGTTAGCGTTGAGGGTTTCTTCCATGCGTCGACTATGATGCCACTGGCGCTGATCCTGGAACGAGGCAAGCCCCGCGAGCGCGAACGAGCCCCCGAGGTTTCGCGCCGCGTTGAAGATGCCCGAAGCATCGCCGGCATCCTCCTTGGCAACCGAAGCTACCGTCGCCTGGTTGAGGAACATCATCGTGAGGATCATGCCGATGCCACGCAGGAACTGGCTTTCGGTGAACACTCCACCTCCCGATTCCGCTGTCAGATTTATGCTGACGAAACAGCTTAGCGCCATGATGAACATGCCCGCGCCGACCGCAATGCGGATGTGAATCCTGCGGATCATGAACGGGAGAACGGGCATCAACAGGAAAGCCGGAACGCCCATCCAGAAGATCACAAGTCCGGTCTGCAAGGCATTATAATCGGAAATTATCGCGAGAAATTGCGGGATCACGTAGGTCGAGCCATACATGACCATGCCAAGCGCCAGTGCCATCACCACGACGCTGGCAAACTGCCTGCTGAGCATCAGGCGCAATTTGAGCACGGGTTTGCGCGCGTAAAGCTGTCCGTAGGTCAGAAGTGCAAAACCCACGACCGTCATCAGTGTGAGCTGGACGATCAGCGTGGAATCGAACCACTCCTCGCGGTGGCCTTCTTCCAGAACGATGGTCAGCCCACCCAACCCAAGGATCATACCAGCTATTCCCGCCCAATCAGCCTCGCGCAGGTAAACCCAGTCGGGCTTTTCATGGGGTAGCCCGATGAATAGTAAAGCAAGGAGCAACGCGCAGACGGGCACGTTGACGAAGAAGGCGTAGTGCCAGCTCAGGTTCTCGGTAAGCCAGCCCCCCACCAACGGGCCCATTACCGGCCCAAGAACCACGGTCATTCCGAAGAGCGCCATGCCGATCGGCTGTTGCGATGGAGGCAGTCGCTTTGCGACGATGGTCATAGCGGTTGGAATAAGCGCGCCGCCCATGAACCCTTGACCGGTGCGACCGATGATCATCGTCGTCAGATCGGTGGCAATGCCGCACAACACCGAAAAGGCCGTGAAGGCAGAAACCGCGACGATGAGCAGCGTGCGAAGGCCGAGCAGTCTTTCCAGCCACGCGCTCAGAGGGATGATGATGATCTCGGCAACAAGGAAGGCTGTCGCGATCCAGGTGCCTTCGGTTCCGGTCGCGCCGATTTCCCCCTGGATCGTCGGCAGCGCCGAATTGACGATCGAGATGTCAAGCGTTGCCAGCATCGCCCCCAGCGCACCGGCGGCTACGGCGATCCAGGCCGTAGCATCGGCCTTTTCGACCGGCGGCGAAACCGCTGCAGCGGCGCCTGCCATCGGTCAGTCTCCGGCCGCGTTGCGGATCGAATCGAGTTGGTCTCTAGCGGCGCGCGTATCGACACTCGCGACAACAGACATGCCCGGCACCAGCAGACGCAGGATCTCGGGCGAAGCCTGAATGGATATGCGCACCGGGACGCGCTGAACGATCTTGGTGAAATTACCCGTCGCGTTTTGCGGAGGTAGGATCGAGAATTCTGCCCCGGTCCCGGGGGCGATGCTTTCCACTCTTCCTAATAGCTCGAGGTCCGGCAGCGCGTCGATTTCCAAGGTGACGGGTTGCCCCGGGCGGACAAGTCCGAGCTGCGTTTCCTTGAAATTTGCTGTCACGTAGAGGCGGTCGGTCGGTACGAGGCTCATAAGGCGTTGGCCAGGCTGGACAAATTGTCCAGGTCGGACCGTGAGGTCACCCACCCGCCCGGAAATACTGGCCTGGAGCGTGGTCGATGACAGGTTCAGACGGGCGGCCTCGAGTTGCGCACGAGCGGCGTTGGCTTGCGAATTGGCCTGGTCTATCTGCTCGCTAAGCGTGTTCTGTCGGCGCTGTGCCGCCGTGAGCGCGGCGCGCGCTGCCGCGACTTGAGCCTGCGCTTCTCTGGCCTGGGCCTCCAGCTGATCGAGCCTCTCGCGCGGCTCCGCTCCCGAAGCGGCAAGGGGGCGGTACCGGACAACCTGCTCAGCAGCGAGACCAGCCTGTGCAGATGCTGCTGCGAGCTGTGCACGGGCCTGGGCAATTGCCGCGTCCTGCTCTTGTTGCTGGGCGCGTACCGTATCTGCTCCGGCGAGCGACGCGGCGATCTGGGCTTCGACCTGGTTCGTTTGGGCACGATAATCTCGCACGTCCAGCTGGACAAGTGCATCGCCCGACGCGACCGTTTGATTCTCCGTCACTAATACGCGCTCGACGTAGCCCGCAATTTTGGGGGAGATGATGACGCTGTCGGCGGCAATATAAGCGTTGTCGGTGGACTGCTGGAATCTGCCGTACGTCTGATGATTGTAATACCAGTAGCTCCCGGCGAGCAGGACCAGAATGCCGGCGATCAGCAGACCCAGCCGGACCCGCGGACTGGACAACCCCGTCGGACGTGCGCCTTCATCGCTAGCCCCTGCTGTCTCGTCCGCCATGATTATTTCGCTCCTCGCCATCGTTTGAGCCGCTGCGCGAGCGATATAGCGGCCAAAACAAAATGCGAAAGTCCTTTACTATTTTTCTCCGATCGATAGGAATGTCTCATGCCAGAAGATGAGGGCACTCTCGCACTCGACAATGTCATCACCCACGATGATCGAGCGATCTTCATGATGGACCAGATCAGCCGCGCCGCGCGCAAGGCATTCGATGACCGAGCACAGCCGCTGAGCCTCAATCGTACGCAGTGGCGTGTGTTGGCGCAGCTCATCAGAGCTCCTGCCCTGAACCAGACGGACATCGCCAGGAGACTTGAAATCACATCCTCCAGCAGCGGCCTGGAAGACATGACGCCTTCGCGCTTGAGTGACCGGACGCGGCTTGCGCAAGTCATAGCAATATTCGGTCGCCACGGGCGGGGCGGCATCACGCCCGTGTTGGGACTAGGCCGATCTCAAACCAAAACACATTCGACGCGCCCGGATGCCCCGCTCGTGGCGATTGCGCCAGGGGACGAACCTCGGTCATGTTCTATAGCGGACAACCGAATGGAGCATGCGGGACGCGAACTTTCATTGCACCGGCCCTCTGCCGGACGAACAAACCGCTGGCGGCGTGCTAGATGGAAACTAACGCAAACTTCTCCCTAGTGGCGTGGATCGTTGGCATTCTGATGCTTACGACCATCGCTTTCGCGATGTGGCTAATCGATCCCAGACCAAATCAGGAAACATATCAGATCAAGTTTGATCGCTCCGTGGAAGGCCTTCAGTCGGGATCGACTGTAACACTATCGGGAGTCCCTGTGGGACAGGTAACATCGGTCCGTCTGGCGGAAAATGAACCGGAAAACGTGGTCGTTGTTCTGACTCTCGATCCTTCTGCGGCGAAAGTCCACGGCCTTGAAGCGACAATCAGCACGGATCTGATAACTGGAGAGGCTGCGCTCGTGCTCGAGGGCCGACGGGGTCGTCAGGGCATTTACACCGACAAGTCAGGAAAAAAGATCATTCCCGCCGCGGACGAAACCGGACTATTGGGGAGGGATGCGACCGCCACTGTAGAGACCGTGGCAAATAGCATTCGCGCTCTGAACGAAGGACTGGAGCCAGAAAAGCAACGGGTGATCACCTCCGATCTTGTCCGGCTTCGAGTCACGACGGCCGCACTCGCATCGGACGCCGAAGGTTGGGACGAACGATTGGCCTCAACAAAAGGAAGATTGTTAGACTTAGGGCAAAGGGTTGGTGGATGGGGAAATAATCTTCGAGATGCAGATCGGCGGATCTCAGGGCGGAGCGCTTCTGCTATCGCGCAACGACGCCTTCGCCAATTCAGGGAGGGGGTGCAGAACGCTGAAAACAAACTTTCCCAGATAAGGAGTGGCATTCCGGCGGTCGAAGATTCTTTGGTTGAAGGTGAAACGGACCTTCGCGAGCTTAGTCGCGAACTTGCTCCTCTCAGTGAAAAAATCGAAGATATTCAGGTTGAGGGAATTACATCAAATCCTCCCCTCCCAGACTATCGGCCAAAAAGAAGAGAAGCTGGAACGAATATCGATGATTTAAAGTAAACCGAACGGATGACTGCTTCCGGGCAGAGCGCGCAGCCCGTAGAATAGCGGAGATTGGAGCGCAAAGCGGATAACGACCTACTCCGCGGTCAAGTTTGAAATTGAAATTCCGAGTCCTAAAAAAGGCATCGAACCAATACATTAGAGGGATTTTGCGGGCCTTTTGCGGGCTTTTCAGCTTGACCGAAATATCTAAACATCAGAAATTAAACGGAAAAGAAGTTCGAATGTGATGCCTCTTCTGGGCACCACTTCTGGTCAAAGATGGGAACACTCCCCTCCAAGCGGGGGAGCCCCTTCGCCAGTCCCCGTTCCAGTACCGACTTCGAGCCTGTGATTGTGACGCGATCCTTCGACACTCTTACCTCGGACACCAGCATCCGCAGGTAGGCGCTTCGCAGGGTGCGGTCTTCATCGTGTAGCTTGGCCGAAAGTTGCTGCGAGAACTTTTCCAACACGGCAGGAGTGATCTTTCTAGACCCTCGCGCAAGCTGGCTTTCCAGCACATCGATGCGGGATGTGATTGCCGCAACCGCTTCGCGATTGTCACTGAGCCGCTGCGCGAACTCAGGATCGCTGGGTTTCATGATACCTTCTTCGATCAAGCCGAGCAGACGATCAATGGCTGTGCGCCTCCTGGTGCGCTCCGCATTGGCCTGGGTGAGCTCCTGCTCCATACGCTGGCGCTTATCGTCGGACAGTTCCAGAACTTCTTTCAGTAGCTCTTCCAGGCGCCCGCGACCGAGTATGCGCTTCTCGACAGCGCCGAAAACGGCTTCATCGAGCTTTTCGCGCCTGACGTTCGGACACGTGCAGCGCTGTCCAACGTTCGTCCGCTCGTTGCACTTGTAGTAGTAATATTTCTTCTTCGACTTCGACGTTCCTGAGCCGATCGTCATACCGGCACCGCAGTCTGGCATGCCGCATTTCGCGAGCCCAGTCAGAAGCGTGGTTCCGGCGGCTTCATGAGGTGGCATGCGCAGCGGACTGCGGGAGGCGCGTAAAGCCGCGACACGTTCGAACTGGTCGCGATTGATGATCTTAGGGCAAGGGACGGCGATCCAGTCCTCGCGCTCGGGAACTACTCCGTCGTCGTCGGCGGTCTTGTCGTAGTATACCCCGGTATAGGTTTCGCGTGAAAGGATGCCGGCGAGGTTGCCGTTCGAGAATTTCGCACCGCGCAAGGTAGTGCCGCGATCGTTCAGGGTCTTCACGATCCAGCGGCCGCCGCGACCTTGGTCAGCCCAGTCGAAGATCTCACGAGCGACCAAGGCCTCCTCATCGACGATAGCCAGCTTCATCCGGTCTTTCTTCCCGTCCGAGTGAGCGACATAGGTCTTATAGCCGAAGGGGACCGGGCCGCCGTTGTAGTAACCCTTCCTGGCGTTGTCGCGGCGGCTCTTGCGGGTGTAGATTGCATCGTCGATCGCGCGCTGTTCATCGACCATGGCGGTGATGGTCTGCCCCATGCGCTTGGTCCGACCCTCACCAAAATTTTCGGTGACCGAGACCATCTCGACGCCGCACTCGGCAAGCTCGTGAATGGTATTTAGAAAAAAGCGCGTGTTCCGAGCAAACCGCGCCTGGCGGTAAATTAGAACGATTTGAACGGGGCGCTCTATGCCTGTCGCCTCGGCGATCATCTGGTTGAACTGGGGGCGCTTGCTCAGCGTTCCGCTGAGACCGCTATCGACAAACTCTCGAACGATGTCGATGTCGTTGCGGGCGGCATACTCTTTGGCCGCGTAGCGCTGGGCGTCAATGGACTGCGCATTCCCGTCCTCGTTGTCGACACTAAGGCGCAGATACAAGAAAGCCTTCAGCCTTTTGGCTTTCGAACTCTGGGGCTTGCGCATCATTCATCCTCTTCGAACATCGCGGCAATCTCGTGGCCGAGCGCTTCAAGGACCATTTGAATCTCTTGCCCTGTAATTGGCAAGTCCAGAGGCAAATCACTATAGATCGGGACGCGCCGAACGGCGCCTCGCCGCCGTGAAGCGGGCGAAGCGCCGTCATCTAGTTTCGCATTGCGAATACCGGGCATGTCTTGGCTCCGAGAGAAACTCGGCCCCTATTCGGCCACGTCCAGATCGAAGTAGATACGGATCTGCTTGATGAAGGCTTCTGCAGCCTCTTCACGCTGTGCGAACGTCATCTCGGTCGGATCCGGCAACCGAAGCCGCGTCACGTCGTCGCTAAGCATTTCGAGCGCTCCCACCGGCTGATCGTCGTGACCGATGACGGGAATGCTTTCCACTGGCTCCAGGGGATCGGGCTTGTTGGACGCCTGCTTGCCGTCACCCAGTTCGATGCCCAGCGCTTCGAGGAACTCGTTACGCTTCAACGATGCACCTTCGCTCGCCAGGATCTCGGCCTGTTCCATCACGCTCTCGCGATCTTCCGCGGCGGCAGATTTCATGAACTGCGCGAATTTCACGCCCAGATCGATCGATACGCGATCGGGTTCCTCGAGCAGAGCGAACACCATCGGATATCTCTCGACCATCTTGGCTGCGATGGTCATCCGGCTCACCTGGTCCTTCTTCAGAACCGGAAAGCGTTCGGCAATTGCCTTTTGACTGATACCTGCCACGCGCTGGACATTGAGGATCGACCGCGCGATCTCGATAGCACTACGCGGCGTGCTTCCCAGCGCATCATCGCATGCCGCCTGGACCGCCTCTGCCTCTGTGCCGACGAACATCACGCAGCGCACCTCGATGTCACTGTCCTCGCCGTGCGCCTCCTGAAAGGCATGCCACCTGAGCCGACCATCTTGGATTGGATAGAAGCCATCTACGGCGGGCAGAACGACGATCGGAGCGATGTTGGCGGGTTCGATTGCACTGGCGATCAGTCCAGCGGCATTGGCACCGCGCGTCCGTGATCCGACAGCCGGATGGTGCTTCCACTCCTTGAGCTGGCTCAGCGGGATGAACTGTTCTCCCGCGACTTCGATGGGCGCAGAGAAATCCACCCCTTTGTCAGGATCAACGACATCATCGACATCATCGACATCATCGACATCATCGACATCGACGGAGGCCATTGGTTCATTGCCGGTTTCAGGCTCCAGATTTTCGGTCTGGACATCATCCGGGTCTGTCTCCTCGCCTGCGGCATGGACGGTCTCAACTTCATTTGCGCCACCCATGGCATCCACCAGATCCAGGTCATTTTTGGATGGGCTCTGATCTTCCTTTTTCATTTCGCTACTCCTCACAAGCATCGGCAACATTGCCGCTTGCTCTGGAGAAGCTTTTCGAATCATTCGGTCGGGGAGGATGCCCGAAGTTCTTGGCGACTACGTCGGACGCCGGAGACAGGACCGATCAAACGCCTATCTTCCGGCTTTTCTTCGTCGGAGCCCGACTGTTCCAAGCAGCCTCAGCCGCGAACTTCTGATGGATTGGGCCCACGGGATGAACAATCGACTCATTGAGATGCGGATCGACCGTGATGGGGCTGACGGCTGGCATAACCCGTGCAACTTCCGTCACGAATGCATCGATCATGGCGCGTTCGGAAATGGTCCACCGACGCTGCAGGCGGTCGGCATACTGCAACTTCTCGAAGATGGGGCGCAGCCTATCCTGTATATGCTCCACGGGGTGCGATCGCGGCAGACCGGTGTATGTCGTGTTCGGAGAGCCCGTATAGTTCGGCAGGCTTCTTGCCTTGCCCCTAACGGTCCACTTTTCGAGGCGGCGTTTCGCATATGGGCAAAACTGCACGAGTCTGCAGCATTTGCGAAGGAAGTTGAACTCCGCCGTGGGAGTGAACCAGGTCTGGAAATGGAAGCAGCGTGTCCAACCTGGCTTCTTGACAGCGGGGCAGGCATCGGCCCTTTCCTTCGCCTTTCCATATTGGCTGGTGAATTTCGATTTGTCGTCCTCGTCGGCGAATTCGATACTTTCGGTTGGCGAGCTAGACCATCCCGCAGGGCTATCTTCGTAAGCAGCCTGCTGATGGTCATATTGTTTGATGAGTTCAGGATTGTGGATCAGCGTGGGCATCTTCTGTCGCAACCACGCATCTTCCTCGAATTGCGAGGCTTTGAATCCCTTCCCCAGATACTCGATCATGCCCTTAGCTGTCGGCACGCAGGCGTTTGCCATGATGACCACGCCGAGCCGGATCACCAAGGGTTCGTTTCTTTCGTCAGCCGTAGATTCTTCGGATCCACGGTATGTAAAGTTCTTTTCGAGTTGCTTCAGATTCCGGACCATCATGATGATCGCGGCGGTTGTCAGGTATTGCGGCTCGATGCCGAGAAAATACAGCGCAGGCATTTCGCCGGACGGCTTCTTCAGACGGTGCGGCGATTCCCAATAGCTTGCGGTCTGCTTGAACGCAGCGTTGGCCTGATTGAGCGCTGGATCGGACGAGACGTTAGCGACGAACTCATTCATACAAGGATATAGCGACCGGGCGTGGGCCACGCTTCCTGCCACGAACTCATGGGAGGGCGTCGATCCCACGTGGACCGCATCCATAGAAGAGACGCTTCGGATGACCCGGTCGATCGCTTCTCGTGTCACGCCACCATCCATGCGGAAGTACTCGGCGATCTCGAACAGGCGTTCGAATTCGCTCATGATCCCGGTGCCGTAGATCAGCCGAGTGGATGCCGACTGCATTCGCCTGGTTCGCCTATCCGCCGCCACCAGATAACCGAGATCCTTGCTGCGGACGAGCGACTTGATCTGGCGGAAATCGCGCAGCCACACGGCCATGAACAGCTCCATATCGTGCGTTTGCAGGGCGATCAGGTTCTTCCGATGCGCGGCCAAGCTGTATGCGAGGAGCTGCTGCTGGGTTTCGTCGGTGGTGTGCTGGGCATCGTATCCGAGCAAATGGCGGCGGTGCGGTTGATGGCCGGGTTCGACTCTCAGCTCGGCATGATCGATCGGATCGACGAGCCCAACGTCTCGCAATCCTACGAGGTGAAGCGATGCAAGCGGACTAAAGAGGCAGCGCCAGCGCAGGTTTGCAAAGACCCTGACCTGCTCCTTGCCAGCGGGAACTGGCACGCCATTGATCGCGACGATCTTGCCCTCGCGTTCGAAGCCAGATTGGCGCGACAATTGGTCGATCACATGCTGGTCCGGTTCTGGCATGACCGAAACGATACCGAACAGCTCGGCCGTGAACGCGATCACCGCCGGATCTTCGGCTTCCCAGACAGTGCGCATGCCAACTCTTCTGTCACCCCCTGCAACCATCGCCTTGTTCGACACCGAAGCGAGAAGGTCTTCGAGGTTCAGATCCTCGCCCCACCCCTCCGGTAGGGCATTCTCGATCCGCCTTGCGGCGTCCTCGAGGCCGGGAAACGCTGTGACGAGGTTGCCCATGTCCCGCGGCGACATCACGTCGTCCGGCGTTTGCCTGTTGGTCACCGCGACCTTCGCAGAGTTTTCCACTGCATCTCGAACCGTTCCCATTCTTCTTCCTCTCGGTCGCCATCTTCGCGGAAAAACCGCTCATGATCAGCTTGTAGGACGGTCAGGCGCGGAAAGAGCACATCGGCGGCTTCCATCGCGCGACGGGTTTCGGAATGGGACGGAAACGCTCGCAGGACCGGCACCTTTTCACCAAGCTCCTTGGCGATCGATGCGATCTCGTTTTCGATCCTGAGCGGGCTGAGAAGCCGGTGGATGCAGCCCTCGGCATCTTTCCATTCGAACCATCCGCCTTCATCGGCGTAGGGGCGATGAAGGAGCGGGTCGTTCTTCAGCCATTCGGCCACTTCTCTCCTTGTGGCTTCAGCGCTGGGTTTGGGTTCGACCTTCGAACGTCGGACAGCGTACTGCTGCATTTTTGTCGCCGGCCCCGCAAGCAATGCATCCCGCTGTTCCTGTTCAGCCATTGCTTGCAGATGCTCACTGTGAAGACTCGAAACGATCTTCATCGGCAACACGTCAATATTCAGCTTCTCGATCATCTGGGCTAGCTCGATGGCTTGGGCGCGCGTCTGCTCGATCGCGAACGCGTTCCATCGTTCTGCGTCGGCTTTGAGTGTTTCGAGGCGTGCCGCCAGACTGCCGACAGCAATACGCAGCTCCGCCTTTCTGCCAGTTTCGGAGTGGCCAATTTCGAGAATTAGCTGATCGATCTCTTGGCTGACGATCTCGACTTCCTCATCAATCGGCGTGGGCGAGATCAGTCGATGCACCGCGCCCTTACGATCGGACCATTCGAACGATGTCATGCGAACTCTCCGTAATTCAGATTGGCGCCATGTTCTTCCAGCCAATCGGCCGCTTGGCCCCGAAGCAAGTTGCCTGGCATTCCGATTGCGAGAACCCGGCAGGTAACGCGGATCAGCCACCGCTGATCTGCAGGCATGGGGGCATCGCGCCATGCACCTTTGAGCTGAAACTCCTCGTCGCGCTCGAGCCATTCCGCTCGATCATCGAGATAGAGGGCGAGACGGCGCTGCCATTCGGCGAAGAGCCCAAGGGCAGCGAGCTGTCGCGCATCAACATCGAGAAGGTTGGCGATGATCTCGCTTGTCAGTGCTTCGGGATTCTGCGTCGATGCTTCGACGAACCGCTCGGCGAACTCCGCAGCGCCGATTGCTAGAAGGCCTGCGAGCGCGTTGGCATCGGCGGCTTGGAACCCGGCATTCACGAGCACTCCGCCGAGGGTGATCTTGTGATGCATGCCGGATGGATTGGCGACAACAACCTTGTGACTGGGTTCGGCCAGAGCACGCCTTTTCTCGGCTATTCGCGCTCGCGCTTCCTTTAGTTGCGCGATGCGCGCATCCGCTCTCGCCAGAATCTCGTCGGTATCGTCGCTACCGTTTCCGGAATCGTAAATTTGCGAATTCATCCTTGCGCTCCTTCCATGCCGAAAGGTTAGGAAAATCTGCGAGAGCAGGATGCCCGAAGATCTCCGGGCATCCTGAAACAAAGGGAGGAAGTAGGGTTGGGGGGTTAGATTGGCGCAAGAAATGTTTCAGCTATGCCGAAACCAAAACCCTCCCGTGCGACGGTTCGGAACACCCCCCAACCCAAGAAGCACAAGTTTGTCGGAGCCGTTTTTACGGATGACTTCGGCCGCGAACGCGCTTTGAACGTCAGCAGCGCAGCATCGTTTAGCAAGAAGAAGCTCGGTACGGCATCGCGTGCTGTGGCGCGCAAAGCCGAGCGCGAGTTGGATCGGGCCATCAAGACCGGCGACCGCGAGACCGCGAGGGCGATCCGTAAGCTGCGCCAGCAGGAGCGCGAGTTCGACCGCAGCATCGCACGTTTTTTTCGGCGGAAGATCAGGACGGTTGCGAGGCCGAAGAGTGAGCTCAAGCACAAGCCGCCAAAGCTGCGAGCGATAAGGCCGTCCCGCCCGCTGGCGGCGCTTCCAAATTATGGTGGCTTCATCCGCGATCGGCAGAATCGCATCGGCGTATTCTTCGATGCCAAGTACTACTCGAGCCGAACCTCGCGACCCGGTGTGGCCATGCGGATGACGAAATATATCTGGCGCGGCGCGGTGCTCGACGAGCGGGGTGCACCGATATTCCGAAGCAATGTCGGCGAGACGATCGAGGAGGTCGTTTGCGGGTTCGATCATCTCGAACAGGTCAACCGTTCGGCTCAGAAAGGCGCCAAGGTCCTGAACACCGCAGTGCTTGCGATGGATCATCGCTGGACCCCGGAACAAATGCTGAAGGTGGGTGAAGCCTGGGCTAACGAGCGCTTCGGCAATTACGGCCTTCCCTATGCGATCGCACTTCACGAGCCGCCTCCAAACGGCGACGATCGCAACTGGCACATTCATGTCAACTGGAGCTGGCGTCCGCTCGAAAGGGTCGCGGATTATGAGTGGCTCGTGTCGGAAAGCCTACGAACCGAGCTCGACGGTCGCGAAGGCATGCGGATGCTGAGGGAGCGATTTGCAGCGCATTCGACCGAGATGTCGTTCCGCCGCGGCGACTGCGACGTCTACACTGGGCTGTCGCATGCTGCGCGCGGTCTGCCCATCGAAACCCAGAAGAAGTTGTACGAAGAGAAACCAGGCGCGCCCGGGCGGGCGAGTTTGTGGCCGACAACGAGGAGAACCACGAACGGGTTCTGCGGTCGAAAGCCGCCGTGATCGATGATGATTTGCGACGTGATGACGAGCGCCTCGCCCAGCTCCAAGAGATCGAGCGCCGGGCGGCATCACGCATTGCCCGCAATATCACGATCCCTTCTGTGCCCTCGATCGCATACAAGATTGAAAAGCTGGGCACGATACCCGGGAGGGTGAACATCGAGACGCTCTGCCTAGCCAAAATTTTGGAAGACCAAGCCTTGCATGCTCCTCGCGCCTCGGTTCGTCCGCTTACCGAGGGTTTTGCCGCCGTCGTCCAATCTTGGAGAAACAGGATGCAGGAGGGCAAATTCGCAAATTTGCGAATTTCGGCTCTGCGCCAGCCTCCGGTTCCGCCCCTGCCTGCGCCGGCTTTCCGCATGCATCTGTCCAAACTGAATATCAGGCGCATTGAATTGCCCAGTTTGGCTCGTGCAGTGCCGACGGTTACGGCACCGCTGCGCGGCTTCGTATCGGCGGCCGTCGTTCCACCGAAGAGAAGTCAAATCGCTCGGGCGGCGCAAACGCCGACCGACATCGCTGTTGCGCCAATGCAATCAGCCCCGTTCGTCCTGAGTGCCACAGTACGACGCAAGACGGTCCTGTCCCCTCTGGTCGTACCGCCCTCGGCCACCAACAAAGTTCCGCCGCGAGCCTTCGTGGTCACAAAATTGAAGGTGCCTAAGCCCCTTACGGTGCCTGCCCTTGCGACTATCAGGGATTACCCGTCGGCGCCTCCCGAAAGGAGAGGCTTCGCCGATGAATGGCTCAGGGCCATCAAGCCGCTACGGAAGGCAATGATGCCACAGTCGGCAAAGCCAAAGCCGACCAACCCTGCGGTCCCAACTGAGGCGCCGTCGCCAGTCCCAGTTTTCACGAAACCCCATCCGGGCACCGTTCCGGAATCGATCGCGCCGGAAACCTGGGAAGCCTTGGAGCGGACAATCCGGCGTGGCCACCAAGCGCTGCGCGAGGACGAGGATCGGGAAAGAAGAGCCGCTACTGAGGACAAGCGGGAAATCACCCCGGTTCTCGTTAATGCGAACTCACCTTGGGTCCTGCTCCAGCTTCTCGAAGAACAGCGGTCGTTGATCACCAATGGTAAAGATGGCCGCTGGACTCTGTCGCCTGATCTGGCGAACGCCGCAGGCCTAACTGAAGATGAAATTGCCTCGGCGTCGATCCAGCGCACGCTTGAAAACGAGGCAAGGAATCAGAAGGATGAACTGACAGCGGTCGCGGAGTTCATAGCAGCAGATCCTCGACGATACCTTGATCGGAAGGACGATGGTTGGCGTCTCGCCATGACCGCGCCGGAACCGCTTCGGCGGACAGTCTATGGGTGGCGGGACGAGCCGAGGTTGCAGGAAGCGCTAGAGATTTTCGCGAAGTTGACGGCCGCCCCGAGCGACGTCGCGGAAGTGGTCGAGAGGCGTAAACGGTTTTTCCTAGACCACCTTTTCGGTCCCACAGAGCCCGGTAAACAAGCCCAGTCGGCCAAACGGGTCAATCGTTCTCCCATTCCGCCAGGGTGGGACGGCGGTAGGGAGATTTAGGTTAGCGGCAGATTTGTGCACAAGGGCAGTATGGAGACGGCGGTAGTACAGGCAATCATCTGTTGCTCTCGAAGACACCAAGCTCGACTTCCAACGGTGTCTTTCGCCCTTCGTCTGCATCCGCACTGGGAAAATTCTCACGGGCCAGCGATGCGGCAAGGGCCTCTTGTCCCTTGGATGAACCCGTCGGCATTAGGCACTTTCACGATGAGCTACGGCATAAATTGGGTCGTCAGCTGCCAGGCCCCTATTTGCAGACGAACGGTTTAAAGCCGCCGTTCGGCTAACGACGACTTTGCGGACTGTCCCACGCTCGAGGCAAAGCCCATGATCGTCCGCAGCCCAAATAAGACTATCTCTGGCACGGGAAAGCGAATGCGATCTGGTTGGTGCGGCGCCAGATCGTAATAGGACACTCCATCGGGCAGGCCGCTTGCGAAGCCACGAAGCGCTTTCGCCATGCGCCACCTCAGAACCGCGATGCGCTCATCCGCAGCGGCTACCCCTTCCGCTTAATCGGGTATGGAGCCGCTCACCCGGGGTCGCGTGCCGGGTAATGGGTCAGCACAAACCGTCCAGTCCCTTCGAGGATCGCGTCGATCTCAGTCATCGCATGTTCGATCAGCACACCGGACATGTAGATGATCCAGGTCTCGCCAGCCGAGGTCGAGCGGTCGAACCACTCGGGTGGCCAAGCTTTGTCGACGATAAGCTGCTCGAACTTCTGTCGCTCTGGCTTGGGCCACTCGAAGCCATGGTGGAACATCTTGTTGCGGTACTTGAACAGCGCGTCGAGCCATCGCCCATAATCGGCGGGAAGGTATGAGGCGAGCCCGGCGCTTTCAGCGAGCTGGACGATACCGCGCGCAATGTCCTTACTCTTGCCCCGGGCTCCGTAGACGAAATGCGGGTCCCAAAAATCGGGATCGCCGACATGGGCGGCGCGAGGGCCCATGGGCGTAACCGGAGCTATCGGCGGCTGGAAGCCTGCGATCCCGCGGAACATCGCAACGAACAGCGACTCCAGCATCGGCGCGAGCATTCCAATCGCTGCCATACTATGAGCAGCATCCTGAAACACCGAGCCGTGGAGATGGTCTACCCACCTGTTCTCAAGATGCATGCCATATTCGCCGGACGCCTTGGTCGCACGCTCCCGCAATGCTTCAATTTCACGATCGAGAGCTTCGTCGGCGGCGTTGTTACGGCGGAGTATGTCTCTCACCGCGAGCAGTTGTGCTTCCAAATCGGCTTCTTCGAGCAGCAGCACGGCATAATCGCGATTGGTCAGTCCGAACATCGTTTCCACCCAAAGAAATATTGCGCGCACCAGTGGATTGGGCCCACCCTGAACAGATTGAAGATGGCAGGCACAGGATTCAAGTTGAATAGATGAAACAATCGGGAGGAAATCAGCGCGGAACGGCAGCCACCACACCGGCCAAGCCTGACCTGACCGGCGCGGCCGCCGCGCTGGCCGGCTACGACTATCAGGTCGACGTTTCGATTCTCGCGGCGATCAGGCTGATGCTGGTCAGCAAGTCCGCGACTCGCATCACGCTCGAACCTGCCAATCAGGACGACTTGGAAGTCGACTTGGCGCCGGACTGCCCCGGGAGGGTCGAACCCCGAACCACGCTGACCAACGGCTGTCGACTGATCATCCAGGTCAAGAGGCTCTCCGGAGAGCCATGGTCGATCACCGACTTCAAGGCGCTGCTTAACCACGGAAAGAAGCGCAAGCCAGCACGCACCCATCTCGCCGATCCCAAGGTCCGCTATCTTCTCGTCACCAGCGCCGCCGCCAAGGGGGTGGCGATGGATCTTGGTGTGGATGGGTTCGAGGAAACGGCCGATAAGGACAAGTTTCCGACCTCGTTGATCGGCACGCTTGCGGCCGACGCCGCAGGCCGCGTCGCGATCTGGGCCGGGCTGTCCGAGGACTTGCTCGCGCTCAAGCTCCGCGAGGTGATGACGGATCTGCTTCACGTGCCCGCCATTCGGCAACCTGGCCTGCTGGACGCGCTGCGGAAGGAAGCGGAGGCTCGCATGCGGCTCGGCACTCCCGGCACGTGGACCCGCGAAGATCTCCTCGCCACCGTTCACCAACATGGCGGACACCTGGCCAGTTCGGCGAGCCTCGAGGCGTTCGTTGCTCCATCGAATTTCGACCAGATGGAGCAACTCCTCGCGGCGCGGAACGCGATCATCATCAAGGGGCCCTCCGGCACGGGCAAGACCGAGGCGGCACGCAAGCTGTGCGAGAATGCGCGCAAGCGCAACGGCGCACTTGAACTGGTGGTCGTCAAGCCGACCGACGCGCCAGCTTCCACCCGAAGGCTCGTCGACACCGGTCCCACGCTCTTTTACATCGAGGATCCGTGGGGGCAGTACAGCCTGCTCGGAGGCTCGGAAGCGTGGACCGAGCAGTTGCCGCGCCTGCTGCTCGACTATGCCCGCCCCGACCACCAATATGTTATCACCACGCGCACCGACATGCTCACCGCCGCCGAAGCGGGTGAAGACCTCAAGCATTGGTGGATCGAGCTAGACAGCGACAGCTACAAGTATGGCCAGCTCGCCCGGATCTACGAGCGGCGCCTGAAGCTCCTGCAGGTCGATATGCAAGACAAAGCGCTGACGTTCCGTCGCAATGCTCTCAATACGTTAACGACCCCGCTTCAACTGTCGCTCTACTTCGGTCAGCTCGCGAAAGGCCCCGAACCGGGAGAGAGCGATGCCAATTTTCTGCATCGCCTTCTCAGGCTCTCGGACCGCGAAGCTGTTGCCGGCGAGGTGACGCGCTATCTCAAGGAGCTTGATGGCGAGGGACTCGCCTCGGTGATCTGGGCGCTGATCGTCTCGAGGGGGCAGTTTGATCGCGACCAGCTGGTGGCGGTGCGCCGGCTTCTCCGCCGTGCGCAACCGGCCCTAGGCGATGGCTTCGAAGGAGTCGTGGATCGTCTGGTTGCGGCCAATCATCTCCGCCAGCCGGACCAGACCGTGGCTTTTGCCCATCCAAGCGTCCGTGAAGGGTTCGAAGCCTTCATCAAGCGGAACTGGTTACGCAGCGAAGATGCGATCAGGTCGCTGATCTGGGCGCTGACGCAGCTGACCGGGAGCTTTCGCGACTGGGGCCTCGAAACCGCCGCGCTGGTAATTCAGGCGGCTCGCGTTCTAAGCCGCCAAGTTGCTGGGATCGATCAGCCATTCGAGATCGATGAGAGCGAACAGGATGCGATCGATGCGTGGCTCGATTGGGGATTGCTTGAGCCGGAAGCGGCGTTTCCGTCGCTGTTGCAGCTCGCATCCGACATCGGTTCGGCCAAGTCGGTACCCAGCGAAGTCGCGCGATGGCTGTTGACCGGCGTCCGGCGCGGCGGGGAAATGTTCCTGACGACCTGGAAGCCGCCGGTGTTCGAGGACGATTGGTATGTGAGGATTGCGGCAGATCCGCGCACCAAGGTCATTGCTGCCCGATTTGTTCGCGAGGGACTCCCGTTCGAACGCTCGACTTACGGGCCGCAGTTCGCGTTTGCGCTCGACCGGCTTGCGCCAGATCTGACGCCAGCATTTATCGACGCTGCCAACACCATGGTGGGCGGTGGCTTCGACAGCAATGTCCAAGCAGTCGCCAATGGCGCAGCGCGCGATCTGCAGGCCTACGAAGCGACATTGTCCGCGGCGCTTGACGATCTCGCCGCTGTGTCGCTCGATCACGCAACCCGGGGCGCGGCGCGGTGGCGAGCAATCGATGACGGCGAGCTCGACGCTGGTGCCGAGGAATATTATCGCGACGCGCACGAGGATGATGGCTACGCCTCGGGAGTGTTCGTCGATGCCTACATCGAGGCGAAGCGGGCAGTGGGAGATTGGCGTGACATCCGCGATCATCGGCGAAATACGGAACTTGTATGGAAATGGGCTGGATCGGTTGCCCGCTCCGGCAAGCGGGTCACGGAGAACGAAGTTCGCGCGCTCGTTGCCTTGGCGCGTGATACCGATGGCGAGCATCAAGCTTGGTGGGCAGCGAGGGAGCATTGGCAACCGAGCTTTGCGGGCCTGCTTCAGGAGCGGATCCTCGATTGTCCGCGGGAAGAGAAATTGCGCTCCGAGCTTGCGTACACCGCTATCCTCAAATCGAAGAGCGCGCTCGTGGCGGCGTTGTCCGCTCTCGAGGATCCGGTCGACCGAGTGAGCCTGGTCGTCGATACGCTGCGGGCGATCGACCGATCGGACTCGAAAGCGCGCGTGCGGCGACGCCGCGCGCTCGCCGCCAAGCTTGAGGTGACGCTGGCGGAGATAATTGAAGCCCTGCCGACAAAGCGGTCATCGGCGCGTGCTGTCGGGTCGACCGCACTTGCTTTGCTCGAAACGGCGGCATCCTCGGCCACACCGGATGTCCTTGCCACGATTGTGCCCGTGATGCTTGCCAGCGGTAGCGAGCCCAGCGGCGTCATCACGCGTTGGCTTGATGAAACCCAAGACAAGGATTTCGCAGTTGCGGCCGTCGAAGCAGCGCTGGCGATCGGGGACGATACGATCGTCGAGCGTGCCTTGCGCCATCCCCGCGCGGACGCACGGCGGGCTGCCTTGGAAGGCCTCGCGCCCCGACTCCCGGAAGATTTGCCCGACAGCGTGCTCGCTTTGGCCAAGGATCCCGGAAGCAAGGTGCGTCGCGCAGTGGTTCAAGTGCTCGCATCGCGCTTGCTCCCATCGCACCGTCAACTTCTGCTAGACCTTACCCATGATCGTTGGTCGGATGCCGATCAGCGCTATGATGAACTTGAATCCCTGCCGATCGCGCGCGAAGCGGTTGAAGCGCTCGACGGCTATTCGGCTCTATCGGACACGGACTGCGACAGGTTGCTTGCACTTGCGGAGGAGACCCGAGACAGGCTCCTGAGTGCCTGCGCATTGATCATTGCCGCTGCGAAGGGGAGCGCTAGCACGCGCGAGAAAATCTGGGCGATTGCGTGCCGACCCGTGGCGAAAAGGGTGCGTTTCGACGCTCTCGAGGCGCTCGCCGACGCCCCCCTCGTCGAATCGTCGATTGTCGCGCAGGTAACGCCGGAAATGGTTATGGCGATGCCGCATATCGTCGCCATCCCTGCCGTGACGCTCGTAACCTCTCACGCGCCGGTCGACACTGCTGTGTCGATGCTTGAGCAAATAGCCAGCGCCAATCAACACCGGGCGCTGCTTCTCATTGGCGCTCTCGGCCTCGAGCCGCGCGATCCGCTTGCAGCGGCGCATATTCTCGCGTTGCTCGGATCCGATCATCCTGCTGCGACATTGCTTTCCTCAGCGGCCCCATTGCCGCCAAACGCACTCGACGACCTGGGCCCGGCGGTGTTGCGCAAGCATGTCAGAGCAAAACTTGGAGATCGAATCGCACAGCCGACGCCCGTTGGAGACTGATGTCTTGCAAGGAATGACATATGCTTTAGTCCCGCTGAGACATGCGGTGCGGTCGCGGTCGTGCGCCGCTAGCGAATTAAAGTTGGGATGATTCCGGGTCAGTCCGCTTCAACCTATCGCCGGCTGATTCACCAAATTATGGATCATCAAAAGGTCAGGCTGCGGCAGGTCCGCCGTTAACTCCTAGCCAGCCGACGACGCCGCAGCATTTCCGCCAGCTCCCTCCGCCAACCCGACATCGTCCGCGGCGGCTGTCGGCAAAGGCTGTCCCTCATCGGAAACGGGCACCGCCTCCTCGATCGGGATGAAGTCGTCGAGCGCGGCGCTGGCCTCCGCCTTAGTCGGGTCGAGTGGACGGCTGAGCAACAAAGGCCGCTCGCTCAGCACGCCCTTGCCAAAGGCGAGGAAATTAAGAAAGCGCAGGTTGGGAATGCTACGAACATAGGCGCTGTCATAGATATTGAGGAGGAATTGCAGACTGGTCTGATCGACCAGAGCATGGGTCAGGAAGGTATTGCATTGGGACAGGATGGTCTTGCTCACCAAAGCGGTGCGCTGGGAAACGATGAACAGCCCGACCCCGTATTTCCGGCCCTGCAGCGCGATCTGGCCGATTTTGTTGACGACGTGCTGGGTGTCGTAGTCGAAGCCAGCGCCTGCCGTCTCTGGGATGATCGTATGGGCTTCCTCCAAAACGATCAGGATGCGGCGGCTTTTGCGGTTCGCACGGGCCCAGAGCATGATCTCCGAGAGGAAGAGCTCGGTGGCCAGCAAGGTTGCCCGGGTATTCGTGACCTCGGCGACTTCGAACAAGCCGATCGCCGAACCGGCTCCGCGTAAGAAATTGTCGACCTGCCTGCGGGCATCTTCCCGGATGGACTCCATGAAGTCGCGCAGCAGCTTTTTCTCGTCGCCTGCCTTGAACGCGCCCGTTTCCACCGCAAACAGTTTCTCCTCGAGCTCGTCGGCCTTGTTCTTGCGCAGCCCGATCGCTGAAGGCGCGAGATCGGCAAGACGCTTGCGGTACTCGCCGGTCAGGTCGACGCAGAAGATTTTGGCGCCCTGAAAATGGGCTTCGCGGATCAAGTCGAGGACAAGTTCGGTCTTACCCGTGCCGGTCACGCCGAGAATGGCAGTATGATAAGCAATCATTTCCGGCAGCGATGCTTTGACTTGCATCGCAGTACTTGGGATTTCGCCGATGATGAACTCGCCGCGACGCACCTCGACCGCGTGCTGCGCCCCTTCCGCGAGCTTAAACACAGGCAGGTTCATCCTCGGAAGCCAGGCAAACTTCTGGAAACCCTTGTCGGGTGCCCATGTGCCAAGCTGCGCTGCGTTAACGATGTGGGTGCCGCGTGGGTTCTGCTGGAAGCTTTCTTCGGTCGTGCTGGCGTTGATCACCTGGTAGAACACGCAATTGCCGTCGATCGAGCAGAACACGACCGAACCTTCCTGAATTCCGGTGCGTTTGGACACTTCAAAGTGGATACTGGCGATATCCGAGCCTTCGACGACAAACCCAACGAGCTCGGCATCTTCGCCCTGACCGCACAGATCGCCGATCAGCCTTTTACGCGTCGTCACATCGTCGACGGTGAAGACTAAACCGGTAAGATGCGGGAGGTGGCCTGTCGGAGTTTCGGCGACGATTAGGCCGGTGCCGATGATTAGCTCGTCCTGGATGTGTGAGAATAGCGGGATAACATAGCGGTGTGTCCCGCCGGCCAAAGCAGCAATATGCAGCCCTGCTTCCCAAACCTCGGCACTGTTGACCTGAACACGTACGATATCGGGGTCGTCGACGCGGACAATACGCCCAGCACTGTTAAGATTGCCAATTGACCGCTCGGCACGCCATTCATTCCACAATATCAATAGAAACTCTATCGGCCGGATCAGCGCGAACAGCAGCCACAAGGTAGTGAGGATCAGCAGATGACTCGGTTCGGAATAAAAGCCAAAGATACTGATCAGCGCGGCGGTGCCGAAGATGAACGGCCCGCTCGAAAGGCGTTCGGCGAGCAGATAGCTGAACCGGCGCAGCGGCGATTGCTGGTTCTGCTCGACAAGCGCGGCGGCGAGAGCCGCGACCCCAACCAATCCTGCATAGCCAATAGCCGCGCCGCGGGCGAGCTCGAGCTCGAAGCTCGCCGCGGGCGCAGTGCTCAGGTCGAGTGTGAACAAGGCGGCAAGCGCTGCAATCGCTGCGCCCAGCGCATCACGGGGCGGACGGTACCAAGGTGCCGAGAGCAGTCCGAGCGTCCACCAAGCGACCGCCGAAGCAAACCAGAGCGTTTCACCATTGCCGGTGACATACCAGTGGCCGGTCGCCCAAATATAGGCGAAATAGAAGATGGCGGTGTTGAGCGCGAACGCGACAAAGCGTTGCGCCTGGGTGAGCGCGTCTCGCTTCATCGAAAGGTGCGGCCAAGTTGCGCCATGCCGCCACGCTATAATCTGGCGGAAGGATTGTCACGCCGATGGCTTGGCTGACAGGTCATTGCACCAATTGCCATTCCATCGCGTCGCTCCCGATACGCGCCTGCAGCCATTTGCGGTCTGATAGACTTCGGACCTTTTTTGGGGTGCAGCCGATGCAAGTGACCCATTCCTTTAGGGATTTTAGCTGGGCGTGGACGCCGTTCACCAGGTAAGTCCAAGTGTTACGGCGACTTCCAGAAATCCAAAAGTATCGGCCCAACGACCGATTTTGGGGCGCAAAGCGGTTGTCACTCCCACCAACGTCAGCTGCCTTCGCATGCATCCGCCCTAGGAAAACTCCTCCCGCCAGCGGTGCTGTCCGAGGTCGGTGGTAGAGGGGAAAAGCCCTTCGGCCGGCCTCGTGACACGAGGCACTTTCGATGAACAGTTTACAGCAAATGCCGGGCACGCCGGCCAGGAAGAATGCGCGCAACGGCGAGCCGCGCATCCTACATCCGGTGCGCGACCGGGCCGACTGGTCCCGCACGGCACCGGAAGGCGAGACAGTCCGGCGGATCTGCGTGCTCGATACGGAGACCACCGGTCTGAGGCTCGAGAAGCACCAGATCATCGAGCTTTGCGGGGCGGTCGTCTTGGTCGACGATCGGGGCTGCGTAGTCGCAGTCGAACAGGTGAAGACCGGGCTGGTCGATCCGGGTCACCCACTGCCACCTGAGATCATCGAGCTGACGGGGCTCACCGATGCAGACCTTGCCGGCAAGTCGATCTGCCCAGAGCAGCTGGTTGCGTTTCTCGAAGGTTGCGATGGGGTCATCGCCTTCAACGCCGGCTTCGACCGGCCCTTCGTCGAGAAGCATGTCGGCCGCCAGGTCGCGGTGCCCTGGGGGTGCGCCATGCAGGACGTGCCGTGGCGCAAGCTCGGGTTCGAGCCGGGGCCGCAGGGCTACCTGCTGGCGCAGGCAGGCTACTACATGCCGAACGCCCATCGCGCGCGCGACGATGTTCTCGCGCTCATCGAATTACTGGATTACGTGTGCGCCGATGGCGAGAGCGTGATGGCGAAGGTGCTCGCAGCCATCGAAGCGCCAGCATGGCGGTTCGAAGCATGGGGCGCTCCATACGGGTTCAAGAACGAACTCAAGGACAGCCGCTATCAATGGGCGCCGGAGCGCGCCCATAAGATCTGGCACAAGCATGTCCGGCAAGCGGATTTCCGGTCGGAATACCGCTGGTATCGGCAGACGATCAGCAAGCGCCCCATGGTGGTCCCGCTGCCTGCGACCGAGCGATATCGAGCCGACGAGACCTGGTCGCCCAAGCAACCCAAGGTCAGCGTGCCTGATTTTCTGCGGTGAGAGTGAGCTGGGTCCTGAGAAGGGAAAAAGCTCCGGCCAGAAAGGCCGTCTCTCGAACACAAGGATACTACATATGAATACGCACCATACCTGCGGAAACGATGTCCGCCGGGCCAACGCCAATGCGCTCAAGCTCGAGCTTGGTCTTACCCTTGGCGGCAAGATTGCTTCTTCGGTCAGCTTCGCCTCGATCACCGGCCTAAACGGACCGATCTTGGAAGCTGCGGCGCGCCATGTCGCAGAGGAGCGGCAGGACTGCGTAATCGCCGTCTATGCCGACGAAGAAGCGGTCACCCCGGATTTCTATCTCCTGCTTCTGCGGCATCATTTCCAGGTCTTTGCGAGCAAGGTCGTGCCGTCATCGACCGGCTATGATGAACCTCTCGTTCTCATGACCGAAGACCGCGAGCGGCAATTCGCAATCGACCAGCGCGGAATGCTCTCGGAGCTTTCGATCGAAGCGGCGACCAAGAAGCCTCGCAACCACCGGCGTGCGGCCGAGCGCATCGCTGCGACCGCCGACGCGATCGGGCCGCTGGTGAGCACCGGCGGTCCGCTGCCGGGCGACGTCTTTCTCAACAGCCGCGGCGACGTGACCACCGCTGCCGCCGCCTGATCCCACCAATCTCTGACCGCACACGGGCGGCGTCTCCTCCGGGAGGCGCCGCCCGTGCCGTTTCAAATACAGGAAACCACCTACCATGAACTCTTCACCCATGCGCCATCCGCGCGTGCTCGCCTCGCTGGAGATCGTGCGCAATCCGGTCGAACCCAGCCACCGATCCGCGATCCGCAGCATCGCGATCTTCACCGTGACCAGATGCCCGGAATGGGGTGCGCAGTTCGCCAGCGAGCACTATGCGTTCGAGCGCGAAACCAAGCGCTCCGATATCATCGAGGGTATCGCCAAGAGCGTTCCGGCCAACGCCACGCTGATCTGCAAGGCACGGCCTGGCCCTTACCATCATCTGCGCAAGGCTATGGCAGGGATTCCGTTTCCGCCCTCGGACCTGCAGCTCATCCAGCGCCTCCGCGGTGATCTCGATATCGTCCCAATCGAGTGCCGCGAGACGGCACTCAACGAGACCGCAGCTGCTTACGCGATCCGGCGCGCAGGTCCGGGGTCGTCGACGCTCGCACAGGCGCGCCGCGCCGCAGACGAGGCGCAGGTGCTCTGGCTGACTTTCCTTGCGAGTTGCTGCCGCGACGGCGACCGGACCACGCTCGGCTCTGCCTTCCAGGCCTGGCGGGCGATCGAGCAGGCTCGCCCGCTGCCCTTCTGATGAAGCGTGATGGTGCCAACAGCTAGAGAAAGGAAAAGGCAGATGGCGAATAGCTACATCGCGCTCGACGCGGAGTTTTACTGGGACGAGGATCTGCACAAGGCCCATAAGGCCATGGATCCGAAATCCGATACCCGGGCGGTCGCGGTCAAGAAGGTCATGGCTGCTGCCGTCTTTCAGTTCACGATCGACGATGAGGGGCGGGTGTCGGTCGGCGACACCCTCAGCTGGACGGAGCGGGACTGGGGCGACGAGGAAGGCGTGGTCAGTCAGCTCTTCGACTACCTGCGCGCGCACCAAGACAAGCCGGTACTCACTTACGGAGGCCTTGCGACGGACATTCCGGTCTTGCTCCTTTCGGGGATGGCTCATGGGCTGCGGCTTCCTCCTCAGCTGATCGATCACCCCGGGCGCAAGGGGCGCCGGCCGCATTTGGACCTCGGCCTGCAGATCAAGGGTGGCGGGCGAACCTGGAGCCACCTCAGCCAGGTATTGTTGCGCATGGGCGTGCCATTCGCGCTGGTTGCCGCCAAGCCTGGCGTCAGGCGTCCCGCGAGAAAGGGCACATGGTGGGCGCTGCGCGATCATGTCGAGCTGGATTGCTTGTTGCTCTCGATCGCCAAGCTGGGCTGGCTCGTTAGCCAAGGAACCAACGGCCTGCGGCTCGAGCCGGCGATTATCGCGCTGGTCGAGGGGTTCCTACGCAGACGGCCAGAGCACTCGCTTGCTGACGAGTTGCGCGCCTATGCCGACCGGCTCCAGCAGCAGATCGCTGACGGGTTCGACCTGGCGGCGTGATTGTTACACCCCTACGTCTTGGGCTGGCGATTTACTGAAACTGGAATGACGGCTTTGCGCCCCAAACTCGGACGTTCGAACGGTCTCAGCCCGATCCCATAAGCTGCCGTTCGTTCAGCTGGCTGTCGGTTGGGAGCTGCGCGCCCTCTTTGCCGTCGTTCGTGCAGTCCCACTGCGCTGCCAATACTGGCCACCCGGTTCATCTCTATGACCGCCCCTGCGACGGAGCGGACATTTGGTCAATAAATGTCCGGAACCTGCCGCGCGGGAAGATACCTTTACGCCAGTTCACATTTCAGAACGAATGCAGTACACCGTCGGCACGTGATTAGCGATAGTTTGAGACGGAACGAAGTTATGACCAAGCGTCGTCATGTGTTCATCAGCCATCATCACGCAGATGATGCTCAGGTCACGAGCCTGACAAACATGCTGCGCCGAAATGCGCTAGAAATCCGCAACAGCTCGATCCGCGCAAAGCCGGCTAATGCGGAGAGACTTCGTAAAGGGCTAATCGCGGACAAGACACTCAAGCGATTGCTGCGCATGAAGATGTCGTGGGCCTCAACGGTCGTGGTTGTCATCGGCAAGAACACCCACTCGCGCCCTTGGGTAAATTGGGAAATCGAGACGGCTCATCGTCTGGGCAAACGCATCGTCGGTGTCTATGAACAACGTGGCACCGAAAATGACATTCCGCCCGCCCTAGACAAGTACGGCGATGCGATCGTCGCCTGGAACTCAAAGAATATCATCGGCGCAATTGAAGGACGTTGCGATCCGCAGGAAACGCCGGCGGGCATCGAGCGGGATTCGCGTAACGGCGCGCGGGGGTGCGCGGCCTGATGGCCAGCGTCTATCTGTACGCTGTCAGTTATGACCTTGGCTTCGCACCGAATCCATTCGGGGGCATCTGCAGCCTCGCTTGCTGCAAACCGGCTATCCGTTCCGGCGCGAAAGAAGGAGACTGGATCGTCGGGCTCACGGGCACAAAATTGCGTCCAGCATTGCGATGCATATTCGCCATGCAGGTCACGCGATCAGTAACATTTGACGAATACTGGGCCAGCACGGAGTTCGAAACTCGGAAATCTAGACGAAATGGATCCGCCAAGAAGCAGGTAGGCGACAACATCTATCACCGCGACGAGCTGGACGCTCCGTGGGTGCAAGAGGATTCCGTGCACAGCCTAGAGGATGGGTCTCAATGTCCGCTCAACACGGCGCATGACACGCGTGTCAACAGGGTATTGCTGTCCGAGCGGTTTGTCTATTTCGGAGCCTCCGCTCCGGCTGTGCCGGCCCATATCTTGGCCAGTATGAACTACGCGAAGAACCCGCGTGACATGCGCAAATATGCTCTGTCGGAAGCCAAATGGTTGATCGACTGGCTTGAGCCTCAAGTCATCGCCCACCGCAACATTCCATTAGATGACCCGATCAATTTTGATGTGACGTCCAAACGTTTCTCGGCCACGCGTCAGCGCATGGTATAACTCTGCCTCATCTGTCTGAGCATTCGGTCGGCGCGCTAGGCTAGCGCAGCACGCCAACGTACGAACAGATCGCAGACCGCAAACGCGGCGGGCTCGCTTCGGTCATCGTTGGCAATGTCCTGCAAATCGGGCCTGATAAGCGCCGGTATCCGATCGACCAACGCCGCGATGTGGGCAATCGCATCGTGGTACCCAGATTGCTGCGCTCCACGCGGAACACGGGCGGCAGGATCCATCAGTTCGAGCGCAATGGCGCAGTCGCGAGTTGCACCACCGTAGGCTCCGAGAAGAACCAGAGGCTTGTCCGCCTCTAAGGTCATGACCGCTTCCTCTATGACGCCTGGCATCCGACCTTCATATCGGTCTTCCGGCAGACCGACGACGCCCATCTTCCCACCCATCGCCACTCGCGCGTCCGCTTCCGCCGCAATTGCCCGTCGGACTGCGGTGTAAGCGTCGGCGTCAGACTGTCCCGGTTGGTTTTTCAGCCAGTCGTTCCACTCGGCTTCTGTGGATATGGTTTGCCGAGCCTCCCCAACACCGCCGACGATGAGGTGCTCACCTGATAGCCGCACCGAGGTCAGTTTGTCGGCGCTCGACAGTCTGATACTTGCGACGTTTCGGGCAAGTTTCAGCGCTGCAACGAAATCGAGGAACTGGATTCGTCGGGCGATGGGCTCAGCGATGATGTATAAGAAGGGGGCTGTCTCCCGGCTTCCGGCGTAGGCGCCCGCGAGATGCCGAAATATCTTGAAGGTAAAGTGCTCGGGCTGCAAATCGCCAGCATACATTATTTCGCCCCCTTCGCGGATTATCGCGGTGCATACTGCGAGGAGCGTCCGTTCAATTTCCCGCTGAGGGAACCCCAGACGCGCCCGGTCGGGCGCATCGCTGACCGACAAGGCGACTTTCCATCCCTTCAGTTTCATGACTGGTATTCGCCCAATGTTTTCAGCTGGCTGTCACTTCGCAATGCGGCCATCGCCCGAGTGACGAGCCGAGCCTCAAGGTCTCCTAGCGGAGGATCGGGATATAGGATCACTCGTGGGCATAGGTCGATGTCGATCACGTCAAAAAGCTCAGGGGGGCGCGGCATCACTGTGACCTCCGAATCGGCCGCCACAACTTTCGCCGCTTGAGCCTGAAAGATGTCGCAGCGCAGCCCTTCGGACATTGTTTCGACCAGCAATGGATCTATCCACGAACCGGCCGAACCGCTGGGATCAAGACGAACCCGGGGAAGATTTGCGCCGTAGGGATAGGTTCGGCTTACCCGAACGCCCCCGATATCGGCCAAGACGATTGGCCGCCTATGCCGCTTCGCGGTCGTCAGCTCGAAGATGCACCATGGCCGGGAGTCGTACACGTCCGAGACGATAGCGATCAGCGTCCCTCGACTGATTTCAGCGTCAAAGCGCGCTTTGAAATCCTCGCCCGGATTCAATTCCCTGGCATCGTAAAAGGTGTGAAGGGGCACGTCATGATCTGGTGACTGTACATAAGCCACAATCTCTCTGGCGATCGTGTCTCCGTCTGCCTTGGCGTGACTAACGAACAGCGGCTCGTCGCGGTCGTCGCCGCTGAGTTTTCGCAGATGCCGGCGGATCTGAACGAGCACATGGAGCAACAGACGCTTATCTCGCGCTAGCTGGTCTAGTCCCTTCCAGCCCGTCCTATAGACGTATTGCGTGTTCCGCTCCCTGTCCGAGGCGGGTATCGCGCTGCCGCCGTAGTCACAAAATGGGATGTAGACGTCAGCTGCGCCGCGCGTCTCCATGGCCGCACGTGTGGACTGAACGTATTGATCCCATACTGAGGCTTGTTCGTCCATGAAGTCGTCATACAGCAGCACGACGGCATTGTGGTCCGCGCGCGATAGGTCAACGGGTTTAGGCAACGGCGAGTCCGAAAGCCACGGCGCGCTCGCGAAGCGAACGGGCACTCGATAAGCCACCCCGTCCCTTTCCATTCCGATTCCGTCGAAATGCCGGGAGATCATTTCAGCGACGCGCGCGCCTTCCAGCGACCCGGAAGGCCAGACAACATGTATGCGGAGATGATCAATCATGGACTACCGGCCGGTGTAATGAAAATCGCCATCGAATACAGGCGGGTTGAAAAGTAGGCATACTTTACGAATACAGAGAATCAACGTTGGGGTTGAGAATGCGGGCGGGACGGGGGGAAGTCCATGAAATCGGAGCGGTACCGCAACATTAGCCACGCGACGGTAGGTGGTTTCGAGGCAGTTCTGAAAGACGGCAACGCCGTCTCGGTACGCGGTGAAGCCACCCGGGAAGTGCTCGGACGTGGCACGCTCATAGAATGCCCACAGGAACGGTTTCCGTTCTTACCCGGGCGACTAGGTGATCCGTTCGCCCTCGTGGCTGAATGCATCTGGGTCCTTGCCGGGCGAAATGACCTCGGCTGGCTGACCCATTACCTTCCGCGCGCCGTCCAATTCTCCGACGATGGTAGGGTCTGGCGAGCGGGATATGGACCGCGCCTCAGGGACTGGCAGGGCGTGGACCAGCTGGCCGAAGTCTTTCGGCTTCTCAGCGCAGACAGGACTAGCCGACGCGCGGTCATGAGTTTATTCGATCCTGGATCTGACTTTGGTCCATCCCTAGACATCCCCTGCAACAACTGGCTCAGCTGGCAAATCAGGGACGGCCGTCTCCTGCTCAATGTTGCCGTACGCAGCAACGACGCAATGTGGGGGTTCTCGGGCGTCAATGCGTTCGAGTGGAGCGTCCTGCAGGAACTGTTGGCGAACTGGCTGGGGGTTGAACCCGGCCCAACCTATTTCCTCGCCTCCTCGTTTCACATCTACGAACGCGACCGGCATCTCGAACGTGCGGCCGCGGTCGTGGATGCATTTCCTGGCGTCACGCCGTACGATTTCGAAGTTTCGACACCGCGTCTGCAAGTCACCCAAGACCGCTTGGATGCCGCCTTATTAGAATGGTTCGCGGCCGAAGCACTCGTTCGCCAAGATCCCGACGCATGGCCCGTTGAGAGCTTGCCACAGGATCCCTTTCTCCTTGCCTCCCTCCGGACCGTTCGTCTCAAATGGGGCGCTGACATTTGGACAGAGGACAGGCTAAGGAACGAATTGCACGCGTGCCCTGACGACGACTTCACGGCCGCGGCTTATGAACGCTTGGCGCGCCGTTTTCCGGGGTTATTAAACGGCATTCCGCAGCCCGGCGCTCGGGCTTACTTCAACCGAGCGACGCGCCGGCCGACTCCCGGCGATGGTCTCCTTCAAGCGATAGACGCCCTACATCGAGAGAAGAATGCCGGCTACGGCGCGGCCTGGAAGCGGCGCGGCGAGCGCATCAGCATTCTGCCCAACATTGCGCGCAAGGTCGACCGGCTGGAACATTTCAGCAATTCGGGCCTGGAACTCTCCGGCGAGACGCTGTTCGACACGACGGTTGACCTGTTGGTGTACGTTCTCAAATATGAGTTGTTTCTCGCGGAACACGCCCCATCACTAGCCGAGCGAATCGGCTTGCAAGGTGGGACCAGAGCCTACAGTGATTGTAACGATGATTTCACCGTGGCACTCCGTCATGCGGGTGTGACTCCGCTCGTCGACAATGAGGTAGACAGCGAGCTCATAGCGGCGGTTAGCACCTTTGAAGATCTCTGGCCCAAAGTAGAGGCGGAAGTGGACGTCGAGGCGCGCATCGCCGCTACCAGTCGGTTACGTGTTCATGCGGCGCGACTGGTCGGGGCAATCGCGCTGACTCAGCCTCAAGTCCTTTCGACGTTCATTCAGCAATGGAGCCCGCGCGGTGAAACCCCCTCCTCCTCGTAGCGTCGATATGAACCCCGCCGACCTGTCGACACTGCTCGAAACGCTCAAGCAAGAGTTGTCCGCTCGCCCCGAGACTGACGTTCTCGGAATCCTAGGCGACGGCCCTGCCGCATACGACATCGTAACCTGGCTGAACGTTGCGGGGCTGGCCGGCCGGTTGACCGGAGTTTACGACACGTCACCGCAAGAGGCCGGGCTTCGCTGCCGACCGATGGAGGCGCTGGAACAGGACCGGCCCCAGATCCTGATTGTAGCTTCGGACAAGCGTAAAGAGGCGCTTATCGAGGCCGCTGCACCCCACATTGAGGCCAGCGTCCGGTTGCTAATCGGAGGGTTCGACCACTTCCGATACCGCGACCTGGCTTTCGAGCAGGAAACTGCCAACGCGCTCGTGCCCTCCTTTGCGAACGGATATCCGAACTGCCTGATCCATCTTTGGCAGGTTCTGCAGAACGCTGCACGCTTGGGCGTCGACGGGACGATCGTGGAATTCGGAATGTTCCGGGGAGGAACGACCATGTTACTCTCCCGCTTCGCCGAGCGACTCGGCAAAGACTGGCCGGTCATCGGTTTCGACACCTTCGACGGTTTCCCTCCGCCACGTAGTCCGCTTGACATGTATTCTCACCCTGACTGCGTCTTTCTGGACGAGGCCGCAGCCCGCCGATATCTGGCCGGACGGAACGTCAAGATCGTGCCGGGCGATATCGTCGAGACCGCATCTCAGTTAAAGGAGCGGGATATCCTGCTAGCGTTCATTGACACCGACAACTACACCTCGGCAGTGGCGGCGCTGGATGCCGTTCAAAGTCAGATAGTGCCCGGGGGCGCCATTGTGTTCGACCACTTCACTGGTGTAGACCGCTTTTTGTACACCTTGGGCGAACGCATGGCCGCCAAGCGGCTTCTCGACGACCCGCGATTCTTCAATCTACACGGCACCGGCGTATTTCTTCGGCAGTCAGCGTGATGGATATCGTCGAAACACGCAGCAAGCCAAAGCCCCGCCGGGGAGTCTACGAACTGTACTGGCAGTTCGCCTCTCGACGGCAGGCAGCATTTGAACGTCGTCTCGCCGGCAAGAATGCGCCTTGGTCGGACGATCCGATCCTGCAGGAGTTCAAGTTTTGCAATGTTTACCGGGCAGCTGATCGCGTCTCCCAGTATATGATCCGAGAGGTATGCTATGCTGACGAAGTCGGCAGCGCGGCTGATCGCGCCTTTCAGATCGTCGCTTTCAGGACGTTCAGCAAAATCAGCACCTGGAACAGGCTCATGGCGCTACTGGACGGGCCTCCACTCATCCGAGATTTGGCGGACGGGAGTTTCGTCGCCGCGCTAGACCGTATCAAGCGCGAGGACGGCGGTCTTTACACCGGGGCCTTTATATTGTGCGCGAACAAGGCGTTTGGACACGACGAGAAGCATCACAATCACGCCGCCCTGTTTGAGAAAATGTTTGTGCAAGACGCCGTTGCAGATCGGCTGATCGGTGCGAACTCCTTCGAAGGCCTAGTCCGCACGCTTGAGGGCTATCCCCTGATGGGTCCGTTCATGGCCTATCAGACTGCGGTCGATCTTAACTATTCCGAACTAACCGATTTTAGCGAGAACGACTATACGCAAGCTGGCCCAGGCGCCGTGCGCGGCCTCGCCAAGGTGTTCGAGAACTTAGGCGATTACACACCGTCCGAAGCGATTCAATGGATGGTCGACCAACAGGAGGTCGAGTTCGAACGGCTCGATCTACCCTTCTCGGGCCTCTTCGGGAGACCTTTGCACGCGATCGACTGTCAGGGGCTGTTCTGTGAAACTGACAAGTACTGCAGAGAAGCTGCGCCGGAGCTCGCCAGCAATCGGTCGCGGATCAAGGCTCGCTATCGGCCATCGATGACCTCGCTTGAGCTTTTCTTTCCACCCAAGTGGCGGCTGGAGCCGCCTGCGCGAACGATTCCGGCTGCCCGCCTAGAGACTCAACCGGACTTGTTCTCGCACGCCTAAACCCGATTGCAGTCCCAGAGATGTTTCGCCGGGTATGCCCCGGGTGTCACGGAAGGGGGGCGGCCTAAAACGGCCTTTTTGAACCTAATTGACCGCATTGTGGATGGTCGTCGGTGTCACAGAATCTTCCGCTTTGCCCCGTTCTGCCGCCAAAAGCGGACACGCGGCTTCCGGCCCAAAAGGCGTCCTAAAACTGCGCAGCCGGAGACAACTCAGGGCTTGGGCAGGGAAATTTTCCAATGATCTGAGTGCCCATCTTTGTCCTCTATGGGGCACCACTGATTTTCTCCCGACATCACCGCACCGCGCCATCGCCCTCAATCGGCTCCACCGACGCCCTCTCGCACACTCCAATACCGCACCCTTGTCGATACCGTCCTTGCGCGACATGATGGATGGGTTGCGAATCGAGACTGGCGCGGCGGGGAGAGGGACATGGCTACGGCCCATAAGGACGGCACGATCGATAAGGAGGCGCTGCGGCGCCGGTATGCGGCGGAGCGCGACAAGCGGCTGCGCACCGACGGCGCCGCGCAGTACAAGCGGCTCGAGAGCGAGTTCACCGATCTTGCCGTCGATCCCTACACGCCGCGCGAGGAACGCGATCCGGTCAGCGATCATGTCACCTTTGCCTTTATCGGCGGCGGGTTTGCCGGGCTGGTCGTCGGCGCGCGGCTGAAGGAAGCGGGGATTGCCGACTATCGCATCGTCGAGAAGGGCGGCGACTTTGGCGGAACCTGGTACTGGAACCGCTATCCCGGCGCGCAATGCGACACCGCGAGCATGATCTACATGCCGCTGCTCGAGGAAACCGGGCACATGCCGAGCGAGAAATATGCGCATGCCCCCGAGATCCGCGATCACTGCAGCGCCATCGGCCGGCAATACGGCCTCTACGACAACGCGCTGTTCCACACGCAGGTGACCGATCTCGAATGGGACGAGACACGCCAATTGTGGATCGTGCGCACCGATCGCGGCGATGAATTCACGGCCAAATATGTCGGCATGGGCACCGGTCCGCTGCATGTCGCCAAGCTCCCCGGCCTGCCCGGGATCGAGCTGTTCGAAGGCAAGAGCTTCCACACCAGCCGGTGGGACTATGGCTATACCGGCGGCACGCCCGAAGGGGCGCCGATGACCGGGCTGGCGGACAAGCGCGTGGCGGTGATCGGCACCGGCGCGACCGCGGTCCAGGTGGTGCCCAATGTCGCGCGCGATGCCAAGGAACTGCTGGTGTTCCAGCGGACGCCGTCGAGCGTGGACGAGCGCAACAACCGCCCGCTGTCCCGCGACTGGTTCGACGAGGTTGCCGAGCCCGGCTGGCAGAAGAAATGGCAGGAGAACTTCGTTGCCAATCTCGGCATCGGCTTCCCCGCCGAGGACCTCGTCGACGATGGCTGGACCGATCTTGGCAAGCGCATCCGGGCGCAGGTGATCGACATGCCGCCCGAGCAGCGCACGCCCGAAGGCATCATGGCCGCATTCGAGGATGCCGATAACCAGAAGATGAGCGAGATCCGTGCGCGCGCCGAGGACATCGTCGGCGGCGAGGCGGGCAAGAAGCTGCAGGCCTGGTATCGCCAGCTGTGCAAGCGTCCGTGCTTCCACGACGAATATCTCCAGGCCTTCACGCGTGAGAACACCCAGCTGGTCGACACCGACGGCCAGGGCGTCGAGCGGATCACCGCCACGGGCGTGGTCGCCAATGGCGAGGAATACGAAGTCGACTGCATCGTCTATGCCTCGGGGTTCGAGGTCGGCACCGATTTCACCGAACGCGCGGGATATGATGTGACCGGGCGCGGCGGGCGGCTGCTGTCGGACTATTGGGCGGGCGGCATGCGCAGCTTTCACGGGCTGCATGTCCACGGCTTCCCCAACCTGTTCTTCGTCCAGCAGAACCAGGCCGCGGCCTTTATCGCCAATTACCCGCACAACCTCGTCGACCATGCCGAAACGGTGGCGGCGGTGGTCGCGCATGCCGAGGCGCAGGGTCATGCCGCCGTCGAGCCCAGCGCGGAGGCCGAACAGCAATGGCTCGACTTCCTGCTGACGGGTCCCGCCGCGCGGCTGGGCAGCACCGAATGCACGCCCGGCTATTACAACAATGAAGGGCAGGGTTACGGCGAGCAGGAACGTTTCGCGCTGGGCCATCCGGCGGGCGCGCTGGGATTTTTCAACCATATCGACCAATGGCGGCGTTCAGGCGCGTTCGAAGGGCTCGAGTTTGCCTGAACACCGTTCGCGGGTCAGGGAAAACGCTTTGTCGAAGGGGCTTTGCGGCAATTGCCCGCACGGCTAGCGTCGCGCCACGATCTCAGGGGAGACTGCACATCATGACTACCACTTTCGCGCGCCTCGCATCGGCGCTGGCCATTGCCTGCGCCACCGTGTCCGCACCCGCCGTGCGGGCGCATTCGCATCAGGCCGAAGCGCATGCGGCGGAGGCCGCCAAGCTCGCCGCCCTGTTCGAACGCAGCGAAGCGGACATGCTCGACCGCAATCCGATCGCGGCGTTCTTCCGCGGCGATTTTTCCGATGCCGACCAGCTGGGCGATTATTCGCCCGCCAGCTATGCCGCGGACCGCGCGGCGGCGCAGGCCAATCTGGCCGAACTGGCGACGATCGACCGCGCCGCGCTGGGGGAAACCGACCGCATCGCCTACGACGTGTTCGAATATACGCAGCAGCGCACGCTGGCGCAGACCGCGCCCGATGTGCTGCCCACCGTGCTCGCGCTGCCGATCGACCATTTCCGCGGGCTGCATGTCTTCTACCCGCGCTTTTCCGCGCCCGGCGCGCTGATGCCCTATGACACGGTGGAGGATTACGAGAACAATTTCAGCCGCCACCGGGCGATGGCGGAGATCGTCGACCAGGCGATCGCGCGTTTCCGCACGGGTGCGGCACAGGGCATCACGCTGCCGCGCATGTCGGTCGAACTGATGATCGAACAGCTCGATCTGCAGATCGGGGCGCCGATCGAGCAGAGCCCCTATTGGGCGCCGGTCGCCAATTTTCCGGACAGCTTCTCCGCCTCCGAACGCGAGCGCCTGATCGGCGAGCATCGCGCGGTGCTGACCGGCACGCTGATGCCCGCGCTGGCCAAGCTGCGCGAGTTCCTCGCCAGCGAGTATCTCGACCAGTCGCGCACCAGCATCGCCGCGACCGACAATCCCGGCGGCGAGGCCTATTATGCCTACCGGATCGAGGAGAACACCACGCTGCCGCTGACCGCACAGCAGGTTCATGAAACCGGGCTGGCCGAAGTGACGCGGATCAACGCCGCGATCGATGCCGCCGAGGCGGAAGCCGGTGGCCGCACCGGCGCCACCTACACCAGTAAGGCCGACCTCCAGGCCGCGTGGTACGAAGTGGCCGAGCAGGTCGATCCGCTGATGGACGAGGTGTTCCTGCGCCAGCCCGAAACCGAACTGCGGATCGAGCCCTACGAACCCTATCGGGAGAAATTCAGCCTCGCCGCCAGCTACATGGCGGGCAAGGCCGACGGGACGCGTCCGGGCACATTCTACTTCAGCGGCTACAATGTCGCCGAACGCGAGCTGGGCACCTCGATCTCGCTCTACATGCACGAAGGCAATCCGGGGCATCACTTCCAGTCGATGTTCGCGATCGAGAACGAGGACCTGCCCGAATTCATGCGCTACGGCGGGTTCACTGCCTTCAGCGAGGGCTGGGGTCTGTATGCCGAGAGCCTCGGCTACGAACTCGGCCTCTATGACGATCCGGTCGAACGGCTGAAAGCGCTCGAGGGCGGCGAAATGCTGCGCGCGGTGCGGCTGGTGGTCGATACCGGCATGCACGCGCTGGGCTGGTCCAGAGAGCAGGCGATCGAATATATGGTCGCCAATGGCGCGGCGCGCGATTTCGCGGAAAGCGAGAGCGCGCGGTATATCGTGATGCCCGCGCAGGCGCTGGCCTACAAGACCGGCGAATTGAAGATCAAGCAGCTGCGCGCGCGCGCCGAGGCCGCGCTGGGCGAGGATTTCGACGTCCGCGCCTTCCACGAACAGGTGCTCAACACGGGCGATATCCCGCTGCCGGTGCTCGAAGCCAAGATCGACGCCTGGGTCGCGGGCGGGGGGCAGTAAGGGCATGGCCATGAAACACAGGGTCCTGCAGGTCGCCTCGGCGCTGGCGATGGCCGGCGCCGCGCTGGCGGCCCCCGCGGCGCAAGCCTGCGACCGGGTCGCGGCCGCGCAGAGCGACAGCCAGCGTCTGCGAACGCTGATGGCCGAAAGCGACGCCGCCTTCCTCGACCGCAACCCGCGCGCGGCGTTCTATCGCGGCGATTTTTCCGATGCGGGCAGCCTCGGCGACTTCTCGCCTGCGGCCTATGAGACCGAACGCGCGGCGGCGATGTGCGACATTGCCGCGCTCGCGACGATCGACCGCGCCGCGCTCACCGCGAGCGAGCGGATCGCCTATGACACCTTCCGCTATTCGCAGGAACGCACGCTGGCCGCGACCGAGCCCGAGGTGCTCAAGACCATCCTCGCGCTGCCGATCGACCATTTCCAGGGTATCCAGGGCTCCTATCCCGGCCTGTCGGCACCCGATGGCGTGATGCCGTTCGCGGCGGTTGAAGACTATGCCGACAATGTCGCACGGCACGGTGCCTATGCGCAGATGGTAGACGATGTCATCGCGCGCTTCGATACAGGGCTGGAGCAGGGCATCACCCTGCCGCGGCTGACGGTTGAGCTGATGATGGACCAGCTCGACACGCAGCTGGGCGCGCCGGAGGGCAGCAATCCCTATTACGCACCGCTGCGCCAGCTGCCCGAAAGCTTCACCGAAGCGCAGAAGGGGCAGGCGCGCGCCGCGCTGATATCGGCGGTTGAAGGCACGCTCTATCCGGCAATGCGCAAGCTGCGCGCCTATCTGGCGGACAGCTACCTGCCGCAGGCACGCACCAGCATCGGTGCGACCGCAACACCCGGCGGCGATGCCTATTACGCCTACCGGATCGCCGAGATGACCACGCTGCCGCTGACCGCGGAAGCGGTGCACCGGCTGGGCCTGTCCGAGGTGGCGCGGATCAACGAAGCGCGCCAGCAGGCGATCGCCGAGCGCGGTGACCGCCGCCCGCCGGTCTACAAGACCAAGGAATCGCTACAGGAAGCATGGTACGAGGTCGGCCGGAAGGTCGATGCGAAGATCGGCCCGCTGTTCCTGCGCCAGCCCGAAACCGAACTGCGGATCGAGCCGTACGAGCCCTATCGCGAGCAGTTCTTCCTCGCCGCGTCCTACCAGCCGGGCAAGGCCGATGGCTCGCGCCCCGGCACCTTCTACTTCAGCGGCTGGAACGCCGCCGAGCGCGAACTGAGCCCGTCCGTCCGGCTCTACATGCACGAAGGCAATCCCGGCCATCACTTCCAGGTGATGTTCGCGGTCGAGGACGAAAGCCTGCCCGACCTGCTGCGGCACGGCTGGTTCACTGCCTATGGCGAAGGCTGGGCGCTTTATGCCGAAAGCCTCGGTTACGAGCTCGGCCTGTATGACGACCCGGTCGACCGGTTGCAGGCGCTCGAGGATGGCGAATTGAAGCGCGCGGTGCGGCTGGTGGTCGATACCGGCATCCACGCGCTCGGCTGGACCCGCGAACAGGCGGTCGAATACATGGTCGAGAACGGCAATCCGCGCGATTATTCGGAAAACGAGGTCGCGCGCTATATCGCCATGCCGGGGCAGGCGCTGGGCTACAAGATCGGCGAATTGAAGATCAAGGAACTGCGCGGGCGCGCCGAAACCGCGCTGGGCGAGGATTTCGACATCCGCCACTTCCACGAACAGGTGCTCGACAGCGGTAATATCCCGCTCACCGTGCTCGAAGCCAAGATCGACGACTGGATCGCCGCCGGCGGCAAATAGCCTAGCGCAAAAAAAACAGGGGCCGCGCGGTGGCATGCCGCGCGGCCCCTTTTTCATGCCCGTTCGGGGCGCTCAGTCGTCGCTGGAAACACCGGTGGTGCCTGCCGGAAGCACGGGGCGCTCTGCCGGCAGCGGCGCATCGCGGTCACCCGTCTTCAGATAGGTGTCGAACCACCGCATCATGCGCAAATTGTAGTCGTAGCGCGCGGCGGCCTTCTGGTTGCCGTGACCTTCGCCGGGATAGAACACCAGCCGCACGGGCACGTCGGGCTTGCGGATCTTCATCGCCCGGTACAGCTCGAGGCTCTGGCCCGGGTCGACGCGCGTGTCTTCCTCGCCATGCATGATCAGCAGCGGGGTGCTGGCCTTGTCGACATGAAAGATCGGCGAGACTTCGAGCATCGCCATCCAGTCGTCCCACGGCCATTTGCCGCTGTGCACATTGTACATCTCGTATGGGATGTCGCCCGTACCGAACTTGCTGACCTGGTTCGAAATGCCGACGAACATCACGCCCGCGGCGAATTCCTCGCTCCAGCGGGTGGAGGACCATGCCGTGGCATAGCCGCCATAGGAGCCGCCAGTCACGCCGGTGCGGTCGGCATCGGCGATCCCGGCCTCGACCAGCGCGCGCTTGGCATCGACCAGGTCGGTAAACTCGGGATCGGTGTAATTGCCCGTGTGCTGCTTGGAAAACGCGGTGCCATAGCCGGTCGAGCCGCGATAGTTGGGCAGGAACACCGCATATCCCTGGCCCGCGGCCACCTGGCCGGGCTTGGAATAGGCGGTCTGCCAGCCATTGCTGTCATGCGCCTCGGGCCCGCCATGGACGTTGAGGATCAGCGGAGCGCCGCCGCGCGGTGCGCCGCCGACCGGCTCGATCAGCACGCCCTCGACTTGTTGCCCGTCGCGCGCGGTGTAGGTGAAGGCGCGCTGCTCGCCGAAGTCGATTTCGGAGAGCCAGGCATTGTGCTGCGTCCAGCGCTGGAAGGCGCCGTCGTTCCAGACGAACAGTTCGCCCGGGTGCTGCGGGCTGTTGGCCTCGACCGCCAGCGTGCCTCCGCCCGCTTCGACGCTGGTGAGGATCAGCGCGCCGCCGTCATGCTCTTCGGCGACCGAGCCGTCACCGTTGTAGATCCGCAGCGCACTCTGTGCGCCCTTGTGGATCACCGCGGCGAGACGTCCGTCGGCAAGCCACTCGGCATCGACCGCTGCCTCGGGCGCACCCGCGTTGAGCGCGCGATAGGCACCGGTCGCGACATCGACCAGATGCAGCGTGGTCGCCGCCGGGTCGTTCATATCGACCCCTGCGATCATCGACAGCTGCGCACCATCGGGCGAGATCTCGATATCGCCCAGCTTGCCCGGGGTCTCGACAATGCGCACCACCTTGCCATTGGTCAGGTCGATCACATGCGCGCGCTTCGCGGTATAGGCGTCGTCGATCTGCGGGGTGGGCGCGCTGTCGACCACCGCGTGGCGGCCATCGGGCGCGACCTTGAAGGCGCTGACATAGCCGGGAATCGCGACCGCCTTGGGCTCAGCGTCGATCTCGGCGCCGACGCGAGCCGAAAACAGCCGCGTCAGCTTGGCCTCTTCTTCATAGACCACCGAATTGAACCCGGCCTTGGCCTGCTTCGTGCGCGCCTTGTCTTCCGCGGCCCCGGCCAGCATCCAGATCGTGCTGCCGTCGGGCGACCAGGCGTAGGAACGCACCGCCGCGCCCTCGACCGCGGCCAGCTTGCGCTGCGCACCGCCATCGACGGGGATGCCCCAGACTGCGGTCTTCTCGTCCTCGTCGGCCCAGGTGAAGCTGACCATGCGGCCATCGGGCGAGAAGGTGACGCCCGACACGCTGATATCGTCGGGCAGGAAGTCGCGGGCGTTGCTCGGGCCATAAGCCAGCTTGAGCTGCTGCTGCGTGGTGCCGTTTTCCTCGCCCTCGGTCACATCGGGCAGGCTGGCGGTGGTGTAGGCGATCCGGCTGCCGTCGGGCGAGACCGCGATGGTGCCCACGCTTTCCAGCTGGGCGACGTCTTCTGGCGTCATCGGACGGGCCTGCGCCTGTGCGGCGAGCGAGGCGGTGGCGAGCAAGGCGGCGGTAAGCGGCGCGCGAAGGGTCATGGTTGGCAATCCTCTCCTGGAAATGGTGAGGGCCGCTATACCGATGCTGCGCTAGGGGGCAAATCCGCGTGTTGCGGCGAGCGCCCCGCGCTGCCCCGCTTGGCGCGAGCGCAGGATCGCCCCGCCCACTATGGCGAGCGTTACCAGCCAGAATATCGCGGCGAAGGGCGCCCCATTGCCCAGGGTCAGCCGGGCCAGCAGCGTGGCGAGGATCGCAACCGGCACACCGATCGTCACGCCCCACCAGCCCGCGCGGATCACGGGACGCGGGCGGCCCTTGCGCGCCTGCTTGTTGAGCCAGATGAAGGTCCCCGTCGTCACCACTACGCTGAGCGCGATGCCGAAGACGATATAGGCGATCTTTACCGGCAGGCCGCCGTAATTGCCGAAATGCAGCTTGTAGATCGACGCGGCGAATTGCTGGCCGGTTTCGCCATCGGCAAGCCCGGCGGTGCCCTTGAAGCTGCCATCCGCCGCGAAGGCGTAATATTCGCCGAAGATCAGCCGCCGCTCATGCTCGCCGACTACCTGGACATGCTGGCCGCGCGTCCCGGGATCGTGGAGGATCAGATAGGACACGCGCACCCCGGGATATTCGCGGTCCATATAGTCCAGCACGGGTGCGACACGGGGGAGCGGGGCGGGGGCAGCGTCCCCCTCGGGCTCGGAGCCGAACACCGGCGCCAGCGCTGCATCGCCGTCGCCGTCATAAGCGGTTTCGGCAAGGCTTGCGCCCGAGACATAGAACAGGCCGATCATCGCCCCGGTCAGCGCGATCACCAGCGCGAAGGGCAGCGTCCACACCGCCAGCCGGTTGTGCCAGTCGAGCGTGGCGACATCGTCCTTGCGGCGCGCACGCAGGCGGAAGGCATCGCGGAAGATCCGCGGATGCGCGACAATGCCCGACACGGCGAGCGCGACGATCATCGCACCGAACATGCCGACCAGCGTCATCCCCAGCACCGGGGGCAGGTTGAGCGTGTAATGCAGCCCGAGCAGGAATTCGGCCCAGGCGTTTTCCTCGGGCGCGGCGATGGTGCCTTGCGCATCGACATGCACCGCCTGTGTATCGGTGGTGACCGTCGTGCGCGGCAGCGCCTCGGTGGGCATGTGGACGTAGAGATGCGTGGTCGGCGTCTGTCCGGCTTCGGTGGCCGCCACATGGGCAATGGCGCGCTCGACCGCTTGCGGCGCGATGCTCTCCATCTCGGGCGCGCTTGGCTGTTCGAGCCGCTGCCATTCCTCGTACAGCACGATCGCCGTGCCGCTGACGCAGATGAGATAGAGCAGCGCGCAGCAGACCAGGCCGATCGCCGAATGCGCCGCGATGCCCCGGCGGACGGTATCTTTCGAAAACAGCGCGGTCATGGCCGGCTCCCCATGGCAAGCAGTGGCAGCGATGCGGCGATCAGTGGCACGAGCAGCATCGCGATTTGCGGACGCCGGCTTTCGGCCATCAGCATGGCGAAGGCGAGCAGCGGCCAGAGCAGCGGGACCAGCGCCAGCACCATGACATTGGCATCCGCTTCTGCCACCGGCCAGTCGAGCGCTGCGGCGCGGATGCCCAGCGCGAGCACGACCGCCACCGCCAGCGCGAGCGGCCCGGTCAGCGCGAAGGTGATCACGCCGCGGTGCCAGTCGCCCGGCGCAGATGCGGCGGCGGCGCTTTCGGGTTCGGCGGCGCGGCGCGGCATGCGCGGCCGCTCGAATGCGGCATGGGTCAGGAACAGGCAGGCCATCGCGGTGGCGACCAGCGCGGCGATGGCAACACCCCAGGCGCCGTTTGCCATACCCGCGCCCACGCAGCCCGCGGCAAGCGCCGTCCAGCCGAGCGCGCTAAGCGCGGGCGATTTGCCCCTGCGCCCCCAGGACAGGCGCAATCCGGCCACGCCCGCCGCAGCAAGCACGCAGCCGAGCCAGAGTGCGCCGTCCTCTCCCATCAGAAACTACCCCGCAGCGTCAGCGTGTAATTGCGCGGCGCGGCGTAATAGGCCTGCTCCCAATAGAGGCTGGTGAGATATTTCTCGTCCGCGACATTGGCGATATTCGCCTGCAGCTCGAGATTGTCGGTCAGCTGGTAGCCGGCCTGCAATTGCAGCGTGGCATAGGCGTCCTGTTCGATCCGGCCCAGCGCGGTGTCGAGATAGACATCGTCCTGCCAGCCCAGCACCGCACCCAGCGACAGCCGTGTGGTCGGCTGCCAGCGCAGCGCGATATCGGCGGTGGTGCGCGGAACATAGGTGCGCACCTTGCCGTCATTGCCATCCTCGAGCGAGAGATGCGTCAGGCCCGCCTGCAGCAGCAGCCCTTTTGCCAGGCGTCCGGTGATTTCGAACTCGACGCCTTCGCTGACCACGTCGATGCCATTGTAGAGCGTCTGCCCGGTGGCCGGATCGAGCCCGGCGGATTCGGCGAGGTTCGACTGCTCTGCACGGAACAGCGCCACCGTGCCGAGCAGCGCCCCGTCGGCGGTCTGCGCCTTGAGGCCGATTTCCATGCTTTCGCCCTTGGCCGCGCCCAGCGGGGCATAGTCGGTCCCGGTTTCGTGCTGGGGCAGGAAGATGTCCGAATAGCTGGCGTAGAGATTGACCCCCTCGATCGCCTCGAAGGTCACGCCCGCGAACGGGCTCAGCGCGCTTTCGCTGCGACCGAAGTCGACCCCGTAGCTGATGCCTTCGGATTCGACGTCGATGTAATTGGCGCCGCCGATTACGCTCAGCCGGTCGGTAAGTTCGAGCCGCGTCGCGGCGAACGCGCGCCACGTGCGGTAATCGAAATCGGCATCGACCTGCACCGCGCCATAGGCGGGCCGGCCGACTTCCTCGCCACTCCAGTCGGGCAGCGCGGGAAGCGGGCCCCAGGCGGGATCGGTGAAGGGGGCCTGGCGCCCGAGATAGCCGAAGCTGGTGTCGCTATATTGCACGCCCACGGTCACATCGTGTTCGCGCCCGAAGACGCCGAAGCGGCCGCTCAGTTCGGTATCCGATACCCAGCCGCCGGTGTCGTATTGATAGGCGCCGGGATAGCCGAGCAGCCCCAGCCCGGTGTCGCGATCGGGGGTGCCATAGACATAGAACAGTTCCGAATCGCTGGAGGTGTCCTGCCGTGTCAGCACCGTCCTGAGCGTCCAGTCCTGCGCGAGGTTCCACGCCACTTCGGCAAAGCCGCGGGTGTTGGTGGTGTCCCAATAGGTCCAGTCCTGCGTGGTCGAGGTGCCGACGGGATAGTCGGTCGGCGTGCCATCGGTGAACAGCAGCGGCAGCGCGCCCCACAGCACGTTGTCGGCATTGTTCTGCTGGTGCGAATAGCCCATCGCGAGCGACAGCGTCGGGGTAATCTCGCCCGCCAGGACCAGCTGCCCGGCATAGCGGTCCGAGGTGTAGTCGCGCAGGTGCGAATCGCCCGTCGTGATCGCCCCGGTGGCGCGCAGGCCCCAGCTGCCGGTTTCATCCAGCGCGATGTCGAGATCGGCCTCGCCGCGGATCGTGTCCCACGACCCATAGCTGAGCGCGGCCGAACCGCCGGTTTCCCCGCTCGGGCGGCGGCGGATGAAATTGATCGTGCCCGCCGGATTACCGATCCCCGACAGCAGCGCATTGGCACCGCGCACCACTTCGACCCGCTGGTAGAACACCGTGTCGAGCGCGCCGCTGGTGGGGCCGTAGACATTGGGCGTCGCCAGCCCGTCGACCATCAGCCAGCTGATGTCGAAGCCGCGCGCGGTGTAATAGGTGCGGTCGGTTTCGACCTGTTCGACATTGATCCCCGGGACCACCGCCAGCGCATCGTTGATCTCGTCGAAGCCGAAGTCCTCGATCAGGTCCTGCCCGATGACCGAGACCGATTGCGGCGTGTCGATCACTTCCAGCGGCAGCTTGGTCGCGCTGCGCGGCGGGTCGTCATCGCGTTCGCCCAGCACGACGATGCCGGGGGCGGCAGCGGCGTTGTCCATGGCCTCGTCGGCGAGCGCGGGCGCGGCGGCGAACAGGCAGGGAGCAAGCGCGGTGCAGGCGAGCAGGCGCGCGGCGGGGGAAGCGGTGGGCATGAATGATTTCCTCATCTGAACTTTTCGCGCCGCTATTGCGAATTAGTCGCAGGAGTCAAGGCTAGTGAGAATCATTTGCAAATAAAGTGCCGAATGCGGTGTTTTTCCCTCGCTGGACGCGGCGCGCGAACACGCCTACAACAGCGCCATCCCCGGGGAGCCTGCTCAGGCTGAGAGGGGCGCGTAGCACCGCCCGACCCGTCGAACCTGAACCGATTAGCATCGGCGGAGGGAGTGGGCGGTACCCGTGCAGGGCCCTGCTCTCCATCCGTCGCGAGGAGAGATTTCGCATGGCCGACGGTATCGATATTCCCGCCTGGATTGCCCTGTTCATCGGGCTCTATTCCGCCAGCGCCGCGATCGGCGAACTCCGCCATCCGGGCGGCTGGGTCGGGATGGTCGCGCATTTCGAACGCGACTTGGGGCTGCGCTTTCTCACCGGCATCGTCTGTCTCGGCCTCGGCGCCGCGATCTACCTCGTCTCGCCCTGGCAGCCGGGCGACTGGCTCGCGGTGCTGGTCACCGTCATCGGCGGCGGGATGGTCGTCGAAGGCGCGCTGATCCTCGCCTTTGGCGACAATTTCCTCGCTTTCGCGCGGCGCCTGATGGGCGCTGCCAACCGGCTCTGGGCCGGTCTCTCTCTCCTGCTCGGCGCGGCGCTCATCGTCGTCGCGCTGCTGCGTCTCTAACACTTCCCGCTCTTTTCCAAGGAAGGTCCATTTCATGGCCGACATCAACAGCAAATTCGACATCGGCGTCACCACCGGCCCGATCCGCGGCAGCCGCAAGGTCCAGATCGGCGCGAAAAGCGGCAGCGGCGTGCGCGTCGCCATGCGCGAGATCGACCTCGAGGGCGGCGAGCCCAGCGTCCGCGTCTACGACACCTCGGGCCCCTATACCGACCCCGCTGTCACGATCGACATCCGCGCCGGCCTTGAACAGAAACGCCGCGAATGGATCATGGCGCGCGGCGATGTCGAGGAATACACCGCGCGCGAGGTAAAGCCCGAGGATAACGGCCAACTCGGCCCCGACCGGTCGGGCGGCGTCCCCGCCTTCCCCAATGTCGCGAAAAAGGTGCTGCGCGCCAAGCCCGGCATGAACGTCAGCCAGATGCATTACGCGAGGCAGGGCATCATCACGCCCGAGATGGAATATGTCGCCGAGCGCGAGAATTTGGGCCGCGAACAGGTCCGCCGCGAGCTCGACGGCAATTCATGGGGCGCCGAGATCCCCGAGTATGTCACGCCCGAATTCGTCCGCGCCGAGATCGCCCGCGGCCGCGCGATCATCCCCAACAACATCAACCACCCCGAAACCGAACCCATGGCGATCGGGCGCAACTTCCTCGTCAAGATCAACGCCAATATCGGCAATTCCGCCGTCGCCAGTGACGTTGCGGCGGAAGTCGACAAGATGGTCTGGTCGATCCGCTGGGGCGCGGACACCGTCATGGACCTCTCCACGGGGCGCAACATTCACGACACGCGCGAATGGATCATCCGCAACAGCCCCGTCCCCATCGGCACCGTGCCGATCTACCAGGCGCTCGAAAAGGTCGGCGGCATTGCCGAGGACCTCACCTGGGAAGTGTTCCGCGACACGCTGATCGAACAGGCCGAACAGGGCGTCGACTATTTCACCATCCACGCGGGCGTGCGCCTGCCCTATGTCCCGATGACCGCCAAGCGGGTCACCGGCATCGTCAGCCGCGGCGGCTCGATCATGGCGAAATGGTGCCTCGCGCATCACAAGGAGAGCTTCCTCTACGAGCGCTTCGACGAGATTACCGAGATCATGAAGGCCTATGACATAGCCTACAGCCTCGGCGACGGTCTGCGCCCCGGCAGCATCGCCGACGCGAATGACGAAGCGCAATTCGCCGAGCTCTACACGCTGGGCGAACTGACCAAGCGCGCCTGGGAACAGGACGTCCAGGTGATGATCGAGGGCCCCGGCCACGTGCCGATGCACAAGATCAAGGAGAACATGGACAAGCAGCTCGAGGCCTGCGGCGAAGCGCCGTTCTACACACTCGGCCCGCTCGTCACCGATATCGCGCCCGGCTACGACCACATCACCAGCGGCATCGGCGCGGCGCAGATCGGCTGGTACGGCACCGCCATGCTCTGCTACGTCACGCCCAAGGAACACCTCGGCCTGCCCGACCGCGACGATGTGAAGGTCGGCGTGGTGACCTACAAGCTCGCCGCGCACGCCGCCGATCTTGCCAAGGGCCACCCCGCCGCCAAGGTCCGCGACGACGCGCTCTCCAAGGCGCGCTTCGACTTCCGCTGGCGCGACCAGTTCAACCTCAGCCTCGATCCCGACACCGCCGAGCAATACCACGACCAGACGCTCCCCGCCGAAGGCGCCAAGACTGCGCACTTCTGCTCGATGTGCGGGCCCAAGTTCTGCAGCATGAAGATCACGCAGGAAGTGCGCGAATTCGCCGCGAAGCAGAATTCGGACAGCTACCTCGCGAGCGAAAACATCAAGCGCGAGACAAGTGCCGAAGAGGCCGAGGAAGCGGAGAAGGGCATGGAGAAGATGAGCGAGGTCTACCGCGAGAAGGGGGAGAGGTTGTATTTGCCGGAGGATTAACCCTCCTCGCATTCAGCGCTCCCGACACATTTAATATCGAAAAAGTGAGGCGTTCTGCTGTTTATGCCCTCTGCGACCTTTGCACTTTGAAGATCGTCGCTAAATATCGCTAAGAACTTCTTCTCGTGGTCAGAAATGCCTAGTCCCGTCAACCCACTGTCATTCTTCGGCTTGCGTTCGATAGTGCCATATACCCGGCGACCACTGATCGAACCCGACAGGCGAAGCTGATAGGTTTTGCTTTTCTGACTTCCAAACAAGCCAGCTGACAGAGCATTTTGCTCAACCTCATATTCGCCTTCGGCTAAAAAATTCAGTCCATCGATTGAGACAGTGAGAGCGCAGTTGGGAGCCTGCCACAACGGTCCCAGATCGCTAATGTTTGGTTTCTGGATCGCTTGACTGGATGCTCGATAAACCTCTGCCTTATTCTTTGCGTTGCTCAGGGCTTCTTCGAGCGTCTTATTTTCTTCATCGGGAATGTCATTCAGCCGAGAAAATGCTTCCCCGACATTCCTATGCGGGTCCTCCGAACTAATTGCATTCGAGACTTGCTCGCCAGCTAGTTTCAAGAAACCTGCATCCATTAATTTATTGGCGAGATTACTCATGGCGAGTGTTTCGCCCTTGTCAGCAGCTTTGGAATAGGCGTCGACCGCCTTCCCCGGCATTCGAAATTCCTGCAAAGCCACGCCTAGGTTGTTCCAAGCGATTTGGCTTCTTTGCGCTGTTGGGATTGCAAGATAGTGGTGCAACGCCAAGTCATTATTGCCCTGCTGTGAGTGAGCGTATGCCAATGCGAACCGGTTGTCATAATCAGCTGGACTTGAATGAGAGATAGCTTCCATTGCTTCGATCCCAAGGTGATCGTCGCCAATTTCCTTGCCAATTCTCTTCATGAGGTTGGGGAGTCGCTCTTCTGTACTAAAAGGGACATCTGACTGCCGGATTGCATCGAGGTAGGAATAAGCTTCCGCACGGTGCCCCCCCTTTGCTTCCAAAAAGGCGATAGAAGCGAGGTGACCATTCTTTTCATCGAGGTTTTCGGCAACCTCTGCGGCTATTCGGTAAGCCTCGATCGCATCTCGGCCTTCGCCCAGATTTTGAAGCACATCACCCAAGTGCGATTGGATTTTCCCGTTGCGAGGAAACTCGACTGCTAATCGTTTGAGTTTTGCTAACTGTCCACCTTCACCAACGATGAATTGCCAGGATTCAACCATGGCGGCCCATTCAGCTTTTTGCTCTTCTCCTGTCGAAATGCGAGAAGATAAAAATGCTTCATTGATCTGCTCGACTCGCTCCAGCTCCTTTCGAGCAATCGCCAAAAATATCTCTTCATCGAAGCGGTCCTTATCCCAGCTATCGTCCGGATCCGTGCGGGGCTTTTGCTCGCTAGCGGCTCCATCTAAACCCTTCTCCTCTTCCGGACTGTCCTTCGGCGCGCTGCGTGTCGTCTGCGTAGATTCGACAGAATCAGGGTGCAGCGATGTTAGCATTTCAAGGATTTGACGTTGGGCCTTTTCCGGCGACTCTCTATTGAATGGAATGAATTCTACATCACCTTGCAAGCCACCGGGACGACGACAACCGTCTTCCAAGAGAATAATGACTGACATATCGCGCCCAATTGCCAAGCCAATTTCCTGTATAATCCAGTCTGAAGTTTTCCATTCAAGGTCGCTTTTTGCGACGATTCTCGAATTCGGCCGCAGCCTCGAATCCTGAAGTGCTGTCGATGAGACTACGAGTTCTTTGCGAGTGCAAATTGCAATGAACGTATTGCAGTCTTTCGAGAGTTCCAAAACCTTTGCTGCGAGCTCCTTTGGTTCGGCCACGCGCGCGTGCTTCCATTCGAAATGCGCAAGCATACCTTTGATGGTATCGAAAAAGCTCAAGAAGCTTCGTACGATATCATCATCACCCTCGGTGAAGCTGTGTCCGACGAACGCTTTAATTTCTGCCATTTCTTGTCTCTCGCAATTTCCACGCTGAGCCGGATTTTCTCGCTGCGGCTTCAGGGTTACTATCCTATTTGCAGGCCCGTGGACGAGCGAGGGAATCTAAATCCCCATCTTTGTGGCAAGTAAAGGGGTAGCCTTCGTTGGCCCCATTTTGCCTTGCGACGTCCCACCCCTGCCCAAACTTCACCAGCACCCGGTCCAGCGCCTGAAGGAACCCCGACCGGTCCGCCTTGCTGAACGGCGCCGGTCCGCCTCCCACGTCGTCCATCCCGGCGCGCAGGTTTTCCATTGGCGCGGGTGGCGATGGCGCTGCCGATGCTGGCGGGCGTCGAAGGGCTTGCCTTCGTTGCGCAGCACGCTCGCGCGTGCTTTGAGGAAGCGTTCGGGCGGCAGGATGTCGGTAGTGATTTTAGGGAGCCGGTTCCCTAAGGTTCCACTACCAGCTTCTCCACCAGAGCCCTAAGCTCACTCGGCGTCGTGTGCCCTGCGACCACTTCGTGATAGCCGATGCCTGCCTTGCGCAGCGCTTCCTTCTTCACCGCATCGCGCGCGGCGGCGCTGGCGCCGGTGTGGTGGCCCGAGCCTTGATATTCCAGCGCGTGAACCACGCGGCAGTGTTCGTCCATCAGCGCGAAGTCGACGCGTTTGGAATTGACCGCGAAGAACGCGTCCTTGTCGGGGCTGGCGAGGAATTCGCCGAGGCTCACCTGCGCCATGACCTGCCATTTCGGATTGCGCGCGATCACCGCCTTGTCGAGCGCCTCGAACACCTTGGCCTCCGACTTGTTGAGCAGTGAGCGTGAGGTGAACTTGGCCCGGCTGACGACCTTCAACTGGTCCGCCGCCATATCGGACCGGATTGCCTGTCCCCGCTCCGCCGCCTCGATCTTGCGCAGCCCCGCGCCCCTTTTGCCGAACCGCTGCGCATTGCGCCCGCGCCAATAGGCCTTGCGCTTCGCCGCGTCGGCGCTGGCGACTGCCCGCTCGAACGCGGCGCCGATCAGCGCGCCGACCAACAGCACGATCAGCAACGCAACAGGGCGATCCAGCAGGAAATTGACGGTTTCCATGACCTATATGATTAGCAGCTTTTGGTTGCGACATGGCTAACGGCGCATTGTAGCGCCCGTATGAACACACCGGATCGGACCATGCGCGAGGATCGCAATATCCTCCGTGCGCTGGCGAAGTGACCCATATCCGTCATCCCAGCGGAAGCTGGGATCGCCATCGTTTCGCGCGACCGAGCCAGATCCCAGCTTTCGCTGGGATGACGGGATGACCGACCTCACCGAGGAAGAACGCGTCGACTGGTTCCGCCAGCACCTCGCCTGAGGGCTTTCCTACTCCGCGCAAACCTGTCTTGCTGCGGGCCATGCACGCGCTCCGTCCCCTCGCGAAACCGTTCCGTCAGGCCACCGCGCGCACGCCCGGACTTTTTTCGCAATGGACCGTGGTCCATGCGGTCCATGTGATGGGACTAGCAGGGGGCAAATCCTCCATATGTCCTACACGCCGCCTCGCCGCGTGCGCGCTTCACCGGCACGCGGGCCAGCGCCTGCAGCCATTCCGCAATTCCGGGGTCGGTACACTTGGCTTCACGCCCACTAGCCACCGGTCCCCAACACGCCCATATGCGCGGGCATGGCCGATCTCTATCTCAAGAACCTCGAATCCGAACGCCGCCAGCTGTGGGCGACCTGCCGTCTCAAGGGGCTGGCCAAGGGCACGCCCGAGCGGCAGCGGATCGTCGCGATCGACGAGGCGATTGCCGCGCACAAGGCGAAGAAGGCCTAGCGCGCGCCGCTTTGCGGCAGCGCCGCGGCGGACCGGCGGGGGACAGGCTGCACCCGCCGCCCGCTCGCATCCGCTAGCTGTTCTTCATGTTCTCCAGGCCCCTGATCGCGCCGGGCTTTTGCGACGGCTGCGAGGCGTTGGTCTTGACCTTTTCCTTCTTGGGCTTGCGGGCTTCGCGGTTCGATTTCTGTCCCTTGGACATGCGTGGTTCCAATCGGGGCGGAATGCCCCGGCCATGTTCCTACGCCTGCGCGCCGGACAAAGCGCGTTTATTCGCTTAGGTGGCCGCGGCGCGCTAGCGGCGCAGTTCGACCATCACCCGGTCGAGCGCCTGGAGGAAGTTGGAGCGGTCGGCCTTGCCGAAGGGCGGGGGGCCGCCGTGGGCCCCGTCCATCCCGGCGCGCAGGTCTTCCATGATCGCGCGGGTGGCCACCGCGCTGCCGATGCTGGCGGCGTCGAAGGCGCGCCCGTCGTGCTTGAGCACGCGTGCGCCCGCTTTCAGGCAGCGTTCGGCGAGCAAGATGTCGGCGGTGATCACCACGCTGCGGGCGTCCGCATGCTCGGCGATCCAGTCGTCGGCGGCATCGAACCCGTCGCTTACCACCACGCGCTTGACCCGCGCGCTCACCGGCACGCGGAAGGGGCTGTTGCTGACCACGCGCACCTGCGCGCCGAAGCGTTCGGCGACGCGGTAGATCTCCTCCTTCACCGGGCAGGCGTCGGCATCGACCAGGATCGTGACGGGGGCGGCTGTGGGGCTGGGGCTGGGCATCGCGCCTGCCTAGCCATCGGTGCGCGCGTGAACCAGCCCCGCGATCGGCGGGTGGGTCAATAGGCCCAGCGCTCGGTGAGCATCTCCGCCTTGCCGTCGGCCAGCTTCACCTCGGCGGCGGGTTCGCCCGGCTGGCCCTCGCGGAACAGCTCGTAGATCACCGCGCCGTCTTCCTGCACGCTCTCGATCACGCGCACGGGGGTGAACATGTCGGGCGCGGCTTCGGCCACTGCGCGCGCAGGGGCGGGGACATCGGCCCAGGCGAGATCGCGCTGGATCTCGACCACGCGGAACACGCCGTCCTCGACCAGCATGTCGAGTTCGACCTCGCTGCCATCGGCGCGCGTGCCCTCGACGTCGTAGAACACCATGCCGTCGCGCTCCTTGCGCTCGGCCCCGGCGAATTGCATGCCCGGCACCGCCTCGAGCGCGGCGGCGCGTGCGCCCTCGGGGATATCGCCCGCGGCCAGTTCGGTAATCACCGCTTCGGGCCCCTCGGCGAGGATCGCGCTGTCGCTGCCCGCGGCCTCATCCGCTTCATCGGCGGGCGCGGGCGAACAGGCGGCGATGCCGGCGGCGAAGGCCAGCGCGGCGGAAGTCTGACACCAAAGAGCGATACGCATGATCCTGTCCCCAAACAGCGCCCCAAGCGGGCTATGACACCGGTGTACCGTTTGCGGGGCGGATTGGCAATTGCGCGACAAGCGGCGGCGCACGCGGACAGGGTGATCGCCTTGCGCGCAGCGCCATCCAATCGCAGCACCGCGTTCCGCCCGTTCCATCAAACCGCTGGAAACACGCGCGCCAATCCCCATCTCGAGGTCAGGCAAGACAACAATGAGAGGAGCCTTCCACTATGCAGGTCCAGTTCAATTCCGACTCTTCGGTCATGGGTACCGAGAACGTCGCCGAACGCATCGAGGCGAGCGTGCGCGAGAAGCTGGCGCGGTTCGAGGAACGGCTCACGCGGATCGAGATCCATGTGCGCGACGAAAACGGCGCCAAGGGTGGGGCGGACGACAAGGCCTGCACGATCGAGGCACGCCCGCGCGGCGGCAAGGCGATCGGCGTGACCGAACACGCGGCCAAGGTCGACGATGCCGCGCGCAAGGCGGCGGCGACGCTCAGCCAGCGGCTCGAACGGCACTTCGGCAAGGAATCCAAGCACAGCCACGACCCGCGGCCCGACAAGGTGTTGTAAGCGGTCGCGCGGGCGCGCTCCGCCCGGGCTGTGCGTGTCAGCCGGGGACGGAGCGTTCCTCCGCCCCGTGGCGGTGCAGCATGACATCGAGCAGCGCGGGGCGGTCCTTCTGCTCCCAGGCGCGTTCGTGGAAGAAGAACACCACCGCATTCACCAGCGGCTCGACCAGCGCAATCCCGCCCGCAAGCATCACCGATCCGGTGAACAGGTAGGCGACCGTGAACCCGACCAGCAGGTGGAGGACGAGGAAGCTCAGCGTCTTGGACAGGTTGCGTTTCATTCACCGCAGATAGGAGTGCCGTTTGATCGATTGAAGCGATGAATGACGCATAGAGTAATCGCTTTTCGCTCCAATCAAGGGTGCCAAGACGCATTCGTCGCGCTTCGACCCTCCATTGCTCGCGCAAGCCAGCCGCTTTGCCTTATTTTTGCCCAAGTTCGAAACATCCGGACGCGTCCAGCGTTCGTATCTTGAAGCAGCAGCCGGAAACCGTCGGCTGTGACAATGCTCACGACTACCGAATAAAGGGAATGGATATGAACAAGCTTACCATCGCGCTCGCCTCGGCCGCATCGCTGGCTATCGCCGCCTGCGCCGAAGAACCGGCCGAAACCGCTGCCTATGAAGACACCGCCACTGCCGATCAGATGGCCAATGCAGAAGCCGAAGCCGGCACTGTGGTCGAAGTCGCACAGGACGACGAGACTTTCTCGACGCTCGTCAGCGCGGTGACCGCCGCCGGCCTGGGCGAAACGTTGTCGGGTGACGGCCCGTTCACCGTCTTCGCGCCGACCAACGATGCCTTCGCCAAGATCCCCGAGGCGACGCTGACCGAGCTCACCACCAATGACACCGAAACGCTCGGCAACATCCTCACCTACCACGTGGTCGAAGGCAATGTGGATGCAGCCACGCTGACGCAGGCGATCACCGATGCAGGCGATGCGGGCTACACCATCACCACCGTCAATGGCGGCACGCTGACCGCGACCGTGGTCGATGGCAATGTCGTGCTGACCGATGCCGCCGGCGGCACCGCCACCGTCACCGCAACCGACGTCGCCGCCTCGAACGGCGTGATCCACCTCATCGATACCGTGCTGATGCCGCAGTAAGGCAATCGCACTGTTACTCGCGAAAGGCGGCCCCGCGAGGGGCCGCCTTTTCTTTATGGCGAAGGCGCTAACCTTGCCTGAACCGGCGGGGACCTATCCCCCGGTGTCGGGAAGCAGCGTGCCGCTCCAGCCATATTGCAGGCCATCGCCGCTGCTCGAACGGCAGAGGTTGAGGGTGATTTCATCGGGCGAAGCTCCCGGGCCCTTCATCGTGCCGACCGCACCGATATAATCGGTCGCATTGTCCTGGTTGATGCCGTAAAGTCCGAATGCGGACGCATTGCGCCCCGGGACAGAGCCTGCGGCGGCCCAGTTGCCGGAGATTTCGAATACCTCGCCCATGAAGGTCAGCGTCCCCGACATCGATCCATTGGAATCATTGTTGTGGAAATCGATCATGCATTGGCACTCGCCATCCTCGTAGCGCTTTGCACACATTTTCCAGACAGACATTGCTTTCTCCCCCCAAAAGACTCGGCATCCGGGAAGACCTTCGCAACAGTTCATAACGATCACAAGGTATTTATTCCGCTGTGGTCGCCAGTACTTCGGTCGCTATTTTCCCCGCTGCCGCCTGTTCAGTGTCGAAAGCCATTGATGTTTCACCAGATATTTCGAGCGCACTGGCACCGCTTGCGACGGGTGGGTTCACCGATGCAATTGGCTTCCCGCGTCCAGGGCCAGTCTCGGCCGAAGCCAGCTTGCGCAGCCGTGGACGGTCCAGTCGCTCGGCAGCCCCGATGACCGAGACGGCGGGCTCTTCGCGGGTGCGCCGGACGAGCGCTCTTGGGTGCCTGTCAGGCTGTCTTGGCTCGAACCGGTCTGTCTCGTCCCCGCGGCCCGGGTGCGCGCGATCGGGGGCGAGCGGGACGTAGTCGGGCCGGTCGGACCATAGAGTGCGCGTATGACGCAGCCGGCCGTGCATCGCCAGCGCGGCCACGGGAATGGTTCCGGCCGGCGTGACCAGCGGATAATGATCGGGTCGTGGTTCGCCTGTCTTACGCTCGGCCGCATCGACGCCGCGATCGCTGTGCGCCGCAGGTATCGTATCGCCGACGCGTTGCGGGATTGGGGCGGAGCCGATCGCAGATCCGGTGAAAGCGCCTGCGATCATCACCGCAAACACGGACGGGAGCGCGTACCAGCGGGGGTCGAGGCGAGGCAGCTTCATCGCGGCCAGTTTCTCAACCTATCGCTACCGATGCAAGACCGCCCCCCTTTACGTGCCGCACACGCGGCGACGCTGGACACGCGGCGCGTCTAGTCTAATCTCGGTCATGAGATCGGGGGAGAGACGGATATGGCGACGAGCGAGGGCGGCTGCCTGTGCGGGGAAATCCGCTATCGGATCGAAGGCGAACCTGCGGCGGCCATGGTCTGTCATTGCACGCACTGCCAGAAGCAATCGGGTAGCGCCTTTTCGACCATCATGGGAGTGCCTGATGCCTGTGTCGAGGTTACCGGCACACCGGCGGCCTATCGCGACCGCGGGGAAAGCGGGCGCGTGGTCGAGCGGCTGTTCTGTGGGGCTTGCGGTTCGCCCCTGTTTACCAAGGCCGAAGGTTCGCCGGGGCTGCTATGGGTCAAGGTCGGGACGCTTGATGACAGCGCCTCGTTCAAACCCGCCGCGCATATCTGGGCGCGCAGTCGGCAGCACTGGGTCGAATTGGGTGACGTTCCCGCTTTCGACGCCAATCCGGCCTGAAGGAAGACAGCTAAATGACCAGTATTCGTGCCCGCCTCGTCAATCTTGCGCTGCCGCTGCTCGGCATCAAGCGGTTCTTCTCGCAGCCCGACAAGTTCGACGAGCGGATCGCCAAGCTGCGTGCGGCCAAGCCGGTTCGCCCGCGTGCGAAATGGCACGAGCGCTTCGATATTCGCGAGTATGGCAGTCGCGGGTTTCCGGTGGTCACGCTCGAACCCAAGGGTGGGGCCCAGCCCGGCGCGCCGCATCTGCTGTATCTGCATGGCGGCGGCTATGTGATGGATATCGCCGCGGTGCATTGGGACGCGGTGGCTGACCTGTGCGAGCGGCTGGGCGCTTCGGCGACCGTGCCGCTTTACCCGCTGGCGCCCGAACACAAGGCGGACGAGTCGCTTGAGGCGATGCGCTCGCTCTATCTCGAAGTGGCCGGGCGGTATGGCGCGGACCATGTCACCGTGATGGGCGACAGTGCGGGCGGCGGCATGACGTTGGCGCTGGCGCAGATGCTCAAAGCCGCGGATCAACCGCTGCCGGGCAGTCTGGTGCTTTACTCGCCCTGGCTCGATGCGACGGCCACCGCCGAAGGGCAGCGCGAAATCGAACCGCGCGACGGGATGCTGGCGGTCGGCGGGCTCAAGGCCTGCGGCGACATGTATCGCGGTGATTTGGCAATCGACGATCCGCGCGTCAGCCCGCTATTCGGACCGCTGGAGGGATTGCCTCCGATGGCGATCTTCTCGGGAACCGCCGACATCCTGCTGGTCGACGGGCGCCGCCTTGCCGGGAAGCTGGCGCAAACGGGCATGCCCGACCACCTTTATCGCGAGTATGAGGATATGTTTCACGTCTGGATGTTGCTGCCTGTCCCCGAGGGGAAGCGCGCACGCGCCGAAACCGCGAATTTCATCCGCCAGCACGGGAAGACCGTATGACCACCCGCATCCTGTTCACCGCCTTGCCAGCATTGCTCCTGGCTGCCTGCAACACCGGCTCGGGCGATGTACCCGAGGGCCTCGCCACGGGCACTTTCGCGGGCATCGGTGCGGGCGAAGTGGTTCACTACATCGGTACCGAACCTTTCTGGAACGGCGCGGCGGGCGGCGGCCTGGCGCTCTATGCCACGCCCGAGAACCCGGACGGCAGCGAGTTCGCGGTCGAGCGGTTCGCGGGCAATAACGGGCTGGGTATCAGCGGGCGGCTCGACGGGGCGGCGTTCGACCTGATGATCACGCCGGGCGACTGTTCGGACGGGATGAGCGACCGGACCTATCCCTACACTGCGACCTTGCTTGTGGGCGACGAACAGCGCCAGGGATGCGCCTGGACCGACAGCCAGCCCTACGACGAGCCGGAACTGCCCTGATGGGCACTGTCCCCGCCTTGCCTCGCTGGCTTGGCCGCGCCGGGCTGCTGCCGCAACTGGCCTGCGTCGGGGTACTCTATGCGGGTCCGGCGGAATGGCGCGAACCCGCGCAGGCGCTGGCCTTCGCCTATGCTGCGCTGATCCTGTCGTTCCTCGGCGGGATGTGGTGGGGGATCGCGGCGGCGGCCCCCGCGGCGCAGCGGCGCAACACGCTTGGCTGGGTGTGGGTGGCGGCGGTGCTGCCAAGCCTCGTGGCGCTCGCCGGTTTCGTGCCATGGGCGCTTGGTTGGCAATGGCCCGAACCTTCGCTGGCCATGCTCAGCGGGGCGCTGCTGGTCAGCCTGGGTGTCGATGCCAGACTGGGTCCGCTTGCCCCGCGCTGGTGGATGCCGCTGCGGGTGCCGCTGTCCTTCGGCCTCGGGCTGATGACGATGGCGGCAGCGGTCGCCTAGCGCTTGGTGACGCCTGCGTTCTCGAGTTCGGGGCCGAGCCTGCCGGTCAGCCACATCCACCACATGCGGAAATCGGCGCGCAGGCTCCACAGCGGATAGGTGAAGGTCGCCGGGCGGTTCTTCTCATGCCCGAAATGCGCGATCCAGGCGAAGAAGTACCCGGCCAGCGGCATGCCCAGCAATAACAGCCACTCGCCCGTCGCCAGCGCCGCCACGCCCAGCGCGACGACGAGCGAGGTGCCGATGTAATGCAGCGCGCGGGTTCCCGGGCGCGCATGTTCGCGCAGGTAGAACGGCCAGAAGGCAGCGAAGGTCGTGTAACGCCGCTCGGTCATTGCAGCCCCGGGATTTCGATCTGCGCGGGCGAAGGCGCCTGCGGCATGACCAGTTCGCGCTTGGCGGGTGTTGCCCGGCTTTCGGCGAGACCTTCCGCCGCCGCGCCGATCGCGGTGCAACTGCGCCCGGCGAGGAAATCGAGCGCGGTGGCGATCGAGGCTTCGCCCGGGTCGCCCAGCGGGGTCAGGATATCGTCGTTCGCGCGGCAGGTTTGCGGCATCACGCTGGCGAGGCCCGAATAGTAATCGCCCCCGTCATCGGCATTCACCGAGCGGAAGGCGACCACGCGCAGCCGGTCGTCGCAGGCCGACCGGTCGCGGGCGATCTGCCCGACCGGCTTGCCATAGGTATCGGTGCCGATCAGCGCGATATTGTCGCCCAGGATGGGGATGAAGGCATTGGCCACCAATTCGCTGGCAGACGCGGTCCCCATGGTGCCGATCACCGCGATCCGGGTTGCTGCAATAGCCTGCGGTGCGGCGGCGAAGCGGGCGATTTCATTGAAGTCGCTTTTGGAATCGCGAAAGGTCGTCTTGCTGAAAACCTGTCCGGTCCGGTCCGCCGCGAGCAGGTCGCCAAGCAGTTCCGCGACCGATACCAGCCCGCCGCCATTGTAGCGGAAGTCGAGGATGATCTGTGTCACGCCCTCGGCGCGGAAGACGGCGAAGGCATCGCGCAACTGGGTCTTGGCATCATCGATGATGAAGGTGCGCAGATTGATATAGCCGACCTTGGTTCCGCCATTGTCGAGGATTTTCGCACCATAGCGGTCGGAGATCGGGTCGAGTGCATACTCGGTCTTGGTCACGCCGACCGTGATTTCGCCGCCACCGGGCTGGCGGATACGCAATTGGCGGGTCACCCCCGGGTCACTTGGGCCGAGCGCATTGACCACCGCCTGCGCACCGCCCTCGGCCATCAGCGCGGTGACGGTCTGTCCGCCGATGGCGATGATTTCGCTGCCGCGGTCGATGCCTTGCGCGAAGGCGGGGGCATTTTCGAAAGCCTCGACCACAAACACCCGCCGCGCGGCGGTATCATAGCCCAGGCGCACCCCGAAACCGGCGTTGGACCCGCTGCTGATCAGCGCGTTCTCTTCGGCGATCGAGGTGATGTAGGTGAAATAGCGGTCGCGGTCCTGTGCCCGGGCAGGCGCGACCAGCGCATCGATATAACCCTGGACCGAGCTGAAATTCCCCGCGTTCACGGTCCGGTCGATCAGGCCGGGGAACAGATACCATTCTTCCATCTGCCCCAGCGTCCAGTCCTGCCGGCTGGCGAGCGTGCAATTGTCGGAGGAACCGCCACCACCACCGCCGCCGACCGCGCCGCCTCCGGAGCCGCTGCCGCCTCCGCTCGAGCTGCCTCCACCGCCGCATGCGGCGAGCGAGAATGCCAGTGTTGCAGTGAAAATGGTGCGACCCAGACCCATGCGCTTCCTCTCCTGATCCCGTCCCTCGGTCCCCCCGAAGGCATCGGTCACGATCAATGACGGCTAAATCCGGGGCGGGCAAGGGCGCGAATGGTCTCTGGCAAGCCCCGGTTTCCCTCAAAAACGGTGCAAATTTCGGATCGCGGGATGGTTTGTCGCCCGCAGCTATGCCTTAAAGGTCGACCGGAATACGCCGCAGTGGCGCAAATACAGGAGTTTTCATGGCTAGCGGCGTTGCGCCCTGGGTTCAGAATGCGGTTGGCGGAGGTGCCGTCGGGCATACGCTCACGCTGGAGAAGGTTGCCGACGAGCGCGTGCTCGGCCGGGGCGGCTTTACCCTGACCAGTGCAGCATTCCGTCACGAGGGCGAACTCGACCCTTCCTTTACCGCGGTCGAGGAAGATGCCGTCGCGCCGCCGCTCGAATGGACCGCGCCGCCGCCGGGCGCGCACGAGCTGGTGCTGGTCGTCGAGGATGCCGACAAGGGGCACGTCCATTGGACCGTCTGGGGCTTGCCGCCGCAGAAGGGCAAGCTGATGGAAGGCGAAACCCCGCCGCGCACCGGCAAGAACTCCCACGGCAATTCGGAATGGCTGCTGCCCGATCCGCCGCTGGGCGAAGAGCATCGCTATATCTTTCAGCTTTTTGCAGTCGACCTCCCGCTCACGCTGATGCCGGGGGCGACGCTCGAAGAACTCGTCCGTAATCTTGACGGACATGTAACCGCCGCCGCGGTCCTGACAGCCCGGTTCGAAGGCCATGAGGTCGAGGAACTGGATGTCGAGGATCTTGGCGACGTCGATTGAAGCATAGCCAAGGAAAGGAACTGTCATGGCTGGCAAGAACAACGCACTGCAGAAGCCGATGAATCTTTCGCCGGAACTGGAAACCGTGGTTGGCAAGGGTCCGATGACCCGCGCCCAGGTCACCTCCAAGGTGTGGGATCACATCAAGGCGAACGACCTGCAGGATTCCAAGGATCGCCGCATGATCAACCCCGACGACAAGCTCGGCGCGGTGATCGGCAAGGAACAGATCTCGATGTTCAAGATGACGGGCGCCGTCTCGAAGCACATGAGCTAAGGTGTTACCGGCGGCGCAGCGGCCAGTCCGTTACGCCGCCGGTCCACAGCGCCAGCCACACGACCAGCGGCTGCGCGATCATTCTCGGCCCATGATAGCCAAGCCCGAGCCCCCCACCCGGGCGCGCCAGATCGAGCGCGAAGTGATGGATGTTCGCAGGGAACACGCACACTGCGTAAAGCGCGAGGCCGATCGCGCCCGCGCGGCGCAGCGGCAGGCTGGCCCATTGCGCCAAAGCCGCCGCCCCCAGCAATTCGGCGATCCCGGTCCATAACACCACCACCTCGGGCGCGGGTACCCATGGGGGCATGATCGACAGGAACGGGGCCGGGTTGGCGAGGTGCACATATCCGGCGAAGGCATAGAAGGCCGCAAGCAGCCAGCGCAGAGTGTGCCGGATCACACGCGCGGACCTTCGGCAATCGCCCGAACGGTGGTCACAGTTCGATCACCTCGACGCCTTTCCAGAAGGCGATCCGGTCCCTGATCGCGGCGGCGGCTTCCAGCGGTTCGGGATAGTAGAAGGCCGCGTCGGTATTGATCGCGCCGCCCGCATTGATCGAATAATAGTTCGCCGTGCCCTTCCACCCGCAATGGGTGGTGGTCTCGCTCGGCACGAGGAAGCCGCGCATGACATCGCCCGCGGGGAAATAGTGGTTGCCTTCGACGACGAGCGTGTCGTCGCTGCGGGCCAGCGTTTCGCCGTTCCAGCGGGCGGTGATGGTCATGATTGGGGCCTTTCCTTGCCGCGCCTCTTTGCTAGGACGGGGCATACTACATCAAGGGGTTCCTGTTCATGCGCCATTTCCTGCTCGCTTCCGCCGCTGCCGCCCTCTCCTTCGGAACCCCGGCGCTGGCGCAGGACAAGGCCGAGCGCACCGCCGCTGCCGCGCTCGAAGCGGCGCCGGTCTGGGACGGGCATAACGACGTGCCTATCCAGCTGCGTTCGCGGCTGGGCAATGTGATCAATAGCTTCGATTTCCGCGATACGCTCGATACCGCGCGGGATGGCCGCGAGGCGATGCATTCGGACCTCGCGCGGCTGCGCCTGGGCGAGGTCGGGGCGCAGTGGTGGTCGGTCTATGTCAGCGCCAACCTGCCCGAAGCCGAAGCGGTGCAGGCCACCGTCGAGCAGATCGACGTGACCAAGCGGCTGATCGCGCGCTATCCCGATGCGCTGCAACTCGCGCTGACCGCCGATGATGTCGAGGAAGCGATGGCAGCGGGCCGCATTGCCTCGCTGCTGGGCATGGAAGGCGGCCATTCGATCGGTTCGAGCCTCGCCGTCCTGCGCCAGATGTACGATATGGGCGCGCGCTACATGACGCTGACGCATGGCAAGACGCTGGGCTGGGCCGACAGCGCGACCGATGCGCCTCAGCATGACGGGCTCAACGCCTTCGGCATGGATGTGGTGCGCGAGATGAACCGCATCGGCATGCTGGTCGATCTCAGCCATGTGAGCGATGCGGCGATGACCGATGCGCTCGACGCCGCGCAGGCCCCGGTGATCTTCAGCCATTCGGGTGCGCGCGCAATCAACGGCCACGCGCGCAATGTGCCCGACGGCGTGCTTGCCCGCCTGCCCGAAAATGGCGGGATCGTGATGGTAGTGGCGCTGCCGTGGTATGTCACCGAGGAACTGCGCACCCATGCGGCCGATCGCGCCGGTGAAGAAGCGCGGCTGAAGGCGCTTTATCCCGGCCTGCCCGACACGGTCGAAGCGCAGCTGGCCAAATGGGACGCGCAGAACCGCGCGCCGGTTTCGACCATTTCGGACATGGCCGACCATATCGACCATATCCGCGCGGTGGCGGGGATCGACCATATCGGCATCGGCGGGGACTATGACGGTATGCCCACCGGCCCGATCGGGATGGAGGATGTCACCGGCTATCCGGCGCTGTTCGTCGAACTCGCGCGGCGCGGCTATACGCAGGACGAACTCGAGAAGATCGCCTCGCGCAATATGATGCGCGTCATGCGCGCGGCGGAAGCCTATGCAGCGAGTGCGGCGGACCTGCCGCCATACGAATATCCGGCGGGCGAACCGCGCGACGGGGCAGAATAGGCCCCCGCCAGCGCGCGGTTTACAGTTTCGCCAGCGTCAGTGGATCGCGCTCTCCGCCGAAGAACTGGTCGAGCGCGTGCGCAAAAACCTGCGTGTCCTCGTCGTCGCAGGCCGCTTCGAAGAGCGTCATCGAACTGCGGAACTTCATCGCATCGACTGCGCCGAGGATATCCCTGGCGTCCATCGTGCCGGCCCAGTCGAGCATGGCTTCGGTCGCTTCGAACAGCCGCGGACCCAGCTCCTCGTGGCGGCAATAGGCGCGTGCTGCGTGGCGGTCGGCAAGCGCGAACTTGTGCGCGGCGGCGCTTTTGCCAAGCCCCGCAATCTGCGGGAAGACGAACCACATCCAGTGGCTGGTCTTCGCCCCGGCACGAATTTCATCGAGCGCCCGCTCGTAAACCCCGCCGTCCTGTGCGGTCAGGAAATGCGCGAAGCCCGCAGGCTCAATCGTCGTCGTCGTCGACATGCTCGGGCAGGCCGTCGAGATCGGTCGAGGCGTAATCCTCCAGTTCCTCTTCGGTCATGGAATCGTGCATGTCCTTCGATGCGCCCCTGAGGTCGCCGACCTTGGTGTCGCCGCGCTTGGCGGAAAGCGCCGCTCCGGCGGCACGCTGCTGGGCTTTGGATTGTGCAGGCATCAGTCGTGCTCCGACAGCTCGGAACCGCGTTTCAGCACTTCGTCGCCGTCTTCCTGTTTGATGAGATAGGCGGGATTTTCGGCATCGCCGTCCTTGGTGACTTCTGTCCCCTGCAGGGTGCGGGTGACCTCGCGTTCGAAACGCTCCTTCACCTGGCCCCGGCCTGTGCCGTTACCCCAGTTCCATTCGACATATTGGTCGGTCTGAAAGCTGTCCGGATTGCTCATGCGACCTCTCTTTCGCCGGCGCTCAATTCTCGACGATTTCGAGGCCGTCTTCGGTGGTGGCCTGATCATCGGGTGTGGCGATCTGGTCGTCGCCCAGATCGGTGATGATGCTGTCGGTGGTGTCGCCGTCATCTTCCGTGGAGGAAATCTGGCCGCTGACCGTGCCTTCCTCCTCGACATCGCCCGTGCTCAGCGCAGGTACGATCCAGGTGATCGAGAGCAACAGGATCGCCAGCAGCAGGCCGCCAGCCAGCACCCAGCGCACAACACCTTCCTTGGAACCACCGCTTGCTTCGGTGTCGGTGACGTGGATTTCTTCGCCTTGCTTGTGCATGAAACTGTACTCCCTCGATGGACGCGATCCCGCGTGTGTCAGGGAGATTTACGTTTCTGCGCGGCGAATGTTCCGTATTGTCAGTCGCGCAGCAGCTCGTTGATGCCGGTCTTTTCGCGGGTTTGCGCGTCCACCGTCTTGACGATCACCGCGCAGGCGAGGCCGGGGCCGCCATCCTTGCCGGGCATGGTGCCGGGCACGACGACCGAAAAAGGCGGGATATGCCCGCGGATGACCTCGCCGGTGTCGCGGTAGACGATTTTGGTCGACTGGGTGATGAAAACCCCCATCGCCACGACGCTGCCTTCGCCGACGATCACGCCCTCGACGATTTCGCTGCGCGCGCCGATAAAGCAATTGTCGCCGATGATCGTCGGGTTGGCCTGCATCGGTTCGAGCACGCCGCCGATCCCTGCGCCGGCGGAGATATGGCAGTTTTCACCGATCTGCGCGCAGCTGCCGATGCTGGCCCAAGTATCGACCATCGTGCCCTTGCCGACATAGGCGCCGATGTTGACGAAGCTGGGCATCAGCACGCAGCCGGGCGCGATATAGGCGCCTTCGCGCGCGACCGCGCCGGGGACGACGCGGAAACCGGCTTTGCGAAAAGCGGCATCGTCCCAGCCGGCGAACTTGCTCGGCACCTTGTCGAACGCCGGATGACCCGCGCTGCCGCCCTCCATCACGCGGTTGTCGTTGAGCCGGAAGCTCAGCAGCACTGCCTTCTTGAGCCACTGGTTGACCGTCCAGCCGCCCTTGCCGTCAGGTTCCGCCACGCGGCCGGTGCCGCTGTCGAGCATGCCCAGCGCCGCTTCCACCGCCTCGCGCACGTCCGCGCTTTGCGGCGCTACATTGGCGCGGTCTTCCCACGCAGCTTCGATGCGGCTTTCGAGGTCGGCGCTCATGCTGGTCTCCGTTTGCAATTCCGGAGCGTTCGTTAGCAGCGTCGGCGCGCTAGTCCATCCCCGCAGCCTGCGCGAACTGGTACGCACGCTCGACCAGCGGCGCGACGCGTTCGGACATCGACTTGGCATGTGCGCTCGAGGCGGTCCCGTCGATCACGCGCTTCTTGATGCCCTGCATGATCCCCGCCAGCCGGAAGAGGTTATAGGCGAAGTACCAGTCCATCGGCGGGACCGGATAGCCGGTGCGCGCAACGTAGCGTTCGACCGCTTCATCCTTGGTGGGAATACCCAGTGCCTCGAGGTCGAGCCCCTCGAGCCCGGCGCGCCCGTCATGCGGGTTGTGCCAGTTGAGCATGAGATAGCTGAAGTCGGCGATCGGATCGCCCAGCGTCGACAGCTCCCAGTCGAGCACCGCGATGACGCGGTTCTCGGTCTTGTGGAAGATCATGTTATCGAGCCGGTAGTCGCCGTGGACCACGCTGGATTCATGCTGCGGCGGGATCGTCTGGGGGAGCCATTCGATCAGCCGCTCCATCTGCGGCATATGCTCGGTCTCGGACAGCTTGTACTGTTTCGACCAGCGGCTGATCTGCCGCGCGCAGTAATCGGTCGGCTTGCCGTAATCGCCCAGTCCGATCGCCTCGGGATCCTTCAGGTGCAGATCGGCGAAGGTGTCGATCATCGCATTGTAGATCGCGCGGCGTTCCTCGGGCGTGTTGTTGGGCAGCGAGCCGTTCCACAAGGACCGCCCGTCGGCGAGACCCATGACGAAGAACTTGCTGCCGATGACCGCCGGATCCTCGCACAGGCCATAGGTCTTGGGCACGGGGAAGCCGGTGGGGCCGAGCGCGTGCATCGCCTTGTATTCGCGGTCGACTGCATGTGCGCTGGGCAGCAATTTGCCGAAGGGCTGGCGGCGCAGCACGTAGCTACGGTCCGGCGTGTCGATGCGATAGGTCGGGTTCGACTGGCCGCCCTTGAATTTGGTGTAGCTGATCGGGCCGGCGAACCCTTCGACATTGGTCTCGAACCACGCGGTCAGCGCGGCGAGGTCGAGCTGGTCGGCCTCGGGCACTGCGACCGTGCCGACCATCTCCTTGTCGAAATCGATGGGCTGGTCTTCGGCCATCAGTCGAACACCACCACGCTGCGGGCCGATGTGCCCTGTTTCATCTTCTCGAAGCCTTCGTTGATCTTTTCCAGCGGGATGCGTTCGGCAATGATCGTGTCGAGATCGAGCAGGCCGCGCATGTAGAAATCGACCAGCCGCGGCAGGTCGACGGGGAAGTGGTTCATCCCCATGATCGCGCCCTGCAGCTTCTTGCCCGACAGCAGATCCATCGCGCCCAGCCCGACCTTGCAGTCGAGCGGCATCATGCCGAGGATCGTCGCGGTTCCGCCGCGGCGCAGCACCTTGACCGCGAGGTCGGCCGATGCCTGCCGGCCGACCGCCTCGATCGCGTGGTGCACGCCGCCGCCGGTGATCTTCATCACCTGTTCGACTGCATCGTCGGCCATGGCGTCGACCGTATGCGTCGCGCCCAGCACTTCGGCCAGCTGGCGCTTTTCCGCCAGCGGATCGATCGCGATGACCTTGCCCGCACCGGCGATCTTGGCGGCATTGATCGTCGCCAGCCCCACGCCGCCGCAGCCGATGACTGCGACGGTTTCGCCGGGAACGACCGAACAGGCGTTGAAAATCGCGCCAGCCCCGGTGGTCACCGCGCAGCCGATAATGGCCGCGCGGTCGAGCGGCATGTCCTTGTCGATCGCGACGCAGGCATGTTCGTGGATCAGCATCTGCTCGGCAAACGCCGACAGGTTGAGCATCTGCGCAACGGGCTCGCCGCCATTGCGCGTGATGCGCGGCGCGGCGGTCTGCGCCCGGCGGGTATCGCCGCCGAGGCACAGGGCCATCCGCCCGGTCACGCAGAACTCGCAGTGCCCGCAGAAGGCGGACAGGCAGGAGACCACATGGTCGCCCGGCTTGACCGTTTTCACCTCGCTGCCGACTGCGCGGACCACGCCCGCTGCCTCGTGGCCCGGAATGGCCGGCAGCGGGTGCGGATAGGCGCCGTCGATGAAATGCAGGTCCGAATGACACAGGCCGCAGGCCTTGGTGTCGATCAGCACTTCGTGCGGGGCGGGATCGGCCAGCTCGACCTCACCGATGGTGAGGCCGCCGACCTGCTCGAGGATTGCCGCCTTCGCCATCAGCGCGTCGCTCCCATGTCGCCCGAGCTGAAATTGGCATTACCCGCATTGGGGATTTTGCCGTCGCGCAGCGCATTGGCGCTGGGGCCTTCCTCGGGCAGATGCTTGGCAAACTCCATCCGCGCGATCGAGCGGGCGTGGACTTCGTCGGGGCCATCGGCCAGCCGCAGCGTACGCTGGTGAGCATAGGCATTGGCGAGACCGTAATCGTCGCTCACGCCGCCGCCGCCATGCGCCTGGATCGCATTGTCGATGATCCGCAGCGCCATGTTCGGTGCCTGCACCTTGATCATGGCGATTTCCTGCTTGGCGGCCTTGTTGCCGACCGTGTCCATCATGTCGGCGGCCTTGAGGCACAGCAGGCGGGTCATGTCGATATCGATCCGCGCCTGCGCCACGCGCTCTTCCCAGACCGAGTGCTTGTAGATCGGCTTGCCGAAGGCTTCACGTTCCTGCAGCCGCTTGCACATCTTGTGCAGCGCTTCCTCGGCCACGCCGATGGTGCGCATGCAGTGGTGGATACGGCCCGGCCCGAGGCGGCCCTGCGCGATCTCGAAACCGCGGCCTTCGCCCAGCAGCATGTTGCTGGCGGGGACGCGCACGTCCTTGAGCTCGACTTCCATATGGCCGTGCGGCGCATCGTCATAGCCGAACACGGGCAGGTGACGCAGCACGGTGACGCCCTCGGCATCGGTGGGCATCAGCAGCATCGACTGCGCGGCATGACGGCCGGCCGAGAAATCGGTCTTGCCCATTACGATGGCGACCTTGCAGCGCGGATCGCCCAGGCCCGAAGACCACCACTTGCGGCCGTTGATGACGTATTCGTCGCCGTCCCGCTCGATCCGGGTTTCGATGTTGGTGGCATCCGAAGACGCGGTGAAGGGCTCGGTCATGAGGAAGGCGGAACGGATCTCGCCATTCATGATCGGGGTGAGCCATTTGTCCTTCTGTTCGCGTGTGCCGTAGCGGTGGAACACCTCCATGTTCCCGGTATCGGGCGCGGAGCAGTTGAACACTTCCGACGCGAAACCGATGCGGCCCATTTCCTCGGCGCACAGCGCATATTCGAGATTGGTCAGGCCCGGGCCTTCGAACTCGAAGCTTTCCTCGACATGGTGGTGGCCGTCATTGCGCGGCGGCATGAAGAGGTTCCAGATGCCTTCCTTCTTGGCCTTGGCTTTCAGTTCCTCGACCACGGGAATGACCTTCCAGCGATCGCCTTCGGCGTCCTGCTGCTTGTAGGTCGGCACGGCGGGGCGGACGTGATCTTCGATGAAGTTCTTCACCCGGTCGCGCCAGTATGCTTGCCGTTCTGTCGGTTGGAAATCCATCGTCTGATCCTCTTCTCTCTCAAATCGGTTGCGCCATGAAACTGGCAGAAGGTTGTGGCCAAGCCAAGTCCCGGCTCGGCGGTCAGGGGGTTATCGTATGTCCATCGGGGTCGGCGCGGACTGCCTCGTCCAGCGGGTCACGTTCCGCGGCATCGGGATCGCGCGACCGGCGCGCCGCCACCCGCGCTTCGTGCTGCTCGCGTGAAATCGGGAAGCGCGACAGCCAGAACGCCGCCACCAGCGCCAGCGCAGTGGCTACCAGCATGAACAGCCATACGAGCCGGGTCACGGTTTCGGGCGCAACCTCGGCCTGCGGCGTGCCAGGCGCCAGATCGATCGACTGCACGATCAGGCTGGTCAGCAGGATGCCGCCGCCGGTCGCGCATTTCTGGACCAGCCAGTTGCCCGCGTAGAACGTGCCTTCGGCGCGCTGCCCGGTGCGTTCCTCGAAGGCCTCGACGATTTCCGCGACCATCGAGGTGGCCGAGATGATCGAGACCACGCTGGCGGTATTGGCACAGACCAGGAAGCCATAAAGCAGCGCGGTCGATGCGGTGGTGCCCGGCGTCGGCCAGGCCCCGGCGAGATAGAGAGCATAGGGGCCGCAATAGAAGACCAGCCCGACCAGCGCGCCGATTGCCGCCGATTTCGGCTTGCCCCAGTGCCGGTGCAGCGGGCCGACGATGACGAACATCAGCACGACCGAAAGGAACAGGGCGACCGGGTAAAGCTGGAAGGCAAGTTCGGAAAACTGCCACACGTAGAGATTCACATATTGCGTGATCGAGAAGGTCATGCCCTGCAGCACATAGGCCGCGAGCCCGCCCAGGGCGAAGATGACGAACGCCTTTTCGCGAAAGGCATCGAAAATCTCGGCAAAGGCGCCGCGGATCGAAAAGGGCGGCGGGCGGCGCGCGGGGAGCTGCGCCACGATATAGTGCTGCGCCGCTGCCGAGCCGATCACCGCCAGTGCCATCAGCGCCGCGCCGAACATGCCGTAGCTGGCATAGCCTTCGGGCTCTAGCTGCGAAGCGGGCGTGGGCAGGAAGACGGTGAACGCCAGCACCATCATCAGCAGCCCGCCGAGCCAGCCCGAAAGGAAGCGATAACGGAACAGCGTGGTACGATCGTCATAGTCGTCGGTGATTTCGGGGACGAGACTGACCGAGGGGACTTCGCAAGCCGACAGCAGCAGCCGCACGCCCACCGCCAGCGCCACGATCTCCCAGAAGCCCGGGGTCCCGGTAAAGGGCGGCGACCACAGCACCGTCCACAATAGCGCGAGCGGCCATGGCGCCAGATAGAGCCACGGCAGCCGCCTGCCCCAGCGGGTATAGGTGCGGTCCGACAAATTCCCGATCAGCGGGTCGACGATCGCGTCGATCAGCAGCGCGGTTGCCAGCGCGGCGCCGACCGTGCTGGCATCGACGCCCAGCACGAGATTGTAGAACGGCAGCAGGAAGAAGCTGAAACCGCTGTCCTTGACCCCGAAGGCCACCGCACCGAAGCCGTGGACCAGCTTGAGGCGCTGGGGGAGGGGGCCGGTAACGAAAGGCATCAGGCGGCGGGCTGCGCCGCCTTCTTCGCCTGTTCTTCCATGGCTTCCAGCGCCGCGAACAGCCGGGGCTCCTCGGGGTCCCAGCTATGCCGGGGGCCGAGCGTGATCCCGCCATCGACGATCAGCGATGCGCCGGTCATGAAACCGGCTTCCTCGCTGGCGAGAAAGGCCACCGCATTGGCGATATCGATCGCCTGGCCGCCGCGCGCCACCGGCTGCGCATTCGAAGACATCTGCGCGATCGCCGCCTTGGCCATGGTCTTCATCTCGCCGGTCATCTCGAGGCTCGAGGTGAAGATATTGGTATTGATGAAGCCGGGCTGGACCGCATTCACGCGGATGCCGTGCTGGGCGAGGTCGGTGGCGGCGCATTTGGTCAGGTGCAGCACACCCGCCTTGGCCACTGCATAGGTGGTCGGCGAATAGCCCGGGCCGACTGCGGCCACGCTGGAAACATTGACGATGCTGGCGCCCTTGCGGTGTTTCATATGCGGCACCGCATAGCGGATGCCCATCGCCACCGAGCGCAGCAGAAGGTCCATCGTCCGGTCCCACGCGTCGGGCTCGACCTCGTCGATCCCCTCGCGCGCACCGCCTGCGCCGGCATTGTTGAACAGCGTGTCGATCCCGCCGGTTTCTTCCGCCGCACGGTCCATCAGCGCCTTGATCGCCGCCGGATCACACACGTCGCATTCGACGAAGTGGACGTCGCCCTCGCTATCGGCGGCGAGCTGCTGGCCGCCCGCGACATCGATATCGCTGGCGAAAACCACCGCGCCTTCGCCCGCGAACAACGCAGTTGCCGCCGCGCCGATACCCGATGCCGCGCCGGTCACGACGACGGTCTTTCCCGAGAATCGCATCCCTACTCTCTCCCCGAATTTCTCCGCGTGCAGCTTAGGGCAGCGGCGCATCGCGTCAACGAATTCCGGCTGACGTTACGGAAATGCAGGCGGCTGCGACTGGCCTTGCATAGGCGGGGCGAATCACCCTAACGTAAGCGTCAACATACCGCTGTTTTGAAAAGAGAGGATTCGGCCAATGTCCGACAGCGCCCTTGAAGCCTTCCGCGCGGAAACGCGCGCATGGCTCGAAGCGAATTGCCCGCCCGAAATGCGCGAACCCGTCCGCGACGAGGACGATGTCTATTGGGGTGGCCGCAACGCAACCTTCAAGAACGATGCGCAGAAAGCCTGGTTCGAGGTCTGCCGCGACAAGGGCTATACCGTCCCCGCCTGGCCCAAGGATTATGGCGGCGCCGGGTTGTCGCCTGCCGAAGCCAAGGTGCTGCGCGAGGAAATGACCCGCATTGGCGCGCGTCCGCCGCTGTCCAGCTTCGGCATCTGGATGCTCGGCCCCGCGCTGCTGCATTTCGGCACCGAAGGCCAGAAACAGCGCTTCCTCAATGAAATCGCGCGCGGCGAAATCCGCTGGTGCCAGGGCTATTCGGAACCGGGTTCGGGCTCGGACCTGGTGTCGCTGCAGACCTATGGCGAGGACAAGGGCGATCACTGGGTGGTCAACGGCCAGAAGGTGTGGACCTCCTATGCCGACAAGGCCGACTGGATTTTCTGCCTCGTCCGTACCGACAAGGACAACAAGTACCAGGGCATCACCTTCATGCTCTACGACATGGCGAGCGAAGGCGTGGCGACCAAGCCGATCCTGCTGATCAGCGGCAACAGCCCGTTCTGCGAAACCTTCTTCGACGATGTGAAGGTGCCCAAGAGCTACGGCGAAGACGTGCCCGCCCAGGTCGGCGAGGTGAACCGCGGCTGGGACGTGGCGAAATATCTGCTCGGCCACGAACGCGAGATGATCTCGGGCGCCGATGGCGGCAACACCGGGACCATCGGCGCGGCACTGGCGCGCGCCAATGGCGACATCGACCCGGTACTGCGCGCCGAACTGGCGCAGTTCGACGTCGATGCGCTGGCCTATGGCGCGATGGGCGAGAAATTCCTCGACGAGATCAAGGTCGGCAAGGCGCACCCCGCGCAGCCGAACATGATGAAATACGCCGGGACCGAGCTGAACAAGCGCCGCCACGAACTGATGATGGCGGCAGGCGGTTCGACCGCGCTCGAATGGGACAGCGAGGAGACCGGCGGCGGCAAGCCATCACGCAACTGGCTGCGCACCAAGGCGAACAGCATCGAAGGCGGCACGTCCGAAGTCATGCTCAACGTCATTTCCAAACGTATTCTCGACCTGCCGGGAGCCTGATCGATGCCTCTTTATTACGACGACGACCAGGCGATGCTGGCCGATTCCGCAAGCCAGTTCATGGCCGAGGAAGGATCGACCAAGAAACAGCTGCGCCATTGGCGCGACCGCGACTGCAAGGACGGTTTCGGCCACGCGCTGTGGCAGCAGTTCGCCGAAATGGGGTTCACCGGCATGCTGGTGGACGAAGATGACGGCGGGCTCGGCATGGGCCAGGTCGAAGCCAATATCGTGCTCGAGGAAATCGGTCGCAATCTGACCCCCTCGCCCTTCATGGCCTCCTCCGTGCTCGCGGCTACTGCGCTGAAGCATGGCAGCAATGATCTGAAGGGCCGCTGGCTGCCGCACCTCATCTCGGGCGAGAAGGTCTATTCGGTCGCGATCGACGAAGGCGCCAAGCACCGCCCCGAACGCATCGCCTGCAAGGCGGAAAAGTCGGGCAATGGCTTCAAGCTGTCGGGCAGGAAGGACTTCGTGGTCTATGGCGCCAGCAGCGAGATGATCGTCGTCGCCGCGCGCACCTCGGGCGGCGATAGCGACAAGGACGGCGTCACGCTGTTCGCCGTGCCGCAGGATGCCGCCGGGATGAGCCACGATAGCGTCCGGTTGGTCGACAGTTCGATGGCCAGCCATGTCACCTTCGACAATGTCGAACTCGACGGCGATGCGGTGATCGGCGAGGTCGATGGCGGCCGCGCCGTGCTCGATGCCATGCTGGTGGCGGGCCGGGTCGGCTCGGCCGCGGAAGGTGTGGGTGTGGCCCGCGGCGCGATGGATATGACCGTCGACTACCTCAAGCAGCGCAAGCAGTTCGGCAAGGTGATCGGCGAATTCCAGGCGTTGCAGCACCGCGCTGCGCATCTCTATTCGGAAGTCGAGATTGCCCGCGCCGTCACGGTGAAAGCCGCGCAGCTGGTCGATGGCGGCAGCGAGAAGGCCGATCTGATGGCCTCGGTCGCCAAGGCCAAGGTCGCCAAGGTCGCCGGGCTGGCGGTGCGCGAAGGCGTGCAGATGCACGGCGGCATCGGCATGACCGACGAATACGACATCGGCCTCTATATGAAGCGCGACCGCGCGCTGCAGGAATTCCTCGGCGACCAGTATTACCATGCCGGGCGCGTCGCGGAGCTCAGCGGCTACTAGAACCAGGACCAGCACCAAACCCAGTCATTGCGAGCGGAGCGAAGCAATCCAGGAAGCGGCACGGTTGATTGCCGCGTCCGCCCGCTGCTCCTCGCAATGACTGAAGTGGGAGAGAATCGAATGAACCTAGAAGACCTGTTCAGCCTCAAGGGGCGCGTTGCGCTCGTCACCGGCGGCAGCCGCGGCATCGGCAAGATGATCGTCGAGGGCTTCCTCGCCGCGGGTATCGACCGCGTCTACATCAGCGCGCGCAAGATCAACGAGATCGAGGAAACCTGCGCCGAACTGGGCGACCGGGTGATCGGCATCCAGGGCGATCTGTCGACCATCGACGGGATCGAAGCGCTGGTGGAAGAACTGTCGGGCCGCGAAGGCAAGCTCGACATTCTCGTCAATAACGCCGGGGCTGCCTGGGGCGTCGATTATCTCGACTTCCCCGAGGCGGGCTGGGACAAGGTCATGGACCTCAACGTCAAGACGCCCTTCTTCCTCACGCAGAAGCTGCACAAACTGCTGACGGCCGCGGCCAGTTCGGACAAGCCGGGCAAGGTGATCAACATCACCTCGATCGACGGCCAGCGCGTCAATCCTTGGGAAACCTACAGCTATCAGGCGTCGAAGGCCGCGCTGATCCACCTCACCCGCCGGATGGCCGCGCGGCTGGTCAAGGATCACATCTATGTCACCAGCTTGGCGCCGGGGGCCTTCCCGTCGAACATGAACCGCGCGGCGCGCGACCACGAGGACGCGAGTGCGGCGGGCATTCCGTCGAAGCGCGTGGGCGACAAGTTCGATATGGGCGGCACCGCGGTCTATCTCGCTAGCCGTGCGGGCGATTATACGATCGGCGAAACGCTGACCGTCGATGGCGGGATCGTCAACGCCCTGCTGCCGACTCACTTCGCCGAACCCAGCTAAGGTCGGGTCGGCGGGGGCGACCCGTCAGGCGCAGAGGATGCAATTGCGGCCCGCGGCCTTGGCGCGATAAAGCGCCTGGTCGGCCTGCCGCAGCGATGCCGCATTGGCCTCGGCCCCGCCGGTGGCCAGTGCAACGCCGCCCGAGAACGAGATCAGCCCCATCGGCTCGTCGGTCTCGCGCAGCTTGAATTCCTTGTCGGCCAATTCGCTGCGGGCGAAATCGAGCAGCTTGACCGCCGCGGCCGCTTCGCCGGACGGGATGACGACGATGAATTCCTCGCCGCCCCACCGGCCCACGAAATGCGGGCTGCAGGCGTCGTCCAGCGTATCCGCAACCAGCTTGATCACGCGGTCGCCGACATTGTGGCCATAGCGGTCGTTGACCGATTTGAAGTGGTCGATATCGCACAGCGCGATGATCCGCGGTTCGCCTTTCGCCGCGAGTTCGCCGAGATAGCTGTCGATCGCCCGGCGATTGGCAAGCCCGGTCAGCTCGTCGCGCTGGGCATCGTGGCGCGCCGCCTCGAGCTCCTCGCGCAGCGCCTTGACCTCGTCCATCGCTGCGGTCAGCCGGGTCTGCGTGTCGAGCGATTGCTCGATCATCCGCGCGACGATCGACAGCGTATTGCTGCTGTCGCCGGAAAATGCGCCCGCCTCCTCGCTCAGTTCACGCGCGAAGGCGCCGGTTGCATCGGCTGCCGAGGACGCGAGTTCGCCCAGCTTGATCGCCTGGTGCCGCAGATGCGCGGTCAATTCGCCATCATTGCGTTCCTGCGACCCGAATATCGCAATCCCGCCATGGCGATCGAAAATCTCGTCCGCCTCGTCCTGCTTGATGCGGTACCCTTCGGCGATGATCGCCTCGACCGCGCGGCCCATGGGCGAGCCCGCGTCGTTCAACGCGATATAGGCGAGCGTGTAATTTTGCGGGGAGGGCGGCAGCCGGTGGCGTTCGAGGAACGCCATCACCTTCGCCGCATGATCGGACTGCATCGGGGACATATCTATCCGGCCGCCTCGAACTCTTGCCAAAACCCTGCCCGCCTAACGGTTGGCGGCGTGAAAAGGGCCCAAAGATTGAACATGCGCATATACTGCGGGGTATCCCGGGCCCGTGTCAGGCCATCAGTTCGCGCACGAAGGGGATCAGCCCCGTCTGGCGCTGGCGCTTCATGCGTTCGGCGTCGAGGATTTCGCTGACCTTGTCGAAGCAGCTGTCGACATCCTCGTTGATCACTACGTAATCATAGGCGTCCCAGTGGCTGATCTCGGCGCGGGCGCGCTCCATGCGCGCGGCGATCACATCCTCGGGATCGGTATTGCGGCTGCGCAACCGCCGTTCGAGCTCGGCGATGCTCGGCGGCAGGATGAACACGCGGACGACATCCTGCTGGTCCTTCTGGAACAGCTGCTGCGTGCCCTGCCAGTCGATGTCGAACAGGAAGTCCTGCCCTTCCTTCAACGCGTTACGGATGCGGCCCTTGGGCGTGCCATAGCGATGACCGAAGACATGTGCCCATTCATAGAAGTCGTCTTCCTCGACCATGCGGTCGAACTCGGCATCGTCGACGAAATAGTAATGCACCCCGTCCACCTCGCCCGTGCGCGGCGGGCGCGTGGTAACGCTGACCGACAGCTTGATCTCGTCATCGCTACCGAGCAGCATGCGCGAAATGGTGGTTTTCCCGGCCCCGCTGGGCGAGGACAGGATGAACATCAGCCCCCGGCGGGCAAGCGTAGCGGATTGGAGGGTGGATTCGGCCATGCGCGCTGTTGCCGCATCGGACGCTGCCAAATCAACCCCTGCGCGCAGTATCGGGTCAGATCTTGCTGTCGGACGATGCCTGCTTGCGCAGGCTGCGGTCACCTTTGCGGCGCGCCTGGCGCTTCGACTGGCTGCGATCGAACAGTACCTTCAGCGCCAGTCCGGTGGTTACCACCAGCGCGCCGGGCACCGATTTGGTCGCGACCTTGGTCACGCCGTAAGCCGCCAGCGTGTGCACCAGGCTACGGCTTTCGACCGCTTCCTTGGCAAACTCCTTGCCATATTGCCGGCCCAGCACTGCCTTTTCGACTGCCATGCGCGACAGCCGTCCGGCGCTGCGCAGCAAGATGTCGTGGATGATCAGATTGGTCGCCGGATTGGTGCTCGGACCCGGTACCGGGTCGTCATGCGACGGCGACCGGTCGGTCACGCGTTCGAGCCCATCGCCGACCACATCGGTCAGATGGTTGGGTTTGTCTTCGTCCGTCAGTCCGAGTTTCGCCATGTCATGTCCCGCTCTACCGGGAAGACCCGGCGCTTACTTCTTGCGGCCGAAATCGACCGTGACGACATTGGAGCCGTCATCTGCACCTTCAACGGCTTCGCCTACCGCCTGTTCCGTCCCGTCATTATCGGGATGTTCGGTCGGCGCGGGGGCCATGTCGGCGACGGTCGCCTGGAACTGCAGTCCGAAATCCACCGCCGGATCGACGAATTGCGTGATCGCGGCATAGGGGATGTCGAGTTCGGCGGGGACCTGGTTGAACGACAGGCCGACGGCGAAGCCGTCTTCGCGCACGTTCAAATTCCAGAACTTGTTCTGCAGCACGATGGTCATCTCGTCGGGGAACCGCTCGCGCAGGGCGGCCGGGATCGAGACGCCGGGGGCGTGGGTCTTGAAGGTAATATAGAAATGATGCGCGCCGGGCAGTTCGCTGCCGCCCTGCTCGATTTCGCCCAGCACGCGCCCGACCACGGCGCGCAGGGCTTCCTGCACGATGGAATCATAAGGGATCAGGCTGTCGGGCGTATCGTCGCTCATGCCGCGCTAGGTGGAGTGGCATGCGGGCGGGGTCAAGCGGTTTAAGAACGCCTTTACCGTGTAAGTGGTGCATTATCTTGCGCCTCGCCGCGCGCGGCTCTAGCGCGGCGGCATGCGTACAGGCCGGATCGAGCGAAACACTGCGGAAACCAAGATCCTCGTCGAGATCGATCTCGATGGGACGGGATCATATCAGGTCGAGACCGGGATCGGCTTTCTCGATCACATGGTCGAACAGTTCGCCAAGCATTCGCTGATCGACGTCACGATGAAGGTCGATGGCGACCTCCATATCGACCAGCATCACACAACCGAAGATAGCGCGCTGGCGCTGGGCCAGGCGCTCGCCGCCGCGCTGGGCGACAAGGGCGGGATCGCGCGTTACGGCAGCGCCTATTCGCCGATGGACGAAACGCTGGCCCGCGTCGCACTCGACATTTCGGGACGGCCTTATCTGGTGTGGAAGGCGGGCTTCAGCCAGGAGAAGCTGGGCGAATGGGACACCGAGTTGATCGAGCACTGGTTCCATTCGGTCGCGCAGACCTGCGGGCTGACGCTCCATGTCGAACTGCTCTACGGCAGCAACAACCACCATATCTGCGAAGCGATCTACAAGGGTTTCGCCCGCGCGATGCGCGCGGCGGTCGAAGTCGATCCGCGCAAGCGCGGCGCAATCCCGAGCACCAAGGGGCAGCTCGGTGGGTGAAATCGTCGCGCTTGTCGATTACGGCGCGGGCAATCTGCATTCGGTTGAAAACGCGCTGCGCCGGGTCGGGGCGACCGTCAAGGTAACCGCCGATCCCGATGTGCTGCGCGCCGCCGACCGGATCGTGCTGCCCGGCGTCGGCTCGTTCAGGGCCTGCGCCGAGGGGCTGCGCGCCGAACACGGCGTGATCGAGGCCATGCGCGAGCGGGTCTTCGTTGGCGGGGCGCCCTTCCTCGGCATTTGCGTGGGCATGCAATTGCTCGCCACGCGCGGCCTCGAACATGGCGAGACACCCGGTCTCGGCTGGATCGACGGCGCGGTGCGCAAGATCGAACCGAGCGATATCAGCGTGAAGGTCCCGCATATGGGCTGGAACGACGTCGCCCCGATGCCGCATGCGCGCGGGCACGATGTGCTGGTTGGCGGCGAGGCCTATTTCCTGCATTCCTACCATTTCAAGGTGCGCCACCACGAAGACGTGCTGGCGATGACCGATCATGGCGGCGGGCTGGTTGCTGCGGTCGGGCGCGACAATGTCGTGGGCGTGCAATTCCATCCCGAGAAGAGCCAGGCCTACGGGCTCGACCTGCTGAGCAAATTCCTCGAATGGAAGCCTTGATTTTGATTGATGCCCTGCCAGCCCGCGCCCCCACCCGGCCACCCACGGCACGGTATTCTATGGGTGGCCGGGTGGGGGCGCGGGCCGGTGCCGCAATATGGATGTAAACGCATGATCGTATTTCCCGCTATCGACCTCAAGAACGGCCAGGTCGTTCGCCTTGCCGAAGGCGATATGGACCGCGCGACCGTCTATGGCGACGATCCGGCTGCGCAGGCCGCCCTGTTTGCCGAAGCGGGTGCGGACCATTTGCATGTGGTCGATCTCGATGGCTCTTTCGCAGGCTCGGCGCAGAACCGCGGCGCGGTCGAAGCGGTCGTCGCCGCCTTCCCCGGACGCGTCCAGCTGGGCGGCGGTATCCGCACGCCCGCCGATGTCGAAGGCTGGTTCGCGGCAGGTATTGCGCGGATCGTGATCGGCACTGCCGCGCTCAAACACCCACAATTCGTCAAGGACATGGCGCGCGACTATCCCGAGGCGATCGTGGTCGCGGTCGACGCACGCGACGGCATGGTCGCGACCGATGGCTGGGCCGAGGTTTCCGACGTCCCGATCGCCGACATGGCGCGCCGCTTCGAGGATGCCGGCGTCGCCAGCCTGCTGTTCACCGACATTGGCCGTGACGGAATGCTCAAGGGCGTCAATATCGATGCCACCGTGGGGCTGGCCCGGCAGGTGGACATTCCGGTGATCGCCAGCGGCGGGGTCAAGGGCCTCACCGATATCGATACGCTCGCGCAATTCGCGAAGGATGGCATCGAGGGCGTGATCACCGGCCGGGCGCTGTATGACGGGCGGCTGGATCTGGCGGCGGCTTTGCGCGTGGCGAAGCGCGCATGACCGTCCGCATCCGAGTCATACCCTGTCTCGACGTCCGCGACGGGCGTGTCGTCAAGGGCGTAAACTTCGTTGATCTGCGCGATGCGGGCGACCCGGTTGAACAGGCGCAGGCCTATGATGCGGCGGGCGCAGACGAGCTCTGCTTCCTCGACATCTCCGCCAGCCACGAGGGACGCGGGACGCTGCTCGACATGGTCCGGCGGACCGCGGAAGTGTGCTTCATGCCGCTGACCGTGGGCGGGGGGGTGCGCAGCGTCGAGGATGCGCGCGCCTTGCTGCTGGCCGGGGCGGACAAGGTCGCGGTCAACTCGGCGGCGGTGACGCGCCCCGAACTGGTGCGCGAGATCGCCGAGAAATTCGGGAGCCAGTGCGTCGTCGCCAGCGTCGATGCGCGCGCGTCGACCAGCGGCGATGTGCGCGGCTGGGAAATCTACACGCATGGCGGGCGCAAGCCGACCGGGATCGACGCGGTCGAGCACGCGATTCGCCTCGCCGAGCTCGGGGCTGGCGAATTGCTGGTTACCTCGATGGACGGTGACGGCACGAAAAACGGATATGATGTCGATCTGACCCGCGCGATTGCCGATGCGGTGTCGGTGCCGGTCATCGCCAGCGGGGGCGTCGGCCAGCTCGACCATCTCGTCGAAGGCGTGACGCGCGGCCATGCGAGCGCGGTCCTTGCCGCCTCGATCTTCCATTTCGGCGAACACACCTTGGCCGAAGCGCATGCCGCGCTGCGCGCCGCGGGATTGCCCGCGCGGGGCTGACGCGGGCGTCCCTTCACGGGACAGGGCCAGCGCGGTTCATCCTGCGTAGCAGGGACCCGTGATATGGAGCATCCATGACCAGCCAGTTCATTTCGCTGGCCGCGCAATTCGCGGATCTCGGCGGCCCCGCCGGTCTCGCCGCGCGGCTGGTCGAACCAAGCACGCTGACGCTGGTCGCGGTCGGGATTGCGGGCGTGCTGGTCGGCCGCTTCATGATCGGCCGCAACTGAGATTGACGCTGTGCGCAGGCGCCGTGCATAGCACGCGGCATGGACACGCTTTCCCGTCTCGCCCAGACCATCGCGCAACGCCGCGCGGCCGATCCGTCGCATAGCTATGTCGCCAGCCTTCATGCCAAGGGCCTGCCGCAGATCGCGCGCAAGCTGGGCGAGGAAGGCGTCGAGGCCGCCATTGCGACCCTGTCGGGCGATGACGGAGAACTGGTCGGTGAGGCGGCGGACATCCTCTTCCACCTGCTCGTCGCGCTGGACGCGCGCGACATCGATTTTGCCGAGGTCCTGGCCGAACTCGACCGGCGCGAGGGCGTGTCCGGGATCGACGAGAAAGCCAACAGGAGCGCATAATGCCGATCGACCCGACGCTGCCCTTCGATGACGACAATGTCTTCGCCAAGATCCTGCGCGGGGAAATCCCCTCGACCAAGGTCTATGAGGACGAGTGGGCCTATGCCTTCGAGGACATCAACCCGCAGGCCGAAGTGCACACGCTGGTCATTCCCAAGGGGCGTTATGTCAGCTGGGACGATTTCAGCGCCACCGCGAGCGCGGAAGAGATCGCGGGCTTCGTCCGCGCAGTCGGCCAGGTCGCGCGCGACAAGGGGCTGGTCGAACCCGGCTATCGGATGATGGCCAATATCGGCGCGCACGGCGGGCAGGAAGTGCCGCACCTGCATGTCCATATCTTCGGTGGTGAGCCGCTGGGGCCGATGATCGCCCGGCGATAGGGCGCGCGGGGCGCGACCGGCGCGGTCGGTTGGATACCTTCTGCGCACCCGAATAAGGTTGACCGAATCCCCGCCGCCCGTTAACGGCCCGCTTGATTTCGACGCGTCGGGACACCATTTCCGGCGCGCATTTATTTCCAGAGAGACATCATGAAGATCCGCAACAGCCTCAAGTCGCTCAAGGCCCGTCATCGCGATTGCCGCGTCATCCGTCGCCGCGGGCGCACCTATGTCATCAACAAGACCAACCGCCGCTTCAAGGCCCGCCAGGGCTAATTGGCGCGTCGCCCGCTGGGCGGCAGTCTTGCAGATCGGCCCGGCTCCGAGAGGAGTACGGGCCGTTCGCGTTTGAGGTGATGTGATGCAGGTTGAGGCCGTCGTATTCGATGTGGGCCGCGTGCTTTACCAATGGCAACTGGCGCATCTGTTCGAGAAGATCGTTTCCGATCCGGGCCGTCTCGCCAAGCTGCTCGACGAAGTGGTGACCGAGGAATGGCACTTCGAGGCCGATGCCGGGCGCGCGCTCGCCGACATGGTCCCCGAACGCATCGCGCTCTACCCCGACTTCGAAGCCGAGATCCGCGCCTATGCGGCGCGCTTCAACGAAACCATTCCGGGTCCTGTCCCGGGCAGCCATGCGCTGGTCGAGCGACTCGATGCGCGCGGCATGCCGCTATTCGCCATCACCAATTTCGGGGCCGAGTTCTGGGCGGGTTTTCGCCCCACCGCGCCGATCTTCGATCGCTTCGGCCAGATAGTCGTCTCGGGCGAGGAAAAGCTGGCCAAGCCCGACCCGGCGATCTTCGCGTTGGCGCAGGGCCGCTTCGGCAAGCCTGCTGAAGCCATGCTGTTCATCGACGACAACCGCGCCAATGTGGAGGCGGCCGCGGCCTGCGGCTGGCAGGTCCATCATTTCACGCAGGCTCCCGCGCTCGAGGCGGATCTCGCGAGTCGCGGGCTGATATGAAAAAGGCCCCGGCGATCGAATCGCCAGGGCCCGCAAGGTAGCCACCCGAAGGAGAGGGGTGGGATCGGATACGGATCAGCCGTTGCACTGCGCCAGCTTGTCGGCCTCGAGAACCTTGTCGTCCGCGGTGAACGCGGCGATTTCGCCATGTTCGCGCTGGAGTTCGCGGCACATGCGCAGCGGGCGCGAGCGGCCCTTCTGGGCGACGCAGGTCGTGCCCTGGCAGATCCAGGCGACGCCGCCGGCCACGGTGGTGGTCCGTTCGGCAACCGGCTGCGCCAGTTCGACGGTGTAGAAAATGCCGTTGGAACGGGCTTCGGAAGCGGTCGGTGCGAGCAGCGCGCCGAAGGTGAGCGAAGTGTAGGCAAAGGCGGCGGCGATGACGCCGACATTGATCGACCGGGGGAGGGGGGAGGTCATGGGGAAGTCCTTCCTGATTGCAATTATATCAACAGGGCTTGTGATCCACGCAATTGAGTTTCATTTAGCAACCTGTTGTGGGAGGGCTGTCTAGTCGTATAGGTTGCGTAATGCAACCCACATATCTAAAAATTTGGCAAAAGCCGATTATTCGCTAGATAGGTTGCTGGAAAAGGACTGAATTTATGGGTGACATCCGCGAACCGCTCCGTGAACTGACCGAATGCGGCCTGCCGCAAGCACTCGAGGTCATGGGCGAACGATGGTCATTCATGATCCTGCGCGCCAGCTTCAACGGCCTCCACCACTTCGAGGAATTCCTCAGCGAACTCGGGATCGCGCGCAACATCCTGTCCAACCGGCTGGCCAAGCTGGTCGAGCACGGGATCCTCAAACGCGATCCCTGCGCCGATGACAAGCGCAAGATCGAATATCGCCTGACCGACAAGGGGCTCGACCTGCTCCCCGCCATGGTCGCACTGCGCCAATGGGGCCAGAAGTACGGCGCCGAAGTGGTCGAAAATCCGGTGCTGGTCGACGAACGCGACCGCCTGCCGATCGGCCCGACCGCGATTCTCAGCCATGACGGCCGCATTCTCGGCCCGGCCGATCTCCATTTGGTGGAGCGCGCCAATCTCGGCATTCGGGCCGATGGCAGCAAGGCCGAAGCCGGTGCGGCGCTGAAGCGTGGCGGCGTGGTCGACATTGCCAGCGCCCGCAAAGCGAAGAGCGCGGCCTGAACGACTCGGTCGAGCGTACCGGCGACGGACGCTATATCATCGTTCGCGGCCGGTTGTGGCGCGCCAGCAATCCCGCCTTGCCCGAGGCCGAACGCCAGCATCTGGTCGATCGGCTGATGGATGCCCGCCGCGCAGTGGCGGCGGCCAAACGCGCGCAGGATGCCGCTGCCGAAAGCGCAGCCCGCGCCCAGATCGACGATGCAAAAATTGCGCTGGGTGAGCGCGGGCCGGTGTGGTGGGACGACGGCGCGCCCGACTACAACCGCCATCTGCTCAAGAACACGCCCTATGCGGAGGCAGCGCCCGAAGCCGATTAATTGCGCAGCCGCCGCCGCGCCGCTTCGCCCGGATCGATCTCGTAGGAGATCCTGATTCGCACCCATTCGCCGACCATTGGGCGGCCCCCGCGCTGGGGCGGGCGGACCTTGAACTGCCACGATGCCGCCAGCACCGCCTGGGCGATACCCGACCCCTGTGGCGATTCGCCCACCACGACGCAATCCTCGACGCGGAAATCGGCTACGGTACGGCAGTCGATCAGCCCCCAGCCGGGCCCCTGCGCGGTCGATAGATACCCGGCAAGCTCATCGTCATACGGCCTGCGATACCACCGCGCGGCATAAAGCGGTTCGCCATTCGGCCCGCTCCCCGCGATCCGCGGCGTGTCGCCGGGCGAGGAGGTGTCGGGCGGACCATAGGCCTGCGGCGTTTCGCTCGGGGCGGGCGGTGCCTGCCGGGGCACGCGTTCGAGCGAGAAATCATTGCGCAGGACCGGGCGCGGTACGGGCAGCGGCGGGGCGACTTGCGGGCGGGGCTCCACTGCCGCGTCCTCCGGCTGCGTCTGCGCGACCTGCGGCTGGGCCGCTTCGGGAATTTCGGCGGGCGCGGGCGTATCGGCGACGGCTTCCTCCTCGTCTTGCGACGAGGTGGTGAAGGCGACCAGCGTATCGGTCATGGCGACGACCTCGCGCTTCACGCTGCCAAGCGAGAGCAGCACCAGCACCAGCAGGATCTCGATTGCCAGCGCGAGCGCGAGCGCGGGAATCCGCTGACGCCATTGGGGCGGCAGGTCGTCATACCGCTGCCGCAATCCGGCAATCGGGGAGGCGGGTTCGGTCACGGGAACAGGGTTTCTCGAAATCGTGGTGTCTCGCCGGTTACCGGCACGCGCCGGTCGCACATCTACGCCCCACATCTGCGCGCATGGGCGATTGCGCGCGCGCCTTCAAGCAAAGACTGCGGCTGGTAACGATTGCCGCGGCCCGCCCCGCCGAACGCCGCAGTGGCACCGTGACGTCATTGTTAAAACGATCTCAACAAGTCGCTGTCACAAAGCACCATTGTAACGAATCCACCCAGCAGAGCCGGACCTGCCTTGTGATCGAAATCGAAGTTCAAAACGAGACGCACCAGGATGTGCACCGCATCAAGGTGATGAACGTGCCGCGCATTGGCGAAGGTATTCGCCTGCGCGAGCCCAGCGGCCAGTGGGCATCCTACGATATCCTCGACGTGTGGTACCAGCAGGCCGAATATGGCGAAGTCTGGGTGCCCTATATCCACGTCCGGATGACGCCCGACGAGATGAAAACCGCCGAAATGGCGCGCGTGAACCCCTTGGTCGACAAGGGGCAGCAGGTGCCGATCGAGGATTTCCTCAAGAAGTTCGAAGGCGACCACGAGCACGAAACGGTCAAACTCAACCTCGACATGAGCGAAGACGTCTGAGCTTCAGGCGCGCGGCGGCTGTCGCCGATAGCTGAGCGCTTCGGCGACATGGATGCGCCCAACCTGCTCGGTCCCCGCCAGATCCGCGATCGTCCGCGCAACGCGCAGCATCCGCGTATAGCTGCGCGCCGATAGCCGCATTGCAGTCGCGGCCTGCAACAACAGCTGCCGTCCGGCCTCGTCGGGTTCGGCGAATTCCTCCAGTGCGCTGCCCTCGAGCTCGGCATTGGTCCGCGCGCCGGTTGCCTCTGCCCGATCCGACTGGCGCTGACGTGCTGCCGCGACTCGCGCCGCGACCTCTGCGCTGCCTTCCGCGGGCGGCGGCAGCGCCAGATCGGCGGCGCTGACCGGATCCACCTCGACATGCAGATCGATGCGGTCGAGCATGGGGCCCGAAACCTTGCCCTGATAATCGGCGGCGCAGCGCGGGGCGCGGCTGCAGGCCAGCGCAGGGTCGCCAAGATGGCCGCAGCGGCACGGGTTCATCGCCGCGATCAACTGGACATTGGCGGGAAAGGTGACGTGCGCATTGGCGCGCGCGACATCGACCTTGCCCGTTTCGAGCGGCTGGCGCAGCGAATCGAGCACCGCGCGCTGGAACTCGGGCAGTTCGTCGAGGAACAGCACCCCCAGATGCGCCAGGCTGACCTCGCCCGGCTTGACCCGCAGCCCGCCCCCGGTGAGCGCCGCCATGCTCGCCGAATGATGCGGGGCGCGGAACGGACGCGCGCGGCTGATGCGGCCCTCGGCCAGCGTCCCGGCGACCGATTGCACCATCGACACCTCGAGCGCCTCGGCAGGCGCAAGCGGCGGCAGGATGCCCGGCAGGCAGCTCGCCAGTAGCGATTTGCCCGCGCCCGGCGGGCCGATCATCAGGAGGTTGGATATGCCTACACTCGGTCGCGTATTAGCTGTGGAAGAGTGCCGGAAAGGCAGGAAATGGGCCGGTAGCGGTCTGTCTGGTATTGGCGTGGGACCGCGTGGAACCGGACCCTCAGCACCGATCCGAGGCCTACCTCTCCGATTGTTGCGGCTTTGGGCATAAGGCCTGAGACGTTGGGGCCTTGGAGTTTCCGCGCATGGATCGCAGCATCGGTGCGCACAAACAAACGCTTACAATGCAACGGTCACTTGTTCCGGTTTACGTTGTCCTTTTTCGAGCTGTCCGGATTGTCTCGCACGTACTCGCGGTTGTTGATCTTCACGACGTGCGCACCGGGATGTTCGCCCCGTTTAACCTCCGCCACGGCGTTGCGCCGCGGAACATTCTTTCGGTTTCCGATATCATAATGCTCATTTCGACCGCCCGGACCGTCATTTTTGCCCTTGATTTTCGTCATGTGCTTTACCTCTCTCAGAATTCCAATATTGAACCAGAAATACAATCCAATCGTCAATATGGTGTCGGACCTTGAGATTTTCATGAGGGTAAAGACTATGAAATTCAGGTCGAATTGACCTAAATTCTCGGGCTGGTTTGGGTGCTGTTGCGAATTGCAGCTTATTAAAGGGGGGCGTCATGGCAGGCATCACAGTCGAAAGCCGATATCTGAGCGATATTTCGGTGGGTGATCTCAACGTTAAATGGAGCGCGAGAGGCGATCGCATCCTCCGCTACTACATCGACTTTCGCCATCGAACCTTGAATCTTCACCGCGAGGTCGGAGCCCCAGACCTTTTCATCCTGCAGGAGAAGGCAAATGCGCTTCTGGCGTCATGGGACGAGAAGACTGACAGGCACAATGTGAAAACGATGTTCGCTGACGGCAAAGCCGAAGCAGAACGCCTCACGGTTCAGTCTGAACTCGAACGCGACCAGCTTTCGAACATCCTGTCGCATACCCTCGGGATCGACGACACCGTAGACTGGGACGAACTTCGCCGGAATGATGCATTCACGCGTTCGAACACGTTCGACAAGCCGCGCCCGCAACTCGAGCGTGAAGATGCGCCGGCCTACGAGGAGCCGAAGATATCCTTCTGGGACACATTGCTCGACAAGAAGGCGAGTCTCATTCAGCAAGCTGAAGAGACCCACGCTGTTCGAATGGAGGAATGGCAACGACGCGAAGCGGCGCGGAAGGATGCGCACGATAGGTCAGTCGTCGCCTACGAGATGGAAAAGTCTGCATTCCTGGCCAAGTATGCCGAGGACAAGGCGGCGCATGAGGAAGAGGTTGCAGAACATAACCGGGCGATTGAAGAGCTGATTGGATCCCTGCGAGAGGGGCATGAAGAGGCGGTTATGGAACACGCGTCTCTTGTTCTGGAGGCTTCGGACTATCACGGCCTCATCGAGAAGGAGTTCGTCCTCGACTATCGATCGCAGGACAAGACTTTGCTGGTCGAATACGAACTGCCGAACCCCGACGACCTCCCGACCGTGAAAACCGTCCGTTTCGTACGAGCTACCGGCGAGCTAAAGGAAACCCCGCTTGCTGCCAAAGCCAAGAAGGATCTCTTCGAAGACACCATCTACCAGATTGCCTTGCGAAGCATTCACGAGGTTCTCGAAGCAGATCAATTCCAAAACATCGAGAACGTGGCGTTCAATGGCTTTGTGACCGCAATCAACCCCGCCAACGGACTCTCGAACCGCAACTGCATCCTCTCCGTTTTGTGCTCGCGAGCGGAATTCGAAAAGATTGATCTTGCCCGTGTCGAGCCCAAGGCCTGCTTTAAGGCGCTGAGCGGCGTTTCCGCTGCCTCCTTGGCGGCGCTGGCACCTATACCGCCAATTATTACGATCGATAAAAGCGACCGCCGCTTCGTCGATGGCCGCGAGATTGCCGATACCCTCGATGCGTCGGTCAACCTGGCAGCGATGGATTGGGAAGACTTCGAGCATCTAATCCGCGAGTTGTTCGAGAAGGAATTCAATTCGCGGGGCGGGGAGGTCAAGGTCACGCAATCGAGCCGGGATGAGGGCGTCGATGCGATCGCATTCGATCCCGACCCGATCAGTGGCGGCAAGATTGTTATCCAAGCCAAGCGCTACACCCGGACCGTCGGTGTCGCTGCGGTCCGCGACCTATATGGCACCGTCATGAATGAAGGAGCAACCAAGGGAATTCTGGTGACGACATCGGATTTCGGTCCCGATGCGCATAAGTTCGCAACCTCGAAGCCGCTATCTCTGCTGAACGGAGCGAACCTATTGCACCTCCTCCGCAAGCATTCCTATGACGCGCGGATCGATTTGGCAGAGGCAAGAGAAGCTTTGGGTTGAAAAAGTCTCAAGTGCGCTGGCGTCTTTGCTCAGAATGGCTCAAGCGCCGTGCCGGAATGGTGCCGTTTGCCGTCTGTCCGGTTGCACCTGGAAAAGCGGCACAAGCAGACGTCGATTGTTGGATAGGTGCATAAGGTTGCAAAGGGGGGCTCGATGAGCACTCGGAGGGGCTCCCATGTGCCTTTCGTCGCGCTGGCTAACCCTTCTATCGCTTTAAGGCGCGAACCCTGTGCTGAAGTGCCCAAACTTCCGTTTGGGCTATGAGGCTTTGAAAGGGTCTACATGCGCATTGCCCAAATCGCTCCGCTTGCGGAAAGTTGCCCTCCCAAATTGTATGGTGGAACGGAAAGGATCGTGCACTTCCTGACCGAAGAACTGGTCAACATGGGGCATGACGTCACCCTTTTCGCCTCGGGCGATTCTCGGACCAACGCCGAGCTGGTGCCGTGCGTCCCTCAGGCGCTCAGGCTCGTCGATGGTGCCCAGAACCTCGTACCGCATCATCTCAGCATGGTGGAGCGCGTGCGGAGGCGGCTCAGCGATTTCGACATCGTTCATTTTCACATCGACCTGTTTCACTATCCCGCCATCCCCACCTGGGACACGCCGACGGTCACGACGTTGCATGGAAGGCTGGATATTCCCGACCTTCAGACCTGCTATCGTACATTCTCGCAGGTTCCTCTCGTATCCATCTCGCAGAACCAGCGCATGCCGATGCCGCCGGTAAACTGGATCGACACCGTCTATCACGGACTCCCGGACCAGATGCTGCCCTACGACAAGGACGGTGGCGACTATCTGGTATTCCTCGGTCGAATTTCGCCGGAAAAGCGACCCGATCGGGCGATCGAGATCGCAGTGCGAAGCGGTCGGCCGCTCAAGATGGCGGCCAAGATCGACGCAGTAGATCAGGCTTATTGGGATGCTCAGATCCACCCTCTGGTCGAAGCGCACGACAACATCGAATATATCGGCGAAGTGAACGAAGCGCAGAAGGCGGAATTGCTGGGCGGCGCGGGCGCGCTGCTGTTCCCGATCGATTGGCCCGAACCCTTCGGTCTGGTGATGATCGAAGCCATGTCCTGCGGCACGCCCGTTATCGCCTGGAGAAACGGCTCGGTGCCCGAAGTGATGCAGGACAAGGTGAGCGGCCGGATCGTCGACACGATGGATGATGCCGTTGCAGCCGTGGACGAGGTGTTCGGTTTCGACCGAGCGAAGGTTCGGGACTATTTCAAACGACGTTTCACGGTCCGCCGCATGGCTGACGATTACGTGCAGATGTTCGAACAGCAGACCGCCAGGCACCAGAATCTACACGCCATCGATACTGTCGATGTCTTTCCGGATGCGCTGCGCCAAGGTTCCTTCCGCGCAGGGCGGCCGCTGCGCTAGATACGGCTGCCTGAAATGAACAGGAGGGCAGGCAAATCTCGTTAGAAAACGGTACGGTCGTCCTCGATGGGCAGCACCAGGTGCAATCATCGACGTCGATTCAGGAACAGGAACTTCGCGCCGTAAAACACGGCGATTCCTTCGCGTTGTTCGACCCCCACGGCGACGTCGTCGGGGCCGAAGCTACGCCCGAAGGGGTCTACTTTCGCGATACGCGGCAACTTTCTTTCTGGCGCCTCACGATCTGCGGCACCTATCCCATGCTTCTGGGATCGACGCTGGATGACCGTGTTGATGCCCTGATCGTCGATCTGACCAATTCCAGCCTGACCAACCGAACCGGCCAACGCATACCCAATGACGTGCTGCATTTCGGGCGGGTCAAGTTTCTGCACGAAGGCAGCGCGTTCGAGCGCCTTTCGGTACGAAACTTCGATCAGTGTGCGCACAGTTTCAGCATCGAACTTACCTTGGGCGCGGATTTTCGCGACATGTTCGAAGTGCGCGGCGACAAGCGGGAGCGGCGCGGAACCCATGCTCAACCCCGCTGCACCCCGGACGGGGTCGAATATCGTTATACCGGGCTCGACGATATCGAGCGTCGGACCGCGATTACGTTCGCTCCCAAGCCGAATTTTATCAGCGACCACAAAGTGCGTTTCGATGTGAACCTCGCGCCGGGCGAGCGGAAGGTTTTCTACACGCAGATCGCTTTTACCGACGATGAGAACGAAAATCCCACGCGCGCGTACCTCGAAGGTTATCGGTCACTGCGCCGGGGACGCCGCGATGCGCTGGTCGGACGTCCCTCGATCGTCTCTTCCAATACCTCTTTCGATGCGATGATGGCGCGCAGCATCGCAGATGTGACGACGCTGACCACCCAGACGCCGCAGGGGCCTGCGGCATATGCCGGCATTCCGTGGTATTGCACCCTGTTCGGGAGGGATTCCCTCGTGACCGCCCTGGAAATGCTCTGGTACGATCCTTCCCTGGCTCGCGGGACCCTGCTCCGCCTGGCCGAATTGCAGGCAGTTGCAGATGACCCGGCAGCTGATGCGGAGCTAGGTAAAATCCTGCACGAAACCAGGCTCAACGAAATGGCCAATACCGGCGAAGTTCCCTTTCGCCATTATTACGGCAGCGTCGATTCCACCCCCTTGTTCATCTTCCTTGCGGGCGAGTATTTTCGCCGCACGGGCGACAAGGAAAGCATTGAAACGCTGTGGCCCCACCTCGAGGCAGCTTGCGCATGGATCGAAAATGCAGGTGATCGCGATGGTGACGGCTTCTTCGAATATGGCCGTCGAAACCAGAATGGCTTGCGCAACCAGGGCTGGAAGGACAGCCACGATGCGATCTCTCATGCCGATGGAAGGCTGGCCGTAGGCCCGATCGCGCTCGTCGAAATGCAAGCCTACGTCTATGGCGCCTGGCGGGCCATGGCCGACATCTCGAAGGCCCGTGGCGACCGCGCAGCGGCAAGGGAATGGCGCGCAAAAGCAGCCGATCTGAAGCAGCGCTTCAATGCCACATTTTTCGATGAGGAGCTTGGATGCTATATCCTTGCGCTCGATGGCGACAAGCAACCATGCCGCGTCGTTTCCTCCAATGCGGGCCATGCTCTCCTGACCGGCATTGCCACGCAGCGCCACGCGGAAGCGGTGGCGGAGCGGCTGCTGGAGCCTGATTGCTTCTCCGGTTGGGGCATCAGGACGCTCGCGCGCGGGGAAAGCCGCTACAATCCGATAAGTTATCATAACGGTTCGATCTGGCCGCATGACAACGCCCTGATCGCGGCGGGTTTTTCGCGTTACGGTTTGCAGGATGCCGTAGCCCGGGTTTTCGGCGCCCTGTTCGAAGCGACCTTCTATTTCGACCAGCAGCGCTTTCCCGAATTGTTCTGCGGTTTTGGTCGGCGCCATGGTCGCGGACCCACGCTCTACCCCGTGGCCTGCGCGCCGCAGGCTTGGGCAAGTGGTGCACCAATGTACGTGATCCAGGCGGCACTCGGGCTGAACATTTGCGCGCCTGACGCGGTCCGGTTCGACAAGCCCAGCCTACCCGCCTTTTTGTCCAACCTGTCGCTCGACGGGCTACCCTGTGGCGAAGCGAGCGTCGACCTAGATGTCCAGCAGATCGGTCCAGCGACCAGCGTTTTCGTGCGCCGCGCTGGGGAGAATGTTAAAGTGGCAATTGGAATTTAGTCAGTTGGACTTGCTTATTCAAAGCGAGGCCGCATGCCCCATTGCACTGGGCGCGCTCGCGAGAGGTCACCCCACAATCGGTCCAAAAATCTGCAACCTCATCGGCAGTCGAACTTGCCCTATTCAGGCGCACCTGCTGCGGGCTTGGCGCACACGTGCCGGTCGTGCTGCACGCATCCGACAAGAAAGGCAGCGAGATCTCCTATCCGACACCGAAAAGCTTCGTCGGGCAAAACTCCTCCTCGACGAGCAAATCACTGGCTGCGGCCTTGGGGATCAGCCAGCGGCTCGCACTGCGGACCACTTAAGATCGGGTCGCTCCTCAAGTAAAGTTGGGCTGATCGATCACAAAAGCGGCCGAGATCACCGCAATTCGCTCGATTCCGGCGCGCTCCATGCTGCCGAGGATATTGGCGGATCCTTCAGTGTAAAGTCGCGGTGGAGACACCGCATTGCTCGGCGAGAAGGCGACGCCCAGTGCCGCGATCACCGCATCGCACCCCTCGATCGCCTGAACCAGATCGTCTTTGAGCACATCTGTCCCGCGATAGGATACTTGCTCGACCCGATCAGTTTCGTCAGGCAGATTCTGGTCGATCAAAACTAGTTCCGCCCCGGCACGCAGGGCAAGCCTGACCACTTCGTGACCGGTCGCCCCGCTTCCGCCAAACACTGCTATACATTCATGATCCAACACTGATACTCGCTCATTCGCATCCATCGGACAGGTTATTGCGTTTCGCGGTTTTCAAATCGCAATTTTGGCCGCTATGTCGCGCTACTCGAAGCAAATGCAGTAGCCACTGGCCGTCGCTATGGGTCGCAACATTTCGGGGAAAGGTGATCGAAAATGTTTGCCGGCAGTTATTGTGGAAGTCCTCCGGCCCTAGCGGAAATCGCCTCGCACTGGAATTTCGATCCGCCCTTGGTCGCTGTTCTAGGCGTAGCGTGGGTATTGGCTCTGAGGTCAAGAAGCCGGATGGCGGCAGTCGGTGTCTCGCTACTAACGCTTGCATTCGTATCGCCCCTATGTGCGGCCAGCGTGTCGCTATTCTCCGCCCGTTCGATACATCACCTGCTCCTGATTGCCGCCGCACTTGCTTTTGCGCTCGCGGCGCGGTCGCCTGGCGCCGTCAGTTCACCGTTCAAATTACGTCTCCCGGTCAGCTTGACTACGCTCACAATGACGGGAGCGCTGTGGGCATGGCATGTGCCTGCGCTATACAATGCGGCCTTGGCGAACATCGCGCTGTACTGGGGTATGCAAATCACCATTTTCGCGACGTCATTCGCATTCTGGCTTGCAATCCAGCGGGCCGGCGTAATGGGCGCGATCGGCGGATTGTTGGGTGGAATGGTACAGATGGGGTTCCTCGGTGCCTTGCTTACCTTCGCCTCGAAGCCATTGTATGTAACCCACGCTCTCTCGGCGCCGTCTTGGGGGCTGACGGGTCTGGCGGACCAGCAATTAGCCGGGCTGGTCATGTGGGTCGGAGGAATGGCGCCGTTCGCCCTTGGTGGCTTTTGGATTGCACGCCGCGCCTGGCATGGCCAAAATGGAGCAGAAAATTCGACGAACTCCAAGAACGTATTGTGTGAGCTCCAAGCCAAGCGACAATGAGCATTCGTCCGTGATCCTTTCCCTCGTCAAGGCGCTGCATATCGCTGCTCTCGTGGTTTGGTGTGCCGGACTTCTCGGCCTGCCTCTGATGCTCAGCAAACACGAGATAGGCGAAGGTCAAGCCAGCTACAGCCAACTTCGGTTGCTGACGCACCGTACCTATTCGTATCTGGTGACCCCGGCGGCGATCGTCGCCATCTCCGCAGGCACCCTGCTGATCTTTCTCGCAGGTGCGTACACTCTGTGGATGTTCGTAAAGCTGCTCATGGTAGGTGTGCTGGTCGCGCTCCACGCCTGGGTTGGGCATCTGGTGGTGCTGATGAGCGAACGGCGAGGCCGATTTGAACCGCGCAGCGCCATCCCCACCCTGGTGCCAATCGCGGTTGCTATGGTCACCATACTGTTCCTCGTTCTGGGCAAGCCCGCACTATCCAATTTTGCGCCCGCCTGGCTGAAAGAGCCACTCGGTTACGAACTCCCGGTGGAAGAAACCCCGATTTGATATTCGAACACGAGCTTGCCCCCGTGCCAGCCGGTGAACCCGGTAAATCCCACGGCGAAGGCGGAACACATGATGCCGAAGGGAAGCACGGCCTCCTCGTATCCCAGCAGACGATAGCCCCAGTTCATCCCGAGAATGGACAGCAGCATCACCGCTACGATGAAGTGCGTCCAGCTTGCCGCGCGCTGGCGGATGCCGGGCACGCTCAGCAGTTCGACCGTCCCCGCGAGGCCCGCCAGAACGCCGAACAGGAAAGCCATGCCCGCCGCCCAGAGACCGGCGCGGGCCCAGAAGAGATCGCCGGTCCACCAGTAGAAGATATCCGCCGCCAGCACGCAGGTTGTCAGCGCAATAGGGAAAGCGACGAGCATCGCATGGATGGGATGCCCGGCAAGAGCGATACGCGATTCGAGTCGGTGGAAATCGGGCTGTTGTTCGACCGGATCGACCAGATTTCCCTGATTCGCCTCGACCAATTGCCTTTCGGCGACATTTTCACGGGCAGTGTCTGTCATTGGCGTCGTCCTTCGCGAAACTGGGTTCGCTCGATGGTTGTAGTTTGTTCTGCATCTTCTCTTGCGGCTTGCGAAAGGGCTTTGTCCACCATCGATCCCGCCGGGCCGTCTGCCGCGCGCGTTGCGGACCTGTGGTGGTGGATGCTCGGCGGCTCGATCCTGCTGGCCGCGCTCGTCTTCACGCTGCTGCTTGCGGGGCTTTTTCGTCGGGGAGTGGCAGATCGGGAAAAGCGCGGCAACAAGGGCGTATGGATCGGTTGGCTGGGCCTTGCCATGCCGGTAACCGTGCTCATGGTCCTGCTCGGTTTCGCACTGTGGGTGGGCGAGCGCAATCTGCCAACCGGGCCCGCCGCGGAGACTATCGAGGTGACGGCCTATAATTACGGCTGGGAGTTCTGTTATGAAGATGGAACCTGTTCGGAGGGCGTTTTACGCATCCCCATCGGGCAACCAGTCGACCTCGATATCAGGGCGACCGATGTGATCCACAGCCTCTGGATCCCGCGACTGGCGGGCAAGATGGATGCGATCCCCGGTCAGGTGAACCGTCTGCGGATCGAGGCGGACGCGCCCGGCAACTATGAGGCAGTCTGTGCGGAATACTGCGGCGTCGGACATGCCAACCACCGCTTTGTGGTGGAGGCTTACGTCGCCCAAAGCCCGGATGACTTTACAGGGGCGGCACGATGAAGGCACTCGAACTCCATCGTGACCTGACCCGCATCTGGAAAAACGAAACCGGTTGGCGCGGTGTGTTGAGTAGCGTTAGCCATACGGATCTAGGCAAGCGTTTCATTATCACCGCTGCTGTGTTCTTCGGCATCGGCGGTGTGCTTGCCATGCTGATCCGCGCCCAATTGGCGACCCCGCAAAGCGCCTTCGCCGGGCCGGAAGTCTACGGCCAGATTTTCACGATGCACGGCAGCATCATGATGTTCCTGTTCGCCATTCCCATGCTGGAAGGTCTTGCCATCTACCTGCTGCCCAAGATCTTGGGTGCACGCGATCTGGCCTATCCGCGCCTGACCGCATTGGGCTGGTGGTGCTATCTTTTCGGAGGAACGATCATGATCTTGGCCCTGCTGGGCGGTGTGGCTCCCGATGCAGGCTGGTTCCTCTATCCACCGCTTTCAGGTCGCGAGTTCACCCCGGGCGTCAATTCCGACGTCTGGCTGCTGGGGATCACCTTCGTCGAAATTTCCGCGATGTGCGCGGCTATCGAGATCGTGGTGACCATCCTCAAGTTCCGAGCCGCGAACATGTCGCTGACAAGAATGCCCATAATGGCCTGGTATCTCCTGGCCACCGCGGGGATGATGATCTTCGGGTTTCCACCACTGATCCTTGGATCCATCCTGCTGGAACTGGAGCGCGCTTTCGGCTGGCCGTTCTTCCAGCCCGAGTTCGGCGGCTCGCCCCTTTTGTGGCAGCACCTCTTCTGGTTATTCGGCCATCCCGAGGTCTATATCATCTTTCTTCCTGCTGCTGGCGTGCTGTCCACCATGATCCCGGTCATGGCACGCACTCCGCTGATCGGGTATGGGGCGATCGTCACAGCGGTGATGGCGCTCGCCTTCCTCAGCTTCGGGCTGTGGGTGCACCACATGTTCACCACCGGCATTCCGCACATGGCGCTTGGCTTCTTCTCCGCTGCATCGGTCCTGGTGGCTATTCCCACGGCGGTGCAGATATTCGCCTGGATCGGGACGATCTGGGCCGGACGGCCCCAATTCACTCTGCCGATGTATTACATTCTGGGGTTTTTCGTGGTGTTCGTGCTCGGCGGCCTTACCGGAGTAATGCTGGCTATCGTGCCATTTGACCAGCAAGCCCACGACACCGCCTTCGTTACCGCACACCTCCATTACGTCCTGGTGGGCGGCTTTGTTTTTCCGATGCTGGCTGCAGCCTACTACTGGATGCCCCATGCCACCGGTCGAACCCGGGTGATGAGAGTGGGTATTGCGGCGTTCTGGCTGATTTTCATCGGCTTCAACCTTACCTTCCTGCACATGCACCTGACCGGCCTTCTTGGGATGCCTCGCCGGGTTTACACCTATCCGGTGGAAGCAGGGTGGACCACACTCAACCTTATATCCTCCTTCGGCGGGTTCATGCAGGCATTCGGCTTCGGCCTTTTTGCCATCGATATCGCGCTGCAACATCGGCTCGGAAAGCGCACGCGGCGCGATCCGTGGGAGGCTGAAACGCTGGAATGGGCGATGCCCACTCCGCCCACGCAATACAATTTCGCGAGTCTCCCAACGGTCGACAGCCGCGAGCCGCTGACGCAAGATCGCAATCTGGGCGTACGCCTCGCCAGCGGGAACGGCTTGCTGGCCCGCGCGGTCGAACAGCGACGAGAAACGCTGGCAGTCGATATCGCAAGCGGCACGCCCGAACATGTTGCCATTCTGCCCGGGCCCAGCCTTGTCCCCCTGCATACCGCGCTGGTAATCGGAGGTTTCTTCCTATCCATGCTGTTGAGCCTCTACTGGCTTGCGCCCGTGTTCATTGCTGGCGTCGCGGTCATGGTTTGGCGGTGGGCCGCAACGACCGGAACGATGCAGGATCCTGGTCCTGTCGATGCTGGCCAAGGCCTTTGCCTGCCTACCAGTTTTGATGTGCGCGGTAGTGTCGGTTACTGGGGCAGCGTACTGGCAGTTGCGGCTAGCGGAACGTTATTTGCCTCGCTGGTCTTCGGTTACTTCTTCCTTTGGGTCGTTGCCCCCAACTGGCCGCCGCCGTTTGAACTCGACGCCTATTTCCTTGAACCCGTCCTGGTCACCGCTGGGGCGCTGCTCGCCTCTGGCGGAACGCGGGCCGGACTGCGCAACTTCAAGTGGGCAAAGCCAGGCGCGGTGGTAGCACTATGTGGCCTGGCGCTGACGATCGCAGGTCTTCTTCTGGGCGCCATTCGTCACCTGCCGGGCCCATCCGAGCATTCCTTCGCTGCCGTAGCCTGGACATTATCGTGCTATGCCGTCTTTTCCGCTGCAGTTGGCGCCCTCGCGCAGCTATTCGTCAGGGCGCGGATCGCCACCGGCCACGCTAGCGCCCGGCGTCCTCACGAATGTCGCATCGCAGCCGTGTGGAGCGATTATGGCGCGGGCGTGGCGGTTATCGTAGTCTGGCTCCTCGCCCAGTCGAGCGCTGCGCTGTGACAGCTCTGGTCCGCATGATTTCGGGCCTTCTTCTTTGGGCCGTAGCTTTCAGCACCGTCTACGCATTACATGGCCTCGGCTGCTCTCTGGGATGGAACGAGCCGGGGATATTCGGCCTATCGCGCGCGAAAATATTGTTGCTGTCCTCTTGGATTACCTTGATCGGGGCCCACTGTATTTTACTGCGGTGGCTGGTGCGACGGAATGAGACGCTGTTGGAGCGGATTGGAGTTGCGATCGGGTGGATCGGCTTGGGTGCTACCGTAGTCACCGGTGCGCCGATCCTGGTGGTTTCTAATTGCGTTTGACGGGGCTGGGCCCGTGCCAAAATACCTAGTCGTGAGCGGCTTACCGTTCTTTAGGGGCGGTTGGCGTGCCCTGCTGCGTAATGCGCCAGACCGTGTTGGAAACATCGTCCGCTATCAAAAGAGAGCGGCGCGGCTCGTCGAACAGAACCCCGACCGGGCGTCCGCGCGCGTGACCGTCCTTCAGGAATCCGGTGGCCAGATCGACCGGCTCACCCGAGGGTCGTCCATTTCTGAACGGTATGAAAACGACCTTGTATCCTGATGGGTCGCTGCGGTTCCAACTGCCGTGCTGACCCACGAAAGCCCCTTCGGCGAAAGGTCCCCCAAGTCCGCCTTCGCTCGTGAAATCCAGGCCCAAGGCAGCAACATGTGAGCCTAGCGCATAGTCCGGGACGATCGCCTGCGCCACAAGGTCCGGCCGGCGAGGGCGAATTCGCGGATCAACGTTTTGACCGAAGTAGCTGTAGGGCCAGCCGTAAAAGGCGCCTTCCCGCACGGAGGTCAGGTAGTCGGGCACCAGTTGAGGGCCAAGCTCATCGCGTTCGTTGACGACTGCCCACAGTTGCTCGGTCCAGGGATTGAAAGAAAGGGCGGTGGGATTTCGGAGACCAGATGCAAAGATCCGGCTCGCGCCCGTTTCGCGATCTATTTCCCAGATCACCGCACGGTTTTCTTCCACGTCCATGCCACGCTCGCCGACATTGCTGTTGGAGCCGATGCCGACATACAGCTTCGAGCCATCGGGACTGGCGGTCATGGCCTTGGTCCAGTGATGGTTGATAGCCGAGGGCAGCTTGGTCAGTTCGGTGCCCAGCCCTTCGATGCTGGTCGCGTATTCCGTATATTCAAAGCTGATCAAGTTATCCTGATTGGCCACATAAAGCGTACCGTCCACGAACGCCAAACCATACGGGGCATCGAGGTCGTCGATGAAGGTGGTTTGCAGATCGGTCTGCCCATCTCCATCCTCATCGCGTAGCAAGGTTATGCGGTCGCCTCCCTTGACAGAGCTCTTGCCGCGGCTCTTGATCAGTCCGGCAATGACATCCTTGGGCCGGACGGCAGGGGCATTACCGCCGGAGCCTTCTGCGACCAGAATGTCGCCATTCGGCAACAGCAGCATCTGCCGCGGGATTTTCAGATCCTCGGCTATGGCGGTGATGGTAAGGCCTTCGGGTACCGTCGGCAGTTCGCCGCGCCACCCTGCTGGCGTGGGGATTTCCATTGCTGGCAAAAGAGTATCGTTTTGCTCCGGAAGATCAGGGCGGGTCCCGGTCTGGTCAAGATCCGGATCGCTTTGCGATTGGCAGGCAGCAAGCGAAAATACCGAAGCGAGAAGTGCGAGCCGGTTCATGCGCGGTCCCCCCTGATATTCGCATCTCCGCAAGCTATGAAAGCCGCGACGAAGGCGAGAACGGTACAAAGGATCGACAATGCCAGACCCAACGTCCCGACCGAATGCCAGCCATCGCGCGCGTGCTGGAATGCGTTGAGAACACCGGCAAGGAACATCACCGCGATGACAACGACATAGACAATTCCGCGGCGCCTAATGTGTCTCTCGCGCTCGAAGAAAAGACTAAAGACGGCCCAGGCCAGCACGATGCCGGTAAAAAAATCAGCGCCAGCTATCAACCACGAGGAGAAGTTGCTCCATTGAATGACCGCAGTGTTGAGGTAGGTGATGTCGCTAACAAGGGCCGCAGGGTACAGCGCGACAGGGAAAGCCAGAAGGATCGCGTGAAGCGGACTGCTGACGGATCTCGAATACACGAGGTTCTGAGCCATTGATTTCGGTCCTCTGCCTGCCATGGTTAACTTGATATGAACCTCTCACGGTGAGAAAAGTGCCGAGAATGATGAGGCACACCCTCGCGTAAGACTTGACGCGGTGGACCGCTGGCAACCTCCGGAGCGTTGACCTTCGTCACTGCAGTAAACGACACTTCACCGCGGGAAGCCATGTGGTACTTTGGTACGAGACAACTGGTCAAGGCAGCAAACGGCATAATCGCGGTGCGATAATAATCCGGGAAACTTTAAACTTGGAATTGCCGAGGGCAGACCACGTCCGCCTTCAGAAACAGCGGCTGCCTGCAAGCATGGTCCGTTTAGAGGCCTGGCTGTCAAAATTAGAACTTGCACCAATGGCAGATCTTGGGTCACGAAGTGAGCAGCCCGAATGACCGGGTTTAGGGCGCGAAGCTGCCGTTGCGTGAAATGCAATTGGCGGCTGAGCCATTTTGAGCAGGTTGGATATGCCTACACTCGATCACGTATTAGCTGTGGAAGAGTGGCGGAATGGCAGGAAATGGGCCGATTGTTGACCGTCCTCTTTTGGTGAGAAATCGGCTAAAGCCGCCGTCAAGCATCTGACTCTTAATCAGCGGGTCCTAGGTTCGAGCCCTAGTGCGTCCACCACATTTCCCGTATTCATCAATCAGATACTAAGCTTGCGAGATCGGGCTATAGAGAGCATTTTTGGGCTAGGTAGTTCTCTAGGTAGCAGCGCGCTAATTCGGCGCTGCAGTGCAGTGTGCGGTTCATGGCCTGCGCTCTGTCGAACTGGTCTTGAGCGAGTAGTCGGCTCACCTTCCCGCTAGCGGCGCACGCTGGGATGGCAGCTTGGAAACTCAGGCAGTGCGGTGTCGTGCTGACAGCTAGGCCGCCCGAGCGTCGATCCAGAGCGTCCGATGGACAAAAATAACGCCCCTGGCTGGATGCCCTGCCAGCTCGGATACGCCCGATAGACGGTAAGAACGGTCAGACGGTTATTCGTGGAGGCTAAGAGCAGATTGGGGCCAGGGGCGCGATAGGCCTGGTTCTCGAAGCGTCAGTCGCGCAGTACCCGCGCGATAGCGGTGTCGACACTGGTCCGATCACCGCACCGCTGAGCGCCTACCGTCGATCCGGTTTGCGCTCTGTTCCTTCGAGCGATAATATCGTCATCTGACGCTAAAGCATCTCGAGTGGACGGCGGTCGCGTGGCCTGGGAAATGCCGCGTCGAGTGTCGCAAACTGAGCGTCGGAAAGAACGATATCGGCGGCCGCGCGGTTCTCCCGCACATGTGCGACTGAACTCGCTTTCGGGATGGCGATGAGACCATCTTGCCGCAACGTCCACGCAAGCGCGACCTGCACCGGGGTTGCACCAACCTCGGCTGCAATTGTGGCGAGAGCGGGGTGCGTAGAAAGCCGTCCCTGTTCGACCGGACTATACGCCATAACCGGTATGTTATGCTCGGCGAGCCACGGCAGCAGGTCCAATTCCGGGCCTCGGCGGACCAGATTGTAGAGAATCTGATCGGTCACGCAGCCATCCCCGCCGGCAGCGACAAGCTCTTCCATATCGTCCGTATCGAGATTGCTGACACCCCAGTGCCGGATCTTTCCTGCCGATTTGAGCGCCTCCAATGCCTCCACTGTCTCAGCGAGCGGCACCGATCCCCGCCAGTGGAGCAGGTAGAGGTCGAGCCGGTCGGTGCCGAGCCGCTTCAGGCTCGCCTCGCACGCGCCGGCCAGGCGGGAGCGCGATGCGTTCTGCGGATATGCCTTGCTGACGAGGAACAACTCGTCGCGAACGCTGCCCAGCGCCTCAGATATCAGCGTTTCCGCCGCACCATCGCCGTACATTTCGGCCGTATCGATGAGCGTCATGCCCAGTTCGACACCGGCGCGTAACGCAGCGATCTCATCGGCTCGGCGCTCGGCACGTTCGCCCATCTTCCAGGTGCCTTGACCCAATGAAGGAACCACTTTCCCGCCTGGCAGTGTCACGTGTTTCATGTGCTTTCGTCCTATGAGATGAGTTTGATTGTTTGGTGGCGGAAGGCAGGCAGAAAGATGACTACCCTGTAACGATCATACCGCAGCCGGCCATCGATCCAGTGCCATTCTGGCAATGGAGAGCAGTTCGTTGATCGTAGCTCCGTCGCGTGCCTGAACGGACATGCCTTCCATGACCGTATTGAAGAATTTGCCTAGCACGGCCGGATCGGCATTGGCCGCAAGCTCGCCCTGCGCGGCGCCGCGATGCAGACGCTCGATCAGGAGGGCCTCCGCCTCGATACGCTTGTCACGCAGCAAGCATTCGATGGCGGCGGACGCCGGCGAAACGGCTGCTGCTGCCGAATACATGAAACAGCCGGCCGGCGTTCCAGGTTCCGAGAATGATGACGCCGCTCGTTCCAGCAGGCCTTTGACGGCCTCGAAGGTGGACAACGCCGGATCGTTGATGGGTTCATAGAGGTGGACGCTGAAAGTCGCGGCGTAGCGCTCGATCACCGCCGCGAACAGCCCCGCCTTGTTGTCAAACGCTGCATAGAGACTGGCGGCGGCGACGCCGGTTTCCGCCACCAGATCGGCCATCGAAGTCGCCTCGTAGCCGCGCTGCCAGAACAGTCGTACCGCCTTGTCGAGCGCAGCGTCGGTGTCGAACGCACGAGGGCGACCTGCGCCACGACGGGTTTTCGTCTCTGTCATGTCTGGCGCAGATATGGAATGATCGATAAATAATATCTTGAAACTGATGCTCCACTCCCATACAGAACGATCATTCAATAATCAAGGAGCATCCCATGAGCCGCATCGTCCGTATCCACGAATATGGCGACGCCAGCGTCCTCAGGATTGAAGATGTGGCAGTGCCCGCGCCTGCGGCCGACGAAGTGCAGATCGCGGTTAAGGCGATAGGCATCAACCGCGCCGAGGTGATGTTCCGCAAGCATGCCTACCTTCAGGAAGCCGAGTTCCCGAGCCGCCTCGGCTATGAAGCTGCCGGCACCGTCGTTACAGTCGGCGCGGACGTGACCGGGTTTGCGGAAGGCGAAGCCGTCAGCGTCATCCCCCCGCTCGATATCGCGCGTTGGGGTACCTATGGCGAGGTCGCCAACGTGCCCGCCCGCCTCGTCGTCAAGCATCCGGCGTCGCTGTCGTTCGAGGAAGCGGCGGCCGTGTGGATGCAGTATGTCACCGCCTGGGGTGCGCTGGTGGAGCAGGCGAAACTCGGCGAGGGCGATTTCGTCATCGTCACTGCTGCCTCCAGCAGCGTCGGCCTTGCAGCCTTCCAGATTGCGCGGATGGTCGGCGCGACGGTGATTGCGACGACGCGTACCGGCGCCAAGCGCCAGGCCCTGATCGATGCGGGTGCACATCATGTCGTCGCGACCGGGGAAGAGGACCTGGTAGCGAGGGTGATGGAGATAACCGATGGTCAGGGTGCGCGCGTGGTGCTCGATCCGGTCGGAGGCCCGTCGTTCGAGCCGCTGACCGAGAGCATGGCACGCGGCGGCATCCTGCTCGAATATGGCGCGCTCAGCGAAGAACCGACGCCGTTCCCGTTGTTCTCCGTGCTGGGCAAGAGCCTCACGCTCAAGGGGTATCTCTACAGCGAGATCGTCTCGGACGATGCCGCCCTCGATCGCGCCAAGGCGTTCATCGTGGCGGGTCTGGAATCGGGCGCGCTAAAGCCGCAGATCGCGCGCACCTTCCCGCTCGACGCCATCCAGGACGCGCATCGCTTCCTCGAATCGAACGAACAGATCGGCAAGGTCGTCGTCACGGTCTGACAGGCAAACCGGGGGGGGAGCGAGCGATGGCTCCGACGCAACGGCCTCGCACCAGCAATCAGTTTAACTCAACTAGGGTATCCCAATATGAAATCTCGCGCCGCTGTTGCCTTCGAGGCCGGCAAGCCACTCGAAATCGTCGAGATCGATGTCGCCCCTCCCCGGAAGGGCGAAGTGCTCATCCGGGTGACGCACACCGGCGTGTGCCACACCGATGCGTACACGCTGGCGGGCAGGGATCCGGAGGGTGTTTTCCCGGTGGTTCTGGGCCACGAGGGGGCGGGCATCGTTGTCGAGGTCGGTGAAGGCGTCACCAGCGTCAGGCCGGGCGATCACGTGATTCCGCTCTACACCGCCGAGTGCGGCAAGTGCGATTTCTGCCTGTCGGGCAAGACCAACCTGTGCGTCGCTGTCCGCGAAACGCAGGGCAAGGGCTTGATGCCCGATGGGACCACCCGCTTTTCGTACAACGGCCAGCCCCTCTATCACTACATGGGCTGTTCAACCTTCAGTGAATACACTGTCGTCGCCGAAGTCTCGCTCGCCAAGATCAATCCCGAGGCGAACCCCGAACATGTCTGCCTGCTGGGCTGCGGCGTCACGACCGGCATCGGCGCAGTCCACAATACCGCCAAGGTCCAGCCCGGAGACTCGGTCGCCGTGTTCGGCCTGGGCGGGATCGGCCTCGCGGCGATTCAGGGTGCGCGCCAGGCGAAGGCGGGTCGCATCATCGCCATCGACACCAATCCGTCCAAGTTCGAGCTGGCACGCCGGTTCGGTGCGACCGAGTGCATCAACCCCAAGGACCACGACAAGCCCATCCAGGAAGTGCTGATCGAGATGACGGGCTGGGGCATCGATCATACCTTCGAATGCATCGGTAACGTGCACGTCATGCGCGCCGCGCTTGAATCAGCGCACCGTGGCTGGGGTCAGTCGATCGTGATTGGCGTTGCCGGCGCGGGCGAGGAAATCTCGACCCGCCCATTCCAGCTCGTCACGGGCCGCGTATGGAAGGGGTCCGCTTTCGGCGGCGTCAAGGGACGATCACAGCTCCCCGGCATGGTCGAGGACGCGATGAGAGGCGATATCGATCTGGCCCCGTTCGTTACCCACACGATGGGTTTGGAGGAGATCAACCAGGCCTTCGAACTGATGCACGAAGGCAAGTCGATCCGCACGGTCATTCACTACTGACCCGCCGATCCGAAGCGGAGCGAGGCGCTCGGATCGACAACTCGGCCGTCATCATGGCCCGACCCCGGCTATGATGAAGCGCGCTCCGGCAAATGGGCAACGCGTCGAAATGCATTCATCTGTTACCCGACTGTGATGAATCACGGGCCGCACGGGCGTATAGGGCAGGAAGACTGAATTGAAGAGCAAGGATATTCACGCGACGACACCGTCCACCGATCATGGGCATACGGGGCCGCCCGCTTGCGTGCAGGTTCGCGGCGCGCGCCAGAACAACCTCAAAAATATTGACGTCGATGTACCGCGCGACGCCTTCGTGGTGTTCACCGGCATATCGGGCTCGGGCAAGTCATCGCTCGCGTTCGGCACCCTTTATGCCGAAGCCCAGCGGCGTTATCTTGAATCGGTTGCGCCCTATGCCCGTCGCCTGATCGACCAGGCCGGTGTGCCGGAGGTCGACGCGATCGACGGTTTGCCGCCTGCGGTCGCGTTGCAGCAGCAGCGCGGCTCGGCCAACGCGCGATCCTCCGTCGGCAGCGTGACGACGCTCTCCAGCCTGGTGCGGATGCTCTATTCGCGCGTCGGCGAATATCCGCGCCATCAGCCCATGCTCTATGCGGAGGATTTCTCCCCCAACACGGTCGCAGGGGCCTGCGCGACGTGCCACGGCATCGGCCGCGTATATGACGCGACCGAAGAGACGATGGTGCCTGACGACAGCCTCACCATTCGCGATCGGGCGATCGCCGCCTGGCCGGCCGCGTGGCATGGCCAGAACCTGCGCGATATCCTCGTTTCGCTCGGCTATGACGTCGATACGCCGTGGCGCGACCTGCCGAAAAAGGAACGCGACTGGATCCTCTTCACTGAAGAGGCGCCGACGGTACCGGTCTATGCAGGCCTGACGCCCGAACAGACCCGGACGGCGCTCAAGCGCGGCATGGAGCCGAGCTACCAGGGCACCTTCACAGGCGCGCGCCGTTATGTACTGGAAACCTTCGCCAACACGAAAAGCGCGCTGATGAAGAAGCGCGTCTCGCAATATATCATCGGCCGCGATTGCCCGACCTGCGACGGCAAGCGCCTGAAACGTGAAGCCCTGTCGGTCAAATTCGCCGGCCTCGACATTGCCGAGTTCGGCGACCTGACGGTGCTCAAGCTGAAGGACCTGCTGATGCCCGTCGCGCATGGCGCGTATGGGGCGGTCTCCGCCCCCTCAAAGGGCCATGTCCTGGAAAAAGCGGCCCGCGATGCATCGGTCGAACAACGGGTTGCCGCGGGCGGCTCTGCGCACAAGGGCGCGCCCGACGTGCGCCGCACGCCCAATCTCTCCGACGAGAAGCGGATCGCCGCCCAACGCCTTGCCTGCGAATTGATCGAGCGGCTCGAGCCACTGATCGATCTTGGCCTTGGCTACATTTCGCTCGACCGCAGCACGCCGACGCTCTCTTCCGGAGAGTTGCAGCGATTGCGGCTCGCCACCCAATTGTCGTCGCAGCTTTTTGGCGTGGTTTATGTGCTTGACGAGCCTTCGGCAGGGTTGCACCCAGCAGATGGCGAAGCCTTGCTCACTATTCTCGAGCGTCTCAAGGCGGCGGGTAACTCCCTGTTCGTCGTCGAACATGATCTCGACGTGATCCGCCGCGCGGAATGGCTCGTCGATGTCGGGCCAGGAGCCGGAGAAAAGGGTGGAGAAGTCCTCTACAGTGGGCCGATAGAGGGGCTTGCCGACGTCGAGACTTCGATCACCCGCCGCTACCTGTTCGCAGAGCCGCTCCACAGTGAGCGCACACCGCGCGATCCCAAGGCATGGCTACGCCTGGAAGGGATCAGGCGGAACAATCTCCATGGTCTCGACGTCGAGTTTCCCATCGGCTGCTTCACCGCTGTCACCGGCGTTTCGGGATCGGGCAAATCCAGTCTTGTCAGTCAGGCGCTGCCCGAGCTCGTCACGGAACACCTCGGCGGCTCCCCCGTGGCCGAGGAGGAGGATATCGATCCGCTGCTCGATGTTGCGCAGAACGACACTGAAGGGCGCATTGTCGCAGGCATGGAGCATGTTCGCAGGCTGGTGCGGGTCGATCAGAAACCGATCGGCCGCACGCCGCGCTCGAACCTAGCCACCTACAGCGGCATGTTCGACCATGTGCGACGGATCTTCGCTGATACGCCGCTCGCCCGCCGGCGGCACTACAGCCCGGGAAGGTTCTCGTTCAACGTCGCGCAAGGCCGCTGCCCTGTGTGCGAGGGCGAGGGATACGTCATGGTGGAGCTGCTGTTCCTGCCGAGCGTTTTTGCCCCGTGCTCGACCTGTCATGGCTCTCGCTACAACCCGCAAACGCTCGAAGTCGAATGGAACGGGCGCAATATCGCCCAAGTGCTCGAACTGACGGTCGACGATGCGTGCGATTTCTTCACTGGCGAGGCATCGGTGATGCGCTCCCTCGACGTGTTGCGGGAGATCGGTCTTGGCTATCTGAAGCTCGGTCAGCCGGCGACCGAGCTGTCTGGCGGGGAGGCGCAGCGCATCAAGCTGGCGACTGAACTGCAACGCGCTCAACGCGGCAACACGATCTACATCCTCGACGAGCCAACTTCGGGGCTTCACCCCTCCGATGGCGACCGGCTGATGCAACACCTGCAGGGCCTGGTAGACGCCGGCAATACCGTCGTAGTCGTCGAACATGACGTGCGCGCCATCACACAGGTGGACTGGATCATCGACCTGGGACCGGGGGCCGGGGAAGATGGGGGCCGTATCGTTGCCAGCGGCGTCCCTGGCGTCGTTGCGGAAGCGGAAGGCAGTCTCACCGCCCGCTATCTCAAGGCGGCACTATAGGTCGTAAATCTGGCCGAACGCACGTTCGATCAGGTGCATCTCAACCACACGTTGGAATGGGTCGCATCTGGAAGCGAGAGCCGGCGATGTGTCACCGCGGTTGACGCGGCGCAGCGTTTGAGTGCCCGTCAGGTGGGCCATGTTCGTGTGATACGCGGCGTGGCGAACGGCCAATCGCTGGCCATCCGCCACGCTTGCTTAGTGAGGACCTTCTCCAAGGAGAGGGCCCTCACATGGTTCGTCCAAACGCCCCGTCTTAATCCCTTGCTGCGATTTCCTCAACGAGTTTGGCACAGAAGGCGGGCAAATCATCGGGATCGCGGCTGGTAACAAGGCCGTTGTCGACCACGACTTCCTCATTGGTCCATGTACCGCCGGCGTTCTCGATATCGACCTTCAGCGTCGGGTAGGACGTCAAGTTGCGACCTTTAACCACGCCCGCCTCGATCAATGTCCAAGGTGCATGGCATATGGCCGCAACAGGTTTTTTCTGATCGAAGAAAGCCCGGATGAAACCAATTGCCTCGGCGCTGCCGCGCAGTTTGTCGGCACCGACCGTCCCTCCGGGCACAACAAGTCCGTCGAAGTCGTCGGCTTTGACCTCCGAAAACGTCTTGTCGATAGGATAGCTGCCGCCCTCGTCAAGGTCACTATTGACTGTGCGAGCCACGCCCGCCTCAAAACTGACCACGGTCACTTTGCCGCCAGCCTCCTCGATAGCTTGCTTGGCCTTCGAGAATTCTGGTTCTTCCGTCCCGCGGGGTGCGATCAGAATGGCAACTGATTTGCCTTCCAAAGTCATAATTGATTTCCTATTCCGTCGAAGACTAAGGTCAGGCGCCCGGCTTGAGCAAGACCTTCGTCCAACCATCATCGCGCTCGTCGAAATGCTTGTAGGCGTCTGGTGCCTGATCAAGCGGCAGCCGGTGCGAGATGATTTGGGCAGGATTGGCCCGGTCATGCTCGATAAGGCTCATCAGCCGCCGGTTATAATGCTTCACATTACATTGTCCGGTGCCGATCTTCTGACCCTTGAACCAAAAGTTGCCGAAGTCGAACGCCATCTTGCCTTCCTTCTGGAGATCGTCGGGCGCGTTCGGGTCTTCCGGAACGAACACGCCGACGACGCCGATCCCGCCGGTGGCCTTCGTGCTTTTGACGAGGCAGTTCATCGTGTAATTGCTGCGCTCCTTGCCGTGGCGATCGCAACACTGATACCCGACCGCCTCGACCCCCCGGTCGGTCCCGAGGCCGCCGGTCGCGTCAAGGATCTGCTGGGCGGGATCGCCCTTGCGCATGTCGATCGGAATAGCGCCCATCGCCTCGGCCAGTTTCAGGCGGTCATCGTGAGAATCGACCACGAAGATCTGAGAGGCACCACGAATTTCGGCTGAATGCGCGGCCATCAAACCGACCGGACCGGCGCCGTAGATCGCGATGCTTTCGCCAGGCAGGAAACCTGACAGTTCTACGCCATGCCAACCCGTCGGGAAGATGTCGGAGAGCATGACATAGTCATCCTCCTTCTCCTCAGCGTCCTCAGGCAGCTTCAGACAATTGAAGTCCGCATAAGGAACGCGCATCAATTCGGCCTGACCACCTTGCCACGGACCCATCTCGGCAAAGCCATACGCTGCGCCGGCGGTGCCAGGGTTGGTCGTGAGGCAAAAACCCGTCAAACCGCGTTCGCAATTTTCGCAGAAACCGCAACCGACGTTGAACGGCATGCACACGCGATCGCCCTTCTTGATACGATCTACGGCAGAGCCGACATCGATGACTTCGCCAAGGTTTTCGTGACCAAAAACCCTGCCCTTCTCGAAGCTGGTACGGCCATCGTACATGTGAAGGTCAGACCCGCAAATGTTGGTGGTGGTCACCCGAATGATCACATCGGTCGGTTTCTCGATCTTGGGATCGTCGACGGTTTCCACGGAAACGTTTTTGGGTCCGTTGTATACGACAGCTTTCATAGACTTTTCCTTTCGTAGCGCTGCTCAAGACGTCATCAAGGCCAGCGTTGGCTGATGATCCGGTCCATCGCAACGACGGAGGACATCGCACCCATTCCAAGTGATCTCAGTTTCCTAAACCTTCTGCTACCTGAGAGGTTCCTTCCCGGAGGGCCATTCTCGGATCGATTCACGGCTGTTTTCTGAAGACTGGGCCAGAACGGGCGAATAACGCGCCAAGTTGATGTGCCCAAGAATCTCCCGTGAACAAATCGTGCCGCTACATCGCGCCACGTCAACGGCGCTTGATCAGTAAATTCAGAGGTGTGATAAGCGCAAAAGACAAGGCCATCCACTATCGCGGATGGCCTGTCGTATTCATTTACTCATTTCTCGGTTCGGCCGGGGCATCCATTCGGGATGGAGACACGAGCCTTACATTGCAGCCAAACGGCAGCTTAGGGTGCCGACCGCTCCGCTATTTCGCGGCCAGCAGGGTGAACTTGTGAATCTGCGGCGGTTCGGAAAACAGTTCGTCTGCCTTGTCCATCAGTGCGGCGGCAACCTTGCCGTCAAGATGGGCCTGGCGATCATCCTCTGTGTCGAACGTATCGAAGATCGCGTACGCACCGGGACCTTCCTCGATCGCATACCAGGTCAGAGTGCCCGGCTCAGCTTGAACGAGCGGCAATGCCGAGGTGAGGAAATCGGCGACATCGCGCTCTTTTCCGGGCTTGGCCTTCAGTGGTACATACAGGGCAAGTTTGGGCATAAATGACTCCTCAAGTGAAACGGACAGATATTATTCGGCGAAGTAACGGACGAGCAGACCGGTACGTTCCCCATGAGGCGGAGCACACGCGGCCCCGCCTCCTCGTCGAAATCAGAACTCCTGTGCAGTCGGCCGGATGACGATCGCGTTGACATCGACGTCATCAGGTTGTTCGACAGCGAACGCGATAGCACGCGCCACCGATGCCGCCGGAATGGCCTGCTTGTAGAAGTCCAGCACCGTCTCGGCAGCCGTGCCGGATGTCGTGAACTTCAGATCGCTTTCGACAGCTCCAGGCTCGATTGACGTGACCCGGACCTTTTCCCCCACCTCATGGCGCAAGCCCTCGCTGATCGCGCTGACGGCGAACTTGGTGCCGGAGTAGACCGTGCCGCCCGGTGCGAAGACCTTGATGCCCGCAACCGAGCTCAAATTGATGATGTGACCGCTGCCCTGCTCGAGAAAACCGGGAAGGGCCGCCGCGATGCCGTAGAGCGTACCCTTCAGATTTACGTCGATCATCTGGTCCCACTCGTCGGTGTTGACCTCGGCCATCGGACGGATCGGCATCAGCCCGGCATTGTTGATCAGCACGTCGAGGCGGCCGAAGTCAGCAATGATTGCGGCGACGACGGACTGAACCGCCGATTTATCGGTCACGTCCAGCGCGTAGCTACGTGCCGTGCCGCCAATAGCGGTGATGTCCGCGACGACCTCGTCGAGCCTGTCCTTGCGCCGCGCGGCGATGGCCACCTTCGCGCCGCGTTCCGCGAGAAGACGCGCTGTTTCCGCGCCGATGCCGCTGCTGCCGCCGGTAATGAGAACGACCTTGCCTTCGATACCCTTTGTCATGATTGTATTCCTTCAAGTCAGTTGTTGATTTTTCGCCGGATCGCGGCCCCGCGCGGGCCTGCCCGGCCTGATGGGGTCACCGCGAGCGCAACAGGACGGGAGCGGTGCCCACCTTGATGCGGAGCAGCTCGTAGGGCTTGCGGCGCAAGTCCCGCCCGCCGTGGAAGCCTGGCTGGCGGTGAAGCTGGTTGGCGGTGAAGTAGAGATAGCCGTCGGTGCCGATCGACAGCGTGTCGGGCCAGCTGATGCGCGGGTCGCTGACCAGCGTCGTCCAGCGGCCCTGGTCGAGCACGCGGATCGCGTTGTTCTCGTAATCGCCGGCGAACACGCGGCCCCGGTCGTCTTCGGCAATCCCGTCCGAAGCGCCTTTGCGCCCCAGGCTGCGTACCGCGCGGGCCAGTTCCTCCTCGGTCACCGCAGGATCGCGCAGCATGGCCGTGGGGACCGCATGGAGCGTGCGACCCGATAGTGGCCCGTAGTAGAGCAGGCTGCCGTCGGCGCTAAGCCCGATTGCGTCGCTCGCGATTGCTAGCGGCGTCGCGGGGCCGTCAGCCGGACGGTTCATCAGCACCGCGCCGTCGACAACCGGGGTGAAGCCGCGTTCGGGATTGGTCGTCGCATGGTTGGACAGGCGCCGGATCGCACGCCCGCTGGCGATATCGACGACGATGATGCCGCCGACACCGGCGTTGCTGCTGTCGGTGATGTAGGCGACGCCCCCGGCGCCCTGACGCAGATCGAAGCGCACGTCGTTGAGGTAGGTCGTGGGCAGCACCACGCTGGGCGGCAGGACGATCGTCTTCACCACCCGGTCGGTCGCAAGGTCGATTGCCACCAGCTTTGCACCGCCGGCCTGTGGTTGAGAGAATTTGGGCGCGGCCGTGTCGAGCACCCAGAGGCGGTTGGCGCCGTCGGCCACCACGCTCTGCACCGAGATGAAATGCCCCGCCGGGTCGGCCGGATCGGGCCGGTTGGTCGCGGCATCGGGATAGGGCACCGCCTTGCCGTCGACCAGCTCGGCAACCGTGAACGGCGCGTTGTCGCCCCATTGCGGGAAGTTCACAAAGATGCGCCCGTTGGGAGCGACGGTCACGCCCGTCGGCATCGCGCCATCGAAGGTCGCAACCTGTTCGATTTGCGGCGCGGGTGCACCGTCGCGAGTGGTCGCGCAGGCGGCAAGCGAGAGGGCAGCGCCCGCGGCAAGAAGCAGTTTGGCGGAGGTCTTCATAAGGTCAGTTCCTTGAGGATGCGGCCCGCTTCTTGGGGTTCGGACCGGAGATATTGCGGGGGCGCCTTGACCGATGCACCAAGCGCGGCGGCGGCGTGCCAGGGCCAGCGCGGATCCCACAGCGCAGCGCGCGCTATCGCTATGGCGTCGGCATGCCCGTCCTCGAGGATGCGCTCCGCCTGCTGCGGATCGGTGATCATTCCGACCGCCACGACAGGCATGGCGACCGCGTCCTTGACCGTCCGCGCCAGCGGCACCTGATAGCCGGGGCCGACCGGGATCTGCTGGCGCGGGTCGAGGCCGCCGCCGGAGACGTGGATCGCCGCGCAACCGCGCCGCTCCAGCTCCTGCGCAAACTTGGCGGTCTCGTCCGCGGTCCAGCCCCCCTCGACCCAATCGGTCCCGGAAACGCGAACGGTCACCGGGCGGTCGGCCGGAAACGCTTCGCGCACGGCATCGAACACCTCGAGCGGGAACCGCATACGGTTGTCGAGGCTGCCCCCGTATGCATCGCCGCGCCGGTTGGAGATCGGCGAAAGAAACTCGTGGAGCAGATAGCCGTGCGCGGCGTGGATCTGGGCGGCATCGATGCCCAGCCTCCCGGCGCGGTGTGCAGCATCGGCAAAAGCGCCCCGGATGCGGGCAAGCCCCGCCTTGTCCAGTTCGACGGGGGGATGGTCATCCGGAGCGAAGGGAACGGCGCTCGGTGCCACGGTTTGCCAGCCGTTCTCCGCATCCGGGGCGATCTGCGCTCCGCCGTGCCACGGCTTGGCGCAGCTCGCCTTGCGGCCGGCATGGGCCAGTTGGACGATCAGCGGCATGTCCGACCACCGGCGCACGCTTTCGAGCACGCCTCGCATCGCGGCTTCAGTCGGGTCGTCGTACAGGCCAACGTCGCCGTAGGTGATGCGCCCTTCCGGGCTGACAGCGGTCGCCTCTATCGTCAGCGCGCCCGCGCCCGACAGCGCCAACTGGCCGAGATGCATCCGGTGCCAGTCGTTCATCGCGCCGTCTTCGGCCGAATACTGGCACATCGGCGCGATGACGATGCGGTTGGCGAGCCGGAGCCCCGCGACCTCGAGCGGTTCGAACAGGCGCGCCATCACCATGCGCCCGTGTTGGGCATAGAGGCCCAGGGTTCGGCCGAAGCCTTGTGTTCGCCCTTCTGGAGCAATTCGATCGAGATCCCGTCGGGCGAGCGAACGAACGCCATGTATCCGTCGCGCGGGGGGCGATTGATGGTCACACCGCCCGCCTGCAGCCGCGCGCACGTCTCGTAGATGTCGTCGACCCCGTAGGCGAGGTGGCCGAAGTTTCGGCCACCGGTATAAGTCTCCGCAGCGCTGCCATCCTCGGGCGGCCAGTTGTACGTCAGCTCGACCTCGGCATCGCCCTGCTCGCCGTCGCCGCGGAAATCCTCGTCAGCGGCAAGGTAGATCAGCGTGTAACGCCCCGCCTGGTTCTCCATGCGCCGGGTCTCCTTGAGACCCAGCAGCGTGAAGAACCGGACCGCCGCCTCGGGATCGGCGACGCGGATCATGGTGTGAAGATAGCGCATGGTCAGGCCACCTTGCCCTTGAGGGCGTCCATCACGAGCTCCGCGGTGCGCGCCGCGCTGGCGGGGTTTTGCCCGGTCACCAGATTGCCGTCGCGCAGGGCGAAGGGGGCAAAGTCAGGGCCGCCCTCGTGCTTGGCGCCCAACTCCTTGAGGCGCGTTTCGAGCAGGAACGGCACCGCCTGATCTAGGCCGACCGCGCGTTCCTCGCTGTCGGTGAAGCCCGCGACACGGCGGCCGGCGACGATGGGCGTGCCGTCGGCCTTCTTCGCCGAGACCAGCCCTGCCGGTCCATGGCAGACGGCGGCAACGATCTTGCCCTCGCGGTCGAAGCGTTCGACCAGGCGCGCCAGATCCTCGCTACCGGGGTAATCGAACATGGTGCCATGGCCGCCGGGCAGGAACAGCGCGTCGTAGCCGGCGGGATCGATGCTGGTGAACACCGGGGTGCTGGCAACCTCGGCCTTTAGCGCTTCGTCTTTCAGATAGCGCTCGACCGAAGCGTCGTTTTCGCCGTCGGCGTTGACGCTGCGCTGGTCGACGGGGATGGCGCCGCCCTCGATCGAAGCCAGCGTCACCTCGGCGCCCGCGTCGCGGAAGGCGTAATAGGGGGTGGTGAGCTCCTCGATCCACACACCCGTCGGTTCGGTGCCGGGGGTCATGCGGTCGGCGGAGGTGGCCACCATGAGAATGCGGGTCATCGTCAGCTGTCCTTTTCGGGTCATGTCGGGAACACCCGCGAACGCACCCGCCGGCGCCGCGCCCACCACAAAGGCAGCGGTGAGCGCTTTCATCAACTGGCGGCGATTTTGCATTCGATCGTTCCTTTCGGCGGCCTAGATACGCAGGGAACGGCATCAGGAAATGCAGCGGGATTGGCGGGCGGCCATAATTCTGCTTATGGAACTGGAATGTCCCTCCTGCAGTTGCGCACCTTCGTCGAAGTCTACCGCCGTCGTTCACTGAGCGAGGCGGCCCGGGCAATCGGCATCACCCAACCGGCGGCGTCGCAGCACATCGCATCGCTCGAGGCGCAACTGGGCCGTCCCCTGTTCGACCGCCATTCGCGGGGTGTGCGACCGACCGCGATGGCCGACGACCTCGCGGCTTCGATCGGAAGCAGCCTCGACACGGCGGAATCGGCACTGGCCAGCGCGCGGGCCCGATCGTCGCGCATCTCGGGCACGGTCCACATCGCCGCACCGTCGGACCTGCTGGGAGAGATGATCACGCCCCGACTGGCTCCGCTGCTGGAAGCAGGGCTGGACCTGCGCCTGCATATCGGCGGGCGCGAGGCGCTTTATGCCATGCTCCTCGAAGACAAGGTGCATCTGGCTGTCACCGCCTCGAAACCCGAAGATCCGCGGTTGGCCTTCCATGCGCTGGGCGAAGAGCACCTGCGCGCCGTAGCCTCTCCCGCCGTGGCCATGCGGATTGCCGAATTGCCGCTGGTCGAAGGGCTTAATCAAACAGCCCACCTCGCCTACGATCTTGACCGGCCGCTGCTGCGAACCTGGCTCCATGCAAACCAGATCGAGCTGACCAGCCAGCCCGCCTTGACCGCGCCCGATCTGAGGGTGCTACGGTCGGGATTGTACGCGGACCTCGGCTGGACGGTACTGCCCGGCTATCTCACCCGCAGCGAACGCGCTGCCTGCACGCTGATCGAGATACCCGCGCCGATCATGGTGCCGCTCAACGCTTTCTACCTTGTGTGGGCACGCTCATCGCTGCGACACCCGCGCGTGGCCATGGCTCGGGACGCCCTGATTGCTGCACTCCGAATATAATTGTGGCCACGCCTGCTGGGCCGTCAGCGCAATTTCGGGTCTGAACCAGTTGAGCGCTGGCGAACGAACGGCGGCTTTCGGGATCGTCGGCGACAAGGCCGAACGGCCGGATGTAGGGCGCGAAGCTGCCGTTGCGTGAAATGCAATTGGCGGCTGAGCCATTTTGAGCAGGTTGGATATGCCTACACTCACGCTGTTATGAGCTGTGGAAAGCAGCCCGAATGGCAGAAATTGGGCCGGAAGCGGACCGTCCGCTCTTGGCCTCACATTCGGCAATATGGACATCTACGGGCCCATAAGTCGGTGCGAGACGTTGCCGTTACATGACCATACACTACACGCGCACGGGGCGCGGAAAGCCCCTCCTCCTTGTCCACGGACTGGGGGCGACCTGCGGCTCGTGGGACACGATCTCGCCTGCGCTTTCTCAAGTCAGGGAGGTAATTGCCATAGACCTGCCCGGCCATGGGCAAACACCCGACGAGGCCGACAGCGGCACGTTTGACGGACTTGCGCGCAGTCTGGACAACTGGCTCGGCGCGGAGAACCTCACAGGTATTGATATGGTTGGCAGCTCGCTGGGGGCTCGCCTGGTGCTCGAGATGGCGCGGCGCGGCCAAGCGGGCGCGGTTGTCGCACTCGATCCGGGCGGCTTCTGGCAAGGGTGGGAGCGCACCTTCTTCAAAGCCACCTTAGTGCCATCGGTTGCTCTGGTTCGCGCACTGCGACCGGCGCTTTCTGCCATCACCGGAAATGTCGCAGGCCGGACCGCGCTCTTGGCCCAGCTCTCTGCTAGGCCGTGGGCGCTCGACGGGGCATTCGTCGCGCGCGAATTGAAGTCGTTGGCTGACACGCGCACCGTCAATTCGCTTGTGAAGGATCTCGCCAACGGCGCGATGCAGGAGGGTCCTGCGAAAACGGCTGCGCCTGTTGTCATCGGCTGGGGACGAAAGGATCGGCTGTGTCTACCGCAGCAGGCGGATCGCGCGATCAAGGCTTTCCCTGGAGCGACGCTGCACTGGTTCGAGCGTAGCGGACACTTCCCGATGTGGGATCGGCCAGAGGAGACTGTTCGCGTGATACTGGATGCAACGAGCATCTAGGAATCGAAATAATACTGGCACTGGGTAATTAGCAAAATGAGGGCCTATACAGGGGCTGGCCCCATTGCAAAGTCCTTTGTTGGGCCGTTAGTGGACAGTCCGCTTTTGGCGCGGGACATACGGAAAGTCGCCAGCATTTCCGAGCACAGTCGATCCTGCGTGACAATCGTGCCATGCCACATTAGCGGATCGCGAGTGAGTGTTTCCCGTTCTGAGGCGGCCTCGGCAATCGTCCGCCCCGCCATGCCCGACCCTCGTCAGTTGATGCGCGACCTTCAGGTGTTCCGCGATCCACAACCGGGGCGCAGCCTGTGGGAGCTTGGCATCACGCTGATCCCCTTTCTTGGACTGTTCGCCGCGATTATCGCAGCCGCGGACGCGGGTTACCTGCTCGCCCTCACGTTTACTCCGCTCGCCGGACTGTTCCTACTGCGGCTCTTCATTATCCAGCACGATTGCGGCCATGGATCCTTCCTGCGGGCCCGCGCGAGCAACGACTGGTTCGGACGGTTGCTGGGCGTCTTCACGCTCACGCCCTATGATTGCTGGAGCCTCAGTCACGCGCGTCATCACGCCATGACCGGCAATCTCGACAAGCGCGGCTTTGGCGATGTCGATACGCTGACGGTGCGCGAGTATTGTGAGAGATCGAGGACCCAGCGGCTCGGATATCGCCTATACCGCCACCCGTTGACCTTGCTTGGCTTCGGCCCCGCCTACCTCTTTCTGCTGCGGCACCGTCTGCCAGTGGGATTAATGAAAGAGGGCTGGAAGTTCTGGATCAGCGCGCTGGGCACGAACCTTGCCACTCTCGCAATCCTAGCCGTGCCAATATGGTTAGTCGGCTTCGGAGTGACGCTGGCAGTATTTCTGCCGACTCTGCTCTTTGCCGCGAGCATGGGAGTGTGGCTGTTCTACATCCAGCACCAGTTCCCCCACGCATACTGGGAAAGCAAATCCGACTGGTCCTTCGCCGAAGCCGCCCTGATGGGCAGCACACATTTAGATCTGCCGCCGGTTCTGCGCTGGTTTACCGGCAATATCGGCATCCACCACGTGCACCACCTTTCGAGCACGATACCGTTTCACTGCCTGCCCGAGGTCCTGAAGGCGCATCCGGCTCTTCGCGATCTCAACCGCTACACGGCATGGGAGTCGCTCAGCGCCTTCCGACTGGCTCTGTGGGATGAGGAACAGCAGCGTATGGTAACGTTTGCTGAAGCCAAGAAGATGACGGGCTAAACTTTCGCTTTTGTACAGCTAGATCCGGCCCTGCACGCCGCCGAAGAGTGCCTCGGTAGAATTGATCCCAACCTACCAACGCCTCGCCGAAAATGTCTGGAACTGTTTGAGTGGGAATTCGCTGCATCTTCATGTCGCGGAGAAAATCTATGTCTCAAAATTCCAAAATCGGCGCCGGACTGGGCGGTGTTGTTCTTACCGTTGGAGCGATCGCATTCGGAGCGTTCCTGTCCAACAGGCACCAGAACCGCGGATATGACGATGCCGCCAACCATACCAAACGCCAGCCTGAAGGCGATAATGCGCAGGTCGGACGATCCGTAACCATCCGCAAGCCGCGAGCCGAGCTGTTCGCGTTCTGGTCGGATTTCTCGAACCTGCCGCAATTCATGGAGAATGTGGAAGCGATCGAAGCCGGCGCGGACGGCGTGTCGACCTGGCGGATCAAGGCCCCCGCGGGCCAGACGGTCGCGGTGAAAACCGAAATCGCCAGCAAGAAGCAGGACGAGGTGATCGCCTGGCGCTCGGTCGAGGATTCCGAGATCGAGACCAGCGGCGAGGTTCGCTTCGAGGATGCACCGGGCGAGCGCGGAACCAGGGTCAGTCTGGTGATGGCCTACGACCCGCCCGCAGGCGCGCTCGGCCGAGCGGTGGCGAAGCTGTTCCTGCGTGAGCCGCAGGTCCAGGTCCGGCATGATCTGAAGCGTTTTAAGATGCTCATGGAAACCGGGGAAATAGCGACATCGGCGCGAACGCGGGACGAAACCCGTGCAGCCAAGCAGGAGAACGGATGATGCGAGCACTTACCTGGCATGGAACCAACGACGTTCGTGTGGACACGGTCAGCGATCCGGAAATCATCAATCCCCGCGATGCGATCATCAAGATCACCAGCACGGCCATCTGCGGGTCCGACCTTCACCTTTACGATGGCGTCATTCCCGGCGTGGTGCCGGGCGATGTGCTGGGCCATGAATTCATGGGCGAAGTTGTCGAGACGGGGTCTGCGAGCGATCTGAAGAAAGGGCAGCGCGTCGTCGTGCCGTTCACGATCAGCTGCGGCGGCTGTTTCCATTGCAAGCAGCAGCAATATTCCGCCTGCGACAATTCCAATCCAGCTGAAAAGCAGGATATGTCGGCGACGCTTTACGGCCAGCCGATGGCCGCGCTGTTCGGCTATTCGCACCTGACCGGCGGCTATTCCGGCGGACAGGCCGAATACGCCCGCGTGCCCTTTTCCGATGTCGGCCCGATCGTCGTTCCCGACCATCTGGAGGACGACAAGGTACTGTTCCTTTCGGACATCCTCCCGACCGGCTGGATGGCTGCGGAAAATGCCGACATCCAGCCTGACGATACGGTTGCGGTGTGGGGCTGCGGACCGGTCGGATTGTTCGCGATCCAGTCGGCCATCGTGATGGGCGCATCCAAGGTAATCGCGATCGACCACTATCCGAACCGCCTGGCGCTGGCGAAGCAGCTGGGCGCGGAGATCATCGACTTCCGCGAGACCGATGTGCGCGAGGCCCTGATGGAAATGTCCGGCGGGATCGGCGTGGATGCGGTGATCGACGCGGTCGGCATGGAATCGCACGGCTTCGCGATCGACAACATGTTCGACGTCGTGAAGCAGAAGGTCGGCATGGGGGCGGACCGCGCGAGCGCGTTGAAACAGGCGATCCTCGCGGTCCGGTTTGGCGGCAAGGTCTCGATCCCCGGCGTCTATGGCGGGATGACCGACAAGTGGCCGCTTGGGGCAATGATGGAGAAGGGCCTGCAAATCCGCGGCGGCCAGACCCATGTCCAGAAATATACCAAGCCGCTGCTCGAGAAGATCGAGGATGGCACGCTCGATACCACGTTCCTGATCAGCCATCGGCTGCCGCTCGAACAGGCGGCCGAAGGCTACAAGAATTTCAAGGAGCAGCAGAATGAATGGACCAAAGTCATTCTGAAGCCCGGGACGGAGAACTGATCATGGCCGGGAAGATCGACAAGTTGTCCGGGCTGTGCGTGATCACCGGTGCTTCGAGCGGGATTGGGCTCGAGCTCACGAAGCTGGCCGCCCGCGATGGCTGCGACCTGATCCTCGCCGCCGACCGTGATCTTGGCACGGCCGAAGCCGCCGCGCGGCAGTGCGGTGCCGCAGGTGTCGAGACGGTCGGAGCCGATCTCGCCACCCGCGATGGCCTGGAGGCCCTTGTGACGGCGCTTGGTGACCGCACGCCCGATGTCCTGCTTGCCAATGCTGGCCACGGACTGGGCGAAGCGTTCCTCGATCAGGAGTGGAAGGACATCGCCCATGTCATCCACACCAATGTCACCGGCACGACCTGGCTGTTGCACCATATCGGGCAGAAGATGCGGGCGAAGAATGCCGGCCGCATCCTGGTGACCGGTTCGATCGCGGGGCATATCCCCGGCTCTTTCCAGCTCGTCTACAACAGCACCAAGAGCTACATCGATTACTTCTGCTTCGGGCTTCGCAACGAGCTCAAGGATACCGATGTCGTCGTCTCGTGCCTGATGCCGGGGCCGACGGATACCCAGTTCTTCGACCGCGCCGGGCTCGAGAACACCGATGTCGGCAAATCGGACAGCAAGGACGATCCCGCCATGGTCGCCGAGGCGGGCTACAAGGCCCTTCTCGAAGGCGACGCGCACACCGTCAGCGGCTTCATGAACAAGATCCAGGATATGTTCGCCGGCGTGATCCCCGACACGGTGCTTGCCCAGATGCATCGCCGCATGGCCGAACCTAACGGTCGCTAGGGCCGCCCGCCTTCGCCAATCTGCAAAAACGAGGAGAATACGCATGCCTCTTACCGCCATCGCACTGAACTGCTCGCTCAAGAAATCTTCGGGCGAAGCAAGCTCGACCGACGCCATGATCGCCGTGCTGAAAGAGCATTTGGCCAAGCAGGACGTCGAACTGTCCGAAACCATCCGCATCGCCGACCACAACGTCCCGCCAGGCGTGACGTCGGACGAGGGCGAGGGTGATGACTGGCCAGGTATTCGCGAAAAGATCCTGAGCCACGACATTCTGGTCTTCGGCGGGCCGATCTGGATGGGGCAGATTGGATCGGTCGCCAAACGCGTGCTCGAACGCATGGACGCCTTTACCGGCGAGACCGACGACCAGGGCCGGATGCCGAGCTTCGGCAAGGTGGCGATTGCCGCGATCGTCGGCAATGAAGATGGCGCGCACTGGAGCTCGGCGCAGCTGTTCCAGTCGCTCAACGACACCGGCTGGACGATCCCGGCGGGCGCGGCCTGCTATTGGGTCGGCGAGGCGATGGGCAGCACCGACTTCAAGGAGTTGGCCGAAACCCCCGACGTGGTGACCGAGACTACGCAGATGTGCGCGATCAATGCCGCGCATCTCGCCAAACTGCTTGCAGGCGACACCTACCCCGGGACGGAGTCCTGACGGCCCGGAACGCTCACACTCCGTAATCTCTTGGGAGATCATCATGGGACAAGGAACCACCAACCAGATCGAGCCGCCCCTGCCTGAGCAGCAACAGCGTGTTCCGGGTGCGAACGAGGCAATGCATCCCAAGCCCGATCACGGCGAAGACAGCTACGAGGGCTCCGGCCGTCTCGAAGGAAAGAGGGTCGTCATTACCGGCGGTGACAGCGGGATCGGTCGCGCTGTCGCGATAGCCTTCGCGCGCGAGGGCGCGGATGTGCTGATAGCCTATCTGTGCGAGGATCACGACGCGCAGGAAACGAAGGAATGGGTCGAAAAAGCCGGGCGAAAATGCGTCCTGATGCGCGGCGATATCAGCGATGCGGCGCATTGCCGGGCGATAATCGACCAAGCTGACCGCACCTTCGGCGGGCTCGATGTGCTGGTGAACAACGCTGCCCACCAGATGACTTTCGAGACATTGGAGGACATTCCCGACGAGGAATGGGAGCGGACCTTCGCCACCAACATCCACGCGATGTTCTATCTCGCCAAAGCCGCCTTGCCCCACATGGGTGAGGGCAGTTCGATCATCAATTCGGCGTCGATCAATTCCGACGAGCCCAATCCCACGCTGCTGCCCTACGCGACCACGAAGGGGGCGATCCAGAATTACACGGCCGGCCTCGCGCAATTGCTGGCAGACCGGAAAATCCGGGTGAACTGCGTCGCGCCCGGCCCGGTCTGGACACCGCTTATCCCCTCGACGATGCCGGAAGAGGATGTCGCCGAATTCGGGAAGGATTATCCGCTCGGCCGCCCCGCGCAGCCCGCCGAACTCGCGCCTCCATACGTCACGCTGGCGAGCGATGAAGCGAGCTACATCTCGGGGGCTACAATCGCCGTTACCGGCGGCAAACCAATGATGTGATCTGTCGGCTGCCCGAGCAAGGGGAGCGAAACAGCGCGCGGTGACCGGTTCGGAATGCCCTGACGGACATGCGGGGTCCGGCGCGGATTCCTATTCGTCGGGGGACCTTCCGATCGAGCGCGCGATGTTGCGATCCTCCTTCCCGAACTTGTCTTCCGCAACCCGCAAGACCGTGATCATGATCAGGCTGACTACGGTCAGAATTGCCACCAGCGGCCATTGCGCAGCACCGCAGGCAATACCCACCATAGTCGCCAGCCATAGATGCGCCGCCGTCGTCAGATTGTGGAGCTGGCCCTTGCTGAAGACGATCAGACCGGCCCCGATTATCCCGATGAACGCGCCGGCGGCCTCGAACAGTCGCAGGGGGTCCATCCGCGGACCGTCGAGCTGATGGTACAGGGCCATGATCGACACGACCATGGCCGCAGCCGAGACACAGATCAGGCCATGCGTTCGCATGCCGGCGGCATGGCCGCGCCATTCGCGATCGAGCCCCAGCACCAGACCGAGAATCGCAGCCACGCCAAGCCGGCTGATGATATCCCAATCGAGCCATTCGAGAGATGTGACAGGGTTGAGTTCCATGGTTCGCTATTCCGCTTTCTGCCCGGGTCCCGGGACGGGGCCTTTGCGCTCGCCGCAAGCTGATAAGACAACCGACCCGAGTGCTGCAATTGCCGGGTTGGATGCTCTCTCCTGTCGGCAGCCGGGCAGCGCCCCTACGATAACCCGTTGCAAAGGTAAGACAATCTCTTCGTGGGACCCTTGCCCCATACGGGGTTGCTCATATATTTTCTCAGAGCGGACGGGTTCTCGACACGACACGAGGAGAAATGTGATGGCGAAGGGAGACAAGGACAAATACACCGACAAGCAGAAGCGCAAGGCCGAGCATATCGAAGAGAGCTACGAGGACCGCGGCGTCTCGCAAGAAGAGGCCGAACGCCGCGCCTGGGCGACCGTCAACAAGGAAAGCGGCGGCGGCAACAAGTCCGGCTCCGGCCGGGGTGGCCAACAGAGTTCGCGCAAAAACGGGGCGGAAAGCAAGTGATGCACAGTTACAAGCTGCGCGCGCGCGACGATCACGATTCAGTGATTGAAGAGATCGATTTCGAATGTCTCTCGATTGCCGGAGCTTTGGACAAGGCCAAGGCGATGGTCAAAGCGGGCCAAGCCGATCTCTACGAAGATGGCGCGCCGATTTGTTCGATGGAACTGGTGGCGGAAACAGGCGTGTGGCTGGTTGGTAAGCCGCGGTCACATGAATGCTGAACGGAATTTATAGCCGAGCAGCCCTTAGACCGCCGGTAGTTTCCAGCTTTGCGTCTCCTTCTCGAATTCGCCGCGCGAGGCAGATAAAAAGGGCATCCGCAAGCAGCCATGAATGTCCGGGATTGGGGCGCGTAGCTGACCGGCAGATTTCACTAGGAGCAGTCTGGCGGATTTTGGGCCGTATGCAGACGGTTCGCAATTGGGATCCTCATTGAGCAGAACAGAACAGTCAGCCCAGTGATCGCCGCTCCAAGGCATGAACGAACCACACGAGGCCGCTCTGCGCGCCCCGGCCTCCAAGGCACGCAATCAACTTCGCATCAGTTCCGGTTTATGGGAACGCCTTCGGGGTCGGGGGTAATTTTGGGTCGAAACCATCTTCGATCGGGGATACGGCGCCGGCAAAAGCCAACGGTGCGCCGCATTCCGCGGCGAGTTGGTCGGCGCTATCATCTTCGAGTAATGGACTGCCGCTAGTCAAGGCCTGCACCCGGTACTCCCGACCTAATACCAAAAGTCCCTCTTCGGGTAGGTCCTGATCGCCGAACCTGATACCTTCGAACAAAACTGGAGCGACCCGCCTCCCGTCGGACGTCTCGAATAGAACACAGCCACCTTCACGAACGAAGACTCCCGTGCTCTCGTCCATGTTCCGCAAGGATGAAGTTTTGCCATCGAACACAATGACGCCGTCATTCCTCAGTTCGAAGCTCGAATTCGAGCAACCCGTCGCAGCCAAGACCGCGAACGTTGCCAGCATGAGCGATCGAACGTTCACGGCGCACGGAATCCCGAGATGGTGTTGATCGTGTAAGGCGAGTAGCCACGTATCGTCGAAAGACGCATGAAGAGAACATGGCATGTCGTGTTGTTCGCCCCAACGGTGGAGGTGTTTCGACATGGGCGCTCCGAGATCTTCTCGGTCCCGCGATATGTTTCAATGACGGATGCCTTCACCGCAAGTCCAATAGGATGGACGGCCGCGTTATCCGATGTACGGAATGCGAACACCGGACCTCCACTGTCGCCTCTCAAGCCGATGTAGCGCTGAGCAGATTCGCTCATCCTGACTAGGTTGCTGTATTCGCTATCGGTGTAGTTGAGCTCGGTGATCCGCCCACAAGTGAGACCGGTGTTCACACCCATCTTGCAGATGAACTGTCCCCGCACGGGTTCCTTGGGATAGTCAATCGGGTAATAATTCGTGGCGTAACCAGGCACGGAGACGTACTCCCCTTCCACTGTCCTTCCGTTCTCGATGTTGATGTAGGGAGCGGTCGCATGGGTTCCCAGGCGATACATCGCATAATCCAGGGTCTGCCAACCGTTGTTGCTGTCGGCGTATGCCGACACCTCGGACAGGACCGCGTTCTGATAGTAGAAATTCATCGTATTGCTTGGCGTCCGGCAATGTCCTGCTGTCAGGATAGCTTCTCTGCCAGCGCTGTCTCGGATCGGCCAGCCGGCCGTGCAGTGTGTGCCGCTGTTGCTCTTCTCGTAGAACCAGCCGCCGTAGAGCGTCGCGGAATCCACGGAAGTCGCACCGGTTTTAATTTCCACGTTCGCAGCGACGGCGGACGGTAGCGCGTTCCGGACCAATTGCTCGTCAAATCCATCGGGAATGGTCACGATGAAGCGCTCGCTTTCCGGTTCATATCCTAGACCGAAGGGAATTCGCGCTGTGCGTAGGGCCTGAGCGATCTGACGGCGCTCGGTTTGGACGGAGTTCTTGTCCTTCTTAGCGGACCTGAATATCAGATATCGACGAAGTTCGACCGGAGCCCCACGAGTTGCGTTCTGCTGTTCGAACCCGTTCTCGTAGAAGACGACCACCTTGAAGCCTGGGGCATGGCGGATCTCTACGTCGACGATCGTCTCACCCACTGAGGAGGAGACGAGATCGTTCACCCAGCTCACCGCTTGCTCCTGCAGCCGGAGCTGCTCGATCGCCTTAGACTTCGGCGCACCGGTCGTCGCGGCGTAGGCTTCAGCCAATGCCTCCCGGTCAGGCGTGGCGATATCGTCTGCGCTGAACTCCGGTGGCTCCGGCGGGGTTTCCTGCGCAAGAGCAGGAAGCGCCATCGCACCGGTAAAGCCTAGTAAAAGTGATTTCATCGAAGTCCTCATTCGCTTCCTCCATAGCTTCCCAGCCAGAAACGTTTCCATTGAAGGGCACAGAGCGTGTTCAGCGGAAAACGCCAACCTTGCCTCGGCCATGACATACAAAAACAAGGTCGATGGCACTGGTTCCGAACAACTATGATCTGAACTCTTTAGTGCCACCATGTCACGAAGGCTGCGATGGCGCTGCTAACCATAGCAATACGAAGTCCTCCGGTTGCCAACTGAAAGTCGAGTGTGGCGAATGGCTATCCGAATACGATCGAGTAGTTTGCTGCTGCCCTTCGCTGTTTTGCGCCTCTCGCAATGGGTAGAGCCGGGTACTCGATATCTTGGTTGCCCATATGTAAACCAAGACGATCCTGCTTTGCGTGAGCCTTGTTATCTAAATCGGCACCCCGCAACGATCTCGATGTCTGTTTTTGGGCAAGCCACCAGAGTTATCGAATGTCCAAGATTGGGGCGCTTAGCAGACTGGCAGTTCACACTTGGAATGGTCTGACGGATTGTGGGCCGTAAGCGGTCGGGCTGCTATTGGCGCTTAGAACGGTAAACCGGCCATCGGACTTCGCGCGTTAGCTTCTTATAGATTAGTTCTTGGACTTCTGTCCTTTTCTACTTCAGTGTCAGCCGCCGAAGCGGGTTCCAAATCGCGATCCAGTTCTTCTGCTTTGTCCGTGATCTGCTCTTGCGCAGCTTCGTAGCGCTCGTCGAATGTCGGCTCGCTTTCGCACGCGCAGAGAGCGAAGAATGCGAGCAGGCCTACTAAATTACGCATCAATAGTTCTTCCGGTAGCGGATATTCACGTTGGTGGCTCCTGAGCCGCCGGCTTGGCTGAGTATCGAAAGGAATGGCGTCAGGCTCACTTCGAGCTGCGTGGCGGTGAATCCGCGCGCATCGGTGATGAATTCGACATAGATGTCATCGGTCAAATACTGTCCCGCAGCGAGGGCGGTTCCGCGGCCGCTTGTATCGTCGGGACCGAGAATGCGCAGGCGGTCAACTCCGGTTGCGGAACGCAGTTTGCCGAGCGGATTGAGACCGCCGCCGCTGCCGCGCAGCGAGTTGAGCGACGCGGCGAGCTGCACTGCCTGGATCGTCGAGAGGTTGCCGATCGAGCTGCCGAACAGGATGCGCGACAGGATTTCGTCCTGCGGCAGGCCGGGTGCGCTCGAAAACGCAATCTGCGGATCGTAGGCCCGGCCGGTGATGTTCACGTTGACCGTGACGTCCTCGATATCCTCGGTGGCCGTCAGGCGGATGACCGGATCGATCGAGGTGCCGCCGGTGAAGTCCACGCGCCCGTCGCTCAGTTCGAACGAGCGACCGGCGAAACCAAGCGTCCCGCGAACCAGTTCGACGTCGCCCGAGATGCGCGGTGCGTTACTGGTGCCGCCAAGGCGCATATCGGCCCGCCATTCGGATTCGAGCCCCATACCCGAAACATAGAGCCTTTCCGGAGCATTGAGCGCGATATCGAGCCGCAGCTGGTCGAACAGGCCGGGTTGCGGTTCGGCTGGCTCGTCGCCCGTTATCCGCTTCGGTCCGCGCGGGGGCTTGAAGCGCACGCCGGTGAGTTCGGGCACCTGCGCCGAACCCTGGCGGATGATTTCGTAGCGCGTTTCGGGCAAGGTGATTTCGCCCGACAGCAGCGCAGTCTGTCCGGCCGCCTTGGCCAGCCGCAGATTACCGGTCGCCGTGGCGGACAGCGCGTCGCTCCGCGCTAGCCGCGCATCGTCCAGTGCGACCTCGACATTCATCGGATAGCCGCTCGCTTCCGCCAGGCTGACATAGCCCTGCGCACTGACGGTGCCGTCTCCTGCGGTCGCGGTCAGCCGTTCGATCTCGAACCGATCGCCGCTGAAGCGCCCGGCAATGGCCATGTTCGACAGCCGCGTGCCATAGGTCTGATTTTCGTAGGTGAGATTGCTGGCACGCACGATGCCGGCCAGTTGCGGACTCTGCACCCGTCCCGAGAAATCCGCCGCCACACCGATAGGACCCGACAGCCGTTGGTCGGGCTGGCCGGCAAAGGAGAACAGCGTATCCGCCGGCCCGTTGTAGCGGATCCCGCCGTCGAGCGGCGCCGCCAGTAGGCGCGTCGTCCAGCTGCCCGAGCCGGGCGGCAGCGGAGTGAGAGAGGCAGTCATTCGCCCGATCACGCTGCCACGCCGGCGCATAACTGCGCGTGCCTCGCCGCCGTTGGGAAGCAGCTTGCCGACGAAGTTGATATCGACCGGCTGGCTGACCGACACTGCCGTGGTGCGACTGAAATTCGCGATCCGCAAGCGTGCGTCCGCGCGCGGGAAAGCGGAAGAATTGGCTTGGCTGAAATCGAGACTGCCGGTGGCGCGCCCGTTGACGCCGAGCCCAGGCACGAAGGCGTCGATCATCGTCAGATCAAGCGAATCGAGGCGGCTCTGGAGTTCGACCCCCGCGCCGTACGTGCCCGCCAGCCGAATATTGCCACGGCCGAAATCGATCCGCGTGGGCAGCAATTCGTATTGGCCCGAGCGCGGGATGATACGCGCCGGACTGGTGGTCGCAAAGTCGATCCCGCGCACCCGCCCCTTGAGCGCGGTGCGCCACAGGTCGGGCCGGAGTTCGGCATTCGCGGCGACGCGGAACGGCACTCCGCTGACACCTTCCGCCAGCACTTTCGCGGTGCCGCTGCCGTCGCGATAGTCGATCTTGGCGCGCGCGGCGTTGAGGTTGAGACTGCCGAAGACCGTCTGTGCAAGTTGCGCATCGGCCACGATGTAAGGCTGGTCGTAGAGTATTATCCTCGCATCCACGATTGCCGAACCGATCGCGAGGTTGGCGGGGCCGGGCAGCACCGTGTCGCGTGCGCGCAGATTGACCAGCGCTTGCTGATATTGCCCGACCGCGTCGAGACGCACTATCCCCGCCACGCCCCGCCCATTGGCATCGAGCCGGCCAGCGAATGGCCCCGCCGGAGTCTGCGACAGCGAGCCGGAGAAATCTATTCCGGCCAGGTTCGCGCTATTGATATCGAGCGTCAGCTGATTGCCCGTCCCGAGCACGACATCTGCGGTTAGCGGGCCATAATCGGTATCGGCGGTGGCATCGAGCCGGTAGCCGTTCCGTGTACCGGTGATCTCCGCGCGCAAATTGGCGAGGCCGATGCCGAAATCTGGCCGCTCGGCGGTGACCACGGCTTGGGGATCGGTGAGCGTCCCCGCCACCCGCACCCCGACCCGGCCATAGGCATCTGTGATGCCGTCGGCATTGAGCGCGAGCCGTCCGTCTGGCGCGTAGAAGCCATTGCCGCCAGCTATGCGCACGGCGGGAGCACGCAGCGAAAGGTTCGAGAAGCGAATGATTCCGTCCGGTCCATAGCGCACATCGCTTGCGGCAACGGCATTGCCGCCGAGGAAATTGCGCACGCTCTCATTGAACAGGCTGGTCGAGCGAGCGCGGACCCGGCCCGCCAGCGCGAAACCGCCGTCCTGCGATTCGAGATCGACGTTGGTCTCGATGTTGAAGATGCCGACGCTTTCCACCCTGTAATTGTCGATCCTGCCGTCGATCGCGCCGGTGTAGAGACCGGTGGAGGTATCGGCGAGCAGGATCAGCCCGGCATCGATCCGGTCCGAACGGATCCGCATGTTGTCCGACAGGATGCGCGAGCCGTCGATTGCGAGGTCGCCCGCGAGGCGGACATCGCGCAACGTTCCGCCCGCGACGGTGTCGAGACCCTCGATCCGGGAGACGCTGGCTTCGACCGGTATCATGATCCGGTCGGCGTCGACCGTCGCTTCGCCGCTCGCGCGAAGGTTTTCCAGCCCCATGTCGTTCATGACGAGGCGATTTGCGTTGATCGCATACTGCACTCGCGGAGTGGCGAATTCGCCGTTAAGTGTCAGCATGGCGCGCAGTCCGCTGCCGCGCAGGTTTTCCGCCATTGCCGAGGGCTTCAGCAGCACGAACGCGAGCTTGAGATCTTCGAAGCTGTTGTCCGAAAGATCGACCAGCCCATTGGTGTTGAGGCGGAAGGCGTCGCTGCCGAGATTGCCCGCGAGCGTTGCGCGGCGCTCGTCGAGCGTGGCGGTCATGTCGATATTCATCACCGGGCCGAGCAGGGCGGCGGTAGGCCCTTCGAACATCCGCGCAATGCGGGTCGGACCGCGTACGGCGAAAGTTCCCTCGCGCGCGGAGAGCTTCAGTCGGGCGAACTCGCTACCGGCGAGGTTGGCGTCGAGCCGCCCGTTCCACGCGTCCCAGCTGCCATTGCCATTGAGGCGGATGCGGACCGGCTCGGTCAGGCCTGCCATTGCCGCGAGCACGCCGTCACCGGGTGCATTCAAGTCGAGGTCGAGATCGAGCTTGTTTTCCTCGGGCAGGGCGTCGAGCAGCAGCGCGATGCGGTCGCCTCCCGCACGGCCTTGGCCCGCTATGGTCACGGCATCGAATCTGGCCTGCGCGCGACCATCGGCGATATGCGCCTCGCCCGCCAGCGACGCCGCCCGGCGCTCGCCGCTGACCGGCGCTTCGGCGACGAAGCTGTCGATCCGGAGCGTGCCGATATCGATGTCGTAATCGGGCAGCAGCGGATCTTCGGATGGCGGCGTCTCGTTGAATTCGGGCAGGCGTTGCAGCGTTACCAGCCGCGATGTCAGTGAACGAATATCGATATGGCTATTGATGAAGGCGAACGGGCGCCAGTCCATCCGCATCTCGGGCGAGGTCAGGAAGGTGCCTTTGGGATCGGATAGCGACACGTCGTGCAGGATCATTTCGCCGTAGAGCGAACCCTCGATCCGCCCGACATCGATTCCCATCCCGTTCTCGAACTCCAGCGCGCCGATCTGGTCCGCGACGAACCGTTTGCCCGGACCCGTGTTGAGGCCGATCAGAAGCGCCGCCACCAGGAGCACCAAGCCGCCGATCACGATCGCGCCCCATTTGGCTACGGTCGGCGCGCGGTTGCGGCAGGGTGGTTCGATCAGCGTGTCTTCGGCCATCAGAATGCTTGTCCGATCGAGACGTAGACTGCGAACTTGCTCTCGCCCTCGCGCCGGTCGAGCGGCATCGCGACATCGAGCCGTAGTGGACCGAAATTAGTATAGTAGCGCCCGCCAACGCCGGCACCGAAACGCAAATCGCTGAAATCGGGGACCGTGCTTTCGTAGACCTGCCCGACATCGACGAACCCGACGACGCCGAAATTGCCGAAGCGGTAACGGACTTCGGCAGCCGCTTCGTTGAGGCTGCGCCCGCCGAGAGGCCGGTAGATGAGTGGCGCTTCCTCATCCGGTTCGTCCGGATCGGGCTCGAAATCCGGATCGGGATAAACGACGCGCGGACCCAATTGCTGGTAGCCGAAGCCGCGCACCGATCCGCCACCACCTGAATAGAAGCGGCGCGATGGCGCCAGGTCGAACCGTTCAATGCCCTGAATTGTGCCGACGCGCACCCGGCCTGCCAGCGTGATCGCGTCGGTCGGCGAGAAATAGGCCGATCCGTCCACCCGCGCGCGCACATAGGGCGTGAAGCCGTCTTCCAGCGAGCCTTCCGGTTCGACCAGCGCGGTAATGCGGAATCCCTCGCGCGCATTGAGCAGGCTGTCTGTACGATCGATGCCAACCTGGCCGATCAGCCCGCCGATGAAGAAAGTGCGGCGATCAAGTTCTCCGAGAGCTAGGTCGTAGTCCTGTTCGTTGGTACCGATCAGCTGCGCGCCGTAAGCATAGGTGAAGGGCTTCTGCCAGATATTGGTCGAATCGTAGCTCACCAGCGCGGATAGGCGTCCGGTAAACGCCTCGTAGGCGTCGTAGTTGCTGTGAAGCGCCTCAGCGGACGCCTGAAAGGTGCGATCACGCCTGCCCGCGTTGGAGCGGCGGAATGTCAGGCCCGCCCCCTGTTCCTGCGTCCCCGCCACCGCGCGGGCAATCAACGCGCCTTCGGGCGGAAAAAGATTGCGGTGAGTCCAGCTGCCTTCGATCCTGAAGCCTTGCCCCGTCCCAAAGCCCGCACTTCCGGCCAGGGTGCGCGGTGGCCCGGCATCCTGCTCGACGAGGATGGACGCGTATTCGGTGCCGTCGCCTGCCGCTTCTCCGCTCTCTTCGGGCAGCACCGAGACGGTATTGAACAGGCCCGTTGCGACCAGCGCCTGCCGCAAATCGTCGACCATTCGGCTGTCGTAGAGCTCGCCGCGCTCAAAGCGCGCCAGCACTTCCACATGCTCGGCGTCGAAGGCCAGATTCCCCGTCGTGCGGATTTCGCCAAACCGCGAACGTGGTCCGGTGGTGACCGGCAAGGTATAAACCCCGTCGCCGGTTTCCTGATCGAGCAGAATGTCGCGCTGGCCGATCTCTGCGAATGGGTAGCCGTTTTGCGGAAGAGTGACCGCCACCTGGGCTTCGGCCCCCTGCACGCGCGTGGCGATAATCGGTTCGCCTACTTGCAGTGCCAGATTATCACGGATGAGGTTAGCTGGCTCGGTAGGCGGCGCATCAATCACGATGTCGGAGAAAACATAGCGTGGTCCCGGCAAGACATCGATCACTGCAGTCAATGGCTGTCCGCCCGGCTCATTCGATCGATCAACACGCGTCGTGGCGCGTGCCTCGTACCAACCCTCCGCGACGAGGATGCGTTGCATCAAGGCGCTGTCCTCGGTCAGCCTCGCCGAAACCTGCGCGACATTTGCTGCTTCGCCGTCGCCGTCCTCGAGCGCAGACAAATCATCGAACTGCCCGCGCAGGCTCGTGTCCGTTTGTTCATCGGCCGCATCGAGTCCGTTCACCTGAACCGAGTAGGCGATCTCGACGACCTCCTCGTCGCTCTCGTCCTGAGCGAACTCGACGGGCTCCACTTCGAACTGTTCAAGCGGCGGAAGGGGAACCACCAGTTCGGCATCACGGACCGGAGCATCGCCGATTTCTTCGACCGTCTCGCCGTCAGCCAGAGCAGGGTCGTTGAGTGGCGGCGCCTCGCCCGCGGCCGGATTGCCATCGGGCTGCGCCGCGGCGATCCGGCGCTCGAATTCCTCGATCGACTCGAGCGGTGAGTCGAGTTCAGGATCGGAAAGCGGGTCCAGTTCCGGTATCGTGTCCTCGAATTCCTCATCGGTTATTACGGGGCCAAGTTCGGGCAGGTCCGCGTCGGCAGGAGGAACTGGAACGGGAGGCTCTGAAGGATCACCACCCGTCGGCTCGACATCCTGTGCCAGCGCTGGGTTAGCAACGATAGCGAGCGCGCATGCAAGCATGGAGACAGCATAAGGCCGAACCGGGGCACGATTTTTTCGCGGAGGTGTTTGAACAAGAGGCAAATTATCGACGACCATAGAAAGCGACCCAAGGTGCATAACGAAGGACTAACCGGATCATCGCCAAGCGGTCGGCAAGCCTCAGATGAGGCCGATAATCCCACCCATGGTGCAAGTTCATCACCCAAACACGCTCCCGGCGCAACTGCAAAAAGCCCTTGGCAGATGCCAAAAGCTGCTTGGAAACAGATTCTTAGGCGTGTATGGACTATGTGGGGATTTCACAATCTGTCTCTTTTGGGCGCTGGTGTGGCTTTTTTCACCTTCCTTGCGCTCACGCCGCTCATCGCCGCGACCGTAATGGTCTATGGATTGGTTGGGGACGTCGAAACCGTCCAGAGACAGATGCGGTCCATCATCGAGCTGGTCCCGCGCGAAGCGGCCGCGGTCATCGAAAACCAGTTGCTCAGCGTCGTCACGGCGAATGCCGGAGTGACCGGGCTGGCACTCGCCATTGCCTTGGGTTTCGCAGTATTCGGAGGGATGCGTGCCGCCAACGGGCTGATTGGCGCACTCAACATCATCAACGAAGAACACGAGACAAGAGGCATTATTTCGCTAAATTTTCGTGCGGCGGCGCTCACGTTGGCAGCCATTTTCGTAGCATTGACAGGATTGATCAGCAGCGGAATGTTTGCCTGGTTGCAAATGCAAGCCGGTGATCTGCTCGGCGAAGCAGCTGCGTTTGCAATTAAGTTTCTGACCTGGATTGCATCGATCCTGTTCGGGAGCGCTGGTTTTGCTCTCATCTTGCGCTACGGACCGGACCGAGAGCCGGCCCGATGGCTATGGCTCGCTCCCGGCGCGCTCGTCGCAACACTACTCTGGATCGCAATCTCGTTCGGATTTTCGTTCTATGTAGCTTATGTCAGCGACTACAACGCCACGTATGGGTCGTTGTCCGCTATCGTCGTTTTCCTGATGTGGCTTTTTCTGTCCGCATATGGCGTTCTGGGTGGTGCGTTGCTGAACGCCGAGATCGAGCGCCAAACAACGGTCGACACGACGACCGGTCAGGAAATGCCGATTGGAGAACGGGGCGCGGTTCTCGCCGATTTGGCCGAAGGCGGGCTCTCCATTAGCCAGTGGATGGAAAAGGCAGAACGTCGTGCCGTCCGCCGTCACTTGCGATCTCACAAGATCAAGTCCTCGTTCAGGAATTGAGGCGATGGGTGTCTACGCTTTGCGACGTTTGGGTAGGAAGATTCGCGATGACAATTTATGGGCCGTCTGCTGAATGGCAGGTCTATCGAGCCGGACTAGGGAAATCAGACATTCGGGCGATCCAACTGCTCCAAGGGGGCCGCCGCCATAGCCGCTGAAAGGGCGAAAGCTAGATACATCACCCAAGGACAGATAGAACGTGCGTTTTGCAGTGATGCAGAAGGATTGATGCTCGGTTTCTATGGTAGCAAGTAACGATCATCATGAACCTCAGAAACTTTATGGTTGTCGCTGGCGCGCTCCTCGCCGTCACTTCCTGTCAGGGGGAGCAAAGTTTCGAGGAAGACAAGGTGCTCGGTCCTGCGGGAACGGACGTTACACAAAGGCCTGTCACTGAGCCATCCCACAGCGATGTCGTTATGGCCGGTTGCTGTTTCTTCGATCCCGGGCCGCACACTGTCGAGGAACTATACGGCGATCATCAGGCCTGGAGAGTTTCAGGCGAGAATTTCGAACTGATCTTCAGTTATGGGGCTTCAATCGAACCTGCGCCAAATCTGCGCGAGGCTACTAGTTCCCTTGTCGATGGAGTTGAGGTGCGATCGCGCCCTCTGGAGGCAGACATCGAGGAGATTCCCCTTCTCACTGCCGTGTTGGAGGCTTCGAAAATGAACGGAATGGAAGTGGTGGATCCGCGACTGACTGTCTTTGGCCAGTGTAAGACCGATCAGGGCTGTTCAGACGCTTCCGATGTCCTTACCAGTTTGCGCTTCTAAGCTTCCTCATCCTGAGTGCCCGGAATTTATCTTCCGGGAGCTTGATCAAGGACTTGCGGCAAGAGTAAGGCACCGCACCTATGCTCCTTCGACGCCAGCGGTTGCCATTCGTTTGCGCTGAATAGGCGAAATCTTTCGGGAACGTGCTTTCTTGGCTCAACGGCGGCAATGAAGGCGCGCAGCTGACAGATCATAAATGGGCGTCTGCGGACTAGGAATACGACCGGCGCCTGTAAGATATGGGAGCCAGATAGCTCTCGACCCGTTCACTGTGGGATGACTGCCCTTCTTCGCACCGCCTTGCTCGCCTGCTCAAGCTGCGCGACACTCGCGGCTTGTGACCCGTCAGACGAAAGGGGGAGCAAAGCCGCGATCTCGGACGAGGAGGAGAGCGCGTTTGTCACATCTCTGCGTGAAATCGAAGGTTTCTGGCTCATCGTGCGGTTCGAGGATTTCGAGCCATCATGGCGGAATGGCACACCTTGGCGGAGCGCCTATCTCCAAATCGACGATGGCTGGATAACCTACAGCATCGGTTGCAATCGGTCGGGCAATTCAGCCTCTCTCGGATCGGACGGAATCCTGCGCGACACTGATGACGGCTCGCGAATGCAGACGATGCAAGGATGCGGGCCTGACCGCGAAGCACGTGACAGGCGCTTCTTCGCTTTTTTTGCGAGCAATCCGGAAGTACGCAGAGCCGGCACGGGGCGCGTCTTGCTGAAGAGCGACGCAGGCGAGTTGGTACTCATCCGGCCGGAACTCTGGCGCCAGACTCACAAACCGGATCTCTCGGAGATCGAAGGGCGTTGGGTGCCGCAGATGTCGACCAACTATGATGGTTGGGAGTCTTGGGGGTTCGGCATCGGCGAGAACCCCGGCGTCGTTACCATCGAGCGCAGCCGCGTGCGCTGGTCGCAATGTTCCGACCTGCCGATCGCGATACGCTGGACCGCCGATGCGCGGCTCGCGGCGAGAGATGCGATCGATGCCAACGATTGCCCCGCCGTCGCTCGTGCCACGAAGAATGGGCCCGGCGCGATAATGAGGACGCTAACAGCCAGTCCTGCGGTGATACGCACCGGAGTGGACTGGATCGCACTAGTTGATGGGACGGGCGAGAAGGGCCGCCGGCTCGACCTCCAGGCGGAGGAAAGCGTTCTCAACCCGCCTCCTCCCCGCCTATGCCAGAAGGGCACTTTCCGCCTCCGCCGCCACCTCCCCCGCGCAGCTAAAGCAGAGCTGCGCTGGCGTTGGATGGGCCCCCAATGAGATGCGAGCTTAGCCTCCAACCCCTTTCAGCCATCCAACCCTTTCCGGAATCGCGTCCGCTTTTGGAAGCCGTTCAGGCAGGCTCAAATGTCTGGGATGAGGGCGCGTTGCTGTCCGGCAGCTTTCGCCAAGAGCAGCCTGACGGCTATTGGGCCGATAGTGGGCAGTCGGCTTTTGGGTTCGCCAATGCCCAAAGCTGCCCTTCATCTATCGATCCCGAAGCGGTCGTTGAATTTTCCCTCATACACTCAGAATAACTCATTCAAAAGCTGATACGTTATAAGCTTGCGCCGATCGCCTTCGCCGACGCCGTAGCGCACGAGAAATCGCTCTTGGGCGTGCGCTCCATATTCAGCCAGATCGCTCCAGCAAATTGCGAGGTCGTGGTAGCGATCAGCCAGCCCTGCGCTACCGACATCAATGCATCCCGTGACCCCTCCATCTTCGAGCAGGACGTTATCTAGCGAGAAATCACCGTGGGTTACGACAAGGTCAGGCTCTAGAGGCAGCTGGGTCTGAATGGCCTTCCACACATCTTCAGCAGACCATCCCAGCTGCTCCCGGTCAAAATCCGCTTCATTCACCAGTCCAGCATCAATCCGTGCACGCCCTTCAACGAGCCTGCGTTCTAGGCGCGCATCGAAGGGACATTCAACGACTGGCACCTCATGAACCAGACGGAGTAAATCAGCGAGCGCATCGATAAGAAGGTCACGATCATCAGGCATTTCGTCAAGCAAGGCCCGTGCGCTCTTGCCTGACAGCGCCTGCGTCATCAGCCAACATTCGTCTTGCGTGGCAACGAACCTGATAATCTCGGGAACCGGCAGGCGGGACTGTAGCCATCGGAGCCGGGTCATCTCGTCTGCCACCGCGTCGGCAAGCGCGCCCTTGCCATGTTTCAGGTAGGCAACCGTTTGTCCCTCGCGATCATCTAGACGCAGCACCTCGCAGCCGGATTCTCCCACCGGCGAGGGAGTGGCGATCCAAGACCCGATAAGCTGTTCGAATACTCCGGAACTGTCGGCGATCATTCAACGGGGGTATAAGAGGCACAGCCCATTGGCAATGCGCTGACGATTGCCAACGAAATAGATCGATGAGCTGGCCAAAGCCGACATTCGCGTTCCCACCCCAATTTCAGCCAATCGCACTTTCCAGGCGCAACCCGAAAGCGGTCGACCAGGTGAGGTCGACCGTCCGAAGGTGTCAGATTTCCGTGCGCTCCGCCAGTAGTAGTGCGTCTTCGACATCGACCCCAAGATAGCGAACGGTGTTCTCGATCTTGGTGTGACCTAGAAGTATCTGAATTGCGCGGATGTTGCCCGTAGCGCGGTAGATCATCGCGGCCTTCGTCCGTCGAAGCGAGTGCGTCCCGTACTCAGATTTCCGTAGGCCAATCGCGGTAACCCACTCATCCACCAAGCGCGCATACTGGCGCGTGCTCATGTGTCCGGCGTGGTCGATCCTGCTTGGAAAGAGGTACTCGCTGGTCGAGCCGCCCCGACGTTCTAACCAGGAAAGCAGGGTTGAACGGACATCGGCTGTGAGCTCGAACTGAACTGGTCGATTGGTCTTCTGCTGGACGACAATTGCCCTAGTGCGGATGTCGGTCCCAGCTACGACGTCGCCGATCTTGATCTTGACCAAGTCGCATCCGCGCAACTTGCTATCGATTGCTAGGTCGAATAGCGCCTTATCCCGTAGCCGACCTTCACGATCCAGATGGAAGCGGATTGCCCAAATCTGTTTTTGTGTCAGTGGTCGCTTTGTGCCGACGGTCTTGCCAGCATTCCACGCTGCACGCGCCTGTATGGCAGGATCAAATCTCGAATAGCCCATTTTCGTTCTCCTCGGCCATGATTGGCCACAAAGAGAACGGTCGCAGCTTGGCGGGTGGTGGGCCGGTTGCGGAATGTCCGGTTCTAGCGTGTAAAGGCTGAAGAGCAGTCAGTCGGCTCACGACCCCAAATGCGGTCATAACTTTGATTTTCCAAATTGCTTGAAAGCGGCTGCTGGTTCCTGCCGTTTACCGGTGCCGAAGCAAGAGCCTCTCCGCCAACATTAGGGAAGCTCACAAGTGCATTGAAATTCTCGATGCCATCGGCCGATAGGTCGAATTATCGGTCACCAAAAAGGGATAGACCCGAAAACTTGGTCAACGCAGGAGAGCAGAGTTTGTCGGAAATTAGCGAAGAAACCCCCTTTAGGACGTACTGTTTATCTCAACCCAGTCAGCGGCGGTTTTACGAAGCTCCGGTTTGAACACTTTTCCGACTGCCGTCATTGGAAGTTTGTCTAAAATAAAGAGACGTTTCGGTCTTGCGGGGGGCTCAATAACCCGGTCCGCGATCCATTTACAAAGTTCGTCAGCGCTATGGCATGCGCCCGCGATAAGTTCTACATATACGACAGGAAGCTCGCCAGCATAATCGTCCGGCATACCGATAGCCGCAGCCAAGGCAATCGCAGGATGAGCAAGGGCGACGTCTTCGATACCAATTGGATCGATGTTGTGACCGCTACGAATGATGAGATCCTTCGCCCGGCCTGTAATGTATAATTCACCTTCTGCACCGATCCGGCCAAGATCACCGGTCTTCAACCAACCGTCGTCAGTAAAAGCGCTTTGGTCGGAGTCACCAGTCAAATATCCCGAGAACAGGTTCTCACCGCGGGTCTCAATCTCACCGGTCGTCATGCCCCCTCTAATGCGTATCTCCATGCCCTTGATTGGTTTGCCGACCGAGCCCAACACGTGGTCTTGTGGGTCGTCCATCGTTATCGTGCCGGCAGTCTCTGTCATGCCATACATCTGGGTGACGGGCGTGCCGGTAGCGGTCTGAACCGCTTGGGCAACCCCGACGGATACCGGCGAAGCCCCACTGACAATCACCGACAAGCTCGAAAGATCTCTTCCATCCACCGGGACCTTGGCTAAGCTCGTCAAGGTGGTCGCAACTGAGCTAACAATGCTGATTCTCTCACGTTCGACAAGGGACCAGGTGTTTTCGATCGCTCCAGGCTCACGCGCACCAAACGGAGCCTGAAGCACGACCGCTGCGCCTGATAGCAACGGACCAATGACCGTCGTGATCAAACCGGCGACATGGAAGAGCGGTAAGCTCGCAAGCACCCGCGAAGTCTCGTCGATCCCGGTCCGATGTGCCGAGTTCGTAGCCGCCGAGAGCACAGATAGCTCGTTCAATCTCGCGATTTTCGGCGCGCTCGTCGCTCCCCCCGTCGCAAACAAGAAGGACTGCCTTGCTGTCCAGATTGCCGGTGTCGCCAGTTCGGAATACGCGCCGAGGAACTTCTCCCACGGGGTGAAGCGGGGCTGGCCGTCAGTAAGGGGTGTCTCGATCACATGCTCCGGCCTGTGAGCCATACCGGCTATCAGGTCGGGCAAATCCAGGGCCGGGTGCACCCCGATTGTGACCAGCACTTTAGCATCGACAGCCAGCAACTGCGCCTTCAACGCATCCGCCGACAGCAGCAGATTGATGGGATGGGCTATTCCGACGGACGCTGCGGCAATGATCGCTAAAACACTCTCAGGTGTCAGTGCTGGCAATATTGCAATCGTCTCTTCGCGGTGGACGCCGAGTTTGGCGAAACCGTGTTCTGCCTTTCGAATCTGACTTTCCAATTCCGCAAAGGTCAGCGCTTCACGAATGCCATATCGCCAGTAGACAAGAGCTTCTGATCGGGGTCTGGCCTTTGCAACCTCAGCGATCCGGTTTGCAAGCGTCATGGTGCGATGGCCTGAATGGTCTGAGCTTCGCAACGATGGCCGCGTTGGGCACGATCTATCGAACGACGATCAATAGGTTGCCATTTTGCGAGTATGGAACCGGCGCAAGCGCTGCGTGGACGTCTCATCCTGGCTTAAAACCCCGCGCCAAGGTCTCCGAAGATACCATCGGGTTCACTTCCTCTTGCAAATAGTGCATTGAGACCCTCTATATGATCGAATATCTCTACGCCTATAGAGGTCTACTATGTCCAACGTAAAGTCAAATCGAGAAGGCATGATCCTTGACACGGCCATCTCATTGCTCGCTGCCAAGGGCGTCGCAGGGCTAACTCATCGAGCCTTGGACGAGGCCGCAAGTCTCCCGCAGGGTTCGACAAGCTACTACTTCGCGCGTAAAGCCGACCTCCTGGGTGGCGTTGCGCAACAACTCGCCGCTCACCTCACTGAAAGCTGCAGGCAGATTCGCCAGGATTTCGCCGATAAGGTCGCCGAAGGCGATATGATCGCGGCCCGCGTCTTGGTGGCGGATGATTTGGTGCACACGGTCAGCGAAGAACGAGAAATACTACTGGCACGGCTTGAGATCGGATTGTTCGCGATGCGCAACGAAAGCATCCGCCCGGCAGCGGACGCATTGGAGAAGGCTGCTCGGGACCCGATCGCATTCTTCTTGAAGCTGCTGAACGGAACCGATGATCCGATAGATACCGATCGGCAACTGGCCCTGCTCGATGGTTTGGCGTTACGACATTTCATGGGCCATGCTCCGAAGCCGACGCGTTCGCAGATCGAAGCAATACTCGCCTTTAAGTGAACCGGATTTGCCTAGCTCTTGCGGTTAACCATAAAAATTTGCTCCCCTTTTCGTCAACCGTGAAAGATACAAAATGAATGCTACAGATGCGGAAATCGAATCCTGGATTAGCCAAGTAATGGCGGTTTCGGGTAGGAAAGGCTTTCCGGCATGGCTTGGTGTGGAGCTGCTCGAAGCAGATCGTGAAACCGGGACGGTCACGGTAAGGGCGGAAGTACGGGAGGACATGACCCAACACCACGGATATGTTCACGGCGGCGTTCTAGGATCTCTGGCGGACATAGCCATGGCCTGGTGTGGTGCCTTGGTTACAGCAGACGTCCTTACGCACGGTTATTCGCTTCAATTCCTCGCACCGGCCGAAGGCCGCTGGCTGCTAGCTACTGCAACAATGATCCGCGAAGGACGGCGTGCCGTCGCGGTCGAGGCGCGTATCAGCACCCAGAACGATGCCGAGGAGCCGACGCTCGTCGCGACGGCGATGGGTTCGATCTGGCGGCTGGATCGACCCTGAGATCGTGGATCGAACGCCGGGCCTCCGATGGCGCTCGGCAGGAGTTGACCTTTTAACCATAAGGTGACATCTCTACATACGTAGAGCGATTCTATCAAACGTGGTCTGGTTTACTTGCTCTTGTTACATGACACTGGTCGGAGCGCGAATGGCTTATCAAGGAACACTGCAAGCCCCCATACAATCAGGGTTCGGATATCGATCGACGGCGAGTGAGATCGTCGACCAGAAGAACCTGGAAGGGTTCAATGTCGTAGTCACAGGCGGCTATTCCGGTATCGGCAAGGAAACAGTGCGTGCCTTGGCATCTGCTGGGGCTTCTGTCATCGTCGCGGCTCGCCGCATCCAAGAAGCGCATAGGGCGCTTCTCGACGTTGGCGGAACCGTGGACTTGATCTACGTAGATCTTCTTCAGCCAGCTTCGATAGACGCCTTCGCTTCGGAAGTAGCCAAGCGATGGAACAAGGTTGACATCCTGATCAACAATGCGGCTGTCATGGCAAGTCCGCTCGCACGAGATATGCGCGGGTTCGAAACTCAGTTTTCCGCGAACCATCTGGGACATTTCCAGCTAACTGCAAGACTATGGCCGCTGCTGATGAATGCGAACAAGGCGCGTGTCGTGGCGTTATCATCTATCGGCCATAGGTTGGACGGTATGGATCTCAACGATCTGTCTTGGGAAACGAGAGAATACGATAAATGGGCAGCATATGGGCAAGCGAAGAGCGCCAACGCCCTGTTCGCTCTTCATCTTGACAAGTTGGGCGAGCGGCATGGGGTGAGAGCCTTTTCCGTTCACCCCGGCGGCATCGCCACTGCCCTCCAGCGTCATTTGACTATGGAAGAACAGGTAGCGATGGGATGGTATGATGAGGATGGGAATCTAGCCAAGCGCTTCAAAACCCAAGAGCAGGGCGCCGCTACGACCGTTTGGGCAGCGACTTCGTCGAAGCTGGATGGTATGGGTGGGGTCTATTGTGAGGATTGCGAAATCGCGGTTCCAGCGAGCAAGGAAACCGGCATGCGTTCGGGGGTTGGCGATAACGTTCGCGACCCGGAAGTCGCCTCACAGCTGTGGCAGGCTTCGGAGAAGATGACCGGCGTACCTTTCTCTCCCGAATAACCCTCGAAACCGTTGATGCTCTCACGGGGCTAGTGAGCCACTGCAAGTCCAGCGCCAGTTTCTTCCAATATTTTGTCAAAGTGAAATCGAAATGGAATATTCGGATTACGACGCAACCGGCTTGGCCAGCGCTATAGCCAAGCGAGAAATCGGCGTTAGGGAAGCGGTCGAGGCGGCGATAGCCCGCATTGAAAAGCTCGACTTGACCATAAACGCAATTGTGATGGACGACTTCGATGGTGCCCTCGCAAAAGCGCGCGAGTTCGACAACCGCAGGTCCGAGGTGGACGAAGTGTTCTACGGCGTTCCCTTTCTCGTTAAGGACAACAACGTCTACATTGATGGTTTTCCGACCACGTTCGGAGCGAAGCCTCTGCGCGAACACCGCGCCGCCCAGAGCGAGATAGCGAGCTCGTGGGAGGCTGCAGGTCTGATCACGCTGGGCAAAACGAACCTGTGCGAGTTCGCACTGACCTTCACGACGGAACCGACGTGGAGAGGTGCGACACGTAACCCATGGAGCTTGGACCGCACCCCTGGAGGCTCAAGCGGCGGCGCTGCCGCAGCTGTCGCCGCACGCTTTGTTCCCATGGCGCATGCCAATGACGCTGGTGGTTCCATTCGCGTTCCGGCTTCGTGTTGCGGGTTGTTCGGCTTCAAACCAACGCGCGGAATGGTATCGCTGGCGCCCCACGATACCGACGGTTGGTTTGGCCTAAACCATGAGCACGTAATTTCTCGATCCGTGCGCGATAGCAGGGCAATGCTTCGCGTGCATGGGAACAAGGCATTCGTCACGGCTTCATTGGACGCATTATTGCCGCGAAGTTCCCTGCGGATCGGAATTATTCGCACTGGTCTCATGGGTACAGAGGCCGATGCAGGCTGTGAAGCCGCTCTATTGAAGGCGGCCAGATTGATCTCAGCAATGGGTCACGAAACCAGAGAGATCTCCTTTCCAGCTGAACTGAACGAACTCGCCACCGTCGTTCCCCTACTCGCCGCGCATGGTATCGCTCAGACCGCAAAAATGGCAGGAATGACTGCTGATGAAGGCGCAGCCGAGGCTTTCGAAGCACTATCGCTGGAGCTGTTACAATTGGCCGAAAATACCTCAACCGATAGTCTAGAAGCGGCGAAACAAGCACTGCCTAAAGCCCGTCACCTCGTCGACACTCTGTTCGAAGAAGTTGATTTTATCATGACCACGACGCTTGCAAGCGAGCTGATCGCGTTGGGGACATTGACAACCGACGGGGCTGCGTATGATTTCCAAAAATCCTTCGCAACGATGATCGGCTTCGGGCCATACACCATGCCGTTCAACCTGTCTGGCCATCCAGCAATGTCAGTTCCACTGCATTTTTCGGCTCAAGGCTTACCCATCGGGGTGCAGTTCGCCGGAAAGATCGGGTCAGACGGCAGGCTTTTCTCGCTCGCCAACGAGTTGGAACAGAGCGCACCGTGGGCCCATTGCCAACCTCCAGACTTTGGCAGCGAGTCACCATAGCTTCGTCAGACGTTTAGTGGTCGCTATCGTAAAATTGTGCTGGAGCAGCTATCGGCAAGACTTCAGACCACTGCCGTCACCTCGATTTCGACGCGCAATCCTTCTCCACCAAGCGCCGTAACACCAAGCGCGGTGAAAGTTGGCAGAATCTCACCCAGGAATTCCCGAATTATCGGTGCTGCGCTATAGAAATCAGCTTGAGTGGGATTAACAAGATACATCCGCATCGAAGTTATATTCGCCGCGGTCGCATTCTTGCTTTCCAGAGCTTTAATGACGTTGGACATCGCCAATCTGGTCTGTTCCTGTAGGCTTTCCGGTGGTGTGCTTCCTTCAGGCGTCCAGGCAACCTGTCCCGAGATGAAAAGCATCGTCCCAGGAAGGCAACTGCTGATCTGCGAATATCCCATTGCGTGCGCATCGGGAAGCGTGGCGGGACTTGTTCGGTCTATTGAGGCTGTCATGCGGAAACTCCGAAACTAATGATGCATAAGTCTAGATTGTCTCTACGTGCGTAGAGTGCTGCCTGTCAAGTCATAGGTGATGCTGATCGAGAATTGTTGCTTATGGTTGCTTGATGCTCAAACGGGTGGACCAGCGATCGCTCAAACTTACGACCATCAAGGCCTCGTACAGAAAACTAGATCACGGTGGCGTTGGGGGGAGTTCCAAACCCATTCCGAACTGCCCCCAGAATGCGACATTGAAAGCCAGCGCGAGTTGCGTCCGCTTTCGGCGGAAAATGTGACTCCTGTTTAAGACCGAAATTGGGGCGCAATGCTGACGTCGCGGATCTTGGGCTCCGAGACGCTTGGGCTGCCTGACGCGAGCATCCTATAACCGGGTTTAAGTTCTTGCCGGGAGAGGTGTCACTATGCCCAACTCACGAAGATCGATGCAGTCGGACCGTGTCCAAAAAATCGTTTTTGCAAATGATCAGATGGATCGGGGCGCAGTATGGACAAATGCCCAACGACACGAGCATGTCTTCCGCAAGGTCTTGCATCGGATGGGCTTCGAACAGTCCTTCCCTATGGAATTGGCAGGTGGTCACGGGTTTGCCAATATCGCCGTAAGTGTGCTCGACTTCCAGCAAGTTTCTGGATCGGGACCTCGGCTCATCATTCCGATAGATCCTCAATCCCATCCGGACGAGCGTTTAATTGAAGCATCATTGGCCAGGTCGATCGGACTGAAGCTAGCGGACGCGGAGATGTACGATCAGATATGGATCGATACCTACAGCGATCTCCTGCCCCGGTTTGCAAACAGGCCCGAGGCTTCCTTGGAACGGGTTGATTTTGCGGCAGGGCCTCATGACGGCCTTATGCTGCATGCCGAATTTTTTCGCCTCGATCACGATTTTTCGACAACGATATCAAGGCGGGTTGCTTCCGATATCCAAGAGTTAATCGAGGCGATTGATTTCGACCTTCGCGAACACGATCGAAACGTCGCGGCCCTGACAGTTGACGAGCTGGGATCTTATCGACGGAAGATTACAGGTCTTTCCGCCCACGTTCTCGATCTCGCTGGCATCAGCCCGGCCGACCTGCCGTTGCTTTTCGCTAACGATGGTGATCAACCCTTCACATCAGTCGATGGCTCTCTCCCGTTTTCCGCAGGGCGGTTCTATTGGTCGAGAGGAACACTCGAGTGCTCGCTCGAAACGCGCAAAGGCCGGTGCTGGATCGATGGCAGAAGGGTCATACTTTCGCACCCTTCTAATTTCCCTGCGGCAACCCGTTCGTCCTGTGTCGGGCGGCCACTAAATACCTTACTGCAAATTAAAGGATTGGATTCGATGCGACTATCAAAAGGGTACACGCGGCAAGTGATTGCATCGTAGTTGAAATCGAGATGCCCAAAGATGAATACCCGGATAAAATCAGTTGAAAGTTAAAGAACAGATCCGGTTGCGCATCTTGCAATACGCGGTCGCGCAAAATTGAGCAGGTCAGATACGTCTACACTCCCTATAGACGTTAGCTGTGGACAGGTACTAAAGCAGGTCGATAAAGGGCGCGCTCTGGGTGCCCGACAGTTTGCGCGCGAAGTCGAGGGCTAGCTTGCGGCTAGCGCCTTCAAGTTCGGAACGTTCGCCCAGCCGCCCAAGCATCCCGGCGATTTTGGAAAGACGGCCTTCTGCGGTCTTCTCCATCCGTGCCCGCCAATAAGCGACGTCGGCCATAAGGGTGCCCGCGGCTGCGTCGTCCTTGGCCAACTGGGTGAGAAAGTCCGCGAAGAGAGCATCGACCCGCCCTGCCTGCGCGCGCCAGCCATTTACCGAGACGAGGCAGGCAAACGCGAGGAGAGTCGAAGCCGCTTCTTGGGGGTCCGTCGCCTCGCCCTCCCAGGACGGCCGATAGTCCTTGAGGAGCGCGCGCGCATTCCCGGCGATTGACCTGGGCAGCGGATGCATCGCCGCCACGCCCGCCATGACTCTTACCAACAGGGCTGTGTCATCATGGTCGCTGAGGTCGCGTTCGGCAAGGAAACCGGCCAGCGCCTGCTCGGCGCCATTGGCGGAGGCAATGCCGGCGCCTTCCCTCAGTTCTTCGAGCGAGGCGGCTGGTTTGTCACAGTAGAGACTCTCGAGCGCGTCGTTGGGTGCAAAGGCGCCGCCAGCGATATTTAGGTTTGCGATGTCCTTGCCGTCGCGGTGTCCGAAGCGCGCGCGCAGGAGCTGGACATCGACCCACTCTCGGTGCGTCTCGAAACGCGCAACTCCGGCCAGGATAGGCCCGGTTTCGATGGCGAGCATCCGTTCGATCTGGATATAGCGCGGATCGGAGCGATCGGCCGGAATACCGACCGGGTCCTCCCCCAAGAGATTGCGCGGCGAGTTACCTCGCCGCCCGAGGACGATCTCGAGAAAGTGGCTCGCGGGAGCGCCGCGCCGGACGAGGATCCGGGCGAGTTCATCGGCGTGATGCCAACCGCAGGCAAGGCGAGCTCTAGGGCTGGCAGCGCTCCAGTCGGCCACCAGCGGTCCGTCAGAGACGAGCATGCGGGCCAGTCCGAGCCTGAGCGCCCATAGCGGCTCCAGCTCCTCGCTCAGCGCATGCTCGACGTCGCTCCGAATGCGCGGTATGTGTGTTTCAGCATCTTCGCGCCGTAACAGCACCTCGGCGATGCGCAGCCGCGCCCACGGCATAGGCTGGTCCTCGTCCCATTCGGCCAGGAACGCCTCAAGCGATGCTGGCTCCATCGATCGGAGCCGATCGGCGATCACGCGGGGCAGGAGGCAGGGCAGCGAGGCGAAGCGGCGCGCGGCTTGGACAAGACCCTGCTCCTCGATAAGGCTATCGGCCGCCGCTTTGAAAATGTCGTTCGCCCGGTCGAGGCGGAGCCGCGCGCCTACACGTGCCCACCGGTCGGGCAGGCAATCGTCGAGATCGAGGCCGCCGCGATCAGCGAGCGTTGCGGCGAAATGATCGTACCACGTGCGCATCGAGGCGCTTGATGCCGCGATGACGGCTTCGATTGCTGCTTCCGGCGTAGCCTTCGCGGCGCGCTTAAGAAGACTGCGCGTCTCCTCGGTGGAAAGGTCGTGCTCCTGCGCAAGCAGCGCGACGGCGGGCTTGCGAGAAGATGCGCGCGCGGTGGCCACCTCGAGCGGCCAATCCGGAATGACGAGCGACTGACCCTCGGCGGTAAGATGGAGGCCTGTTTCGCCCCCGGCGGATCGATGTTCGATGGTCCAGCGCTTTCCCTCGGCATCGACGATCGAAGCCGGCCCGGTCGAACCGCAGGCAACCACTGCCTGCCAGAAGGGTCTCTCCGCGAAGCTAGCCCGTCCGACCGCCAGCTCTCCCGGCTGGTCGAATCCGAAGGCCTCGCGCACGTCGTCGCGCTGGAGGAGTTCCCACCGCAGAAAGGTCGGCAGCGTATTGAACGCGCGGGCGACGAATCCCCGCCAGACATTCTCGTCGAACCCGACCTCGTCGCGCTCGGAGATGGAATTGACGATGTGCACCGCCATCATCTCGATCGTGTGCGGCAGGGCCTCGGGCCGCGCGCGCAGCAGTTCGCGCATGAGTGTTCCCCAAAGCCAGCGCGAGTACCCTGTCTGCCGCCCAGCCGTATCGCCGCGCCGATTGACCTGCAGCACATGGAGCGCGAGCGAACCCAGCGTCGTGCCGAGCGTGAAGTCGGAGCGGGGGTCGCCAGCGCCGAGCACGGCCATGGGAAAGAGCGACGTGTCGAGATTGTCGAGGACCCAGGACGACGCCATCGCTGCTTGCTCTGTGTCGAGGTCTTCTGCGCACCAGAGGCCTGCCAGGGTATTGCCTGTCGCATGGCCGAGGTCGAGCAGGAACGGGACTTCTCCCTGGATTCCCGTCTCGATCTGTTCGGGCCGCGGCCATTGCAGCCGCTTGCGATGCTGTAGGTGAAACGCCGTGGCTGCGCGCGCTTCGGCAAGCGCCTCGCATTCGTCCAGGCTATCCTCGCTCGCGGCCTCGACCAGTGGTTCTTGGATGTCGGTTTCGTCGATCGGAATGAAGAGCCAACCCGCGGCGCGCAGACGCCTCCGCAGGTTTCGCCGGCGCTCGGGATCGATCACGCCCGCCGCTTCGAGCAAGTCGATTACTTCGACGCTCGAGCAGACGCGAAGCTCTGCATGTCGGATCGACGTGACCGTCCTGTCGTCGATCCATCCGATGGTTGCCTCGCCGCGAGCGGCATCGAGAATATCCATCAGGCAATGATGTTCGTAGGACATGGCTTCGTGATCGCTCGTGGAGGCGGTTCGCCACTTGCCCGTCGCCAGTCCGCGCCTGACTCTTGCAATGAGCGCGTCGATCGTCTCGGCCGAACGGTTCTCGGCCTGCTGCTGCGCCAACACCGCATCGAGCCCGCTTCGGTCGCTTGCCTCGATCGACAATTCGAACATGGCCGCAGCCTCGTGCCATATGCCCGCTGCCGCAAGGCTGGTGGCGGTTGCGAGGTTCGCGGTTACTTTCGTGCCCGCCGCAAGCGTTTCGATCCCCGCCGGATCTTCCGCCAGGCCAAGTTCTTCGAAGACGGCTCGACGGCGGCTCTTGTTCCATCGAGCGGTGGCGGCTGCCGCGAGCGGTGCGACCGGAATTCCTCGGGGCTCATCCTTCTCGCTCCAGCTCAACCGAGTGGCGGGATCGGGAGTGGTCGACAGCTCGACCTCACCTCGATCAACCGAAACCAGGACCTCCATCGCCGCCTTGATGCGCGACTGATCCACCGGCTCGAGCGCGGCGCGCATCTCCAGGAGGGCAGGGCTTGTCAGTGATGATACGACGATCCCCCGGAAGGCGTCTTCGACCGCGTCGATAATGCCGGTCGCGCCCGCGGCCAGAAGTGCGGTGAGGTCGATCGCGATGGTAAGATCATGCGGTTCGCCCCAGTCCGCGATCTCCTCGAAGCGGCGGCCATAGCGGGCAAAGACCGGGTGCCGGGCGGCGAGCACGGTCGTCTCGAAAAAGGGACGCAGATGTGTGCGCAGCAAGGGCGCCGTATCGATCGCGGCGAATCCTTGTATCGGCATTCTACCGCTGGCGTAGGTCTCACCGAGCTCGTCGAAACGCTTCTTGCGATCGGCAAAGAAGCGGCCGATATCGTCGACTTGGAAGCGCTGGACCATCGCATTGGGCTGGTCCGCGCTCTGTACGAGGCGGCGCAGGAGCTTATCCCGCTGGTCCGCGAGTTTTAGGCGGTGCGCGAGGTCGAAGACCGCCGGAACGAGCTCGTCGGGAACGCGATCGGCGATCGCCAGGGTAATCCGCGATGCAGCGAGGGGCTCGCTGCCTGCCAACGCGCGCGCAAGCAGGACATGTTCCGGCGTGGGCCGCTCGAGTGCGGTCTCGTTCTTCAAGAAAAGATCGAGCGCGCTGTCGATTGCACCGACCGCGAGGCTGGCGCGGATCGCCCGGCGCACGTCATCGGGATGCCCCGTCGCATCGGCCAGGATTGCGCTCTGGCGGTTCGCTTCCACTATGGCGCCGCTGCGCGCCAGGCAGTCGGCCTTGAGTCTGGTCAGGCCGACGGGCAGTCGCCCGTCGGGAAAGGCATCTGCACGCTCCAAGGCCTCGAGGGCTTCGCTGAACCGGCCGGCGCTGGCGAGCGTGGAGGCAGCCAGTCCGATCGCTTCGCCGGTCGCGATGTCTTCGATGAGAAACCGAGCCGAAAGTGCGGCGGCCTCGTCACGTCCGTTTTCATGTAGGATCTGCGTTGCGGCAAGGACGATCGCCGGCTCGGGCGAGCCTTCCAGCATCTCGCCGAGCAGAACCTCCAGCGCCGCGAGGCGTCGGCCCCGTGCGCGGATGGCGTGGGCTGCACGGAATCGAATTGCATAGGGCAGGCTGGCATCGCGATGCTGCGCCACGCTGTCGATGTCCGGCGAGAGAATAGCCTCCCAATAAGCGACAATCTGATCTTCGCACTGGCGGAGGAGTGCGGGACGGACGGTCTCGAGAATGTTGTATGCCGCCTTGCGGCGTTTGCGATTATGCAGCAATGCCATCAAGACAAGCGCCGCGGCAACGTCCTCGCGATTGGCGGCAAACACTGCGTCGAGCCTGTCCGTCGTGGCCGCTATGTCGATCTGCAATCCGCTCGCCATCGCCCAGGCGACAACACCTGCAGTCAGTTGATTGCCGTCGGACAAGGTGTCAAAATACGCTTGAGCTTCTTCGCGGCCCGATGGCGAGAGGCACGCTGCCGCCAGCCGCCAGGCATGCATGTCTGCTTGGCGTCCGTCCACCTTCTGCGCCGCGAGCTGGGCGAACGCCCTGCCAGCGGCTTCAAGGTGCTTTTCGGCCTCGCGAGTCGACTTAACGAGGGGAAGTTCGATCGGCCTCGGCCAATCGTCCGCCGCGGGCGGCACGGCTTCGGAAAGAGCAAGGTGAAACCGGCATACCGCCGAGGCAAACAGACACGCCCGGTTTTCCGGTTCCCGGGCAACAGCCTTGTCCGCAAGCTCGTTCGCCGCAGTGCGGCGACCCGCCATCAGATGGCCGATGGCAGAAAGACGCATATACTCGGCTTCCCTTTCGTCACCGTCAGGGGGCGCTCGTAGCTCCGCCAAGGCCTCGTCGGGCCTGCCCAGACGGAGCAGGGCCACGGCGCGCACTTCGCCAACCTCGGGTGTCGCATCGACATTGGGGCGCTGCAATGCGGCCTCGGGCCCGTCGCGTTCCAGGCACAGCACTGCTCGCAGTCGCTGCGAAGAGCCGTGGGCGCTTTCATCGACCTGGTCCGCTTCATCCAGATGCCGCTTGGCGTCGTCGAAATCCCGGTCCTCGATAGCGATCGAGGCCAGCAGGCGTAAATGCGCCGCATGATCGGCGGGAATGAAGGCCAATGCGACCTTGGGATCTCGCAGCTTGTCGCGGATCCGGTCCGCGACCGCGGATCGCTCGCCCCGCCGCACCCTGCGGCGAAGTTCGGCCAGTTCGGCAGTGGAGCCGACGTGCAGTTCTCGGGCTATCGCGCTCGCTGTAAACGCGCCGCGGCTTCCAGCGTCCATCTGTGCCGCTAGCTCGGAAAACGGGCCTACGGGCCGACCGAACAGCTGGTCATAGGCGTCTTGGCCGAGATAATAGCGAACAACCTGCTTGGCGCCCGCCAGGCGCCGGTGGATGGCATTGGCATCCCACAATTCGAATCCTAGGCCGAGCTTCTGGAATGCGCGCCGCTGGGCGACGATTTCGTCGTGTGCCATCCGGTTCTTCACCGGAACTGCCACGAACAGACGAAAAAGGGTTACGCCCTTGTCATGCCAATGGTCATTCCAGTGATCGAGGAACTCGCAGGCCCATTTCCGAATGTCAGCTTGGCGAACCTTCTTCACGCGTTTTGCCTGACCGGCTTCGACCCCACCTTCGTGGTGATAAGCGAGGTGATCGACCCCAAACTGCGTCTGGCCGTCCGGCGCATATAGATGCGCGGAAAGCACATCGGGTTGAGCCTCGTGGAGCGCCATCGCGAAATGCTCGAAGCGTTCCTTAGGCATGGCGACGAACGAGTGGTCAGCGTCATTATTGCCCGCTCGCGCTCGGAAGGGGCGGTCATTGTTGTCGGTCATTAGAATCTGCGGGAGCTCCTCCCGTTACAACTGCATAAGGCAGCACTCATCTTCGCCACATAAAGCCGTGCACCGTCGATGCGCAGTCGCACAACGCTCCTACTCCAATCGTGCGCATGTCTGACGTCTGTCATGGGCATTATGGACAGCGCAGTTCGCCATAGCGGTTCGAATTTTTGTTCACTTCAGCGTAGGTTCGACGAGAGTCTTTTCATCCATCGTCAGCAACGAGGGAGGAATTCCAGCCAAGGCACCGATCCACTCCGGCGAGAGCCTGATCGCGGCCTTCACCTCGTCGGGGGAGAGCTTTCCGGAATCGATGACGAGTTCGGTGATCTTCCGCAATAGCAGGGGCTGCTCGAAGGCGAGGCCGTCAGGACCGTCCAGCGGTTCGCTGGTGCGCCAGCGCTTGCGCGAGATTTCCTTGTACAGGTTGGTCACCTGCCGCTCGTCGAAGATGCCGAGGTCCTTGCACCGGTAGATCATCGCCTGGATCGCGACCTTCCAGCGCTTCTTCAGGTCTACGAAGGCCAACAGACGCGGTGAGTAAACCTCGTTGGGGAAGGACCGCCGAGGCAGGAGGAACGCGGCCGCGAACCGGTCCGCCTCCTTCTCGATCGCCTTCAGGCTGTCGGGATCATCTATGTCCTCGCGTCCGATCCAGCGATGCGCGACGAGGTGTCCGAGCTCGTGAGCGGCGTCGAATCTCGAGCGGACCGCGCTGTCCTTATCTGAGGCCAGGAAGACGAAGGGCCGATCCCCATCCCAGAATGAGAAAGCCTCTATCTTCTCGCCGGGCACCTCGACGCGCGCAACGATGACTCCCTTGGCCTCGAGCAGCCGGACGACGTTCGAGATGGGTCCGAGGCCCAGTCCGAGATGGTTTCGTGTCTCCTCTGCCATCCGCTCGATCTCTTCGGGCGTATAGCGACCATCAGGTGCCTCCGGCTCGAACGACGGCAGTTCGACCGCCGGGAAATTCACCAGAGGCTCGAAGCTGAAGGCCAGTTCGCCCAGCCATCGCGAGTAGACCGCGCAGGCCATGTTGCGCCGGTTCGTGTCCTGACCGACCTTTCGGTAGAACAGCGCGCCGCGCTCGCCGAACGTGGGCAGGTCCTCACGCGTGAAATAGGCGATGGGTTGGCACAGGTTCTCGGCGATCGACTTCATCGTGTCGGGCTCGGGGCTCTTGGTCCCCTTCTCGTAGGCCGAGATCGACTGACGCTTGACGCCGACGAGGTCCGCCAGCTCGGTCTGGTTGAGCCGCTTAGCCAGCCGCGCCTCGTGGAGCCTGGCCGGAATCAATCGCCGCCCGGAATCATCTGACCGGGCGGCGTGTGGAAAGCGGATGACGTTGTCGCTAGCTTCCTGAGCCATGGTCCCTCCTGTATCGCTCGACCTCCTCCTTCAGCAGAGAAAGTTCGTCGAGGTCGAAGTCGGTGTCCTCCTCGGGCGGGCCCTGCGTTTCGACCGCATGCGGAATGCCGAGCAGGTTCTCCGACCTGTAACGGTAGCCGTTCCGGTGGTCTGGGTCCGGCATGCACAGGTGCGAGAAGGTCAGTTCCTGATAGCCGTGAGTCAGCAGGATGTGAGGTTCGCCGGTGAGCGCACCTTCGCTCTCGAAGCCCGGTAGGTCGAGGAACGGCTGGTTCGACATGCGACGGTTCTCGCGGAAGCGGACGTTGCGCGGCTGCTTAGCCGGGTCAGCGATCTGGCTGATGGTGATGATCGAAGATGACGCACGTAGCGCCAGGTAACGACCCGTCGGCTTCTCGAAATCCTCCCAGGACTTATCGAACGGGAGGGCGCCTGTCTCCACCAACTTGCTAAACGCGAGGTCCACGGACCAAGCAACGATGCGGCCGCGTTCACCACGTCGCTCGGCGATCGAAGCGATCGGACTGTCCGCAATCAGTTCGTCTGCGGCGCGATAGGCCGACCTCAACGTGGTCGGGACGAGCGACCGCAATTCGATGGGGAACTGGTCGTCCAAGAATAGACGAGGATTGATGCACGTCATCGAAATTTCCGGTTGCTGAGACGACTTCGCAACCATATGCGATTTTCAGGCAATTTTGTCAACCACACCGCTTGGCGGGAATCCGCGAGGTTCCGAAACCTGACTTGGGGAACGATGGACTCAAGGATGTATGCATCGACAATTAGAAAACGACAGGCGCAGCATCGCGGAAGGCGACAATAAATCGAAACGAAACGATCGAACAGATTTCCGAGGTGACCGTGCTGCTGCGCAGCCGGAGGACTAGGTGGATCACGGAATGATCCAGCGATTGCAGACGATACCGCGTAGATCGAGCTGCGCCAGAAGCTTTCAGAGAAAGGCACCAAATGAGAATCTTCGTCAGTAGCGTCATGCGCGACTTCGCAACCTACCGCGATGCCGCATTCGCAGCCATCCGTAGCCTCGACCACGAAGTCGTCAGCGCCGAGGACTTTCCGGCCTCGACCACTTCTTCACGTGTAGCATGCCTCCAGGGCGTCCGTGAAGCGGACCTCGTCATCCTGATCCTCGGCGAACGCTACGGCTGGTCGGGCACACAGTCAGGGCTTTCGCCAACCCACGAGGAGTTCCACGAGGCGGTGCGAGACGGCAAGGTAATCCCCTTCGTGCAGACCGGCGTCAACTTCGAGGCGGCACAGCAACGCTTCGTGGAGGAAGTGGAGAACTACGACACCGGAATGCACCGAGGCAGGAAGTTCCTGACCGAGGAGGACCTACGCAACGAGGTGACGCGCGCAATCAATCGGTACCAGCTCTCGGCAGCGACCACGCCGGTCGACGTCGAGGCGATGGTCGAGAAAGCTCGGCAGCTCATACCGCAGGAGGAAAGGGGTATGGTCCGGATGATCGGACCGCTCCTGCACCTCGCCGTCGTCGGAGGCCCGGCCCAGACGATTCTACGACCCAGCGAGATCGAAGATCAGCAAAAAGTGGACGCGATCGTGGCGGACCTGTCGACCGCCACGGGATACTTCTCATACCGCCGCCGGACCGTGCCCCGTTTCGATCAGGGAGCCTTGATCATCGAACAGGAAAATGGTGCTGCCTTCAGCATCGACGAGACTGGTGCCATGCTGCTCTCGGTCCCGGTCGAAGAGGCGACGGGGCATCTGAAGCCGCTCATCGAGGAACACGTGGCCGCGGCAATCGGAAAGGGCCTGACCTTCGCCGACAGCATGCTCGAGAAGTTTGACCGAACACAGCGATTGACCCGCACGGTGGTCGCAGCGGATATCGGCACGAGCGCAGCATTCGGGTGGCGGACGCGCAGTCAGCAGGCGGCAAACCCCGATAGCATGCAGATCGCGATGGGTCGGAATGCCCCCGGCGCCGTCATGCTGAACCCGCCGGATCGCACGCGGATGGCGCTGCGGGCGGATCGCACGCAGATGATCGAGGATCTGCTGGCGCTGCTGCGCCGGAACTACGGGAGCTGAAACCTCTGTGATCGAAGTCAGCTCGACATCCGAGCGCGCTCTCGCCGAAAGGAACTCGTGCAAGGATACGAGCGCCGACAAGAGGCTGTGTTTCATGGAAAATTCGGACGAAGATTGCCGCAGCTAATATCCTGTGATTAAGAAACGCCGGCAAACCTGGAATACGCTGAGCTGAACGCCCCCGGCGCGGTGATCCCGAAGTGGATGACCGCCACCCGTCAAGCTCGTACAATGGAGCTTGGCCAAGTTCCCACCCTGAAAAAGGATCCGTAAGCTCGAAGGCCGCGGCTCGAACCCGTCGACAATTGCTCGCGATGCTTGATGAGACTGCTCCCGACCAACAGCGTCCTCTCTTCGAGGAACTCGGGATAGGTATGGAGGTAATCTGGCAGTCGCAGTAAGGAGAGTTCAATGCTTACCGTTGAACAGGTCCGCACCGCCGCTCAGCAAGAGCGCGTCCGCACCGCCAAGTCAGACAAGGCCATACTCGAAGCCGCCGCAGAGCGCCCTTCGAAGCGCTACGATATCTTTCTATCGCATTCTTTCCGAGACCGAGAGTTGATCGTGGGCACACGCGAACTCATCATACAGAGGAATCTTTCGGTCTACGTGGATTGGATCGACGACCGTGATCTCGATCGCGAAGCGGTGGACGGTGAAACTGCGGAACGACTCCGTGAGAAGATGCGCGTCAGCGACACGCTTTTCTACGCACATACACCCTCGGCAAGCATTTCGCGCTGGTGCCCGTGGGAACTGGGTTACTTCGACGCGCTGCATCATCCGGACCGCCAAGTCTTCATCCTTCCGGTCCTCGAAGGCAGCGAGGGGTATCCCGGACAGGAATACCTGTCCCTCTATCCTTTAGTCGATCTGGACACCTACAAGCACGAGCCGCGCAGGGTGCGAGAGGAGCAGGAACACGAGCGCAGGATGTGGCGGGCTGCGTTCGGCGTTCGAAGGTAGCGACGTCCGCCCTGTCGTCACCCCATCTCGTCGAGCCGGTTCCGGGATACAGATCTCTCCTCGTTCGGATCTATTTCCAGCTGCTCGAGGAAGAGCGATACGTAATCCAGTTCATCGGAGAACGAGGGCGTGGCATGGAGCTCTCGGCCTAGCTTCTCCGCGGCACCGCCCGTTGACATCACCGGCAGTATCCTCGTCCGCGGTGAACTCTCCGAAATCATGCGGAATTCGTCGAAGATACCACGCATGCCGCCTATGAAAACCGCTGCACCGAAGTCGTTCTCCCGGATCATGCGCTGTCGCATGAGCGCCAGGCTTGCGGATCTATCGTCTCCGACCGCTTCCGTTATCACCACGTTCCTGAACCTCGCAGTCTCTTCAGGAAACATGTCTTCGAATATCGCGCTCTGATAGAGCGTCACCCAATCGCCATAGTCCACATCCATGGCTTCGGCGAACGCCCACACCATGGGGGTGATCGCCGGGTGTCCGCCCCAGATCAGTTGACGGCGACCGAGCGTAGCATACAGCAGCGCGTTCACCGCGGCGGCGATCGCCGCACTATCTCCTTCCCCCTCGAAGTGTGCCGCCGACGGATCCGGAACACCGGCCGAGAGGAAAATCGCATTATCGCGCATCAGCTTTCCCACCCGATCAATTCATAGCCTGCGCCCAGGATCTTCAGGGTCCGAACTCCCTCGAGGTTATCGTCGAGCCAGGCCAGATGATCCAGCCAAGCGGGCCGGATACCGGTATGATCATACACGAGACAGGGGAAGCGGCCATGTCTCGCTTTGGTCGCCTTCGTGTGTATGTCGTTTAGCATCTCCGCGGTCGGGACCCCGACCACCGGATACGCTTCGACCGTCCGGCCCATCGGCAGGGTGATCGCCATCGCCCGGTGAGCCCCGATACCCTCGAACTGTCCGCGGATACGTTCGACCTCGACCTTCAGCTTGCCGACGATGTCGAGCTGCCGGGTAGCGATCGATCGGCTGCGCAACACCTCGGTCCGCTTGGCGATCTCCGAGACGACCGGGCCTATCAGACGCTTGCGCAATCGCAGGTCGCATTTGGAGAGAACGATGGTGTCACTGAGCGAGAGGTGAGCGGTCCCCGCGTGTCCCGGCCAGACGACGCGTAGGATCTGAACTCCCAACGCCTGGGCGCGACCGATCTCCTGCGGCGTCCATTTGCTGTCCAGGTAGTTCTTCGTGTCGAGCACGATCATCACATCGCAGTCGACGAGACGATGCCAGAGCATCTCCTGGAAGTCGGCACCGGGGCGGATATCGTGCGTATCCAGGAAGACATCGAACCCGCGGCCGCTCAATTCGTCATGGAGCTGCACGGCCGCCTCGCGGGAATCGGTGCGCCGATAGCTGACGAACACGCGCCTCTGCCGATGGAGCAGTCCGACGATCTCGAGCGCGACGGAGAGCACCGTGTCGAGCCGCTCGTCGTCTTCGGGAACCAAGCAGGCGTTCACCGGATGAAGCGCGATCGGCATTGCCTTGGAAAAAGACATCCCGGCGCCTTCGACCATAACGGGCACGACAGGTACCTTGGCGGCTTCGAGCTCGTCGACCAGATCGGCATCGGCACCGGGGTCGCCTCCGAAATAGAGTGCCACGCTCGCCGCCTTGCGATTGCGAGACGGTATCGCTTCGCCGTGCAGCATGTCGATCCCCTCCGGCATGCCGAGCTTGAAGGCGGTCGCGGTCTCGGCGATCCGCGCCTTTAGCTGATCCACTTGTTCGGGAGTAGGCGACCCGAGGACGATGATTTCGTACCAGGCCATCAGCGACCCGCGGACTTCGCAGCAGCCTCTATCCAGGCCGGCATGTTCGCGTAGCCGTTATCCTTCACCCATTCGTAGCTCTGGTAGAGTGAAGACATCGGCACTGACATCCCGTTTCTCTTGACCGACCAGTAGTCGAGCGGGTTCGACCCCTGATAGTCGCTCCCGCGTTGAGGGTCCTTGATCGAATGGATGTCGATGGCCACGATCCCCTTGCCGAGTTCGTAGCTGCGCTTGATCTCATGCCGCACCCACGGGCGGGAAGAAGTCTCGGCACCGAACAGCACCACCGTCACCGACGTTCCGGAGAGCTGCTCCTCGATCCATTTCTCGATACCGCCGGCCCTGGCCTTCACCTTCTCGAATTCGGCCTTGTCGTAGAACGGCTGGGCCTCGCCGCCGGGACGCACGACCCATGATTGACGGACCTGCTGGATACGTCGGACATCGCGCTCGTAGTGGAAGCTGAAGAATACGCGTCGGGCCATCTCCTCAGCCTCGCGCTCTGATCGCGTCGTCGATCCAGTCGGAGATGTTCTCCTTGATATGGTAATAGACGTTGGTGCTGATCTTGTAGGGTGGGTCATAGATCCTGCCGGTTATGGCCTCGCCATCGACAGTCAGGCCGATGAACGGATCAGTTCCCTTCTTCGCCTGTTCTCCATCCGAGTTCTTGAGATTATGTATGTGGATCGCCAGGACCCCGAGACCGTCCCTCCACGCTTTCTTGATCTCGTAATTGACCCAGCGTCTTCCCGCGGTCTTCTCCCCGACAAGCACGATCAGGCAATCCTTCCCGTTCATGTTGTCCGCGATCCATTTCTGGATCCCGGCATCCCCCTTCTTCTTGATGGATTCCCAATCGTTCGAATCAAGCAGTTCCTGCCCATCGATGGCGCCTATCTTCTTGATCTGGGAAACTCGCCAGCAATCGGGCTTGTAGTGGAAGCTCAGAAAGCAACTTTTCGCCATTTCTTGTCCACTCTGAAGGTTCGAAGCGACAACAATGCGTTGCTCCGAATCATAAATGACAACCGTAGGGTCGGGCGGACGATGTTGCCAGCCCATCAAGGTCGTCCGATCCCAAAGACGTAGAGAATGACATTTCAGGTAAGGGAAATGCTCCAGCCGAGCGGGAACTGATGTCCTTGCATCGTCCCCGCGGATGCCGATACGCCAGCCACAGCAATAATAGGGGCGGTGATGATGCCTGACACAACTCCATCTCGGCGTTCACCTGCCGACCTCCTCGACCGCTTGAAAGAACTGCTGCAGGACATGCACTGGACCCGTTTCGAAGCGATGGTCCCGCTGATGGTCGGCAGAATGATCGAGGTCCGTCTGATAGCGGCGCGCACCGGTTATCAGGACGGTGCCGACGCAGGAACGGCCGGTCGTGGAGGGCGACGCCTGCGTGTCGAAGCAAAGCGATACACTTCGGCCTTCGATGCGCGAGACATCATCGGAGGGTTCAGACAAGCCATAGCTCGTGATCCTGCTCTGGAATGCTGGGTCGCCTGTGCAACGCGGGACATTCCCGAACAGCTCGCCAACGCCCTTGAAGCAGAGGGTGCGAACGCGGGCGTACCGGTGATGACGATAGCATGGGATGACGATCGGGCGCCGCTCCTCGCTGCATTGTGTACCCAAGACCCAGCGATCGTGACGGAATATGGGGGCGAGGAAGCGGGAAACATCGCACAGGCGCTCACCGAGGATCTGAACGATGCCCGCGAATATCTCAGCCGGGAGCTGGAAGTCTGGCGGATCGGCTTCGAACAACTTCGCGAAGACAGCCATCGAGAATTGCAGGAGATGTGGGTCTCCAAGCGAGCTGCGAAGGCAAGGTTCGGCCAGGACATCGCGGCCGGAGACGGTCGCCACCTCGTGGAGAGAACCTCAACGAGCACTGCGCTCCACCGATGGTGGGATCGAAGAGCGGTCTGCGACGCTCCGGTAGTCGTCGTCGGTCAGGGCGGGGTCGGGAAGACCTGGGCTTCCCTGGCATGGATCATGGCGAACCTCGAAGCTCTTCCAATCGTGATCACGATACCCGCAGGATCGGTGACCGCGGCGACGAGCGCGACTGCAGAAGGTCTGTTGCGCCTGATCGGGGAGCGGCTGGCCACGGTCACAGGGGCAAGGGACACGGAGCATTGGAGCTCACGTATCAAGCGCATCCTGGCGCGTCCCGAGGATGAAGGGCCGAGCCTGTGCATCCTCTTCGACGGCATCAACCAGAACGATCGGGTTCCATGGTTGCCGATAATGGCACTACTCCAGGACCGCCCATTCGCCGGCGTCGCGCGATCCATCGTCACCACTCGGCCGCAGCATTTCGAGCGGCAGCTCTCGCGCATGCGAAGCCTCGTGGAGGTACCCGAGGTCACGACAGTCGAGCGATTTGACGTCAGTCCCGGGGGTGAGCTCGACGAAATGCTGGCCGCCCACCGGCTGAGTCGGGAGGATCTCCATCCAGACCTCATCGAATATGCACGGATCCCGAGGCTATTCGATCTGGTCGTGCGGCTGCGTGACCGTCTGACGGATGCCGGACGGGTCACGACCCACCGCCTGCTCTGGGAATACGGTCGAGATGCACAGGGCGTCCGATCCGGTTCCTCGTTCAGCGAGGCGGAGTGGCAGGAATGGCTGGGTACGATTGCGCGCAACGAACGTGACGGACTCCGGAACTACACACTCGCGGATCTGGGTGCCACGGCATCGAGGCCCGATCTCGAACCGTCCGATGTCGCAGCGCGCCTCAGCGATATCGTCGACGGGAATTTCACTACGCCGGGTCCAGGCGGGACGGTCCAACTCGCCCCGGAGATCGTTTCGCACGCACTCGGTGCGGCACTGCTGGAGATGCTCGATGAAGTGGCTCGATCGGGTGGATCGGTAGAGGGTGAACTGGACGAGTGGCTGGATCCCATCGACGGTATGGAGGAACGGGCGGAGGTCCTTCGGGCCGCGACCTCGATCATGGCCGAGAGGGACATACCCGCCGCGCCGGAGGCGGCCGCCGCGATCGTCACCGCGTGGCTGCAGACACAGAACCTCCCGCCTCTCCATCTAGCCGAGATCCATCGACTCGCGCCCCGCCAGGTCCAGCCGCTCCTGGATACGATCGAGCGATCAGTGGCAGGACCACAGGCCTCGGCACGTGCCTTGGCTGTCGATGCCCTGCGAAACATGGATTACGATCCCGTCGCCTACGGTTTGAAGGTGGCGACCTTCACGAGATGGTTCTCACGCGTGTCCCGGGATGTGAGCCCGAGGCGCGAGGGGTTCGAAGGGGCGGAGGAGGCGAGATCACGCCGCATCCGCGACCGGATCGGCAAGGATGAGTCGGGACCGATCACGTTTCTCGGTCGCGACCTGATCCTTCAGGACCGCCCGGCCGACGAGCTTCTTTCAGCCGCAGTCTCGATACTTGATGGACATCCACTGGCCGGCGCCACCGAAGCATTCGGACGTGCAGCCATCGGAATGGCGATCAGAGGTCGACAAGGCATATGGGAGGACCTTAAGTGGTTGTGCCTGCTGAACGAGGTCGATCCTGAGGACACCGCTGCAAGGCTCCGCTTGCTCTCTTCAGAGATAGCACAGCGAACTACGGAGACAGCTGTGCGCCCAGAACTCGCGGGAAGGGTCGCGGCCCTCGTGCTGTGGCTCATAGGCGAAGAAAGCGACGACGACGCCGCCTACGCGATCGATCCCGGCATCGACCGCCAACTAAACTACACCGAGGATTACCTCGCAAACCCCGGTACGAGCTGGCTGCGTCTCGAGAGGCGCCATGCCGCGGCAGTCCTGGAGGATCGGTCGATACCCTTGAGGGTCCGGGTCGATCGGGCGTCCGAATTCCTCATCGACCCGACATTCGAGGTGCCAGAGGCACTGACCACCGAACTCGCCGTCGTCGCGGACGGTTTCGACGTCACGCAGCTCGACACGGGTCGATCAACCACTCAGACCGATCACGCGTTCGAACAGTTGGAGGTCGCTTTCGCAAGGTGCGTGCCAGAGGCTCTGGCGAACCTGCATCGTCGCAGAATGGCATCCTACTCCGCCAGGTCACGGGACGAATTCGATTCCTCAGCCTGGTCGGCCGCCGATGCCATTCTTCTCGTCGATGACGAGAGCAAGGCCGCGTGTCATTCGCTTCGCGAGAGATCGATGAAAGCTGGCGGGGGCTTCAACCAGAGCTCGGAAGGTGATCTGCTGCTCATCGAAATACTGGATCTTCCCGGAACCGAGCAAATCACTGCGATCCTCGACATCGAGCCCGAACACATCTCCATCGATTTCGCCGATGTGCTGCGCCCGGTCAGCGCCGAAGACGTGGACGCTCTCGTTCGGGAGAATTCGGATGCCGACGAAGCGCGACAGTCCAACCTCGTTTGTCTCCTGTCCGCCACACCGCTGCAAGGTCTCAGCGAAGAGAGTCGTTCCTGGCTTGAATCGCGTGCCATGGACCTGTTGAGAAGGGCTAGGGGCTGCGCGTTCGATATCCTGAGCCATGTGGATCCCCAGCGCTTCGGCACGCACCTGCTCGAGATCGGCTGGAACTGGGAGGCCGAAGAAGAGGACATCTGTCGACATCACGGTTCCATCGCCGTCGCGGCGGCCGGAGAAGCGCTGCCGTTCGAGGAGGTCGCTTCGAGGATCGCGCCATCGCTGCTGGCTCGTACGGTACGCGACCGAGGCGGCGCACCAGCGGAGGCGCGCGTTGCGGCCGCGATACTGGATGAGGCCATCATGCGACCGACGCTCGAAACGCCCGAACTTGGCTCCACGATCACGGTGAATTCCGAACGACGCGTTGAGTATCCCATGTCCGTCTCGATAACGCCCGGCCCGATGCCGGGTGATGAGGAGAACCCGTTCAGCGGACTCGCCCGATCGCCCGAGGAGAGGCGGGATCACTCCCAGCGAGCTGTGGAAACAGCCCTCGACAGGATACGCCAGGCCCGGGCATCGGGTGCCAGCCTCTATCTATCGAGCATCAAGGCCAGCGACCTACACCCCATAATCTCCTCGGCCCCGGAAGTCGTGGATGGATGGCTCGAAGGGTGTACCGATCGATCCAAAGGATTTCGCCGCCGGGTGCATCTCGCTGAAGGCCTCTACATCGCTCTGTGCGAAGCACTGCTTGCAACCGATCCGGAAAAGGGCGCCGAACTGTGGGGTGCCCTCAGTGAATCGATGATTTCTCGCTACGTCGGCCAAGGCGGCGTCGATGAACGAATCCTAATGCTGTTCAGGGCCGATCGCGCGCCCGCGACCGAGAGACTGCGGTCGGCCCTGTTGGATCTGGATAGCGCGGTCTCCGATGAAAGACTTCTCGAGATCGCGCTGGCGGCCATCGCCAACGGACATGAGGCGTGGCTTTCCGACGCCATCGACAGCGATGCCCGGTCAGATGTCTCGTGGCGACGGCGGCGGGCCATCATGTTGTCGGGATTTCAGACCAATGCCCAGATGCCTGTCGAGAGCGCGATCCTCGAGGGAGAGGGTCATCCAGCCATCGATGAACGCCGGGCTGCTTCAGGACGGCGTCTCTCGTGTGACGCTGCCGCCAGACATTGGTGGGGGCAATTCGTGTCGGCCGAGAGCGAAGTGAGTGCCTTCGCAGCGTGGACGCTGTTCCGTAAGACTGCCGACCGCAGAGCACTCGTATGGTTGGGGCAGGAACAGTGGCCGAACCCGGATGCAGATATGCTGTCCCGCCGGAAGTTCCTCCAGTTCGCCTTGAACGAAGATGCGTTGGTCAAGGAGGCGAACAGGAAGGAGAAGGACGGTTCGCGAAAGCTCTTCGATCGATCCGTGACGCGTCACGTCAGGCCATGGTATAGGGCAGGTGACACAGATTAGAAGTTGTCCCCGGAATGGTCCGATACCTATTCTAGTCCAGCCTCCTGGTGAAGCGCTCGCTCGACCCGTTTCGTTCGAAACCCGCCCATCGGAGATCCTCAGCAATGTAGCTGTCTTCGGCGATCAGGTAACGCGCGCCTCCCTCCAGAAACTGAGTGAGATACGACCGGTTGATCACCCGGATGACATCTCCGTCAACCGAACCGCTACTGAAGCCCGGCGGCCCGCCGAGGACAATGAACGCACCCCAGTGCTTGTCCAGACTCAGCCACCATGTCCTCAACGTGTCGAACATGGGGCCGTGGATCGACCCTATGCCCGGGAAGGACACCCGGATCGCCGGATTGGTGGACGTGCGCATACCAACTCGCGAATGGCAGACCATCACGTTGATCTGCGACGCGTCCGATGGCAGCAAGGTCTCCATCGCTCCGGACCGGAACAGGGCATGCGCAGCGTCTGGATCGGCCGCCAGCCATTCGTGCATGGCCCGTTCCTCGTCGGTGAGCTCGTCCTCAAGCTCTCCCGCCGCGAAGCGCTCACGCTGCTGCTCGATGAAGCGCAGGGTCTCGAGGTTGCGTAGCTGGAGGTGGCGCGCGAAGCCATAGAGCGGAAGCCTGTCGGTCTTGTCCAGATCCGCGCACCGACCCTCCCTGATCCTGCGCCACGTCGGGCTCTGCGAGAAAGGAGACTCTATCGTCGAATTGAGTGACGCTTCGATAGAATCAATGGCGGTACCATCATGGTAGTCGTGCAAATTCTCCTCGAATCCGATGCTGCCCACCGACTTGCGGGAAATCACCACTTCCTGACGGTGCCTTTCCAGCGAAGGCACCTTCTTGGGACCGCCCTCGAGGGCGAATTGGCGCAGGTAGAAGCGCGGCACGTAATGATGTCGCACTGATTTCTCTGCCATGACCAGTCCTCGTGCCTTGGCGCTACCTCATTTTGATCGGTTGCGCTCTAAAGCTTCTGAAATCCGACAAGTGAATCGCCATTCTGTAGCAGAAACCGTCGCGCGTGTGTGGCGAATGCCGCCCGCCGCAAGCGCCTTCCTGACCGGTTCTTCGACGAGAACGGAACTCCGTACTCCATGTGCCTGGAACGGTCCGGTCCGAGGGAGGCAATGAGGATGTCGCTCTGGAGTCACGAAGCTCGGCCGGCCATCTGGCAGGCTGTCCCAAGCAGCGGATAGGACCTGATCAGCTCTAACCCGACCGGGAGTAGCCGCGGCCTTGGCACACCTAGGACGGAAGTCGCGCGGATCCTTGTCCTGAAGGATCGGCATGGAAAAAGAAGGAAGGTCATATGAACCGAACACGATCGACGGAGCTGCAATCTCGTTCGCCATGGGAAATCCGCAGCGAGGAGGATGAACGCGAAATTGACCTACTGTGTAAAGGGCTGACGGGACTCCGGTCGACTCGACTTGCCGGGCTCATCGATCAGATCAAGGGCCTCGGAGTGCCGGAGGGCATCCATACGATCAGATTGCACGAGTCCATTTCGGAAGAACATTTCGCGAGCATCGCGAATGACAACCCAGGAGGTCTCAGGGCGGACGATGTCGCAATCTCAGTGGCACTGTGCGGCCATTACCGATGGCACAGTTGGGTCTCCACCGAGGCGATGCCCGCGCGACAGCGCGGTGTCCTGGACCTCGCCATCTGCTTCAGGCGGCGCATCCTTCCTCTGTTGAGGCAGGCATGACCGGAGGCCCGTTCCGCGCCTCCGGTCCGACTCTGTCGGCGATCACGGGGCCCAGGCGACGGTCATCCCCCTCGTCAGGCGACGAAATTTCCTGACGTGCTTGTCCAAGACCATCTTGTGCCGGTTCCAGGAGCCAGTGGCCTGATTGCGCACCACCGCGTTGCGCGTGTGGATGGTTATGGACTTGAGGCCGCGGGCACGAGCATCACGGACCGCTTCGTGACAGCCTTTCCACACGGCTCGGTGGGGTGAACCGATCGGACCGAGCCACTCGAACGTGGTGTGATTGACGCGTGCGGTGAGGACATGACCTCCTGCAGGGGCAGGCTTGGACGAACCGGAAATATGATAGTGCATGCAGATGCTTCTCCATGTTGATGGGAGCACCTTTTCGCAGCTTCTGATTAAGCCAGTGTCGCCGAACCTGGTTGACCAACGGCAGGATGGCGCCGGGCGATCGGCCAGCGAGCCGCAGCTCGCCTACTCGATCAATTAACACCGTAGATCCTAATATTTCGCTAATCGTTAACGCTGGGTCGGACAGTGGGTCGGCCCGCTTTGCGAAGGCATCGGCACCATCGCCCCAGGGAGGTGCCGAAAAGAGCCTGTGCATCCTTCCTCGCAGCCCAGGTTGCATTCAGAAGGATATGGCGGGTGCGTGGTCTTTTCGCCGTGAGGGGAAGGTCCGATCCCAATGCCAGAACCGGATATTAAGGGAAATCTTCGAAAGAACGTAGGAGGATAGGGCTCATCCAAGAAGGAAAAGAGCTCGGTTCACAGATCACGGAGAATTGACAATGTCGGCCATGTGGAATGCCAAGAAGGAACTGCAACTCGCCAAATTGATGCTCGAACGGGAGAACGCGGCTCGAGATCTGTCTCTGAAGAGTACCGTAAGCATGCGCCATTGCTCGCGCTTCGAGGAGCAGTACGAGCTTACGCTGTCGCTGAACCTCGCGCGCGGATTGACCGTCGAGCTGTTCGATTCATTGCCCAAGAACGGGTTGTCCATGCAGCGACTGCAGGAGGCGGTCGCCGAGATGGCGGAAGATGTTTCCGATATCGAAGACCGCAGTCGCGATTTCGTCGAAGACGTGGCGCAATTCCGCAAGCGTCTGAAGTCGGGTCTCGCAAGACTGCGCCGAAAGGGTGTGCGTATCGAAGGCTCCATCGGCATGCCACGCGTTCGCGTGGGCGGCGCGCGTGATACCCTTCCTGTCCTCACCCTGACCTTTCCCGGCGAGGACCTGCGCCCCTCGACCATCGAGTTCGATGTCGAATGCTTCGACGACATCGATGTGCCTCTCAAGAACGTCGCGGAGCAGGCGGCAGGCTGGTCCAGAAGGCTCGCGGAGCTCGAAGACGCAGGGGCAGTGGGCCAGATCCACCCCTTGCTCCTGCATGCTCTCGGTCAGCGCAAGCAACCGGTGGCAGAGACGTTGGCCGCGATCCATGCCGACCCCGACGAAATCCAGCGCATCCAGGACGAGGAAGGTTCAGTATTCATTCTCTACTGGTCCGACGGAACGCTGGTCGGGACGTTCGAGGTTTCGGAGGGCGTGAAGTTCCAGAAGGACAGATTGGTGGTCGGACCCGAAGCCGCCGCCAAGTTCAAGCGCAAGGCAGGTTGCACGCTGGGAGAACTCATTCACATGTCCGAAGGCCCGGGCGCCGATCTCGTGGTTGAATCAGCGCGGGACTGGATCGGAGACAGCGTCTCGGTGCGGTTGCTGTGGGACGCCGTCCCGTTCGATGCCGAGGGCAACATCCTTGACTGACATTGAGCGGGGGCGCTCGCGCCCCCGCGTCACCCCTCCCGGGAAATGATGACACACATCGACACGGCCAGCTTGACATACTACTTTAAAGTAGTATTGCGGCGGGGTCAGGAGGTTGTATGCGTCCAGAGTTCCCGGAAACCCTAAATCTCGCCGAAACGTCATGGGATCTCATGCTGCAGGAAGAGCAGCATCGGACCGCGAACGAGCTGGCGTCAGCATTGGCCGCTCTGCGCCTCGCCCTGCGCCGCGGCCCCGCAGCACGAATGCATCTCGAGACGGCGGTCGAGCGTCTCGAGGGCTTCGCCAGCGTACGTCGGCTCCTCTGCAATCCGGAACGCAAAGGCTGCGACATCGCGGGGCTTCTCGAGGATATGTCCAGGTCGATAGTCCGCGGTAGGGATATGCCCGGGCCTTGCCGATACGTGGTGCCGGCACGACCCGTCCACGTGCTGCCGGGACTTGCGCGTACGATACTTCTCGTAGCGCATGAGATGACGATCAACGCATTGAAGCATTCCGACACGTCCGACCCCGTAGTGCTGACGATGCACGCGAAGGAGGACAGGATCGAACTGCGGTGTTCCAACGGGACGAGTGGGGGCAATCCCGTCGTCGGCACCAGCAGAGGTCTCCAGATCATGAAAGCGGCCTGCGCCGAGCTGGGCGGGCGATTCGAATACGAAAGGCGCGGCGGTCGCTTCCAAGCTCGCGCGATCCTGCCGCGCCTTCCCCGTCCAGCGGTATGAGACGAGTGGTCCGCGAAACGGAAGAGTGCGACTAGCGAAAATTGCTACTTACTACCGGTGATCAGTTGAAGGTCGCCATTAGCGCCTTCAAGGCCTCCCAGCCGAAACTCAAGTAGCCGACGGCTACCAATGCCGCCACCAACGCTGCCTCCAGCCAGGACCATCCGGCGGGCGTCATTTCGTTATCCGTTTCCCAGTCGCGCATGACGTAGCGATTGGACAGACTGTCTCTGAATGCAATCTCTGAATGAAGCGCTGGTAGTCGTGGAGATGCGCTGTTGCGTTGTGTCGGTTGTCGGCGCCGAGCTGATAAATGGCCCTCCGCATATTCCGCTTTCCGACCGTTTTCCGCAGCAAAACTCGTTTAGGAGACGCGGAATCGGTTGGTATCATGCCGCGTGAAGACCTGTGGGGCTTCTCTGCGCATGTCCAACTCAGCCTGACTAAGTGACTGAGCGACCGATAGAAATCCTAATTGCAAGTTTAGAAGCAGGCTGAACTGTCTCTGCAACAGAATATTCCCATGCAACCACGTATCATGCTGAAAAATATGGATGTTTTCAACATCCACTAAATGCAATCATGATTTCAGCGGAACAGACTCGATTCTCGAACGGAAAAATCCCTAAAAACTGGCCAGCGCGCCATGCCAAACGCGTAGCGTTTCGCGTTGGATGGAGTGTGTCGGAAACGGAAAGCCGTGTCGGTTGGAGTGTGTCGGTATCAGTAAACAGACACATGAGCCGGCACAGGCCGGCTTCGCACGTTCGCGATTTGCGAACTCAGTTTATCGAGTCATCCGAGTGGCCGGCTGGCGGTGCCGCCTTCTTCCGCGGCCGATAGTTTGCGCCGCGCGCCAGAACATGTGCCCCTCCATCACTCGCGGCCTCGTCACCGGAAGGTGTTCCTGGCGGTTGGGGCAGCGAAAGGCGTTCTACTCCTATCGCGGCCATTATCTGCAGAAACCAGACGATCGTGAAGCGTCCCCTGCTCAATTTATTCCGCAGATTAGGCACAGTCTCGGTAACCCCGAGTAGGGCAAGCTCGTGGACAAGTTGCTGATGGCTCATCCCGCGCTTCATCAATTCACCTCTCACGAGGTTCTTGGCTTGGCGCTCCCAAGCTTCGTCGGGGTTCTGAGTTTCGGACCCATCCATCCCTTGCCCCTAGCTCAAGATCGCAACGATGGGGAGAGCGATGTCGAACCTTTGAAATCATCGAAAATGGTGATTTCTATATCTTGAACGATGATTAGATAATCGTATATCGTGATCCGAAAGGTGCCGATATGACGATGGAAACGCTGAGCGAATTCCCCGATGAGCGCAATGATCTCGCAGACACTGATCTGTGCAGCGCGCTCGGGATCGTTATTTCCAACAGTGCGCCTGAAACATCAGAGAGAGAACAAGTTCTCGCGGGCATGCGCCGCGACCGAGATCTTCAAGAATGTGCGTCCGCCCGATCCACGATGGACCATCTTATCGACCGCTATCAGGAAGGGGCGGCTTTGCCCTCGATCCGAAGGCAGGTCTCCGCCTCCGTGATAGTGCTTGAACTCGGCATCCCGCAAATCGCTGAAAAGCGATGCAAGAAGCTCATCAGCAAGTGGGGACGTCATTTCGTTCTGGACGAAAACCCTTCGGTGGTGCGGGACGGCGAGATCGTCCAACTCCAAACAGCTCCTGTCCTCCTCGAACGGTTCCTAGCTGAACGCGAAGGAGGGGAGCCCCTCTTCCAATCTCGTGTCAAGCCAGGCACCGCATGCCTAACCAGCATCTCACTCGAGATCGGCTTGGCCTATGCATCGGTCAGGCAATACCAGCACCTTGTGGTCGATGCCATCGAGACGGGTCGCGTCAAGCTTGGCGGGAAGCCGCCCCGTAACAACGAGGACGCGCAAGCGCTCAGGGAGGCGCGTGCCGGATGCCTGGCCTTCGTGGATCGCTGTATCGATGAAGGGGTCGCGCTACCGACCAATCCGAACAACCGGAAAGCCTATGACTTCCAAGCGGTCGTGCGCCTTGCAGGCATCCATGACGATAAGCTCGCGCTCGACCAGCAGCTGCATCAGCAGGTGTACAAGAGGGCACCGCTCCTCGAACACCCTCCCGAGATCATGCCGCCCGGCACGACCTACGGCCAGTTCGAAGAAGAACTGAGAAGAGCGCGCTCCGAGGAGGTCGTCGGCCTCAAGAGCGCATCGGCACAGGTCTCCCAGACGATGCAGGCTTTAAAGCAATACCGCACGGCGATGGGCCGCACTCAGCCGGGGGCAATGATTGGTGATGAATTGCTGCCTGCATCGGTGGAGGAAGCCATTCCGCGGATCCTCGCATCAGGGCGCATCAAGAACCCGGGCCTCTTTAAGACCAACATCAAGATCGTCGCCCGCATCCATCAGAAGATCACGAGCGACGACGGCCTCGGTGACGACATCGGCGGCGCCATCGCCATCGCCATCCACCGATCGGGAAAGAGCCTGACCGAGATCTCGAAGGAAACCGGCATCTCCATGGCTTCGCTCCATAACGTCCGTCATTTGCGTAAATATACCAAGGCGGATCTCGAGGAACATCTGGAGAAACTCGAGACCGCCCTCTCGGTCCGGGCGGGGCGGTTTCTGGAACTTGCCAAGCATGCGAAACGCCCTTTCCGGATGGAGAAGGGGGAGCGCAAGGTTAGTTTCCCTCTGAAGGACTTCGTCTCAGACCGATGGCGCGAGATGGACGACCAAGAGTTCGACGAGATGGTGGCCTGGATCACCGACAACATCCTGCAGCAGCCGACGCCCTACGGAGCCGCCATGCGACAAGCCGTGAAGCTCGGGCGAGAATCCGCACGGGTCCGGAAGGAACTGGGGGCAGAACGCCGGATCGGATCGGAATTGGACGAGGACAAAAAGCCGCCGTTCCAGAAGTCTCTGGAGCAACTCGTGGTCGTCAAGATGCAGCAGTTCTCCGACGATGACCACCTGAGGAGCAAGGGAAGCTACTGGGTGGACCACACGGCGAGAATGAGGATGGGAATGCTTCTCGATCTCGCGAACTTCGCGACTGACCCGCCTGAAGCTGGTGGACTGGGGTTTGACCCGGAAGTCTTCGATCTAGCGCACCTTCTCAATACCGAAATCCCGAAGGCGTACGTCGACGAACTTGCGCACAGACTCGCAGACGTGGAATGGGAAGACGAAAATGGCGGAAAGAAGCGAGGGCCGCTGCTGACGGCCCACCACGCGGATCTCATGATTCTCCTCGCGTCAATCTTCCGTGAGAAATGGGGATTCGCCTATCAGAAGCCGGAACTCGCGAAGGCGATCGACAAGCCGGACACCCGGCCTCTGCCCGCGGTGCGCTATCTCGTGAAATCGGATGAAGTCCAAAAGGTGCTGCCCGGATACAGCCCGCCGGCCCAGCGCCCCAAGCCGTTCGTGCCCGAGCACCTGGTGGACCTGGATCCCGCCGCCTATCGTGACGAATGCGCGAAGGCGGCCGATCGATACGACATTCTCGCATCGGAGATAGCCGCCAGATCGAAGCGCAGCCGCGACCCGATCGCTACGATCAAGGGGCTGGTGCACGATGATCAACCGATCCGGACCGCTCTTGAGCATATCAAGCTGGCGATCGACCGCGCTCCCAGTCTCGCATCGGATCCCGTCGCTCATCATCTTCATATCCGAGACTGCACAGGCTCAATCTTCGCGATCCTCACGGCCTTCCGGCCTAAGAACTTCCGAGAGGTGACGATTGACGGTCCCGCTCCACAGCTGAAGTGCCAGGATGGCCGGTTCAAGCTCGAGATTCCACACGACCGCTTCAAGAACTGGAAATCCGCACCATTGTTCGCGGATCGGTCCCCCTACCTCCGGACGCTGCCCCACATCGCCGCCTTCCAGGAACTGATGGAGTACTACATTGCGGAATCGCGGCCCTTCCTTCTGGGCGACCGCGACACGCCCAACCTGTTCCTGGACGGAAAGGGTCTGGCGCTCACGGGCCTTTCGCACTGGCGAATGACCAGGGATTTCACCGCGAGACATCTCGCATTCAACCCGTACAAGGACCGCGGCATCCCTGATGTGCTGCCCTTCAGTCCCTACTCCTGGCGGTACATCGTGGCGACGGACATCCTTGTGAACGCTGCGCGCTATTCCAACCCCTATCTCGCGGCGGCCAACGCTCTGCAGACCTCGGAAGCCATGATCCTTCGCTATTATGCGCGGGTTCGGCCGGATGCGCGAAACGAACTGGTCGACAAGCGGATGGAGCAGGTCGGGGAAGAGGTCTGGGGAACTCGATCGTGAGTGATGATCTGCAGATGTCGAGCAACGAGGAGTCGATCTCGTCAAGCGCGTGCACCGGTGCAGCAGGCCCGACGTGTCCCGCGACTCCGATCCAGCACACCAAGGAAGCAATCGGCCACTACCCGATGAGTGCCATGCTCGACCATTACGCGGTTCGGAGTAACCGGAGACCCCGCAGCATCTCGGCACAGGCCCCGCTGGTTGATGAGACCCCAAGGTATGCCTTCTGCTCAGCCGCATTCATGGCCTACCTCGACATCTGCGAGCTTGACGCCCGTGATGCGCTTCTCCAGCTCGCAAACGCTCCGACGCACAAGAAATCAGGTCTCCACAAGAGGATGTGGGTCAGGAGCATTCTCCCTCGGCAAGTGCCCCCGTCTCTTGGAAGAGCCCAGATACGACGTCAGACCGCATGCGGAGTCTGTGCGATCGTCGTTCGTCGAAGGGACTTCCGATACGAGGAGATGAGCGGTGGATGGGCCAGGCTGACGCTCAGGAAAATGACCGTGCCAGAGACGGCCTGCCAAGGCTATCGTTGCGCCAGCCGTAGGTTGAGCGAGGTCGTGGGAGGCGTCGGCTCCAGATTCTACGGTGCGGGCGACCCGGTCGTGCTGTCGATACGAAACACATCGGGATACTCCGAAGCGGTCGAGATAACGGTCGCGCTGAGGCTGAGTGCAATCCGACTCTAGGCGAACTTATCATCGGTATCAATCAAAGGGACTGGAGCCGCGCAGACTTGGCCGTCCTCAAACCTTCCACGGTCCCTTCGCAGACCTGCGAGTAAGGGCATCGGTCGCAATCCGTCTCCGTGCAGAACGAGAATGCGTCACCCTGATCCCCGACGGAGGTCGGGGCGGCGGTCAGAGCATATATGCGAGTGGCGACACCGTAGAGCCGGCGGCGTTCGACGGGGACGGCCTGATCCCGCAGACCCAGTGCCAGAAGCCAACGACCGATGGATTCCGGAGTGACCTCCTGCGCGCCATGCGTGCCGAGGATAGGAAGCGCCAGTTCGAGCTGGATCTGTACGAGCGATACCGACGGGCCGCTGCCGCGAGCGATGATCGACCGGACGGCATCTGCCACCAGATCGGCCGGTTCCGCTTTCCGAGCCCCGTCCTCCTCCACCGTATCAGGCCGATTGAGGAACCGTGCGAGCCGCTCCGAAATCTCGAGTTCTCCAGACAATGCCGCAATGGCCCTCAGACACGCCGCGAGTTCGTCGGCGCGGCTCCGGGCGGATCGTGAATGGGGGCGATAGGCCCGCTCGACATCGATCGCGGAACACATCGCCCAGACATGCATCTCGTCGCGCAGAGCGTCGGGGGCGACGGCTGGAGCCGACAGTTCAGCCTCTACTGGTTCTCCCGGGGCGGTCCTGATCGAAATCATCCGCGTGCCCAGCACCGCTTCCGCGCCTCCGATGTTGCTCACTACCTTGGGACCGTAGAAGTCGTGGATCCGGACCCTGCCGCCCCGACCCGGGATGGCCTTCCTCGCGGTCGCCTGCTTGTAACTGCATTTCAGGACCTGGCCGATCTCCGCGGCCTTGGCGGTGGTCCCACCCGAGATCGCCTCGAGATCATCGATGACCAGGAGGCCGCGCGTCTCGTCGATCAGACGTATGAGCCCGGCGCCGCTCACCTGTCCCACCACCATTGCGTTGATGCCGACGGACGCCAACGCCGTGCCCAGCTCCGACTTCCCCGAACCGGACGGCCCGTTCAGCAGCAGGATCGGCATGGCTTCGAAGACACGGTGGACGAAGCCCGCCACGACGAAGAGCGACAGGACGGCATAGGCGTCCGGGTCCGGCAGCCACACCGATGCGCGCAGATAAGCTTCGAGATCTCGAAGGATGCCGGCGAGGGGACGATGGGCCGGAGCCCGACCCTCCGCCCGGTCGTCCATAAAGGCGGACAGGGAGCCGTGGCTCCAGGACTGGAAGGAGGAAGGCCGGGGAAGTTCGACGATGCGCGTTCCATCCGAAAGAGCGACGACACGGCGTTCCGGCGGAGTGCCCGGCGGACACGGAAGAGCGGAAGCCTCAAGCAACTGCCCGTCGGACCGGAGCACCCGGACGACATAGCTGCGTTCCTGCGTGCCGTCGGGACCAATGGTCGCACTCTCCATCATCACGGGGTGATACATCCGGCCGCGATGGTAGGCGCCCTCGAGCACCAACGGAGAATCCGCCACCGGAGCGACCTCCTCGCTGGCTCCTCCGTGAACCGTCGGCTCCCAGACAGGCGCTGCGTCGACCAAGGCTCTCATCCCCACACCGTCCAATCGATCCAGCATGAGGCAATCCCTGGCGTCAGTGTCCACGGAGATCACGTGAACCGGAGCGCGGCTCCGCCCTGACACTAGCCGCGCGATGCGCTCTTCGTCGGATGCCGAACGCACTAGGAGCGTGACCCGGGACCAAGTGGCCCAGAAGCCGTCCGACAACCATTCGACCGGCAGGTCCTGGGGGTGCGAGCGGCTGGCGACGACGAGCGTCTCACCCGGAGTGTCCAGCGCCTGCGCCATGAGCCAGAGGTCGACCATCGAATCCACGAGGACGAGGGATGCCGACCGGAACGGACGGCGGGAGAACGCCGTCAGCGGCCGACCCGGCCCCCAGCCGACCGGGTGCGCCGGATTGGACGTCAGCCCTTCCAGATTGAGATAGGCGTAACGGTTCGGGATCCAGCCCTGGGAACCGATGATGGGGAAGCTCAGCGCTTGGTCGGTCACCTCGCCGGTCTGGCGGGATAGGTAGGGCTCTTTCAGCCCCAGATGGAAACGGCGCATGGTCGCTGTGGTCAGGCCCCAGTTCCTAACGCACTCCACCGCCTTCGGGGTTCGCCAGAGCCTCGTCTCGAGCCTGCTACAACCATCGGAGGGCCGATCTCCAGTATCCTCGACGGCCATCTGCTTGGCGGGCCGGACGGGATCGGAATCGATGGCTACGCGCGGTTTCGGGAGACGCGATCGACCTACGAGTTCCCGATCATCGCCTGAATTGTACGGCTCATCGGAGATCACATCGAACCCCCGTCGATCGCGCGGTCCAACGAACGCAGATAGTCGCGGACCTCCCTCAATCCGGGAAGATGAAGTGTGGCAAGCACGAGTGGGGCATATCCACCGAGCTCCGTGTTGCGCGTACGGAACCAAGACCTGCGCGCGGATGCATCGAAAAGTTCGAAAAGGAGGGTCAGGCTCTCGTCTGCGATCCTCAGCCTTGTCTCCTCTTCCCGTCGCGAGGCACCGAGGCCGGGCACCAGCAAGGCATCCATGCTCGCGGCGTCCATTCCCAACTGCTCGCAACGGGCCTCGGTCCGCACCCGAAGATAACCGATCTCATCGAATTCCCGCATCGCCCGCACTCCATGGCTACATCCGATCACGACACAGTGGACAATGACACTACTTTAATGTAGTTCCCGATTTATGACCGCCGATCCAACGATCCTCACCAAGTCCGACTTCCTCGAAGCCCGCGATTGCCCCTCGTCGTATTGGCTGACCCGGCGGCGTCCCGAGAAATTTCCGCGCCGCGCCCCCGGTCCTTACGATCTCATGCTGATGGAGGAGGGAAAGGTCGCGCATTCCCGGGCTCGGCGCTGGCTCGCCGAAGTCCGCCATGGGTCCGAGCTCCGTTTCGAGGAAGCGTTCGAGAGCGGCTGCGGTCTGCACGCGCGCGCGGACGCCGTCGAGCATCGCCACGACGGTGCAATAGACATCATCGAGATCAAGGCATCGACGAAACCGGAAGATCACATCATCGACATCGCGTTCCAGAAGGTCGTCGCACAGCGCTGCGGACACGACGTCGCCGATTGCCTGATCGCACATCTGAACCCGGAATATCGTGTCGGCATCACTGACGAGACAAGCCTCTTCGTCCTGCGCGATGTGACGTCGGAAGTCGGCGAAATAGAGAAACGGATAGGTGAGGAGGCGGATGCCATCCTGATGCTTCTCGCCAGCGAAAGGATCGAGGAGGCCGGATGCGAATGCCGCTACAGGGGCAGCATCGCCAGGCGCTGTTCCGCATTCAATCACCTCAATCGCGATCTCGGGGTTCGGACTGCGCATCTCCTACCGAACATCTCGGCGTCACGTCTGCGCAAGCTTGACGGAGAAGGCAGGCTGTCGCTCGATCGCATGACCTTCGACGATGTCACGAACAATCAGGCACCCCATCTCGAAGCCCTGCAGACGCGCCAGCCGGTGATCGATCACGACAAGCTCGCATCGTTTCTCGACGGACTCACTTGGCCTCTGCACTTCTACGATTACGAGACCCACGCGAGAGCCGTGCCGATCGCACGGGGGCACGGTCCCTACATCCAGGTCCCTGTCCAGTTCTCCCTGCACATCCTCGACCGAGCCGGAGGGTTGACGCACCACGAACACCTCTCTCACGCGGAAGGAGAGGAGGCAAAGCTCGTCGCTTCGTTGGCGGCAGCCGCAGGTTCGCCCGGCAGTTTCATCGCCTGGAACATGGCCTTCGAGAAAGGCCGGAACCGTGCTCTCGGCGATCTGCTCCCAGAAGCTCGACCCTTCCTCGATGATATCAGCGAGCGAACGGTCGATCTGATGCTTCCCTTCAAGAATTCATACGTCCACCCGGCCTTCGCCGGGTCGGCATCGATCAAGAAGGTGCTTCCGGTGATCTGCCCGCATCTCTCCTACAGCGAGGATGGAGTCCATGACGGTGCAGGCGCGATGGCTGCCTGGCGGGAGATGGTCGAGAGCGAGGATGGGGACAGAGGGGCCTCCTTGCGCAAACAGCTGCTGGAGTATTGCGAACTCGACACCTTCGCGATGGTGGAGATATTGCGGTTCCTCGAACGACAGATGAAACGCCCCTGAAACCCAAGAAGAACAGGTCAGGCCAACTCGAACCGAGTAGGATCAAGCATCGGATCCCAAAGAACGCGAAATCGAGTCAAGGTATCCAATCATTCATCCTGATAAGGTCTGGCGATTTCACTCATCATCCCCAACCAGATATCCCGACTCCTCTCTTATACACCGTCGGGTGGACATGGGCTCAGCTCGTTCGGCAGAAAGGAGTGGGCATCACGCAGAATCTTTCACTGGCGCTTCGTCAGGTCCGCCCGGCTTGACTTGAAACCGCGATGAAGGTGCTATCCCTGATTAGACGCGCGATTCGGAAGGGGAGGCCTGGTTGGCAAGGGAACAGGGCATCGGGCTGTGCCTGTCCGGCGGTGGCTACAGGGCCATGGTCTATCATGTCGGGGCAATCATCCGACTGCATGAGCTCGGTCTGCTCTCGCGCATCGATCGCATATCCAGCGTATCCGGCGGATCGATAACCGCCGGGGTCCTGGCGCTGGCATGGGACAAGGTCGGCGCCCGCGACCAACTCTGGCGGCATTTCGTCGAGCCGGTCTTGGAACTGGCTTCGAAGACGATCGATCGACCCTCGATCGTGCGCGGAGTGCTGTTACCCGGGTGTGTCGGCGAGCACGTAGCGCGACGGTACGACGAAATACTATTCAAGGGCGCAACGCTACAGGACCTCCCCGATGCACCGAGGTTCGTGATCAACGCCACGAACCTCGAAACGGGTACTCTGTGGCGATTCTCGAAGCCCTACATGCGGGACTACAAGGTCGGCGAGGTGGCGAACCCGACAGTCCGACTTGCGGACGCCGTGGCGGCCTCATCCGCTTTCCCACCCGTGCTCTCCCCATTCATCCTCGAGGTCGACGCGGGTGATTTCACCATCCGCGAACCTGACGTTGCCGACGGCTTCTTCGACGGTGTCACACTCACCGACGGAGGCGTCTACGACAACTACGGTCTCGAGCCGGTGTGGGATCGTTTTTCCGATGTCCTCGTCTCCGACGGAGGCGGCATCCTCGCACCTGATCCCGAGCCCAGTGCGGAATGGGCACTTCAGAGCTATCGCGTCATCGGGATACTCCAGCAGCAGGTGCATGCGCTCCGCAGCAGGCAGCTGGTCGACAGCTTCCAGTCCGGTGAGACCAAGGGTTGCCTCTGGAGCATACAGACCCCCATGGACAGATACGATGCGGAACCGGTCGTCGCGATCCCGCCCGGAGCGGTGGAGGCCCTGGCCAAGACCCCGACCAGGCTGAAGCGCATGAGCGGGCGCCTGATGAGGCAACTCGTCAATCTCGGCTACGTGGGAGCCGATGTGTCGTTAAGGTCGTGGTACTTGGATGACGCCGCACCCGGCGACCCGCCGTTTCCCGAGGTGGACTTCGCATGACCACCCTAGGCCGGGAGGTCGTCAATGCATTGCTGCTCGGACCTCGTGCCGAGGGCCGGCTCGTCCATGAGAGCCCCGTACGGGGCGACGTCTGGGCAGCGTATGCGAGCGAACCGAACGAGCGCGTGGACATACTCGTCGAGGCCCATCGGGACGTGCCGACCGGAACCGTCGCGGCCAGGCTGACCCGGCGCCTCTACGAAACGGGATCGGTCGAAGCGCCCCGTGGAGGATTCGGGGTATCCTTCGTGGAAGGGTTCGTCACCGCCAAGCTCTCCCTCGAAGAATTGGTCAGCTGCGTCCTACCCTATACGAAGTGGTCGCGAAGCCTGGTCGCGCATCCCGACCAGGAGCTAGCCGATGCGGTCAGGCGCGAGGTCCGCTGGCAGATGAACCACATCGATGGCAGGACCGGAGAGGCCCGCGCGGACGTCGAGCCGGGTCTGTCGCGTCTCCTGCCCACCTTCCGGATACTCGCGGCAATCGAGTGGGCGCGCGATCGTGGCAGGGAGGATCGGATATTCTCGATCGACGACTTCCTCGAAGCCGCTTCCGCCAGGGAGATCGCAGACATCGCAGCCCGTCTCTTCCAGCGGGTTTCGGCTTCCATCCCCGCTCGGGGTGGTTCCCGGGAAAGTCATGAAGTCGACGACACCGATATCTTCGCCGTCTCGCGCAACCGACCGGTCGAAACGGCGCTCGAGCGATCCATCCCGGCGATCAAGGCCGATGCCGTCAGTACGCTCTTTGGCGTCTCGTGCGAGCGCATAGGATGGGCCGTCCTCGATACGGGCATCGACGGGTCACATCCCGCCTTCAGCGATGCGAAGAGAAAGGGCGCGAACAGGATCGAAGCGACATTCGACTTCACCCGCTTGCGCAGGATCGTGACGCTGGACCATCTCTACAACGAGGCTCTCCTGGAAGGTAACGCCCAGGCCGTCGCCGTCAGCACAGGGATGGAGAATGTCGAAGCGGTAAAGGAGGACTTTCGCACATTGGCGAAGGACGCTCAGCAGCGGCGACCGATAAACTGGAGCATTGCCGAGAAATACCTGACCATGTCCGACCCCCAAGCACCCGCCAGTCCCCATGGAACACATGTGGCCGGCATTTTGGGGGGCGACTGGCGCGAAGACGAAAACGATGGCCGGAGGCCGGTGGCGCGACGAGGGGTATGCGCGGACATCAGGCTCTACGATTTCCGGGTGGTCGGCGGATCACCCGACGACACCGAATTCGCGGTCGTGGGAGCCCTGCAGTTCATCCGTCACCTGAACAGCCGTAACAACTACCCGCAGGTGCACGGAGCGAACATCAGCCTCTCCATACGGCACGATGTGAGAAACTACGCGTGCGGGCGGACGCCCGTCTGCGAGGAGGCGGAACGTACCGTCCACGCCGGAGTGGTCGTTGTGGCGGCCGCGGGGAACCGCGGATACCAGAGCTACAATCTCTCGGACGGCGGAGCGTTCGAGACATACGCGCCGTCGAGCATAACCGATCCCGGCAATGCAGAGGCCGTGATCACGGTCGGTTCGACCCACAGGTCCTCGCCGCACAGCTACGGTGTGAGCTACTTCTCGAGCCGCGGTCCGACCGGTGACGGGAGGAAGAAGCCCGACCTCGTCGCTCCCGGCGAGAAGATATGGAGCGTCGTTCCCGGACGGACCGAGGATGCCCTCAGCGGCACGAGCATGGCCGCCCCCCATGTCAGTGGAGCCGCGGCGCTGCTGATGGCGCGCAATACCGAATTCATCGGTCAGGCAGGTGCGATCAAGAGGATACTCTGCTCGACCTGCACCGACCTGGGACGCGAGGAGAACTTCCAGGGTGCAGGCATGCTGGACATCCTGCGGGCCATGCAATCGATCTGATCAAGAGGGGGAAGGGGATGAAACTCGAAGTCGTGCCGGCAATGAAGGGGGACTGCCTTCTGCTTCATCATGGAACCGGTGATGATCCCAAGCTCGTCCTGATCGACGGAGGACCGGGAGGGGTCTACGCGAAGAGCCTCAAGCCTAGGCTCGACCGGATACGGGAGGAGCGGATATCCGGCGGCCACATCGGCGAGAGCGACCCGCTCCACATCGATCTCGTCATCGTGAGCCACGTGGACGATGATCACATCAACGGCATCATCGCTCTCTTCGAGGACATCGCCGACGCTGCACCATTCAGCGTCGGACGGCTCTGGCACAACAGTTTCGACAGCCTCCTCGATGCGACGGGGACGCCGGTGGCAGCACTGACTGATCCGGGCGACACCGTGATAACCGCCGGTCTGGTCGAAATGGACAAGGCAGTCGCGCCGGATGCGCACGACGATCTCGCCATGGTGCTGGCCAGTATCCCCCAAGGCCATACCTTGCTCGGATTGGCGAAGAAGTTGAGCATTCCCGTCAATCCAGAGTTCGAGGGAAAGGCAATCGAAGCACACGACGGCAAAGCGATGTCGATGGACGGCTTACAGTGCACGTTCCTGGGGCCGATGCGGGAGGAACTGGAGGATCTACGGAAGGAATTCGCCAAGTGGCTTGCGAAGAAGAAGGCCGGCGACGGTACAGCCGATGCCCTTCTGGCGAGCCTCACCGACAGTTCGGTACCCAATCTCTCAAGCCTCGTAATGCTGGTGGAGGACGGAGATGAAAGCCTGCTGCTCACCGGAGACGCGCGTGGTGACAAGATGGTAACGGCGGCCAAGGCGCTGAAACAGCTGAATGCAAATGGCGAGCTGCCGGTCGACACCTTCAAGGTCCCCCATCACGGCAGCGACCGGAACAACGACAAGGCCACCTTCGAGACGTTCCCGGCGCAACGATACGTGTTCTCCGGTGATGGGAAGCACGGCAATCCCGAGCGCGAAACCTTCGAAGAACTGGCCCGCGCGAGAGACGGGGTCCGCATAACCGTCGAGCTCACCTATCCACCCCACGAGATAGATGCAGAGCGCGCGGCCGAATGGAAGAAGAAAAGGAAGCGTAACGACCAGCTGCCTGAATTCGATCAGTCGCTGCACGGCATAGAACCGGTCCTCGCGGCGAACTCGCACTTCACCCTCAAGCACCCCTGATCTGGCATATGAGGAACTGATGGCACGTGACCCCATAAAGGTAATGATCTCAAGCCGGTGCAACGATTCCTTCCCGGCGGGAGGGAAGCCCCTCAGCGAGATGCGCAAGGCGATCAAGAAGGAGCTGGAAGCGGAACGCCTGTTCGGCGAAGATCTGTTCGAGGTATGGATCAACGAGGACGCGCCGCCTGCCGACACCTCACAGGATTCCCTCGATGTCTGCCTCGAGTCCGTGGACAAGGCGGACATCGTCCTCGTGCTCGCCAACGGAAACGCCGGTTGGGCACCAGATACTGCCGACATAGGGATCTGCCATGCGGAACTGCTCAGAGCTCACAGTTCGGCGCCGGGGAAGGTCCGGCTGATCTCGCTCGGCAAGGTAAAGGGCGATCCGTCCGATCTCGCGCAGATCTCGCGGGACCGGCGTTTCGACGAGTTCCTGTCGACCCAGAACTTCTTCCGGGGCGGGTCGGTGAGGAACGTCAAGCAGGCGAAGGAGCGCGTGCGGGAAGCTCTCGTCGACGCCGTCAAGTCGCTTGCCCATCTCGGCGTACGCGAGGCCCGGAAGGGCAAGTACCACACCGGAGACGCGCTGGCTTGGAGCAAGCTCGATTTCTTCGCCCGGAGAAGGGCCATCGTCACGAAGCTGCAGGAAGCCCTGGAGGATCGCGGTGGCGCTTCTGCCGGAGACGATCTGCTGACGCTTCAGATCGAAGGGAAGGATGTCCTCCTCAGGCTCGACGCGGTCCCCGCAGCACTATCGAACCCGGCCGCAAGAGAGCTCGTAGGAAGGCCCTTCCTCAACGACTTCCTCCTCGTCGACAAGCTCAAGGCGGCGACAGGACCGGTCCACATAATCGGATGCCAGAAAGGCGCTACGGAAATCCAGGCCCAGAACGTTCTCGGCTTTCCGGATGCCACGATCGTTCCCACACCCTTCGGGGTCTACGTTGCCGACCCGATACAGAAGGTCCAGTTCGTCTTCCTGAAGGACTGCCGGGACCCATCCTCCACGCGCTTCGCGGGTCAACGTCTCTTCGACTGGCTGGCTCAGACCGGAGAGAGCGCCGCTCTGGCCGAAAGGGCGGAGTCGAGAGCTCGTATCGTCAAGGTCCTGGCCGAAGAGAACCGGTGACCGGGCCGATCACCGGACTCGGTCGCGAAGGCATCACCGCGGCTCGTAGGGCCGATTAACGAGCCTAACATCTTGATAATCGACATCCACCAGCAATTCCGTGATCGGAACCTCGAGCGCGATCGCGAGGCGGGCCAGGGTGCGCAGTGTGGGAAGAGCCTTGCCCGCTTCCAGGCGCCACATGGCAGCCTGTGTCATGCCGCATCTCTGCCCCAGGGCAGTCGCATCCAATCCGGCATCGGAGCGGAGTTTCTTCAGACGGTCTCCGAATGAAGCGGCGAATTTCGCATCGCCAGCGTCTAGTCCCTTCGCGCGTGCCATCCTCACCTGCATAACGGGTTCGCGCTTGCCCGCAACGGCATTCGAAGGTGACGCATCTCATTTTGAGGATGGGCGGAATAATACTGCCCAATGATGGCTTGGGCAGGTGTCCGGCGACGCGCGGGCGGAATTGCGGGATTGTCTCGGCAATCCCATCCTAGCCCGAGGGATCGGATCGATCACGTTGTTCCCCGTCAGCACCAATGGCACAGATTTAAGGTTGTGATGTGAGGAGGGTTTGGGCTTCGTCGTAGTGACGAAGGAACGAAGATGAAGCCCAAACCCTCCAACGCAAAATCGTCGGCCAAGGCCCCTGCGGAGCAGGTGGTGAAGAACATTCGGCGCCAGACCCGCCGGCATTTTTCGGCCGAGGATAAGATCCGCATCGTGCTCGATGGATTGCGCGGAGATGACAGCATCGCCGAGCTGTGCCGCCGGGAAGGGATCGCGCAGAGCCTGTATTACACTTGGTCCAAGGAGTTCATGGAGGCCGGCAAGCGTCGCCTGGCCGGCGATACGGCGCGTGCTGCGACGACGGACGAGGTGAAGGACCTGCGCCGCGAGGCCCCCGACCTGAAGGAATGCGTCGCCGATCTCACGCTCGAGAACCGCCTGCTTAAAAAAAGCATGATCGCGGATGGGGGAGGCGCCGCTCGCCAGGTCTGCGGCGCGAGGAAGTGGCTTTCCGCGCCAACATAAGCACGACCTGGTACACTTGGCTCGAGCAGGGGCGCGGCGGTGCCCCGTCCGCGGCCGTTCTTGATCGGATCGCCAAGGGATTGATGCTTACCGCACCAGAGCGAGCATCTTTACATGCTCGGTCTCGGGCGTCTTCCCGAGATGCTCTATCAACCGACGGATGGAATCTCGCCCCCGCCTGCAGCGGGTGCTCGATGCGCTCGCGTCCAGCCCGGCGATCGTAAAGACCGCGATGTGGGATGTCGTCGGCTGGAACAAGGCGGCGGCGGCGATGCTGACGGACTATGCGACACTGCCCCGGGAACAGCGCAATATCCTCCGGCTGATGTTCTCATCCGAAAAAGGCCGGAGCCGCAACGAGGACTGGGAAAGCGTCGCGCGCTTCGTGATAGGCGCACTTCGCGCTGATGTGGCCCGAGCCGGCGCGCACGGCACCGATGAAGCGACCAGGCTAGTCGAAGAGTTGAGCCAGTCGAGTACAGAATTCAGGAAACTCTGGCAGGACAACGAGGTGGTAGCGCACGCCGAAGGCGTCAAACGGATCCGACATCCCAAGGCCGGAATGGTGCATCTGGAGTTCTCCTCCTTCTCGGTCGAGGGCAGGCCGGACCTTGGTATGATCGTCTACAATCCGGTCCGCGATATGGACGGCGAAAAGATCCGTGACCTGATGCAGGAACGCGTCGCCGGCTGAGGGCAACCTGTCCTGCTCAGATCGGGGGCGGGGGCTACGGGCGGAGCCATCCAGAGCGGGCATCCCCAGCCGAGGGATCCAGTTCCCGTAATCCTCGTTGCGGAAAACCTTTCCCTAGAAAGGTTGTTCGTCAAGCCGATGCATGGACCAATCCGTGTCACCTTTCAGGTCATCATAATGGATGGTGACGAGACGTTCGTCGGCGATCTCCATCTCCACGCCGAGCGGAGACGGTCCGTAGAATGTCAACCGGCTGATCAACGCGTGAATTGCGGCCCGGATCTTCGATCTCGCTTCGAACCGAACTTCCTCATCCTCGTGATCAAGAGACTTGCGGAGCCGGCGGACCCGCTCCCGTTGCTCTTCGGGACTCGGTGCATGGACCAAGGAGATGAGGCGATCTCTCGCATCGTCGAGAGCATCACTTTCCGCATCGGAAACAGCCACAAGCTCGGTCCAGAGATTCTGTGCCTCGTGACGGCCGGTCTCGATCGCGATCCTCAATGCGGAGTCGGCCTTGTTCTTCGCCATAGTCCAGGCGCGTTCCAACCTGGCCACCTCGATCTCCGCCTCGCGGACCTCCGATTGGGTGGCGGATCTGTCTTCGTGCACGGCTTCCAGGATTATCGGATCAAGTATCCCTTGCTCCCACACGACATAATTGAAGTGGAAACCGTTGTCGCAGCCCTTCCCACGTTGATATCCGTCACAGATGAGATAGTCTTCGTTCACCCATCTGCCATCTGCCCGTTGCTTGCGCCCCTTTCCGCGGAACGTCATCTTCGATCCGCAGGCACCACAACGAGCAAGCCCCGAGAAGAGGTTCACCAGCCTTCTGCCTCTCCCGACGAACTTACGCGATCGTTCTGCCATCGCCAGGTGCGCGCGCCGGTGCAGGTCGGCATCGACGACGCTGGGATAGTAGTCGAGCACGACATCACCAGTTGCTTGTCTCGGTGAGCCTCTCGCCTTCCTTCCCAGATGTAGTTCACCCAGCACGGCAGGGTTCCTGAGAATCTTCTGGATGTAGCTCGCATGCCACGCATCGGCACGACCAAACGTGGGGACAGCCTCGAGATTGAGATTCCTTGCGATATGATGCTTGCCCAATCCAGCGATCGTCTCCTCGAAGATGCGACGAACGATGGCCGCCCGTTCGGGCACCGGCACGAAGGTCGGCGGCGATCCCACCACTTCGAGCCAACCTGGGGCACGTCGGGTCATGACGAATTTCTCGCCAGCATTGAGACGCCTTCGCTTGGCCGCCCAGGCCGCGCCCAACCGTTGACTCTTCTTCTGGGACTCTTCGTGGCTTAGCTGAGCCTTGACGACGACCTCGAGGATGGAGGCCATGTCGAAGGTGCCCTTAGAATATCGTCGGGCACCGTCTACCGTTGCGACAGTAACACCGGCTTCGGTAAGATTCATCATCCACATGAATACCCGTCCGGGTTCCTGGCGCGACAGCCGATCAAGCTTTTCGCAGAGCAATATCACCCCATCCGGATACAGCCCGTCTTCGACCTTCCTCACGAAGCTCCCGAGCGCACCAGAAGAAGCGTGCTCCCCCTTGAAAGCGCTGATCCCATCGTCGATTAGTTCGGCGACTACGTCCCAGCCGCTATCCTCCGCAAAGCGGCGGCAGTCGTCCCGCTGGCGTTCCAGACTGGAACCCTTACCCTGCTCCGAGCTCGACCAGCGGATATAGATGACGCAGTCCATTATGTCCCGACTTATCGATTCGATCGATTGATGTGTAGGGGTATCTTACCTGAACAAATTGTGCCCGCCGGCCGCCGCTATCTCGAGCGCGCGCTTGGCGGTCTCCTGTCCCTTGACCTGCTTGAGGTCGCCTCCGCCGACCTCGCTTTCGACCACGCCGGGTTCGGGGTCGGGCAGTTGCTGCGTGCCTTTGAGGTGGTTGAGCAGGCTCGCCAGATCGGGGGCGGCGCAGACCGGTATCTCGCTCGCCCAGCGCGCTTCGGAGCCTTGCGCGCGCGGACAGATCAGACCGGCCTCCGCCTCGCTCGCGTGGATCGCCGCCAGCAGCACGCCGGGCGAGGGCACGATCCGCGCGTCGAGCGCCAGTTCGCCCACCGCGATCCAGTCGCCCAATTGCTCGGCATCGGTCACCCCCATCGCTGCCAGCAGCGCCAGCGCAATCGGCAGGTCGTAATGCGAGCCTTCCTTGGGCAGGTCGGCGGGCGAGAGGTTGATGGTGATCCGCTTCGGCGGCAGTGCAAGGCCCATGCTGGACAGCGCGGCGCGCACGCGTTCCTTGCTTTCGCCCACCGCCTTGTCCGCCAGTCCGACGATATTGAACTTGGGCAGGCCCGGCGCAACCGAGCACTGCACTTCGACGCTGCGTGCCTCGAGCCCGAGATAGGCCACCGTTTTGACCAAAGCGACCAGGATTAACCCCCACCCCCGCAATCACCCCTAGCTGATGCCGTGAAAGCCCCTGTTTGTCGAGGGTTAACGGGTTCACACTGGAGGTGAAGCAGTATGGTTAACAGCGGGTTATCCATACCTCTTGAGCCGCTGGAAAGCGCGCGTGCGGCAAAAGATTGCCATGTTCAGAATTACAGCAATCCTCCTTTCCGCCCTTGGTACCTTGATCGCCGCTCCGGTGGCCGCACAATCGCTGACCCTGGTCAGCCTGCCGGTCGTCTATGTCGCCAGCCCGGTCGTCCAGCAGACGCACCAGGGCCGCGCGGTCCTTCCTGCCGCGGTAGTCCGCCCCCAGTCACAGCCGGTGCGCGAGCGGCAGAACCTTGCCGCTGTCCGTCCGCAGACCTACACGCCCGCCGCATTGCCGGTGTGGAAAGCCCCCGCCTTCATCGATCGCCGCTTCCGCGACTATAACCGCGGTCTTGCGCAGTACGGCCCGTTCCGCGTGATCGACGCGCGCCGGGTGGCGCTGGTGGGCGAAACCGATGCAGCGACCCCGGGCTATTTCCGCGCGATGATGCGCGACTTTCCCGGCATCGAGCAGCTCGACATGGTCGAATGCCCGGGCACCCGCGACGACCGCGCCAATCTCAAGGTCGGCCGGATGATCCGTGCCGCGGGCCTCGTCACCCACGTTCCCGCGATCGGCTCGGTCCGTTCGGGTGCGGTTGAACTGTTCCTCGCGGGAGTCGACCGCGACATTGCGCATGGCGCCGAGTTCGCCGTGCACAGCTGGATGGATGCCTATGGCCGCGAAGCCGACGATTTCTCGTTCGACGCTCCGGAGAACCGCCAGTATCTCGACTATTACCGCGAGATGGGTATGAGCACCGACCAGGCGCGTGCGTTCTACGATTTCACCAATTCGGTTCCGCATGCGCGTGCCCTGTGGCTTGGTGCGAGCGACATGCGTCGCTGGTCGGGCCGCCCGCAGCAGGCCAAGACGCCCGCGCGGACCAAGGCCGTCCGGTCGGCCCCGACATTGGCCTATGCCGACGTCACTTTTTCTTGACGCGAGAGGGCGGTTCGCCTAGGCGCGCGGCCCTGTAGGTCGTCGCTCGCAGGGGCGGCCCTTTTTGCTGGCCCGAATCACTCGAGCCGGCAGCCAACCGAAATCTTTTGTAAGGACGATCCGATGAAGCGGACATTCCAGCCCTCGAACCTCGTGCGTGCACGCCGTCACGGTTTCTTCGCCCGCAAGGCTACCCCGGGTGGCCGCAAGGTCCTGCGCGCCCGTCGCGCCCGTGGCCGCAAGAAACTCTGCGCGTGATGTGACGCGCCGCGCCTGAGGCGCGGCGACAATCGCACCACACTGGCGGGCTCCCATTCGGGGGCCCGTTCGCGTATCTGCCATCCATGCACCCGAGCCTCTCCGTCATCCGCAAGCGCGCGGACTTCCTCGCGGCGAATCGCGGGCTGCGGGTTGCGCGCCCCGGCTTCGTGCTGCTCGCGCGGCCCAATGACGGGCAGGGCAAGCGCTACGGCATCACCGTGACCAAGAAGATCGGCAATGCGGTGGTGCGCAACCGGATGAAACGGCGGTTTCGCGAATTGCTGTGGGATGCGCTGCCCGGTGCGGGCCTGCCCGATCACGATCATATCCTGATCGGCCGCGAGGGCGGGATCGAGCGCGATTTCGGCGCCCTGCGCGCGGAACTGGCCGCCGCGCTCGCGCGCGCTGCCGAAGGCAAGGGCGACCGTCCGCGCAAGCCGCGCCACCATCGCAGCCGCCGCGCATGAAATATCCGCTGATCTGGATCGCGCGGCTGTGGCAATTGGGCCCCAGCCTGCTGCTGCCGTCGACCTGCCGCTACCATCCCTCGTGCAGCCAGTATGCGATCGAGGCGCTGGGAAAATACGGCGCGATCAAGGGTGGATGGATGGCCTTCAAGCGTATATTGCGCTGCAACCCCTGGGGCGGCCACGGCCACGACCCGGTGCCCTAGTACTGTCTTGACAGGCTAAGACACCACCCCACATTCTGACTTTCGACCGGACAAAGACGGGACCGACCTTGGACAACCATCGCAATTTGATCCTCGCCATAGTGCTTTCCTTCCTGCTGTTGCTGGGATGGACCTCGGCGATGGACTACCTCTACCCGCAGCCCGAACAGGCGCTGGTCGGGGACCGGGCGGATACGCCGAGCGAACAGGCCGCCCAGGCGGCCGACGGGGCGGCAACGCGGCATTCGCGCACCGGCGGCCTCGTTGATCCGGCGATGCGCGCGCAGGAAGTGGCCGATCTGAAGACCGCGCTGGCCAGCCCCGACCGGCTGCCTATCGACGCACCGCGCGTGGCGGGGTCGATCAACCTGCGCGGCGGGGCGATCGATGACATCGTGCTCAAGGGCTATAACGAGACCACCAGCAAGGATAGCGAGCCGGTTCGCATCTTCTCGCCCAGCGGCACGCCAGCGCAGCAATTCGCGCAATTCGGCTGGGTCGGTTCGAACCTCACGGTTCCCGGCCCGCAGACCTTGTGGGAAGCCGATGGCGATGTCCTGACCGCCGACACGCCGGTCACGCTGACGCATGACAATGGCGAAGGGCTGACCTTCGCCATCCGCTATTCGATCGACGACAAGTTCATGGTCACCGCCGAACAGTCGGTTGCCAATAGCGGCGGCGCCGCCGTCGTCATCCAGCCCTTCGGCCTCGTCAATCGCACCAGCCGCACCGCGAGCGAGGATCTGTGGATCGCGCATTCGGGCCCGATCGGCGTATTCGGCGACAGCGCCGATTACGATGTCGATTACGACGATCTCGACGACGACCAGCGGATCTCGCCCGAAGGCCGCACCAGCTGGGCCGGCTTCACCGATATCTACTGGCTCGCCGCGCTCGTCCCGCAGGACGATACCGCGCCCGAAACCACCTTCCGCGCGCTGGGCAACGAAACCTATCGCGCCGACATGATCTACGAACCGAGCAATCTGGCTGCGGGACAGGCATACACCGTCACCTCGCGGCTCTATGCCGGGGCCAAGGAAAGCGTGATCCTCGACAGCTACGAGGATGCCGGGCTGCAGAAGTTCGGTCTCGCGATCGACTGGGGCTGGTTCCGCTGGTTCGAAAAGCCGTTCCTGTGGCTACTGCGCACGATCTACGACGCGGTCGGCAATTTCGGCATTGCCATCATCTGCCTGACGATCATCGTGCGCGGGGCCATGTTCCCGATCGCCCAGAAGGGCTTTGCCAGCATGGCGTCGATGAAGGCGATCCAGCCGAAGATGAAGGCGCTCCAGGAACAGTACAAGGACGACAAGCCCAAGCAGCAACAGGAGATCATGGCGCTCTACAAGAAGGAGAAGGTCAACCCTGTCGCGGGCTGCCTGCCGATGCTGCTCCAGATCCCGGTCTTCTTCGCGCTGTACAAGGTGCTCTATCTCGCGATCGAGATGCGTCACCGCGACTTCCTGTGGATCACGGACCTGTCCGCGCCCGATCCGGCCAATCTGGCCAATGCGCTGTCCTATGTCGGGATCGAGGTGCCGCAGTTCCTGATGATCATCTTCGGGCTCGGCGTGCTCGGCGTCCTGCTTGGTTTCACCATGTGGCTGACCTTCAAGCTCAACCCGAGCACGCTCGATCCGATGCAGCAGAAGATCTTCGACATCATGCCGTGGATCCTGATGTTCGTGATGGCGCCGTTTGCCGCGGGCCTGCTGCTCTACTGGGTGACCTCGAACATCCTCACGCTGGCGCAGCAGAAATACCTCTATTCGAAGCATCCGCAGCTGCGCGCCGCGATCGAAGAGGACAAGGCGAAGAAGGCCGCCGAAGCGGCCAAGGCGGGCTCGTGACCGAAGCCGAAGCCGCCGACCAAGCCGCGCTCGAACGGCGCGCGGGCAAGCTGTTCTCGGGCCGGGTGGATTTCCTCCTCTCGGCACCGCAGCTCAAGTTCCTGCCCGAACCGACCGTTCCCGAGATCGCCTTCTGCGGGCGCTCGAACGTCGGCAAGAGCTCGTTGCTCAACGCGCTCACCGGGCGCAAGTCGATCGCACGCGCCTCGGTCACACCGGGCCGCACGCAGGAACTCAACTTCTTCGAAGTGGGCGAACCCACGCTGTTCCGTCTCGTCGACATGCCCGGCTACGGTTTTGCCAAGGCCCCGGTGAAAGTGGTCGAGAAGTGGAAGAGCCTCGTGAAGACCTATCTGCGCGGCCGCCCGGTGCTGGCCCGCACGCTGGTGCTGGTCGACGGGCGTCACGGCCCCAAGGATGTCGACCGCGAGATGATGACCATGCTCGACGAGGCCGCCGTGGGGTACCGCGTCGTGCTGACCAAGGCCGACAAGATGAAGGCCAGCGAACTCGCCAAGGTGATCGAGGCGACCGAGGCCGAGGCCCGCAAACACGTCGCTGCCTTCCCCGAGATCCACGTGACCAGCGCGGAAAAGGGCATGGGCATTGGGGAGTTGAGGGCGGCAGTGCTGGGAGATGCGGGGGTTTAGGGGCGTCCGTTTTTCGGCTCGTCATATCGCTGGGTGAACGACCGGATTTGGGGTGGTTAGCGGACAATTGGAATTAGGCGATAGATAGAATCCCCACCAGACATAAGACATGGATGCGAGTTCGCAAACCTCGCTGAAACGACAGAGCCTTGTAACCTGCGGATAGCAGCGCCAATTACTCATCACGCCATTGCGATTCATCGCAGTTCTGTCTGGCGGTGTCTCTTCACGATCAAAAATTCATTTGATTGGCGTTCCTGAGACAGGAAACGCAATCGACGTGCCCGGGGTGTCGGCAGCCCGGCGCGGTCGATCCAAAGGTCCTGCCATATGATCGCCTATTTCCTTCTCGTTCATCGTTATCCAGCTCAGTTCAAACGCTTGTTCAAGGCAATCTACCTGCCAGGGAACCAGTATGTCGTACACGTCGACAAAGGCTCTGGTGCGACCCTGACTGAGGAAATCACAGACTTTCTGACACCTTATCAGGGTGTCGAAATGCTGGAATCGAAAGATGCCCTTTGGGGCGGATACAGCCTTGTGGACGCTGAACTGCGAGGGATGGCTCGCCTGCTCGAGATGGATAGTAGGTGGACCCACTATATCAATCTTTCAGGTCAGGATTTCCCACTCAAGAGCCAAGACTACATTCGCCAGTTCTTTGCCGCGCACCCCGGCAAGCAGTTTATCCGCGCGCTCGACCAGGCCAAGGAACGGCCCGATACGATGAATCGCATCAGCCATGTGTTCAAAGAGGAGCAAGGGAAAATGACTGCGACGGGCATCGCGCGCCCCTACATGCTTGGTGACACGCCGTTCATCGGGACGCAGTGGAAGGCTGTGACGCGCAGTTTTTGCGATTATGTTTGCCATGACCCCGGAGCAGAACGGTTCAAGACGTTTTATAGTAACAGCTTTATCGCGGACGAAGCGTTCTTCCAGACCGTGATGATGAACAGTATCGACCACGGCACCGTTATGAATGATGATCTGAGAATGATCGACTGGGTGCCTGATGGTGACATCAAGTTGCGCCCCCGCAATTACGACGAGAAGGATTTCGAGGAATTGAAGCGAAGTACCGATCTTTTCGCACGGAAGTTCGATGCCGAGTATGAGACAGAAATCCTCTCCCTGCTTGAAAGTCACCTGAGATCACCGGCAGCAATTAGATACCGTGGTTCGGGTGAGGTACCAGGAATACTTCTCGCTGTGAAAGAGCTGGAGTTGATCTCTGCCCGACCCACTCAACCCTCGCGAACCATTGCGGAGACGGTGAGGAACAATTCCTCTAAGCCCACGCATGAGAATTGTATTTCTCACGATCTTCCAAAAATGGAAGCAGGTCGAAAAAGCGAAGAGCTGTGCAACTGAGTGCAGGGAAATGCCGCAGTGAACAGGTACGTCATTTGGAACGATCATTAAATGACCCATTGGCCAATCGACGGATTATCGCGGCCACGGCTGCCGAAGCATGGGGTCTAGAAGCATTGAGAGCCGAAGAAAGAGAAGCAGAAAACCTCACCTCTCTTAGCAAAGAGGACGCTGAAATCGTTCGCCAGTTTGCCGAAGAGGCGGATGCGGAGAGCAAGAAACGCCGGGACTAGGCAAATTGCCATCCTGTCATCAATGGAAGTCTCAAACCGGGTCGTTAGCCGACGGGCTGCTGAAACAGCCATCTAACGCGCAAACAGCATCGCGTCGTCGGCGAAGGCCTTCATTTCCAGCGCGTTGCCGCTGGGATCGCGGAAGAACATCGTTGCCTGTTCGCCGGGTTGCCCCTTGAAGCGGATGGTCGGCGGGATCGCGAATTCGGTACCCGCGGCCTCGAGCCGATTGGCCAGGTCCTGCCAGTCACTTATTGCCAGCACGACGCCGAAATGGGGCACGGGCACGCCGTGCCCGTCGACATGGTTGTTCGCGCGGTCGCCCGCTTCGCCGCGGGCGAGATGCGCGACGATCTGGTGGCCGTAGAAATCGAAATCGACCCATTCGCCGCTGCTGCGTCCCTCGCGGCAACCCATCGTCTCGCCATAGAAGGCGCGGGCCGCGGCAAGGTCGTGAACCGGGAAGGCGAGGTGGAAGGGCCTGAGCGACATGTCTACTCCGTCGCCCCTGCGAAGGTAGGGGCCTAGATAAGGGGTCTTGCTGGCACATCGGATGCGGATTGCAAAGCGTCCTGCGGGGCGGAAAGATTATCTGGATTCCCGCCTGCGCGGGAATGACGAACCGGGGCCGGGCGGCCTTGCCTGTTCGGCCTCGACAGTGCCCGGCCGGGCCTCTACCGCCGCCCCACGCAAGGTGGGTGCACACATGAAGCTGATCATCGGCAACAAGAATTATTCGAGCTGGAGCCTGCGCGGCTGGCTCGCGGCGAAGCAGTCGGGCCTGTCGTTCGAGGAAATCACCGTGCCGATGTTCGGCAAGCAATGGGATGCGCTCAAGAGCGAGGATGGCGGCACGCAGCCCTCGCACGGCAAGGTGCCGATCCTGTGGGACGACGAGGCGGTGGTGTGGGACAGCCTCGCGATCCTCGAATACCTCGCCGACAAGGTCGGGCGCGACCGGTTCTGGCCCAAGGACGCGGTGGCGCGCGGCATGGCGCGCTCGATGGTCGCGGAAATGCATTCCTCCTACCATGCGCTGCGCGGCGAATGCCCGATGAATGTGCGCAAGCGGTTCGAGGGCTTCACCCCGAGCGAGGCCTGCCGGCAGGACATCCTGCGCATTCTCGGCCTGTGGGCCGAGGCGCGCAGCCGCTTCGGCAGTGGCGGCCCGTTCCTGTTCGGCACTTTCGGCGCGGCGGATGTCTATTTCGCCCCCGTCGTGTCACGGTTCATCAGCTATCAGATCGCCGTACCCGGCTTCGCCGCCGCCTATATGCAGGCGGTGTGGGAGCATGAGTGGCTGCAGGCGTGGATCGAAACATCGGAAAGCGAAGAATGGGTGATCGAACAATACGAAACCATTGGCTGAGCGCATGCGCCGCGCTGGCGGCGCTGCTGCTCCCCGCGCAGGCACAGGCCTGGGGCTTCTACGCGCATACGGTGACCGCCGATATCGCGCTGGAAAACGTGCGCCCGCAGACGCGCGCGGACATCGCCCGGCTGCTGCAGGCCTCGCCCATGCTGGGCACGCCCGATTGCGACCTGGACAGCCTGCAGGATGCGAGCGTGTGGCCCGACTGCCTGCGCGGCCAGTACTGGCGCTGGGGCTACACTTTCGCCTGGCACTACCAGACCGAGCCGGTCACCGAGGAATATGACGCGCGCAAGAACTGCTCGGGCCTCGGCTGCGTCAGCGCGCAGGTCGAGCGCAACCAGCGGATCCTCGCCGACGAAAGCCTGCCCGACAATGTCCGCGTGGAAGCGCTCGCCTTCCTCGTCCACTTCATCGGCGACATCCACATGCCGCTGCATTCGGGCGATCACGACGACCGCGGCGGCAACGATCGCGAGGCGGCCTATGGCATCGTCCCGGGGCTGAACCTGCACTGGGTGTGGGACGGGCCGCTGGCCGAACGCGCGATCAGCGGCAATCCGCCGATCGCGCGGCGCTACAGCGCGGCCGAACGCGCCGAACTGGGGGGGGGCAAGGCCGCCGACTGGGGCCGCGAAAGCTGGCAAATATCGCGCGACTTCATCTATCCCGAAACCTTCGGCTGCGATCCGTGCGAGGGTGAACTGCCGCGCGAAACCGCACTGTCGCAGGAACTGATCGAACGCTCGGCCCCGATCGCGCGGCGCCGCGTGCTGCAGGCGGGCCTGCGCATGGCCGAATATCTCGACCGTGCGTTCGAGCCCGGGCCGCTGCCCGAAGAGGCGCGCGACTAGGGCAGGCGCTCGGTCGGATAGCGGGTCCCGTCCTTGTGGGCATAGCCCTCGGCATCGAAGACCATGTCGATATCGGGATATTCGCCCGAATCCACTTCATTGCTGCCACCGCTGACGACCGCAAAGACGCAATCGGCAGCCGAGCGGTTGTGCAGCCGGTGGCCATTCTCGACGCCTGCGGCCCATGCAACGACATCGCCGGGGCGGACCACGATCTCGCCCGTATCCTCGATCAGCACGGCCTCGCCTGCCAGCATGACCAGCAGCTCGTCTTTTTGCCGGTGCCAGTGTCGCTGCGAGGAGAAGGCATCGGGCTTCAGCACGACATGGCTGGCCCCCAGATGAGTCAGCCCCGCTACAGGTCCCAGCCGGCGGTACCAGCGCCCCTGCACCCCGGCATCGTAGGGGGCCGGGTAGCCCGTCGCTTTGGTCTGGGGGATGGCATCGAGATCGAGCTTGGGCATCGCTGGGCACTCCTGCTAGCGCGTGCAGCATGACTGATGTTCTCGATCTCGCCAAGCGGCTGATGGCCGCGCCCAGCGTCACCCCCGCCACCGGCGCAGTGTTCGATGCGCTGGAAGCGATGCTGGTGCCGCTGGGCTTCAAGGTGACACGGTTCACCCGCGGAGAAGGCGCCGCCGGCACGCCCGAGGCGCCGGTGGAGAACCTCTTCGCGATCCGCCGCGGACCCGAAGGCTCGCGGCACCTGGCCTTTGCCGGCCATCTCGATGTCGTCCCCCCCGGTGGCGGCTGGACCAGCAAAGCCTTCGACCCCGAAGTGCGCGGCGAGCTGCTCTACGGCCGCGGCGCGGTCGACATGAAGGGGGCGATCGCCTGCATGGTCGATGCGGCGGCGCAGGTGCCTGCGGAGGCGGGGACGATCAGCTTCATCATCACCGGCGACGAGGAGGGCCCCGCGCTGCACGGCACGCGCGCGCTGATCGATTTCATGCGCGAGCAAGGCCACCAGCCCGACCTCTGCCTCGTCGGGGAACCCACGTCGGTCAACCGGCTGGGCGACATGATGAAGATCGGCCGTCGCGGCTCGGTCAATATCTGGCTCGAAGTGCAGGGCACGCAGGGCCATGTCGCCTATCCGCACCTGGCGGACAATCCGATCCCCAGGCTGGTCGCGATGCTTGCCGAACTCGACGCGCTGGTGCTCGACGAAGGCACCGACTGGTTCCAGCCGAGCAATCTCGAAGTGACCGAGATCGACGTCCCCAACGATGCGCACAATGTGATCCCCGCGCTCGCCAAGGCGCGGATATCGATCCGTTTCAACGATCTGCATTCGGGCGCGTCGCTGTCCGAAAAGGTCGGCGCAATCGCGCAAAAGCATGGCGGCAGCGCGCTACCGATCATCAGCGGCGAGCCGTTCCTGACGCCGCCGGGCGCCTTCAGCGATACGATCGCCGCCGCCGTGAAGGCGGAGACCCGCGCCGATCCCGAACCCTCGACCACCGGCGGCACCTCGGATGCGCGGTTCCTGCGCAGCGTCTGCCCGGTAATCGAATTCGGCCTGGTCAATGCGACCATGCACAAGACCGACGAGGCGGTCGCGGTGGAGGATCTCGCCACGCTGAGCCGGATTTACGCGCGGATCGCCCGCGACGTGCTCGCCGGGTGAACGCGCGCCTCCTCACAAGGCTTTGCAAGCCACGATAACTGCGGCATGAATCCGCGCGCGGCTTTGACCGCTCGCAATGACAAGACGAGGGGTTGGGAAGTTGCTGAGGACCTGGTTCGAAATTCCGCTGTGGCAGCGCGTGATTACCGCGCTCATCCTCGGTGTGCTCACTGGCTGGGCCTGGGGCCCGGAAGCCGAGAGCATCAAGTGGATCGGCGATTTCTTCATCAAGTCGATCAAGATGCTGGTCGTCCCGCTGATCTTCTTCAGCCTTGTCTCGGGTGTCGCGGCGATCGGCGATTTGCGCAAATTGGGCGCGGTCGGCGGGCGGGCGATGCTCTTGTTCGTGGTCACCGGCCAGATCGCGGTCTGGCTCGGGCTGGGCCTCGGCACGCTGGTCCAGCCGGGCGCGGGGCTGGATACCGATGCGATCCAGAAGGGCGCGACGCCCGAACCCAACGAGACGTCCGCAGTCGACATGATCCTCTCGATCGTGCCCGAAAGCCCGGTGCAGGTGATGGCCGATGTCGCGGTGCTACCGCTGATTGTGTTCAGCATGCTGATCGGCATCGGCATCCTTATGGCCAAGGAAGACGGCATTCCCGTCCAGAAGGTCTTCGATAGCGGCGCGGTGATCATGCAGAAGGTCACCATGATCGTGATGGAACTGACCCCCTTCGGCGTCTTCGCGCTGATGGCGTGGGTGGCGGGCACGCTGGGGCTCGACGCGCTGGTCAGCCTCGCCAAGCTGGTCGGGCTCAACTACCTCGGCTGCCTGCTGATTATCACGCTGATCTACGGCAGCATGATCAAGTTCCTCGCCAAGCTGCCCGTGCGCGACTTCTTCCGCGGCATCCTCGATGCGATGGCGGTGAGCTATTCGACTGCCAGCTCCAATGCGACGCTGCCCGTCACCCTGCGCTGCGCCGAGCGCAATCTCGGCGTGTCGAATTCGGTGGCCAGCTTCGTCATCAGCCTCGGCGCGACGATCAACATGAACGGCACCGCGATGTATCTCGGTCTCGCAACGCTATTTGGCGCGCAGATCTTCGGCGTCGACCTGTCGATGGGCGATTATTTCCTCATCTCGATCCTCGCGACGCTCGGCGCGGTCGGTGCGGCGGGCATCCCGGGCGCGGGCCTCATCATGATGGCGCTGGTGTTCGGCGCGGTGGGCGTGCCGCTGGAGACGATCGCCTTCGTCGCCGGCGTGGACCGGATCATGGACATGATGCGCACCACCACCAACGTCAGCGGCGATGCTGCAGTGGCGACCACGGTGGCAGTGATGACGGGCGAGATCGACACACGCGAGATGATCTCGGCGGACGACGTCTAAGCAGGGGCGCAGGGTAACCGACTATACAGGCATTTCGCTGGCGGACGGTCGGCGTGACTATCTGGCGACCAGCACCACCGGCATGCCGATTGCGGGGCTGATTGCATGGGGCGGGCTGGCACTCGGCTATTGGCTCGTGCCCGAAGGCATCCGCGTCGCTGCCGTCGCCGGGGCTGCCGCGCTGACTTATGTTTACGCCATCATCGCCATGCGGAAACCCGCCTCGGTTCGCTGATCGACCGCGGCGGCCGATATCTTACGGGCTTGTGGTTAGCCGCCTCTTGATGAAGGATCAGCCAAGGAAGATTCGACCGTCCAAACCCTCGCGGTGAGGACGGGGCTCGATATTCCATGGGTTCGCGCCGTGTCTGCTTCGAGGAAAAGAACCTATGACTTCAGGGATTGTGCGGTCGGGCCTGCTGGCTATCATGATGGCCGGTTCGGCCCTCTTGGCGAATGCCCCCGCAGCGGCGGGCACTGATGCCGAGGCCGAGCCGGTAGCAACCCCGGCACCCGCGCCATTTGTCGCGCCGGACTTCGCCGTCCCGACACTGGTCGAAACCGAGCACTTCAAGATTGTCCCGCTCGGCCCCGACTTGGTCGAGGTCGATTTCGCGGCCTACATGTCCTCTATCGAACATCTGCAAGCGACTTTCACGCGCAGCACCAATTGGCCGCACGAGGGTATTACCGATGCCGACGCGATGCGGGATATGGAGACCGAACAGGCACGGTTCGCGAACCGCGAATCCTTTGCCTACGGAGTGCTTACGCCCGATGGCAGCCGCGAGCGCGGATGCATCTATGTCTATCCGAGTACGATCGATGGCTATGATGCCGTGGTCACGCTGTGGGTGACCAAGGCGGAGTATGACGCCGGATTTGACGCCGAGCTATACCAGTGGGCCACCGAATGGATGCAGACGGACTGGCCCTTTGCACATGTCGCCTATCCCGGTCGCGCGATCGAATGGGATCGCTGGGATGGGTTGGTCGCGGCAAACGCCAGCCAGGATGCGGCGCTACAATAGCAGCAAGCGCTGGCATCGGCTGGGTTATTGATTGGCATTGGTTGGCCTAACTCAGGCCGCGACCGGCTGCAGTTCCGCTTGGTCCGGTTCGGCTCGGTCGTCCGCGATCGCCGCCAGCCATAGCGCGCCGATATGCCGGTCGAGTTCGGGCGGATCGAACGGGTCGAGCCCCGAGCCGGGATAGAAGGTGACTTCGCCGAATTTCGGCTGGCCGTCGATCTCGTAGAAATCGATCCGCGCAAAGTTGAACGGCCGCGCCAGCGTCTCGGCTGCGGCCAGCATGCGGTCGAGATTCGCCGGCGCGGACGAGGGTGCCTCGTCCGGCATCGAGACCTGCGTCCATGCCCGGTCGTAGAGCGTCCAGCGGTGATTGCGCCCGCGATCGAGATGTACCTGCACCAGCACCGCGTGCCCGCCGAAGACACAGATCTTGTAATCCACCGGAAGCCGGTCGCCGCTGCCGAGAAAGGGTTCGACGATGTACCCGCGCGGCAGGTCACGGTAAGCCCATTCGTCGAGCCACAGGCCGTAGGCCCTGCGCGTCCAGCCCGCAGCCCGCCGCCGCGCCGCCTGCCAATCCGCCGCGTCATGGCACACCACGTTCTGGTTGCAGCCATGGCTGGCCTTGAGAATGAAAGGAAAGGGGGCGGGCGGGCCTGCGGGCAGGACGCTGCCCGTCCAGCGCGTGGGGATGATCCATCGCTCGCCCAGCAACCGCGCGGCCTGCTGCTTGGCGGAAACCTTATCGACCCACACGGGCAGCAGGGGATTGCGGTCCTCCAGCTTGCGTTGCTGCACCAGTTCGGTGAAGCGGCGCGGGCGGCGCAGGTCGGGCCAGCGGCGGTGGCGCCACAGATAGGTGAGGCCGATCCGGACCTTGGGCAGGGGCAGGAGCCAGTGCGGGAGGGAGGGCAGCTTCCGCAGGTCCATCGTCAGCGATACGCCGGTCGCGGGTTTGCGTTCCGCACGGGGTGAACCGGAGAGGGGGGCGGGGGCCGTTGCACCTAGCGCCCCCTGGGCTTCTCCAGCACCTTCTTGCGGTAGCTGCACAGATCGACCACCGGGCAGCGCCAGCATTCGGGCGTGCGCGCCTTGCAGATATAGCGGCCATGCAGGATCAGCCAGTGATGCGCGCCCAGCCGGAAGGGCTGCGGCACGCGCTTTTCGAGCTTGGCCTCGACCTGCTCGGGCGTCTTGCCCTTGGCGAGGCCGGTGCGGTTGCCGACGCGCAGGATATGCGTGTCGACCGCGAAGGTTTCCTGCCCGAACCAGCAATTGAGCACGACATTGGCGGTCTTGCGGCCCACGCCGGGCAGGCGGACGAGATCCTCGCGCGTGTCGGGCACCTCGCCGCCATATTCGTCGACCAGCAGCTGGCTGAGCGCGATCACGTTCTTGGCCTTGGAATTGAACAGGCCGATGGTCTTGATGTGCTCTTTCAGCCCGTCTTCCCCCAGGGCGAGCATCGCCTGCGGCGTCTCGACTTCGCGAAACAGAGCGCGGGTCGCCTTGTTGACGCCGACATCGGTTGCCTGCGCGGAGAGCGCGACCGCCACCACCAGCTGGTAGGCATTGCCATATTCCAGCTCGGTCTCGGGCGCGGGATTGTCCTCGGCGAGTCGGCGGAAAAACTCGAAGATCTGGTCCTTGGTCATAATCCGGCGGTCACTCGGGGATCGAGCCTTCCATGTCTTCCAATGCGCGCGCCATCGCTTCGCGGCGGCGCTGCATCGCATCGCTGAAGGCGGCGGCGACGATACCCGTCGGCAGCGCCACCAGCAGCACTCCGCCGATCGCCACTATCGAACCGATCAGCCGTCCTGCGGTAGTGACCGGATAGACGTCGCCATAGCCGACCGTCGTCAGCGTAATCACCGCCCACCACAGCGCGCGGGGGATCGAGCCGAACTGCTTGGGCTGCAGGCTGCCCTCGACCCAATAGAGCCCCGCCGCGCCCAGCAGGACCAGCACCAGCGCCAGCGTGGCGCAGACGATCAGGTCGTAGCTGCGTTCGCGCAGCGCCGCGCCGATTTCGCGCATCGCGGCGGAAAAGCGGCTGAACTTGAGGATCGAGACGATCCGCAGCAGCCGGATGACGCGCAGCACCGCGGCATTGGCAATGAAGAAGGGCGCCAGGCTCACTGCGACCACGATCAAATCGATGATCCCGATCGGCGACAGGATGAAGCGCCAGCGCTTGGTCCAGGCGGAACCCGGCCCCTCGCGTTCGGGCGCGGCATAAATGCGCCCGACGTATTCGACGAGGAAGATCATCCCGAAGACGAACTCGGCAATCAGGATTTCGCGCTGGTAGGGGATGCGGATCTGCGGCTCGGTCGCCACGATCCCGACCAGCAATGCCAACAGGATCGTCCACACCACGAAGATGTTCAGCCCCGTCAGCCGGCCATTCGGCCACGAGCCGATATGCAATTGCCGGTGCAGGCGGGCGCGCAGGGTCACAGGCTCAGATTCCCAGCACCTGGTCCATCGAATAGCGGCCGGGATCGCGCCCGATCATCCATTCGGCCGCGCGCACCGCGCCGCGCGCGAAGATCGAGCGATTCTCGGCGCTGTGCGACAGCGTGATGCGTTCTTCCTCGCCCGCCAGGATCGCGCTGTGTTCGCCCGCCACGGTGCCGCCGCGCAGGCTGGCGAAACCGATCGCGCCTTCCTCGCGCGCACCGGTGTGCCCGTCGCGTCCGCGTTCGGAATGGCTGGCGAGATCGATTCCGCGCCCTCCGGCGGCAGCTTCGCCGAGCAGCAGCGCGGTCCCGCTGGGGGCATCGACCTTGCGCCGATGATGCATTTCGAGGATTTCGATATCCCAATCGGGCCCCAGCCGGGCGGCGGCCTCGCGGACCAGATGCGCGAGCAGCGTCACGCCAAGCGAGGTATTGCCCGTCTGGAGCACCGGCACCGCGCGCGCGGCATCGTCGATCGCGGCGTGATGCCGCTCCTCGAGCCCGGTCGTGCCGATCACCAGCGGTACGCCCGCGCCGATCGCGGCGTGGAGGTTGATGCACAGCGCGCCGGGGGTCGAAAAATCGACCAGCACTTCGCTTGCATCGGCCAGTGCGGCCGCGTCGCCGCCCTTGTCGATCCCGCCCGCCAGTTCATGCCCGCTTGCGCCGATCACGGCGGCAAGCGCATGGCCCATGGCGCCTTCGCACCCGATAATCCCGATCCGCGCCATTCTTTCCCCTATCGGCCATGGTTCATGGCCGGTCTTTGACATGCCCTACCGCATCGCTACTTGAGGGCAAATGACCGATATGCGCAACATCGTGATCCTCACCGGGGCAGGTATCTCCGCCGAAAGCGGGATCGATACCTTCCGCGATGGCGGCGGCTTGTGGGAACAGCACCGGGTCGAGGATGTCGCCACGCCCGAGGCCTTCGTGCGCGATCCCGATCTCGTGCTGCGCTTCTACGACCAGCGGCGCGAGGCGATCCAGGCCAAGCAGCCCAATGCCGCGCATGAGGCGATCGCGCGGCTCGATGCGGAATGGGACGGCGAGCTGCTGGTGGTGACGCAGAATGTCGACGACCTGCACGAGCGGGCCGGGGCGCGCCGCGTGCTGCATATGCATGGCACGCATCTCAATGCCTGGTGCACCGCCTGCGATATCCGTTCGCGCTGGACCGGGCCAATGATCGACCGCCCGCCATGCCCCGCTTGCGGCACGCCCGCGCTGCGCCCCGATGTCGTGTGGTTCGGCGAAATGCCTTACGAGATGGAGCGCATCCATGCCGCGCTGCGGCAGGCGGATCTGTTCGTTTCGATCGGCACCTCGGGCGCGGTCTATCCCGCGGCGGGTTTTGTGCAGGACGCCCGCGAAATGCGCGTCCGCACGCTCGAACTCAATCTCGAGGCAAGCATGGGATCGCGCTGGTTCCACCAGTCGCGGCACGGCCCGGCGACGCAGGTGGTCCCCGAATGGGTCGCGGAAGTCCTAGGCGGCTGACCCGCAGGCGGCGCAGGCGGGGTCCTTGGCGATGGTGAAGCTGCGCATGGCGGGCTTCAGCCCGTCGAGCAGGTGAACGCGGCCCCAATCGGCCTCGCCCAGCGCGCTGACCCCGTCGAGCAGGATGCGCACTGCCTGCAACGCGGCGAAGGTCGCGACCCAGCCGGCCATCGCGCCAAGCATGCCGTCCTCGGCGCAGGTATCGCAATCCTCCGCATCGAAGGCATCGCCGACGAAACAGCGGTAGCACGGCTGGTTGGGAAGGTGTCCGGCAAAGGCACCGACCTGCCCCTGAAAGCGTCCGACCGCGGCCGAGAGCAACGGCACGCGCTCCGCCACGCAGGCATCGGCAACCGCCAGCCTCGTGGCGAAATTGTCGGTCCCGTCGAGAATCAGATCGGCATCGACCACCAGCTCGTGCGCATTGTCGCGCGTGATCCGGCGGTCGCTGATGGTGACGTCGAGCGCCGCATCGAAGCCGGTCACCCAGCGTTTGGCGATCACCGCCTTGCCGTGGCCGACATCGCGTTCGTTATACAGCGTCTGGCGCTGGAGGTTGCTGGCATCGACCCGGTCGTCGTCGACCAGCGTCAGCTTCCCGATCCCCGCGCCGGCCAGATATTGCAGCGCGGGTGAGCCGATCCCGCCCAGGCCCACCAGCACCAGGTGCTTGCCCGCCAGCGCGACCTGGCCCGCGCCGCCCACTTCGGGCAGCACGATATGTCGCGCGAACCGGTCGAGACGGCCCGGTGGCAGGCTCATTGCAGCTCGTCCTGCGGTTCGGGCAGCCGTTCGCGGCGAAAGCCGTGCATGCCGTGCCACCATTGCAGCGCGATCACGCCGCCCTTGGCGGGCTGCAGCGTGACCAGCATGAAAATCACCGCCAGCGGCAGGATGATGGCGAGGATCGCCATGCTCGACAGCGCGAAGTCGCTCGCGAGAATGATTAGCACCGGCGCGAGCAAATGGCCGGTGACGAAGATCGAGACATAGGCCGGAAAATCGTCCGCGCGCTGCCCCGAGATATCGAGGCCGCAGGCAGGACAGTGGTCATGCGGCTTGAGCCATTTGCGGAACAGCGGCGCTTCGCCGCACCGCGGGCACCGGCACCGCGCGCCGCGCCACAGTGCGGCACCGAAGGAGGCGGGCAGGGCGATATCGGCGCGCGGGGCGGCGGGAGGTGTCTGGGGCATGCAGGTTCTTTGGCGCGCGGGATGGCGCCTGTCGACAGCTCTGTGCACAGAGCTGTCGAAGCCGTGTGAATGGGGTGGGGAGGAAATGCGCGGGTGCGCGCTTTATCCCGTCAGCTTTCGAGCTGTCTCAGCAGGCTGCGCACATCGCCGTCCATATCGGCATCGCGCTGGCGCAAATCCTCGATCAGCCGCACCGCGTGGATCACGGTCGAATGGTCGCGTCCGCCGAACTTGCGCCCGATTTCGGGATAGCTGCGCGGGGTGAGCACCTTCGACAGATACATCGCCACCTGCCGCGGCCGCACAACGGCGCGCGCGCGGCGCTTGCTGCTCATCTCGCTGCGGTCGATACGGTAGAACTGGCATACGGTGCGCTGGATCTCGTCGATCGTGATCCGGCGGCGGTTGGCCGAGAGGATATCGGTCAGCTGCTCTTCGGCCAGCTGGAGCGAGACTTCCTGCCCGGTCAGCTGCGCATAGGCGATCAGCTTGTTGAGCCCGCCGACCAGTTCGCGGATGTTGCGGGTGATGGTGCGGGCGAGGAAGTCGAGCACGTCCGCAGGCACGTCGAGCGGTGCGAAACGCGTCAGCTTGGAAGTGAGGATTTTCTTGCGCAGTTCGATGTCCGCGGCCTGGATATCGGCGACGAGGCCCATCGACAGCCGGCTGAGCAGCCGCGGTTCGACTCCGTCGAGTGCCTGCGGCGCACGGTCGGCGGCGAACACCAGCCGCTTGCCTTCGGCGAGCAGCGCATCGATCGTGTAGAGCAGTTCTTCCTGCGCGCTGGCCTTACCGATGATGAACTGGATATCGTCCACCAGCAGCAGGTCGAAGCTGCGCAGCCGGGCCTTGAATTCGAGCATCTGGTTGGCCTTCAGCGCCTGGACGAATTCGACCATGAAGCGCTCGGCGCTGCAGTAGAAGATGCGGCTGCGCGGATGCGCCTGCAGGAAGGCATGGCCGGTGGCGTGCAGCAGGTGCGTCTTGCCCTGGCCGGTGGCGGCCTTGAGGTAGAGCGGGCTGAACTGCGGCTTCTCGGTTGCGCCCATGCGCTGCGCGGCGTTGAAGGCCAGCACATTGGCTTCGCCGGTGATGAAGGCGGCAAAGGTGAGGCTGGGGTCGAGCCCGACCGAGCTGGTGAAACCGGTATCGCCCAGCGTGTCGGCGCCGATCGCCATCATCGAGGTGTCGGCCCCGTCATTGGCCGGGCGGCGTCCGTCCGAATGGAGGCGCAGATCGGCAACCTGGCGGCGCCCGGGATGGACCTGGATGCGGACGTCGCGCACTTCGCTGCGCGCGATCTTCCACGCCAGGCTGAGCCGGTCGGCAAAGCGGTCCTTGACCCAATTGGCGCTGAATTCGGTGGGCAGGAACAGGTCGAGCGTACCGCTGTCCTTGTCGATCCCGCCGACCTGGATCGGCTTGATCCACTGGCTGTGGAGCTGGTGACCAAGATCCTTGCGCAGGCCCTGGCTGATATCGGCCCAGTCCGCCGCCAGGTTCACCGCCTCTTGATCTTCCATGAAATCGTCCTGTGCCTTGCGCGAACCAATGTCTGATGCCTTACGCATTCTTGTATCATCCCCCGGTGAACGCCGCGGCGCCACTCGTTTGCTTCTAACATTGGCAAGGCCGGGCACAGCATCGCCACACTCCGGAATCGGTGCATCCGAAGGTCGCCCTCGCTCGTCGATAATCTAAAGGTCCGGGCTGTCCCGCCCCGAACCGAGAACCATTGTGTAGGTCGCTCGCCGGATGAGTCGCAAGGGGGATAACTGCAAAAAATCTGAAATATACTTGTTGACTCACGTGTAAGCCGCAGGCCCCCGTTCAAGTGACGGATATTACTTGAGTTCGCCCAAATTTGCGCTGCGAATCGTGAGTTTCGCGTGGGTTTTGTTACGAATGCATTTCAGGCCAGTATTCGAATGCAACTGAAATACGACAAAAGGGCCGCCGGTTAACCCGACGGCCCCTCGAATACTGTCGAAGCCGGTCCCGGGACCGGCGAATCTCTTAGAGCGAAGCGACCCGCTTCGTCAGGCGGCTCATCTTGCGCGCCGCGGTGTTCTTGTGCAGCACGCCGCGGGCAACACCGCGCGCCAGTTCCGGCTGCGCGCTCTTGAGCGCCGTCTGTGCGGTATCCTTGTCGCCGCCTTCGATCGCGACTTCCACCTTCTTGAGGAAGTTGCGGATGCGGCTCATGCGGGCACCGTTGATTTCGGCGCGGTTTGCGTTGCGACGGATGCGCTTCTTGGCTTGCGGCGTGTTGGCCATGTTTGTCCTCGTCAGGCCGCACGGCATGCGCGGCGGGAAATCTCGTAAGTGCGTGCGAAAAGGCGGCATGGGCCGCCGGAAAGCGGCGCACTTAGCGGCGCGCCCCCGAATCGTCAAGCAAATCGTCGACCATTCGCGGAACCGCGTGCATCGGTTCCGGCAGCGCCTATATGGTCTGTCCGAGATGAAAGGACAAGCCGTGAGCGACAAGCCCGAACACACCGCCGCCGAATGGCGCGAGAAGCTGACCCCCGAGCAATTCCACGTGCTGCGCGAGGCCGGGACCGAGCGCGCCTTCACCGGCAAATACGACAAGCATTACGACGCCGGTGAATATTACTGCGCGGGTTGCGGCCAGAAGCTGTTCGAGAGCGGCGAGAAATACAACAGCGGCTGCGGCTGGCCCGCCTTTACCGCCCCTGCCGAAGGCGAGGCGGTCGACGAGCACCGCGACGTGTCGCACGGAATGATCCGGACCGAGGTGACCTGCGCCAATTGCGGCGGGCATCTGGGCCATGTCTTCCCCGACGGGCCACCCGATCGCGGCGGTTTGCGCTATTGCATCAACTCCGCCGCGCTCGATTTCGAGCCCGAGGATTGAGACGTCCAACCGCGCAAGGTTTCCGTTCACGCTTGGTTAGACCTCGCCATGCAAGGTCGGGGCACTTATAGGGCGGCGAGCAACAAGGGTGCCAGCATAATCGATGGATAGACGAGGGAGCCGCCGCAAAAGCTCGGCGCGCAAGGAACGCGCTGCACGGGCCGCAGCGGACAAACCGCAAAGCTGGTTCGCGCGCTGGACCCGCCGCCTCGTCGTCTGGGGCGGCGCGCTGGCGCTGCTCGTGGCGCTGTTCCTGGCGCTCGCCGTGGGATTTTCCGCGCGCTCGATGCCGACCTATTATCAGCTGAAGGCGACGCAGAACGCGCAGACCATCGTGGTGCGCGCGCGCGACGGGACCGAGATCGTCGAGCTCGGCCCCAGCTTCGGCAAATGGCTGACCTCGGACGAGATCCCGCAGGTGATGAAGGATGCGATGATCTCGGTCGAGGACCGGCGGTATTATTCGCATTTCGGGATCGACCCCTGGCGCACCGGCGGTGCGATCATCGAAGGGCTGACCGGTTCGCGCGAACGCGTCGGCGGGACCTCGACGCTCACCCAGCAGCTCGCGCGTAACGTCTTCCTCAACAACAACCGCTCGCTCGACCGCAAGCTGCGCGAGGCGATCCTCGCGATGGCGCTGGAATGGAAGTTCTCGAAGGAGCAGATTCTCGAGCTCTATCTCAACAAGGTCTATTTCGGCGGCGGCGCCTATGGCATCGACAGCGCCAGCCGGAAGTTCTTCAGCCACCCCGCGACCGAACTGTCGGTGGCCGAGGCGGCGATCATCGCCGGGCTGGTCAAGGCGCCCAGCCGCTATTCCCCAACTGCAGATGTCGACGCCGCGGTGGGGCGCGCCAGCGTGGTGCTGCGGCTGATGAAGGAACAGGGCCGGATCGCGCCCGATGTGACGGTCGATCCCAGCGCGGTGAAGCTCAAGGAAGAGGCGGGCCAGAATTCGGTGCGCTACTTCACCGACTGGGCGCTGCCGCAGCTCGACCTGCTGCTGCCCGAGACCTTCGAGCCGATCGAGGTGTGGACCACGCTCGATGTCGGGATGCAGCGCGCCGCCACCGCGTCGATCAAGTCGAACACGCCCGACGGGGCGCAGGGCGCGCTGGTCAGCATGGACCGCGATGGGGCGATCCTCGCGCTGGTCGGCGGCACCGATTACGTCGCGACCAATTACAACCGCGCGACCGATGCACTGCGCCAGCCGGGCTCGGCATGGAAACTGTTCGTCTATCTCGCCGCGCTCGAGGCGGGCTACACGCCCAACGACCGCGTGGTCGATACGCCGGTCGAGATCGACGGGTGGAGCCCGCGCAATTCGAGCGGGCGCAATGTCGGCGAAATCGATCTGCGCACTGCCTTTGCCTATTCGATCAACACGGTCGCCGCGCAGCTGGGCAATGAAGTCGGCTTCGGCACCGTCGCCTCGATGGCTCGGCGGTTCGGCATAACGACCGAAATCAACACCTATCCCGCCATGGTGCTGGGTTCGAACGAAGTGCGGCTGATCGACATGACCCGCGCCTTCGCCGTCGTATCGGCGGAGGGGGCTTCAATCGAACCGCATGGCATCCTCAAGGTCGAAACCGCCGATGGCGAATTGCTCTACCAGCACGAACCCGCGCGTTCGTCGCAGCTGGTGCCCGATTATGTCGCTGCGGGAATCACCGACCTGTTGCAGACGGCGGTTGCCACCGGCACCGGCCGCGCGGCGCAGATCGGGCGCCCGGTGGCGGGCAAGACCGGCACCACCAGCTCGAACAAGGATGGCTATTTCGTCGGCTTTTCCAGCGGGATCACCACCGGCGTATGGATGGGCCGCGACGACAATGCACGCGTCGGCGGCCTGCAGGGCGGCACCGCGCCCGCGCGCGCTTTCGCCGCCTATATGCGCTATGCGGTCAAGGATCGCCCGGTGGTCGAATTCGACACCGATCTCCAGCTGCCCGAATGGCAGCTCGAGCCCGACGACGAATACATGCTCGGCGATCCGGAGGATTACTACTTCATCGACGAGCAGGGCAATCTGATCGAGCCGGGTACGAATGACGGCTCGCGCGGCGATCCCTTCGCCGACGATTTCGACCGGACGCTCGATCCGACACGTCCGCGCACGCCGGCCGTGCCCGCACCGCGCGCACCGCAGCAGCCGCCCCGCGGTGCCGATGGCGCGCCGCAGGCGATCGGCGACGATTTCCTCGACGAGGCGACCGGCGGGCGGCGCGAACCCGGGCCGCAGCAGACCCCGCGCCCGAACAATTAGCCGGGCGGATATGAAAAGGGCGGCCCCCGCGAAACGCGAGGGCCGCCCTTGGCATGTGGGGCAGCGGCTTTAGCGCAGGCGCACCGCCACATAGGCCGGCTGGCGGCCACGTTGCTGGATGCGCAGCAGCACCGCTTCGCGGTTCTCGCTTTCCGCAGTGCGAATGGTGTTTTCCAGATCCTGCATGCTGGTGACGGGGCGATAGTTCGCGGTCAGGATGATATCGCCGCGCTGCAGCCCCTTGCGGGCCGCATCGGAGTTCCGGTCGACCCCCGCCACGACAAGCCCCTGCGTGTCGGTGCCGACGCCCAGCTGGCGCGCGATCTGCGGCGTCAGCGGCAACACCTGCAGGCCGAGCTTTTCCTCGATCACGGCATTGTCGCTCGCTTCCATCGGATCCTCGTCCTCGGCATCGGGGTCGAACTGCTGCTGCTGGCGCAGTTCTTCCTCGCTCGGACGCTTGCCGACAGTCACATTGACGCGGCGCGTCTGTCCGTCGCGGATCAGCTCGACCGGGATGGTGGTGCCCGGCGGGGTGTTGGCGACGAGATAGGACAGCGACTGGTCGGGCGTGACCGTCTGACCATTGATCTTGGTCACGATATCGCCCGCGCGAATGCCCGCCTCGTCGGCCGCTTCGCCCGGCTGGACCGACTGGATGAACTCGCCGCGGTTCTGCTCGATGCCCAGCGAATCGGCGAGATCGTCGGTCACCGGCTGGATCGAGACACCCAGATAGCCACGCTCGATTTCGACGCCGTCGCGCAGCTGCTTGACGATCGGTGCGGCGATCTCGGCGGGAATGGCGAAGCCGATCCCCACGCTGCCGCCCGAAGGCGAGAAGATCGCATTGTTGATGCCGATCACATTGCCCTGCATGTCGAACAGCGGGCCGCCCGAATTGCCGCGATTGATCGCGGCATCGGTCTGGATGTAGCGGTCATAGGCGCCGCCCTGGCCGGTGTTGCGATAGACCGCCGAGACGATGCCCGAGGTCACCGTTCCGCCAAGGCCGAAGGGGTTGCCGATCGCGACCACCCAGTCGCCCGGACGGGCCTGCGCCGAATCGCCAAACTCGACGAAGGGAAAATCCGCGCCGCGGTTGATCTTGAGCACGGCCAGATCGCTCTGCGGGTCGGTGCCGACCAGTTCGGCGTTGTATTCGGTGCCGTCGGGCATGGTGACGGTGATTTCCTCCACCGTCCCGCGCCCGGTCGGGCTGACCACGTGGTTGTTGGTCACAACATAGCCATCGGCCGAAATGATGAAGCCCGAGCCCAGCGACTGGCCTTCGCGATATTGCGGTTGCTGCTGCTGGCCGCCGCCGCGGCGGTTGAACAGGCCCTCGAACGGGGTGCCGGCGAAGGGATTGCCGCTACTGCCCGAAACCTCGATCCGCTGGCGGGTCGAGATATTGACCACGGCGGGCTGCAATTGCGCGGTCAGGTCGGCAAAGCTTTCGGGAGCGCCGGCACGCGGTACGACGCGGGCCATGTGGCTGTCGTCGTTCTGGGCGACCTGGGCGCCGGCCGGGTAGCCGGTCGCGAGCGAGATCGCGGCGCCGCCTACCAGCAGCGCGCTCGTCACGGAATATGCATATCGCACGGGCTTCACGTCCTTTTCGTCCTCTTCTCTAAAATGCAGGTGCCGCGGTCGGCAGCAAAGCTACCGCCATGCGGACCTGGCGTTCCGGCGGGCGATTTTCGCCCCCGCCGGTGAATGCCATTTGAACGGCGCGGACGCCGCTCGACGAACCGTCAACGACGCCCGCGGAACTGCCGCAGATACTCATTGTCCGGCGACAGGATGATGCTGCTTTCCGACGGATTATCGCCATTGGAGAAGGTCGCGTCATAGCTCTGCATCGCGCGGTAGAAGTCGTAGAATTCGGCGTCCTTGCCAAAGGCCTCGGCATAGATGCGCGCGCTTTCGGCATCGGCTTCGGCGCGGATGATCCGCGCGTCGCGGCTGCCACCGGCCCGGATCGTGCGGGCTTCGCGCTCGCGATCCGATTCCATCCGGCGGAAGGCCGATTGCAGCGGTGCTTCGGGCAGGTCGGTGCGCATGATCTTCACATCGACCACCTCGGCGCCGTACTGCCGCGCCTGCCGGTCGAGATTGGTGCGCACATTGGCCAGCGCGCTGCCGCGTTCGGCGGTCAGCATGGCCTGGAAGGTCCGGCGGCCGAGTTCCTGGCGCAGCACCGAGTTGAGGATCGGCTCGAGCGCGTTGCGCACGCCATCGGTAGAACCGGCGCGTTCGACCATGCGGACCGGGTCGGTAATGCGGAAGCGGGCATAGGCATTGACGAGCAGGCGCTGCTGGTCGGCCGAGAGAACCTCTTCATCGGTCATCTCGAGATCGAGCAGGCGTTTCTCGACGCGGCTGACCCTTTCGATGATCGGCATGCGGAAATAGATGCCCGCGCCGGTCGTGCCATTGGGCGTATTGACCGTGCCGACCGGCTGGCCGGTACGGATGATGACGACTTGTTCCTCTTCGGGAACGACATAGGCGCTCATCATGAAAGCGATCACCGCCACGGCGAGCGCGATGACCCAGTTGCGGTGTTTCTGCAGGAAAGTGCTCATCTTACTGGCCCCCCGGTGCCGTGACAGTGGTCGCGGGCTGCTGCGACCGTCGGCGAATCTCGGGCAGCGGCAGATACGGGGTCACATTGTCGGTTTCGACGATTGTCTTGTCGGTCTGGCTCAGCACACGCTCCATGGTTTCGTAATAAAGCCGCTGGCGGGTCACCTGTGGGGCCAGGCGGTACTGCTCATAGACCTTGTTGAAGGCTTCCGCCTCACCCTCGGCCTGTGCGAGCACCTGCTGGGCATAGCCGCGCGCCTGGTTGCGCGCCGCATCGGCATTCTGTTCGGCGACCTGCACGTCGCGGAAGGCATCGACGACCTGCGCGGGCGGATCGGCCTTTTCGATTTCGACACCCAGCACGCGGACGCCCGCGCCATAGCTGTCGAGCGTGGCCTGCATGCGTTCGCGCACGTCGAGTTCGATCGCCGCACGGCCTTGGCCCGAGAAGGTCTCGTCGAGCTCGGTTTCGGCGACCGAGGCGCGCATCGCGGCTTCGGCGGCTTCGTTCACCGTCTCGATCGGGTCGACGACGCGGAATTTGTAGCCCTCGAGGTCCTTGATGTTCCAGCGGACGATATAGCTGAGATCGACGAGGTTCTGGTCGCCGGTCAGGATCAGCTTGACCTGGCTGTCACCGCCCGGAATGCGCACCGAACGGACGCCTTCGACATCTTCGACATCGACCGTTTCGATCGGGAAGGGGGCGGTGATCTGCAGGCCTGGGCGCAGCGTGCGGGTGTACTCGCCCAGCGTCTTCACCACGGCCTGCTGCTGCGGACCGACAAGGTGGAAGCTGGTCGCGAGCAGGCCGAAGGCAATGATCCCGATGACTGCGATCGGGAACCAGCTCTTGCCGCCGGGGCGCTGGGGAAAGCGGAAATTGGGACCGCCGGGGCCGCCGCCGCTGCGGCGCGGGCCTTCGGGGCCGCGGCTCTTGAAGATATCCTCGATATTGGGGGCGCGGCGGCCATCCTCGCCGCCACCCGGCGGGAGCCAGGGATTGCGCGGGCCGCGGGGTTTGTCGCCGCCCTTGGTGCCCTCGGGCTTGTCGTCGTCTCCGTCATCCCCGGAGCCGCCGCCCCAAGGGCTTTTGTTGCCCGCCATTGCCAGGGAAATCCTCTGTCCGAACCCGTCAAAAATTCTCATGTCTTTCCTTATAGGTGCGCCGCCACGGAAAAACAGGGGTTGCCGCGCGCTTTTCGATGCTACAGCAGCCGCGCCCATGAGTTCGACCGATCCGAAATCGCTGCTTCCCGCCAGCCTTGCCGACCGCGTTTCCGCGCTGACCATCAAACAGGGCCGGGCGATTGCCGTGGTCGATGCCGCCGGGCTGGGCGAGCAGGAGCGCGGCGATATCGAACGCGCGATCACCGATATCCTCGGCCAGCGCGACGATGTTTCCGAAACCCGCGTGGTGATGACCGCCGAGCGCCGCCAGCGGCGGCTGATCGCGGTGGGCAGCGGCAAGGGCGGGGTGGGCAAATCTACGCTGACCGCCAATCTGGCGATCGCGCTGGCGCGGCTGGGCCACAAGGTCGGGCTGGTCGATGCCGATATCTACGGCCCCTCGCAGCCGGTCATCCTGGGCAATCAGGGCAAGAAACCCATCGCGCGCGATGAAAAGCTGGTCCCGGTGGAGAGCGAGTTCGGCATTCCGGTGCTGTCGATGGGGCATCTGGTCGAACCCGGCCGCGCGCTGGCATGGCGCGGGCCGATGGCGGGCAATGCGCTCACGCAATTGATCGATGCCCATTGGGGCGATGTCGATACGCTGCTGGTCGATCTGCCACCGGGCACGGGCGATGTGCAGCTGACCATGCTGCAGCGGTTCAAGCCGATGGGCGCAGTGCTGGTTTCCACGCCGCAGGACCTCGCGCTGATCGATGCGGCGCGCGCAGGGCAGCTGTTCGACCAGGCCGACGTGCCGGTGATCGGGCTGGTCGAGAATATGGCCGGCTATGTCTGCCCGCATTGCGGCGAACTGTCCGATCCCTTTGGCAGGGGCGGGGTCGAAACCGCTGCCGAGCGGCTCGAGCTGCCGTTCCTCGGCCGGATCCCGCTCGATCTTGCCATCAGGGAAGGCAGCGATCGCGGCCAACCGCCCGCCTGCGGTACGGGCGCGCTCGCCGCGCCGTTCCACGATATTGCCGCCAAGGTCGACGCATGGATTGGCGCGCAAAGCTGACCGCGCTTCCCGTAACGCGCCGCCAGCTGGTTGCGGGCGCCGCGGTGGGCGGGGGACTGGGCGTGGCCTGGTGGCTGTGGCCGCGTCATTACACCAGCCCGCTGACCCCCGGTCCCAATGAACGCGACTTCGGCGGCTGGATCACCATCGGCCGCGACGGAGTGGTTACCGTGGCGGTGCCGCAGCTCGAAATGGGGCAGGGCGTTACGACCGTGCTGGCCCAGGTGGTGGCGGTCGAACTGGGGGCCGACTGGCGCCAGGTCGCGGTCGAACCCAGCCCGCCCGCGGGGCTCTACGCCAATATCCCGCTGGCCGCGAAATGGGCACCGCTCTGGTCCAATCTGCCCAGCTTCGCCAGCGATCCAGGCAGCCAACTGGCGGAGAATTACGCGCGCAGCAATGCCTTTGCTGCAACGGCGGACGGAACCGCGCTCGCTGCGTATGAGCTGCCGCTGCGCGAAGCCGCGGCGACCGCGCGCGCGCTGCTGGCGATGGCGGCGGCCGAACGCTGGGACGTGGACTGGGAAGAATGCCTGGTCGAACGCGGGATCGTCCGCCACGCCGAACAGCAATTGGGCTTCGGCGCGCTGGTGGCGGAGGCCGCCGAGCTTGATCCCCCCGATCCGCCGCCCCTGCGCGTAGCGCCTGCGAGCGAGGATCCCGTGCCCGCCGAGGCCGAGCTGGCGCCCGATTTCCCCCGGCTCGACCTGCCCGCCAAGGTCGATGGCAGCTTCCTGTTTGCCGGGGACATCCGCCTGCCGGGAATGGTCTTCGCCTCGATCCGCCACGGGCCGCTGGGCAAGCCCGACCTGTCTGGGTTCGAAGCGGCGGCGGTCGAGGGGCTGGATGGCCTGGTCGGCGTGGTGAAATCCCGGCGTTATCTCGCCGCAGTGGCCGAAAGCTGGTGGGTTGCCGAGCAGGCGCTCAAGGCGATGCGCCCGGTGTTCGCCGGACCGCCCGCGGTCGAAAGCGCGGCGGCGCTCGAGGCGCTCGACGAAGCACATGGCACGGTCGAGCCCAGGCGCACGCTGGCGCTGGGCGACGCCGACGAGCTGCTTGCCCGCCCCGACTATGCGCAGACCTATGCCGTCGGCCCCGCGGTCCATGCGGCGATCGAAACCGCCAGTGCCACCGCGCGCTACGATGGCGGGAAGCTGGAGCTGTGGATCGCTGCTCAGGCCCCCGAACTCACCCGGCGCGCGGCAGCCAAGGCGATCGGCATCGCGCCGCATAATGTCGTGCTCTATCCGACCGCGGCGGGCGGCAGTTTCGACGCGCGGCTCGAGCGGCGCCACGCGATCGAGGTGGCGCAGATCGCCCGGGAGATCGGGCGGCCGGTCCAGCTTACCTGGCCGCGCGCGCAGGAATTGCAGTCGCTCCCCGTGCGGACCCCGGTCAGCGCGCGGCTCGAAGCGGGCTTCGAGGCGGCCAGCGGCGGGCGGATCGCCGCGTGGCGCGCGCGGCTGGCGATGCCCGCCACGGCGCGCGAATTCGGCTATCGCCTGTTCGACAACAAGACCCCGCAAGCCGCGCTGGAGCAGGCGGCGGACAAGGCCGATGCGCTGGCGTGCGACGGCGCGCTGCCGCCCTATGGAATCGAGCATGTCGCCATCGACCACCTGCCCGTCACCTTGCCTTTCCCGACCGGGCGGCTGCGCGGCAATGCAATCGCCTACAACGCCTTCTTCATCGAAAGCTTCATCGACGAACTGGCCGAACGCGCGGGGCGCGATCCGATGCTCTATCGTATGGAAATGCTCGGCCGGATGCCGCGCATGGCCGATACTTTGCGCCGCGCGACGCGGCTCGCGGGATGGGACGGCGGGCGCCGCGGGACCGGTCAGGGACTGGCGATGGTGCGGATGGGCGCGCCCGATACCGGGGGCCGGATCGCCTGTGTCGCGCAGGCCGCGCTGGGCGAGGGCGGCGTGCGCGTGACCAGGCTGCATGCGGCGGTCGATATCGGGCGCGTGGTCAATACCGATATCGCGCGCCAGCAGATCGAGGGCGGGTTGATCTTCGGGCTCTCGCTCGCAACCGGATCGAGCGTCGCCTATGAAGAGGGCAGACTGGTCCCCGTCCGGCTTGCCGGTCTGGGCCTGCCCACGCTGGCGGATTGTCCCGAAATCGTGGTCGAATTCCTCGCCAGCGATGCTCCGCCTTTCGATCCGGGCGAACTCGGCGTGGCGGTGGCGCCCCCCGCTATCGCGAATGCGCTTTACTCGGCGACCGGAGTGCGCTTTCGCCGCCTGCCATTGCTTTCGGAGGGTCTATGACCTGGCAAGAACAGAAATTACCCGCCGACCATCCGCCCGTGAAATCGGGCAAGGTCGGCGTGCTCGTCGTCAATCTCGGGACCCCCGATGCCCCCGAAAAGGAGCCGGTGAAACGCTATCTCGGCGAATTCCTGTCCGACCGGCGCGTGGTTGAAATTCCGCCGATCGCGTGGCAACCGATCCTGCGCGGCATCATCCTCAACACGCGCCCGAAGAAGAGCGCGCATGCCTATCAGCAGGTCTGGACCGATGAAGGCTCGCCGCTTGCGGTCATCACGCGCGACCAGGCCGCGGCGATGCAGGTCCGGCTGGGCGACGCGGTCATGGTCGATTGGGCGATGCGCTATGGCACGCCGGCGATCCCCGAGCGCATCCAGGCGTTGATGGATGCCGGGTGCGAACGCATCCTGCTTGCTCCGCTCTACCCGCAATATTCGGCGGCCACGACCGCGACGGTTGTGGACAAGGCTGCGGACAAGCTGCGGACAATGCGTTGGCAGCCCTCGCTGCGCACGTTGCCGCCCTATCACGACGATCCCGCTTATATCGGTGCGCTGGCACAGGATTTGTCGCGCCAGCTCGATGCGCTCGACTTCGCTCCCGAAGTGCTGCTGCTGAGCTTCCACGGCATGCCGCAGCGCACGCTCGAACTGGGCGATCCCTATCATTGCCACTGCCAGAAGACCTCGCGGCTGCTGCAGGAGCGGCTGGTCCGGCCGGGCCTGCGGTTCCGCACGACCTTCCAGTCGCGCTTCGGCCCGGCCAAATGGCTCGGTCCCGCGACCGACGACACGTTCACCGAGGAAGCCCAGGCGGGGACCAAACGGCTGGCTGTCGCTGCACCGGGCTTTTCGGCGGATTGCCTCGAGACGCTGGAAGAGCTGGCAATCCAGGGGCGTGAACAGTTTACCGAAGCGGGCGGAGCGCAGTTTGCCGCGCTTTCCTGCCTCAATACGTCCGCTGCTGGGCTCGACATGCTCGAAACCTTGCTGCGCCGTGAATTGTCGGGGTGGATTCCCGCGTAAAACCTACTTACAACAAAGTAAGTTGTAAGGAGCTACCTAATGGCCACGCTTGCCCCGCACCAGTCTGCCGAGACCGCGCCATCGCATTGGCAGGAAGGCAATCCCGGCGACGATGCACTCGCACATATTCCCGGTGAGGGAGGCTGGCCGATCGTCGGCAACACCTTCAAGATGCTCGCCGACCCGCATGGGCAGACGCGGCGCATGGTCGAAAAATACGGCCGCGTTTACAAGAACAAGGCCTTCGGTGGCTGGAACGTCGCGCTGATCGGGGCCGAGGCCAACGAGATGCTGCTGATGAACCGCGACAAGATCTTCAGCTCCGAACAGGGCTGGGGACCGATTCTCGACAAGCTGTTCCCGCGCGGTCTGATGCTGATCGATTTCGACCATCACCGCGCCGATCGCCGCGCGCTGTCGATCGCCTTCAAGCCCGGCCCGATGCGCCATTATGCGGACGCGCTGAACCGCGGCATCGCCAAGCGGGTCGAGGAATGGGGCGGCGATGGCTCGGGGGCGGAAATGCTCTTCTATCCCTCGATCAAGGAACTGACGCTCGACCTGGCCGCCGACAGCTTCATCGGCATCCCGTGGGGCCCCGAGGCGGACCGGATCAACACCGCTTTCGTCGACATGGTGCAGGCCAGCGTGGCGCCGGTGCGCAAGCCGCTGCCGTTCACGCAGATGAAGCGCGGCGTCGACGGGCGCGCGTTCCTGGTCGACTATTTCACGCGCGAAACGCATCGCCGCCGCGCCGAGGGCGGCGGGCAGGACATGTTCAGCCAGTTCGCCACCGCCGAATATGACGATGGCAGCCTGATGCCGGTCGACGAAGTGGTCGATCACATGAACTTCCTGATGATGGCCGCGCACGACACCATCACCTCCAGCGCCACTTCGCTGCTGTGGCTGCTCGCCAAGCATCCCGAATGGCAGGACCGGCTGCGCGAGGAAATCGCCGCGGTCACCGGGGGCAGCGATGCCAGCGGCCGCCCGCGCGATCTCGAATATGACGATCTGGGCAAGCTCGACCTGACCGAAATGGCGTTCAAGGAAGCGCTGCGGTTCGTGCCGCCGGTGCCCTCGATGCCGCGCCGCGCGCTCAAGTCCTTCGAATACGGCGGCTATCGCATCCCCGCCGGCGCGCATGTCGGGATCAACATCCACTACACGCATCACGACGAGGAGCATTGGGAGGATCCCTACACCTTCGACCCGATGCGCTTTACGCCCGAGCAGGTGAAGGCCCGGCACAAATACGCCTGGGTGCCCTTCGGCGGCGGGGCGCATATGTGCCTGGGGCTGCACTTCGCCTACATGCAGGTTAAGATCCTGCTGGCGCAAATGCTGCCGCGCTACCGTATCGAACTGGCGGCGGGCGATCCCGAATGGCAGGCGTGGCCGATCCCCAAGCCCAAGGACGGGTTGAAGCTCAAGCTCACCGCCATCTGATAGTCATTGCGCGGGGGGCTTCCGGCTCCTCGCCATGACCGGCAATCTCAGAAATCGATCGCGATGCCGTCTTTCACCCAGTCGCCATAGCGCGTGGGGCTGAGGTCCTCGTCATCGCTGCCCTTCCGGGGCGCGGGCGGGGCATCATTGGTCCAGTGAGCGGGCTTCTTGAAGCCTTCGGGGCGGGTGGTGGCGCGGTTCGGCATGCTGCCAAGATGATGCCGCTGGCGGCTTTGTGCAAGTGCGGGTAGGGGCGCGGCCATGGCCCAACCCCAAGGTATCCACGCACGCCGTGCCGCGCTGCGCCTGCTCGACGCCGTATTCCGCCGCGGCGAGACGCTCGACATCGCCTTTGCCGGCGCCACCAAGGACCTGCGCAAGTTCGAGGACAAGGCGCTCGCGCGCGCCATCGCCAGCGAAGTGCTCCGCTGGCTGGTCGACCTCGACGCGTTGATCGACAGCGCGACCAAGCAGCCGCTGCCGCACGATGCGAAGGCGCGCATGGTCCTGCGGATGATGCTCGCACAATGGCTGCGGCTGGGCACGCCGCCGCATGCCGTGGTGGCGACGGGGCTCGATTTGCTCGCGGGCGGTCCGCGGCGGCTGGCGCATGGCGTGTTCTCGACGCTGACCAAGCGCGAGGCGGCGCTGCCTGCCGCGCCGACGCTGCCCGCCGAAGTCGCGGCGCGCTGGGGCGAACGGGCCGAGGCGATTGCCGCCGGTCTCGCCGAACCCCCGCCGCTCGACCTCACGCTGCGCGATCCTACCGAAACCGCGCACTGGCAGGTCCAGCTTGCCGCCGACAGCCTGATGCCGGGTCACCTGCGGCTCCCGCGCGGCGCGAGTGTCGAAACGCTGCCCGGCTTTGCCGAGGGCGCGTGGTGGGTGCAGGACCTTGCTGCGGCGCTGCCCGCGCGGCTGCTGGGACAGGGGGAGGGGCGCCATGTGCTCGACCTGTGCGCGGCGCCCGGCGGCAAGACGCTGCAACTGGCGGCGCAGGGCTGGCAGGTCACCGCGCTCGATATTTCCAAGCGCCGGCTCGACCTGCTCAAGGCGAACCTCAAGCGCACCGGGCTCAAGGCCAATACCGTGCGCGCCGATGCGCTGAAATGGGAGCCCAAGCACCAGTACGATGCCATCCTGCTCGACGCGCCCTGCACCGCCACCGGCACCGCGCGCCGCCATCCCGATGTCCTGCACCGGATAGGCGCAAGGCAGATCGAGGAAATGGCCGAACTCCAGACCGCGCTGCTGCAGCAGGCACAGGGCTGGCTCAAGCCGGGCGGGACGCTCGTCTATGCGACCTGCTCGCTCGAACGCGAGGAGGGCGAGGACCAGATGGGCGCCGTCGCCATGCCCACGCTCGCCGTCTCGCCGGACGAATTGCCGGCAGGGCTGGCGGCCTCTGCCGAGGGCTGGATCCGTACCGATCCCGGCATGCTCGTGGACGCGGGCGGTCTCGACGGGTTCTTCATCGCCCGCTGGCGACGCGGGGCCTGATCATTCGCCGATGAACGCACCGACTTCGGTGACGAAGAAATCCGGATCGGTCATCAGCAGATAATGCGGCGCGGTGGCGCTGGCGGACAAGGTAATCTCGCCGCGCGCGCCGAGCCGGTCGACATAGGCAGCCGCGCCGTCATAGGCGGTCTTGGGGTCGAGCCGGCCCTGCAGCACCAGCGTGGGCGGAAGGCTCGCGGGCATCCGTCCCAGCGCCTCGCCGGGATCGTAAGTAGGGAACCCGCCCGGCAGCAGATGGCGGGGAAGCGGACTGGCGAAGAGCAGTCCGGCTTCTTCTTCGGCGATCATCTCGGCGGTCAGATCGGGACGGCGATTGTTCTCCGACCGGCTGATCAGGCTGACCAGCGGGATCGAGGACCCGAATTGCGGAAACGCCGCGAACCGCGCCTGTATGGCGCCCAGCTGCGCTTTGGCATGATCCAGCCAGGCGGTCTCGCCGCGGTGCAGGTCGGCAATCACATAGGGCAGGATCGCGCGTGTCTCGGGAAAGTCGATCAGCGCCGCGAGCAGGTATTTCGGGTTCGCGCCAAGCGGCTCCGACAGTTCGGGATCGGCGAGCAGGTCGGCCACCGCCTGTTCCAGCGGCCGGTCGAAATACCGGCTGCACTCGGCGCGTGCATCGCATTGCCGCAGCACCCGCCGCCCGATTGTATCGGTGACCTGCGAACGGCGGCTGAGGTCGTGGCGCCTATCGTCATCCGCGGGAACGAGCGAATCGAGGATCACTCCGTCGAGCGATGCGGGCGGGGCGACCGCCAGCGTGCGCAGGACCAGCTGCGTGCCGTAGGAAACGCCATAGAGATAGCGCCGGTCTGCGCTGCCCAGTTCGTCCATCAACAGCGTGATGTCATGCGCGGCATTGGTGATGGTGAAGGATTGCGTGCGCTGCGGGTCGGCATGCATCGAACCGATACAGCTGCCCCATTCGGCCCCTTCCAAAGCCATCCCGCCATCGCTTTGCGCGCTTTCCTCGGCCGGACACAGCCGCGCCGAATAGCCGGTGCCGCGGTGATCGGGCACGATCAGGTCGAAACCCGGCGCTGCCGCGCGCAGCGTATCGATGAAGGGATAGAAGGACGCGCCCGATTCCCCCGGCCCCCCGGCGATCAGCCAGAGTTCGCCTCGTGCAGGTCCGCGCGCGGGAAACTTGCGCACGAACAGGTCGATCGCGCCCTGCGCGGGCGCCGCATGGTCGAGCGGGGTCGATACGAGCGCGCATTGCGTGCCAGCGAGCGCGGGGTTCGCACCCGCGTCCGCGCACGCCGCAAATGCCGCCTCTGCCCCATCGCCGCCCACCTGCGCCTGTACGGCTTGGGGAAGGATGAAGACGGTCAGTGCGACCAGGAAACGCGGGACTGTGGGCAAGGTAAGCTCCTGCAGGAAAGGGATAAATGGCACCCAGGAGGTCATGGCCGCAAAAGCAAAGCGCAGTTCGATGACCGACCCAGTCACCCCGACCGGCGGCTAGATCCCGGCGATGCGATAGTCGATCGAGGTCCAGTCGCGCCCCGACTGGCTCAGTTGCATCCTCGCACAGCTAGCGTTGCTGCCAATGACGGTCGGGTCCGCACCAAAGCCGAGGAGGTGAGCTTAGCAGCGGTGTTCCTTGCGCGCGGGCGCGAAGGCCTCGAAGGACACTCAGCGGTTCGCGAGGATCGATGCAGTCGGCGTGAACTCCTCCGGGATGACGCGCGCATATTGCTCGAAGGCTGCCTGCAACTCGGCGCTTTCGCCGAGCAACTCGACCGGATGCGGCAATTTAGACGGCGTATAGAACAGGTCGAAGGTCCTCGGCTGCAAGTCCCCCAGAACCTGACTGCGGTTCGGTTTATCGGCGATCCCTTCAAGCAGCAAATTTACGGCTTCGGCGCGTTCTTCGACGCAGAGCAGCGCCTGCGCGGCGAGGGTGTAGGATTCCGCCTTGTTTTCGCGCAGAAATGCCAATTCGGGAGCGATCTCATCCGCACGATCCAGTGCTGCCAGCGCGCAGGTGTGATCGCGGGCTATGATCATCCGTGCGTATTGCGATCCCCAGCTGTCGGCGACACGGCGCGCAAGCGAGGCGGCTTCGAGCCCGTCTTCCCAGCGCTCATGACCGACGAGGCGCGATGCCCGGTTGATCACGAAATTGACGACCCATGGATGTTCCTCCGGGTCCAGCGCGGCCAGCTGGTCGAATATCCGGTCGGCCTCGTCGCGGCGTCCCAGTGCGTCGTTGGCGTAGGCTTCGATATTAAGGGCCCAGCCATCGCCCTCCTCGATCGAAGCCATAGACCCATCCCGCTCGCGCCACTGGCGTGCAAGCGCAATCGCCTCGTCGAATCGTCCCGCATAATGAAGGGCGTGGGCTGCGTCCGAGAATCGATCGCGATCGCTGGGGTGGTTTTCAAGACGCGCGCTGGCCCAGAACACAAACTCATCCGATATGGCGTCGAGATTGGGGCCGGCCCGTTCCGCCGCGAAAGGCCAGATCGCTTCATATTCCCGCATGGACAGCAAGGTCAGGTAAGCAACGGGAGAGCGGATGGTCGCGAGCAATTGTGGAGCCATCTCAGTGCGGCCATGCCGGATCGCCGCGCTGAGCGCAGCCATGGATACCCCGGCGTGCAAATCCGCCGGTAGGTATGCCAGACGCCGGGCATCGATCCACTCCAGCATCATGTCATCGAAGCGATCTTCGGCACCCTGGTCACGAACCATGCGGAAGCCTTGCCAGAATCTTTGTGGTTCGAACTCCCCAAGCTGGCCATTGTCGAGCGCACGCATGCGTGAAAAATACTCGGCCGCATTGTTCGAGCGAACCGCGAAGTACAGGCCGAGATCGGTAAAGTCGAAGTCCGGCCAGCCCGCCTCGAGCTGGCGGACCTTGGCCATACCCGCTGCATAATCGTCGCGTTCATCATCGCACAGGGCGCCCGCGAAGAGTTGAGCCCGCGCGGCATTTGTGTCGTCGAGGCCTCGTTCCAAAATCTCGCCAAACAGGGGAACGCCGATATCGCAGGGCTGTTCAAACCAGCGATTGGCCTGCGCCTCTGCGATCAGCTCCCGGTCGCTCAGAACCGCAGCGTCGAAGACCGCCTGCTGCTCGTCGGTTTGCTGTGCGGAAAGCGGTGCCGCGATCAGAAGTGTTGCAGCAGCGAATAGTCTATACATTTTGCCGACCCCCAGTTTGACCTCAAGACTTTGTCTTCTGGGGGCGGTCTTTGCAACCTGCTGTTTCGCCAAGACTAGATCTGTCTTTTCCTGGTCTGCGGATCTTCCGGAGAGATCCGATACGATATCTGTGTACAGACGCGGCCGGACTGGCGAATGGCCATGTCCACCGCGGTTTCGTCATCGCTCTCGGTCCGCTCGACCGTGAAGGGCACACCCAGTTCGACATAGCGGTCGAAGCGCATCTCGGCGGCGGTCACGCGGAACGGCTGGCCCGCGCACAGCAGGCTGACGAATTGCCGGGCGACTTCGGCCAGATGCGCCGAGTTCACATGGTCGCCCGAGCCGTCGAGCCAGGGATGGGCGGGCGGCATGGCGTTGGCGTGGTCGAGCAGGCCGGTGGCGGCGGTGCCGTCGAGCGGGCCGAGGAAGGGGAATTCTCCCGGCGCAATCCCCAGCGCCTCGCGCCCGGCATAGGCGAAGCGGTCCGATCCCACTTCCTCCCCGTGGTCCTTGGCACTGCTGCGCCACTTCGCGAAATCGCGTGTGCGGAACACCACGCCGCGCCCATCGAGGCGGCAGATCGGCGCGTCCTGCGCATCGTAGAGCTGGATCGAGAAGCTTTCCTTGCCTTCGATCCGTGTCCGTTCGTAACGGCCGCGGGCCATGCGCCCGGCGCCGGGCTCGCCGCAGCTCCAGCGGGTCCAGGTCAGCGCGGACCATTTGTCCGGGTCCCACCCGCCCAGCGCCATGGCGCATTCGACGCTGAGCCAATAACTCGCCGCCTGGATCGCGCCGGGGTGGTGCGGGCCGATCACCTTCCACGGCCACAGCGCATCGTCCTGCGAGCAGGCGAAGCCGACGCTGCCGTCATCATGGACGACATGGTCGCGGGTGAGGGCCTTGGTCGGTGCTCCCGGCATGACGCCGACAATTGCAGCTTGCGCGCTTTCCCACAATGACCCGCGCGGGGCAGCTGTGCCGGATGCCGCGCGAACCCTTTCCGATCGCGAAATCAGCTGCGGCGCGGTCGCCTCATGGGATCCGCGAAATTTTTCCTCAGGCGTCTTGCTTGAGGTATTTCTGGAAGCTCCTGCGCAGCTTCATCAGCTTGGGCGGGATGACCGCCTGGCAATAGGGATTGCGCTGGCCTTCGCCTTCCCAATATTCCTGATGGTAATCCTCGCCCGGATACCATTCGCCGCTCTCGATCGTGGTGACCGCTTGCTGGCCGGGGTGTTCGTCGTTCCAGCGCGCGATCGCCGCGCGCGCTTCGTCTTCCTGCCCCTCGAGCGGGAAGATCGCGCTGCGGTATTGCGTGCCGACATCGTTGCCCTGCCGGTTCAGCTGGGTCGGGTCATGCGTGCCGAGGAACACATCGTAGAGCTGGGCCAGCGTGATCTGCGCATCGTCGAAGGTCACGCGCACGCCCTCGGCATGGCCGGTATTGCCGGTGCAGACCTCCTTGTAGGTCGGATTAGGCTGATGCCCGCCGATATAGCCGCTTTCCACTGCGCTGACGCCGATCACGTCCTTCATCACCGCTTCGGTGCACCAGAAACATCCGCCGGCAACGATCGCCTGTTGTTGAGCCATATTCGTCAATCTCCTTGTGCCCAGCAGATAGGAAGCCGTCTTCGCCTTGTCATCCACCCGCGGCAGGTCCAGAACACTGCCGGATGAATTGAGGAGGAATTTTCCATGCGTCTTATGCTGACTGCCGCCGTTGCCGCTCTCGTCGCGTCACCGCTCGCCGCCGACAACCACGCCGCCGATCTCGAAACCGTGCTGGCCGCCGACGTGCGCGATGACGACCGCGCGCGCGACCAGTACCGCAACCCCGCCGAAACGCTCGAATTCTTCCAGGTCGCGCCCGACATGACCGTGGCCGAATACGGCCCGGGCGGCGGCTGGTACACGCGCGTGCTTGCGCCCTATCTGCACGGCACGGGCAAATATATCGCCTTCGATCAGGATAGCGACGGCGGCACCTACAACAGCCGGGCGCAGGAAACGCGCGCCAAAGGCTGGACCGAACGGTTCAAGGCCGAAGTCGCCGAAATGACCGGGGTCGAAGCCGATAGCGTTACTGCGTTCGAGATCGACGAGATGCCCGAAGATCTCGCCGGCACGGTCGACCGCGTGCTGATCTTCCGCTCGATGCACGGGCTGAACATGGGCAATGCGGCGGACGACGTGCTCAAGGCCGCGCGCACGATGCTCAAGGACGACGGCATGGTCGGCGTGGTCCAGCACCGCGCGCCCGAAGGTGCAAGCTACGACGATTACGGCGCGCGCCAGCGCGGCTACATGCGCAAGCAGGATGTCGTCGCGATCTTTGCCGCCAACGGTTTCGAACTGGCCGATGAGAGCGAAATCAACGCCAATCCGAACGATCCGGCGAACTGGGAAGGCGGCGTGTGGACGCTGCCGCCGGTGCTGCGCTACGGCGACCAGGACCGCGCGAAATACGAAGCGATCGGCGAAAGCGACCGCATGACGCTGCTGTTCCGCAAGGCGCAGTAACCATTGTCTGGACGGCGGCGGCTGCCTATCTCGCGCGCATGAGAAAGCTGTCCGTCGCCGTCCTGCAACTGCCGCTCGCCCGCCCCGAGCCGGCCGACAACATCGCTGCCGTGTCCGCGCTGGTCGAAGAGGCCGCGGGCAAGGGCGCGCAGGTCATCCTGCCGCCCGAACTGTTCGCGGGCGAGTATTTCTGCCGCGTGGAAGAGGAAGAGCTGTTCGACCTCGCGCATCCCACGCTCGAAAGCCCGAGCGTGCAGGCGATGCAGGAACTGGCGGCCAAGCTCGGCGTGGCGATCCCGACCAGCTTCTTCGAACGCGACGGGCAGCACTATTACAACACGCTGGCGATGATCGGCCCCGATGGCGCGATCATGGGGACCTACCGCAAGAGCCACATCCCCGACGGGCCCGGCTACGAGGAGAAGTACTACTTCCGCCCCGGGAACGACGGGTTCAAGGTGTGGGACGTGTTCAGTACGCGGATCGGCGTGGGGATCTGCTGGGACCAATGGTATCCCGAATGCGCGCGCGTCATGGCGCTCAAGGGCGCCGAAGTGCTGTTCTATCCCACCGCGATCGGCTCCGAACCCTATGACGCCGATCTCGACACCAGCCGCATGTGGCGCCGCGCGATGATCGGCCATGCGGTGTCCAACTGCATGCCCGTCTGCGCCGCCAACCGCATTGGCCACGAAGGCCCCGCCGACCGTCAGCAGAGCTTTTACGGGCACAGCTTCATCAGCGACGAATGGGGCGATCTGGTCGAGGAATTCGGCGGCTCGGGCGAAGGCGCGCTGGTCGCCACCCTCGATCTCGACCGCGCGCGCAAGCATCGCGCGGGGATGGGCTTCTTCCGCGACCGGCGCCCGCAGCTCTACGGGCGGATCAGCGAGGATATCTGAGCTTGGCCGGGGGCATCGACCAGACACGGCTCGATGCCCTCTTCACCGCCGCGCTCGAAGCCGCGATCGCGCGGATCGAAAAGGACGGGACGTTCTTCCCGCTGGTGTTCGAACTGCGCGCCAATGGCGTCATCCAGAACGTCGCAGTGCTCGATACCGGCGCGACCGCGGGCGTGCACAAGGTCATCGACCGATTGGTCGAGGTGCTCCGGCCCCGCGCTGCCGATCGAACCATCCTGGCAGCCGCCATCGTGCTGTTCCGCAGCGCCGAACCCGCGATCGAGGTGCGGCTGCGGGCGGCGAATTATTCGCGCGATGTGACTGCGCCCTTCACGCTCGCGACCACCGGCTTGTTCCGGCGCAGGCGCAAGCTGATGCTGGGCGAATTCACTTCCCGCGCAGCTGTGAACGAGCTGTTCTAGCCGCCGGCCAGCTCCTTCAGCACGATGCTCCAGTGGTCGAGCCCGGCATAGAAGGCATCGACCCGCATCCGCTCGTTGAGGCCATGCGCATAGATGTCCTGCGGCCGGCTCGCGCCTGCGCCGATGGCCACCGTGTCGTACCCCAGCGCGCGGTAATGCATGCCATCGGTGCCGCCTGAAGACATGGTCGGGATCATCGGGATCGCCTGCCCGAACCGCGCGGTGAGCGATTTGGCGAGCGCTTCGCGGACCTCGCCGGGAAAGGCGCTCATCGGGCTTTCGGTCGCCTCGGCGCGCTGCGTCACGGTGATCGCTTCATTATCGATTACCTGCTCCAGCGCGGCCTTGACCGATTCCACGCCTTCGCCCGGGAAGACCCGGCAATTGACTGCGGCGCTGGCCGATTGCGGCAGCGCGTTCTCGGCATGGCCGGCGTCGAGCATGGTCGCCACGCAGGTCGTGCGCAGCGTCCCGACATAACCCGGATCGGCGCTGATCAGCGCGATCGCGCTGTCATCGGCGGGATCGGCGGCGAAGCTGCGCATGGCAGCGCCAAGCTCGCCCGGAATGCTCTGGCCCAGCGCGCCGAAATAGCTGCGCGTCAGCTCGCTCTCGCGCACGGGGAACTGGTGCTGCGCGATCCGCGTGAGTGCGCCCGCGAGGTCATAGATCGCATTGTCGCGGCGCGGGCGCGAGGAATGGCCGCCCGGATTGGTCGCAGTGATATCGAAAGTGACATAAGTCTTCTCGGCCAGCTGCACCTGCTGCGCGAGCGGTGAGAAATTGTCCGCCAGCCCGATCCCCCCGGCGTCGGAGTTGAGCACATAGGCGGGGTCGACATTGTCGGCGACCCAGCGGGCCTGCGCGCGGGTGGAGACCATGCCCGTTTCCTCGTCGCCCGAAAACACGAGATAGAGATCGCGGTTTGGTAGCCAGCCCTCTTCCTTCAGCCGAATGAAGGTGCCCGTGAGATTGGCGACGCCGTATTTGTTGTCCTGCGTCCCGCGGCCGAAGAAATAGCCTTCGTCCTCGACCAGCGTGAAGGGATCGCGTTCCCAGTCTTCGGGCAGCGCGTCGACCACGTCCATATGCGCGAGCATGACGATCGGCTTGGCATTCGCAGAACCGTCGCCGCGATAGCGCACGACCAGCCCCTGCGTCGGATCGCCTTCGCTGTCGTAATCGGTGACCAGCAAATCCTCTTCGGCAAAGCCCGCGACCGCCAGCCGTTCGGTAAGATAGGCGACCATCTCGTCCATCTGCCCATGACCTGCCGCCGTGCGGAAGGCGATGATATCGCGATAGATGTCGTAAACGCGCTGCTCATGCGCAGTCAGGTCGCGCGGCGCTTGATCGTCCGCCGCTGCCTGCCCTGCCATGGCCAGCGCCCCAGCCGCCACGATTGCCTTGATCTTCATCTACCTGCCGCTCCCGATTGGCTCTTGTCGGTGGGGACGCTAGGGCGGGCACATGGGCGAGGCAAGCGAGCATCATTATCTGGTCGCGCTCGGCTCGAACTGCCGGTTGCCCGGCGTGGGCGCGCCGCGCGCGGTGTTGGCGGCGGCAGTGGCGGCGCTGGCCGAAACCGGCTGGGAAGTCGAGGCGGTCGCGCGCGTGATCGACAGCGCGCCAGTCGGCCCGTCGCTGCGGCGCTATGCCAATGGCGCGGCGATCATCACGGGCGATCTCGCCCCGCCCGACGCGCTGGAGAATTTGCAGGATATCGAGCGCGCCTTCGGTCGCAACCGGCGCGGACAGCGCTGGCGCTCGCGCACGCTCGATCTCGATATCGTGCTGTGGAGCGGCGGGGCCTGGCATACCGGCGAGCTGGCGATCCCGCACCCCCTGTTCCGGCAGCGCCCCTTCGTCCTGCACCCTGCCGCCGAGATCGCGCCGCACTGGCACGATCCGGTGACGCATCTGACGGTGCGCCAGCTGGCCGCGCGGCTTTCCTGAGCGCAGGCGCGGTATCGGCCGCATCACCGGCTTGACCACCCGCGACAGCGCCCCTAGGTGGCACGCCGTGGTCGGGCCGTTAGCTCAGTCGGTAGAGCAACTGACTTTTAATCAGTAGGTCGCTGGTTCGAACCCAGCACGGCTCACCACATTGAATTCCGCCCCGAGGCCGGTGCGCCGGCACCCCTAGTCCGGAGCCATCATCCATGAAAACCCGCGCCGCAGTAGCCTTCGCCCCCAAGCAGCCGCTCGAAATCGTCGAGCTCGACCTGGAAGGGCCCAAGGCAGGCGAGGTGCTGGTCGAGATCATGGCCACCGGCATCTGCCATACCGATGCCTACACGCTCGACGGGCTCGATTCCGAAGGCATCTTCCCCAGCGTGCTCGGCCATGAAGGCGCGGGCATCGTGCGCGAGGTGGGCGCAGGCGTCACCAGCGTGCAGCCCGGCGATCACGTGATCCCGCTCTACACGCCCGAGTGCCGCCAGTGTAAATCGTGCCTCAGCGGCAAGACCAATCTGTGCACCGCGATCCGCGCGACGCAGGGCAAGGGGCTGATGCCCGACGGGACGACGCGCTTCTCCTACAAGGGCGAGCCGATCTTCCATTACATGGGCTGCTCGACCTTTTCGAACTTCACCGTTCTGCCCGAAATCGCGGTTGCCAAGATCCGCGAAGACGCGCCGTTCAAGTCCAGCTGCTATATCGGCTGCGGCGTCACCACCGGCGTCGGCGCGGTGACCAACACCGCCAAGGTGCAGGTGGGCGACAATGTCGTCGTGTTCGGCCTCGGCGGGATCGGGCTCAACGTGATCCAGGGCGCGCGGCTGTCGGGTGCGGGCATGATCATCGGGATCGACATCAATTCCGACCGAGAGGAATGGGGCCGCAAGTTCGGCATGACCCACTTCCTCAACACCAAGGGCATGAGCCGCGACGAGGTCGTCGCCAAGGTGGTCGAAATGACCGATGGCGGCGCCGATTACACCTTCGACTGCACCGGCAATACCGAAGTCATGCGCACCGCGCTCGAGGCCTGCCATCGCGGCTGGGGCACCAGCATCGTCATCGGCGTGGCCGAAGCGGGCAAGGAAATCGCCACCCGCCCGTTCCAGCTGGTGACCGGGCGCAACTGGCGCGGCACTGCCTTTGGCGGCGCGCGCGGGCGCACCGATGTGCCCAAGATCGTCGACTGGTACATGGACGGCAAGATCGAGATAGACCCGATGATCACCCACGTCCTGTCGCTCGAGGAAATCAACAAGGGCTTCGACCTGATGCATGCAGGCGAAAGCATCCGCAGCGTGGTGGTCTTCTGATGGGCGGCAAGATTTATCCCGATGCCGCGGCGGCGCTGGACGGCGTGCTGCGCGACGACATGCTCATCGCCAGCGGCGGCTTCGGCCTGTGCGGCATTCCCGAACGCCTGCTGACCGCGATCCGCGACAGCGGCGTGAAGGGGCTGACCTTTGCCAGCAACAATGCGGGCATCGACAATGAAGGCATCGGCATGCTGCTGCGCACGCAGCAGGTGAGGAAGATGATCTCCTCCTATGTCGGCGAGAACAAGGAATTCGAACGCCAGTTCCTCTCGGGCGAGCTCGAGGTCGAGTTCTGCCCGCAGGGCACGCTCGCCGAACGCATGCGCGCCGGCGGCGCGGGCATTCCCGGCTTCTACACCAAGACCGGCGTCGGCACGCAGGTCGCCGAAGGCAAGGAAGTGAAGACCTTCGACGGGGAGGACTACATCCTCGAACGCGGCATCTTCGCCGACCTCGCCATCGTCAAGGCATGGAAGGCGGATGAAACCGGCAACCTCGTGTTCCGCAAGACCGCGCGCAATTTCAACCAGCCCGCGGCCACCTGCGGCAAGGTCTGCGTGGTCGAGGTCGAGGAGATCGTGCCCACCGGCAGCCTCGACCCCGACTGCATCCACCTGCCGGGCGTCTACGTCCAGCGGATGATCGTGGGCGCGCCCTACGACAAGAAGATCGAATTCGAGACCACGCGCGAAAGGGAGAGCGCCTGATGCCCCAGGAAGCAGCAGGCTGGGACCGCAACCAGATGGCGGCCCGCGCCGCGCAGGAATTGCGCGACGGCTATTACGTCAATCTCGGCATCGGCATTCCCACGCTGGTCGCCAACCACATTCCGCAAGGCATGCATGTCACGCTGCAGAGCGAGAACGGCATGCTTGGCATCGGGCCGTTCCCTTACCCCGACGAGGTCGACGCCGACCTGATCAATGCGGGCAAGCAGACCATCAGCGAACTGCCGCACAGCGCCTATTTCGACAGCGCGGCCAGCTTCGCCATGATTCGCGGCGGGCATATCGACCTGACCGTGCTGGGCGCGATGGAAGTGGCCCAGAACGGCGATATCGCCAACTGGATGATCCCGGGCAAGATGATCAAGGGCATGGGCGGCGCGATGGACCTCGTCGCGGGCGTCAAGCAGATCATCGTGGTGATGGACCACACCGCCAAGGACGGCAGCCCCAAGTTCATTCCCGAATGCACGCTGCCGCTGACCGGGCAGAACGTGGTCGACATGATCGTCACCAATCTGGCGGTGTTCCAGCGGCCCGACCATGACAGCCCCTTCCGGCTGGTCGAACTCGCGCCGGGCGTGACGGCCGATGAAATCGCCGCGAAGACGACCGCGAAATACGAGGTCGCGCTTTGACCACGGCGGGCGCGCTCGAGACGGTCGCGGAAAATTGCAGCCATGGCGGCGTGCAGGGCGTCTACCGTCATGCATCGGCCAGCACCGGCACGCAGATGACCTTCTCGGTCTTCGTCCCGCCGCATGCAGACGGCGCGAAACTGCCCGTGCTGTGGTTCCTGTCGGGACTGACCTGCACCCACGCGAATGTCACCGAGAAGAGCGAATATCGCGCTGCCTGCGCCGAGCACGGGATCATCTTCGTCGCGCCCGACACCTCGCCCCGCGGTGAGGATGTGCCCGATGACGAGGCCTATGATTTCGGGCAGGGCGCGGGCTTCTATGTCGATGCGACGCAGGCGCCCTGGGCGCAGCATTTCCAGATGCGAAGCTATATCGAACAGGAACTGCCCGCGCTGCTGGCCGAGCATTTCCCCGCCGACATGCAGCGGCAGGCGATCAGCGGCCATTCGATGGGCGGCCACGGCGCGCTGACCATCGGCCTGCGCAATCCCGACCGCTTCCGTTCGATCAGCGCCTTTTCGCCGATCGTCAGCCCGCTGAACTGCCCATGGGGCGACAAGGCGCTGGGCGGCTATCTCGGCGACGACCGCAGCGACTGGCGCGAATACGATGCCTGCGCGCTGATCGAAGACGGTGCGCGCCATGCGAACGTGCTAGTCGACCAGGGTTCGGCGGACAATTTCCTCGAGGAACAGCTCAAGACCGAACTGCTGGTCGATGCCTGCAAATCCGCCGACATGCCGGCGGACATCCGCATGCAGCCCGGCTACGATCACTCCTATTACTTCATCTCGAGCTTTATGGCCGAGCATATCGGCTGGCATGCGCGCCATCTCGCTGCGTGACCGTTAGCAAAGCAGTGGTTTCGCAGGGTTTCCCTGCTAGATAAGCCGCCATGGGACCCTGGGTCAGTATCTCGCGACCGCTTAGCGGCGCACTTGCCTTCGCTTGGCTTGCGGGGGCGGCTCCGGTGGGAGCGCAGCAACCGGCCGGCGACATTCCGACCTATGCCCGTGAAAGCGCGCTGCCTCTACCGCAGGACGATCCGCTGGCGGTCGATTTTGCGGCCGATCCCATCCTCGCGCTGGGCAGGTCGTCGGCCGATCCCGACCAGTTCCGCCGCATCGTCGTCGCCGCGATCAAACAGAATGCCGCCAGCCGCGAGGCTGATGCCAATGTGGCCGTCGCCGCAGCGCAGCTCGACGAGGCGGAGGCGGGGCGCTTGCCCACCGCCGATGTGACGTTCAATTCCTACCGCACGATCGCGCGCAATTTCAGCGATGACCCGTTCAACATCATCGAACGCTCGCGTGCCACCCGGCGGACCGACCTGCTCGGCGAACTCGAATATGTGCTGCTCGATTTCGGAGTCGCCTATTACGGGATCGCCGCGGCGCAGGCGCGGGTGTCCGCGGCGGAGCACGAGCGCGAGGCGGTGCTGGCGGACACGGTCACCCAGTTCGTGTCGGTCTGGTACGCGGCCTTTGCCTGTCAGTCGCTGGTTCGGCTGGCCGAGAATTTCGTCGCCGCGCAGGACGGGATCGAGGCTGCGGTCGAGCGCCGTATCGCCCAGGGGGCCTCGGCGCGCAGCGACCTCGCCCGCGTCGCATCGCTGCGGGCGCAGGGCCAGATCCGTCTCGCGCAGTTCCGTCGCCAACTGGCCAGCGCCGAGGCACGCTTTCGCGAGCTGAGCGGGGCCGAGCCGCCACCGCTGCTGCTGCGCGCACCGCAGCTGGTCGATGGCCGGATCAGCCGCGATTTCGCGGTTTCCGCCGCGCAGGCGGTTCCCGAGGTGCGCAGCGCCGAAGCGCAGGCGCGCGCGGCCAAATCGGAGATCGAGGCCACTCGCGGTGCGAACCAGCCACGCGTTGCCGCGCGGGTCGATGCCGGGCGCTATGGGGTTTACGAAAATGACGGCGATTACGACATCCGCGGCAGTCTCTCGCTGCGGTATCGTCTGTTCGGCGGTGGGGGCAATGCCCGTCTGAGCGCCGCGCGCGCGCGCGCCGATGCGGCGGATGCCGCCGCCGACCGCGTGCGGCAGCAGGCCGAGCGCGATGCCGCCGTGAGCTGGGCCGATGTCCGCGCGCTGGAGGACCAGCTTGTCGCGCTCGAAGCCGCCTATCGCTCGGCGCGTCAGACCCGCGACGTCACCGTGACCCGGTTCGGCGCGCTGCGCGGATCGCTGTTCGATGTTACCGATGCCGAAAGCGCCTATTTGCAGGCTGCGGTCGCCTATATCGAAGGGCTGGCGCAGCTCGATGCCGCGCGCTACCTGCTGCTGGCGCATACCGGTCGATTGCTCGAGGCATTCGCGGTCGAGGACATGGCAATCGGGGGGGACGAACCGTGAGCGACGAACCGCTTGTCTCCTTGCCCGGCAAACGTCTGGCCGATTGGCTGTTCGATCCGATCCGGGCCAATTGGCGCACCTATTCCAAGGTCGCGCTGGCGGCAACGCTGATCAATTTGTTCGGGCTGGTGAGCGCGCTGTTCACGATGACGGTCTATGACCGCGTCGTGCCCAACAGTGCCTTTTCCTCGCTCGCGGCGCTTTCGATCGGTCTCGCGATCATCGTCGTCTTCGACTTCGCGCTCAAGCTGCTGCGCGCCTATTTCGTCGATCATGCGGGTACGAATATCGACCGCGAAGTGGGCGAGACCGTGTTCGGCCGCCTGATCGAGATGCGTCTCGAACTGCGCAAGGGTTCGACCGGGCAGCTGACCGGGTTGATGCGCGAACTCGAGACCATGCGCGACTTCTTCGCCTCCGCCACGCTCGCGGCGGTGGTCGACGTCCCGTTCATTGTGGTGACGCTGGTGGTCGTGGCGCTGATCGGCGGCTGGGTGGTGCTGGTGCCGGCCATCATGGTGCCGCTGGTGATCCTCGTCGGCCTGTCGGCGCAACCCGCGCTGCAACGGCTGTCCGCGCGGGCGATGGAGCAGGGGCTGCACAAGCAGTCGGTGCTGGTCGAAACCGTCGGCAGCATCGAGGCCGTGAAGACTGCCGGTGCGCGCAAGCTGTTCGAACAGCGCTGGAACCGGGCTGTCGACGCGCATGCACAGGTCTCGCTGCGGCAGCGGCTGATCTCTTCGATCGGAACCACCTTCGCCACCTCGTCGGCAACCATCAGCTATGCCGGCGTGGTCATCGTCGGGGTGTTCGCCGTGGCCGACAATCGCCTGACGCTCGGCGGTCTCATTGCCTGCTCGATCCTTGCCGGGCGGGCGATCGCCCCGCTGGCGCAGATCTCGCAGCTCGTCTCGCGGATCACCGCCACGCGCACCGCCTATCGCCAGGTTCGCGATCTGATGGAGCGGCCCCCCGAAGGGCCGGATACCGCGCCGATCATGCTGACCGCACCGCGCGGCGAGATCGACCTGCGCAATGTCACCTTTCAATACCCCGGGGCCTCGACCAAGGCGCTCGACGGGGTGAGCCTTTCGATCAGGCCGGGCGAGCATGTTGCGCTGATCGGGCGGGTCGGCTCGGGCAAGTCGACGCTCGCGCGCATGGTCCTCGGCCTCTATCCACCGCAAGACGGCATGGTGCTGTTCGATGGGCTCGATATCGCCCAGCTCGATCCAGCCTCGCTTCGCCGTTCGGTATCCTCCGTGCTGCAGGAGCCCGCGCTGTTTTCGGGCAGCATCCGCGAGAATATCGCGCTGGGGCGGCCCGAGGTGGATGACGAGGAAATGCTGCGCGCCGCGCGCGTCTCGGGCACCGACCTCTTCACCAGCCGCATCCCGCGTGGCTACGACATGCGCCTGGTCGATCGGGGCGAGGGCCTGTCGGGGGGGCAGCGCCAGTCGATCGCGATCGCGCGCGCGCTGGCGGGCAAGCCGCCGGTGCTGGTGATGGACGAGCCAACCAGCGCGATGGACGCGCAGACCGAGGCCGACCTCATCGCGCGGCTCAAGGATGAGCTCGAGGGCCGTACGCTGATCGCGGTGACGCATCGCCAGCCGCTGCTTGCGCTGGTCGACCGGGTGATCATTCTCGAAGGCGGCAAGATCCGCGCCGACGGCCCCCGCGACGCAGTCCTGGCGCAACTGGCCAAAGGCTCCAAACAAGCGCGCGCGGTGGAGCAGCAATCGTGACCGCGCGCGATGACCAAGACCAACCCGCGCCCGTTCCCGAAGGCGAGCCCGATCTGGCACCCACCCCGCCGGGTCGGCAGGCGGAAGATATCAAGGGTCTCGAAAAACTCGTCGAAGGGCTGGCTCCCTCGCTCGTCTCGCGCATCCTGTTCTGGGGCATCCTCGGTTTCTTCGCGCTGCTGCTTGGCTGGGCGGCGCTGGCCGAGATCGATCGGACGGTGCGCGGGCAGGGCCGGGTAATCTCGAGCAGCGAGCTGCAGGTGGTCTCCAGCCTCGACCGGGGTGTGATTGAGGAGATCTTCGTCCGGCAAGGCGAAACGGTGGCTGCGGGGCAGGAACTGCTCCGCCTCGACCCGACCGAAACCCAATCCGATCTGGGCAGCACGTCGGCCACCGCCACCGCTCTCGAAATGAAAGTCGCTCGCCTGCGCGCCGAAGTGTCCGGCAACCCGCCGCTGTTCCCCCCTCCCGCCGACGCGGAAGCCGGGCGACAGCGCGACATCGAACGGGCGCTGTATGCCTCTCGCCAGTCCAACCTCGCCAGCGCAGCCAATGCTACGCGCGCCTCCTTGGCCAGCGCCCGGCAGGCAGTGGCCGAAGCCGAGCGACGGGCGGATTCCGCCGCGAGCGCAAGCCGCGCCGCGCGCGCCGAAGCGGAGTTGCTGCGTCCGCTGGTCGAGCGCGGTATCGAGCCGCGGCTTTCGCTGGTCCGCGCCGACAGCCAGGCGACCAGCGCCGAGGCCGACCACGCCGGCGCGCTGGCGGCAATAGGACGGGCGCAGGCCAACGTGGCCGAGGCGCAGGCCAATCTTTCCCGCATCGTCCAGGATTGGCGCGCGCGCGCGGGCGATGAACTGGCGGCGGCGCAGGCCGAGCTGGGCGCGCGCGAAGCCGCCCTCCCGGCCTTGCAGGAACGCCGGGCGCGGACCGCCATCCGGGCACCCGTCTCGGGAACGGTCAACCGGGTGCTGGTCACCACCCGGGGCAGCGCGATCGGCTCGGGCGAGAAGCTGGTCGAGATCGCGCCGTCGGACGATGCGCTGCTGGTCGAAGTGCGGATCCGCCCGCAGGATATCGCCACCGTCTATATCGGCCAGCCCGCGAAGGTCGGGATCACGGCCTATGACCAGGCGATCTACGGCAGTTTCGACGGCAAGGTCGCTTCGATCTCGCCCGATTCGATCGTCGATGATCGCGACGGGTCGACCTTCTACCTTGTCCGGGTGCGGACCTCGGCGGAGGAAATCGAGACCACCCGGGGCGATCTGAAAATTGGCACCGGCATGGTCGCCGATGTCAGCCTGGTGGGCGACAAGCGGACCGTGCTCGAATATATCCTCACACCGCTGAGCCGTTTCTCCAGCCGGGTTTTCCGCGAATAGGCAGGTCATGGGAAGCATTGGCGCTGTCATGCGTTGATCCCGCATGATCTTCGAAACCACCTGGCTCGATATCGCCGCGCGCGGCGTTTTGCTCTCGATCGCCGCGATCTGCTGGATCGTCGTGCTCATCCGCGTCAACGGGCTGCGCTCGCTGTCCAAGATGACCAATTTCGACTTCGTCATGACCGTGGCGCTGGGCAGCCTGGTCGCAGGCGCGACGCAGGCGAGCGAGTGGTCCGGCTTTGCCCAGGCGATGGTGGGGATGGCCGGGCTGTTCCTTGTCCAGTTCGTTGCCGCGCGCATCCGCAAGATGTCCGATCTGGCGGAGGACGTGATGCAGAACGATCCGGTCTTCCTCATGCGCGACGGCGAGTTCTTCGACGATGCGCTGCGTGAGACTCGCGTGGCCAAAAGCGACCTGGTGGCCAAGCTGCGCGAGGCCAATGTGCTCGATCTGGGGCAGGTCCGCGCAGTGGTGCTCGAGACCACCGGCGATATCTCGGTGCTCCACGGCGACCATCTCGACGAGGTCCTCGTCGAGCATGTGAAGCGGGTCTAGCGGCGGTCCAGCCAGCGGGCGAAGGCGACCCCGCCGGTAATCAGGAACGGCACCAGCACCAGGCTGAGTACGACCTTGGCGATGATCTGCCCGATCAGCAGGTTGGTGATCGCGAACTGGCCATAGAACGCCAGCGTGATGAAGATTACCGAATCGATCGCCTGGCTGAGCGCCGAGGCAATCGCCCCGCGCGCCATCAGTGACAGCGTCGATGCGCCTTCGGACGATCCGCGCAGGCGCGAGAATATCCACACATTGAGCAGCAGCGAAACGATATAGGCGGCCGGTCCCGCCAGCCATACGCGCCACAGCGTCGCATGCACGCGCTCGAACGCGGCGAGGTCGTCCCCGCGGAACTGCGACATCTCGGTCGAGGCGGGAAGCGAGAGCACCAGTTGCATGAGCAGCGAGGCCACGAGCAGCGGGATGAACCCCCACCACACGATCCGGTTGGCCAGCTTCTCGCCGTAAAGCTGCGCCATCGTACTCGAGATGACGACCAGCAGGAGGAAGGCGAAAATGCCCGATTCCACTGCCAGGTCGGTCGGCCACAGCTGCACCTGCTTGAACGCGAGCACGCCCGCCAGCACCGTCATCCCGCCATAGAGCAGCGTGTAGACGAACTGCCCCAGCGGCATGGCGGCAGCGGCGAGACGGGTCTCGTTGGCGGGTTCGGTCATCACACGGCCTCGACAAGTTTGGTGGACGGCGAGGCCGTCTGCGGGTCCCGAAAATTGACTATTGCGGCAGCGCGCGCAAGACAGCGACCGATTTCATCCGCAATTAGTCCTCCCCGAAGGGAATCCGATGTCGCCCATCCTGATCAATCTCGTCGGTATCGTGGCGATCCTGCTGCTCGCCTTCCTGCTGTCGACGGGCAAGCGCCGTATCAGCCTGCGCGTGGTCGGGGCCGCCTTCGCGCTACAGGCGCTGATGGCGCTGCTGGTGCTGCGCACACCCTTCGGTGTGCAATTGATCCAGTCGCTGTCCAACGGGGTGATCGCGCTGCTCGATTACTCCAAGGTCGGGATCGAGGCAGTGTTCGGGCCGATGGGGGCCAATCCCTTCACTAACACTTTCGTCATCGCCGCCTTGCCGGTGATCGTGTTCTTCGCGGCAATCGTTTCGATCCTCTACCACTGGGGCATCATGCAGCGGCTGGTGCGCTGGGTCGGCGGGGTGATCGGCTGGATCACCGGCATCAGCAAGGTCGAGGCGCTGGGTAGCGCGGCCAATATCTTCGTCGGGCAGTCGGAAAGCCCGCTGGTGGTGCGCCCCTATCTTGCCGCGCTGACCCCCAGCCGGCTGTTCACGCTGATGAGCGTGGGCATGGCCGGCGTGGCGGGGACCATCCTCGCCGCCTATGCCAGCTTCATCGGCGCCGAAGCGGTGCCTTTCCTGCTTGCCGCGGCTTTCATGTCCGCGCCCGGCGGCATCCTGATGGCCAAAATCATCATGCCCGACGACCAGAGCGACCTGGCCCGCGATGCCGCGCAAATGTCCGGCGTTGATCCCGAGGGCGAGATCGTGCTGCCCAAGAGCCGGATCAGCGCCGAAGGCCCCGCCGCGTTGACCGAAGGCGGCAAGGCGCATGAAGTCGAAGTCGCCGAGACCTTCGAGGAAGGCCACAAGCCCGCCAATATCATCGAGGCCGCCGCGCAGGGGACGCAGACCGGCGTGAAACTCGCCGTGGCAGTTGGCGCGATGGTGATGGTCTTCGTCGCGCTGGTCGCGCTCGCCAATGGCATCCTCGGCGGTATCGGCGGCTGGTTCGGCTATCCCGATGTCAGTTTCCAGCAATTGCTCGGATTGGTGTTCGCACCGGTGATGTATCTGATCGGCATTCCGTGGGAGCAGGCCGGTGCCGCGGGCGGATTGTTCGGCACCAAGATCGTGCTCAACGAATTCGTCGCCTTTATCGAGCTGGGCGCAATGGACGCCAGCGTGCTGACCGATCGCAGCCGCGCGATCGTCACCTTCGCGCTGTGCGGCTTCGCCAATTTCAGCTCGATCGCGATCCAGATGGCCGTGACCGGCGGGCTGGCGCCGAACCAGCGCCCGGTCATCGCCAAGCTCGGCCTGCGCGCGCTCGCGGCGGGCAGCCTCGCCAATCTGATGAGCGCGGCGCTGGCGGGACTCTTCCTGCCGTATTAAAGGGCGCAGCCATTATGACCGATTCGAACACCGATATCGCGGTTGTGTCGCTGGCACAGCCGCTCGACTCCATCGCCGCCGAACTGGGCCGCAGCTTCGAGGAATACGGCTTCGCCGTGGTTCGCGACCACGGCATCCCGCAGGAGTTGATCGACCGCGCCGAAACGCTGGCGAAGCAGTTCTTCGCGCTCCCCGACGCGGTGAAGCGCGCCTATCACATCCCCGGTGGTGGCGGCGCGCGCGGCTATACGCCCTTCGGGACCGAGAAGGCCAAGGACGCCAAGGTCCACGACCTCAAGGAATTCTGGCACGTCGGGCGCGAGCTGCCCGCAGGCCATCCGCTGGCCGAGTTCATGGCCGACAATGTCTGGCCGTCCGAGGTCGAGGCTTTCCGCGAGACCTTCTCCGAACTCTACGCCGCCTTCGAGGAAGCCGGGGGCCGCGTGCTCGAAGGCATCGCGCTGCATCTCGGGCTCGACCGCGGCTTCTTCGCGCCGACCGTCGAGGACGGCAATTCGGTGATGCGCCTGCTGCGCTATCCGCCGCTCGAGGGCGCGGAAGCCGAGGGCGCGATTCGCGCTGCTGCGCATGGCGACATCAACACGATCACGCTGTTGCTCGGCGCGGAGGAGGCGGGGCTCGAACTGCTGACCGCGCAGGGGGACTGGAAAGCGGTCGCCCCGCCCGAAGGTGCGCTCGTGGTCAACGTCGGCGACATGCTCGACCGGCTGACCAACGGCAAGCTACGCTCGACCACGCACCGGGTGGTTAATCCGCGCGGGGAAGCGGCCTATCGCGCGCGCTACTCGATGCCGTTCTTCCTGCACTTCCGCCCCGATTACGTGATCGAGACGCTGCCCTCGTGCATCGACCCGGCGCATCCCGAAAAGCGGCCCGAGCCGATTTCGAGTCACGAATTCCTGCTCCAGCGCCTGCGCGAGATCAATCTCGCCTGAGGCCCCGCCGCATCCGGCGAGCGTTGTATTTATGCATCGGTTCCGGAAAGAATCGGATTTGTTGCCTTTTTGCAACTAGCCTAAGTCGCGGAAATACAAGCAAATTTTATTGCGCTGCAGCGAAACGTCTCGCAGGTGCAATACATGTCTTGATCATGTCATAAAAAGATCGCTTTGGCGCAACGTCCTCCCCGCAAAGGGAGCTGGCTTTGACGTACCAGCCTACTTTTAACGAGACGAAGGGATCCTCTCGATGAAGTTCAAATATCTCCTGGCCGCATCGGTGGTCAGCACCGCCAGTGCAATGGTCGCCGCTCCGGCCGCCGCACAGTCGACCGGTTCGCTCGATTTCGACGATTCGGTCATCATCGTTTCGGGTGCTCGCAGCTCCGATGTCGGCGGCGTCGAAATCCCCGATTCGCCCAAGGCCAAGGTCCAGCTCGACGCTGAGCTGATCCAGCGCCAGGTGCCCGGTCAGACGATCAACGAAACGCTCAACCTCGTCCCGGGCGTCAGCTTCACCAATAACGATCCGTTCGGCTCGCTTGGTGGCAACTTCACCATTCGCGGCTTCGCTTCGGACCGTATCTCGCAGACCTTCGACGGTCTCCCGCTGAACGACTCGGGTAACTACGCGCTCTACACCAATCAGATGATCGACCCTGAAATCATCGGCTCGGTCACTGTGACGCTCGGCTCGACCGATGTCGACAGCCCGACCGCTTCGGCTGCTGGCGGCACCATCAACATCCGCTCGAAGATCCCCGACGACGAGTTCGGCGTTCTCACCAGCACCACCTATGGCAATCTCATCGCGCGCGGCAATCCGGGCGATCGCATGATGTATCGCTTCTTCGCCAAGGTCGAGACGGGCGAGATTACCCCGGGTGGCCTCAAGGCCTATGTCAGCGCTTCGCGCACCGAGAACGATTCGGTGTTCTCGAACTACGGCGGCGTCGACAAGCAGCAGTACAACGCCAAGATATACCAGCCGCTCGGCGGCTATGGCGACTTCATCTCGATCGCTGCGCACTACAACCAGAACCGCAACAACTTCAACGGCTCGACCTATCGCTACACCGGCGAACCGAGCCCGCTGCAGGACCCGGAAGATCGTTTCTACGACCTCTATGACGGCACGCCGTGCACGCTCGCGGCCCCGGTTTTCGAAACCCCTGCCGATATCGTCGACCCGACCGATCTCGAGGCCTATGCCGCCTATCGTGATGCCGATGGCTACAACAGCTGTGGCACTCCGTTCGAACGGCGCTACAACCCGTCGAACACTGGCAACATCCGCGGCAGCTCGCTATTCACGCTGAGCGACAAGCTGACGCTGACGGTCGACCCGAGCTTCCAGTACGTCAAGGCCAATGGCGGCGGCACCTCGGTCGGCTACGAAGGCAGCTCGATCGATGGTTACACCGGTGGCATCTACACCGGCGACGTCCGCAACGCGAACCGTCTCTCGATCACGCGTAATCCGGACACCGGCGAGGTTACCGCGATCGCCGGCCGCGCCACGCAGTACTACTATTTCGGTGGTGTCGATCTCAACGGCGACGGCGATACGCTCGACTACGTCACGATCCTTTCGCCCAGCCAGACCAAGACCAAGCGCTACGGTGTTATCGCCAACCTGATCTACGACATCAACGACGACCACCGCGTTCGTCTGGCCTATACGCTCGATCACGCGCGTCACCGCCAGACCGGTGCGGCCGGTTCGCTGTTGACCAATGCAGAACCGGTTGATGTCTTCCCGATCAACGACCCGCTGCTCGACGCAGACGGCATCGCGCCGATGAAGCGGAACCGTAAATCCTTCGCGATCCTCAACCAGATCTCGGCGGAATACCGTGGTCGGTTCGGTGATCTTACCGCCACGCTGGGGCTTCGCGCGCCGTTCTTCGAGCGCGAACTCAACCAGTACTGCGTGACCACCGACCAGTCGGGCAACATCAACTGCATCAATGGCGATGCCGCCATCGCCGACTATGTTGCCGCCAATCCGGGCTTTGTGGCTCCGACCTCGGACACCTACAAGTACGACAAGCTGCTCCCCAATATCGGCCTGACCTACGAGTTCGCCGCCGGGGCCAGCGTCTTTGCCAGCTACGCCAAGAACCTCTCGGTGCCCGGCACCGACGTGCTCTACGGCTCGCTCTTCACGGGCGTAGCGCCGACACCCGAGACCTCGGACTCGTTCGATCTCGGCCTGCGCTTCCAGAGCGGCAACATCCAGGCCCAGGTCACCGGGTGGTTCAACCGTTACAACAACCGTCTTGCATCGGCCTACGATCCGATCCTCGACCTGACCGTCACCCGCAACCTCGGGCGCGTGGACAAGTACGGCGTTGACGGCAGCATCGCGTGGAAGCCGACCGATACGACCCTACTGTATGTTTTCGGGTCCTATCTGAAGTCGGACATCGACGAAGACATCCAAACCGGCGCCAATGCTTTTGCGGCAACGGCCGGGAAGCGTGAAGCGGGTGCCCCGAAATACACCATCGGCGCGCGCGCTCAGGGTGAACTGGGTCCGATCGAGCTGGGTGCGCAGGTCAAGCGTACCGGTTCGCGTTACCTCAACGACATCAATACCATCGAATTGCCGGGCTACACCGTGGCCGATCTCGATGCGCGTCTGTCGCTGGGCTACTTCAACGAAGACCTCGACAAGGCCTTCTTCCAGTTCAACGTCACCAATCTGTTCGACACGGTTTACATCGGCTCGGCACCGACCGGCCTGACCACCTCGGGCGAGTTCGTGAACATCGGCGCGCCGCGCGCTTTCACGGCTTCGCTGATCTTCGGCTTCTAAAATAACCGGCATGGGGCTCGGCCCCATGTGCAGACTACGGGGCGGTCCTCCTTCGGGAGGGCCGCCCTTTTTCCATGCCGCTGGACCCGGTCGGGCGGCTTTGCCATGATCGCCCGATGGCCGAACCCGCGACCCGCTATGCGCAGACCAAGAAGCGCCTCAATCCCTGGGTGATCGCGCTGATCGCGCTGATCCACCTCGGCCTGTTCTACCTGCTGGTGCGCGCGCTTGCGCCGACCGCCGTCTCCGGGGTGGAGCGCTCGGTGGTCTCGGCCTTCACCGTCACGGTATCCACGCCCGAAGAAGAACCCGAACCGACCGAGCCCGAGCCCGAAGGCGCGCAAGGCGATCCGGGGCGCGAGGCAGTGCCCGATGCGGTCACCGCGCCCGAGCCCGAGCGGCGCATGCGCGAGGATCCGCCGGCACCGCGTGCCTCCTCGACCGGGACGGCAAATACCGCCGGCGCGACCGATCAGGGGCAGGGCACCGGCCGGTCCGGATCGGGCGAGGGTACCGGCAGCGGCGAAGGCGGCGGCGGCCAGGGCGGGGGGGCGGCGACCAAACCGGTGCTGACGCGCGCGATTACCGATGCAAGCGCCTTTCCCGTGCCGCCGGGCGGACGGCAGGCGCGGATCGGCCAGTCGGTCATCGTCAGGCTGACCGTGTCGGCGCAGGGGCGCGCGACGCGCTGCAGCATCTACCGGCCCAGCCCGTTCCCCGAAACCGATGCGGCGGTCTGCCGCCTCGCGCTCGACCAGTTGCGCTTCGAACCGGCGCGCGATGCGAGCGGCAACCCGGTTGCCGCGACGTTCCACTACCAGCAGCGCTTCTTCAACTAGCCGCGCCCATCAGGCGGCTGGTCAGTCGTCCTTGTCGTAGCTGCCGATCACTTCGACCAGCTCGTCCTTGCCGTAAGGCTTGGTCAGCAGGCCCGATGCGCCCAGTTCTTCGAGCCGGTCCTGCATTTCGCCATAGCCGGTCGCCAGCCAGAACGGCACGCCCATCTCCCTGAGCCTGGCGGCTATCGGCTCGCTGTTTTCCTTGCCCAGATTGTAGTCGAGGATGGCCAGTTCGGGCTGGCTCTTCGTCAATGCGTCGAGCGCCGCTGCGACCGAGCTTTCGATCCGCACGGTCCCGATCCCGAGTTCCTTGAGGCAATCCTCCGCATCGAGCGCGATGATCATGCTGTCTTCGACCAGCAGCACACTGTCGGGCAGGTTTTCCAACCGGGCGTCCTTCTTCGGCTTGGCCGCTGCGCTCTTTTCGCCATCGCGCGAACGCCATTCGACATAGCGCGCGGGGATGCAGAACCGGGCCTCGACACCTTCCAGACGGTAATTGATCTCGGCGGTGCCATCGAGTTCGTAGGGAATCGAGCGTTCGGTGATCGTGCTGCCGAACCCGCGGCGGCTGGGCGGCTTGACCGGAGGCCCGCCGCTTTCGCGCCATTGCGCGCAGAAATTGTCCTCGGCATCGCGGCTCACTTCCACCTCGAGCTTGCCCGATTGATCGCTGAGCGAGCCATATTTCGCCGAATTGGTTATCATTTCGTGGATCACGAGCGCCATCACCGTATAGGCTTCGGGCGCGATCATCGCTTCGGGGCCACGCAGGTCGAGCCGGTCCCGGCTCGCTGAAAGATAGGCGTTGGCCTCGGTCTCGATCAGCTCCGAGAAGGGTGCGTGCGACCAATTGCCCTTGGTGATGTTGTCATGCGCCGACGCAAGCGAGGCGACCCGGCCCGCGACGATTTCGACGAAGCTCTCGATATCGCGCGCATCGCCCTTGGACTGGTTGATCAGCCCGCGGATCAGGTTGAGGATATTGCGCACGCGGTGGTTGAGCTCCGCGATCAGCAATTCCTGCTGCTGCTGCGCGCGGGCGCGTTCGGTCACCGCCTCGTCGGTCAGCCGCAGGATGATCTCGAGCAGCGTGACGCGCAGGCTCTCGGCAATCTCGATCTCGGCGCGCGACCATTTCTCGGCGCGGCCCTCGACCGTTTCGCGCCAGGCCTCGAAGCTCTTGCGCGGGGTCAGTCGGTCGCCATTAGGACCGGCCTCGACCGCCTTTTCGGGATTGCCCGCCCAGGTCACGGTCTGGGTGAGCGGCTTGCGCCAGAGGATCAGGTAATCGCGCGGGGTGCGCGAAACCGGGATGACCAGCGCGCCCGTCGCGCGGTCGGCAAACCGGGCAGCGCGCGGCGGGCGTTCGGCAATCGCCTCGGTGGCGAGCAGCTTGCTCGTCGCAGTGCCGTTGAGATTGGCGACGATCGCGCGGAATTCCTCCTCATTGGGAGCAGAACCGCGCGCGTCGTAAATGTCCTCGACGAAGATACTCACCCCGTCGTGCGGGATGACCTGCTGGATGACCGGCTCGATCATCGGCAGGCTGGCGGACAGCGGGGTACCAGCGACGACATCGCGCATCAGCCGGGTGTGGACCTCGCGCCCCATTTCGCGGCGATCGGCGCTCTGGCGGGCCAGCGTACGGTCGAGCGTCAGCGAGAAGAATTCGGAGAACAGCTCGGCTGCGGTGCGCTGCGAATAAGGGAGCAGCTTGGGGCCGTAATGATGGCAGGCGAACAGCCCCCACAGCTTCCCGCCGATGATGATCGAGATCGACAGCGAGGCGCCCACGCCCATGTTCTTGAGATATTCGATATGGATCGGCGAAACCGCGCGCAGCGTGCTCATGCTGAGGTCGAGCGGTTCGCCATCGAGTGACATGCCGGGTTCGACCGGGACCGGCTCGGCCTCGACATCGGCAATGATGCGGAAACGGTTGCGGACATACAGCGCGCGCGCCTGGTCGGGGATGTCCGAACGCGGATAGCGCAGGCCGTGGAACTTCTCGAGATCGTCGCGCGCGGCTTCGGCGATGACTTCGCCCGACAGATCCTCGCGGAAACGATAGACCATGACGCGGTCGATCTGCAGCGCCAGCCGCAACTGGCGGGCGGCCTCGTCGACCAGCGGCTGCACTTCGGTATGCTTTTCCAGCCGGGTCATGATCGGCCGCAGAATGCTCAGCTGGCGGTTGAGATCGCCCGCCGCATGCGGTTCGATCTCGATCACCGTGTTCCCGCCCGAACTGTGCAGCGCGCAATCGAACAGCGCGTCGCTTTCGAACAGCGCGAGACCGAACAGCCGTTCGACCTGGTCGGGCATGGTCAGCGCGGTGGCCGAACTGCGCAGTTGCTGCAATGCGGCGGGGGAGAGCAGCCGCGAGAGACGATCCCCGATCTCGACCGTGCGGCCGGCGCCGAACAGGGCCTCGAGATTGGTCGAGCGATGCGCGACGAACCAGTCGGAATTGACCGCGATAAGCGCGCCGAAACCCTGGATCCGGCCAAGCTGGTGGATCGGTTCGCGATCGCAATTGGAAAGATTGACGTCCTGCGGATTCATCATGCGGCCTCACGCGCGAGGCTGTCGGCCACGATCGCGTTAAAGTGGGAAAAGGTGGCTTGCGCAGCCTGCAAGGCGGCTTCGTCCGTGGCGATGGAATGCGGTCGTTCGAGCGCGGGCAGCAGGCTTCGCCAATAGGTCGTCATGCCCATGTCGGACAGGAAATCGACCGGCCAGTCCACCTTGTTTTTCTTGAGCCGCGCGAGGATTGCGCGATTGCCCAGCGATGATCCCGCCAGCACCCAGCATACGCCCAGCGCGTCGCTGCCCGCGGGAGGGGTGAAAGCGGGGGCATCTTCGGGGACCGCGCGTCCCAGCGCGGACATGTCCTGCGCCAGCAAATTGCTCTGACATGGCGGCGGGGTTCCGCTGCCGGCCAGCCAGCCTTCGACGCCCACGCGCGCGCGGTACTGGATATCGAGAAACGCCGCATAATCGCGCGCATCGCCCGTCACCAGCGCGCCCAGACGCGTATCGAGCCGGTCATGGCCCGCCGCGGTTCCGTTCTTGAGATAAGTCCTGGTGGAGCGACACGCCCCGTTTGCTACCGGCATTCGCTCGGCCTCGCTTCCCTACCGTCTTGCCCCATGTGGATCAGCCATGCATCCGCATCCGGATTCCTGATCCGCCCCAGTGCAGAGCGCTCCGCAAAGAAGATCGTTCCGCGGTCGGGAAAATTTCTCGGCGGTGCGGGCGAAATTACTTCGGCGCGATCAGTTTCTGGCCCTGCTTGCGGATCGCGCTGGCGACCATCGGTTCGACGAAGGACAGTGCGGGCGGCAGATTGACCTCGAACACAACCTGGTCGTCCTCGATGATCACGCAGCCGTCGACGCCCTGGCCCATGGCCCTGACCGCCAGGTCCATCCGGTCCTCGCTGGGCCAACTGGTGGTGACGTCGGCCATGCCGCCGGGGATATACTGGGCGATCTCGTGGCTGTGTGACTGGAGGCGGCGCCGCACTTCTTCCTTGCCGAGGCTGTGGGAAATGGGAACGCGCATCAGTTCTTGTGCTCCAGTTGCGGGCTGGTCTGCGCCCCTTCGCCGAATTTGTAGTCGAGATAGCGGTGCTTGATCGCCAGATCGTCGAGCGAGCCTTCGGCCAGCTGCCGGGTGATCGAATCGATCTCGCCGCTGATCTTGCCGAGGCTGTCGGTCAGCTGCTGGTCGGGCGTCGCGCCGGCGCGTTCTTCCTTGCGCAGATGCGCCGGGATCCGCTGGTAGCTGTCGATCATCTGCGGCAATTGTTCGCCCACCAGGCTGCGCACTTCGCGCGCCTTGGGATGGTCCTGGTCGAGTCCTTCGAGCTGCAGGCCCAGCGCGTCGAGCTGGACGCCCATATCGCCGACGATCTGTGCCGCGTGCGGGGGCAGGGCGGGGCGCTGCGCTTCGAGCCACAGCTCGGTGCGACCGACCATCTGCTGGACGTTGCCCTTGTTGATGTCGGCGCGCTTGGGCGTCTTGATCTTCGGATAACTGGAGAAGATTGCGGTAGCGATGGCCGTGGCGACAACGACAGCCATGACGCCCCAGAAACCGATGCCGCTGAAGATCGCCCCGGCAATTCCGGCTCCCACCCAGATGACGGCCACTGCGATCAAGAGGTTGCGCACCTTCTTCATCAGGTGGTCGCGCTTGGCCTTGGCCGAACCCTGCCCGATCGAGGGCGCGCGCCGGTGGCGGCCGCCTTCGCGGTTGTCGCGCACCAGCGCCTTGCTCTCGGACAATATGCGGTCGCTGTCGCGGGTGAGGTCGTTCACGATGCCGCCCTCAGCCCTCGATGCTCAGCAGGCTGCTTTCGGCGACCTGCTTCTGCGCCTGCGACTGGCCTTCGGCGCGCGCGATATAGCCCTTCGACTTCTCGACCTCGTCGGTCAGCAGCGTGACCGTCTGCTTCATGCTGTCGAGCGCGCGCAGCTTGAAGCTGTCGACCTCGTCCATCGTGTCGTAGATGTTCTGGAAGGCGCGCTGCAATGTTTCGAGCGGGATCGTGCTCGCCGCGGCCTGCTCGTGGATCTTGCCGGTCTGGTCGCGCAGCAGCGTGCTGGTGCTGTCGATGATGCCGGCAGTGGTTTCGTTGAGCGCGGTGATCTGGCCCAGCACGAGGCGCTGGTTGGTCATCGCCTCGGCCACGGTCACCGCGGTACGCAGCGCGCCGACGGTGGTGGTGCTGGCGCGGTCGACACCCTTGACCAGCTCGACATTGTTCTTCTTCACCAGGTCGAGCGCGAGATAGCCCTGCACGCTGACGGCCATCTGGGTGAGCAAATCCTGCGTGCGCTGGCGGACATAGAACAGCGCGGTTTCGCGCACCGCCTTGGCCTTGGCCGGATCGGTCGCGTCGAGTTCGGCGGCCTTTTCCTCCAGCTTCGCGTCGAGCGAGTTGGAGATGTGGATCATCTGTTCCAGATTGCCCATCGCCTCCCACAGTTTCTGCCGTTCGACGTCGATCGCGGCATTGTCCATGATCAGCTCGTCCTTGCCGCTGGCTAGGTTGTTGAGGATCGACTGGATATGCGTCTGCGCGCTCTGGTAGCTGCGGAAGTAATTGGTCAGCTTGTTGCCGAAGGGAATGATGCCGAGGATCTTGCGCGGACCCGACAGCTTGCCGCGCTTGCCGGGGTCGAGGTCTTCCACCACGCGGCGCAGTTCGGCCAGATTGGCGCCGACGCCTTCGTCCTTGTCCATCGCGCGCACCGGGCGGTCGAGGAAACGGTTGGACATGCCTGCAGCAGCCATGATTTCCTTGCGGCCCATATTGGTCAGCTGGTCGACCTTCTTGCCGAATTCGGGCGAATTCGCATCCTCGGCGATCAGATCGGCGACAAAACCGTCGACCTTGGTCTGCAGCTTGCTTTTCACTTCTTCCGAAACCGGGACGAGGCCCGCAGCCTTCTCCGGCTTGACCTCGGGCACGGGATCGGGCGGCGTGAGGTCGAAGGCGGTTTCGGTGGCAGTTGCGGTCGGCGTTTTCGTATCGCTCATGGGCGCAGATCTCTCCAAGCGGCTATAATCCTGTATTAGGGTGGCAATACACGATCTTCAAGCGCGCAGTCGCGCGGCGCAGCGATAGTGCCGCGCCGATGGCGGCAAGCGCAAGGCAATTCTGCCGGTGGTCCGTCGCGCGGAGGGGCGCGTTGGCGTAGGCCTCAGGCGGCGAGGTCGAGCGGGACGATTTCGCCCGCAAGATACTGTTTTTTCGCCTTGGCCCGGCTGAGCTTGCCCGAACTGGTGCGCGGCAGCGTGCGCGGCGGGACCAGCTCGACCACGCAGCTCATCCCGGTGACGCCGCGAACCTTGTCGGCGATCTGGTCGCGCAGCTTGATCCGTTCGACCGGGTCGGACACGCGGCAATGCACCAGCACGGCGGGGGCTTCCTCGCCCGCCTCGGTATCGATCGAGAAGGCGGCGATGTCGCCGTGGTTGAAGCCCGGCAATTGCTCGACCGCCCATTCGATGTCCTGCGGCCACAGGTTCTTGCCGTTGATGATGATCATGTCCTTGGCGCGGCCGACGATGAACAGATAGCCATCGGCCATGTAACCCATGTCGCCCGTGTCGAGCCAGACGTCCCCATTGTCCTTGGCGACGAGGCAGTCGGTGGTCGCTTCCTCGTTGCGGAAATAGGAATGCATCACGCTCTTGCCGCGGCACCAGACCTTGCCGATCTGGTGATCGCCGCGCGGCTGGTCGTTCTCGCCGCGGATCTCGACTTCCATGCCGGGGATCGGCTTGCCGCAATTGACGATGGCGCGGTAGCGCGCGGGCTTGGACAGGTCGCGCGGGCGGCCAGAGAGGCGTTCTTCCTCGACCAGTTCGACGCGGATCCCTTCGCCCGGCGGCATGACGGTGACCGCCAGCGTCGCTTCGGCGAGGCCGTAGCTGGGATTGAAACTGTTCGCCTGGAAGCCCGCGCCGGCGAAGGCGTTCACGAAGTTCTGCATCACGTCGGGGCGGATCATGTCCGCGCCATTGCCCGCAACGCGCCAGCGCGACAGGTCGAAGCGGTCGGCAACGCTGCTCTGGCTGGAAATCCGGCGGGCGCAGATGTCGTAGCCGAAGGTCGGCGAATAGCTCAGCGTGGTGCCCTGGTTGCGGCTGATCAGGTCGAGCCAGGCCAGCGGGCGGCGCGCGAAATGTTCGGTGCGCAGGTAATCGACCGAAACCTGGTTGGCGACCAGCGACAGGAAGCAGCCGACCAGCCCCATGTCGTGATACCACGGCAGCCAGCTGACCACGCGGTCGTTCATGCCGATTTCCATCGATTCGGCATGACCGCGCAGATTGTGCAGCAGCGCTTCATGCGTAACCGCGACCCCGGTCGGGAAGCGGGTCGAACCCGAGGAATACTGCAGATAGCAAATATCTTCGGGCTGCGCTTCGGGCAGATCGACCGGCGGCGCCGGGCGCTGCGCGAAATCGTCCCAGCTTTCGCCGCCGCAACCCTGCCGGTCGGCCGCGGCCTTGGCCATTTCGGCGATTTCGCCGGGATAGATGAGAATTGTCGGGTCAGCGCTCTTCAACTGGACCGAAAGCTGCTCGATATAGCTTTCCTTGCCGCCGAAGGTCGTCGGCAGCGGCAGCGGCACCGGCCAGGCGCCCATCAGCGTGCAGGCGCAGAACAGCGCGGCGAACTCGGGGCTGGTCTCGGCCACCAGCGCGACGCGGTCTTCCTTGCCGATCCCCATCGCCACGAGCCGGTAAGCCGCTTCAAGCGCATCCTCGCGCATCTGCGCATAGGGATAGACGCGTTCGAGCGTCCCGCGCATGTCGTGGAAATTGAGACCCTTATCGCTGCGCGCAGCGTAGTCGATGGCCTCGTTGAAGGTCGCGAAATCGGAACGGCGACGCGGTAGGTCGCAGTCGTTCGGCGTCGGCGTCAGTACGGCGTCGGTCATAATTATCGGCGATACCCGTGAATAGCTGGGGCCTTGCGGCTTCCCTCATTGCTTGATGTGTCACACGATCTGGAAGATCGCGCGCTCTCCCATGTTTCCCAATCTTAAAGGAGTGTGGCAGGAATATGGCCGATGGATGATGAACGCGCAACATCGGGCCGCACCCGCCGCCGGGCAAAACCGCTTGATCGCACGCGGCTGGAGGAGCTGGCGGTGGCTTATGTCGCGCGTTTCGCGACCAGCGCGGGCAAGCTGCGCGCCTATCTCCAGCGCAAGCTGCGCGAACGCGGGTTCACCGAAGACGAGGAGCCCGATCTCGACAGGCTGATCGCGACATTCGTCGAGCGCGGCTATGTCGACGACGAAGCCTATGGCCGCGCCAAGGCGGGCGATCTGGTGGCGCGCGGCTATGGCGCGCGGCGGGTCGATCAGGCGCTGCGGTCCGCCGGGATCGACGAGGATTTGCGCCATTCGCTCGGGCCGGGAGAGGCGCAGAAGCGCCAGGCGGCGCTGGTACTGGCACGCAAGCGCGGCTTCGGGCCGTTCGGGCAGCAGGCAGACATGGGACCCGAGGAAGCGCGCAAGCTACGGGAAAAGCGGCTTGCCGCATTGGTGCGCGCGGGCCATGATTTCGACATAGCACGGCGCATCATCGAGGCGCGCACGGTCGAGGAGCTTGAGGAATGGGTCGCAGAAGCACGGGACGAGGAGCAGTGAAGCGCCTGGCCGCGATGGCGGGGCTGGCCGCGCTGCTGGCCTGTTCACCCCAGACGCAGGCCGAATCGTCCGCCGAGCCCGCCGGTGCGGGTGCCGAGACGGCGACGACGCACCCGATCTCGGGACTCAAGGTGATCCCGCTGACCGTGACGACCGAAAATGGCCAGATCGCGATTGCGGCGGAACTGGCCGATACGCCCGAAGCACAGACACGCGGGCTGATGTTCCGCACCGAGCTCGGCGATCATGAAGGCATGATCTTCCCCTATGACGGGACCACCGCGCAAAGCTTCTGGATGAAGAACACCCCGCTTGCGCTCGATATCATCTACATCGGTCCGGATGGGCGCATCAGCAACATCGCCGCGATGACCGAGCCCTATTCGCTCGAACCGGTCTATTCGGTCGGACCCGTGCTCGGCGTGCTCGAATTGCGTGGGGGCCGGGCGGAGGAACTGGGCATCGCCCCGGGCGACCTGGTCGAATGGTAGGGATCACGCACGCGCGGAAGCCCAAGTGCGCGGTTGCGCACGGCGGCGCTTGAGGCCCGGCAAATAAACGGCTAATCGCGCGGCCATGAACATCCTCGGCAAGATTTTTACCTGGTGGGACGGCGCCACGATCGGCACGCTCCTGTGGTCGTCGCGCAATGGCGAGCAGGTTGGCACCGATGCGCAGGGCAACGCCTATTACCGCTCGAAGAAGAAGAGCGGTGACGGCCGCGAGCGGCGCTGGGTGATCTATCAGGGTGCCAATGATGCCAGCCGCGTGCCGAGCGAATGGCATGGCTGGCTCCACGGCTCGTTCGATGACGTACCCGAAAGCAATCTGCCCGCGGCGCGGATCTGGGAAACCGATTACACGCCCAATGCCACGGGTACGGCGAGCGCCTATCGGCCCGCCGGTGCGCTCGAGCGCGGCGGCAAACGCGCCCGCGCGACGGGCGATTACGAAGCCTGGTCGCCCGAGGCGTGACGATGCGCGGGGCGCTTGCCCTTTTGGCCACGGCGGCGCTGGTCGCGGCCTGTGACCAGCAAGCGGACGCGCCCGCCGATGCGACCGCGACCACTATTCCCGTGGATTTGCAGCAGGGCGAATTGCCTGCGCGTCCCGCCGCCGAAGCGGGTCTGGGCACGCCGATGGCAGAGCGTGTCGCCACGCTCGGCCTGCTCAACAAGCGCAACAATGTCAGCCAGGACCTCGAACTGCGCCCCGGCGAGCAGCAGCGGGTCGGCGATGTGATCGTCCGCCTGCAGGCCTGCGAGCGCACCGCGCCGTGGGAAATGCCCAAGGAAACGGGCGGTTTCGTGCAGGTGCTGGTCAAGGAACGCGGGACCGAGGACAATTTTCGCAAGGTCTTCTCGGGCTGGCTGTTCAAGAACTCGCCCAGCCTCAACGTGGTCGAGCACCCGATCTACGACGTCTGGATCAAGGACTGCGAGATGGATTTTCCGGGTGAGGAAGACGCGCCGAATCGCGCGACGACTTCGGGCAGCGCGGCCACCGGATAACCCTCCAGCCGGGCCATCATCTGCATATATTGCGCTTGGCTGACCGCCACTGCGCCCATCGTGGCGAGGTGCTCGGTCATGAACTGGCAGTCGAGCAGCGCGTAGCCCGCCTCGCGCATCGCCGCGACCAGCCACGCCATCGCGACCTTGCTGGCATCGGGCGTGCGGCTGAACATGCTTTCGCCGCAGAACACCCGGTCGAAACCGACGCCATACAGCCCGCCGACCAGTGCGCCGCCCTGCCAGCATTCGATCGAATGCGCATGCCCTGCCAGATGCAGCGCGTTGTAGCTGGCCTCGATCCGGTGGCTGATCCAGCTTTCGGCATGTTCTTCGCGCGGGGCTGCACATTCGGCGATGACCCCGGCGAAATCGGCATTGCAGGTGACACGGAAGCGATCCTGCCGCAGCGTCTTCTTCAAACTCTTCGACAGGCGGAAGCCATCGAGCGGAATGATCGCACGTTCGCGCGGCTCGACCCAATAGACTTCGGGATCGCTGCGATGGTCGGCCATCGGGAAGATTCCCCCGCGATAGGCGCGTAGCAGCAATTCGACGGGTATCCGGGATGTGGCGGGGGCGTGCATCGCGGAGCATCTTAGCACTTCCATGCCTCGGGCGATATGGACCTTGCCAAGTGCGATTGGTGCCCCTAATGCGCGCCCTTCCTGCAGGGGTGTAGCTCAGCTGGTAGAGCATCGGTCTCCAAAACCGAGGGCCACGGGTTCGAATCCTGTCACCCCTGCCATTTCTTCTTCGATGACTTGTCGTTGCCGCAAGCGCGGCCTATCGCGCGCCAGATGACAGAAGATGAAAAGCGCCGGCGCGGTATCGAAGACCGCAAATTCTACGCCGCCAAACAGGAAGCCCGGTTCGAAAAACAGGGCCTCGAATCCCATACCCCGCAGACCGAGCATCCCAGCTACAAGCTGGCGTTCCAGGATACGGACTTCCTCCTGCGCGAGGAACTGCGCCCGGTGCGCTTCCAGCTCGAATTGCTCAAGCCCGAAATGGTCCTCGACGAGGCCGGCGTGGGCTCGACACTGGTGATGTATGGCAGCGCGCGGATCCCGCCTCCCGAAGCCGCCGATACTGCGCTCGAAGGCGCCAAGGACCTGCCCGAGGAAGAGCGCAAGATCGTCGAAAGCCTGGTCGCCAAGTCGAAATATTACGAAGAAGCGCGCAAGCTGGCCAAGATGGCGACCGAGAAGTCGATCATCGAAAACGGCAAGCGCCAGTTCGTCGTCTGCTCGGGTGGCGGTCCGTCGATCATGGAAGCGGCCAATCGCGGCGCCAGCGAGGCGGGGGGCGAATCGATCGGCCTCAACATTATCCTGCCGCACGAACAGGCGCCCAACCAGTATGTGACGCCCTACCTCTCGCTCAACTTCCACTATTTCGCGCTGCGCAAGATGCACTTCCTGCTGCGCGCGCGTGCGGTCGCAGTGTTCCCCGGCGGGTTCGGCACGTTCGACGAATTCTTCGAACTGCTGACGCTGATCCAGACGGGCAAGATGAAACCGATCCCGATCCTGCTGTTCGGCAAGGAATTCTGGTCGCGCGTGGTCAATTTCGAAGCGATTGCCGAAGAAGGCACGATCTCGAAGAAGGATCTCGAGCTGTTCCGCTGGTGCGAAACCGCTGAAGACGCATGGGAATATCTGTGTGACTTCTACGATCTGGGTTGCTGATCGCGCTCGCTGCGATTGCGGACCGCGTGATGGCCCAGCGGGCCTGATCCCCCGCCGAAACCGGGCGCCTGCTCGATCGCGGCATGGGTGAAGGCGCGCGCAATGCGGATTGCGTGGGTGAGCGGCTGGCGATAGCCGAGCATGGTCGCCAGCGCGGCGGACAGCGTGCACCCCGTGCCATGCGTATGCCGCGTTTCGATCCGCGAATGCGCGAAGCTGGCGTATTTGCCGCTGGGCGAGGCGATCCGGTCGACCACCTGCGTTTCGTCCCCTGCATGCCCGCCCTTGGCGAGCACCTGGACCCCGTGCCGGTCGGCCAGTTCCTTCGCCGCCTCGAACATGTCCTCATCCGCGATCTCGGTGCGCCCGGTAAGCGCCTCGAGCTCGGGCAGGTTGGGGGTGACGATGGTGGCGATCTCCATCAGCGCGGCGAAGCCGGCGATCGTCGCCTCGTCCGCCAGCACCGATCCGCTGGTAGCGACCATCACCGGGTCGAAGACGATCGGGCCGGCGAATGTGTCGAGCCGCTCGGCGAGCAGCCGCGCGGTTTCGGGCGAACCCAGCATGCCGATCTTGATCGCGTCGGCGCCGATGTCGGACAGGCAGCTATCGACCTGCTGCAACACGAATTGCGGCGACAGCGCCTCCACCCCCTGTACGCCGCACGTGTTCTGCGCCGTCACCGCGGTAATCGCGGTCATTGCATAACCGCCCAGCATGGTGATGGTTTTGATATCCGCCTGGATGCCCGCGCCGCCCGAACTGTCGGAGCCGGCGATCGAGAGGATACGCGGGGTCATTGCGTCGCTCACCCGGCGAACTTCCGTTTCGTGCCGGGCGGGAATTTCTCGTGCAATTGTTTCGCGCGGGTGGGGCGGTCCATCAGCTCGCCGCCGCAATTGGGGCAGACATCGTCGAGCACTTCGGCGCATTCGGTGCAGAAAGTGCATTCGAAGCTGCAGATGAACGCACCGGCGTTTTCGGCCGGAAGATCGGTCCCGCAGCGTTCGCAATCGGGGCGCATTTCAAGCATCAGGCAGCCTCTTTCACAGCGGCGCAAATCCGGTCGACCACTGCCTCGACCTGCGCGGCATCGTCGCCCTCGGCCATGACCCGGATGACCGGCTCGGTCCCCGAGGGGCGGATGACAAGGCGGCCCTTGCCGGCAAGCTCCTGCTCGGCATCGGCAATGACCTGTTTGACCGTGTCGTTCTCGAGCGGCGTGCCGCCGGCATAGCGCACATTCTTGAGCAATTGCGGGACCGGGTCGAACACATGCAGCAATTCGCTGGCCGGCTTGCCCGAGCGCACCAGGCTCGCGAGCACGCGCAGCGCGGCCACCGTGCCATCGCCGGTGGTGCCGTGATCGGTCAGGATCATGTGGCCCGATTGCTCGCCGCCGACATTGAAGCCGCCTTCGCGCATCCGCTCGAGTACGTAGCGGTCGCCCACCTTGGTCCGTTCGAGCGTCAGGTCGAGGCCGGCTAGATAGCGTTCCAGGCCGAGGTTCGACATGACCGTGGCCACCACGCCGCCGCCGGTCAGGTCGCCGCGCGCCTGCAGGCGGCTGGCGATCAGGCCCATCAGCTGGTCGCCATCGACCGTCCTGCCCTTCTCGTCGATCACGATCAGCCGGTCGGCATCGCCATCGAGCGCGATGCCGATGTCGGCACCTTCCTCGACCACGCGCGCCTTGATCGCGTCGAGCGCGGTGGACCCGACGCCGTCGTTGATATTGATGCCATCGGGCGCGACGCCCATGGCGATGACCTCCGCGCCCAATTCCCAGATCGCGCTGGGGGCGACCTGGTAGGCCGCGCCATGCGCGCAATCGACCACCACTTTCAGCCCGTCGAAGCGGATGTCGCTTGCCACCGATTGTTTCACCGCGTGGATATAGCGGCCGCGCGCATCCTCGATCCGGCGGGCGCGGCCGATCCGGTCGGGCTGGACCAGCAGCGGTTCCTGTTCGAGCAGGCGTTCGATCGATGCCTCGGCCTCGTCGGACAGCTTGAACCCGTTGGGTCCGAACAGCTTGATGCCATTATCCTCGAACGGATTGTGGCTGGCGGAGATCATCACGCCCAGATCGGCGCGCATCTCGCGGGTCAGCAGCGCGATCGCCGGGGTCGGCAGCGGGCCGGTCATGATCACGTCCATGCCGACACTGGTGAAGCCCGCGACCAGCGCGCTTTCCATCATATAGCCCGACAGGCGCGTGTCCTTGCCGATCACCACCCGGTGACGATGCCCGCCGCGAAGGAAATGCGTCCCCGCCGCCTGGCCGACGCGCATGGCGGTGGCGGCGGTCATCACGCCCTCGTTGGTGCGTCCGCGGATGCCGTCCGTGCCGAAGAATTTGCGTGCCATCTGCGGGCGGTCTCCTTGTGTCGGCTCCCCCATGGCGCGATTGGCACGCGAATAAAAGCCTGCCCGCCCCCCTTTTCGCATACAATATCGGCGCTATGTGCAACCACGCGCCCATCGCGGCGTTAGGGATACGCGTAGGAAACTGATTCACACCAACCCAAGAGGGGACATTCCATGGCTTTTGAGCTGATCGACCTGCCTTACGACGACACTGCGCTGGAACCGGCGGTTTCGGCCAAGACGCTGTCGTTTCACCACGGCAAGCACCACAAGGCCTATCTCGACAAGACCAACAAGGCGATCGAAGGCACCGACCTCGAGGGCAAGGAACTCGAAGCGGTGGTCGCCTCGGCGCGCGACAGCGACCAGGGCCTGTTCAACAATTCGGCGCAGAGCTGGAACCACGGCTTCTACTGGCACTCGATGGCGCCTTCGGAAACCAGCCCGTCGGACGAACTCAAGAGCATGATCGACGATGTCTTCGGCTCGGTCGACGGCGTGAAGGAAAAGCTCGCCGAACGCGGCGCGGGCCATTTCGCCAGCGGCTGGGTTTGGCTCGCCATCAAGGACGGCAAGCTGACCATCGAGGAAACGCATGACGGCGACACGCTGGCCGATCTCGACGGGGTCAACCCGCTGCTCGTGATCGACCTGTGGGAACACGCCTATTACCTCGATCACCAGAACGCGCGTCCCGCCTATCTCGATGCGGTCAACGGCAAGCTCAACTGGAGCTTCGCGAGCGAAAATCTCGCACGCGGTACGACCTGGAAATATCCCGGCTAAGCCGCACGGCAGCTGACGAATACCGGGCCCGTCGCCAGCAATGGCGGCGGGCTCTTGTTATGGGGCGGGGGTGTCGGTCTTGTCCGCTTCGTCGAACAGGCTGGTCGCGAACAGGGGTTCGCCGAAGATGAAACCGACGAGGTTGGGCCGCCCGATATGGTCGAACAGCGCGGTCAGCATCAGCAGGATCGGGACCGACAGCAGCGCGCCGAACACGCCCCATATCCAGGTGAAATAGGACAGCGCGATCAGGATCATCACCGGGTTCATCGTGAAGCGCGCGCCGAGGATCGACGGGGTGATGAAATTCGCCTCGACCGTATGCAGCGCGAGATAGGCGGCCGCGGGCACCAGGCCGAGCACGATCGTTTCGGTCGTTCCGATCCCGAACAGGCCGAGCAGGGCGACCATCACGATCGGGCCGACATAGGGCAGGAAATTGAGCAGCGCGGCAAGCCCGCCCCACATGATCGGCGCATCGACGCCCAGCGCCCATGCGCCCAGCGCGACCACCAGCCCGACCATCGCATTGATCCAGCCCACGGTGAGAATATAGGCGGCGACCCGGTCCTGCACTTCGCGGATTACGCGCGCGGCCTTGATGCTGGTGCCGAAGCTGGCGCGGCCGAACAGTAGCCGCTGGCGCAGGCGGACGCGCGCTTCGATCATGAAATAGGCCATCAGCAGCGTCAGGATCGTCTCGATGATCAGGCTCGGCGTGGCGAAGGCAACCTGTTCGAGCAGACTGGGCGCGGCCAGCACCACTTCGCGCGTGCCGTCACTGTTCATCAGCGCACCAAGCTGTTCATTGAGCGCCGCGACCCAGGCGAAGCGTTCGCGCAATTCGCCGAAGCGCGCCATCACGCCCTGCGCCATCGCGGGAACATCGTCGAACAGGGCGACCGCAGGTTGCAGGATCAGCGCCAGCGCAAGCAGCAGGATCGCGAAGAAGAACAGCAGCGCGGTGAGCGACGCCAGGGCATTGGGCAGGCCCCAGCCATTCAGCTTGTCCGCCAGCGGCGACAGGATCACTGTCAGCACCAGCGCGGTGACCACCGGCAGGAACACCACCGAGCCGATCGACAGCACGAAGGGCAGCGCGAGGAACAGGCCCAGGCCGATCAGCAGGACCAGCGACGAAATCAGCCGCAGTTCCTGTTCGGCAAAGGCCAGCCTGCGCGACCGGCGCGCGGGGGCGGGCGGGGCGCTGTGTTCGGAAGGCTGGGTGTCGCTCATCGCCATCTATCTGCCTTGCGCGGGAAATCGTGACAAGCGGCGCAGCGACGAAGTTATTCTATCTGCGGCTGCCACCCTGGCCTGCGGCGACCTCGTCTAGTTCCTCGAGGATCGCGCGGTGGGCGGCGTGGTCGTTGATCGAGCGCTTGGGGATGTTCCCTTCGGCGAGCATCGAGTTGAGCGCCGCGCGGGCGCGCCCGACGCGGCTCTTGATCGTGCCCACGGCACAGTCGCAGATGGTCGCGGCTTCCTCATAGGAAAACCCGCCTGCGCCCACCAGCAGCAGCGCCTCGCGCCGTTCGGGCGGCAGCGTCAGCAGCGCGCGGTGCATGTCGGACAGGTGGATCGGTTCCTCCTGCCCGGCCGGCGCGGTCAGCACGCGTTCGGCGACCGTCTCGTCATATTCGCCGCGGAAGCGGTTGCGCCGCATGTCGGTGAGATAGGCGTTGCGCAGGATTACGAAGGTCCAGGCGCGCATGCTGGTGCCGGGCTGGAAGCGCTCCTGCGCCGCCCAGGCCTTGAGCAGCGTTTCCTGCACCAGATCGTCGGCCATGTCGGCGCGTCCGCACAGGCCGCGCGCAAATGCGCGCAGGTGCGGCACCACCTCGGTCAGCTCGCGCTTGAAATCGGCTGCATCGGATGCCGTCCGTTCCCCGGCGGCCATCAGGACTTGGCGTCCAGCTGGTCGAGCAGGTTCTGGAAACTGTCGGGCAGCGGTTCTTCGACCACCGAATCGTACAGCTGCCTGAGGCCGTTGGCCCAATCGGGGTCCTTGCCGCGGCCACCTGCGCCGGAACTCGGGGGCGGTCCGCCGGCGGTTGACCGCTGCGGTTTTTTTGGTGTGTCGGACTTCATGACTTGAAAGGTAGTACCCTCTTATGGTTCTCGCTAGGGGCTGTACCCGCTAGCGAGAGCGACGATCCCGGATGTGCTTCGCACAACGCACGGATCATATGCGGGTTCCCGCAAGTTGCAAAATGGAACCAAACCCGCCGCGCGGCATAGTATAACGCCGGGTAAATCGACAGGGACAAGAAGCTGGTCAGCGAAGAACTCCAACGCAAGGGACGCCGACGGCGCTGGTTGATCGATTATCCGCGCGGTATCCCGGTGCTGATTTTCATCCTCGTGACCGGCATCACCGTGCTCAGCGTGTTTGCGATCGAGCGGGGCGAGAAGCAGCGCGATGCCGCCGATGTCGCGCGCAAGGCGCAGGCGATGACCTCGGCGATCGAGCGCCGTGCCTATACCAGCTCGGCCTATCTGCGCGCGGGTGCGGCGCTGCTGTCGACGCAGGACGAGGTGACGCCAGAACTGTTCCGGCGGTTCGTCTCCGAATTGCGGCTCGATGCCAATTATCGCGGTGCGGAGGGGATCGGCTGGGCTCCGGTTATCGAGGCGGGCGAGGTCGAGCTTTTCGAGAACCGTCTCGGCGTCAGCCGGGTCGAGGAAAAGCGCGTTTCCCCCACGCTCGAAGAGCAGCCGCGCGACATGCTGACGCCAATCCTCTATCTCCAGCCCGACACCGTCCGCAACCGCCGCGCGCTGGGTTACGACATGTATGCCGAACCGATCCGCCGCGCGGCGATGGATCTGGCGGCGGCCAACGACCGGCCGACCGCAAGCGGCCCGATCGTGCTGGTGCAGGAAGGCGGCGGCAGGGAGGCAGGCTTCCTTATCTACATGCCGGTCTACGAAGGGCTCAGCAATACGCGCGGGCTCAAGGGCTTCATCTACAGCCCGTTCAACGCGACCCAGTTTCTCGATTCGGCCGGCGAGCTGGTGAGCTATGACGCGGTCGGTGCGCGGCTGCTCGATGGCGAGACGCCCGCCCGCATGTCGATGGCGCAGAGCGAGGGGTGGGTCGAGGGCCGCTCCGCCGTGACCCGCGAGGTGAATCTCGCCAACCGCGCCATGGTGCTCGAAGTGCAATCGACGCGCGAGGCCGGGCTGTCCTCGATGTCCATGATTACGCTGCTGTTCGGTCTTGCGGTTGCCAGCCTGCTGATGCTCGTATCGCGCCTGCTGACCCAGCAGACGCTCGAAGACCGGCGGGCAATCAGCTGGTTCGAGGAGCAGAATTCGATCCGCAATTCGCTCACCCGCGAGCTCAACCACCGGGTCAAGAACACGCTCGCCAACGTGCTGTCGATCGTCTCGCTGACTCGCCGCCGGTCGGACGACCTGGATGAATTTGCCGAAGGGCTCGACGGGCGTATCCGTGCGCTGTCCGCCACGCACGACCTGCTGACGCAGTCGGAATGGGGGACCACGCCGATCCGCTCGGTGATCGAGGTCGAACTGGCGCCCTATGTGCGCGACGAGGATCACACGCTCGAGCTGGACGGCCCGCATACCGAGCTTGCGCCCAATGATGCGCTGTCGCTGGGGCTGGCGATCCACGAACTGGCGACCAATGCCGCGAAATATGGCTCGCTCAGCATTGCCGGAGGCAGCGTGTCGGTACGCTGGAGCCAGCTCAATGATACGCTGGCCAAGATCGAATGGATCGAAAGCGGCGGCCCGCCTGTCGGCAAGCCGCAGCGGCGCGGGTTCGGCACCGATTTGATCGAGAAGATCGTCGCGCATGAACTGCGCCACCCGGTCGAGCTCAAATTCGATCCCGAAGGCGTGCGCTGCACGCTGATGGTCCCCGTGCGCGAGCCGAGCGAGTTCGAATTGCGGCGCAAGGGCCCCGGCGGCCGCAGGAACTGACCGCCGCCACCTAATAAACGACAGAGCCCGACACGAAAAACCCGGACCTTGCGGCCCGGGCTTTCCCGTATTCAATTGTCGGCTGATGCTCAGCCCAGCGGGCGGCTCGATCCGAAGAACAGCGCCTGGCTGATCGCGGCGCGGACCGTCTGCTCCTGGAACGGCTTGGTGACGAGGTAGGTCGGCTCGGGCCGGTCACCGGTCAGCAGGCGTTCGGGATAGGCGGTGATGAAGATCACCGGGACGCTGCTGATGGCGAGGATATCGTCCACCGCATCGAGGCCCGACGAACCATCGGCCAGCTGGATATCGGCCAACACCAGACCAGGGGTCTTTTCCGCGACCACTTCCTGCGCCTGCGTGCGCGTGGCAGCAGTCCCGCAGACTTCGTGGCCGAGCGAGGACACGAGGTCTTCGAGTTGCATCGAGATCAGCGGCTCGTCTTCGATGATGAGCACGCTGGTCGACGATTCACGGTCGATCTCGGAAATGGCTTCCTGCGCCAGGCGCTCGATGTCGTCGGCTGCCATATCCATGATTTCCCCCGCCTGGTCGGACGAGAAGTCCTCCAGCGTGGTCAGGAGCAGCGCCTGCCGGTTGAGCGGCGTAACCGATTTCAGCCGGTCCTGCGCGGCGCCTTCGTGGCGGTCGTCGCCGACGTTTTCCGGAACATCCAGATAGGCGCTCGACCAGACTTTGTTGAAGGCCCGGTAAAGCGGCACGCGGCCGCCTTCGAGCGATTGTTTGAGTTCGCTATCGGCCAGAGCGGCTTCAAGCGTGGCACGGACAAATGCGTCTCCCGTAGCCTGCGAACCCGTCAGCGCGCGCGCATAGCGGCGGAGGTACGGCAAGTTACGAGCAATCTGATCACCAAGTGACATTTAGACCCCTTCCTTAAGGTGCGCGCTTCTAACGTCCCGTGGGGCAGTAGGTTCCAAGTCGGCGGCCTGCAAGCTGCGGTTTGACAAACCCGGTTGTTGGGGCGCATCCCGCGCGCAATTCGCTGCCTTAAGGAGATCGTGCGTTGCACGAGATTGCCGATCCGATCGCCTGCCGAAACTGCCCGCTTCAGTCCTGTCCGGGCCTGAGAACGCTGGAAGAGCATCAGCTCACCTATATGCAGCGGTTCAAGGACGGCGAGGTCGGGCTCCTGCGCGGCGATACGCTGATCGAGGAAGGCACCGCGCACGACCGGCTCTATACCGTGCTCGACGGGGTGCTGATCCGCTCGCGCACGCTCGCCGACGGACGGCGGCAGATCCTCAACTTCATGTTCCCCGGCGATCTCGTCGGCTTGCAGGGCGCGTTCGATGCCCCGTCGAACCATGCGATCGAGGCTTTGGTGGATGCGCGGCTGTGCCGCTTCAAGCGCGGCGATTTCATCGACCTGGTCTCGGAGCACCCGCGGCTGGGCTACGATATCACCTGGCTCGCTGCGCAAGAAGAAGCGGCGCTGGAAGGCCATATCGTCTCGCTCGGCCAGCGCAGCGCGCGCGAACGGGTGACCTATCTGGCGGTATGGTTGCTCGACCGTGCGCAGGCGACCTGCCTCGCCGGCGACCAGAATATCGTCTCGCTGCCGATCACGCAGGCGCAGATCGCCGACATGCTTGGGCTGTCGCTGGTGCATACCAATCGCACCGTGCGCCAGCTCCACCGCGAAGGGCTGGTCGACTGGAAATCGCGTACAATTCACGTGCCCGACCTGGCCCGGGCGGCCGACTTCGCGCAATTCGATCGCGACAAAGAGACCTGCAGGCCGTTCATTTGACGCGGTTTTTTGCCGGGTCCCAAAAAAAATGGACCGGCGTGGGAACCCTCTTTTTGGCGGCGCGTATTCTCTATGTCACCGCCGAGACCCCCCCTCCCGTCCAAGCGGCTGGTGATACGATCCCGAAAGGCCTCCGTTGCACTGCAACGGAGGCCTTTTTTCTGTCCGGCGCCCATATTCGGCTTCAGCGGGGCTTTTCGCACGCGGGACGAAGTCGGGAAAAAGGGTAGGGTTTTAGCGCAGCGCGCCGCGCAGGCGCGAGATGATCCCGCGCCGCTTCGGCTGCCGCAGCACGTCGATCAGCACTTCGGCATCATAAGGCTTTTCGAGCGTGCAGCCGAGCGCCGCGATATCCTTGGGGATGTCCTGCGGCGCGCCGGTCGAGAAGATGATCCGCGGGCTGTTGGGGCCGAGCGTGCGGACCAGCTCGGCAATCGCCCAGCCATCGTCGCGATCGGCGAGATGGACGTCGAGCACGATCGCCCCGGGCCGTTCCTGCCGCAAATGCTGCATCGCCTGTTCGGTCGAGGAGGACAGCGCGACCTGCGCCACGCCCGCATCGAGCAGCGCCTGTTCCAGAACCATACCGAGGACAGCATCGTCCTCCACCACGAGCACGTGGTCCGGCAGTGTCTCGGCTGAGACCGTCTGGGAAGGCTGCGTCATCGGTTCTCGCATGGCTCCGCGACAAGGATGCCGCGTCTGTTCTGCCAACGGGACAAGGCCTTGCACAGTTCCCGGCACATGGCGTTCAGGCGTGGACCGTGGCGCAATTGCGACAGCCGGTCCGGATCAGGTCGCCAGCGCCTTGCGGTAGATCGCATATTCGCGGTTGACGCTGCTCTGGATCGCATCGGCGATGGCCTTCATCCCCTGGTTGTCGTCGAGGATCCAGCCGATCTCGGCCCGCGTGGTGGCGTATTTCGTGGTCGCGGTTTCGCGGATCTGGCTGATCATCATGAAGGCCAGCTGGCTCGCCAGCCGCGAATTGTGCAGTTCTCGCCGCACCCCCATCAGCGGCACGCGCATGCCTGCCCCCATCGGCTTGCGCATCCAGCGCAGCAGGTGGAACCAGCCGAACGGCAGCAGTCGGCCCTTCACCTTGCGCAGCACGCCGTTCACATCGGGAAAGGTCAGCATGAAAGCCACCGGCTTGCCGTCGAGTTCGGCAACCATGTTGAGTTCGGGATGGATGATCGGCTTCAGCTTCTTGCCGGCATAGGCGATCTCGGCATTGGTGAAGGGCACGAAGCCCCAATTGTTCGACCACGCATCGTTGAGGATGGTCAGGAGTGTCTCGACCTCCTCGTCCCAGCGCGAAATGTCGATCGGGCGCACGGTGATGCGGTCGTTGCGCTGGCCCGATTGCACGATCCGCTGGATCAGCGGCGGAAACCCGTGCGTCACATCGAGGTGGTAGGTCAGCAGCGTCTTCTCGCGGATATATCCGGCGCTTTCGATCCAGTGCTGGTATGCCGCCGGATGGTGCCCCATCATGATCATCGGATCGTGATCCTGCCCCTTCACCAGCAGGCCCGGCTCTTCCCAGATCGACATCGAGATCGGTCCGATCGCGCGGTCCATGCCCTGGCCGCGCAGCCAGTCCTCGGCCGTGCGCAGCAGCGCATGCGCGACCGCCTCGTCCGCGGCGTCGAAATAGCCGAACATGCCCGCGCCGGGGCCGAAACCCTGTTCGCGCGGCAGTTCGAGCGCGAGATGGTCGATATGCGCCGAAATCCGCCCCACCGCCGTGCCGCCGCGGCGCGCGACGAACAATTGGTGCGAGGCGTGACCGAAGAACGGGTTCTTGTTCGGGTTGACCAGTTCGAGCTGTTCGGAGCGCAATTGCGGCACTGCATGCGGCTCGCGCGCGGCAAAGGCGCGGCCGATGTCGACGAATTCGGCCCGTCCCGACTTGCCCTCGACCGGTTCGACCACCACATTCCCGTCAGACATTCACGCACACTCTCGTTCAGCTTGGATTAGCCCTGTGTGCGCTAGCTGTTCTTTGTCAAGGAAGCCAAGGCAGCGATCACTATGATCGACAGCGCGCGTTGTATCGCGCGCGTGTTTTCGGCTAGGGGCCTCCCAGGAAATTCGATTATGACCGTGCAACAAACCAGCATTTCGAGTGCCGACCTGCTTTCGCGCCGCGACGCGGGATCGGGCTGGCATGCCCAGATTCCCGACGACAAGACGATGCTGCGCGCCGCGCGCGACCTGACCAAGGACATCGCCGCGCATCGCGCCGACATTTACTGGCCCGACATGGTCGGCTCGGCGCTGGTCGGCTATGGCGCGCTGGCTGGCGCGATCCTGACCGGCAGCCTGCCGCTGGCGATCCTGCTGGCGGGTGTCGCGGTGCTCGCGCTGTATCGCGCGCTGCTGTTCATCCACGAGATCTCGCATTTGCGGAACGGTACGCTGCCCGGCTTCCGCACCGCGTGGAACGTGCTGGTCGGCATTCCCATGCTGACCCCGTCCTTCATGTATGAAGGCGTCCACACGCTGCATCACAAACGCACGCAATATGGCACGATCGAAGACCCCGAATACCTCCCGCTCGCGCTGATGAAGCCGTGGAGCCTGCCGGTCTTCGTACTGGTCGCGCTGCTGGCACCCGCAGCGCTGCTGCTGCGCTTTGCCGTGCTCGTCCCGCTGGGCGCCATCATCCCGCCGATCCGGCGGCTGACGTGGCAGCGGCTGAGCGCGCTCGCGATCAATCCCGAATTCCGCCGCCGTCCGCCCGAAGGCGATCTGCGCCCGCGCGTGTTCTGGCAGGAAGTGGGCGGCATGGTGTGGGGCTGGGCACTGATTGCCAGCGTGTTCGCCTTCGGTTGGAAGCCGCTGCTGGTGGCCTTCGCGGTTGCCGCGGTGGTCGCGCTGCTCAACCAGTTGCGCACGCTGGTCGCGCATCTGTGGGAGAACGAGGGCGAGGCGATGACCGTCACCGCGCAGTTCCTCGACAGCGTCAATGTCCCGCCGCCCGGACGGATCGCCGAAATCTGGGCGCCGGTGGGCCTGCGCTATCACGCGCTCCATCACCTGATGCCCTCGATGCCCTATCACTCGCTGCCCGAGGCGCATCGCCGCCTGGTGGGCGAGCTGGCAACCGATTCGAGCTATCACGGCGCGAACCATGCCGGGATGGGGGTGCTGGTCGCCCGCATCGCGCGCAACACCATGCGCCCGCGCGGCTGATCCCGCGCTCTGCCGGTATCGCCCGGCAACCGTCCTGTCAGCCGAGGAAGTGGATCATCGCGATGCGCCGCTCGGCGGGCAGTCCGGCCTCGATCTCGGCGGCGATTTCCTCGGCCAGCCGGGGATGTGCGGCCAGGTCTTCCACTTCGACAAAGCCGATCCGCGTGTAGAACGGTCCGTTCCACGGCAGGTCGCGGAAGGTCGTCAGCGTCACTGCGCGGAAACCCGCATTGCCCGCATCGATCAGGCAGGCGCGCAGCATGACCGCGCCGATCCCCTGGCCCTGGCAGTCGGGATGGACATCCATTTCGCAAATATGCAGTTCGCGGCCGCACGGCTGCGTGGCGAGGAAACCGACGATCCGGTCACCCCTTTCGGCGACCAGACAATGGCCGCGCGCAATCAGCCGGCGATAGTCCGCGGCGGAGCGAACCGCGTCGAAATCGATCTCCGCGCAATCGGGATCGTCCGCGAACAGCACTGCGGCGGCGCGTTCGACAGCGGGGAACGCTTCGGCATCCGCGCCGCGCGCCAGCCGAATCGAGTACTCGCTCATTCCTCGGTGCGGATGAGCACCGTCTCGCCGATCAACAGGAACAGGAAGAACGGCGCCCATGCCGCCAGCGATGGCGGGTAGCCGCCGAAACTGCCCATCGCGAGCGCGGCATTGTCGATCACGAAATAGGCAAAACCCAGCGCCATCCCGATCACCGCGCGCACGAACAGCTGGCCCGACCGCGCCAACCCGAAGGCCGCGACCGCGCCGAGCAGCGGCATCAGGAACGCCGACAGCGGCCCTGAAATCTTGTGCCACCACTTGGCGCGCAATTCGGAAGTCCGCCGCCCCGCGCGCTCGAATTCGGCGATCGAATTGGTCAGCGTCCAGAAGGGTTCGGTATCGGGGTCGATCTTGGCGAGGTCGATCTGGTCGGGCGTCAGCCCTTCGCCGACCACCATGGTGACAGGCCGTTCGGTCACCGCATTTTGCACGCTGAAGCGGGTGACCCCCTCGAGCTGCCAGCCGGGGCTGGCATAGCGGGCGGTATCGGCCTGCACCTGTTCGACGATCATCCCCTCGGCATTGCGCTGGTACCAGGTGACCTTGCGCATCGCGATCGCGTCGCCCGTACCGGCGAGATAGGCGGCGGTGAGGATATTGCCGTTATCGGTCAGATAGATATTGGTCCGCACCCGGCTGTCGGTCGGGATGGGGCCGAAATCCACCGCTTCCCACGCCTTGAGCGTTGCGGTCGCGCGGGTAACCACGCGTTCGTTGAAGGCGAAGGTGACCAGCGACACGATGCCGGCGGTCAGCAATAGCGGCGCGAGCACCTGATGCGCGGACAGCCCCGCCGCCTTCATCGCGATGACCTCGCTGTTCTGGTTGAGCGTCACCAGCGTGATCAGCGTTGCCAGCAGCACCGAATAGGGCAGGAAGCGCGAGATCAGCTGCGGTATCCGCAGCCCCGCATAGGTCAGCAATTCGCCCTGCCCATTACCCGGCACGGCGAGGATTTCGCCGCTGCTCGAAAGCAGGTCGAGCATCATCAGCACCAGTACCAGCACGAACAGCATGGCCGCGATGCGCACGGCAAAGAGCTTCGCCAGATACAGCGTCAGCGTGCGCGAAGGAAAGAAGTCGAGCTGCATGGGTTCCTGCTATTCGGCGGCCGCGAGGTCGATCTTGAGCCGCTGTCGGCGGAACAGCCGCCCGATGCGCTTGGCGACCTTGTCGAACCAGATTTCCAGCGCCCCGATCGCCTGTCCGCCGGGGACATGCGCCACGCGCCAGTACATCCACCCGATCAGCGCGGCAAACAGCAGGAACGGCCCCCACAGCGCGAGGAACGGGTCGAGCCGGCCAAGCGCGGCGATGTCCTCGCCGTACTGGTTCACCTTGTGATAGGCGACCACCATGATGATCGACAGGAACACGCCGAGCGCGCTGGTCGATCGCTTGGGCGGCACGCCCAGCGCCACGGCGAGCAGCGGCAGCAGCGCCATCATCACCACTTCGACCAGCCGGAAGTTGAAGCTCGCCTGGCTGGCATCGCGTTTTTCGTCGGGCTGTTCGTCGCTCCACCCGACGCGGAGCAGTTCGGGCAGGATATATTCGCGCTCGGCATCGCCGCGGTCGCGGAATTGCTCGATCGCGGGCAGGTCGATCGGCAGATCGTGACGGGTGAAGGTCAGCACCCGCGGCGTCTGGCTGCCGGTGTCCTGGACGATCGTGCCATTGGTCAGCCGCAGGATGATCGTGTCGGGGCTGTCGGTGGTGGCGAGGAAGGCGCCTTCCTTGGCGGAGATCGACAGCACCTGGTCCTGGTCGTTCGCGACGCGCGCGAAGATGCCCTTCAGGCGGCGTCCGTCGTCTTCGCTTTCCTCGATCCGCAGTGCCATGCGATCCGCCAGCGTGGTGAACTCGCCGACCTTGATCGAGGCGCCGAGCGCGCCCGAGCGCAGCTCGTATTCCATCTGCTCGTAATAATAGCGGCTGACCGGCTGGATGAAGAACACCAGCGCGACATTGACGATCATCAGCACTGCAGTGATCGCGTACGGCACCCTCAGCAACCGCCCGTAGCCGAGCCCGACCGCGCGCAGCACATCGAGTTCGCTCGATGTCGCCAGCTTGCGAAAGGCGAGGAGGATGCCGAGCAGCAGGCCAAGCGGGATGGCGAGGCTGGCATATTCGGGCACCAGCGCGATCAGCATCTTGAACACGACCCCCACGGGGCCGCCCTCGATCGCGACGAAATCGAACAGCCGCAGCATCTTGTCGAGCACGAGCAGCGAAGCGGCGATGGCGAACACCGAAAGCATCGGCACGATCACGAGCCGGAAGATATAGCGATCTATGGCGGGCAGGAATCTGAGCAAGGTGTCGCCGGTCAGTTATTTTCGCCGGACGCCCTAGCGCGCTTTTCGGCGCAGGTCATGTCCCTTGTGCCGCGCCGCGGGGCTCAGGCTTTCTCGAGCGTGCACTGCAGCGGGTGCTGGTTCTGGCGCGCGAAATCCATCACCTGGTGCACCTTGGTTTCGGCGACCTCATAGGGGAAGATACCGCAGATGCCGACGCCCTTCTGGTGGACGTGCAGCATCACGCGGGTCGCCTCTTCCATATCCATCTTGAAGAAGCGCTTGAGCACGATCACCACGAATTCCATCGGCGTGTAATCGTCATTGAGCAGCAGCACCTTGTACTGGCTCGGCTTCTTGGGCTTGGCGCGGGTCTTGGTGGCAATGCCGACCTGACCCTCGCCTTCGCGCGTGTCGTCATTCTCGTCGGCAGCGCAGATCGGGAAGGGGGGGAGAATCTCGGTCATTGCGGAGCCCAATATCGTATCGCATCGCCAAATCGCAAGCCGCGAGCGGCGCGCGCTGCCGATTGCGCGGCGGGAACCGCGCGCGGCGAGGGCGGAGAAGGATAGAAAAAGGGCCGGATGGCAAATACCATCCGGCCCACGGTATCCAATTTCACCGAGCGAGGGAGAGAGGAGAGAGCCCGGCGGAATTGAAGCTGGTTGACGCCGTTCAGGCGGCCTTGCCGACCTTTTCGGCAGCAAGGCTCATGCGGTTCGACATCGGGGCAAACGCCTCGTTGACGAGCTTGAGCATGGTTTCGGTGTTCTTCGACGTAGTCGAGACCATCGCGTCGAAATTGCGGCGGGCAATCTCGCCCTGCAGCTGGAACATCTCGGTCGGCGACTTGATCGCGGCGAACTTCTTGACGTCGTCCTGCGTGGTCTCGGCAACCGACTTGGCTTCCTCGACGCAGGTGCGGCCCATGTCCTGGATGCCGCTGGCAAGGATCTTGCCCGATTCCACGAGCGCTTCGAGATTGCCCTTCTGGAACGCGACGGCTTCCTTGGTCATCTCGGTGCCCTTGTCATAGGCCGACTTGACGCGGGCCTGCATGTCGGCAGCCAGTTCCTGGGCCTTGGCGGTGTATTCGGTGGTGGTGTCGTTCTTGGCGGTGGCCATGATGGTTTCCTTCAACTGGGGGATCGGGGTGGTCGGGGCGGCAGCGGCCTTCGCGGGGGCAGCCTTGGACGTCGGGGCAGCGACCGGCTTCTTCACCGGGGCGGCCTTCTTGGCGACGGCCTTTTTCGGCGCGGCTTTCTTCACCGCGACCTTCTTCGGCGCCGCTTTGGCGGGCTTCGCAACCGCCTCGGCGACCTTTGCGGTATTCACCGGGGCCGCCTGGTCCCCATCGACGGCCTGCGCGACCTTCGTGGTGCTCACCGTGGCGGCGGCATCGATCTTGCTCGGGCTCTCGGCCATGGGGAAACCTCACTTTTGTTGCAGTGCACAAAATAGGCATTGCAACCGCGAAGTCAAGCAGATTTTGTGCAGTGCACAATAAAGCGGATCGGCGCGTTTGTGCGCGCGTTAGCGCGTGGCGACGTAGCGTCCCGGCGCGTCTTCGATCACCGTGTCGCCGCGGCCACCCGGTTTGCGTTTGCCCTTGGCGGGCACCGTCGCGCCATCCTGTGCGCGCAGCCACTCGATCCAGTCGGGCCACCAGCTGCCCTTGTGTTCGGTGGCGCCTTCACGGAATTCGGCCAGGCTGCGCGGCGCGGCGTCATTGGTCCAGTACTGGTATTTCTGCGCCTCGGGCGGGTTCACCACCCCGGCGATATGACCCGAGCCGGCGAGCACGAATTTGAGCGGGCCGGTGAAATGGTCGGTGATCCGCCAGACGCTTTCGGCAGGGGCGATATGGTCTTCCTTGCCCGCCTGGATATAGCTCGGCGTTGCGACCAGCCCCATATCGATCGGGGTGCCGTCGACGCTCAGCGCATCCGCTTCGACCAGCCGGTTGTCGCGGTAGAGATCGCGCAGATATTGCTCGTGCCACTTGGCGGGCAGGTTGGTCACATCGCCGTTCCAGTGGAGCAGGTCGAAGGCCGGGTAATTCTCGCCCAGCAGGTAATTGTTGACCACGTAGTTCCAGATCAGGTCGGTGCCGCGCAGCAGGTTGAAGGTCGCCGCCATATACCGCCCGTCGAGATAGCCATCGGCGGTCATCGCCTTGACCACGCCGAGTTGCGGATCGTCGACGAAATTGAGCAGCTCGCCCGCCTTCTCGAAGTCGACCTGCGCGGTGAAGAAGGTCGCGCTGGCGACCTTGTCTTGCTCGCCGCGGCGGTGGAGCAGCGCGAGCGTGGCCGCCAGCGTTGTCCCCGCCACGCAATAGCCGATCGCGTGGACCGCGGGCACGTCCAGCCGCGCGCGGATATGGTCGATCGCATCGATCTGCGCGCGGACGTAATCGTCCCACACCACGTCGCGCATGCTCGCATCGGCCGATTTCCAGCTGACCATGAACACGGTGACGCCCTGTTCGACCGCCCAGCGCACGAAGCTCTTCTTGGGGTTGAGGTCGAGGATGTAGAACCGGTTGATCCACGGCGGGAAGATCACCAGCGGCGTTTCCATCACCGTGTCGGTGGTCGGCGAATACTGGATCAGCTGGTAGAGCGGGGTTTCGTGGACGACCTTGCCCGGCGTCACCGCGATGTTCTCGCCCAGCGTGAAGGCGCTGTCGTCGGTGTGGCTCAATTGCCCGCGCCGCAGGTCGGCAAGCAGGTGCGCCATGCCGCGCACCAGATTGTCGCCGCGCGTCTCCAGCGTCCGCTCCATCACCACCGGGTTGAGCAGCGGGAAATTGGACGGGCTCGCCGCTTCGGTGATCGTCCGGGTGGTGAAGCGCAGCTGTTCGCGTTTCTCGTCCGACAGGCCTTCCATGCGGTCGACCATCTCGGCAACGCGTTCGGCGAGAAACAGATAGGTTTGGTGGATCAGCGCATAGGCGGGGTGCGCGCGCCAGCGCGGGTCGGCGAAGCGCCGGTCCGACCGCGGCAGGTCGGGTTCGCCCTCGGCGACCGGCTGCCCCTCGGGGCTGAGCCCGTATTGCCCGAGCACCTGCTGCCACAGCGCCATGCCTTCCTGCATCAGCGCCTGCTGCCGCGCCGGATCGGCGAGCGGCATCTGGCGGTACCAGTCATCGGCCATGCGCATCCAGCGCGCCGGATCGAAATAGGCGGCGAAGGCCTGCGGATCGCCCAGCTGCTCGGTCTGGTATTCGAGCCACATCCCCTGCAGCTTCGTCCCGACTTCGGCCCAGTGCTGCATGTCTTCGGGTTTCAGCGCCGTGCCGGTGGTCGCTTCGGTCAGCGGCGCGAACAGCGCCCGCGCGAGTTTGGCCGGGGCTTCGAACATGTTCGTGAAGGGATCGGGGCCGTCGTCGGTCATCATCGCTCCTGCCTGCTGCCAAGCGTCTGTTGGGGGGACGATAGGATATTCCGCCGCCGCATGCACGCGTGCCGATTGCACCTGCATGATGAATAGGTAATCAGTGTGACTCGCCTACAGCCCGAAAGAGCCACGATGTCCGACGAATTCTACCGTATCAAGCGCCTGCCGCCCTACGTCATCGCCGAAGTCAACGCGATGCGGCATGCGGCGCGGCGCGCGGGACGCGACATCATCGATCTCGGGATGGGCAATCCCGACCATCCGCCGCCGCAGCATGTGATCGACAAATTGTGCGAAGTCGCCGGCAAGCCCAGCGCGCATGGCTATTCGCAATCGAAGGGGATCCCCGGACTGCGCAAGGCCCAGGCGAATTACTACGCCCGCCGGTTCGAGGTCGAACTCGATCCCGAAAGCGAGGTGGTGGTGACGATGGGGTCTAAGGAAGGCCTGTCGTCGATGGCCACCGCGATCACCGCGCCGGGCGATGTCGTGCTGGCGCCGAGCCCGTCCTATCCGATCCACACCTTCGGCTTCATCATCGCCGGGGCGACGATCCGCAGCGTGCCGACCACGCCCGACGAATATTACTGGAAGGCGCTCGACAACGCGATGGCCTATACCGTGCCGCGGCCGACGGTGCTGGTGGTCAATTATCCCAGCAATCCGACCGCCGAGACGGTCGATCTCGCCTTCTACGAACGACTGGTCGCCTGGGCGCGCGACAACAAGGTCTGGGTCCTGTCCGACCTCGCCTATTCGGAGCTCTATTACGACGGCCAGCCGACCCGCTCGATCCTCGAAGTGCCTGGCGCCAAGGATGTCGCGGTGGAGTTTACCTCGATGTCGAAAACCTATTCGATGGCCGGCTGGCGGATGGGCTTCGCGGTCGGCAATCCGACGCTGATCTCCGCGCTGTCGCGGGTGAAGTCCTATCTCGACTACGGCGCCTTCACCCCGATCCAGGCGGCCGCCTGCGCCGCGCTCAACGGCCCGCAGGACGTGGTCGAGGAAAACCGCGCGCGCTACCAGCACCGGCGTGACGTAATGGTCGAAAGCTTCGCCCGCGCAGGCTGGGACATTCCCTCGCCGCCCGCCAGCATGTTCGCCTGGGCCAAGCTGCCGCCGGGCTTCGAGGAAATGGGCAGCCTCGAATTTTCCAAGCAATTGCTCGAGCATGCCGATGTCGCGGTCGCGGCGGGCGTCGGCTATGGCGAGGAAGGCGAAGGCCATGTCCGCATCGCCATGGTCGAGAACGAGCAGCGTATCCGCCAGGCCGCGCGCAACATCAAGCGGTTCCTCGCCGAACACGCGCGCCGCTAGCGCCAGAGATACATCCGGATCGGGCGCATCTCCCCGCCAGCCCGGTTTGCAAACGATTTCCTCCACTTACTCTGCGACCCCTATCGGAGTACCGAGAGGGTCGATTCGTGAGGGGTCCGACATTCGTATGGCTGTCGACCAGCCCGATTGTTCCGATCCGGTGGGATTTGCGGTTGGCGGACTGGTCGATGAAGCATGCGCGCGAGACCGGGGGGCTCCCCGGCATGCTCGATTGGCGCGCGGCCAGCAGGCCGGGCGACTGGCGCGAACTGGCGGCGCGTGGGCGGATCGTTGCGGTCGGCGTCGACAATGCGTGGGAACGCGCACGGCTGCTCGATCACGGGCTGGGCGATGCGCTTGCCAGCCAGGTCGCGCATGTCGAACTCGATGCGCGGCTGTCGCGGATCGACGGCCAGGCGGCGGGTCTTCCGCGGCGCATCCAGGCCGGCCCCGTGCTGCTCGACCTGTTCCACCGCGACGGGCGGCTGGGCGGTCGCTGGCTCGGCCTCCATCCGCGTGAATTCGCGCTGCTCTGGCGGCTGGCGGAAACCCCCGGTCAGCAGGTGACGCGCGCGCAATTGCTGCGCGATGTCTGGCGGCTCGACCACGTGCCCGAAACCAATTCGCTCGAAGTGCATGTCTCGCGGCTGCGCGCCAAGCTCCACGTCTCGCGCTGCGGCTGGCTGGTCGAAACGCACCCGGAGGGTGGCTACCGGCTGGCGGCTGACGGCGTCGCCCCGCCGCTCGCCCGTTCTGCGTGATCGCCCGCGGCGCAACTGGACTTGTCCCGCCCGATGGCTACCAAGGCGCCAAGGGATAATTTCGGAAGAGAGGCACTGCCATGAATTTCAACGACCGCGTTTCCATCGATCTGGCCGACAATGGCGTGGCGCAGGTGCGCTTTACCCGCGGCGACAAGATGAACGCGCTGGACCCGGCACAGTTCGAGGCGGTGCTGGCCGCGGGCGAGGCGCTGCGCGACATGCCGGGCCTGCGCGTGGCGGTGCTGTCGGGCGAGGGCCGTGCCTTCTGCGCGGGTCTCGATACCGCGAGCTTCGGCGGCGAACCGGCGGGCTCGGCCGCGCTGGCCGAGCGGACGCATGGCAATGCCAACCGCGCGCAGGAAGCCGCGATGACCTGGCGCAAATGCCCCGTCCCGGTGATCGCCGCGGTCCACGGCGTGTGCTTCGGCGGCGGGCTGCAGATCGCCAGCGGCGCCGATATCCGCGTGGTGCACCCGCAGACGCGCATGGCGGTGATGGAAATGAAATGGGGCCTCGTGCCCGATATGGGCGGTTATGCGCTGTGGCGCGGCCTGGTGCGCGACGACACCTTGCGCGAGCTGACCTACACCAATCGCGAATTCATCGGCGAGGAAGCGCTCCAGCTCGGCTTTGCCACCATGCTCGAGGAAGACCCGCTGGCCAAGGCCAACGCGCTGGCCGAAACCATCGCCAACAAGAACCCGCAGGCCATCCGCGGCGCCAAGCGCCTGTTCCGCGTGATGCACGAAGAGGGCGAGGACGCGATCCTGATGGCCGAGAGCGAGGAGCAGGACGGCATCATCCGCCAGCCCAACCAGATCGAGGCGGTGATGGCCGAGATGCAGAAACGCGCGCCGGTGTTCAAGGACGTCTAGCGGGTCGGCGCCTCACGGGCCGGCTGCGCGCGTTAACATAGCTATGACGATCTGCGCCTAGGCACGCCGGTATGCAGCAATTCCGGCAAATCATTCGCCGCATGTCTGGGTGGGTCATGCTCTGCTTTGCACTGGCAGTCTCAGCATGCGCTTCGGACAATACCGCGCCCGACTATCGCTATCGTCTGACGGTCGAGGTGGAGACGCCCGAGGGCCTGAAGACCGGATCGAGCGTGATCGAGGTGAAGCAGCGCCTGGTGCGCGCTGGCTCCAGCCCGGCATATATGGCGGTGGAGCGTCGCGTACGGGGCGAAGCGGTGGCGGTCGACCTGCCCGGCGGAAGGACGCTGTTCGCGCTGCTGCGGTCGGACAACAATGTCGAGTGGGCATCCTATGTCATGCAGACGCTCGCGCCGCACAGCGACAGCGAAACTTTCGCGCAACAGCTCGACAACATGCTTCTGCTGGAGGGCGAAATCGTCCTGCCGCGGACATCCCCGCCAGTCGGGCATCTCGAGGAACGCTCGGCCTATCCGATGCTGGTGACCTTCCGCGACCTCGACGATCCGACTAGCGTCGAGGAGGTCGATCCGGACGATCTGGCGGTGACGTTCGGAGAAGGTGTCAGCCTCGAGCGGATCACCGTTCAGATTACCGACGATCCGGTGACCACCGGAATTGAAAAGCGGCTGGATTGGTTGAGCGAGTATCCCGAGCCACGACTTGATCCAGAGTATCGCGGATCAACAAATCCGAACCTCTCGCAGAGCCTCTGGCACGGTGACTTCCGAAAGGGTGAAAATTGATAAACGCGACGTTTTTCTTTCGCTGCTGGCGCTAGATTCATACAACCTCGGATACGGCCAAAACGTCGGAGGCCTAGCGGCAGCTGGTGGCATCGGGAATGCGACCATACAGCTCCAGTCCAACATTACGGATGGTTCAGATGAGGTGGAGGCGGGCTTCTACCCAATTGCATACGAGTGGAACGGTGAGACGATCATCTCCTATCGCAGGATGAATTCGTTTCGTAGCTTCCGCTTCCCGCACCCACCAATCACCCCGTCCGCGGGATCGTGCAGGCCGAAGCATAGCCGAGCCCGCGCTTGATCGCGGGGAACAGTCTGCCGCTGGCGGCGGCGAGCGTCATTTCGGTGCGGACGGGGCGCGAATGCTGCGCCTCGATCGCCTCGCCCAGTTCGGCCGCGCGCAGGATGTCGCCGCTGGCGATCGCCTCGCCAAAGCCGAAGGCGAGTGCATCGGCTTCGCTTTCGGGGCTGCCCATCAGCGCGTTCTGCAACCGGTCCTTGTCCATGCCGTCGGCCAGCGCGAAATTGCGGACGATCTCGACGCAGGGGCCGCAATCTTCCGCGCGGGTTGAGCCGAGCCGGGCCATGTGGATCAACTCCTTGGGCGCATGGTAATAGTGCCCCGCCAGCACCATGGAGTGCTGGAATTTCTCGACCGCAAAGCCGCCCGCATCGGACAGGTCGTCGTAATAGGGCTCGGCGTCGCCCACCATCCGCTTCATCCCGCCGATAAAGACCCGTTTGGGCAGGGGCACGGGCGAGACGCGCTGGCGGCCCAGCTGGATCGCCACCGCAACCAGCACCACCAGCGGCGGGCCGAGCACGCCGGGCGCGTCGCGCCAGAAGATGCCGGGGCCGCAGATCCCGGTGAGCACTTCGTAGATGTGCAGCACGCCATGCGCGCACAGCCACGCCGCGCCGACCAGCGCGCTGCCCCAGCGCAGCCCCGGATTGGCCGCGGCGAAAGCGATCAGCGCGCCCGAAACGAGATAGGCGAGCCCGATATCCCGGATGAAATGCGCATTGGCCGGACCGCTTGCCTTGACCGTGTCCACGAACTGGTACCACCCGAACGGGTCGGCGAGCATGAACAGCCCGAAGACCAGTGCGAACAGCGCGGCCAGCGCCAGCAGGGCTTGCACCAGCCGGTCGAGCGCGTCAGGTTTGCCATACATTATCGGACTCCCTATATCCGGATATTGAATATCCATTTAAGGGAGGCCGTGCAAGAGGAATGTCGGGCATGCGGATCAACAAGGGCGTCGAATGGGCAGGCCATGCCTGCGCGCTGCTGGTGCCGCTGTGGCCCGACAAGGGCTTGCCGCTGTCTGCGCTGGCCGAATTCCACGCGCTTCCCGAGCCCTATATGGCCAAGCAGATGCAGGCGCTGGCGCGGGCCGGGATCGTCGCCGGCGGGCGCGGGAGGAGCGGATTCTACACGCTTGCCCGCGCGCCCGCAGAAATCACGCTGCTCGACATATTGCTGGCGGTCGATGGCGACGAGCCGATGTTCCGCTGCAGCGAGATCCGCCAGAACGGTCCCTGCGCCAGCAAGCCCGCCGATTGCAAAGTGCCGTGCAATATCGCCGCGGGGTTCTGGCGCGCGGAAGAAGCCTATCGCTCCAGCCTGGCGCAAGTCGATCTCGCCACGCTCGCAGGCGCGGTGGCCGCGCAACTGGGCCCGGAGAAAACCGCCCGGGCAGGCGCATGGATTTCCGGCAATGTGCGGACGCGCGGCTGACCCGCAGGGGTTGTGGGCAGTGGTAAGGGGCCGGCGCGGATCGCGGGCGCTTCAGCTCACCCCAGCGATCGGGCCTCGCGCACATAGGTAAAGTCGCCGTCGCCCGACCAGTCGCGACCATTGGGGTGGCGCAGTTCGATCCCCGCCAGGTCGCCTGCATCGGCCAGCCACATGTTCACGCCCATCATCGTGTTGCCGTGAGCCGCGATGGCTTTCTCGGTCAGCACGAAATGGCTCGTTGCGCCGCATGTCGGACAGAATTGCACTTCGGCATTCGGCTCGTCCTTGTCGGCCCTGCGGAACCCCTGCGCCTGGCCGTGAACGGTGACCTCGGAGGGGTGGAAATAGGCCCAGCGCGCACCCGTCTTGCTGCATAATGTGCAATTGCACTCGTGAATGAATTCGGGTCGCTTTGTCAGCTCGAGACCGATCTGGCCGCACAGGCAGGACGTTTTTATCATCCGCGGGTGATAGCGCTGGCGGCGCGCGTTTTGCACCCGAATTCGGACACCCCCTCGCGAGAATACCTATGCGCCGCGTGCCGGGTCGCGTTCTCGCTCACCCTCGAAGGGCATCCCGGCGCTGGCCAATTCCGCCCAGCAGCCGCCCAACCCCGTCGCCGCGGCGCTGGCCGGGCAGTATGAAGGCCGGGATGGAACCCGAATGGACCTAGCATCGAAGCTGATGAGCGGGCCTATCTGGGCCATTTCTATCGCAGCCCGCACCACCGCATGCAGGTCGATTTCGAGACTCATGTCCGCGACCTGCACCGCGAAGTCGAAGCGGGGAGCACAGGCGGGAGGCGTGCCACCTGGGAGGGGCGTGGGGGCGCGGCTGCGCCGGTATGGGTGAGCCGCCACTCACCAAGGTTAGCTTCACGAAAACGCCTGATATTCTAGTGGGGCCCAGCACCTCTTCCACGGCATGCGCGAGGGCGCGCGTTTGATGTCGTGATGCGTCGAACTGAACTGCATCAACCGCGCACAGGTTCGGTTGAGGTGGTGATGGCCGAAGCGCAGAGATGGGCGCAAAACTTCACAGATTGGGGCGGTGGTACGAACTGTTGGCTCGACGAGCAGTCGATGCTGTACCGTTCAACAGATCCGCTAGCTTGTGCTTGCGTCCGGAGTGTTGGTGTGGGATTCTAGGCTATGTCGCGCATCCGCAAAACCCCATCAGAAGGATCGAGAACAGGTCTCACCAACCTTGATGCCTTTCTCTTGGGCGCATCTGTGCTGGCCATTCTGTTGCTCGTATCGAGCATGAGCGTTGATGCGGCAGCGTTTTTGGGCGGGTTGGTGCTGCTATTCGCTGTCCATCGGCTAATCGTCGGGCCAAAATCCTGACTGCCTGCGGTCTACGTGTGGGCTCCTAACCCGTAAAATTCTTCTGTTTTCTTCATTCCAAGCGTCCTCGACGAAGCGTTGATCGATAGCAAAATCAACAACCATCTCTTGACCAACCGCGAGATGAAGGCCGGTTTGGTCAGCATTTATGGCCCAAACGAATTCCTCGTCTTCGATGTCCGCGCTCCATTCGCCGTCACCGGATGAGAACCTCCATCTGGGCTTGGTTTCTCCCGGCCTCAATGTGGCCCGAATGACTTTTACTCGCACTCGGTTTTGAATGGTCGTCTCTTTATCGGCTTTCGGACGCTCCTTTGGAGCGCTGGCCCCATATGAAGGGAACTGGTCTCGCGTGATTTTCGGGATAGGACCTTCCATACGCGGAACGGTGGAGACGCCAATAGAGGTGATCGATGGGTCGGTTTCGACTGCGCGGACCATTTGGCGACGACGCTCGTCCATTTGCGTCTGATCAACTGCTTTCAAAACTGCATCTACGATCGCTTGTTTCTCTTCCTCGCTCAAGCTTGCCACTTCTTCATGATCGTGGCCGAGCAGACTCCAAAAGCCGTCACCGAAATCTTGCTGGAGATGGAGCGCAGGACCGAGGCCGAAGAAAATCACAGTGGCAATCGCCACCGCGCCCATCGCCTTTTGATCTCCATCCCGTACAGCCTTGATGAGGTTCTTGAGCCAGACGCTACCCTCTTTGGTCTGTAGAAACTCTATCTCAACCTCAGTTTCGGGAGCAATAATCGAAGCCATGTCCCGTATCGCTTCGATCCACTCCAGTGAAGCGCGAGCAATTGCCTCGAGATCGGCGTTCTTGCCATCCTCGACACCGAAATAGAGGCTAATTTCTGCGGTAGACATCTAAACCCCTGAAATATCGATTTAGGCGTATTCGGAGCCTGTATCGGTGTCAATTATACTATACTAACCCCTTTCCTACACGCGCCGAATTTGTCTTAACCTTGCGGATGACAGACCAACCGCACCCTTCCTCCTTCGTGCCGGCCGGTGACGACATCGCGCCTGCATCGCTCCCCGCAACTTCCGCCGACCCTCGCCATGGCGGCTGGACGCCCGCGCGGCAGGCGGCCTTCCTGCGCGAGCTTGCCGCGACGCATAATGTCTCCGCCGCCGCGCGCGCGGTGGGGATGGGGCGGCAATCGGCCTACAAGCTGCGCGCGCGGCTGCGCGGAACGCCTTTCGACAGGGCCTGGGAAGCCGCCTTCGCCGCGCGCTTCGATGTGCTCGCCGAGGCGGCGCTCGACCGCGCGCTCAACGGGGTCGAAGTGCCGCATTATTATAATGGCGAACTGGTCGGCACCTCGCGCCGCTATGACGAACGGCTGACGCTGGCCTTGCTCGCCATGCGCCAGGGCCTGGTGCGCAAGCCCAGATACGATTTCCTGCCCGAAGCGGCCTTCGAAACCGGTGATCTGGCCGCGCTCGCGGATCGGGTCGAACGCGGGCCGCCGCACTGGCGGGGCGATGCCGAAGAGGAGCGCGAGGCACTCTCCGAGGCCGAGGCCGAAGGGGACCGTCCCGAACATGGCGAGGAAGCCGCCGATCCGGACGAAGAGGGGGCGGGGGTGCCCGCCGAAGTGTCGCCCACCGATAGGGGCAGAATTATCTAGTAATTACAGTGGTATGTGACGTCGCTATGGCGGGCGACACAGTGTCGCCCTTGTCGCCCGACTGTCGCCCCGATCGGGCTCAGCCGAACACCGCCACGCATTGCATCCCGTCGAGCACCTGCTTGCCTTCGGCATTCCACAGCCGCAGCCGCTCGGAGGAATAGCCATGCGCGGCGTGCTGGCTGGCGTTCTCGCTCATCCACCAGCCGTCGCGAGTCGCGGGCGCGGGTTCGAGCAGGTTGAACGACCAGTTGACCGAACTGATCGGCCCCGGCCGCTTCATCGCGCGCATCGCACCCGGCGGCAGCACATCGCCCAGCAGGATCAGCTCGCTTACCGGGTCGAGGCCCTCGCGGTCGGTCAGCCGCGCCCAGCGGCGCACCACCGGTTCGCCGGGCCCCTGCTGCTCCTGCGCGCGGAGGATCTCGAAATTGTTCTGGATGAAGGCAGGACCCTTGCCGTGCATCGCCGGTTCGGCTTCCTCGGGCGGTCCGGGCCAGTCGGCGACCGGTGCGGCATCGTGCAGCGCATTGGCCTCGCGCTCGGTGCCGAACAGCCAGAAGGCGGTAAGCGTGCATTTCCCTTCGCACCAGATCTCGCTGCGCACCTGCGCGACATTGCGGCCCTGCCGCACGATCTCGCGCCGCAGCTCGACCTCGGGGCCGGTCGGCGCGACAAAGGCGACCTGCGCCCCGCGCAATGGCGGCAGGTCGGGAAAGGCGCGGGCGACCGCGGTATAGGCGATCAGCGCCGACGCGCCGCCATACAGCGTGCGGCCCTGCATCCAGTGGTCGAGCCCGGAAAAGCGCGTTTCGCCGCCTGCTGCGGTGATCGGATCGAGGAGGTTGGCAATGCTCATGCGCAGGGTCATTGCGCCTATCCCGTCACGCGTCCAGACTGACGTTACGTAAGGCGCCACGAGGCGATTGCCTTTGCCCGCGAGAATCGCTAGTGCGCCGCTTCCCGACCGAGAGGCCGGGCGAGGCCCGATGGCGGAGTGGTTACGCAGAGGACTGCAAATCCTTGCACGCCGGTTCGATTCCGGCTCGGGCCTCCACTTCCCGCGCAACCCGCGAAAGTGCCGCTTTAGCTCAGTTGGTAGAGCACATCATTCGTAATGATGGGGTCACAGGTTCGAGTCCTGTAAGCGGCACCACGACTTCCGCCTCACTCCATCGCCGCGCGACTTCTCCGGGCCGCCAGCGTCCCTCGTTGGGGCGTTCAAGATTCAGCATGACATTTTGCGTAGGGGGATGGTAAGGCCTTGCTTACTACAAGGAAGAGGCCCGGATAACGGGCCCGGCGGATCGCTGACTAAATCGACGAGTGCATGTCATGTGCTGTTGGGGGGGCGATCTGAATGGGCTTGGGCCGGCATATCCACACGAGTTTGAATAGCGGCCACGGCGCCGCTTTCCACCGGGCACGCATGGTCCTGCTCGCCGGGGCGGCGGCGTTCGCGCTGGCCAATCCCGGCTCGGCGCAGGCGCAAGCGGTGCCGAGCCGCGGCGAGCTGACCCCGCCGCAGGCACGCGAACCGGTTGCGCCGCCCACCACGCTGACGATCGACGGGGGCATGGAGCGCTCGCCCTGCGCGCTCGACGCGCCCGATCTGGCCGACATCACGGTGACGCTCAATTCGGTGCGCTTCACCGGGGCGGACAAGGCGCCCGAAGTCGACCTCACGGGAGCTTATCAGGGCTATGTGGGCCGCGAACTGCCGATATCGGTGCTGTGCGATGTCCGCGCGGCGGCCAATCAGCGGCTGCAGCAGGCGGGCTATCTCGCCACGGTCGAAATCCCCGCGCAGCGGCTGTCCAATGGCGACGTGGAAATGCGGATCGTATTCGGCCGGGTCACCGCATTGCGGGTGCGCGGCGATGCAGGGCCTTCCGAGCAATTGGTGGCGACCTATCTCGAACCGCTGACGCAGGATGCGGTGTTCAACACCAAGCGGGCCGAGCGCTATCTGCTGCTGGCCGACGACCTGCCGGGGGTCGATGTCCGTCTCTCGCTGCGACCTGCCGCGAGCGGCGAGCCGGGCGATCTGGTCGGCGATATCGCAGTGATACGGCGGCGCGGAACGCTCGATCTCAATGTCCAGAACTTCGGTTCCAAGGCGCTTGGCCGGTTCGGCGGGCTGCTGCGCGGCGAGGTCTATGACCTGACCGGGCTGGGCGACCGGACCAGCGTCGCACTGTTCTCCACCGCCGAGTTCGAGGAGCAGAAAACCGTCCAGCTCGGGCACGATTTCGCGATTGGCGGTGATGGGCTGCGGATGTTCGGCCAGTTCACCTATAGCTGGACCGACCCCGATCTCGATCTGCCAGGTCTCGATGTCGAATCCGAAACGCTGTTCGCCTCGTGGGGGCTGTCCTACCCGATCCAGCGCAGCCGCAGCACCTCGCATGTCCTGAGCAGCGGGTTCGATTACGTCGACCAGGACCTGACGGTGAACGATTTGCGCCTGACGCGCGACCGGGTGCGGACGGTCTTCCTGAGAGTGGATTCGCTCTACGCCGATCCCGACAGCATTGCAGGCGCCAATGGCTTCAGCGCCTTCGAACCCCGGCTTGGCGCGCGCGGCGGGGTCGAGCTGCGCCAGGGGATCGACATCTTCGATGCCACCCACGATTGCCGCACCGACCCGCGCACCTGCCTTGTGGCGGGTGTGGCCCCCAACCGGATCGAGGCCGATCCCACGCCCTTGCTGGTGCGGTTCGAAGGTGAGGCCGATTACCGGCCCATACCCGATCTGCGTTTCTCGCTCGGCCTGAATGCGCAATTCACCCGCGACCCGCTGCCCGCTTTCGAGGAGTTCTCCGCGGGCAACTATTCGCTTGGCCGCGGCTACGATCCGGGCAGTATCCTCGGCGATAGCGGCTACGCGTTGTCGTTTGAAATGGGCTATGGTTCGCTGGCTCCCGACGGCCCCGCCAAACTGGCGTGGGAAGGCTATCTCTTCACCGACATGGCCTGGGCCTGGAACGAGGACCCGAGCCGTTCGCCGCTCAATCCCGATCGCCTGTGGTCGGCAGGCGGCGGTATGCGCTTTGCTTATGGCAGCGCGCTGCAGGCCGATGTGGCGGTCGCGGTGCCGCTCGAGAAACCCGATTTCGCTGCCGATCGCGGAGACGTGCGCGTGCTCGTTTCGCTCACCACCCGCCTGCTTCCCTGGAGGTTCTGATATGGCCCGCTCGATCAATCATCGTCTGCCCCTGCTGCTTGGCGGAGCAGGCCTCGCCATGGCCGCGGTCCTGGCGATCCCCTCGCAAGCGCAGGCGGAGGCTTTCAATGGCTTTCCCGAGATCGTGCGGGGCACCGTCGACATTGATCGTACGGTAGCGGGCGTCGACACATTCACGATCACCTCCGCAACGGCGGTGCTCGACTGGTTCCCGTACGAAGACGACCTGGGCAATGCGCTGATCTTTCTCCCCAATGGCAGGACAGCCTATTTCCAGGACGGACCGGGGCAGGGCGGGTTCGCCGTGCTCAACCGGATCCAGCCTTCCACCAATGGCAATGCGATCGTCTTCCGCGGATCGGTGATCTCGAACTTGCAGGATGCGAGCGGCACTCTCTCGACTGGCGGAATGGTCGCGTTCTATTCGCCGACGGGTATTTTGATAGGCGGCAATGCCACTTTCGATGTCGGGCAATTGCTGCTGACCACGCTCGATCCCGATCTCGACAGTTTCGATAGCTTCGCCGCGGGCGGGACACTGCAACTAATCGGCGCCCAGGGGACGACTGCCAGTATCTCGGTAGGCGAAAGCCCGCAGATCACGGCCCTTGGTGAAGACAGTTACTTCGTCGTTGCTGCGCCCCAGATCACCATGCGCGGCAGCGCCTATATCAACGGTTCGAGCGCCTATGTCGCTGGCGAGCAGGTCAATCTGACCTACAATAACGGCCTGTTCGACATCGAGATTCCCGTCGGGACGAGCGTCGCCGCGGCGATTGATCACCGCGGGTCGACCGGTGGACCATCGAGCCTCGGCGCGGGCGACAACCATGTCATCTACGGTGTTGCACGGGCCGCTGCCGATCCGATCACCATGCTGCTACGCGGTAATCTGGGCTTCGATACCGCGGCTACTGCCGGGGTGGATAATGGCGATATCATCCTCTCGGCCGGCTACGACGTCTTCGGTCGGGATGTGACGACCGGCGCAGTGAACGACACCGCCGTCATGGAATCGATTGCGCTGTCCGGTGCATCGAGCCTGAGCTCGAGCGTGTTCGCGGGCGCGACGGGCGGCTTCACTGCCAATTCGAACGGCGGGGCGATCGATTTCGGCGATGGCCTGACGGTGGAAGCTGCCCGGTCGATCGAGTTACACGCCCGCAATGGGCACGACATTTCGATCACCGGGGATGCTTCGCTGTTGTCTCGCGGGACGATCGCGACCTCGCTCGATGTAGTCGGAGGGGCGATCGACCTCATCGCTCGCGCAGGGTCTGCCGTGAACGTGACCGGGGATTTGAGCGCCGACGCGTCGCCGCTCCAGCTCTCCGGCGATGCTACCGGGGGCGATATCGACCTGCTGGGCAATGGCGGCACGATTTCGATCGGGGGCGACGTCAGCCTGTTGGCGCAGGCCAACTTGCGGCTTGGGACGGGCGCGGTCGGCGATGGCTTTGGCGGAACCGCGCGCCTCTACGCATTGAACAATGGGTCGATCGATGTCGGGGGATCGCTCGACATCGATACCGATGCCTTCGGTAATGATTTCGCCGGCAGCATGGCGACCGGCGGGCGCAGCGAAGTCGTTGTGCGAAGCGGTGGGCGGATCGATGTTGCGGGCGATGCATCGCTCGATGCGAGCGGCCTGGGCGGTGATGCCGACGGGGCGCTGGGGGTGATCGACGGGGGCGCGGGCACCGGGGGCCTTGCCAATGTCGATGCGCGGGACGGGACAATCACGTTTGGCGGCTCGCTTTCGGTCAATGCGCTGGGCCAGGGCGGCGAAGGTGCGAGCGCATTCAATGGCGGACCGGGCGACACGGGCGGTCTCGGAAGCGGCGGCGAAGCGCTGGTCAACACTATCGACGGGACGATCACGATCGCCGGCATCGCCACGCTCCGCGCGAGCGGGAGAGGCGGCGAAGGTGGCTCCGGCGGTGCGGGTATCGGCGGAGTTTCGCAGGTCTTCGCCGATGGCACGGGAGCGATCAGCACGGGAGGTGTCACCGGCTCGGCAGTAGGTCTGGGCGGTGATGGCCTCGCCTCCGACGGCGCGGGCGGCGAAGGCGAAGGCGGGCGGGCGATCATCCTGACCCAAGGCACCGGGGATATCGTGCTGAGCGGCAACGCCAACCTTCTGGCCGACGGGACCGGCGGCGATGGACATGTGGGCGGCGACGCCACTGGCGGCAATGCGGGAGTGCTGGCGGTCTTCGGCAGTATCGCGGTCGACGGCAATGCCTCCTTGTCGGCCCTGGCCACCGGCGGCGATGCCGCTGTCGGTGGTACCGGCGGCAATGCGCTGGGCGGCACCGCCTATATCCAGGCCGATGGTTCGCAGGCGCTTGCCGCCAGCCTGACGATCGGCGGCAACGCCTCGATGAACGCTTCGGGTGTTGGCGGGGACGGCGGCGAAGGCGACGGCAGCACGATCGCCGCCGGTGCGGGCGGCAATGGCACGGGGGGCACCTTCCAGGGAACGCCCGGTTCGGGCGGCGCCTTCGCACTTGCCGGCCGCGACAATGCCACGCTCACGGTCGGGGGCAACACCGCGCTCTCCGCGAGCGGTCTCGGCGGCACGGGCGGCTCCGGCGGTACCGGACAGGCCGGCGGCGCCGGTGGGTCGGGCGTCGGCGGTACCACGCAAGCCGGCACCTTCAGCGGCCGCGGCGATGGATCGCTCGGCGAAGGGCTGGCCGAGTACGATACGCTGACGCTCGAAGCAGGCGGCTTCGGCGGCGATGGCGGATCGAGCGCGGTTGCTTTTGGCACCGGCGGAATCGGTGTGGGCGGCTTCGCAGGCGTGTTCGCCAACGCTTCGCAGGTCGACGCAGGAAGCATTTCGACCCGCGCCGATGGCATTGGCGGGGATGGCTCGACCGGGGGTGACGGCTTCGGCGGCAATGCCGGGATCGGGATCGTCGGCGGCACGCTCAACGCCCTCTCCCTCATCGGCACTGCCCAGGGCACCGGTGGCAATGGAACGACGGGCGATGGCGGCGCCGGGCGCGCCGGCGAAATCTCGATCGACAGCGATTCGATCCTGAACGTGACGGGCGACATCCAGTATTCCGCGACCGGCAGCGGCGGCGCGTCGGAAGCAGGCGATGGCGGTCTGGCTCTGGGCGGGGTTGCCAGCATAACCACTTCGGGCACTGCGATCCTCACGGTCGGCGGAGGAGTCGTCCTCAATTCCTTCGCGGACGGCGGGGCCGGGGCTGTCGGCGGGGATGCGACAGGCGGGACCGCCTTCATCGATGTACGGGAAGGCGCTGGGACCCTCGCGGGCCCGACCACTCTCGATGCGAGCGCCACCGGAGGCGAGTCGGCTGACGGCGATGGCGGCAGTGGGACCGGCGGTCTGGCCTATGCGCGCAGCCGGGACGGTGGCAGCCTGTCCTTCGGGAATGCAACGCTCACCGCCAACGGGATCGGCGGCTTCGACGCGGCAGGTGTGCGATCGGGTGGCGCAATCGGCGGCCTGGTCCAGGTCCTGGCAACCGCCGAAGCTGCTATAGAGGCGGATTTCCTGCGGCTGGAAGCGCTTGGCGCGGATACCGCCGGGGCGTTCGAAATCATTGCCAATGGAGGGACGATTGCGCTCGACCAGCTTGTCGCCCGCGCAGTCGGCGCCAGCGCGGGGGATGCATCGCTGATCCGTGCTGCCGGCGGCGCAATCCCGATAACGGGATCGGCGCAGATCGAGCTCATCGGCGACCTCGACATCGTTACGGCGAACGGCGGGCTGATCGGCGGACCGAGCATCGGCGCTCCCACCGCGCTTATCGATATCTCGACCGCGGGCACTGTCACCATCGACGGCGACAATGACGACCAGATCGGCTTCGGCGGGCAGGATGTGTTCATCCTTTCCAGCGAACTCGACATTCTCGCAGGCGCAAGGATCGGGGCCGAGTTTCTCAATCTCGTCGTGTTCGGCAATGACGCGATGACCGTGCTTGGCGGAACTGGCGATACCGAGGGTTACACGCTTACCCAGGCCGAGCTTGGGCGGATCGATGCCAGCGCCGCCTATTTCGGCGCCTCTTTCGAGGGCGTGGCGTCGGACGATCTGCTGATCCGTGACACGACCATCTTCGGTTCGCTGGACGATGGCGTGGCCAATGTGTTTATCGGCGCAGGCGGAGTGGTCCGCGTTGAAGGCATACTTGCCTATGTCGATGCGGCTCCGACCGATGAATTGTCCATCCTGGCGCAGCGGCTGGAAATCGTGACCCCGGGCGGGATCGGCATCGTCGATTCGCAGGACAATCCAACCGGTCGGTTCAGCTTCTTCGGCAACGACTTCTGGATGGCCGATGCGGAAACCATCGCGCAGCTTCGGGGCGACGTCGGCTTTGCCGGGCGCGACGCGCTGCTCGCAACCGCCGCCGCGGGCAGTTCCGATCCGCTCGGCTATCTGCGCGCCGGCGATGTCCTGCTCGCGGTCGGCAGCAGCCTGCTGGTTCGCAATACGGGAACGAGCCAGGCCCCGGCGGGCATTACCGTCACCGGAGATCTGGCGATCGCCAGCTTCGCCAATGACGACCAGCAAACCCCCTCGGGCGGGGCACTCGATGTATTTGCCTACGGCCGCAAGCTGAACGGCGATGGCAGTTTCGTGACGGGTGAGGAGTTCTTCACCCAGGTCGATTTCCATACCGAAGAGAATGACGACGGCCTGGTCACGACTTACACCGACACGTCGCAATTGAACGACTGCGCGATCAACACAGCGCAATGCGCCGGGGTCGAACCGCCGCCGCCCGATACGCGCGAAGAGGTGCTTGAGGAGATCGACGACAAGGCGCCCCAGGCTGCGGTAACGACCACCGCAGTGATCGCGGCCGCTACGGTCGAGCAGAGCGAACAGGACAGCAATGTCGAGTTCGGGGCCGACTTCCCCGGGCTGCTCAACGCCTCGCTGATCGGCGAACAGGGCGCAATCGACGATCCGGTCGCCAGCGGCGGCGATATCGCGCTCTATGGCGCGGGCGAAGAAGCCGCCGAGCAGGACGACGAAACCGGGGAGGATTCCGATGCGCAGTAAAACCTGGACCGCCATCGCGGCATGCAGCGCAGCGGCGGTGATGCTCTCGGCCCTGCTCCAGCCCGTTGCCGCGCAGAATGGCGAGCGTCCGGTCAGCTATAGCGACACCTTCCCGATTGGGGCCAACGGCCTGTGCGAAGCGCAGATCATGCCGCCGCAACCGGGTGCCGGACTGTTCGACCGCGGATATACGATCGTCTGCCGCGATGCCGCAGCCCCTGTGGGCTCCCTCTGGGTCCTGCGTGATGCGCAGATTGCGGATGCACCGGCGCGGTTCCTGCCCTCGGCCGAGTGCCGCGAAGGCGACGGAACCGCCGTGCCCGACGCGCTGGGCGACAGCCAAAGCTTTTCCTGCACCGATAGCGATCTGGGGACGCGGCGTATCCTTGTGGCCGGCGAGGCGGGCGGGCGGCTCTACGCCGGCGAAGCCATCGCGGCCTATTCCGATGCCGTGCGGTTGGGGATCGCCACGCTCGTCAACGACCGCCCCGTCCAGGGCAATGTCGAGATCCCGCTTACCGAAACCGGGGACGCGGTCGCCTTTGCCCGCACCCAGGCGCGCGCGCTCGCCTCGGATGCGGTGATCGCCGAAGCCTACCGCCGCAGCAACAGCGGCGATTTCGCCGAAGCCGCCGAATTCTTCGCCGCGACCGCCGCCACCGCCGAAGGCAACAATGCGCTCGAAGCACGTCTCAATGCCGCGCTCCTGCAGTCGAATCTCGGCAATTTTGCCGAAGCCTCGCGAGGTTTCGCAAGCGTGCGCGGGCAGGTCGGCGGAGATCCCGTGCTGGCGCGCCTGCTGCGCAATTACGAAGCGATCGATGCGCTGAATGCCGGGGCGCCGCAGGTGGCGCTCGACATCATCGAGCGCCCGCTCGCCGCCGGAGCGACGTCGCAGGATGCGCTGGCGGGGCTGGAAATCACCGATGCGCTGGCCGCGCGCCTGTCGGCCGAACAAACGAGCGCGTTGGATGATGTCGGCGGACTCTCCGCGCTCGAACGCGCCGATCTGCTCGACGGGCAGACCGACTATCTTGCAGCGACCGCCATGCGCCTTCTCGGGCGCAAGGGTGAAGCCGGGCAGCGCCTGGCCGCCGCCGACGCGGGTCTGGCGGGTGTCCGGGGCGGCTCGGTCCGTTCGATCCTGTGGCTGCGCGCGCAGGTGCTGGGCGAACTGGCCGATCTGGCCGAGGACAAGGACGACGCCGCTGCCGCCGAAGCCTACCATGGGCAAGCGATCGCGTTGCTTGAGACCAATTACCCCAATTCCCCCGCGCTGCTGAGCAGCAAGGCGCAGTTTGCCGGCTATCTGGCGCGCAGCGGGCGGACCGAAGAAGCGCTCGCTGCCTATCGCGATCTGGTGGGCGATGCGCAGGGCAAACCGGCGCCCGCCCTGCGCCGCTTGCTGGTGCCGTTCTTCGACCTGCTGACCAGCGACGGGGATGGCGGAGCGGAAGCTGCGGCGGACATGTTCCTTGCCAGCCAGCTGCTGCAACGCCCGGGTCTGGCACAAACCCAGGCTGTGCTCGCGCGCGAGTTGTCGGGCGGGAGCGACGAAGCCTCGCAACTGTTCCGCAAGGCGGTCAATGTCGGGCGCTCGGTCGAACAATTGCGCAATCGCGTGGCGCTGCTCGAAGGGCAGGCGGCCACCGATCCGCTGGTTGCCGAACGGCTGACCGCCCAGCGCGCGGCGCTCGCGCAGCTCGAGACGCAGCAATTGGCGATCCAGGACAGCCTGGGCGAATACCCCCGCTTCCGCGCGGTGTCCGATGGCCGTGTCACGCTGGAGGAATTGCAGCAGACGCTGCGGCCGGGCGAAGGCTATCTCAAGCTGGCGACGCTGGACGGCGCGACCTTCGCCATCTTCGCCACATCGGAGATGGCGCGCGCCTATCGCGCCGGGGTCGATCCCGAGGCGCTCGAGGCCGAGGTGGACGAATTGCGCGCCACCATTGCCTATGTCGAGAACGGGCAGACGCTGACCTTTCCCTTCGACATCGAGAAATCGCGCGCGCTGTACAAGGCGCTGCTCGAACCCGTCGATGGCGAGGTCAAGGCGCTCGAACATCTCGTATTCGAACCCGATGGCGCCATGCTGCGGCTGCCCGCGAACCTGCTGGTCGCCGATGACGCCAGCGTCGATCGCTATGTCGAGCGGATCGCGCAGGGCGGCGACGATTACGATTTCACCGGGACCAACTGGCTGGGGCGCGAGGTCAGGATCACGACCACCGTTTCCCCCTCGGCCTTCCGCGATGTCCGCCGGGCTCCCGGCTCCTCCGCGGTCCGCGAATACATCGGGTTCGGCGAGAACACGCCGCTGACCCAGGAGCGCGGGACGCTCGGCACGCGTGCGGCGCTGGCAGGGGGTGCGGACTGCCTGTGGGCCCCGTCGATTTGGGACTACCCGATCAAGGCCGACGAGCTTTACGCTGCTTCGCGCAGCCTGGGTGCGGGCACCGCGCAGGAGCGGATCGTTACCGGTGACACCTTCACCGATACCGCGGTTCTCGGGATGGAGGATCTCGACCAGTATCGCATCCTCCATTTCGCCACGCACGGCCTCGTAACCGCACCGCAGCCCGAATGCCCGCCGCGCCCGGCGCTGCTGACCTCGTTCGGCGACGAGCAGTCCGATGGCCTGCTGTCCTTCGCGGAAATCTTCGATCTCAAGATCGATGCCGATCTGGTCATTCTCTCGGCCTGCGACACGGCGGGAGAGGCGACGCTCGGCGCCACGCGCGAAGCGGGCGTCAGCGGCGGCGGGTTTGCCCTCGATGGATTGGTCCGCGCCTTTGTCGGCGCGGGCGGCAGGACCGTCGTGGCGAGCCACTGGCCGGTCCCGGACGATTACGATGCGACCAACCGGTTGATCGACGGCTTCTTTTCAGTCGTACCGGGGACCTCGCTGGCCGAAGCCATGCGCCAGTCGCAGGGCCGGCTGATGGACCAGAGCGAAACCTCGCATCCGTTCTACTGGTCGGCGTTCGCGATTGTCGGCGATGGCGGCGCGCAATTGCGCAATTGAGCCAAGCCGTCAGCCATCCGGACCCTGCCGGGCAGCTGGTCCTGAAATGAAAAGGGGCGCCGTGTGGCGCCCCTTTGTCTTATTTCAGCGGGAGGATCTTGCCGATGATATAATCGGCGGCTTCTTCCGGTGACATCTCGACCGTGTTGACCCGGATTTCGGGGTCCTCGGGAGCTTCATAGGGGCTGTCGATCCCGGTGAAGTTCTTGAGCTTGCCTTCGCGGGCCTTCTTGTACAGCCCCTTCACATCGCGCGCCTCGGCCACTTCGAGCGGCGTATCGACATGGATTTCGATAAACTCGCCGCTATCGATCATGTCGCGCACCAACTTGCGGTCGGCCCGGAAGGGGCTGATGAAGGCGGTGAGGACGATGAGCCCCGCATCGGTCATCAGCTTGGCCACCTCGCCGATCCGGCGGATGTTTTCGATCCGGTCGCTCTCGGTAAAGCCCAGATCCTTGTTGAGACCGTGGCGGACGTTGTCGCCATCGAGCAGGAAGGTGTGGCGGTTCATGATCGCCAGCTTCTTTTCGACTTCGTTGGCGATGGTCGACTTGCCCGAACCCGACAGCCCGGTGAACCACAGCACGCGCGGCGTCTGGTTCTTCATCGCGGCGTGATGGTCGCGCGTGATGTCGGTCGCCTGCCAGTGGACGTTCTGGCTGCGGCGCAGGCTGAAGTGGAGCATCCCGGCCCCGACCGTGTGGTGGGTGATCTTGTCGATCAGGATGAACCCGCCCAGCGCACGGTTGTCGGTATAGGGATCGAACACGATCCGCTTGTCGGTGGTAATCTCGCACACGCCGATCTGGTTGAGATGCAGCGTCTGCGAGGCAAGGTGCGAGCCCGAGCCTGACGGATTGTTGACGTCGATCTCGAACTTGGGCTCGGCCACGGTCGCGCTGACCATTTGCGAGCCAAGCTTGAGCCAGTAGGCGCGCCCGACGACGAGCGGTTCGTCGTCCATCCACACGATCGTCGTTTCGAACTGGTCGGCGACTTCGGGCGGGCTGTCCGCGGCCGCGAGCACGTCGCCGCGCGAACAGTCGATTTCGTCCGCAAGCGTGATCGTCACCGACTGGCCCGCGACCGCTTCGTCGAGATCGCCGTCCATGGTCACGATCGACTTGACCGTGCTCGTCTTGCCGGAGGGCAGCGAGCGTAGCTCGTCACCCGGCTTGACGGTGCCGGTGGCGATCTGGCCGGAGAAGCCGCGGAAGTCGAGATTGGGGCGATTGACCCACTGCACGGGCATGCGGAAAGGCTTGGCCTGGTTGGCGGTGTTGTTGACCTCGATGGTTTCGAGGTGGTCGATCAGCACCGGGCCATCGTACCAGCCGGTGTTTTCCGAGCGCGTGGTGATGTTGTCGCCCGCAAGGCCCGACATCGGGATGGCGGTAAAGGTCTCGATCCCGATGCTCTTGGCGAAGGCCGCGTAATCGGCGACGATCGCGTCGAACTTGGCCTGGTCGTAATCGATCAGGTCCATCTTGTTGACCGCCAGCACCAGGTTCTTGATGCCGAGCTGGTGGCACAGGAAACTGTGGCGCTTGGTCTGGACCAGCACGCCCTTGCGCGCATCTATCAGGATCGCGGCGCAATCGGCGGTCGAGGCACCGGTCACCATGTTGCGGGTATATTGCTCGTGTCCCGGGCAGTCGGCGACGATGAACTTGCGCTTCTCGGTCGCGAAAAAGCGATAGGCGACATCGATCGTGATGCCTTGTTCGCGCTCGGCGGCAAGCCCGTCGACCAGCAGGGCGAAGTCGATCTCCTGCCCCTGCGTGCCCACCTTCTTGCTGTCGTTCTCGAGCGCGGCGAGCTGGTCTTCGAAGATCATCTTCGAATCGTAGAGCAGGCGGCCGATCAGCGTCGATTTGCCATCGTCCACGCTGCCGCAGGTGATGAAGCGCAGCATCGACTTGTTCTGGTGCTGCTCGAGATAGGCCTCGATATCGTCGGCAATCAGCGCGTCGGTCTTGTAGATGGGATCGGTCATCAGAAATAACCCTCCTGCTTTTTCTTCTCCATCGACGCGTCGCCCGCGTCCTTGTCGATCACGCGGCCCTGTCGCTCGCTGGTGGTGGTCAGCAGCATTTCCTGCACCACTTCCTGCAAGGTGGCGGCCTCGCTCTCGACCGCGCCGGTCAGCGGGAAGCAGCCCAGCGTGCGGAAGCGGATCGAGCGTTCGGTGATCTCGGGCCGGTACCCCATCACCTTCTCGAGCCGCTCGAGGTCATCGGCCATGAACAGCCCGCCTTCATGCTCGTAGGTCGGGCGTTTGGCGCTGAAATAGAGCGGCACGATCTCGATATTCTCGGCCATGATGTACTGCCAGATGTCGAGCTCGGTCCAGTTGGACAGCGGGAAGACGCGAATGCTCTCGCCCTTCTTCTTGCGCGCGTTGTAGATGTTCCACAGCTCGGGGCGCTGGTTCTTGGGATCCCAGCCATGCGTCGCGGTGCGGAAGGAGAAGATGCGCTCTTTCGCGCGGCTCTTTTCCTCGTCACGCCGCGCGCCGCCGAAGGCCGCATCGAACCCGTGCTTGTCGAGCGCCTGCTTGAGCCCCTCGGTCTTCCACATGTCGGTATGCAGCGGGCCGTGATCGAAGGGATTGATCCCGCGCTCCTCGGCCTCGGGATTCTGATAGACGATCAGGTCCATCCCGGCGTCCCGCGCCGCCTTCTCGCGCAGCTTGTACATGTCCTGGAATTTCCAGGTCGTATCGACATGCATCAGCGGGAAGGGCGGGGGCGAAGGATAGAAGGCCTTCTTGGCGAGGTGCAGCATCACGGCGCTGTCCTTGCCGATCGAATAGAGCATCACCGGCTTGTCCGCCTCGGCGGCAACCTCGCGCATGATGTGGATGCTCTCGGCTTCTAGCCGCTGGAGATGGGTCAGGGTTTTGGGGTCGGTCATGAAGGGGTTCCTCAAGTCTTGCCCCCGCTTACCGCTCCATGCGAAGGATGGACCTCCCATTTGGGAGGTAGTAAGGCGATCGCATGCGTATCCCCAATCTTGGCGAGACGGAGCTCCTCGTGCCGCTCCATTCGGGCGTGTTCGAACAGCCGATGTGGCAGACCTTCCTGCGCCAGTTGCGGCGGGTGTGTACCGCCGACGGTGTGGCGATCCGGTTCCGTAGTGCGGGCGAGGAAGGCCTTGTCACCCTGGCCGATGGCTTAGTCGGCGCTTTCGCAGAGAGCGATATGCGCGAAGCGCGGGTCTATGCGGGGGAGGAACTGGGCCACCCCGAAGGAGGCTTGCGTGCGGTGCGCGTGGGAAGCGGTGAGCTTAACCTCGTGCTGTGCGTTGCCGCACCCCAAGCGCCCGGCGCCGAGATCGCCAGCCTGCTGTCGGCGCTGGTGCCGCATCTTCGGGTCGCGCTGCAGGTCGTCTCCGCGCTCGAACGCGAACGCGGCCGCGCGTCTGTCGGCGCCGAAGCCTTTCGGCGGATGAATTTCGGCTGGATCGCGGTGGACCGGCGCTGCCGGATCGTCGATCTCGACGCGCAGGCGGGGCGCCTGCTCGAACGCTCGGGCACGCTGCGACGTGGGCCATACGATCGGCTGGTACCCAACTCCCCCGCGGTCGATCGCCAGCTCACGGCGCTGGTGCGGGCGATGGCGACCGACCGGCGTCACCGTCCGCGTGCGATCAATCTCAGCCAGGACCCGTGGATCGATATCCTCGTCGCGCCGATGCGGGTCGATACGCTGGCGGGCGAGGGCAAGGCGGTTGCAGTGGTCTATCTGCGCGGCGACCGGTCTTCGAGCGCCGACCGGCACGAACAATTGGTCGATCTGTTCGATCTGACACCCGCCGAAGCGCGGCTGGCATGGTCGCTGGCGCAAGGACTGTCGATCACCGAGGCCGCGCAGGCGCACGGTCTGACCGTCGAAACCGCGCGCTATTACTCAAAGAAGATCTACGCCAAGACCGGCGCGCGTGGACAAGTCGATCTGGTGCGCAATATCCTGACCGGGGTGCTCGCGCTGGCCTAGTCGGTGGGCGGTCAGATCGGACCAGAAGGCATCCACGCCGCGCGCAATCACGCGCTCGCCGAGCTTGCCGCTCCAATGCGCGTCATTGCCGAATTCGGAACGCCATTGCCACAGCCGCCGCGTCAACGGATGCAGCCCGTATTCCTGCGTGAACCCGATGGCGCCGTGGACTTGATGCGCGACTGTGGTGCCCACTTCGACCGCGCGATTGGCGCGCAGCTTGGCAGCGGCAAGCTCGAATTCGGCAACCCCGCGATCGAGCGCCTGCGCCGCTCCCATCGCCGCGCAATTGGCCGCCGCAGCCTCGCAGGCAAAGCTCGCCAGCGACTGCTGGACGGCCTGGAATTTGCCCAGCGGGCGGCCGAACTGCACACGCTCATTGGCATAGGCGACCGACAGCGCCAGCGCGGCGTCGAGTGCCCCGGCGATCTGCGCGGCGCGGGCAAAGGCCATCAGGCCGAACCACTGGTCGCTTTCCTGCCCGGCCACGCGCGCGATAATCGCGTCGGGCAGGTCGATCCCGAGCGCGTGATAGCCCGCCAGCCGGAAGACCGTCAGCGCATCCATCCAACTGCCGCCAAACCCGCCATCCGCTTCGGGCACCAGCAGCGCGGGGAGGCCGAGTTCGTCGAGGCGGTCGCCGTCGCGCTCGATCGTCGCGGCAGGGCCCAGTTCGGCGAACAGCGGATCGACCATTTCGGCCAGCATGCGTCTGGTATCGCTCATCGCAGCCCCAGCCCCCGGGCGATAATGCCCTTGATGATCTCGCGCGTGCCGCCGCGCAGCGAAAAGCTGGGGCTGACCTGCAAGAGGTAGAAACAGACATCGCGCAGCGTGGCGGCGTCGGTATCGCCAAGATCCGCTGCCGCCTGGACCAGTTGCGGGATCGCCTGCTCGTAGGAATTGCCAAGGTCCTTGACCATGGTGGCTTCGAGCGCCGGGTCCTCGCCCCGCGCCAGCTTGGCGGCGACAGACGCGCTCATCAGCCGGAGCGTCCAGGCATCTGCCGTCAGCCGACCGATCAGCTGCTGCAACGCCATGTCCTGCTTCGCACCGGCATAGCGGACGAGTTCGAGGAACAGCGCCATCGAGGACAGGTAGCGTTCGGGCCCGGCGCGTTCGAGCGAGAGCTCGGCAGTGGCCTGCTTCCAGCCTTCGCCTTCGGTCCCCAGCAGCGCGGTTTCGGGCAGGCGCACTTCCTCGAAGAACACCTCGTTGAATTCATGCGCGCCGGTGAGGTCGATGATCGGTTTTACGCTGACCCCGGGCGTGTCCATCGGGACGACGAATTGCGACAGCCCCTGCTGCCGCTCGCTGCCCGCTTCGCTGCGGACAAGCGCAATCATGAAATGGCTGACATGCGCGCCGGTGGTCCAGACTTTCTGGCCGTTGAGCACCCAGCCATCGCCATCGCGCCGCGCCGCGGTGCGCACCGAAGCGAGGTCCGATCCCGAATTCGGCTCGCTCAATCCGATGCAGGCGAAGGCTTCGCCGCGCGCGATGGCGGGCACCCAGCGGCGCTTCAATTCCTCGTTTCCGAGCCGCAGCAACAGCGGTCCGCTCTGCCGGTCGGCAATCCAGTGCGCCCCCACCGGCGCGCCCGCGGCAAGCAATTCCTCGATCACCACATAGCGTTCGAGCTGGCTGCGTTCGTATCCGCCATATTCCTTTGGCCAGGTCATGCCGAGCAGTCCGGCTTCGCCCAGCTTTTTGCTGAACTGCGGGCTTGCTTTGGTCCAGGAGTTTGCCCGCCGTACCGGATCGCGCTCGCCATGCGCCGCCACCAGCGCACGCACCTGCTCGCGCAGCGCAGGCGCGGTCTCAGGCCAATCGACGGCTTCGGTAACGAAGGTCTGCATCGCTCTCCTCTTCGGTGCCTCTCTCCCCAATTTGGAGCCGCACCGCAAGACCCGTTGCATCGAGCAACGAATTTCGACAGTGTGAGGCCAAGGGACGAATCCCAGATTTGCGCGAGGAGAGACGATGACTGACTACAAGAACCTGATCGACGGCAAGATGGTCGACAATGGCCAATGGCTGGAGGTGCTCAACCCCGCCACCGAGCAGGTCGTCGGCCGTGTGCCGTCCTGCGGCAAGGAAGAACTCGACAGCGCCGTTGCAGCTGCACGCCGCGCCTTCACCCAGTGGAAGAAGACCACTGCCGAAGAACGGCAGCAGGTCGTCCAGGGGATCGCCGCGGCGATCAAGGAGAATGCCGACGAGCTCTACCGCTTGCTGACCACCGAACAGGGCAAGCCGCATGCGCAGGCGCAGCAGGAAATCTACGGCGCGGCGGGCCTCGCCGCCGCCCAGTCAACGCTCACGCTCGACGATGTCATCAACCAGGACGACGACACCCGCCTGTCGCGCACGCGGCGCGTACCGGTGGGCGTGGTCGGCGGGATCGTGCCGTGGAACTTCCCGATCATGATGGCGATCCAGAAGATCGTCCCGGCGCTGGTCGCGGGCTGCACCATCGTGCTCAAGCCGTCGCCCTTTACCCCGCTCACCACGCTGCGGGTGGCCGAACTGATCAAGGATGTCGTGCCCGCAGGCACCGTGAACATCATCACCGGCGAAGACACGCTTGGCCCGCTGATCACCGAGCATCCCGATATCGACAAGATCACCTTCACCGGTTCGACCGCCACGGGCAAGAAGATCATGGAAGGCGCATCGGGTGATCTCAAGCGCATCACGCTGGAACTGGGCGGCAATGACGCCTCGATCGTGCTGCCCGATGCGGATGTCCAGAAGGTCGCCGAACAGCTGTTCTGGTCGAGCTTTTCCAACGCCGGCCAGGTCTGCATCGCGGCCAAGCGGATCTACATCCATGAAGATATCTACGACGACCTGTCGAAGGCGATCGCGGATTATGCCAAGACCGTGGTCGTCGGTGACGGTTCGCAGCAGGGGACGGGCGTCGGGCCGATCCAGAACAAGAAGCAGTACGAGCGCGTGCTCGACCTGATCCAGGACGCCAAGGACAATGGCTATAAGTTCCTCACCGGAGGCGATAAGGATCCCTCGGGCACCGGCTATTACGTGCCGATCACGATCCTCGACAATCCGCCCGAGGATGCGCGCATCGTGGCCGAGGAACAGTTCGGCCCGGTCATGCCGCTGATGAAGTTCGCCAGCGTCGACGAAGTGATCGAGCGCGCGAACAATTCGGAATACGGTCTGGCCGGTGCGGTCTGGACCAAGGATACCGACAAGGGCGTCGAAATCGCCGAACAGCTCGAAACCGGGACGGTCTGGATCAACGAGTTCATGCAGTTGTCGCCCTTCGCGCCCTTCGGCGGGCACAAGCAGTCGGGCTTCGGTGCCGAATACGGCATCGATGGGCTGAAGGAATTCACCTATCCGCAGGTGATCACGGTCAAGCGCGACGCCGCCGTCTGATCGATATGCTTACTCCGGGCGGGGCGGGCCGAATCCGCCGCCGCCCGGGGTCAGCACCACGAAGGTATCGCCCGGCTGCATTTCGGCACTGGCGGTAGCCCCCAGATCCTCGCGGGACCCGTCCGCTCGTTCCACCCAATTGCGTCCCGGCGCGGCATCACGCCCGCCGGCAATGCCGCGCGGCGCGACCTCCCGCCGGTTGGCGAGCATGTTGGCGTGCATCGGTTCGAGGAAGGTGATCCGCCGCTCAACCCCGTTGCCGCCCCGGAATTCGCCATCACCGCCCGACCCCGCGCGGATCGCGAAAGCATCGACCCGCACGGGTAGGCGGGTCTCGAGGATTTCGGGATCGGTCAGCCGCGAATTGGTCATATGCGTCTGCACCGCGCTGGTGCCGTCGTGGTCCGGACCCGCGCCCGAACCGCCGCAGATCGTCTCGTAATACTGGTCGGTCCCGTCGCCGAAGGTGAAGTTGTTCATCGTCCCCTGGCTGGGCGCCAGGCGGCCGGTCGCCGCAAACAGCGTGTCCGTGACGACCTGGCTGGTTTCGACATTGCCCGCCACCACGGCCGCACCCGGTTGCGGATCGAGCATCGAGCCGGGTGGAACGACCAGTTCGATCGGCCGCAGGCACCCATCGTTCATCGGGATGGCATCGTCGATCAGGGTGCGCACGACATACAGCGCCGCGGCGCGGGTAATCGATCGCGGCGCGTTGAAATTGTCGGGCAGCTGGTCGCTGGTGCCGGTGAAGTCGAACACCGCCGAGCGGTTCGCACGGTCGATGCGGATGGCAACCTTGACCACCGCGCCATTGTCCATCGGATAGGCAAACTCGCCGTCTTGCAGCCGGTCGAGCAGTCGCCTCACGCTTTCTTCCGCATTGGCGAGGACATGGTCCATATAGGCTGCAACCACGGCCGGACCATTGTCGCGCGCGGCAAGGCACAGCAGCTCGGCCCCTCTCGAACAGGCCGCCAACTGCGCGCGCAGGTCCGACAAATTGCGATCGGGATTGCGAGCGGGGAAGCGTCCGGCCGCCAGCTGATCGCGTATGGCCCGTTCGGGAAACGCGCCCTCGTCGACCAGCAGGAAATTGTCGATCAGGACGCCTTCCTCCTCGATCGTGCGGCTGGTGGGCGGCATCGATCCGGGCGCGATTCCGCCGATGTCCGAATGATGCCCGCGCGCGGCGACGAAGGCATCGGGCGCGTCGCCGTCGTCGCCATAGAACACCGGCACGATCAGCGTGATGTCGGGCAGATGCGTCCCCCCGCGATAGGGATCGTTGAGGACATAGGCGTCGCCGCGCCGGAACCCGCGCCCGTCGCGCCGTTCGCCGCGGGCCTCGATCACCCGAGCGATACTGTCGCCCATGCTGCCGAGATGCACCGGAATATGCGGGGCATTGGCGATCAGCGCGCCCTCGGCATCGAAAAGCGCGCAGGAGAAATCGAGCCGTTCCTTGATGTTGACCGAGGTTGCGGTCGATTGCAGCACGACGCCCATTTCCTCGGCGATGGCCATGAACAGATTGTTGAAAATCTCGAGCCGGACCGGATCGGCTTCCGTGCCCAGCGCACGGCCGCGGCGCAGCGCCTGCGTCCGCGTCAGCACCAGGCTTCCCTCCTCGGCGATCTGTGCCTGCCAGCCCGGTTCGACCACTGTGGTCGATCCCGGGTCGATCACCAGCGCGGGCCCCACGACGCTGTCGCCCGGGCCCATCGCGGCGCGCGCGACGGTGTGCCAGGTGCCCGAGGCCGCGCCGGAGGTGGCGACCGGAGCCGGCTGGACATGCCCGAGGCCGCCCGTGTGTCCGCTGGCTTCCGCGCTCAGCGCCTCGACGATGATCGGCGCCTCGGCGTCCGAATAGCCGAAGCGTTGGCGATGAAGCGCGCGGAAGGCGGGGTCCATCGCCTCGGGGCCCTCGCAAGGGATAGGGAGCAGGCTGTCACTGCCCGCAAACCGCAGCCGCGCATGGCATTCCACCGTAACGGCATCCGCTGCGATGCCCTGTTCGACCAGCGCCGCGCGGGCATCCTGTTCGAGCGCGCGCAGGTCGTCGGAGAAATCCTCTTCCAGCCCGCGTACGATGCTCACTTCGCGGATCGCCTTTACCGGCGCCAAACCGATGCCATAGGCCGAGAGAATCCCCGCGAGCGGGTGGACCAGCACGGTTTCCATGCCCAGTTCGTCGGCGACCCGGCAGGCGTGCTGGCCGCCGGCACCGCCGAAACAGGCGAGCGCATAGGTTGTGACATCGTGGCCGCGCGCCACGCTGATCTTGCGAATGGCATTGGCCATATTGTCGACCGCAATGGCGAGAAACCCCTCGGCAATCGCGGCAAGGTCCTGCGGCTCGGGCAGCGCCGCAGCCACCGCTTCAAGCCGGGCCCGCGCCGCATCGGGGTCGAGCGGCTGGTCGCCGCCGGGCCCGAACACGCGGGGGAAGAACGCCGGATCGATCCGGCCGAGAAAGAGGTTGCAGTCGGTCACCGTCAGCGGTCCGCCCTTGCGATAGCATGCCGGTCCCGGATCGGCGCCCGCGCTTTCCGGGCCGACGCGGAACCGCCCGCCATCGAATTGGCAGATCGAGCCGCCCCCGGCAGCGACCGTATGGATTTGCATCATCGGCGCGGCCACGCGCACGCCTGCAACCACGCTGTCGCCGGTCAGCTCGTATTCGCCCGCGTAATGCGCGACATCGGTGCTGGTCCCGCCCATGTCGAACCCGATCAGCCGGTCGTGCCCGAGCGGGGTGCTCGCGGCGACCATCCCGACCACGCCGCCCGCGGGTCCCGAAAGGATCGCATCCTTGCCGCGGAACGCGCCGACTTCGGCGAGCCCGCCGTTCGACTGCATGAAGCGCAGGCTGTGCGTGTCGGGCAGCCCCGCCAGCAGCGTATCGGTATAGCGCCGCAGGACCGGTGAGAGATAGGCATCGACAACCGTCGTATCACCGCGCGGGATCAGGCGGATCAGCGGGGCGACCTCATGGCTGATGCTCACCTGCGTGAAACCGAGTTCGCGGGCGATCGCGGCCAGCCGCTCCTCGTGCTCGCGGTATTTCCAGCCATGCATCAGGACGATGGCGAGCGCATCGAAGCCATTGGCGCGCAGTGCGGTGAAATCGGCCCGTGCCGCCCCCTCGTCGAGCTGTGTCAGCACCGTGCCGTCGGCGCCCACACGTTCGGCGATCTCGATGACCCGGGCGGGCAATTGTTCGGGCAGCACGATATGGCGCGCGAAGATTTCGGGCCGCGCCTGATTGCCGATCCGCAGGGCGTCACCAAACCCGCGCGTGATCGCCAGCGCCAGCCGTTCGCCCTTGCGCTCGAGCAGGGCGTTGGTCGCAACGGTGGTCCCGATCCGCAATTCGGCGACCGGTGCAGCGCCGTACTGTTCCATCAGCCGCCGGACTGCCTCGCTCGCGGCATCGGCATAATGGTCGGGGTTTTCGGACAAGAGCTTGTCGGTCACCAGCGCCCCGGCGGGGGTCACCGCGACGACATCGGTAAAAGTCCCGCCGCGATCGACCGCGAAGCGCCAGGCGCCGGTTTTCGCTTCTCCGCTCATGAGGCGGGTTTCGCACGCCGGACGAACCATTTCAAACGCTTCGCGCGTAAAACCGGCGTGCGGCAAGGGCGCCCATCACCTGTCCTGCGGCAAACCCATACGGGCCGTTAACCAATTATCGCTATCTGTTGTGACGAGGGCGAGCGCGATCTCGCCGATATCGAGCCGGGGGGTCGTCGATGCAACAGCCAAGCCGCACGAGCGTTCAGAACCAACAGCAGCAGGCCAGTCCAGCCGATTGGACGCGTGGCTATGTCGCACCAGGTTTCGAACCGGTTGCGCATGCTTTCGCCGCCGCGATCCAGGCGCGCACGGCGCTGGGCGCGGCATGCACGATCATCCATCATGGCGAAACCGTGGTCGACCTGCAGGGCGGGTGGCAGGACAAGGCGCGCACGCAGGAATGGCGGGGCGACGATGTCGCGCTCATCTATTCGCTGACCAAGGGTATTACCGGCATGGCGGGCGCGGTCGCGGTATCGCGCGGGCTGTTCGCCTATGACGAGCCGGTGGCCGATATCTGGCCCGAGTTCGCAGCGCATGGCAAAGGCGCGGTCACCGTGGGCGAGGCATTGTCCGAACAGGCCGGCCTTTCGGCAATCGACTTTTCGCTCACGCTCGACAATCTGGGTGACGAGGACGCCATCTGCGCGGCCATTGCCCGGCAGAAGCCCCACTGGACCCCTGGCGATTACGCCGGGAACCACGCCTATACGCTGGGCTGGATCGCCAGCGAATTGATCCGCCGCCGCGACCCGCAACAGCGCAATCTCGGTCGCTTCGTCGCCGATGAACTCGTCGCGCCGCTGAATGCAGACGTATTTCTCGGCCTGCCCGAGGATTTCGACCGCAGCCGCATTGCCCGGATCGAGGGGTTCGGGATGCAGGACCTGTTTATCCATCACTCGACCATGCCCTGGCCGCTGACCTTCAAGATGTGCCTGCCGGGCACGCTGGCTTTCCGCACACTCAACAATCCGCTGCTGCTTGCTGGACCGGGGGCGCTCGATTGCGAAGATTTCTGGCGCGTCGGCCAAGGGGCGGCGGGCGGCATCGCTTCCGCTCGCGGGCTGGCGATGCTCTATCAAGCCTTCGCCGAGGGCGGCGCGAAACTGGGGGTCACCCCCGCGGTGATGCAGCAGCTGTGCGACGGCCATGCCCGCCCGCGCAAAGGACTGAAGGACCAAGTCCTGACCGCCGACATGTATTATTCCCACGGGTTCGAAAAACCTTTCGATGAGTGGGAATATGCCCGCACCCGCAGCGCCTTCGGCAGCTTCGCGGTGGGGGGCTCGCTTGCCTATGCCGACCCGGAAGACGGGGTCGCCTATGCCTGGATCACCAACCAGCTCGGCACCGGCAAATGGGACGACCCGCGCGAGAAGATCGTGCGCGACGCATTCTACACCTGCCTGGAGACCATCGCATGAGCATTGCCCAGATCGTCCTGTCGGACCTACACCTCGGCGCGCGCGACAGCCTGTTGACGCATTTCCATGGCGGCGGCGAGATCGCCGATGGGCCGGGCGAGGTGCTGCTGTCTTTCGCTCACGGCCTGCGTGAAACGCTGCCCGATGGCGAAAAGCCCCAGCTTGTCCTGCTCGGCGATGCGCTCGATCTCGGGCTGTCGCCCTTCGGCGATGTGTCCAAGAGTTTCCTCCAGCTGATCGACGCCTTCTTCCCCAAGGACGGGCGCGAGATCTTTCGCCGCGATATCGTCTATGTCGCCGGCAATCACGACCATCACCTGTGGCGCATGGCGCAGGATCACCGCTTCATCACCGCCTTGCAGGCGGGGGAGATGCCGGGCGATCTGGAACCCATCACGCCAATCATCGGCCAGCCGGTGCACAGTTGCCGCCTGATGGAATCGCTGATCGCGCGCCGCCCGCATCTGGCGGGAGCCTCGGTGCGCATCGCCTATCCCAATTGGGGCCTCGCCGATCGCGATACCGGCCGCGCAGTAGTGATGCACCACGGGCATTATCTCGACGGCATGTATCGCGCGCTGTCGAACCTGCGCGGGTTCCTCGACAATGGCGAAGCGCGGCCTGCGACGATGCACCAGCTCGAGGCGGAGAACGGGCCGTGGATCGATTTCCTGTGGTCCGATCTGGGCAGTGCGGGCGATATCGGCGGGGCTGCCGGATCGCTTTACCAGACCATGCTCAGCGCCGGCGCGAGCCATGACTTTGCCGAAAGCGTTGCCCGGCGGATCACCGGCGGGCTGAATTCGAAACTCGGCATCGATCCCTCGATGCAGCTCAAATACGGCATCACGCTCGACAATCTCCTGCGCGCCGCCGTCGATTTGACCGCGGGCCGCGCAGCAGAACGCCAGCGCGAAGGCTATGGCCATGTGCTCGGCGAAGCTGAGATCGACGATATCGGCTGGTATCTCGGCATGCCCATGGCGGCACAATTGCGCGACGAACTGGGCGAATTGCCGAGCGAACTGCAGTTCGTGTTCGGCCATACGCACAAACCGTTCCAGGACGAGTTGATGGTGGACGGTTACGAGCGGCCCGTGGGCGTGTTCAACACCGGCGGCTGGGTGCTCGACGAACCGACGCTGATGCCCGTGCAGGGCTGCGCGGCGATGCTGGTCTCCGACGATCTCGAAGTCGCCTCGCTGCGGCTGTTCAACGATCCCACCGACGGCACGATGGCGCCGGTGCGGGTCGAAGGCAGCGGGCGCGTTTCGCGGCTGGTCGAAGAGACCGGTGCCGCGGTCGAGCGGGCTGCGAGCCACTGGTCCGATTTTTCGCGCGTGGTTCATGCGCGCATCGTCGAAGAAGCAGATGCGCGGGTGCGCCACCTGCTCGAAACATCCGAAGAATCCCTGCGGGAGGCGGCAGAATGACCATGCAGAAGCGCATCGCGAAAAGCCTGGATCAGGCGAAACCCCACTATACGGTCCTGGTGATCGGGTCGGGCTATGGCGCGGGTGTCGCCGCATCGCGGCTGGCCCGTGCGGGGCAGGACGTTGCCGTGCTCGAACGCGGCAAGGAACGGCTGCCCGGCGAATATCCGAACAAGCTTGCCGACGCGCAGGACGCGATGCAGATCAACGCCAAGGGTGGCCGGATCGGTGCGCCCGACGCCTTGTTCGAAGTGCATGTGAACGACGATCAATATGCGCTGGTCGGCTGCGGGCTCGGCGGGACCTCGCTGATCAATGCCAATGTCGCGCTCGAACTCGACAAGCGACTGCTCGACCAGGCGCATTGGCCCGCCGCGTTCCGCGAGGACGAGCACGAGATCGACACCTATTACGAGCGCGCCCGCGAAATGCTCGCGCCCAATCCCTATCCCGACAGCTATCCCACGCTCGGCAAGCTCGACGCGCTCGAGCATTCGGCCGAGAAGATGGGCAAGCGTTTCTACAAGACGCCGATCAACGTCACTTTCGAAGACAAGACCAACAAGTTCGGCGTGCCGCAGCCGGCCTGCACCAATTGCGGGGATTGCGTATCGGGCTGCAATGTCGGCGCGAAGAACACCACGCTGATGAACTACCTGCCCGATGCCGCCAATCACGGCGCGGAGATCTTCACCCAGGCGAAAGTGCTGTGGGTCGAGCGCGAGGGCGAGCGGTGGCGTGTCCATCTGGAGCCCAATGGCGCGGAGGCGCCGCAGGGCCCGACCAGCATCACCGCCGATCATGTGATCCTGGGCGCGGGCACGCTGGGGTCGACGGAAATCCTGCTGCGCTCACGCGACAAGGGGCTCGCGCTCTCCGACCGGCTGGGGGCCAATTTCTCAGGTAATGGCGATGCGCTTGGCTTCGCTTACGACAGCTACCTCAAGGCCGAAAAGGACAAGGAAGGCACGCTCACCGCGCAGCCGCTCTATGCGATCGGCGTGGGCGCTTCGGATGTCGCCAAGGAAGCCTATCCCGGCCCGTGCATCACCGGCGTGATCGACATGCGCGGGACGAGCGACGTGACCGAGGGACTGGTGATCGAGGAGGGCGTTGCCCCCGGCATCATCGCCACCGCGCTCGCCCCCGCGTTCTTCTTCGGCGAGGCCCTGGCAGATGGCTTTACCCGGTTCGGCATGGACCAGGTCAAGCCGCGCCTGATGGACGCCAAGGCGATGGGCGAAGCGGTGCAGACCGATCCCGGCAGCATCGCCGACTGGGCCTATAAGGGCCCGATGGCGCGCATGCAGACCTATCTGGTGATGAGCGTCGACGATTCGGGCGGCCAGCTGGCGCTCGATGACGACCGGCTGACGATCCACTGGCCGGGCGCAGGCGAACAACGCACCTTCCGCCGCGACGATGACAAGATGGCCGAAGCCGCCCGTGCGATCGACGCGCAATATTTCTCCGACCCGCTGTGGAGCGACCCGTTCGGCAAGAAGCTGATCACGGTTCATCCGATCGGCGGCTGCGGCATGGGCGACGATGCGGCCAGCGGCGTGGTCGATGACACCTGCCGTGTCTTTGCAGGCAATGCAGGGACCGATGTTCACGAGGGTCTCTATGTCTGCGACGGCGCCGCGCTGCCCGGCTCGGTCGGCGTCAACCCGCTGCTGACGATCACCGCAGTGGCCGAACGCGCGATCGAAAAGCTGGCGCAGAGGCAGGGCTGGACCATCGACTATACGCTCGGCTCCGAAGGGCCGCTGCCCGAACCGGCTCCGGCCGAGGAAGCCGCACCCGAGCCGGTGCTTGCCACGCGCGGCGACGGCCTGCGCCTGGGCATTGCCAAATGGGTCGCCGGCCATGCGATCGAACCGGTGGCCCAGGGGATCGAGAAGGCCGCCGAGCACTTCGAAAGCGGCGCGGTCGACGAAGGCAAGGCGGCGATCCGCCAGCTGGTGATGGACCATCCCGAAGCGATGGCTCCCGGCCTGTCCTTCACCGAAACGATGGCCGGTCATATCAGCGACGTCGGCTGCCACCACCGCCCCTGCGGCCATGTCGAACGCATTCGCGACGATTACGCCAATGGCGAGGCATGGGGCCGCACGCATGGCGGCGACTGCCACTTCCGGCTGACGGTGACGACCGAGAACCTCCATCGCATGATCGAGGAGAAGGAGCACCGTTCGCGCATCACTGGTACGGTCACGGTCGCCGCGCTGTCACCCGATCCGCTTCCGGTGCGCGAAGGCACCTTCCGGTTGCTGGTCGCCGATCCGGCGCGCGCGGAAAGCTGGACCATGCTCTATGACATGGTGCTCGACGGTCCCGCGGGACCGGTCCATTTCCACGGCTTCAAGACGCTCGAGCAGCGCGGCAAGTCCGATCCATGGACCGATCTCACCACGCTGTTCGTCACGCTGCGCCATGGCGAGGATGCCAATGGCGAGTTGATCGGCCGCGGGGTGCTCAAGCTGGGCATCGACGAATTCATGCGCCAGCTTACCACGATCGAGGTGCACGATACGGGGACACTTGTTGCGCATGTCGTGAAGCAGATCCCGCGCGCCAAGAAGGCGATCGATACCTATTTCGTCGCCAAATACGCGGGCTTCTTCGCGATGACCGTATTCCGCTCCTATGGCGGGATGCTGGCGACGCTGAACGATTTTGCGAGCAAGGATGCGGTCAAGCTGGTGGATCGCAAACTGCGGTTGCCGCCGGCCGAAAAGCATATCATGCCGACGGAGGATGGGGCCAACATCGGCCTGACCCGCTATCGCGGCGGTGCGCGCGGACCGCTGGTGCTCGCACCCGGCTTCTCGGTGCGCGCGTCCAGCTTCGCCACCCCGACGGTCGAGGAAAATCTCGCCGAAAGCCTCGTGGCGCAGGGCTATGACGTATGGCTGTTCGATTACCGGGCAAGCGCCGATGCGGGCAATGACACCGAACACCCGCCCGAATTCACCATCGACGATATTGCGCGTTACGATTGGCCGGCTGCGATTGCCCGGATCCGCAAGGTCAGCGGCGCCGACAGCGTGCAGGCGATCGCCCATTGCGTGGGCTCGATGAGCTTGCTCATGGGGATCGGCGCGGGCTGGGTGTCGGGCGTGCGCTCGTTGATTTCCTCGCAGCTCACGCTGCATCCGGTGACCGACTGGCTGAACTACATGAAAGCCGATCTGGGTGTGGCCGGGACGCTCGGGCAGATCTCGCTGCTCGACGGACACCTCGACTTCGTCAGTCAGGGGACCGACGCCGATTACGAGATCGATGCCATCGCCTACCAGATCCCCGTACCGGAAGGGCAGGCGTGCAAGAACCCCACCTGCCGCCGCGTGTTCGGCGTGTTCGGCCCGAGCTGGGACCACAGCCAGCTGGGTCACGATACGCATCTGGCGCTGGGCAGCATGTTCAGCCGCGTATCGCTCAAGCCGTTCGAGCATTTGCAGGAGGTCATGCGCAAGGGGCTGGCGGTCGATGCCGAAGGGCAGGCCGTCTATACGAGCGACGAAGCCGCGCGCCGTTTGGCGCTGCCGATCAGCTTCCTGTCGGGTGCGACCAACAAGCTGTTCTATCCTGAAAGCGGCCAGCGCACGCGGGTCTGGTTGCAGGACAAGAACAAGCCCGAGCTATACCAGCAGCGGATAGTGCCGAATTACGGGCATATGGACCTGTTCATCGGCCATAACGCGCACCGCGATGTGACGCCGGTCATTCTCGAACAGCTGGAATGGCTCGACGGTGCCCACGGCGCGCACCGGCGGGACATCGCCTAGAGCGGCGACCATGCCCGTCTAGGCGGGGGCGGCCCCGGCGGAGTTCCACGCTCCCATCGAGCCGAGGTAGACGTCGAGTTTCGCAAACCCGCGGCTGGCGAGCCAGCCGGCGGCGACGGTCGCGCGCATCCCGCTGGCGCACATCAGCGTGTAGTGCGTGGCCGGGTCGAGATCGCGGTAGCGCTCGTTCAACTCGCCGACATAGATGTGCTGCGAACCGTCGATCGCGCAGGCCGACCGTTCGTCGGCGTCGCGCACATCGAGCAGCGTCCAGCCTGCGGGCCGGCTTTCGAGGCGGCTCGCGACCTCGGCGGTTGCGATCATCGGGATCATCGCCATGTCGCGCCCCTGCGCAGCCGCGGGAACGACACCGACATAGCCACCTTTGACATTGTCCAGCGCGATGCGCACGAGATGGGTCATGGCGGCGGCGAGCTGATCTTCGTCGGAACCCACCAGCGCGAGGCTCTCGCCCTCGCGGATAAACCATCCGGCAAAGGCCGAGATCATCCCGACGGGCAGGTTCATCGCCCCGGGCAGATGCCCTGCCGCATAGGCCAGCGGCTCGCGGATATCGACGAGATGATCGACCTCGAGTGAGCCCAGTTCAGCCAGTGACAGGCGGCGCGGGCGCATGACCCGCGGAGCCGGGTCGCCGCCGCTGAGGTTGAGCCGCTCCATCAGCCGGAAATAGGGCGGCTGGTAGTGGTTCTCGCCGACCTTGAAATCGATGAAGGCTTCGCGGTCCGCGAATTGCAGGCGCGGGTTGTTGGCACGTTCGTGACCGACGGTAGAGAACTCGCGTTCCGCCATGCCCGACCCGCAGACCGAGCCGGCACCATGCGCGGGATAGAGAATGACCTGGTCGCCCAGCGCCAGCACCTTCTGCAGCGAATCGTAGAGCAACCCGGCGACTTCGCGCTTGCGGTCGGGATAGAAATCGGTGCGGCCGACATCGCCGACGAACAGCGCATCGCCGGTGAACACACCGACCGGACCGTCGGGATAGGCCGTGTCATGGAGCACGAAGGCCAGGTGGTCGTCGGTGTGGCCCGGTGTTTCGAGGACGCGAATGGTCAGTTGCCCGATTTCGAAGGCATCGCCTTCGCGCGCGGTTTCGGCATACACCACATCGGCTGCAGCGTTGGGGCCGTGCAAGACCCGCGCGCCAGTTAGCGCCGCGAGGATCGGCGCGCCCGATACCAGGTCCTCGTTCCTATGCGTTTCGAAAATATGGGTGATCTCGAGCCCTGCGGCGCGCGCCATTTCGACATAGCATTCGCAGTCGCGGCGAGGATCGATCACCGCCGCCTGGCCGCCGGACCCGACGAGGTAGGACAGGTGCGACAGACCGGGGGTCTTGATTTTCTCGAGCAGCATTTCGTTCTCCTAGCACGGGCAGGCGGGACCGGCGCAAGCCGATCCCACTTATGTCATTGACCGGGTTGGCTCAGGCTCAGTCGATCGCGACCGTGCGCAGGTAAGGCCGCAGCGTGGTAAAGCCCTGCGGGAAGCGTGCCTTGGCGTCCTCGTCGGAGACCGAGGGTGGGATGATCGCGACCTTGCCGTGGCGCCAGTCCGCCGGAGTCGCGACGCCGTACTTGTCGCTGAACTGCAGCGCATCGATGGCGCGCAGGATCTCGTCGAAATTGCGCCCGACGCTCATCGGATAGGTCATCGTCAGACGGACCTTCTTGTCGGGGTCGATGAGGAAAACCGAGCGGACCGCGGCCGTCTCGCTCTCGTCGGGATGGATCATGTCGTAGAGCTTCGCGATCTTGAGATCGGCGTCGGCGACGATGGGGAAAACCAGATTGGTGTTCTGCGTGTCGTTGACGTCCTCGATCCAGCGCGCGTGTTCGGCGGCGGTGTCGGTGGACAGGCCGAGCGGCTTCACATTGCGCTTCTCGAACTCGTCGGCGAGCTGCGCGGTGCGGCCCATTTCGGTCGTGCAGACGGGCGTGAAATCGGCCGGATGGCTGAAGAAGAAAACCCAGCTGTCGCCCGCCCATTCATGCAGGCTGATTTCGCCATTCTGGGTGTCGACGGTGAAGTCGGGGGCGGTGTCGCCGATATGGAGGCTCATGTGCAAATCCTTCGCTTCGAGTGGATATGCAGCTTCTACGCGCGGCCCGGAACGCCGTCCAATTTGTATTTACGATTGCATTAATCGAGTAATCAAAAGCGTCTTCATTTGACCTGTTTACGCCTTTAGGGGCGCCCGTCGCGCGAGTTCAATTATGTGAAAATGGTAACTGAAAGCTTTTTAGGTGACAATCCGAGTCAGGCCTTGAGCCAGAACCGGATGATATAAGCGACGGTGCCCAGCACGGCGATGCTCGCCGCCCAGATCGCCGCCATCCAGCCGAGGCGCTGCCACAGCGGTCGCTCCTCCGGACCGGGCATCAATGATAGCCCTCGTCGCCCACCTTGCCGCGGAACACCCAATAGGCCCAGGCAGTATAGGCGATGATCAGCGGCATGGTGATCGCCACCCCGACCAGCAGGAAGATCTGGCTTCGTTCGGGTGCCGCGGCATCCCAAATGGTGACGCCGGGCGGCACGACATAGGGCCACATGGTGAACCCGAGCCCCGCCATGCCGAAGAAGAAGAGCGCGAGGCTGAGCCAGAACGGCTTGCTGTGGCGCTCGACCGACAGCGAGCGCAGCAGGGCGATCGCGATGATGCCGGTCAGGATCGGCACGGGCGCGGCGAGGTATATCTCGGGCGCCGTCAGCCAGCGATCGGCATATTCGGAGTTCAGGAACACGTTATAGAGGCTGACCCCGCCCATCAGCACCAGCGTGGCCCAGGCGGCGCGCTTGGCAAGCTGGCGGGCATGATGCTGGCTATCGCCGTCGAGCTTCCACACCAGCCAGGTCGCACCCAGCAGCGCATAGCCCGCCACCGTGCCGAGCCCGGTCAGCAGCGTATAGGGCGTCAGCCAGTCGAACCAGCTGCCCGCATAGGCGCGGTCGACCACTTCGATGCCCTGCAGTAGTGCGCCCAGCGTCATGCCCTGCGCCATCGCCGCCACGAAGCTGCCGCCGGTAAAGGCCGCGTCCCACAGCCGCCGATGGCCCGGATCGCGCCAGCGATATTCGAAGGCCACGCCGCGGAAGACGAGGCCCAGCAGCATGGCGATGATCAGCGGATAGGTGGCGGGTAGGATCACCGCGTAGGCCAGCGGGAAGGCAGCAAAAAGCCCGCCGCCGCCCAGCACGAGCCAGGTCTCGTTGCCGTCCCAGACCGGGGCGATGGAGTTCATCGCCCGGTCGCGTTCGGGCCCGACTTCGAAGGTCGGGAAGAGGATCCCGATGCCCAGATCGAACCCGTCCATCACGACATAGGCGAACACGGCAAAGGCGATGATGAACGCCCAGATGACGGTAAGGTCGAAATTAACGGCCATCGGTCGCCTCCTCGTGATCGCGCGGCAGGGTGCTGGGGTCGCCCGGGTTCTGCGACGGCCCCGGGGTAATGCCCGCGGTACGGATGGGCCCCGTATCGCCGCGCTTGACGCCCTTCTCGCCGACATGCGGGGGACTGTGCATCAGGTGGAGAATATACCACACGCCCGCGCCGAAAACGGCGAAATAGACCACCACGAAGGCGAGCAGCGAGGCACCGACTGCGGGCGCGTCGAGCGGGCTGGCGGCATCCGCCGTGCGCAGCAGATTGTAGATCACATAGGGCTGGCGGCCGACTTCGGTGGTGATCCACCCGGCGATGACCGCGACGAAACCACTCGGCGCCATGATCAGCGCGGCGCGGTGCAGCAGCGGCCAGTCGTAGAGCTTCCTGCGGACGCGCGCGAGCAGGCTCCACAGCCCGAGCCCGAGCATGGCGAAGCCGATGGCGACCATGATGCGGAACGACCAGAACACGATGCCGACCGGCGGTTCCTCGTCATCGGGGATCGTATCGAGACCTGCCATCGGCGCATTGAGATCGTGCTTGAGGATCAGCGAGGATGCCTTGGGAATCTCCACGGCGTATTTGACCCGCTTTTCCTCGCTGTCGGGAATGCCGAACAGGATCAGCGGCGCGCCATCGGGATGGCTCTGGTAGTGCCCCTCCATCGCCATGACCTTCTGCGGCTGGTGCTCGAGCGTGTTGAGCCCGTGCAGATCGCCGGCGAAAATCTGGATCGGTGCGACGATCGCCGCCATCCACATCGCCATCGAGAACATCTTGCGCGCATGGAGATTGGTGCGGTCGCGCAGCAGGTGCCATGCGCCGACCCCGCCAACCACGAAGGCGGTAGTGAGATAGGCGGCGATCACCGTGTGCACGAGGCGATAGGGGAAGCTGGGGTTGAAGATGATCTCGACCCAGCTGTCGCCCGGCAGATATTGCCCGTTGGCGCCCAGTTCGAAACCGACCGGCGTCTGCATCCAGCTGTTGACCGACAGGATCCAGAAGGCCGACACAAAGGTCCCGACAGCGACCATCAGCGTGGCGGCGAAGTGGAGCTTCTTGCCGACCTTGTTCATCCCGAACAGCATGACGCCGAGGAACCCCGCCTCGAGGAAAAAGGCGGTCAGGACTTCATAGGCCATCAGCGGGCCGATCACCGGGCCGGCGATGTCGGAGAAGACCGACCAATTGGTGCCGAACTGGTAGCTCATGACGATGCCCGACACGACGCCCATGGCGAAGGCGATGGCGAAGATCTTGAGCCAGTATTTGAACAGGTCGAGATAGATCGGCTTGCCGGTCTTGAGCCACAGCCCTTCGAGCACTGCGAGGAAGCTCGCCAGGCCGATCGAAAAGGCCGGGAAGATAAAGTGGAAGCTCACCGTAAAGGCGAACTGGATCCGGGCGAGAAGAAGTGCGTCGACGCCTTCGAACATGGTTTTCCCCTATCTCACAGCTCGTTTAGCGGAGCGATGGCCGCTTGGCCCGCCCGAATTACGCAATGGGTGTTGCATTGGATTGGCGCGCCGTGCGCCAGCGGTAGAAAGTCTTTTCCGAGATCCCGACCTCGCGGCAGCTCTCGCACACGCCCTTGCCGGCGATCAGCGTCTCGATCCGGCGGCAGCGGGCGTCCTTGTCGGGGATTACCGCCATCAGATCATCCCCCGCGCCATGTCGGGCGTCGGCGTGTCGGGCGGACCGCCATTGGCCGCGAGTTCGCGAAAGGCGCGGTTCTGCGACAGGAACACCTTGCCGTTCAGATCGGCGACGAAATGGGTGCGGTTAAGCCGGTCCATGACCGGACCTTTTACTTCGGACAAATGCAGCCCGATCCCGGCATCGGCCATACGGTGATTGATCGCCTCGAGGCTTTCGAGGCCCGACGCATCGATTTCGTTCACCGCGCTGCACATCAGGATTACGTGGCGCACTGCGGGCCGGTCGGCGACTTCCTCGAGGACATACTCCTCGAGCCAGCGCGCGTTGAGATAGGTCAGGCTCTCGTCGATGCGGATCGACAGGACATGCGGCACGGTGAACACGTCGTGGCGGTCGATATTGCGGAAGTGCTCGGTCTCGGGAACGCGGCCGACGATCGCGGCATGCGGGCGGCTGGCGCGCCACAGATAGAGCAACAGTCCCACCGCGACCCCCGCGATCACCCCCAGTTCGACGCCCGCCAGCAGAGTGATGACGATGGTCACCATATGCGCCGCGAAATCGGCCTTGGAATAGCGCCACAGCTGGCCCGGTCTCTTCAGGTCGACCAGGCTGAGCACGGCGACGATGATCGTCGCGGCCAATGTCGCGATCGGCAGGCTGAACAGCAGGGGGGTCAGGAACAGCCCCGCCAGCGCGATACCCACCGCGGTATAGGCGCCCGCCGCGGGCGTTTCCGCACCGGCATCGAAATTGACCACCGAGCGGGCAAAACCACCGGTCACCGGATAGCCGCCCGAAAAGGCGCTGGCGATATTCGACGCGCCAAGGCCGATCAATTCCTGGTTCGGCGCGATCCGCTGGCGGCGCTTGGCGGCCAGCGTCTGCGCGACCGAGACGCTTTCGACGAAACCGATGACCGAGATCAGCAGCGCGGGCACCCATAGCTGCGCAATCAGGTCGAGATCGGTTGAGGGGAGGGCGAAGGGAGGCAGACCCTGCGGGATCGCCCCGACCAGGTTCACGCCGCGATCACCCAGATCGAATGCAATTGCTGCAAGGATGGTGACCGCCACCGCGGCTACCGGCCCGGCCTTGGCCACGATATCGGCGGCATGGAGTTTCAGGCCCATCCGCATCAGCAAGGGCTTCAGCCCCTTGCGGACCCAGAACAGGAACAGCGTCGCGGGCACGCCGATCGCGAGCGTCCACGGATTGATCTGGTCGAAAGCCGATGCCAGTCCGCCAAGCATGGCGGGCCAGGTATCACCGCCCGCGCTGACGCCGAGGATATGCTTGAGCTGGCTGGTCGCGATGAGGATACCGCTGGCGGTGATGAACCCGCTGATCACCGGGTGTGACAACAGGTTGGCGAGGAAGCCCATGCGCAGCAGGCCTAGCACGACCAGCATCACACCCGACAAGGCCGCCAGCGTAATCGCCGCTTCGAGATAGAGCTCGGTTCCCTGCGCGGCGACCGCACCCGCCGCGCTGGCGGTCATCAGCGACACCACCGCAACCGGGCCGACCGCCAGAGTGCGGCTGGTGCCGAAAATCGCATAGGCGACCAGCGGCAGGATCGAGGCGTAGAGCCCGACCACCGGCGGCAGGCCGGCCAGCAGCGCATAGGCGAGGCTTTGCGGGATCAGCATGATGGTGACGACGATGGCCGCCACCATGTCCTTGGTCAGGATCGCGCCATTATACGACCGGCCCCATTCGAGGATGGGGAAATACTGCGCCAGCGCTCCTGCGCGCTGGCCCTGTCCGGGGGCGCTGGCCTGCGCCACGCCTGGGTCCGATTCCGGCCTGTCCATCACGCGGCGGTCTTGGCCTGCGGTTTGACCATCCATTCATGGCCCTTGAGCATGCCGTTCCAGTAGATCCACGGCAGCGCTTCGGATTTCAGCAGCCAGCTCAGCCGCCGCGGACGCGTGCCGTCGATCAGCCAGGTGGGGAAGCTGGGCTGCAGCTTGCCGTCATAACCGAACTCGGCAAGCACGATCTTCCCGCGCTCGACCGTCAGCGGGCACGAGCCATAGCCATCGTAATCCGCGACCGGCTGCTTGCCGTCGAGCACCGCCAGCGCGTTGACCGCGACGATCGGTGCCTGCTTGCGCACCGCCGCGGCGGTCTTGGCATTGGGGCTCGACCCGGCATCGCCAAGACCGAAGACATTGGGATGGCGCACATGGCGCAGCGTGAACTTGTCGACATCGACAAAGCCGCTTTCGGCATGCGCCAGCGGGCTGTCGGCCACGAATTGCGGCGCCACTTGCGGGGGCACGACGTGGAGCATGTCGAACGCGACCACTTCCTCGCCCGCTTCGGTCTTGAACGTGGCGGTCCTTGCCGGTCCGTCGACCGCGACGAGTGTCTGGTTGAGCTTGAGATCGATGCCGTATTTCTCGACATATTCCATCAGCGCGGGGAGGTATTCCTTGACCCCGAAAAGCACGCCGCCCGCATTGCGGAACTCGACATCGATATTGTCGAGCACATGGCTATCGGCCCATGCATCGCAGGACAGGTACATCGCCTTTTGCGGCGCGCCGGCACATTTGATCGGCATCGGCGGCTGGCTGAAGATCGCCCGCCCGGACTTGAGGCCCTGCACCAGCTCCCAGGTGTAGGGGGCGAGATCGTAGCGATAGTTCGAAGTCACGCCGTTCTTGCCCAGCGTATCTTCCAGCCCGGCAATCTTCTCCCACGCCAGGCGGATACCGGGGGCGACGATCAGGATTCGGTAGGTAATCGTGCTGCCGTCGGCGAGCGTTACCTGATTATGCTCGGGCTGGAAGCTGGCCGCGGCCTCGCGGATCCAGCGGGCTCGCCGGGGCATGACGCTGGCCATCGGGCGACGGGTCACGGGCGCATCGAACACGCCCGCGCCGACCATCGTCCAGCCGGGCTGATAGTAATGGTCCTCGGCCGGCTCGACGATCGCGATATCCAGACCGGGACGGCGCCGCAGCATCGAGGATGCGGTAGCGATGCCCGCCGATCCGCCGCCGATAATGACCACCTCGTGGGTAAGTGCCTGTGCCATGCCGATCCTCTCCGAGAAATGGTTGAGTTAGACGCCAAGCCGCGGGCGCAGGGGCGACAGGTCGTAGCCTGCCTGCCGCGCCCGCTCGATGCGCGCATCGGCGCTCAGCTGCTCGACATTGGCAAGCGTATCGAGCGTGATCGAGCGCGTGCCGGTGCGGCAATAGGCCAGCACCTTGCCATCCGCTTCCCGGCGGACCCTGGCAAAGGCCGCGATCGCCTCCGCGGGAAAGTCGCCGCCCGAAACCGGGATATGATGGAAGGCAATGCCTGCGCTGTGCGCGGCATCGCGCAGCTCGGCCACGGTGGGCTGGCCATCTTCCTCCCCGTCGGGGCGATTGCAGATGACGGTGCGATAGCCCGCATCGGCAACGTCCTGCATGTCGGCGACATGCACTTGCGGGGCGACTGCGAACCGCTCGGTGACTTCGGTAATCTTCATGCGCCCGCTCCTTCGAACAACCGCACGAGGGCCATACCCGCAAGCATGGCCGCGACGAAGATCGCTGCCGACGCGGGTTCGATCACCAGCGCGGCGATGCCCGGTCCTGGGCACAGCCCGGCCACGCCCCAGCCGATACCGAACAGCGCCGCCCCGCCGATCAGGCGCGGGGTGAGGTCGGATCGGTTCGGCAGGTGGAAATGCTCGTCGAGCAGCGGCGCTGCCATGCGCGGCACGAAACGCCAAGCGATCGCCATGACGATGACCGCGCCGCCCATGACGAAGGCGAGCGTCGGGTCCCAGGCGCCGAAGATGTCGAGAAATCCGCGCACACGCGCTGGATTGGTCATCCCGCCCAGCGCCAGTCCGGCGCCAAACAGCGTGCCTGAGATCAGGCTCGGGATAGTGATCCGGCTCATTGCAATACCTCCAGTCCCATCGCGTTCATCACCGCGACCGTGGCAATGCCCGCCGCTATGAAAGTCGCGGTGGCCACGATCGAGCGGCCCGACAGGCGGCTGACCCCGCAAACCCCGTGCCCGCTGGTGCAGCCGCTGCCGAGGCGGGTTCCGATCCCGACCAGCAAGCCTGCGACCCCCAGTACCAGCGGACTGGCGAACCGGGCCTCGATCCCGCCGCTGAGGAGCGACACGATCAGCGCGCCGAGCGGCAGGCCGATCACGAACATCCACGCGGCGCTGCGGGGTATCCCGCTACCGCCCAGGCCGACCGCCTTCGCGGCCAGCCCGGAAACGCCCGCGATACGGCCAAGCCCGAGCAGCATCAGCGCCGCGGCAAGGCCGATGAGCGCGCCGCCCGCCAGTCCGGCGAGCGGCGCGGCTTCGGGAAATCCGGGGAGCGTCATACCGCGTTCACCGGGATCTTGATGTAGCTCACGCCATTATCCTCGGGTTCGGGCAGGCGCCCGCCGCGAATGTTCACCTGCACCGACGGCATGATCAGCTTGGGCATGTCCAAGCCCTTGTCGCGGGTGGTGCGCATGGTGACGAAATCGTCCTCGGTGACGCCGTCCTTGACGTGGACGTTCTCCTGGCGCTGCTGCTTGACCGTGGTTTCCCAGGCATATTCGTCGCGGCCCGGGGCCTTGTAGTCGTGGCACAGGAACAGCCGCGTTTCGTCGGGCAGCGAGAGGAGGCGGCGGATCGAGCGGAACAGCTGGTGGGCGTCCCCGCCGGGGAAATCCGCCCGCGCGGTGCCGAAGTCGGGCATGAAGATCGTATCGCCGACAAAGGCCGCGTCACCGATGATGAAGGCCATGTCCGCAGGCGTGTGCCCGGGAACGTGAAGCGCAATGCCTTCCAGTTCGCCGAGGCTGAAGGTTTCGCCATCGTCGAACAGCTTGTCGAACTGCGACCCGTCGCGCTCGAAATCGGTCCCGGCATTGAACAGCTTGCCGAACACTTCCTGCACGCGAATGATCTCGCGTCCGATGGCGAGCTTGCCGCCGAGCTTGGTCTGCAGATAGGGCGCCGCCGAAATATGGTCGGCATGCGCATGGGTCTCGATCAGCCAGGTCACTTTCAGATTATTGGAAGTGACGTATTCGACAATCCGATCGGCGGAACCGTTCGAGGTCCGCCCCGATGCCGCTTCGAAATCGAGGACCGAATCGATGATTGCGGCCTCGCTGGTCTTGGGGTCGTGCACCACATAGGACACCGTATTGGTTGCTTCGTCGAAGAACCCAGCGATCGACGGGCGCAGCCCCTTGTTGTCCTGGGCGCGGGCAATTTGCTGGGAGGCCGATTGTAGCGATTGATCGTTATTCATGATTCTCACTCCATTCGATTACATAAACTATTTATATGTATTGCGTTTCCGATGTCAAGTGGTATGCAGTCGGCATGACCCACGATGCCTCGAAAGACAGCGGCGAGCATATCGCCCCCGGTGCCGGCCTCCGGATCGGCGATATCGCACCCGATTTTTCCGCCCGGAGTACCACAGGCGACATGCGGCTGTCGGATTATCGCGGGCGCTGGCTGGTCCTGTTTTCGCACCCGGCCGACTTCACCCCGGTCTGCACGACCGAGTTCGTGGCGCTGGCCAAGGCCGCCGACCAATTCGCGCAGCGCGAATGCGACCTCATGGCGCTTTCGGTCGACAGCCTGTTCTCGCATTTCGCCTGGCTGCGGATGATCCGCGACCGCTTCGATGTCGAAGTGCGCTTCCCGATCATCGAGGATCCCACGCTCGTCATCGGGCGCGCCTATGGCATGGTCGCGCCGGGCGATAATGACAGCGCAACGGTGCGCACGACCTTCTTCATCGATCCGCACGGCGTGATCCGCGCGATGACATGTTATCCCGCCAATGTCGGACGCTCGACATCCGAAATGCTGCGTACGCTGGATGCGCTGCAGGCGGTCGACAAGGATCCGGTGCTCGCCCCGGCCAATTGGGAGCCGGGACAGAAGCTGCTGCGCCAGCCGAGCGCCAAGCTCGACGATGTCTTCGCGGCGAAGGATCACACCGACTGGTTCCTGCAGGAAGTGGGCCGGGGCAAGCGCACATGACCGGGAACGAACTGGTCGATGCACTCAAGGCGGTCGCGCATCCGGTGCGGCTGCGTATCCTGCAGACGCTCGCCGGGACCGAACGCAATGTCGGCGAGATCGACGAGGCGGCGGAGATCGGCCAGCCCACGCTGTCGCAGCAGCTCGCCGTCCTGCGCAATGCCGGGCTGGTGACGACGCGCAAGGACGCCAAACTGGTTTTCTACCGTATCGACGAACAGCGGGTCGCGGCAGTGTCGGCTGCTCTCGGCGGCCTGGCCGGGGTGGACATGGCCCCCACGCGGCCGACCCGCAGCCCGGCCCCGGGCGTCGCCAATTTCGCGCGCCTCACCTGAGCGCCTTACACCTCTCCAGGCACGCCGGACTTCACTAGCCTCGATACGGGACTGGGTACGCCGAGGCCCCTCAGGCCCGCAAAACAACCGAGCGAATTGTCAACGTTGACAGGAATGCGCTGCGCTCCTAATTTCCGCCCGCGCTAGCCTGCACCTTATAGTGGAAGCGGGCGGCGAATTGGGAGAACGATACGTGGTGACGGCAACGGGGGCCGCGGCGGAAGCCGCGAAGCATTATTCTTCAAGCGATCCCGTGGGTGACGAGGCAGAGGGCCATGTGCATGCGCCAAGCCTGCCGCCCTTCGTCTTCGCGCTGTTCTTCATCTTCGGCGGGATCACCAGCCTCAACGATGTGCTGATCCCCAAGCTGAAAGAGCTGTTCACGCTCAATTACACGCAGGCGATGCTGGTCCAGTTCTGCTTTTTCGCCGCCTATCTGGTGATCGGCATTCCAGGCGCGAAGCTGGTCAAGCGGATCGGCTATATGCGCGGCGCGGTGGCGGGACTGCTGACGATGACACTGGGCTGTCTGCTGTTCATCCCCGCCAGCACCACTGCGACCTATCCGTTGTTCCTGCTGGCCCTGTTCATTCTCGCCAGCGGGGTGGTGATCGTGCAGGTGGTGGCCAATCCGCTGATCAGCCTGCTCGGCCCGCAGAAGACCGCGCACAGCCGGCTCACTTTCGCGCAGGCATTCAATTCCTTCGGCACCTTCCTCTTCCCGCTGGTCGGTGCGGGACTGATCCTCGGCACACTGGCCGATGTTTCCGCTGAAGATTTCGAGGGCGCCGCGCTGGCGGCCTATCGCACAGCGGAATCGGCGATGATCGTGAAAACCTATCTCGGCATCGCGATCGCGATCACCGTGGTGGCGGGCGCAGTGTGGCTGTTCCGCAACCGGCTGGAGGGCGAAAAGCACGAACCCTCGAGCGGGCTCGCGGGCTTCGACCTGCTCAAGCGGCCGCGGTTCGGCTTTGGCGCGCTGTCGATCTTCCTCTATGTCGGCGCCGAAGTGGCGATCGGCTCGATCGTCATCAATTACCTGATGCTCGACGACGTGCTCGGCCAACCCGAAAACATCGTCGGCTGGATGGTCAGCCTGTACTGGGGCGGTGCGATGGTCGGGCGCTTCATCGGCTCCGCGCTGTTGCGCATGGTGAGCCCGGGCCTGATCCTGACCGCGGTGGCGATCGGCGCGATCACGCTGATCGCGATCTCGACCAACAGCAGCGGCACGCTGGCCGCCTACAGCCTGCTGGCGATCGGGTTGATGAATTCGATCATGTTCCCGACCATCTTCTCGCTTGCGTGCGAGCGGTTGGGCAGCCGCGCAGCTGACGGTTCGGGGATCATCAATGTGGCGATCTTCGGCGGTGCGGTGGTCCCGTTGGCCACGGGCGCGCTCGCCGACCTGACGGGCAGCCTTGCGCTGTCGCTGGTACTGCCCGCATCCTGCTATGCGATAATCGCGGTGTTCGGCTTCTACGCACGGCGGCCTGCGACCGCTTAACCCGCGCAACGCCGGGCGCATTGCCTTCCGCCGGCGCGGGGGGCAGGTTGCCGCGAGATGGAGCGGCCCTTGCCCAAGATACGGACCAATCCCCTGCTGGCCGCGGTCGCGTTGGCGCATGCCGGCGGTGTGGTGGCCTATATGCCGCTGGTGACGCTGCTGCTGCCGCTCCAGGTCGAGGCGCTGGACAAATCGGCGAAGATCGACCTGCTCACCGCTGCGGTACTGATCGGCGGCGTCGCTGCGAGCATGGCCAATATCCTCTTCGGCTGGCTGAGCGATCGATCGGTCGAGGCGGGCGGCGGGCGGCGGCGGTGGGTCGTGATCGGCCTGTGCGCGCTGGCGCTTTCCTATCCGGCACTGGCGCTGGCCCGAACACCGGCGCAATTGCTGATCGCCGTTGCGCTGGCGCAGGCGGCGATCAATGCGGTGCTCGCCCCGCTGTTCGCGATCATCGCGGAGGAAGTTCCGAGCAGCCAGAAGGGCTTGGCGGGCGGGCTACTCTCGCTCGGCAATCCGGTCGCGGCGACCTTCGCGGTCATGCTGCTGGCGGTGCCCGCACTGTCCGATATGGCGCGCTTCGCGCTGGTTCCGCTGGCTGCGGTGCTGCTGCTGCTCCCCCTGCTGGCGCTGCGCACGCGCCGCTTCGACCCTATGCCGGAACCGGTACAAAGCTGGGACCGGCGAGATCTCCTCATCGCCTCGGGCTCGCGCCTGCTGGTCCAGCTGGCCTGCGCCACGCTGGGACTATATCTGCTCTATTACTTCCAGACGATCGTGACGGACGATCTCGATGTCGCCGCGGGGGTGGGGACGCTGCTGATGGTCTCCTACATCATCCCCCTGCCGGTAGCGGTGATCGCCGGGCGGTGGTCCGACCGTTCGGGTGTGCGCCGCCCGTTCCTGTTTGTCTCGGCAGCGGTCGGGGCGATGGGCCTGCTCGGGATGGCCGCGGCGGCAGATGCCTGGCAGGGAGCGATAGCCTTCTGCATCTTTGCTGCGGGGACGGCAGTCTTCCTGAGCCTGCATGCGACCTTCGCAATGCAATTGCTGCCCAAACCCAGTCGCCGGGGCCGCGATCTGGGGCTGGTCAATCTGGCCAACACGCTGCCCTCGATGATCGGAACGCTGATCGTGTGGCAGCTGGCCACGCCCGAGGACTTTACCCTCGTCATGCTGGCCTTTGCCGCGCTGACGTTTGCCGGGGCGGTAATGATCCTTGGCGTACGCGAGCGCCCGCCGATCGCGGCCGACTGATCCAGCCACGCGCCCCCATCAGCGAGCCGAGGGTATTGCCCTCAGCCCTATTCAGTCGGGCATTGCGCGATCACATCGGCCTCGGACAGGCTGCCGAGCGCGATCCGGGAGAGGCTGAACTGCGCCGCTTCGCTTGTCGTCAGACGGAACGGCGCGGTGATCCGCGTCATATCCGCGCCCGCCGCCCGGAAGCATTTGAGCAGCACGCCGACGGTCTGCCACTGACCCACGGGCAGCGCACCGAATTCGGTGATCGGTACATCGGCGCCGCACGATGTTCCTTCGCAGAGGACCGACATGCGCAGCGGCGCGTCGAGCGGTGCATCGAGCCGGACCGTCGTCAGCAGCAGCACATCGCCATTGGTCTCGCGCGACAGGTCGACCGCGTCATGCGTCCCGAGTTCGACCGCGGCTCCTGCCGGATGCGCATCGATGGCGAAGCTGCGCGCGCCTTCCTGCACGTCATGATCGGTGGCCGATATTCGCGCACGCCCCGACAGCGCGGTCGCGGGGACGGTGGTCACGCGAAGCGAATCGCTGCCATCGGCGCGCGCAACGGTCAGCGACCACGACGAAGCCGGTACGCCCTTGTCGAAGAAGACCCCGCCGCCGCTGCCATCGTCGTCGACACCATTGTCTTCCGCCAGCGTCGTCCATGCCCGCGCGCCTTCGGCATAGCGGAGGCCGTAGCCGAAGGGGAACAGCGTGGGCCCGCCGTGCTGCGCGGTCGCGGGCCAGGCGGTCGGCAGCCGTCCCTGGAATTCGAAAGCGGGTTCGCCGTCCACCCCGGCGAACAGCATATCGGCAACTCCGGCGCCCTCCGACCCCGGAAGCCAGGCGACCACGAAGGCGTCGGCGCTGTTCAGTGCTTCGTTCACATAGAGCGGGCGACCGGTGATCATCACCGCCACGGTCGGAATGCCTTCCGCCTTCAGCCTGCGCATGGTCTCGATCGGACGGCGCAGCTCGGGGCGCAGCTGGAGCGAGGCGATGTCGCCCTGGAATTCGGCATAGGGCGTTTCACCGAACACGACGATCGCGACATCGGGTCGCTGCTCGTACTCGCCATTGGGCGCCAGTTCGGCGCTGCCGCCGCTGGCCTCCACCGCCTGTTCGATCCCGCGCCACAGCGAAGTCGCGCCGGGGAACTGGCTGTTGTCCATGCCGGTTCCCTGCCAGCTCAGCGTCCAGCCGCCCGATTGGCGCGCGATATCGTCGGCCCCATCACCTGCAACAAGGATGTGCCCGTCCGCCTTGGCCGGCAGCACACCGTTGTTCTTGAGCATCACCAATGATTTGCGGACCGCCTCGCGGGCTACTGCGCGGTGTTCGTCGGCACCGAGCAGCTCGTACTCTCCCGACAGCGCACGCGCGGAAGGCTTGCCCGCCTCGAACAGCCCGAGGCGCTGTTTGACGCGCAATACGCGGGCAACCGCGTCGTCGAGCCGCGCCATCGAGATCGTGCCGTCGCGCGCCTCGGCCAGCGTACTGTTGTAGAGGCTGCGCCAGCTGTCGGGCGCCATGAACATGTCGATCCCGGCATCGACTGCCTTGGGGCAACTGGCGTTGCTGCAGCCTGCCACTTGACCGTGCGCATTCCAGTCGGTGACCACCAGACCGTCGAAATTCATGCGCCCCTTGAGAACGTCGGTCACCAACCCGCGATGCCCCGAAAGCTTGACGCCGTTCCAGCTCGAGAAGCTGGTCATCACGGTGGCAACCCCGTTTTCCATTGCCGGCAGATAGGGCGCGCCATGGATCAGCCGCAGCTCGATTTCGGAAATGGCGGCATCGCCCTGGTCCTTGCCGTCGGTGGTGGCGCCATCGGCAAGGAAGTGCTTGGTGCTGGCCGCGACGTGCGGGCCCGAAAGGATCGGCTTGGTCGATGGCGGTCCCTGCAGGCCGCGGATCATGCTGCCGACATAGGAGGCAACCAGCGCGGGGTCCGAGGAATAGCCTTCATAGGCGCGGCCCCAGCGGTAATCCTGCGGCACCGCGACGGTCGGGGCGAAGGTCCATTCCTGCCCGGTGACGCGAATCTCGACCGCGGTAACCTGACCGATCCGCTCGATCAGATCGGGATCGCGCGCCGCGCCGAGCCCGACATTGTGCGGAAAGATCGTCGCGCCGACGATATTGCTATGGCCGTGCACTGCATCGGTGCCCCAGACGATCGGGATCGCGGGTTCGCCCGGTGCGGTATCCATCGAAGCGGCATAGAAAGCGTCCGCCAGCGCAAGCCATTCTTCCGCGGGGGCAAGGTCATCGCCGCCAGGTCCCGAATTGCCGCCGTTGAGCACCGATCCGAGCCGGTATTCGCGAACCTCTTCAGGAGTCACGCTGGCGATATCGGCCTGGATGATCTGACCGACCTTCTGCTCCAGCGTCATCTGCGCGAGCAGCGCCTGGACATGCGCTTCGCCTTCTTCGGTCAGGACCGTGGGAAAGGCGACTTCGGGCCATTGCTCCGGGTGGACGATGGCTTCCGGTGCCGGAGCCGTTATCGATTGGTCCGTCGCCGGTTGGGCCGACAGTGCCGACACTGCGAACGCCGCCGTGGCGGCGCCAGAAAAGATTGTTTTCGAAAGCATAAACCCCGTCCCATCATCCGGCTCTGGCCGGTACACTCGAGGCCGGGTCGCTTCTGACAACCTTGACAGAAAAGTCACACAAACGCCCGGCTTCAGTCCAAATGTGAGGCGATGTTTGACAACGTTGACAGAAATATGCAACCAGTAAGTCGCGAACGGAAAGCTGCCCCGCGAGTCGTGGGTCAAGCTGCCGATACGTACGAAAGTCCGCACGCAAAGATGCGGCTTGGGAGGGATAGAGAGAGATGAACAGCGGGATTTTGCGCAACCGTGCGGCCTTGATGGCCGCCGCGTCGATATTTGCAATGGGAGCAACCGCAGCGCCAGCCTTGGCGCAGGATGCAACCGACACCGGGCCCGAGGCCGCCGACGAGACGGACAACGTCATCATCGTCACCGGCTTTCGCGCATCGCTCGAAAACGCGCTGAACGCCAAGCGCGATTCGAACCTCATCATCGAATCGGTGACGGCGGAAGACATCGGCAAATTCCCCGACCAGAATGTCGCGGAATCGCTCCAGCGCCTGCCGGGTATCCAGATCGACCGTGAAAACGGGCAGGGTTCGAAAGTCCGCATCCGCGGGCTCGACCAGAACGTCACGCTGCTGAACGGCGAGCTCTTCGTCAGCGGCCTCGAGGTCTACAAGGTCGGCGAAGGCAATTATAACCGCAATGATAGTCTCGAAGGCGTGCCTTCGGAGCTGATCGGCGGGATCGAGGTCTTCAAGTCGCCCAATGCCTCGCTGCTCGAAGGCGGGCTTGGCGGGATCGTCAACCTCAAGACGCGCAATCCGCTCGACCTCAAGCAAGGCTTCACGCTGGCGGGCAACGTCAAGGGCAGCAAGGGCAGCGAGATTTCGGGTTGGGAGCCGGCGGGCGCTGCAGTCCTCGGCTACAATTTCAACGATCGCCTCGGGGTCATTGCCACCTTCAGCTACGAAAAGACGAACAATCACGTCAACGTGCTGGGCGGCGACAATCGCGGCAACTGGGCCTTCGACGAGGGACGCCGCGACACCGCGACCGTGCCGACCAATTATTATGCGCCCGAATATCGCTACGTCACCGACCGCGACCAGTATCGCCGCCGGTGGGGTGCTTCGATCGGCATCAATTACCGTGCGACCGACGAGCTCGAGGTCAGCGCGCAATATTTCCACTCGGACCTGAAGATCGACACGCGCGAAGCCTCGGTCAAATTCCCCTTCGGACAGGGCGAATCGCAGGGTCTCGTCGGAGACTATTCGATCGATGGCAACGGCGTGCTGACCGAAGGTACGGTACGCGCGCAATCGGCCGAGGCGATCTCCTTCGTCGATGTGTCGAACATCAAGTCGGACAATGTGCAATTCGGCCTCGACTGGGACAACGATACCAATTTCCGCGTCTCGATGATGGCGAATTACTCCTCGTCGAGCATGAAGCGTGAGGTCGCCAATAACGACGTGCGCTATACCGCCTATGGCGTGCGCGGGCCGGGCACTTCGGGACCGCAGCCTGGCTTCACACCCAATTCGGTTGCGCCGCCGACTTTCGACTTCACCTATCGCAATGGCGAGTTTCCCAGTTTCGGCATCGCGCCGGGAAGCCCGCAGGACCTGTTCACCAATCCCGATTTCGGCTTCTTCAAGTCGCATTGGGCGTTTGGCGACCGTTCCGACATCGAAGGTCACTCGCTCCGCGCCGACTTCGCCTATGATGTCGACAACGATTATACCAATACCGTCACGATCAGCGCGGGCTTCCGTTATGGCCAGCGCACGGTGGACTTCGCTTCGGGGCGCTATCTCGCCGATCTGAGCGGCAAGGGCGAACTCGACGCCACCGCGATCCCCGAATCCGAACGGGTCGACGGCTTCTCCTACAACTGGACGCCCTATAGCTACTTCCAGGACGGGGCGATCGGCTTCAAGATCTGCGATCTGCCCGAGGTCAACAAGCCTGCGGCGTTTGCCGGATGCAGCCGCTTCGGGGATTCGCCCGCAGTGTTCACGCCCTATGAAACCTTCCTGAGCAATCCCGAACGCGTCGAGGCGATCACGAATTTTGCCGGTGGTGGCAGGATCGAAGGCGATACGGTGCTCGTTGCCGACCGGTCGCGGATGACCAATGCGCTCGAATGGATCCAGGCGCTCTATCCCGACACGCCGTTCAGCTTCTTCGAAGACCCGCTGCAGACCTATCGGGTGAAGGAAGAAACCAAGTCGGGTTACATCATGGCCGATCTGGGAGGGGTCGACGATCCGTACCACGTCAATGTGGGCCTGCGCATCGTCAACACCGACCTGACCATCGACCAGAACCAGCCGGCCAATGCCGATCCGAGCTATTGGGGCACCGATAGCTGGAACGGCGTGCTGCGCGATTTCACCACCAATACGGTGATGCGCAGCTACACCGACTTCCTGCCGAGCGCGAACGCGGTGTTCGACGTGAGCGAGAACAGCAAGGTTCGCTTCTCCGCAGCACGCGTGGTCGCCCGCCAACCGCTGGTTTCGCTGGGTCAGGGCTTCTCGACCGACTTCACCCGCGATCCCGCCGACGATCTGTTCAAGTTCACCAATGGCGCGCGCGGCAATGCCGAACTCGATCCGTTCCGGGCGTATCAGTTCGACCTCGGCTTCGAACACTATTTCGGTAGTCAGGGACTGCTCTCGGCTGGCCTGTTCTGGAAGGAGGTCGACAGCTTCATCGTCAACGAAACGGTTGCCGTTTTCGTCAACGATCAGGCCGGCGGACGGCTCGGACCGGTGTCGCAGCCAGCCAATGGCTCGGGCGGCCGCGTGAAGGGCTTCGAACTGGCGGCGCAATATGCCTTCGACTTCGGCCTGGGCTTCACCGCCAACTACACCTTCTCGGACACCGAAACCGATTTCAGCACCGATTTCACCGACAACCTCCCGCTGCCGGGCGTGTCGAAGCATTCGGCGAACGGGCAGGTCTATTTCGAACGTTACGGGTTCGCCGCGCGCGCATCCTATAGCTGGCGTTCGAAGCAGTACCTGGGCAATTTCGGTTTCGCCGACGGGTCGGTTACGCGGACTCTGGGGATTTACCAGAAATCCTTCGGCCAGCTCGATGGGCAGATCAGCTACCAGCTGACCGACAATTTCGAGGTCTTTGCCGAGGCGATCAATATCACCAAGGCGGATACCAGCGTGTACCTGCAATTTCCCGAATTGCCCTTCCGCTTCGAATCCGGTTCAAGGCGGATCTATGGCGGGGTGAAATTCAACTTCTGATTTCGGTCCCTCCCGGAACTGATGGCGGCCCCGATCGGTACGGGCCGCCATCGATTTTCCGACGACGCATGTGGGAGACCGGGTGATGAATCACGCGCATACGGGCGAGGCCTCGCCGCAGGCCCTGCGATCGATCTGCATCGTCGGCGGCGGCACCGCGGGCTGGTCTGCCGCTGCATTGCTCTCGCGCGTCCTGCGGGGCAGTGGCTGTCGCATCACGCTGGTCGAATCGTCCGATATCCCGACCGTGGGGGTGGGCGAGGCGACCATCCCGCCGATCTTCGATTTCCTGCGCAATATCGGCGCGGACGAGGTTGCCTTCATCCGCCGCTGCCAAGCGACTTTCAAGCTGGGTATCCAGTTTCGCGACTGGCTGCACCGCGGGCACAGCTACTGGCATCCGTTTGGCAATCTGGGTGTCACCATCAACCAGCGGCCATTCCATCACTACTACTGGAAGAACCTCGCCGAGGGGCATGACGAGGGACTTGCCGATTTGTGTCCATCGGTCGCGCTGGCGGAAGACAACAAGTTCGTCTTCCCTTCGCCCGACGGCAACTGGCCGGGCGGCGCGGTCGCCTATGCGCTGCATTTCGATGCCGGTCTGGTGGCCGCCTTCCTGCGCGAACATGCCGAGGCGGCGGGAGTCGAGCGGCTCGACCGCCGCATCCTGCGTGCCGAACGGGGCGAGGGCGAGCACATTGCCGCGGTCCATTTCGATAATGGGGAATCGCTCTCGGCCGATTTCTACATCGATTGTTCGGGCTTTCGCGGGCTGCTGATCGAAGAGGCGCTGGAGGCGGGCTTCGATGACTGGCGCCGCTGGCTACCCTGCGACCGCGCGGTCGCCGCACCGACCGCTGCGCAATCGGTTCGCGCGCCCTATACGGTGGCCACCGCGCGATCGGCGGGGTGGCAGTGGCGTATTCCGCTCCAGCACCGGACGGGCAATGGCCTCGTCTATTGCAGCGACTTCATCAGGGATGATGACGCGGCCGAAGAATTGCGCGAAGGCCTGGGCGGTCCGCCGATTGCCAATCCGCGTGTGCTGCGTTTTACTCCGGGGCTGCGCAAACGCGTGTGGATCGGCAATTGCCTCGCGCTCGGCCTATCGGCGGGGTTTCTCGAACCGCTCGAATCGACCAGCATCCATCTCATCCACACCGGGCTCAATCGCCTGCTCGACCTGTTCCCCGACCGCAGCTTCGACCCGGTGCTGATCGACAGCTACAACCGCGATGTCGAACGCGAATACGCGCACATCCGCGATTTCCTGCTGCTGCATTACTATCCCAACCAGCGCGAGGGCGAGCCCTTCTGGGACCATGTCCGCAATATCGAGCTGCCCGATACGCTGGTAGAGAAGATCGCGCTGTTCGAGCGCACCGGGCGGATCATGTCGAAGCACCGCGAACTCTTCTCCGATATCAGCTGGTTCTATGTCGCCGCCGGTATGGGCTTGCGCCCCGCGGCGATCGACCCGCTGGTCGATGTCGCGCCGTTCGAGGAGGTGCGAAAGGTAATCGTGCAATTGCGCGACGCGATGGGCGCCTTTCGCGCGGCGGCACCGTCGCATGATGCGATCCTCGACCGACTGCTCGATCCGAAAGAGACGCGGCGGCCCAATTTCGGTGCCGGAGAAGGCTGGGCCAACCGTTAGAGGCTGACGGGCCCACAACGGGCACTGTGATTGCGTCTAAGCCGGCGGAGGACCGACGGTCAGCCGTTCGATCAGCCGGTGGGTATGGATGACGGTGGGTCCCGGGTCCTCGCCCGCCAGTTGGCGCAGCAGCATGTCCGCGGCGGTATGCGCCATTTCGACGACCGGCTGCCGCACCGTCGTCAGCCGCGGCCACACGACGCGGGCAATCTCGGAATCATCGAAGCCGACCACGCTGAGATCGGCGGGGACATCGAACCCCAGCTCGCGCGCGGCCGACATCGCACCGACTGCCATGTCGTCATTCTCGGCGAGAATGGCGGTCGGACGCAGCTTGCGCGAGAGGATCCGCTTGGTCGCTTCATAGCCCGATTCAAAACTCCAATCGCCCGTTTCGATGAGCTCGGGCAGGTAGTCCACGCCCGCTGCATCGAAGGCCGCACGATAGGCGATCAGCCGCTGCGCGCTTACCGGGTGGTCGGGATCGCCCTTGATGATCGCGATCCGGCGATGGCCATAGCCAAGCACATGATCCGCAATCTCGCGGGCCGCGGCAATATCGTCCATCGTCGTCGCCAGTCCCACGCCTTCGTGCGACTGCGGGGTGATCCGGGCGAACGGAATGCGCGCCTGCGTGAGCCCGTCGAGAACCTCGGCATGGTCGGACGCGGGCGGCGCGAGGATGACGCCGTCCAGCGCGGCGGAGCGGATGGTGCGGACCACGTCCTGCGGATGGTCGGCGACGGATTCGACCGGCAGCACGATCAGCCGATACCGCTCCCCATGCAGCCGCTCGAGCGCGCCGCGCTGCAATTCGACGACATAGCTGGGGCTCGGCTTTTCATAGACGAGTCCGATGAGATAGGATTGCTGGCGCACGAGGCCCTGCGCCATCACATTGGGGTGGTAGTTGAGTTCCTTGGCCGCGCGCAGCACCTTCTTGCGCAGCGCGGGCGTGATATGCGGTTCGTCGTTGAAAACGCGCGATACGCTTTTCGGCGACACTTCCGCCAATTTGGCGACATCGACGATCGTCGATCGCTTTGCTCCGCGGGCCATCGGCAATTCCGTGGCCCGATTGTCTTGCGTTGTCAACGGCGCGCCTCGCCTGATTGGCTCGTAAGCGACGATTGGGGGCGGGCTAGGCGGTGTCGCCAGATACGACGCGCGCGGCGACTTCGCCCAGACCTTCGAAGCGGGCGACCGCATGCTGGCCCGCGGCAATTTCGTGGACGCCGGTGATGGCGCCGCTTGAAACCCACCAACCCGCCTGCGGCTCGATGCCGCGTTCCGCCAGATTGCGGAGAAGGAAGGAGACCGCGCCAAACGGTCCGTCGAGCATGGTCGCAGTTGTCGCGCGGCCTTGTTCCTCGCCATCGATGTCGAGTGTCACAGTGATATCGTCGAGCCGCGACCAATCGGCGCGAGCGACTGCCCGGCCGATCAGCAATCCGGCATTGTTGCCATGGTCCGATACGGTCACGCAGGGCCCGTCGACATTGATCGCGGCATAGGGGGACGAGGCCACTTCGAGGCCGATGCGGACCTCATCGACCCAGTCCATCGCCTGCTCGCGGTCATCGGGCAGGGGGCCTTCGCGAGGGGCCAGCCGCAACATGAACTCCGCTTCCATCGCGGCAAAACCGCCGCTGAAAATCGGGAATTCGGCCACGTCCGCCGTTTCCTGCCGGATAGCATCGGCAAAGGCCGGACCGATCAACCGGTCAGCCCCCAGGTCGTTGCTCGCGGGCGGATTGATCTTGCCCACTTTCCAGCCGCCGATCGGGCGATCCCAGATGCTGATGGCATGATCCTGCACGGCATAGGCCTGCGCAAGGTCGGTCGGTCGGAGCCCGGGATACTCGCTCAGGACTTTCCAGTTGCGGCGGGCATGTACAAAGGCGTTTGCAATCTCGCCAACTGCGGAATTCATGGGGGCCCCTCTCGAAATGTCCCATTTTCAGCGCGACTTTGACGAAAAAGGAAACCGGTGTCAAAACGTATTTACCACACGCTTGCGGATAGCGGGCGGCTCTGCCCTCCCATTTCCTCGTGGGCGGGCTATGAGCGGTGGCAGGCAGCAAAAGGTTGTGACACATGGCAAAGTCCGGTCCGGCACCTACGATCAACGACGTGGCGCGGATTGCAGGCGTCTCTAAGAAGACGGTGAGCCGGGTGATCAATCGATCCCCGCTGCTCAAGCAAGCCACCCGCGAGAAGGTCGAGAAGGTTATCGCCGAGCTCGGCTATACGCCGAACCCGCAGGCCCGCGCACTGGCGCTGCGGCGCAATTTCCTGCTTGGCCTGCTGCACGACAACCCCAATGCGCAGACCGTGCTCAACTTCCAGGAAGGGGTACTCGACGCGATCCGCGATACCGAATTCGCGCTCGTCGTGCGCCCGGTCGATCGTCATTCGCCGGCCATGCTCGACGACATCCGCAATTTCCTCGAACTGCAGCGGTTGTATGGAGTGCTGATCCTGCCGCCGATTTCGGAGAATGACGAGCTGGCCGCGCTGTGCCGCGAAATGGGCTGCGGCTATGTGCGAATGGGCTCGGCTGCGCTCGACGAGGCCGAGCATCTGGTCCAGTCGAACGACCGCGAGATGGTCGAGGCCGTGGTCGATTATCTCGTCGAACTGGGCCACGAGCGGATCGGCCTGATCGAGGGGCCGGCGGGTTTCCGGTCGGCCTTCGAACGGCGCGAAGGTTTTCTCGCCGCGATGAAGCGGCATGGGCTCGACATGCCCAGCGAAGCACTGGTGCAGGGCAATTACCGGTTCAATTCAGGCGTCGAGGCGGCCCACCAGCTGCTGAGCGAGAACCCCCACGTTACCGCGATCTTCGCCAGCAATGACGAAATGGCTGCGGGCGCCTATCATGCTGCACGCGAGCGGGGCGTCGATGTGCCCACCGATCTGTCGCTCGTCGGGTTCGACGATTCCCCGATTGCGGCGCATATCTGGCCGCCGATGACCACCGTCGGCTGGCCGATCCGCGAGATGGCCAAGGCGGCCGCGCTCAAGCTCGTTGCCCCCGATACGGCAGAGGCGCAGCCATCGAACTTCCCCGCGCGGCTGGTGACCCGCAATTCGGTCGCGCCGCCCGCCAAGAAAATCTGATCCGGATGGTTGAAATGGCCCCCACTTTGCGGATAGAAGTCATTTTGACACCGGTTTCCTTATTCGACTCGGAACCGCCTGAATTCGCACCAGCGCCCCCAGCGGGCAGGGAGAACCCATGAAGATCGCTCTCATCACCGAGAACAGCCAGGCCGCCAAGAACGGCCTTATCTACGATGCCCTCAACACCGCTGCCGAACCGTTCGGCCACGAAGTGTTCAATTACGGCATGTACACCGCCGAAGACAGCGCATCGCTGACTTATGTGATGAACGGTGTGCTGGCGGGCATCCTGCTCAATTCCAAGGCCGCCGATTTCGTCGTGACCGGCTGCGGCACGGGCATGGGGTCGATGCTCGCCTGCAATGCGATGCCCGGCGTGTTCTGTGGCCTCGTGATCGACCCGACCGATGCCTTCCTGTTCAACCAGATCAATGCCGGCAACGCGATCGCGATGCCCTATGCCAAGGGCTTCGGCTGGGCGGCCGAGCTCAACCTGCAGGATTGCTATCGCAAGCTGTTCGAAAACGAGGCGGGTGCGGGCTATCCGCGCGAGCGGGCCGAACTGATGCGCAAGAACCGCGGTTTCCTCGCCGACCTCAAGGCCGCCAGCACGCATGACATGCTGACCGTGCTGAAGAATGTCGATCAGGACCTGCTGCGCGCCGCGATTGCGGGCGAACGCTTCGCAGAATATTTCTACGCCAATTCGCAGGATGACGCGATCAGCGACTATCTGCGCAATCTTTGACCCCTTCGGGAATCGCATGACCGGCATGAACCGGCACCGGGGGTAGGGGATCGCGTCGTCGCGGCGCGATCCCCACCGCACCACACTGGGAGAGTGAATACCATGGCCACCACCCCCTTCGACCTGACGGGGCGCACTGCGCTCGTCACGGGTGCCAATACGGGTATCGGGCAGGGCATCGCCATCGCGCTGGCACAGGCCGGGGCCGATATTGCCGCGGTGGGCCGCAGCCCCGCCGACGAGACTGCCGAACATGTCCGCGCGCTGGGCCGCCGCTGCGAGCTCGTTTCCGCCGACCTGTCCTCGATCGAACCGGTCACCGAAGTGGTCGACACGGTCGTAGGCAAACTCGGGCGTCTCGATATCCTCGTCAACAACGCCGGGATCATCCGCCGCGAGGATGCGCTCGACTTCTCCGAAGAGGATTGGGATGCCGTGATGGACACCAATCTGAAGACGCTGTTCTTCCTGTGCCAGGCGGCCGCGCGCCACATGACCGGCTGGGCATCGCAGGATGGCCAGCGGGGCAAGATCGTCAATATCGCCTCGATGCTGACCTTCCAGGGCGGCATTCGCGTGCCGAGCTACACCGCCAGCAAATCCGGCGTCGGGGGCCTGACCAAGCTGATGGCCAATGAATGGGCGCCGCGCGGCATCAACGTCAACGCGATCGCGCCGGGCTATATCGCGACCAACAACACCGCTGCGCTCCAGGCAGACGAAACGCGCAATCGCCAGATCCTCGAGCGGATCCCCGAACAGCGCTGGGGCGACCCGGCCGATATCGGCGGCGCGGCGGTCTTTCTTGCCAGCCGCGCGGCGGATTATGTCCAGGGGCATATCCTCGCGGTCGATGGCGGATGGCTGGCGCGATGACCGCGCTGCCGAAATCGGGCCACGTGGTCTGTTTCGGCGAGCTGCTGGCGCGCCTGTCACCCGAGGCGGGGACGCCGCTGGCGCGCGCGCACAGCCTCGCGCTCGCAATCGGCGGGGCCGAAGCCAATGTCGCCATAGCGCTCGCCAGCCTTGGCCAGCCTGCCGCGATGCTCAGCAGTGTGCCGGACAATCCACTGGGGCTCCGCGCACTCGCCGCGCTGGGCGAAGCGGGTGTGGATCGGCGCTTCGTACGCCGCGCAGCGGGCCGGATGGGACTCTATCTGTTCGAACCGCCCAGCGGCCCGATCGGCGGGCGGGTGACCTACGACCGCGCGGGAAGCGCGTTTGCCATGGCGCAGCCGGAAGATTTCGACTTTGCCGGAGCGCTCGATGGGGCGCGGCTGCTGCATCTTTCGGGCATCACGCCTGCGCTGGGTCCCGACGGGGTGGCGCTGGCGAAGAAAGCCGTCGTCGCCGCGCGTGCGGCAGGCGTGCCGATCTGCTTCGATGGCAATTACCGTGCCAGTTTATGGGATGCCTGGGATTGCGATCCGCAGGCGATCCTGACCGAACTGGTCGAAGCGGCCACCATCCTGATCGGCAATCACCGCGACATCTCGCTGCTGCTCGGCAAGAGCTTCTCGGGCGACGGGCCCGATCGCCGGCGTGAAGCCGCCGAAGCCGCCTTCGCGCGCTTCCCCGATCTGGCGGCGATCGCCTCGACCGCGCGCCATATCGAAAGCTCGACCACGCATGGCCTCGCTGCCCGGGTCGACCTGCGCGAAAGCCATTGGCAGACCGACGAAGTCCGGATCGCCCCGGTGGTCGATCGGATCGGCACCGGCGATGCCTTCGCTGCGGGCGTGTTGCTGCGCTGGCTGGAAGATGGGTCCGCGCAGGAGATGGCCAAGACGGGGCTGTCGCTGGCGGTGATGAAACACGGTATTCCGGGCGACACGATAGCGGTCACGCGAGACGAACTGGACAGCTTTCTTCCGGCAGGAGCCGATGTCAGCCGCTGACGGCATGACCCGCCGCGAGGCTCTGCGCGGGGGCCTCGCAGGGGGCGCATTGCTTGCCGCCCCGGCGGTGGCGGCAGGGAACAGCGGCGATCCCAAGGCTCTGGCCTATCGCGGCCTGATCGATCGCGGGGTGCCGGCATTTCTCGGCATCCGCTATGCCCGCGCGGCGCGGTTCGACCGCCCGGTGAGCGAACCTGTTCCTACCGCGCCCACGCCCGCGACGCAGTTCGGTCCGCTGTGCCCCCAGCGTAATCCGATGACCCCGGCGATGAGCGAGGACTGCCTGTTCCTCAACATCTGGACGCCGGATGCCCATCCTTCCGCGCGCCGCCCGGTGATGGTCTATTTTCATGGCGGGGCCTACAATTGGGGCTCGGTCACCGATCCGCTGACGCAGGGGCCGAAGCTTGCCGAACAAGGCGATGTGGTGGTCGTCACGGTCAATCACCGGCTCAACTTGTTCGGCTATGGCTGGCTGGCGCCGCTCGGTGAGCGTTTCCGCGACAGCGGCAATGCGGGCCAGCTCGACCTGATCTGCGCGCTCGAGTGGATCCGCGAGCATATCGGGGCTTTCGGCGGAGACGCGGACCGCGTGATGGTCTTCGGCCAGTCGGGCGGCGGCGCCAAGATCGCGACGCTGATGGCTATGCCTGCAGCCGATGGACTCTTCCATACGGCTGCGACGATGAGCGGCCAGCAGGTTACCGCGCAGGGACCCGGCAATGCCTGGCGGCGGACGCGCGCCCTGCTCGACCATCTCGGACTGGCGGAAGACGACGGCGCTGCCCTGCTTACCCTCCCGTATGAACGCTTGCTCGAAGGCCTGGAGGCGACTGACCCGGTGCTCGGGGGCAGTCTCTATTTCGGCCCGACGCTGGATATGCTGCATCTTCACCGCCATCCGTTCTGGCCCGATGCCGCGCCGCAAACGCGGCACATCCCGATGATCCTCGGCAACACGCGGCACGAGACGCGCGCCTTTATCCGCAGCGACGGGCCCGTCGTGCAAGGTCTCGACTGGCAGAATATCGCCGAGCGGCTGGCCCCGCAGATCCGCATCGATTTGCCGGCGGATTGGGTGGTCGCGCAATATCGCGCGCAGTTTCCGCACTGGTCCGCCGAGCAGGTATTCTATGCCGCGACCACCGCCGGACGCAGCTGGCCCGGACAGGTGATCGAGGCCGATGCGCGCGCCCGCGCAGGGGCGCAGGCCACCTGGGTCTACCAGCTCGACCGGCCCAGCCCGATCGATCCCACGCGCGGTGCGGCGCATACCGACGATCTGCCCTATGTCTTCGGGACGCTCGCTGCACCGGGCAGCTATTCGGGAACCGGGCCACGCGCCCGCACGGTCAGCGATGCGATGATAACTGCCTTTGCGGGCATGGCGCATACGGGCCGGCCGGGGCTTCCATCATGGGCTCCCTATACGCTTGCCGAACGCGAGACTTTGGTGATTGGCGAAGAGAGCATCGCGACCCGGAACGACCCGCGCGGATGGGAACGCGAGCTGTGGGCGCGGGGGCCCTATATCCAGCCGGGGAGTTGAAACTCGGTCAGACCTGATGCGGCGGTCCGTGACAGTCGGCAGACGGCTCGCTTGCGGCATGAAGATATACCGCCGCGAAGCCGCCTACCTATTGAAGAGCGTCAGCATGTTTACCGATTGGTGGCGCGCATCTCTCGGTCGCGGGGCGAAAGATGCTCCTGCGCACCTTCCTTCTGGCCCGGCCAGTTACCCGACTTCGGGGTCATGGTGGCAAGATCCCAATCCGCTTCGACGAAGGGCGCGCTCGTCGCTTCGAACTGCGGATAGCCGCCGACCTCGTCTTCAGAATCGATCACCTCGCCGCGTCCTTCGGCGATGTAGAACAGGACGCGGATTTCCATTTCGCTGCGATCCCACGGGCGCGCGCCCGAGGTTGCGAGCAGGACGGTCTCGACATCTTCGCTGGGCATGATCGAATAGCCTTCCAGATCATGCAGCGGCGCATCTTGCTGAAGGATCTGTGCGCGTGTGTGGCCATAGCGGCCGAACATCGGCAGGTCGTTCCCGTACCGGTCGATCGCGACATTATCGCGGCCATAGTATTGCAGATCACCAACACCGCCGATCGTCAGGAACGGCAGGCCCGCATCGGTGCTGCTGCCGCCGCGCATGACATTGCCCACTGCGGTAAGCTGGCCGTCGACCGGCGCGTGGCCCGCCCATTCCAGATCCATCAGATTGTAATGCACCGCGCGAAATTGCGGATCGTAGATCAGATTGTTGATCATCAGCGCCTCGACCCCGCCCTTCAGCAGCGGCGAGCGTTCGACATTGTGGGCCCAGACATTGCGTTCGAACACGATGCCGGTCGCATTGTCGTGGATCAGCGAACCCTTCGAGTGTTCTCCCTTTGGGTGCGTCGAATCGGCCAGGCCCTCGGCCGCCAGGTTCGCCCGGAAGACGATGTTGCGGCTGGTGCCTTCGCGCCATTCTTCCACCGTATCCCCCGTAAAGCGCGGGCCCGAAGCGGACATGTTTTCGTCGACGCCCCAGAAAAAGCTGTTGTTCTCGATCAACAGATTATGCGCCGAGCGGGTGGAGAAAGCGTCCACTTCCCAGCCGTGGCGTTTCGGCAGGCCGTCGCTGCCCACCGCCACGCGCAAATGGCGGATGATGACATCATGCGTGTTCACGTTGATCCCGCCGCGCAGGATGGTGATGCCGGGCGAGGGCGCGGTCTGGCCCGCGATGGTGACATGCGGCTGGGTGATGGTGAGCGAAGACCGTTCGAGGTCGATCGCGCCGCCCACTTCGAAGACGATGATACGCGGCCCTTCGCGGGCGAGCGCTTCGCTGAGGCTGCCCGGACCGTCCTTGGCGAGCGTGGTCACGCGAATGATTTCCCCGCCCGCGCCGCCATCGGTGGGATCGGCAGCCTGTACGATCGCGGGGGATGCAATCAGAAACAGGCAGAGCGCCAGCAGGCAATTTGCGAAATATCTCATGGCAATTTCCTCTCTCTTAATTGCAACCTTGACACTGAAGGTCAGATGGATCAAGAAGAATTGACACCGGTTACCAAACGGGCCGGGTTGAGGGAAATTGGAGTGTCAGATGGGGGGTGCGGCAGGCTGCCGCAAATTTTCTCCTCCAAAAAGACACCGGTGCCAATTGAGAGGAGGATGCGATGAGGTTTATGGTTTCCACGGGAAGCGTGAAGGCGGCTTTGCTGGCCGGTAGCGCACTGGTTTTTTCGGCGCCAGCGATGGCCCAGGATTCGGGCACGCTCGACGATGGCGAAGTAAGCGATGTCGCTTCCGACGCATCGGGCGAGATTTCCGATAGTGATAATGTGATCATCGTATCGGGCTTCCGCCAGTCGCTCAACGCGGCCATTTCGGCGAAGCGCGAAGCGGTCGGCCAGGTCGATGTCATCGTGGCCGAGGACATCGCCAAATTCCCCGACACCAATCTTGCCGAATCGCTCCAGCGTATTCCTGGCGTCGCGATCGAACGCGATGCGGGCGAGGGACGCCAGATCACGGTTCGCGGGTTGGGCGGGCAGTTTACTCGCGTGCGCGTCAACGGAATGGAAACGATCGCGACCTCGGTCGATGGCGCATCGTTTAACCGCGACCGTGCTTTCGATTTCAACGTCTTCGCGTCGGAACTGTTCAATTCGATCGTGGTCAACAAGACCGCGTCGGCAGCGCTCGACGAAGGTTCGCTGGGGGCCGTCATCGACCTCAATACCGGCGATCCGCTTGCGTACGGTGCGGGTCTCAAGCTCGTCGGTTCGGCGCAGGGACGCTACAACGACCTGAATGACGACATCGCACCGCGTCTCGCCGGCCTGCTGGCGTGGAGCAATGCGGACGAAACCTTCGGTATCTCCGCATCGGCTGCCTGGACCAAGTACGAGACGCCCGAACTGGGTAACAACTCGGTCCGCTGGGCGAATGATGCGACCTTCCGTTCGGTCGATGGCGTCGATTGCGCCGCCAATGCTGCCGATCCCGGATGTGTGGAAGTGCGCGACGCTTTCCACCCGCGCATCCCGCGCTACGGCCTGGTCAATCACGACCGCGAACGCCTCGGCGCGACCGCGGCAATCCAGTTCCGTCCGACGGATCGCACCGATATCCAATTCAACGCGCTCTATTCCAACTTCAAGGAAACCCGCGACGAGTATTGGGGTGAAGTCCTGCTGCGTTCGAACGAGGACGAAATCGACCTCTCGAACTATGTCATCGATGGCGACAACAACGTCATCAGTGCCGATCTCGAGAATGCGTGGATCCGCAACGAGCGCTATCACCGCGAAAGCGAAACCGATTTCTACCAGATTTCGGGGACCATCGAGCAGGCGTTCAGCGACAATTTCAGCGCCTCGCTGCTCGCGGGCTTCTCCAAGTCCGACGCGACCATCCCGGTCGAAACCACGATCATTTTCGATGATCGCGACGGGACCTACAGCTACGACTACACCGATATGAAATTTCCGGTGCTCGCATTCGGTACGGATGTGACCAATCCGGGCAATTTCCAGCTGGCGGAATTCCGCGATCGCCCGAGTTCGGTCGAGAACAAGTTCAAGACCATCGCGCTCGATCTCGATTGGGAACCCACCAGCGGACTGCGCCTGTCGGGCGGGCCGTTCTACCGTCAGTTCGACTACTTCACGCAAAGCGCGCGGCGTGACAGCCAGTATTGCTCGGCATTCACCTGCGCAGCCGGAGCCTATGGCGCGCCGGTCACGGCTGATCTGTCAGAGCTGTTCGAACTGGGTGATGCAGGCCAGCCGGCTGGCAACACCAACAGCTGGGTCGTTCCGAACCTCGACGCGGCGGTGGCCTTCCTCGATCTCTACAACATTCCCGCGGTGACCCGTGAGGGCGATGTCCGTTCGGTCGAGGAAAAGGTCACCGGGGGTTATTTCCAGACCGATTTCGAGATCGACCACGGACTGCGCGTAACCGGCAATTTCGGGGTCCGCTATGCGCGCACCGAACAGTCCTCGCAGGGGTTCAACAACGGTCAGTACGTGACGGTGGAGCGTAATTACGACGACTTCCTGCCGGCGCTCAATCTGAACGTGTTCCCGAGCGACGACGTCGTCCTTCGCGGGGCGATCGCTCGCGTGATTACCCGTCCCACGCTCGGCTCGCTTACGCCGGGCGGATCGGTCGACGAATTCAACTTCGTCATCAGCACCGGCAACCCGTTCATCGAACCCTATCGGGCATGGAACTACGATCTTTCGGCAGAATGGTATTTCGCACCCGGGGCAATCCTGTCGCTGGCGGGCTTCATCAAGGAGGTCGAAAGCTTCCCGGTCGGCAATTCGCTGCAGGTGACCTATGCACAAAGCGGTCTGCCAACGTCGCTGCTGACCTCGGGTACGCCCGCCTATGATGCGGTCGTCAACGGGACCGATCCCAACCGCGAATTCCAGTTCCGCACGACGACCAACGGCGAAGGCGCGACGATCAAGGGGGTGGAGCTTGGTCTGAACCTGCCATTCTCTGCTTTCGCCTCGGGCGCGCTGGCGAATTTCGGTGTGCTGGGCAATGTCACCTATGTCGACAGCCAGCAGGAGATCGAGTTCGAGGGGCAGACCTTTGAAACGACATTTGCCGGCGTTTCCAAATACTCGGCCAACGGTACGGTTTATTACGATGACGGGCGGATCTCGATCCGTATGTCGGGCGCTTATCGCAGCGGGTACAACACCGGCTCCAGCGGGAATGGCAATTTCCTGGAAGGCTACACCTCGTCGTTCAACCTCGATGCGGCGATCCGCTACAAGGTCACGGACTCGGTCGAGCTGACGCTGGACGGGAATAACCTGACCGACGACTACCGTTACCGTTGGACCGACGACGATGCGCGGCGGAACTACGAGAACAACCACTTCGGCCGCATCATCATGGCCGGTGTGCGCTTCGAATATTAATTCGACAGCGTAAGGGATACAGGGGGCTCGCGCATGAGAAGTGATCGACGGTCGCTTCTTGTCGCGGGCCTTTCCCTGTCTGGTGCATGGGCCACACGCGGCTCGGCGGGTTCGCAGGCAAGTGTGGCTGCCAAGCCAACAGAAACGATCGCGCTATGGCCGCACGGCGCGCCCGGCATGCCCGACCCCGCACCAAGTGAGCGGATAACCGAACGCTCGACCGATCCCTCTTTCAAGGACCGCGCCGTTGCGGCGATTGCCGAACCGCGCCTGGTCGTCTTCCATCCCGCGCATGCCAGCGGGGCGTCGGTCCTGCTGATGCCCGGCGGTGGCTATCGGCATGTGGTCGTCGACAAGGAGGGCTACGAGATGGGGCGCTGGCTGGCCGCGCGCGGCATCACCGCCTTCGTCCTGTTCTACCGCCTGCCCGGCGATGGCTGGGCGGCGGGTCCCGACGTGGCGCTGTCCGATGCGCAGCGCGCGATCAGGCTGATCCGCAACCGCGCTGACGATTGGGGTCTCGACCCGGCGCGCGTGAGCGCGATGGGCTTCTCCGCAGGCGGGCATTTATGCGCCGACCTTGCGACACGGTTCGATCACGGTGCCTACGATGCGGTGGACGCGGCCGATACGCTTTCCGCGCGTCCCGACAGCGCCGCGTGCATTTACCCGGTTATCAGCATGGAACCCGGCATAGCGCATGCCGGATCGCGGGATTTGCTGATCGGCAGCGACGCGGGTGCCGCACTCGAACGCGCACACTCGCCCGATGAGAACGTGCCCGCGAATGCCCCGCCATTCTTCCTGCTCCATGCCGAAGACGATAGGTCGGTCCCGGTCGAGAATACGCTCCGCATGCACGCGGCGCTCAAGGCGCGCGACCTACCCGTCGAAACGCATCTGTTCGAGGCCGGTGCACACGGTTTCGGGCTGCGCAAAGCTGTGGGCAAACCGGTCGAGGTCTGGCCGGAACTGTGGCTCGCCTGGGCCAGAACAAGGAACTTTGCATGACGATCCGCCGCAGGGATTTGCTCGCCGGGGTCGGCGGGGCAGGGCTGGCGAGCTTGGTGCCCGCATTGCCCGCTCCGCTTCGCGCGCGAACGTATGATGCTCCTGCCGTGCGCCAGTACCGGCGCGGGTTCGACAATCAGCGAGTTCCCGATCTTGGCAATGGCACCTTCCTCAATCCCGTAGTCTCGGGTGATCGGCCGGATCCCGCGATCCTCAAGGATGGTGCGGATTACTACATGACCTTCTCCACCTTTGACGCCTATCCCGGGCTGACGATCTGGCATTCGCGCGACCTGGTGAACTGGCGGCCGCTCGAAGCCGCGCTGACGCGCAATATCGGGTCGGTCTGGGCCCCCAGCTTGCACAAGGACAAGGGCCGCTACCTCCTCTACATCCCGGTGAAGGCCAAGCCGCAGAACGACATCTTCGTCGCCTGGGCGGACGATATCACCGGGCCATGGAGCGACCCGATCCCGCTCGGCCTGCCCAACCATATCGACCCCTGCCATGCGGTCGCCGAAGACGGCAGTCGTTGGTTGTTCCTGTCGGGCGGCGACCGTGTTCGCCTGTCCGACGACAATCTCTCGCTCGCCGGCGCGGTCGAGCATGTCTATGATCCCTGGCGCTATCCGTCCGACTGGATCGTCGAAGGGTTTTCGCCCGAAGGTCCGAAGATCCACCACATCGGCGGCTGGTATTACATGATCACCGCAGTGGGCGGCACCGCCGGTCCGCCGACAGGCCACATGGTCATCGCCGCCCGTTCACGCTCGCTGCATGGCCCTTGGGAACACCATCCCGGCAATCCGCTGGTTCGTACCGAAAGCGTGGATGAGGCGTGGTGGTCGCGTGGCCATGCCTCGCTGGTCGAAGCGCCCGATGGCAGCTGGTGGTCGCTCTATCACGGCTATGAAAACGGCTACTGGACGCTTGGCCGCCAATGCCTGCTCGATCCGGTGGAATTCACCCCCGACGGGTGGTTCCGCATGACCGGCGGCGACCTGTCGGCACCGATCGCCAAACCGGGCGGCGGGGCTGCGGTCACGCATGGCATGCCGCTGACCGACAATTTCTCCGCCCCGCTTGCGCTGGGCAGCAAATGGGCCTTCTTCAAGCCCGACGCCGATGAAGCGGCGCGGGCGACCAGCGGCAACGGCGTGTTGCGGCTGAAGGGCAGGGGCGCGGCGCCGTCCAGCGGCTCGCCGCTGTTGCTGACCGCAGGCGACCGATCCTATCGCTTCGAATGCGATATCGAACTCGCGCCCGGCGGACGGGCGGGGCTGATCCTGTTCTATGACGACAAGCTCTATTGCGGGCTGGGTTTTGATGCGGAGCGCTTCGTCACGCACCAATATGGCCGCGAGCGGGCAAGGCCCACCAATCCGCATGGCGGGCGAATGCGGATGCGCGTGACCAATCGGCGCCACATCGTCACTTACGATACCAGCGGGGATGGCGGGAAAACCTGGCACCGCTTTGACCGCGGGATGGAAGTCTCCGGATACCACCACAATGTGCGCGGCGATTTCCTGATGCTGCGGCCCGGCCTCTATGCGGCGGGGCCGGGCGAGGCGAAATTCCGTGACTTCCGCTTCACCGCGCTCGAAGATTGAACAAAATGACGGGGAGCGGAAGAAACATGACGAACGGGCGCATGGCGCTGTCGCGGCGAAGCGTGCTGGCCGGCGGCATGGTGCTGGGGGCAGGCGCGATCCTGCCCGGCTGCAAACCGGTGATGTCGGGGCTACTGACCGGCGCCGACGCGCATCCGGGCGATTACCCGACCGTACGCGCGGTCGAGTTCATGGGCCGCTATCTCGATGAGAAAACGGGCGGCCGGCTGGGCATCAGGATGTTCGCCGGCGGCCAGCTCGGCAGCGAAACCGATACGCTGGAGATCACCAGTTTCGGCGGGATCGATTTCAACCGGGTGAACTTCGCGCCGCTCAACTCGATCGAGCCGATGACGCTGCCTTTCTGTCTGCCCTTCGTATTCGATTCGGTCGCGCATATGCGGCGCGTGGTCGACAGCGAAGTGGGCGACGAAGTCATGGCCTCGCTCGAACCGCACAATCTGATCGGCCTGTGCATTTACGATTCAGGCGCACGCAGTTTCTACAATGTTCGGCGCCCCATCACCAAGCCGGAGGATCTGCGCGGGCTCAAGATCCGCGTGCCCGCATCGGACCTCTATATCGCGATGGTCAATGCGCTGGGCGCCAATGCGGTGCCGATCCCCTTTGGCGAGATTTACCAGTCGCTTGCCCAGGGCGTGATCGACGGCGCGGAAAACAACTGGCCCACCTTCGTGGGCGAGCGCCATTACGAAGTCGCCAATTATCTCAGCCTGACCCAGCACCTGCTGACCCCCGAGGCGCTGGTGATGAGCAAGGCGAGCTGGGAGCGGCTGCCGCGTGCGGACCAGCTGCTCGTCCGCGAGGCGGCCAAGGCTTCGGTGGTCGAGATGCGGCGCTTGTGGGACATTCGCGTCGGCGAGGCCGAGGCGGCAGTGGCCGCGTCGGAAGTTGCCGTGAACACGGTCGATACCGAACCCTTCGCCGCGCTGATGCGGCCGGTGTGGGATCAATTCATTACGACACCCGCGCAGCAGGACATCGTTCGGCGCATCCGCGACATGAGGGAAGGATGACTATGGCCGCGACCCTATCGCGCTGGTTGATCGGTTTCGGTTCGATCGGGCTTCTGGCGATGACCGCGATCATCGGCTGGCAGGTGTTCGGGCGCTTCGTGCTCAACTCGAGCCCGTCGTGGACCGAACAGGCTTCGCTGATCATGATGATCTGGTACGTCATGTTTGCCGCCGCCGCGGGGGTCTATGAAGGCTTCCATATCCGCATCGCGCTGCTCGAGGAAAAACTGGGCGACCGCGCGCGGCCGCTGCTGCGGATCATCGCGCTCGTGATTGCCGCGATCGGTCTGGTGCTGCTCGTTTACGGCGCGCAGCTGTGCTGGGCAGTGCGCGGCAATGTCGTACCCTCGCTCGGCGTCAGCCGCGCGGTAGCCTATGTGCCGCTGCCCGTTTCGGGACTGCTGATGACATGGTTCGCGCTGCCACAGCTGCTGACCGGACGTCATCCGGCGGATGATGCCGGGGAAGGGGAGCGCGGCTGATGGAACTGCTGATCCTGTTCGGCGTGCTCCTCGCCATGCTTGTCATTGGCGTACCGGTGGCCTTTTCCCTGCTCGCGGCGGCGCTTGCCTGTTTCCTCGCGATGGATATCCCTCCCATCGTCGCGGTCCAGCGCGTCGCCGCGGGAATCAGCGTTTTCACGCTGATGGCGATCCCCTTCTTCATCTTCGCGGGCGACCTGATGTACCGCGCGGGGATCGCCGACCGGCTGGTCCGCGTGGCCGATGCCGCCATCGGGCGCGTGCGCGGCGGGCTGGGGATCGTCGATGTCGGCGCCTCGATGATGTTCGGTGCGGTGTCCGGCTCGGCTATCGCCAGCGCCTCGGCGATCGGCTCGACCATGGTGCCGCTGATGAAGGAGAAAGGCTATCCTGCAGATTATGCGGTCAACGTCACCGTTACCGCGGCAATTGTGGGCCTGCTGATCCCGCCTTCGCACAATATGATCATCTATTCCGCCGCCTCGGGGATCGGCGTATCGATCGGCGACCTGTTTCTTGCCGGCGTCATCCCCGGCGTACTCACCGGCCTGATGCTGATGCTGGTGGCGTGGCTGGTGGCCAAGCGCGGCAAACTGCCGCTGGGCCGCTTCCCCGGCTGGCGCGAATTCATCCTCGCGAGCGCCTATGCGATCCCCGGTCTGATGACCGCGGTGATCATCATGGGCGGCATCCTCAGCGGGTTTTTCACGCCTACCGAAAGCTCGGCTATCGCAGTGATCTACACCATGCTCATTGGAACCTTCGTCTATCGCAGCCTGGGGTGGAAGGGCATGTGGGAAGCTGCCGGGAAGTCGGTGCGGACCGCTGCGATGGTCTTGTTCATCATCGCTGCCGCTACCGCCTTCGGCTTCGCGCTCGCGCTGCTCGAAGTGCCCGCCGCGATGGGCGCGCTGATCGGGGTGATGACCGACAATCCGATCCTGACCCTGCTGATCATCAACCTCATGCTGCTGGCGCTGGGCACCTTCATGGACATGGCCCCGCTGATCGTCATCACCACGCCGATCTTCCTGCCGGTGGCGATGGATGTCGGGGTCGATCCGGTGCACTTCGGGATCATCGTGATGCTCAATCTGGGCATCGGCCTGGTCACGCCGCCGGTCGGCTCGGTGCTGTTCGTCGGCTCGGCAGTGGGCAAGATCCCCGTGACCGCGCTGGTGAAGACCATCTGGCCGTTCTATCTCACGCTGATTGCAGCGCTGGTGGTGATTACCTTCGTGCCTGCGCTCTCGCTCTGGCTGCCGGGGGCATTCGGCGGCTGATCACAGCGTCACCCCGCGTTTCCAGATCGAAATCACGCGCTGGTCGCTGCGTTCGGCGGCGGTGGGCTCGCCGCTGGCGATGGTGAGCAGATAGTCCGCAAAGGCGGCATCGACCGCCTCCATCCCCTCGGCAAGCGCGCGGCCCGCGTCGAAATCGATCCAGCCCGGCTTGGTTTGCGCAAGCGCGGTGTTGGACGAAATCTTGACCGTGGGCACCGGGAAGCCGAGCGGGGTGCCCCTTCCGGTGGTGAACAGCACCAGGGTCGCCCCCGCCGCGGCCAGCGCGGTGGAGGAGACCGCATCATTGCCCGGCGCTTCGAGCAGCGTCAGGCCCGGCCGCGATACAGTGCCGCCATAGTCGATCACATCGACCAGCGGAGCGCAGCCGCCCTTCTGCACCGCGCCCAGCGATTTTTCTTCCAGCGTCGTGATCCCCCCCGCGATATTGCCGGGCGAGGGGTTCTTCGAAACCGGCTGGCCCTGGTCGAGGAAATAGCGCTTGAAGCGGTTCACCAGCTCGCCTGCCCGCTCGAAAACCTCCGGTGACACGGCGCGCGCCAACAGCGCTTCCTCGGCGCCGAAGATCTCGGGGATTTCGGTCAGCACAAGGCTGCCGTCCGACCCTGCGAGACGATCGCTGAAGCGACCGAGCAGGGGATTGGCAGTCAGCCCTGACAGCGCGTCCGACCCGCCGCATTTCAGCCCCACGGTCAGCGCGCTCGCCGGCGCGTCTTCGCGCATTACCGGAGCGAGTTCAGCCACCAGATCGGCAATTTGCGCAAGCAGGCGTTCGCGCTCGTCGCCCGGGTCCTGCGCGCGGACGAGCCGCAGCTTGGCGCGGCTACGTTCGGGGACGCTGGCAACAAGGTCATCGAGCTGGTTGCTCTCGCAGCCGAGCCCCACCAGCACCACGCCGCCCGCATTGGGGTTGTCGCACAGCGCGGCCAGCAATGCGCGCGTGCCCGAAAGATCGTCGCCCAATTGCGAACAGCCGTGCGGGTGAGCGAACCCCACGATTGCATCCACGCTGCCGCGATGGATTGCGCTTGCTTCGCGCGCCACCAATTCCACCAGTGGTGCAACGCAGCCGACGGTGGGCAGCAGCCAGATCTCGTTACGAGTGGCAAAGCGCCCGTCGGCGCGGCGGTATCCCTGCCAATTGTCCAGTGGTGGGGAGGCTTCCGGGCTCGGCGCAGGCGGCGCAAATGTGCCATACTCCATCTCCCCATCCAGCGCGGTGGCGAGATTGTGCGAATGGAGATGCTCGCCCGCTGCGATTGGCTGGCTGGCAAGGCCGATCGGGGCGCCATAGCGCAGAACCGGCTCGCCTTCGTTGTGGGGGCGGAGGGCGAATTTATGGCCCCTCGGGATCGCTTCGGGCAACCGCAGGACAATTCCGTCCAGTTCGATCCATTCGCCGGCCTTGTGATCGCGCAGTGCGACGCCCACGCCATCGGCCTGGTGCGAGCGCCAGACATCGGGCAACCTCATCCCTGCGGAAGCGCTGTCGGCCTCGGTCATTGCGCGTCGCTCCTTACCCCCCTGCCTGGCCGGTTGATTTCCTCTCCGGTAAGCGGCAGAACCCGTTCTTGACACCGGTTACCATAGTTCGGCGCGGGAGAGAAGAATGAGCACGCCCCTGGAGTTGCATGAGGATCGCCTGTTCCCGGCGGAGTCCGGCATCCGCGCGCTTGCGCGCGAGCTCTATGCCGATGTCGCCGATCTGCCGATCATCAGCCCGCATGGGCATACCGATCCAGCGTGGTTCGCTCATGACGAGCCGTTTGGCAATGCGACCGAACTGCTGCTGCATCCCGATCATTACGTGTTCCGTATGCTGTATTCGCAGGGGATTGCGCTGGAGGATCTGGGCATCGGGGGAGGCGGGGCCGATCCGCGTGCCGCGTGGCGCATCTTCGCCGAGAACTATCATCTGTTTCGCGCCACGCCTTCGCGGATGTGGCTCGACTGGGTATTCGCCAAGGCCTTCGGCATAGAGGTGCGGCTCGATGCGGGCACGGCCGATCATTATTTCGATACGATCACCGAGAAGCTGCAGCAGGACGATTTTCGCCCCCGCGCGCTGTTCGACCGCTACGGCATCGAAGTCCTCGCCACGACGGAAAGCCCGCTCGACCCGCTCGACCATCACCGCGCCATTCGGGGTAGCGGGTGGGGCGGCCGGGTCATTACCGCCTATCGCCCCGACCCGGTTGTCGATCCGGAGTTCGAAGGCTTTGCCGACAATCTGCGCGCATTCGGCGACCTCACTGGCGAGGATACGCTGTCCTGGCCGGGCTATCTCGCCGCGCACCGCCAGCGGCGCGAATACTTCGCCGCAATGGGGGCGACCTCGACCGATCACGGCCATCCCAGCGCAGCCACTGCCAATCTGCCGGATGCCGATGCGGCGGCGCTGTTCGAGCGCGTGAAGCACGGGGGCGCCTCCGCCGCCGATGCCGAACTGTTCCGCGCGCAGATGCTCACCGAAATGGCGGCGATGAGCGTGGACGATGGGCTGGTGATGCAGATCCACCCCGGCAGCTTCCGCAACCATAACCACCAGCTGTTCGCCGGGTTCGGCCGCGACATGGGGGCGGATATCCCCACGCGCACCGACTATGTGCAGGCGCTCAAACCGCTGCTCGACCGGTTCGGGAACGAGGTGGGACTTTCGATCATCCTCTTCACGCTCGATGAAAGCGCCTATGCGCGCGAACTGGCGCCGCTGGCGGGGCATTATCCGTGCCTCAAGCTCGGCCCGGCGTGGTGGTTTCACGACAGCCCCGAGGGCATGCGCCGCTTCCGCCAGATGACGACCGAGACCGCCGGCTTCTACAACACGGTCGGCTTCAACGACGATACGCGCGCCTTCCTGTCGATCCCCGCGCGGCACGATGTCGCCCGGCGGGTCGATTGCGGCTTTCTTGCGCAGCTTGTCGCCGAACACCGGATCGAGGACTGGGAGGCCGCCGAGGTCGCCCGTGACCTCGCCTATACTCTGGCGAAGCGGGCCTACCGCCTGTGAGGCTCGGGCCCGATACGCTGGCCCATCTGCCCGGCGATGTCGGCACATGCCCTTACGACCGCGACGCGCAGGAGATCGGCATCGTCCATTTCGGGATCGGGGCGTTCCACCGTGCGCATCAGGCCTGGTATACCGATTGCGCGATGGCGGCGGGGGAACGCGACTGGGGCATATGCGGCGTTTCGCTCCGCTCGCGCGACGTCGCCCGGCAGCTCAATCCGCAAGACGGGTTCTATACGCTGACCGAACGTCAGGGCGATGCTGCCCAAACGCGCGTGATCGGCGCGGTTCGCGAAGTGCTCTACGCCCCCGATCAGGCCGGGGCGGTAGTTACCCGGCTCGCTGATCCGGCCTGCCATATCGCCAGCTTTACCGTCACCGAAAAAGGCTATGCGCGCGGCCAAGACGGCGGGCTCGACCTCGCCGCGGCGCGCAGCAGTTTCTATCCCTTGTTGGGGCAGGGAATGGCCGAGCGCCGCGCGCGCGGACTGGGCGGGCTGACGCTGCTGTCCTGCGACAATCTGGCGGAGAACGGCCGGGTCTTGGCGCGGCTGATGGAGCAGTGGCTGGCCGCAGAGATGCCCGAGATGGTCGAATGGTTCACGCGCGAATGCCGTGTCCCCTCGACGATGATCGACCGCATCGTACCGCGCAGCGGGCCGCAGGATCTGGCCAAGCTCGAGCAGCGCCTCGGAATGAGCGATGCCGGGGCGGTCTTTACCGAACGGTTCAGTCAATGGGTGATTGAGGACGACTTTGCTGGCCCGCGTCCGCAGTGGGAGAACCACGGCGTCGAGCTGGTCGATGATGTCGCCCCTTTCGAAACCGCCAAGCTGCGCATGCTCAACGGCGCGCATTCGCTGCTTGCCTATTGCGGGCTCGAGGCCGGCTATACCTATGTCCACGAGGCCGTCGCCAATCCCCGCCTCGCCGCGCTTGCCGAGCGGCTGATGCGCGATGAAGCGTTGCCGACGATCACTGCCGCGCCCGGTCAGGATCTCGCGGCCTATGCCGGCCAGTTGATGAAGCGCTTTGCCGACCCTGCGCTGACGCACCGGCTCGACCAGATCGCGATGGATGGTACGCAAAAGATCCCCCAACGCTGGCTCGACACCGCCGCCGAGCTTGTCCGCCGGGGCCAACCCTCCGACGCGATCGCGACGGGTTTTGCCGCCTGGGTCTGGCACCTGCACGATGGCCGCTTCGTCGACGATCCTCATGGTGAAGAGCTGCATACGCTTGCTGCCGAAAAGGGTTCACCCGCACTTGTCGCGCGGTGTTTCGGACCGTGTCCGAAGGGCGCTGCGCTGTGGCCGCGCTACGAACATCTGGCCGCAACCATGCTGCGACAGGCGCAGCCGTCGTAGGCGTTTCGCTGGCTGGTATGTCCCGCCTGCTCGATCGCGAGGCCGGGAAAGTGGCGGAGACGGAGGGATTCGAACCCTCGATACCCGTTACCAGGTATGGCTCCTTAGCAGGGAGCTGGTTTCAGCCACTCACCCACGTCTCCGCATGTCGCAGGATCGGGCATGCCCGCTGCGAGGGGCGCGCTATAGCCATGGCTTTGCGGGCCTTCAAGCGGAGTTTTGCATCCCAGTGCAGACAACGGCCCGACCCCTGCAACGACTCGGTTCGCCGCATTTCCGATTCGGTTCATCGCCGTTTCATTGCCGCGCCGCTCTAAGAGGATTCTTCTCACCGCGCAGCTGTCTGCGCACGCGCCGCTGACACGGAGGGATCGATGACCAAATTCACACGCATATGGCCGCATCTTGGGATGGCGCTCGCCGCCTTCGGCATGGCGGCGAGCCCGCTGGCCGCGCAGGTCGAAACGATCGACCCCGACAGCGCGATCGACGGCGATCTGGTCGAGCAGCCGGGCGACCAGCCGGTCTATGGCGAGCCTGGGACCACCCCCAGCTATGCGCCGCCCCCGTCCACCGACGGGACGGGGCCGGCCTGGACCGACCCGGCGCAAGCCGATCCGGTCCAGACCGATTCCGGGCAACCGCAATGGTCCGAGCACGCTGCCGAAGCGGCCGCCGGCGATGCCGTCGATGGCGCGGTGGTCGACGATCCCGCGACGACCTACCGCGAAGATGATCTCATCGGGGCGGCCGAAGGCGTCTTCGGCAAGGGCGCCGAAGGCGTGGCCAAGATGATCCGCGGCCTGCTGGAAAAGCAGGGCGAACCCAATGGCTATATCGTCGGCCGCGAGGCGGGCGGGGCCTTTATCGTCGGCGCGCGCTATGGTTCGGGCACGCTCTACCACAAGATCGAAGGCGAACTGCCGGTCTACTGGACGGGGCCCTCGATCGGACTCGACGCCGGGGCCAATGCCGGCAGCACCTTCGTGCTGGTCTACAATCTGTACGATACCGAAGAGCTGTACGAACGCTATCCGGCGGGCGAGGGGCAGGCCTATGTCATCGGCGGGCTGACCGCGAGTTACCTGCGCAAGGGCGATGTCGTGCTGATCCCGATCCGGATGGGCGCGGGGCTGCGTCTCGGCATCAATGCAGGCTATATGAAGTTCTCCAAGGAGCACCGCTGGCTGCCCTTCTGAGCAAGGACGAACAAGCCGCCCTTCGGACCGGCCAACCATAATTCGCGCAGGCATGGGGCCGCGACGGGATTTCCTGTTGCGGCCCTTGGCATATCGGGCGATGAGGCGCGCATGCTTGACCAACTCGAAGCCCAGTCTCCCGACGCGCTGCTCGCGCTCATCAAGATGCATGCGCAGGACCCGCGCGAGGACAAGATCGACCTCGGCGTGGGCGTCTATCGCACCAATGACGGCGCGACGCCGGTCTTCCGTTCGATCAAGGCGGCGGAACAGCGGCTGGTCGATACGCAGGATTCCAAGAGCTATCTGGGGCCAGAGGGCGACACCGGCTTCGTCGATGCACTCAAGCCCTATATCTTCGGGAAGGACGCCACGATGGGCGGGCGGCTCGAAGGCATGCAGACCCCGGGCGGCACCGGCGCGGTGCGGCTGGCGGTAGCGCTGGCCAAGGCGGCGGGCGTGACGCGCATCCATCTCGGCGTGCCGAGCTGGCCCAACCATGCGCAGATCCTGCAGGACGTCGGGGTCGAGACCACCACTTTCCACCATGCCAATGCCGATGGCACCGCCGATATCGACGCGCTGCTCGAGGCGATCGGCAATGCGCGCGCGACCGATGCAGTCCTGCTGCACGGCTGCTGCCACAACCCCACCGGGGTCGATTACACGCAGGAGCAGTGGGGCCGGATCGCCGACGCCTTTGTCGAAAGCGGTGTCCTGCCGATCCTCGATGTCGCCTATCACGGGCTGGGACAGGGGCTCGATGAAGACATCGCCGGCGTGCGCCAGGTGCTCGCCAAGGTGCCCGAGGCGCTGGTCGCCTATAGCTGCGACAAGAATTTCGGCCTCTACCGCGACCGCGTGGGTGCCTTCTACATGATTGCGCGCAGCGCTGCCGACCTGCCCGCGATCGTATCCAACGCGAACGCACTGGCGCGGGCCAATTGGTCGATGCCGCCCGATCATGGCGGTGCGGCAGTGCGCACGGTGCTGCGCGACGAGGAACTGACCAGCCAGTGGCTCGACGAACTGGGCGAGATGCGCGCGCGCATGCGCCGCGTACGCGAGCGGCTCGCTGCAGCGGATAACGAAGTGCCCAGCCTCAACCTTGCCGCGCTGGGACAGCAGAACGGCCTGTTCGCCATGCTGCCCCTGTCGCGCGAGCAGATTGCGCAACTCCGCGAGGAGCACGGCGTCTACATGGCCGGTTCGGGCCGCATCAACGTGGCCGGTCTGCACGAAGGCAACACGCCCCGCTTCATCGCCGCACTGGCGGACGTCACGAGCGCGTAAATGGACCGCCAGCCGACTCTCGAAACCGATCGGCTGGTGCTGCGTCCGCTGGCCGAGGCCGACCGCGAGGCGCTTTACGAAATCGCCTCCGATCCCGCGGTCTGGGAACAGCACCCGATCCACGACCGCTGGCGGCGCGAAGTGTTCGACGCCTTCTTCGACGAAGGGTTGGCGAGCGGCGGCGCGCTGGCAGTGGTCGACAAGCGCGATGATCGCGTGCTCGGCTCCACCCGCTTCGACAAATACGGTGCGGATGAGGGCGGGGTGGTCGAGATCGGCTGGACCTTCCTCGCGCCGCGCTGGTGGGGCAAGGGCATCAATCCCGAGATGAAGCGCGCCATGCTGGCCCATGCCTTCGAACATGTCGCGCTGGTCGAGTTCCGCGTGGGCGATACCAATTACCGCTCGCGCAATGCGCTGGAAGCCATCGGCGCGGTGCGCACCGAGCGCTACGAACTGGAAAAGTACCAGGGCAAGCGCGTGGTGCATCTGGTCTACGAGATCGACCGCGACGGCTTCGCGGCCGGCCCGCTGAGCTGATGTAGGACATGTGTAGGATTGCCGCGGGCAAGTCCTGTCACATGGACCGCATGTTACACGGTCCAGGCGAAGAAAACGCCGGGGTGCGGCCGGCCCTGCGAAACGAGCAAAACGGTAGAGGCGAAACGGCTGCGGCATCCTGCGGGTTCGAGCAGAATTCGCCCGAGTAGGAAAATCGGCACGCTTCGCTTTTCATTCGACGATAGCGCGGTTATTGCGAGCGCTTCTCAAAAGGAGGAATCACTCTATGCGTAAGCTGGTACTTGCCGCCGCCCTTTCGGGCACCATGCTCACTCTCGCCGCTTGCTCGGGCGCTGCCGACGAAACGGCAGAGCCGGCCGACACCGCCGAAGTCGAAACCATCGACGATGCCGCAGGCGCCGAAACCGCCGGCGTGCTGGATGCCAACACCGCCACTGCCGAACAGCTTGCCGGCGCCGAAGGCGTGAGCGAGGAACTGGCTGCCGCGATCGTGGCCGGCCAGCCCTATGCCAGCGTGACCGATCTCAACGCCAAGCTGCTCGAAACGCTGAGCGCCGAGGAAGCTGCCGCCGTTCTCACCAATGTCTTCGTTCCGGTGAACCTCAACAGCGGGACCGAGGAAGAAATTCGCCTCATCCCCGGCATGACCGACAAGATGGTCCACGAATTCGAAGAATACCGGCCCTATGCCGACATGGGCGTGTTCGATCGCGAGATCGGCAAGTATGTCGACGAAGCTGAAGTCGAACGGTTCAAGAACTACGTCACTCTCTGAACGCGCTGTAGCGCAATCCTGACGATCTCGATCGCGGCCAAGATCCCCGTGTGGATCCAGGCCGTGGTCGGGTCGAAAGCCGACCACACCCAGTGGAGGAAGGTGAGGATCGCCGCCGGATAGACCAGCCGGTGCAGGCGCTTCCAGCCTCGCTTCATCATCCGCACCGAAACATCGTTCGAGGTCAGCGCCAGCGGCACGAACAGCGCCAGCGCCGCCCAGCCTGCCAGCATGTAGGGGGTGGTGAATTCGGCCAGCACATATTCGGGCGAACCCTTGCGCACGAGATAGATCGCAGTGTGCAGCGCAGCATAGGCGAAGCTGGCCACGCCGATATCGCGCCGCCGGCGCATCAACCACAGGGTCCAGCCGCTGCGCCGGAACACCAACCGCAACGGTGTGACCGCAAGCGTCGCCATCAGCAGCCATGCGGCCCAGTCGCCGCTGTCGCCGATCGCATGGCCATAGCCATATTGGTCGGGCGTGATCGACCAGCGCAGCCCGATCCACAGCGCGGGCAGCGCCAGCACCAGCCATAGCATCGGGCGCGATCGCTTGAGGGTCGAAAGCACTGGGGAGAATCGCCGCGCCTGTCAGCCGGCGAGGCTCTGCATTCGCTTGAGATAGCGTGCCAGAACGTCGATCTCGAGATTGACCGCATCGCCTTCGGACAGGTCGCCGAGCGTGGTCACTTCGCCGGTATGCGGGATGATGTTGAGCGCGAAGCGGACCTCGCCGCTGGGTTCGTCCTCGACCGTATTGACCGTCAGCGAAACCCCGTCGACCGTGATCGAGCCCTTTTCTGCGACGAATGGCGCAATATCCGCGCCCGCGAGGATTTCGAGCCGGGTCGAGCCGCCGATATCCTCGGCCAGCGCCACCCGCCCGACCGCATCGACATGACCGGTAACGAGGTGCCCGCCCAATTCGTCGCCCACACGCAGCGCGGGTTCGAGGTTGAGCCGGCGATCGGCGCGCCACTGGTCCTGCGCGGTGCGGCTGACGGTCTCGCCCGAGACGTCGACCGCGAACCACGCATCGCCTTCCTGTCCGCCTTTCTCGACCACCGTCAGGCAGACGCCCGAGCACGCGATCGAGGCACCGATATCGATCCCCGCCGGGTCCCACGGGCAGGCGATTGTGACGCGCAAATCGCCCTTGTCCGCGACTGCGCTGATGGTGCCGATGGCGGTGACGATTCCGGTGAACATGTGTGCTCCTGATTACCGCAGGCGGCTGTAGGCGGCGAAGCTGTCGCTGCCAAGCTGGCGGCTTTCGGCAAGCTGCCACCGGCCATGCGCCGCGGCGAGGCTGTCGAGTCCGAGGTCCGTCACCGCGCCGCGTCCGCCGCCGATGACGATCGGGGCGCGGTAAAGCTCGAGTCGGTCGACGAGGTCGGCGGCAAGAAGGCTGGCGGCGATATTCGCGCCCGCTTCGACATAGAGGTAGAGCGCATCGAGCCCGGCCACCTGCGCGGGCGTATTGATAACCTTGACCCCGTCGGGGGCGACCCCGCGGGTGAGCACGACACGCTGCGGGCTGCGGTTCTCGAGTCCGGGCAGCCGCACATCGAGGCCGGGCCGGTCGGCGCGCCAGGTTCCGCCGCCGACGAGGATCGCATCGGCCTGTGCGCGGCGCGAATGGACATGCGCGCGCGCCGCATCGCCGGTGATCCACTGGTTTTCGCCGCTGGCCATGGCGATGCAGCCATCGAGCGACATGGCGATCTTCATCGTCACATGTGGCCGGTCATGATGGGTCCGCGTGAGATAGCCCGCCAGGCTGGCTTCGGCCGCGGGGGAGGGGAGGAGCGCGGCCTCGATCCCCGCCTTGCGCAAGCGCGCCAGCCCATCGCCCGCCGTGCGCGGATCGGGGTCCTCGACGCCTGCGACCACGCGCGCGACACCGGCTTCGACCAGCAGGTCGCTGCAGGCCGGGCCGCGCGGCGAGCGGTGCGCGCAGGGTTCGAGCGTGACATAGGCAGTGGCGCCGCGAGCGGCCTCACCCGCCTGGTCCAGCGCGGCTGCTTCGGCATGCGGGCGGCCACCGCCATGCGTCCAGCCGCGGCCGACCACGCGGTCGTTCTTCACGAGGATGCAGCCCACGCCGGGATTGGGATAGCTCGCCGGGCGCGACCGGCCCGCCAGCCGTGCCGCCGCGTCGAGCCAGCGCGCGTCAGTCGCCGCTGAGGTCAAGTGCCGAGCCTGCCTGGTAGCGTTCGCGCCGCCGTGCTTCGGCGATGGCTTCCTCGCGCGCGGCTTCGATCTGCGCCTGCCGCTCCATTTCGTCGACATCGAGCCCGGTTGCGCGGCCGAGCGCCTTGTAGGCCTCGACCTTGCGCGCGCGCAGTTCCTCGCGTTCGGCCTCGCGCGCTTCCTTGCGCTGCTGGTTGACGAGGTTCGACTGGCGGATTTCCTCGTCGCTGCGCCCCTCGGCGAAGGTCGAGATGAAGTTCACCTTGGGCGCATCGGGCGGGCGGAAATGCGATTCCTGCGTCAGCATCGCCACCCCGGCGAGCGGGATCGCGATCGATACCGCCAGTATCGGCCAGCGATAGGGCCGCGGTTCGCGGAGATATTCCCACAGGTCGGCGGCCCCGGCCCGGGGATCGAAGCGTGACGTAAAGCGCATGGTTGCCAAGATAGGGGGTTTCGATGAACCGCGCCAGTATTGGCTAGCCGAAGCTTGCGTAAAGTTCGCGCCCGTGACGGCTGAGCCAGCGATTGGCGTGTTCGATATCGTCCTCGTAGAGCTGGTCGAGCAGCGCGTGGAACGCGGGCGAATGGTCGAAATGGACCAGATGCGCGACTTCATGCGCAACCACCGAGCGGCGGACATGGTCGGGCGCCTGGACGAGCCGCCAGTTGAGCCGCAATACGCCTTCGGACGAACAGCTGCCCCAGCGCCGCCGCGCCCGGGTGAGCTTGACCTCGGCCTGCGTCAGCTCGCCGCGGGCGCAATACTCGGCGGCATCCGCGGCGAACAATCGCACCGCCTCGCCCTCGAGCCAGCGCTGCAGGCGTTTGCCCAGCGTGTCCTCGGGGCCGCCGATGGTCAGCGTGTCGCCCGTGACCTGCGGCTTGCGCGGGGCATCCGCGCGCCAGTCGATGGCGATCTCGGCGCCGCGATAGTGCAGCTGCCGTTCCTGCACGGGGTCGCGCGGCGCGGGTACCTTGGCCAGCTGCGCTGCCAGCCATTCGCGCCGTGCATGGGCAAAGGCGATCGCTTCGGCGCTGCGGCACCAATGCGGCAGCGTGATCCGCACCGCGCTGCCATCGGGCGCCAGCCGCAGCGTCAGCCGCCGCGCGCGGCGGTTGCGGATGATCTCGATCGGCAGTTCGCGGTCATCCAGCGCGATCACCGGCTCGAGCGCTTCGCGGCGCAGCCAGTCGATCACGCCGCGTCTTCCTCGTCGTCGTCCCATTCGACCACATGGTGTTCGAGCGGGCCGGCATCGGTTTCGCTCACCACGCGGCCCGCTACCGATACGCCTGCGCGGACCACATCCTCGCGGTCGCCGGTCAGCAAATAGTGCCAGCGCGGCAGCGGCTGCCCGTCGGCGCGGCGGCGATAGGCGCAGGTCGCGGGCAGCCAGCTCACGTCTTCGACGATCTTGAGCGTCAGCCGCAGGCAATCGGGGACGAAGGCCTTGCGGTGCTTGTAGTCGGTGCACTGCGCGGATCGTGGGTCGAGCAGCTTGCACGCCACATTGGTGTGCTCGATCTCGCCCGTGTCCTCATATTCCACCTTGTGCAGGCAGCAGCGTCCGCAACCATCGCACAGCGCTTCCCATTCTTCCGCGGAGAGATCGGCTAGCGGCCGCTCCCAGAAACGTTCCCTCAGCGCACCCATTTTTCCAATTCCGCGGCGACCGCTTCGGGGCCTTCATCGGTCGGCAGCATGGCCAGCGGCTCGCCATCGGGTCCGAACAGATAGGTGATGTTGGTATGGCCGACCAGATAGCCGCCACCCTCTGACGGATCCTCGATCGTGTAGGTCGCGGCGAAGGCTCCGGTGACCGCGTCGAGTTGCTCTTTCGTGCCCGTCAGCCCGATCAGCCGCGGGTGGAAATTGTCGGTGAATTCGGTGAGCGTGGCGGGATTGTCGCGGCCCGGATCGACGCTGATGAACAGCGGCTGGATCTGGGCGCCAAGCGCGGGGTTCGCTTCCTCGAACGCCTTGAGGCCCGCCATCGCGCGCTGGGTGTCGACCGGGCAGACGTCGGGGCAATAGGTATAGCCGAAATAGACGGTGCGGTACTGCCCGTCGAAATCGCTCCAGCTGACCGCGCTGCCGTCCTCGCCCGTCAGCGTAAACTCGCCGCCGATCGCGGCGCCGGCCAGCGGCGGTGTGGCGGGAGGGGCGCTGTTGCAGGCGGAGAGCAGCAGCAGCGCGGCGAAAAGCGGGGCGTGGTTGCGTAGCATGGTGTGAGGGTTCATGGTCTGCTAACCGGCGCTCGGCAAGGGCGAGTCAGCCATTGAATTGCGGATAATAGGGACCCTACACGGTGAAGCGTTTGGTGAAAAACATCCTTCTGGCGGCGCTGGCAGGATCGCTGCTGGCGGGGCCGCTGCAGGCGCAGTCGCAGCGCGACGGATACAAGTTCCTCGAAGCGGTGAAGAAGCGCCAGGGCGACGAAGCGACGCTGTTGCTCGAAGAACCGGGCAGCGTGCTGGTCAATTCGCGCGACATTTCCAGCGGCGAAACCGCGCTGCATATCGTCACCCAGCGGCGCGATGCGGTGTGGCTGCGGTTCCTGCTGTCGAAGGGCGCCAATCCCAACCTGGCGGACAAGCACGGTACCACGCCGCTGCAGCTCGCCGCCCAGCTCGGCTTTTCCGAAGGCGTGGAAATCCTCGCCGGGCGCGGCGCGGCGGTCGATGTGCCCAACAGCACCGGCGAAACCCCGTTGATTGCCGCCGTCCACCGACGCGACAGCGGCCTGGTCCGGCTGCTGATCGAAAAGGGCGCCGATCCCGACCGGGCGGACAATTCGGGCCGCACCGCACGCGATTATGCGCAGTTGATGGGCGCGCGCTCGACCATGCTCGAGGAAATCGAACGTGCCGAGGCCGATCGCGGCGAGCAGGCCGAAGCCTACGGGCCGAGCTGACATGGACGTCGCCGACCTCACGCTCGACGAGCTGCGGCTCGCGCTCGCCCCGGGGATCGCCGAGGCGGCGATCTTCGATGGTTGGAGCGATGCTGCGCTGGACATGGCCGCCGACCAGCTTGGCGCGGACCGCGATGTCGCCCGGCTCGCCTTCAAGGATGACGGCGCGATGGGCATGATCTGCGCCTGGATCGAGACGATCGACCGGCAGATGATGCTCGACCTGCCGCCCGAACAGCTGGCCGACATGAAAATCCGCGAACGCATTCGCAGCCTTGTCCAGTACCGACTCGATGCGGTGGCCGGGCAGGAAGAGGCGCTGCGCCGCGCGCTGGCGATCATGGCGATGCCGCGAAATGCCGCGCGCGCGCTCAAGACCGGCTGGAACAGCGCCGATGTGATGTGGCGGCTGGCGGGCGATACGGCGACCGATTACAACCACTACACCAAGCGCGCGATCCTTGCCTCGATCTATGGCGCGACGCTGGCGGTGTTCGTCGATGACGAGAGCGAGGGCAAGGCCGAGACGCGGGCCTTCCTCGAGCGCCGGATCGATGGCGTGATGACGTTCGAACGGGTCAAGGCGAAATGGCTCAATCCCGATCGCGAGAGCTTCAGCGTATCGCGCTTCCTTGGGCGGCTGCGCTACCCCGCACGCTAGCGCGCTATTGATAACCAGTTGCAACTACCGCGCACTTCTGACAGGGCGGCGCGTATGACGCTGGACGGGTTCGAACACGAGAAGGCCGCGCGGATCGTGGCCGTAGACTGGGCCGCGCTGGCCGAGGATGAAGGCAAGCGCCTCAAGGCGCTGGGCGTGGACGAAGGCGCCGAAGTCGCCATCATCCATCGCGGCATTTTCGGGACACGCGATCCGCTTGCCATCCGTATCGGACGCATGACCATTGCGCTGCGCCGCAGCCACGCACTGGCAATCGAGGTCGAACCCGCATGAGCCGCAAACGCATCGCCGCCCTTGTCGGCAATCCCAATGCGGGCAAATCCGCGCTGTTCAACGCGCTCACCGGCGCGCGCCAGAAGATCGCCAATTATCCCGGCGTAACGGTCGAGCGCAAAGCGGGGCGGCTGGCGCTGCCGAGCGGCGAGCCGGTCGAACTGATCGACTTGCCCGGCTCCTACAGTTTCGATGCCGCGAGCCCCGACGAGGAAGTGACCCGCAAGGTCGTCCAGGGGGAATTCGAAGGCGAGGCCACGCCCGAGGTCATCGTGCTCGTGCTCGATGCCGCGAATCTCGAACAGCATCTCGTCTTCGCGCAGGAAGTGCTCGAACTCGGGCGCCCGACGGTGGTGGCGCTCAACATGATCGACCTTGCCGAACGCGACGGGCTGGTGCTCGATCCTGAGGCGCTGTCCGCAGCGCTGGGCGTGCCGGTGATCCCGACGGTCGCCGTGCGGCGCAAGGGGCTGAAGGAATTGTCCGCGGCGATCGCCGAGGCGGAAACCCACGCCGACGAGGACGCGCACCGGCAATGGCATCTGACGCTGCCCGAGCGGCGGCTGGCGGCCAAGCACATGGCGCGCGGCGCGATCCTGTCGACCTCGACCCGCCACACGGTTGAGAACGGCGTCGACCGGGTCTTGCTCAATCCCTGGATCGGTCCGGTCATCCTGTTCGGCCTGCTGTTCGTGATCTTCCAGGCGGTGTTTGCCTGGGCGACCCCCTTTGCCGATGCGCTGGAAGGCGCGGTTGGCGCGATATCGGGGGTGGTGACCGATGTCGTGCCCGCCGGTCTGGTCCGCGATTTCCTCACCGAAGGCGTGCTGGCGGGTGTCGGCTCGGTGGTGGTATTCCTGCCGCAGATCGTGATCCTGTTCTTCTTCATCCTCGTGATGGAGGCGAGCGGCTACATGGCGCGCGCGGCGTTCCTGATGGACCGGTTGATGGCGGGCGTCGGCCTGTCGGGCAAGAGCTTTATCCCGCTGCTTTCCAGCTTCGCCTGCGCGATCCCGGGCATCATGGCCGCGCGCAGCATCCCCGATGCCAGGGACCGGCTGACCACCATATTGATCGCCCCGCTGATGACCTGTTCGGCGCGGCTGCCGGTCTATGCGGTGATCATCGCCGCGGTGATCCCCGAAACCAGCGTGGGACCGGGCATCGGCCTGCAGGGCCTGGTCCTGTTCGTGCTATACTTGGCGGGGATTGTCGGTGCGATGGTGGTGGCGCTGGTGCTGCGCAGCACCGTGGCACGCGGCGCGGCGAGCGGGTTCATCATGGAAATGCCGCGCTATCAATTGCCGCGCATCAAGGACCTCGCCATCGGCCTGTGGCAGCGCGCGTGGGTCTTCCTGCGCCGCGCGGGCACGATCATCTTCGTCGTCACCATCGCCTTGTGGCTGATGCTGAGCTTCCCCAAGGCGGAACCGGGCGAAAGCCAGATGGACGCCAGCGTCGCGGGCCGGGTCGCCGATGTGCTGCACCCGGTGCTCGAACCGATCGGCTTCAACCGCGAGATGAGCCTCGCGCTGATTCCGGCGATGGCTGCACGCGAAGTGGCGGTTTCCGCGCTGGCGACGACCTATGCGGTCGATACCGAGGATGAAGACCTCGCCGCCCAAGGCGTGACCGACCGGATCGCCGCGCTGTGGAGCCTGCCGACCGCGCTCGCTTTTCTCGCCTGGTTCGTTTTCGCGCCGCAATGTATCTCGACCATCGCGGTCGCCCGGCGCGAGACCAACGGCTGGAAATGGCCCGCCTTCATGGTCGCGTACCTGTTCGCGCTGGCCTATGTCGCGGGCGGGCTGACCTTCTGGATCGCAACCGCGCTGGGACTGTAGCGAACCGGGTCCGGTCCGGTGGAAACGCAGCCGCGCCTGTCTAGCCCCCGCTGGCGGGCTGGGTTAGGCCGTGGGTCAACAGTTACGAAGGAACGATTCGATGGCCGGTAGCCTCAACAAAGTCATGCTCATCGGGAATCTCGGCGCCGATCCCGAGATCCGCAGCTTCCAGAATGGCGGCAAGGTCGCCAATCTGCGCATCGCCACCAGCGAAACCTGGAAGGACCGCAACACCGGCGAACGGCAGGAACGCACCGAATGGCACACGGTGGCGATCTTCTCCGAAGGTCTGGTCGGCGTGGTCGAACGTTTCCTGCGCAAGGGTTCGAAGGTTTATATCGAAGGCCAGCTGCAGACCCGCAAATGGCAGGACCAATCGGGTAACGACCGTTATTCGACCGAAGTGGTGCTGCGCGGCCTCAACGGCACGCTGACCATGCTCGACGGCGCCCAGGGCGGTTCGGGCGGTGGCGGTGGCCAGCGCGGCGGCGGTGGCGGCGGCTCGTGGGACCAGGGCGGCGGCTCGGGTGGCGGCGGCCAGAGCGGCGGCTGGAACCAGGGCGGCGGCGCCCAGGGCGGCGCAGCATCGGGCGGCAGCGCAGGCGGCGGTTCGAACTACGACGACCTCGACGACGATATTCCGTTCTGATGGAGTGGTTGTAATCCCACTTACAGCTAAGGATCGAGAACCGTCATGGACTACAAGCTGCTGATCAAAACGATCCTTACCTATCACGCAATTTTTGCATGCTTTTTCGTTGTGACGATGGCAGTTGCTTCATACTCGACGGTACTCATTGTCTGGACCCTCATCCTGACTTGCATGGCTGCGTCCCTCGCCCTGGGATTGGCAAAAAGCGCTAATCGGCTAAATTTTCTCCCTATTCTCGGTCCAATGGCGCTGGGTATACTTTTTATTGCCAACGACTTTTTTAGTGTCTCTTTTGGCACCAAAATAGACATCCTAGTCCTACCAATATTTGTTTTCACCTTGATCCTCTATGTTTCTCTCACGTACAAATCGACGCATGGCGATGTCGTTTTCTTCAGGTGGAATAGATGAGGGCCGTTATGTACTTACCCTCTACCTCGAGGTTCTAGCGGCACGCTGATGACACTCGACGGCGCGACGAGAGGTGGCGGCGGCTAGAACCAGAGGGGCGGCTCGAACTACGACGATCTCGACGACGATATTCCGTTCTGAGCCTTCCCGGACCGGGAGGGAACCCATCCGTAGGATGGTAGAGGGGCACGGGCCAAGGCTCGTGCCCTTTGTTGTTGGAATGCGCCAAAAGCGGGCCGTCATCTGACGACCCGATTGCAGACTTTCGCACCTGCTGTAGGCATGCTGGATATGGCCGCAGTGACACCCACCGACCGCTCTAGGTCCCTACAAGAGCTAGATGGCGAGGATTGGGGCGATCCAAGAACGGCTGAAACGCCGATGATCGGGCGGGTTCTAGCACTTCGCCGCAAGCCACTCGATGCTCTGACGGTTGGCGAGGTGCGCCTTGCTGTGGGTCAGAAGGTCGGCTTCCCATTAACTTTGGAACTGGCGATTGATCGACTTCGACCCGACCCCCTTGTTGAGGGCGATCATTACCCCGGCGATCTTCTAGCCGCGTTGCTCCGACTGGATGAGAAGGACTGGGATGGCAGGGATGATCACCGCGCGGAGTTAGCCAAGCTGTTTCACCAAGCCGTGGAGCAATCTACAAGCGATGCGGACGATTTCCGCGACATCCTGAAATTGCCTTCGAGCGGGCATCGTTCGAATTAACGCGAACGTCCGCTTTTCACCCAATCTCGGACGCTATCCGCCCTTTCCGGTCAGCCCTTTCAGCGCTTCCGCCAGCGGGCCGCTTGGGGCCTGCTCCTCGTCGCTGACGATACCGGCTTGGCGGCGCGCCTCGTCCGCCCCGGGCCCTTCGCGATAGGGATCGATCGCCAGCGCGAGCGTCTGCGCGATCGCCTCGCCGAGATCGAAGGCGTCGCCCTCGTATGCAATCTCGTCGAGGTCTTCGGTGTCGAGTTCGACTTCCTCGTCGGGGGCATAGTCGGGCATCGATTCGGCAGGCACGAAGCGCAGCGCGAGCGGCTCGGTCACCGCATAGCGGATATTCTCGCGCGTCACCGCACAGGGCTGTTCGATGGTCGCGGTGAGCGTGCCATTGGCCAGCACCGCCTCGCCGTCGGTGTCGAAGGTGACGCTCGCGGTGAGGTCGGGGACCGAGGTGACGGCAAACCGCTGCGCCAGCGCGGCGCGTTCGGCGTCGGTGGCCTCCACCACCAGCGGCGCACCGGGCAGCGCGCGCGGCTTTACCAGGCGACTGAGTTCCCCGGCGCTCATGCCGCGATCTCACCTGTGCGCAATTCGTCCACGCCGGTGCGTTCGAGCCGCGCATGCAGCGCCGCCATGCGCTGGACCAAGGCCTCGGCCTCGTCGGGCTGCGCCATGGTGACGTTGCGGCGCACCGCCTCGACCAGCACCTTGGGGTCGCTGCGCAGCCCGTCGCGATAGGCGCCGATGCGCCCGTTCATGCTTTCCATCAGCGCGTTGATCTTCTTGCCCACGGTGGGATCGCCGATTCCCGCTTCGCGCATCTGACCTTCCATGTCCTCGACGAACAATTCGGTCAGCCGGGCGGTGGCCGGGCCCATGTCGCCCGCATCCTCCAGCCGCAGCATCACCAGAGTGAGCACCAGCGTGATCATGTCGTAGCGCCCCTCGACGCTGTCGGCGACGCCGCACATGCGATACCAGTCGGGATCGCGCGCTTCGGCGACCACGCGGTGCCACAGCGGGCGCCATTCCTCGCGCGGGTCCGGGCCAGAGGAAAAGACGGTGCCGAAAAGGCGGGCAAGGATAGACACAGACTACTCCGTTCAGCGGCAATTCAAACCGCGATCCCCAAGCGCACCCCATTGCCGAGTTGCAAGGGCCGACGCTTTCGGATTAAGGCGTTGCCCGAGCATATAGGCAGGTGGTCGCCCGCGGCCAAGCGCCTGCCGACAGACGGAGATTTGCTGTTCCCATGAACAGGTCGAAAATTCTGGGCCTCGCCGTAATTGGCGCGGCTGCCATTGCCACGAGCGGTTGCGCTGCGATCCGCGAGCCGCGCGGCTATATCGTCGATGCGACCCTGCTGCAGTCGGTCCAGCCCGGCATCGATAACGAGCGCAGCGTCACCGGCACGCTCGGCCGCCCGACTTTCGAAAGCCAGTATGGCGAGAAGACCTGGTATTATGTGTCGAGCACGACGGGGCGCAAACCGTTCGTCCGCCCGCGCATCCGTGAGCATTCGGTGCTGGCGGTGAAGTTCGATGCCGCCGGCAATGTCGTTTCGGCCGAACAGACCGGCATGGATCAGGTCGTCTTTCTCAGTCCCGATGGCAACGAGACCCCCACGCTGGGCCGCGAGCGGAGCTTCCTCGAAGACCTGTTCGGCAATATCGGTGCAGTCGGCCAGCCGGGCGTCGGCGGCTAGGCTGCGCTTGACCCCGGCCGCGCACCCCCCATATCGCGCGGCATGGATGCAAACGACAATCGCCACGGGCTGACCCAGTGGCATTCCACCACCATCATCGGCGTCAAGCGCGGCGATACCACCGTGATTGCCGGGGACGGACAGGTCTCCATGGGCAATACGGTGATGAAGCCCAATGCCAAGAAGGTCCGCCGGATCGGCGAAGGCGAGAAAGTGGTCGCCGGTTTTGCCGGTGCGACCGCCGATGCCTTCACGCTGTTCGAACGGCTCGAAAAGAAGCTCGAGCAATATAACGGCCAGCTCCTGCGCGCCGCGGTCGAGCTGACCAAGGACTGGCGCATGGACAAGTACCTGCGCAATCTCGAAGCGCTGATGATCGTGGCCGACAAGGACAACCTCCTCGTCCTCACCGGCAATGGCGATGTGCTCGAACCCGAAGGAGGCATTGCCGCTATCGGCTCGGGCGGCAATTACGCGCTCAGCGCGGCCAAGGCGCTCGTCGATTACGAGGACGATCCAGAAACCATCGCGCGCAAGGCCATGGCGGTTGCCGCCGATGTCTGCGTGTTCACCAACGGCAATGTGACCGTCGAAACGGTCTGAAGAGTTTCATGACACAAGCACTGACCCCCAAGGCGATCGTCGCCGCGCTGGACGAACACATTATCGGCCAGAAGGATGCCAAGCGCGCGGTCGCGGTGGCGCTGCGCAATCGCTGGCGCCGCCAGCGGCTCGACGCCGAGCTGCGCGACGAGGTGACGCCCAAGAACATCCTGATGATCGGCCCCACCGGCTGCGGCAAGACCGAGATCAGCCGGCGGCTGGCCAAGCTCGCCGAGGCTCCCTTCATCAAGATCGAGGCGACCAAATTTACCGAGGTCGGCTATGTCGGCCGCGATGTCGACCAGATCGCGCGCGATCTTGCCGAAGAAGCGATCCGGCTGGAAAAGGACCGCCGCCGCGAGGCAGTGCGCGAAACCGCGAGCAAGGCGGCGATGGACCGCTTGCTCACCGCGCTGGTCGGCGACAATGCCAGCGAAGCGACGCGCGAGGCGTTCCGCCAGCGGATCGTCGACAATTCGATGAACGATACCGAGGTCGAGATCGAGGTGCGCGAAGCGCCCAGTTCGCCGATGGATGTGCCCGGAATGCCCGGCGGGGTCGGCATGATCGACCTCTCGGACATGCTCGGCAAGGCGATGGGCAAGAGCCCGCTCAAGCGCCGCAAGCTGAAGGTGCCCGATGCCTGGGACCGGCTGGTCGAGGAAGAAAGCGACAAGCGCATGGACCAGGACGACGTCAATCGCGTCGCGCTGGAGAATGCCGAAACCAATGGCATCGTGTTCCTCGACGAGATCGACAAGATTGCGGTCAGCGATGTGCGCGGCGGCTCGGTCAGCCGCGAAGGCGTGCAGCGCGACCTGCTGCCGCTGATCGAGGGCACCACGGTGGCGACCAAATACGGGCCGATGAAGACCGATCACGTGCTCTTCATCGCCAGCGGGGCGTTCCACTTGTCCAAGCCTTCGGACATGCTGCCCGAACTGCAGGGCCGCCTGCCGATCCGCGTCGAATTGCGCGCCCTGACCGAAGAGGACTTCGTCCGCATCCTCAAGGAAACGCGCGCCAATCTCGTCGAACAGTACTGCGCGCTGATCGGGACCGAAGACGTCACGCTCGACTTCACCGAGGATGCGATCACCGAAGTCGCCAAGCTGGCCGCGCAGGTCAATGAAGCGGTCGAGAACATCGGTGCCCGCCGCCTGCAGACGGTGATGGAGCGCCTGCTCGAGGACATCAGTTTCGAGGCCGAGGAGCACAAGGGCGAGACGATCACGATCGACGCGGCCTATGTGCGCGAACGGCTCGAAACGCTCGCGGGTGATACCGACCTCAGCAAGTATATCCTGTAATGGCCGGGCCGGTGCGCGATGGCCGGGCGATGATCGCCGCCATGGCGCCCCGGCTCGACCCGCGCCGCTGGCGTGTCGTCCTCGTACAACCGGACACGGCGCCGCAATTGCTCGGCGCGGCGATCGGTACCTTTCGCGAGGACGAGGGCGTGACCGCTATTGTCCCTGCCGATGTGGCGGATGAACTGGGGATCGAGGGTCCGGACTTCGCGCGCATCACGCTGATGGTGCTTTCCGACCTCGAAGGTGTCGGGCTCACTGCCGCAGTCGCCACCGCGCTCGCCGATACCGGGATCGCCTGCAACATGGTCGCGGCGTTCCACCACGATCATGCCTTCGTGCCTGCTCTCCGCGCGGAAGAGGCGCTTGACGTTCTGCGCACAAGGGCGACGTCTACGGCCTGACGGTCAGGGGCACAGTGCCCGGGCCGCGATCGGCCACCCGAATGCGAAACCGAAGCGGGCGAAGTGTGTTCCTTTGATGAAGCGCCGGACGTTTCGGCCGCGCCGAAATCCCCCGAAAAGGACGAACACTATGAAAATTCTTATGGTTCTGACGAGCCACGACGAGCTCGGCGACACTGGCGCCAAGACGGGCTTCTGGCTCGAAGAGTTCGCTGCCCCCTATTACGTCCTCAAGGACGCCGGGCATGACATCACGCTGGCCAGCCCCGCAGGCGGGAAGCCGCCGCTTGATCCGAAATCCGACGAGCCCGATGCGCAGACCGCGGCGACCGAACGGTACAAGAAGGACAGCGAGGCGCAGGCGCAGCTGGCGTCGACCGAGAAACTCGCGGATGTCGATGTCGCATCGTTCGACGGCGTCTTCTACCCGGGCGGGCACGGGCCGCTCTGGGACCTCGCGGAGAGCGCGGTTTCCAAGGCCGTGATCGAGGACACGCTGGCCGCCGGCAAGCCGGTGGCGCTGGTTTGCCATGCGCCTGCCGTGCTGAAGAACGTCACCGCGCCGAATGGCGATCCAATCGTCAAGGGACGCAAGGTCACCGGCTTCACCAATCAGGAAGAAGATGCGGTCGGCCTGACCGATGTCGTGCCCTTCCTGCTCGAAGACGTTTTGATCGAGCAGGGCGGGACCTTCTCCAAGCAGGGCGTCTTCGAACCCTATGTCGTTCAGGATGGCCTGCTCATTACCGGCCAGAACCCGCCGTCGAGCGAGCCTGCGGCCGAGAAGCTGCTGGAAGCGCTGAAAGCGGACTAAGCTTGGGCGATTTCATGGAAAGGGCGGGCGCGGATATACCGGGCCCGCCCTTTTTCATGTCCGCAGCTGCATATCAGCAGCGGCTCGCAAAGAGGCGGCCACTGACCCGCACATCCGGCTTACGGATGCGGGGCCAGCCCGATTTCGACACCGGTCTTGTCGGTCAGCGCGAACTTGTCGACCAAATCGCTGCTCGCGCGGTTGAGGCCGACGACCTGCACGCTGCGGCCATTGCGGCGCATGCGTTCGACCACCTTGTCGAGCGCGCCGATCGCGCTGATGTCCCAGAAATGCGCCTTCGACACGTCGATGATCACGTGGTCGGCGGGGTCGGGCATGATGCTTTCGGGGCCAAGCGCAGCTTCGAAGCGTTCGACGCTGGCGTAGAAGATCTGGCCCTTCGCGCGGTAGGTCGCGGTTTCCCCGTCGCGTTCGCGGACGACCTCGAACATGGTCATCACCTTGTGGGTGAAGAACACGCCCGAGAGCACTACGCCCGCGAGCACGCCCAGCGCGAGGTTATGCGTCGCCACCACGACGGCAACCGTGGTCAGCATCACCACCGAGCTCTGCCAGGGGTGCTTGCCAATATTGGGGATCGAGTTCCACGAGAAGGTCCCGATCGACACCATGATCATGATCGCCACCAGCGCGGGCATCGGCACCTGGCCGACGAGGTCGCCGAGCAGCGCAAGCAGGATCAGCAGCGACAGGCCTGCGGTAAAGGTCGACAACCGCCCACGGCCGCCGCTGGTCACGTTGATGACCGACTGGCCGATCATCGCGCAGCCGCCCATCCCGCCGAAGAAGGCCGCGACGATATTGGCGATGCCCTGACCGCCGCTCTCGCGACGCTTGTTGCTGCCGGTATGCGTCATGTCGTCGACGATCTGCGCGGTCAGCAGCGATTCGAGCAGGCCGACCGCGGCCATGGTCGCCGCATAGGGGGCGATAATGGTCAGCGTTTCCCAGGTCAGCGGCACATTGGGCAGCGCGAAATAGGGCAGGCCTTCGGGCAGTTCGCCCATGTCGGTGACCGTGTTGACCGGCGCATCGAGGAAAATCGTCAGCGCGGTGAGCACGATGATCGCGATCAGCGGGCTGGGAATGGCGGTGGTGAACTTGGGGATGATGTAGATCATCGCCAACGCGGCAGCGACCATCGCATAGGTCACCCAGCCAATCCCGGCAGCGGTCGGGTCGAGCTGCGGCAGCTGCGCCATGAAGATCAGGATCGCCAGCGCATTGACGAAACCAGTGATGACCGAGCGGCTGACGAATTGCATCAGCAGGTCGAGCCGCAGCAGCGCGGCAATGCCCTGGAAGACGCCCATCAATATGGTCGCGGCGAAGAGATATTCGACCCCGTGGTCGCGCACCAGCGGCACAACCACCACGGCCACCGCCGCAGTCGCTGCCGAAATCATGCCCGGGCGCCCGCCGGTAAAGGCGATGACCATCGCGATCGCCACCGAGGCATAGAGGCCGACCCGCGGATCGACCCCGGCGATGATCGAGAAGCCGATCGCCTCGGGGATCAGCGCCAGCGCGACGACGAGGCCGGCAAGCACGTCTGCGCGGATGTTGGAAAACCAGTCGCGGTGGATCGCGGCACGGTCGAGCATGGGAAATGTCCTGTCAGGTTCGGGAAGCGCACGCGCAATCGGCGCGCGAAAATCGCTTCGCCCTATGAACGATGTTGCAGTGCATCACAAGACTGCGGCCAGACGCACGGGGTTCGCACGGCTCCCACGCGGACCGCAGCGAGTGGGCTCAGGCGTCGCTTTCGGCCTGCTGGCGCGCCCACATATCGGCATAGAGGCCGCGCGCGCGCAGCAGGTCGCCATGCGTCCCGCTTTCGGCCAGCCGCCCCTGTTCGAGCACCAGGATGCGGTCGGCATCGGCAATGGTCGAGAGCCGGTGCGCGATGGCCAGCGTGGTGCGATGTTCCGAGACCCGGCGCAGCGTGGCGAGGATCGCCTGTTCGGTGCGGCTGTCCAAGGCGCTGGTCGCTTCGTCGAGCAGCAGGATCGGCGGGTCCTTGACCAGCGTCCGCGCAATCGCGACGCGCTGCTTCTCGCCCCCCGACAGCTTGAGCCCGCGCTCGCCGACCTCGGTATCGAGGCCATCGGGCAGGCGTTCGATGAAGGGCAGGATCGCTGCCGCGCTGGCCGCCGCGGCCACCTGTTCGGTGCTCGCCCCGGCGCGGCCATAGGCGATATTGTAGCCGATGGTGTCGTTGAACAGCACGGTGTCCTGCGGAACGATACCGATCTTGTCGCGCAGCGAGACCTGCGTCACTTGCGCGATGTCCTGCCCGTCGATCAGGATCCGGCCCGCCTGCGGATCGTAGAAGCGAAACAGCAGCCGTCCGATCGTGCTCTTTCCCGCACCCGAGGGACCGACGATCGCGACATGGTTGCCGGCGGGCACCTCAAAGCTCAGCCCGTGGAGGGTGGTGCGGTCTTCCTCGTAGCCGAAGACGACATCCTCGAACGCCAGCGTCGGTCGCCGTACCACCAGCGCCGGGGCACCGGGGGCATCCTGCACTTCGGCTTTGGTATCGATCAGGCGGAACATCTCGGCCATGTCGATCAGCCCCTGCCGGACCGTGCGATAGACCATGCCGAGCATGTCGAGCGGGCGGAAAAGCTGGATCAGATAGGTGTTGACCAGCACCAGGTCGCCGGTGGTCAGCACGCCCTGGCTCCATTGCCATACGGTAAAGCCCATTGCGCCGCCCATCAGCAGGTTCATGATCACTGCCTGGCTGATGTTGAGCAGGCCGAGCGAGTTCTCGCTCTTCACCGCGGCTTCGGCATAGGCATGCGCGGATTCGGCGTAACGTTCGCGCTCGCGCACCTCGGCGCCGAAATATTTGACCGTCTCGTAATTGAGCAGGCTGTCGACCGAGCGCGCCAGCGCGGTCCCGTCGAGCTCGTTCATCTGGCGGCGCAGATCGTTGCGCCATTCGGTGATCTTGCGCGTGACTGTTATATAGGCGCCCACGGTCAGCGCGGTGGCGGCGACCAGTTCCCAGCCGAAGTTGAGGTAGAAGATCACGCCCACCGCGATCAGTTCGAGCGCGGTCGGGGCGATGTTGAACAGCAGGAAATAGAGCATCACGTCGATGCTCTTGGTCCCGCGATCAATCGTCTTGGTCACTTCACCGGTGCGGCGCGAGAGATGGAAGCGCAGCGACAGCTGGTGCAGCCGGGCAAAGGTGTCCTCGGCCAGCTGGCGCGTCGCATCCTGCCCGACGCGTTCGAAGGTGATGTTGCGCAGATTGTCGAACACCACCGCCGCGAGCCGTCCCGCAGCATAGGCAATGACGAAAGCCAGCGCGACCATCGCTGCCTCGTTTGCGGGCGTGGTCATCGCATCGACCGCGCCCTTATAAGCGAAAGGCAGCGCCAGCATGGTCCCTTTGGCCAGCAGCACGAACAGCATCGCGCCGACGATCCGCCGTTTCAGATGCGGTTTATCGGCAGGCCAGAGATAGGGGAGGAAGCGCCGGACCGTGGCCCAGCCTTCGGGATCGTGACGCTGGGCGGAGGCTGTAAGGTCGGGCGGCATAGGGCGGCTATGTGGGGCGATTGCGCCGCCGGGGCAAGGTGGCGGGCCTACGGGCTCCCCGGTCCACCGGGTATGGGACCGCCAGACATAAACATCGCGCGCGCGCGCGAGGGATCGTGGCGGCCGGGAATGTCGAACAGGATCTGGCGGCGCGCGAAATCGATCGCCACCCGGTCGAACACGCGCATACTGCCGATCCCCAGGATCAACGCGGGCCGCTTTGCGAAGCCAAGCGCGGCGAAGGTCGGGCTGTCGGCAAAACCGATCGGGACATTGCCCATGGTCATCCCGCCGATCTCGAGCTTGCGCGCATAGGAAAGGTCGCTGACCACCTGCGTCCCATGGACATCCATGCTGGTGATCTCGCCCATATCGCGCGCGCGCAATTTGCGTAGCAGCGCACTGTTGCCCAGGGTGGTCTGGGCCCCGGTATCGACCACCACCGCCACGCGGATATTGTCGACCAGCGCATCGGTGATCACCATCTGCCCCAGCTTGCGCCGCGCGCGGACGATGATCTCATATCCCGCATTGCCGCCCAGCGTCGCCGCATCGGCGACCTGCATGCGCTCTTCGCGGAAGTCGATCAGCACGCGCAGATCCTGCAGGCTGTCGAGCCCGAGGATCCCGTCGGCGCCGATATTGCTGGAATGAAGCAGCGGCGAGAGCAGACCGGTGATCGAGCGGTCGGCAAAGCGCAGTTCGTCGACCTCGATCAGATCGACCATCTCGGCGCTGCCCATCGCGACGAGCATTGCCCGCCCGCGGCGCGGCAGCGCGAGATCATTGACGATCCTGTGCGTCACCACGGTGGCCTGCGCCCCGGTATCGATCAGGAAGCGATAGGGACCCTGGCCCGCGATGGTAACCGGCACGGTCAGCCGTTCGTAGCGATCGCGCTCGATGACATGGTCGTTGGCAGGTGGCTCTGCGCCAGCCTCGGCAGGGCCGGGCGCCTGCGCGGCCAGCGGCGCGGCTATCGCCAGCGCGGCGGCGGCGGCCAATCGGGATAACCCGTATCGAGCCATGGCTTTCACTCTTCCTCTCGCGCGCAGGATACCACGGCGGGGCGAACCGGCAAAATCGGGGAGGGGAAGGGCGGAGGCGGGGCCTGGTGCAGAGCCTGTGCGAGACCTAGCCGTCTGGCTGCCCGGGCCGGGGGCCGCGGCTCAATCCGCTATGGTACTGGTTCGATCGGCGGGCGCTCGCGCGGATGCATGC